>Ga0207695_10000006_pt1 | contig 1135309 bp, 1050 predicted proteins | sample KBSC54metaG_FD_184354 | JGI IMG/M metagenome (GOLD analysis project Ga0207695, IMG submission 184354) | Corn rhizosphere microbial communities from Kellogg Biological Station, Michigan, USA - KBS C5-4 metaG (SPAdes) (version 2) | ecosystem: Host-associated > Plants > Roots > Rhizosphere >... | reverse complement strand
ATCGTCATGTCTTCGATCATGCGCCGCCGCAACGGGCTCGTGGCCTCGTCGGTCATGGGGATGCTCCTGTCTTGGGTGAAGGTTGCGAACCCCTCATCTCAAGACAGGACGCCCCGCCGCGCTATCCTCTCAGCCGTGCTGCCGGCTGCCGTGCCCTACCGCGCGAGCGGTTTAGTCCACTGTCCCTAAGCGGACCTCACGCCCAGCGACAATTGTGTATTGATGCTCCTTGCTGTAGCAACCGGGCGATCCAGTGCCCAAACTGACAGGGGTCATATGTGCAAGAGCCTGTTTGGACCATCCGCTGCACTTCTCCTAATGACCTCGCTGACGGTATCGCAGGCAGAGGCTGTGGAGATCGCCGGCCGATGGAGGTGCGACAGGCTCTGTCGTATTTGGGACACTGGGGCGAGCATCACCACCGATGGCAAACAGGCTGTTTGTACAGATGAACTTGGTGACGTATCCAGGGGGCAGCTACTGACTGATCGTTCGGTGAGCTGCTTCGGCATTGTTGGTCAGCTTACGGACGACAATGAGACCATTTATTGGAGCAACGGAAATATATGGCGTCGCGACCACAGGACCTCGTTTTAGCGGCAGTAGGCAGCCGCTTGTGACCCAGTGCAGAAGTTTGCCCTGCCTCTACTGGCAAGACTGTTAATCAATTGCTCGCTAATCTTCGCGATAGCAACTGGGTTGCCCTATGCGAAAATTCGTTAAAATCGCGATTGTCGTTTGCCTTTGTGTGGCGGCTGTGCCCGCCGTGTTGTTCGCATGGATTTGGTACAAGACTGCTCAGGTTGACAGTTTCTATCAAGAACATCGCTTGTTGGGCGGCATGCGTGCCGCCGCGCAAAAGGAGGGCGGCGGTGTGTCCGGGCCGGCACGCGAAGCGCTATTGCAGATGCTGCCGCTGGCAACTGATAAAGAGGCGGCCATCGCTGTGCTCCGCAAAGAAGGACTTGGCTGTCAGCCAACTACTGATCGTTGGATGGGTCAACGCTCCATCGAAGCTCGCGGTTTGACGAACAACCCGAATGATAGTCGGACGAGCAAGGAGTGGGTGGACTGTCAGATGGAGATCCAAAGTGTCATCGGCTATGACCATTGGGTCGTGGGCTTGGGATTTGACGCCGATGGACACCTGAGTGACGCCCGCGTCATGATCTTGTACTTGTTCCTCTAGTGACCAGATCGGTTGCACGAATAAGAACTTCCGCTTGTGGCCCTCCTCGGACCTCATACAATGTCCGCTCTTGCGCCGATGTTGGGCAATAAGCGGACATCGTGAATTTATGAGGACACGCCCCGGCAGGCTATCCGCCCGCTGCGCCGGCGACGGCAACTGCCGCCCCCGCCTGCTCTGAAGATCCCTCCTCGACCAAGCCTCGCTCGTCTTCCCACTTGGCCACGGCCGCCGTCGCGATGCCGTTGCCGATGACGTTGGTCATGGTCCGCCCCATGTCCAGGAACTGGTCGATCCCCATGATCAAGAGCATGCCGCCCACCGGCAGGTTGAACATGGGCAAGGTCGCGGCAACGACCACGAGCCCGGCGCGCGGCACGCCGGCGATCCCCTTGCTGGTGACCATCATCACCAGCAGCATCACGAGCTGCTGCGTGAAGCTCAGCTCGACGCCGTAGGCCTGGGCGATGAACAGGGCCGCGAAGGCCTGGTACATCATCGAGCCGTCCAGATTGAACGAATAACCCAGCGGCAGCACGAAGCCCGAGATGCGCTCGCTGACGCCGAACCTCGTCAATTGCTCGATCATCTTGGGATAGGCAGCCTCGCTGCTCGCCGTCGAGAAGGCGAGCAACATCGGCTGGCGTAAGAGGCCGATGAGATGAAGAACCGGCCGGCCGAGCGCCAGCAGACCGGCGAGAACGAGGACAGTCCAGAGCACCGCAAGGCTGAAATAGAAGGTCGCGATGAACTTGCCGTAGGTCAGGAGAACGCCGAGTCCCTGCGTGGTGATCACAGCCGCAATCGCCGCGAACACGCCGAGCGGGGCGAACTTCATCACGAAGCCGGTGATTTGCAGCATGATGTGGACCAACTCGTCGATGGACGCCGCAATGGTCCTGGCATGGCTCGTCTTCAGCCTGCTGAGCGCCAGCCCAAAGAACACCGCAAAAACCAGGATCTGCAAGATCTCGTTGGTCGACATCGCCTGGGCAATGCTGGTCGGAAAGACGTGGGTGATGAAGTCCTTCAGATTGAAGCCAGCGGTCTGCAAGGTGTTGGTGGCGTCAGCACTGGGAAGCTGTAGCTGCAAGCCGTGCCCCGGCGCAAACAGGTTCGCGAAGATCATGCCGAGGCCGAGAGAGACGAGAGATGCCGAGATGAACCAGCCCATGGATCTGGCGGCGATACGTCCGACCGCCCCGCCTTCGGACCCGAGACTGGTAATGCCTGATACGATCGTGGCAAAGACCAGCGGTGCGATGATCATCTTGATCATCCGCAGGAACACGTCGGTGATAACAGAGAAATAGCCGGCGACGGTCTTCGCCGCCTCCGGCGTCGGCGCCAACTCATGACAAGCGTAGCCCGCGAGGATGCCGAGCAGAAGGCTGACCACGAGAACATTGGTGAGGCGGTTGGACCGCGCAGGTGAATTGTCGGTGTTTATTGTCATTATCTATTACCTCCCTTAGGCGCGTGGGTTTACGACTGATGGGCCGCCCTCACGGCCCGTTGGGTGCCGGCTATGTCTGGCTGATGGCTTCAGCTGATCGGCTGTGGCTGGCGGCCGTCCTGGCCCGCGGCGGCCAGGCTTTGCGGCCGCGTGAGCATCTCGGGCTTCAGGATCGCCGCAAGCGTGGCTTCCGTGAGCAGCCCCCGCTCGCGCACGAGTTCGGCAACGCCGCGACCGGACGCATGAGCCTCCACGGCAACCGCCGTCGCGGCCGCGTAGCCGATATACGGATTGAGTGCGGTCACGAGGCCTATCGAGTTCTCGACATCAGCCCTGAGACGATCGCGGTTGGCCGTAATGCCCGCGACGCAGCTCCGCTCCAGGGTCAGGCACGCCCGGCTGAGATGGCTGATGCTCTTGAACAGGCTGTGCGCAATGATCGGCTCGAACGCATTGAGTTGGAGTTGGCCGGCTTCGGCAGCCATCGTCACGGTGACATCGTTGCCGATCACTTCGAAGGCAACCTGGTTGACGACTTCAGGGATCACGGGATTGACCTTGCCGGGCATGATCGAGGAGCCGGCCTGGACGGCCGGCAAATTGATCTCGCCGAACCCGGCCCGCGGCCCGCTTGAGAGCAGCCGCAGATCGTTGCAGATCTTGGAGATCTTGACCGCGACACGCTTCAACACGCCGGAGATCTGGACGAATGCGCCGCAATCCTGCGTCGCCTCCACGAGATCAGGCGCAGTCACCAGCGGCAAACCCGTGATCGCATTCAGATAGCGGCAGACGAGGCGCGCGTAATCCGGATGCGCGTTGATGCCGGTGCCGATGGCGGTCGCACCCATGTTGGTCTCGTGAATCAAGAGCCCTGCCTCGCGCAAGCGGGCCTGATCCTCGCCGATCATGACGGCATAGGTGTTGAACTCCTGCCCTAGCGTCATCGGTACCGCGTCCTGCAACTGGGTACGGCCCATCTTCAGGACGTCTTTGAACGCCTCGGCCTTGCCGGCGAAAGCGAGGCGCAGAACGTCCATCGCCTGGATCAGAGCCTGCAAGCCATGAGAGGTCGCGATCTTCAGCGCCGTGGGGTACACGTCGTTGGTGCTCTGGCTCATGTTGACGTGCTCGTTCGGATGGAGCGCGTCGTACTCGCCCTTGGCATGGCCGAGGATTTCCAACGCCCGGTTTGCGATCACCTCGTTGGCGTTCATGTTGGTCGACGTGCCGGCGCCACCCTGGATAACATCCACGACGAACTGGTCGTGAAGCCGGCCGGCGCGCAATTCCTCGCAGGCCGCCACGATGGCCCGCCCACGCCGCTGGTCGAGAAGACCGAGCTCCATGTTGGACAGGGCCGCTGCCTGCTTGATGGCTGCGAGCGCATTGATCAATTCGGGATAGCCCGAGATCGCGATCCCGCTGATCGGAAAGTTCTCGACGGCGCGCATCGTGTGGACGCCGTAATAGGCCTCGAGGGGCACCTCGCGCTCGCCAAGCAGATCATGTTCCGTCCGCATGTCATCTCCCGCTCGTCAGCTCCGTTGTCCGGAGACAGTGGCCGTGGCGGCGATGCATGCGCCTGACGATGGAGAGCCGTCCAATGTTATGCCGGCAAGCTCTATTCCGATTTTGCATAGATTTCCCTGCCATATCGGGGCATCTTCGCACTCGCAGACGAAGACCGGAGCCGGCACGATGGAATTGAAATGGCTGGAAGATTTTCTCAGCCTCGCACGAACCCGCAGCTTCTCTCGCGCGGCGGACGAGCGGCACGTGACGCAATCTGCGTTCAGCCGCAGGATCCAGGCGCTGGAGCTCTGGCTCGGAGTCTCCCTCGTCGACCGCAGCAGCTACCCGACGACGCTGACCGCCGAGGGGCGCGAATTCCTGGAGACCGCGGAAGAAACGGTGCGCATGCTGCATGCGAGCCGTTTCGCACTTCAGGCGAGCAAACGGCCGAGCACGCAAGTCGTCTCGATCGCGGCGCTGCACACCTTGTCGCTCCATTTTTTCCCGCGATGGTTTCGGACCATCGAGAAGGACGTCGGACAGATCGGCAGCCGGTTGCTGCCGGACGATTTTCACAGCTGCCTGCAAGCGCTCGTCGAAGGGAGCTATGATTTCCTGCTCACCTTCCATCACACCAACGTGCCGATCCTGCTCGAGCCGGAGCTCTATCCTCACATCGTCGTCGGCATGGACAGTTTCGTCGCCGTGCGCAGCGCGAATTTGGAGGCTGGGGCGGACGATGCAGCTTCGCTGCCCCTGCTCGGTTACGCCTCGAATTCCTTCCTGGGGCGGGTCGCCACCTTCGCCCAGGCCCAGGCCGGCTCGCCGCCTGCACACGTGACCCATACCAACGAGAACGCCATGGCCGAGGGGCTCAAGTTCATGGCGCTGGAGGGGTATGGCCTGGCGTGGCTGCCGCGCAGCCTGGTTGCCCGCGAGCTGGACGAGGGCACCCTCGCCATTGTCGGGCCGGAGATTCCCCTGGAAGTGCGGCTCTATCGAAGCGCGCGGCGAACCCGCCCCATCGTGGAGAAGGTCTGGAACGCCGCACGATCGGTCAGCCCCAAAACTATGTAGACGCCGCATATGCCGTTCTGAACAGGCATTGGATTTGCCTGACGGGACCATGCACCATGGCTCCGACAAGGAGACTTCGATGCTTGGCATTCTGGGCGGCATGGGCCCGATGGCGACCGTAGATTTCATGGGCAAGATCGTCCGAAATACCCCCGCATCCTGCGACCAGGAGCACATCCAGATGGTGGTGTGTTCGGCAACCGATGTGCCCGATCGCACCGCTGCCATTCTCGGGCAGGGCTGTGATCCCTTTCCGGCCATGCTGAATGCCCTGCGCCGGCTCGAGCTGTCGGGCGCGACCCGCATCGCCATTCCCTGCAATACTGCGCACCATTGGCACGGCGCGCTCCAGGCCAAGACGTCGGTGCCGATCATTCATATCGTCGACACTGTTGCCGATGCGCTCGCTGGGCTGCGAACCAACCCAACAATCGGCGTGCTTGCGACCGACGGCACGGTGCGCGCCGGAATCTACCAGCAGCGCCTCACTGAGCGCGGCTATGTCTGCGTGATGCCTGATGCGAAGGCGCAAGCCGAGGTCATGCGCGCGATCCGTCTCGTGAAAGCAGGACTTGCGGACGAAGCGGCTGATATCCTCGGCCGGGAAGCGGAGACGCTTGCAGCCAGGGGCTGTTCGCATATCGCGATGGCCTGCACCGAAATTCCCCTGGCGCTGGCCGCCCTCGACAATGATCTGGGCGCGGCCCTGCTGGATCCCACCGACCTGCTGGCGCGGGCCTGCGTCAGATCATGCCTGCGCCTGCCGCAGGATTTGGTGCCGCAGGTCGCCTAGCAAGCCGGTGCTTGCAGCTGTGCCTTCCCTCACGCTGCCGCGGGCGTTCGGATCTCGCGCGGCAGGATGATCGCCGCTGCAATCGCCAGCAGGCACAAGCCGGCAAACGCGTGCAGCATGGTGACGAAGCCGCCCTGCTCGTAGAGCCAGGCCACCAGGCCCACGGACGCGCCCGCCGCCGTGAAGCCGATGAAGTAGCGCACGGCGTAGGCGCGCGAGCGCCATTCCTCGCTGGTGTATTTGCCGACCATGGCGTCGTTCACGGTCACCTGTCCGAACGCGCCCATGACGATGCCGATCGACACCAATATCAGCGGAAAATTATTCAGGGTTGCGGCGAGATAGAGGAACGGCGCCAGCATGAAGGACAGCGGCAGCGCCACCGTCTTCAGCGAGTAGCGATCGAGCAAGCGGCCGATCGTGTATTGCGTCATCGCACCGAACACATAGACGCAAGCCGCGATGACGCCTAATAGCGCCGGGCTCCTGGTCAGATCCGAGAGCCGCTCCGCAAACAATTTCGGCAGCGCCACGGTGACGGCGTTGAACGTGGTGGAGATCGCGATCACGACGATCAGCAGCGACAGCACCACGCGCCACATGTCCTGTTTCGCCACCCGCGCCTGCGCCGCTGCCTGCTTCGAACTCTTGCGGTCCTCATGCACGACCAGCATTGCAAAGGCGATGCCGATCAGGATGGTGACGATGCCGGGGACGATGAAGGCAAAGCGCCAGCCGAGATACTGGCCGATCACGCCCGTCACCAGCGCGGACGAGGCAACGCCGAGATTGCCCCAGACGCCGTTGATGCCCATCTCACGGCCGAGCCTGTGAGCATAGGACACGATCATCGCGGTGCCGACAGGATGATAGATCGAGGCGAACACGCCGATCGCGAACAGTGCCGCGCCGAGTTGCACCGGCGTCTGCACGAAGCCGACCGAGACCATGGCGGCACCGATGCCGATGAAGAAGATCAGCATCATGTGGCGGCGGCTCCAGCGGTCCCCGAGCCAGCCCGTGAGCAGCGAGCCGGCGCCGAAGGCAATGAAACCGGGCGTCGCGTAGGGAAGCAGTTCCGAATAAGCCATGCCGAGCGCCGGCCCCATGATGATCACAGCGGCGGCGAAAATCAGCATCGCATAATGGTCGATGAAATGACCGGCGTTGACGAAACTGATGACCCTGACGGGGCTGTTCATTCGGAATCCTCTCCTGCTCCGAAATGAGTTATATGTCCTAGCCATGACGGGATGCTGCCAATGACTGTCGTCGAAAAGCCAATCCTCCGGGAGGTCTTGGGAAACCACCGCTCGACCGAGGGCGTGCACCTGGTCGCGCGCGACTATCCCAGGGGATTGCGGATCGATCTGCACATGCACCGCGAGGCGCAGCTGATCTACGCCGCGAAGGGCACGATGCAGGTGAACACGCCTGGGGGGCGTTGGCTGGTGCCGCCGGATCGCGCTGTCTGGGTGCCGGCCGGGCTGCAGCATGCCATCGACCTGCTCGCCGACATCGAGATGCGCACGCTGTATTTCGACGTGTCCTGGCTCAAGCGCGAACAGCGCCATGAGGGACTGAAAAAGGAATTCGTGGTGCGGGTGTCGCCGCTGCTCAATCAGGCGATCCTCGCTTTGTTCGACGCGCGCAACACCGAGGAGCGCACCGAGTTGCTGGTGCGCCTGGTGATGCTGGAGCTGCATCAGGCCGAGGATTCCGCGACCTTCGTGCCGCTGCCGCACGAGCCGCGCTGCCGCCGCGCCGCGATGATCGTGCTCGACGATCCCACCGGCCTGCACGACATCGACACGCTGGCGCGCGAGGTCGGCACCTCCGCGCGCACACTTTCGCGACTGTTCTCGACGGAGACGCAATTGAGCTTCAAGAGCTGGTGCCAGCGTGCCAGGATTGCGGCTGCGATCCAGCTGATATCGACGGATGCGAATGTCTCGGTGAAGCAGCTCGCGACGCAACTCGGTTATGCCAGCGTGCCGGCATTCTCGGCCGCGTTCCGTCAGGTGACGGGGCGCACGCCGACGGAATTTGCGGGCAAGGTGTAGCCTCGCCGCTCGTTATTGCGGGGAGCTGGCACACCTCTCTCCACGTCATTGCGAGGAGCTCTTGCGACGAAGCAATCCAGAGTCTTTCCGCAGCGACAGTCTGGATTGCTTCGCTCCGCTCGCAATGACGGAATCCTGGGATGCATAGCTTGACCAAAGATGCCGCAATCCACTGCTTGATTGTGATCGGCTTCCGCTTAAATCCCGTGTAAGCTTCCGCACCGCACAAACCCGGACTCGAAAAAGCCCAGATGGCCAATGCTTTCTTCTCCGACCTGCTCTCCACGATTTCCGAGCGCGGCCGCACGCTGCTACGCCGCGGGGATTCCGCCGATACCAGACAGGATGCCGACGGGCTGATCGAGCTCTGCGGCGCGCTGCTGTCGGGACGGGGCGAAGCCTCCGGCACCGCGATGGCGCGTGAGGTGCTCGACATCTACCAGCAGTTGGATGCGGCGGGACGCCGCGCCTTCTTCGAAGGCCTGCTGCGCGATTTCGGCCCGGATCGGGAACGCCTGTCCAAGGCGATTGAAAAGTGGCGCGCCCAGCCGAGCGACGAGGACGCAAGCTCGCTGCATTTCGCTTCGGAACCGCGACGGCAAGAGCTGATCCGCCGCCTCAACCGCGCGCCCGGCGGCACCGGCGATCTCGTCGCCATGCGCGCCGACCTGCTCGGCATGATGAACGGACACACCGACCTCGCCGCGCTCGACCGCGACGTCTCGCATCTTCTCTCGTCGTGGTTCAACAGGGGGTTTCTCGTGCTGCGCCGGATTGACTGGTCGACCCCGGCCAACATCCTCGAAAAAATCATCCGCTATGAAGCCGTGCACGAGATCAGCGATTGGGACGATCTGCGTCGCCGCATCGATCCGGTCGATCGCCGCTGCTACGCCTTCTTCCATCCCGCGATGGTCGACGAACCCTTGATCTTCGTCGAGGTCGCACTGACCGAGACCATCCCCGGCGCGATCGCGCCGCTGCTCGCCGTCGACCGCCAATACCTTCCGATCGAGAAGGCGCGCACCGCGGTATTTTATTCCATCTCGAATACCCAGCGCGGCCTTGGCGGCATTTCCTTCGGCAGCTTCCTGATCAAGCAGGTGGTCGAGGAGCTGCGCCGCGAAACGCCGAAGCTCGATACTTTCGTGACGCTGTCGCCGGTGCCGGGCTTCATGCCATGGGTGAAGCAGGACAAGGACCTGCCGCTGTCGGACGAAGACCGCGAGATCCTCAAGCGCCTCGACGATCCCAAATGGTATGAGAACCCGGAGACGACCACGCAGCTGCGCAGCGTGATCGAGCCGCTCGCCGCGCACTACTTCCTGAAGGCGCGCACGCCGAAGGGCCGCCTGATCGATTCCGTCGCCCGCTTCCACCTCGGCAACGGCGCACGCCTCGAGCGCATCAACTGGCTCGGCGACCTCTCGCCCAAGGGCGTGCGCGAATCCGCCGGCGTGATGGTGAACTACCTCTACCGCCTCGACGACATCGAGAAGAACCACGAGGCCTACGCCAATGACGGCGAGGTCGTGGCCTCGAGCGCCGTGAAGAAGCTGCTCAAGGGCGAAGGGCGGCGGTTGCTGGATATGCGGCTGTCGTAAGCCGAGCGAGACGTCGCCGGGCGCCATTGGAATTCACGCAATGACGTCCGATAGCGTCCCATCGCCCCGGCCGACAGATCTCGCCGAGCGGATCGACGCCATCGACATGTTGCGCGGCATCGCCCTGTTCGGCGTGATGGCCATCAATGTCGTGATGGAATTTCGCGTTTCGATCTTCGAGCAGTTTCTGGGTCCGCAGACGCTCGTCTCGCCAATCGATCGCGCCGTCGAAACGATCCTGACGCAGGCGATCGAGCTCAAGGCGTTTGCGCTGTTTTCGCTGCTGTTCGGCGCAGGCCTTGCCATTCAATTCGGCCGGCTTGCGGCCAGCGAGCGCCGCACCACGCTGCTCGTGCGCCGGCTCGCCGTGCTGCTGGTGTTCGGCATCATCCATTTGTGCCTGATCTGGAACGGCGACATCCTCACCGAATATGCGCTGGCGGGGTTCATCGTGCTGCCGTTGCTGTTCGGGCCGCGCTGGCTGCTCGCTCTTGCTGCGCTGGTGTTTCTCGCGCTGTATCTGGCGATGCAGGGGTTTCCGCCGGAGGGATTGTTTCCCTCGCGGGCCGTGATCTGGCGCGACGTCATGGATGCCAATCGCATCTATGCCAGCGGCGGCTTTCTCGACGTGCTGGCGTTCCGCCTGCGCGAGCTTCATCTCGTCGCGCCCCTGCACGCATTCATCTTCCCGCGCACGATCGGACTGTTTCTGGTCGGCGCGCTAGCCTGGCGCAGCGGCATTGTGCAAAACACCCGCGCCCTGCTCGTCATCGCGGTCCTCGCAATCGCACTCGGCGCCGGCTTTTTTGGTAGCACCGGGCCGCTCGGCACCATCGTGCTGGCACTGGGCTATGGCGCGGCTATTCTCGGCATCGCAAGCTTTGAACGCGGCAAGAAACTGCTTGGGTGGGCCGCGCCGCTGGGGCGGATGGCCTTCACCAATTACGTCGCGCAATCCGTCATCTTCGGCTGGATCTTCTACGGCTATGGCCTCGGCCTGTTCGGGCGACTCGGCATCACCCAGGCCTTCGCCATTGGCATCGCCGTCTACGTCGGACAAGTGCTGTTCAGCGCCTGGTGGCTGCGCCGCTATCACTACGGCCCGCTTGAATGGCTGTGGCGGTCGTTGATGTATGGGAGGCGGGAGCCGATAGTGGTGGCGTGACGTTGATCTCTCCACCGTCATTGCGAGGAGCCCTTGCGACGAAGCAAATCCAGACCGTCGCCGCGGAGGACTCTGGATTGCTTCGCTGCGCTCGCAATGACGGAGTGTGTGGCCTCCAACCCCTACTCCGCCAGCGCCTTCATCTCCCTGTAGAGATCCGACTTGCCTTCGAAGCCGATGCCCGGAAGGTCAGGCATGGTGATGTGGCCGTTCTCGACGCGCACGCCGTCGGGGAAGCCGCCGTAGGGCTGGAATAGATCAGGGTAGCTTTCATTGCCCCCTAGGCCCAAACCAGCCGCGATGTTCAGCGACATCTGGTGGCCGCCATGCGGAATGCAGCGGCTGGGGGACCAGCCGTAGGTTTTCAGAACCTCCAGCGTGCGCTGGTATTCGCAGAGTCCGTAGGAGAGTGCGCAGTCGAATTGCAGCCAGTCGCGATCGGGGCGCATGCCGCCGTAGCGGATGAGGTTGCGGGCGTCCTGGTGGCTGAACAGGTTTTCACCCGTGGCCATCGGGCCGGGATAGAACTCGGCAAGCGCGGCCTGCAGCGCGTAGTCGAGGGGATCGCCGACCTCCTCGTACCAGAACAACGGATAGTCGCGCAGCATCTTGGCGTAGGCGATGCCGGTCTCGAGATTGAAGCGGCCGTTGGCGTCGACGGCGAGCTGTGCGTCCTTGCCGATCTCCTTCAGCACCGCCTCGATGCGGGTGCGGTCTTCGTCGATATCAGCGCCGCCGATTTTCATCTTCACGACGTTGTAGCCGCGATCGAGATAGCCGCGCATTTCGCCGCGCAGCATCGAGAGATCCTTGCCGGGATAGTAATAGCCGCCGGCGGCGTAGACGAAGACGCGCGGATTGGCTTTGAGGCCGTGCCGTTCCGCCAGCAAACGAAACAGCGGCTTGCCTGCGATCTTCGCCACCGCGTCCCACACCGCCATGTCGATGGTGCCGACCGCGACCGAGCGCTCGCCGTGTCCGCCCGGCTTCTCGTTGGTCATCATCGCGGCCCAGACCTTGTCGGGGTCGAGATTGTCACCTGATACGTTCAGCAATGACTTCGGATCGGCTTCCGTGATGCGCGAGGCAAAGCGCTCGCGGATCAGGCCGCCCTGCCCGTAACGGCCGTTGGAGTTGAAGCCGTAGCCGACGACGCGCTTGCCGTCGCGGATCACGTCGGTGACGACGGCAACGAGGCTCGTCGTCATCCTGGTGAAGTCGATATAGGCGTTACGGATCGGCGATGAGATCGGCTTGGTGATCTCGCGGACGTCGACGATGCGGACGGACATGGGCGCCTCGGTGGTTGCTGCCGTCATTGCGAGGAGCTCTTGCGACGAAGCAATCCAGACTGCCTCTAAGGAAAGATTCTGGATTGCTTCGCTGCGCTCGCAATGACGAGCAGGGTCTTGTTGAGTCATTCCGGGATGGTCCGAAGGACCAGACCCGGAATCTCGAGATTCCGGGTTCGCGCTATCGCGCGCCCCGGAATGACGGCTTCGCCGTCACTTCTTGTCCCGGAAATACGGCTCCACCGGACCATGCACCTTGATAGTCAGCGGATTGCCGTAGCGGTCCTTGGCATTGCCGGCGGTGACGCGGACCCAGCCTTCGCTGATGCAGTACTCCTCGACATTAGTCTTCTCGACGCCCTTGAAGCGGATGCCGACGTCGCGCTGGAGGATGTCGGCGTTGTAATAGGGGCTGTTCGGGTCGACCGACAGGCGGTCCGGAAATTCGTCGCTCATTGATGTCTCGCTCATAACAGGGTCTCGATTTGCTTCCGCAATCCTTCCGGCCGCGCGGTCGGCGCATAGCGCGCGATCACGTGGCCAGCACGGTCCACCAGGAATTTGGTGAAATTCCATTTGATCGAAGCGCCCAACAGGCCGGATTGCTGGCGTTTCAGGTACTCATACAGGGGGTGCGTGTGGGCACCGTTGACGTCGACTTTCTCGAACAGCGGAAAGGTGACGTCGTAGTTGGTGGAGCAGAACGACTGGATCTCGGCCGCCTGCCCCGGCTCCTGCGCGCCGAACTGGTTGCAGGGAAAGCCGAGCACGGAGAAGCCGCGCGGCGAGAGGTCGCGGTGCAGATCCTCCAGGCCGCGATATTGCGGCGTGAAACCGCATTTGCTCGCGGTGTTGACGATCAGAAGCACCTGCCCTTCGTAGGCGCGCATCGACACTTCGTCACCCGCAAGCGAATTGGCCTTGAAGTCGTAGATCGCTGACATCGCTAACCTACCGGATCGATCGGCGACGGCGGCACGCCGCCCGCCTCGATGGCTTCGCCGGCGAGAAGACAGAGATCCTCGCGATAGCGGCCGGAGACGATGTGCACGCCGACCGGCGCCTTGCCGACGAGGCCGGTTGAGACCACGAGGCCCGGCAGCCCCATGAAGGGCGTCGCGATCTGCGGCAACTGCGCCTCCCAGACGCGCTCGAAGGACGCGGCGTCCTTGCGGTCGAGATGATCGGGGAACGGCAGTTCGCCGGAAACAGGCGTCAGCACCACGGCGTATGTCTCGAAGAACAGCATCCAGTCGCGGGTGAATGTGGCGCGGCGGGTGAGCGCCTGCGCGTAATTCGCCTGGTCCATCGGCGTGACCTTGGCGCGGACGCCGCGCAGGCACGCCAGCGCGCCGGGATCACCCTCGCGCTCGGCCATTTCCATCTGCGCCTCAAAGGCATCGCCGAGCCAGAGCTTGCGCTGCCACTCGACGGCTTCGCGCATCGGCGGAGTGTTGTCGATGATTTCGACGGTCCAGCCGGCGCGCTCGAGGCGCTTGCCGGCGTCGGTCACCGCGGCCTTCACCTCAGGCGTGGTCGCGAGACCATCCGGGTTGAGGCAGATCGCAGCGCGCCTCTCGCGCGCCGGGCCTTCCAGTGGCGCCGGCACATACCAGGGATCGCGCGCGTCGCGCGCCGACATCGCTGCGAGCGAAATCCGCAAATCGTTGACGGTGCGGGCCAGCGGGCCCGAGACCGCCATGATCTGCGGCCCGATCGGGCGCTCCGGCAGCGCCGGGTTGAAGGCGGGGATGCGGCCGAGGGTCGGACGCAGGCCGTGTACGCCGCAGGCATAGGCGGGATAGCGGATCGAGCCGGCGATATCGGTGCCGTGGGCGATGGCGCCGATGCCGGCCGCGACCGCCGAACCGGCGCCGCCGGAGGAGCCGCCCGGCGTCAGCGAGGCGTCGCGCGGGTTCTTGGTGTCGCCATGAACGAGGTTGGTGGTGAACCAGCGATAGGAGAAGGCGGGGCAATTGGTGCGCCCAAGGAGAACCGCGCCGGCCTTGCGGAAGTTCGCGACCACCGGATTGTCCTCCCGCGCGATCAGGTCGCGCTGGAGTTTCAGCCCGTTGGTGGTGGCAAAGCCCGCCTGGTCGACATTGGCCTTGATGGTGACGGGCACGCCGGCCAGCACGCCGGGGTCCTCGCCCCTGAGAATGGCGGCATCGACGGCGTCGGCCTGCTTGAGCACGTCCTCCGGCCGGTGGTCGATCACGGCATTGAGCCTGGGATTGACGGCATCCAGGCGGTCGAGGCCTGATTTGGCCGCCTCCCGGGCGGACACCTTTTTGGACCTGACGAGGGTCGCGAGGTCGGCAGCCGACAGGCGCCAGAGGTCTTGCATGACGTACTCCGTGTAACCGGCGTCTTTTAGCGCCGGGAACGCAGCAAAGCCATGCGGATTTCGCAGGGTGGAAGAGCGGGTTGGCCCCCGCTCGTGCCTCATTCTCCGTCATTGCGAGCGAAGCGAAGCAATCCAGAGTCCCTCCGCGGAGGCGGCCTGGATTGCTTCGTCGCAAGGGCTCCTCGCAATGACGAGGGGAGAGAGCGGTGGACGACCCTAATGCCGCGTCGCGGACTCGTCCGGGATGTCCAGCAGGGCTTCGGTGAACGGGAATTCGAGCACGATCTCCCCGTCGTCGTCGGTCACCTCGATGACCGCCTCGAGCAGGGCCGGCTGGGTGCCCTCGGATTTCAGCACCTCCAGGATCATCTGGCGGGCGACCTCCCAGGCACGATCGGGATTGCGCAGATCCTCGCCGTCGGGGTCCACGATCAATTCATCGCCGATACGGGTGTTGAAGAAATATTTGGGCATCACGAGATCCAGCTAAAGGCGCCTGTACCGGATTGAAAGCTGCACTGCACTCACAACTGCTTTATCAGGACAGGGTTCGCGACCGAATGCGCCACGCGCAAGGCCGTATCGCCGGAAAGTATTGTTCCTCCCGCAATTTTCGCGGCGCAACATGGTCTTGCTCGGGAAAATTTCACTGGCGAACTTTTGCGCCCGCAGTAGTTTAACGGGTGGGTAGTTTACCCTGGGCGGATACGTCCGAATTCGGAAATGGAGAGCCAAAATGGCCTGGAAAGCCCCCAAGATCGTCGAAGTGCCCTGCGGCATGGAAATCAACATGTATGTGAGCGCCACCCGCAAATAAGCGGCTGGAGCTAAGCGTTCTGTGCAGGTGGGTCTTTCGGTCACGATCGGTTTCCGAGCGATGGAACCCGTGACGGCCTGAGATCCACCTCGCGACGTTGCCAGGAGACGGATCATGCTTCGCGTCGTCGTCCTGGGCGCCGGGGCCGGCGGCGGGGTCCCGCAATGGAATTGCGGGTGTCAGGGCTGCCGGGCGGCCCGCAGCTACGGCCAAGAGCTTTATCGAACCCAGGCCTCGGTCGCCTTCAGTGGCGACGGCGAGCACTGGTTTCTGATCAACGCCTCCCCTGATCTCCGCCAGCAATTGAATGCCACGCCGCAGCTGCATCCCAAGGAAGGCAGCCTGCGCCATACGCCTGTTGCCGGCGTGATCCTGACCAACAGCGAAGTGGATGCAGTCGCGGGCCTGCTGTCGATGCGGGAGGGCTCGCCCTTCACTGTTTATGCGCATGAGAAGGTGCTGGCGATCCTGGCCAGCAATAGCATCTTCAACGTGCTGAACGCAGAGAACGTCAAGCGCCAGCCGATCGGGATCAGCGAGCCCTTCGAGCCGCGATTGCCTGACGGTGCGCGATCAGGGCTCGAAGTGCTGCCGTTCGCGGTGCCGGGCAAGTCGGCCTGGTATCTCGAAGGCAAGGCGCATCCGGGCGGCGAGAGCGGCGACGGCGATACGCTGGGACTGAAGGTCACCGACAAGTCGACCGGCAAGTGCTTCTACTTCATCGCCGCCTGCGCCGAAATCACCGACGCGCTGAAGGCCGAGATCGACGGCGCTTCGCTGGTATTCTTCGACGGCACGGTCTGGCAAGACGATGAGATGATCCGGTGCGGCCTCGGTCACAAAACCGGCAAGAGCATGGGTCATGTCGCGATGTCCGGCGCCGATGGCGCGATTGCGCGTCTGGCCGACCTCAAACTCGACAGGAAGATATTTCTGCATATCAATAACTCGAACCCGGCGCTGCTGCCCGCCTCGCCTGAACGCAAGACTGCCGAAGAAGCGGGATGGCAGATACCCGCCGACGGAACGGAGATTGTGCTGTGAGTGCCGCGTCCGAGACTGGAATGAACATGACTGGAATGACTGCGCTCTCTGTCGGCAAGGACATCAGGCTCAATTCAGCCGAGGAGCTGGAGGCGACGCTGCGCCACATCGGGGCGACGCGTTATCACAGCCTGCATCCGTTCCATAAGCTGCTGCACGGCGGCAAGCTTAGCAAAGGCCAGGTGCAGGCCTGGGCGCTGAACCGCTACTATTACCAGAGCACGATCCCGATCAAGGATGCGGTGGTGATCTCGCGCTTCCGCGACCGTGCCACACGGCTGGAATGGCGTCACCGCATCGAGGACCATGACGGCGATGTCGGCAGCGAAGGCGGCATCGAGCGCTGGCTGAAGCTGACCGAAGGCCTCGGGCTCGACACGGCCTACGTGGAATCGACCGAAGGCATTCTGCCGGCGACGCGCTTCGCGGTGGAGGCTTATGTGCACTATTGCCGCGAAAAGAGCCCGCTGGAGGCGATCGCCTCCTCGCTCACCGAATTGTTCGCGCCGAACCTGCACGAGGAGCGCATCTCCGGCATGCTGGAGCATTACGACTTCGTCAATCCTGACATCATGAGCTATTTCAAGCGGCGCCTCGCGCAGGCGCCGCGCGATGCCGGCTTCGCGCTCGACTATGTGAAGGCGCATGCCACGACGCCGGAGCAGCGCGCGCAGGTCTGCAACGCGCTGATCTTCAAGACCAACGTGCTGTGGGTGCAGTTAGATGCGCTCCAGCACGCCTATGTCGAAGGCAACATTCCGCCGGGCGCGTTCGTGCCCAAAGCGAGCTAAGAGGAACTGCGATGGCCGGGCCGCGGAACATCAGCGTCAGCGAGGCAAGCCGCCCGGTGCTGCCGCGGCATGCCAAGCTGAAATATGACGAGACGCGAAAGGTCTGGGTGATCCTGGCGCCGGAGCGCGTGCTGGCGCCGGACGAAATCGCGGTCGAGGTCTTGCAGCTTTGCAATGGCGAGCGCAATGTCGGCGACGTCTCCGATCTGCTCGCGGAGAAATACGCCGCGCCACGCGAAGCGATCCTCGCCGATGTCATCGTCATGCTGCAGGATCTCGCCGACAAGGGCTTCCTCACGGAAATCAGGGAGAAGACGCCATGAGCGATGTGCTCCCGACCATCCCGCCCGACGCCAGCGACAGCCTCGCGGTGCTGGAGAAGCAGCGCTCGACGGCGGAGACCTTCGGCATTCCGCTCGCCGTGCTGCTCGAGATCACCCATCGCTGCCCGCTGCAATGCCCCTATTGCTCCAACCCTGTCGAGCTCGATCGCTCCGGCAAGGAGCTGACCACCGAGGAATGGAAGAAGGTGCTGAGCGAGCTCGCCGAGATCGGCGTGCTGCAGGTGCATTTCTCCGGCGGCGAGCCGACGGCGCGCAAGGACCTCGTCGAGCTGGTCAAGCATGCCAGCGACGTCGGGCTCTACACCAATCTGATCACCTCGGCCGTGCTGCTGACGCGCGAACGGCTGAGCGAGCTTGCCGACGCGGGGCTCTGCCATGTGCAGATCTCCTTCCAGGGCATCGAGGAAGGCCTCGCCGACCGCGTCGCCGGCTACAAGGGTGGCCATCGCAAGAAGCTCGAAGTCGCCAAATGGACGCGCGAGCTTGATCTGCCGCTCACCGTGAACGCGGTGATGCACCGGCAGAATCTGCACCAGCTCCCCGACATCATCCAGATGTCCATCGATCTCGACGCCGACCGGCTCGAGGTCGCCAACGTGCAATATTACGGCTGGGCGCTGAAGAACCGCGCCGCGCTGATGCCGACGGTGGCGCAGCTCGACGAATGCACTGGCATCGTCGAGGAGGCCCGCCAGCGGCTGAAGGGCCGGCTGACCATCGACTACGTCGTCCCTGACTATTACGCACAGCGGCCGAAGAAGTGCATGGGCGGCTGGGGGCGGCAGTTCTTCAACATCTCGCCCGCCGGCAAGGTGCTGCCGTGCCATGCCGCCGAGAGCATCACCGGGCTCGACTTCGAGTCGGTGCGCTCCAACCATTCGATCGCCTGGATCTGGCAGAACTCCGACGCCTTCAACCGTTATCGCGGCACCGGCTGGATGAAGGAGCCGTGCAAGACCTGCGAATTCCGCGAAATCGATTTCGGCGGCTGCCGCTGTCAGGCTTTTGCGCTGACGGGCGATGCCGCCAACACCGATCCCGCCTGCGCGCTGTCGCCGCTGCACGAGACCATCTTCAAGCAGGCCGAGCGCGAGGCCGAGGGCGAGACCAACCGCTTCCTCTATCGCAACTTCGCCGGCGGCACCCTGGAATCCGAGAATGGTGCCTGACGCCGACGCAGGCATAGCGGGCAGACGCGCCGATCCCTTTGCGCCGCTGACATCAGACATGCTCGACGTCGGCGACGGGCATGAGCTCTATGTCGAGAGCGTTGGCCGCGCCGACGGCATCCCCGCGATCTACCTGCATGGCGGCCCCGGCAGCGGCTGCCAGCCCGATCATCGCCGGCTATTTGATCCCGAGCGCATGCATGCGGTGCTGTTCGACCAGCGCGGCTGCGGCCGCAGCCGTCCCAAGGGCTCGCGCGAGCACAACACCACGGTGCATCTGATCGCTGATATGGAGAAGATCCGCGAGAAGTTCGGCATCGCGCGCTGGATGGTGGTCGGCGGCTCCTGGGGCGCGACGCTGGCGCTGGCTTACGCGCAGGCCCATCCCGAGCGCGTCTCCGGCATTGCCCTGCGCGCGACGTTCCTCGGCACGCAGGCAGAGGTCGAGATCGCCTTCACCTCGCGGCTCGCACAATTCTATCCGGCGCTCTCAGAGGATTTCTTGAGCGTGCTGCCGCCCGAGGAACGGGAGCGGCCGGTGGAAGCCTATTATCGCCGCATCCTCGATGCCGATCCCGCCGTGCACGGACCTGCCTCGCGCGCCTGGCACGATACCGAGCGCGCGCTGTCCGAGCACAAGGCGGGCAAGACGCGCATCGACCTCGCCTCGCTCAACGTCTGGCGCACGCTGCCAGCGACGCCGTTCATGGAGGCGCATTACTTCGTCAACAATTCCTTCATGGCCGAAGACCAGTTGTTGCGCAACGCCGGAAGGCTTGCAGGCATTCCCGGTATCATCGTGCAAGGCCGCTACGATCTGTTATGCCCTCCCGAGACATCCGCGCGGCTCGCGAATGTGTGGCCGGGCTCCGAGGTCCGGATCGTGGAAGAAGCCGGACATTCGCTCTATGATCCCGGCGTGCGGGACGCGGTCATGAAGTCGATCGCCGATCTCGCGTCGACTCGGCGGTGATCAGTCGGCACTTATGCGCTGATGCGGAACCTCGCGAAGAGCGATATCGCGCAGCGCAACATATTGCACCGCCGCATGAACGCCCGCTGCTGTTAATGCTGTGCGCGCTTAGCTCCCATGAAAGAGGGGAAGCACGAAAATTTGCCGTTGTACTTGGGAACGGTTCTAATAAGCTAACCCAATGACGTCATTCAGAAACCAGATCGCGGCGCGTTAGCGTTCGACAAGCTCAAGAAAAGGCCGCCGGGTCTTTGAGCCTGTGCGGACAGGGTAGGAATGAAACCGACCGATATCGCGGCCCCCGACTACTTTCATAAAGTGGTCGATTGCCAGTGGGCCTGTCCTGCACATACCCCGGTTCCCGAATACATCCGATTGATCGCGCAAGGTCGCTACAGCGACGCCTACATGATCAACTGGAAATCGAACGTGTTTCCCGGAATCCTGGGACGCACTTGCGATCGTCCGTGCGAGCCGGCGTGCCGCCGCGGACGCGTCGAGGAAACGCCGGTGGCGATCTGCCGCCTCAAGCGCGTCGCCGCCGACTTCAAGGACGACATCACCCAGCGCCTGCCGCACCCGACCGCGAAGAACGGCAAGCGCGTCGCGTTCGTCGGCAGCGGTCCGGCCTCGCTGACAGTGGCACGCGATCTCGCACCGCTCGGCTATCACTGCACCGTGTTCGACGGCGATCCCGAAGCCGGCGGCATGATGCGGACGCAGATCCCGAAATTCCGCCTGCCCAATTCCGTGATCGACGAAGAGACCGGCTACATCCTCAATCTCGGCGTCGAGTTCAAAGGCGGCCACCGCATCGACAGCATGAAGGCGCTGCTCGCGGAGAAATACGATGCGATTTTCGTTGGCTCCGGTGCGCCGCGCGGTCGCGAGCTCGACATTCCGGGCCGGAAAGAGGCCGCCGCGCACGTCCATATCGGCATCGACTGGCTCTCGTCCGTGTCGTTCGGCCACACTGACAAGATCGGCAAGCGCGTGATCGTGCTCGGCGGCGGCAACACCGCAATGGATTGCTGCCGCACCGCGCGCCGCCTCGGCGGCGAGGACGTCAAGGTGGTCGTGCGTTCCGGCTTCGAGGAGATGAAGGCGTCGCCCTGGGAGAAGGAAGACGCGATCCACGAGGACATTCCGATCCTCAACTTCCTCGTCCCCGTCTCCTTCAGCCACGACAATGGCAAGCTCACCGGCGTCACCTTCCAGAAGGTGAAGGCGGAATACGATTCCAAGGGCAAGCGCAATTTGGTGCCGTCAGGCGAGCCGGACCAGACCATCGAATGCGACGACGTGCTGGTCGCAGTCGGCCAAGAGAACGCCTTCCCCTGGATCGAGCAGGATTGCGGCATCGAGTTCGACAAATGGCACATGCCCAAGGTCGATCCGAAGACCTTCGTCTCGACCAATCCGAAAGTGTTCTTTGGCGGCGACGCCGCGTTCGGGCCGAAGAACATCATCTGGGCGGTGGCGCAGGGTCACGACGCCGCGCTGTCGATCCACAAGCTGCTGTCGGGCGAGGACATCACCGAACGGCCGCTGCCGGAGGTGCATGTCTCCTCACAGAAGATGGGCATTCACGAATGGAGCTATGACAACGATATCTCCAACGACAAGCGCTACAAGGTGCCGCATCGCGACAAGGTGATCGCGCTGAAGGACATTCGCACCGAGGTCGAGCTCGGCTACGACGTCAAGCTCGCGCTCGGCGAAGCGCATCGCTGCCTGAACTGCGATGTCCAGACGGTGTTCTCGACCTCGCTTTGCATCGAGTGCGACGCCTGCGTCGACATCTGCCCGATGGATTGCATCACATTCACTGACAACGGTGAGGAAGACGATCTGCGCCAGCGGCTGAAGGCGCCCTCGCCGCATCCGGACCAGGACCTCTACGTGTCATCCGATCTCAAGACCGGGCGCGTCATGGTCAAGGACGAGGATGTCTGCCTGCATTGCGGGCTGTGCGCCGAGCGTTGTCCCACCGGAGCCTGGGACATGCAGAAATATTTGATCGAGATGACTCAAGCAGGTTCGACATGTCCGACAAAAAGCCGATCAGCAGCGTAAACGACTTCGTCGTCCGCTTCGCCAACGTCAACGGCTCGGGTTCGGCCAGCGCCAACGAGATGTTCGCGCGTTCGATCCTGCGCCATGGGGTGCCGGTAAGCCCGCGCAACATCTTCCCCTCGAACATCCAGGGCCTGCCGACCTGGTACGAGGTGCGTGTCACCGAGGCCGGCCATCTCGGCGCCCGCGGCGGCGTCGACATGATGGTGGCGATGAACCCGCAGACCTGGGACAAGGACGTCGCCGGCATCGAGCCGGGCGGCTATCTGTTCTACGATTCCACCAAGCCGATGCCGTCGACCAAATTCCGCGACGACATCACCGTGATCGGCGTCCCCTTAACCGCCATCACCAACTCGACCTACACCGATCCGCGCCAGCGCCAGCTGTTCAAGAACATCATCTATCTCGGCGCGCTCTCGGCGCTGCTCGACATGGACCCGAAGCTGATCGAGCAGCTGATCAGCGAGCAGTACAAGGGCAAGGAGAAGCTCTTGTCCTCCAACGTCCACGCGCTGCATCTCGGCCGCGACTGGGCGCTGCAGAATTTGAAATGCCCGCTCGGGCTGCGCATCAAGAAGTCCGACAAGGTCGGCGACCGCATCTTCATCGAGGGCAACAGCGCGGCTGCGCTCGGCGCCGTCTATGGCGGCGCCACCGTGTGTGCGTGGTATCCGATCACGCCGTCGTCTTCGGTGGCGGAAGCCTTCACCGCGCATTGCAAGAAGTACCGGCACGACCCTGAGACCGGAAAAGCCAAGTACGCGATCGTGCAGGGCGAGGATGAGCTGGCTTCGATCGGCATCGTGATCGGCGCCTCCTGGAATGGCGCGCGCGCCTTCACCGCGACCTCGGGTCCCGGCATTTCCTTGATGACCGAATTCATCGGCCTCTCATATTTTGCCGAGATCCCGGCCGTGATCATGAACATCCAGCGCGCCGGCCCCTCCACGGGCATGCCGACCCGCACCCAGCAATGCGACATCATCGCCTGCGCCTATGCTTCGCACGGCGACACCAAGCATGTGTTGCTGTTCCCGGAAGATCCAGCCGAGGCGTTCGAGTTCGCGGCTGCGGCCTTCGATCTCGCCGAACGGCTGCAAACCACGATCTTCCTGATGCTCGATCTCGACATCGGCATGAACCACCGGCTCTGCCGCCCGCTGAAGTGGGATGATGCCAAGCAGTACGACCGCGGCAAGGTGATGACCGCGGAGATGCTGGACGAGGGCCGCGATTTCGGCCGCTACCTTGACGTCGACGGCGACGGCATTCCTTATCGCACCTATCCCGGCACGCATCCGACCAAGGGCTCCTACTTCACCCGCGGCACCTCGCGTGATCGCTATGCGCGCTATTCCGAGGAAGGCTCTGTTTACGCCGACAACATGCAGCGGCTCGTTCGCAAGTTCGAGACGGCGCAGGACCTCGTGCCGCGGCCGCTGCAGGCCAACGCCGAACGTCCCACCAAATATGGCGTGATCTATTTCGGCTCGACCTCGCCGGCAATGGATGAGGCGATCGGCCTCTTGGAGGCGCGCGGGCATCAACTCGATCGCCTGCGCATCCGCGCCTTCCCGTTCCACTCCAGCGTGGCGAGTTTCCTCGCCGAGCACGATTTCGTCTATGTCGTCGAGCAGAACCGCGACGCCCAGATGCGTCAGTTGATCGTCAACGAGAACGGCATCGATCCGGTCCGTCTCGTGCCGATCGTGCATTATGACGGCACCCCGATCACCGCCCGCTACATCGCAAAAGCCATTGGCGACCACCAGGATCACCTCAAGGTGACCCCGCTCCGCAAGGCCGTGTCATGACCTACATCGCAAAGCCGAAATTCCATCATCCGGGTCTGAAGAAGAACGACCTCGGCTACACGCATCGCGACTACGAGGGCAAGATCTCGACGCTGTGCGCGGGCTGCGGCCACGATTCGATCACGGCCTCGATCATCGAAGCCTGCTACGAGCTGTCGATCGAGCCGCATCGCGTGGCGAAGATCTCCGGCATCGGCTGCTCGTCGAAAACGCCGGACTATTTCCTCGGCAACTCACACGGCTTCAACTCCGTGCACGGCCGCATGCCCAGCGTGCTCACGGGCGCCAACCTCGCCAATCGCGACCTGATCTATCTCGGCGTCTCCGGCGACGGCGATTCCGCCTCGATCGGCTTCGGTCAGTTCGCGCATTCGATCCGGCGCGGCGTCAACATGACCTACATCGTCGAGAACAACGGCGTCTACGGCCTGACCAAGGGCCAATTCTCGGCCACCGCCGATCGCGGCTCGAAGTCCAAGAAGGGCGTCACCAACACCGACAACGCCATCGACCTCGTCGCGATCGCGCTGCAGCTGGGTGCGACCTTCGTGGCGCGCTCGTTCTCCGGCGACAAGAACCAGCTGGTACCGCTGATCGCGGCCGCGATCGGCCACAGGGGCGCGTCCTTCATCGACGTCATCAGCCCCTGCATCGCCTTCAACAACCATGCCGGCTCGACCAAGAGCTTTGACTATGTCCGTGAGCACAACGACGCCGTGAACCGGCTCGACGTGCTGGTCGGCCGCGATCCCATCGCCGTCGACTACGCACCAGGCACGGTGCAGGTGGTCGAGCAGCACGACGGCAGCAAGATCGCGCTGCGCAAGATCGACGCCGATTACGATCCGCATGACCGGCTCGGCGCCCAGACCTTCCTCGCCAAGCACGCCGCCAAGGGCCAGATCGTCACCGGGCTGCTTTACGTCGACCCCGACGCGGAAGATCTGCACGCCCATCTCAACACGGTCGAGACGCCGCTCAACACGCTGGAAGCGGATACGCTCTGCCCCGGATCGTCAGTGCTGGACAAGTTCAACGCCAGCCTGCGGTGATGTTTGACTTCTCCCGCATGCTGGAAGTTGTCGGCGGGGAGCGGTTGAACGCGCGGCGTTGAGCTTGCGACTAATGGCCAGTTGGTCCGCTAGCGCCGATGCGGGCCGTCAATGGCTGAAAAATGTCCGGCTCGATCATGAAGCTTGCTCTCATCCTGCCACTCGCCCTCGTGGCCTTCATCGGCGCTGCCCGGGCCGAGGACGCCGACGGCATCCACGATGCCACCCCGGCTGAGGCTGAGGCCTTCAACGCGCGCTTATATGCCGGCCCGCCCGGCAAGACGGCCTATGCCTGCTTCGTGCGCCGTTACGATACCGAGCATCTGGCCCAGCATCCGAAGCAGAAGGTGGCTTCGATGAAGCTGCTGGTTTCCGCGGAGACCGATGCCGAGGACAAGCAGCTCCACAACTCATTCCGGATCGGCTTCAGATATCGTCACCGCAGCGGCGATTTCGACTCCAGCGGCTCCTGCCACCACGCGGTGTTCACCAAGGAAGGCAACGAAGTCCGCCTCGGCTGCGGCATCGATTGCGAGGGCGGCGGCCTCGGCATTGCCCTGACCAAGGACGACAAGTCGGCCGTCGTGCGGCTCGAAAGCATCAGGATCTGGCTACACAACAAGCCGACCGAAGATGACGACCGAACGCTGGTCGCAGGCAGCGATGACGGGATTTTCCGCCTCGAGCGGACTGACACCAGCGAGTGCGCCGCGCTGGCGACCGATCGCAAGGAACTCGCCGCGCTGCGCCACAAGTGATATGTCTCCGGCAAAGTGCAGGAGATCATCATGAACCGCCGGAACATCTTGTGGAGCACCATCTCGGCGCTGGGCGCGGCGTTTGCCGCCTCGCGGGCCAAGGCTGCGACCGAAAAGGCTGCGACTGAAAGCACCAAGTCGGACAAGCTGAAGGTCGTCTATCACCTCGCCGACGCCGACAAGGTCAATTTCGTGCTCGGCAATATCCAGAACCACATCGATGGCGTCGGTGGCCCCGACCACATCACACTCGCCCTGGTCATCCACGGACCGGCGCTGAAGGCGTTCCACTGGGCGCAGGCCAATCCTGACGTCAGCGGGCGGATCAGCAATTTCGCCAAGGACGGCGTCGAGCTCGCCGCCTGCGGTAACACCATGAAGGCGCAGAACATCACGTTGACGGATCTGCTGCCGGGCTTCGTGAGTGCGGAAAAGGGCGGCGTGGTTCGTCTGGCCGAGCTGCAGTCGCAGGGGTATCTTTATCTGAGGCCGTGAGGGGACGAGCCGCTGCGCCATCTCCTCCCCCTCATCCCTCATCCCGCTTGACAGACCCATAACTCTACGGTTATGAATTAATCCATAACTACAGAGTTATGGGTTTTGCATGTCCACCGCGCCTGATGTTCTGTTCCGGACGCTTGCCGACCCCACGCGGCGGGCGATCTTCGAGCGGCTGTGCCGCGAGGGCGAGCAGACGGTCGGGGCACTGACGGTGCAATCAGGTGTTTCCCAGCCGGCGGTCTCGAAGCATCTCGGCGCGCTGAAACAAGCGGGCCTGGTGCGCGACCGGCATGAGGGGCGCCAGACCCATTACAGCGCCCAGCCCGGCGCGCTCAATCCGCTGATCGACTGGACCAGCCAGATGGCGGGCTTCTGGCAAAACCGGCTCGATGCGCTCGACGATCTCCTCAAGAGGATGGACCAATGAACGAAGCTGCGACCGAAACACGTTCCGTGGTGATCGAGCGGGAGTTTGCCTATCCGCCGGAACGGTTGTGGCGCGCGTTGACGCAGCCGCATCTGATCGAGGAGTGGCTGATGAAGAACGACTTCAAGCCGACGGTCGGTCATCGCTTCAACCTGCGCGGCGAATGGGGCGGCGTGCTGGATTGCGAGGTGCTCGCGATCGAGCCGCAGCGCTCCCTCGCCTACACCTGGAATTTCACGCATGAGGACGAGGCCTACGACCTCAAGAGCGTGGTGACGTTCACGCTCACCCCGCAAGGCGCAGGCACGCATCTGCGCGTCGAACAGGCGGGTTTCCGTCCGAGCCAGAAGCAGGCCTATGGCGGCGCGCATGCGGGCTGGAAACAGTTCTTCACCAAGCTGGACGAGCTGCTGGCGCGGGCGGAATAGCCCGGCCACGTCAGTCCATTCCCGACATTCCCGACAGGAGAGTAAAATGAGTTCGAGCATGTGGATCAGGAAGATCCATCGTTGGCTGTCGATTGCCTTCACGATTGCCGTCATCGCCAACATTGTTGCGATGACCATGCAGGTCCAGGCGACGTGGATCGGGCTGATGGCTTTCGTGCCCTTGATCCCGCTGCTTGCGACCGGGCTCTATATGTTCGCCCAGCCCTATCTTGGTCGTCGCAGCGAGGCGAGGTCATGAAGAAAGCTGTGACAGCTATGAAGACAAGCGCAAAGGAGGCGAGCGCAGCTTCGCCCTCAAAGCTGATCGACGGTCGGATCAAGGAGCTCGGTGACTGGCGCGGCGAGATGCTGAAACGCATCCGCGCGCTGATCAAGGAAGCCGATCCCGAGGTCGTCGAGGAATGGAAATGGCGCGGCGTTCCCGTGTGGGAGCACGACGGCATCATCTGCACCGGCGAGACCTACAAGGCCTTCGTGAAACTGACTTTCGCCAAGGGCGCAGCGCTGGCTGACCCGGCCGGCCTGTTCAACTCGAGCCTCGACGGCAACGTGCGGCGCGCGATCGATATCGCCGAGGGCGCGAAGATCAACGAGAAAGCGTTGAAGGCGCTGATCCGCGCGGCGGTGGAGCTGAACGCGTCGAAGAAGAAGCCGGCGAAGAAGCGACCGGCCTAAAACAGAATGAATTGATTTTCATCACCTAAGCAGCCGCGAACTCGGTGCAACCTCTCCCGCTTGCGGGGGAGGTCGGCGCGAGGCGCCGGGTGGGGGCTTTCTCCTCTGGGGGATTATCCCGTTGCGGAGACACCCCCACCCCAGCCCTCCCCCGCAAGCGGGAGAGGGAGCGCATCTCCGCCGGAGCGCTATCGAACTCAATCTTATTCGTACGCGGCCTGGCCGGCCGCCTTACGCCACCGCTGCCGCGATTGGACGCGGGCTGACGACGTATTCGCGCAGGACCTTGTCGTTGGCGTCGACCTCGATCAGCGCGACGTCGTAGGTCCAGAGATCAGCCAAGTGCTGGAGCACCCGCTTGGTATCGGTCTCGTTGAGCTGCGAGCCCTTGATGACGCGGTGATGCAGCACCAGTCGGCGATCGCCGGAGAGGTCGACGTCGACCACCTCGATATTGGCGTCGATGAAGCCGACATCGTGCTGCCGCGCCAGTTCGCGGCGGACACGGCGGAAGCCGCGCTCGTCGTGGATGGCGTCGACGCGGATGCCGGCGCGCTCCTCGGGATCGTCATGCAGATGGAACATGCGGAAGTGCCGCATCAGTTTCGGGCTCAGGAATTGGCCGATAAAACTTTCGTCGCGGTAATTGGCCCAGACGTCGCGCAGCACGCCCATCACGTCGTTCTTGCCGGCGATGTCCGGGAACCACTCGCGGTCCTCGTCTTCCGGATTGGTGACGATGCGTTCAATGTCCTGCATCATTGCGAAACCGAGCGCATAGGGATTGAAGCCGGAATAACGCGGATCGTCGAATTCGGGCTGGAACACCACATTGGTGTGCGATCCCAGGAATTCGAGGAAGTTGCCGTCGGTGATGCGACCCTGCTGATGCAGCTTGGTCATGATGCGATAATGGACGTAGGTTGCCGTCCCCTCGTTCATCACCTTGGTCTGGCTCTGCGGATAGAAATATTGCGCGATGTGGCGGACGATGCGCAGCAACTCGCGCTGCCAGGGTGCCAGTCGCGGCGCGCTCTTCTCGAGGAAATAGAGCAGGTTTTCCTGCGGCAGTCCTAGCAGCTTGCGCCGCCGTTCGAGGGAAATCGCGGTCTTGGCCTTCGAAGCACCCTTGGGCACGGTACGCCAGAGGTCGTTGAAGACTTCCTCCTCGTGCTGGCGGCGGCGCCCTGCCCGCTTCTCCTCCTCGCGCAGATCAAGCTGCTTCTTGCCGGGATAGCGGTCGATGCCATGCGACATCAGCGCATGCGCGGCATCCAGCGTGCGCTCGACCTCGGTACGGCCGTAACGCTCCTCGCACTGCATGACGTAGTTCTTGGCGAAGTCGAGATAGTCGAGAATGCCTTCCGCATCGGTCCACTGCTTGAACAGGTAGTTGTTCTTGAAGAAGTGGTTGTGGCCGAACGCGGCGTGGGCGATGACCAGCGTCTGCATCGTCGCCGTGTTTTCTTCCATGAGGTAGGAGATGCAGGGCGAGGAGTTGATCACGATCTCATAGGCAAGGCCCATCAGGCCTTTGCGGTACGACGCCTCGTGATACGCAAAGTGCTTGCCGAACGACCAGTGCTTGTAGAACAGCGGCATGCCCACGGACGAATAGGCGTCCAGCATTTGCTCCGCGGTGATGACCTCGATCTGGTTCGGGTAGACGTCGAGGCCGAGATCCTTCAGCGCCACTTCCTCGCAGGCATCGGTGATGCGCTGCAAGGTGTGGAAATCCCAATCGGCGCCTTCGAACAAGCGTTCCGTCATGGAGCGGCTTTCTCCTGGGAATTTTCGCGGCGCTGGAATAGGTCGTGGAACACCGGAAAGATCTCGCTGCGCTCGCTGACCTTGCGCATCGATAGCGGTGCGCCAGAGTTGCGCAGGCGCTCATAGAGGGTCCAGAGCGAGGAATCGGAGAGATCGAAGGCGCTGCCGCCGGACTCACCAACCTCGAGATAGGCGAAGAACTGGCAGACAGGCAGAACCTTCTCGGTCAGCAGAAGGCCGGTGAGTTCGCCGTCGGAATAGGAGTTGTCGCCGTCGGAAGCTTGCGCGGCGTAGATATTCCAGTCCGACGGATTGAAGCGCTCGCGCACGATCTCGTGCATCGCCTGCAGCGCACTGGAGACCAGCGTGCCGCCAGAGGCCGGGCCGTAGAAGAAGGTCTGCTCGTCAACTTCCTCGGCGCGGTCGGTGTGACGGATGAAGACGATCTCGACGTGCTTGTAGCGGCGCTTCAGGAACACGTAGAGCAGCATGTAGAAGCGCTTCGCGAGATCCTTCATGTGCTCGGACATCGAGCCCGACACGTCCATCAGGCAGAACATCACGGCCTGGGCTACCGGCCGCGGCACCTTCTCATAGCGGCGGTAGCGGATGTCGAGCGGGTCGATGAAGGGAATGCGCTTGGTCTTCGCCTTCAGCCTTTCGAGCTGAGCGACGAGTTCTGTGCGCTCGTCCTCATCGGTGCTGGCGGCGATCGCGGCTTCCAGCTCCTCGATCTCGTCCTTGCGAGGGCGCTTGAGCGCAATGCGGCGGGCGAGCGCGAGCTTCACCGTCCGGCTCACGGAGATGTTGGCGGGCGAGCCCGACGTCGTGTAGCCGGCGCGCTGGATGCCATCGCTCTCGGTCTGCGCGACCTTGCGCTTGGCAAGATCCGGCAGTTCGAGATCGTCGAGGAAAAGGTCGACGAACTCGTCGCGGCTGAGCACGAAGCGGAAGGCGTCTTCGCCATCGCCTTCGCCCGGACCGGAATCCTTGGCGCTGCCCTGGCCGGAGCGCTGAAGATAGTCGCCCTCGATGAACTTCTTGTTGCCGGGCAAAACCATGTCGCGCGTTCCGCCTTCACGGCGGAACCGCGGCTCGTGCATGCCGTCGAGCGGTATCGTGACCTCACCACCCTCCAGGACGTCCTTGATTTCGCGTTCCTGCGAGGTCTTCTTGACGGCGCCCTGCACCAGGGATTTGGCCCGACGCAAGAACCGCTGCCGGTTCTCAAGACTCTTGCCGCCCGGATTCAGGCGCCTGTCAATAATATGAATGGCCACTTTCTCATCCGCCTCAACCGGCTTGCTTCACGCGCATGTACCATTCGACCAGTCGGCGAACCTGACGCTCGGTGTAGCCGCGCTCCACCATGCGTGCGACGAACTCGCCGTGCTTCTTCTCCGTCTCGCCGTCCTTCTTCGAACCGAACGAGATGACCGGAAGCAGATCCTCGACCTGAGAGAATATCCGCTTTTCGATCACATCGCGAATCTTCTCGTAGGAGATCCAGGTCGGATTCTTGCCGCCGTTCTGGGCCCGGGACCGTAACGAGAATTTGACCACCTCGTTGCGGAAATCCTTGGGGTTGGCGATGCCCGCCGGCTTCTCGATCTTCGTCAATTCCTGGTTCAACAATTCGCGATCGAGCAGCTGGCCGGTGTCGGCATCCTTAAAGTCCTGATCCTCGATCCAGGCGTCGGCGTAGTCGACGTAGCGGTCGAACAGGTTCTGGCCGTAGTCCGAGTAGGATTCGAGATACGCCTTCTGGATCTCATTGCCGATGAACTCGGCATAACGCGGCGCCAGATCCGCCTTGATGAACTCCATGTAGCGCTTCTCGACTTCCTCGGGCAGCTGCTCGCGCTTGATCGACTGTTCGAGCGCATACATCAGGTGCACGGCGTCGGCGGCCACCTCCTGCGGATCGTGGTTGAAGGTGGCAGCCAGGATCTTGAAGGCGAAGCGGGTGGAGACGCCGTCCATGCCTTCGTCGACACCAGCGGCATCGCGATATTCCTGGACGCTGCGCGCCTTCGGATCGGATTCCTTCAGGCTCTCGCCGTCATAGACCCGCATCTTGCCGAACAGCGTCGAGTTCTCGTGCTTGCGCAACCGCGACAGGACCGAGAACCGTGCCAGCGTCTCCAGCGTCGAGGGTGCGCAGGGGGCCGCCGCGAGCTCCGAACCCTGGATCAGCTTCTCGTAGATCTTCTGCTCTTCCGTGGCCCGCAGGCAGTAGGGCACCTTGATGACGCAGATACGGTCGATGAAGGCTTCGTTGTTCTTGTTCGACTTGAAGCTCGACCACTCCGCTTCATTGGAGTGCGCGAGGATCACGCCAGTGAACGGGATCGCGCCGATATTCTCGGTGCCGATGTAGTTGCCTTCCTGCGTTGCGGTCAGCAACGGGTGCAGCATCTTGATCGGCGCCTTGAACATTTCGACGAACTCGAGCACGCCCTGGTTGGCGCGGTTGAGGCCGCCCGAATAGCTGTAGGCGTCGGGATCGTTCTGCGCGAAGGTTTCGAGCTTGCGGATATCGACCTTGCCGACCAGCGAGGAGATATCCTGGTTGTTCTCGTCACCGGGCTCGGTCTTGGCGATGCCGATCTGGCGCAGCCGCGACGGCTGGATTTTTGCGACTCTGAACTGAGAAATGTCGCCGCCGAAAGCCTCGAGCCGCTTGTAGCACCACGGGCTCATCAGACCGGTGAGACGCCGGCGCGGAATGCCGTATTTCTCTTCGAGCATCGGCCCAAGCTGATCGGGATCGAACAGGCTGAGCGGGCTCTCGAACACCGGCGAGAGTTCATCACCGGCCTTGAGCACGTAGATCGGATGCACTTCCATCAGCGACTTCAGCCGCTCGGCGAGCGAGGACTTGCCGCCGCCGACGGGCCCGAGCAGATAGAGGATCTGCTTGCGCTCTTCCAAGCCTTGCGCTGCGTGACGGAAGAAGCCGACGATGCGCTCGATGGTTTCTTCCATGCCGTAGAAGCCGGCGAAGGCCGGATAAGTCCTGATAGTGCGGTTCAAAAAAATACGGCCAAGGCGTGGGTCCTTGGCCGTGTCAATCGTCTGGGGCTCGCCGATCGCCGCTAGCAATCGTTCGGCTGAATTCGCGTATTTCATGGGATCGCTTCGACACGATTCCAGGTACTCCGCCATCGACATGTCGTGCTGGCTTCTCGCCTCGAACGACTTAGCGAAAGCGTTGAATAGAGAATCGTTGTACATGATCCCTCTCCGCGTGAGTTCCGCTACAAGCTGAAACGAAAGCAGTTACTGGACCGTTCCTCAGGCCGCTTCTCGAATCAGCGTGAGCACATGACGATCATTGGACACCCGCCTGCCAACACGACGCAACGCACAAGCTAGGCACTCGGTGAATTACGAACAGGCACTTGCCTGTAATTTGTGCGAATCTCTATCCATCTTGGCGTATTTCCAGAAATTGTCACGGGCTCGCCACATCCGGGCGATACCGGGGCCGAGTACCTCCGGCACTGCAACATGACGATCTGCGAGCGGCAAACTTATGACGCTTGCAGGGCGATGCCTTGGACGCGCTGTTCATCTTCCTGCTGCAATGCGGCGGCCTGACTGCTTGAAGCGGATTGGTGGCTTGCAGCATGACAGTCGCGGCAAGCACGCAGCAATGTGTCAAAATCGGTCGCCAAACCTTCGGGCCGGATAACAATCCGTGCGCTCTGGGCGCCGCGGCTGGCAGCACGAATGAAGGAGAGCTGCTGCAGCAGCCCCGACGTCGGCGTCAGCACGATCACCTTGTGCCCACGGCATTCCTCGGCCGAAACATCCGCAATGGAGTCCCAGAGCAGAAATTCATTCCCGATCCGCAAGTCGCGGATGCCAAAGAGGGTGACGATCACGACCGGCCCGCGCTCTGTCGGCAGCATCCAGATCAGCCATGCAGTGACCGGGCCAAACAGCGTGACACCGAGATAGCCGATCGTCGTCTCATAGGGAGCGATGTCGCCCCACCAGTCGAAGACAAGGCTTGATTTGAAAACAAGGGTCGCGCTCAGCAGCGTCATCGCGAAGCCCGCCGCGACCAGCAGCCGCAGGCGCGTGACGCATTGACCGATTTCGAGATCGTGGGAAGCATCAATAAGGGCAGCCGACCCCATCACTGACCGGCTATCGGCGATGGCAATGCCATCAGGAGCTGCGTGCATGCTTTCCCCCAGCATGGTCATTTTCGACCGAGTGAACGACCTTCAGGCGGACGGCCGTCCGCTGAAGACACTCCGTGACGCGACAGATCGACCCCACGCAACAAGACCTCGGCCAGACTGTCCCGGCCAAACTTTATTACGCAAAACCACGACTGCCGCCTGGATCGTCATGATCGCGACGGAGTTACACTAGGAGAATGACGCCAATGCCCTTGATTGGTTCCCTCCCGGGAGCATGTGGGCTAAAGGATAGCGCGTCAGGACCGGCGCGGAAACCCCCTCCGCCCGCAGGCTTGGAGATAAATAGGCATCATGAATCCCGTCAAAGAACTGGAAAAGCACGGACAAGCCGTCTGGCTGGACTTCCTCGCCCGCGGCTTCATCGCCAAGGGCGATTTGAAGCGGCTGATCGACACCGACGGCGTCAAGGGGGTCACCTCCAATCCCTCCATTTTCGAGAAGGCGATCGGCAGTTCGGACGAGTACGATGCCCCGATCGGCAAGGCGCTGAAGCGCGGCGACCGGACCGTGGCCGATTTGTTCGAGGCGGTCGCCGTCGAGGACATCCAGAACGCCGCCGACGTGCTGCGCCCGGTCTATGACCGCCTCAAGGGTGGCGACGGCTATGTCAGCCTCGAGGTCTCGCCCTACCTGGCGATGGACACGTCAGGTACGGTCGCGGAAGCACGGCGGCTGTGGAAGGACGTCAACCGCAAGAACCTGATGGTGAAGGTGCCGGCGACACCAGAGGGCCTGCCGGCAATCCAGACGCTGATCGGCGACGGCATCAGCATCAACATCACCCTGCTGTTCTCCAAGGCGGTCTATCTCCAGGTCGCCGAAGCCTATCTTGCCGGTCTCGAGACATACGTCGCCGGCGGCGGCGACCCCTCCCATGTCGCGAGCGTGGCGAGCTTCTTCGTCAGCCGCATCGACAGCGTCGTCGACAAGCAGCTCGACGAGAAGATCGCCCGCGCCAACGATCCATCCGAGAGGGAGCGCCTCGCTGCGCTCAAGGGCAAGGTCGCGATCGCCAACGCCAAGGTCGCCTATCAGGACTACAAGCGGCTGTTCTCGGGTCCCCGCTGGGAGAAGCTCGCCGCCAAGGGCGCCAAGCCGCAGCGCATGCTGTGGGCCTCGACCGGCACCAAGAACAAGGACTACAGCGACGTGCTGTATGTCGAAGAGCTGATCGGCCCGGACACCATCAACACCGTGCCGCCGGCAACGCTCGATGCGTTCCGCGATCACGGCAAGCCGCGCGACAGCCTGGAAGAGGACGTCGAGGACGCCTACCGCGTGCTGGAAGAGCTGGAGCGCTCCGGCGTCTCGCTCGATGCCATCACCGAGGAGCTGGTCAAGGACGGCGTCAAGCTGTTTGCCGATGCCGCCGACAAGCTCTATGGCGCGGTTGCCCACAAGCGCGCAACCGTGCTCGGGCCCGCGATCGACCGCCAGCAGCTCTCGCTCGGTGACGGCCTCGGCAAGGCGGTGGCTGAGAGCACCGAGGCGTGGCGTGCGTCAGCCAAGATCCGCAGGCTGTGGCAGCGCGACAAATCGGTCTGGACCGGGGCGGACGAGGACAAATGGCTCGGTTGGCTCGACAGCGCGGCAAAAGCCGACGTCGCCGACTATGAGGACTATGCGAGCCGCGTGAAGGGCCAGAAATTCTCCGACGCCGTGGTGCTCGGCATGGGCGGATCGAGCCTTGGCCCTGAGGTGCTCGCAGAGACCTTCGCGAAGAAGACCGGCTTCCCGAAGCTGCACGTGCTTGATTCCACCGATCCGGCCGAAGTGCGGGCGATGGAGGCCAAGATCGACATCGCCAATACCGTGTTCATCGTCTCCAGCAAATCCGGCGGCACCACCGAGCCGAACGCGATGAAGGATTATTTCCACGAACGCGTCGCGCAGGCTCTCGGCCCGAAGGGCAAGACCGGCTTCCGCTTCATCGCGGTGACCGATCCGGGCTCCTCCTTGGAGAAGGCCGCCAAGAAGCTGAACTACGCCCGCATCTTCCACGGCGAGCCCTCGATCGGTGGACGCTATTCGGTGCTGTCGCCGTTCGGCCTAGTGCCGGCGGCCACGGCCGGTATCGACGTCAAGACCTTCCTCAAGCATGCGCTTGCTATGGTCCGCTCCTGCGGACCGGACGTGCCGCCGAGTGAGAATCCGGGTGTCCAGCTTGGCCTTGCCATGGGCCTTGCCGGCCTCGAAGGCCGCGACAAGGTGACGATCCTGTCGTCGAAGAAGATCGCCGATTTCGGCGCCTGGGCCGAGCAGCTGATCGCGGAATCGACCGGCAAGGAGGGCAAGGGCCTGATCCCAATCGCCGGCGAGCCGCTCGGGGAGTCCTCGCTCTACGGCAACGACCGCTTCTTCATCGACATCCGCACCGAAGGCGAAACGGATGCCGCCCATGATTCCGCACTCGCCGGGATCGAAGCGGCTGGCCATCCGGTCGTGCGCATCGTCATGAAGTCGATCGACCATCTGGGCCAGGAGTTCTTCCGCTTCGAGATGGCCACGGCCGTTGCTGGCGCGATCCTCGGCATCAATCCGTTCGACCAGCCGGACGTGGAAGCGGCCAAGATCAAGACCCGGGAGCTGACGTCGGCCTATGAGAAGACCGGCGCGTTGCCGGCCGAAGAGCCTGTTGTCAGCACCAAAGAAGCCGATCTCTATACCGACGCGACCAACGCCAAGGCGCTGCGCGCAGCGGGCGCCGATGGCAACCTCACCTCCTGGCTGAAGGCGCATCTGTCGCGCTCCAGCGATGGCGATTACGTCGCCTTGCTCGGCTACATCGAACGCGACAAGGCCACGATCGACGCACTCCAGGCCATGCGCCTCGAGGTGCGTGAGAAGCGGCACGTCGCAACGTGCGCCGAGTTTGGGCCGCGCTTCCTGCACTCGACGGGCCAGGCCTACAAGGGCGGCCCCGACAGCGGCGTGTTCCTCCAGATCACCGCCGATGATGCGAAAGACCTCGCCGTGCCGGGCCAGAAGGCCAGCTTCGGCGTGATCAAGGCGGCGCAGGCGCGCGGCGATTTCGACGTGCTTACCGAGCGCGGACGCCGCGCGCTTCGGGTGCACCTGAAAGGTCCGCTCAAGAAAGGTCTCGCGGCGCTCAATGCGGCGCTCAACGACGCGCTGAATTAAGGGAATCTCTCACATGCAACTCGGCATGATCGGCCTCGGCCGGATGGGCGGCAACATCGTTCGCCGGCTGATGCGGCACGGACATTCGACCGTGGTCTATGACAAGGACGCCAAGGCTGTCGCCGGCCTTGCCGCCGACGGTGCGGTCGGTTCGGCGACGCTGGAAGAGTTCATCTCGAAACTCGAGCGGCCGCGCACGGCCTGGGTGATGCTGCCGGCGGGGCACATCACGGAAACGACCATCGAAACGATCGCCGGCGTGATGCAGGACGGCGACGTCATCATCGACGGCGGCAACACCTTCTGGCAGGACGACGTTCGTCGCGGCAAGGCGCTGAAGGCGCGCGGCATCCACTATGTCGACGTCGGCACCTCTGGCGGCGTCTGGGGTCTCGATCGCGGCTATTGCATGATGATCGGCGGCGAGAAGCCTGTCGTCGACCGGCTCGATCCGATCTTCGCGGCGCTCGCACCGGGCGCGGGCGACATTCCGCGCACCGAAGGCCGTGACGGACGCGATCCCCGCATCGAGCAGGGCTACATCCATGCCGGCCCTGTCGGCGCCGGCCATTTCGTCAAGATGATCCACAACGGCATCGAGTATGGCCTGATGCAGGCCTATGCCGAAGGCTTCGACATTCTCAAGAACGCCAATATCGATGCCCTGCCCGCCGATCATCGCTACGATTTCGACCTCGCCGATATCGCCGAAGTCTGGCGCCGCGGCAGCGTGATCCCGTCCTGGCTGCTCGACCTCACCTCGACCGCGCTCGCCGACAGCCCGCAGCTCGCCGAATATTCCGGCTTCGTCGAGGATTCCGGCGAAGGCCGCTGGACCGTGAATGCGGCGATCGACGAGGCCGTGCCGGCCGAAGTCCTGACCGCGGCGCTCTACACACGTTTCCGTTCCCGTCGGGAACACACCTTCGCCGAAAAAATTCTCTCCGCGATGCGTGCGGGGTTCGGCGGCCACAAGGAGCCAAAGCAGCCGGACGCTTCGAAGACCAAGTAACAAACGAAGGCCATCAGTTCGTGACAAAAGACCCGCAAGCCAAGCGCAAGCCGGAAAATTGCGCCTTCGTCATTTTTGGAGCCACCGGCGACCTTACCCACCGTCTCGTGATGCCATCGCTCTACAATCTGGCCGCCGAGCATCTGCTGCCGGAGAAGTTCTGTGTCGTCGGCGTGGGCCGCAGCGCGATGTCCGACGACGAGCTGCGCGACAGCCTGATGAAGGGACTGCGCGAGTTCGCGACCCGTCCTGTGGACGATGTCATCGCCAAAAGACTCCTGGAGCGCGTGAGCTTCGTCGAAGCCGACGCGAAGGACCCGCCGTCATTCGATCGCTTGCGTGAGCATCTGGATTCGCTGGACTGCGCGCAATACACCGGCGGTAACAGGTTGTTCTATCTCGCCACCCCGCCGGCTGCGTTCGCACCGACCGCACGCGAGCTCGGCCGCACGGGCATGATGAAGGAGAACGGCACCTGGCGGCGGCTGGTGATCGAAAAGCCCTTTGGCACCGATCTGGCTTCGGCCAAGGCATTGAATGCCGAACTCCTGAAGATCATGGACGAGCACCAGATCTACCGGATCGATCATTATCTCGGCAAGGAGACGGTGCAGAACATCCTGGTGCTGCGCTTTGCCAACGGCATGTTCGAGCCGATCTGGAATCGCAACCATATCGATCATGTCCAGATCACCGTGGAGGAGAAGCTCGGCGTCGGCCATCGCGGCGGCTTCTATGATGCCACCGGTGCACTGCGCGACATGGTGCCGAACCATCTGTTCCAGTTGATGTCGCTGGTCGCGATGGAGCCGCCTGCGCGTTTCGACGCGCATTCCGTCCGTTCCGAGAAGGCCGAGGTTCTCAGCGCGGTCCAGCAGCCGAACCAGGACGAAGCGCTCAGGAGCTCGGTTCGCGCGCAATATCTCGCAGGCCGCATCGGCGATGGCGACATTCCGGACTATCGCAAGACCGAGGACGTCAAGCCCGGCAGCACCACCGAGACCTTTGTCGCACTGAAACTGATGATCGACAATTGGCGCTGGGCCGGCGTGCCGTTTTACTTGCGCACCGGCAAGGCGCTCGGTCATAAGCGCACGGAAGTGGCGATCAAGTTCAAGCAGGCGCCCCTGTCGATGTTTTCAGGCACGACAGTCGACCGCCTCTCGCAAAACTTCCTCACGATCGGCATCGCGCCGACCGAGACCATCGAGCTTCAGTTCAACGCAAAAATCCCGGGGCCGAGCATCACCATCGATGGCGTCGAGATGAAGTTTAGATACGGCGACTATTTCCGCGCCGATCCCTCGACCGGCTACGAGACGCTGATCTACGACTGCATGATCGGCGACAACATTCTGTTCCAGCGCGCCGACGGCATCGAGGCCGGCTGGGCGGCGGTGCAACCGTTCCTCGACGCCTGGAAAAATGCCGGCAGCAACGGCATCGAGACCTACGAGGCCGGCAGCGACGGCCCGGCCTGCGCCGACGAGCTCTTGCGGCGCGACGGCCGCAGCTGGCGGAAGTTCTCGTGATGGGTACGGCCGGTGAGCCAAACCTGATCGTCGTCGCCGACGCTGAGGCCCTGGCGCAAGCCGCAGCCGAGCGGGTGATGGCGCGGATATCGGCCAATCCTGGCCGCACCGCGATCTGCCTCACCGGCGGCTCGAGCCCGAAAAAGCTCTATCAGCTGCTCGGCAGCGACGCCTGGCGCGGCAAGATCCCCTGGGATCGCGTACACTGGTTCATCGGCGACGAGCGTTTCGTGGCGGAGGACGATCCCCTGAACAACATGGCGGTCGCCCGCGCTGCGTTCCTCGACCGCAACGCGCCATCAGGCCACATCCACCCGATTCCGACCGTGGCGGAAAATCCGGACGAGAGCGCCGCGGCCTATGCACACGAGCTGCAAGCTTTCTACGGCTCGGACCAGCTCGATCCGTTCAGGCCGCTGTTCGATCTCGTCCTGATGGGTGCAGGCCCCGATGGCCACACCGCCTCGCTGTTTCCCGGCTATCCCGCCATCGAGGAGACCACGCGCTGGGTCGTTGGTGTCCCCAAGGCCAATGTCGCACCTTTCGTGCCGCGGGTCTCGCTGACGCTTCCCGCGCTGGCCTCCTGCCACGAAATGCTGTTCGAGATTGCGGGGCACGACAAGCAACCGATCTTGACGCGCCTGCTCAATGGCGAGAATCTGCCGGCTGCACGCGCGCGCTCGAATGGTGAGACCGTCTGGATGGTCGACCAGGCCGCGCTTCCGGAGGGAATTCGTGGCGGGCGTTAAAGCACCTTGTGCGTTGATCGTGATGGGCGTCTCGGGCTCGGGCAAGAGCACGGTGGCGGAATTGCTCGGCAAGCGGCTCGGCTGGCGATTCGAAGACGGCGACGGCTTTCACCCCGCGAGCAATGTCGAGAAAATGCGGGCCGGCCATCCCCTCACCGACGAGGACCGCTGGCCCTGGCTCAACGCCATCGCCGACGAGGTCGCGCGGGTCTGCAACAAGGGCGAGCACGTTATCATCGCCTGTTCGGCGCTCAAGCACACCTATCGTGACGTGCTGCTGCGCGGGCGCGACGATGTTCGCTTCGTGTTCCTCAAGGGGACGCAGGAGCTGATCGCCGACCGGCTGGCGCACCGCAAGGGCCATTTCATGCCGCCGGGACTTCTCACCAGCCAGTTCAACACGCTGGAGCCGCCGGAAGCGAGCGAGCACGTCATCACCGCATCGATCGACGAATCGGTCGAGGCGATCGTGGACGGCATCATACGGCAGCTGAAAATCGACGGCGGGAAAAGCAGGGCTGAGCCATGACGAAAATCTCACTGGTCGTTTCCGACGTCGACGGCACCCTGCTCACCAAGGACAAGACGCTGACGGACCGCGCGCGGTCCGCGGTGCAACGGCTGCACCAGGCTGGCATCGGCTTCACCATCACCTCCAGCCGTCCCGCGATCGGCATGCGCTTCCTGATCGAGCCGCTGGCGCTGTGGCTGCCGGTCGGCCCGTTCAACGGCTCCTCGATTGTCGACCCCGAGATGAATCCGGTCGAGCAGCATCTGATCCCGAAAGACGCCGCCGAAAGGTCGCTTCAGATCCTTCGTGAATTCGGCGCCGATATCTGGCTTTTTACCTACGACAAATGGCTGATCGATAATCCCAGCGGCAAATACGTCGCACATGAGCAGCACACGATCCGCTCTGATCCCACCGTCATAACGGATTTCTCGCCCTACCTCGCCAGCGCCTGCAAGATCGTCGGCGCCAGCGCCGATGCGGCGGGTCTCGAGGCTTGCGAGAAGGCGATGCAGCAGGCGCTCGGCAGCGAAGCGACTGCCGTACGCTCGCAGACCTATTATCTCGACATCACCCCGCCCGGCGTCAACAAGGGCACCTTCGTGCAGGCCATGGCCAAGCGCCTCGGCATATCCCTGGATGCGGTTGCCACCATCGGCGACATGCAGAACGACCTCGCGATGTTCCGCGTCAGCGGCACCTCGATCGCCATGGGCAACGCCACAGACAGCGTCAAGGACCAGGCCACCAACGTCACTGCGACCAACGAGCAGGATGGTTTTGCCGAAGCGATGGAGATGATTTTGACGCGGAACGGGGCGGGTTAGACGAGCTGCCACCCCAGCCCTCCCCCGCAAGCGGGAGAGGGAGCGCACCGCCTTCGTGGAAGCAGCTCCCTACTTCGACCGCTGCATCGCCGGCTTCTCGCTCGCGTGCCTTGCTGCCGAGAGGTTATGCGCCGTGTTGATCAGCGCGATGTGGGTCAGCGCTTGCGGGAAATTTCCGGCCTGACGCCGCGCGACGGAATCATATTCCTCGGCCAGCAAACCAACATCGTTCGCAAGACCGGCCACGCGATCGAACAGGGCCTGCGCCCTGTCGAGGTCACCCGCGAGCACATGGGCATCGGCCAGCCATAGAGTACAGGCCAGGAATGCGCCCTCGATCGGCTGGATCTCCTCAGACACCTCGCAGGGATCATGCCGGAGCACGAAGCCGTCGCGCATCATGTGCTTCTCGACAGCCGCGATGGTGCCGCGGATGCGCCGATCCGACGCCGGCAGGAAGCCGACCGCCGGCAAGAGCAAGAGGCTGGCATCGCACATTTTCGAGCCATAGGATTCAACGAAGGCGCCCTCCTCCACGTCAAAGCCCCTGTTGCAGACGTCGCAATGGATGGCCTCGCGCAGAGCGCGCCAGTGCAGCAACGGTGCCTTGAGGCCGAAGGTCTCGGCGCTCTTGATGGCGCGGTCGAAAGCGACCCAGGTCATCACCTTGGAGAAGACGTAGTGCCGGGGCTGGCCGCGCCGCTCCCAGATGCCGTGATCGGGTTGGTCCCAGACTTCGGCGAGATGCTGGAGCACGGCGCATTCCAGCGCCCAGGTTGCATCATCGTCGAGCTTGAGCTTGGCCATGCGCGACTGATGGAACGCGTCGATCAATTCGCCGTAGACGTCGAGCTGAAGTTGCGCATGCGCGGCGTTGCCGACGCGCACGGGCTTGGCGCCTTCATAACCGTCGAGCCAGCCCGCTTCCCATTCCAGCAGCCGGCGCTGGCCCCAGATGCCGTACATGATCTGCATGTTCGCGGGCGAGCCGGCCGCGGCGCGCAGCAGCCAATTGTGCCAGGCCGAGGCTTCCTCGGTGTAGCCCGAGTTCATCAGCGCCAGCAGCGTGAAGGTGGCATCGCGCAGCCAGCAGAAGCGGTAATCCCAGTTCCTGGCGCCGCCGAACTTTTCCGGCAGCGAAGTGGTCGGCGCGGCAACGATGCCGCCGGTGGGGCCGAAGGTGAGCGCCTTCAGCGTGATCAGCGAGCGCATGACGAGATGGTGGTAGTCGCCCTCGCGATCACAGCGGCCGCTCCACTCCTTCCAGAATTTCTCCGTCTCCTGAAACGCGGTCTCAGGGTCGATCGGCGGGGGCGGATCGAGATGCGAGGGACCGTAGGTCAGCACGAACGGCACGGTCTCACCGGCCTTCACTTCGAACTCGGCGACGGTTGTCATGTCTTCGCCGCGCGTCTCGACCGGCGTGCGCAGCACGGTCATGTCCTGGCCGGCGACCGCCAGCAGCGAATGGTCGATCCGCCGGACCCAGGGAATGTCGGCGCCGAAGCCGAAACGAATGACGAGCTCCATGCGCATCTTCACCGACCCCGAGAGGCCGCGCACCAGCCGCACGATGTCGGAAGCCTTGCCGCGCGGCGGCATGAAGTCGATCAGCGCGACGGTTCCGCTTTCGGTCTCAAAGCGCGTTTCAAGGATGAGAGTATCGCCGAGATAGCGGCGCGAGGTCGCCTTGACGTCCTCGCTCGGCGCGATCAGCCAGCGGCCGTTCTTGGGCGTGCCAAGGATCGCGGCAAAACAGGCATCGGAATCGAAGGCCGGCCAGCACAGCCAGTCGATCGAGCCGTTGCGTCCCACCAGCGCTGCGGTCTCGCAGTCACCGATCAGCGCATAGTCCTCGATCTTCTCTGACAATGTTTTGCTAGCCTGAGTAATCCTAAGGCAATTAACTCCCGCCGTGCAGCGAACGTTCCCGCGTCGCGGCTCTCAAGGCCGTGAGGTCGACCTTCGAGGCGATCTTGTCGAGTGCGACGGGCAGGCGCTGGCGCCAGTTCGGATGCTCGTCGATCGTGCCGGGAATGTTGGGCTGGTCGATCACCCCGAGCAAATCCTCCATCGACACCGCGAGCAGCCGCGACGGCGTCCGCGACAGGAAATTAAGCACCGAATAGAGATCGTTGGCGTTGATGCCGTTCTGGCGCAGGATCGCATCGAGCCCGCCGAGCGCATTCCAGCGCGCCTGGTCGTCCTCGCCAGGATCGAGCCCGAGCGAGCGCTTCATCTTGAGATCGCTGAACGAGCGCCAGCCCGCATAGGTGCAGAGATCATGCGTGTTGAGCGTCACCAGCGCGTTCGGCCGATAATGGTCGATGTTGCGAAAACGGCCGGCGTCGTCGCGCTCGAACATCATGACGAGATAGGACCAGATGCCGAAATCCTGCATGGTCTCGCGAAAACCTTCCGGCACGGTGCCGAGGTCTTCGCCGATCACGATGCATTTATGGGTGACGCTCTCGCGCACGACCGCGGCGAGCAGCGCCTCGAGCGGCATCTGCACATAGGCGCCATTGTCCGGCTTGAAGCCACGCGGCACCAGGTACAGCCGCTTCAGCCCCAGCACGTGATCGAGCCTGATAGCGCCGGCATGCCGCATCGAGGCGGCCACCATGTCGGCGAACGGCACGAAGGATTGCGCCTCGAGGCCGCCCGCGTTGAATCCGGCGAGGCCCCAGTCCTGCCCGATGGTGTTGAGCACATCGGGCGGCGCGCCGACCGCGAGATGCCGCGAGATCGCGGATTGCTCGTTCCAGGCATCGAAGCCATTGGACTGCACACCGACGGCGACGTCGAGATAGAGTCCAACACGCATGCCGAGCTCGGCAGAGAGCTCCTTGGCGGCGCGCAATTGCGCGTCAGCGGTCCATTGCACGAATTCGACGAACTCGACCTCGTGCTTGTCAGGCCCCTTGCGCAGCGCGGCGCATCTGGAATCGTCCGGTTGCTGCCATTCCACCGGCCATTCCCACCACGGCGTATTGAAACGATGCCGCAGCACCTCGAAGCAGGCAAAGCGCGATAGCAGCGATCCCCTGTCAGCGCGGAAAGCATCGAACTGGTTGCGGCGGACACCGCTCGCTGACTTCACGAAACTGTCAAAAGCAGCACGCAGGCCCAGCCATTTCAGCGCCGCCATGTCGGCGTACGGAACCCGATCGCCTTCGCGCAGCCGCGCGGCGGTTGCCGCAGCGTCAGGAATGAGGTCGGCCGAAAATTCGGGAATGGCCTCGACGTCGATATAGAGTGGATTGAGAAATAGCCGGCTGTTCGGCGAATAGGGGCTGCAATCGGCCGGATGATTGTCGAACAGGACGTGCAGCGGATTGAGCCCGACACCATCGGCGCCGAGCTGTTCGGCGAGCCTGACGAGGCCGGCCAGATCGGTGAAATCGCCGATGCCCCAATTGCGGTCGGAGCGAACGCTGTAGAGCTGTACGGCCAACAGCCAGCCGCGGTCGAAATCACCGCCAAAAGCCCGCTCGGGTGCCACGATCATCGGCACCTCTTCCGTCGCGCCTTTGGCATCGGTCAGCGTCAGCCGGTGGTAGCCGAGCGGCAGACCGGCAGGCCAGGCGATCACGGGCTCGCGCGTCTCGCCTTGCCCGATCACCTGAGGTTTGCCGCTAATTTGGCCATTGCCGGTGATCTTCCACTGCAGCGGCGCGGCGCCGACGGAAGTGAGCTCCGTGCGCGGATTGCCGAGCGCACGAACCACGACGGGCCCGCTGACGAAACGGTAGACCCGCTTCTCCGGCAAGGCATCGAGGATGGATTTGAGCGCCTCGGGCGCGGTGACCCGCAGCTTGCCCAGGGCATCCACGAATTCGGATTGAACGCCCTTGATTTGGGCTTGAGCTAAAAGATCCATTCGGCACGCAGCTTGCAGGCCATTATCAGGCCGGTGGCATTGATTTTAACGTGGTCGCGGAAGAGGTTAGTCGCACTTAACTCACAAACAGCACCTGCCGTTCCCCAGGGAACCAATGCCACACAAGCGGCTTTCTATAGTGGTACCAAGCGTAGGTTCCCGACAAGGGAAACGGGCCCCTGCACTCTTGTCAATGGCATCACCGTGAACAAGACAATTCAAACTGTCGAGAGTGCCGCCGCCGGCAGCGCTTTCCTGATCGAAGACGTCTATCCGTCGATCGATGGCGGCCGCTTCGCCGTGAAGCGGATCGCCGGCGAACGCGTCGAGGTGTGGGCCGACATCTTTCGCGACGGCGACGCCACAATCAATGCCGCGCTGATCTGGCGCGGGGATCAGGACCGCGAATGGCGGCGCGAACCCATGACCCATCATGGCGATGACCGCTGGTCCGGCGCGTTCACGCCGACCGAACCGGGGCAATATGTCTATGCCATCGAAGCCTGGACCGACGAATTCGCGACCTGGCGTCACGGCGTCGAGCGCAAGCAGCTATCCGGCAGCGACGTCACGCTCGATGCGATCGAGGGCGCAGGTCTCCTGACTAAGGCGCATGGCGCGCAACAGGACGCTGCGGCAGTGATCGTCAGGCAATGCGAGGACTATCTTCAAAACGGCGATGTCACCTCGCTGCTGGCAACCGATCTCGGCGAAGCCATGGCCGAGAGCCAGGCGCGCCCTGATCTGACCCGCTCGCCCAACTTCCCGCTCATCATCGATCGCGACAAAGCGCGCTTCGGTGCCTGGTATCAGATGATGCCGCGCAGCCAGAGCGCGGTTTCCGGCCAGCACGGCACGCTCCGCGACTGCATCGCGCGCGTACCTGATATCGCCGCGATGGGATTTGATGTCCTGTATTTCACGCCGATCCACCCGATCGGGCACACAAGCCGCAAGGGCCGCAACAATTCGCCGGTCGCAACCGACGGCGAGCCCGGCTCGCCCTATGCGATCGGCGCTGCCGAAGGCGGGCACGATGCGCTGCATCCCGAGCTCGGCACCATCGAGGACTTCCGGGCACTGGTCGCAACCTGCCTCGAATACGGCCTCGAGATCGCGCTCGATTTCGCGGTGCAATGCTCGCCGGATCATCCCTGGCTGACGCAGCACCCCGAATGGTTCAAATGGCGGCCGGACCGCTCGGTGCGGACGGCGGATGGCCCCTATTCGGACATCATCATTCCCGATTTCGGCTCCGTCGACAGGATCGGGCTGTGGAACGCGCTTCGCGATGCCATGCTGTTCTGGATCGATCATGGCGTCACCATCTTCGCGATCGACAATCACGACACCGCACCATTGCCGTTCTGGGAGTGGCTGATTCGCGATATCCGCGCGCGACATCCCGAGGTGATCCTTTTCTCGAAAACCTTTGCGCGGCCGAAGCTGATGAAGGGGCTCGCCAAGCTCGGCTTCGCGCAGTCCTTCAGCTATTTCCCCTGGCGCACGGCGAAGTGGGAGCTGGAGCAATATCTCGGCGAACTCACGAATTATCCCGAACACGACTTCTATCGAGCGAATTTCTTCGTCAATACGCCTGATCTGCTGCCCTATCATCTCCAGAGCGGCGAGGCCTGGATGTTCAAGTCGCGTCTCGCGCTAGCCGCAATGCTGTCGGGCAATTACGGCCTCTGCAGCGGGTTCGAGTTGCTCGAGCACGAGGCCGTCCCCGGCCACGAAGAATATCAGAACTCCGAGAAATACCAGATCCGCCAGCGCGACTGGGACAAGCCCGGCAACATCAAGCCTTACATCACTGCGCTCAATCGCATCCGCAACGATCATTCGGCGCTCCAGCAGACCAACAATTTGCGCTTCCTCGGCATCGAGGACGGCGAGACCATCGCCTTCGTCAAGGAGGCGGCTGAACCGGCCAACACTGTTGTGGCGGCCATCGCCCTCTCGCGCCATGTGCGCGAGTTCTGGTTGCCGCTCGGCGACCTCACCATCGACGTCGGCGGCGAGCGCCGCCACGTCACGACCATCGAAAATCTCATGACAGGCGAACAGTCCCGCATCGAATGGGGCGGGGTCAAATTGCGTATCGATCCCGACCGCGATCCGGCGCTGCTATTCCGCTGCCTGGCGTAAGGATCACGCCATGAATGTACTGTCTTCCGTGGACACCAAGAAGGCCGAGGCTGCCGAGATCGTGGATGAGCTCTGGTACAAGGACGCCATCATCTACCAGCTCCACGTCAAGGCCTTTGCCGACAGCAACAATGACGGCATCGGCGATTTCGCGGGGCTGACCGAGAAACTGCCTTATCTGCAGGATCTCGGTGTCACCGCGCTGTGGCTGTTGCCGTTCTACCCGTCGCCGGGTCGCGACGACGGCTACGACATCGGCGACTACGGTTCGATCAATCCCGATTTCGGGACGATGAAGGACTTCAAGCGCTTCATCCAGGAAGCGCAGAAGCGTGGGCTTCGCGTCATCACCGAGCTCGTCGTCAACCACACCTCGGACGAGCACAATTGGTTCAAGCGCGCGCGCCGCAGCCCCGCCGGCTCGAGCGCGCGCGACTGGTATGTCTGGAGCGATACCGACCAGAAATACCAGGGCACCCGGATCATCTTCACCGACACCGAGAAGTCGAACTGGACCTGGGATCCCGAGGCCGGCGCGTTCTACTGGCACCGTTTCTTCTCGCATCAGCCCGACCTCAATTTCGACAATCCACGCGTCGTCAGCGCCATCATCCAGGTGATGAAGCGCTGGCTGGATGCCGGTGTCGACGGCTTCCGGCTCGACGCCATCCCCTATCTCTGCGAACGCGAGGGCACCTCGAACGAGAACCTCCCGGAGACGCATGCGATCATCAAGCGGCTTCGTCACGAGTTAGACGCCTATTCCAAGGGAAAATTGCTGCTGGCCGAGGCCAATCAATGGCCTGAAGACGTGCAGGAATATTTCGGCCGTGGCGACGAATGCCACATGGCCTACCACTTCCCGCTGATGCCGCGCATCTACATGGCGATCGCGCAGGAGGACCGCTTCCCGATCACCGACATCCTGCGCCAGACGCCTGATATCCCCGCGAGCTGCCAATGGGCGCTGTTCCTGCGCAACCATGACGAACTAACGCTGGAAATGGTCACCGACGTCGAGCGCGACTATCTCTGGACCACCTACGCCAACGATCCCCGTGCCCGCATCAATGTCGGCATCCGCCGGCGCCTCGCGCCGTTGATGGACAATGACCGGCGCAAGATCGAGCTGATGAACTCGCTGCTGCTGTCCTTCCCGGGCACGCCGATCATCTATTACGGCGACGAGATCGGGATGGGCGACAACATCTATCTCGGCGACCGCAACGGCGTGCGCACGCCGATGCAGTGGAGCCCGGATCGCAATGGCGGCTTCTCCCGCGCCGATCCCGCCCGCCTCTACGCACCGCCGATCATGGATCCCGTCTACGGCTACGATTCCGTGAACGTGGAGGCGCAGTCGCGCAGCCTGTCCTCGCAGCTGAACGCCACCAAGCGGCTGATCTCGGTGCGCAAGTCGACGCTGGCCTTCGGCCGCGGCACCATGACCTTCATCCGTCCGGCCAACCGGTCCGTGCTGGCCTATGTCAGGCAATATCGCGACGAGGTGATCCTCTGCGTCGCCAACCTCTCACGTGCGGCACAGGCGACCGAACTTGACCTCACGCCGTGGAAGGACCGCATCCCGCAGGAGATGCTGGGACGCACGCGTTTCCCGGCGATCGGCGAACTCCCCTACATGATCACGCTGGGGCCTTACGGTTTCTACTGGTTCCAGCTCCAGGAGCGCGACAAGTCCGAGCCGGTGACACCACGCGCAGTGCCGGAATTCGAGACACTGGTGGTCCCGGTCAATTCGAACTGGGTGTCGCTGGCGCGCGAACGCGGCGTGTTCGAGCGCGACGTGCTGCCGGGCTTCCTGTCGCGGACGCGCTGGTATCCCGAGCACAATCCCAAGCACATCAAAGCCGTGCTGACGTCGGCGGTGCCGTTCAGCGACATCGGCGACAACCGGCCCTGGATCGCGTTCTTCGAGACGGCGCAGGACGACGTCACGACGCGCTACGTCCTGCCGATGCAGATCGAGTGGGTGCGTTTCGACCGCGAGCGCTTCAACCCCAAGGCGCTCGCCGCCGTGCGCCAGGGCGCGCGCGAAGGCACGTTGCTCGACGTCGCGACCGACCAGATCTTCATCGGGCTTCTCCTGCGAGGCTTGTCGCAGAACCTGGTGGTGGAAGAGAACAATCTGCGGCTCGAGTTCAAGCCGACCAGCCTGTTTGCCGACTACACCGTCAAGGAGCCCGCGCGCATCCGCACGGTCGAGCAGTCGAACAGCACCGCGCTGGTCGACAACCAATATGTCGCCAAGATCCATCGCCAGCTCGAAAGCGGCATCAATCCCGAGATCGAGATCGGCTGCTACCTCACAGAGGTTGCCCGCTTTGCCAATGCACCGGCACTGCTCGGCAGCGTCGAGCTGGTCGAAGGCGACACGCGCAGCGCGATCGGCGTCCTGCACGCCTATGTCGAGAACCAGGGCGACGGCTGGGCCGTCACCACGGGCTATCTCGACCGCTACATCGATGAGCAGCGGTTGGGGCCGGTGGACGGGATGCCCCGGGTCACCCAGGAGCAGGCGCCCTATCTGCACTTCGTGACACAGATGGGCCGGCGGCTGGCCGAGTTGCACGTGGCCCTGGCCGCCGCCAGACCCGCCGACCTCGCGCCTGAGCCAATCGGCGCGGCGCACGTCAAGCGCTGGACCTCAGACCTCAAGGCGCGCGCCGAGCGGGTGTTCGAGCGCCTCGCCGACAGGAGGGACGGCCTGAAGGAGGGCGACCGTCCGCTGATCGATCAGCTGGCAGCCGTGCGCGCGACTCTGCCCGACCACCTCAATGCGCTCTTGCCATCCGACATCGTCGGGTTGAACATCCGTCATCATGGCGACTTCCGCCTCGGGCAAACTCTGATCGTGAAGGACGACATCTTCATCATCGATTTCGACGGCGATCCGCGCCTGCCGCTGGCCGACAAGCGGCGCAAGCTGCCGGCCGCGCGCGACGTGGCGGGCCTCGTCCGCTCGATTGATCTTTCGGTCAACGCGGCGCTTAACCGGGCACTCTCGGGCGGGAGCGACGAACAGGGCCGGCTCACGGCCGCTCTCGACGAATGGCGTGAACGCGCCACCGCGGCCTTCCTGACCGCCTATCGCGAGGCCATGACCGACCCGCGGCTCTGGCCGAAACAGGCACATTCCGCGGAAAGCATGTTAAGGTTTTTCCTGCTTGATCAAGCGTTCGACGAGGTAGAGTACGAGCTGTCCCACCGGCCGGAGGGGCTCAATGCGCCGCTGACCGGCCTGCTTCGCATTCTGTCCAGTGCCGAGAGCGAAGCCCATGCCTAAACTGCCAGCCGAAGCCTATGCGATCATCGAGGGCCGCCACTCCGACCCCTTCCACTATCTCGGGCTGCATCCCGAGGGCGGCAAGAGCGTGGTGCGCGCCTTCCTGCCCGATGCCTCCAATGTCGAGGCCGTCAGTGAGCATGGCGACATCGCCAAGCTCGACCGCGTCCATGCGTCAGGCCTGTTCATCGGCGCCCTGCCGAACGGCTCGAAGCATTACCAGCTCCGCGCCAAGTTCGGCGACAACGTGGTCGAGTTCGAGGACGCCTACCGCTTCCCGCCGATCCTGACCGATTTCGATCTCTATCTGCTTGGCGAAGGCACCCATCAGCGCATCTACGACAAGCTCGGCGCGCATCCGACGCGGCTCGAAGGCATCGACGGCATCGGCTTCGTCGTGCTGGCGCCGAACGCACGGCGCGTGTCCGTGGTCGGTGACTTCAATTTCTGGGACGGGCGGCGTCACCCGATGCGGGTGCGCGGCGCCGGCTATTGGGAATTGTTCATTCCGAATGCCAGGGCCGGCGACCACTACAAATTCGAGATCATCGGACCGCATGGTCATCTGCTGCCGCTGAAGTCCGATCCCATGGCGTTCGCAAGCGAGGTACGGCCCAAGACGGCCTCCATCGTGTTCGACGAGGCGCACCTGCCGCGGCCGCGGCCCGCGCCCGACGGCATCAACGCACTGTCGGCGCCGATGTCGATCTACGAGGTTCATCTCGGCTCATGGCGTCGCAAGAACGGCGACGAATGGCTGACGTACCGCGAACTCGCCGAGCAGTTACCGGCCTACGCCCGCGACATGGGTTTCACCCATCTCGAATTCCTGCCCGTGAGCGAGCATCCGTTCGACGGCTCCTGGGGCTATCAGCCGACCGGCCTCTATGCGCCAACCAGCCGCTTCGGCACGCCGGAGGATTTCGCCGCGCTGATCGATGCCTGCCATCGCGAAGGCATCGGTGTGCTGCTCGACTGGGTGCCCGGCCATTTCCCCGACGATCCGCACGGGCTCGGCAGCTTCGACGGCACGGCGCTGTACGAGCACGCCAATCCGCTGCAGGGCCGCCACCTCGATTGGGGCACGCTGATCTACAATTACGGCCGCACCGAAGTGACGAACTTCCTGGTGTCGAACGCGCTGTTCTGGCTGGAGCGTTACGCCATCGACGGCCTGCGGGTCGATGCAGTGGCCTCCATGCTCTACCTCGACTACAGCCGGCCGCCCGGCGCCTGGATTCCGAACCAACATGGCGGCCGGGAGAATATCGAAGCGATCAACTTCCTGCGCCGCTTCAACACCGAGCTGTTCGCCCGCTTCCCGCAGGCGACTACGGCGGCGGAAGAATCGACGGCGTGGCCGCAGGTTTCGCGCCCGGTGGAGTTCGGCGGGCTCGGCTTCGGCTACAAGTGGAACATGGGCTGGATGAACGACACGCTGAACTACATCAGCAAGGATCCCATCCACCGCAAGCATCATCACGGCGACATCCTGTTCGGCCTGCACTACGCCTTCTCTGAAAACTTCATCCTGCCGCTGTCGCATGACGAGGTCGTGCACGGCAAACGTTCGCTGCTCGGCCGCATGCCCGGCGACGAATGGCAACGCTTTGCAAATCTGCGCGCCTATTACGGCTTCATGTTCGGCCATCCCGGCAAGAAGCTCTTGTTCATGGGCGGCGAGATCGCGCAGAGCCGGGAGTGGAATCACGACCAGTCGCTCGATTGGCACCTGCTCGAATACAAATATCATTCCGGTATCCAGGCGCTGGTCCGCGACCTCAACGGGCTCTATCGCGCGGTGCCGGCGCTGCACCAGATGGATTGCGATCATGCCGGCTTCGAATGGCTGATCACCGATGACGCCAACCGCAACGTCTTTGCCTGGCTGCGCAAGGGTTTTGACGAGCACGCGCGATGCCTGGTGATCGTGAATTTCTCACCGAACGTCTACCGCAACTATCGCGTTCGCGTACCGTTTGCCGGAAAGTGGAAAGAGGTCTTCAACTCCGACTCCGCCCATTATGGCGGCACCAATGTCGGAAACATCGGCGAGGTCCAGACGGTTGACGGCAACGCACCCGAACTGCGCCTGACCATTCCGCCACTCGCTGCGATCTTCCTCGTTCCGGAAAGCTGACCGATGCGCCTGACTGCTGGATCGCCCGCACGCCTCGGTGCAAGCTGGGACGGACGCGGCACCAACTTCGCGCTGTTTTCCGCCAATGCGCAGAAGGTCGAGCTGTGCCTGTTCGACACGCAGGGGCGCCGCGAGCTCGAGCGCATCGAACTACCGGAAAGAACCGAGGACGTCTGGCACGGCTATCTCAACGACGTCTCGCCGGGTCAGCTTTACGGCTATCGCGTGCACGGCCCTTATGAGCCCGAGCACGGCCACCGCTTCAACGCCAACAAGCTGCTGCTCGACCCCTACGCCAAGCGGCTTGCGGGGCGGCTGGTGTGGAGCGATGCGCATTTCGCCTACCGCACCGGCTCGGCGCGCGAGGACCTCTCGTTCGACCGGCGCGACAATGCACGCGGCATGCCCAAGGGCGTCGTGGTCGACGAGACCTTCAACTGGGGCCGGCGCGAGATCCGCCCCAACATCCCCTGGGAAGACACCATCATCTACGAGGCCCACATCAAGGGCCTGACGCAGAAGCGCGACGACGTGCCGCCGAATCTGCGCGGTACCTATGGTGGGCTGTCGTCACCGGCGATGATAGAGCATCTGAAGAAGCTCGGCGTCACCACGGTGGAGCTGCTGCCGATCCACGCCTTCGTCGACGACCGCGTGCTGGTGGAGAAGAAGCTCGCCAATTACTGGGGCTACAATACGCTCTCCTTTTTCGCACCGGAGCAGCGCTATGCGCAGGACAATGCGCTCGATTCCTTCCGTACCACGGTCGCGCGCCTGCACGATGCCGGCATCGAGGTGATGCTCGACGTCGTCTACAACCACACCGCCGAAGGCAATCATCTCGGGCCGACGCTGTGCTACCGCGGCATCGACAACGCCTCCTATTACTGGCTGAACCGCGAGAACCCGCGTTATTACGACGACTTCACCGGCTGCGGCTCGTCGGTGAACCTCACCCATCCGCGCGTGCTGCAGATGGTGATGGATAGCTTGCGCTATTGGGTCGAGGTCTGCCATGTCGACGGCTTCCGCTTTGACCTCGCCACCACGCTCGCGCGCGGGCCGAACGGGTTTGACCGCGGCATCTCGTTCCTGACCGCGATCCGGCAAGATCCGGTGCTGGCGACCGTGAAGCTCGTCGCTGAACCCTGGGATCTTGGGCTTGGCGGTTACCAGGTCGGCGCCTTCCCCTCGCAATGGTCGGAGTGGAACGATCGCTATCGCAGCGCCATGCGCCGCTACTGGAGCGGCGAAGGCAGCCTGATCGGCGACATTTCCAGCCGCATGACAGCGTCATCCGACCTGTTCAATCATGACGGACGGCGGCCGCGCGCCAGCATCAACCACATCACCGTGCATGACGGTTTCACGCTCGCCGACCTCTTCAGCTACAACGAGAAGCACAACGAGGCCAATGGCGAGGACAATCGCGACGGCTCCAGCGACAACCACAGCAACAATTGCGGTGTCGAAGGCCCGACCGACGATCCCAATATCCTGGCCCTGCGCAGGCAGCTGCGCAAGAACGTGCTGGCCTGCCTGATGCTGGCGCAAGGTGTTCCGCTGATCCTCGCCGGCGATGAAGTCGGCAACACCCAGTCCGGCAACAACAACGCCTATTGCCAGGACAACGAGGTCGGTTGGGTCGGCTGGGACAATCTCGGCAAGGACGGCGACGACATGGTTGATTTCGTCGCTCATCTTGCGGACATCCGCCGAAAATTCTCGCAGCTTCGCAGCCATCGCTGGCTCGACGGCCGTCCGAAGGATGGCATCTCCTATGGCGCGCTATGGCTGACGCCTGAGGGCAACGAGATGACGGAGAACGACTGGACATTCCCGGATGGACGGTTCCTCTCCTATGTGATGGGGCCGATGGAACCGGGCAGCGCGGCGATCTTTATCGTACTGAACGCCGCCCCTGAAGAGATCGCATTCAAATTGCCCAAGATGCCCGAATACAAGAGCTGGCAGCAGATCCTGAACACGACGGATGCCATGCTGAACAGCGTTGATTTCCAGTCCGGAAGCGACAGCAAGGCGCCGCCGCGCTCCGTGCTCGCCTTCGCGGGGGCGCTATGAGGCCATCCTTCGGGGCGAAGCCGACCAGGGATGGCGTGTCGTTCCGTTTGTGGGCACCCGGCGCGCGTCGTGTCGATCTCCTGCTCGAGCGGCGGCACGCCATGCAGCGCCGGCAGGATGGCTGGTATGTCGCCGAGATCGCGGGCCTCACCGCTGGCAGCCCCTACAAGTTCAGGATCGACGACGAGATCGACGTGCCCGATCCGGCGTCCGCGTTCCAGCCCGAAGATGTGTTCGGCCCGAGCGAGGTCATCGATCACGACGCCTTCAAGTGGCGCGCGAAGGATTGGCGCGGCCGCCCCTGGGAAGAGACGGTGCTGATCGAGACCCATGTCGGCACCTTCACGAACGATGGCACCTACCGCGCCATGATCGACAAGCTCGATCATCTCGTCTCATCTGGTATCACCGCGCTCGAACTGATGCCGCTGGCCGATTTCGCCGGCCGTCGTGGCTGGGGCTATGACGGCGTGCTTTGGTACGCGCCCGACAGCGCTTACGGCCGCCCCGAACAGCTGAAGGCATTGATCGACGAAGCGCATCTGCGCGGGCTGATGGTGTTTCTGGACGTCGTCTACAATCACTTCGGCCCCGAAGGAAATTACCTCGGCCGCTACGCGCCGAGCTTTTTCACCGATGCGCACACGCCCTGGGGCAGCGCAATCGACTATCGCGTGCCGCAGGTGCGGGCCTTTGCGGTCGAGAATGCGTTGTCCTGGCTCACCGACTATCGCTTCGACGGCCTCAGGCTCGATGCCGCCAACCACATCATGGCGATCCCTGGCGAGCAGTCGATGCTGCACGATCTCAGCGCCGCCGTCGGCGAGCTTGCCAAGGCAACCGGGCGGCACATTCATCTCGTGCTGGAAAACGGCGACAACCGCGCCAGCCTGCTCGACGCCGCGCAAGATCCGCCCAACGGAAAATATCGCGCACAGTGGAACGATGATTATCACCACGCCTGGCACGTGATGCTGACCGGTGAGCTCAACGGCTATTACGGTGACTACCAGACGCCGCGCATGGACCTCGCACGCGCGCTCGCCTCGGGCTTCGTCTACCAGGGCGAGATCTCGGAATTCTGGGGCAAGAAGCCGCGCGGCGAGCCGAGCGGCGAGCTGCCGCCGGCGACCTTTGTCAACTTTCTGCAAAACCACGACCAGATCGGCAATCGCCCGCTCGGCGACCGACTCGAAAGCATCGCCTCACCACAACAGATCGAAGCGGCGCTTGCCGTGACCTTACTCGCGCCGATGGTGCCGATGCTGTTTCAGGGCGAGGAATGGGGCTCGACAGCCCCCTTCCCGTTCTTCTGTGATTTCCAGGGCGGACTTGCGGAGGCCGTACGCAAGGGGCGCAAGCAGGAATATGCCTGGGCCTACGAGAAATATGGCGACGAGGTTCCGGATCCGCTTGATCCGGCCACGCCACAATCGGCCGTGCTCGACTGGACCGACCGTACGCCGGAGCAGGATGCACGGCTAGCGCTGGTGCGAGAGCTGCTCACGCTTCGCCGCAACGAGATCATGCCGCGGCTGAAGGGCGCGCACTTCGGCAATGCCGAGGCGGCCGACAACGGCCTGCTCACGGCGCGTTGGCGGATGGGCGGCGGCACAACACTGCGCCTGATTGCCAATCTGTCGGACAAGGACATCACGCACTCCAGCAACATTTCCGGCACGCCAATCTGGGGCGGCGAGGCTGGCGACCAACTTCCGCCCTGGTCGGTGGTCTGGCATCTCGGAGGTTGATATGCCCTCCGCGTTTCCTCTCGCAACCTACCGGCTCCAGCTCACCGCGGATTTCGACTTCGACAAGGCCGCCGCGGTGGTGCCTTATCTCAAGTCGCTCGGCATCACGCATCTCTACACCTCGCCGGTGATGAAGGCGCGCAAGGGCTCGACGCACGGCTATGACACCGTCGATCACAGCCAGTTCAATCCGGAGCTTGGCGGCGAGGCCGGCTTTGCGCGGCTGAGCGATACGCTTAAGGCGCACGATCTCGGCCTCATCATCGATTTCGTGCCGAACCATGTCGGCGTGCATTTCGCCGACAATCCCTGGTGGCTCGACGTTCTGGAGTGGGGCCAGGCCTCACCGCACGCGGTCTCGTTCGATATCGATTGGGACCAGCTGGCTTTCCGCGCACGCGGCGGCGTGCTGCTGCCGATCCTCGGTGCATCCTACGGCGAGGCGCTGGAGGGGGGCGACATCGAGCTGCGCTATGATCCCGACGAAGGCAGCTTTTCCGCCTGGTACTTTGAGCATCGCCTGCCGATCGCTCCGGAGCGCTATGGCGAGATGTTGCGGATGATCGTGAAGGAAGCGGATGCCGCCGATACCGTCGCCGGCAAGCGCCTGCTCTCGCTCGCCGCGCGCTACATAGGCCTGCGCCGGCCGAACCGTAAGGAGGCTCCCGCCTTCAAGGCCGAACTAAAGGAGATCGCAGGCGCGGCCGACATCATCATCCACGGCCTCGCCGCTTACCGCGCGGCCAAGGATCGCCCGGCGCAGACGCTGGCGCTGCATCATCTGCTGGACCGACAGCATTACAAGCTCGGGCATTGGCGGCTTGCGTCGAGCGACATCAATTATCGCCGCTTCTTCGACGTCAACGGGCTCGCGGGCCTGCGCGTCGAGGACGCGAGCACATTTGCCGCCACGCACCGGCTGGTGAAGCAACTCGTTGCCGACGGCAAGCTGCAGGGCATCCGTCTCGACCACATCGACGGATTGCGCGATCCCGCGCAATATTGCCAGCGGCTGCGTCGCCTGGTGCGCGATGCGCAGGGCAACACGAAGCCTTTCTACACGGTGATCGAAAAGATTCTGTGCGAGCGCGAGACGCTGCCGCACTTCGCGGGCGTCCAGGGCACCACCGGCTATGAGTTGATGAATGCAATCACCCAGGTGCTGGTCGACGCCAAAGGGCTGGAGGCGCTGGACGAGACCTGGCGGCAGATCAGCAACCGGCCGCCACGGCTCGCACCTTACGTCAAGGACGCTAAAAGGCGCGTGCTGGAGACGCTGCTGACCAGCGAATTCACCGTTCTGACGCGCCTGCTCGCACGAATCGCTAACGGCCATTACTCGACGCGCGATTTTTCCGCCGACAGCCTGCGGCAGGCGCTCGAATTGTACGTGCTGCACTTCCCGGTCTATCGTACCTATCTGACCCATAGCGGCCCGACCGCGCTCGACCGCAAGCTCATCGACGACACTATCGCGCGTGCCCGCGCCGAATGGTTCGCCGCCGATGAGGGCATTTTCGAATTTCTGCGGGACGCGCTGGCGATGGACCTGCTAAAGCCCGGCCGTCCGCCGCACAGCGCTCCGCGCGTTCGTCGTTTTGCGCTGAAGGTGCAACAGTTCACCGGGCCGATGATGGCGAAGTCGCTGGAGGACACCGCGTTCTATCAATTCCACCGATTGCTGGCCCTGAACGAAGTCGGCGGCGATCCCGCGAGCAAAGGCCTCACCATTCCCGCCTTCCACGAGGCCATGCGGGTCCGCGCCAAGGAATGGCCGCTGGGGATGACGGCGACCGCTACCCACGACACCAAGCGCGGCGAGGATGCCCGTGCGCGGATCGCGGCACTGAGCGAAATCCCCGGCGAGTGGACCAGTGCGGTAGCCCGCTGGAAGGTGCTGAACGCGCCGCATCTCGCGCTCGACGGCAATCTGCGTGCGCCGTCGGCGACGTTCGAATACATGCTTTACCAGACGCTGCTCGGCGCCTGGCCACTTGAGGGGCCGGACGCCAGCTTCGCCGAGCGCATGCAGGCCTACGCGCTCAAGGCCGCGCGCGAAGGCAAGGAAGGGACAAGCTGGCTCAATCCTCATGAGGCGTATGAGAACGGCATCAAAAGCTTCATCGAGAAGGTTCTCGATCCATCACTGTCGAGTGAATTCCTGGAGACGCTTGCCACCCTCGCCCGGCGCGTCGCGCTACTCGGCGCGCTGAACTCGCTGAGCCAGCTGACACTGAAGGCCACGCTGCCGGGCGTGCCCGATTTCTACCAGGGCACCGAATATTGGGACCTGTCGCTGGTCGATCCCGACAACCGCCGTCCGGTGGATTTCGCTGCACGGCAGACCGCGCTGGCATCACTGGAAGCGCCGGATTGGAGCGAGCTGCTCACGAGCTGGTCAGACGGTCACCTCAAGCTGGCGTGGACAAGGCACCTCCTCAAACTCCGTACTGAGCTCGCCGAAGTCTTTGCGCAAGGCGAGTATCAGCCGCTGGAAGTCCGCGGTGCGCACGCCGACCATGTCATCGCCTTTGCGCGCAGGCATGGGCGCACCGCAGCGATCGTCGTGGTCGGGCGCCAGTTTGCCTCCTTCACGCAAGCAGGCCGCGAGCTGCCCACGCTGGAGAGCTTTGACGCGACAATCGATATCAGCGGCTACACCGCGCCGAGCCTTGCGAGCAACGAGCTTGCGATCACGCAGGCCTTCCGCGATTTTCCTGCTGCGGTCATCGAGGCCCGCACGGCCGGCGCCGTCAGGCCCGCGCGGCAGCGCGCAGGCGACTGATCCCTACTTGCCCTCGTCCTTGGTCAGCAGGAGCTGACCGCGCTTGCGGATTGTCGCCTGCGCCATCTCGGCAAAACGCTGCAGCAGCCACGGCAGCACCACCTCGACCTTCACGTGATCGTCGGCGACATCGACCTGACCGCTCGCGATCTGGCCAAGCGCGCGGATGCGAAAATTCATGGTATCGCCGCTCCAGCGCTCTTCCTCCACTTGGACCACGGGAATGCTCGCTGCAGCGCGGCCGAGCCCAGTCTTGAGCCGGCGCACTGCCTCCTCGCGTCCGAGACGATGCGGAATGGAAACGACGAGGGGTGCTGACATGGTCCTGCCCTGCGGTGACTGATCCTCACATAATCATGCCGGCCGAAGCCGCAAAGGTTCCATGCAAGATGGGACCTCTCGGCCCGTTTCAAATCCGGAACTTTAAAACCTGCGGCAAGTTGCCTCCGCACAACGGGACAGGTCGCAACGACCCTTTCAAGAAAGGGCTGGAGGAGATTCACATGTCTATCGGTACGATCATTCTGATCATTTTGGTCATCGCCCTGCTCGGCGGCTTCAGCGGCATCGGCGGCGGACCGTTCTACGGCACCGGCTATTACGGCGGCGGCGGCCTCGGCCTCGTCATCGTCATTCTGCTGATCCTGCTATTGCTCGGACGGATCTAGGCGAGATTCTGTAAGGTGGGCAAAGGCGCGCTTGCGCCGTGTCCACCTTTCGTCGCCGTAACGGGCAGATGGTGGGCACGCTTACGCTTTGCCCACCCTACGGGAGTTGCGCCCGTAGCGGAGACTTACTTCATTTTCCCCGCCAGCTTCTTCATTGCGGCCTTGATCGACGCGGCCGCATCGTCATACCCATCCCACGCCTTCGATCGCGCCAGCAGGCCCGGCACGGTGCGCACGGTATAACGCTTCGGATCGAGATCGCCCTTCACTTGCGCCCAGGTCACAGGCATCGATACCGTTGCGCCATCGCGCGCACGCGGTGACAGCGGCGCGACCGCCGTGGCCAGGCGATCGTTGCGCAGATAATCGAGAAAGATTTTCCCGTTGCGCAGCTTCTTCGACATGTTGAGCAGATAGCGCTCGGGATTGTCATCGGCCATCCACTGGCAGACGCCTTGCGCGAACGCCTTGGCTTCCTTCCAGCTTACCTTGTCGCGTGCTCCGTGGAGCAACGGCACCACCACATGCAGGCCCTTGCCGCCCGTGGTCTTGCAAAAGCTCTCCATGCCGACATCGGTAAGGCGCTGCCGCATCTCCTTCGCCGCCTCCACGACGTCGGCAAATTGGACGTCCAGTGCCGGATCGAGATCGAATACCAACCGGCCCGGCGTGTCATAGGCCTCTGGCGCGCAATTCCAGGGATGCAGCTCGACACCGCCGATCTGGGCGACCGCCGCGAGGCCCTCCACGCGATCGATCTGCAGATAGGGCTTGCGATCGCCGGAGACCTTGGCGAGTTCAAGCAGGCTCGACGTGCCCTGCATCGCATGGCGCTGAAAGAATGTTTCCCCGCCGATACCATCAGGCGCGCGCAGGATCGAACAGGGCCGGCCCTTGATGTGCTCGATCATCCAGGAGCCGACAGCTTCGAAATAGCGCGCAAGATCGAGCTTCGTCACCCCCTCGCCGTCACCTCCATCGGGCCAGAGCTCCTTCTCCGGCTTGGAGATGACGACGCCCATCACCTCGGCGGCGCCCTTCCCTTTGGCGGGCTTCGCCGGAGCGCGCTTTCTCGCGGACGGCTGCGCGAGCTTGGTATCCGCAGGTGTTTCCGCTCCGACCTCCTCAGCCGGCTTGTCCTGCCGCAGGCCCTTGAACGCAGCCTGACGAATATTGCCATCAGCCGTGAATCCAGCGAACTCGATCTCGGCGACAAGCTCGGGCTTCAGCCAGTGCACGTCACGAGTTTTTTTCGGCGCATTCTTGCCGCCGAAGGGACTTTCCTTGGCCTCCACGGATTTTAGCGACGGCATGATGCGCTTGACCTTATCGGCACCAAATCCGGTTCCGACCATGCCGACGAAGGCAAGATGATCGCCGCGATGCACGCCCGCCATCAGGGAGCGGAATTTGCCATTGGTGGTCTTATAGCCGCCGATCACGACCTCATGGCCGGCCCGACATTTTGATTTCGTCCAGCTCTCGGTGCGGCCGGAGCGGTAAGGTGCGTCCAGTTTCTTCGACACCACGCCCTCGAGCTCGAGCTTGCAGGCAGATTGCAGCACGGCATCGCCGCCGCTGACGAAGTGCTCGACATAGCGGATCTGGCTGGTCTTCTTGCGCCCCTCCAGAAATTCCTTGAGGCGCTCCTTGCGCTCGCCGAGCGGCAAACGGCGAAAATCGAGGCTCTCGGCAAACAGAAGATCAAAGGCAAAGAAGATCAGGTCCTCGGTCTTGCCGTCGGACAGCGCGGCCTGAAGCGAGGAAAAGTTCGGCGCGCCGTTGTGGTCGAGCGCGACGATCTCGCCGTCAACAAGCACATCCGGCAGCCCGCCCGCTTCCTTCGCGATCGATGCGAATTTCTCGGTCCAATCGAGGCCCTTTCGCGTCTTCAACGTCACTTCGCCGTCCTCGACACGAAGCTGCACGCGATAGCCGTCGAACTTGATCTCGTGGCACCAGCCATCGGCCGCGGGCGGCCGTTCCACCGATGTACAGAGCTGCGGCTCCACGAAATCGGGCATCTCCGAGATCTTCTTGGCCGTTGTCGCGGTCGTCGCCTTCTTTTTCGGGGCCTTGCTCTTCGCAGGCGTGCTGCCCGTCAACGCGGCACGAGGCGCCGGCTTCACAGTCCGACCCTTCGCCTCCTCGGCACGGTTCGATTGCCAGACCGCATCGGCCTTGCCCTTGCCCTTGCCCTTCGCCAGCATGAATGGCTTTGGCGCGCGGCCCTTGCCGCCGGCAATCTGCTCCATGGCACGGCCAGAGGCGACCGACTTGTCTTCGCTGAGGATATCCTCGCCCTCGCTGGCGTATTCGTCGCGGTGCTTGATCAGGAGCCAGTTGGTACGCTTCTCGCCGCCGCGGTTACGCATGCGCACCAGCACCCAGCTGCCATGGAGCTTGTCACCATGCAGGGTGAACTTGAGATCACCCTTCTTGAAACCGGATTCGGGATCGTCGGATTCCCAGGTGCCGCGGTCCCACAGCATCACCGTGCCACCGCCGTATTGTCCCTCGGGAATGGTCCCTTCGAAATCGCCATAGTCGAGCGGGTGATCCTCGACCTCCACCGCCAGCCGCTTGTCTTGCGGGTTGAGCGAGGGGCCTTTTGTCACCGCCCAGGACTTGAAGACGCCATCGAACTCGAGCCTGAGATCATAGTGCAGTCGCGTGGCGTCATGCTTCTGGATGACGAAGCGCCGTAGTTTCGAGCGCGCCACTGCGGTCTTGCCCGACGGTTCGGGCGTCTTCTCGAAATCACGCTTCTTTCGGTATGTGGAGAGTTTTTGCAGCACGACCGGTCCCGCTTCTTTTTCGGCATCAAGCCTATCACGGCCAAAGTCCCACCCGGAACCAAAACCCTGGCGAACGGTTGGGGTTCCAAAACGCCTTGAAATCACTGGAGAATGGAATGGCTCCGCGCGCCTATTGGAAGGGAACGTTGAAACTGTCGCTGGTCAGCTGTCCGGTCGTGCTTTACCCCGCGACCACAGCTGCCGAGAAGACGCGTTTTCACATGATCAACCGCGAGACCGGCAATCGGCTCAAGCAGCAGATGGTGGATGCCGAGACCGGCGACATCGTCGAGAGCGACCAGAAGGGTCGCGGCTACGAACTGCGCAAGGGGAAGTATGTCGAGGTCGAGCCGGAGGAGCTCGAGGCCGTGCAGATCGAAAGCAACCACACCATCGACATCGAGAGCTTTGTGCCGAGCGATGAGATCGACCAGCGTTATCTCAACCACCCCTATTACATCGCCCCCGAAGGCAAGGCCGCGATCGACGCCTTCGCCGTGATCCGCGACGCCATGAAGGACCAGGACCGCGTGGCGCTCGCCAAGATCGTGCTGACCAACCGCGAGCACATCATCGCGATCGAGCCACTCGGCAAGGGCCTGCTCGGCACCACGCTGCGCTTTCCTTACGAGCTGCGCGACGAAGACCAATTCTTCGACGATATCAAGAGTCCGAAAATTACCAAGGACATGGTCGAGCTGGCCGGGCACATCCTGCACACCAAGGCTGCGCATTTCGATCCCAGCAAGTTCAAGGACGAATACGAGAATGCCCTGAAAGCGCTGGTGAAGCGGAAGGCAAGCGGCAAGAAGATTGAACTGCCCGAACCGGAGGAGCGGCCAAGCAACGTCGTCAGTCTGATGGATGCTCTGAAGCAGAGCTTGAAGGGACGCGGCGGCAAGAAGTCGGCGGCAAAATCGCACGCGCGACGGGCGACCGGACGGCAGCGGACTGCGAAGAAGGCCGACCGTTCGACGGCGCGGCACAGGAAGGCGGGTTGAAAAGATTGCTCGCCTGGTACTCGAAATCGTAGGGTGGGTAAAGCGAAGCGTGCCCACGCGTTGTTTATGATCGAGATAGATGGTGGGCACGGCGCTTTGCGCCTTTGCCCACCCTACAGGGTCTGCGAAAATCAATCCCCCGCCTTCAGCCGATACCCGATTCCCGTCTCGGTCAGCACATATTGCGGCCGTTCGGGATCGGCTTCGATCTTCTGGCGGAGCTGGCGGACGTAGACGCGCAGGTACTGCGCGTCGGTCAACTCGTCCCAGAGCTCCTTGAGCAGGAAACGATGCGTCAGAACCTTGCCGGCGTGCTGCACCAGCACGCGCAGCAAATCGTATTCCTTTGGCGACAGCTTGATCTCGCGCTCGCCGAGCTTGACGATGCGGCGAACGAGATCGACGGAGAGATCGCCGGTGCGAAACACGGGGCGTTCGCCCTGCACCTGCAACTGATGCCGCAAGGCTGCGCGCAGGCGCGCCAGCAATTCATCCATGCCGAACGGTTTGGTCAGATAATCGTCGGCGCCGAGATCGAGCGCCTGCACCTTGCCGGCCTCGTCGCCGCGGCTCGACAGCACTACGATCGGCACGCTCTCATTGCGGGCGCGGATGGTCCGCAAAAGCTCGTGACCCTGGATGTCGGGCAGGCCAAGATCGAGGATGATCAGTGCGGGCTCCTCGGTCAGCTTCTCCAGCGCAATCTTGCCGTTCGACGCCTCCAGGATCTCATAGCCCTGCGTCGATAGCCCCATCCGCAGCAATTTGCGGATCGGCGGCTCGTCGTCGATCACCAAAACCTTGATCTGGGCAGCACTCATGCGGCGGTATCCAATGCGTGGGTCTGTGCCGGAACCGGCAAACGAATGGTGAGAACGGCCCCGCTTCGGTCGCCGCGATTGGCGGCCGTGATCGTGCCGCGCATCGCCTCGACGAAACCGCGGGAGATCGCAAGCCCGAGGCCAGTGCCGGGACGGACGTGGTCGCCCTTCTGCACGCGATAGAACTTGTCGAATACGCTCTCGAGCTCGTCAGGCGGAATGCCGTCGCCTTCGTCGGCGATGTCAAGCACCACCTGGTCACGCTCGCGCCGGCTCCTGATCGCAATCGTGGTCTCCGGCAGCGAATATTTCGCGGCATTGTCGAGCAGGTTGAATAGCACCTGCTCGAACAGCACGGCATCGAGCTGAAGCATCGGCAGATCGGCTGATAGCACCAGCTCGACCTTGTGCGCGGTGAGGATTTTCGAGGCCCGCCGCAGCACGCTGCCGACGATCTCGCCGAGATCGTGCAACGCCGTGTTGGGTACAATGGCGCCGGATTCGAGCTTGGTCATGTCGAGCAGATTGGCGATGAAGCGGTTGAGCCGCTCGGACTCGTCGATGACGGTCGCGAGCAGATCGCGCTTCTCGGTGTCGGAGAGCGCGCCGGCGAGGTCGCGCATGGTCGAGGCCGCGCCCAGCACCGAGGCCAGCGGCGTCTTCAGATCGTGCGAGATCGAGGTCAGCAGCGCGGAGCGCAAGCGCTCGGATTCGACAGTCCGCTTGACGCGATCCATGTCCTCGACGAGCAGCACGCGCTCGATCGCGAGCGCGCCCTGATCCACCAGCGCGTCGAGCAGCCGGCGCTGGTCCGGCGTCAGCAACGGTCCCGTGCGGTCGTTGTCGATGCCGATCACGCCGATCGGGCCGCGCCCGGTCCGCATCGGCAGGAACAGCCGCTTGGCGCCTGGCAGCGTATCCGCACCGCGGCCGGCAGAGCGATCATTGCTCCAGGCCCAATTTGCGGCGGCGAGATCAGCCTGGTCGAGCTGGTCCTCCGGCGGATAGCCTGACTTCACCGTCAGCATCCCATCCTCCGGCAGCAGCAACACCACGCGCACCTTGAGCATCAGCGCGATTTGATAGGCCGAGGCCCACAGCACATCGTCGAGCGTGGCCGTGCCAGCGAGCTTGCGGCTGAAGGCATAGAGCTGCTCGGTGGTGCGGATTCGGCCGATCGCGGTGTCGGCCTGCGTGCGCACGCGCGCGGCGACGTTCGAGACCAGGATCGCTATGAGCATGAAGAAGAAGAACGCCGCGACGTTGGTCGGATCCGTGATGGTGAAGGTGTAAACCGGCGGCAGGAAGAAGAAATTATAGGCAAGCGAGGCAGCCAAGCTCGCGAGCAGCGACGGCCACAACCCGTAGCGGACCGCAACTGCAACCACGGCCGTGAGCAGCACGAGATCCACGTTCTCGATGCCGAACCGCGGCTGCAACAGCTCCGCGGCGCCGAGACCGACCAGCACAACGCCCAGCGATTTCAGATAAGGCAGCGGATTGAACGGCTCGGCCCGCGCGGCCGTCTGCACCGCCGTCTTGGATGCCGCCACATCCGGCAACTCGTCGCCGGGGATGACGTGAACGCTAATATTTCCGGCGCGGCGCACCAGATCATGCACGACGGAGCCACGCGTCATCTCGAACCAGCGCGAGCGCGTCGTCTTGCCGATCACGATCTGGGTGACGTTGTTGCCTTGCGCGAAATTGATGACGTCGTCCGCGATGCGGCGGCCGACGGCGGGAATCGTCAGCGCCTCGCCGCCGAGCGATTCGGCGAGCCGCAGCGTATCGGCGAGCCGATCACGTTCCTGTTCGGAGAGCTGGAGCGAGCGTCGCGTCTCGATCGAGATCGCGGTGAACTGCGCATGCAGCCGGTCGGCCAGCCGTTTTGTGTAGCGCACGAGCCCAGCCGCGCGCGGATCTTCACTGACGCAGACGAGGATGCGTTCGCCCGCGGCCCAGGGACCGGCGATGGCGTTCGCCTGCATGTGATTGAGCAGCTGCTCGTCGACCCGCTCAGCCGTGCGTCGCAGCGCGAGCTCGCGCAACGCGGTGAGATTGCCCGGCGAGAAATAGTGTTCCAGCGCTCGCTCGGCCTGCTTGGGGACGTAGACCTTGCCCTCACGCAGGCGTTGGATCAAATCATCAGGCGTAAGATCGATCAGTTCGATCGCATCGGCACGATCGAAGATCGAATCCGGCACGGTCTCGCGCACGCGCACATGGGTGATCTGGGCGACGACGTCGTTCAGGCTCTCGATGTGCTGGATGTTGACGGCGGTATAGACGTCGATGCCGTGGGAGAGCAGTTCCTCGACGTCGAGATAGCGCTTGGGGTGGCGGCTGCCGGCTGCGTTGGTGTGGGCGAGCTCGTCGACCAGCGCGATCTTCGGTCGCCGCGCGATCACGGCGTCGAGGTCCATCTCCTCGACGATCTGGCCGCGGTAGTCGAGCCGCTTGCGCGGGATCACTTCGAGCCCACGCACCAGCGCCTCGGTCTCGGCGCGGCCATGGGTCTCGACGAAACCGACCACGACATCGATGCCGGCCTTGCGCTTGGCATGGGCACTTTGCAGCATCTCGTAGGTCTTGCCGACGCCGGGGGCGGCGCCGACAAAGATCTTCAGCTTGCCGCTCGCGCTTTCCTCCCGGCGCGCCGCTTCCAGCAGCGCCTCCGGCGACGGACGTTGTTCGGGATCGCGGCGCTGTCGAACCATCAGGCCAATATAATCATCCGGAAATGCCCAGCCTAGAGCGCTACTTCGTGGACGCACGATCCAGCGCGAGATTCAGCGCCAGAACGTTAACCCGGGGTTCGCCGAGCAGGCCAAGCAGACGGCCCTCGGTGCTGGAGGCCACGAGCACCTTGAGGGAATCTTCCGACATATTCCGCGCCTTGGCGACGCGCGGTACCTGGAATTGTGCCGCTTCCGGGGAAATATCGGGATCGAGACCGCTGGCAGAGGTCGTGACCAGATCGACGGGCACGGCGGCGTTCGGATTCTCGGCTTTCAGCTTGTCTACATCCTCCTTCAGCCGGTCGGCCAGCGCCTTGCTGGTCGGGCCGAGGTTGGAGCCGCCCGAATTGGCGGCGTTGTAGGGGGCCGACACCGTCTTGGTCGAATCATTCGGGTCCGGCGCCAGCGTCGCCGAGGGGCGGCCGTGGAAATATTTGTCATCCTTGAACTCCTGCCCGATCAGGGCGGAGCCGACCACCTTGCCGTCCGTCTCGATCAGGCTCCCTTGCGCCTTGGCGGGAAAGATCGCGCCTGCGATGCCGGTCATGGCGAGCGGATAGGCCACGCCCGTGATGGCGGTGAGCACCAGCAGAAGGACGATGGCGGGGCGAATTTCTCTGAGCATGATCGGCCTCCTTTAGGCCAGGTGCAGGGCGACAACGACGAGATCAATCGCCTTGATGCCGATGAAGGGAATGACGATACCGCCGAGGCCGTAGATCAAGAGGTTGCGCCGAAGCAGCGCACCGGCACCGACCGCGCGATAGGCGACCCCTTTCAGCGCCAGCGGGATCAAGCCGATGATGATGAGCGCATTGAAGATGATCGCCGACAGGATGGCGCTCTGCGGGCTCGACAGGTTCATGACGTTGAGCACGTTCAGCTGCGGATAGAACGCCAGGAACATCGCCGGGATGATCGCAAAATATTTTGCGACGTCGTTGGCGATCGAGAAGGTCGTCAGCGCACCACGCGTCATCAACAGCTGCTTGCCGATTTCGACCACCTCGATCAGCTTGGTCGGGTTGGAATCGAGGTCGACCATGTTGCCGGCCTCACGCGCAGCCTGCGTTCCGGTGTTCATGGCGACACCGACGTCAGCCTGGGCGAGCGCCGGCGCGTCGTTGGTGCCGTCGCCGCACATGGCGACCAGCTTGCCCTTGGCCTGCTCGTCGCGGATCAGCTTGAGCTTGTCCTCTGGCGTTGCCTGCGCCAGGAAGTCGTCGACACCGGCTTCCGCGGCGATCGCGGCGGCCGTCATGGGGTTGTCACCGGTGATCATCACGGTGCGGATACCCATCCGGCGCAGTTCGGCAAAGCGCTCGCGGATGCCGGCCTTGACGATGTCCTTCAGCTGGATGACGCCAAGCAGACGGCCGTCCTTGGCAACCGCAAGCGGTGTGCCGCCAGCCTTCGAGATATCGTCCGAGATGGTCTGGATTTCGCGGCCGATGTCCGAGAGTGCGGCAGGCTGGATGGCACGCGCGGCGTTGCCGGAAGCGACGGCCAGCAGCGCGCCGCCGCCGACATAGTTGAGCATGGAGTCGACCGCACCCTTGCGCACGGATGAACCACCGGCATCGACGCCGCTCATGCGGGTCTGCGCCGTGAACGGGATGAAGGTGGCGCCAAGCTCCGCCATGTCGCGGCCGCGCATGCCATACTTTTCCTTTGCGAGCACGACGATGGAACGGCCTTCCGGCGTCTCGTCGGCCAGCGAGGCGAGTTGCGCCGCATCGGCCAACTCCTGCTCGCTGACGCCACGGACGGGGCGGAACGCGGTCGCCTGGCGGTTGCCCAACGTAATGGTGCCGGTCTTGTCCAGCAGCAGCGTATCGACGTCACCGGCGGCCTCGACCGCGCGGCCGGACATTGCGAGCACATTGAAGCGCACCAGACGGTCCATGCCGGCGATGCCGATCGCCGACAGCAGCGCGCCAATCGTGGTCGGAATCAGCGTCACGAACAGCGCGACCAGCACGACCACCGAAATCGAACCGCCGGCATAGGCCGCATAGCTCGGAATGGTGACGGTGGCGAACACGAAGATAATGGTGAGGCCGGCGAGCAGGATGTTGAGTGCGATCTCGTTCGGCGTCTTCGCACGCTCGGCACCCTCGACCAGCTTGATCATGCGATCGATGAAGGTCGATCCTTGTGCGGCCGTGATGCGGACGCGGATCCAGTCGGACAGCACCTGCGTGCCGCCTGTAACCGCCGAGCGATCGCCGCCGGATTCACGGATCACGGGCGCGGATTCTCCGGTGATGGCGGCTTCGTTGACCGAGGCCACGCCTTCGATCACCTCGCCATCGGAGGGGATCGTATCCCCCGCCTCGACCAGCACGATATCGCCGACCTTGAGGCTCGTACCCGACACGAGCTTGTACTCCTGGCCAGCGCCATTCAGCAGCTTGGCCTGGCTTTCGGTGCGGGTCTTACGCAGCGAATCCGCCTGCGCCTTGCCGCGGCCCTCGGCCACCGCTTCGGCGAAATTGGCGAACAGCACGGTGAACCAGAGCCAGAGGATGATCTGGAAGGTGAAGCCGAGATTGGCGCCGCCCGTGACGAGGTCGCGCAGGAAAATCACCGTGGTGAGCGCAGCGACGATCTCGACCACGAACATCACCGGATTCTTCACCATCAGTCGCGGATCGAGCTTGACGAACGACGCGCGGATCGCAGGCACGACGATCTTGGGGTCCAGCATCGCCGAGACGGACGCGCGCTTTTGCTGTTTCATGGTTTCCATGGAGGTCACTCCAGACAATTAGAAGACGTTACCGGCATTCATCGCGAGGTGCTCGACGATCGGGCCGAGTGCGAGAGCCGGGAAGAAGGTGAGCCCGCCAATGATCAGGATCACGCCGACGACGAGGCCGACGAACAGCCCGCCCGTGGTCGGGAACGTGCCCGCTGACGGCGGGATGGATTTCTTGGCCGCGAGCGAGCCTGCGATCGCCATGGCCGGGACGATCATGAAGAAACGGCCGACGAACATCGCGCTTGCAAGTGTGAGGTTGTAGAAGAAGGTGTTACCGGTGAGGCCCGCGAAGGCCGATCCGTTGTTGCCGGTCGCCGAGGTAAAAGCGTAGAGCACTTCGGTGAAGCCGTGCGGGCCGGCATTGGCCATCGAGGCGACTGCCGCAGGATAGACCACGCCGACCGCGGTCCAGCCGAGATACATCAGCGGCAGCACCAGGATCGCGAGCATCGCCATCTTGACCTCGCGCGCCTCGATTTTCTTGCCGACATATTCCGGCGTACGGCCGACCATCAGGCCGGCGACGAAGATCGCCAGCACGACGAACAGCAGCATGCCGTAGAGGCCGGCGCCGACGCCGCCGATGATGATCTCGCCGAGCTGCATGTTGATCAGCGGGATCATGCCGCCGAGCGCGGTGAAGCTGTCATGCATGGCATTGACCGCGCCGCAGGAGGCGGCGGTGGTGATCACGGCGAACAGCGAGGACGCCACGATGCCGAAGCGGACTTCCTTGCCTTCCATGTTGCCGCCGGTGAGGCCAAGCGCCTGCAGCGTCGAGGTGCCATTCGCTTCCGCCCAATAGGTGACGGCGACGCCGGCGACGAACAGCACGCCCATCACGGCGAGGATCGCCCAGCCCTGACGCTGGTTGCCGACCATGCGGCCGAATACGTTGGTCAAAGCGGCGCCCAGCGCGAAGATCGACAGCATCTGCACGAAGTTCGACAGCGCGGTCGGATTCTCGAAGGGATGCGCAGCGTTGGCGTTGAAGAACCCGCCACCATTGGTGCCCAGCATCTTGATCGCGACCTGCGAGGCGACCGGGCCAACCGCAATGGTCTGCTTGGCGCCCTCGAGCGTGGTCGCCTCGACATAGTCGCCGAGCGTTTGCGGCATGCCCTGCCAGACGAGAAACAGCGTGTAGACGACGCAGATCGGCAGCAGCACATAAAGCGTCGTGCGGGTCACGTCGACCCAGAAATTGCCAACGGTGCGCATCGAGGCACGCGAGAAGCCGCGGATCAACGCGACCGCGAGCGCGATACCGGTGGCCGCGGACAGGAAATTCTGATGGGTGAGGCCCACCATCTGCACGAGATAGGAGATCGTGCTCTCGCCGCCGTAGTTCTGCCAGTTGGTGTTGGTTATGAAGGAGATCGCTGTGTTGAAGGAGAGATCTTCGGCAACCGCAACTTGCCCGGCCGGATTGAAGGGCAGCACGGCCTGCAGGCGCATCAGGCCGTAGATGATGAGGAAGCCGCCGACGTGGAACAACAGCATCGCGACCGTGTAGGTCAGCCAATGTTGCTCGCGCTTCTCGTCGACACCGGAGATCCAATAGATGCCGGCTTCGATCGGGCGCAGCACCGGCGACAGGAACGTCTTCTCGCCATTGAACACGCGCGTCATGTACCAGCCAAGCGGCTTGGTGAGCGCGACGATGATGACGCAGAATAGAATGATCTGGAGCCAACCGATCATAGTCATGGCATTAACCCTTCAGGCTTGGTGTTCGGCGCAACAGCGGCAGCAGCACCACAAGCAGGCAGCCGACGAGCGCAACGTCGGCCAGCAGCAATTCGACAAGCAGCAGCACGGCTCAGAACCGCTCCGGCCGCAGCAGCGCATAGGTGAGGTAGGCCAGGAGGCCGAACGAGACGGCGCCGGCGAGTGCATAATCGAAGATCATGGTTCGCTCCGTCACAGCCGTTCGCAGGCGTAGGTGTAGCCGATCGCAAGGGCAAAGAAGCCGAAGCCCAGTGCCAGCATGAGAATGTCCATCATGGGGATACTCCTCGTTGCTTCCCTATATCGGGGAGCAACTCTTTCTCGGGGACCCGGTGGAGTTCGCGGAGGGAAGCGCGACGCATTTCCGTGAGGCCAAACGGGACTTTTGACCGTGCTGAAGTGCCACCACGGGCATAGGTTTTCGAGACGGGGGCTATGGCGAAGTTATAGGAATCTCATAAAGGGCTGGGTGCGATGCGCACCCAACTCTCCACCGTCGTCCCGGCGAAGGCCGGGACCCATAGCCACGAAAGGGAGTTAGAGCGCAGAGCTCCCACTCCGAGTCTTCGTCAAACCACTGCCTGGGGGTATGGGTACCGGCCTTCGCCGGGACGACAACTGAGAACGGCGCAGCAAACCGCGCCCCTCACCGCGCGGGTCCCATCTTTATGAGATTCCTATATCTCCCACGCCCATTCCATCTCGTTTTCCAATGCCCGTCCCGCCATCCTGAAGAGGCCGGCCGACTGACCGACGCCACTTCCAGGAGGCCTGACATGACCATTGCCTTCCGACACTGCGATGCCGCATCCCTCAGCGACCGCTTGCGCAACGCGCAAGTCATGACCGGTCCATTGATGCGCGAGATCATCGGCAAGGCCTGCCGCCGGCTTTCTTCGCTCGGACAGTCCGAACGCGGCGCTCGCCTCACTCGCCTGATCGATGCGGAGGCCTGGACCGATGCTGCGCTGGCGTTGATGGAGCTCGAGCTGCCGCTGTGGCACGTCCGCCGTATCGCCTATGACGAAGGTGAATGGCATTGCGCATTGTCGCGTGAACGCGAACTGCCTGACTGGCTCGACGCAGCTGTCGAGGGATGCCATGGCGACCTCGCAATTGCGCTGATGTCGGCTTTCGTAGAGGTCCAGGCCCTCGCCACGGAAGCACCGCGTCCGAGCGTACCGAACGTGCGCCCTGCGCCGGATCCGCTCTTTGAGTCGGCGCCCTGCGAGAATTTCAGCTGACGGGCTTTATGGCGCTCTTATGAAATCGCCGCGCGCTCTCTCTCGAAATCCTATCCATTGAGAAAGATATTGAACGGGTGGTTGCGGGACGAGATCCCGCCGCCAGCGTCAATTGGAAGGATATTGTCGTGAAACTCGTCGAACCTCCGTCGTGCAGCTCTCCCTCCACCATCGTGTTCATTGGCAAGAACCGCCGCGGCCAATGGATCGCGCAAGAGCAGAACGGCCTCTATGGCGGCCTGTTCGTCAGCCGCGCCCAGGCCATCAAATACGCGCTGTTCGAAAACGGACAGCACCCCGAGACCGTCGTCGAGCTGCCGCGCGAGATCGAGCTCGACATGGGCAAAAACTCCGGCCTCTCGCAGCGAGCCGCCTGAGCTGGCGCCTTCCGGCGAGACAATCATGTTCATCCCTCCCTCTGCCTGGTTCACCGGCTTCATTCCGGATCTGCCGACCCCGTTCGATGCCTCGGATGGCGTTGATCTCAAGGCGTTCGCCGCGCAATGCGAGCGCCAGGTCGCGGCCGGCGTTCCCGCGATCGTGGTCTGCGAGACGGCGGGAGAAGCGCCAACGCTCTCGCCCGCCGAGCAGGCGCTCGTCGTTCGCACCGCGGTCGACGTCGCCGGCGGTCGCATGCGGGTCATCGCAGGCGCCATGTCGAACGCAACCTGCCACGCCGTCGAGCTCGCGCGGCGGGCGGAGGCCGCCGGCGCCGACGCCGTCATGTCGGTGGTGCCTGCCTACAACAAGCCGATGCAGGAGGGAATGCTCGCGCATTTCCGCACGATCGCCAGCTCGACGGGGCTGCCCGTGATCCTGCATGACGTTCCTTCCCGCACGCTGCGCCCGCTCGCCGATGAGACGCTGCTGCGTCTGGTCGAATCACGACAGTTCGTGGGCCTGCGCGATGGAAGCGGCGATGTCACCCGACCGATGCGCCTGAGCCGGCTACTGCCGGCAGGCTTTCGTCTGCTGGCCGGCGATGATGCCACCAGTTTCGGCTACATCACAGGCGGTGGTGACGGCGCGATCTCGGAAGTCTCCAACATCGCCCCGGATCTCTGCCGAACGATCTTCTCGCAAGTCAGGCGGGGGCGCTTGCAAACGGCGCGTTATCTGCACCAGCGCCTCGTTCCGCTGATCGCCTGCCTGTCCAGGGAAAGCCCGGCTGCGCTCAAATATGGGCTGAGCACGCTCGGCCTGATGTCTCCGGCAACGCGGCTGCCGATCGTGCCGCTGGACGACGCCGCACGGGCCGAGGTCATGAGAGCCTTCGTTGCGATTGCAGATGAAGAGCTGATCGACGGCATCGGCGCATAGAGGGCGTCTTTATGGCGCTCCTATGCGACAGCTCCAGCGCCCGTCTCGCATTCCTATGCGATAGTGCCCATCATCAGAAGCAGATTGGGGCGACTGTCTCGTCGCCCCACGGGATAAGGACTTCTGACATGTCGATGCTGACACATGACTTTGAACGACCTTTCAACTGGGCAGAACGCCCGGCATTGATTTCCACCAAACGCAGGGCTCAGCTCAAGCGCGTCGCACTGCGCGCGCTCGCCGCGCTCGCGATGGGTGGCGTGCTCACCGCGCTCATCGCCCTGAAGACTGCAATCTTCGTCTGGAATCTCCACGCCTGACCAATGGCAAAGACCATCATGACCTTGCAGATGTGTGAGGAGGCCGCCATGGCCGCGATAGCTCTTCAAGCTACCCATCGCCAGCCGCGTCAGGCGCCTGCGACGGAACTCAGGCCGCTCGACCCTGAAATTATCAGCACCGCCATTCCGGCTTTCTTCATCGGCCGCAACCAGACGGGCCTGTGGGTCGCGCGCGAGGCGAATGGCCGCGCCGGCGGGCTGTTTCTGTTCAAGAGTTCGGCGATCGATTTCGCCAATCGTCAGAGCGCGCCGGCACGCTGCGCGCTGGTGTTTCCCACCGAGACCTTCGAGCTTGATATCGAGAACCGCGGCAATCCGCTGATCGCATTGGCGGAGCAAGCCAGGCGGCTCATTGCCTACCTCGCCGCGAGGTAACTGGCCATGATCGAGCTCAAGATCGCCATGCTGCTGGCCTTGATGGGCGCGCTGCTACTCGGCCTGCGCGCCAACGCTGCGCCCGCCTCGGACGACTAGGGGCATCTCGGGCACGCGGCCACGACTATCCTGACCATGGCGCTGAGCCTGCTCTGGGGAGCCGCCCTGACGATCGTGATCACGCTCGCCGCGCGAGGCCTCGGCGTCTAGATCCCTCGCCTCGCCGCTTCCGCACCGTGATCGACCGCGAATTGACCATGGCTGCCTACGAGGCGAGCAACCGGGCGCGAACGGCGGTCGTATGGGCTGCCTGCTCCTTGCGGAAAACGCCCGGCCGATCTGGCGCAGTTTCACGGAACCGTGTTAGATCGGCTGCATGAGCACAAGCAGCGTCAATGTCGTCTCCCACCCGCTGGTCCAGCACAAGCTTTCCCTGATGCGGGAAAAGGATCGTTCCACCAAGAGCTTTCGCGAGATCCTGAACGAGGTCGGGATGCTACTCGGTTACGAGGTGACGCGCGACCTGCCGCTGGAGCTGGTCGAGATCGAGACGCCGATCTCTCCGATGCAGGCGCCGAAGATCGCCGGCAAGAAGCTCACGCTGGCGCCGATCCTGCGCGCCGGCGTCGGCTTCCTCGACGGCATGCTGGCGCTGATGCCCTCGGCGCGTATCGCCCATATCGGGCTCTATCGCGACCCTGATACGCTGCAGGCCGTGGAATATTACTTCAAGGCGCCACAGGATCTGTCCGATCGCACCGTGATCCTGATGGACCCGATGCTGGCGACCGGCAACTCGGCCTGCGCCGGAGCGTCCCTGCTCAAGGACCGCGGCGCCCGCGACATCCGTTTCGTCTGCCTGCTGGCGGCGCCCGAGGGCGTTGCAAAATTCCAGGACGAACATCCCGATGTGCCGGTCTGGACCGCCGCGATCGATGAGCGCCTCAATGATCACGGCTACATCGTGCCGGGCCTGGGCGATGCCGGCGACCGGATGTTCGGCACCAAGTAGACAGGTTTGCGCGATCGGGCTACTCCGGTTGCCATGCACGCTGACGATTTTTCACTGCAATCGCTGATCGGATCGGAGACTGCTGCCGATTCCGCCATCGTGTTCAACGGCACGCCCGTTTCGCGCGGGGAGATTTCGGGCAGGGTCGAGCAGACCGCGGCCTGGCTGACCGCGCAAGGTGTCGGCAAGGGCGATGTCGTCGCGGTCTGGCTGGTCAACCGGGTCGAATGGATCGCGCTGCTGTTTGCCGCAGCCCGACTGGGTGCGATCGTCGCCGCCGTCAATACGCGCTACCGCAGCGCGGAGGTCGCGCATCTCCTCAAATTGTCTGGCGCAAAACTGTTGGTCGTCGAGGCGGCCTTCCGCTCGATCGATTTCACCTCCATTCTCGCCGGTATCACCAAGACCGATGTCCCTGCGCTGCAAAGGCTCGCGGTCGTCGGTACGGATACGATCCCAGCCCAATGGCCCTGCGTTCGGTTCGACGCCTTCGCCAAGCCCTGTCCGCCGGCCCTTACCCAGAATGACGTCGACCTGCCCGTGCTGCTCTACACCACATCGGGCACGACCAAAGGACCAAAACTGGTCGCGCATTCGCAGCGAACGCTTGCGAGCCACGCCAGGTCAGTTGCGAAGGCTCTCCATCTGTCGCCACGGCGCCATTCGCTGCTGGCGATGCTGCCGTTCTGCGGCACCTTTGGTATGACGAGCCTGCTCGGCTTCATCGCGGCTGGTGCGACCGTCCATGTGCTCGATGCCTTCGAGACCGCGCCGGCGCTCAAGATTCTCAGCGAGCATGAGATCACGCACTCCTTCGGATCCGATGAGATGTTTCGCCGCATCCTTGCACTGACGGATGCGCCGCGGCCGTTCCCCCATCTCGAGGTCTGCGGCTTCGCGGCGTTCCAGCCCGGCTGGCGTGATCTGGCTGCAGAGGCCGAGGCGCGCGGCCTGCCGCTGTTCGGCCTCTACGGCTCGAGCGAAGTGCAGGCATTGTTCTCGATCGCGCGCACCAGCGACGCCTTCGCAGACCGCATCGAGGGCGGCGGCTGGCCGATGTCATCAGACGCAAGAGTCCGCGTGCGCGACACCGAAACCGGCGGACTCGCAACTCCCGGCGTTTCCGGCGAGATCGAGATCCGTTCGCCGTCGTGCTTCCTCGGCTATTTCAACAACCCGGAAGCGACGCGCGACGCGATCACCGCGGACGGCTTCTTCCGCACCGGCGACATCGGCCGTATCCGCGACGGCGCCTTCGTCTACGAGACCCGCGCGGGCGACGCCATGCGGCTCGGTGGCTTCCTGGTCGCGCCCGGCGAGATCGAGGACGAGCTCAAGGCCTGCGCCGGCGTTGCCGATGCCCAGGTCGTCGCAGTCGATCTGAAAGGCCAGGCGCGCTGCGTCGCCTTCGTCATCCCGGCCGGCGCAGCGCCCGAGCAGGAGGCGATGGCCGGGCGCCTGCGCGTGCGGCTTGCCGGCTACAAGGTGCCGGCACGGATCTATGTCGTGGATGCCTTTCCGGTCACCGACAGCGCCAACGGCGTCAAGATCCAGCGCGCAAAGCTCCGCGCCATGGCGATGGAGCGGATCGCGGCCGAATAGGCACCGCCTCTGGCGGCTTGCCGCTTCTAATACGACTTCGCGAGCCCCAGCACCTTTTCGGCAATGAAGCTGAGCGCGAGCTGCGGGCTGACCGGCGCGATGCGCGGGATCAGCACTTCGCGCAGATATCGCTCGACATGGAACTCCTTGGCATAGCCGAAACCGCCATGGGTCATCACCGCCTGTTCGCAGGCCGAGAAGCCCGCTTCACCGGCCAGATATTTCGCGGCGTTGGCCGCGGCGCCGCAAGGCAGGCCCTTGTCGTATTGCCAGGCCGCCGACATCACCATCAGCCAGGCGGCCTCGAGCTCGACCCAGTTCACTGCGAGCGGATGCTGGATGCCTTGGTTCTTGCCGATTGGACGATTGAACACGACGCGCGTCTTGGCGTATTCGGTCGCGCGCGACAGTGCGAGCTTGCCGAGACCGACCGCTTCCGCCGCGATCAGGATGCGCTCGGGGTTCATGCCCTCGAGAATGTACTGGAAACCCTTGCCCTCTTCGCCAATGCGGTCTTCCATCGGGATCTCGAAATCCTCGAAGAACAGTTCGTTGGAATCGACGATCTTGCGGCCCATCTTCTCGATCTCGTGGACCTTGATCTTCTTCCGGTCGAAGTCCGTGTAGAACAGGCTGAGACCGTGGGTCGGCGAGCGTACCTCCTCCAGTGGCGTGGTGCGCGCCAGCAGCAAAATCTTGTGTGCGACCTGCGCGGTCGAGATCCAGACCTTTTGGCCGTTGACGATGTAGCGATCGCTCTTGGCGACGGCCCGGGTCTTGAGCTGCGTGGTGTTGAGGCCCGTGTTCGGCTCGGTAACGGCGAAGCACGCCTTCTCGCGACCCTCGACCATCGGCGGCAGCATGCGCTTGCGCTGCTCCTCGGTGCCGAACACGACGACAGGATTGAGACCGAACACGTTGATGTGCACCGCGGAGGCGCCGGACATGCCGGCGCCGGATTCCGCGATCGCACGCATCATGATCGCAGCTTCAGTGATGCCGAGGCCGGATCCACCATATTCTTCCGGCACGCAGATGCCGAGCCAGCCGGCGTCGGCAAGTGCCTTGTGAAAATCATGCGGGAAGCCGCCGTCATGGTCCTTCTTCAGCCAATAGGCATCGGGAAAAGCCTCGCAGATCTTGGCGATGGCGTCGCGAATCGCTTCCTGCTGATCGGTGAGCGCGAAATCCATGATGGTCTCCCTGTGGAGGCTCGTTTTACCTCGCGCCCGCCTCTTCCCGCGAGGGGGCGCGGTAAGGCAAGCTACTCTCGCTATTGGGCGACGACATGCGCGCCGATCCGGCTGATAATCGATATTCAGTATGCCAGCAACACTGGAAGCCGGTCTCGATGAGCCCTAGCATGGAACTTGCATAAATTCTGGGCGATATGGACGCCGCATGAACCTCATCAGTCTCGACATCCGCATGCTCCGGTCGCTGATCTCGGTGGTCGAGACCGGCAGCATCACCGAGACCGCGCGACGGCTGGGCCGCACCCAGCCGGCGATCACGCTGCAGTTGCAGCGGCTGGAGGAGCTCACCGGCAAGCAGCTGTTCGAGCATGGCGGCCGCAGGCTGATACTGACCGACGACGGTACCACGGTTCTTACCTACGCCAAATCCATCCTGAGGCTGCATGACGAGTTGATCTCGCAATTGGCGTCACAGGAAATCGAGGGTCAGGTCGTGCTCGGCACGCCCGACCTCTATGCAGCGTTCATGCTGCCGCAGATCCTCAGCGTGTTCAAAAAATCCTTTCCGCGCGTGCAGGTCGAGCTCAACTGCGCGCTGTCGACGCCGCTGGTCGGCCTCGTCAAGCGCGGCGATGTCGACATCGCGCTCGTCACCCGCATGAACGATTTCACCGGCGGCCAGGTGGTGCGGCGCGAGCAGCTGGTGTGGATGACGGGCGAGCAGTCCACGGCGCATCAGGAGCGACCGATCCCCCTCGCGCTGCTGCCGCCGGGCAACATCTATCGCGACTACGCGATCGATACGCTGGAACGCGCAAATTTGCGCTGGCGCGTCGCCTGCGTCAGCGAGAGCGTCGGCGGACTACAGGCCGCGGCCTTCGCCGGCATGGCCGTCACCGTGCTCGGCCGCAGCGCATTGGTGCCGGCGATGCGCGAGATCGGGCCGAACGAAGGCCTGCCGCCACTGCCGAAAATCGAGCTGCTGCTCTACAAGTCGAGCGGCGCGACCTCGAAGGCGGCGACCGCCCTACACGACTATCTCGCGCATTATCTGCGTCTCGACGAAGAGCTCAGCGGCCGCGGCGTGCCGATCGAGCTGGGCTAGGCCCGCAGGAACGACGAAAACAACCCCATGCACAGTAGAACGGCCCTTGATTGAAAAGGAGTTTTCGCGCCGTCAGCGCTCTCCCCTCCGACTAGCGCAACGCCACCTGCGGCCAGAACTTGGCCCAGGGCTGCGCCTGCTCGAACGCCGCGGCGATACGGAAGATCGTGGGCTCATCGAGCCAGGGCGCGATGATCTGCAGCCCGATCGGCATGCCATCGCGATCGAAGCCGCAGGGCAGGGTCGCGGCCGGAAGGCCGGCGAGATTGATCGGCCAGGTAAACGGCGACCAGCCGAGATGCGGATCGACCTTCTTGCCGTCAATGGTACCAACCCCGATCTGACCGGCCTCAAATGCGGTCACCGCGACGGTTGGCGTCACCAACACGTCAACGCGTTCGAACAGTTTGACGAAGGCACTGCGCGCCTGGCCGCGGCGGTAACTCGCTTCAATATAGTCCGTACCGCCGTAGCGGCGGCCGGCACTGACGACATCGCGATAGTCGGCCTCGGAGCCGGCGAGATCGGCTGACGTCTTGGTCGCAACCGCGGCCGCCTGTTCGGTGAAGGCGATCGGCTTCAGCGTATGCTCGAGGATACCGGGGTCGAGACCCGGCCCATCCATCGTGACCTGCGCGCCGCAGGAATCGAGAATGGCGAGCGCCTTGCCGAAGGCCGCGCACACGTCAGGGCTGACGGCCGCATAGCCGAAATCGGCGCTGGCGCCAATGCGAATGCCATCCAGGCGCCCCGCAGTTGCATCGAAACGACGTGTGGACACAGGAAGGCTCGCGGCATCACGCGGATCGTAGGCAGCAATGATCTCCAGCGTCAGCGCTGCATCGGCAACCGTGCGCGTGATCGGCCCGGTATGGGCGAGCGAGGCCCAGGACGGGGGCGAGAAGCCGGGCGAGCGTGGCACGAGGCCGAAAGTCGGCTTCAACCCGAACACGCCGCAGAAGGAGGATGGCACACGGATCGAGCCGACACCGTCGGTGCCGATCGCGATCGGGCCACAGCCGGCGGCGACGCCTGCCGCGGCGCCGCCACTCGACCCGCCGCTGGTGCGGCCGGGATTCCAGGGATTGCGCGTGATGCCGGTGACAGGGCTGTCAGCCGTCAGCTTGTAGCCGGACTCGCAGGTCGTGGTCTTGCAGGTGATGATCGCGCCGGCACCTTTCAGCGCCGACACCACGGCAGCATCGGCCTCGGGCACAAAGCTCTTGTTCATCGGCGAGCCGGCATAGGCCGGCACGCCCGCGACGAAGACGAGATCCTTGATCGTAACGGGAACGCCAGCGAGCGGTCCCTTGGCTTCGCCAGCGCGCATTTCCCTGGTGAGACGGTCGGCCTCCGCCCTCGCCTGCTCGTACATCGGCGTCACCACCGCGTTGCAGATCTCGCTCGTCGCTTCGAGCGCGGCGATGGTATCGTCGACGACGTCGCGCGGAGTGAACGCCTTGCGCCGGTAGCCGGCCAGGATCTCGGTTGCAGAAAGCGCGCCAAGGCCAGTCGGCGCCGGCGAGAAGGCCGTTCGGCCGGAACCATCAGTCATCATCAACCCTAAAGAGCTAGCTGAGCGCCGCGTCGACGGCGCGCTTAGCCATGACCGTGACGAGATGGGCCCGGTAATCGGCTTCGGCATGGATGTCGGAGGTAAGACCGTCGGTGTCGATCTTGATCGCCGCAATCGCGGTCGGCTCGAAATTCTGCGACAGCGCCCCTTCCATCGGTGGCACGCGGAACACACCGGGACCCGCGCCGGTTACGGCGACGCGGACGCCATCGGCGAATTTCGCAACGAACACGCCGACCAGCGCATAGCGCGACGCCGGCGCTTTGAATTTTGCGTAACCCGCCTTGAGCGGCACGGGAAAACGGATCGCGGTAATGATCTCGCCCGGCTCAAGTGCCGTCTCGAACAGGCCAAGGAAGAACTTGTCAGCCGCGATCTCGCGCGTGCTGGTGACGACTGTGGCGCCGAGACCGAGCACGCCGGCAGGATAATCCGCCGCGGGATCGTTGTTTGCCACCGAGCCGCCGATGGTGCCTCGGTTGCGCACGGCGGGATCGCCGATCATCGAGGCGAGCGCCGCGAGCCCGGGGATTTTCGCCTGCACCAGCTTCGAGGCTGCCACCACCGCATGCGGCGTCATCGCCCCGATCGTGATGGTCGCGCCATCGTCGGTGATGCCCTTGAGATGTCCGAGCCTGGAGAGATCGACCAGCGCGGGCGGGTTGGCCAGTCGCTGCTTCAACGTCGGGATCAACGTCATCCCGCCGGCGACGAGCTTGCTGTCCTCGATCGAGGTCAAGAGCTTGGCCGCGTCGGGAATCTGGTCGGGCTGGTGATAGGCAAATGGTTTCATTGGTGTCCTCCCTATTCCGCAGCAGCCGGCAACGACGCGTTCTGCAGCAGACGCCAGATCCGGTTTGGTGTCGCCGGCATGTCGACATGGGTGACACCGAGATGCGACAGCGCGTCGACCACGGCGTTGATGACGGCGGCCGGCGACCCGATGGTGCCGACCTCGCCGCAACCCTTCACGCCCATCGGCGTGTGCGTGCAGAGCGTCGAATGCGTCGCGACCTTCATCATCGGCATGTGATCGGCACGCGGCATGCAATAATCCATCAGCGAGCCCGACAGGAGCTGGCCGGAGCCCTCGTCGTAGACCGCGTTCTCGAACAATGCCTGGCCGACGCCCTGCACGATGCCGCCGTGCAATTGTCCCTCGACGATCATCGGGTTGATGACCGTGCCGACGTCATCGACCGCAGTGTAATTGACCAGCATCACGGTACCCGTCTCGGGGTCAATCTCGACCTCGGCGATATGGCAACCGCCGGGATAGGTGAAATTAACAGGATCGTAATAGGCCTGCTCCTCGAGTCCCGGCTCCAGCACTTCGAGGGGATAATTGTGCGGGACATAGGCTGCGCCCGCGATCTCCTCGAACGTCTTCATGCGGTCCGTGCCGGCGACGGAGAATTTTCCGCTCTCGAACTGGATATCGACTTCGGCCGCTTCGAGCAGATGGGACGCGATCTTCTTGCCCTTGGCGATCACCTTGTCAGTCGCCTTGGACAGCGCGGCACCGCCGACCACCAGCGAACGCGAGCCATAGGTGCCCATGCCGAACTGCACGCGATCGGTATCGCCAAACACGATGTCGACATCGTCGAAGGCGACGCCGAGCTTGTCCGAGACGATCTGGGCAAAGGTCGTCTCATGTCCCTGGCCGTGATTGTGGGTACCGATCATGACCGTGACCTGGCCGGTCGGATGCACGCGCACCGTGGCGCTTTCATAGAGACCACCGCGCGCACCGAGCCTTCCCGCAAAGCGCGACGGCGCAAGGCCGCAAGCCTCGACATAGGTGGAATAGCCGAGCCCGCGGAATTTCCCCTTGCTTGCGGAAGCCGCCTTGCGCACGCCGAAATTCTTGACGTCGGCTGCGACCAGAGCGCCGTCGAGGCAGCCCATGGGATCGCCGGAATCGTACTGCACCAGCACCGGCGTCTGATACGGATAGGCGTCCTTCGGGATCATGTTGCGGCGGCGAATCTCGACGCGGTCGATGCCCATCTCGCTCGCTGCGACGTCGACGATACGCTCCAGCACGAAGGTCGCCTCTGGCCGGCCCGCGCCGCGATAGGCATCGACGGGAACGGTGTTGGTGAAGACCACCTTCACATTGCAGTAGATCGCCGGCGTGGTGTAGACGCCGCCGAGCAGCGGACCATAGAGATTGGTTGGAATGTTCGGCCCGAAGGTCGAGAGATAGCCGCCCATATTGGCGAGCGTGTTGACGCGGAAGGCGAGGAACTTGCCGTTTTCGTCGAGTGCCAGCTCAGCCTCGGTGACGTGATCGCGACCATGACGATCGGACACATAACCTTCCGAACGGCTCGCAACCCACTTGATCGGCCGCTTTACGCGCTTGGCCGCCCAGGTGATCACAGCCTCTTCGCCATAGTGGAACTGCTTGACGCCGAAGCCGCCACCGACATCGGGCGCCACCACGCGCAGCTTGTGCTGCGGGATGTTCAGCACCAGTGCGCCCATCAGGAAGCGCACGACATGTGGGAACTGGCTGGTGGTCCAGAGCGTGAAGCGATCGGTGCCCGGCTCATATTCGGCGATCGCCGCGCGCGGCTCCATCGGATTGCCGATCAGGCGGTTGTTGACGAGGCTGAGCTTTGCGACATGCGCGGCCTTGCGGAACGCGGTCTCGACCGCTGCCTTGTCGCCGAGCTCCCAGTCGCAGCAGATGTTGTTCGGCACGTCATCGAACAATTGCGGCGCGTTCGGCCTGACAGCCTCGAGCACGCCGACCACGGAGGGCAGCACCTCGTAGTCGACCGCCAGCAGTTCGGCCGCTGCATTGGCCTGCTCCGGCGTCTCGGCGATGACGAAGGCCACCATGTCGCCGACGAAGCGCACCTTGCTCTGCGCCAGCATCGGAAACGGCGGCTCCTTCATCGGCACGCCCTTGGCGTCCGAAATGCCCCAGCCGCAGGGCAACCCGCCAAGGCCATCAGCCTTGACGTCGTCGCCGGTCAGGACCGCGATGATGCCGGGCGAGGCCAGCGCCGCGCTCTTGTCGATGCCGCGCAGCACTGCATGGCCATGCGGCGAGCGCACGAACACGCCTGATGTCATCCCGGCGCGCTTGATATCGGAGACGTAATTGCCGCGTCCCGTGAGGAAGCGCTGGTCTTCCTTGCGCTTCGGTGCAGCGCCGATGCCGATCACATTGCCCATGGTCACTCTCCCTTGGCGGCGTTCATGGCGGCAGCGCCAGCCATCACCGAGATGACGATGTTCTGGTAGCCGGTGCAGCGGCAGATGTTGCCCTCGAGACCATGACGGACATCGGCCTCGGTCAGATCCTTTTTCTCGGTGGCAAGAGCGATCGCCGTCATCAGCATGCCGGGCGTGCAGAAGCCGCATTGCAGGCCGTGATGCTCACGAAATGCCTCCTGCATTGGATGCATCTGGTTCGAACCCGGCGCACCTTGCAGACCTTCAATGGTGAGCAGCGTGGCGCCGTCGAGCGTCGGCGCCAGAAGCGTGCAGCTCTTCACGGGCAGGCCATTGAGATGGACGACACAGGCGCCGCACTGGCTGGTATCGCAACCGATATGGGTGCCGGTGAGGTTGAGCTGCTCGCGCAGCAGCTCGGCGACCAGCGTTGCGGCCTCGACCTCGATAGTGGTGGGCCGGCCGTTGAGTGTGAAGGATATCTGCACGGTCATACTCCTGTGCGCGATGGGTCTTTAGGCGAGTGGCAACGCGCTGCCGGTGGCCCATGTGGCCATGACGACATCGCCGACGGTGAAGGGATCTGCGAAGAAAGTCTTTTCCGGCACGTAGGCGACGAACTCGTCATCAGGCACGGTGTCGAGCATGACCTTGACGAAATAGCCCTGGTATTCGATCGCGAGCACCCGGCTCGGCAACGAGGTCGTGTAGCCCTGCGGCAGGTCCCTGCCCGGCCGGACAAGTGCGACATCGTCGCGCCTGACCGCGATATCGACCCTGTCGCCGACGTTGACGTTCGCGCGCGCCTGAAGCGGCACCTCGATGCCATCTGGAGCCGCCTGCGCGAGCGTGAAGCTGGCGCCGTTGACCTTTTCGACCAGGCCGGACAGCACATTCTGCCCGCCCATGAACTCGGCGACATAGCGGTCGTGCGGATGGGCATAGACATCCCGCGCCGCCCCTGCCTGCTTGATCTTGCCCTGCTCCATCACCACGACGAGGTCGGCGAGCGCGATCGCTTCGAGCTGGGTGTGGGTGACGTGGATGAAGGTGATGCCGAGCTCCTGCTGCATTCGCCGCAGCTCCTGGCGCATCTGCACGCGGAGCTGCTCGTCGAGCGCCGACAGCGGCTCGTCGAGCAGCAGCACCCGCGGCTCGGTGATCGCGGCCCGCGCCAGCGCGACTCGTTGCTGCTGCCCGCCGGAAAGCTGGGCCGGCAGGCGATCGGCGAACTGCGTCAGCCGAACCTTCTCGATCATGGCATCCGCCGCCCGCAGGCGATCGGCCTTGGATTGGCCGCGGACGCGCAAAGCAAAGGCGATATTCTCGCGCACCGTCAGATGCGGGAACAGGGCGTAGGACTGGAACATCATCGCGGTGCGCCGCTGCACCGGTGCGAGCCCGACGACGTTCTGCCCGCCGATGACGATCTCGCCCGCGGTCGGGTCTTCATGGCCTGCGATCATGCGCAGGATCGTCGTCTTGCCGCAGCCGGAGGGCCCAATGAAGCAACAATAGGCACCATCGTCGATCCTGAGGTTGACGCCGTCGACAACTTGAGTGACGCCGTCAAAACTCTTGCAGACGCCTGCCAATTCGATATCGCCGCGATCGCTCTTCATTCCCTGTCAACCTTTGGCCTGGCTGCCGCGCTTCTTCTGGATCAGCACGATGGTGCCGAGGCTTGCGCCGATGACGATGAAGGAGACGACGGTGGTCACGGTGCCCAGCGCGTAGAGCGAGGGCGAGGTGACGTTCAGCGTCATGCTCCAGATTTCCAGCGGCAGCGTGTTCAGCGAACCCGCGGTCTGCAGGCTGCGCGCGAACTCGTCATAGGACAGCGTGAAGCCGAACAGCGCGACCGCGACCAGACCTGGCGCGAGCACCGGGATCATCACCAGCCGGATCGACTGCCAGCGGCTGGCGCCGAGATCATAGGCCGCCTCCTCCCAGACATGGTTGAAGCGCGACATCACCGCGAACATCACGAGCACGCCGAACGGCAGCGTCCAGGACAGCTGCGCGCCGAGCGCCGAGCTGTACCAGCTCGCATTCAGGCCAAGTGCCTGGAACAGGAGCCCTGTGCCGAGACCGAGCACGAGGCCAGGCGCCACCAGGCTGCCGATCATCATGTAGAAGACAAAGGTGTCGCCGCGGAAGCGCTTGCGGAAGCCGAGCCCGGCCAGGAACGACACCACCACGGTGATAACAGTGACGATCACCGCGAGCTTGATCGAGCGGTCGAACGAACCCTTGACGTCGCCGGTGCGGACTTGCGTGAAGAGATCGACGAACCAGTGCATCGAGTGTCCCTTCATCGGGAACACCAGGCCGCCGCGGATATCCTGGAACGACAGGATGTAGATGCAGAACATCGGGCCGTAGAGCGCAATCACGTAAAGCGAGAACAGGGTCGCCAGCACGTAGAAGGTCCAGGGACGGCCGCCCTTGCTCGGCGCGATCGCCTTGGTCGTCGCGGGCGCGACGGTCTTGGACGTCTCTGGCTTTGACGCGTCAGTCTTGGGCATATCGGCAAGAACCGCGCTCATTGCGTGATCTCCTGCCTGATATCGACCGTGCGCAGGATGAGCGAGACGATCGCGACCAGCACCAGCGTCAGCAACACGGCGCTTGCGGCGGCGGTCGGATATTGCAGCACGCCGACGTCCTCGTAGAACGCGCTGACGACCGAGGCCGAGCCGCCGCCGGACATCACCTTGACCACGAAGAAATCGCCCATCACGATCGAGACCACGAAGATGGTTCCAAGCGCGATGCCGCTCTTGGACATCGGCACCACGATCAGGCGCATGATGTCGAAACGGCTGGCGCCGGCGTCGATCGCAGCCTCGATCAGCTTCTTGTCGATTCGCGCCATCGAATTGAAGATCGGCACGATCATGAAGATCGTGAGCTGGTGGACATAGGCGATGACCACCGCGAGGTCGGAGAACAGCAGCACTTCCAGCGGCTGATGGATTACGCCCATCGCCAGCAGCGCCTGGTTGATCAGGCCTTCCTTGCCGAGCAGCGGGATCCAGGAAATCATCCTGATGATGTTCGAGGTCCAGAACGGCACCGTGCACAGGAGGAACAGGCCGATTGCCAGCAACTGGTTGCGGACGTGAAACACCAGGAAGTAGGCGACGAAGAAGCCGATGATCAACGTGAAGACCCAGGTCAGCACGGTGAACTTGATGGTCGCGAGATACAGCTTCAGCGTCAGTGCCGAATGCAGCACTTCGATATAGCTCGCCAGCGTGAAGCCCGGCGTCATCCCGCCAAAGCCGTCGGTGGCGAAGAAGCTCGCGGCCAGTACGACCAGGATCGGCGCCACGAAGAACGGCACGAGCACCAGGACCAGCGGCGACACGTAGAGCCAGCCGGCGAGATTAGAACGAGAAGGACTTGGACTTTGACTTGCATTTGGCTGCATATCAGCAATGGCCTCGAAGTCGGTCTTATCAGCACCGGCGCGTGACGGCGCCGGTGCTTCATTGACGTCAGGGAAAGCAGGTTTCAGGCCACCTTGAAATCGTTCCAGCGCTTGTTCATGTAGGCGGCCTCGTCCATCAGCGTGTTCCAGCACGAGATGTTCTTGACGCGGTCGAGGAACGAGCCGCCGTCACGCTTGGTGCCGGCCTTCTCCATCGGCACGCCGTAGGGATCGTTGATCACCTCCGGCGCCGGCTTGCCGTCGTACCAGAAATCCCATTCGGCAGCGGTCAGGAACTTCTTCGCCGTCGACGGCACCGGGCTGTAGTAGCCGTAGCGGCCGACGAAGCCGCCCTGCCAGCCCGAGAGATACCAGTTGAGATATTCATAGGCGGCATCCAGCTTCTTGCCGGACAGATGCTTCATCAGGCCCATGCCGTTGCACCAGCCGCGATAGCCTTCCTTGCCGTTCTTGACGTTGACGGGCGCATAAACGCAGGGGATTTCCTTGACGCGCACCGCGGCGACCGCCGGCGACCACATCGACTGGATCACCACTTCGCCTGCGGCCATCAGCTGCACCGATTGGTCGAAGGTGGTCCAGGTCGCGCGGAACTGGCCCTGCTTCTTCAGCTCGATCAGCTTGTTGCAGGTGAAGTCGATCTCCTCCTTGGTCATGTTGCCCTTGTTGCCGTACTTGATCAGTCCGGCACTCTCGAAGCAGAGCGCGGCATCCATGATGCCGATCGCGGGCACGTCGAGGATCGCGGCCTTGCCCTTGAACTTGGGGTCGATCAGGTCTTTCCACTCGGTCACTTCGTGACCGACGAGATCGGGGCGATAACCGATGGAGTCGGCGTTGTAGACCTGCGGCAGGAAGGTCGCCCATTCGGTGACGCCGTCATTCAGATCGGTGGAATCGGGTTTGGCGATGTACATCGCTTCGTAAGGCGAGATGCCCTGGCGAGGGATCTTGTGGCCGTCGATCTCGCCCTTGGTGAAGATCGGCAGGATGTTGTCGAACTCCTTGATCTTCTTGACTTCGATACCCTGGATGACACTGCGCTTGGCGGCGAGCTTGGCCTGCCAGCCCTCGAGGTCAGCGATATCGACCGTATTAGGCTGGCTTATGAAGCGGTTGATGGCGGCTGACGTGTCGAGGTTCTGCATCGTCACCTTGAAGCCGAGGTCCTTGGCGGCCTGGTCGCCGATCGCCTTGACCACCGAATAGGACACGCCGACATGGCGCAGCTCGATATCCTTGATTTCCTGCGCCCAGATGGTCGGAAATCCGCGGATCGCATCCGACCCCACGGCTGCGCCCGCAACGGCCGCCGCGCCCTTCAACAATGTGCGCCGGCTCAGCTTTTTCGTCGGTCCCGCCACCATTCCCGCCGGATTGGACGTGGACGTCCCCTTGGTCTCATCAGACATGGCAACCCCCGTTGGCTACGATGAACGCCCGCACCGATCGCCATTGATCGGCTGCTTGGTGATCAGTTGCGCGTGAGGCTATGGCTGGGATTTCGCGAAGTAAAATTGGAAGTAAAAATTCGCCGCATAAACGCGGCTAATGGATCGGGCCGCTGCATTTGCTTTTGGCAGATGCGCATAAGAAGGCGTCAGGCCGTGTATGCAAGGCACGGCAACGGGCCTCGCCGGCCCGTTCACGCGGCAGAGGTGATGACGAATTGTCTCAGGATTTGAGCGTGTCGCGCGCCGTCTCCGGCGTCATCAGCGTCGCGATGATCGTGATGATGGACAGCGCGATGATGTAGAGCGACACCGGCCAGTAAGAGCCGGCCCAGGCCAGCAGCGCGGTTGCGATCAGCGGCGAGAAGCCGCCACTCAACGCAGCGGCGACGTTTGCGCCGAGCGAGGCGCCGCTGTAGCGCACCTGGGTGCGGAACAATTCAGGCATGAACGCAGCCTTCGGCCCGAACAGCAGCGCATGCGTCAGCGTCATCGTGACGACGAGCGCGAGTGTGATCAGCGCGGGCTCCTTGGTGTTGAGGAACCAGAACAGCGGAAACGCCAGCGCCACCGTGAACACAGCGCCGGCGAGATACAGCGCCTTGCGACCGAAGATATCGGAGAGCCAGCCCGCAAGCGGCAGCGTCGCAAACTCGACGAGCGCGGCATAGACGACAGCATTGAGGATCACCTGGCGCGGGATGCCGAGCTTGGCCGTGGCGTAGACCACAACGAACACGGTGAGGAGATACGCAAGCCCGACTTCCGACACGGTGATGCCGATCGCCAGCAGGAAGCTGCGCCAGTCGCGGCGCAACACTTCCCACACCGGCTGCGCCAGCACTTCCTTGCGCTCGACCACGTCCTTGAAGTGTGGCGTCTCCGCGAGCTTGAGCCGCACGATGAAACCGATGCCGACCAGAAAAATGCTGATCAGGAACGGCACGCGCCAGCCCCAGCTCAAGAAATCCGCTTCGGGCAGTTGCGTCATCAGGCCGAAGATGCCTGTCGACGCCGCGACGCCGACGGGAAAGCCGATCTGCACCAGGCTGCCATAGAAGCCGCGCCTGACGCCCGCATGCTCGACCACCATGACGACCGCGCCGCTCCATTCACCGCCGAGACCAATGCCCTGGATGAAGCGCAGGACAATGAGCAGGATCGGGGCCCACACGCCGATCTGGCTGTAGGTCGGCAGGCAGCCGATCAGGAACGTGCCGAGCCCCATCGCGATCATGGTCGCGACCAGCATGGTCTTGCGGCCGAGTCGGTCGCCGTAATGCCCGATGATGGCGCCGCCGATCGGCCGCGCCACGAAGCCGACCGCATAGGTTGAGAACGCTGCGAGCGTACCGACGAAGGGATCGAAGCTCGGAAAGAACAGCTTGTTCAGCACGAGCGCGGCGGCTGTGCCGTAGATCAGGAAGTCGTACCACTCGATCGCGGTGCCGAGCGCACTCGCCCACACCACATGCGCCGTCGTCGATCGCTCCGTTTCGCCGGAGACGTCAGTTGCCACGCTCATTGCCTTCAGCCCCTCATTCCAGAGCGCATCATGGCTAATCGCGGGTGTGGTTGCAATCTGTGGAGGTGTTTGTTGGCTCTCGTGCCCCGGACGCTGCGCAGCACGATGTGATGCGCTGCAGAGCCGGGGCCCACGCCTCCTCAAGCACTCCTGCGCCATGGGTCCCGGCGCTGCGCAGCAACGCTAAGAGGCGTTGCAGCGCGTCCGGAACACGAAAGCGCTGGGCGCGACCACCTCAACACCTCTAATTCGCTATTGACAAATAAGTTATACAATATCTAATTAACCAACAGAACAGGCGGCCGCGCCAGGCGGCCCATAAAATGGAGGGAATGACGATGAGAGGGCTTTTGGCCTGCGCCATGCTCGCGGCCATGACGTCTGCTGCCATGACCACAGTCGCAGATGCGCAAGTCTCCGACGACGTGGTGCGGATCGGCGTGCTGACGGATCTGTCGAGCTGGGGCCGCGACAATTCCGGGCCGGGTTCGGTCGAGGCGGCCAAGATGGCCGTGGAGGAGTTCGGGCCGACCGTGCTCGGCAAGCCGATCGAGATCATCAGCGCCGACCACCAGATGAAGACCGACGTCGGCGTCAATATCGTGCGTGGCTGGTTCGACAACGGCAAGGTCGACGCGGTCGCCGACATTCCCAATTCCGGCATCGCGATTGCTGTGCACAACATGGTGCGCGAGCGGAACAAGATAGCGCTGCTCTCCGGCCCCGGCGCGAGCTCGCTTACCGACGACCTGTGCAGCCCGAACACCGTGCACTTCACCTACGACACCTACGCGCTGTCCAAGGTGACGGCCTCAGCCGTGATCAAGGAGGGCGGCAAGTCCTGGTACTTCATCACCGCGGACTATGCTTTCGGTCAGCAACTGGAAAAGGACGCGACGCGCTTCATCAACGAGATGGGCGGCAAGGTGCTCGGTGGCGTCAAGCATCCGACCAACACCGCCGACTTCTCCTCCTTTGCGCTGCAGGCGCAGAGCTCCAAGGCTGACGTCGTCGCCTTCGCCAATGCCGGCCAGGACACCGACAACGCCATCAAGCAATCAGGCGAGTTCGGCCTGGTGCAGGGCGGTCAGAAGCTCGTCGGCCTGTTGATGTTCGATACCGACGTGCATGCGATCGGCCTGAAGTCCGCGCAGGGCACTTACATGACGACGGCGTCGTACTGGAACATGGACGAGGCGACGCGTGCCTGGTCCAAAAAGTTCTTCGCCCGCACGAATGTGATGCCGACGATGATTCATACCGGTGTCTATGGCTCGGTGCTGCATTATCTCAAGGCCATCAAGGCCGCCGGCACCGACGATCCGGCCAAGGTGATGGCCAAGATGCGTGAGCTGCCGATCGAGGATATTTTCGTCCATGGCGGCAAATTGCGCGAGGACGGCCGCGTCATACGCGACATGTACCTCGCCAAAGTGAAGACGCCCGAGCAGTCCAAGGAACCCTGGGATTATCTTGACATCATCAAGACCGTGAAGGGCGAGGACGCCTTCCGCCCGGTGTCCGAGTCCAAATGTCCGCTGCTGAAGAAGTGAGGCCCCGATGATCGGCGACGAGCGCAACGCAATTGAGATTTACGAGTGCGATGTGCTCGTGGCCGGATCGGGCTGTTCCGGCATGTCGGCCGCGATCACCGCGAGATATCGGGGCCTCGACGTGCTGATCGTCGAGAAGGAGCCGCGCTTCGGCGGCACCACCGCGCGTTCCGGCGGCTGGCTGTGGATTCCCGGCACCTCGCTGGCGAAAGCCTACGGCATCGCAGAGACGCCGGAGCAGGCGCGCAATTATCTGCGGCACGAAGCTGGCAACAATTTCGACGCGTCGCGGGTCGATGCGTTCCTGACCGCCGGCCCTGAAGCGGTGGATTTCTTCACGACCAAGACGGCGCTGCGTTTCGACATGCCGCTGGTGTTTCCGGACTATCACGCCGAAGCACCCGGCGGCGCGCAGGGTGGCCGCTCCATGGTGACGCGCCCGTTCGACGGCCGCGAGCTCGGCGACCTCATCAAGACGCTGGGCATGCCGCTGCCTGAGCTGACCGTGTTCGGCATGATGCTGGGGTCAGGCAAGGAGATCATCCATTTCATGCGCGTGACGAAGTCGCTGACTTCGGCGGTCTATGTCGCAAAACGCCTGTCGCGGCATCTGATGGATGTGCTGCGCTACGGCCGCGGCATGACGCTGACCAACGGCAATGCGCTCGCCGGGCGGCTGGCGAAATCCGCGCAGGATTTGAGGATTCCGATGTGGCTGTCCTCGCCGGTGCGCGAGCTGACGGTCGAGAACGGCGCGGTCACCGGCGCGATCGTGTCGCGTGAGGGACGCGATGTGCGCGTTCGTGCTCGGCAGGGCGTCGTGCTCGCCTGCGGCGGTTTCCCGCATGACGTCGAACGCCGCAAGACAATGTTTCCGCACGCGCCGACCGGCAACGAACATTTCTCGCCCGGCCCGCCCGGCAACACCGGCGACGGCCTGCGCCTCGCCGAAAGCGCCGGCGGACATGTCGAGGATCGGCTGCCGAACGCGGCGGCCTGGGTGCCGGTGTCGCTGACCACGCGCAAGGACGGCTCGAAGGGCGTGATGCCGCATTTCATCGATCGCGCCAAGCCCGGCGTGATCGCGGTGATGCGCGACGGCAAGCGCTTTGCCAATGAAGGCAATTCCTATCACGACTTCGTCCAGGCCATGATCAAGGCCGCCAAGCCCGGCGAGGAGATCGCGGCCTATCTCGTCTGCGATCACCCGACACTGCGCAAATACGGCCTCGGCTGCGTGCCGCCGTTCCCGATGCCGCTGGGTCATCACCTCGCGACCGGCTATCTCCTGCGCGGCGACACGCTGGAGGCGCTTGCGGCGAAAGCCGGTATCGACGCGACGGCGTTCACCGAGACCGTCAAGCAGTTCAATGTAACCGCCCCGCTGGGACACGACGCCGCCTTCGGCAAGGGATCAAAAGCCTATAATCGCTACCAGGGTGACGCCATGCACGGCCCCAACCCTTGCATCGCGCCGATCGAGAACGGTCCGTTCTACGCCATCAAGATGGTGGTCGGCGATCTCGGCACCTATGCCGGCATCGTCACCGACGAGAACGCGCGGGCGCTGGACGCGGAGGGAAGGGTAATTCCCGGCCTCTATGCCGCCGGCAACGACATGGCGAGCATCATGGGTGGCAATTACCCCGGCGCCGGCATCACGCTTGGGCCGGCGCTGACCTTCGGCTACATTGCCGGCCGTCATCTCGCCGATAGCGCCGCCAAGCGCGACGCGGCGTAACCACACGCCAGGGGGCGCATGAAGAGAGAAAGCCGCGGCATCCAGTCGATCGAAGTCGGCGGAGAATTGCTCCGTGCGCTCGCCAAAAGCGGCGAGCCGATGATGCTGCGCGATCTCGCGCGCGAGGCCGGCATGACGCCGGCCAAGGCGCATCCTTATCTCGCGAGCTTCTCCCGTATCGGACTGATCGAGCAGGACGAGACCACCGCCCGCTACGAGATCGGCGCGCTGGCGCTCGAGCTCGGCCTGATCAGCCTGCGCCGTCTCTCAGGCGTCCGCATCGCACAGCCGAAGATCGCGGCGCTGGCGAGCCAGATCGGGCATGCCGTCTCGCTCGCGGTCTGGGGCACGCACGGCCCGACCGTGGTACAGCTGGAAGAGCCCGGCCAGCCCGTGCACGTCGTGATGCGCGCCGGATCGGTGATGGCCTTGCTGGAGACCGCCACGGGGCGTGCCTTCGCGGCGTTCCTGCCGGAGAAGACGATCAATGCCGCGCTCGAGAGCGGGCTCGATCGCCAGGGTGTCGGCTACAATCCGAAGCGGCTCATAAAGGGCGCGAAGGTCGCCGAGATGCTCACTGAAGTCCGCAAGCACGGCCTCGCCCGCGCGCTCGGCGATCCCCTACCCGGCGTCAATGCGTTCTCCGCGCCGGTGTTCGACCATGCCGGCCACGTCGCGCTTGTGATTACCGCGATGGGACCGGAAGGCACGTTCGATGCGCGCTGGGACAGCCCGATCGCCCATGCCTTGCGCGATTGCGCCGGCAGCATTTCGAAGCGGCTCGGCTACGGCATGACGGTGGCTGCGGAGTGAGAGACAAACTGCCGGCGTAACAACAGCTGTCATGCTCCGCGAAAGCGGGGCATCCAGTACGCCGCGGCCCATCGGTTCTATCACGGCTGTCACGGCATACTGGATCGCCCGGTCAAGCCGGGCGATGACAGTGGAGAATGTGGTGTCTACTTCTCCTTCACCGGCACCGTATAGTTCAGGATCAACCGCCCGCCATCCGGATAGATCGTCTGTCCCGTGATGTAGGACGCGTCGTCGCTGGCGAGGAACGCGACGACCGATGCGACCTCGCTCGGCTCACCGCCGCGGCCGGCCGGCGTACGCGACATCACGGTCTTGCGGGCGTCTTCCGAGGTGTAGATCGACGACGCCACCATGTCAGTGAGGATCGTGCCGGGGCCGACCGCAACAACGCGGATATTGTGCGGGGCGAGCGCGACGGCAGCGACCGACGTCAGCTGCTTCATGCCGCCCTTGGACATCGCGTAGGTCGCAAGCGCCGGGATCGCCAGCAGCGCGTTCACCGAGGACATGTTGATGATGACGCCGCCACCGCCTTGCGCGATCATCTGCTTCGCAGCCGCCTGCACGCCGAAAAACGCGCCCTTCAGATTGATGCCGATGATCTCGTCGAATTCCGCTTCGGTGATTTCCAGGATGTCGCGGTTGCGCGCGACGCCGGCATTGTTGACCATGACGTCAAGCCGGCCGAATTCCTTCACGGCTGTTACAACGAGCTGGTCCACATCCGCACGCTTGGCGACATTGCCAACCAAGGTGCGCAGGGCGTCCGGCCGGCCGAGCTCAGCGGCCGTCGCGGCGAGACCTTCGGCGTCGACATCCGAGATGACGACCTTGACGCCGTCATCGAGGAATCGCTTTGCGCAAGCCTTGCCGATGCCGCGTGCCGCGCCGGTGATGGCGGCGACCTTGCCGGATAGTTTCATGGTCTCACTCCAGAATAGCTGCTTGCGGCAGGCCTACGCCGAATGAGGACCAAGCGCTAGGCCGTCGCGAAGCCGAGATGAGCACGGAACCGGTTCTTGATAAAGACGGCATCGCGCGAGGGCAGCGAACGCGGCGGATTTTCGGCCCTGACCTTGATGACAAAAAGCCGCGGGCCATCGGCCGGCTCGGCGATATCAGTCGCGAGGCGCTGCACTTCCTCAATCGTCCGCACCGTCACGGTAGCGACAAAGCCGCACGCCACGGCGATGGCCGTGAGATCGACACCGCGGCCGGTGTGGCTCGCCTGCATCCCGGTCTCGCCAAAATGCTGGTTGTCGATCACGACGATGTCGAGATTGCGCGGGCGCGCGACGCCGATGGTGGCGATGCCGCCGAGGCCCATCAACTGCTCACCGTCGCCGGTCAGCGCGAGAACACGCTTGCCCGGCTGTGCCTGTGCGAGGCCAAGGCCGATTAGCGCGGCGCCGCCCATGGCACCCCAGAGATAGAAATTGTCGTCGCGATCACCGGTCGCATGCAGATCATAGGTCGGCGAACCCAGGCCGGAGACGACCAGCGTGTTCTTTCGGTCCTTGAGAAGTGCCGCGACAGCAATGCGACGATCGAGTTGAGACGGAACGGTCATCGACATCACCACTTCTTCTTGCCGATCAGGCGTTGCCCGATCAGGACTGCAATCTGCTGATCGGACTCGTAAGCGAGCGTTGCTGCGGATTCGACCGTCTCGATGAGATCCTCGGCCGTCTCCGCGCGCATCACCTTCAGCCCGATCGCTTCCAGCGATGGCTGCGTCGCCCGGCTCATCGGCACCTGCCACGGATTGAACTCGGCCCATTCGCCGCGCATCGTCACCAGCATCAGCAGCGGAAAGCGGCCGATCGCCGACAGCGACAGCATGTTGATGCAATTGCCAACCCCGCTCGACTGCATCAGCAGCACACTGCGCTGCCCCCCGAGCCAGGCACCCGCAGCGATGGCGATGCCTTCTTCCTCGGTGGTCAGCACGTTGGTGGCGACGTCGGCATCGGCCGAGAACATGCGGATGAGCTGGCTGTGGCCGGCATCAGGAACATACGACATCTGCCTGACGTCGGCGGCCTTGAGGACGCGATAGAGTTCGGACGGCCAGTCGATTTCGGGATTGGGCTTGGGGCTGTGCACCTGACGTCTCCGTGGATTTCGAGCGGCAAGCTAGCGATGTTTGCGGGCGAAGGCTCTGACCGTCTGGGACGAACAGATATTGAAGGATTGTATAGCTGGCGTTGGCCGCAGCACCGGCGTCTGCACTCCCTCGCCCCGCTCTTACGGGCAGAGGGTTCGGGTGAGGGGCTCTCTCCATACGAAGAGTCTACCGATAGACCTGTACCCCCTCACCCGGATTGCATCTTCGATGCAATCCGACCTCTCCCCGCAAGCGGGGCGAGGTGAAGAGTCCCTTAGTTCCCCGCAGCTCTCGTCGCCGCCGGCATATAGATCTGCGCGTAGCCTTCCTTGATCGCGGAGGTGATGCGATCGAGACGGCGGTCGATGTGCTTTTCCAGCACCGAGACGCAGGCCTCTTCGTTGCGCGCCTTCAAGCCCTCGATCACCGCGCGGTGCTCGGCCTGGGTGTTGGAGCGGTTGATGCTGTCCATGTCGATCCAGCGCACGAAGCGGATACGGGCGTTGACGTTGCGGAGCACGCGCAGCATCTCGGCGTTGTTCGACATCGCCATCAGCCGCTCGTGAAAGGTCTCATCGAGCTCGACCAACTCCACCGAGGTTCGCTCGCCGGGATCGGGGCCGGTCGCTTCGAGAAATTTCAGGAGCGCGTCGATGTCCTCGTCCTTCGCGCGCTTGATCGCGAGGCGCACCGAGGCGACCTCGATCGACTTGCGCAGTTCGTAGAGATCGAAGATTTCGTGCGCGTCAAGCTCGCGGCAGAAGAAACCCTTGCCCGGCGTGAAGCGCAGAAAGCCTTCGGTGTTGAGGCGGTTGAGCGCTTCGCGCAGCGGCGTGCGGCTGACGCCGAGGCGCTTGGCCAGCTCACCCTCGTTGAGCCGTTCGCCCGGCTTGAACTCATAGCTCACGGCCATCGCCTTGAGCTGCTCATAGACGCGATCGACAATACTATCGGAAGCCAGTTCCAAATTGCTCATATCAACCGCATTCATGCCCGCACACAGCCCAATATACCGGGGCTGTGGGAGCGATTGCAATGTAAACGAGAGTCGAGGTTGCGCAGAGCTTTGCGGCGGCCGAACTCAGTTGAAGGCGCGCGGGCGCAGTCCCGCATGAAACCAGGTGATCATGGAATAAATGTCGTAGACGGGCAACCCGACCTCGGCCTGCAAGGCCGCCGCGTAAGGCGGCATGTTGGTGCATTCGAGCACGATAGCGCCGACGTCGGGGTTTTCGGCGACCAGCTGCTTGCCCGCTTCGACCACGTCACGCTCGGCCTGCGCGACATCCATGTCGTCCTTCTCGGCCTTGATCAGCACGCGGAAGAATTCCTTGCCGTGCTCGGTACCGACCAGCGGCGTATCGAGCGGCACGCCGGCGCCTTCGAGATGGGCAGGTGTCAGGGTCGAGCCGGACACCGTGACGAGGCCGACGCGCTTGCCCGGCGGCAATGTCGCCTGCACCCACGGCACCTGCATCAGCGACGAGGTCGCGACGGGAACGCCGACCGCGGCCGCGATCTCCTTCTGAAACAGCGAGAGGAAGCCGCAATTGGTGGTGATGGCTTCAGCACCCAACCGCACCAGATCCTTCGCCGCATCGATGAAATCAGGCAGCAGGCCGGCAGCGCCCTTCAGCACCACCTTCTCGGGCGATGCGCCGCTGACCACGCGATAGAGCACCGGGAATGGCCAGGTCGTGCCGTTGCCCATGTCACCGGGAATGCGGGGAAAGCGCGCTTCCAGCATCAGGATGCCGAGCGGCGCGCCATAGATCGCCTTGCCGCCGCGGGCGATGCGAGAAGATGAGCTGGCTGCGTGAGTCATGGTGCGGTCTCAGAGGAAGCGAGTGGGCGAAAACGGCGCGAGCGGAATTTCAGGCGGCTTGCCACTCAGAAGCTGAGCGACGAGACGACCGGTGCGGGCAGAGCTGACCAGCCCGATATGCCCGTGGCCGAAGGCATAGACGATGTCGCGCGATGCGCGCGCGTAGCCGATACAGGGGCGTCCGTCAGGCATGCTCGGCCGATGACCGAACCAGGTCTTGATGCGCGAGGCCGGAATGTCCTTCGGCAGTTTCGGGAACATGCTGAGAAGGTGATTGCGCAGGATTTCGGCGCGCTTCCAGTTCGGCGCGGCCTCGAGGCCGGCGATCTCGACCGTGCCGGCGGCGCGCAGGCCCTTGTCGGTCCAGTTCACCACCATCTTGGCGTCGGACGCCATCATCGAGCTGCGCGGACCTGTCTCCGGATTCTCGATCATGACGTGATAGCCGCGCTCGGTTTCGAGCGGAAGCGGATCGCCAACCGATGCGGTGAGTTTCTTCGAATGCGCACCCGCCGCAACCACCGCGGCATCGCAAGCAATCTCGCCGGTCTCGGTGAGGACGGCGACGAGCTTGTTGCCGTTCAACTTCAGACCCGTCGCCTTGGCGCGTACGAGCTTGGCGCCGTTCGCCAGCGCGTGCTGGGCAAGGGCGGCAACATAAGCACCGGGATCACGGCAGCGCCCGGCCTCCTCCACCACCACACCAAAGGTGTAGCGCGGATGCAGGTCCGGCTCGCGCTGGCGCATCTCGTCGGCGTTGAGCTCCATCCATTGGACGCCGACCTTCTTGCGCAGGCGCCAGCCGAGATCGTTGTCGAAATTGCCGCGCGACGGGAAGACGTGCATCACGCCGTTGCGTTCGACCAACTCGGGCACGCCGGCTTCTTCCGCGAGCTTCCGGTGCAGCAGCGGCGCATCCTTCAGGAGATCGCGTAGCGCGAACGCCGTCTTCTCAACCTTCGCCTCGGTCCAGCCCGAGAGCAGATATTTGATCAGCCAGGGCAGCGCCTTCGGCAGGTAAGACCAGCGGATCGCGAGCGGGCCCAGCGGATCCATGAGATAGCCTGGCACCTTGTTCCAGACACCAGGCTCCGCCGGCGGGATCACCGAATGCGATGAGAGCCAACCGGCATTGCCGTAGCTCGCCGCCTGTTCGCCACCGGGCTCGCCTGCGTCGATCAGCGTGACGCGATGGCCCTCGCGCAGCGCCTCGATGGCGCTGATCACGCCGATCGCGCCGGCTCCGATGATGGCGACGTGGCGGCCTTGCGACATCGCTTATGCCTTCACCGCCGGTGTAAAATCCTTGCCGACCGAAATCGCGCGGGAATCGATGATGCAATGGAGGATCGACGGCTTGCCCGAAGCGAGCGCGCGCTCGAACGCCGGCGCGAATTCTTCAGTGCGCTCGACGCGCTCGCCATGACCGCCGAACGCCTTCGCATACATTGCAAAGTCCGGGTTCTTCAGCTGGGTGCCGACGACGCGACCGGGATAGTCGCGCTCCTGGTGCATGCGGATGGTGCCGTATTGCGAATTGTCGACGACGATCACGATCAGCGGCGCATCATATTGCACGGCAGTCGCGAATTCCTGGCCGTTCATCAGAAAGCAGCCGTCGCCGGCAAAAGCGACGACGACGCGATCCGGAAACTGCCGCTTGGCGAGCACGCCGGCCGGCACGCCATAGCCCATCGAGCCCGAGGTCGGTGCGAGTTGCGAGGCAAAGCTGTGGAAGCGGTGGTGGCGGTGGATCCAGCCGGCGTAATTGCCAGCGCCGTTGCAAACGATCGCGTCCTTGGGCAGGCGATCGCGCAACCAGGTCATGACCTGGCCGTACTGGAACGTGCCCGGCAGCTCGCGCGCCTTGTCGGTCCAGGCGAGATAATCCGCATGCGCCTTGGCGGCTTCGCCCTTCCAGGCGACGGCACCGGCGGGCTTCAGCACGTCGACTGCGGCGGCGAACGCGGCAGGCGTCGCCTGGATCGCCAGCGCAGGCTGATAGATGCGGCCGAGCTCTTCGGAGCCCGGATGCACATGGATCAGCTTCTGCTTCGGCGTCGGGATATCGAACAGCGTGTAGGACGATGACGGCATTTCCGACATGCGGCCGCCGATGAGGAGGATGACGTCGGCGTTGTCGATGCGTGCCTTCAGGCCTGGGCTCGGTCCGATGCCGAGATCGCCGGCATAATGCGAATGATCGGCGTCGATCAGCGACGCGCGGCGGAACGAGGTCGCGACCGGCAGATCGAAGCGCTCGGCAAAGCGCGCAATGCTCTTGGTGGCGTCATCGGTCCAGCGCGAACCGCCGAGGATGACCAGCGGCGCCTTGGCGCCGGCCAGCATCGCACTGACCTGCTCGATATCAGCGGGCGCGGGCCAGCTCACCGCGGGCTCGATGCGCAGGGCGTCGGCAACAGCGGCGGTCTCCGTCAGCATGTTCTCCGGCAGCGCGATCACGACCGGACCCGGACGGCCCTGCATGGCGACGCGGAAGGCGCGCGCGACCAGCTCGGGAATGCGATCGGGACGGTCGATCTCGACCGCCCATTTCGCCATGGTGCCGAACACCGCCTTGTAGTCGAGCTCCTGGAACGCTTCGCGCTCGAGCATGCCGGTATCAACCTGGCCGACGAACAGGATCATCGGCGTGGAATCCTGCATCGCGATGTGAACGCCGTGGCTGGCATTGGTCGCGCCGGGTCCGCGGGTGACGAAGCAGATGCCGGGCCGTCCCGTGAGCTTGCCATAGGCTTCCGCCATCATCGCAGCGCCGCCTTCGGCACGGCAGATCACGACATCGATCGGGCTGTCATGCAGCGCATCGAGTGCGGCAAGGTAGCTCTCGCCGGGCACGCAGGTGACGCGGTCGACACCTTGCGCGACCAACTGGTCGATCAGGATCTGGCCCCCGGTGCGGGTGTTTCTGATGGTCATGACAGCTCCCTGCAGGCTTTAACGAATGCGTTTTTGTTCCGAGCTGGCGTAGGACAGGCGGAAACGAGGTGCAAGGCCGATGCCGACAGTGCAGAGGGCATCGGCCCGCATGTCAACGCCGGGCGGCGATCGCAATCACCTCGATACGAAAAGCTGGGTCGGCGAGCTCGACCTTGCCGCAGGCGCGGCACGGCGTGTTGCCGGGCACGACCCAGGAATCATAGACCGCGTTCATCGCGTCGAAATCGTCCATGGTCTTGAGCCAGACCTGCACGCTGAGCAGGCGCGACTTGTCGGTGCCGGATCGCGCCAGCATGTCGTCGACCTTCGCCAGCGCCTCCCTGGTCTGCTGGGTGATGTCGGCGGTCTTGGTATCCGCCACTTGCCCTGCGAGGAAAACGAGATCGCCGAATACGGAGGCGCGGCTGCGGCGGGCGTTCTGGTCGATGCGGGTGATGTCAGACATGATATCCTTGTTCTTACTTGCCGGTGGCGATGATGCGGCGACAGTGGTCGAGCGCCGCACCGATCAGATTGTCGCTCGCCTCGGGCGTGCGGAACGCCGAATGGGCCGACAGCGTCACGTTTGGCAACTTCGTCAGCGGATGACCTGATGGCAGCGGCTCGACGGTGAAGACGTCGAGACCGGCATGCGCGATGCGGCCCGAGCGGAGCGCATCCAGCATCGCGTCCTCATCCACCACGGCGCCGCGCGCGGTGTTGATCAGGATGCTGCCTTTGCGCATCTGCGCGATGCGCTCGCGCGACAGGAAGCCCTTGGTCTCGTCGTTGAGCAGCAGATGCAGCGAGATCACGTGGCTCTCGGCCAGCAGCTTCTCCAGCGAGACGAATTCAACGCCCGGATGCGTCTTCGGCGTTCTGTTCCAGGCGATCACCTTCATGCCGCAGCCGGCCGCCATGCGCGCGGCTTCCGCCGCGATGCCGCCGAAGCCAATCAGGCCGAGGGTCTTGCCGGTGAGTTGCACGGCATCGCGGCGCAGCCAATTGCCCTCGCGCATGCCGCGATCCATCTCGCCGAAGCTTTTGGCCGACGCCCACATCAGCGCGATCGCGCATTCGGCGACGGCCGTATCGCCGTAACCCTTGATGGTGTGGACGGAGATGCCGCGTTCAGCGAGCTCTTCCGGATTCATGTAGCTGCGCGCGCCGGTGCCGAGGAAGACGACATGCTTCAGCTTCGCGCACGTCGCGGCAATCGCTGATGGCACGGCCGTATGGTCCACGATCATGATCTCGGCATCGCCGAGCAGGCCGGGGAGTTCGTCGGGCTTAATCGCGGGATTTCTGACGATGCTGACAGGTAGGTTCTGTGCGGCCAGCAGCTTCTCGGTGACCGCAGCCAGGGTGTCGTTGGCATCGACGAAAACAGCACGCACAGACTTATCTCCTCTTGATCCCGATAGCCGCCGGTCGGCCCCATATCCAGCGCGGCTTCACGGGGTTTTCTCTCGCTTTGCCAACGGACTAGGCTTCAAACTGCCTCATGCACAAATCGCCGGCAAGGCTGCAATACCATATTGCATTATGGGCTGAATACAGAAATAGTCCCTTAGCCGGAGTTGATGATCCCCCATTCTCCAGGGAGTACTGACGATGAACCGCAGGGACGCACTCACCACCGTCGCGCTGGCAGGCGCCGCAATGGCCGCGACCGCATCGGCCAAGGCGGACACCGCGCCGGCCTCCACGCTCGATCGCATCAAGAAGAGTGGCGTGCTGCGCATCGCTGTCATCGCCGGTCAGGATCCCTATTTCCACAAGGACCTCGCGACCAATCAATGGTCAGGCGCCTGCATCGACATGGCGAACGACATCGCTGGCAAGTTGGGCGCCAAAGTCGAGATGCTGGAATCGACCTGGGGCAACCAGATCCTCGACCTGCAGGCCGACAAGGTCGATCTCGCCTTCGCCGTGAACCCGACGCCCGAGCGTTCGCTCGTCATCGACTTCTCGACCCCGATCCTGGTGCACTCCTTCACCGTCATCACCAAGAAGGGCTTTGCGAAGCCGCAGACCTGGTCCGATCTCAACAAGCCCGAGGTCAAGATTGCCGTCGACATCGGCTCGACACACGAGACCATCGCGCGCCGTTACTGCCCGAAGGCAAACATTCTCGGCTTCAAAACCCGCGACGAGGCAATCCTCGCGGTCTCGACCGGCCGCGCCGACTGCAACGTCTCACTGGCGGTGCTGTCGATCTTCACGCTGAAGAAGAACCCGACGCTCGGCGAGCTCGCGATCCCACGGCCGATCCTGACACTGCCGACCAATCTCGGCATCCGTGCCGAACCCGATCGCCGCTACAAGGACTTCCTCAGCGCCTGGGCCGACTACAACCGGTCGCTGGGCCAGACCCGCGAATGGCTGCTGAAGGCGTATGAAACCGTCGGCCTCAGCGCCGACGACATTCCGGGCGAAGTGCAGTTCTAGGCTGCAGCGATCTGGCTGATCGTTGGCGGTTTGCACAAGACGGCACCGTGCTGAGTTCGGTGCCGTCACGGACGCGTTTGATCACCGGGCTCAAAACCATCCCGATTCCAAAACTATCCCGATTTTATGGGAAGTACCATGAAACTCCGTGGCGGCTTTACGAATTACGGCGAGACGATCGGCATCCTGATGCTCGATACGCGTTTCCCGCGGCCGCGCGGAGACATCGGCAATGCGCGCTCTTATGACTTTCCCGTACGCTACAAGATCGTGCGGGGCGCTCACGCCACCAAGATCATGGGCGATCATCCCGATCCAACACTGCTCGATCCATTCATCGCTGCCGCGCGCGAGCTGGAGTCGGAGGGCGTCAAGGCCATCACGACGAGCTGCGGCTTCCTCGCACCGTTCCAGAAGCAGCTCGCGGCCGCCGTGAACATCCCCGTTTTCACATCGAGCCTGATGCAGGCGCCGCTGATTCACGCCATGCTGCCGCCGGGCAAGGTCATCGGCATCTTCACCGAGCGCGGCCACCACATGAACGACGGCCATTTCCGCGGCGTCGGCTGGTCGCAGGAGCAGATTCCGGTTCAGGTCCAGGGCATGAAGCCGGATGCGCAATTCCCTGCAACCTACATTCTCGGCCGCGAGGAATTGGACACCGACGTACTGCGCGCCGAAATGATCGAGATGACGGAAGCCTTCATGGCCTCCTGCAAGAATCGCGGCGCGATCCTGTTCGAGTGCACCAATATGTGCCCGTTCTCAAAGGACGTCGCTGAGGTCTCAGGCCTGCCGGTGTTCGACATCAACACCTTGATCAACTTCTTCTATCGCGCGGCCAATCCGGTGCCGTTCCTGAACTGAGCACGAAAGGCGCACCGCCGGAGGAAAGCATTCGCACAGTCGGCTGAAGGCGTTCTTGAGCCGGCTTCATAGGACACATTGACGCGGATGCCCTGAGCAGAGCGGGACGCTGATATGCACCCTGCCTTACGTGGAGCTTCCGGTGTTGACGGGAAATCATGCGCGTTTAAGTAGGTGAGACAAAGACTGCAGGGGTGGCAACGTTCGCTGGGCTGGTTCCCGTTGCCGTCACCATTGCAGGCCTCATGACGATCTCGCCTCACGCGACCCGCACGTCCGCGCCCCCTCATCTCGCCATCGTTCTTTTCTCGCTCGCGATGGGCGGCTTTGCGATCGGGACCACCGAATTCGCATCGATGAGCCTGCTGCCGTTCTTCGCGGCCGACCTTCGTATTGACGAGCCGACCGCCGGACACGCGATCAGCGCTTATGCGCTCGGCGTGGTGCTGGGCGCGCCGTTGATCGCGGTGCTCGGCGCGAGGTTTGCCCGGCGCACGCAGCTGCTGGCGCTGATGGCCGTGTTCGCGCTCGGCAACGCCCTCACCGCGCTGGCACCTGGCTTCGGCGCGATGATCGCCGCCCGCTTTCTCTCGGGCCTGCCGCACGGCGCCTATTTTGGCATCGCCGCGCTGGTTGCGGCTTCACTCGTTCCGCAAGACCGTCGCTCGCGGGTGGTCGGCCAGGTCATGCTGGGCCTGACCATTGCCACCATCATCGGCGTGCCCCTGGCCAATCTGATCGGCCAGAGGGTTGGCTGGCGCGCGAGCTTTGGCCTCGTGTCGGTGCTGGCCTTGCTCACGATGCTCTTGTGCGCGTTGTTCGCGCCGCGCGACCAGGCCGGCCGGTCGGATCCGCTGCGCGAGCTCGGCGCGCTCAAGAGCCGTCGCGTCTGGACGACGCTCGCGATCAGCGCCATCGGCTTCGGCGGCATGTTCGCCGTCTACACTTATCTCGCGACGACCTTGATCGAGGTCACCAAGGTCACCGCCGACGTCATTCCGTTCTTCCTGGCGATCTTCGGCATCGGCGCCACGCTCGGCAATCTGTTCGTGCCGCGCTTCGCTGATCGCGCGCTGATGCCGACGGCGGGTGTCATCCTGGTGTTCGCGGCCGTCGCGCTGCTGGTGTTTCCGCTGGTGGCCGGCAATCCCTGGCTGCTCGCGATCGACATTTTCGCGATCGGCGCCAGCGTCGCACTCGGTGCTGTCTTGCAGACGCGGTTGATGGATGTGGCGGGAGACGCGCAGGCGCTCGCTGCCGCGCTCAACCATTCGGCGTTCAACACCGCCAACGCGCTCGGCCCCTTCCTCGGCGGCCTCGCCATTCGCCAGGGGCTGGGCTGGACCTCCACTGGTCCCGTCGGAGCCGGCCTTGCTGTCCTCGGCTTCCTGATCTGGATCGTCGCCTATCGCGATACGGGTGCTGCGCCGGTCAAGCACGCGTCGGACAGCGACGTTGCGCCGAACGAAGCTGCTCCGCTGAAGCAAGCACCGCCGCTGGCGCCGGTTGAGCGGAGCCGTCCCAGGGAACCAGTGGCCTGAAGGATTGCAACGCGCTCAGAACAGAGCGGCGTTGAGAGCCTGTCCGTAGATCATCGCGGCAACGAGCGAGACCAAGAGGCCCGCGCCCGAGAAGATCACGAGGATCTTCAGCGTTTCGATGTCGACATCCGTTCCCGTCGCGCGGGATATTGCTCTTGCCAATGCAGCAATCATCGCCAGCTCCGAAGCCGGCCGCGCGGACGCGGGGCCTGATTTGATCTAGCGCAGATCGGCGCATCCGCTTGTGAAGCAGATTACAGGTGCGCTCACCCGACCTTCATCATCCTGTTCTGGTCGTTGGAGCTCAGTTCCGCCCAGAGGCGCGAGCGCACGCCTTCGTTGAGCGGCACAATATGAAACGGCTGGCCGAAGATGGCGAGCGGCTCGTTCGCCGGCTCGAACCGCGGCCAGGCTTCCGCGACGTCAGGCTGACCTGAAGTCACGAAGCGCAGCAGGCTCGTTTGAAACCGCGCCGCGACGTCGATATCAGCTGGCGTCATCGGACCGCCCCGGCGCTTCAGGATCGGACGATCGATGAAGTCAGGCAGATGTGCCCAGAGGCAGGCATTGTCGGCGCCGTGGGTCGGACCTTGCGAGAGGAACGGCTCCAGCGCCGGTCGATGGTCGAACCGGCTCAGCCACGCCGCACCGCCCGCGGCTGCGTGGCTTCGCGCGAGATCGGCCATCGGGCGATGCCAGAACGCATCCGACAGCAGCGCCTCATACGGATCCTCGTCGGAGCGTGCTGAGCCGCGATAGCAGGCCAGCAGGCGCTCCCAGCCGGCATCGTCGAATGCGGCGCGCACGTTGCGCTCGGTGGTGCGGATCATCGCGGCCGGCGGATTGCTCCTCAGGAACATCACCATCTCGTCGCGGCAGGAGCCGAGCCAGAGCGGAATGTCGCGCAAGCTTCCGTCCGCAAAGACATCGCGCGGCTCGCGCGCGATCAAGGTGCCGTCGAGCACCGGGCCGAACACGGTGCCTGAATCGGTCTCGTCCGCGAGCCGGCGGCCGACACGTTCGACGGCAGCAAAGAGAGATGGCAACGGCGCGGACGCGATCGCGCCGGGGTCATGCTCAAGTTCGAGCTCGGCCAGCACGCGGCGCGCGACGAGGTCGGCATGGTCAGCGCTCATGATGTTGCGACCCGGCGCGCTGAGCGCGAGCGCACGGGCGAACTTGCCCTTGGCCTGCGGCAGCGTCGCGAGCGCAATCACCAGTGATGCTCCGGCCGATTGGCCCGACAACGTCACCTGCTCAGGATCGCCGCCGAAATTGGCGATATTGGCGTGGACCCAGTCGAGCGCGGCGAGCGAATCCGAGATCGCGAGATTGTTGGCCTCGCCCAATCCATGACGGTGCAATTGCAGGAAGCCGAGCGGGCCGAGCCGGTAGTTGATGGTGACGATGACAGCGGGGCCGTGCGCGGCGAGGAACGCGCCGTCATAGTCGGCCCCGCCGCCGGTGACGAAGGCGCCGCCATGAATGAAGAACAGCACCGGCAGCGGGCGGTCGGCCCTGTCAGGTGTCCAGATGTTCAGACTGAGACAGGACTCCTCCGCCTGATCGAGATGTCCAGGCTGCGGCGCATAGGCACCGTAGTCCGTGCAGTGGCGCGGTTCGGTCCACACAGGCGGCGGCGTCGCCTTGGCAAAGCGCTGCGCACTTGCGAAGGGCACACCCTTGAAGGTGCGGACGGCGCCCTGCTCGGCCCCCATGATCGGGCCGAGCGTGGTCTGAACTGCGTTGGTCAGCATGCGATCGATGTCCTGTCTTTCGCTTACTCTTGCGCTCACGCGCGCCGCTTGCCGAGATCGGCGATGTCGACCTTGTGGGTTTCGCGTGCGGTCATCGCGGCCAGGGCCGAGGCGACGCAGCAACCGCCGACGAAGACCGCAACAGGGACCCAGCCGTTCGGTCCTTCGCCGACCAGGCTCGCGCTCACCAGCGGCGTGAAGCCGGCGGCGAGGAAGCCGAGCTGGGTGCCGATTGCCGTGCCGGAATAACGCACGCGCGCTTCGAACATCTCCGCATAGAACGACGGCCAGATCGCGTTCGGCGCGGAGTAGACGATGTAGAGGCCGATCGCGGCGGCGAAGATCGCAGGTGTGCTGCCCGACGTCACCAGCATGAAGTAGGGGAACAGTAGCACGGCACAGCCGAGCACACCGCCGATGAACACCGGCTTGCGGCCGATCTTGTCGGCAAGCAAGGCCCAGAGCGGCTGCACGAACAGCGCCACGACATTGCCAAGCGCGCCGGCCCACAGCATGGTCGGGCGTGCAACACCGAACTTGCTGGTGGCATAGCCGAGCGCAAACACCGCAGTCAGCGTACTGACGGTCGCGATCAGCGCGCAGACGATGACGCGCAGCACGTCGGGCCAGTAGTCACGCATCAGCGTGACGACGGGGAAACGCGCCACCTGCGCCTTGTCCTTGATGTCTTCGAAAACAGGCGTTTCCGGCATGGTCCGCCGCACCAGATAGGCGACCAGCAGCACCACCGCCGAGAGCAGGAACGGAATGCGCCAGCCCCAGCTCAGCAGCTGATCTTCCGGCATGCTCGACACCGGAATAAACACCAGCGTCGCCAGGATCGCACCGGCCTGGGTGCCGCTCAGGGTCCAGCTCGTGAAGAAGGCGCGGTTGGAATTGGCGGAGTGTTCCAGCGTCAGCGAGTTCGCCCCGCTCTGCTCGCCGGCCGCCGACAGACCCTGCAACAGACGCAGCAGCGTCAGGATAACAGGCGCGGCCGCGCCAATCGTCCTGGCATCCGGCAACAGGCCGATCGCGAGCGTCGAGGCGCCCATGATCACCAGCGTGAACAGCAGCACCGTCTTGCGGCCGATGCGGTCGCCGAAATGGCCGAGGATCACGGCGCCAACAGGGCGCGCGATATAGCCGATGCCGAACGACAACAGCGCCAGCAGCGTCCCGGTCGCGGGATCGACATTGGCGAAGAACACTTTTGGAAAGATCAGAGCGGCCGCGGTGCCGTAGATGAAGAAGTCGTAGTATTCGAGCATGCTGCCGACGAAGCTGACGAGCGCAGCGCGCTTCGGCAGCCTGGCTTGCGTGGCTTCCGCGCCGGATGGCGCGTGCAGCGATGCGATTGAGGTCGAGCTCATGAAATTCCTCCCCGTGTGCGATCTCGGTCGCAGCTCGCGTCATGCCCGTCCGGCCGTGCGCGCGTTTCTTGCTTTTTGTTGCCGCAACCCTGGTTTCATCAGATAATGTACGAACTAGTACGTTTATGCAAGTCCGCGCCGAAAGGCGTCGGATTGGGCGAAATTTGCCTTCACCTTCAAGGTGATCCATAGAACGGGCGGGAGAAACAGTGATGCTCGAGCGCATGCCACCCCCATCGAAGCGCACCAACGACCCCGAGCGCACCAAGCGCGACATCCTCGAAGTGGCGATGGCCGAATTCGCCTCGGAGGGCTATTCCGGCGCCCGCGTCGACGCGATCGCGGCGCGCACGCGCACGTCGAAGCGGATGATCTATTATTATTTCGGCGGCAAGGAGCAGCTCTACCTCGCCGTGCTGGAAGAGGCCTATCGCAGCATCCGCGCATTGGAGGACCAGCTCGACATCGCCAGCTGCGACGCGCGCGAAGGCCTGCGTCGCCTGATCGAAGCGACCTTCGACCACGACGAGCGCAACCCGAACTTCATCCGCCTCGTCTCAATCGAGAATATCCACCACGGCAAGCACCTGAAGCAGAATCTGCAACTGCGCCAGCTCAACGCCAGCGTGATCGCAACGCTCGACGACATCCTCAAGCGCGGTCGCGCCGAAGGTGCCTTCCGCGACGACGTCGACGCGATCGATTTGCATCTGGCCATCTCCTCCTACTGCTTCTTCCGCGTCGCCAACCGGCATACGTTTGGTGCGCTGTTTGATCGCGACCTCAGCGAGCCGAAGGTGCTGGCGAAGAGCAGGACGCAGATCGTGGAGATGATTTTGGCGTGGCTGGGGGCGAAGGGGTAAGCCGGGACGAACGACTTTAGGTTGGATTCGAGACGCCGGGGTCGTTAGGATGGCGTCGGAAATTCAGGCAAAGTCGTCTCGGGGCAAGCAACGTGCCGCAGTTCGACCGACGTGCCACGTATGTCCTGGCGCTGTTGGGCGACACCTCCCATGCGCCTTATCACGTGGGCGCGTACGAAGCCCTGGCGCAGTCTCTACCCCGACTCGACCTGGTGCCAGACTGGCTCTGCGGAAGTTCGGGCGGAGCCATCACCGCAGCGATTATTGCCGGCAATGAACCCGACCGGCGCAGGCGCGCGTTGCAGGAGTATCTCGAATTTTGCACAAGCGGGCCGCTGGCCGACGTCCCGTCACAGCGCTCACCACTCGACCGGGTGCGCCTGCGGCTTGGCCTCGCAAACCAAATCGAACGCCGCCGATTCGAAACAACCAAGATGCTGCTGCGCTTGGTGGATTTCGACTTGGTCAACCACGGCCCCACGCGATTGACGATGGTGGCGACGAACGCCGTGTCGGGACACTGGAGAATATTTGATAACCGACAGAGCAGAATCTCTCCCGAACACGTGCTCGCAAGCAGCATCGCTTCACCCGAGAATATCGGCGTCAGCATCGACGGCGAGCTTTACTGGAACGATGATCATCTGCCGTTCACCGCGCTCGAAACCCTGTTGCGGGGCGAGCCGGGCGAACTTATCGCCTTCGTCGTCGACCCCTGGAGCAGGGTCGCACCGTCTCCCGTGACCCTCACTGAAAAGCGCTCACGCGCGAAGGAGGTCGCGAACGCGACGCGCCTGGTCAAGAACATCGATTCCGTCGCCCATCAGTTCTCGTTGGAAAATGCTGCACGAGTCAGCGCGTTCCGACCGCTCTCCGCTGCGACGGTCGAGCCAGGCCGGCTCGATATCGTCCACGCCCTGGTGGCACGGAATGTCTCGGCAACGCCGGACCCAGTTTCACCCCGCGAAGCCCATCAAATAGCCTACCACATGCTCAGCCGCGCAACACATGCCGCTCCCTGGGACCGGCCAAGAGATGCGTCCACGGCCGTACATAGGATCCCCGCCGAGGGCGACATTTCGACGAAGACCTATGAAGCCGTCGCTGCTTCACCTGTCACGCCAACACCAACATTCACAGTCGACAAGACATTTACCGGTGCCGAGTCGGAGATCCTGAAACAGCTGAGAAGCGCATTGGCCGCAAACGCGACCACGACGTACCTGGACGCACTCAGCGAAATCGCTCCTGAGCCGCCACGCGCCGACCCAGAGCCGTCGTCGCTGCAAAGGCCAAGCCTGAACTTCACGCTGGAAGGAGCGAAGGCGTGGCAGGACGAGGTCGTCTGGGGAAGCCAGTTCGACCTGGTGGTCAACTATGGATTGGTTGGAGAGGCCGACCTCGGAGGCGTCCGCAGCCAACTCCTTGATACGCTGATCGACCGGCCTTCGCTGAAGCTCGGCATCACGATCGTGCCGAAAGGACTGCTTATAGTCGACGGCATCGCGACATGCGAGGCTCGCTTCGAGAATGGAGCGCTGACCAAAGATTGGCCGCGTTTCAAGCTTGCGGCCCCGCCTCGTCCCGAAACGCCCGATGGAGACTCCGAGCCGAATGGGGTTCATGTCGTTCTCTCGGTCGGCGGCGCACTGATCCATTCGTTCTTCCTGGAGATCCATCTCGTGGAGTCCCTTGGGTCGGCGAAACACGCGCCCACCATGATCGACTTCGACCTGCAAGCGATTGCCTCAGCCAAGCCGGAAGAGCGGATCGCCGAGATTTTCATCACCAGCAAGGGCGACTCCTGGCAGGTCTATTGGAACGTCGATGGCGTACGCGGCGAGCCCGAGGTCACATCCATAGTGACGCCCTCGAAATTGAAGGCCGCGTATGAATCGCTGATCTTCGCCGACATCCGGAAGATCGCGAACAACGCGCTGTGGAAAACCATCGACGAGAAACTGGCCCTGCCATCCGGCAAGGACTCATGCGATCTCGCGCAGGAAGCGATGCAGGCCACCGTCACTGTGGGCTCGAAACTCTATCAGATGCTCGCGGAAGATCCGGTCCTCAAGAAGATGTTCGATCGCATCGAGGAACTCCCAGACGGCGCCAAAATCGCCGTCATCACGGATTCTGTCGTCTTTCCCTGGGAGATGCTCTACCCACTCAGCTACATCGACGGCTATCCATCCGACAATTTTCAACCGACGCGGTTCTGGGGCCACCGCTTCGTGATCGAGTCGCTGCTCATCGTGACGTCGACCGCGGAGAAATTGCCTTCGAACCGTCAGCAGGCCGGCCAACTTCACGTCACCATGGGCCTGAACGATAGCATCGACCAGGAAAAGACCTGGCAGGGCCGCAAGCTGCTTCCGGTAAAATTGCAGAAGGACTTCTTCAACCTGTCGCTTGCATCCCGCGGAAAATATGCCGTCGGCTTCGATCAGGTCGTCGCAGCGTTTCGTGACCAGGCTGCCAACCCGAGCCTGATCTATTTCTTCTGTCACGGGACCGCCGACATCCTCGAGTTCGAGAAGTCCAGGCAATTCACGGCCTTTCACGTCACCGGCCCTCCATTCGCGAATTGGCCGCTGGTGTTTGTGAACGCCTGCGACGCCGGAGACATCTCGCCCGTCTCCTTCCTTTCGTTCCGAAAGGAATTCCGGAAGCGACGATCCGCGGGTCTCGTGGCGCCGTCATTTCCGGTGCCGACCTTGTTCGCTGCGGTCTTTGCGAAGACATTCATCGAACGTTACGCCGATCACGTGCCCGTCGGGCAGATTCTGTTCAAGCTGCGCCGCGACCTGCTCGCCAACAACAACCCGCTCGGCCTGTGGTATTCGTTGCAATGTCCACTCGACCTGAAAGCACCGGTCTGACGGCGCAGAAGCCCGTCACATTGATCGTGAGCGACCTCCACATGGGCGATGGAGGGCGCGGCGACGATTTCGTCGATGACAAGAAACAATTCGCGCGTTTCGTCCGTCAACAGGCGCAGAGCGATCGAGGCCGACGCGGTGAGATCGAGCTGATCGTCAACGGCGATCTCCTGGAGTTCGTTCAGGTCTTCCCCGAGCGATATACGCTGAACTCACCCGACTATTGGTGCTCGGAAGAGGAATCGCTCGATAAACTAAACCGCATTCTCGCGGGCCATCCCGAGTCGTTCGCGGCGCTGGCCGAGTTCCAAAAGCCCGGCAATGTCGTGACGATCTTTCCTGGAAACCACGACGTCGACCTGCATTGGACGGCGGTGCAAGACCGCCTCCGCAGCGTCGCCGGGAACGTCAACATCGAGCTTGGCGAGCACACCTACACGCGCTACGGCGGCAGGCTTCACGTGAGCCACGGCCACCTGTTCCCGTCGATCGATCCCGTCAACGGTTTCAAGAACTGGCGCCATCCGATCCTTCGCCTGCCCGACGACAACGCTCGACCGCGATTGGAGATGTGCGTTGGAACGCTGTTCGTGGTCCGCTTCGTGAACCAGCTCGAAGAGAAATATCCCTTCGTCGACAATGTGCATCCTCAGACCGAGTTGGTCCGGATCCTGTTGCGTGAAGACCGCTGGGGGCTCCGGACGGTGGGATGGCTCGGCGCTCGATTCATCATCCAGCACTTCGGCGCATCGCTGTCTGCCGGGGGCAACGACGACATCGGGCCGGAGCTTCTGGGCGCCATACGCGGCGATCCGTTTTTCCGCGAGAGGCTCGCCGAGCTCTGCCGCGACCTGCTTGGCCGGCCGGACATGACCGAAGCCGACGTCGGCAAGGAGTTCGGCAGCGAAGAGCGGATCGCCGAGCTTCTCGAAATGCTGCTGAAGGCCGACGGCAGCTTGACGCGATGGACCGACGTCCTCGAAATCGCCAAGCCCGCGGTCAACGCGGTCGGAGACGGCAGCGGATCGACGCTCTCGTTGCACGACGCCTCCCAGATCGACGTTCGGGCCGAATGCCTGACCATCGCCCGAAACATGTGGAAGGCCCACGCCGACATCGTCGTGCTGGGTCACACGCACCTGCCCCAGGCTATCGAGGAGAACGGATACCGGTACTACAATCCGGGCTCGTGGACCCGCTACATCGAGGACCCGTCCGCTCTCACGCTGGCGGATCTGGAAGACGACAACAGCTATCCCTACGAGCTCAACTACGTCCGGATCGAGGATGACGGTGGCACGCTTCGCAGCGAGCTCGTCTGTTTCGAGCGTCGGACGACGAGCGCAGCCGGCGCTGCGTGACGGACAACCCGGTCGCCTTGCGACGCCGAGGGCGGGGCTGCGGCCCCTCACCCACTCTTTCGCTGCCGCGTACTCGCCAGCAACACCAGCATGAACGACGCCGCCGTCATCAGCGTGGAAATCGCCGCAATCGTCGGGTCGATCTCGTCGCGGAGTGCGGTGAACATGCGCTTGGTCAGCGGCTGATACTGGCCGCCGGAGATGAACAGCGCGACGATGGTCTCATCCATCGCCGAGATGAAGGCGAAGATGCCGCCGGCGACGACACTCGATTTGATCTGCGGCAGCGTCACCGCAAAGAAGCTGCGCAGCCGGTTCATGCCGAGGCTGCGCGCCACCATCTCCTGCGCGGGGTCAAAACTCTGCAGGCCCGCCAGCACCGAGATGACGACATAAGGCAGGCCCAGCATCACGTTCGCCAGCACGAGGCCGGGCATGGTCGCGACCAGGCCGACCTTGGCATAGACGAAAAAGATGCCGACTGCGGTGATGATAACAGGCACCACCAGCGGCAGCAGCAACGCCATGTGAATGACCTGCATGATGCGCAGCTTTGATTGGCTGATGGCATAGGCGGCGGCAACGCCGCACGGCGTCGCGATCAGAACCGTGAAAAGCGCGACCGTCAGCGTCACCCGCGTCGCCTGCATCCAGGCCGGATTGGCGAAATACTGCTGGTACCAGCGCAGCGAGAACGACGGCGGCGGAAAGGTCAGGAAGCGTGCACTGGAGAACGAGATCGGCGCAATGATCAGCACCGGCAGGATCAGATAGACCAGCACCAGCGCGCTGATCACGTAAAGGGCGATGCGTGCGGGCGAGGTGCGCGTCATTTCTGCCCCAATACGCGATCGAGCGAGATGAAGCGGCTGACGACGAAGAAGATCGCGAACACGCTCAGCAGCAGCACGACGGCGACCGCACTTGCGGCGCCGAACTGGTTGTAGAGCTCGACATTGCGACTCACCAGCATCGACACCATCACCGTGCGCCCGCCACCGAGCAACTCCGGCGTGATGTAGAAGCCAAGGCAGAGCACGAACACCATGGTGCAGCCGGCCAGCACGCCCGGCAGCGACAGCGGCAGGAACACCCGGAAGAACGTCAGCGACGGGCTCGCGCCGAGGCTGGCGCCGGCCTGCATGAGATCGCCGGGGATCTTCTGCATGGTCGCGTAGAGCGGCAGCACCATGAACGGCAGCAGGATATGCACGGTCGCGACCACCGTGCCGAACGTGTTGTGCACCAGTGCCAGCGGCTCGGAGATCACATCGAGATAGCGCAGCAACTGATTGATCACGCCGGTGCGCTGGAGCAGCGCCAGCCAGGCATAGGCGCGGACGAGCACTGACGTCCAGAAAGGCAGCACCACCAGCGACAGGATCAGGATGCTCCAGCCCTTGGGCACAGAATTGGCGAGATAGGCCACGGGATAGCCGAGCAGCAGCGCGATCACCGTGACCGCGAGGCTGATCTCGAAGGTCAGCGCAAAACTGCGCCAGTAGATGTCCTCAGTGAAAACGCGGCGGTAGTTTTCAAGCGTGAAGCCGTCATGATAGATCGACTGCCAGGCGAGCCAGCCAACCGGCAGCACGATCAGGAGCAAAATCACGAGCAGCGCCGGCGACACCAGTGCCAGCATCAGGCCGTGCTCACGGCGCTGATGCCTTTGCGATGGATCTGACACTGTCATCGTCAACACCGCCTCGCTTACTTCTGTAGGAACGAGGCCCAGCGCTTCTCGGCGGCTTCGCCAGATGGCGAGGACCACCAGGCGTAGGACATCAGCGCCTGCTTCGCTGCATTCGCCGGCTCGCTCGGCAATTGCGCCGCGCGTTCGGGCTTGATCACGTTGGTGTCGAACGCCTTGGGATTGCCCGGGCCGTAGTCGATGTTGAGCGGCAGATTGGCCTGATGCACGGGATCGACGGCTTCGTTGAGGAACTTCACGGCCGTGTCGAGATTCGGCGCGCCCTTCAGGATGCACAGCGAGGTGCTCTGCAGGATGCCCTGGTTGTAGGTAAAGGTGACCTTGGCGCCTTCCTTGGCAACAGCGCTGACGCGGCCGTTCCAGGCCATCTCCATGTCGACCTCGCCGTCGTTGAGGAGCTGTGCCGATTGCGCGCCCGAAGTCCACCACACCGTGATGTTGGGCTTGATCTCCTCCAGCTTCTTGAACGCGCGATCGACGTCGAGGGGATAGAGCTTATCAGGCGCGACGCCATCGGCCATCAGCGCCGCCTCGAGCGTCGCAATCGGATGGTTGCGCAGCGCGCGGCGGCCCGGGAATTTCTTGACATCCCAGAAATCGGCCCAGCTGTTCGGCGCGTCCTTCGGGAAGGTCTTCTGGCTGTAGGCCAGCACGCTGGAATAGAATTCATACGACACCGAATAAGGGCTGCGATAGGCCTCAGGCATCGCCGCTGCGTTCGGGATTTTCGAGAAATCGAGCTTCTCGATCAGCCCCTGCTCGCCGCCGCGCAGGCAATAGCCGGTGGGGGTGTCGACGACGTCCCAGATCGGCTTGCCGCTGCCGACTTGGGTCTTGATCGCGGGCCAGGCGTCGGGAATGGAATCCTGGTTGATGGTGATGCCGAGCTTCTTGGCGGAGGGATCGAGGATCGCCACCGTCTGCGCCTGCTGATAGGCACCGCCCTGCGAAACGAAGGTGATCTGTTCGGCGGCGTTGGCCGCTGTGGTCGTTCCTATCGCGCCCAGCAACGCGCAGCCCAATCCAAGATTCTTTTTCATCGTCATCCTCGCCTCCTCCAAAGAGATCTCACTGACCGATCGCATCGAGAAACTGGTACCAGCCGGCGACCATGCGCACGGCCGGCTCGCGCAGCGGATAGAACGGAATGGGTTTCATGCGGCTGACATCGAGCAACCCGACATCGGGGCTCTCGCCGCGCACGAAGGCCGCGAGATAGCGGCCCATCAGGCTCGACATCGCGACGCCCGCGCCGTTGTAGCCCATCGACACCAGCGTGCGGTCGTCGATCCGGCCGATATGCGGCACCGAGTCCAGCGTCATGCCGACCAGGCCCGACCATTTGTAGGCGAGCGGGACGTCGGCGAGATCAGGGAAGATACCGACCATCGCCTTGCGCAAGGCGTCGAACGCGGCTTGCGAGTCCTGCCTGCCGAAGGCGCCGCGGCCGCCGAAGATCACGCGGTTATCGACCATGCGGAACCAGCGCATCATGCGCTTGGTCTCGGTGTAGGTACGCCCCGTCGGCATCAGCTTGCCCGCGAGATTGCGCGGCAGCTTCTCGGTGGCGATGAGAGCGCTGCGGAACGGGATCAGCGTGCGCTGCATATGCACCGTCGCACCGGTCAGATCGGAATAGCTGTTGGTGGCGATGATCGCCTGCTTCGCACGCACCGCACCCTGCGGCGTCTCGGCGACGATGCCGTCCTTGTCGCGCCGTAGCTTGACCACCGGCGATTCCTGGAAAATCGGAACGCCGCGGCGGGCGACGCCATCGGCGAGGCCGCGCAGATAATTCAGCGGATGAATGCCGCCCGAGCCCGGATTGAGCACGCCGCCGACGAAGATGTCGGAGCCAGTCTCGTCGCGCACGCCGCGCTTGTCGAGAATGCGGACCTCCGCCGAGCCCATCTCGCGCGCCATCCAGTTCGCCTCGTCGATGGCGGCCTTCAGCGTTGTCTCGTTATGCGCGGCCTTGACCTGGCCGGTGCGCGTCAGGTTCGCGCTGACGATACCGAATTCCGACACCAGCTCCTCGACCATATCGGTCGATTCATGCGCGATCTCGTACATCCGCCTGGCCATGGCGCGGCCGTGCGCAGCGTCGATCTCGCGAAACGAGAGACGAAACTTTGCGGTGATCACGCCGCCATTGCGCCCGCTCGCACCCCAGCCTGGACGGTTGGCCTCAAGCACGACAGGCGCGAGGCCGCTCTTGGCGATGTGGTGAGCTGCGGACAGGCCCGTGTAGCCCGCACCGATGATCACCACATCCGCCTGTTGCTCGCCGGACAGCACGGGAAACTCGCGCGCCGGCTCCGCTGTGGCTTCCCACAGCGAGTTGGCCGACGGCAGCGCTTTCCAGTCCCGTGTCATGCCAGCGCTCACGGATTACGCCGCAGGCCCGATGGCCGCGTCGGCCAGCGCCTTCAGCGTCGGGAAATGGAAGTCCGGCTTGGTCAGCGCTTCGACCGCAGGCGTGCCGCCAAAACCCGCGATGCCCTGACGGCGCTCGATCCAGCACACCTTGTAGCCGAGTTTCCGCGCGATCCCGATGTCGTGGTACTGGCTCTGCGCCACGTGCAGGATGTCGGATTGCTTGTAGCCGAACGCCGACTGGCGGCCCTTGTTGTAGGCGAAGAATTCCGGATTGGGCTTGGCAACGCCGGTGTCGTCAGCACACACGGTGTCGTCAAAGGGATTGCCGAGCGCGTGGGCATAGCAGGACAGCGCAACGCGGTCCGCATTGGTCATCGCCACCAGACGAAATCTCGTACGCAGGCGCTTCAACGCCTCGACCGAATCCGCGAATGGCCCCCAGCGCAGCACCGAGAGCTGGAACATGTCGCAGGACGCGTCGTCCGACGGCAGCCCGAGCTCCTTGGCGAGATGGCGATAGACGTGGAACATCACCTCGCTGGAGCGCTCGTAGTGCTTGTCACGACCCCGCTTGTAGGGTTCGAAGATCTGCTCGTCGCTGAGCTCGGCCGGCGTCTTTCCCGAGATCTTGCGGACTGCGTTGAGCACGCCCGTCTCGAAATCGATCAAGGTGCCGACGACGTCGAAGGTGAGAACCTTGAAATTGCTGAACGGAGCTTGGGTCGACATGTTCTTCTTCTCTCAGGTTGCAACAGGGCTTCAATCCACCCGGGGCACGACGATGGTGTCCTCGGGATGCAGGGTGACGGTGAGGCTGCCGCCGAGCGGCGGAATGCGGCTGTAAGCCTGGTGGTAGGAAGGCTGGCGCAGGCTGAGCGCGATGCCATCGGCGAGCGCCAGGAAGATACGCAGGCTCTCGCCCTGGTAAACGATGTCGGTGACCGTCCCGGTCAGGCGGTTGCAGGCAGTTTCCTGCGCGCCGTCGTCGATCAGCAGCTTCTCGCTGTGCACGGCGAGCATCAGGGCGTCACCGTTGGGGATGGCGCGGGCGCTGCGCAGCAGCGCATTGCCGAGCGCGACGCTGGAAGCATCGACGCGACGCACCGGCAGCATCGTCGCCTCGCCGATGAAGCTCGCGACAAAGGAATCGGCGGGATGATCGTGTAGCCGTTCGGGCGCGTCGATCTGGATCAGGCGGCCGTCCTTCATCACGGCGACGCGGTCGCTCATGGTCAGCGCTTCGCGCTGGTCGTGGGTGACGTAGATGATGGTGGCGCCGATGCGCTTGTGCAGCGCGCGCAGCTCGATCTGCATGGATTCACGCAGCTGCTTGTCGAGCGCGGAGAGCGGCTCATCCATCAGGATCAACTGCGGCTCGAAGATCATGGCGCGCGCCAAGGCTACGCGCTGGCGCTGGCCACCTGAAAGCTGCGCGATACCGCGCTCTTCATAGCCGGCGAGGCCAACCATCGACAGTGCCGCGCGCACCTTCTCGGACCAGCTCGCTTTCGGCAGGCGGCGCGCACGCAAGGGAAAGGCGACGTTCTCGCCGACGCTCATATGCGGGAACAGCGCGTAGTTCTGGAAGACGACACCGATATCGCGCTTGTGCGGCGGCATGTAAGTGACGTCACGGCCACCGAACAGGATGGTGCCCGAGGTCGGCAGGATGAAGCCGCCCAGAATGCCGAGCAGCGTGGTCTTGCCGGAGCCGGAGGGGCCGAGCAGCGAGACGAATTCGCCGGCGCCGACATTGAGAGAAACGTCGTCAAGGGCGCGAACGGCGCCATACGCCTTGCTCGCAGACCTGATCTCGACGCTTTCCGCTCGCTTGTCCAACGATCGACCTCGCGCATCCCTGCGATGGCGCGCCTCACTGCGCGCCATAAGCCCACTTTATAGACAGGACTTTGGAGGATTCAGAGGCGCGGCGTGCACTGCACCAAATCTTCTCTCGCAGGCCCTGCGTTTTGGCTGTCATGGCAATGACACCAGAGTTGGTAAAATCCGGCAATTGCCAAATTCTCACGCACCTCATAACATGACGTTATGCCTGAATTGCGCCGCATGCTGCCCTCCAGTAACGCCCTGTTCGTCTTCGACGCAGCCGCGCGCAATGGCAGCTTCACGGCCGCCGCCGCCGAATTGAACGTCACGCAACCCGCCGTGAGCCGCATGCTCGGACAATTCGAGGAGCATCTCGGCGTTCGCCTGTTCGATCGCACAGCGGGCCGCGCGGTGCTCACCGAAGAAGGCGAGCTGCTGTATCGCCGCGTGCTCGAAGGCTTTCGCAGCATCGAGACCGGCCTCATCGAGATCGAGCGCCGCCGCAAGGGCACCGAGACAGTGACGCTGTCGGTCTCCTCCGCATTCACCACACATTGGCTGATGCCGCGCATCGACAAGCTGCAGAAACAGTTTCCGCAGGTCGATTTACGCTTCCAGCTGATTTCGGGGGCGCTGCGCGGGCCGGTCGAGAATGTCGATCTCGGCATGCGCTTTCGCGATCGCGACGAGCCGTCCTCGGGCGGCACGCTGGTGATGAAGGAAGTGATGCTGCCGATGTGCAGCCCTGCCTATCTCGGCGAGACCGATCCGGCCGAAGGCAATACCATCATTCGCCTCGCCGAGACACCGGGCGACTGGGCGGCCGATTACGCTTCGCTCCTCACCGGCCGCCGCGGCGCGGCCAAGGGGCTGAGCTTCAGCGACTATGCCGTCGTGGTGCAGGCAGCCCTGCTCGGCCAAGGCATCGCGCTCGGCTGGCTGACGGTTGCCTCGCACTGGCTGTTGACCGGCGCGCTGGTGCCGGCATCAGATCGCCTCACCACCACGCGCCGCGTCTGCGAATTCCTGCCGCCGCGCAACCGGCCGATGCGTCCCATCGCCGCCGAGATCCGCGACTGGATCACTGGCCAGATGCAGAGCGAGATCGCCGCGATTGACAAGCTCTATCCCAAGCTCGGGGCGATGGCGGAGTGCTATTGAGCAGGCGGAGCTAGGGTGTCAGCGCCGCGCAGTAGCGGTCGGGCAGATGGTCGCCGATGCCGGGTGGTAGCGCCACGGTGAGATTGCCGAGAGCATCCTGTCGCGCATTCTGCGAGAAGCCGACGAAGAGATTGCGGAGCTGCGCTCCCAACCCCGCGGTTGCCGCCGGCTCGTCCGAACCGAAAGCAGGCCCCGCCTGGCCGGCGCTGAATTTCGCGCCCGAGCCGCAGCCGATATAGCCGCCGACATGGTGAAATCCGAGCAATGGCGGAGGCACCGTCGGGACGATGTCGGCGCCGTGCACCAGTCGGTAGGTCGTCCCTCCGAACGTGATGTTGTAGGGCGCGACAAAGTCGGCCCGGCCGACGCGCGGACAACCGAACAGGTAAATTTGCGCGTTGGCCAGTTGAAGTTCGCGGCGCGCGGAATCCGCCGTGACCACCGCGATGGCGGCGCCCAGACTATGTCCGGCAATGAAGATCGGCGAGCCTCTGTCGCGCGCCGGTCCAAGCGCGGCCTTCACGTCATCCCAGACGGCAGCCGCCGCATCGCGGAAACCCTCATGCACGGTCGCCTGCGGCCGGCCAAGTGTGAAGTCGCTGACCCAATTCAGAAGATGCAGAGGATCCGTACCCGCGAAGGCCACGATGGTCGCGTCGTCCTTCGTGGCGATGACGCCTCTCGTGTCCGTCAACGGAAGCGACGATTTCGCCGGCTTGCTCAACACCCTGACGTCGGAGAGTTGAAACAGCTTGGAAACAGCGTCAATGGTCGCAGGTACGTGAGTCTCGTAGGCGAGCTGCGACATCCACATCATCGCGCGCGCAGTCGCGAGATTGAAGGTCGTACCCGATGAATTAAAACCGGAGAAAGCGGCCCGATCATATTGCGCGGGCGGTCGCTCGACCAGGAAGCTCATCTTCAGCTCCTCACAAATGGCCTATGGCTGCAATGCGTCGATCAAAACTCCAATGCAGCCACTCTGGCACAGACGGGAATCAAAGACAATCTCCGCGAGCAATCGCCAAGCCTCTCCCGAATGATGGGGAGGCCTGCTGTCCTACCGATGCTCGATCGCCCTGATCGCGCCACGGAGCTCGGCGAGGCCGCGAAGGCGGCCGATGGCGGTGTAGCCGGGATTGGTGCGCTTGGTGGCGGCGAGATCGTCCAGCATGCGGTGACCGTGATCAGGGCGGAATACGATCCTCTTGTCCGGTGCACGGCGCGCGTTTTCCTTCAGGAGCGCCTTCAGCACCGCAATCATGTCGACGTCACCGTCGAGATGATCGGACTCGTGGAACGATACCCCGTCGGCCTCACGCTTGGTCGCGCGCAGATGCGCAAAGGCGATGCGGGGGCCGAAGCGTTCGGCCATATCAGGCAGATCGTTCTCGGCGCGCACGCCGAGTGAGCCCGTGCAGAGGCAGATGCCATTGGCCTTCGACGGCACGGCCTCGAACAGCGCCTGGTAATCCTCCGCCGTGGAGGCTACGCGCGGCAAGCCGAACAGCGGTCGCGGCGGATCGTCCGGGTGCAGCGTCAAGGACACGCCGAGCTGCTCGGCGACCGGCGCGACCCGAGCAAGGAATTCGGCGAGGTGCTGCCGCAGGATCCTTGGCGTGATATCGCGGTAGGCGTCGAGCTTGTCGCGGAATTGCGGAATGGTCATCGGCTCGGTGGTCGAGCCCGGCAACGCGCTGGCGATCACCATGATGAGATAGTCGATGTCGGCCTGGCCCATCCGGTCGAACAGCTTTTTCGCACGCACCTGCTGCTCGGGCGAGTATTCCTGACGCGCGGCCGGGCGCTCCAGGATATGCAGCTCGAACGCGGCAAAGCGATCCTGGTCGAAGCGCAGGGCCCGAGCGCCGTTCGGCAGCTCCCATTCGAGATCAGTCCGGCACCAGTCGACGACGGGCATGAAGTTATAGCAGATGATCTTGATGCCGGCGGCCGCCACCGCCTCCAGGCTCGCGATCCACGCGTCGATCGATTTCGTCGCCTTTCCGCCGAGCCGCTTGACGTCGTCAGGGATCGGAATCGATTCCACCACCGACCAGGTCAGCTGCGAACGGCCGGGCTGGCCGTTCTCGATGAAATTCTTGCGCTCCTCGACCGCCTTGCGTGTCCAGGCCTCGCCGATCGGCACCTGGTGCAGCGCCGAGACGATGTCGCTTGCGCCAGCCTGCCTGACATCGTCCAGCGACACGGGATCATCAGGTCCGTACCAGCGCCATCCCTCGAGCATCATGCGCGTCCTCCAATCAGTTCGCGGTCAGCACGACCTTGACGCTCTGCGAACGATCGAGCGCGAGACGCAAGGCGTCCGGCGCGGTCGAGAGAGGTCGCTCTGCTGTCACCAGCGACAGCACGTCGACGCTGCCGGCACCAATCAGTTCCACCGCGGTCATGAACTCGAGCCCGAAGCGGAACGAGCCGCGCAGGTCGATTTCCTTCGCCATGACAGCATTCGACGGCGTCGGAATCTGGCCGCCAGGCAGATTGCCGATCTGCACCACAACGCCGCCGCGCCGGACGATACCGATGGCGCTGGCAAGTCCGGCCGCCGTACCAGAAACCTCGAACGCGACGTCGTAGGGACGCGCAGCGGCTTGCGCTTTCAGGCCCTCTTCTCCAGCCGCGACGTTCTCAACGTGCGAGGCGCCGAGTTTGGTCGCGAAAGCCAGCGGCGCCGGCGCGATGTCGGCCACGGTGATATCGGCCATGCCGGCGCGGTGCGCCGCGAGCATGGTCAGAAGCCCGATCGGACCGGCGCCGAAGATGATGCCACGCTTGCCCTCGATCTTGCCTGCGCGTGCGACTGCGTGCAGGCAGACCGAGAGCGGCTCGGCCAGCGCCGCAGCTTGGTAGGACACATGGTCCGGAATCTTCACGCACTGCGCCGGGATCGCATCGAAATAATTGGCAAAGCCGCCCTGCATGTGCGGCGTCTTCGAGGCCGAGCCCATGAAGTAGATATTCTCGCAGAGGTTCTGCCGACCCTCGCGGCAGGCGCCGCAATGGCCGCACCAGCGCGACGGGTTGACCGCGATGCGATCACCGACCTTCAGGTTCGGAGCCGAACCTGCGATCTCCACGACCTCGCCAGAGATCTCATGACCGAGGATCAGCGGCGATTTCACCACGAAATCGCCGGTGCGGGCGTGACGGAAATAGTGCATGTCCGAGCCGCAGATGCCGCCGGCACCGAAGCGGATGCGCACCATGCCGGGAGCCAACTTGTCGAGTGGGTGCTCGATCATGCGGAGATCTTCGGGGCCGAACAGGGTTGCGGCAAAAGCTGTAGATGTCATTTGGAAAGTCCCATGTATTTCGGCAGCCAGAGGGTGAGTTCGGGAATGTAGGTGATCGCGATCAGCGCGACCAGCAGCGGCACCAGCCAGGGCAGGATGGCGACCGTGGTGCGCTCGACCGAGAGCTTGGCCACGCGCGCGAGCACGAATAGCACCATGCCGAGCGGCGGATGCAAGAGGCCGATCATCAGGTTCAGCGTCATGATCAGGCCGAAGTGGATCGGATCGATGCCGAGCTTGAGCACGATCGGCAGCAGGATCGGCACCAGGATGGTGATCGCCGCCGTGGTGTCGATGAAGCAGCCGACGAACAGGATCAACACGTTGGCCAGCGCCAGAAACACCCATTTGTTGTGGGTGATGCTGAGCATCCAGTCCGACAGCATCTGGGCGGCCTGCGACACCGTCAGCAGCCAGGCAAAGATCGAGGCCGCGGTGACGATGAACAGCACCGAGGCTGTTGTCTCGATGGTGTCGAAGGTCGCCTTCGCCACTGTCTTCAGCGTCATGGTCCGGTAACGCACGAGGCCGAGGAACAGCGACCAGATCACGGCAGCGACCGCAGCCTCCGTCGGCGTAAACCAGCCGAGCGTCATGCCGCCGATCAGGATCACAGGCGCCATCAGCGCCATCACCGCGGAGAAGTCGAAGTACCAGTCGATCGCGAGTAGCACGCCGAGCCCGATGGCGACAGCCATGTTGGTCGACATGCCCGCCACCACCATCAGCCAGATCGCGAGCGGGAAAGCGAGCACGATGGCGATCTCGAGGCCGGCCGAACCGAGTTGCGGCCAGGAGAATGGGGCATCACTGCCCCAATTGTTCCTGCGCGCGAAATAGGTGACCGTGGCCATCATCAGCAGCGTCATCACGACACCGGGGATGACGCCGCCGAGAAACAGCGCGCCGATCGAGACGTTGGCCATCATGCCGTAGATCACGAAGGGCAATGACGGCGGAATGATCGGCCCGAGGGTCGCCGAGGCCGCGGTGACGCCGACCGAGAACTCGGTGGTGTAGCCGTGGTCCTTCATGGCCTTGATTTCGATAGTGCCAAGTCCCGCCGCGTCTGCAATCGCGGTCCCGGACATGCCGGAGAAGATCACCGAGCCGATGATGTTGACGTGACCGAGCCCGCCGCGCATCCAGCCGACCAGCGCGACCGCGAATTTGTAGATTCGCCCGGTAACCCCGGCGATGTTCATGAGGTTGCCGGCGAGAATGAAGAAGGGGACGGCGAGCAGTGGAAAGCTCTCGACGCCAGCGATCATGCGCTGCGCCAGCGTGACATCGGGTGTCACGCCGCTGACCAGGATGTAGAGCAGCGACGACGCGGCCATGGCGATCGCCACGGGAACGCCGAGCAGCATCAGGACGAGAAAGCCTCCAAGCAACAGCAGCATGGGATTATCCTTCAAAGCCGTCGTAGGCGCCGGGACGTTCGAGGATCGAATAGCCCTGTCGCCAGTGTTGCAGCGTTACCTGCACGGAGCGCGCGAACATCAGCACGAAGCCGAGCAGCACGGCGTAATAGACGTAGTTCTTGGGAAAGTTGATCGTGGTCATGGACTCGTCGCCGATGATCTGGATGTAGACCCAGACCAGCTTGACGGCATAGCCGAAGAAGGCGATCCGGATCAGGTCGATCGCCGTGGACAGCGTCCGCGCGACGACATGTGGAAGATACCGATAGATCAGATCGACCTGGATGTGCCGCGACAGCCGTACGCACATGGAGGCACCGATGAAGACGACGCCGATCAGGCAATAGGTCGCGATCTCCTCGGTCCAGGCGTAGCTGTCGTTGAGGACGTAGCGGGTGAAGAACTGCAGGAAGACGGCCAGCGCCATCACCCAGAAGATCACCAGCGCCACCCAATCTTCGAAAGCATAGATGCCGAGATCGACCTTCGGCGTCGCCTCCTCCTCGAAGGTATGGGCAATCTCGTCCCCGGTGATCTGCCGGTGCACTTCGGCGGTCGACATGTGGTTACTCCCTCAACCTCGCCTACGTCGTTCCGGGGCGACGCGACAGCGTCGAACCCGGAACCTCGAGATCCCGGGTTCGGTCCTGCGGACCGCCCCGGGATGACGACTACGTCACTTCACCGCCTGGATGCGCTCCCAATCGGCCTTGCGATAACCGAAGGTCTCGAACGCAACGTTCTTCAGTACGGTGTCGCGGAACTCGTTCTTGTCGACCTCGGTCACTGTCAGGCCCTTCTCTTTGAAGAAGGCGACGAGCTTGGCCTCGTTCTGCTTGATCTCCTCGGTCGCCTTGGCGGCGGCTTCCTGCGCGACGTCAGTGAAGATCTTCTTGTCCTCATCGCTGAGTTTCTTCCAGAGCGCGCCGGCGACGACCGTGTTGAGGTGGTCGACGATGTGGCCTGTGAGCACGATGTGCTTCTGCACTTCGTAGAACTTCTTGGCCTCGATCGTGGTCAGCGGGTTCTCCTGCGCCTCGACCGTGCCGTTCTGGAGAGCGAGATAGACCTCCGCGAAGGCGATCGGCGCGGTGTTGGCGCCGCAGGCGCGCGGCATCGCGAGATAGGCCGGCACGTCGGGCACGCGCATCTTCAGGCCCTTGAGGTCGGCGCAGGTCTTGATCGGCTTGTTCGACGAGGTCTGGCGCACGCCGTAATAGGTCACCGCGATGATGTGGTGGCCGCTCTTGTCCTCATAGCCCTTGGCGAGCTCCTTGAAGATGTCGCTCTTGGTGTAGGCGAGCAGATGATCGGCGTCACGGAAGGTGTAGGGATAATAGGTGACCCCGATCGGCGGAAAGCTCTTGGCCGCGAAGCTCGAGCCGGAGATGATGATGTCGACCGAACCAAGCGAGAGGCCCTGGTTGATGTCGGCTTCCTTGCCGAGCTGGGAGGCCGGATAGACGTCGATCTGGTAGCGCCCGTTGGTGCGTTTGCCGATCTCTTGCGCGGCCCAGACCGACGCAGTGTGGAACGGTTCCGAAGTCTCGTAGACATGGGCCCATTTCAGCTTGGTCTGCGCCATGCCGGCATGGGTCGTCGCAATCATTGCAGCGACTGACGTCGCCAGCACCATCGTGATTTTCTTCAACACTGATTTTCCTCCACTAACTCAAGTCTGCTTCTTGTTTCGTCCGCTTCAAAATCGAGGCGGGCCGCCCAATCTCATCGCCGCCGCGCGCTGCCACTCTTTTCGGCCGCCTTGGCCTGCTTCTTCGGTGCGCGTTTTGGTTTCCCTGGCTTCGTGGATGCCCTTGCAGGCCGGCCACGGCCGGCGGATGCGCCCGCCGCCCCCTCGGCGCCGAAATTCTGTGCAAAGCGCTCTTGCGAATGCGCGAGGTGATCGCGCATCGCGTCGCGGGCCGCCTTTGGCTGCCCTGCTGCAATCGCATCGCGCACGGCCCGGTGCTCGCTAAGCGCAGTACGCCACGTGCCTGGATTCTCGAAATAATGCGCAAGCTGCGCGAAATAGGGATTGAGACGCTGGTCGAACAACTCGCCGACCACGCGCACCAGAACGGCATTGCCGAGACATCCGGCAATCGCGATGTGGAAGGCGCGGTCATGGACCATCGAGGCTTCACCGGGATGCGCGACGTTCTCCATCGCAACCAGGGCGGCGTCGATGCGCGCGATATCGTCCGTTGTCGCCGCGCGCGCGGCCTGCTCGGCGATGGAGCCTTCCAGGAACTCGCGGGCGCGCAACAGCTCGAATGGTCCCTCGATGACGGCGGACGGCGCTGGCGTCGCGTCCGAAGGGTCGATCACATAGATGCCGGAGCCGACGCGAATGCGGACGCGTCCCTCCACTTCGAGCGCGATCAGGGCTTCGCGCACCGTCGGCCGCGAGATCTTCAGCTGCTCCGCAAGCTCGCGCTCGGTCGGCAAGCGGCTGCCGACCGCGTACTCGCCGCCGTCGATCAGGCTTCGCAATTGATCGGCGACCTGGCGGTAAAGCCGTCTCGCCTCCACAGCTTCCAGCGGCACGCTGGCCTCCCCGAAAGGGTCTCGCCGGGAGGACTTCCAGCCCGGCGGCCCGCCAATTTTGGAAAATTGGTCATACCAATTGACCGAAGCATTGACCTGATACGGCCGCCATGTCAAGCAACAGCCAAAGACAGGGAGAGACGACCATGCGGCTCGGCCGCTCCAATCTCGACCGGCTGCCCCCGGCTATTCGCCGCCCGGCCTACGATCGCTCGCGCGTCACTCCGGGAATCGTGCATCTCGGCCTTGGCGCGTTTCACCGCGCGCATCAGGCCGTCGTCATCGACGATTGCCTTGCCACCGGCGCCACATCATGGGGCATCATCGGCGCGAGCCTGCGCAGTCCCGATACCCGCGACGCTCTCGCCCCGCAGGATCATCTCTATACGGTCGCCGTGCGCGCCGCTGAGGGCACCGGGCATCGCGTCGTCGGCGCGCTGCTCGACAGTGTCGTCGGGCGCGAAAAGCCGGCAGCGCTCGTCGAGCGGATGGCCGATCCCGCCATTCGCATCGTGTCGCTGACGGTCACCGAGAAAGGCTATTGCCACACCCCGCAGACCGGCGATCTCGACGAGCGGCATCCTGACGTCGTGCACGATCTGAACAATCTCGACGCGCCGCGCTCGGCCCCCGGCTTTATCGTCGCCGCGCTGGCGCGCCGTCGGGCGCTTGGCATGCAGCCATTCACCGTGCTGTGCTGCGACAACCTTGCCGCCAACGGCCACACCGTGCAGCGGATCGTCACGCAATTCGCAGCGCTCCGGTCGAAGGATCTCGGCAAGTGGATCGCGGACAAAGCCACCTTCCCTTCGACCATGGTCGATCGCATCGTGCCGCAGACGACGGACGCCGATCGGGACGCGATTGCCGCGGCGCTAGGGCTCCGCGACGCCTGGCCAATCATGACCGAGCCGTTCACGCAATGGGTGGTCGAAGACCGCTTTGCGGCGGGCCGCCCTGATCTTGCTGCCGCGGGCGTCGAGCTCGTCAGCGACGTCAAGCCATTCGAACTGATGAAGTTGCGGCTGCTCAATGCCAGCCATTCGGCGCTCGCCTATCTCGGCTATCTCGCCGGCTATGAAACCATTGCCGATACGATGGTCGACCCGCATTTCGCGCGGCTCGCTGCGCAAGTGATGGAAGAGGCCGCCGCAACGCTGACGATGCCGGCGGGTGCTGATCTCGCCGCCTATCGCGCCTCGCTGCTCAAGCGTTTCGCCAATCCGGCGCTGCATCACCGCACCTGGCAGATCGCGATGGACGGCTCGCAGAAGCTGCCGCAACGCCTGCTCGGCGCGATGCAGGATCGCCTCGCCAAGAACCTGCCGATCGCAACGCACGCGCTCGCAGTCGCCGGCTGGATGCGTTACGTCACCGCGACCGACGAGCAAGGCCGCGCCATTGACGTGCGCGATCCCCTCGCCGCCGAACTCGCAAGTCTCGCACGCGAGGCCGGTCCCGTCGCCGAACGGCTCTCTCCCGCATTGCTCGGCGTGGGGAAAGTATTTGGGCCACTCGGCGCTGACCCGCGCCTGCGCGAGGCTGTCACCGCAGCGCTCGGGCGGCTCTACAAAGACGGTGCACGGCGCACGGTGGCGACGCTGGTTTCGGCGTGACCAGAAAGTGGGCAGCGATTGCTGCACTGCGTTCAAAGTCGGACAGAAGTCGCGCTTGATTTTTGCCTGCCATTGGCCCACCCGAGAGGTATGGCAAAGGACACCAAGGTCATCGCCGCGAACGCGGCCTTCTACGCCGCCTTCTCGACGGGCGATTTTGACGAAATGAAGCGGATGTGGGCGGACGACGACGCCATTTCCTGCATTCATCCCGGCTGGCCCGCGATCGTCGGCCACGCCACCGTGATCGGAAGCTGGCGCGACATCCTGCAGAATCCTGAACGGCCGCAGATCGTCTGCGCCGAACCGCAGGCCATCGTCGACGGCGACAGCGCTCGCGTGCTCTGTATCGAGATCGTCGACGGCACTGCGCTCGCCGCTGCCAACCATTTTCGTCGCGTCGGCGACGGCTGGCGGCTGGTGCATCACCAGTCGAGCCCGATCGCGCAGATTGTCGAACAGGCTGAGGACGATAGAGCGAGCCACCGGGTGCACTGACCGCGCCGCCGTTCTACTGTGCATGGGGTTGTTTTCAGGTTTTGAGTTCCGACAGGTCGTCCAGCACCATCAGCGCCGCGCGGAAATCGTCATCCCGGAAGTACATGCTGCGCGTGATGAGCACGGGAATCCCGGCACCCGAGGCCGCAATCAGCCCGATGGCGGAATCCTCGATCACGACACAATCCAACGACGTCAGGTTCAACCGCGACAGGACTTCGAGATAGACGTCGGGCGCGGGCTTCTTGTGCCTGACGTCATCGCCCGCAACGATGGCATCAAAATCTTTGGCCCAGCGCGGCCCCAGCGCCCGCGACAGCAGCGCATCGATATTGCCGTGTGAGGTGGTGGTCGCGATCGCCAGCCGCTGGCCGCGCGCCCTGACTGACGTGAGCAGGTCCGTCACGCCGGGCCGCAACGGGCAGCAGCCGGTCTCAATCAGCTCGGCGTAATGGTCGGTCTTGGTGCGATGGAGCTCGGCGATATCGGCATCCGACAAGGCCGGCGCGATCCACTGCCTGTCGTGGAACGCGCGGATGCGCTCCTTGCCGCCGGTCACCCGCAGCAGGTCGCGGTAGGCGGCCCGGTCCCAATGCCAGTCGAGACCGTGACGGGCGAAGGCGTGGTTGAAGGCGCGCCGATGCAGTTCCTCGGTCTCGGCAAGCGTGCCGTCGACATCGAAGATCAGCGCGTCCGCGTTCCGGATCAACTTCGCCGCATCCACTGGAGCGGTCGCCTCCGCCTGCATGGTCCTCGCCTCCTGTGACAGGCAAGCATCGCCCGAGGCCGCAGGCGAGTAAAATTGCAATATCTTTTGTCAGCCCCAAAAATCTCTTATGAGCGAGGACGCGCTGACCGCGCGAATGGAACTCGGACCTGGTACGGCAGACGCATGCGGCTCTTCATTCTTGGTCTCGGCTATAGCGCCCGGCATTTCGTTCGCCGGTTCGGCGGCAGCTTCTCGCATGTCGCCGGCACGGTGCGCGATCCCGCCGGCCGGGACGACCTTGCCGGCATCGAGCTGCACGGCTTCTCCGGCCGCCGTCCCGCTGAGGCGACGGTCAATCTCATCCGCGATGCGGATGTCCTCCTGATATCGATTCCGCCAGGCAGCACCGGCGATCCCACACTCGGGGCGCTCGGCGACGTGCTGGCGGCACGCCACCGCAAGGTCGTCTATCTCTCCACCATCGGCGTCTATGGCGACCACGCCGGCGGATGGGTGGACGAGAATACGCCGCCGCAATCGGCTCTCGACCGCGCGCGGATGCGCGTCGCGGCCGAGCACGCCTGGACCGAGACGGCGCACGGCGACGTCGCGATCCTGCGGCTTGCCGGCATCTATGGCCCCGGCCGCAACGCGCTGATGACGCTGCGCAGCGGTACCGCGCGTCGCATCATCAAGCCGGGCCAAATCTTCAACCGCATCCATGTCGACGACATCGCAAGCGCGATCATGGCCGCGATCGAGCGTCAGGGTCGCGGCACCTGGAACGTCTGCGACGACGAGCCCGCACCGCCGCAGGACGTGATCACCTATGCGGCCCAGCTGATGGGCGTAGCAGCGCCGCCCGAAGAGGCCTTCGCGACGGCCGAGATGTCGGCCATGGCGCGCAGCTTCTATTCCAGCAGCGCCCGTGTCGCCAATGCGAAACTGAAGCGCGAACTCGGCGTCACGTTGACCTATCCGACCTATCGGCACGGCCTCGATGCGCTGTGGCGCGACGACCAAGCGAGCACAAGATAAAAGGGCGGCCCATCGGCCGCCCCTTAAAATTGGACGTCAGCTCAACACGCCGTATTTCCTAAACCAGGCCTGCGCCTGCTTCCAACCATCTTCCGCGGCATCCTTGCGATAGCTGCCGCGATAGTCGGCATGGAAGCCGTGCGGCGCTTCCGGATAGATCTTGAATTCGGCCGTCTTCTTGTTCTGCTCGAGCGCCGCCTTGAGCTGCTCGACTTGGGCCACGGGAATGCCGGTATCGGCGCCACCATAGAGGCCGAGCACCGGCGCCTTCATCTCGGGCGCGAGTTGCAGCGGGCTCTTCGGCCACAGCGGATTGGGCGCATCGACCGGCGGACCGTAGAAGGCAACGCCGGCCTTGAGCGTCCCGCTATGGGCCGCATATTCCCAGACCGTGCGGCCGCCGCGGCAGAAGCCGATGATGCCGAGCTTCGCGGTGTCGCCGCCTTGCGATTCCCGCCCAGGCCACCGTCGCGTCGAGGTCAGACAGCAGCTCCGCATCCGGCTTGGCATTGACGATCGGCAGCAGGTCTTTGATATCGGTGATCTTGGTGAGATCGGCCCCCTTGCGGAAGTAATAGTCAGGCGCGACGGCGAAGGCACCGAGCTTGGCAAGGCGCCGCGTCACGTCCTTGATGTATTCGTGCAGGCCGAAAATCTCCATCGCCACGATGATCACCGGCGCCTTGGTGTTGCCGGCCGGGCGGGCGAAATAGGCCGGCATCTCCTCGGAACCGACCTTGATCTTGGCGTCGCCAGCCTGGAGGCCATTGGTGTCCGTCGTGATGACCTCGGCGCGAACGGGACCTGCCGCAAGCGTGTAACCGGCGGCAACGGCCGCGGTCGCGCTCATGAAGCCGCGACGCGAGACCGGGGCGACTTTCGTCAGCCCGACGACGTCGGCCGTCATGGTGGTGTCAATGCTCATCGATTCATCCTTCTTGCTGCCTGGCCCTGATGCTTCAGGCGGCGCATTCGTCGACAATTGCAGGGGAAACGCAAATCACCAGCCTGCGAGCTTTCGCTGCGGTGAAGGGTTGCCGGTTCCAACCCGCCGATCCTCGGACGGCCTCACGCAATTTGCGTCCACAAGCCGCTGCCCACGGGCGCTACTGCGCGCCCGATCCGCCCTGCACGATCTTCTCGTTCAGCTTCTGGTCGACGGTCTCGACGGTGCGGTCTATCTCGGCATTGGGCGCACCGAGCTGATGCGAGATCAGCTTCACCAGCAGATCGACGCGCTCGATGAAGGGCGCGCCGCTGGCCACCGCGCGCGCCGCCGACGAGGGCTTGAGCAGGCTTTCAGCCGCCTTGGCGTATTTCGCAAACGGTACCTGGTCCTCGGGGTCGGCGCCGAGACGGCGGGCGATGGCATCGACATGGTCGTAGATCGTCTGCGAGCGCGCGAGATCGCCGTGCACCGCGTCGCGGATCGATTGCGGCTCGTTCGGCGTGATGCAGCGATAATTGCCGGTGAGCAGCATCGACCATTTCGCAAGCGGCACGAACAGGGAATCGAACACCTTCAGCTTCACCGGCACATCCTTGCCGTCGAGCGTTACCGCATCGATATCGGCCTCGAGTTCGCGCAGCACCTTGTTGTGCTTGTCGTCGGCGAAGACCGAAGCCTTGAAGTTGGTGGGGAGGCCGACATGGAGCACATTCGCCGCTTCCTCCGGCGGACGGAAGGCCTGCGGATCGGGCGAGCACAGCGTCACCAGTCCCGGCTCGAACCGCTCCCACACCTGCGCATTGGTGTAGGCCTCCTCGAGATCCATCTCAGTGAGCGCCGGGATGCGCTTGAGATATGGCAGCGGCGGCATGTTCATGATCGAGAGGCACGGCAGCTTCGCTGCGGCGATCTTGACCATCAGCATGCGGACCGTGTGGTTGGTGTATTGCGGCTCCTGCATCGCGAGGCCGACAAGGTCATAGCGCGAAACGTCGACACTCTGCGGGGTCACTGCATCGAGCTTGCCGGGCAGATCACGCGAGAAAATCGCACGGTGCACCGCCTCGTCGCGCAGCTTGATGCGCACCTCGGTCCCGTCGCGGTTGATCAACTCCGCGGTCTTGGCGCGGCAGACCAGGGTCACGTTGTGCCCGGCCATCAGCAGCTTGGTACCCAGCAGGGAGCCATAGGAAGCCCCCAGAATCAGAACGTTACGCGCCATGTGCGTCCCCTCGATATCTTGTGTGGTTTTTTGAGCCCCGGCCGTTGCCCGCGGGTGCGTTGCAGCATTTAAGGCAAACTGGTTGGGAATGGCAACTGGGATAATGCATACAAGGAAACGCTGGATATTCCGCTGGGCGGATCAAGCGCGTGGCAGCGGACGCGCGAAAGAATGCTGATTTACCGAAAAGCCAATACCCCCTGATCCGGCCCTCGTTACAGCCCGCACTTCTACGGCTCTCGAATCCCGGCTGAAATTCCGCCGTGGGCAACGCGGCATGTTCCCACCTGTTTCGCTCGACGCATCCCGATCCGATTGATAAGCCCCTTGCCGCAGATGACGGGGACTTGAGTCGGGCATGACGGTTGCGATCGAGATGGGGCTGACCACGGCGGGCGCCGGGGCGGCCATGGACCTCGAGGAACTCCTGGCGACCCGTCTCCTGGTGCAGGGCAATTCCGGCTCCGGCAAGTCGCATCTGCTCAGGCGCCTTCTGGAGCAGAGCGCGCCCTGGGTGCAGCAGGCCATCATCGACCCCGAAGGCGATTTCGTCACGCTGGCCGAGCGCTTCGGCCATCTGGTGATCGACGCCGAGGATCACACCGAGCGCGGCCTTCAGGTGGCAGGCGAACGCGCCCGGCTGCACCGCGTCTCCACCGTGCTCAATCTCGAAGGGCTCGATGCCGAGAACCAGATGCGGCGCGCGGCTGCCTTCCTCGGTGGCCTGTTCGACGTGGAACGCGACCATTGGTACCCGATGCTTGTGGTGGTCGACGAGGCACAGCTGTTTGCGCCGGCCGTCGCGGGCGAAGTCTCGGACGAAGCACGAAAGCTCTCGCTCAGCGCCATGACCAATCTGATGTGCCGCGGCCGCAAGCGCGGCCTTGCCGGCATCATCGCGACGCAACGTTTGGCAAAGCTCGCCAAGAACGTCGCGGCCGAAGCTTCGAACTTCCTGATGGGCCGCACCTTCCTCGACATCGACATGGCGCGCGCGGCCGATCTGCTCGGCATGGAGCGGCGGCAGGCGGAAGCCTTCCGCGATCTCGAACGCGGGCAGTTCATGGCGCTGGGACCCGCGCTGTCGCGCCGTCCGCTGCGGCTGACCATCGGACCAACCGACACGAGCCCTCGTAATTCGACGCCGCGGCTGATGCCGCTGCCGGACGCGACGACGGAGGACATGCGAGCCGTGATCCTGGCCGCACCCCCGCCGGATGCCAGCCGACCGCAGCGCCGTCCGGCGCCGGATCTGCTCGAGCAGCTCCGCGCGGCGAAGACGGCAGCACCCGAGATCAGCCCGGAGGTTGTCGAGGTTCCCATCAGCGCCGAAGAGCTCGCCGATCGCCGCGAACGCGTCGATCGCACGCTGCGCGCTGTGCTGGCTGCGCCCGATGCCGGCTTCCGCGCCATCGGCGTGCTCTACCAGGAATTCGTGGTCCGCTGTCGCATCGAAGGGCTCGGTGCGTCCGTGCCCGACCTCGGCGAGTTCCGCCGCATGCTGACGCATGCGCGGGCCGGGCTCGGCACAGACATTGCCGACGACGACGCCTGGCAGGAGGTGACACTGCGCGCCTCGATCCTGCCCGACGACATGCAGGGCGTGTTCATGATGATCGCGCGCGCGGCGAAAGAAGGCTGGCCCTGCCCCGGCGATGCCGCGATCGCACGCGCCTATGGCTCGCATTCGCTACGCCGGGCGCAGCGCTTGCTCGGCTACATGGAGGAGCAGGGCCTGATCGTCGTCCAGCTCGACGGCGGCGGCCGCAGGTTCGTGACATTGGTAGAATTGGCCTGGGCGACCGCACCGGGCGATCCCAATGGGGACGACCAGCCGGCCGAGCAGGCAGCGAGCGCGGCGTCGGCCTAGAATGCTCCTGCGACGGTCACGCGAAACGTCAGCGGCTCGACGGGGTGCAGCACGTAATCCATCACCCCGTTCTGGCAGACCACGGTCGGCGCGACACCGCCGGTGCAGAGATTGTACAAAGTGTCGGTCTTGAGCAGCGAACCGTAGGCATACGTGATCTGGTTGGCTTGCGTGTTGAAGAGATTGAGCACATCAAGCTGAATGCGCCAGCCATTGTCGGCGCGATAGCCGAGCCGACCGTTGAAGATGCTTGTCGCTGACGAGCGGAACGCATTGTCTTCCGTCAGCGGGCTCGCCGCCAGATAGCGCCAACGCAGAGAGCTGAACCAGCCGGTCTTTTCGCCGAGCGTGATGCCGGCGGAGGCCACCATCGGCGGCGCATTCGGAATGTGATTGCCGGGCGCGTTGCCGATCTGCGCTTCGGGATAGCCGGCGAGCGAAGCATAGACTGCGGCCTGGTCACCGTCAGTGCCACGGAAGCGCGCATGCGTCATCGCGAGATCGGCATCGATGTCGATCCATGAGCGCGGGCGGTAATGGTTGGTCCATTCAAAGCCGTAACGGCGGCTGGCGCGCGTCGCCTCGGTGTCTCCGGCATCGCCCGAGAACAGGATCTCGGAGTCCTGATCGAGGATGAAGACGCTGAATGAGCTATCCAGGCCGGGGATGATTTTGGTGCGCAGGCCGACCTCGCCGCCGCGGGTGCGCACCAGTAGCGGCGACGGCGACAGCTTTATCGTGGGATCGGCCGGATCTTCCGTCGTCGTCGCGCCGCGCGCGTCGTTCGAATGCATGCCGTATCCGGCACCGAGGAAGAACTCGGTCTGGTTAAACGGGCCGAGCACCATCCTGAACTTCGGGCTGCCGAGCGAGGCATTGACGCTGCCGGAGTTGCGGGCATTGAACAGCGAGGTGACATCGGCGGCGTAGTAGTCGCCGCGCCAGCCGAGTGTGGTCCGCAGCCAGTCGGTCCAGCGCATGGTGTTCTCGGCATAGATGCCGACGCTGCCCTCGCCGACCTTGTCGCTGCGGATGTTCGAGAAGAAGCCGCGCTGGAAGGTTTTGGTGAGCGCGAGATCAATCGCATCATAGCGCGATTGCAGGCCGAAATTGGTCTGCATCGGCACGCCCGCAAACGAGCCATTCAGCGTGCGCGAGATGTTGGCACCCGCCATCAGGCGGTCGTCATGCTGGTGAAACTGGTCACCGAGCACGGGATCGCCGAGTAAATAGGTGAAATTGTTGAAGAGATCGAGCTGGCTCTTCACGACATAGGCGTTTGCCTTCCACGAACCGAGATCGTCGCTCTGCGCGATGCGGCCCGACAGCGCGAAGCGATTTGTGTTGCCGCCGTCGGTCGGATCCTCCGAGCCGAAGCGATCGAGGTAGCCGCCCGCAATCGCGCGCTGTGGCACCTGGTCGGTGGAATTCCATTTGTTGGCATAGGCCATGCCGGTGACGGAGACACCGTCCGTCGCGGTGCCCTGGCTGTAGCGCAGAAGTCCGTTGAGATTGCGGACATTGTCCGGATTGTCCCACGGGCCGTTATAGGTGCCGAGCTCGCCGGCGACGAGCAGCGAGCCGTCACCGACCCTGGCGGAGTCCATCCCCAACAGGCGGCGGTAGCCAAAACTGCCGACGGTGACCTGCGCGAGACCTTTTTCCATGCGATCGATCAGGCCGATATGGATGCTGCCGACGGACGCGAAATCGCCCTCATCGGCGAAATACGGTCCCTTGCGCACGTCCATCGCGCCGATGGTTTCGGGGATCAGCCAGTTCAGGTCGGCATAGCCCTGGCCGTGCGCGTGAGTGCGCATGTTGACTGGGACCTCGTCGACCGTGATCCCAAGATCGGTGCCGTGGTCGAGGTTGTAGCCACGCAGAAAATACTGGTTAGCTTTGCCCTCGCCGGAATGCTGGGTAACGATCAGCCCCGGCACGGCTTCGAGCGCCTCTCCCGGCCGGGTGAAGGTACGCGCGTTGAGTGCCTCACCGGAGATGGTGAGCTCGCTCGCCATGCTGGGCGGACTATGCGCGCCTGACGCTGCGCTCGTACCATCTGCCTGGGCTGGCGCCGGCTGAGCGACGACCCGCTTTACCGGCTTGGCGGATCTGCTCACACGTCGCATCGTTGATGGTCTCTTGTGACGCACTGCTTCTCCACCGCTGACCTCGACGGGCGGCAGTTGTTGCGTGGGACTCTGCGCGAAAGCTGCTCCGCCATCGGCGAGAAGCGCGAGGGCCGAGAGCGCTATCAACGCGCTGCGGCGACGGCAGAGATCAGGCCGCCTCGGTGACATCGAGGCCATTCGGCGTGGCGTCGCGTGTCTCCGCGAACATCCGACGATAGAGCACGATCGAAACGAGCCACGCGGTCGCGAACAGTGCGACCACGGCGAAGCCGACATTCGCAAGGGACTCGTTGAGGCCGTCGACGAGCGCCCACACGCCGCCGCTAAGTCCAAGCCGGTCCGAGATCAGGCCAAGCGCCTCGATGCCGCCGATAAACAGCGCAACAGCGACGGAGGCGCCTGTGATGGTGAGGTTGTACAAGAGCTTTCGCATGGGATCGACGAAGGCCCAGCGATAGGCGCTCACCATCAGCGTCGAGTCCGCCGTGTCGACCAGCGCCATGCCCGACGCGAACAGCGCGGGGAAGACCAGGATATCGGCGAGCGAGGCACCGCGCGCGGCCTCGGTGGCGGAGATACTGAGCAGGCCGATTTCGGTCGCGGTGTCGAAGCCGAGACCGAACAGGAGGCCAAGCGGGAACATGTGCCAGGGCTTTGTCACCAGGCGGAACATCGGGCCCAGCAGGCGCGCGAGCAAGCCGCGGCTCGCGAGTAGTGCATCGAGCTGGCGCGCATCATGAACGCCCTGCTCGCGCGCCCTGCGAAAGGTCCGGCACAGGCCAGCGAAGATGGCAAGATTGATGGCCGCGATCACGAGCAGGAACAGCGCCGACACCGAAGTGCCGACCAGGCTGCCGATGTCCTTGAGCAGGCTGTCGCCACCAAGGCTGACCACGCCGAGCGCAAGCAGCATTGTTGCGACCACGACCACGCTTGAATGGCCAAGCGCAAAATAGAGGCCGACCGATCGCGGTGTATCTCCTGCCTGCATCAGCTTGCGCACGACGTTGTCGATGGCGGCGATGTGGTCGGCATCGACGGCGTGGCGCAGGCCGAACACCCAGGCGAGCAGCGCGGTGGCCATGATCGTCGGCCGATCACTGAACAGCGCGAAGGCCCAGGCCCATGCGGCGATGTTGGCGGCGACGAGCCCGCCGAACAGCAGCACGGTGGCAGGCTCGATCGCCCGCAAAGACCTCGTCACGAAATTCATCCCGCCGCGCGCCTCGTTGCGTCAACGGTATGATCTTTTCAGAAAATGATCACACTGACCAGACCCCGACAGCCCTGTGACGACCGCTTATGCGAATTTGCGGGAGGTCGTCATGCCCGGGCTTGTCCCGGGCATCCACGTTCTTCGTGGTGGCGGCAAGACGTGGATGGCCGGGTCAAGCCCGGCCATGACGAGCTGATAGATCCAGCTAAGCCGCCTCCGAACCGCCAAGATAGGCGTCGCGCACACGGGGGTCGTCTTTCAGCGTCCGGGCGGAGCCGGAGAGCACGATCTTGCCGGTCTGCAGCACATAGGCCTCATGCGCGATCTCGAGCGCGAGGCTGGCGTTCTGCTCGACCATGAACACCGAGACGCCTTCCTGGTTGATGGCGCGGATCAGCTCCAGCACGCGATCGACATAGAGCGGCGACAGGCCCATGGTCGGCTCGTCCATCACGATCAGCCTGGGACGGCTCATCAGCGCGCGCGCCATCGCCACCATCTGCTGCTCACCGCCGGAGAGCGAGCCCGCGCGCTGCGACAGCCGCTGGCCAAGCTTCGGGAACAGCGTGAGCATCTTGTCGAGATCCCGCGCGACCGCATCGCGGTCGTTGCGCACGAAGGCGCCCATCAAGATGTTCTCGCGCACGCTCATGTCCGCGAACAGCCGCCGCGCTTCCGGTACCGAGGCGATGCCGCGGCGAACGATCTGCGGCGTGGTGAGCCCGATCAGCGAAGCACCGTCGAACGTGACCTCGCCGGAGCGCGGCTTCACCAGGCCCAGGATGATCTTCATGGTTGTCGACTTGCCGCTGGCATTGCCGCCGAGCAGGCAGACGATGTGGCCTCGGCCGACCGTGATCGACAGGTCGAAATGCACCTGCGCCTGGCCGTAAAACGTGTTGACGTTGGACAGCGTCAGCAGCGGCTCGGGTGCGCTCGTGGTCATGCCGCGCTCTCCTGCTCGGCGCCGCCCGACAGGCCGTGGCCGAGATACGCCTCGATCACCTTGGGATCATTGCGCACCTCTTCGCCCGGTCCTTCGGCGATCTTCATGCCCTCGTCCATCACGATGACGCGGTCTGAAAGGCGCATCACCATCTCGAGCTTGTGCTCGATCAGGAGGATGGTCAGCCCCTCCGCCTTCAGCTCGGCGACGAGCGCCTGCATCTCCGCAGTCTCGCTCGGATTCATGCCGGCGGTCGGCTCATCCAGCAGCAACAGGCGCGGCTTCAGCGCGAGTGCACGCGCGATCTCGACGCGGCGGCGGTTGGCGTAGGAGAGGCTGTAAGCCGGCTGATCGATCCGCGGTAACAGCCGCTCACCGAAGCGGGCAAGAATGGCTTTGACGTCCTCGCGCAGCCGCTCTTCCTCGGCCTTGACGCTGGCCGGACGCAACAGTGCGAGGCCAAGCTCAAGCAGTGGGCCGATCACCGGCACGGCCGGCTTCACGGCACGCAAGCGCGTGTGCGCGCCGATCAGGACATTGTCCATGACGCTGAGATTGCCGAAGACGCGGCCGAGCTGGAACGTACGCGCGATGCCGCCCCCGGCCAGCCGTTCCGGGGAAAGGCCAGTGATGTCCTGCCCCTCGAAACGAACCTCGCCCGCATCCGGTCGGTCGAGACCGGTTACGAGATTGAACAACGTCGTCTTGCCGGCGCCGTTCGGGCCAATGATGCTGACAAGCCCGCCCTTGGCCAGATCGAGGTCCATGCCGTCCACGGCCGTGAGGCCGCCGAAGCGGCGAGTCAGGCCGCGCAGGGACAACAGCGGTGTGTTCGCCTCCGCCATCAGATCGTTCCCAACAGGCCCTGCGGCCTGAACCGCACCAGCAGCAGCAGCACGATGCCGTAGATCAGGATACGGTACTCCGCCGCGACTCGGAAGATTTCGGGCAACCCGACCAGCGCGACCGCGCCGACGATGGCGCCCACGACATTGCCGAGGCCGCCGAGGATCACGACCGTCAGTGCCAGAATGGATTGCTGCGTATTGAAGGTCTCGTGGTTGATGTAGGAATAGAGATGCGCGGCGATGCCGCCGCTGACGCCGGCTGCGAATCCGCCGAAGATGAAGGCGAGCGATTTGTAGCGGTTCAGGCTGAGCCCATAAGCGCGCGCTGCGATATCGTCGTCGCGGATGGCGCGGAAGCTGCGGCCGAGATGCGAGCCGAGTAGCCGTGCCTGCAGTAGCGCAAGCACGACCATCACGGCGAAGCTGAACCAGTACACCGATGTAGGGCTGATCAGGTCGAAGCCGAACAACGACAGCGGCGGGATGCCTGAGATGCCGATCGGCCCACGCGTGACGCTCTCCCAGTTGAGGATCACCAGAGACACGATCTCTCCGATGGCGAGCGTCGCGATCGAGACGTAATGGCCGCGCAGTCGGAACGACGGCGAGATCAGGATCGTTCCGAGCGCGGCGCTCATCAAGCCTCCGGCGATGATGGCGAGGCCGACGGGCACGTAGAGCGTCAGCGACAGAAGCGCCGAGGTATAGGCCCCGATCGCGAGCAGCGCCGCGTGACCGAGCGAGACCTGCCCGATCGTGCCCGCGACCAGCGTCAAGCTGAGCGCGAGCATGCCGAGCAGCCAGGCGTTGATCAGCGTCTGCAGTACATAGAACGATACCGGCAGCAGCGGCAGGATCGCAAACGCGGCGACCGCGGCAGCCAGGGCCCAGCGCGGAATGCGCACCGGTCGGCTCGGCGCGATAAAGGTTCCGGTCAGCGGCTCCGGCGGTGCCTGCCGCGCGCTTGCGAACAAACCATTAGGCCGTAGCACCAGCACGACGACCAGCAGCAGGAAGGCGAAAAGATTGCGATAGCTGGTGCCGAACACGGCGACGCCGTAACTCTCGACAAGGCCAAGCAGGAGGCTGCCGATCACCGCGCCCGGCACATTGCCGGCGCCGCCGACGACTTCTGCGACGACGCCTTTGAGCGTCGCCTGCAGGCTCATCGCGGTGTCGATCTGGTTGTAGTACATGCCGACCAAGAGGCCCGAGACGCCGCCGAGCGCGGCCGCGATACCGAACACCGTCTGATTGACGCGGTTGACGTCGACGCCCATCTGCATCGCCGCATCGCGGTCTTGCGAGGCTGCGCGCACCGCCCAGCCGAGCTTGGTGTAGCGGAGAAACACGAACAACAAGAGCGCGCTGGAGAGGCCGACACCGGCGATCAGAAGATCGAGCGGGCCGATGGTGCCGCCGCCGACCTGGAAGCGCACATCCGGCAACTGGCTCGGCAGCGCGCGCGGATTGGGCGAGAAAGTCAGCATGACGAGCTGATCGAGCACAAAGCTGATGCCGATCGTCGCCAGCAACGGCGCGATCCGCACCGAGTTTTGCAGCGGTCGCAGGCCGAACCGCTCGATGATCAGCCCGACCAGCGCCGCCACCACCGCGACGAAGATGATGGTGAGCGGCAACGGCGTGTGCAGCTGCACCACCGCGACCCAGCCGATATAGGCGCCGACGAGATAGATCGAGCCTTGCGCGAAGTTGATCAGCCGGCTGACGCCGAAGATCAGCGCGAGCCCGACCGCAACCAGGGCATAGACGTTACCGACGATCAGCCCGTTGATGGTGTAGTCGAGCCAGGAAGACACGCGATAGTCCCAATCAGAGAAAAGCAGCCGAGGCTGGCGCCCCGGCCATCATGTCAGGTCGGCTTGCCGTCCCAAAGTGCGAACTGGCCCTTGCGCACGACGAGCTCGGCATTCATCGCGCCCTTGACGCGACGGGTCGCGACGTCGAACGTCGCAGTGCCGAAGATAATGCTCGGAACGTCCTTGACCTTGGTGAAGGCGTCGCGGATCGCCTTGCGGTCGGTGCCGCCGATCTTCACCACGGCAGCCGCCATATTCATCGCGTCATAGGCGTAGGCGTTGAACGCGTCGGGCTCGAGCCCGTTGTACTTCTTCTTGAATCCGGCGATGAACTTCTGCACCTCGGGTCGCGGATCTTCCGGAAAATAGCGCGTGCCGACATGGACGTCCTCGACGGCGTCGCCGCCGAGCTCCAGGAATTTCGGCGAATAGACCGAGCTCGCTGCGCAGATCACCTGCTTCAGCCCGACCTGGCGGGCCTGGCGTGCGATCAGCGCACCGTCGGAATAATAGGAGATCAGGACGAGGCCATCAGGATTGGCATCGCGCACGCGCACCAGCGTGGAACGAAAGTCGCGCTCCTCGGCGATATAGCCTTCGGTGACGACGATCTCCGCGCCATATTCTTTCGCGGCGTTGTTGAAGTAGTCGCGGCTGGTGCGGCCCCAATCGGTGTTGAGATGCAGCACCGCGAGCTTCTTCAGGCCAAGCTTTTTCACGGCATAGGCCGCCAACAACGGCTGCTCGTCGGCCTGGCTGACCGACGTGCTCCACATGAAGTCGCCGCCCTTGGTGAAATCAGGATGCGAATTGGTGAAGCCGAACTGCACGAGGCCGCCGCGCTGATAGATCGGCGAAGCCGCCATCGATGCCGGACTGGAGAAATCGCCGAGCTCCAGAACGATCTTGGGATCGGAGACGAATTTCTGGGCGATCGCGACCGATTGCCGCGGGTCACTCTGGCTGTCCTCGAAAGTATAGGCGAGCTTGCGGCCGTTGATGCCGCCAGCAGCCGTGATCTCGTCGAGGGCGAGATCAAAGCCCTGCTTCCATTGCGTGCCATATTGCGCGTTTGGTCCCGTGAGCGGACCGCTGACACCGAGCAGGATCGGATCGGCGTCGGCGAAGGCAGCACGTGAGAGTGACGTTCCCGCGAATGCGGCGGCCAGCGAGCCCTTGACCAGGGTTCGGCGATTGATGTTGCTCATGTAAGGCTCCATCCAGTCAGGTGTTGAGACAAATTACTTCGAGGGCTCGCCGAGAGACAGCATCAGCCGGTTCGCCCAATTGAAGAACGAGGCGCCGTTGATGACGTCGACGATCTCGGCGTCGTCGAGGCCCGCACTGCGCAGCTCCTTGATATTGTCGGGGCCGAACGCGATCGGCGTCGACGCCAGCGCCACGGAGGCCTTGACCACGGCATTCCAGCGTTCGCCGAGATCGGCGTTGACGCCCTCGTCGAGCAGCTTCTGCACGTCCTCGCGGCGTTTGGAATAGGTGCTGGCGAAGCGCGCATGCACCGAGGCGCAATAGATGCAGCCATTGTAGCGGGACGTCGCAGCCGCGGCGAGTTCGCGCTCGGCTCGCGGCAGGCCATCTGCGACGTTGTAGAAGATGTCCTTGTCGGTCTTGGTGCGGGCTTCCAGCACTTCGGGATCGCGCACCAACAGGCGGAAATATTCAGACTTGGCGCGGGCGCGATCGACCAGGCCGGCGAAATGCCGCTCGGTGAGCTCAGCCTCGGGCAGCGGCTCAATCCAGGAGACCCAGCCGAGCTCATCCTGGGTGAAGACGACGGGCGGATTGACGGTGGCGCTCATGATGCGGGCTCCTCTTATGCGGTCGCGGCTGCGAGCGTGCGCAAGCCGCTGACGACCCTCACCTGAAACGACAGGAACGCGACGAGTTGGGAGAAGGTGACGATGCCGGTGTTGGACCAGCCGGCGGCCAGCAGCGCCTTCATGTCCGTCGATGCTGCATCGCGCGGCCGGAACACCAGGAGATGCGCATGCTCGAGGGCCGAAACGAGCCGGACGCCAAGAGCGGATTTGTTTGACGCGCTCACGCGATAGATCAGGCCTGCCGCATTCTCGATCGACAGCGGACCCGCTGGAAACGAGCCGTAGGGACCCGAGGTCTTGCCCCGCGTGATCTCGGCATCAACAGCTCCAAGCAGAGCCGCCCCACCCGCAGTCGCTGCAAGCTTCTCGCGATAGAAGGTCGCAACGGGCGACTCGCCGTGCAGCCCGGTCACGAAGGCCGCGACCGCGGCACGCTCGAGCAGCGAGACATCGCCGGCGTCGATCGGCTCGAACAGCGAGAGATAGCTCTTCTGCGCATTGTCGCGCGCCTGCAGGCGCTTTGCGCGAATGGCGTCCAGCGCCGATCCCGGCTTGATCCCGGCGAGCGTGTCGATGATGTCAGGCGTACTCATCATAAAGCCTCATGCAATCTAACCTAACCCGCCAGCGCCACTTCGGGCGCAGTTCGGGTCCAACCCAATGCCGGCGCAACCAGTTCCGCCACCAGCTCGATCGAGCGCAAGACGTGGGGGTGCGGCGCATCGACCGAATGAACCTGGAAGACGAGATCAGTCACTCGCTCCAGCGTCGCATCCGTGCGCAGCGAAGCAATGACCTCGTCGGCGCCGCCGACATGGGTGTCGAACGCCGTGATCATCTCCTCCAGCGTCTCGCCCGGCGGAAGGTGCCCGCTCTTCATGAACTGCGGCAGTGCACGCCGCAGACCGATATCAGCCAGCCGCATCGCCTCGCGGTGATCGTCGGCCACGAACACGCTGCGCGAGGCCATGATCCGCGGCTCGGCGCCCGGCGGCAGCGCCGCGAGATAGGCATCGATGATCGGGTTCTGGATTTCGGCGAGCGTGGCGTTGGGCGCATCCTTGGCCCGCGGCTGGGTGCGCGAGAGCAGCAGGCCGTCGCCGGCCTTGCCGGCACGCGCGCCGCCCGCCACCGAGAACGTCGCCTGCCAGATGCGCTTGTCCAATTGCGGCCGCTGCGGATAGAGCGTGTCGCCACCGTCGAGCTGCTTTCCCGTCAGCGCCTTGCGGACGATTTCAAGATTACGGGCGAAGATCTCGTTGCGCTGGGTACCGTCGAGACCGAAGGCGGCAAAGGCGGACGGATTGCCGCCGGTGCCGACGCCGAGCTCGAAACGGCCATTGCAAAGAAGATCGAGCACCGCGGCGTCCTCCGCCACCCGCACCGCGCTCTCCAACGGCAAGGTGACGATACCGGTGCCGAGGCGAATGCGCGAGGTCTGGGCTGCGACATAGCCGAGGAAGGTGAAGGGCGACGGCAGGCCACCCTCGCGCTCGTGGAAATGGTGCTGCGCGATCCATGCGGAATCGAGGCCCGCCTTTTCGGCACGCACGATCTGCTCTGCGGCGAAGCGATAGCGCTCGGCGGGCGGCGCCTCGTCGAGCAGCCGCGTGAAAAATCCCAGGCGTTTCAGGTTTGCAAAGCGTTTCATACGACCCCTGTCGGGCGAGGATGGTCCCCGATGATGTCGGTTGCTGAAGCCGGAGACAAGCGGGCAATGCGCAAGGCTGCCCGCCGGGATCGGTCTTGCGCGCAGAACTTCGGCTAGGCAGGCTGCCTACCAGCTCGGCAGCACCGCGCCCTTGAACTTGGTGAGGACGAATTCCTTGACCTCGGGCGTGTGGTAGCTGTCAACCAGGATCTTGACCCACGGCTTGTCCTTGTCGGCGGTGCGCACCGCGATCAGGTTGACGTAAGGACCCTTGGGGTCCTCGCGCAGGATCGGGTCCTTGACGGGATCCAGGCCCGCCTGGGTTGCATAATTGGTATTGATCGCCGCCGCGTCGACATCGTCGAGTGCACGCGGCGCCTGCGCCGCATCGACCTCGATGAACTTCAGCTTCTTGGGATTCTCGGTGATATCGAGCACCGTCGGCTTGAAGCCTGTGCCGTCCTTCAGCTTGATCACGCCCTTGTCGCGCAGCAGCAGCAGCACGCGGCCGCCATTGGTCGGATCGTTCGGAATCGAGACCTTGCCGCCCTCGGGGATATCAGCGAAGGCCTTGTGCTTCTTCGAATAGACGCCGATCGGGAAATTCACGGTGAGGCCGACCGACTCGATCTTGTAGCCGCGGTCAGCTTTCTGGTTGTCGAGGTAAGGCTGGTTCTGGAACGAATTGGCCTGGATCTCGCCGGCATCGAGCGCCGCGTTCGGCACGACGTAATCGGAGAACTCGATGAGCTGGATGTCGAGCCCCTGCTTGGCCGCGACCGGCTTCACGGCCTCGAAGATCTGCGCATGCGGACCCGGCGTCACGCCGATCTTGATGGTCTCGGCGCCAGCGGCGGCCGACCATGCAGCCAGCGCGGTTGCGAGGATCAAAGTGGGGCGAAACGACATGTTGGTCTCCATAACTCAGCAGCAGTGATTGGAACCGTATTCGCTTCTCCGCCGGCCGAAATCAATGAAATGAAAATCCATATTTGACCGCCCGCAGCGGGCAACGCTTCTCCGATCACCGCCAAACGGGAAACGAACGCAAATTGGGGCAGATGCAGGCCGCGCGCAAGCTCTTCCTAGGCGCGCGGCTCAGCGCGCCAGGTCGATGGCGAGACCATGATCAGCACGCAGATCACGGCGTAGGCCGCCAGCGATACCGTGACCATGGTCGCGAGCCCCGTCATTCCCGCGCCGAAATATGCCACCGCAATCCAGCCACCGCCGGCTGCGATCAGGATGCGCGCAACCGCGGAGGCAAGCGGGCCCATCGCGCGGCCCGTGCCCTGCGCGGCGAACGAGGTGACGAAACCGAAGCCAAGTGCCGCATAGGCCGGTGCGACGATGCGCAAATAGGCCATGCCTTCGTTCACGACCTCTGCGTCGTGGCTGAAGAGATGCAGCCAGGCGGTCGGAAAGATCGCGACCAGAAGGCCGATGGAGCCGGTCATGATCATGCCGGCGGCACCGCTCACCCAGCCGATCCGCTGCGCGCGCGCAGTCTGGCCCGCACCCATGTTGACGCCGACCATGGTCAGGGTCGCCGTGCTGATGCCGAACAGCAGCGGGATCATGATGTAGTCGAGCCGCGAGGCAATGCCGTAGCCGGCAAGCGCCGAGGTTCCGAACAGGCCGACGGCTCCAGTGACCAGGATGACGGTGAGGTTGGTCAGAACGGCATTCAATGCAGTCGGAATGCCGACCTTCAACATGTCGCCAAAGATCTTGGCCCGCAATGGCACGATGTGCAGCCTCAGGCCGGCCGCACCCGAGGACATGTAGCGCAGCAGGAACAGCATCGCGGCACTGTAATAGAGGCCAAAGGCAATGCCGGCGCCGCCGATGCCGAGGCTCGGGACCGGCCCGAAGCCAAAGATGAGCAGTGGCGAAACCGGAATGGTCACGATCGCGCCGATCAGGGTCACCAGCGCCGGGACCTTGACATTGCCGGAGCCGCGCAGCGCGGCCGCCTGAAGGTTGACGATCCAGACGGGAATGGCCCCGGCGAACAGATAGCTGGCATAGGTAACGGCGGCATCGAGCGCGCCATTGCGGCCGCCGAGCGCCCGGAACAATGCCGGGCCGCCGAAGTGCACCGCGAGGGTGAACAGCGCGCCGGCGATGATCGCGAGCACGATGGCGTGGAACAGCGCAGCATCTGCGTCGTCGCGACGGCCCGCACCGACCGCGCGCGCCACCGATGAAGCGACGCCCGAGCCGAAGCCGCCATTCGACATCATGGTCATCAGCATGAAGATCGGGAATACCAGCGCGGCGCCGGCGAGCGCATCGGTGCCGAGATAGCCGACATAGTAGGCTTCAGCGATATTCACCGCCGTCTGCGCCACCAGCACGGTCACAGTCGGTGCCGCTAGCTTGAGCAGCGTCGGCAGAATAGGCGCGCTGAGAAGCGCGGCGCGCCGCTGATCGGCTGATGTCGCTGCGGGACGAGGCACGGCCGCGTCGCGCGCCGGGGCGTCTATGACGGACAAAGGCGGTGCGACGACGTCCTCGACTGACATTCCTGCGATCCCGTTGTTTTCCCGAGGCTGCCGTACAACCAGGCAGCCATTGCATTATGCTCATAATGTATTATTATGATCGTAATGCAATAGCAAGTCGCTCACGATCCCGTGGCCCTGCCTCTCAAGCGCGGCATCGGGAGGAAGTTGAGGCCCATGCGCTACGACAAGGGACACAAGGACGAAACCCGCCGCCGCATCCTCGATGTCGCCTCCGCCCAATTCCGCGAGAGCGGAATCGCCGCGATCGGCCTCGCCGGCATCATGTCGGAGGCGGGTCTCACCAACGGCGCCTTCTACACCCACTTCGCCTCCAAGGAAGATCTGGTACGGGAGGTGCTCATGGATGCGCTGACAAGGCGCGAGGAGCGGCACAAGGCCAACCTCGAGAATGGCGTCGCGGTCGAAACCGTGATCCGCGACTATCTCTCGACACGGCACCGCGACCGCGCCGACACTGGTTGCCCCACCGCCGCACTGGTCGCCGAGATCGCGCGACATCCGAAGGCGACGCGCGATGCCTTTACCGGCAAGATCTCCGACATCATCGCACTGATGGCGGAGCAGATCAGGCAAGGCAGCGCAGCAGAGCGGCGGCGCAAGGCGATCACGATCTATTCGACCATGGTCGGCGCGCTGCAATTGGCCCGCGCGGTCAATGACAAGCAATTGTCCGCTGAGATCCTGGAAAACGCGGTGGAGACCGCAATTGCCATTGCGAACGAACGCTGACCTACGCCGGATCGAACGCCCGGATCGGCGGCAGATTACCGGTGAACTTCTCCACCTCTACCGCGGTGAGCTGGCCGGTACAGCCTTGCGCAAAGGACGAGGTGCCGATGTCGCGGGTCAGCACGTTCGGATTGCCGTGCACGCAGAGCGGGGCGTCGTCTTCCGGATCCATCGGGTCGTACCAGGCACCGGTCGGCAATTGCACGACGCCGGGCGCGATGCCGTCGGTGACATGCACCGCGGCGAGGCAGGCGCCACGTTCATTGAAGAGGCGGATGATATCGCCCTCGACAATGCCGCGCGCGTTCGCATCGCATGGGTTCATACGCGCAACCTCACGGCCGCGATGCTTGGCGCCAAGCGAATGTCCGCCGAAGTCGAGCTGGCTGTGCAGCCTCGTTACCGGCTGGTTGGCGACGAGGACGCACGGCGCACCGGGCTTCGGCATGTCGCTCTTCGCGAGCCAGACCGGATGGCCCGGACAATCCGCATCGCCGTGGCCGGCGATCTTCGCGGAATAGATCTCGATACGCCCGCTCGGCGTCGGCAGCGCATGTGCGACAGGATCCTCGCGAAAACTGCGCAGCCTCCCACCATCGTCGGGTTGTTGCGGCACGACCAGGCTGCCGCGTTGCCAGAACTCCTCGAAACTCGGGGCTTCCAGGCCGCGCTTGGCGAGTGAGGCCCGCGTCGGCTCGTAGAGATGCTCAAGCCATTGCCGCGAGGTGCGCCCTTCCGTGAAGGGCTCGCGGGCGCCGAGGCGATCGGCGAGATCGGCGAAGATCTCGTAATCGTCGCGCGCGAGCCCAAACGGCTCGGCGATGCGATGCATCGCGACCATCAGCGGATCGTTGGTGGAATAACCGATGTCCTCGCGCTCAAGGGTCATGGTCGAGGGCAGCACGATGTCGGCGTGGCGCGCGGTCGCCGTCCAGGCAAGCTCGTGCACGACCAGCGTGTCGACTTTCGCAAACGCCTTGCGCAGGCGATTGATATCCTGGTGGTGATGGAAGGGATTGCCGCCGGCCCAATAGACCAAACGGATATCAGGATAGGTGCGCGTCTCGCCATTGTAGCGATAGGTGCTGCCGGGATTGAGCAGCATGTCGGCAATACGCGCCACCGGAATGAAATCGCGGACGCCATTGCGCCCCTGCCCCAGCGTCGGCCCGGGAATATCGTTGACGCGGCGACCATAATAGCCGATCGCGCCAAGCGAATAGGCGTAGCCGCCGCCGGGAAGGCCGATCTGGCCGAGCGCGGCCGCCAGCACCATGCCCATCCACACCGGCTGCTCGCCATGCTCGGCGCGCTGCAGCGAATGCGAGACGGTGATCAGTGCACGCTTGCCGGCAAGACGCCGCGCCAGCGCGCGAATCGTGTCGGTATCGACCCCGCAGATCGCGGCGGCCCAGGTTGCGTCCTTGGCCTGCCCGTCGCTCTCGCCGGTGAGATAGCGCAGGAAGACAGGCCAGCCTTCGGTGTAGCGATCAAGGAAGGCCTGGTCGTGCAGACCTTCAGCAACCAGCGTGTGGACCATGCCGAGCATCAACGCGGTGTCGGTACCGGGCGCGCAGCTCATCCATTCTGCGCCGGCCTCGACGGGCAGATCGTCGCGCAACGGGCTCATCAGGATGAATTCGCAGCCGCGCCTGCGCGCGGCTTCCATGGCGCCACGCTCGACATGCTTGCTGATCGAGCCGCCGGCCACCATCGAGTTCTTCAGCGCCATGCCGCCGAATGCGAGCACGATCTCGGTTTTATCAGCGATCTGCTCCCAGGTGACGTTGCGCTTGGTGATGTCCTCGTAGCCCGCCATGATCTGCGGCAGCAGCACCGAGGACGCGCCGGAGGAATAGGAATTCACCGAGCGGACATAGCCGCCCATCGCCATGTTGAGGAAGCGATGCACCTGGCTCTGCGCGTGATGCAGCCGGCCCGCGCTCGACCAGCCATAGGAGCCGCCGAACACGGCGCCGGGGCCACGCGTGTCGCGGATGCGCGCCAACTCGTCGCCGAGCAGATCCAGCGCCTTCTCCCAGCTGACCGAGACGAATTCGTCGCGGCCGCGCCTGTCATCGGGACCGGGCCCACGCTCGAGCCAGCCGCGGCGGATGGCGGGCTGGGCGATGCGTGCCTGGTGGCGCAAGGCGCCGGGGAAATTGTCGATGATGCCGTTCGGATCGGGATCACCCGCATAGGCCCTCACCTCGAGCCCGTCCTTACCATTGCGTGCGGAAAAAACGCCCCAATGCGAGGTGTGAGGTTTGAATCCGTCAGACAAATCGAGGCCGGGGTCGGGGAAACCAATCGTATCGTCCATCGCGTGGCCCTCAATCGCGGAGCGCCGTGCAGGCAACTCCGGTCGCAATCATCGCGCCAATATAATGAGGGCCGCGCGTAGAGGGCAACGGATTACCGATAGCGGGAACCGGGTGCATGGCGGCGTCTCACAAGGCGCAGGCCTTGAGGGGGCACCCGACTCACCGCCGTCATTGCAATGACGGAGCAAGCAGCCCCCACAGTCGGCACTCGCCATTTCGCCGCAGGGCCTTCGACCTTTGCCGGCATTGCCGCCCTGTTCCCGATGCAACATGATGGAGTGCCGGTGACGACTGTTCTTTGAGTGGTGGAGGTCATCTGATGGACGAAAACGACATCCGCGGGTTCATCGCGGAGGTGAAAGACGGCACCCTGACGCGCCGCTCGTTCATCCAGCGGATGGCCTCGGTCGGGATCGCGGCACCGGTTGCGAGCCAGATCCTGCTCTGGAACGACGTTGCGATGGCCGACGCGACGCTCCCCTACAAGCCGACCAAGGCCGGTGGCGGCGGTCCGCTCAAGATGCTGGTCTGGCAGGCTCCGACGCTGCTCAATCCGCACTTCGCGCTCGGCACCAAGGACCAGGTCGCCTCGCGAGTCTTCTTCGAGCCACTCGCCGGGTGGGACAAGGACGGCAATCTCATCCCCTGCCTTGCCGCAGAGATCCCGACCAAGGCGAACGGCGGCCTCTCCGCCGACGGCACCACCGTCATCTGGAAGCTGAAGCAGGGCGTGAAATGGCACGACGGCAAACTCTTTACCGCCGACGACGTCGTCTTCACCTGGCAATACGCCGCGGATCTTGCGACCGCCGCCTACACCACGGGATCGTACAAGGACATTACCGTCGAGAAGATCGACGACCACACCGTCAAGGTGATCTTCAAGGCCCCGACGCCGTTCTGGGCCGATCCCTTCATCGGCGCGATCGGCCAGATCCTGCCGAAGCACCATTTCGGCGACTATGCCGGTGCGAAATCGCGCGACGCGCCGGGCAATCTGAAGCCGGTCGGCACGGGCCCTTATAAATTCGTCGAGTTCAAGCCAGGCGACCTGCTCCGGGCCGAACGCAACCCCGACTATCATGTCAAGAACCAACCTTTCTTCGACACGTTCGAGATCAAGGGCGGCGGCGATGCGGTCTCTGCGGCGCGCGCGGTGCTGCAAACCGGCGAATACGACTATGCCTGGAACCTGCTGGTCGAGGACGAGATCCTCAAGCGCATGGAAACCAGCGGCAAGGGTAAGGTGGAGTACACGACCGCCGGCGGTATCGAGTTCATCATCCTCAATACGACAGACCCATGGACCGAGGTCGACGGCGAACGTTCAAGCGCCAAGACCAAGCACCCGAGCCTGTCCGATCCGGCCGTGCGCCGGGCGCTCAATCTGCTGATCGATCGCGACGGCATCCAGAAGTTCATCTATGGACGTGCGGCGGTCGCGACGGCGAGCTTCGTCAATCAGCCCCCACAATTCAAATCGGGCAAGCTGAAATACGAGTTCAACGTCGACAAGGCGAACAAGATTCTCGACGAGGCCGGCTGGAAGCCGGGCGCCGGCGGCATCCGCGAAAAGGGCGGCACCAAGCTCAATTATGTCTTCCAGACGTCGATCAACGCGCCGCGTCAGAAGGCGCAGGCCATCATCAAGCAGGCCTGCCAGAAGGCCGGAATCGAGATCGAGCTCAAATCGGTCACCGCATCGGTGTTCTTCTCGTCCGACGTCGGCAACCCCGATACCTACTCGAAATTCTACTGTGACATGGAGATGTACAATGCGACGCAACCGCAGCCCGATCCGGAGCGGTTCCTGAACCAATGCGTCTCGTGGGAGATCGCCAACAAGGACAACAAATGGCTCGGCCGCAACGTCTCGCGCTGGTTCGATCCGGAGGCCGACAAGGCCTACCGAGCCGCGCAGAAGGAGCTCGACCCGGTCAAGCGCGCCGCGCTGCTGATCAAGGTCGATGAGATCTTCTGCGAGGCCAACATCTTCCTGCCGCTGCTCTCGCGTTACATCGTCGGCGGGGCCGTCAATGGCCTGATGACCGACATCTCGGGGTGGGATGTCACGACGTGGAATTTGGCGAGCTGGTATCGGAGCTGACTGAAGGCGCATGACCACCGCGCGGAACTGGGCTGCGCTGCCGTCTCTTGGATTTCGACCGTTTGACGGGCTAATTCAAACTCGATCCGGAATGCTGGAGGGCCTCGGTGTCAATCGAGGCCTTCTTCGTGCCCGGACGTGTCCTCGTCGCAATCGTTCAAGATGAAGCCCTACGACAACAGCGCCTGGTTCCTGGTACTTCCTGCCCTGGTCATCGTGACCTTCGTTGGAATCCTTCCTCTGGTCGCCGTCACCAACTACTCATTCCAGGACCTGTTCAGCCTGAACAACCCCTATTGGGTCGGCATCGACTGGTACCGGAACATCGTCACCTCGGAGCGCTTTTACGCGAGCCTCGGGCGCAGCTTCCTGTTCTCGGCCATCGTGCTGTCGATCCAGCTGCCCCTCGGCATCTGGATTGCGCTATTGCTGCAACGATCGCATCGTTTCATCGTCAGCACCGTCCTCGTCCTGATCACCGTGCCGCTGGTGGTACCCTGGAACATGATCCCGGTGATCTGGCTCAACTTCATCAATCCCAATATGGGTCTCGCCGGTCGGATGCTGGCCTGGCTGGGCGTCGGCTTCGATTACAAATTCAATGCCCTGCATACCTGGATCGTGCTTGTCGTGATGGATACCTGGCATTGGCTCGGACTGGTCGTCGTGCTGGCCTATGCCGGCATCTCCAGCATTCCGCCCGCCTACTACCAGGCCGCAGCCATCGATGCCGCCTCGCCATGGCAGGTGTTTCGCTTCATTCAGCTGCCGAAAATGAAGACCGTGCTGTCGATGGCCCTGCTGCTTCGCTTCATGGACAGCTTCATGATCTATATCGAGGCCTTTCGCATCAATGCCGGCGGCCCTGATAGCGCCACAGCATTTCTCAGCCTCGACCTTGGCGAAGAGATCCAGGCCTTCAATTACGGCCCGTCAGCCGCCCGCTCGATCGTCTATTTCCTGATCGTCCTCACGGTCGCGTGGAGCTTCAAGGCAGCGACGAGCACTCGGGCGCCTGTCACGATGGCGCCCGCGAAGTGAAGACGCTCGGTCGGATCATCCTCTTCGCTGTAATCGGCGCCTTCGTTCTCGTGCCGCTGGCGCAGACGATCATGACCAGCTTCGTCTCGACCTTGCCGCGGGCCGGGATTGTGGAAGGGCATTTCAGCCTGATCAATTACCAGAACATCTTCCATTCGGCCGTTCTGAAGCAAGCGATTCTGAACTCCATCATCTATGTCGTGCTGAACGTCGCGCTTTGCCTCGGCGTCGGATTGCCAGCGGCTTATGCGTTCGCGCGCTACAGCTTCGTCGGCGATCGACAGCTGTTCTTCCTGCTGCTGGTGTTCCGCATCACACCGACCGTCGTGCTGTCGCTGCCGATCTTCGTTCTGTTCGCGCAAATCGGCCTGGAGAACACGCCCGTTGGCATTGCCCTCGTTCACTGCGTCTTCAACATTCCGATCGCGATCTGGATCCTGGAGGGCTTTATCGCGTCAGTGCCGCGCGAGTTCGACGAGACGGCGTTCCTCGACGGCCATTCGCTGCCGAGCTTCTTCTTCCGCCATCTCGTTCCCGCGATCGCGCCGGGTATCGGCGTCACCGCGTTCTTCTGCTTCATCTTCTCCTGGGTGGAGGTGGTGCTCGCCCGCATCCTGACGACGACAGGCGGCAAGCCGATCACCATGGCCATCAACGCGCTGTTCGGCTTCCGAACCGATTTCGGCCTCGTCACGGCGATGACCGTGCTCGCGCTCGTGCCGGGGGTAGCGATGATCTATTTCGTGCGAAATCACCTCGCCAAGGGCTTTGTGATCCGCACCTAGGTCGATTCGATTACATCCCCCAGCGCAGCGCTGCTGTGTGCACCGGCGCGTCCCACAATTCCTTCGATTGGCCATCGAGTACGGAGACGGTGATCGAGGCACCCGCCATGTCCAGCGACGTCACATACGAGCCAGTCAGGAAGCGTGTCGCCGTGATCCCCGCTCCATCCAGAATGCGCCTGGCGCTGTTGACCATCAGATAGAGCTCGATCAGCGGCGTGGCGCCGAACCCGTTGACCAGAAGCAGGACTTCGCTGCCCTTGCTCGGTTCGAGATCATCCAGGATCGCGCCAAGTATGTCGGCGGCGATGGCATCGGCAGAGGCCAGCGGCACCCTTCGGCGGCCCGGCTCGCCGTGAATACCGACTCCCATTTCCATTTCGTTGTCGGCCAGCGTGAAATTCGGTCGGCCCGCAGCGGGAACGGTACATGGCAGCAGCGCCACGCCCATCGAGCGGGTGCGCCGATTGACATCATCGCCGAGCGTCTTGAGAGCAGCGAGCGGCATGCCCTTTTCAGCCGCGGCGCCGACCATCTTTTCGACGATCAACGTGCCCGCGACACCGCGACGACCGGTCGTGTAGGTCGATTTCTCGACCGCGACGTCGTCGTTGGTCACCACGCTCGCGATGTCGCGGCCGGCCATTTCCGCTGCCATGGTGAAATTCATCACATCGCCTTCGTAATTCTTGACGATGAAGAGCACGCCTGCCCCGGTATCGACAGCCTCCGCCGCCTCGATCATCTGGTCCGGCGTTGGTGACGTGAAGACCTGGCCCGGACAGGCGGCATCGAGCATGCCGTGGCCGACATAGCCGGCATGCAGCGGTTCATGCCCGGAGCCCCCGCCCGAGATCAGCGCGACTTTGCCCGGCTTCAAGGTCCGGCGACGCACGAACTTCCGCTCGGCGCCAAGCTGCAGGATATCGGCATGGGCTGCCGCCAAGCCGTCGAGACTCTCCTCGAGCACCGTATCAGTGCTGTTGATCAGCTTCTTCATGGCGTCCTCCCGGTTATCTTTTTTGCAGTTTCGAAATTCGTCAGCCGATGCTTTCGGCGTAGCGCGCGAGCTGAGCGGCAAAATCAACGATGAGCTGCTCCAGTGCCCGGTTCTTCTTGTCGTCGCCGAGATCTGGCACCGTCACGGTCACAACGCGGGTGCGCGCCTCGCGATGGGCGCCGCGCAGCCGTCCCGGATGCGCGCGACCATAGGCTTCGAGGAATGCCGCACGCTCAGTCCCGGAGAGGTGGCAGACCTCAAAGATGATCGCGACATGCTTGGCCGGGATCGGCACAAGATAGGCCGGATTGGTGATCTGGCTGACGAAGGAGCGGTTCTTGCCGAGCGCGGCCGCGAGCTTCAACCGCGTGCCGGATGGCCGGTTGTCGAGGGCTCGCCGCAGGATCAGCTTGTAGTCGGCGACATTGCTGTCGCCCGGTCGGCTTGTGTCCTCGCCTGCGTCGTCACTCATGCGGTCACCCCTGCGATGGCGGCCTTGAGCCGCGCCACCGCAATCGGCGAGACCGAGAGCGTCGTCAAGCCTGTTGCCAGCAAGGTGTTCGTCAAGCGCGTGTCCGCCGCAGCATCGCCGCAGAGGGAGACCTCGACGCCGCGCTTGCGTCCGGCCTCGACCGTCCGCGCCATCAGCGCCAGCACCGCCGGATCGCCGGCATCATTGAGGTCGGCGACAGCGCCGATGTCGCGCGCCGCGGCCATTGTGTATTGGGTCAAATCATTCGATCCGATGGAATAGAACGCCGCATCAAAATCCTCCGCGCGTAGCGCTGCGGCCGGGACCTCGACCATGATTCCGAGCGGAGGACGGGCGCAGACGATGCCCTCTGCCTTGAGTGCCGCGAACTCCGCGTCGAGCATGGCGTTGGCGCGGTCGAGCTCGGAGGGGACCGCGACCATCGGCAGCATCACCTTCAGTGTCCCGTGGACGGTCGCACGACACAGCGCCCGTAACTGCACGCGAAATACCTCCGGTCGTGCCAGCGAGAGCCTGATACCGCGGAGGCCCAGGAAGGGATTGCGCTCGCCATCATCAGTCAAGCCGGCGATCGGTTTGTCGCCGCCTGCATCGAGGGTGCGGATCGTCACCGGCCGTCCCGCGGCCCATTCGAGAATGCGCCGATAGACCTGATATTGCGCATCCTCGCCGGGCAGGCCCCTCGACCCCTCGAACAGAAACTCCGTCCGCACCAGGCCGATGCCGTCGCAGATGGCGGGATCGAGGCCTTCGACGTCTTCGGGCGCGGCGATGTTGACAAGGACGGTAATGCGCCGACCGTCGGCCGTCACAGCCGGCTTGAGGCGCCCCGCGTCGGCAGCGATCTGTGCGGCGTTCGCAGCCGCCATGCGGTCCTCGAACAGGCGGCGCGTTTCGGGCTTGGGATCGAAGATCACGGTGCCGGTGTCGCCGTCGACCAGCGCCAGCGACGGCGGCTGTCCGTTCCATGGCAATGGACCCAGTCCAACCACCATGGGCGCACCACGCGATCGCGCCAGCATCGCGACATGCGACGACGGTGATCCGCCGGCGAGCGCAATGGCACCGCCTCGGGTCCAATCGACGGCCAGGAACGTCGACGGCGAGATATCGTCACCCATGACAACGGAATCGCCGGAGATCTTTGCGACCGCATCCGCGCCATTGAGCCTTGCGAGCACGCGATCGCGGATATCGACGAGATCCGCGGCGCGCGCTCGGAAATATTCCTCGTCCGCCGCGCGATAGCCTGAAATCTCCACGTCGAGCGCCGCGCGCCAGGCCTCATCGGCGGCAGCACCGTCCGCAACAGCCTCGTAAGCCCCTTCCGAAAGCGCATCGTCACCGAGCATCGCGACCTGGAACTCCAGGATCTCCGCGGCCTCGCCGTGGACCGTCGCGATCAGTTCGGCGAGCTCCGCTGCGGCTCCCTCGATCGCCGCCTTTAGCGCAGCCGCCTCCTGAGCCGGATCGCCCTTCGTCGCCCTGCTGGCGACTTCAGTCGTCAGCACGGCGACCGGGCCGATGGCGAGGCCTGGCGAGGCGGGATGACCAGTGAGATGGATCTCGCCCACGATTTTACGCCTCGCCGAAACCGTCATGCACCAGCGCCAGCATGGCCGCGAGCGCCGCATCGCCATCGGAACCGGCGACACGAAAATGCAGCGTTGCACCCTGCGGCGCCTTCACACGCATCACCTTCACCGGGCTCTTGGCATCGGTCCATGGGCCCTCGGCCGCAAGCGCGATTTCGATCTTCGCGGTAAAACCTTTCGCGCATTGCGTGAGCTTCACAGACGGCCGCGCGTGCAGGCCGACCGGATTGACGAGGACCGCCGAGGCGGTCAGCGGCGCAAACGTGTGGGCCGCCCGGTTGGCGTTGGCATCATGCATAGAATTCCTCCGCACTGCGCTTGACGGCGGCAAGCGATGAGCCGCCCGAAGATTCGGTCGCGGCGATCACAGCCCCCTCGACCACCGGGGCATTACAAACCAGGACGCGCGCGCGCCTGTCTTCGGGGAGCATCTCCACCGCCATCTCCGAATTGGTCTCGGCACCACCGAGATCGACAAGGATCGCAACGCCTGACGGTGACCAGGCGGCCTCGATCGCCTCGAGAATCCCTGCGACGTTCGTCCCGAGGCCGCCATCGACATCGCCACCGGTCCAGGCCAGCGGCACCGCGTCTCCGACCATCTGGCGCACCATATCGGCCGCGCCTTCCGCGATCTTCGGCGAATGCGACACGATGACAATTCCGACGTTGCTCATGTATTGACCTCGAATTCCAGTGTCTCAACTGCGGCGCCGATCAGAAGGGACGCCGAGCGCGAGCCCGGGTCCATATGACCGATGGAACGTTCGCCCAGAAACGACGCGCGCCCGCGAATCGCCAGCATGGGTGTGGTGCGATCGGCCGCTTGCACAGCCTCGGCGACGATCGCCTTGGCATCCCCGCCGCCCGCGAGAACAGCGTGCACCGGCACCAGGACATCCAGCAGCGTCTTCTGCCCCGCCTCTGAACGGCCACGCGCCTTGACGCCCTCGATCGCCTTCTCGGTCGCCGCGACCAGATCAGCCCGGCTCGGCTCTTCCGGAAGCGCCTTGCCCAATTCCATGAAGAACGTCCCGACCAGCGGCCCCGAGGCGCCGCCGACCTTCATCACCAAAGTCATGCCAATCGCTTTCAGCATTTCCGGGAGCGACTTGTCGGCGAGGCCCGGCAGTGCTGCGAGCACCGCCTCGAAACCGCGCTTCATGTTCAACCCGTGATCTCCATCGCCGATCGCCTGGTCGAGGCTGGTCAGCTCATCCGCGTGCGAGATCACTGACCCAGCCAGCGCTCGCACCAATTTTTCCCTGGCTACCCGATCAAGGCTCATGCCGCTACCCTCCAGCCCTTCGCATCGAAAAACAGCGGCTTGTTCAGACGGAGCGACACGACGTCTCCGGCGCCGAAGCCCCCTTCGGGATCCGCCAGGGTCACGACCGGCCGGCCTGCGAGGTCGAGATGGAGATGGCTCTGGTCGCCGAGATGTTCGACCCGTTTGACGGTCGCCGAGACGTCGCCGCTGCCGCGCGCAATCGTCAGGTGCTCAGTTCGCGCGCCGATGGTTTCGGCACCGGTTGGCGCGCCGGCGAAAAGGGCCGCCGGCAGCAGATTGATCACCGGCTGGCCCAGCCGCGCCGCGACATGCGCGTTGATCGGGTTCTCATAGATCTCCCGCGGCGTGCCGATCTGCATCAGCCGTCCGCCTTCGATCACGCCGATGCGCGAGGCCATGGTCATCGCCTCGGTCTGATCGTGGGTGACATAGAGGATCGTCGCACCGAGTTCGACCTGGATCCGCTTGAGCTCGAGCCGCAACTCGCCGCGCAGCTTTGCATCGAGCGAGGAGAGCGGCTCGTCCATCAGGTAAATCGAGGGCGAGCGCACCAGCGCCCGGCCGATCGCAACACGCTGCATCTGCCCGCCCGACAGCTGCGTCGCCTTGTTGTTCAGCTTGGTCTCGATTTGAAGCAGGCGCGCGATTTCCTGCACCTTGGCGCGGATATCGGCTTCGGGCACCCGACGAGTCGGCGCGCGTAACGCGAACGCCATGTTGTCGAACACGGTCAGATGCGGATACAGCGAATATTGCTGGAAGACAAAGGCAACGTCGCGATCGGCCGGTGCATCGCCGGTCACGTCACGTCCATCGATGCGAATTGAACCTTCGTCGGGCTGCTCGAGTCCGGCGATCAAGCGCAATGCCGTGGTCTTGCCGGCACCTGTCGGCCCGAGCAATGCGACGAATTCGCCGTTACCGACGGTGAGCGATAGATCGCTCAACGCTTGCGTCTTGCCGAACGCCTTGGAGACAGCGTGGATCTCGACCTCAGCCATGCGCAGCTCCCTCATGCAGCGCGGTGCGAATCGCCCGGCCCGACGCCTTCTCAAAAATGGACAGCGTATCGGGCCGGAAGTCGAGACCGACAGTCTCGCCGGTCCGAAACGATCTGCTGCTGGGCGACCGGGCCTTGAGTGCGCCGTAACTCGTCGTCACCGTCACGATCTGCGTCGTGCCCAGATATTCCGTCCCATAGACCTCGCCGCGCACCATCCCACGATCGGTGAAGCGCACATGCTCGGGCCGCACGCCGAGCACGAGCTCGCTTTCCGCCATAGCCTCGCGCGCAACCGGAATTGCAACATCACGCTCGCCGAGCCGGATCGCCTCTGCGCCAGTCTGCAGGCCGCCACGGAACGGCAGGAAATTCATCGGCGGCGAGCCGATGAAGTCGGCGACGAACAGCGAAGCCGGCCGATCATAGATGTCGCGCGGGCTTGCGACCTGCTCGACGACACCATTGTTCATCACCGCGATCCTGTCGGCCATCGCCATGGCCTCGAGCTGGTCATGAGTGACATAGACTGTTGTCGCGCCCAGCCGGTCATGCAGGGCACGCAGCTCATGAATCATGGCTTCGCGCATTTCGGTATCGAGCGCACCGAGGGGCTCGTCCATCAGGAAGCATTTCGGCTTGCGCACGATGGCCCGCCCAAGCGCAACGCGCTGCCGATCGCCGCCGGCGAGGCCCGACACCGAGCGATCGAGCAGATGCGAGATCCGCAAAATCCGCGCCGCCTCGACCACCCGCCGGTCGCGCTCAGCCGCACTGATGCCCTCACATTTCAGCGGAAAACCGATGTTGCGCCGGACATTCATATGGGGATACAGCGCGAACAGCTGGAACACGAAGGCAATGTCACGTGCCGATGCGCGGTTCATCGTCACGTCTTCGCCGTCGAGCCGGATAGTGCCTGCCGTCGGCAACTCGAGGCCGGCGATCATGCGGAGCGTCGTGGTCTTGCCGCAGCCGGACGGTCCGAGCAGGCAGAGGAACTGACCGTCCTCCACCGTGAAGCTGGCGGACTTGACCGCATGGAAGCTACCAAAGGATTTGTCGAGCGCCTCGACCCTAATTTGTGCCATCGCCCTACTCTCGGACCTTCGACACGATGGTAAACATCACCGTTCCGAACAGGGTCGTCGCAAACGACCAGGAATACAGCGTCAGCGACAATGGCTGCATCAGCATCACCACACCGGCGGCGATGATAATCGTCGCCGCTGCTTCGAGCGGACCGCGGCGCAGAATACGGTCTGCAAGACCGCGACGTGCGATGGTGGGAGTGAGATCGACACTCATTTGCGAACGGCTCCAAAGGTGATGCCACGCAGCAGATGCTTGCGGAGAAGCACCGTGAACACAACGATCGGCACCAGAAACAACGTCGTGCCGGCGGCCACCGCGGGCCAGTCCTGTCCGCCCTCGCCGATGATGATCGGAATGAAGGGCGGCGCGGTCTGCGCGTTGCCCGAGGTGAGAAGCACTGCAAAGGCGTATTCGTTCCAGGCAAAGATCAGGCAGAAGATCGCGGTCGCCGCGATTCCCGTCGTCGCCTGCGGCAACACCACCTTCACGAAGGCCTGGAAGCGAGTATAGCCGTCGATCATCGCCGCTTCCTCATACTCGCGCGGGATTTCGTCGATGAAACCCTTGAGCAGCCAGACCGCGAGTGAGACGTTAACCGAGGTATAGAGCAGGATCATCCCGAGCCTTGTGTCGGACAATCCGATGGTGCGGTACATCAGGTAGATCGGGATCGCGACTGCGATCGGCGGCATCATTCGGGTCGACAGAATGAAAAACAGCAGATCGTCCTTGAGCGGCACGCGGAAGCGCGAGAAGCCGTAGGCCGACAAGGTGCCGAGTGCGACCGCGAGTACGGTCGAGCCGAACGCAATAATCAGCGAATTAATAAAGCGCGGCACATAGTTCGAGGGACCGGCGACCACCATGTTGCGATCGCGCGCGATGCTGTCGCACATCCCCTCCGGCGGTCCCAGCGAACGGATAAATTCCGGGGTCTGGCGCGAGCGGGTCGTGAACAGGTTGCAGAAGCCTTCGAGCGACGGCTTGAACATCACCTTCGGCGGATAGGAGATCGCATCGTCAGGCGACTTGAACGCGGTCAGCATGATCCAGACCAGCGGGATCATGGTGATGATGGCGTAGAGCACGACGAGCGAGCCGGCAAAGCGGCGTGTCGTTGTCGACGGCTCGACGACAGAGTGGGCTGCGGTTGCTGAGGTCATCGGCTTTTCACCTTGTTCAGCGCCTTGACGTAGATGTTGGCGAGACCGAAGACCGTCACGAACAGGATGATCGCGAAGGCCGAGGAATAGCCGGTGCGCCAGCTCTCGAATGCCGCCCGCTTGAGCGTGATCGAGGCGACCTCCGTGGTCGATCCCGGTCCGCCGCCGGTGAGCAGGTTGACCATGTCGAACATCTTGAAATTCTCGATGCCGCGAAAGAGCACCGCCAGCATGATGAACGGCAGCGCCATCGGCAGCGTGATCGACCAGAACTGCCGCCATTTCGACGCGCGATCGACCTCGGCCGCTTCGTAGATGTAATCCGGGATCGAGCGCAGGCCGGCGAGACAGATCAGCATCACATAAGGTGTCCACATCCAGGCATCGACGATCACGATGGCCCAGGGGCTCAGCGTGACATCGCCGAGCATCTGGAAGGACGAGGCGGCGCGGCCAGTGAAGAAAGCGACGACGTAATTGAACAGTCCAATCTGGGGCTGGTAGAGGAACGTCCAGAAATTGCCGACCACGGCGGGCGACAGCATCATCGGCAGCAGGATGATCGTGGTCCACATCCCGTGGCCGCGGAATTTCTTGTCGATGAGGTAGGCAAGGCCAAATCCGAGGACGGTCTCGATGATCACCGTCCAGATCACGAAATGCGCGGTGACCTGCATTGCCGCCCAGATGTCCGGATCGGTCAGGATCGACTGATACCAGTCAGACCCCAGCCAGATCGTCGGCACTTTGGACCTGTTGGCGCGGTAGTTCGTGAACGAGAGATAGATCGTCCAGAGCAGCGGGAAGATATTGATCGCCAGCAGCAGCACGATCGTCGGCGTGATGAAGAGCCAGGCGAGCGTTCTGTCTGATAAGCCCCGGATACGACGCGCGACGCCTGGCTGGACCATGACGGCCCGATAGGTGATCCGCGAAGAGGCACTCAATTCGTTCATTGCGTCGACCGATCCTGGCACCCGGCGTCGACGATGCGACGGTTCCGGTCATCTCGAAGGACACCCGGAGCGCGAGCGTACGCGCTCCGGGCAGCTCGCATCAGAACTTCTTGCCTTCTTCCTTGAAGATCGCCTTCCAGTCCTTGACCAGACCGTCGAGCGCTTCCTGCGCGGTGCCCTTGTCGGCCACCACATAGTCATGCACGCGCTTCTGCTCGGCTTGCAGCAGCTGGGCGTAGGAGGGCTCGGCCCAGAAATCGACGACCATGCCCATCGACTGCAGGAACTCCTTGGCGAAGGGCGCGCTGTTCGGGAAGCTCGGGTCGTTCAGTACGGACTTGGCGCAGGAATAGCCGCCGAGCGCCCACCACTTCTTCTGGACGTCGCCGCCGGAGAACCACTTGATGTATTGCAGCGCCTCGGCCTGGTTCTTGGAGTAGGAGACCACCGAAATACCCTGGCCACCGAGCTGCGTCGCCTGTCCGGCGGGACCTGCCGGATTGACGAAGAAGCCGATCTTGTCGCCGCCGACATTCGGATCCTTGTAGAGGCCCGGGAAGAAGGCGAAGAAGTTCATCTGCAGCGCAACCTGACCGGACTTGAAGGCATCAAGCCCCTCCGACATGTAGGAGTTGGAGGCGCCGGGCGGCGTGCAGCACTTGTAGAGCTCCTTGTAGGCTTCGAGCCCCTTCACTGCGTTGGCCGAGTTCACGAACCCGTCCATCGCATAGGGCTTCTTCGGATCGTCGTATTTGAAGCCGTAGTCGTAGAGGTAGTTCGACACGCCCATAGTGATGCCTTCCGAACCACGCTCGGTGTAGATCGAGGCGCCATAGACCTTCTTGCCGTCGATCTCGCGACCCTGGAAGAATTGCGCGATGTCCTTGAGCTCATCGAGCGTCTTCGGCACGCCGATATCGCGGCCATACTTGGCCTTGAAGTCCTTCTGCACGTCCGGCCGCGCGAACCAGTCCTTGCGATAGGTCCAGCCCACCGCGTCGCCCATCGCCGGCAGCGCCCAGTAGTTCGGCGTGTTCTTGGGCCACTCAGAATAGCCGACCACCGTCGCCGGCATGTAGTCGTCCATGCTGATTCCTTCCTTCTTGAAGAAATCGTTGAGCTTGACGTACTGGCCGTTCTCCGCGGCACCGCCGATCCATTGTGAATCGCCGATGATCAGGTCGCACAGCGAGCCGTGCGAATTGAGTTCGTTCAGGAATCGATCGGCGTAATTGGTCCACGGCACGAATTCGAACTTCATACCGATACCCGATTTGGCGGTGAAGTCCTTCGACAATTCGACCAATGCGTTGGCGGGGTCCCATGCGGCCCAGCACAGCGTGATGGTCTTGCCTTGCGCCTGTGCGGGCGTGGTCCCCGCTCCGACACCAAATGCGGCGGCAACAGCCCCGCATGCCACGACAAGCCTCTTCATCGTTCGTTTCATTGCACGTTCCCTCCGAGTGGGCCGGCCATCGACATGGCGCGGCTTTCCTACCCGCTCGAATGCTTCGAGCAGAGCGACACAGTCCATGACGAGCTGAGTAACTAAACTGGTGTTTCCTCGCGCCACCCGGATTCTATAGGCCCGGCAGGCTCGATTTGTTTAGTGAAACACCAATTACTAAACATTGCAAGCGGTCTTGGAGGATTCTTCGACGCAGGCCTGACACCGGCGTTCGAAGCGCTGTGCCTGTCCTGTCTAGCTAGGCGCCGACCTTGGCCAGCACGTCGGCGCGCAAGAAGCGTTCGATGAAAAGCATGAACAGCACCGAAGGCACGAGCAGGATCAGCGCCGTGATCGAGGCGACCTGGTAGTTGCCGCCCATCGCTGCATTGTAGAGCAGCAGCGGCAGGGTCGTGACCTGCGGCACGCCGACGAAGAAGGTGCCGGTGAACTCGTCGAGCGATTCCAGGAAGACGAAGATGCCGCTGGCGATGATGCCCGGCGCGGCCAGCGGTAACGTCACCGAGAAAAAGGTCCTGAGCGGCGAAGCGCCGATGTTGCGTGCCGCAAGCTCCAGATCCTTGTCGACTGCGCCGAAGGCGGCAGCCGCGATCCAGACCGAATAGACCAGCCCATGCGCGGCATGGACAAGCACCACGGCGAAGACCGTGCCGTTGATGCCGAGTTGGTAGAAGACGCGGGCGACGTTGATGTAGATCGCGACCGATGGAAAGGCCTGTGGCAGCAAGAACAGAATCATGAACAAGGCGCGCACCGGCAACTTCAGCCGCGCCAGTGCGTAGCCGGCCGGAATCGAGAGCGTGAGCGCAACGATGACCGTCAGCACCGCGATCCAGACCGATGTACCGAGTGAGGCCATGGCGTCGCCCGTCGGGCGGAATACCTGCTCCCAATAGCGCGTGCCGTAGATCACCGGCAGCTTGTAGGGCGTGTACCAGCGTTCGGCCACGGACCAGAGCGCGAGGTTGACGAGCGGGCCGATCAGCACGAAGGCGAAGACTGCGAGCAGGAACGCGGCGAGCGCCGCGCGCAGCGAGGACGCCAGACGCATCATGTTGCGCCCTCCTTCGCCATGCCGCGCTTGAGATAAATAATCGCAGCCCCCGCCGAGAGCAGGTAGGTGACGACGCCAAGCGCATTCGCCGTGGCGTAGTCGCCGTAGGCGTTGATGCGGAAGGCCATGTCGACGGTCAGCATGGTGGGCTGCGATCCCGCCACCATCATCGGCACCGACAGCACTGAGAGCATCGTCACAAAGGATAGCACCAGCGCCACGAGGAGCTGTGGCATCACCTGAGGCAGCGCGAGTTCGACCAGCACGCGCAAGCGCGTGGCGCCAAGATTGCGGCCCGCTTCGAGCGTCGCACGGTCGAGAGCTGCGAGCGCGCCGGCGAGTAGCAGGGCAACGAAGGGCGTCTGCTTCCAGACGAACGTAGCGATGATGCCGCGCCAGTCGAGGAAGCTTACAGCCTGAAGCGGCTCCATGAGCCCCATGGCCACGAAAGAATTGTTCATCAGCCCGTTCTTGGCGAGGAAGGTTCGCATGCATTGTGCCGCGACGATGAACGGGATGAAGAGCGGCCAGCGGTAGAGCGCCTTGAGCGTCCCGACGATCCAGCGGTTCTCACCGAGCGTCAGCGTGCCAGCGATGATGATGGCGGCGAGCCCCGTGAACAGGCAGGAGGCGAGCACGATCACGACCGTAAAGAGCATGTCGCTGGAATACAGCTCCCAGGCCTTTCGGAAAGCGTCCAGCGAGATGCCGCCCTGCGGCCTGGTAAAGGCCGAAATCAGGGAGAAGCTCAAGGGATAGAGAAACAGCGCGGCCACCAGCGCGAGGCCAGGCGCGACGAGGAGCAGAGCTAGCTGACGTTGGGAGATGGACATCAAACCTGCTGACGGCGGAGCAGAGGAGAAAGGTCGTCATTCCCGGGCGCGCCCCGGAGGAATGACGACCTTTAGAAATGATTCAGTTCGCGACCTTCTTCTCGTAGCCCTCGAGAATGTCGTTGAAGTAGGGCGCAATCGGGAAAGGCTTGCCGTTGCTGGCGAGCTCGGCCGGCGTCACGTCGGTGAAGAGCTTGTCCCATGCGGCCTTGTCGAGCTTGCCCTCGAGGTTCTTGGCGTCGATGCCCGGATACCAGTTGAACTTCTTGACGATGCCGTCGGCCTGGACCTGCGGCGATGTTGCCAGCGCGATGAAAGCCTCGGCCAGCTTCTTCTGTGCCGATTTCTCCGGGATCGAATAATACATCGGCTGTCCGGGCATGCCGGGCGAGACGAGTTTCAGCTTCATGTTCGGGGGCAGTTTGCCGTCAGCCTGCCAGGAGTAGAACATGTCGACCCAGACCGGGCCGATTGCGATCTCGCCGCGGTTCAACATGTCGAGGGTGCCGGCATTGCCGGGTGTGATGGTGGCGTTGGCGTTGAAGGCCTTCAACTCCGCGAAGGCCTTGTCCCAGTTGGCCTTGGTGGCGGCGTCGTATGGGCCCTTCATCAGCTTGTCGGCATCGCCGCCGAAGGCATAGACCCAGCCGGCGACGAAGGCGACGCCCGACATGCCGCCCTTGATGCCATTGTAACCGAACTGCTTCGGATTCTTCTTGGCCCAGTCGGCGAGCTCGGCGAAGGTCGCCGGCGGTGTCTTGACCATGTCGGCGTTGTAGGCGAGCGCGGTCTGCGACTGGAACATCGGGATGACATAGCCGCTCACGTCGGTGCCGAGCGCGTTCCTGGCTGCGTCGCCGGTGGCGAGCTTGGCGGTGTCGACATCGGCCGTATACTTGCTGAGCAGACCTTCCTTGACCATCAGGCCGGCGGCCTTCTGGTGGATCACCACCACGTCGAAATCCGTCGTGGCCGAGCCCTTCTGGGCGTCGAGCTTCTCGTAAATCTTCTGGGAGCCGGCATCGCCCGGACCAGTCCCGACCGAGACGACCTTCACGCCGGGATGAGCCTTCTCGAACATCGGGCCAAGGTAGTCCTTCACGTAGTCGACCATGTTCTGATCACCGGCCGAGGCGACGTTGAGCGTTTGCGCACTGAGCGGCGAGGCCGCGATCAGCGCGGCGAGCGAGGTGGCGATGGTGAGAAGGCGCATGAGTCTGGCTCCGTGTCGGATCGTTGGATTGCGTCAGGCAGGGATGGAGGCCTGTGCGGCCGGGAAGATGTGAAGGCGTGACAGCGGGATGCGCAGGCCGACGGCCGCGCCAGTTTCATGGCGGGTCGCGTGGTCGACGGTGATCTGCCGGCCGGCCGCCTCAACGCGGTAACGGTAAAGCCCGCCCGGATAGCTGCGCGCGGCGATGCGGCCCGGCACCACGAGATCCTCGCCCGCTGCTGCGTCGGGCGCATCGAGGCTCGCGACATCGTCGCGGAAATAAGCGAGTGCTTCGCCCGCTGGCAGCTCAAGGCCGGGTTGACTGGCGAGCACACCGCGCGCCTCGCCCGCAGTGATCGCGGCAGAGCCCTCGCCGGGCTCGACGTGCAGCGGCAGCACGTTCTCGGCGCCCATGAAATTAGCGACGAAGCCGCTGTTTGGCCGGTCGTAGACCTCCTCCGGCGTGCCGATCTGCGCGATAAGGCCCGCATTCATGATGACGAGCCTGTCGGCCATCGTCATCGCTTCCTCGCGGTCATGCGTGACATGGATCGTGGTGACGCCGAGCCGCTGCTGGATGGCGCGGATCTCGTGGCGCATCGTCATGCGGATCTTGGCGTCGAGATTGGAGAGCGGTTCGTCGAGCAGCAGGATGCCGGGATCGATTGCAAGCGCGCGTCCCAGCGCCACACGCTGGCGCTGCCCGCCCGACATGGCCGTGACCTTGCGGTCCTCGTATCCCGCGAGCCCGAGCATCTCCAGCAGTGAGGACACTTTTGCGGCGATATCGTCTTTGGAGACCCCGCGCAGCTTCAGGCCGTAGCCGATATTCTGGAGCACCGTCATGTGCGGCCAAAGCGCGTAGGACTGGAAAACCATCGCCATGCCGCGTTTCTCGGGCGGCAGACCGGCGACATCCTTGCCGCCAACGGCGATCGAGCCGGACTCGATCGGCACAAAACCGGAAAGAGCGCGCAGAAGCGTGGTCTTGCCGCAGCCGGAAGAACCGAGCAACGCCGTGAAGGTCCCCGGCGCGAAATCGAGATCGACGCCGTGAAGCACCTTCGTGCCGCCATAGGCGACGTGCAGGCCGCGCACGTCAATTGCTGCGCCGACGCGCGACATAGCTTGCGAGCCCGCCCGCACGATCCGTCCCTCCACACCGTCCCATTCGCCCAGATGGAATTGTTCTTCCATTCCGTGATCGGCTTGGAATAAACATAACGCTCCCTAGCGCGCGCGTGCAACAGATTTATGACCCCGATGACCACCGAAATCCGATCGCTCTGGCTGATGCCGAACCCTGCGGATCAAGCGTTTCTCGCTTCGCTCATCGGCGAGCTTGCGTCGCGTTTCGGCACGCCGATCTTCGCGCCGCATCTAACGCTGCGCGGCGACACGGATGCGACATTCGAGCGTCTCCACGACGAGGTTCGGGCTGCCGCATCCGCATTGCAGCCCTTCGCCGAACCGATCAATTCGGTCGAGACGACGGAGGCGTTCTTCCGGGCCTTCTACGTGCGCTTCGCCGTCTCGGTGCCGCTCGACAGGCTGAAGCGACGCCTCGATCCCGAGGGACTCGAAGACTTCATGCCGCATGTCTCGCTGCTCTACGGCAAGTTGCCGGAGGTGGTGAAGGCACCGGCAGCCGCCGAGTTCAGGCAGCGCCTGGCCGGCCGGGCCATGACCTTCGACCGAGTTTGCGTCGTCCGTTCAGGACAGGACATCGCAATCGCCGATTGGACGATCCAGGCGACGGTACCGCTCGGACGCTGAGACCGGTATCAGCGGCCCGTCAGCATCCATTCATGCGCCGGGTCGTTGTGAAATTTCCAGATCCGCTTCGGGCCGGCCATGACATTGAGATAATAGAGGTCGTAGCCATGCGGTGCGCCGACGGGATGGTAGCCCTTCGGCACCAGAACGACGTCACCGTTCTCGAAAGCGAAAGTCTCGTCCAACGAGCGGTCATCAGTATAGACGCGTTGAAAGCCAAAGCCCTGCGGCGGGTTCAGGCGGTGATAATAGGTCTCTTCGAGCTGCGATTCCGCCGGCAGCCTGTCCTGGTCGTGCTTGTGCGGCGGATAGCTCGACCATGAGCCGGCCGGCGTGACGACCTCGACGACAAGCAGCCCGTCGGCGGGCTCCGTCTCGGGCAGGATGTTGCGGACATGGCGGGTGTTGCTGCCCTGTCCTCGTGTCAGGCAGCCGACATTCTGCGGCGCGATCAGGCGCGGCGGACGCGCGTTCGCAACGCCGGGCGCCGAGCAGATGGCGACTTCGCAGAAGCCTTGAGCTGTCACCGACCAGTCGGACCCAGCCGGCACATAGAGCGACCAGGGATCGGCCTCGAAGGGCGAGCTGCGCCCACCAATGACGCCGAAATCCTGTCCGCCCGCATGCGCCGCGACCTTGCCCGAGAGCAGGACGAGGCAGTGCTCGCGCGCGCCAGTCGCGCGCACCAGGCTCTGGCCGTCGCGGAGGGCGTGAACGGCGAAGCCGACATGGGACCATCCGGCCGTCTGCGGTGTCACGTCATGGATGCACCCATCGGCATCGGACGTACTCGGCTTGATGAGAAGCTTCGACATGAAACCTCCGGGCTTAGGCAAGCCCGGCCTCCCTCAGGCTCTGCTTCAGATGTGCAACACCCTTCTTGGCATAGGTCAGCGGGTGTGCCTTCCTTGGATCCTGCTCCGCCTCGACGACGACCCAACCGGAATAATTCGGAAGCTCGCGGAAGACGGCCGGATAGTCGACCATGCCGTCGCCGGGCACGGTGTAGACACCGAGCTCGCTGCCCTGCCCCAACACCGCATCGAGGAAACTCCAATCCTCGCGGCGCGCCTGCTCCATCACGGCACGACGCACGTCCTTGGCGTGAACATGGCTGATGCGGTCGCGATACTTTCGGGCGAGCGCTGCCGGATCAGCACCGCCCCACGTGGCGTGGCCGGTGTCGAGCAGGAGATGAGCAGCCTCGCCGGTCGCCGCCATGAAGGCGTCGATATCATCAGCGCTCTCGACGATGGTGCCGATGTGATGGTGGTAGACCAGCCTGACGCCCTCGGCGAGCGTACGCTCGGCGACCTCCGTGATACGGCGGCCGAATTGCGCCCAGTCACCCGCCTTCTTCACCGGCCGCTGCGACAGCGGCTTGCTGCGATCGCCATGGATTGCATTCGAGGTCTCGGCGAAGACCAGCACGTTCGATCCCATCGCTTTTAGGAGATCGAGATGCGGGCGCAGATGCCGCATCTCTTCGTCAGCATCACGCGTCAGAAGCTCCGCCGAATACCAGCCGGAGATGCAGGCCATGCCGAAGGGCGCGAGCGCGGCTTTCAGGGCCTGCGGCTCGCGCGGAAATTTGTGGCCGAGCTCCATGCCGACGAAACCCACCTCGCGCGCCTCGGCGAGGCACGTCTCGAGCGGTGTCTCGCCGCCAATGTCCTGAAGATCGTCGTTCGACCAGCCGATGGGGTTGGCGCCGATACGGATAGGCATGTCGTCCTCGCTTGATCAGTATTTGCGGCGCACGAGCGCCTCAACGTAGTTGCGCCTTGCCGCTTCGACCTCGGCGCGCTCCGAGACCTCCGGTACCGCCACATCCCACCAATGGCCACCGGCATCGGTCGAGGGCAGCGGGTCGGTGTCGATCACGACGACGCTGGTCCGATCGTGACTTCGCGCCTCATCGAAGGCCGCTTCCAGCTCGGTGATGCCAGCAACCTTGCGCGCAATCGCCCCCATTGCTGCAGCGTGGGCTGCGAAGTCGATCGCAGGCAGCGTCTCATGACGGGTATCGCGCAGGAGGTTGTTGAAGGGGGCGCCGCCGGTCGCGTTCTGGAGCCGGTTGATGCAGCCGAAGCCTCTGTTGTCGAGCACGACGATGATCAGTTTCGCACCTGACATCACCGACGTGGCGATCTCGGAATTCATCATCAGATAGGAACCATCGCCCACCATCACGATGACTTCGCGCGCGGGATCGGCGAGCTTGACGCCCAGCCCGCCGGCGATCTCGTAGCCCATGCAGGAATAGCCGTATTCCATGTGGTAGCCGCCGGGCGCGCCTGCTTGCCAGAGCTTGTGCAACTCGCCGGGCAAGCCGCCGGCCGCGCACAGCACGACGTCGCTGGGCTGGCTTTTGCGTTGAATCGCGCCGATGACCTGCGCATCGCTCGGCAAAGTTTCGTTGCCGGCAGCCAGATAGCGCGCAGCCGTTTCCAACCATTCCGTGCGGCCGGCCCTTGCCTGCTGGGTCCAGATGGCCGGTGCGGTCCAGCCCTGAAGTGCGGCGCCGAGTTCGGCCAAGCCGACCTTGGCATCGGCGACGAGCGGTTGAGCACGGTGCTTGCCGGCATCAAAGGCCTGCGTGTTGAGGCCAACGATCCGGCAAGCAGGATCGGCAAACAGCGAGCGTGAGCCTGTGGTGAAATCCTGCAAGCGCGTGCCGATCGCGAGCACGAGATCGGCCCGCCGCGCAGCATCGTTAGCCGCGCCGGTGCCGGTGACGCCGATCGCGCCGAGATTAAGCGGAATGTCGTGAGGCAACGTGCTCTTGCCGGCTTGCGTTTCCGCGACCGGGATGCTGTGCGCCGTGCAGAAGGCCGCAAGATCGCCTTCCGCCTCGCTATAGAGGACGCCACCGCCGGCAACGACGAGCGGACGCTTGGCGGCCTTCAGCAACGCTGCAGCCTGCGCCAACTGCGTCTCGTCGGGCCGCGACCGGCGCGGCTGCCAGACGCGCTCGGCGAAGAACCAGTCGGGATAGTCGTAGGCTTCCGTCTGCACGTCCTGACAGAGCGCGAGCGTCACGGGCCCGCATTCGGCGGCATCCGTCAGGACCTGCATCGCACGCTCGAAGGCGGGCATGATCTGCTCGGGCCGGGTAATACGGTCGAAATAGCGCGAGACGGGCCGGAAGCAATCATTGGCGGAGACAGTGCCGTCGCCGAAATCCTCGATCTGCTGCAGCACCGGATCGGGGCGCCGACCGGCGAAGACATCGCCCGGCAAAAGCAGCAGCGGCAGGCGATTGACGTGAGCGACGGCTGCGGCCGTCACCATGTTGGTCGCACCGGGGCCGATCGAGCTCGTCACTGCCATCATGCGCCGGCGGCGCGAAGCCTTGGCGAAGGCGATCGCGGCATGTGCCATCGCCTGCTCATTGTGCGCGCGCAAGGTTGGCAGACGGTCGCGCACCGCATACAGCGCCTCGCCGAGACCCGCAACATTGCCATGCCCAAAGATCGCCCAGACGCCGGCGAAGAGCGGCTGGTCTTGCCCGTCGATCATCGTCCGCTGCGCAGCCATCGCGGCAACGAGCGCCTGCGCCATGGTCAGCCTGATCGTCGCCATCACTTAGCTCCTACTCAACCGCGCCGCCAGGCTTGGACCAGCCGGCCAAAGCGCTCCGTCATCGCGGCGACCGCGCCTTCGTCGTCGAGGCGGCCTGCAAACCAATCGCGGGCAGGCTCGCCAAAGATCGAACGCCCGACGGCGAAACCCTTCACGCTGGCCGCGCCACGGGCCAGTTCGAATGCCTCTTCGAGCTTGGCGAGCGGCGCATCAAGTCCCAGCAGCACGACGCCACGGCAATAGGGATCGTTCTCGGCAATAGCGCCATCGATCTGCTGCCAGGCAGCGACGCTCGGCTGCGCCTCAAGCTTCCACCAATCGGGCTTGATGCCCAGCCCATAGAGCCGGCGCATGACGCGCGCCGCGGTGTCGTCCGCCAGCGCGCCATGCTTCGAGGCGACGATCTCGACGAGCAGTTCGCGCCCGGCCTGACGGCAGGCAAGCGATACGCGCTTCAGCGTCGCATCCTGCGCGGCCTTGAGCGCCTCAGCATCGTCGGGATGGTAGGTGCAAAAGCATTTCGCGACATGGTCGACCGGCCATTCGGCGAGCGCGAGACCGAGCGAGCCCTCGGCGTCTGTTTCCAGCGCCAGTGGACGTGAACCTGTTCGTTCCAGAGGTCGCGCGATCCAAAGACGATGATCGGCGGCGCGGAACAGCGCCTCGCGGCCGTAGCGCCCGTCGAGCAGCATGCCGAAACCGGGTTGCCCCTGCGCAACGCGTGCCGCCGCCTCGACCGCGAGCCTCTTGAAGACGGCGATCCGCTCGCGTGGGGCACCAGCCTCGTCCGCGATCGCCTCCATCTGGCTGCGATGGTCGATGGCAAGCGCCATGAGCGTCGGCGGCTGCGGGCGGCGCGTCGTCGCCCAATGGATATGGTTGATGTCTGCATCGTGCCGCAAGGCGCGGTGCGGCGAGCCATGCTTCAGGAAGTATTGCAACTCGTCGAAGGTCGGGCTCTCCGGCGAGCAGAGCAGACGCGAGACCGCGAAGGCGCCGCAGGCGTTGGCCCAGGCGCAGCAGGTTTCGGTCGCTTCGTCGCGAAGCCAGCCGCGCAGGAAGCCGGACATGAATGCGTCGCCCGCGCCGAGCACGTTGTAGACCTCGACCGGAAAGCCCGGCCCCTTGATGCCGTCGTCCAGCGACTGCGGGATCGCGCCCGGGAAGACGACGCAGCCCATGGGCCCGCGCTTGCAGACGATCGTCGCCGCGCTGAGCGAGCGGATGGTGCTGATAGCGGCGAGCGTGTCCTCGCTGCCGCCGGCGGCGTGAAGCTCCTCCTCCGTGCCGACGATCAGGTCGCAATCCGGTAGGATGGCCTGGAGGTGGCCAGTGACGGTGTCGGAGCGGATATAACGTTCTTCGCCCGCCGCATGCCCGGCGAGGCCCCAGAGATTGGGGCGATAGTCGACATCGAATACGACCTTGCGGCCATGCTTGCGCGCGAGCGCGATCGCCTTGCGCTGAGCCGCGGCCGCATTGGGAATGGCGAAATGCGTGCCAGTGACGACGACGGCGCGGGCCGAGGCGATAAACTCCTCATCGATCTCGCTTTCGTCGAGCGCGGCGTCGGCGCAATCGGTGCGGTAGAAGATAAGCGGGAAGGTTTTTTCGTCGCGCACGCCAAGGATGACCAGCGAGGTCAGGCGCTTGGGATCGACGACGACGCCTTCCGTGTCGACACCTTCGCGGCGCAGCTGCTCCAGGATGAAGCGACCCATCTGCTCGTCGCCGACGCGGGTGATCACGGCTGACCTCAGCCCAAGCCGGGCCGTGCCGATCGCGATGTTGGTCGGGCAACCGCCCACAGCCTTGGAGAAGCTCGTCATATCCTCGAGCCGGCCGCCAATCTGCTGGCCGTAGAGATCGACCGAGGAGCGGCCAATCGAGATCAGATCGAGCTTCGGCTCAGCCATCAGCGCGCGCTTTCTCGGCAGTGCCCACGGCCAGCGTCATGGCGAGGGCGAAGGTAGCGGCCATCGGACGGAAGGCGCCGTAATCGGCCTCCCGAACCTCGAGCCAGAGGGTGCAGTTCTGCACGAGCGGACTAAGCGGCCCGTCGGTCAACGAAATGACGGGGATGCCGCGCCGATGCGCCTGCGCAGCGATGTCGATGGTGTCAGGCGTATAGGGCGCGCAGCTGACCGCAAGGAGCACGTCGCCTGGCCTCGCCAACGCCGCCTGCTCGGCGCCCAGCCCCGCGACATGATCGACCAGAATCGCCCGGATTCCGAGCTTGCCGAAGGCATAGGCGAGATAGGACACGACCGGAAACATGCGCCGGGCACCGACGAGGACGATGCTCTGCGCTTTGGCGAGAAGATCGGTGGCGCGGTCGATATCGGCATAAATCGAGCTCTTCTCGAGCTGAGCGAGCGAACTGCGGCTCGCCGCCACGAAGCCATCCAGAAGCACACGCGCCATGTCAGGCCCTGCTGCGCCTTCGTCGCGCAGAATTTCGATGCGCTCGCGATAATCGGGGAATTGCTGGCGAAGGCGGCTGCGGAAAACATGCTGCAACTCGCTGAAGCCGGAGAAGTCGAGCGCCTGCGCGAATCGGACGAGCGTCGAGGGTTGGACTCCGGCCTGTTCGGCCACCTGCGCCGAGGTGTGCAGTGCCATGTCGTCGGGATGGGCAAGCGCAAAATCGGCTACCTGCCGCAGCCGCTTCGGTAACGAGTCCGCACGCTCGCACAACCGTGTCACGAACGCGTCGTAATCCGGTCTGACATGATCCTGTGACGCCGCGGGTGACATCGAGAAGGCACTCTCCGACCTTGACTTAGCCTTGACTTGGCGGCGCAGAGAATGGAATGTTTATTCCATTAGTCAAGCCGAACAAAAAAAATATGCCGTTTAGGGCGTTAGGCCGTGACTGGGACGGACATGATGATGACAATGCGGTTTGGACTTCTTGGCGCCGGCAGGATCGGGCGCATTCACGGTCTTAATGTCGCGGCACGCGGCGATGCACAGCTCGTCGCGGTGGCCGACGCCTCGCAAGAGGCTGCGTCCTCGCTGGCGCAGGCCGCAGGTGCGCTCACGGCCGATGCCGACGCGATCCTGAGCGATTCCGGCATCGACGCCATCCTGATCTGCACGCCGACCGATACGCATGCCGATCTGATCGAAGCCGCCGTCTCGGCCGGCAAGGCGGTGTTCTGCGAGAAGCCGGTCGACCTTGATTCGGGCCGCATTCGCCGATGCCTTGCTACGGTCGAGAAGACGGGCAAGCCCCTGATGATCGGCTTCAACCGCCGCTTCGATCCGAACTTCGCAGGCCTGGAGAAGCGGCTGCGCAGCGGCGAGGCCGGCGAGATCGAGATCGTCAGCGTCATCTCGCGCGATCCTGGACCGCCGCCGGTCGATTATGTGAAACGCTCTGGCGGCCTGTTCCGCGACATGATGATCCATGATTTCGACATGGCGCGCTTCCTGCTGGCGGAGGAGCCGGTCGAGGTGTTCGCGCTCGGCTCGGCGCTGGTGGACAAGGCCATCGGTGAAGCCGGCGACGTCGATACCGCCGCCGTGCTGATGAAGACGGCGAGCGGACGCATCGCGCAGATTTCGAATTCGCGCCGTGCCACTTACGGCTACGACCAGCGCATCGAGGTGCATGGCTCGAAGGGCATGCTGAGGGCCGGCAACATCCACGAGACCACCGTCGAGATCGCGACGAGCCAGGGCTTCCGTGCCGATCCGGTGCAGAACTTCTTCCTCGAACGCTACGCCGCCGCATATCGCGCCGAACTCGCTGCCTTCATCGATGCCTGTGCCGGCAAGGTTGCGCCCTCCCCGACCGGCCTCGACGGGCTGCGCGCGCAGATGCTCGCCGATGCGGCCACCGAATCGGCCCGCACTGGCCGTCCCGTCGCCATCAAGGCCGATTGAGCATGACACCTGCCGAACTCCTGCTGCGACGCTACGCAGCCCAGGGCCTCGTCGCCGAGGCGGGACGCATCGCGCTCGATTATTTCGGCCGCAAGGAAAGCCTCGGCATCACGATGAAGGGAGCCCAGGACTGGCTCACCGTCGCCGACGGCACTGTCGAGGACTTTTTGCGAGCGCGGTTGGCGGAGCTTTTCCCGGGCGACACCGTGATCGGCGAGGAAGGCGGGGGCGAGGCCAGCGATGCGGTCTGGATCATCGATCCGATCGACGGCACCGCGAACTTCGCCCATGGCGATCGCAACTGGTGCATCTCCATCGGCTTCCTGCTGAACCGCGAGCCGACGATCGGAATCGTCGCCGCGCCGGCGCTGGACGAGCTCTACGTCGCGCAACGCGGCCAGGGCGCCACGCTGAACGGGCGGAAGATCGCGGTCTCCGGCGTCGATGACATCAGGCGCGCCTATGTCGAACTGGGCTGGTCGACCCGCATGCCCGCGCAGCTTTATCTCGACGTGATCGGCCGCAGTTATGCCACCGGCTGCTCGATCAAGCGCTCGGGCTCCGGCACCCTCGGCCTCTGTCATGTCGCGAACGCGCGCACCGACGGCTATGCCGAGCTGCACATCAACGCCTGGGACGTCGCCGCCGGCATTGTGATCGTTGGCGAGGCCGGCGGCTGGGTGAACGACTTCTTCGCCGGAGACGGCATCAGCAAGGGCAACCCGATCCTGTGCTGCACGCCGGCGCTGGCATCGCAGCTCAGCAACATCACGGGGATTACCTGATCGACTTAATACTTGTTGCTTTGGGGCGACAGAGACGCCACCGTCATAGCCAATTACTGAGAACATCAAGTTCTCGTTCCGGGGAGGTGGGCCATGTTTTCGAGATCTCTGGCTTTCAGAGCGCTGTTCGGCGCCGGCATCCTGGCCGCAGGCGCGGCCACTGCGCCGGCATCGGCAGAGGGCTCGCTCGTGATGTATTGCGGCGTTCAGGAGGAATGGTGCCGCGCGATGGCCACGACCTTCGAAAAGGAGACGGGCATCAAGGTTTCGATGACGCGGAAATCCGCCGGCGAGGTTTACGCGCAAATCAGGGCGGAGGCCGCGAACCCGCGCGGCGACATCTGGTGGGGCGGCACAGGCGATCCGCATCTTCAGGCTGCCGAAGAGGGGCTGACGCTCGAATATGAATCCCCTGTCAACAAGGACCTGCACGACTGGGCGCTGAACCAGTGGAAAGCGGCGAAGCAGCGCTCGATCGGCATCTATGCCGGCGCGCTCGGCTTCGGCTACAACACCGAGCAGATCAAGGCCAAAGGTATCCCTGAGCCGAAATGCTGGGCCGATCTGCTCAATCCCAAACTCAAGGATGATGTCCAGGTCGCCGACCCGAACTCGTCCGGCACTGCGTATAACCTGCTTGCCACGGTCGTGCAGCTGATGGGCGAGGACAAGGGCTTTGACTATCTCAAGGCCCTGCACAAAAACGTCAGCCAGTACACCAAGTCCGGCGCAGCACCCGCCAAGGCGGCGAGCCTCGGCGAAACCGCCGTCGGCATCGTCTTCATCCACGATGCCGTCGTTTTCGCGGTGCAGGGCGACCCGATCAAGGCCGTCGCGCCGTGCGAAGGCACGGGCTACGAGATCGGCTCGATGTCGATCGTCAAGGGCGCACGCAATCTGGACAACGCCAAAAAGTTCTACGATTGGGCGCTGAGCCCCGCCGCGCAGGCGCTTGGCGCGCCCGCGAAGTCGTACCAGGTGCCATCGAACAAAAACGCGCCGGTGCCGGTGCAGGCGCCGAAGATGAGCGAGATGAAGCTGATCAACTACGATTTCGTCAAATACGGCTCGTCGGCCGAGCGCACGCGGCTGCTGACGAAATGGGACAAGGAGGTCAAGTCGCTGCCGAAATAATAGCCTCAGCGGAGACATCAGATGCGCCCTTCGACACGGCTTGCTCTGCTGTTCGGCTGGCTCGGCTACGCGCTCGTGCCCTGGTACCTGCCGGAGGGGTGGGACCTCACCGGTTATCCGTTCGGGAGAGCCGGCACGGCGCTGGCGCTGGCGATATCGGGCGCGGCGCCGTGGCTCTGGCCGATCGGCATCGCACTCCTCGCGGCGTCTCTCCTTGCCGTTCGTGCCGAGACCCATTTCAGCGGCCGCGCGCTGATCGCCATCGGGCTGTTCGGCCTCATCGTTTTCTTCGCACAAGGCTTTGCGGTCACGCTGCCTGATCAGGGCATGCCCTGGCTCGCGGCGCGGCTCGGCGGCGCGGGCGCCGCCCAGCCAGGCATGGGGTTCGGCGCGCTGCTGACGCTGTTCTCGCTGCTCCTGCTGCTCTGCCACGGCCTCGCCTATCGCGGCTTTTGCCGCGGCGATCTTTTCACCACGTCCACGATCGGTGTCGTGGTGCTGCTGATCGCCCTCTTCATCTTCCTGCCTGTTACGGTGATACTGCGCAGCGCGCTGGTCGATGCCACCGGCGGCTGGGCGCTCGGCGAATTCGCAGACCGCCTGTTCTCCTCGACGATCTGGGGACTGGGGTGTCTCGGCGGCGGCATCGCCTGCGGCGTTGCCTGGAATACGCTGGTCCTCGGCGTGCTGGCCGGCGTCATCACCACGCTGCTCGGGCTTGCCTGCGCGCTGCTCGTGTTGCGCACGGCGATGCCGGGCAAACGGCTGATGCGGGCGATGACGGTACTGCCGATCATCACGCCGCCCTTCGTCATCGGCCTTGCGCTCATCCTGCTGTTCGGCCGCTCCGGCCTCGTGACCGGCCTGATGTCCGAATGGTTCGGCATCCCGCGCTCGCGCTGGATCTACGGCCTGCCAGGTGTGCTGCTGGCGCAAGTGCTGGCCTTCGCGCCGATCGCCTTCCTCGTGCTGATGGGTGTGGTGCAGGGCATCGCGCCAAGCCTCGAAGAGGCGGCGCAGACGCTTGGCGCCAAACATTGGCAGACGTTCCGCTCCGTGACCTGGCCGCTGCTGCGGCCAGGGCTCGCCAACGCCTTTCTGCTCGGCTTCGTCGAGAGCCTCGCCGATTTCGGCAATCCGCTCGTGCTCGGCGGCAATTTCGAAGTGCTCTCGACCAAGATCTTCTTTGCCGTGGTCGGCGCCGCACATAACCAGGGCATGGCGGCCGTGCTGTCGATCGTGCTGCTCGTGTTCACGCTCGGCGCGTTCTGGCTGCAGCAGAGGTGGCTCGGCGGCAAGAGCTACACCACCGTCTCCGGCAAGGGCGATGCCGGCATGGCGGCGAAGCTGCCGACCTCCGTCACCGCGCTGTCCGCCGCGGTCATCATACCGTGGGTCGTGCTGACGGTTGTGATCTACGCGGTCATCCTGATCGGCGGCTTCGTCAAGACGATGGGCCGCGATTACACGCCGACGCTGGAGCACTACCGCACCGGTTTTTCCATCGACTTCAGCCATGGCCTGTTCTTCGAGGGCGCGGCCTGGCCCTCTCTGTTCACGACGCTGGAGGTCGCTGCGATCGCAGCGCCACTGACGGCGCTGATCGGTCTGCTCACCGCCTATCTGCTCACGCGGCAACGTTTCGTCGGTCGTCACCTGCTCGAATTCACGACCATGCTGAGCTTCGCCATCCCCGGCACCGTGCTCGGCGTCGCCTATATCCTCGCCTTCAACGTGCCGCCGATCGAGATCACCGGCACCGGCCTCATCCTCGTGATCGCCTTCGTCTTCCGCAACATGCCCGTCGGCATCCGCTCGGGCATCGCGGGGCTGGCACAGATCGACAAGAGCCTCGACGAGGCCTCGACCACGCTGCGCGCGCGCAGCTTCACGACGCTGCGCCGCGTGGTGATGCCGCTGCTCAAGCCCGCGCTCGTCGCAGCGCTGATCTACAGCTTCGTGCGCAGCATCACCTCAGTCAGCGCCGTGATCTTTCTGGTGTCGGCCGAGTACAATCTCTCCACCGCCTACATCGTCGGACGGGTCGAGGCCGGCGAGTTCGGTCTCGCCATCGCCTATTCCTCGGTGCTGATCGTCGTCATGGCGGTGGGCATCGCGCTCATTCAATTCGGCGTCGGCGAGCGCAAGCTCGGCCGCAGGCCCGCAGCGCTTGCGACTTCGGCCGCCGAGCCCGCCACATAGGACTCGCAGATAGGACTTGCCATGCCCAAATCCGGACCTGCCTCCGTCGAGTTCAGCCATGTCAGCATGCGCTACGGCCCTGTCACGGCGGTGGACGATGTCAGCTTCACGATTCATGCGGGCGAGCTCGTGACACTGCTCGGCCCCTCTGGCTGCGGCAAGACGACGACTTTGCGCATGATCGCCGGGCTCGAGATTGCGAGCGAAGGGCAGATCCTGATCGGCGGCAAGGACGTGACACGGCTCTCGGCGGCGGATCGCGACGTCAGCATGGTGTTTCAGTCCTATGCGCTGTTCCCGCATATGACCGTGCTGGAGAACGCAGCCTACGGGCCGACGGTGAAGGGCCTCGGCAAGGCGCAGGCCGAGGCGATGGCACTGGAGAAGCTCGCGCTGGTCGGGCTCAAGGGCTTCGAGAAGCGCTACCCCTCCGAGCTGTCCGGCGGCCAGCAGCAGCGCGTCGCGGTGGCGCGCGCCCTCGTGCTGGAGCCGCAGGTGCTGTTGTTCGACGAGCCGCTGTCCAATCTCGATGCCAAGCTCAGGCGCCGGGTGCGGCAGGAAATCCGCGAGCTCCAGCAGGAGCTCAATCTCACCGTCGCCTATGTCACGCATGACCAGGAGGAGGCGCTCGCCGTCTCCGACCGCATCATCGTGATGTCGAACGCGAAGATCGCGCAACAGGGATCACCGCGCGAGCTTTACGAAGCACCCGCGAACAGCTTCGTCGCTGATTTCATCGGCGATGCCAATCTCGTCGATGTGACGATCGACGCGGTGCAGGACGGACAGGCGCAGATCATGCTGGGGCCCCTTCGCATGACGCTGCCGGCGCGCGGCCTCACGCCGGGTCCGGCCAAGGCTGCCATCAGGCCACACGGCATCACGCTCGGCGAGGGCCTTGCAGGATCAGTTCGAAAAGCCTCCTACCTTGGCGACCACGTCGAGCTGATCGTCTCGACTGATATCGGCGAGCTCTTCGTCATCAGCGGGCAAACCGACGTTCTTCCGGCCGAAGGCGCATCGATCAATCTGTCATTCGCACAACAGAGTATTGCTCTCGTTCAGTAGCGGCATCAGCTCGCGCGCTTAGCGGCATTCGAAATTCGCAGCGTCTTCGACGTCGCCACTGCCTTTATAGGTTGCGACCTTCGGGAACGGACACAGCGGACGTGTCCGGTTAACCCAGGGGACATCGGGAGTCTTGCGCGCCCTGGCGAGGATCAGGTCGGGAGCCGTGCCTTTCTCAACCCAGCTGTCGAGCGCCGTAACCGCATCGAACTCGTCGGTGGCCGGGCCGCCCGCGCAATGGTTCATGCCGGGGACGAGAAAGACACGGCTGAACTTGTCGGCATCCGCACCGTAGCGCGCCTGCAGAGCCTCCTGGTATCGGATCGTATCGAGCGACGAGAAGATCGGATCCGCCGTGCCGTGCAGGAAGATGATCTTGCCGCCCTTCGCCTTGAAGGTATCGAGATTGGTCGAGGTCGCGGCCTCGAATTCCATGCCGGCCTCGAATCCATCTTTGCCCTTGAAGACCTTTGGCGGATCGCGATCGAAATCGAATTTCATGCTCCAGTCGACCAGGTCGGTCGGCTGCTCGGGCGGGCTCATGAAATCATAGGCGACGCCTCCAGCAATGAGCGTGACGTTGCGGGCGTTCGGCGGACTGGCTTTCGGCGTTCCCATTGACCAGGCGGTCCAGCCACCCGCCGCGACACCTGGATCGTACGGCCACGCGGAATAGATGAGCTCGCCCTTCCCGTTCTTGATGCCTCCAAAGATACGCCTGAGGACCTCGACCTTGTCCTGCGGGAGGCAGGCCTCGTTCTGACCGTCCTTGCAAGCAAGCACGGATGGGTCGAACTTGCAGGCGGCGATGTTCTGGACCATCCCGTCCTTGACGCCATCAGCCGCGTCGCAGGACTGCAGGATACCGTCAGCAAGCAGCTTGAGATCGCTCTTGCTGAGCGCGCTGCCGAGGTCGGGTTTGCCGTCATCGCCCTTTGGGGCAATGGACATCAGCGCCTGGGTCCGGCCGATCGCGTCGATCGCGGCCAGCGGCACGCGATAGGCAGGTGCTGCGGCGATCACGCCATCGAACATATCAGGGTAGCGTTGCGTCGCCACCATCGACTGTCGTCCGCCGTTCGAACAGCCGACAAAGTACGAACGGGCGGGTGCGCGTCCCTGCACCTTGGCGATCAGCGCCTTGGCGGCGGTGGCAACGGGCGGAATCGAGCTGTAGCCCTTGTCGGCGCGCGCTTGTGGATCAAGGCCGAACAGATAGGGACCGATCGGCCCCGGCTCCTCGAGATGGCCGGCATCGGTCGACGCGGACGCATAGCCAGCGGACAATCCGTTCGGCTGCGGCGTACCTGATCCAATGACCCCCAACGCCAGCCGCAGGACGCCATCGACGCCCCCGCCGCCCTGGAAGATGAACTTGCCGTTCCAGCTCGTGGGGATGCGGACCTCGTAGCCGATGGCGTATGGCTTGCCGTCGATTCCCGTGCGTTCGTTGAGCTTGCCGCGGATCAGGCAATGGTCGGGCGCGGGTGTCGTTGCTCCGGCCGGCGCCGGAGGCAGCAGAGCGACAGGACCCGCGGGAACAAACGTCGCTTCGGTGACGTGTCCTGCGGCCGACACGCCTGTGGAAAGCGCTTCACAAGCCGCCTTGAAATCCTGCGCATGGAGTGGCGATGACGCGGCGACCATCACGGCCAAACCCAGTGGCGCGCCGATTTGAAACCTGGTCATGGCTCGCTTCCCCCGCGCAAGATTTATCGTTGCGAGATGATACTCACGCGCACTTGCCGCGCGCAAGGCGCAGCAATTCAATCTCGCGACAGGTTTCGCCCGAGCTTTGATTTGTCGTTTCAGTTTCGCGCCGCCCTCTTGTTCCCAAGAGGGCGCAGGGAAGACCGGGTGCCGACCTCGCACCCGCGGTCCGCTGCGCGAAGATGTAGCGCAGGAAAACCGCACAGCAGCATACAGGTGGTGCCGAACACTCGGCCTTCCCTGCGCGATGGTTTGACGGCTTATGCCGTGCTCTCCCGGGAGCCGAGTTCCTTCTGGCCTCCCTTGCCTCGCGAATTAGCGATGCAGTTGACCCGGTTGGGCGCTCCACACCTCCGCGAAAAGCTTGACCGTAGCGACGACGGTCAGGACCACACGGTTTTGCCGTACGCACGGTTCGCTGCTTCGCCGCAATATTCTTCGGCCTTGTCGACGTTGCCGAAAAATTGCAGGCGAGACGAACCTCAACAACGCCGCTCGTCGACACGCGGTTTCGGGCTCACAGGGACACCCCGCCCTGCCCGCACCTCTCGCATCCAACGCTGCCTGCGTCCACCGCAAGCCCGGCTCGCAATCAAGACGACTCGAGATCGCCCCTCAAGGATGAGCCGGGATGTCGCGACAGATACGATATTTCCGAATTTCGGTAAAGTGGAATATTTTTGTGGGGAGGGGTTGACGGGTGGTGGAGGGTGTTTTGCCCGACAGGCATCAGACGAAGATCTCCCCACCGTCCTCTTGACGACGGCGGAAAAAGGTCGCGTACTTCGGTTTTAGTGTAAGCGCTGCCTATTCAACCATAGTTAGTACCAATAAGACCATTTGGGGGGACAGACCGTGAAGCCAGGTTTGGCAGTCCTTGCGTGCGTCTTGATGGTATCAGGTTGCGCACAGCCGAAGGTGTGGATGAAGCCTGGAGCCGGCAACGAAGAGTTCAATCAAGCCCGATATGCCTGCCTACAACAGGGGCAACAACCGTACTCAACCGCATATATCAATCGATATGGCGGCTCCGCCTCGGGCGGCATGACAACAAACGGCATGTTGTACAACGCGTGCATGGAAGCTGGCGGATGGGCCCTAGTCGAGAATGCGACCGCCAATTCTCCCGCTTACACCGCCGCAGTAAAGGAGATAAATGACGAGGGGCGAGCGCTCTGCAGGAAGCCTGAATACTACCCCTATTATTCTTGGGCACCGTGCGGAGTACGGGAGGCTACTGCAGATCAGATGGCAGACCGGACACGCGTCACGCCTGCTGAGAAGCCCGTCTTCAATAAGATCAAGGCGGAGTCAGATGATATGAACGCTAGGCTGTTAGCGGCGCACCGTCAGTACAACGAAAAACATGGAGATGGGTTAGCCACGAACATTGAGCAGGCCATGGCCTCCTCCAATATCGTTCGACAAGAATATCTCGAAGGACGAATAACGCGTGGCGAATACAACAAGCGTCGCCGCGATATCGCCGCCCAAAGCGACGCCGAAGCTATACGCATTATCAGGGGCAACTAAAGCCCACCGGATCAGTGCCCGCGAACTAAAACACACGAGCGCATAGCGCGTGTGATTGTTGAAAAAGGCCTACACGACCAAGAAGAGAACGAATCAAGGTGGGCACTGCCCTGAACAGCACCTGCCATTTCAGAAGAAAATGGCGAACGTTGTGAACGGCGGCAACGCTCGGCTAGACGCTTTTCTAGCAACATACGAATGTAGCCGACACTACCAGTGGGGGAACTGTTGGTTGAGAGCAAGCAGAACCGGGAGCGGTTTCAGGTCGCCTATATTGGCGATGATGAAAATGACCACAGCATGGATGTCGAGGCGTTAGGCCCGGCGCTTCTAGCGTTCGGGCAACTCCTCCGTGCCGCAAATACCGAACTCAATCGGAATCGAGCAACCATGAAGGTGCTCGTTGATTCAAGGTTCGAGCACAAATGCTTCCTCATCAACTTTGAGACGCTGCAAACCATCCTCGATACTGCCAAAAACTTCCTAAACGATGAGGGCGTGAAGCACGCAGCCGATGTACTGCAGAAAGTCGGCGTCACTGCTGGTACAGCAGCAACGGCTCTCTTTGGCTATTTGAAGTGGCGTAACGGCCGAAAGATAGAGTCAGCGCAAGAGGTGACGCACGCGCCCGGCGCGGTCGTCATAAAGGTCGAGGGTGATAACAACACGATACAAATCGGCAGTGACGTTTTCCGACTCTCTCAGAATCCGCAGGTATTGGAAGCAGTAGAGGGCACCCTCGCACCGATAGAGAATAAAGAGGCCAAAGCAATCGAGTTTCGCAACGACGACAAGCGGTTTGCCTCCTTCAAAGGGAACGACATCAAGGCGATTGTCGCGTCTTGCGAGGGACCTGGTGATATTGAGACGGTCGATGAGGCGGAAGAGGAGCCCAAGGTCATCACCGCTACCTTGTACTCTCATGGCCCTGTATTTGAACCGAAGGCTCCTAACTGGCGCTTCCTATATAGGAAGAAACCTATCTATGCGGACATCAAGAGCACTAGCATTGCCAAGGACGCGGTGAAGCGCGGTGGGTCATTCATGAATGACCGTTATAGAGTGAAGATGGAAGTTACACCGCCTAACGATGAGCACACTGAGACACATTATAAGATCATCGAGGTTTTAGAATTTACGCCCGCCGAGCAACAGATCAACATGAAGCTTCGCGCAGCGAAGAAGCCGGCGAAGAAACGGGCAGCCAAATGAAAACGCCCCCCTTTTCGGGGAGCCCCAATCACTAGACTGGCCTGGCGACGATGCAGGAAGATCGAACGATGATTTGTAGCGCAAAGTCTTATCTTGAAATTCTTGGTCCCATATTGGGCTTCCTAGCCGCAGCTGCGTGGATGATGTCAGCTTGGTATGGCCTGAAGCCTCTCAGCTATGAAGCTATAGACACTACTATGCCGAAGCAGTCGCGCTGGAACGGCTACGCGGCACTCTTGGCCGCCTTGTCCGCAATCGCGCAAGTTTCCACAACTGTTATGCCCGCCTGTCGCGCCTTCGGCTAGACTATGATTTCCTTCCAAAGGCGCACACCGAATCAGAAATTTGCAAATGTCCGCTCTCGCAGCAAGTATGGATGGGTAGAGCGAAGCGAACCCCATCATAGGTCTATCTGCGGGCGAGGTTCGATGGGTTTCGCAAGCGCTCAACCCATCCTACATTCTGAAAATCGGAAGGCATGCCGAGAAAAAGGCATGCTTCGACCGTCGCGCAACTCACGGCTCATCCGATGAGCCATCGCCCTTTGTGGATATCGAACTTCACCGAGCCTTCGTCTCGCATTTTCAACAGCAGGGACTGGCAGGCTTCCTCGTTCGCGACATTGGCGCGCTTCATCACTTCGTAGACTTTGAGCGGCTTCTCTCGAAGCGCCATCAGGATATTTTCTCGATCATTCAGCACGACGAAACTCCTCTGATCAACGAACGCGCCAAATCACTGAAGGTACGACAGCTGATCTTCCGTGACGACGCGTTCGACATTCCCCGACGTGCTCTTGATACGGTATCGAAGACGCCCATCTGCCTCGATGGGCATACATTGAACGATGGTGTAAACCATCGCTGGATCAATAGTGGCACGTCCTTGTGGACCCTGGGGCTGGTGGCGAACGGCTTCATTCAGCTTATAGGCATATGACATGTGCTTCCCTCCAAAGTCGCCCATGGTTGCTCTAGCGTAGAGCATGCTGTGACGCAACGTAACCAGGCGCTCGTCTGGCAGCTTCGCCGGTGCGCAGGGACCGTTGGACCAGACGCGCCGCACTTTTGAGGTCGCCGCCTGCGCGACAAACGTCTATGTTCCCGGGACTCATTTGAACAGTTCCGGACGAATCGCAGGCGCAGGGATCGAGCAATGACCAAACAGAAACGCTCGGCCGAGCAACAAGTCGCGGATGAAGCGGACCGAAGGGCGCAAAATCCGAACGCGGCCCGGCAAACGATCGCGGACAGCCACGCCGATCCGGAGTTCCAGGAAAACTACAAGCGTCTCAGGGCGGAGCGCCTGGCGCGAGATGCCGGACCGACCAACAAGAATTGACCCGACTTTCGCGAAGCGCCTGGATCGAGACAAGATGACAAAGACATTTGGTGAGCATCAACCGCCGAAGCCAATCAGCAAAGCGGAGCGTGAAGCACGCAAGGCCTTCCGCCAGGTCGATGCGGTGAAGGCAATGTCCGAGCACGCGCTCGCCGAGGAGGCCTTCGCCCAGAATCGAGAGCGGCTGAAGGCAGAGCGACTGGCGCGCGAAGCCGCAGCGGGCCCGGTGCCAAAAACACAATCCAAGGCGAAGAGCAAGTGAACCCGCACCAACAACTGCTGGACTTGAGCATGCAGGAGCGGCTCTAACGCAGCACCAGGCTTCCTCCCGCGCGGAACGGTGAAGACGGATGGGTCGTGCGACGGGTTGAGCGAGGCGAAATCCATCAAAGTCCCGCCTGACGACGAGCGTAATGGGTTTCGCAAGTGCTCCACCCATCCTGCGCACCGCGATGATATCTGTCGACGGGTCAGACCGCCCCCACCGGCCGCAGCGTGATCCGGGTCAATTCGGAGGGGCGACCTAGTCGCAGCGCAAAGCCCGGCCACAATCCAGTGCCGTTGTTCACGTAAAGCGTCATCCCGTCGACGTCGTAACGCCCCGATACAAAACCGGCGTTGGCGGGTGCGGCCAGCCGGTCGATCCCGACGATCAATCCGCCATGCGTATGTCCGGACAGCTGCAGAGCCACGCCGAGCCTGGCAGCGTTGCGCGCGTCGCTCGGCTGGTGATCGAGCAGGATGACGGGGACGCCGTCGGGGATGCCTTCAAGGACCGCAGCAAGATCCCGGACAGGATGCGGCCCCCTGTGGCGCGATGCCCGGTCGGTGATCCCTGCGACAGCCAGCTTGCCGCCGTTGCGATCGAGAACCACACTTCTGTTTTCGAGCGACAGAAGTCCCAATTCGGCGAAACGCGCCATCCACGCGCTGTAGCCAAAGATGTACTCATGATTGCCCGAGATCACGTAGACGCCGTCGGTCGCCTTCAAATCCCGCAATGGCTCGATGTCGGCGCGCCGCGCCTCGAGCGTGCCGTCGATCAGATCCCCTGTGATCGCGATCAAATCCACGCCCAGCTTGTTCGATCGCGCGACGACGGCGCGCGCCCATGATTCGGGAAACAGCCGGCTGATGTGGAGATCGGTCAATTGCAGAATCGTGTAGCCGTCGAATTGCCTGGGAAGCCCGGGGATGCCGACTTCCACGTCTTTCAGCGGCGGAACCCGCATCGCCTGCTGGACGCCGATTGCGGCTGCGAGGCCAGCCAACCCCGCCAGTCCATAGCGCACGCCATCGGGCGCGCTCACGATGCCGCCATGGATGAGCAGTCCGACCAGAAGTCCGGCATCGAGCAGCAATTGCAGCAGCGCCAGCAGGACGATCGCGCCGAACGCCCAGTTGAAGAGAGCGACCACCGGACGCGGAAACTCCGGAGCAAACATCGAGCCCGACGAGAGCTTGCTCCACCGGTGAAACTGCAATGCGACCAAAACCAGCACCGCCGCCACGATCTTGATCGAGAGCGGCAACTGCAACGGCCAAAGGAAGCGGGTCAGGATCAGCAGATAGGCCAGGCCGAATATGAGCTGGGGAATCGGTTCGCTCCGGATTTGATCAGTGCGTAGGATGGCTAGAGCGAAGCGAAACCCATCAAGGGTCTATCCGCGGACGAGGGATGATGGGTTTCGCAAGTGCTCAACCCATCCTGCCAACCACGAACTACGTCCGCTTGATCAGCTGAGCGATCTCCCAGACATGACCTGAAGGATCGGCGAAAGCCGCGGTGCGGCGTCCCCAGGGACGATCAATCGGGCCATTGAGCAGATCGACGCCGGCGCCGCGAAGGCCGGCACAGACAGCATCGACGTCAGCAACCCTGATCGTGAACAGCGCGCGGGCGCCTGCGGACGATGGCCCGACCGGCAGCGGCTCCACGAGCATGGGCGCCTGGGACGCGACGAGAAGATTGATCAGCAGCCCGCCGAATTTCAGGACAGACGAGTTGGCATCCTCCCAGATGGTCTCGGCCGTGAACACCTTGGCATAGAACGCCTTCGACGACGCGATGTCGTCGACGAACAGCGTGATGACCTCGACTTCGCTCGGCAGACCCTCGACCATGTCGTCCCACTCCCCGTATTTGCGGCGCGTGCTTAGGTAAGCAATACCGGCGCCGCTTGCCAGATGCCGCTCGCGCTGCGAGACCATGGCTCGGTTGAGGGTTCGCTCCTGTTACCGTCCAACCGATTGAAAAACTGAGTTCCCGCCCTGGATGTCAAGGGTGCTTTTTCCCTCCCCAGGGTTGCCATATCGCCCGCATGAGACCTTCGTCGCATGCCGGGATGCGCACATGCGCCGCACCTCGCATCGCCCCGGCGTTCCGTTGACGGGATTGAGACAAATGAGGAGGATGAGGCGGAGGACCGGGCGAAGTGCTTCGCCCGGACGAGGGCTCCCATTAGGGGCTCGGCGGCGGCATGGTCTAGCGACATGAACCTTTCATCGTTTATGGGCGCCGGCTGGGCCCACGGTCCGCAGATTCTCTGCGACGAGGAAGGGATTCTGCTGTGCCGGACCTCCCGCGAGCACATTGACGGCGAACGGCAGGTCGTGCTGGCCGTCGTTCCGGCGGCCGAGCATCCAAGCCCGCAGAGCCTCGATCGCCTCGCCCACGAGTTTGCGCTGAGGGACGACCTCGACAGTGCCTGGGCGGCAAAGCCGCTCGAACTGGTGCAGGATCACGGCCGCACCATTCTCGTGCTCGAGGATCGCGGCGGCGAGCCGCTGAGCTGGCTGACCGGCACGCCCATGGAGACGGGCCGTTTCCTACGCCTCGCGATCCAGATCACGGCAGCGCTGGGCAAGCTCCATCAGCAGGGCCTGGTGCACAAGGATATCAAGCCGGCCAATATCCTGGTGAGCCGCGGCAAGGACAGCGTGCACCTGACCGGCTTCGGCTTCGCAACGCGACGCCCGCGCGAACGGCTGTCCCCGGCCGCGCACGAGCAGATCGCCGGCACATTCGCCTACATGTCCCCCGAGCAGACCGGGCGCATGAACCGCTCGATCGACTCCCGGAGCGATCTCTACTCGCTCGGCGTCACGCTCTACCAGATCATCACAGGCTCGCTGCCGTTCGCCGCTGATGACCCGATGGAATGGGTGCATTGCCACGTCGCAAGAGAGCCGGAGGCCCCGGCCAAGCGATCCGGCAACGTGCCCGCCACCGTGTCCCGGCTGATCATGAAGCTGCTCTCCAAGATGGCCGAGGAGCGCTACCAGACGGCAGGTGGCGCCGAGCGGGATCTGCAGCGCTGCCTTGCGGAATGGGAGCTTCATCACCGCATCAACGACTTCCCGCTGGGCCAGCACGACACGCCGGACCGGCTGCGCGTTCCCGAGAAGCTGTACGGACGAACGGCCGAGCGCGAGATGCTGTTCACCTCGTTCGAACGCATCCTCAAATCAGGCACGCCGGAGCTTGCGCTGGTCGCCGGATATTCCGGTATCGGAAAGTCCTCCGTCGTCAACGAGCTGCACAAGGTGCTGGTGCCTTCGCGCGCCTTTTTTGCGTCAGGCAAATTCGACCAGCAGAAGCGCGATATCCCCTACGCCACGCTCGCCAGGGCGTTCCAGAACCTCGTCCGTCCGCTGCTCGGCAAACGCGAGGCGGAGCTTGGCGAATGGCGCCAGGCCCTGCTCGGCGCGCTTGGCCCGAACGGACAGCTGATCGTGGACCTGATCCCGGAGTTGAAGGCGATCATCGGCGACCAACCGCCCGTTCCGGAGCTGCCGCTTCAGCACGCGCAGAGCCGCTTCCACCGCGTGTTCGAGCAATTCATCGGCGTGTTTGCGCAGGTCCAACATCCGCTGGTGCTGTTCCTCGACGATCTGCAATGGCTCGATATGGCGACATTCGAGTTGCTCGAGGACATCCTGACGCGATCCGAGCTGAAGCACCTGATGCTGATCGGCGCTTACCGCGACAACGAGGTGGATGCCGCTCATCCCGTCATGCGCATGCGCGAGGCCATCAAGGCGCGGGGGCGAGGCGTCGTCGAGATCACGCTCGCACCGCTCGGCCGCAGGCATCTCGGCCAGCTGCTTGCCGATACGCTCCGCTGCGAACCCAAACATGCAGCCGCCCTGATCCAGCTCGTGCACGAGAAGACCGCGGGCAATCCGTTCTTCGCGATCCAGTTCATGTTCTCGCTGGCCGACGAAGGCCTGCTCTCCTTCGACCATGATGCGATCAAATGGGCCTGGGACCTCGAGCGCATCCACGCCAAGCGATACACCGACAACGTCATCGACCTCATGCTGGGCAAGCTCACCCGGCTGCCCGCGGTCACGCGCACGGCCTTGCAGCAGATGGCCTGTCTTGGAAATGTCGCCGAGGTCGCCGTGCTGTCGGTCGTGCTCGGTCTGTCGGACGAGCGGGTCAATGCCGATCTGTGGCCAGCCGTTCGCCAGGAATTCGTGGAGCCGCTGGGCAACACCTATCGGTTCGTGCATGACCGCTTCCAGGAGGCGGCCTATGCGCTGATTCCGGAACAAGACCGCGCTGCGGCTCACTTGCGCATCGGCCGCCTGTTCGAGGCGCGCGCAACGCCTGAGACTGTCGAAGACAACGTCTTCGAGATCGTCAACCAGCTCAACCGCGGCACGGGCCTGATCACCGCACCCGACGAGCGCGTCAGGCTGGCGGAGCTCAATCTGATCGCGGGTCGCCGCGCCAAGGCTGCGACGGCCTTCGCCATGGCGCACGCGCACTTCGCGACCGGCGAGGCCATGCTGCCGCGCAATCGCTGGGAGCAGCATTACGCGCTCAGTTTCACGCTGGCGCTGCAGCGGGCCGAATGCGAGTTCCTGGCTGGCGAACACGCGACGGCGAACGCGCGGCTCGCGGGCCTTGCCACGCGTGCGGCCAACCTGCCGGATCTCGCAGCGGTGACGCGGCTGCGCATGGAGCCGAGCGACCGCGACGTCGAAGTCGCGCTCGATTATCTCAGGCGCGACGGTATCGACTGGTCCGTGCATCCGACACCGGACGAAGTCCAGCGCGAATATCAGCTTATGTGGCAGGCGATCGGCGACCGTCCGATCGAGGCCCTGCTCGATCTGCCACAGATGCAGGATCCGGTCGCGCGCGGAACGATGGACGTTCTCACGGTACTGGTCTCGCCGGCCTGGTACATCGACGAGGGCCTGCGCCGCCTGATCATCGGACGCATGGCCAATCTCAGCCTGCAATACGGCAATTCCGACGCCTCGTGCCTCGCCTACATCGTGCTCGGTACCGTGCTCGGCCCCGACTTCGGCGACTATGCCGCGGGCTATCGTTTCGCCCGGCTCGGCCTCGATCTGGTCGAAACGCGCGGATTGGACCGGTTCAAGGCGCGCGTCTATCTCGGCTTCGGCAGCTGGACGCGCGATGTGAGGACGGGCCGCCCCTGGCTGAAGCGCGGCTTCGATGCCGCCCAGCAAGTCGGCGATGTCAACTATGCAAGCTTCACCCGTCATCACTTCCTGACGCATCTTCTCGCCTGCGGCGATCCGCTTCTCGAGGTGCAGCAGGAGGCCGAAGCGGGGTTCGACTTTGCACGCCGCGCGCATGTCGATCTCGCCGCCGAGCGCATCATCGGGCAGTTGCAGCTCGTCCGGTCGCTGCGCGGACTCACCGCGAAATTCGGCAGCTTCGATGATGCCGACTTCAACGAGGCGCAATTCGAGCGTCGCCTCGAAACGGAGGCCTATCTGGAGCAGGCCGGCTTCTGGTACTGGACCCGCAAGCTGCAGGCACGCGTCATTGCCAACGACCCCGCCGCCATCACGGCCGCTGATCAGGCCGACAAGCTGCTGTGGACGTCGAAAGCGCTGTTCGATCGGGTCGAGTTTCACTTCTATGCGGCCCTGGCCGAGGCCGCATGCTGCGAGACCGCGGCCCCAGGCGAACGCAGCAGACATCTCGATGCACTGACCCGCCACCACCTCCAGCTTCAGCAATTGGCCGAGATCAGCGCGGCAGACTTCGCCGACCGCGCCGCGCTCGTCGCGGCGGAGATCGCGCGCCTCGACGACCGCGAGCTCGATGCGATGCGCCTCTACGACCGCGCCATCGCCGCGGCGCACGCCAACGGCTTTCCTCACATCGAGGCCATCGCCAACGAACTCGCCGGGCGCTTCTACACGACACGCGGCTTCGACAAGATCGCCTATGCCTATCTGCGCGATGCCCATTACGGATTCCTTCGCTGGGGCGCCGAACCAAAAGTCAGGCAGCTCGAACGCCTCTATCCCCGGCTCCACGTCGCCGAAGACACGAGCTCGGCAAACCGGCTGACCAACCAGCAGATGGACGTCACCACCGTGGTGAAGGCGTCCCAGGCCGTCTCGAGCGAAATCGAGCTGCCGAAGCTGATCGAGACGCTGATGAAGATCGCGCTGCAAAACGCCGGCGCCGATCGCGGCCTGCTGATCCTGTCGCGGCAGGACGACTTCCGTATCGAGGCCGAGGGCCAAATCAGGGGCGACGAGTTCACGGTCGCCATGCATCAGACCCCGCTCTCGACACCGGATTGCCCGGAAGCGCTGCTGCGCTACGTCATTCGCGCGCAAAAGCCTCTCATCGTCGACGATGCGACGCGACCCGATCCGCTTTACGGCGACGACTATGTGCGTCGCCGACATCCGCGCTCCATTCTCTGCCTGCCACTGCTGAAACAGGCCAAGCTGATCGGCTTGCTCTATCTGGAGAACACGCTGACGACGCACGCCTTTACGCCGGATCGCGTCGCGGTGCTGGACCTGCTCGCGGCACAGGCTGCGATCTCGCTGGAGAACACGCTGCTCTATCGCGATCTCCAGGAGCGCGAGGCGCGGATCCGCCGGCTCGTCGATTCCAACATCATCGGCATCCTGTTCTGGGACGGCAGCGGCGACATCAACTACGCCAACGACGCCTTCCTGAACATGACCGGATATTCCAGGCAGGAGCTGGCCTCGATCCGCTGGGACGACATGACCCCGGCGGAATATCGCGACGGAGACACGCAGCGGATCGAGCAGCTGAGGATCTCCGGGCAGACCGCCTCGCGGGAGAAGGAGTTCATCAGGAAGGACGGCAGCCGCGTTCCCGTTCTCATCGGCTCCGCCTTGCTGGCCGGATCGTCCGATCAATGCATCTCGTTCGTGCTCGACCTCACCGCACGCAAGCAGGCCGAGGAAAAATACCGCCTGCTCATGGAGCAGGCGCATGACGCGATCCTGGTTCTCGACCAAAGCGGCCTCGTAATCGAGGCAAACCGCACCGCCGGGGTCATGCTCGGGCGACCTCGCGAACAGATCATGGGCGAGCCGTTGCGATCCATCCTCGTGCCTGCCGACGCGACCGAGATCGCCAACCTGCTGACGCGGGATTCGGCGGGCCTGCTCCAGCTTCGCCTCGATGGCCCCGACGGCGGGGGTCTCGACGTCGAACTGTCCGCGGCTCACGTCTCGACCGGCGGCCAGGAGCTGATCATCGTGATCGGACGCGACATCAGCCAGCGCCTGCGCCTCGAGCAACAGCTACGCCAGGTGCAGAAGATGGACGCGGTCGGCCAGCTCACCGGCGGCGTCGCCCATGACTTCAACAACATCCTGACCGTCATCACCGGGACGATCCAGATCCTGATCGACGGCCTTGCGGCCCAGCCCGACCTCGTCAGCATCGCCCACATGATCGACGACGCCGCCACGCGCGGCGCCGACCTGACGATGCAGCTCCTCGCATTCGCGCGCAAGCAGCCGCTGCAACCCCGCGACGTCGACGTCAACAATCTCATTGCCGATACCGCAAAACTGCTGCGGCCGACGCTCGGCGAGCATATCGAGGTCAGTTCGACGCTGCAGACGGATTGCTGGCACGCGCTGATCGACCCGGGCCAGCTCTCGACCGCCCTGATCAACCTCGCCGTCAACGCCCGCGACGCGATGGCCAATGGCGGCAAGATCTCCTTCGGAGCCACGAATGTGAGCTTTGGCCTGGACAATCCCGGCCCGGACAACACGCTCGGCGATTTCGTGCTGGTCACGGTGAGCGACACCGGCTCGGGCATCCCGCAGGCAATCCGCGACAAGATCTTCGAGCCGTTCTTCACGACCAAGGAGCTCGGCAAGGGAACGGGCCTCGGATTGAGCATGGTGTACGGCTTCATCAAACAGTCCGGCGGTCACATCAGGATCGACACCGAGGAAGGGTGTGGGACGACCTTCAGCCTGTACCTGCCGCGCTCGACCCAGGCCGCAGCATCTGCGAGCGTGACGGCGAAGGGCGAAATACGACGCGGCAGCGAAACCATCCTCCTGGTCGAGGACGACGAGCTGGTCCGCAACTATGTCGAAGCGCAGCTCAGGAGCTTCGGCTATCGCACCATCGCGGCCGCCAATGGCCCGGAGGCGCTTGAACTCGTCGACCGGGGCACCGCCTTCGATCTGCTGTTCACCGATGTCGTCATGCCCGGCGGGATGAACGGCCGAGAGCTCGCGGATGCCGTGATCCAGCGACACCCCGGCGTTCCCGTGCTCTATATGTCGGGCTATCCTGAAGCCGCCATGATGCATGACGGCCGGCTCGATCCTGACATTACGCTACTGAGCAAGCCGTACCGGCCCGCAGATCTGGCGCATGCCATTCGCCAGGTCCTCGACTCACGCGGACGTCCCGCGTCACGCATTGAATAGCCGCGTCCGACTTGCCGTCGTCAGCTGGCCGACAGATGGATCACATTCCAGGACGCCGGCTTCAGCGTCGCCTGCAATCGTTCGCCGTCAAAGGAGACATCCTGCAACGGCGCCGGCTTGATCTTGTCGGGCGCGTGCTTGGAATTCGTCGCCTTGAGATCATCGTGCCGCAGCTCAAGCCGTTCGCTCACCGTCAGCCGGCCGAAACGTCTCGCCTCGACGCTCACCGCCATCTCTTGCTTGAGATCGCGATTGAGCAGGAACAGCGACAGGCCGCCATCCTCCGTCGCCACGGCCGCGATCTTCAGATATGGCACATCAGGCACCGGAAAACTCTGATCCAGAGTGCCACGGGGATCATAATACGAGGAATCGTAGGTTTCGGACTCGGCTTGCGCGCGCAGAACCTTGCCGCGGCCGAAGCGGCTCATCTGCGCGAACGGAAAGAAGGTGCTCTGGCGCCATGCGCCTCCGCCCGTCTCGGTCATGATCGGGGCGATGACGTTGACGAGTTGCGCGAGGCAGGCGACCTTCACTCGATCGGCGTGATTGAGCAGGGAAATGCAGGCGCCGCCAAAGGCGAGCGCGTCCTCCATCGTGTAGATTTCCTCGAGGATCGACGGCGCCACCGGCCAGCCTTCCCTCACCCGGTCGGCCCTGTTGCGGCGCGTCCGATACCAGACGTTCCATTCATCGAAGCTCAGCATCAAGCGCTTGTTGGAGCGCCGCTTGGCCGCCACCGCATCGGCGATCGCGACGACCTCGTCGATGAAGCTGTCTATCAGGTCGGGGCTGGCGAGAAACGATGCCGTGTCCTGCTTGTAATTGTTCAGATAGGTGTGGAGCGAAATGTACTCGACATGATCGAAGGTGTGCTCGAGGACGGTGTCCTCCCACTGGCCGAAAGTCGGCATGTTACGTCCCGACGACCCGCAAGCGGCCAGCTCGATGGACGGATCCACCCAGCGCATCATCTTGGCGGCCTCGCGCGCGAGCGCGCCATAATCGGCGGCGCTCTTGTGCTCCATCTGCCAGGGTCCGTCGACCTCGTTGCCGAGGCACCACAGCTTGACGCCGTGCGGCTTGTCCCAGCCATGGCTGCGGCGCAGCTCCGACCAGGCGGTACCGGCGGGATGATTGCAATATTCGACCAGGTTGCGCGCGGCATCGCCGCCGCGGGTGCCGAGGTTGACCGCCATCATCGGCGCGACGTCGGCGGCCTTGCACCAGTCCATGAATTCATTGGTGCCAAAGCTGTTCGGCTCGGTGCTGAACCACGCAAGGTCAAGGCGAGCCGGCCTCGTCTCCTGCGGCCCGACGCCGTCCTCCCAATTGTAGCCCGAAACGAAATTGCCGCCGGGATACCGGATGAGCGTCGGGCCGAGCTCCTTCACGAGCGCGAGCACGTCCTTCCGAAAGCCGTTCTCGTCCGCGGTCGGATGACCTGGCTCGTAGATGCCGCCATAGACGCACCGGCCGAGATGCTCGACGAACGCGCCGAACAAGCGAGGGTCGGTGTGACCGATGGCGAAGTCGCGGTCGATCAGAACTCTGGCTTTTCTCATGCTGTTCTCTCGGGTGCCCCGGGGCTGATGAGACCGTTGATGCTGGGAGTGATGTTCGGCGCAGCGCTCGTGACCTCAGGTAATAGCACGGCTTCGCGCAATTGGTGCGTATAGGGATGCCGCGGCGCCTTCAGCACCGTTCGTGCATCACCGCTTTCGACGACACTGCCTTTCTGCATGATCATAATGCGGTCGCTGATGTAGTAGGCGGTAGCCAAGTCATGAGTAACATAGATGATCGATATCCCGAGATCATCCCGCAGCGTTTTGAACAGATTGACGATGGACATGCGCAAGGACGCATCGATCATGGACACCGGTTCATCCGCCACGATCAATTTCGGCGCGGCCAGCAGCGCACGCGCAATCGCGACCCGCTGAAGCTGTCCACCGGACAGCTCGTGCGGGTATCGGTCGCTCACCTCCTTGAGCGACAATCCCACTTTGTGCAGCGCCGCATCAACGTCCGCTGCAGCCGTGCTCTCACCTGCCGCTCCAGCAAATCGGCGTCGCGTCATAAGCAGATACCGCTCAACCCGCTTCATTGGGTTGAAGGACTCGAACGGATTCTGAAAGATCGGCTGCACCTTGTGCATGAACGCCAGCCGGCTGGCACTGTCGCTGATAGCCGCAAGGTCGCTACCGTCGAGCAGCAGCCGGCCGCTGGTCGGCGTCTCCATGTTCAGGATCATCCGGGCGAGCGTCGTCTTGCCGCTGCCGGATTCGCCGATGATCGCCAGGATCTCCGGTCGCCCGGCGGCAAGCTGGAAGTTCACCTTGTTCACCGCGACAACTGTCTCCCGCGACAGCAGCCCTCCCCGAGCGAAGGTCTTGCCGACCTCGATGACGTCGAGCAGCAGATCGCTCATGCCCTGACGTCCCTGTCGACGGCGAAGCATGCGACGCGATGCCCGGCGGCGACTTCCCGCATCACAGGAACCTCCTGGCTGCACATCTCGCTTGCGAGCGGACATCGTGGATGGAAACGGCAGCCGGACGGGGGATCGGCCAGGTTTGGCGGAGCGCCGCCAAGCCCGGCGCGCGGCGCGTCTTCGCCAATGCGCGGAAGGCTCGAGATGAGGCTCTTGGTGTAGGGATGCAGCGGGTCGCGAAAGATCTCCGCGGTCGCGGCCTCCTCCACGAGACGCCCGGCATACATGATGGCGAGGCGGTCGGTGATATGCGCATGCACGCCCATGTCGTGCGTGACGAACAGAACTGACGAGCCGGTCTCGCGCTGAATGCCGCGGATCATGCCGAGCACCTCCTTCTGCACCACCACGTCGAGCGCAGTGGTCGGCTCGTCGGCAATGATAAAGCCGGGACGGCAGATCGTCGCGAGCGCGAGCGCGGCGCGTTGCCGCATCCCGCCTGAGAGCTCGTGCGGAAAGGCCGCGAGCACCGAGGGATCGAGTCTCACGCGCGCCAGGTGGGCGATCACCTGCTGCTCGAACTGCTTGCGGCCACCGCCGATATGCGGATAGGCGAAATCGACGAACGCGGATTTGACACGACGCACCGGGTTCAGGACATTCATCGACCCCTGCATGATGTAGGACAAATGCCGCCAGCGGATCCGCTCCACCTCTGCCCGCGGTGCGCGGTGCAATCCGCCATAGCCTGGCAGGAACGCAAACTCGATGCTGCCGCCCACGATCTCGAGCGGAGGCTTGATCGCGCCTGCGATGCTCTTGATCAGCGTGGTCTTGCCGGAGCTGGATTCGCCGGCGAGCCCATAGATCTCACCGCGGCGAACGGCGAAGCTGACACCGTCAACCGCCCTGATGCCGCGCCTGACGCCTGAATGGCTGGTCCGGTAATAGGCTTGCAGGTCGCGAACGCTGAGAAGCGGCTGAGACTCCCGATCTCCGTGCGGCTGTCCGGCGTTGGCCTGCGTCACGAGGCCCCTCCGACGTTCCAGAGGCGGCTTCTCGGATCGATGTGCGCATTCACCGAGACGGCAAGCAGGAAGAGCCCGATGAACGCCATGACCACGGCGATGGTCGGGAAGGCTATCCACCACCAGATGCCCGCGACCATCGCCGTATGCTGATTGGCCCAATAGATCATGCCGCCGATGGTCGGCGTGTTGATGTCGGTAAAGCCGAGCACGGCAAGCGTCACCTCGAGCCCGATCGACCACACCATGTTGTTCATGGTGGTGGAGAACAGGATCGGCATGACATAGGGCAGATGCTCTTCGGTCAGGATCTGCCGCGTGCTCATTCCCGAGAACAGGCTGGTCTGGGTGAACTCGCGCTGCCTCAGGCTCATGACCACCGAACGGATCAGCCGCGCATCGTAAGCCCAGCCGAAACAGGCCATGATCAACGCCAGCATCAGCCAGGAGATCCGGTCGCGCATCACGAAATAGAACAATACCAGGATCGGCAGCAGCGGAATGACGATGAAGGTGTCGTTCACGGACATCAGGACCCGGTCGATCCAGCCGCCCTTGTAGCCACTGATGAGCCCGACAGTGAGCGCGACGAGGCGACTGACCAGCGCCACCGTGCCGCCAAACAGCAACGTATTCCTGATGGCGAAGCTCAATTGCCAGAACACGTCCTGGCCGCGCGACGTCGTGCCGAACCAGTAAGTCAGCGACGGCGGCAGGTCGGGCGGCACCACATAGACGTTCTCGGGCGGATAGGGCGAGAAGCTCGCCAGCACGGACAACAGCAGGACGAGAGCCACCAGCACGAGCCCGATCCGAAATTCGGTTCTATGACGCAAGAGGTCGCGGAAAAAGACGGCCATCAGCTGACCTTCACCCTGGGATCAAGCAGCGGGTACAGAAGATCGATCGCGAGCACGCCGACGGATACGCCGAGGATCGAGATGGTGGTAACGCCGAGGACCAGACCGTAGTCACCGGCATAGACGGCATCGACGAGGAGCGAGCCGAGACCCGGATAGCCGAACACCTTTTCGGTGATCACGGCACCGTTGAAGATTCCGCCGAGCGACATAGCAAGGCCCGTCACCTGCGGCACCAGCGCGTTGCGCATCACATAGGATGTCAGGATGCGCGAGGATTTTACGCCGGCGAGTTCGGCATAGACGACGTAGTCCTCGGCGAGGACATTGGCGACCAGCGAGCGCATGCCGAGGAACCAGCTTCCGACGCCGATCAGGATCAGCGAAAGCGCCGGCAGGATCGCGTGTTGCAGCACGCTTCCGAGATAGTCCGCCGTCAACGACTGCGGCAGGTTCATCGTCGCCCCGCCGGTGATCGGGAGCACCGGCCAGATGAAGCCGAACACGATCAGCAGCAGCATGGCCAGGATGTAGTACGGGATCGGATGAAGGCCCATGGCGATCACCCCCATCAGCTTCAGGCTGCGGCTCCGGCGGTAATAGCCGGCAAGTCCGCCCAACAGATTTCCAAGCAGCCAGGCGACAAGGGTCGACACTGTCAGGAGGCCCGCCGTCCAGGGCAACGCGCGTCCAATCAGTGTGCCGACCGGCGTTGGAAATGCCGACATCGAGGGGCCGAAATCGGCGCTCAGGATCCGCTTCCAGAACGCCAAATATTGTTCAACGGGCGTGCCGCTGAGACCATAGAGCTCGCGCAAGGATTTGCGCATCTGCTCGATCGCATCAGGCGCGGTGTTGCCGAAGGAGGTCACCGCCGAGATCGATTGCTCGACCGGATCGATCGGCGAGGCATGCGTGACGACATAGGCGATGTTGATGCCGATGAAGACGACGAGCAGGAACTGCGCGAGCCGTCGGCCGACATAGCCGACATACCCGCTCATGGCAGCACCCGGGATGCTCGGCAAGGTCGTTGCAGCAGATGCGAGAGCACCACGATCATCGCTTGCTAATTGGCCGGCTTCAGCCTGACGAACATGTAGCGCGAATTGCCCCAGTTCGGCACGGGATTGGTGTAGGGATTCTCCGCAGTCGGGAAACCCGTCCAGTAGGTCTGGTCCATGGCGGTGAACACGTTGTAGGCCATCAGCGGAATGGTCGGCATCTCCTTCACCGCGAGCTTGACGTAGTCCTTGCCGAGCTCGATCGATTTGGGATCATCGAAGCCGACGGTGCGGATCTGCTCGATGATCTTGTCGAGGGCGGGGTTGGACCAGCGCTGCCAGTTGCGCAGCGGCTGCGGCTTACCGGGCTCGGCGACGAATTGCGAATGCCAGCTGTCGAGGAAGTAGGACAGATCCTGGTGGCCGCCCAAGGTTTCCACGCTCCAGCCGATGAAGGTGTCGAAATCACCGGCCGCCCGCCGCGTCGGCAGCGTGCCCTGCGCAACATCGATCTTCGCGTCGATGCCCGCCTGCTTCCACAGCTGCACGATCATCGTTCCGGCCCGCGTCATCACCGGACGCAAATCGCCCTCGACCATGACGCGGACGCTGAAGGGTTTTCCGTCAGGCGTGAACCAGGCACCGCCACGTTTGCTGAAGCCAGCTTTCTCGAGCAGCTCCTGCGCGGCTTGCGGATCGGTCTTCCACCAGCCCCTGCCGAACGCCTTGGCGACGTCGGCCGGATCGGTCGGGATCTGCTCGCCCATGGATGGTCGCAGCATGTCGGCAATCTGCTTGCCGATCGTCGGATCATACGGCTTGATCTTGCGTTTGCCGGTATCGATCTCGAAGGCCTTGAGCCAATCCTCCATCGGCGCGTGATAGGTCGCCGGGTGGGTTCCTGTCGGCGGCACACCGATCGCCGATATGGTGGCAGCGCCGCGATAGGCCGCCATCGCAACCGCCTTGATGTCGATCAGCAGCGCCAGCGCCCACCGCACATCCGGATTCTTGAAATTCTCATTCTGGGTGTTGAAGATGACAGCGGGCAGCGTCGGATCGGGATGGCCATAGGGAAATCCCTTGAACCACGCCCGCGTTGTCTTGCTCTGCTTGGCAAGCGCAAACATGCCCTCCGGCGCGATGTCGTGGATCACGTCGAGCTCGTGGTTGAGCTGCGCAATCACGCGCTTCTCGGGCGGCCCGGGATCGACATAAGCGAGATATTTCGGACCCGGCTTGCCGAAGCGCGCCAGCGTGGTGCGCTGCCAGTCGTCGCGCAGCTGCCAGATGTACCATTTGCCGTCGGGATCGTAGCTATGCAGCACGTAGGCGCCCAGCGACACCGGCTTGTTGAAATCGAATTTGACGGGATCCTCGACCTTGTCGAAGACGTGCTTGGGCAGGATCCACACTGCGCCCCAACGCACCGTGAAATTGGTGTGGAAGCGCGAATTGGGCTTCTTCAGCTTGAAGACGACGGTGCGGGCATCCGGTGCCTCGACGGAGGCCACGTTACTCGCCAGCACCGCGCTGAAGCGCATCGCCGGATATTTGATCTGGGTCGTCACGGTTGCGACGACGTCGTCGGCTGTGAATTCGACGCCATCGCTCCAGAAGATGCCGCTGCGCAGCTTGACCGTCATTTCGGTGAAGTCGGCGTTGTATTGCGGCTTGTCGGCGGCCAGCGAATTGTCCCAGACGCCGTCGAGGCCGCTCTCGGGATCGATGTACCATAGCGTATCAAGCGCAGCCTGCTGCAGCCCATTGGACTGCGAGCTGGCATTGATCACCCAGATGTTGAACCAGCCGGCGTTCTTGACCGTGCCTTCCGGGTTCTCGAGGATCAACAGATCCTTCCTAGGAATATTTTGCGGTATCCCCTGCGCTTGGCTAGGCGCCACTGATGCGAACAGCAGCGATCCCAGCACACTAGCGGCCAGCAGCAATGCACTGATGCAGCGCATGATGTCCTCGCGGCTATCTCGTCCCAACGACTGCTTTGAAGCGATGCTAGAGGCGCCGGAGTCGCGGGACAACAGGAAACGCAGCTGCCAAGCGCAGTGCGGGAGCTTTCCCCTGTTCCGAGAACAGCGATCGATGGCGGCGCGTCAAACGGCGGCATCTCCCGGGAAGGACCGGTCTCGTCGAAAATGCTGAAAAGGGAGAGGTTCCCGAGATTTTGGTAGCGGGAGAGGGACTCGAACCCCCGACCCCAGGATTATGATTCCCGTGCTCTAACCAGCTGAGCTACCCCGCCACAGGGTACGCGGCGGCCGGAACGGCCGATCTCGCGAACGCGCGGCATATAAGGAAGGGGGCGGTGGGAAGTCAATCCGCCTTCGCTTGCGCTTTCGCGAAAGCTACGGCGCGACAAGTCCGCGGGTGGACGAATTGGGCATTTTTTGCACCAGAAACCCCGCTCCTGCCGTCATTGGCCGGGCTTGTCCCGGCCGTGACGAAGATTGGGAGTGTTGAATGGCTTATTTCGGCCGAACCGTGGGGTCGCCGCCGGGGCTGCCGGGGGGCGGGATGACGGGCATGCTGCCGTCCGTTGACGGCGCGGGAGCGTGCATTTCGGGGTCGACGCCTGAGGGCGGGCAGAGCACGCCGTCGGATTTGGCGAGTTTGTCGCCGAGCGGTTCCCGGGACTGGCCGGTGGTTTTGCCGTCAGGCGCGGTGGCACGGTTCGGGCGGTCCTGCGGCGTACAGTCGGCCGTGTGTTGAGGGGATGGCGGCGCGGTCTGTTGCAGCGGCGTCGCCGGGGCGGGCGGGGCCTGCGCGATCGCGGCGCCAGAGGCTGCGATCACGAGGCTGGCCAGAATGAGGTTTGATGTCGTGCGCATGGGAGGGAAACGCGCGGAGCCCCCGCGCCGTTCCCTCCCGAAAGCGCGATGTCATCGCGCTTTCGTCTTTGCTTTGAGCATGACCTGGCCGGAAAACCGCTTCACACTTTTCCGGATCATGCCCCACATTACGATTTGTGGTAGCGGATCAACGAAAAATGGCCCATCGGCGGCATGGGGCGGCGTTCGGCAAGCGTAACGCCGCCGTGCTTGGCGGCCCAGTTCACCAGACGCGCCCACGGGAATTCCGGGCGCCAGCCGAGGCGGCGGGCGAGCGGCGCGAAGGCAAGCTCGGACAGCTTGCGAAGGCCCTTCTCGGCGCCGATGTGGTTGACCAGGATCAGCTCGCCGCCGGGCTTGAGCACGCGCACGAACTCGTCGAGCGTGCCTTCGGGATCGGGCACCGCGGTGATGACGTATTGCGCGACCACGGCGTCGAACGAAGCGTCGGGGAAGGCGAGGTTCTTCGCGTCCATCACCGAGAGCACTTCGACATTGGAGAGGCGAAGGGCCCGCACGCGCTGTTGCGCCTTGCGCAGCATCGGCTCGGAAATATCGACGCCGCAGATTTTCGTGGTGCGCGAATAATCCGATAGCGAGAGCCCAGTGCCGACGCCAACGTCGAGGATGCGGCCGCCGATGCGGTCGGCCTCCGCAATGGTCGATTGCCGTCCGGCATCGAACACCTTGCCGAACACGAGATCATAGACCGGCGCCCAGCGGCCATAGGCCTTCTCGACCCCGGCCCGCGAGATGTCTGCTGCCATGCCCCCTGCCCTGAAGATTAGCCGCGAACCGCTTCCACCAGCGGCCTCGCTGTGTTGCTTGCGACCTTCGCGGCAGCGCTTTGAATGAAGCCGCCGCCGAGCACGCGCGCCTGCCCCGCGGGCGCGTCGTAGAACACACAGGCCTGGCCGGGCGAAACGCCCTCTTCGCCGGCAACGAGTTCAACCTCGTATTGACCATCAGCACCGCGGAGCCACGCCGGCTGCGGGCTGCGGGTCGAGCGCACGCGGACGAACAGCTCGAGGCCCGAACCAATCGCGCGGTCGATGTCGCCGCCGCCGATCCAGTTGACGTCGCGAAGTGCGATGCGGTGCATCTTCAAGGCATCGCGCGGGCCAACGACGACGCGGCGGTTGGCGGCATCGAGCCGCACCACGAACAGCGGCGCGCTCGCAGCGATGCCGAGACCGCGGCGCTGACCGACGGTGAAATTGGCGATGCCGTGATGTTGGCCGAGCACGCGACCATCGAGATCGACGATATCGCCGGGGTCCATCGCGTTCGGACGCAGGCGCGTGATGATGTCGGTGTAGCGGCCCGTCGGCACGAAGCAGATGTCCTGGCTGTCGTGCTTGTCGGCGACGGAGAGACCGAAGCGGCGTGCGAGCTCGCGCGTCTCGGGCTTGGTCATGTCGCCGAGCGGGAAGCGCAGGAAGTCGAGCTGTTCCTGCGTGGTCGCGAACAGGAAATAGCTCTGGTCGCGATCGCTGTCGGCGGCGCAGACGAGCGCGCGCGAGCCGTCGTCGCGGCGGCGCGAGGCGACGTAGTGGCCGGTGGCGAGCGCCTGCGCACCAAGTTCGCGCGCGGTCTTCAAGAGGTCGCGGAACTTGACGGAGCGGTTGCACTCGATGCACGGCACCGGCGTTTCGCCGAGCGCGTAGCTGTCGGCGAAGACGTCGATGACGGACTCGCGGAAGCGGTCTTCGTAATCGAGCACGTAGTGGGGAATGCCGAGCTTGGCCGCGACGTCGCGGGCGTCGTGGATGTCTTGGCCGGCGCAGCAGGCGCCTTTGCGATGGGTGGCCGCGCCATGGTCGTAGAGCTGCAGCGTGATGCCGACGACATCATAGCCTTCAGCTTTCAACAGCGCAGCCGTCGTCGAGGAGTCGACGCCGCCCGACATGGCAACGACGACCCTGGTATCCTCAGGACGGCCTTCGAGATCCAGACTGTTGAGCATGGGTTTACGAGTTGACGGCGGCGATCCGCGATTTCTGTGCCTTTGACCGGGACGTAGATCGTCCCCGGGAACTTCGGTTCCCCCGGGGGGCTGGCTTGCCCGGTCGAAAGCGGCTGATAGCACCCTTTAATATAGGCGGCATTCCGGTGAAGCAATCGCGCCCGCCCCAAGCTTTAGGGCAATTCTTGCCGGGGCGGCAGAAATGACGGGGCTGGCGGGAGACTTATCCGGGCAGCACCATTTCATTAACATATTGATTATACTATGTAAAATTAAATCACGGTGCATTGGCCCGCTCCTTGCTGATCTTCTGGTCCGAAGATGTTTTCAAGGGGTCGCCTGTGGTTGGTGTCACGTCAGACGTAGCGGCAAGTGCGCAGGTTTCCAGCGCCCAGCAAAAGCCTGCCCGGTCGCAGAGCCCCAAGGACACGACGCCGAGCGACTCCTTCGGTTCGCTGGTCGACAGTAACACCCAGGCCATCAGCAACAGCGCCCCGTCGTCGAGCCAGGACAACGCGCCGCGGCGCAGTGATTCCTCCTCTTCTTCCTCCTCTTCTTCCTCCTCTTCTTCCTCCTCTTCTTCCTCCTCGTCCTCGTCGTCCGACCGCAGCAACACCTCCTCGACCGACCAGTCCTCGCAGAACAAAGCGAGCGACAACACCGATTCCGCGCCGTCGGCCGACAGCGACACCCAGGCCGCTCCGGCCAAGACCGACGGCAAGACCAAGGACAAGGCCGACGCCTCCACCGCCAAGTCGGGCGACAAGTCCGACAGCACCAAGGACAGCAAGACCGACAGCACCGACGGCCTCGCCGCCGCAGTGGACGCCACGGCCGCCGCGCAGACCGCGACGCCCGCGGCGGTTGATCCGAATGCTGTCCCGGTCGCCGCCCCGGTGGTGCCGGTCGACCCGAACGCGGCGGCAAGCCAGGCCGCCAACACCGCCTCCTCGCCGCTGACGATCGCAGCCGCCGGCATCGCCGCCAGCGCCTCGACCACCGCGCAGATCGCTAGCGTCAAAACCGATGCGACCGGCAAGACCGGAAAGACCGACGGCAAGGCCACGGACGCGAAGGCCGCGCTCGGCGACGCTGTGACCGCAACGACCGACGCGACCACAACCGATGCCAATGCGAACACCGCGCAACTGGTCGCGGTCGATCAGGGCACGCCGAAGACATCATTCAAGGCTGCTGCGACCGCGCAGGGTCAGACCGACGTGTCCAATATCGGCCAGGACACCGGTAAGACCGCGCAGACCGCTGCCACCGCGCAAAACCCCGTGGCCGCGACGACCGCTGCAGGCGCCGCAGCGCATCCGCAGGCCGCAAAGCCGCCGGCGGATAGCGCTGCGACTGCAACCGACGCGAAGGCCGCCGTCACCGATAGCAAGACCGATGCGACACCGGCCGTGCCGACCACGCACGCGCATGCCGATACGCAAGCGGTAGCAGCAGCGACCACCGACGCCAGCGCGCAGGCCGCCAGCGCCGTGCAGGCGCCGCTGACCAATACGACGTCGGCGGCCACCGCCTCCACCGCGACACTGACCGCGACCGCGGCCAACCCGAATGCGGTGCCGATCTCCGGCATCCCGGTCGAGATCGCAGCTGCCGCGCGCGCCGGCAAGACGCGCTTCGACATCAGCCTCGATCCGATCGATCTCGGCCGCATCGACGTCCGTATCAATGTCGATCGCAACGGCCAGGTCACCTCGCATCTCACCGTCGAGAAGCCGGAGACGCTGCAGATGCTGCGGCAGGACGCACCGCAATTGCAGCGCGCACTCGACGATGCCGGCCTCAAGACCGGCAGCAACGGGCTCTCCTTCAGCCTGCGCGACCAGAATTCATCGGGCCAGAACACCGGACAAAACAACGACAATGGCAGCAATTCGCGCCGGCTGATCATCAGCGAGGATGATCAAGCAGCCAGCGCGCCGGTCAGCCGCAGCTATGGCCGCATGCTCGGATCGAGCAGCGGCGTCGATATCAGAGTGTGAGGAGTATTCGCCCATGACCACCACGAATGCCGCCACCGCGCCGTCAGTCGTCTCCGGTACGACGCAGACCTCGTCATCGTCGTCGTCCTCGTCGAGCTCGAGCCTGAGCTCGTCCACCGGCGCGACGCTCGCCGGCAACTTCCAGACCTTCCTGACGCTGCTGACCACGCAGCTGCAGAACCAGAACCCGCTCGATCCGCTCGACACCAACCAGTTCACCCAGCAGCTGGTGCAGTTCGCCGGCGTCGAGCAGCAGCTCAAGACCAACGACTCGCTGTCGCAGTTGGTCACGCTGCAGCAGACCACGCAGGCGACGCAGGCGTTGGATTTCGTCGGCAAGACCGCCGTGGTCGACGGCACCACCGCGACCATGTCGCAGTCCTCGGCGACCTGGCACCTCAACGTGCCCTCCAGCGCGACGGTGAACATCTCCATCGCCAATTCCACCGGCCAGACCGTGTTCAACGGCAGCTATTCCGCCGGCGCCGGCGCCGACATTCCCTTCACCTGGAACGGCCAGGGCAATGACGGCACGCAATGGCCCGATGGCAAGTACACGATGACGGCGACCGGCAAAGACGCCTCGGGCAACAGTGTCGGCGTCGCCGCGCAGGTGCAGGGCACGGTGTCATCCGTCGACCTGACCCAGTCGCCGCCGCTGCTGACCATCGACGGCAACAGCTACACGCTGAGCCAGGTGAAGAGCGTCGTTGCGGCGAGCAGCACCAGCAGCGGTAGCTGAGGCTAAGACGGAATAGCGCCTCGACACACTCGGTGTCGTCCTGACGACAGTTGAGGCCGTTGCGACGCCAACACAGGCCTCGTTCGTTAGTAAAGTATTTACGCAGACCCCGCTCGGCCGGCTGAAAGTGTGTCTTCAGCCCGCAGGGCCGGCGTCGTTCCAGCCAGTTTCAACGAGAATTGTATTGAAGCCTTAGGCTTAGCGGATTTTTAAGCCGGCACGCGTAGGGTTACGGCGTGAGTTCAGTGGTTGAGAGTTTGTGAGTACGCCATGACAGAACCCCATCGCCCGAGGGTAAAATACGTCATCGGGCCGGACGGCAGTCCGCTGACGATTGCAGATCTGCCCGCACCCGGCACCAAACGCTGGGTCATCCGCCGCAAGGCCGAAGTTGTCGCCGCCGTTCGCGGTGGACTTCTCTCGCTCGAGGAGGCCTGCAGCCGTTACACCCTGACGGTCGACGAATTCCTATCCTGGCAGTTTTCCATCGACCAGCATGGTCTGGCGGGTCTTCGCACCACCCGCATTCAGCAATATCGCCAGTAAGCAATCCGGAAATCTGCTGCCTTTGACGAAAATCGGCCTCGCCCTGCGAGGCCGATTTTTTTCATGTCGCTACTTTTGTCCGAGCTCTTAACCTTCGTTAACCATATCGAAACCATCACCTAGGCAATAATTGCCCAGTCGGCCTTTCCAGTGAAAGCAGCCGAATCTGTCGGGGCGGTTGCTTGCAAGGTCTTGGTGACTTTTTAAAAGGTATCGGCGCCGCCCGCTTCGGGGCGATGATCGCGGTCACCGCCGCGCTCATCGGCTTCTTCGCATTTGTTATCATGCGCGTCACCACGCCGCAGATGACGACGCTGTTCACCGATCTCTCGGTCGAAGATTCTTCCAGCATTATCAAGGACCTGGAACGCCAGGGCATCCAGTTCGAGCTGCGCAATGAAGGCACCATCATCATGGTGCCCAAGGACAAGGTCACCCGGCTCCGGATGAAGCTCGCCGAGGGCGGCCTGCCCAAGGGCGGCGGCGTCGGCTACGAAGTCTTCGACAAGTCGGACGCGCTCGGCACCACCTCTTTCGTCCAGAATATCAATCATTTGCGCGCGCTGGAGGGTGAGCTCGCACGTACGATCCGCGCCATCGACCGGATCCAGGCCGCCCGTGTCCATTTGGTGCTGCCGGAGCGGCCGCTGTTCTCGCGCGAGGCGCCGGAGCCGTCGGCCTCGATCGTCGTGCGGGTCCGCGGCTCGCTCGAAGCCCAGCAGATCCGCGCCATCCGCCACCTCGTCGCCTCCGCCGTCAACGGGTTGAAGCCGCAGCGGGTCTCGATCGTCGACGAAGCCGGCCAGCTGCTCGCCGACGGCGCCGCGACCGATCCGGAGCAGGCGCTCGGTGACGAGCGCCGCACCACCTTCGAGAAGCGGATGCGCAAGCAGGTCGAGGATATCGTCTCCTCCGTCGTCGGCTCGGGCCGCGCCCGGGTCCAGCTCGCCGCCGACTTCGACTTCAACAAGGTCACCCAGACTTCGGACAAGTTCGATCCCGAAGGCCGCGTGCTGCGCTCGACCCAGACCCGCGAAGAGCAGAGCATGACCGCCGACAACAACGGCCAGGTCACGGTCAACAACGAGCTCCCCGGCCAGCAGCAGAACAGCGGCCCGGCGGCGAAGGACCAGAGCAAGAAGACCGAAGAGACCAACAATTACGAGATCTCCCGCACCACCAAGACCGAGGTGACCGAGGCCGGCCGCGTCAACCGCATTTCGGTCGCGGTGCTGGTCGACGGCATCTACACCAAGAACGACAAGGGCGAGCTCGCCTACACCGACCGCACCAAGGAGCAGCTCGACCGCATCGCCACGCTGGTACGCTCGGCGATCGGCTTCGACCAGAAGCGCGGCGACCAGGTCGAGGTCGTCAATTTGCGCTTCGCCGACGCCCCCTCCACTGCCCCGATCACCGAGCCCTCCGGCTTCCTCGGCATGCTGCAGTTCACCAAGGACGACGTCATGTACTTCGTCGAGCTCGGCGTCATGCTGCTGCTCGGCCTGGTCGTGATGTTCATGGTGATCCGTCCGCTGGTGAAGCGCATCCTCGCCTCCGAAGAGGTCGCCGCTGCCATTACCGGTGTCCTCGCCGGCCCAGCGGCGGACGAGGGCGCTGGCTCCAACGGCTCCGGGGGCCAGGCGCTCCTGCCAAACGGCACCGCCAGCGCGATCGACGTCGCCACCGTCCAGGGCCAGGTCCATGCTCAGTCTGTTCATCGCGTCGGCGAGCTCGCCGAGCGTAACCCCAACGAAACCGTCGCCATCATCCGTCAATGGCTGACCGAACCCGCGAAATGATCGAGTGAACTGACATGGCCGGCAATCTGCAGAACGCCAACTCGAACGACATCACCAGCGTGATCTCCACGCTTGGTCAGCGCGCCGGCAATCGCGGGGGCGCCAAGGTCGAAGCGGTGGCCGGGCCGAAGCGCGCCGCGATCCTGATGCTGGCGCTCGGCGAGCAATATGGCGGCAAGATCTGGTCGCTGCTCGACGACGACGAGGTACGCCAGCTCTCACTGGAAATGTCGACGCTCGGCACGGTCGAGGTCGACACGGTGGAAGACATGCTGCTCGAATTCGTCTCGCGCATGTCCGCCTCCGGCGCGCTGATGGGCAATTTCGACGCCACCGAGCGCCTGCTGCAGCAATATCTGGCGCCCGAGCGCGTCAACGGCATCATGGACGAGATCCGCGGCCCCGCCGGCCGCAACATGTGGGAGAAGCTCTCCAACGTGCAGGAAGAGGTTCTCGCCAACTACCTCAAGAACGAATATCCGCAGACCATCGCGGTGGTGCTGTCGAAGCTGAAGCCGGAACATGCCGCGCGCGTGCTCGGCATCTTCCCGGAAGATCTCGCGCTCGACGTCGTCAACCGCATGCTGAAGATGGAAGCGGTGCAGAAGGAGGTGATCGAGAGCGTGGAGAAGACGCTGCGCACCGAATTCATGTCGAACCTGTCGCAGACCCGTCGCCGCGACGCCCACGAGGTGATGGCGGAAATCTTCAACAATTTCGACCGCCAAACAGAAACCCGCTTCATCACGTCGCTGGAAGAGGACAACCGCGAATCCGCCGAGCGCATCAAGGCGCTGATGTTCACCTTCGACGACCTGGTGAAGCTGGATTCCGGCTCGGCCCAGACCCTGATGCGCAACGTCGACAAGGACAAGCTCGGCGTGGCGCTGAAGAGCGCTAACGAGGACGTGCGCAACTTCTTCTTCGGCAACATGTCTTCGCGCGCAGCCAAGATGCTCCAGGACGACATGGCCGCGATGGGCCCGGTGCGCCTGCGCGACGTCGACGAGGCCCAGGCGCTGCTGGTCAACCTCGCCAAGGACCTCGCTGCCAAGGGCGAGATCATGCTGACCAAGAACCGCGCTGACGACGAGCTGGTGTATTGATGGGCGCTCCCGCCAAATTCCTGTTCGACACCGACTTCGCCGCGCCCGACCGGTCGCGCGAGAAGGCCGCGACCGCGGCCGAGATCGCGCAGAAGGTCGCGGAGGCCGAAGCGCGTGCCTATCAGGACGGCTTTGCCGCGGGCCAGCGCGAAGCCAAGGCCGAGAGCGACCGCCGCGTCGCACTCGCCGTGGAAGAGATCAATATCTCGATCCGTGGCATCGCTTCGGGCATCGGCAATATCGAGAGCAAGATGGAGACCGAGGCGGTCGACGTTGCGGTCGCCGTGGCGCGCAAGCTGTGCGCCGACCTGGTCGCCGCCGAGCCGCTCGGCGAGATCATGGCGCTGGTCAAGGACTGCTTCTCGCATCTGGTCGCGACGCCGCATCTCGTCGTCCGCATCAACGACGCCCTCTACGACAGCGCGCGCGAGAAGATCGAGCGGCTCGCCAAACAGAGCGGCTTCGAAGGACGGCTGGTGATCCTGGCCGAACCCGAAATTGCCACCGGCGACTGCCGGATCGAATGGGCCGATGGCGGCGTCGTGCTGGAGCGCAGCGCCATCGCGGCCAAGATCGACGAGATGGTCGGACGCTATATCGCGTCTCGTAAGGGGAACTAAGCCATGAGCGAGAACGACGGACAGGTTCCGCTGCCCGACCTCAACGGTCCGCTGCCGCCAGCCGGCGTCGACGTCGGCTACAACGAGGACGAATATGCCTCGCGCGTCGCCGCCGACCTCGAAGCTGTCTTCGACGTGCCGGTGCAGGTCTCGGCGGTGCTCGGCCGCTCCAAGATGGATGTCGGCGAGCTGTTGAAGCTCGGGCCCGGCACCGTGCTGGAGCTCGACCGCCGCGTCGGCGAGGCGATCGACATCTACGTCAACAACAAGCTCGTCGCCCGTGGCGAGGTGGTGCTGGTCGAGGACAAACTCGGCGTGACCATGACGGAAATCATCAAGACGGAACGCAGCTAGCGCTCGCAGAAAGAATGATGCGCGGCAGCGCGAATAGACGGACAGGAGACTGACATGCGGCTTCTCATCGTTGGCACATTGAAGGGCCAGCTCACCACCGCCACCAAGATCGCGATGGACAACGGCGCCACCGTGACCCACGCCGAGGATCACGAGCAGGCCATGCGCGTGCTGCGTGGCGGCAAGGGCGCCGACCTCCTGCTGGTCGACGTCGCGCTCGACATCCGCGATCTCGTGATGCGGCTCGAGGCCGAACATATCCACGCTCCGATCGTCGCCTGCGGCATCACCAACGACGCCCGCGCCGCGGTCGCCGCGATCCACGCCGGCGCCAAGGAATACATCCCGCTGCCGCCGGATCCGGAGCTGATCGCAGCGGTGCTCGCCGCGGTCGCCAACGATTCCCGCGAGCTGGTCTACCGCGACGAGGCCATGGCGCGCGTCATCAAGCTGGCCCAGCAGATCGCCGGCTCCGATGCCTCGGTGATGATCACCGGTGAATCCGGAACGGGCAAGGAAGTACTGGCCCGCTACGTCCACACCCGCTCGGCCCGCGCCAAGCGTCCGTTCATCTCGATCAACTGCGCTGCGATCCCCGAGCATCTCCTGGAATCCGAGCTGTTCGGCCATGAGAAGGGGGCCTTCACCGGAGCAATCGCCCGCCGCATCGGCAAGTTCGAGGAAGCGACCGGCGGCACGCTGCTGCTGGACGAAATCTCCGAGATGGACGTTCGCCTGCAATCGAAGCTGCTGCGCGCCATCCAGGAGCGCGTGATCGACCGCGTCGGCGGCACCAAGCCGGTCCCGGTCGACATCCGCATCATCGCGACCTCGAACCGCAACCTGGTGGACGCGGTGCGCGAAGGCACGTTCCGCGAGGATCTGCTGTTCCGCCTCAACGTCGTGAATCTGAAGATCCCGCCGCTGCGCGAGCGCCCTCTCGATATCATGGAGCTCGCCCAGCATTTCGTGAAGAAATACGCCGAAGCCAATGGCGTGCCGATGCGGCCCATTTCGGCCGACGCAAAACGCGTGCTCTCCGCCAACCGCTGGCAGGGCAACGTCCGCGAGCTCGAGAACACCATGCACCGCTCGGTGCTGATGGCGCAGGGCGACGAGATCGGACCCGATGCAATCCTCACCCCGGATGGCGACCGCCTCGACCTGGCCAAGACGCCCCCCGCGGTGGCGCATGCCACCATGGCTGCCGAGCAGGTCACGCGCGCTCTTGTGGGGCGCACGGTCGCCGACGTCGAACGCGATTTGATCCTGGAGACTCTGAAGCACTGCCTCGGTAACCGGACTCATGCCGCCAACATCCTCGGCATCTCAATCCGCACACTGCGCAACAAGCTCAACGAATATTCCGACGGCGGCATCCCGATCACACCGGCCGGCACGCCGGGCGAATATCCGCGGATGCCGATGATCGGGGCGTAGAGGCTCTGCCGACATCGAGATAATGCGAATGCCCGGGCTGGTCCCGGGCATTGTTGTTTGGTCGTGAAGCGAAACTATCGCCACAAACTCCGCCGTCGTCCCGACGAAGGCCGGGACCCATAACCCCAGGCAGTAATTTGGCGAAGACTCGCCCGGTACTCTTATCGCGCCCCAGTGATAGATTCCGCGGTATGGGTCCCGGCCTTCGCCGGGACGACAGCAGGGGGCATGGCCGCACCGCGTTCTCCGACTAGGTACGGCTCGCGCCAGGCCCTATAACCGCTCGCGAGACCCACGCGAGGAACCACATGTCTGAAGCTCAAATCACCGATTGGCTAGCGTCGCAGCGGCAGGCGATGATCGATCTCCTGCGCGACGTCGTGAACATCGATTCCGGGTCGTATGACAAGGAAGGCGTCGATGCGGTCGGTGCGCGGTTCGAGCGGCACTTCGCCGAGCACGGCATTCCCTCGCGGCGGGAGAGCCACGGCACCTTTGGCGACGCGCTCCACGCGGACGTGTCGAAGCCCGGCAGCAACGAGAAGCCGGTGCTGTTGATGGGGCATCGCGATACCGTATTTGGCAAGGGCGAGGCCGGACGCCGCCCCTTCACGATCAAGGACAAGCGCGCCTACGGACCCGGCGTTGCCGACATGAAGGCCGGCCTCGTCATGAACGTGTTCGTGGCCACCGCCTTCCACAAATTCGGCGGCGCACCGCATCCGATCAAGGTGCTGATCACCTCGGACGAGGAGATCGGCTCGCCGTCTTCGCGGCCGGTGATCGAGCGCGAAGGACGCGCCGCGCGCGCCGTGTTCAATTCCGAACCGGGCCGCCCCACGGGCAACGTCGTCACCAGCCGCAAGGGCGGCATCTTCATGCATATGGCCATCACCGGCAAAGCTGCACATTCCGGTGCCAATTTCGCCGCGGGCATCAGCGCGATCGGCGAGCTCGCGCACAAGATCATCCAGATCCACGCGCTGACCGATCTCACCAAGGGCATCACGCTCAATGTCGGCCTGATCTCGGGCGGCCAGTCGGTCAACACGACGGCGCCCCTTGCCGAGGGGCAAATCGACATGCGCTATGTCGACCCGAAGGATCGCGCTTCTGTCATGGCCGAGATCGAACGGATCATTGCGACGCCCTCCGTGCCCGGCACGAGTGCGACGCTGACGATCAAGGGCGAGTTCGTGCCAGTGGTGCAGAGTGAGAGCTCGAAGGCGCTGTTCGAAAATTATCAGGCGGCGGCCAAACAGGCCGGGCTCACCACGCTGCAAGGCGAGTTCTCCGGCGGCTGCGCGGATTCCGGCTTCACCGCCGCGGTGGGCACGCCGACCATTTGCGGCGTCGGGCCCGTGGGCGGGCTCGCGCATTCGCCGGAGGAATATCTCGAGATCGACAGCATCGTGCCACGCGCGCAGGCGCTGGCGCTGGCGATTTTGCAGGGATGACCGTGCCGTAGCGGCGGTGCCGTAGGGTGGGCAAAGCGAAGCGCGCCCACGCATTTTTTGTGATCGAGAGAGATGGTGGGCACGGCGCAAGTGCGCCTTTGCCCACCCTACGAGACCTCCCGAGCTTACGAATAACTCGGCGCGTCCGGACTACGGAAAATGTGGATGGGATCGCCCGGCACAAACGGATGGCCGCGCAACATCGCGTAAGCATAGAGCGCGAGATAGGCGATCGCCAACGCACCGACGGCGTAGAAGGCCCAGGTCCCGATGCGCTTCATAGCTTCCGCTCCTTGGCCGTCCCGGCGGGAGGGCCCAGGGCGCTTCTAGAGCGATGATGGGTAAAAGACCAGCCTCGACGTGGCGATCAAACGCTGCGGAGGCTGCGGGTGGGAACGCTGACTTCGGCGAGCTTGACCGCGTCTTCGTCCTGGTCCACCGCCACGTACTGGCTGTGCCAATAAGCAAGCGCCGCGGTGCGCACGGAATTCTTGATGTTCGTGACGCGGCCGATGACGATGCCGTGCGAATGACGTTCGACGATCTCCTCGACCTCGCAATCGACAGATGACAACGCGCCGACCAGCAGCGGCACGCCTGAGACAGCCGTGACCCACTGGGCACCCACGAAACGATCAGCGCCCTTCAGGCCACCCTTGCCGGCAAAACGCTCGGCAATGTCGAGCTGATCTGCTGCGAGGATGTTCACGCCGAAGGCGCCGTGGCGGCGGATCAGCGGGAAGGACGAGGCATCGCGGTTGATGCTGACCAGCAGCGTCGGCGGGTCGACCGATAGCGACGTCACGGACGTCACCGTCATGCCGGTGATGTCCTTGCCCCGCCCAGCGGTGATGATGCTGACGCCACCGGTGAGGTGGCGCATGGCGCCGCGGAAATCGGCGGACGAGACGGCAGTTTCGGTCATGAGATCGCGGGGCACTACATTCATGGCATGATCCCCGAAGCGGGGCTCCCCTCTATTTAGGTACGATCGTCCGCTGACAAAAGATGGCTCAGGATCGAGCCTTCGAGGCCGGCCAGTTCGACCGAGCCCCGCGCGCGGGGCCTGCTGGCGTTAACCAAGACGTCGTGGGCGATACGCCCCTCCTCAATCACGAGCACCCGGTCTGCCAGCGCCACGGCCTCGGACACGTCGTGAGTCACCAGGATCGCGGTAAAGCCCTGGTCGCGCCAGACGCGCTCCAGAAGCCGCTGCATCGAGATGCGGGTCAGTGCGTCCAGTGCGCCAAGCGGCTCGTCGAAGGCAAGCACGCGCGGACGGGAGACCAACGCGCGCGCAAGCGCGACGCGCTGCTTCTGGCCGCCCGAGAGCACCGACGGCCACTGATCGCGCTTGTCGGCAAGTCCGACCTCGGACAGCGCTTTCTCCGCGCGGGCATGCGCATCGCCGGATGAACGATCGCGGCCAAGACCGACCTCGACATTGGAGAGCACGCGGGCCCAGGGCAGCAGTCGCGGCTCCTGGAACATCACGCGGATGTCCTCGGGCAGCACTTCGTCGCCGAAGCTGATGCTGCCGGCGTCGATCTTCTCCAGGCCGGCGATGAGACGCAGCAGCGTGCTCTTGCCGCAGCCACTCTTGCCGACGATCGCGACGAACTGGCCGGCCGGGATGTGCAGATCGATGCCCCGCAGCACCTCGTTGTCGCCGAATGATTTGCGCAAGCCGCGGATGTTGAGTGGAAGGCCACTCACCTGCAGCGGACGCTCCTCGCGCACCACACGGGCATGAGGCGCGAAATTGGCGCGGCTGGCGAGCTCGGTCTCGGGAAGGGCCGTACGAAGCGCTGTCTGCATATGATTCCCAGTATCTTTGATCAACGTTTCTGGAAGGCGGGATGCCAGGAGAGCGTGGCCCGCTCCAGCACACGGGAGGCGCTGTCGGCGAGCTTGCCGAGCAGCGCGTAGATGAGGATCGAGAGCACGACGACGTCGATCAACATGAACTCGCGCGCCTGCATCGCCATGTAGCCGAGGCCCGAGGAAGCCGCGATGGTCTCGGCGACGATCAGTGTCAACCACATGATGCCGAGCGCGAAGCGGATACCGACGAAGATCGACGGCAGCGCGCCGGGGAAGATGACGCGGCGGAACAGCTCGCCATCGGTCATGCCGTAGATGCGCCCCATCTCAATCAGCTGCGGATCGACGGTACGGATGCCGTGCAGGGTGTTTAGATAGATCGGGAAGAACACGCCGAGGGCCACGAGAAACAGCTTTGCGCTCTCGTCGATGCCGAACCACAGGATGACGAGCGGGATCAGCGCCAGATGCGGCACGTTGCGCACCATCTGCAGCGTCGTGTCCGTGAGCCTGGCCGAGAGCTGCGACAGGCCATTGGCAAGCCCGAAGGCGAAACCGATGCTGCCGCCGATCAGGAAGCCGATCGAGGCACGCCAGAACGACACCCAGATGTTGCGCACAAGCTCGCCGGAGAGCAGCAGCTTCCAGCCGGCAAGCGCGACATCGCTCGGCGCCGGCAGCACGCGCACCGGGACGAAGCCGGTGATAGCAGCGACCTGCCAGAGCGCGATGATGGCAAGCGGCACGATCCACTGGACCAGGCCATCGGAACGCGGCAAACGAACCTTGCGCGGCAGGGAGATACTGTCGATGAGGCTCATGATTGCGACGCCCTATGCTGCGGGCGATAATCGCTGCCGACTGTTTCGCCGAAGGGACCGCCGTTGAAGTGCAGCCTGGTCACGTTGCTCGGCTGCTCCAGCGAGAGCAGCGGAAAGACCAGCTCGGCGAAGCGATAGGCTTCCTCCAGATGCGGGTAGCCCGACATGATGAAGGTATCGATGCCGATATCCTGATACTCCCTGATGCGCGCGGCGACGGTCTGGGCATCGCCGACCAGCGCCGTGCCGGCACCACCTCGCACGAGGCCGACGCCGGCCCAGAGATTCGGCGCAATCTCGAGCTTGTCACGCTTGCCGCCGTGCAGCTGCGCCATGCGCTGCTGGCCGACCGAATCCATTCGCTCAAAATTCTTCTGCGCGGTCGCGATGGTTTCGTCGCTGACATGCTTGATCAGCTCGTTGGCAGCACGCCAGGCCTCTTCGTTGGTCTCGCGGACGATCACATGAAGCCGGATGCCAAAGGAGAGCTTGCGGCCACGTGCGGCGGCGACGTCCCTCACCTTGGCGATCTTCTCGGCGACCAGCGCCGGCGGCTCGCCCCAGGTGAGATATTTGTCGACGGTGTCGACCGCGACGTCGATGCCGGCATCCGACGAGCCGCCGAAATAAAGCGGCGGCCGCGGCGACTGCACGGGGTGGAACAGCAGCTTGCCGTCCTCGATACGGATATGCTTGCCGTCGACATTCACGGTCTTGCCGGCGAGCAGATCGCTATAGACGTTGAGGAATTCGCGCGTGACCTCGTAGCGCTCGTCATGGCCGAGGAAGATGCCGTCGCCCTTGTTCTCGACGGGATCGCCGCCGGTCACAACGTTGACGAGCAGCCGGCCGTTGGTGACGCGATCGAGCGTCGCGGTCATGCGCGCGGCAACCGTCGGCGATTGCAGGCCGGGGCGGACGGCGACGAGATAGCGCAGCCGCTCGGTGAACGGCGCGACTGAGGAGGCGACGATCCAGGAATCCTCGCAGGAGCGACCGGTCGGCAGCAGCACGCCGTAATAGCCGAGCTGGTCGGCAGCCTGCGCGACCTGGCGCAGATAGTTGAAGTTGACCTCGCGGCCACCGATGCCGGTGCCGAGATAGCGGCCGTCGCCGTGGGTCGGAAGGAACCAGAGGATGTTGGCGTTGGACTGCTTACTCATGAACCTGGCCTCCGCGCCACGTCGGAAATCTTGATGGATTTGGGAATGAGGTTGAGCGCGGAGAACGCGTCAGCAACCTGTTGCTGGTCGGCGATGACCGCATCAGTCAGCGGCTTGATGCCGTAAGCCTGCCGCTTCAGCGCAACCTCGACCACCGGCACGGACAGGCCGATTGCCGGCGCGAGCTGTTCGGCGACCGCGTGGATGTCGCCCTTGGCCCAGTCGTCAACGGCGCTCAGTTCTGCGAGCACGGCATCGACGATCTTCGGGTTGGCTTCGAGGAATTTCTTGGACGAGAAATAGAACTGGTAGTTCGCGACGATGTCGGTGCCATCCGCCAGTGTACGTGCGCCGGTGGCGGCTTCGGCGGCCGCCTGGAACGGATCCCAGATCACCCAGGCATCGACCGCGCCGCGCTCGAAAGCGGCACGCGCATCGGCGGGCGCGAGGAACATTGGCTCGATCTCGGAGTATTTGACACCCGCTTTCTCCAGCGCCTTGAGCAGGAGATAGTGGACGTTGGAGCCCTTGTTCAGCGCGACCTTCTTGCCCTTGAGATCGGCGACCGATTTCAGCGGGCTGTCTTTCGGCACCAGGATTGCCTCGCCTTTCGGAGCCGGCGGCTCGTAGGCGACGTACTGGATCGGCGCACCGGCGGCCTGCGCGAAGATCGGCGGGGCTTCGCCGGTGTTGCCGAAATCGATCGCGCCGACATTGAGCGCTTCGAGCAGCGGCGGACCCGACGGAAATTCGGTCCACACCACCTTGTAGCCGTCAGCCGCGAGCTTCGGCTCCAGCGTGCCCTTGCTCTTGAGCAGCACCAGCTTGCCGTATTTCTGGTAGCCAATGCGGACCACCTTGTCCTGACCATAGGAGGTGCCGACCGCAGCCGCTACAATGCCGATCGACAGCACGATGGCTGCGATCACGCGGTGAATGATACGCCTCATATTCAAACCCTTTGAAATGGGGAGATTGGTTGGCACGATCACGCTGCCGGGTTGCGCCAGACGATGTCGCGGATCACGATCGGCTTCGGAATCAGGCCGAGCTTATGGAAGCGATCGGCAACGCCCTGCTGGGTCGCGACGATGTCGTCGGTCACAGCGCCGATCACGAAATTCGCGCGGTCGGCCGCGACGGTCTGGATATCCAGTGGCACGCCGGTGATGGCAGCCAGCGACCTCGCGACGTCGTCGCGGTGCTGTTCGGCCCATTGGCCTGTTACCGTCGTCACCTCGACGATTTGCTGGAGGATCGCACTGTTGTTCTTCGCGAAGTCGCGATTGGCGATGTAGAACGAATTGGTCTTGGTGACCTCGCGCGCATTGACCAGGATGCGGCCATTCTGCTTGGTCTCGCCGATCGCGAAGTAGGGATCCCAGATCGCCCAGGCCTCGATGCTGCCATTGGCGAAGGCGGGACCGGCGTCCGGCGGCGTCAGATAGACAGGCGTGATGTCGGCATAGGTAAGCCCCGCCTTCTCCAGCGTCTGCACCACGACATTGTGGGCGCTGGAGCCCTTGGTGAAGCCGATGCGCTTGCCTTTCAGATCGGCGATGGAGCGGATCGGCGAATCCTTGGGCACCAGGATGCCCTGGCCGTTGGTGATGGGCTGACCGGCGGCATAGACGATCGCAGCGCCCGCAGCCTGCGCGAACACCGGCGGGGAATCACCGACCGCACCGTAATCGACGCTGCCGACATTCATCGCCTCCATCATCGGAGGTCCCGATGAGAACTCGACCCATTTCACCTCGATACCTTGCGGGGCGAAATGTTTTTCCAAGGTTCCGCGCTGGCGCGTGATGACCAGAACGCCGGTCTTCTGGTAGCCGACACGAATTTCCTTCAGCGCGCCTTGCGCATTCGCGCGCGACGCAAGCGCAGCGGCTGCCGCAGTTCCAACAGACAATTTCAGAAAGTCCCGACGCTGCATTCCAAGCTCCCGGCCGCGTGCGGCCGTCATCATTCATCGCTGCAAGATGATGGTGCGGAGCAGGGGAGGTGTCGAGACATCAAAGAAAATAGCGATGCGAGCACTGCGCGCGTGGCGAAGTGCATGATTAATCTTTCAAGCGCGCGCGATGATACAGAGGGAATTTTTCCGCACGCGAATGTGAGAGCTCGCACCAGCGGAACGAAACAGCGAAAACAACCCCATGCACAGTAGCCGGAACACGCGAAAACAAGAACTTACGCATTATCCGAAATAAAGTTGACTCGTCGGGCAAAACAGGAGCAGAATGACACGATGGCAGCGTCCGGTTGGAGAGCCCTGCCCTTCTATCGCAGCCACCTCACCGGCAGATTCTGCAGGCCCCGGAAGGCCCAGCCGCCGATCCGCACCGGTTCGTCGTCGGCGATCTCGAGATGTTTGGCGCGGGCGAACAGCGTCGGCAGCGCGACGTCGGCGATCATCGCGCGCGAGGCCCAGGCGCCGGCGCAGAAATGCGGGCCGGCGCCGAAGGCAACGCTCTTCGAGGTGTCGCGCCGCACGTCGAACTCATCGGCGCGCTCGAAATGCTTTTCGTCGCGATTGGCGGAACCGAACATCAGGAACACACGCTCGTCGATTTCGAACGAAACGTCGCGAATGGACCACGGCTTTGCGATGCGCCGCGGCGACATGCCGATCGGCGAGATCCAGCGGGCATATTCCTCGAACGCTTCGAGCCAGGTCACTTCGCCCCTGCGCACGAGATCGAGTTGCTCGGGATGGGTGAGCAGCGCCCACACTGTGCCGGCGATCGCCTTGCGCGGCTCGTTCTGGCCGCCCGAGATCGCGAGTTTGACGTTTGCGCGCACGCTCTCCATCGGCATGCCCGAGGCGAGCAGCACGCCAAGAATGCTCTGGTCGGGATTTTTCGTCATGACAGGAAGGATATCGTCGATCGCAGCATCGATGCCCGATGTCGCGGCATGGCAGCGCGCCTCGACCTCGGGGTTGCCGCCGTAATTGGCGATGCCCTCGATCATGCCCTGCGACCAGGCGTCCATGTCGGCAAAGCCGATATTGGTGAGGCCGGTGATCGACTTCAGGCATTCGCCGGAGAACGGCAGCGCGAAGTCGCGCATGAAATCGATCCGGCTGCCCGGCTCGATCGTATCGAGGATGCGATCCGCATGGGCCTGGAACAAGGCGGTCCAGTGTGCCTTCACCGTCTTCGGCGACACCGTCGGAAACATCGCGCGCCGCTCAACCTGATGCGCCTCGCCGTCCTTGCGCATCATGTTGTGGCCCATCAGGCGGTTCATCAGGCCGGCGGGCTGATGCGAGGAGAACACGTCGATCTGCTTCTCCGAGATCGAGATGTCGTCGCGGCAGCTGAGCAATGTCGAGCCGAGCTGCGGCACGAAGGCGATCGGCGCCTCCTTGCGCAGCTTGGCCAGCATCGGATAGGGATCGGCCCAGAACGCGACAGGGTCGATGTCGATGCGCGGCGCGGTGCTCAAGGCTGGCCCCCTTTGTTGAATCCAGCCAAGCTACCGCTTTCAGGAGCCGCCGTCTGTCCCTACCGATTGGGACGGGCCTCGGGACGTGTCCTCGATGTCGCACAAAAACATTCGCTCTGCTGTCGGAATCCTCGGATCCCGGCCGTCCTTAGGGCTCAAGGAGGTCGTTCCATGACACAGTCACACGAGGCTTCAATTGTCGTCCGTGACCGCGGGCTGGTTGAGTCGCCGCGCTGGCACGATGGTTATTTCTGGTTCGCCGACTGGACGGCCGGAGAGATTCTGTCCATTGACGACGACGGCGTGTGCCAAGTGCGGGCTCGAGCGCCGGCACCGCCACTGTGCTTCGATTTCGCGGCCGATGGAGAGCTATTGATCGTTTCGTCGGCGCAGGGAGTGCTGCTCAAGCAGAATGCTGGCGGCGAACGCACTGCTTTTGCAACACTCGGGTCGGGCACGTGGAACGAGATCGTGGTTGATGGGCGGGGCAACGCCTACGTCAATGGTCCTTCCTTGCTGCTCATCTCGCCTGACGGCAAGGTCTCGCAGCAAGCGGAGGGACTAGCGTTCGCCAACGGGATGGCGATGTTCCCTGACAACGGCACACTCATTTTGGCGGAGTCGCATGCGAAGAGACTTACAGCCTTCGACGTGGCGCCAGATGGCCGTCTTTCAGGCCGCCGCGTCTGGGCACAGCTGGAAGGTCCACCAGACGGTATTTGCATCGATCAAGAGGGCGCCATTTGGTACGCCGACGTACCGAACGCGTACTGCCGGCGGGTGAAGGAAGGGGGGGACGTGCTGGATGAGGTACGTCTCGACCGCGGAGCATTTTCCTGCGCGTTGGGAGGACCTTCGCGGCAGACGCTGATGATCACCGCAGCGAAATGGTTTGGAATGGACCGAATGGCCGATATCGCGGGCACCGGAGAGATCTTGATGTTTCCTGTTTCTGCTGCCGGCGCTGGTTGGCCATGACATCCAAACTTTGCCGTCGGTTCCCGTAACAACGCAGCGGGTTCGATCGAATAAGATGCATGACCTGAACAGGGAGGCGCTCCATGTTTGTCGGATTTGAATCCCATCTGGTAAACCTTGAAGCATCTTCGCAAGGATCGCGGGAGATGGTCCGCCGCTACTCCTGTTGCACGGTTTCCCCGAAACTCATTTGATGTGGCGGGATATTGCGCCAATCCTGGCACAAAGATTCACGGTGGTCTGCGCCGATCTCCGCGGCTAAGGGCAGAGCGGCACTCCGGCATCGGCTCCCGATCACACCCCTTACGCAAGGCGTGCGATGGTGCGGGCGTCTGTCCCTAGGGAAAGGGACAGTGCATCGGGGCGCCTCGGGGCTCGCGTAGACCTCTTATACAGTGTAAAGTGCAGCCTTCATCGCAGACTCACTTGGGCACGGGTGAGCCGTGATGCTGCGCCACCAGCCATCTGCCGTCCACCTTCACCCAGGCCAGGGTCAGTCGGTAGGGCACCACGGTGCCGTTGGGCAGCGTGAAGTCGGCGAAGCCGGAGCTCAACAACATGTCGGGACCTGCCGCGATTGCCTGCTGGTCGCCCATTTTCACCTTGATGCCCGGCGGCAGCTTGCTGAAATAGGTACGCACGCCGTCGGTGCCGGTGAACAGCTGAGCCGTCGAGCCGAACAGCATGGCGTTCGTGGTGTAGACCGCTGCAAACTTCTCCACATCGCCGGAATTATAAACCTGCTCCCACTGCGCGCGCGCCGCCACCGCGTCTTCGTTTGGTCCAGCCTTCGCCGCCGATATGGACAGCAGCACGACCAAGATTGCCAACGAACGATAAATCATTCTTTCAATTCCCTTAGAACTCCAATCCGGGCAGTGTAGCACAGCCCGCGTGCGGTGGAAAAGGAACAGACCGACGGAGTTAGCCGGTAGAACGAACCCAAACTTCCCCGATTGAAGCGAGGAGGCCGCCGCTTCTGCTTCACCCTCATTGGCAAACGCTTGGACAGCCAAGGAGGTAGTCAGGATGGGCGTGTGATTCAGGTCAGACTGCGAACTTCGGCGCCGGCGTCGGTGCCTAGGGATTGGGACGGATGGCATCGGAACGCGGCTGCACAAATCGGGTGCGCGCAAGCAAGAAGGCGACGTCCGCATTGACCGCTCGGCAGATATCCACAACGCATAGGCAGCCGTTCGCCTTGGGCCAAAACCGGAAGGTTCAGTCTTCCATTCTTGAGGAGAGGTGTTAGAGATCACAATCTAAGGTACAAGCCGACATGCGAAGTTGTGGTTTGGCCTTCGGTCCGTGGTGGTTCGGACGGGAGCACAAAGTTGCAATTATGCTTCGAAATGGACGCGGCACGCAGTAAGCAACAAAATGCAAGCGAGCGCGAGGTCTCCAAGCTCGAACGGTGGCTCTCCAGGGCTGTCCTGCAAACGCTTTCCGTGATCGCAATGACGACCTTCGCCTCAACTGTTGCCCTGGGCGGGTTTGACGAAGGCGTGGCGAGCTATCGCACCGGAAACTACAACAAGGCATTCAAGGAATGGACTGAGGCTGCCCATAAAGGCGATGCGGACGCTCAGTACAATCTCGGATGCTTGCTTCTTCGTGGCGAAGGCGTGCGGCAGAATACGGCGCTGGGGACCGAGTGGCTTCAACGCGCCGCTGATCAAGACCACTTCGACGCCGCAGCGGGACTGCTCCTTTTTAATCTTGTGACGGGCGATGATCGCAAGAAACTCCTCGCCATGAAGGACAAGCCGAGCGATCGATTTCGTCTCACATTCGTCACCAAGCTTAGCAACGGCAGGCCGTACAAGCGCCCTTGTGCGACTGACGCAACTGAAGGCGCCAAAATCGAGTTCACGCTTGGAATGCTGTACGAGACTGGGGACGGAGGATTCGCTCAGGACGACAGGCAGGCCGCTGCTTGGTATCGCCGGGCCTCCGAACGCAATCTCGCCGACGCGCAGACCAGGCTCGCCTATCTCTACGCTGCAGGACGCGGCGTTGAGCAAAGCCAGATCGAGGCTGAGCGGCTGTTCCGCAAGGCCGCAGAACGAGGCGATGGCGTTGCCCAGGCCAATCTGGCGGCCATGTATGCAAATGGTTCTTTCGGCCACACCAAGGACCCTGTACTCGCTTACGTGCTGATCAGCCACGCCGCCGATATGGGCAAGAAGCCCGCTCTTGGTAGCCTGCCCGAAATCAAAGCGCTGCTGTCACCGGATCAATTGCTGGAAGGCCAGCGGCTGGCTGAGAAATGGAAGCCAAACACCCCGTGGCCTCCTGAGATCGCGGCAAGGCTTGGACCACCAAACTAGATTTCTTGGCGCTGTTGCTCCAGCCCAGAATATGACGTGCGAGCACCAAGTCGAAAACGTCGCACGGTTCGACTCTGGGGCCAGAAGCTGACGGCTGACTTGGGAGTGACGACTTGAATGTTCTTCTCCTCGGTTGAGACCGAGGACGAAAGTTACTGCGCCTCGGCGAGCTTCGGCCCTGTTGACGGCATCTGCGCGTTGGTCGCTAGAGGCCGGTTCGGAAGCACAATCACCTTCGCGCCGACTTTCACCCGCTCATAGAGATCCGTGACGTCATCGTTGGTCAGGCGGATACAGCCGGACGACACCCGCTTGCCGATCGTATCGGGCTTGTTGGTGCCGTGAATGCGATATTCGGTCTCGCCGAGATACATCGCTCGGGCGCCGAGCGGGTTGGTGGGGCCGCCTGCCATGAACCGCGGCAGGTAAGGCTGCCGCACCAGCATCTCCGCGGGCGGACGCCAATCCGGCCATTCCGTCTTGCGGGCCACGGTCTGCTCACCGGACCATGTGAAACCTTCACGGCCGACACCGATGCCGTAGCGCATCGCCTGCGCATCGTTCAGCACCAGATAGAGGAATGTGTTCCTGGTATCGATGATGACGGTGCCCGGCGCCTGATGGCTGGCATAGTCGACCACCTGCCGAACCAATGCTCCCGGACCCTCAGCGGCTTTGGGTGGCTCGACCAAAGGCGGTGGGGCTGGGGCCGGACTCGGAACCGGCACCGCAACTGGCACTGCTGCATGAACTGGGGTTGCCACGTAAACCGGAGACGACGATGCCTGGGCCTCGTGCACGGATGGCTTGCGTGCCGGCTGAACGATCTCAGAGTGAGACAGCAGGCCGTACCCCGCTATGGCGACGGCGACGGCACCAATGGCAACGCGCGCAGCCATTGGCATAGCGAGCGTCTCTGCCTTCTTACGTTTGGCCCGCTTAGCCATATCTTTCCCCGGATCACTGTCTCCGGAAGAGGTAACCCAGCAAAATTTAAGAAACCTCGAAGCAATTTCCGCCCAGGCCGGAACCGTCAGCATGGTTAACGCCGAACTCACGTTCGGCGGCCGACGTTTGCGCGAGCGGTGAGTAGCTCCAGGGGCGGCAACAACTGGCAGGGCCTGCCAGCAACGGATTTACGGGTTGGCCGCCGCAGCGGCGGTCGCCACATATTTCGAGTAGAACTCGGCGACCCGGCCGCGCCACATGCCGACGAAAGCCTCTGACGTTATGTTGTCGACCGATTTCCAGGTGCGCTTGAACGCCGGAAGTGCATTGCCCCAGATCGCGCGTTTGCACCACCTCTCGCCCTTCTCCTTGCCTTCGTCGGTAGCGCACATGGATTTCCATGCGAGGCGAGCGGGCTGGCTGATGTGCTCGGCGGCGCCTTGCCAGCCCTGCTGATGGATCAGGTAAAGATCGCTCATGTCCGGCTTGCGGTGCGTGATCCACTCGAACAGGACGCCTTCGGTAATGACCTTGTAGGCGGCCGCCACGGCGTTGTCCCGCGGGTTGAGAATCTGCCCGGAGCCGAACTTGCCGAACTCATATTTGCTCAGCTGAAACAGGCCGATATACGAGCCGGTCCGTTGAGTGGGGTTGAAACCGGATTCGATCTTGGCAACCGCCATCATGAAATTGGTATCGAGACCAAATGCGTCGGACACGCGCTTGATTTCCTCGGCCGGCGTTCCGACCGGGATGTCCTTCAATGCACGCAAGACGGTCTCCGCCGGTTTCTCGGCAGGTGGCACTTCGGACCAGATGTAATAGGTGAGATAGCGGAAGTCCGGCGTCGATGCCGCTTTGGGGGCACCGTCGGACGTGTCGCGTGCTGCCGGCAGCGACTGGACGATATCATCTCCCAACGACGCCAGTTTCGGCCCGACGGGAGCATCAGCAATTTCGGATCCGGCGCTCAACGGCACCGAACCTGCTGACACCACCGAGCCAAGCTCTTCCCGCTCTGCGCGAAGCGCTGCCGCAAGCCTGGCGGATGCCTCCGTGTACAATTCAGGCGTCACTAAATTCGCAGGCGTCACCATGTTCGCTGGAGCGGCCGTGGTCGCAGAAGCCGCAATGTTTGCTGCTGCTTCCAGCATGACTTCAGGGACCGTCGCGGCCGGTCTGCTTGAGGCGGCCAAATAAAGTCCAACGGATGCGATCGCGCACGCGATGCAGATGGTGTGCAACGCCTTCATTGCCCGAAGTCCACGGATGGCTTCTGTACGAAGGCTGTTCGCATATCCCCTGCGGCCCTGTGGTGAGCCTCCTTCGTAAAATCTTAAGGTTTAAATGTGGTGAACGAGAGCGGATCTGCCGCCTCGCCACTCGTCGGAGGTGTCCCGATATGGGGCACAAGCAGGGTTCCCGGCGTCGCCTGGCCAGTAAAACCACGGTCTGGCCTCTCTTCAGTTCAGACCGCGCGTCCCCGCGAGCAGCCGCAGCACGATCGCAAACAGCTCGTTCTGCGAGGAGATGCCGAGCCGCTCATAGGCGCGCTTGCGGTAGGTCAGGGTCGAATGCAGGCTGATGCCGAGCGCTTGCGAGATCGCTTCCGAGCTGAAGCCGAGCAGGATGCGGCGGCAAACGTCCTGCTCGCGCGGTGTCAACGCGGCGAGCGGTGCGCGGGTTGAGAAGAGCGCGGCGAGGTTCTGACCGAGCGTCGCAGTTTGCTGGAAATGACGTGCGACGCTGGCGCCGATCGCTGGTGCGATGGTCTGGAGTCGCGCACGCTCGGCATCGCCAAAATGGCCCTGGGCCGTGATGCGGTAAAAGTTGACATAGAAGCAGATGTCATCGACCCAGATTGCGGTCGCGCATTTGTCGACGATGTCGGAATCGTTGAAGAAGATTTTTCGGTAGCGCGCGCCGTACATGCGAGGCGCGAAGGACGGCAGCATGATCGGCGTGCTGCCCTCGGCCTCGAACAGCGCATCACGGTTGGGATCGGATTCGTGAAACTGGCCGGCATAGGCCGCGCCGAGATCACTGCCGGTCGGGATGTTGCCGGCATCGAGGAGGCAGCTCGCGGCGCCCGCGCGGCTCAGCGCGAACACCATGCAATGGCCGACGCCGGCCTGCCGGCGCAGCGTGTCGATGAGCACGTTCGGAAAGTCGGGGCGACCGATCGCAAGCACCGCGGCCGTGACGTCGCCTGCTGCTGGAGTTGGGGCCTTGCCGTGGGGCCGCATGGGATTCCTCCGCCGAAGTTCTTTGGCGGACGATATCAGTAACGCGAGTTAGTCGGAAGCAGGGTCAGCCTGCCGCTGCCTTCGCAGGCGCGACATTAATGGCGAGCTTGCCGTAGCGATCCGTAAAGGCTTCGGTGTCGATCTCTTCCAGCTTGATCTCGCCGCTCATCACGCCCTGCTTCCAGGCGGCTTGCGCCGGATCGTTCTGGAACTCCGGCATCACCTCGCGGCCGAACAGCTCGAGCGATTCGCAGATGTGCTCGTGGCTGTTCTTGCCCGCTTGATTCAGCAGGATGACCTGGTCGATGTGGGATGACTGAAAGCGCTTCAGCTTCTTGCGGATCGTGTCGGGCGAACCGATCAGGCCGCCGCGCAGCGCCGCCTCCTGCGCCTCGGGATTATCGCGCTTCCATTTGTTGTACTCATCCCACATGTTGACGGTGTAGGGCGCGGGCCGCTGGCGGTTTTGCGAGGCGCCGTAGAAGCGCAGCGCAAACTGAAAGAAGGTGGCGCCATCGGCGCGGGCGCGTGCCTCTTCATCCGTCCTGGCGCACATGAAGAACGACACCAGCGCCATGTTCGGGTTGATCTCGTAGTCCGCGAGCTTGTGCAGCCGCTTGGTCATCGCGTTGTAGTAGGCGTGCACCCAGGCATGCGCGGCATCGGCGCTGACGAACTGGAAACCCAATGCACCAAAGCCGTGGCGGCCGGCGCGCTCGATGGTCGGCAGTTGCGAGCAGGCCATCCACAGCGGTGGATGCGGCTTCTGCACGGGTTTGGGCACGACATTGCGCAAGGGGATATCGAAATACTTGCCGTGATGTTCGCTGCCGGCATCTTTGAACATCGGGAAGATCGCAGCGACGGCTTCCTCAAAGACTTCCTTCTTGGTCTCCATGTCGCGGCCGAACGGCGTCAGCTCGGTGATGGACGCGCTCTCGCCCATGCCGAATTCGCAGCGACCATTGGACAACAGGTCGAGCACCGCGACGCGCTCGGCGACACGCGCCGGATGGTTCGTCGTGAGCTGGAGAATGCCGTGGCCGAGACGAATGTTCTTGGTGCGCTGGCTCGCGGCGGCGAGGAACGATTCCGGCGAAGGCGAGTGCGAATATTCTTCGAGGAAGTGATGCTCGACGACCCAGGCGTGGTCGTAACCAAGATGATCGGCGAGCTCCATCTGCGAGAGCGCGTTCTGGTAAAGGGCGAGCTCGTCGCCGGCCACCCAGGGCCGCGGCAGTTGCAGCTCATAGAAGATGCCGAACTTCATGACGCCTCTCCCAAGTTTTTCTGCCTGCTTATATTTTGTTGCAGGCATCTTAATGGGTGAGGCGGCGCTGTCTACGCGGTCGCAATTCCGCCCTGCGGGAGAATGCGCTTTTCGGCGCGGCGGCCATTCAGCACCGCGCCGATGAAGGTGAAGCGCACCAAGACATGATAGCTCGCAAGCATCGGCGGAATCGCGACGACGAGAATGATCGCGAACTTGACGAGGCCAGGCCAGTCGAGTTGCGACAGCGCGACCTGCAATGCCATCACGATCGGCAGATGGATGATGTAGAGCCAGTAGGATGCATCGGCGAGGTAGCGCCAGGTCGGGCTGAAGCCCGACATGAAGCGGAGCGCGAGACCCAGCGCGGCGAAGGTCGTCACCCATATCGCGGCTGCGTAGAAAGCCGCAGCGACCAGTCTGAGTGTCGCAAAGCTATAGGGCAATTTCGGCGCACCCGGCGCAGACAACATCACGCCCGCGAGCACGAAGCAGATCAGGATCAGGACGATTGCGAGCACGAGATGCGGCAACCAGCGCCGCTCGATCAGCCGCAGCAGATCGACCTGCCGATGCAGCAGCCAGCCGACGCCGAAGGCGGTGCCAAAACAGATCCAGGCCTGCGCATTGGTGATGAGCGACTGATCCGGCGTCCTCACCTCGATCGAATGGCCCCATCGCGGATCGAGGCAGAATGCAATGCCGATCGGGATCGCCAGAACAAGAGGCGCCAGCGGATTGCGGATGACGCTCGCAAGGACGCGGTCGATGAGCGTGCGCAACGCGCCTGACGCATCAAGCCAGACGATCGCGAGGCGCAGCAGCAGCGCTGCGACATAGAGCTCCAGCAGAACGTAAAGAAACCAGAGATGGGTCAGGCGGAAATTCGGCAGTTCCGGCATCCAGCCGGACGCCCTCTGGAGCGGACCGCCATTCGGAAAGTTCGCCGCCCACATGACCACCAGCGCGATGGGCACGTACACGAGCGGCCAGCCAATCACGAGCGGCAGGGCGATCCGCTGCAAGCGATCCCTGACGAAGCCCAGGCTGCCACGGCGATGAAAGCTCATACGGGCGAAGAAGCCGGCCATCAGGAAGAAGGTCGTCATCCGGAAGACATGGATGGTGAAGGTCAGCAGGCCCAGGATAAAGCTTGGATGGGTGTCCTGGATGATCCAGATCCGGGGCGAGATCCACACAAACGACATTGCCGCGTGCAGGACGATGCCAAGCAGCAGCGCGATGCCCCGGAGCGCATCCAGCGCGTGGAGCCGTTCGGGTGCGGATGTGACAGCGCTCGCATGGGACATGGACAGGCTCTCGCTGGTTGAACAGGGCTTTCTGCCGCACAATCTGCCCAATCGGGGCCAGTCTCTCTCGCCCGATCCAAAAATCGGCTAGCCGATTTCTCGACGTGGCTCGCTGATGCCGACCTTATGCTGCCGGCTCAGCGCCTCGCGCCGGAATTCGGTCGGGGTGACGCCGGTTTCCGCCTTGAAGGCGCGATTGAATGGTCCGAGCGACTGGAAGCCGGCATCCATGGCGATGGTCAGTATCGGGACGTCCCGTTGCGTCACGTCTGATAGCGCCAGCTTGGCGTCATCGATCCGGTAGCGGTTCAGGAACGCATTGAAGTTGCGATAGCCGAGCCCTTCGTTGATGGCCTGGCGCAGCCGGTGTTCGGGAACGTCGAGCCGGGCCGCGAGCGCCCCGATCGCAAGACCTTCCTGCCGGTAGGTTCGCTCCACGGTCATCAGATGGTCGAGGCGCCGCAGCAGGATGGGATCCACAACGACCGGGGGGTTGACCATGACCCGGCCGGTGGGAGCGCGATCGGCCCCGGAAGCGATGGCGGCCGTGGCGTCGTTGGCCGGCACAGCCGGCTGCATCGCACCAAATCCGGCCATCATGGCCACCACGAACAGGACGAACGCGGTCGGCAGACTCCCGGGCGCACCGGGGAGCGCGACGGGAACGGCCGCAAAGCCGGCGACGGCGACTACCGCGATGAGCCCGACATTGATCGCCAGCATCGCCAGCCGCAATCGGCGGCGTCGCGCGACCAGATCGGCACGCCAGGTCTTCACCGTCTGCACCGCGGCCGCGAAAGCCAGCGCCAGATTGACCAGCGCCAGGCCTCGACCGCCGGCTCCGGCCAAAGCGGGCCAATAGAACCACCCCAGCGTGAGCACAAAGCCGAAGGCCACGATGCCCAGCCACAGGGCACCGTGCCATCGCCTGAGCACGAAATCGTCGTCGAACGCCGCGCGCGCCCACAGCCAGAACACGGTGGGTTGCGCCGACATGATCGGCAACACCCACCACCATGACGATTTTGGAAAGTACGGCGCGGTCGCGATGGCGTAGAACACGCCCCCCGCAGACATGGCCATGCCCAGCAAAGCCTGCTGGCTGCCCGCGCGACGCTGCAGCGTCACGAGAATGATCAACAGGAACACGCCGCTGGTTGCGCCGCGCAGCCCGAGATCGATCGCCGTGAGCCCCATCACACCTTCTCGTTCTCGTTTCCGTTCGAGCGTCCAAGTCTCGCATCGCCTTCGCGCCTGCACAATCCAAAATTGCGCTTGTGGCTGCGCATCGGCAACTTGAACGATTGATCCAGATCAACGCGTCAGCCCGCCTGTTGCATCTACATGGCAGCAAGGCAACGGCCCGGATGCCGTCCCGATTCCCATCCCATTTCAGAGAGACCGAATATGTCGGCCCCTGACGGCACGATGTCGCGCGTGCGCCGTAAGCGCATGGAGATTTTTGCGTTCCTGTTCCTGACCGCGGTCGTGATGCCCGTCCTCGCGGTCGGAACGGTCGGCTCTTACGGGCTCGGCGTCTGGATCTACCAGATGTTCGCCGGCCCTCCCGGCCCGCCAAGCTCCCCGCATTGATCCCACCAAGCGAAAGACAGGCATCATGGCTCCCGCCACACTCAACCGCCGCGCCTTGATCACCGGCCGGGTGCTCAGCACCGACCGCGTCGTGCCGCCACCGGGCGCGGAAATCGCCAGCATCATCGTGCAGGCGCGCCCCGAGCGCCTCGACGATCTGGCAGCCGAGATCGCAGCACTTCCCGGCTGCGAGATCCACGGCCGCGATATCAGAGGCAAGCTCGTCGTCGTGACCGAAGCGCCTGACGCCGGCAGCCTCGGCACCATGCTCAACACCATCCAGTCGCTGCGCGACGTCTATTCCGCAGCGCTGGTCTTTCACGCCATCGAAACCTGAAGGCCGGGAGAGCCATCATGACATCGCCAAAGCTCGACCGCCGCCAGATGCTCAAGCTCGAGGCCGCCGCGATTGCGGCTGCCGCCGCGGGCATGCCGGCACCTGCGCTCGCCGCCAATCTCATCACTGATCGCGACTCCTCCGAACTGAAATGGGACAAGGCCGCCTGCCGCTTCTGCGGCACCGGCTGCTCCGTGATGGTCGCGACCAAGGACAACCGCGTGGTTGCCACCCACGGCGACATCAAGGCCGAGGTCAATCGCGGCCTGAACTGCGTCAAGGGCTACTTCCTCTCCAAGATCATGTACGGTCATGACCGCCTGACGCAGCCGATGCTGCGCAAGAGCAATGGCAAGTACGACAAGAACGGCGAGTTCACGCCCATCTCCTGGACCGAAGCCTTCGACATCATGGAGGCGAAGTGGAAGGAGACGCTGAAGAAGCGCGGGCCGAACGGTCTCGCCATGTTCGGCTCCGGGCAATGGACGATCTGGGAAGGTTACGCCGCCTCGAAGCTCTACAAGGCCGGCTTCCGCACCAACAACATCGATCCCAATGCGCGTCACTGCATGGCCTCAGCCGTTGCCGGCATGATGCGCACCTTCGGCATCGACGAGCCCGCCGGCTGCTATGACGACATCGAGGCCACCGATGCTTTCGTGCTGTGGGGCTCCAACATGGCGGAGATGCACCCGATCCTGTGGACGCGTCTGGCTGATCGCCGGCTGTCCGCGCCGCATGTGCGCGTCGCCGTGCTCTCGACCTTCGAGCATCGCTCGTTCGATCTCGCCGATATCGGCATGGTGTTCAAGCCGCAGACCGACCTCTACATCCTCAACGCCATCGCCAACCACATCATCAAGACCGGCCGGGTCAACAAGGATTTTGTCGCTGCCCATACGACGTTCAGGCGCGGGCAGACCGACATTGGTTATGGATTACGGCCCGAGCATCCGCTCCAGAAAAAAGCAACCGGTGCGGCCAAGGCCAACGACTCCACCGAGATGAGCTACGACGAATTTGTAAAATTCGTCTCGGACTACACGCTGGAGAAGGCGGCGCAGATGTCGGGCGTGCCGTTGAACCGGCTGGAAGCGCTCGCCGAGCTCTATGCCGATCCAAAAACAAAAGTGGTCTCGTTCTGGACCATGGGCTTCAACCAGCACACCCGCGGCGTCTGGTGCAACAACCTCGTCTACAACATCCATCTTCTGACCGGGAAGATCTCCGCGCCCGGCAACAGCCCGTTCTCGCTGACCGGCCAACCGTCGGCCTGCGGCACCGCGCGCGAGGTCGGCACCTTCTCGCACCGCCTGCCCGCCGACATGGTCGTGACCAACAAGGAACATCGCGACAAGGCGGAGCATCTCTGGCTGCTGCCCGAAGGCACCATTCCCGACAAGAACGGCGCCCACGCGGTGCTGCAAAGCCGGATGCTGAAGGACGGCCTGATCAACGCCTATTGGGTGCAGGTCAACAACAACCTCCAGGCCGGTCCGAACGCCAATGAGGAGACCTATCCGGGCTTTCGCAACCCCGACAATTTCATCGTGGTCTCGGATGCCTATCCCAGCGTGACGGCGCTCGCCGCCGATCTGATCCTGCCGACCGCGATGTGGGTGGAGAAGGAAGGCGCCTACGGCAATGCCGAGCGGCGCACGCAATTCTGGCACCAGTTGGTCCAGGCGCCCGGCGAGGCCAAGTCGGATCTGTGGCAGCTCATGGAGTTCTCCAAGCGCTTCAAGATCGAAGAGGTGTGGCCCGAAGAGCTGATCGCCAAGAAGCCGGAGGTTCGCGGCAAGACGCTGTTCGACGTGCTCTACCGGAATGGCCAGGTCGACAAGTTTCCAACTTCCGAGATCGAGGAAGGCTATTCCAACGAGGAATCCAAGGCGTTCGGCTTCTACGTGCAGAAGGGCTTGTTCGAGGAATACGCCTCGTTCGGCCGCGGCCATGGTCACGACTTGGCGCCGTTCGAAAGCTATCACCGAGAGCGCGGACTGCGCTGGCCGGTCGTGAACGGCCAGGAAACGAAATGGCGTTTCCGCGAGGGCAGCGATCCCTACGTCAAGCAGGGTACTGACGTGCAGTTCTACGGCTATCCTGACGGCAAGGCGCGCATCTTCGCGCTGCCCTACGAGCCGCCGGCGGAATCGCCCGACAACGAGTATCCGTTCTGGCTCTCGACCGGCCGCGTGCTGGAGCACTGGCATTCCGGCACCATGACGCGCCGCGTCCCCGAGCTCTACAAGGCGTTCCCCGAAGCCGTCTGCTTCATGCATCCCGACGACGCGTCGGAAGCAAAGCTGCGCCGCGGGGATGAAGTGAAGGTGGAGTCCCGTCGCGGCTTCATCCGCGCTCGCGTCGAGACGCGCGGCCGCGACCGGCCGCCGAAGGGCCTGGTGTTCGTGCCGTGGTTCGACGAATCCAAGCTGATCAACAAGGTGACGCTGGACGCCACCGATCCGATCTCGCTGCAGACCGACTACAAGAAATGCGCCGTGCGCATCGAGCGGGTGACCCAGTCATGATGAAACGCTTTGGCATAGCCCTGCTCGCCTGCGCGATGGCCGCAGGCACGGCGTCGCTGACCGCACAAACCGTCAGCTCCGGCCTGCGTGGTCCAACGCCACTCAATGACGAAGGGCCAGCACCGCCGATGCTGCCGAACCGCAACACGTCCGAGCGGGAGTCGCGCAACTATCCGGAGCAGCCGCCGGTCATCCCGCACAATATCGACGGCTATCAGATCGACCTCAACGGCAACAAATGCCTGTCCTGCCACGCACGCGCGCGCACGGCGGAATCGCAGGCCCCGATGGTCTCGATCACCCACTTCATGGATCGTGACGGTCAATTCCTCGCCTCGATCTCGCCACGCCGCTTTTTCTGCACCGAATGCCACGTGCCGCAGAACACTGCGACGCCGCCCGTCAGCAATGATTTTACCGACATCGACACGCTGCTGACGCGCGCAAGCCCGGGTGGCCGGCGATGACGACGACCGCTGACGAGCCCAATGAAAAGCTGAAGGACAAGCGCGGCTTCATCCTGCGTTGCTGGGATTTCGCGCGCGAGCTGTGGGGTGTGCTGTCACGGCCGAGCACGGTCTTCGCGCTGGGCACGCTGGTGCTCGCAGGCTTTGCCGCCGGCGTGATCTTCTGGGGCGGCTTCAACACCGCGCTAGAGCTCACCAACACCGAAAAATTCTGCACCGGCTGTCACGAGATGAAGGACAACGTCTTTGCCGAGCTGAAGTCGACCGTCCATTTCACCAACCGCTCCGGCGTGCGCGCGACCTGCCCTGATTGCCACGTGCCGCACAACTGGACAGACAAGATCGCCCGCAAGATGCAGGCCTCCAAGGAAGTCTGGGGCAAGATCTTCGGCACGATCGACACGCGGGAGAAGTTTGTGGATCACCGGCTCGAGCTCGCGGCGCATGAATGGGCGCGCTTCAAGGCCAACGATTCCCTGGAATGCCGCAACTGCCACAGCGCCGATTCCATGGACATCACCAAGCAATCGCCGCGGGCCGCGGTCGCGCATCAGCGCTTCCTGTTCACGGGCGAGAAGACCTGCATCGACTGCCACAAGGGCATCGCTCACCATCTGCCCGACATGCGCGGCGTTCCCGGCTGGCAATAGGGCGCCTTGGCGGGCGTCTGAGCAAGCGCCTCGTCCTTCGAGACGGCTGCTTCGCAGCCTCCTCAGGATGAGGCTAACTGGCACCTTTGCCTGTTGAAATCGGCGCCGCACACTCCGCCCTCATCCTGAGGGCCGCCAAAGGCGGGCGTCTCGAAGGATGGCCGCAGGGAATGGTGGTCCCGCGCTTGAACCGGCGGGGCGAATGGTTAGTTTTGGGGGATGGCGAATCGCTTCGTTTCGCCCCTCCTCAAGACAGATATGGCCAGTTTCACCCCGCATCAGGATGCCGCGCTCAAGGCCGTCAGCGATTGGCTGAAGGCCAAGCCCGGCCGCAACGGCACACCGCCGATTTTCCGCCTGTTCGGCTTTGCCGGCACCGGCAAGACCACGCTGGCACGGCACATCGCCGAGGGCGTCGACGGCGAGGTGAAATTTGCCGCCTTCACCGGCAAGGCGGCGCTGGTCATGCGCAACAAGGGTTGCGACGAGGCCTCCACCATCCATTCGCTGATCTACCGCGCCCGCGAATCCGGCGAGGAGCAGCCGAGTTTTGAACTCTGGGACGACGCGCCGGCGTCAAAAGCAAAACTGATCGTGATCGACGAATGCTCGATGGTGGACGCCGAGCTCGGCCGCGATTTGATGTCGTTCGATTGCCCCCTGCTGGTGCTCGGCGATCCCGCGCAGCTGCCGCCGATCCAGGGCGGCGGCTTCTTCACCAACACCGAGCCCGATGCGATGCTCACCGAAGTGCACCGTCAGGCCCAGGACGATCCGATCGTGCGGATGTCGATGGACGTTCGCGAGGGCCGTGAGCTCGACATCGGCCGTTACGGCGAGAGCGAGGTGGTGTCGCGAAAAGAACTCGATCCTGATCGCGTCATGGCTGCCGACCAGGTGCTGGTCGGCCGCAACAACACGCGCCGCGCCTACAACATGCGGGTGCGCCAGCGCCAGAACATCGAGGACGTCTTTCCGGTCGCCGGCGACAAGCTGGTGTGCCTGCGCAACAACCGAAAGAAGGGCTTGTTCAACGGCGGCCTCTGGCGCGTCAAGTCGCGCAACACCTCGCGCTCGAAGTCGCGCATTCTCAGCATGCGGCTGTCGCCGGACGAGGATTTCGGTCACAAGGTGACAAAAGTTTCCGTGCGCGCCGATTGCTTCGAGGGCGGCGTCGAGGCGATCGCCTGGGAACAGCGCAAGCCCTATGACGAGTTCGATTACGGCTACGTGCTGACCGTGCACAAGTCGCAGGGCTCGCAATGGGACGACGTCGTGCTGTTCGACGAGAGTTTTGCGTTTGGGGAGAGCCGGGCACGGTGGCTGTACACGGGCATCACGCGGGCGGCGAAAAGGCTGAGTATTGTGGTGTGAGGTTGCTTACCCCGTCATTCCGGGTCCGATGCTTCGCATCGCCCCGGAATGACAAATTGAGTTGCTCCGCCACTCAATTTGTCACTTCCCCGCCACAAAATAGAAATCCTCGCGTCCCGGTGGCGAGCCGTAGGTGAACGGCTGCTGCACGTGCTGAGTGGCCGACCAGACGTCGTCGCGAACGATGTCGAATAATTTTCGGATCTCGACCTTGGGCACCTTGATCTCGCGGGAGAGCGCGGTGGAGAACGGGCTGTCGGCGCCGTTGTCGCCGTCGATCGCCGTCTCGCCGTGCTTGGCGGCGTAGACCACCATGAAGCCGGCACCGGGTTCGATGTTGGAAAAGCCCTTGTCGACCAGCTTCAGCGACAGCGTGTGCTGCATGGTCGTGGCAAACGGATTGTCGCGGCAGGCATCCAGGATCACGAGGCGCACTTTCCGCGCAGCGCCCACCGCTGCGATCACCTGCTCGAGCGCAACAGCTTGCGTCTCGGCGTCCTTGTCGACGGCGAGCTTGGCGTCAACAGGAACGAGATAGTTCACGCCGCCGATCTCGAAGCCGTGGCCGGCGTAATAGACCACCGCCCAGTCGGCCTTTTCCGCTTCATCGGCAAACGTCTTCAGCGCGTCGAAGAATTTGTCGCGCGTCAAATCGCTGACCGAGATCACGGTCTGGAAGCCGACATCGTGCAGCACGCCCGCGATCAGTTTCGCATCACGCGGCGGATTGGGCAGCGCATGGACGTTCTTGTAGGCACCATTGCCGATCACCAACGCGACACGGCGTCCACTGGGTGCACCCCCCGGTGTTTGCGGCGTCAGAGCCGCAAGTCGCTCCTGCGCAATGGAGCGGGCGCGCGCGACGTCAGGTTCGTCGAACTTCGTGAGCGAATAGGCCGCGGAACGGTAGTCGGCGCGCGCCTGCGCAGGGTCGTGCTTGCGCTCATAGACCTGGCCGCGGCCGGAATGAGCGCGGACATTGTTCGGGGCGATCTGGATGGCCGTGTTGTAATCCTTCAGCGCGGAGTCGATATCACCCTTCATCACGCTGACGTCGGCGCGGTTGTTGAGTGCGAACACGCTTCTCGGCTGCTTCTCGACCAGGGCGTTGCAATCGACAAAGGCCTGGTCGAACTTGCCCATCAAGCCGTAGGTGATGCAGCGATTACCGATGACCTGCTGTGCGGTCGGATCGATCTTCTCGGCCTCCGCGAAATCGGCGATCGCGCCGTCATAATCCTTCATCATCGTGCGCACACGAGCGCGATTGGTCCAGCCGAGCAGGAATTTGGGCGAGTATCTGATCGACAGGTTGAAATCGTCGAGCGCACTTTGCAACGCGCTCCGGCGCAGCTGGATGGTGCCGCGATTGTTGTAGGCGAAACCGAAATTCGGTCGCTTCTGGATGGCGAGGTTATAGTCGGCCATCGCCAGATCGTCCTCACCCTTGTGCTCATGGGCGAGACCGCGGACGTTGATGGCGCCGACATTGTCCGGATCGGCCTCGACGGCGGAGTTCAGCACCTCGATCGCATTGTCATAGTCGCGCTTGGTCATCAGCGCCTGGGCGCGAATTACGAGCGCGAGCGATTTGTCCTTGCCGGTGACGCGGTTGGCGTTCAGCAGATTCTCGCAGGCCGTCGTTCGGGCCTGGGTCTCGGCCTGGCGGTCGCGGCAGGTGGCGAGATCGTCGCCGGGCGGGGGCTCGGCCGCGGCGACCGCGCCGCCCGAGAGGAGTACGACCAAGGTCAGGCAAGCGACGCGCAGCATGTTGTCAGACCCCTACCATATTCCCCGGGTCGATCATCGACCGTCGAGCTTCACCAAAGGCCCGCAGCTAACACGGCCCCGCGCTTTCGTCACTTCCCCGCCACGAAGTAGAAATCCTCGTGGCCGGGCGGGGAGCCGTAGGTGAAGGGTTGCTGCAAGTGCTTGGTCGCCGACCAGACGTCGTCCCTGATGATGTCGAACAGTTTTCGAATCTCGATATTGGGTTGCTGCACCTCGTGGGCGAGCGCCAGCGCGAACGGGCTGTCGGAGCCGTCGCCGTCCATCGCGGTCTCGCCGTGCTTGGCGGCGTAGACCACCATGAAGCCGATACCGGGCTCGATGTTCGAAAAGCCCTTGTCGACCAGCTTGAGCGACAGGGTTTGCTGCATGGTCGGCTTGAAGGGATTGTCACGGCAGGCGTCCAGGATCACCAGGCGCAGCTTGCGCGCGCCTCCCACTGCGGCGACGACCTGCTCGAGCGCCACAGCTTCCTTCTCGGCGTCCTTGTCGACTGCGAGCCTGGCATCAACAGGCACGAGGTAGTTCACGCCACCTATCTCGAAGCCATGGCCGGCATAGTAGACGACGGCCCAATCCGCCTTCTCCGCATCCGCGGCAAAGGCATGCAACGCCGCGAAGAACTGGTCCCGACTCAGATCGTTCGACAACGTCACGGTCTGGAAGCCGACACCGCGAAGCGCGTCCGCGATCAGCTTGGAATCGCGTGGCGGATTGTTGAGTGCGTGAACGTTGCGGTAGGCGCCGTTGCCGACCACCAGCGCCACGCGGCGCAGCGTCCCGGAGACGACAGGCGCTTTCGGCTCGAGCGCAGCAAGGCGGGTCTTGGCCGTGGTGCGCGCCATCGAGGCGTCGATTTCATCGAACGGCGTGAGCGCAACGGCGACCGAGCGGTAGTCGGCGCGCGCCTGGGCCAGGTCCTGCTTGCGCTCGAACACCTGGCCGCGGCCGGCATGGGCGCGGACACTGTTCGGGTTCAGTTGGAGGATGGCGTTGAAATCGTTGAGCGCGGCATCCAGATCGCCCTTGGCGAGATAGGCGTCGCCGCGATTGGCAAGGACGTACTGGTTCTTCGGCTGCTTTTCGATAACGCTGTTGCAATCGGCGAGCGCCTCGTCGAAGCGCCGCATCATTGTGAATGTCACGCAACGTTGGCTGGGGATCTGCAAGGCGTTGGGGTCGAGCTTGGCCGCCTCGGCGAAATCCGAGAGCGCGCCATCATAGTCCTTCATCATCGTGCGCACACGGCCGCGATTGGTCCAGCCGACCAGGAGTTTCGGCGTGTACTTGACCGTCGCGTTGTAATCATCCAGCGCGCTTTGCCAGGCGCCCTTGCGAATGTAGATCAAGCCGCGGTCGTTATAGGCGCCGCCGTAATTGGGCCGCTTCTGGAGCGCGAGGTTGTAGGCGGCCATCGCAAGATCGTCCTGGCCCTTGCGCCAATAGACCTGGGCCTGGCCATCGATGGCGGCGACGTTGTCGGGATCGGCCTCGCGAGCCGCGGAAAAGTCGGCGAAGGCGTGGTCGAAATCATTCTTGGTGAGCAGCGCGAAGCCTCGCACGAGCAGCGCGGTAGCCTTGTCCTTGCCGGTGATCCTGTTGGCGTCGAGCAGGCTGCTGCAAGCCTGTAACCGCACCTGGCTGTTCGCCTGCCGGTCGAGGCAGGTCGCGAGGTCGTCGCCAAGCTGGGGATCGGCGACCGCGATCGTCGCACAGGACGACACGATGAGAATAGTCAGGATGAGGCCACGCCGCATGTTGAAAGGGAAGCTCCAGCGCCACAATTCGTAAGTCGATGGTCGGACCCAGGGGTTCATTAGGGGGTTCATTAGGGGGTTCATTCAAGCCGGATTTCCCCGGCCGCGCCAACCGGAATCCATAGGCCCTGCGTTTTTCACAGACTCGTGTCTGTCCGGCCGTAACAATTGCCGGGCCCGGCCGTATCTGGGGTGTCTGAAAACTCCGGGCAGACTGTTCGCCCGCCCTTAACCGCCCTAAACTGTCAGGCCTTCCGAAAGAGGATCCGCCATGCGCCGCTCCGTCCTGTCCCTGCTCGCCGCCACCACTGCCTTGACGCTGGCCTTTGCCGCACCGACCCGGGCCGCCGAAGACGCCGTTGTGATCCCCGCCCCCACGATGGACGCTGCATCCGCGAGCGGCATCCAGACCGCGGTCGTCGCCGGCGGCTGCTTCTGGGGCGTGCAGGGCGTGTTCCAGCACACCGCCGGTGTCGTCAACGCGGTCTCCGGCTATGCCGGCGGCACCAAGGCGACTGCGGACTACGAGACTGTCTCGACCGGCCGCACTGGCCACGCCGAGTCCGTCGAGATCAAGTTCGATCCGAAGAAGATCTCCTACGGCAAGATCCTGCAGATCTACTTCTCGGTGGCGCACGACCCGACCCAGCTCAATCGCCAGGGCCCCGACAGCGGCACGCAATATCGCTCGGCCATCTTCACGACCTCCGACGAGCAGAAGAAGGTGGCGGACGCCTATATCACCCAGCTCAACTCCGCCAAGGTGTTCAGCAAGCCGATCGTGACCAAGGTCGGTACGCTGGATGCGTTCTATCCGGCGGAAGCCTACCACCAGGACTATCTGACGCTGCACCCGAACCAGCCCTATATCGCCTATAACGACATCCCGAAGGTCGAGAACCTGAAAAAGCTGTTCGCGGATAACTACATTGATAAGCCGACGCTGGTGAGTGCCAGCAAGGCCACCAACTGATCCAGAGATCATCGAAAACAAGATCATCGAAACAACGGGAGACCCATGCCCGACACCAAGACGCAAACCACCGACGACAAGGTCACCAAGAGCGAAGAGCAGTGGCGGCGCGAATTGACGCCGATGCAGTATGCCGTGCTGCGCGAGAAGGCGACCGAGCGTCCCTTCTCCGGCGAATATGAGCACGACCACCGTGCCGGCACCTATGTCTGCGCCGGCTGCGGCAACGAGTTGTTCGAGTCCGATGCGAAGTTCGATTCCGGCTGCGGCTGGCCGAGCTTCACCGCCCCTGCGGTCGAGAGCCATATCGACGAGGAACGGGACATGACGCACGGCATGGTCCGCACCGAGGTGCTCTGCTCCAAATGCAGCGGTCATCTCGGCCATGTCTTCCCTGATGGTCCCGGGCCGACCGGTCTGCGCTACTGCATCAATTCGGCGGCGCTGAAGCTCGAACCGAAATAAGATTGCGTCGGCGGGTTCCGGCATGGAACCCGCCGGCGCGTTGTGCTTTTCTTGTCTGGCGGTGCAGCCGATGAGCACTTTCCGGCCGCCGCTGGAGAGGATGCCAAGGAGGACGCCATGACACTCGGGACCATCCTGATCATCCTGGTGATCATCTATCTGCTGGGCGGCTGGTCCGGCCGGATCCGCGGCTATGGCTACGGTATGGGCCATTCCGGCATGGGGATCGGCGGCGTCGTTCTCGTGGTGTTGCTCGTCCTGCGGCTCCTTGGCAAGCTGTAAACCATACAACAGTCTGAAATTACTTGGCTTTTAGCCTCTGCGGGGCAGCCATGCGCGGATTCATCATCTCCCATCGCAGGGGTCGCATTTTTGTCAAAACGGCCTATATTAGAGGACGAAAATGACATGAGGCGGGCCCGCTCGATTGCGGCCTCCGCCCTCCCAAACCCCACGCGCTTAAAGCCCCAGACAAGATCACGAGGTCTTTGACCATGCGTCCACTGCGTCCGTTCAACTTCAACACTTCCGCCGAGCTCTTTCCCGCCGCCATCCGCAAGAAGAAGCGCGCGGGCTTCACCTATCGCCGGTTCGGAACCGCTGCCGAGGCGGTGCAATTCGCGATGGAGCAGTTGCCGACGGATTCGCTGAACGGCGCGTACCTCCAGGTCGAGGAAGCCCGTTTCGACCAGAACGGCATCCGTTCGCTCTATGAGAGCGAAGCGTTTCCGTTGCCGCGTCACCGCAAGCCCGAGCCGGTCGCCGAGACCGACGCCGACGCCGCGTAAGTTTTCGCAAAGCTCCGATGTGCGCGAATAGCGCGATGGCCGAAAGGCTGTCGCGCTTTTTGCGTTTTGGGGCACGCTCTACCGTCGCCCTCGCCCCGCTCTTGCGGGGGAGAGGGTGGGGTGAGGGCTGCATCCGTAATCACGGTTGGAATTGGACTCGCGGAGAGTCCCCCTCACCCGGAATCTGCGCTGCGCGCAAATTCCGGCCTCTCCCCGCAAGCGGGGAGAGGCGAAGAAAGAGGCCTCAGGCCTACACCCGCGGCTGCTTGTCGAGCCAGCGGCGCAACAGGCGCACGTTGCGCATGTTGGCGCGGAACATGACGTCGAAGGCGTCGCCCACGAACGGCACGATTCCGACCACGCCGTCGACTGCCACATTGCCGAGCATCCGCGCCGTGATGTACCAGGGCGCGCCGAGCGCGCGGGCCTCGCGGACCAGCCAGAGCGAGATCGCGGTGGTGATGATGTCGCCGATGACGGGGATCAGGCCGATCAGCCCGTCGATGCCGTAGCGGATATTGGTGCCGGGCAGGATGAAGGCGACATCCAGCAACTTGGCGATCGCCTCGAGCCTGAGGATGCGCTGCTCACGCGTCAGATTGCCGAACGGGTTGCCAGAGAACCGACCCTCTTTTCCGAATTCGAAGCGAAACTCGCGAAACCCCTGCTCCAGGGTTTCAGGACGGATCTCATGGCCATCCTGGTCGATGATCGGCCCACGCGCCTCAGGGCCGGAAGAACCGGCGCGCGAATGCGACCCGGAGCGGGACTTGCGTGGCGCGAGAATGTCGTCATCGGGCATGGTCATCATCTGGCAGTCTTGAACCGGCAATCTTGATCCAGCAGTCTTGGCCATCAGGAAACACGCGGGCGCTGCAGAGGTTGCTGCACCGCGTCTTGAGGTCGCGCACTCAGCTCGCCGCCGCCGCGGGTTGCGGCTCCTCGACATAATGATGCACGAACCAGGATGACAGCACCGCCGGCACGAAACCGACCAGCCCGTACAGGACTAACTGCACCGCGCCGGAATCCGATCCGCGTGAGCCGTAGGTGAATGCCGCGAGGATGAAGGCGAGCAGGCCGACCAGCAGCATCCGCAGTCCCGGCCCGACCCGCCTGACATGCATCAGAATGTCGTCAACCGCGCCCATCATCAGCGATGGCAGGAAACCGAACAGATAGCTGTATTGCAGCGTCTTGAAGAACACCACGAAGAGCTTGCCGACCTCGCTGAGGCTGGTCTGGGTCCAGTAGCCGGATTGGTAGGTCGTCGTCAGCAGCAGCAGGAAGCCGCCCACGAAGGGACCTACGAGCGCGAACACCAGATAGCGTTTCATCACGGATTCCTCATACGCCGAGCTTTTATAGCAGCGTGCCGGGAACCTTGAATAGCGGGTTACGGACACCAGGGGGGAACAAGTGGCAAGGCGACGAGTTCAGACAGGACCCTGAAATTGACCTGTCATTATCTGGAGCCGCCGATGTCTCGTAAATTGCTATTGCTGGCGACGATCACGCTCTCGGCCCTCGGCGGCCTCTCGAACGCACCGGCCTTCGCGCAAGGCCATATGGGCACGCCGCAGGAGCAGAACGCGTGCTCGCGCGACGCCTCCCGGCTGTGCCGCAAGGAGCTCGGCAATGACGGTGCGGTGCAAGGCTGCCTGCAAGCCAACCGGGCAAAGCTGTCGCGATCGTGCAGCAAGGTGTTCGAGAGTCACGGCATGTAGGCCTGACATGTAGGCCTGCGGCGTCATTTTGCGTGACGGCCGCGCAACATCTGCGAATTCCTTTGCGCCGCCCATTGAAGCTTCACGTCAATCGCGCATACTTGGCTCGGGCGGCGCAGCACTTTTCGATTCGAATATCAAGAAATCGAGCGACCACGTCCGGACATGAGCTTCCGGGCGCGGGTTTGTAACATGCGGCAGATCAAGCTGCGTGCGGCGTCCCAACAATCAAGCGGCTCAAATCCGCGCAACTCGGGGACGCATTGTTCATGACACGCTACCGTACGATCGCCACGCTTTTCGCCGTCGCTACCACCGCCATCGCCTTCCAGACATCCCCTGGCCTCGCCTTCTCGCCCGAAGCCCAGCAGATGTGCTCGGACGATGCGATGCGGCTGTGCGCCAGTGAGGTTCCCGACATCCCGCGCATCACCGCCTGCATGGTGAAGAACAAGTCGCACGTCAGCCCCGCCTGCCGCTCCGTGATGGACCGCGAAGCGGCCGCCGCTTCAGCAGCGCGCAAGAAGGAAGCGGCCGCGCAATAACGCCGGCCATCCGCCGCGTCATGGCCGGGCTTGTCCCGGCATGACGATCTCCCTCGGTGAAAGAGACGCGCTCAGTCGCCCCACTGGGCGAAGGCGTCGTTGAAGGCGCGCTCGCCGGGAGCGCCCTTCTCGATGGCGATGATGGCGCGGCGCTGGTTGGCGTAGACCAGGGGAACGTCGAACCAGGAGCGCTCCTTCAGCAGCTGGACGTTCCGGGAGCGATCGGCGTCGACATTGGAGAGGCCGACCAGGAAGAAGCCGTCGGTGACCTTGACCGCGAGGCCTGCGAGCGGCGTGCCGCGCGCCTGCTCGTTCGACTTCATCAGGATGCCCGGAACGTTGGAGACGCTGCCGCCCGGAAAATCCGGCGGCAGGATGAAGGTCAGCTCGGCCGTGTGGCTCGCCGGCAGCGACGAGTCGGTGTTGCGGCGGAACGACATCGTCATCTTGAACTTGCGATCGGGAATTTCGATCTCGGCGCGCACGGCGACGTCGGCCTTCTGGGCGCCCGACGCCTTGATCGGCTCGAGCTTCCAAACCACCGAGCCGACATATTGCTTGCCCTTCGGGTCGGACGGATCCTCGTCATAGAGCACGACCTTCTGCGCAACCGGCGCGGCCGGCTGATCGCTCGCCGAGGGCTGGCCGACGCGATCCGGGATCTTGGGCTTGCTCTGCGGCTGCGTCGTATCCTTCGGCGCCTCCACCACCTGGGTAGGCGAGGGCTTGAACAGATTGGTCGCAGTCTGGACCAGCGACTTGCCCCAGAGGATGCCGGCACCGACCAGGATCAGCACGATGCCGATGGCGATCGCGCTCTTGAACGGGAAGACCGAGCCCCTGGCAGTGCGCTTCTTGGCATTGCGATCGAGCACCGGGATGTGCGGACGCGGCGATGACGGCTGCGGCGCGTAGCGCTCGGCCTCCTCCATCGACTCGTCATAGGAGTAGGGCGCGTCGGGAGCGTCGGTGCGGTTTTCCAGGCTCGGCTCCAGCCGGTCGAATTCCGGCGAGGGCGAGGGCACGTTGGCATAGGTGCGGCGCGCGGCGCGGTTGGCCTGCGCAGCAGCGCCGCCGAGATCGTTGACGTCGGCGGTGATGTCGCGGAAGCCGCGCACACCCGGCGCAGAAGGCAAGGGTGGCGGCGGTCCGCCGTCCTGCGGACGGCGCGGAGAAGAACGCCCGGCTGGTGGTTCGGGCGGCGCCGGCTGGCGCGGTGCATCGAAACGCGGGGCGCGCGGCGGACGCGGAGCATCACCCTGGTCGTCAGCACCAAGCGGCGGGCGGTCATTGCGCGGCGGCGGCGCGGCGGGACGAGCCCGCGGCGGCGCGGCCGGCGGTGCAGAGGCAGGCGCGTTGTTGTCGGCGGCACGGGCGCTGGCCCGGCGGAACGCATCGCCGCTGCCACTCCCACCGCTGCGGGCACCGCCACCGGGACGCGAGGCCTCGCGAGCCCGCTGGGCGGCTTCCGATTCGACCTTGCGGACGGCCTCTTCCAGCGACAACCGCTCGCGGGTGATCTCGGATTCGGACAGCGGCGGCTGCACGCTGCGCAGCTGCGCGATCAGGGCCGTGCGCGCGCGTTCATAGAGCGCGCGCCGGCTTTCGCCGGGAGCGTTGGGGTCCAGGGCGGCAATAGCGCGGGCGATCAGCGGATAGTAATCAGCCATTTCAACTCAACTATACCCGCGTCCTGGTAAGAGATCGTTAAGCCTCAAACGGGTTTTGCACCAGGATAGTATCCTCGCGTTCGGGGCTGGTGGAAAGCAGTGCGACCGGGCACCCCACCAATTCCTCGATCCGCCGGACATACTTAATGGCCTGGGCCGGCAGGTCGGCCCAGGACCGCGCGCCTGCGGTCGGCTCCTTCCAGCCCTCGATGGTCTCCCAGATCGGCTCGACCCGGGCCTGTGCCCCCTCGCCGGCCGGGAAATAGTCGATCTCCTTGCCGTCGAGCTTGTAGCCGACGCAGACCTCGATCGTGTCGAAGCCGTCGAGAATATCGAGCTTGGTCAGCGCGAGGCCCGTGATGCCGCAGGTCCGCACGGTCTGGCGGACCAGCACGGCATCGAACCAGCCGCAGCGGCGCTTGCGCCCGGTATTGACCCCGAACTCGCGGCCACGACGGCCGATCTCCTCGCCGATCTCATTCAACAGCTCGGTCGGGAACGGCCCCTGACCGACGCGGGTCGTATAGGCCTTGCAGATGCCGAGCACATAGCCGACCGCGTTCGGACCAAGGCCCGTTCCGGTCGCAGCCTGCGCCGCCACCGTGTTGGACGAGGTGACGTAGGGGTAGGTGCCGTGGTCGACGTCAAGCAGCGCGCCCTGCGCGCCTTCGAACAGGATGCGCTTGCCGGCACGCCGCTCGGTATCGAGCAGGCGCCACACCGTCTCGGCGTAGGGCAGGAGCTGCGGCGCGAACGCGGTCAGCTCCTTCAGGATTTCCTTGCCGTCGAACTCCGGCAGGTTGAGGCCGCGACGCAACGCATTGTGGTGTGCAAGGAGCCGGTCGATCTTGTGCGGGAGCGTGTCGAGATCGGCGAGATCCATCAGCCGGATCGCGCGGCGGCCGACCTTGTCCTCATAGGCGGGTCCGATGCCGCGGCGGGTGGTGCCGATCGCCGTCGCCGAATTGGAGGATTCGCGCAGCGCGTCGAGCTCGCGGTGCAGCGGCAGGATCAGCGTGACGTTTTCAGCGACGCGCAGATTCTCCGGACCGACCGCGACGCCCTGGCCGCGCAGCTTGGCGACCTCGTCGAGGAAGGCCTGCGGATCGAACACGACACCGTTGCCGATCACCGCCAGCTTTGACGGGCGCAGCACGCCCGAGGGCAACAGCGCGAGCTTGTAGGTCTCGCCATTGATGACCAGCGTGTGGCCGGCGTTATGGCCGCCCTGGAAGCGCGCGACGATGTCCGCCTGCTCCGACAACCAGTCGACGATCTTGCCCTTTCCTTCGTCGCCCCACTGGGCGCCGACGACGACAACATTGGCCATTCGCGGGTAATCCTTCGAAGAATTTAGATGCGCCCCAGCCCAATTCCCGGCTTGGAGCCGTTCGTACGCGGGGCAGCCAATCGGATAAAGGAAGCAGCCTTCCTAAGCAAGCAAGAACGGGGCTTTTTGAGGACCCAAAGCGCGATCCAAGCCTTTGATATCCCCTGAAAATCTGGAAATATTCCAAGGCCATGCGCGAACCTCGACCAAAGCGTTAGCCGCAGCGCCGGCCGCTGCATGGTCGCGATGCGCCCGCCGCCGTTGATGCAGGCGCGATTTCCGTGTCTTTGAACGGGGCCGGGTATCGATCGGCCCGGACACGGCCGGGCCGGAGGCCTTGGCGCACTCCAGCGCGGGGCCATAACAATTACAATGTCCGCCACTGGCCAGACCACCAGCGCCGAATCCTCCAGCCACAGCTGGATCGCCAACCAGCCTTATTTGCTGCTCAGCATCACCGCGCTTTGCTGGGCCGGCAACGCGGTCGTGGGCCGGATGGCCGCCGGCCACATCCCTCCGGTGACGCTGTCGTTCCTGCGCTGGACCTTCGCCTTCCTGCTGGTGTTGCCGTTCGCCTGGAAGCATCTCGCCCAGGACTGGCCTGCGATCCGCGAAAAGCTCGGCCTGATGATCGTGCTCTCGATCACCGGCATCGGCGCCTTCAACACCCTGCAATATTGGGCGCTGGAACATACCCAGGCGCTCAACACCCTGTTGTTGCAGTCGGCCGCGCCGCTGGTCGTGGCGCTGTGGTCGCTGGCCATTCTCGGCATCCGCCTCACGGCGGCGCAGGCCTTCGGCGTGGCTCTCTCGATGTGCGGCGTGCTGATCATCCTGTTGCACGGGGATTTCACCACGCTGTCGAGCATCGCCTTCAACAAGGGCGATCTGATCTTCATCGTCGCGCTGATCATCTTCGCGCTCTATTCGGTGCTGACCCTGAAGCGGCCGCCGATCCACGGCCTGTCGTTCCTCGCCTTCACTTTTGGCGCCGGTGCCGCCTGCCTCATCCCGCTGGAGATCTGGGAGTTGTCTGCGCGGCCCGTGATGAAGCTCGACGGGCCGAACCTGCTCACCTTGTTTTATGTCTCGGTGTTTCCCTCGACGCTGGCCTATCTCTGCTTCAACCGCGGCGTCCGCCTGATCGGCGCCAACCGCGCCGCGCCGTTCTTCCACGTCGTGCCGGTGTTCGGTTCGATCATGGCGATGGCCTTCCTGGGCGAGAATCCGCAGGCCTTCCATTTCATCGGCTTCGCACTGGTGCTGTCGGGCGTGTTCGTGGCGTCACGGAAGCAGACGACCTAGTTTGTGCGAGCTGGCTCATCTTCCTTCTCCCCTTGCGGGAGAAGGTCGCGCGCCGCAAATGTCCAACATATTGACCGGCGATGGCCCCTCCCCTGGTGCTGTGTGCATTGTAGCATTGCGGAGGCGTGACTTGTGTCATGACGACAAGCCGGCGCAAGGTTGCACGTAACGCCAATGACCATTGCCTCGCCCGCGCCACCGGCCGCAAATCCGGCCAGCTGGCTCAACAACCAACCTTATCTGCTGCTCAGCCTGAGCTCGCTGTTCTGGGCCGGCAATATCGTGATCGCGCGCCATGTCGGCGCGCATGTGCCGCCGCTGACGGTGACGACGATCCGCTGGTTCGGCGTATTCCTGATCCTGCTGCCGTTCTCATGGCCGCATCTGAAGCGCGACTGGCCGGCGCTGCGCAAAAGCCTGCCGCTGATGTTGTTCCTGGCGCTGGTCGGCTTCGCCTTCAACAACGCGATCTCGTACTGGGCCCTGCAATATACCGAGGCGCTGAACGCGCTGCTGATCCAGTCGGCAGGTCCCCTGTTCGTGGCGCTGTGGTCGCTGGTGCTGTTCGGCGTGCGGCTGACAGGCGGTCAGGCCGCCGGCATCGTCATCTCGCTGGCCGGCGTGCTCGTCATCATCCTGCATGGCGATCTCGCGGCGCTGTTGAGCATCAGCTTCAACAGGGGCGACATCATGTTCGCGTCCTCGCTGGTCGCGTTCGGCATCTACTCCGCCTTCATCCCGCGGCGGCCGAAGGTTCATCAGCTCTCCTTCCTCTCCTTCACCACCTGCTGCGGCGCCATGATGCTGCTGCCCCTGGCGATCTGGGAGGGATGGAGCGGCAGGGTGCTGCATTTCGACACCATGACGCTGATGACGCTCGGCTACATCCTGATCTTCCCCTCGACGCTCGCTTATCTCTTCTTCAACCGCGGCGTCGCGCTGATCGGGCCGAACCGCGCCGCGCCGTTCTTTCACCTGGTGCCGGTGTTCGGCTCGGCGATGGCGATCCTGCTGCTCGGCGAGAAGCTGCAGCCGTTCCATTTGATCGGCTACGCGCTGGTGCTCGCCGGCGTCGTCATCGCCTCGCGCCAGGGCGCTGCGGTGAAGTAATTCCGCACTGCGGACGCGGCCTGCTGCCGTCTTCCGGTTTCGACATGGACCGGCTAGGTTCCCCGCAACGAAAAAAGAGGGAACGTCCGAACATGCTGTCATCGTTCATGCGCGTGATGCGCACCGTCGGCGCCGCCGCGCTGTGCCTTGCTGCCGTATCCGCCGCGCAGGCGGACAACTGGCCGAGCCGCAACATCACGCTGGTGCTGCCCTTCGCAGCCGGCAGCGGCACCGACACCACGACGCGGTTGATCTCACAACATCTGTCGCAGGCGCTCGGCGTCGGCATCGTCATCGAGAACAAGGCCGGCGCCAACGGCATGATCGCCGCAACCTATGTCGCACGCGCGGCGCCTGACGGCTACACGCTGCTGGTGACCACCAACACGACGCATTCGGCCAATCCCTATCTGCTCAAGAGCCTGACCTACGATCCGGTGAAGGACTTCACGCCGATCGCGCGCACCGGTGACTTGCCTTTCATGCTGGTCGTTCACCCGGACGTGCCGGCCAAGACCGTCGCCGAGCTCGTCGCCTACGGCAAGGCTAATCCGGGCAAGCTGAGCTATGCCTCGGGCTCGTCCTCGGCGATCGTGTCGGGCGCGACCTTCGCGCACAATGCCGGGCTCGACCTGTTGCACGTGCCCTACAAGAGCTCGCCTCCAGCACTCAACGACGTCATGGGTGGCCGCGTCTCGATGATGTTCGTCGACATCCTGACCGGCCTGCCGCATGTCCAGGGCAACGCGCTGCGCGCACTTGCCGTCACCACCAAGGACCGCACGCCGCTGATCCCCAGTCTCCCTTCGATGCAGGAGGCCGGCGTGCCCGATTTCGACATCTCGTCATGGCAGGGCTATTTCGGCCCCGCCGGCCTGCCGAAGGACATTGTCATCCGGCTCAATGCCGAAATCCGCAAGATCATCGAGAAGCCCGAGATCAAGGCCCAGCTGGCCACGCTCGGCATGGACGCGTTCTCAGGCACGCCGGAGCAGCTCGGCACGTTCGTGAACGAGCAACTTGTGCTGTGGGAGAAGTTGATCCGGGATGCGGGGATCGAGAAGCAGTAGGAGGTCTCGTAGGGTGGGCAAAGCGAAGCGTGCCCACGGAGACTTCATCGCGCACTCAAAAAGAAAAGGTGGGCACGACGCTTCGCGTCTTTGCCCACCCTACGAATTCAGCGCAAGAAGCTTACGCCGCGCGAACCTTGGCGAGGAAGCCGTCCACCGCGCTGCGCAGCGCGCCGGATTGGTGGTCCAGCTCGCGGGCGTTGGTCAGCACGTTGCTGGCCGCACTACCGGTCGCTTCCGCGGCCGAAGTGACGCTGCCGATATTGGCGTTGATCTCGTTCGAGCCGGCCGCAACCGACTGGATGTTGCGGGCGATCTCGCGCGTCGCCTCGCCCTGCTGCTCGATCGAGGACGAAATGCCGGCGGTGATCTCGCTCATCTCGGCGATGGTCTGGGTGATGCCGCCGATCGCGGCGACCGCGTCGCTGGTCGATGTCTGCATCGCCGCGACTTGCGCGGAGATTTCCTCGGTCGCCTTCGCGGTCTGGTTGGCCAGTGCCTTGACCTCGGAAGCGACGACGGCGAAGCCGCGGCCGGATTCACCTGCGCGCGCCGCCTCGATGGTGGCATTGAGCGCGAGCAGATTGGTCTGCGCCGCGATCGAATGGATGAGCTTGACCACTTCGCCGATCTTCTCGGCACCGGTGGAAAGCTCCTGCACCGTGGCGTTGGTACGCTCGGCGTCGCTGACGGCGCGGCTTGCGACTTCCGTCGAGCGCGTCACCTGGCGGGAGATTTCCGCAACCGAGCTCGACAGTTCTTCGGCGGCAGCCGCGACCGTGCCGACATTGCCGGAGGCCCTTTGCGAGGCGGCGCCGACCGTCGCTGCCCGCGAAGAAGCGTCGCTGGCGGTCGCTGTCATCGACTGCGCAGTCGACTGCATGCCGGCCGCGGCGGACGAGACCGAGCGGACGATGCCGTTGACGCTGCGTTCGAAGTCGTTGGCGATATCTTCCATCGTGCCGCGACGTTCCGCCGCGGCACGCTCCTTCGCTGCGACCTCGGTCTTCTCGAGGTCGCGGATGCGGACTGCGTTGTCCTTGAAGATCTGGACGGTCGAGGCCATCGCACCGACCTCGTCGCCGCGGCCGACGCCGGGGATGTCGCCCTCCAGCTTGCCGTCGGCGAGATCCTTCATGCGGGCCCCGAGCAGCGCCAGCGGACGGCTGATGCTGCGGCCGATCATCCAGGCGACGCCGCCGGCGACGATGAGGATGGCGAAGATGGCGAGACCGAGCGACCAGAACACCGGGCCCATCTTGGCGTCGATGTCGTCGAGATAGGCGCCGGTGCCGAGATACATGTCGAAGCCGGGAATGGCGACGGCATAGCCGATCTTGCGGATCGGCGTCTCCTGGCCGGGCTTCACATATTCATAATACAGCAGGATCGAGCCATTGGCTTTGACGCCGTCCATCAATTCGACGGAGAGCTTGCGGCCGTTGGTGACGACGTCCATGCGGTTGGTCCCGACCTGCTTCGGATCGGGCGCGAGCTGGGTCATGCCATCATAGGACGTGCCGAACAGATAGCCCGAGCCGTTGTCGTAGGTCATCGCATTGCCGTAGCGGCGAAGCTCGGCCATGGCTGCATCCTTCGTCATCTCGCCCGCATCGACGCGCTTCTTCAACGCAGCGGCATAGTTTCGCCCGAGATCGACGATCGACTTGGCCTGATCGATACGCGCATTCACCATCTCGCGCTTCATCAAATAGCCGGCGAGGACCCCGGAGATGCACAGGCCGAACAAGGTGACGCCGACAAGAATGCCAAGCTTGGGAACGATCTTCAGATTGCTCAACTTCACGGGATAGGCTCCGGAAAAAAGGGGATGCGACGCGCGAGGGAATCGTTCGAAATTGAATTAACTTTTAGTGTGAGACCCTTAGCAAGTTACTTACGGGCTTCCGTAGAAGCCCGTAGGCTGCCGGGAAAAACGGCAAAATATCGCTGCGGCAACAACCGGGAATTGTACGCGCTGACGTCGATTTCGCGTAAAAGACGCAAAGGCCCGCCCCACCAGGTGCGGGTCACAACAAGAACCGACAAACCAAATCGGGAGCAGGAAATGCCGAAATACAGGGTGGTGACGCCGAAGGGCGCGAGCTTCACGGTCGCGGGCAGCGATTACTCCTACGAGCGCGAGGCGCTCGATCCGATCGATGCCGAGATCGTCGAGGCGCCGGCCAACGAGGCGGAATTCATCGCCGCCGCGAAGCATGCCGACGCGATCTACGCCAAGGGCATCCCGATCACCAAGACCATCATCGACGCGCTGGAGAGCTGCAAGGTCATCACGCTCGGCTCGGTCGGCGTCGACAGCGTCGACGTGAAGGCCGCGACCGCGCGCGGCATTCCCGTCACCAACATCCCCGACACCTTCATCGAGGAGGTTGCCGACCACGCCATGATGCTGCTGTTGTCGGGCTTCCGCCGCCTGGTCGAGCAGGACAAGATGGTGCGCACCGGCCGTTGGGCCGAGGGCCGGCCGGCGCTGCTGAAAGTCCCGCGGCTGATGGGCCAGACGCTCGGCTTCATCTCGTTCGGCCGCGTCGCGCGCGCGGTTGCCAAGCGCGCCGCCCCCTTCGGCCTGCGCATGATGGCCTACGATCCCTTCATCCAGGAAACGCTGATGTGGGACCACGGCGTGATCCCGGCGACGCTGAACGAGGTGCTGTCGCAATCCGACTTCGTCTCGATGCACGCCCCGGCCCGGCCCGAAGTGCATCACATGCTTACCGAGAAGCACTTTCGACAGATGAAGAAGGGTTCAATTTTCATCAACACAGGCCGCGGCGCCACGGTCGACGAGGAGAGCCTGATCAAGGCGCTGCAGGAGGGCTGGATCGCGCACGCCGCCCTCGACGTGCTGGAGAAGGAACCGCCCTCGCACAACAACCCGATCCTGAGCATGGAGAACGTGACCCTGACCGCCCACGTCGCCTCGGCCTCGGCACGGTTCGACGAGGCGCGCAAGCGCCGGGTGGGCTACGAATTGTCACTGGTGCTTCAGGGCATGTGGCCGGTAAGCTGTGTCAATCCGTCGGTGTTGCAAGACACCGCGCTCCGCCGCTGGCAACCCGTCGGCATGGACCGCGGCCCGAACAGCTAAGACGGTCGGCGCACCACGCGTCGAAAACCGAACGGCCCTTCACCGGCGATCAACGCCGGGGAGGGAGACATCACAGGGAGGATCTGATGACGAACGACATCACACGTCGTGATGCCTTGGCACTGGGCCTGTCCGCTGCGACGTTCGCCGCCACGGGTGCTGCAGCGCAAACATCAAACATCAAAGCCGCCGACGTTCCGGCGCCGAAACTGCCGATCGAGAAGGGCGCGACGCTCCGCATGCTGCGGCCGGTCCGCTTCGTCCAGGCCGACGAGGACGTGTTCCGCGCCAACGCGGCCAAGTTCACCAAGGACACCGGCGTCGAGGTCAAGGTCGACTTCGTCGGCTGGGAGGACATCAACCAGCAGACCGCGGTCACGGCCAATTCCGGTGCCGGCCCCGACATCATCATCGGCTTCTCCGATGCACCGCACATCTATGTCGAGAAGCTGATCGAACTGACCGACGTCGCCGACTATCTCGGCAAGAGGTATGGCGGCTGGCAGAACCTGGCGAAGGCCTATGGCAAGAAGGCCAAAAGCGATACCTGGATCGGACTCCCGTTCGGGGCCTCCGGCGGCCCACTGATCTATCGCAAATCCGTTCTCAAATCCGTCGGGTTCGACAAGGCACCGGACGACCTTCCCGGATTGCTGGACCTCTGCAAGAAGCTGCAGAAGGCAGGCAAACCCGCCGGCTTTGCGCTCGGCAATGCCGTCGGCGACGGCAACGGTTTTGCCGACTGGATGATGTGGGCGCACAACGCCGCATTGCTGGATGAAGAAGGCAATGTCACCATCAACAGCAAGGAGACCATCGCGGCGCTCAATTACGTGAAGGAGCTCTATCCGACCTTCATCGCGGGCACGCCGTCGTGGAACGACGTCAGTAACAACCGCGCGTATTCTTCGCAGGAAATCGCGCTGACGGCGAACGGCGTCTCGCTGTACTTCTCGCTGAAGAACGATCCGGCGACCGCGGCAATCGCCGAGGATTCCGAACATCAGGCGCTGCCGAAGGGACTTGCACCTGTTTCGCCAATGTCCGGACTGACGCTGAACGCCATGGTGTTCAAGCACAGCCAGTATCCCAACGCCGCCAAGGCCTTCCTGCAATACATGCTGGAAAAAGACCAGTACGAGCCGTGGCTCAATGCCAACTCCGGCTACTGGGCCCAGCCGCTGGCAGCCTATGCCGATGCGGCGGTGTGGAAGGGAGATCCCAAGGTCGCGATCTTCAAGGACACCATGAACAGCAACTACTACGCCGGCTACAAGGGTCCGATATCGACCGCCACCGGTGCTGTTCGCGCGGACTATGTCACGGTGCAGATGTTCGCCTCGGTCGCGACCGGCGCGGCGACGCCTGAAGCTGCGGCTGCGGAGGCGGAGCAGCGCTGCAAGCGTTACTTCCGGCGCCAGAGGTAACGATCGTCATTGCGAGGAGCCCGCGACAAAATTGCAAAGCAATTTTGCGCGGGTGCAACGAAGCAATCCAGACCTTCACCGCGGGGACAGACTGGATTGCTTCGCTTCGCTCGCAATGACGGTGGGGTGACTTTCGAAGACAGGACAACCACCTGATGTCCGTGACCACGCTTTCCTCTCCTGCCCTGGCCCACCGGCAGCCGAACTGGCTGGTGCGGCTGTTCGACTACAAGCCCTTCCTGATCGTGATGTGCCTCGCGCCCGCGATCGGGCTGCTCGCGGTATTCCTGACCTATCCGCTCGGCCTCGGCATCTGGCTCGCCTTCACCGACACCACAATCGGTCGAAAGGGTGAGTTCATCGGTCTCGAGAATTTCCAATACCTGCTCACCGATCCGCTGTGGTGGAACGCTGTGTTCTACAGCGTGGTCTACACTGGTATCGCGACCTTCGGGAAGTTCGCGCTCGGCTTCTGGCTCGCGCTGCTGCTCAACAATCATTTTCCGTTCAAGAGTCTGCTGCGCGCGATCGTGCTGCTGCCCTGGATCGTGCCCACCGTGCTCTCGGCGCTGGCGTTCTGGTGGATCTACGATCCGCAGTTCTCGATCATCTCCTATCTGCTGGTCGACGTGCTGCACTGGCGCACCAGCAATGTCGACTTCCTCGGCTCGCCCTGGCCGGCTCGGTTCTCGCTGATCGCCGCCAATATCTGGCGCGGCATTCCCTTCGTCGCGATCTCGCTGCTGGCGGGCTTGCAGACCATCTCGCCCTCGCTCTACGAGGCCGCCATGCTCGACGGCGCCAGTTCCTGGCAGCGCTTCCGCTACATCACCTTCCCGATGATGATGCCGATCCTCGCCATCGTCATGACGTTCTCGATCATCTTCACCTTCACGGACTTCCAGCTGGTCTACGCCATCACCCGCGGCGGCCCGGTCAACTCCACCCACCTGCTGGCGACACTGGCGTTCCAGCGCGGCATCGCCGGCGGCGAGCTCGGCGAAGGTGCCGCGATCGCGGTGTCGATGATCCCGTTCCTGGTGTTCGCGACGCTGTTTTCCTATTTCGGCCTGGCGCGCCGCAAATGGCAGCAGGGAGAGTCCAATGACTGACGCCGTCGCGCGAGCCTCCACCGCCGACGCGAAAGCGGCGCCCGACACCATGGCCTGGGATTCCGGGCTGCGCCGGCTGATGATGATCTATCTGCCGCTCGGCGGCTTCGTGCTGATCCTGCTGTTTCCGTTCTACTGGATGGCGATCACCTCGTTCAAGCCGAACGCAGAGCTCTTGAACTACAAGGAGCATAATCCGTTCTGGATCACCTCGCCGACGCTGGCGCACATCAAGCATCTCTTGTTCGACACCGCCTATCCGCGCTGGCTGTGGACGACGATGCTGGTGGCGATCGGCTCGACCACGCTGTCGCTGTTCGCGAGCACGTTGGCCGCCTACGCGATCGAACGCCTGCGCTTTCGCGGCAGTCCGTATGTCGGGCTAGGCATCTACATGGCCTATCTCGTACCGCCGTCGATCCTGTTCATTCCGCTCGCGACCGTGGTGGTGCAGTTCGGCCTGTTCGACTCGCCGCTGGCGCTGATCCTGGTCTATCCAACCTTCCTGGTGCCGTTCTGCACCTGGCTCCTGATCGGCTATTTCAAGTCGATCCCCTACGAGCTCGAGGAATGCGCGCTGGTCGACGGCGCGACGCGGCTGCAGATCCTGCGACGGATCACGCTGCCGCTCGCGGTACCCGGCCTGATCTCGGCCGGCATCTTCTCCTTCACGCTGTCCTGGAACGAGTTCATCTACGCGCTCGCCTTCATCCAGAGCGGTGCCAACAAGACCGTGCCGGTCGCGATCCTGACCGAGCTCGTCACCGGCGACGTCTACCAGTGGGGAGCGCTGATGGCGGGATCGCTGCTCGGCTCGCTGCCGGTTGCGATTTTCTACTCGCTGTTCGTGGACTACTACGTGTCGTCGCTCACCGGCGCGGTCAAGGAATAACCAGCGCTCTCTCGTCCCCCTCGCCCTGTTCTTACGGGGCCGCGACGAGCTTCGCTCGCGCTGAGAGGGTTGGGGTGAGGAGCCTCCCTCCACACGCGAGATCGTCCAGGGACCTGTACCCCCTCACCCGGATTGCATCTACGATGCAATCCGACCTCCCCCCGGCAAGCGGGGCGAAGTGAAGCAGCGCCCTAGCCCGACGGCGCGATCACCACGCTCTTGTCCTTCGGCCAGCGGACGCGCCAGGCGAAGTTGATGTCGCGGACTTCGCCGGGCTTGGCGTCGAACGACCATTCGAGCACGCCACGCTTGTCGCGGATATCCTTCGCCGTGGGCGGCGTGGTCGCGGGCAGCATCTCGACGACGATTTCGTCGTTCTCGCTGACCGGCAGTTGATCCTCGATCGCGACGTGGATCGGGAAGTCGTGGCCATTGCGGATGGTGGTCTTGAAGGCGCGCTCGTCGGTCTTCGAGGTCGTGACCAACAGACCCGCCGAACCTTCATTGCGCTTGAGCACCGCGCGCTCGACCTTGACCTTGTCGTCGGCACCGAAGCCGAGCCGCACGATGTCGTCCTTGGCCGAGGCCGAGAGCTTGCCGCGGCCGACGAAGATGCCGTCGCGATAGATCGCGACCTTGCCCGGCAGCAACGTCGTGTCATCAGTCTGCTTGAAGCTGGCTTCGAGGAAGGCGGTGGGGTCCTGCACCGGCGCGGCGCGTACCGCAAGATCGGCCGGCACGCTCATCGAAGCGATGCGCAGGCTCTTCGCGCCCTCGGCGGCACCAAGGCTGACGCGGCCGGCGATCTTGAAAGTGGCCTGGAAGTCGCCGATCTCCGCAACAGCTTGCTGTTCGTCGGCACGTTGGGCCGGCAGATCGAGGTCTTCCCTGCTTCGAGCCGCCTCCACCTTTCGCAGCATCGGTGCCGATGCGGGGGCCGGCATGTCAGCGAGCCCGCCTATCGCGCGCGGTTTAGGCACCTGCGGATATTGTGCCACCAGCGAGCCCAACTCCGGCGCGCTGCCGCCGCGGGCGATGCGCACGGTGGAAACGCCGAGCGTGACATTCGACCAGTCCTCGCCGGTCGATTGGGTCACCTCGGCCCGGCGAACCAGCTCGAGCTGCGGCTTGCGGTCCTTGCCGCCAGTGTCGAGCCGGGCGTCATAGAGAGGCAACCAGCGCGCGTTTCGCACCGCGTAAGTCACGCGGAACGTCGCCTTTGTCGCAGCGGCCGAGGCGACGTCGATCCGGACCTCGAGCTTGCTCGGCGGCTTGGCAGAACGATCGGCTTCGAGCTGCGCGATCTGGCGATCGATCTCGCGCTGCTTTCGCGAAGCATCACGGATAGCGGTCTCTGCCGCCGCGACTTCCTCCGCCACAGCGGTGAACGCCGCGCGCCATTCGGTGATCGGGCGCGCCTCGCCCTTCTCGCCGAGGCCGGCGGGGGATGCTTCGGCAAAGCGCTGCGCGAATTTGCGCCGGGCGGCCGCCGCGTCGATCGCGCCTTGCAGATCGGCGCGCTCATCCTTCAGCGCCTCGATGCGCTTGTCGAGCTCGGGCAGATTGACCGGCGCCGCGGCGCGCGGCGGGCGCGCATCGATGGTCCCGATGGTGAGTTTCGCGCCGCCCTCGCCTTCCACCCGCAAAGAGGACGGATCCAGCGAGAGCGGAAAATCCTTGGCAACCAGCGTGCTATCGCCAGAGGCGACGTCGATCGCGATCACGCGGGTGACGGTGGCGCCGTCAGGATAGACGGTCACGGTGTCGATGGCCGATGTGGCATCCACATCGGCGGCCCATGAGGGCGAGGCGAGCGCCGCGGTCACCAGGACCAGGCTCGTCGTCGCCAGATATCTTGCGATGATGCGCATCAAACTTCTCCCTGCCGATATCGCCGCGCCGCCCAGCCGGACGCGCGAAACATGCCACGCCATCGTTGTAAGACGCGGCAGGGAAGGAACCGGTTCGATTGGGGTTTCCGTTGGGCGCAGCCGCGGCAGCACCATGGCCGCGGAACAACAGAATCTTAACAGTAGACCTCAGACCTGACTGGGCGAACCCTGGCCGAAAAGGCGGCGGAGCAGGTCAGTTACGTTGCGGGCGCCGGCCTTCTTCAGGATGCTGGCGCGATAGCCTTCGACCGTGCGTGCGCTGAGATGCATGCGACGGGCGACCTCCTTGTTGGTGAGGCCGGCAGCGAGATGTGCGAGCACGTCTCCTTCGCGCGCGGTCAGCGGCTCGCAACCGGGCAACCAACGCTGCCGGCTCGAATCGGGCTGGGCGGACTCGTCGATCGCTGCATCGATCCTGCCGACGACATCGTGGGTGCGGAACGGCTTCTCGATGAAATCGCTCGCGCCGCTCTTGATGGCGTCGACCGCCATGGCGATGCTGCCGTTCGCAGAGGTCACCAGAACCGGCGCCATGCAATTTTCCTCGCGCAAGCGCTTCAGCACATCGAGGGCCGAGCGATCGGGCGGCATCTCCAGCAGCACGCAGGCCGGCATCCGCTCTTTCGCTTCCGACAGCAGCGATGCGCCATCGGCGAAACAGATCACGTTATAGGCGCTCTGTTGAAGCGCTGTTGAAAGTTGCTCGCGAGAGGTCGCGTCAGTGTCAATGACGAATACCTCACCCTTGGAAAGCATGTTTCCCGGCATAATTCAGATCCAGCAATGTTTTGGGTCAAATGATAAGAGACGGCCGGGGGCTTCATCGCGCCCGCCGTCATCAGCACCGCATTCCCGCCGGTGCTTGGCTTTCCCTTATGTATGTTCCGTCGTGTTCCCGGATTTGACGGATCGGGACAGAAACTTTACATTTCGGGACATCTGCGGGAATGGCTGACAGGAACGGGTCGCATGACCGACCTCATTCGCAGCGCGGGCTTGAGCTGTTACCCGGAGGTCGCCCGGTCGGTCGGACTCGACCCCAGGCAGATGATGCGCAAGGTCAGACTGCCGCTGGCCATCCTGGACAAACCCGATACTCCTATCGCAGTCCCTGCCTTGCGCCGGTTGCTCGAAATATCGGCAGCGGAGTCCGGTGCTGAAGATTTCGGCTTACGGCTCGCCGAGCGCGGCGGCCTGACCAATTTCGGCGCGGTCGGCCTGATCGTGCGCGAGCAGGCAACCGTCGGCGAGGCCATCAATGCTTTCTCGCGCTTCATCCATGTCCATCACGACGGCATGAAGCTCGACGTCGTCCGCGACAAGCAGACCGTGACCATCACGCTGCACCTGCGCGGGCGCCAGCCAACCGCGCCGCGCCAGTCGATCGACATGGCGCTCGGCAGCATCCATCGCATCATCCAGTCGCTGTTCGGCAGTGACTGGCGGCCACTGGAGGTGCACCTGCATTACCCGCCGCCGCACGACCGCAAGCGCTACCGCGATTTCTTCGGCTGTCGCGTCATGTTCAACGCAGACGGTGATTCGATCCTGCTGTCGGCGCACGACATGGAGCGACGGATCCCAAGCGCGCATCCCCTCATTGCGAGCTATCTGCGCAAGCGGATCGAGGCGATCGAAAACCGCCCCGCAAGCTGGGAGGCGAAGGTCGATGAGGTCGTGCGCAGCCTGCTTGCGGGCGGCGACTGCACGATCGAACGCGTCGCCGGGCATCTCGCGTGCACCCGCCGTACCATCCACCGTCACCTGGCAGAGGCTGGCACCAGCTTCTCGGCCATTGTTGACGCGCAGCGTGCGGATCTCGTGATCCAGCTGATCGAGGACCCCGACCGGCCGCTGGCTGACGTCGCCGTGCAACTCGGCTTCTCCGCCCAAAGCGCCATGGCCCGCTGGTTCCGCAGCCGCTTCGGCTGCACCATCACCGACTGGCGCAGGGGCGTGCGACCACTGCAGACGTCCAGCGACGTCGCTTCAGCATCAGCGGCTTAAGCCTCAGCGCGCCGGAGCCGGCACGCCCATGATGGCGAGTGCGCGCCGGGGGCTGCCCGCAAGCAGCGGGCCGAACGCGACGGCAAAGCCGAGGAACGCGACGATCCAGCCGCAGGCCGCAATGTGCAGCAGCACATCGCTATGGGTGGGCAGCACCACCGCGGCAACGCGCGCCAGTGCTGCGAGGATGATCGCGGCATAGATGGCTTGGGTCGCCCACGACGCCGTGAGCGCCTGTCCGGTATGGCCAAGGCTTGCGCGCGTCATCACCGCGAGCGTCATGGTTCCGGCCGCGCCGGTCATCCAGGCGTGAATGCCGGCGCTGGGCGGTAGCATGCCGAAGCCGGCCAGGGCATTCAGGAGGAAGCCTAGTGGCACGAAGGCGTAGCCAACGTGAAGGATCACCAGCAGCCACTCGCGCGTGGTGCGATCACCGGCCCACCGTGCAAGCCGCACCAGGTGCAAGGCGCCGACGAGCGCCATCGCAACACCGGTCGTGGCGTTGAGCGGCGTCACGATCCACGCGATCAGGGCAAGCGCGCTCAAGCCGATCACCGCGCCGTCAAACCGTCCGAACGGCACGGGCACGCGGCCCGGATTGAACTTGACCAGCCAGTTGCGGGTGAAGCTCGGGATGATGCGGCCGCCGATCAGCGAAATCAGCAGCATCACCACGCCGATGCCCACGCGGATGCTGACATCGGCCGCGCCTTGGTAATGCGCTTCGAGATGGAAGGCGACATTGCCTGACAATAGCACCAGCACGAGCGCCACCACCGGCAGATTGCGCCAATTGCCGCCAGCGAGGATCTCGCGCGTTGCCGCAGCAACAACGAGTGCAAGGAAAGCGGCGTCGACGACGAGCGCGAACGCCCAGCCGATCTCGGCGGACAGCACCACCGCAGCACGCCCGGCGAGCCAAACGACCAGCAGCGCACCCAATGACTTGCCCTGAATCGGCAGCCGCCCGGTCCAGTTCGGGATCGCCGTGAACAGGAACCCGGTGATGACGGCCGGCAGGAAGCCATAGAGCATCTCGTGAACATGCCAGTCCCGCGGGGCAAAGGCTGAGGTCACCGACAGTTCGCCATAGAACATCGGCAGCCAAACCAGGATCGACAGCCCGGCCTGGATGGCGGCGAGCAGGAAAAAGGGCCGAAAGCTGTTCGCAAACAGCGGCCAGCCCTGAAATCTACGGGATCGGGCGCCAGCCATGGGGCAACTCCTGTGCATTCGGATCGTTATCTGGAAAAATACTGCAGTTCGGCCCGCCCGTTTTGCGCTATCGCAAACTGCTCGACGATTGCAGGTGCCATCACACTTCCTGATGCCAAGGAGGCAGAATGGCCAAGGTCGACACATCGCTGGTTGCGCATTTGCCGCTGTTTTCAGGCGTCAGGCCTGATGATCTCGACGAGATCCTGCGCGAGGCCCGCTCGGCCCGCTATCCCAGGAACACCGCCATTTTCGAGCAGGGCGCGGACGCGCAATCCTTCTTCCTGCTGCTGCACGGCCATGTCCGTGCCGCCAAGACCACGCCGACCGGCGAACAGATCGTGGTACGATACGTCGCACCCGGGGAGACTTTCGGGCTCGCGATGGCGATTGGTGCGGCGCATTATCCGGCAACCGCGATAGCGGTCGACGACAGCGTCGCGCTGATCTGGCCGACCTCAAGCTGGCCGCGGCTGATCGAGCGGTTTCCCGCGCTTGCCGCCAACACGATGCAGACCGTCGGCAAACGGCTGCAGGAGAGCCACACCCGTATCCTGGAAATGTCGACCCAGCAGGTCGAGCAGCGCGTCGCGCATGCGCTGCTCCGGCTCGCCAATCAATCCGGCAAGAAGCTCGACCGCGGCATCGAGATCGACTTTCCGATCAGCCGCCAGGACATCGCGCAGATGACCGGGACCACGCTGCACACCGTCAGCCGCATCCTCAGCGGCTGGGAGAGCCAAGGCCTCGTCGAGAGCGGCCGCCAGCGCATCATCCTGCGCGATCCGCACAGAATCGTGGTGCTGGCTGAGCGCAACCCGGATGGCGGCGCTGGGTGAAGATAGGGGCGAGGGCGCTTCCGCTTACGGCGAAAGCTCTCCCTCACCCAGGAATCCGCGTGCCCGCGCAGATTCCGATTCACCTCACGCCGGCACGCATTCGCTCAGCGCAGCGAGAAACTTGTCGCGATCGATACCATGTTCGCGACAGGCGTCGTCGACCGTGTGGAAAGTCGCGATCGGACAGCCGACACAGGCCATCCTGAAAGCGAGAAACACGCGGATCGTGTGCGGCGCGTTGCGCATGATGTCGTCGACCAGATCGTCAAATCGGAAGGGCATGGACAACTCCGTTCCGACATGACGATAGCGGAGGTGGCCAGGGTTTCTTTGTGGAAGCGCAAGCTGGCGGCCACTACACCGCGCGGCTGTGCAGCTGCTTGCCCGGTTCCAGATGCGCGTCAAATGCGGCGGCGACGCTGCGCACCAGGAAGCGCGAGTCGCTTGCAACCGCGAGCCGGCCGCCATCCAGCTTCACCACGCCGTCCGAAATCAGCGGCTTCAGCCGCGACGCTGATTGCAGCATCGCCTCCGGCTCTGCGCCATGGCGCGCGCAGATGTCGCCGAGATCGGCGCCGAACTCGCACATGATGCGCTCGATGATGTCGGCGCGCAGACGGTCGTCATCGGTGAGCCCATAGCCCTTCGCAGTCGCGAGGCGGCCAGATGCGATGCTTTGCTGATAGGCGCCGATCTGGACGTCGTTCTGGACGTAGCCCTGCGGCAGATGACCGATCGCGCTGGCGCCGAAGCCGAGCAGGACCTCGCCCTGGTCAGTGGTGTAGCCCTGGAAATTGCGCCGCAATGTCCCCTGCGCGAACGCCGCGGCCATGGCGTCGTCAGGGCGGGCGAAGTGGTCGAGGCCGATCTGGACATAGCCGGCCTCCGTCAGCGCGTTGGCGATCGCGCACGCCTGGTCATGACGCGCGAGACCGTCGGGCAAGTGAGCCTCGTTGATCATGCGCTGATGTTTCTTGAAGCTCGGCACATGCGCGTAGCCGAACACCGAGAAGCGGGCCGGCGCGAGCGCGAGCGAGCGTCGCACGGTATCCAGACACGATGCGATCGTCTGGTGCGGCAGGCCGTAGATCAGGTCGAAATTGATCCCCTTGATGCCGGCGCGCTGGAGCATGTCGACGACGGAAGCCGTCTGCTCAAAGCTCTGCACGCGGTTGATCGCGCGCTGCACGACGGGATCGAAACTCTGCACGCCGAGGCTGGCACGATTGACGCCCGAGAGCCGCATGGCCTCGACCATCTCTGGTGTCAGCGTGCGCGGGTCGATCTCGACTGCGATCTCGGCTGAGGGCAGCACGTAGAAAGCCTGGCGCATCGCACTCATCGTTTCAGCAAAGGCTTCCGGGGCCATGATCGTCGGCGTGCCGCCGCCGAAATGAATGTGCTCGACCTTGATGCGGCGACCGATGGTGTCGGCGACCTCAGCAATCTCGGCGAGGAGGGTCCGCTGATAGGCCGCGATCAGCCCATCGCGACGGGCGATCTGGGTATGGCAGCCGCAGTACCAACACATCTCGCGGCAGAACGGCACATGCAGATAAAGTGACGCCCTGGCGCTCGAGGGAAGCTCGGACAACCAGCGTGCGTAGGTGCCGGCGCCAATTGCCTGTGAGAAATGCGGAGCCGTCGGATAGCTCGTGTAACGCGGCAATCTCTCTTCGCCATAGCTCGCTGCGAGATCAGTCCTCATGTCTTGCCCATTCGTAAATTGATGCCGCGTAAGGCCACGGCAAATCACGGATGGCACTGGATTACCCACTTTACGTTGGGCCACCTTGCGCTCGCTCAAAGTCTCGGCACCGAGGTCGCATACCGGCAAACTTCTTAAGGACTTTACCGGAGGCGAATCAAGGCAAAACCTTGTCGCAGCGCAAACACTCTTGCCGCAACAGGCGCACATTGCATCCGTCATCAAAACCATTTCAGATGAAGGATGCTTCCGATGTTCACCCGCAGAGCCGCATTGATCAGCGCCGCCGCGACCGCCCTGATGCTGGCAACCCCCGCCTTGGCCGCCGACGATCTCAAGTTGCCGCGGCAGAAGGTGGAGCTGGTCGCACCTCCCTTCGTGCATGCGCACGAGCAGGCGACCAAGCAGGGCCCCAAGATCATGGAGTTCAAGCTCACCATCGAGGAGAAGAAGGTCGTCATCGACGAGAAGGGCACCACCTTCCAGGCCATGACCTTCAACGGCTCGATGCCGGGCCCGCTGATGGTCGTGCATGAGGGCGATTATGTCGAGGTGACGCTGGTCAATCCCGCCACCAACTCGATGCCGCACAACATCGACTTCCACTCCGCGACCGGCGCGCTCGGTGGCGCCGCGCTGACCCTGGTCAATCCCGGCGAGCAGGTCGTGCTGCGCTGGAAGGCCACGCGGACCGGCGTGTTTGTCTATCACTGCGCGCCGGGCGGCCCGATGATCCCCTGGCACGTCGTCTCCGGCATGAACGGCGCCGTGATGGTGCTGCCGCGCGACGGGCTGAACGACGGCAAGGGCCACGCACTGAAATACGACAAGGTCTATTATGTCGGCGAGCAGGACATGTACGTGCCGCGCGACGAGAAGGGCAATTTCAAGTCCTACGATTCGCCGGGCGAAGCCTTCACCGACACCGAAGAGGTGATGAAGAAGCTGATCCCCTCCCACGTCGTGTTCAACGGCAAGGTCGGTGCCCTCACCGGCAAGAACGCACTGACTGCCAATGTCGGCGAGAACGTGCTGATCGTGCATTCGCAGGCCAACCGCGACAGCCGTCCGCACCTGATCGGCGGCCATGGCGACTATGTCTGGGAGACAGGCAAATTCTCCAACCCGCCGGAGACGGGACTGGAGACCTGGTTCATCCGCGGCGGCTCGGCGGGAGCTGCGATGTACAAATTCCTGCAGCCCGGCATCTACGCCTATGTCACGCATAATTTGATCGAGGCGGCGGACCTCGGCGCCACCGCGCACTTCAAGGTCGAAGGCAAGTGGAACGACGATCTGATGACTCAAGTGAAGGCGCCTGCGGACATACCGGCTGCCAACACCAACTAGTGAGGTGAAAAGGGGCCGGCCATCACCGGCCCCTTCTTCTTTCGGGGGATCACCATGCTGATCGCATTCAAGCTCAAACTGCTCCTCGCTTGCGCAGCCGGCTTCGTCGGGCCGCTGGCCGTCGCGCCGCTGGTCTCCGAGATGGCAGTGCGCGGCGCGCAAGGCGAACCTGCGATGGTCGAGATCGCCTCGGGCAGCTTCGCCTATCGCGACGCCGGCGATTTCACGCGCGCCGGGCAGCAGGCCGAGGCGCCGTTGCGCGTGTTGAAATTCACGAAGCCGCTTCACATCATGCGCGAGCAGGTGTCCTCCGCCGACTACGAGATCTGCGTGCAGGACGGCGCGTGCCACGCGCTCGATCGCAGCGTGGCAATCGCGCCCGATCGACCCGTAGTACAAGTCAGCTGGCACGATGCGCAGGCCTATGCCGATTGGCTATCGATCAAGACCGGCTACCACTACCGCCTGCCGAGCGATGCGGAATGGGCCTTTGCGGCTGGCTCGAAATTCAGAGATGACGGCGCGCCGGTCGACGCGGATAATCCCGCAAAACGCTGGATCAGCCGCTATGAACGCGAGTCCGAGCGCGACCTCTCCGACACCACGGCCTATCCGTTCGGCAAGTTCGGCCTGAACGAGCACGGCGTGTCCGATCTCGCCGGCAATGTCTGGGAATGGACGTCCACCTGCTTCGTCCGCTCGCGCGTCGACGCTTCGGGCAATGCCGGCCGCCCGACGGTGAATTGCGGCGTGCGCGTTGCCGAGGGCGCACACCGCGCCTACGTCACCGACTTCATCCGCGATGCCCGTGCCGGCGGCTGCGCGCAGGGCGTGCCGCCGGCCAATCTCGGTTTTCGTTTGGTGCGCGAGGAGCAGTCGTGGGTCGCGAGCGTGTCGGCACGGTGGAACGAGGTGTGGGCGCGGTCGTAGGCCGCTCATCATGACAACCCCTTCGAGGCTCCCGGCGCGATGCTTTTGCATCGCGCCACTCGCACCTCAGGATGACGGGGCTGGTTTGATCAAATCGCCCGCGCGAACATGCGAAAGCCGGGTGCGCCGATGATCGCCTCGAACGCCGGATCACGTTTCTCTTCAGCAAGCACAAAGCCGGCCTTGGCATAGGCGCGCTCGGCAGGCTCGTTGCCGATTAGGAACGAGATCGTCGCCCGGGTAAACCCAGCCGCCCTTCCTTTGTCCAGCGCTTGGCCGATCAACGCCTGCACCAGGCCGCGGCCGCGATAGGCTGGATCCGTTGCGACATGCTCGATCATCCAGTCGCCTTCGCCGCCCTGCACCCAGCAATTGCGCAGATAGGCACCGCGTCGGCGGATCGCCTCCAGCTCCGGCGCGGTCAGACCGATCGCTGCGCCGACCTCCTCGATCGCAGCCCACGCCGCCGGCCCGGAGCCGGCCGCCGGCACGGCACAGAGCGCGGCGGCAGGCTGGTCATCGCATTCAGCGATCAGGAAGTTCTGATAGTGCCACATCGACACCGCCCGCGCGGTCGCGATGCGCGCGATGAAATCGCGGCACTGTTGTTCCGGCCAGCCGAGCGCAATATCGAACCAGCCGCGTGGCCGGTAGCCGCGCTGCGATGGCAGGATCGTTCTGGCGATGAAATCGACGTCTTCGGGACGCGCAGACCGTATCGTCATGCGCGCCCCCTCAGCGAAGACCTTACGTGTTCTTCAACGCGACGCGGAATTCAGCTTCGGTCTTGGACTTGACCTCGTCGAGCGTGACGCCGTCGGCGAGTTCGATCAGCGCCATGCCGCCGTCGCCGTGCTTGTCGATGGTGAAGACGGCGAGATCGGTCACGACCATGTCGACGACGCGCTCACCGGTGAGCGGCAGATTGCACTTCTTCAGGAGTTTCGCGCCGTCCTTGGCGGAATGCTCCATCACCACGACGACACGCTTGACGCCGGCGACGAGATCCATCGCGCCGCCCATGCCCTTGACCATCTTGCCGGGGATCATCCAGTTGGCGAGATCGCCGTTCTGGGCCACCTGCATGGCGCCGAGGATCGACAGATCCATGTGGCCGCCGCGGATCATGCCGAAGGAATCCGCGCTCGAGAAATAGGAGGTCGAGGGCAGCTCGCTGACGGTCTGCTTGCCGGCGTTGATCAGATCGGCGTCCTCTTCGCCCTCATAGGGGAACGGGCCCATGCCGAGCATGCCGTTCTCGCTCTGCAGGCTGACGTCGACGCCATCGGGGATGTAGTTCGAGACCAGCGTCGGGATGCCGATGCCGAGATTGACGTAGTAGCCGTCACGCAATTCCTTCGCGGCGCGCGCAGCCATCTGTTCACGGGTCCAGGCCATGTAATTCTCCTGATCTTAGGCGGCAGTGCGCGGGCGGGTGTTGCGGAATTCGATGCGCTTCTTGGCCGAACCGACCTCGATGATGCGCTTCACGAAAATGCCGGGCGTGTGGATGTGGTCGGGATTGAGTTCACCGGCGGGAACCAGATGCTCGACCTCGGCCACGGTGACCTTGGCGGCGGTCGCCATCATCGGGTTAAAGTTGCGCGCGGTCTTGCGGTAGATCAGGTTGCCGGCGGTGTCGCCCTTCCAGGCGTGCACGATGGCGAGGTCGGCGAACAGGCCGCGCTCCATCAAATACTTCTCGCCGTCGAACTCCTTCACTTCCTTGCCTTCGGCGATCAGCGTGCCGACGCCGGTCTTGGTGTAGAAGGCGGGGATGCCGGCGCCGCCGGCGCGGATGCGCTCGGCCAGCGTGCCCTGCGGGTTGAATTCGAGCTCCAGCTCGCCGGCGAGAAATTGCTGGGCGAACAGCTTGTTCTCGCCGACATAGGACGAGATCATCTTCTTGATCTGGCGGGTCTCCAGCAGGCGGCTGAGCCCGATGCCGTCGACGCCGGCATTGTTCGAGACCACCGTCAGACCCTTGACGCCGGAGTCGCGGATCGCGTCCGACAGCGACTCAGCGATGCCGCAGAGGCCGAAGCCACCCGACATGATCATCATGTTGTCCTTGAGAACGCCCTCAAGAGCCGACTTGGCGTCGGGATAGACCTTGTTCATGCAAAAACCCTCGAAGCTTCGGCCTAGGCGCCGCGCCTTATTGGCGGCGATTATTAGGCGAAATCGTCCGAAGCCGTCAATGATACGGGGTTCTCCGTTCCGAGGGCCGGTGGTAGAAGCTGCCCACGCCGTGGGCAGATCCGTCCGTGGCCTTGAAAGCGACAAAAAAACCCATCAAGTTGCGGGGGTTGGGCGTGGGGGCGCGCAGGTTTCCCGCCCCGCCCTTCTGGCTCCAGCGACCAACCCGATCAGGACATGCCATTGACCATGGCCCAAGGAATGAAGCGCCTCGGGACGCCGATCGCGGCGCTGCTCGGTGTGGCGCTGATCGCCCTGATCGCGACCTCCTGGCTCATCAACCGCGACGCGCTGCGCAAGGCGGTGGAAACCCAGATCCGCGACGTCACCGGGCTCGAACTCAGCGTCGCAGGCAACATCGACATTTCCGTGCTGCCGGCGAGTTATATCTCGTTCCACGACGTCGGCCTCAAGGGCGGCGGCACCGCCGACCCCGCGCTGCATGTCGACGTGCTCACCGCCAATCTCAGACTGTTGCCGCTGTTGCTGCAGCGGTTCGAGATCGCCGACCTGACGCTGCTGCGGCCGCACATCCATGTCAGCCTGAAGCCCGACGGCGACAGCAACTGGACACCTTTCATACAGACCATTGCGCGCACGATGAAGCCCGGCGCCGAAAATCAGGTCTCGTTCTCCGAGATCAGGATCCAGGATGGCGTGCTCAACTATGAGGACGTCGCCACGAACGCCACCGAGAAGTTGGAGGACATCGACCTGTCGCTGGCCTGGCCCTCGATCTCGCGTTCCTTTGCCGCAACCGGGCAATTCGACTGGCGCGGCGAGCGCGTCGACGGCTCGATCAGCTTCGCCGATTTCGTCGCGGCTCTCTCCGGCGACCGCTCCGGCCTGAAGGCGCGGATCGCCAGCCCGCCGCTCAAGCTCGCCTTTGACGGCACTGTCGCCAACCGCACCAGTCCGATGATGGAAGGCACGCTCACCATCGACAGCCCATCCTTGCGCAACGCGCTGCGCTGGACCGGCCAACCGCAACCCGGCAGCGGCGGCTTCGGCCGGTTCGCGCTGAAGGCCCGCGCCAATGTGGTCGGCGCCTCGATCGCACTGACCAACGTCAATGTCGAGCTCGATGGCAACGCCGCCGAAGGCGTCATGACCTACGCCAATAATGGCCGGCAGACATTGCAGGCGACGCTCGCCGCCGACGCGCTCGACTTCACGCCTTACATCTCGACTTTCCGCTTGCTCGCGAGCGGCGCACGCGACTGGAACAGGCAGCTGTTCGATCTCAACGGATTGTCGAGCACCGACCTCGATATGCGTCTTTCGGCCGCCAAGCTCACGGTCGGCCCGACCAAGCTCGGCCGCACCGCGATCGGCGCGAATTTGCGCAACGGCACGCTGGCGCTTTCGGTTGGCGAGGCGCAGGTTTATGGCGGCATCGCCAAGGGCTCGTTCGGCATCTCGCGCTCCGATTCCGTCGCCGACATCAAGGCGCAATTCCAGTTCACCGACGTCGACCTCCAGGCCTGCGCCTCCGAACTGTTCGGCCTCAACAAGCTGTCCGGCCGCGGCAACATCAGCGTCTCCCTGCTCGCGTCCGGCTCGAGCCCGTTCGGCCTCGTGCAGTCGCTCGACGGCACCGCCACCATAACCGGGCATGACGGCGCGATCTCCGGCTTCAATGCCGAGCAGCTGTTGAAGCGGCTCGAGCGCCGGCCGCTGTCCGGCGGCGGCAATTTCCGCAACGGCTCGACCCCTTACGACAATCTCACCATCGCGGTGAAATTCGCCGACGGGATTGCCACAGCCGAGGACATCCGCATCGAAGGGCCCGCAGCAAAGATCACGCTGACCGGCACCGCGTCGGTGCCGACGCGCGAATACGACATGAAGGGGGTGGCGAGCCTCAACACAAGCTCAGGCTTTCAATTGCCCTTCATGGTGCAGGGTCCCTGGGACGACCCGCTGATCTTCCCCGATCCCGAGGCCTTGATCCGCCAATCGCCCGCGGCATCGCCTTTCCTCGACCTGCTGAAGCAGCGCATCACCGGCGGCAAGCGGCCGGCCGAATCGCCGACGGCGGAGAACGCCAAGGACGGCGCCAAGTCCAATTGAAGACGAAGTCCAACTGAGGACGGCGGCTCGCCGATCACGCGAATTGATCGGGGCGAATTGATGCGGTGATTGGATCGATGCGCGCGTTAAGCATCTCCGAGAGCCCTGTAACCCTCGACCTATGTCTGACAACATGCCGCTAGATCGGATAGCGGCCATGGGCTAGTGTTTTATCCGACCGGTTAAAACACCGGCGTCTTGAGGGAGAAAAACGTGAAATCCAAGGTTATTGGCGCAGTCACATTGGCGGTAGCTGCAGCCGGGCTGTTTGCGGTCGCTGCACCCGCCTTTGCGCAGCAAAAGACGATTACGGTCTGGTGGGGCAAGGGCTTCTACCGCTCCGAAGACGATGCGCTGCTCGACACGATCAAGAAGTTCGAAGCCAAGACCGGCATCAAGGTCGAATTGTCGCAGTACGCGATCCAGGACATGATTCCGAAGACGGTCGCAGCACTCGACGCCGGCACCGTGCCTGACGTCGCCTATTCCGATACTTACGACGTGCAGGTGCAGGGCAAGTGGGCCTTCGAGGGCAAGCTCGAGGACCTCACCGACGTCATGGAGCCGATCAAGGACCGCTTCGTGCAGAACACGCTCGACGCCTCGGTCCTCTACAACGACGTCACGAAGAAGAAGGCCTATTACGGCTTCCCGCTGAAGCAGCAGAGCATGCACGTCCAGATCTGGAACGACATGCTCGAGAAGGCCGGCTTCAAGCAGAGCGACATCCCGACTGACTGGGCCGGCTATTGGTCGTTCTGGTGCGACAAGGTGCAACCGGGGATCCGCAAGGCCACTGGCCAGCGCATCTATGCCGTCGGCCAGCCGATGGGCGTGGAATCCACCGACGCCTTCCAGTCGTTCTACACCTTCATGGACGCCTACCACGTCAAGTTGGTCGACGACGACGGCAAGCTCACGGTCGACGATCCCAAGGTTCGCGAGAACCTGATCAGCGCAATGAAGGACTATACCGACACCTACATCAAGGGTTGTACGCCGCCCTCCTCGACGACCTGGAAGGATCCGGACAACAACGTCGCCTTCCACAACAAGACCATCGTGATGACCCACAATTTCACGATCTCGATCGCGGCGAAGTGGTTCGAAGACTCGCAGAACCAGGCTCTGACGCAAGAGCAGCGCGACGCCGGCAAGAAGGCCTATGGCGAGGACATCATCACCGCGTCCTTCCCGAAGGCGCCTGATGGGTCGACCATCCGCTACCGCTCCGACGTCAAGACCGGGCTGATCTTCACCGCGGCCAAGAACAAGGCCGAGGCCAAGCAGTTCATCAGCTTCCTGCTTGAGGAAGACAATGTCCGTCCGTACATCGAGGGTGCGCTCGGCCGCTGGTTCCCGGTGACCAAGGCGAGCCAGGAGAGCCCATTCTGGCAATCCGACAGGCATCGCAAGGCGGTCTATGCCCAGTTCAAGGGCGGCACCGCTCCGTTCGACTTCACCAAGAACTGGAAGTTCACGATCCTGAACAACGAGAACGTGTGGGCGAAGGCCATGAACCGGGTTGTCAGCGAGAAGGTCCCGGTCGACAAGGCCGTCGACGAGCTGATCGCCCGTATCAAGCAGGTCGCAGGCTAAGTTCTTTTTCTTCCTCTCCTCGCTGGCGCGGGGAGAGGCAAAACGCTAATACCGGCCGCCTTGTGCGGCCGGAATTCCTTTAAAAGAGTCCCAAAGAATGGCGATCACGCTCTCTGGCGATCAGTCGATGCCCGCTCCGCCCCTGACGTCGCGGCTGACCACTGCGCAGGTCTGGGGCATCGCGCTGCTCACGCCCTATCTGCTCATTTTCCTCGCCTTCGTCGTCTATCCCGTCTGCTACGGGCTTTGGTTGGCGCGAGAGCCGTCGAATTATGTCGCGCTCTATAACGATCCGATCTTCGCGCGCGCCGCAGTCAACACGCTGATCTTCCTGGTCATCGGCATCAACATCAAGATGGTGATCGCGCTGTTCCTGTCCGGCTTCTTCGCGCAGCAGCGCACCTGGATTAAATGGCTTTCGGTGATCTTCATCCTGCCCTGGGCGGTGCCGTCGATCCCGACCATCCTGTCGGTGCGCTTCATGCTCAATCCCGAATGGGGCATGATCAATCACTACATCTTCGCCTTCACCGGCGATGACGGCCCGAACTGGCTGAACGACCCGACGGTGGCGCTGACCATGGCCATCGGCGTGCACATCTGGAAGTCGCTGCCGTTCTGGACGCTGATCCTGATCACCGGACGCCTTGCGATCGCGCAGGACCTGTTCGAGGCCGCCGAAGTCGACGGCGCGAACTGGTGGCAGAAATTCCGCTTCATCACCTGGCCGTCGATGCAGACGCTCTACATCACCTGCACGCTGCTCTCGATGATCTGGACGCTGGGCGACTTCAACAGCGTCTATTTGCTCACCGGCGGCGGCCCGGCCGACCTCACGCACGTGCTGTCGACGCTCGGCATTCGCTATCTCCGGCTCGACCAGCTCTCGCTCGCGATGGCCTCCATCGTCTGCGCAATGCCGTTCGTCCTGCCGCTCGTGTACTTCATGATGAAACGGTTGTCGCGATGAAGCTTCCCGGCGTAAGAGAGTTTTCCTGGAGCGACGTCGCGACCGAGGCGCGGCTGCTGCTGATCGGCATTCCCGTCTTCCTGTGGACGATGATTCCGATCTATCACATGTTCCTGTTCGCGATCTCCCCGAAGGAAGACGCGTTTTCGGGCAAGCTGTGGCCGGACCATCCGACGCTGCACAACTTCGAAATCGTGTTCAAGCAGCAGCATTATTTCCTGCGCGACTTCTACGTGCAGTTCTGGAATTCGGTGGTGATCGCCGCTGCGGTCGGCGCGTTGACACTCGTCATTGCGACTGCCGCGGCGTTCTCGATCTCGCGGCTGAAAGTGCCGGGCGGACGCACGGTGCTGAACCTCGCACTGTTCACCTATTTCATCCCGGCCGCGTTCCTCGCGGTGCCGATGTACCGCACCATGGGCAATTACGGCCTGCTCAACAATCACTGGTCGCTGATCCTGGCGATGGTGACGATCGCAAGCCCGTACGCCATCTGGGTGCTCAAGCAGGCCTCGGACAAGCTGCCGGTCGAGCTGGATGAGGCCGCCGTGATGGACGGCGCGACGACGCTCCAGATCTTCCGTATGGTCTATTTGCCGCTGATGATGCCGTCGCTGGTCGCGATCGGCACCTATGCGGTGCTGCTGGCCTGGAACGAATATCTCTACGCGTTCTTGCTGCTGTCCAACGACCGCGAGATCACGCTCCCCGTCGCGCTCGGCAACTTCCTCGCCGCCGACGACTCGCCGTGGGAGCTGTTGATGACCACCGGCTTCATCTACGCGCTGCCGCCGGCCGCGGTCTACTACGCGTTCCGCCGCTACATGGTGGGCGGGCTGACGGCGGGTGCGGTGAAGTCCTAAACATCCGCTGCGCGCTTCCTGCGATAGGCGATCAGGAGCGCGATCATCGAACCGAAGAAATAGCCTGCGGTAGCGCCCGAGATGGCGCGGCTGACAATGAAAGCGAGCGCACGGTCGCCTGCGTCGATCGCCGAGATCACGCTCACCGTGTACTGCAGGGTGAACACCACGATGTTGCGGATCAGGGCGAACGCACTGCCTGGACGGATGATCTCTCCGGTCTTGTGATCGACATCGAACGGACGTGGCGTCAGCACGCCGAGCGGCAGCAGCACGAACGCGGCCGCGATCCACGCGACAAACGGCCATTGGGTGTCGTGCTGCCCAAATCCGATCCGTGAGATTCCCCAGACAATAAAGACGACCGGCACGATCAAAGCCCGCCAGATCGGAACGGTGCGTGGCTGCATCGACTTGATGCCCTGCCAGACCAGATAGGCGAACAGGATCCAGACCCAGGGCGGCGTATGGGCCAGGATTTGATAGACGAACATCACGACCCGTTCCCCCTAGAGAGGCGCAGCGCTCTCGCCTTGCGAACTCGACAGTTTTGAAGCGAGCGAAGCGATGACGATGACGACCGCGATCATGGCGATCACCAGCGTGCAGATCGCATTGATCTCCGGCTTCACACCCAGCCGCACCTCGGAATAGATCCTAATCGGCAGCGTCGCCGATCCCGGCCCCGTGGTGAAGCTCGCGATCACGAGATCATCGAGCGAGAGCGTGAAGGCGAGCATCCATCCGGCGACGATCGCAGGTGCGATCAGCGGCAGCGTCACCGACAGAAAGGCACGAACGGGGGCGCAGCCGAGGTCCATCGCCGCCTCCTCGAGCGAGCGGTCGAGCGAGCCCAGACGCGACTGCACGACGACGGCCACGAAGCACATCGTCAGCGTGGTATGAGCAATCGTCACCGTCCAGAAGCCGCGCTCGGCGTTCAGCGCCACGAACAGCAGCAGCAGCGACAACCCCGTGATCACCTCCGGCATCACCAGGGGCGCATAGAGCATGCCGGAGAACAGCGTGCGGCCGCGAAAGCGCTCGCCGCGCGACAGCGCCACTGCGGCGAGCGTGCCGATCAGCGTGGCAATGGACGCGGACGCAACCGCAACCCGCAAGCTCATCCAGGACGCCTCGATCATGGCGCGATCGCCGAAGAACTCGTGATACCAGCGCAGCGACCAACCGCCCCACACCGTCACCAGCCGCGAAGCGTTGAAGGAATAGATGACGAGAATGAGGATCGGCAGATAGAGAAAGGCAAGCCCCAGCGCGAGCGAAGCGACGTTGAAGCGGGACAGGCGTGACGCTGTCCGCATCTCACTGCTCCTCCAGTTGCCGCCGCTGCAACCGATCGTAGAGCAAAAGCGGCAGCAGCAACACCACGAGCAGCACGATCGCTGCTGACGAGGCGACCGGCCAATCCTTGTTGGTGAAGAATTCGAGCCACAGTGTCTGGCCGATCATCAGCGAATTGGAGCCGGCGAGAAGATCCGGAATCACGAACTCGCCAACGATTGGGATGAAGCACAGGAGCACGCCGGCGCCGACGCCCGGCAGCGACAGCGGGAAAGTCACTAGCCAGAACACCTGCCAGGGCGGCGCCCCGAGATCACTGGCGGCTTCCTCCAGAGCCGGCTCCATCTTGGCGAGCGTGGCATAGAGCGGCAGGATCATGAACGGCAGATAGGAATAGACGATGCCGATATACATCGCGGTATCAGTGGAAAGCCACACCACGGGCTGGCTGACCAGATGCAGCGCCAGCAGGATCTGATTGAGCAGGCCGTCGTGCTGGAGGATGTTGATCCAGGCATAGATGCGGATCAGGAACGAAGTCCAGAACGGCACGATCACGAGCACCATCGCCACCGCCTGCCAGCGCTTCGGCAATCGCGCCATGCCATAGGCAATGGGATAACCGATCAGCAACAGCAATGCGGTCGCAGTCACGGCCACTGTCAGGCTGCGCAGATAGGCGAACACGTAAAGGTCGTCGGAGGCGATCAGCCTAAAATTGTCGACCGACAAGGCGGCGAAGGCCGCCTGGATCGCCGTCCATCCCGCCGTCAGGTCGAACACCGGCTCGTAAGGCGGCTGCGCGATCGCCGTCTGCGACAGGCTGATCTTCAGCACGAAGCCGAATGGTACCAGGAAGAACAGCACCATCCAGACATAGGGCGCGATCGCCGCGAAGCGCGCCGGTCGCGCGAAAATCCGGCGCGCGCTCATGACGGCAGCACCACGCAATCATCAGGCGAAAACCAGGCGACGACGTGCTGGTTCAGGCTGTAGGCATCGACATCGAGGCGCGCGCTGTTGGCGACGGACGCCTGCAGTAGTCCACCGCCATCGAGCTTCACCTTGTAGGTGGTGGTACCGCCGAGATAGCAGATATCAGCGATCACGCCGTCCAGCTGGTTGATCGCGGTTACACGACCGGCCTCGCTCGCGGGACCACGACGCGACAGCTTGACCTTCTCGGGGCGGATCGCAACCGAGAATTTCACCTCGCCGACCGGCTCGCGCGGCTCAGCCACCACCAGCGTGCCCGCATCGCGCGTGCCAACAACCAGACGATGACCGTCGCGCAATTTGGACTCGGCGTCGAACAGATTGATGTCGCCGACAAACTCCGCGATCCAGCGTGAGCGCGGCGCCTCGTAGAGCTCGCGGGGGCCAGCGACCTGGGCGAGCTTGCCTGATTTCATCACACCGATTCTATCAGCCATCGTCATCGCCTCTTCCTGGTCGTGAGTGACGATAATGAAGGTCATTCCGAGGCGGCGCTGCAGCTCCATCAATTCGCCCTGCGTGCTCTCGCGCAGCTTCTTGTCGAGGGCGGCGAGCGGCTCGTCGAGCAGCAACAATTGCGGCCGGCGCGCCAGAGCACGGGCCAGCGCGACGCGCTGCCGCTGGCCGCCGGAGAGCTGGTCGGGCTTGCGCTTCTCCAACCCATCGAGCTTCACCAGCGCGACCATTTCGGCGACGCGGGTCGCAATCTCGGCGCGTGCCATGCTGGCGCGTTTGAGGCCAAAGGCGATGTTGTCGCGCACCGACAGATGCGGAAACAGCGCGTAGTTCTGGAACATCATGTTGATCGGGCGCTCATGCGGCAGCGCCTGCGCGATGTCCTTGCCGCCGAGCAGGATGCGCCCTTCGTCCGGCGCCTCGAAGCCGGCGAGCATCCGCAGCAGAGTGGTCTTGCCGCAGCCGCTCGGACCCAGCAGCGCAAAGAACTCGCCCGCCCTGATGTCGAGCGACACGCCGTCGACCGCGCGGAACGTCCCGAACGTCTTCGCCACGCCCTCGATGCGGAGCAGCGGCTCGCCCGCGACCGGGTGCACATCTCCGCCAGCGACGCCTGTTCTGGGCAACTCGTCAGTCATGGTCCCTGCCAACCCCCATGCCGCCGCACGCTAGCGGCGGATCGACGTTTGCTCAACCGGTTCGAGGCGGATCCGCCATGAACGCTGCCAGCGCCTCACGGTCAGCGCGGGGCATGGTCAGGCCGAGCTTGGAGCGGCGCCACAGGATGTCGTCGGGGAAGCGCGCCCATTCGTGGATCATGAGATAACGCACCTCCGCGCCGGTCAGGTCCGGACCAAAGGCAGGACCGAGCTCGCCGCGTGTCTTGGCCTCGCCCAGCACGGCCGATAATCGCGAGCCGTAGGCTCCAACCATGCGCCGAGCCTGCGGCTCCGACAGGAAGCCCCAGCGGTGGCGCGCAAGGTCGACCTCGGTCTCGAAACGGTCCCAGGCGAAATCTCCGCCAGGCAACGCCGCACCTGAAGTCCACGGCCGCGACATCGGATAGAACGGCGTCAGCCGCGTCACCGCCCGCTCGGCGCGAAAGCGCGAGGTCGTGACGTCGCCGCCGTACATCGTCAACAGCGGCGCCTTGCGGCGGCGTGCATGGAACAGCGTCGTCCCGTCGCGTCGCCGCGCGGATCCAGGCGACAGGTTCACCCCGGAGACCGTGCGCACCACGTCGGTCGGCGCAACGCGCTCGCGGAAATAGCGGCTCACGGCTTCGCAGAGATAGCTGACATCGGCGCCCGGCATCGCGACGATGGCGGGATCGCCGGTGAAATCATGCGTGACCGTGCCGACCAGCGTGAAATCGCGCTCGAACGGGCTGGCAAAAATCAGCCGGCCGTCATTGTTCTGGAAGACATAGACGTTGTCGGACTCGAACAGTCTGGGCACGACAATCTGACTGATCTGCGTGGCCACCATGGCCGGCTGCGGCTGCCGCAGCACGGTGTCGGCCACCATCGACGTCCAGGCGCCGCTGGTATTGGCAAGTGCACGAGCCGTGATCGTGCGGCGATGGCCTCGGTCCACCAGCGCGAGCCGCCAGACCTCGGTCCGGTCGGCGCGCACGCAACGCGCCCCGGTGCGGATCGCGGCTCCGCGCTCGGCGGCATCCAGCGCCGTGAGCACCACCAGGCGTGAATCGTCGACGACGCAATCGGCATATTCGAAGCCGATGCCGAACGGACGCTTCAGGGCGTTACCGACCGGATGATGCGTAATGTCGAGCGTAGCCGATCCAGGCAAGCCGCCACGGTTCGTCAGGACGTCATAAACATAAAGGCCCGCACGCAGCAGCCATGGTGGACGCTCGTCGGAATGGGCGGGGATCACGAAACTCATCGGCCGCACCAGATGCGGTGCAATCCGGAGCCAGGTCCGGCGCTCGGCCAGCGCCCGGCGCACCCGCCGGAAGCCGCGCCGCTCGAGGACCGACAGGTCGCCATGGATCAATCGCGGCGTCGCCGACGAGGCGGCACTGGCCAGGTCGCCCTGCTCCATCAGGATCACCCGCAGCCCGCGGCCGGCGGCATCGCGGGCGAGGCTGACACCATTCAGGCCGCCGCCGATGATCGCGAGGTCGTAATCCGCCATGAAACCGTCTGGAGGGAGCGAGGTAAGTGCCCAACACCACTAGCCGGTCTTGAGCGCAAGCTCCATGGCCTCGACGCGGCCGACGAGGTCGCCATATTTTCCGATGGGCAGCGGCTTGCCGAGCAAATAGCCCTGCACGCCATCGCAGCCTTCCCTGGCAAGGAAGGCGAGCTGCTCGATGGTCTCGACACCCTCGGCGATGATCGACATTTCGAGACCGTGGCCGAGATCGATCACGGCGCGGACGATCGCCGCCGATTGCGGGTTACGCCCGAGATTGATGATGAAGGCGCGGTCGATCTTGATCTTGTCGAACGGGAACGCCTGGAGATAGCTCAGCGAGGAATAGCCGCTGCCGAAATCGTCCATGGAGATGCGGACGCCCAGCGCCTTCAGCCGGCGCAGAAGCGCCAGGCCGCGATCGAAATCCTCGATCAGTACGCCCTCGGTGATTTCCAGCTCGAGCCGGCCGGGCGCAAGCCCCGTCTCGATCAGGATCGAATGGACGAGACCGACCACGTCGCCATGCATGAACTGAGCCGGCGACAGATTGACAGCGACCTGGAGCGGCTTCGGCCACGATGCCGCCTCGCGGCAGGCTTCGCGCAGGATCCATTCGCCCATCTCGACGATCAGGCCGCTTTCCTCCGCGATCGGGATGAATTCGGCAGGCGAGACCTGGCCGCGCACCGGATGCTGCCAGCGCGCCAGCGCCTCGAAGCCGATGATTTCGCTCTCGGCGACACTGTTGCGCGCGATGCCCTGCGGCTGGAACGCCAGCGACAGCTCGCCGTTCTTGATCGCCTTCGACAGGTCCTGATGCAGCACGCGGCGGTCGCGGATCTGCTGGTCCATCTCGGGCTGGTAAAGGCTGATCGTGCCGCGCGATTTCTGCTTGGCGCGGAACAGGGCCGCGCCGGCATTGGCAAGCAGCGAGGCGCCGTCGGGGCCATTGTGCGGGAAGACCGACATGCCGGTGGTGATGCCGGCGCGGACCGCGCGGCCGTCGATGTGGAATTCCGGTGCGAGCGCCTCGCCAAGCTGCTTCGCCAGCGCGAGGCCTGCATCGGGCTGCTTGCCGTCGATGATCAGGCCGAACTCGTCGCCGGAGAGGCGCGCCACCAGACCGCCGCGCGCGCTGTCCTGGAGCCGCTGGGCCACCTCGATCAGCAGCTTGTCGCCAAGCGCATGACCGAACACGTCGTTGACCTCCTTGAGGCCGTCGAGATCGACGCAAAGGACCGCGAATTCCTCGTCGGTCCCTTCGCAGGCCTCGATCATCTGGGTGAGCGCCTGGAGGAAAGCGGCGCGGTTCGGCAGGTCGGTCAGCCCGTCATGATAGGCCATGTGCGCCATGCGCGACTCGGTCTGCCGGCGATTGGTGACGTCCTCGTGGGTCTTGATCAGATATTGCGGCTCGCCGGAATCGTTGAGCACCGTGGCGCGCCGGGTCAGGAACAGGCGCAGGCCGTCCTTGGTGGAGATCGGATGCTCCTCGGTGATCATCCCGCGCTTCTTGATCGCAGCCTCGTCGCGCGCGATGATCAGCTTGGCTTCCTTGGCATTGAAGATGTCGGAGGCGGTCAGGCCCGTCGCTTCCTCGCGCTTGCGGTTGAGGATCGTCTCGGCGCTGCGATTGGCGAGCAGATAGCGGCCATCCTTGACCTGCTCCACGATCAGCGCCACCGGGATGTTGTCGACCACGAGTTCGAGGAACTTTTTGGTGCTCTCGAGCTCTTGCGACAGCGATTGCCGATCGGTGATGTCCTCGAACACCAACAGCAGGAATTCCGGCTTGTTGGCCTCGTTGCGGACCACAATGCGGATCGAGGCCACCATGCGCCGCCCAGCGTCGCCCTGAAGCTCGACCTCGAATTCGTTGCGATATTGTCCTTCCGGCGCCAGCAGCGCGGCCCGGTCGGTCGCCTCGATGCTGTCAGCCGATTTCGGACCGAACAGCTCGCGTGCGTTCTTGCCGACGACCTGATCGCGCGAAAAGCCCCAGAAGCGCTCATAGGCGCTGTTGGCAAAGATGTAGCGGCCGTCCTCGATGGTCTTCGCGGCGACGCAGGCCGGCACGTTGTCCAGGACCGTTTCCAGGAATTGCTTGGTGGAGGCGAGCTGCCGCGACAGCTTGCGATGCTCGCTGATGTCGAGATGGGTTGCGACCGATCCGCCGTTGGGCAAAACGAAATACTTGACCAGGATGGCACGGCCATCCGACAGCTCGGTGATCAGGCCGTTGGAGCTTGCCGCCTTCTCGTAGAAGTCGTCGTCGGAGACGGCGAGGACCCCGCGCTGGCGCCTGAGCTCGAGGATGTCGTAACCGGTCATGCCGGTCCACAGGTCCGAGCGCGTCAGGCCGTAGATCTCGAGATAGCGGTCGTTGCAGAAGATGATGCGCCGCTGCGCATCCGTCATCACCACGCCCTGGTTGAGATTGTTCATGGCCGAGGAAATGAAGGCGTTGCGCCGCAACTGCGAACGCTTGCTCCGGCGCAACGCCGAATGGATCCACAGCGCGATCGCCGCCAGGAACGCGCAGATGACAACGCCCCCGATCAGGGCTTCCCAGAGCAGATTGGGATCGAGATTGCCAAAATAGTCCGGCGGAATGATGCTGTCGGCATAGGCGCGCGAAGGCACGACCGCGCTGGCAAGGCACACCAGTGCCTGCACAGCAATCGGAAGCATGCTGCCTTCGTGCCAGTTCTTCTCAGCCATCAGCCACCCGCGATTTCAACTGCGGATTGTCTGGCTTCACGGGTTTGGATCGGGTAAACGCCTGTACGCCCAGCAGAAAAATGTGACGTGAAATACGGCAATTGCCCTGACATGATAAATGTTTCCTTAATGGAAAGCGGTCGCACGACACGTTTCCCAGGCAAACCAGCGCCATCGGCATCTTCAGCGGGACGTCTGCAAAACCATGGATAGGGTCGATTGCGTGGTCATCGGAGCCGGCGTGGTCGGGCTCGCGGTGGCCCGGAAGCTGGCGCAGGCCGGGCGCGAGGTGATCGTGCTCGAGGAAGCCGAAGCCATCGGCACCATCACCTCCTCACGCAACAGCGAGGTGATCCATGCCGGGATCTACTACCGCGCCGGGAGCTGGATGGCGCGGATGTGCGTCAACGGCAAGCATGCGCTGTATCGGTATTGCGGCGAGCGCGGCATTCCGCACAAGAACTGCGGCAAGCTGATCGTTGCGACCAACGCGAAGGAAACCGAGAAGCTACAATCGATCAAGGCGCATGCCGAAGCCAACGGCGTGCTCGACATGCAGTTGCTCTCCGGCGAGGCCGCGCGCGCGCTGGAGCCGGCACTGGCCTGCGACGCCGCGCTGCTCTCGCCGTCAACAGGCATCATCGACAGCCATGCCTACATGCTCTCGCTGCGCGGCGAGGCCGAGGACGCGGGCGCGGCCTTTGCGTTTCACACGCCGCTGATCCGCGCCAAGGCGGAGGCCGGAATGATCGAGATCGAAGCCGGCGGCGAAGCGCCGATGACCTTGCAATGCGGCCTGCTGGTCAACGCCGCCGGGCTTTCGGCGACGACGGTAGCGCGCCACATCGACGGCATGCCGGTCGACCGGATTCCCCCGGCCTACCTCGCTAAGGGCAATTATTTCAGCTGCAATGCGCGCGCACCGTTCTCGCACCTGATCTATCCGGTGCCCGAGCCCGGTGGGCTCGGGGTGCATCTGACGCTGGACATGGCAGGACAGGCGCGATTCGGCCCAGATGTCGAATGGATCGAGACGATCGACTATGAGGTCGATCCGTCGCGCGCCGAGCGCTTCTATCCGGCCATCCGCAAATACTGGCCGACGCTGCCGGACGGCGCGCTGATGCCGAGCTATTCGGGCATTCGCCCGAAGATCGTGCCGCCCGCGGTGGCCACGCAGGATTTCCTGATGCAAGGTCCGCGCGACCATGGCGTCGCGGGCTTGATCAATCTGTTCGGCATCGAATCGCCGGGACTGACATCGTCACTCGCGATCGCGGACCATGTCGCGGAGTTGGCCGAGATCTAAAGCGTTTTCAAGCGAGATGGATACCGGTTCGCGTCAAGAAAACGCGTCCAACAAACACCTGCCACCGCGCGACGAAGATCGCGCGGTGCGCACCTTGTTGCCGGGACGAGCGCAAAGGCTCCCTTCCCTGCCTGAAAGGATACGATCAAACTCTACACTGTTACGGGGGTTACTAGTGAAGCGTGTCGCCGGTGTGCTTCAGCCGCTCGATCTGGTCCTTGACCAGCAATTTCCGTCGCTTCAACTCAACAATTTGCAGGTCGTCTGTTGAAAGGTGCACGAGAGCATCGTGCAATTCGTTTTCGAGAGTTTTGTGCTTCCGTTCCAATTCAACCAGATGTGCCTGAACTGTCATTCGAAACCTCCTCGGTAGGGGTGAACCTTGGATTCGATCCGGACATGGAAGTGTACATCACCGATTCGTTCTGTCGATGGGGTATCCGTCGTCGCAGTGTCATTTTTGAAAATTCATATGTAACGAACCGTGAGTAAGGAACCACGGGGCGAAAAATCCATGATATCAATGTGCTTGCGCGACATGCATGCGAATCGTTGAAATATCTTGCGAGGGAGCGGTGCGTGGAGGTGGCAGATCGCTTGCGGTCACGCCGCGCAAGGACGATAATTTCCACAGGGCATCCACAGCCTTAATCTTAAGCCTATCGGTTTTCGGCCACCGCAGACATGACCAATGAAGACGAGCGTGAGCTCGAATCCGAGCTCACCCGGTTGCAGCAGGAACACCGAGATCTCGACGCGGCGATCGATGCACTGCATCAATCGCCTGCCCCCGACCTATTGCGGTTACAGCGGTTGAAGAAACGCAAGCTGTTGTTGCGCGACCGTATTGCCTTCATCGAAGACCAGATCACGCCCGACATCATCGCCTGATCCGTCAGCGGTCGCGCATGGCTGCGCCTGAATTCGCTTGACTCAAAAAGAACAAAAGAGGAACATAAATTCCACCCCGACGTCCCAAAAGAAGCGCCCAAGGACAACCCGCAAGGACACCGCAGATGTCAGCCCCCGCCCTTCTCGACAACAGCCACTATGAACAGGCCTGCGATCAGGCAATTGCGATGTGCGACGGCAACCTGCGCAGCACCATCAAGGCGCTGATCATGGCCAACGAATATCTGGAGGCCGAACTGGAAGAATTGCAGGCGGCGATTTCAGCCGGCTGCATTCCCGAGACGTCGCGCGACAAGATGCGGAGCAAGAGCAGCGCCGCTTGAGCTTTACTATCGGAGAGCAACGCCATGTCTGACGTGACCTATTACGTTGCAATGCCCTTCCTGATCGACGCCGACGGATCGCCTGTCGCCGGTGCTGCCGAGGAATGCCAGAGCTCGACGGCCGCCTTGCGGCGCGCCGAGGCCCTGGCACACGGCGCCGGCCATATCGGCGCAGTCGCATTCAGCCGTAGTGGCGATCCCATGACAGGCGAATTCGGTGACGCCACGCTGCTGCGCAAATTCGGCAACGTGCCGGAAGACCTTGCGACACTGTAGAGTCAGTTGCTGACGAGCCTGATCCGTGGCTCGTGCCGCCGGTGTGCCTTGCGCACATACATGGCGGCATCCGCCTCCTCCAGTGCGCGGGCGGCATCGGACTGCGCACCGAGCAGCGCGACTCCGGCGGAAGCGCCCGCCGTCACATGCTGGCCGCGAAAGACAAACGACAATTCGTCGACAGCCTGCTCGAAGATGCCAGCCTTTGCCTTGGCATCGGTCTCGCTGAGATTCCAGAGCAGCAGGGCGAACTCGTCGCCGCCGAGACGACCGACGACGTCGGAAGCCCGGATCTGCCGCGTCAACGCATTGGCGATCGCCTTCAGCACCTCGTCGCCGGCGGCGTGTCCGAAGGAATCGTTGATCGGCTTCAGGCGGTCAACGTCGAGCACGATCAGCGCGCCGGTGGCGCGGTAGCGCTTCATGTAGGCGATGGCGCGCTGGAGCTCACGCTCGAAGCCGCGCCGGTTGGGAATGTCAAGCAGGAAATCGGCGTCGGCTGCGGCTTCGAGCTCTGCGACGCGCCGCAGCGCCTGCGTCAGCTTGGTCCGCAGGCCGCGGACGATCGCCTTGCTGCTATCTTTGCCCACGTCCTTGGCAGCGGACGCGCGGCGCGGCGCCACGGCCCGCTTGGCGGCGGTTTTCGCACGGCTCCCGCTGGCTTTCCGGCCCTTTTTGGCCTTCGCGGCGGTCGCCCTTTTTGGTTTCTTCATGGGCATCCTGCTCAATGAAGGCTTGCGGGGATTCACCAAGACAGGATAGTCAATTCCCTTCTCCTTGCCACCGCCTTGCGAGCCGCCGGCCGGAACCGTTAATCTGGCCTATCTTTCTGTTTTCCGAGCACAATTGACGTCATGACCGCGCCGATCGCCATCATCATGGGAAGCCAGTCGGACTGGGAGACGATGCGGCACGCCGCCGATACGCTCGCAGCCCTCGGTGTCGCCGCCGACACCCGCATCGTTTCGGCCCACCGCACGCCCGACCGGTTGTTTGCTTTCGCCAAGGGTGCCAAGGCGGCCGGCTTCAAGGTCATCATCGCCGGCGCCGGCGGCGCCGCGCATCTGCCCGGCATGGCCGCGGCGCTGACGGAACTTCCGGTGTTCGGCGTGCCCGTCGAGTCCAGGACCATGAAGGGCATCGATTCGCTCTATTCGATCGTCCAGATGCCCGCCGGCATTCCGGTCGGTACGCTCGCGATCGGCAAGGCCGGCGCGGTCAACGCTGCGCTGCTCGCAGCGTCCGTGCTGGCGCTGTCCGATCCCGCCCTGTCCGATCGCCTCGCGGCCTGGCGCAAGGCTCAGACCGAGGCGGTTGCCGAGCGCCCGGAGGACAAGGCGTGACCGACGCAAAGCAGGTGAAGCTGAAGCCCGGCGACACCATCGGAATTCTCGGCGGCGGACAACTCGGTCGGATGCTTGCCATGGCTGCGGCACGGCTCGGTCTGCGCTGCCAGGTGTTTTCACCCGATCCGGATTCGCCGGCGTTCGACGTCGTGCTGAACGCGACCTGCGCCGAATATGCCGACGTCGAGGCGCTCGAGCTGTTCGCTCATGATGTCGACGTCATCACCTACGAATTCGAGAACGTGCCGTCGGCCGCCGCGATGGTGCTGGACGCACGCCGCCCGGTGCTGCCCAACCGCAAGATTCTCGAGACCACCCAGGACCGGCTCGCCGAGAAGGACTTCGTGACGCGGCTCGGCATCGGCACCGCCGCTTACGCCGACGTCACCTCCGTATCCTCGCTGCGCGAGGCGATCGCGAAGATCGGCCTCCCCGCCGTGCTGAAGACCCGTCGCTTCGGTTATGACGGCAAGGGCCAGGCCATCATTCGCGAGGGCGACGACATCGCGAAAGTGTGGACCAGCCTCGCCACCAAATCGGCGATCCTGGAAGCCTTCATTCCGTACGAGCGCGAGATCTCCGTGATCGCCGCACGCTCGGCTGCGGGCCAGGTCGAATGCTTCGACGTCACCGAGAACGAGCATCGCGATCACATTCTGAAAATCTCCCGCGCGCCCGCGGCTATCCCGGATGCGCTCGCCGAAGAAGCGCGCAGCATCGCCAGCAAGATCGCAACCGCGCTCGACTATGTCGGCGTGCTCGCGGTGGAGATGTTCGTGCTCGCCAATGGTGGCGGATCCAAAGTGCTGGTCAACGAGATCGCGCCACGCGTCCACAATTCCGGACACTGGACGCTCGATGGCGCGTCCGTCTCCCAGTTCGAGCAGCATATCCGCGCCATTGCCGGCTGGCCGCTCGGCAAGCCGGTGCGTCACGGCGACATCGTCACCATGACCAATCTGATCGGCGACGAGATCAACGATTACGAGTCATGGCTGAGCGTGCCTGGCGCGACTGTCCATATCTACGGCAAGGGCACCCCGCGTCCCGGCCGCAAGATGGGCCACGTCACCGAAGTCAGGGCGTCGAAGAGCAAGTGAGGGACCGCAGCAAGAGCTGCGATCCCACTCTGTTACGATCAGGCCGTCTTCACGCCCGCGACGACGCCTGAGGGCTCCTCGCTGAGCCAGCGATAAATCACCCCGCCCAGTGCGCCACCGATCAGCGGCGCGACCCAGAACAGCCAGAGCTGCGACAGCGCCCAGCCGCCGACGAACAGCGCAGGCCCCGTGCTGCGCGCCGGGTTCACCGACGTGTTGGTGACGGGAATGCTGACGAGATGAATCATCACCAGCGCAAGTCCGATCGCGAGCGGCGCAAAGCCCGCGGGTGCGCGGCCGTGGGTTGCGCCCATGATGACGAACAGGAACATCATGGTCATCACCACCTCGGTGACGAAGCAGACCACCATGCTGTATTGGCCGGGTGAATGCGCGTCATAGCCGTTGGAGGCAAAGCCCTTGGTGACATCGAATCCGGGTGCACCGCTGGCGATCACATAGAGCAGCTCGGCCGCGACGATTGCACCGCAGACCTGCGCGATTACGTAAGGCAGGATCTGCCCGGCCGGAAAGCGCCCGCCGGCGGCAAGGCCGACCGTGACGGCGGGGTTGAGATGGCAACCCGAGATATGGCCGATCGCATAGGCCATGGTGACGACGCTCAGGCCGAAGGCCAGGGACACGCCGACGAGGCCAATGCCGACCTGCGGAAAACCGGCCGCGATCACGGCACTCCCGCAGCCTGCGAATGTTAGCCAGAATGTGCCGATCGCCTCGGCAGCGTATTTCTTCATGTCCATGGAACGTCTCCCCTGATTTCACTGATGCCCGGCGCGACCCGGCCGGGAACGGCCCGTCCTTGGCGCCGAAACCACCCAAATCGGGGCCGTCCGCGAGCATTTTCGCCGCATTTAATGGCTGAACTTGGTCCGAAAGGCCACTGCACCGGTGGACATCTCAGGTTTTGTCTGATACATCCGCGCCCTCAAGGTTAAGGGCTTGTGCTTTTTGCCATCCCCTTTGACTTACCAGAATTCAAATCCGATCCACTGAAGAGGATGCCGCGTGCAGGTTCTCGTTCGCGATAACAATGTCGACCAAGCCCTCAAGGCGCTGAAGAAGAAGATGCAGCGCGAGGGCATTTTCCGCGAGATGAAGCTCCGCGGTCACTACGAGAAGCCCTCCGAGAAGAAGGCCCGTGAAAAGGCTGAAGCCGTGCGCCGTGCGCGCAAGCTGGCTCGCAAGAAGCTGCAGCGCGAAGGCCTGCTGCCGATGAAGCCGAAGCCGGTGTTCGGCGCTGGCCCCGGTGGCGAGCGTGGCGGCCGTAGCGGCCCCGGTGCAGGTCCGCGCGGACCGCGCTGATCTTGCCGATCGTGCAGGACTGAGTTTTCGATAACGCGGGCCCTTGGCCCGCGTTATTATTTTGTGAGCGGTGCCTTTCTGGGACGGGGCACTACAGATGCGGCACCAGCGCGAGCGAACCGTAGATGGCCTCCCCATTCCCCGAGCCCGGCTTGGCGCGGCTACGCCAGATCTGGCGCCAGCCGCTCGCGCTGACCTTGGTGGGACTCGCATTATGTGGCTGCTCCTTCGATCTGGGCTCGCTGGGGCCGGAGAAAGAGAAGCCGCAGGAAGCGCCCAAAACTGCGGTCGCTGCCCCGGATAGCGCCGTCAGCGCGGCCAACGTCACCGAAGCGCAGACCCACACGGTAAAGGCGCAGGCGCTGGCCAAATCGGGCGAAACGCAGGCCGCGCTGGACGAGTTCAATCGCGCCGTCACGCTCGATCCCTACAACGCACAGGCGCTCTACGGCCGCGCCCTGCTCTATCAGGGCAACAACGAGCACGACTTTGCGATTGCCGATTTCGGGGCCGCCAGTGGGCTCAATCCGCAGAAGGCCGAGCCCCTGCTCGGCCGCGCCGTCAGCTATCTCGCCATCGGCAAGGTCAAGGAAGCGGCGGCCGATCTCGACGAAGCCTCCGAGGCCGATCCCCACAATGCCCAGGTCTGGACGACCCGTGGACAGGCCTATGAGCGGCTGGGCGACAAGGCCAAGGCCGCCGCGTCCTACAACAAGGCCGTCGCGCTACGCCCACGCGACGAGGCCGCCCGCAGCGGCTTGGCCCGCGTCGGCGGCTGACGACAGTCTCGGGATGGCGCAGGCGCCGTCTTAGTCGGGAGTGGCGCTCTTCGGCAGGACCGCGTGGAACATCGACTTCATGCCCGACAGCATTTCGTCGGCGACATTGGTCTTGGGACGCGGCATCGGCGCGCCGGCATCGGCGCGCAGGTCAAGCGGCGGGGCAATCACCGGGACCGGAATGTCGGCCGGCGGCGTCAGCCGATTCGGGTCGACATTGCCGATCGAGGCCGTGTAGGGGGGATTGGCCTGCGAACCGCTACCATTGCCATAAGCTTCCGGTGACGGCGTCGACACGTTGATCGGCGGCGGCAACGGTCGCACCGTCGATGGCGCCGCAGTGATGATGCGAGGAGCCTCCGGCGCACGGGATGCCTCCTGCACCGCCGGCTCCGGCGTGCGCTCGGCCGCCTTGTTTTCGGCAGGCTTGGTTTCGGCTGGCTTTGTTTCCGAAGATTTGGCCTCGGCGGCCTTCTCAGCGGCCCTGCCCTCAGGCGACTTCCGCAGGCGCTCGATAGCGGCCCGGGCGAGGTCATTGGCGTCGGGGGTCGCGGCCGGGGACACCGCGGCCGGCGCCGAATTGGCCTCAACCACCGGCGCGGCAGCAGGCGCAGACGGGGTGGACTTGGCGACCGCCTTCTCGTGGGCCGCAGACTTGGTGTCCGCAGACTTGGTGTCCGCAGACTTGGTGTCCGCAGACTTGGCGTCCCCAGACTTGGCGTCCGCAGCCTTCTCGGCCGCCGGCTTGTCCGCCGCGCCCTTGTCGGAAATGCTCTTCTCGGACACGCCCTTGGCCTTGACGCCTGGGGCCGGGAGATTGGCGACGTCGGCGGGCTTCTTGCCGGTGTCGGCAGGCGCCACCACGGCGGCCGGTGCGTCGGCCGCGGGCCTGGCGTTGATGTAGTGATTAACGATGTACGCCCCGATGATCGTCGCGAGCACCGAGGGGAAAATATCCATCGAAATTTTAGCGAGGTATTTCAACATTTCTCGGCCACTCCCCGCGCGATCTGATGCGGGAACTTTGGGGCATTGTAAGGGATCAACTGCGACGGATCGATGGCAAAGGTTACGCGTTACGGCTTCAGCTCTATCTCAAGGAATACGATCTCGGTTGAGGTTTCGTTAAGGACGTCGTGTTGGACGCCGGCCTTGCGGAAGTAGGATTTACCGGCCGAAAGCTGCGCTTTGGAACGCTCCCCAGAGGGCGCCACGATGGTCATTTCGGCGGCGACGATGGGAACGATCACATAGTCCATTCCGTGGGTGTGATGCCCGGTTGCGCTGCCCGGTGCAAGTCGCCATTCGGTCACCCGAACCTCGTCGTTGTCGACCTGAACCTCGGATTTGGCGGCGAGCATCTGGAACTTCTCCCGGGGATCGGTTCAGGGCACGAACACCATGAACACATAGACGGCAAATACCACCATATGGACCAGCCCGAACAGGACGTTGGTCCTGCCCGTACCGAAGGTCAGCATGCTCAGCAAGAATGTCAGGAACAACAGGGCCGTGTTCTGGGGATTGAGGCCCAGCACCAGCTCTTTGTCGAGCATATAGGAGGCCAGCCCGACCGCCGGTATCGTGAGTCCGATCGTCGCAATCGAGGACCCGAGCGCCAGATTGATACTCTTCTGGAGGTCGTTCTTGCGGGCCGCCGCGATCGCGGAGACCCCCTCCGGCATCAGGATCAGGAGCGCGACCAGCAGGCCTGCGAACGCCGGCGGCGCGCCGATCCTGTCGGCGACGGCGTCCACCACCAGCGAGAACTTCTTGGCCAGCAGCACGACGGCCAGCAGCGAGATCAGGAGCAGCACAATGCTCAGCGCCAGCATCTTGCCCGACAGATGGGCCTCCCCGCTCTCGCCTTCCGCCCGTTCATGAACGAAGTAATCCTTGTGCAGGACGGTCTGGGTGTAGAGGAACACGCCATAGAGCACGATGGTCACGAGGTCGACGAAGCCGAGCTGAAGCGTCGAATAGATCGGGCCCGGCGTCGTCAGCGTGTAGTTGGGCATGATCAGCGTCAGCGTCGCGAGCGCAATCAGCACGCTGAGATAAACGTTGGCGCCGGAGATCTGAAAACCCTGCTCGCGGTAGCGAAGCCCGCCGATGAACACGCAGAGGCCGACGAGGCCATTGCAGACGATCATCACCACCGCAAAGACGGTGTCGCGCGCAAGTTCCGGCGCGGGCTTGTCGCCGAGCATGATCGTGGTGATCAGCGCGACCTCGATGATGGTCACCGCGAGCGTGAGCAGCAGCGTCCCGAAGGGCTCGCCGATCCGCTCGGCGATGACCTCGGAATGATGCACGGCCGCGAACACGGTGCCGAACAGGATCACCAGCAGGATAATCGCGAACAGGCCGCCCCCTGTCGACAAAGTAAAGCCGTAGCCGGTCACGGCGACGATCAGGAACAGCAGCACCGCAAGGGCGGGGAAGATCCAGGACGACCGCGGCATCGGTCCATGTACGCTCATGCAGGCGATTCCTTCGTTCGACAGCCCGATTATGCGCGAGAAGATCGCGCCCGTCAGCCCTCAGGAACCGTTGATGAAACCTCGCGCGATCTCGATCATGCCAAAGTTGCCGAGATCATCATGCCCGCCCCGGGGGATGCGAATGAACTGCTTCGGCTCGTGCGCCAGCGCGAACAGCTTTTCGCCGAACGCGATCGGGATGGTCTGATCCTGCGCACCGTGCACGATCAGGAGCGGCACTGTGACGCGTGCGATGCGCTCATCGGAGTGCAGCGGATCCCGGATCAGGAGGCGAACCGGCACAAAGGGGAATTGCGCGGCAGCGACGTCGGCGATCGACGAATAGGGCGCCTCGAGGATCAGCTTTCGGACGGGGCGCTCGGATGCGACAGCAACGGCAACGCCGGTCCCGAGCGAGAATCCCCAGGCGATGATGCGCTGGGCATCATAGCGCGCCGCTGCGAATGAATACGCAGCCGCCCCGTCGCGCAGCAAGCCATCTTCGCTCGGTGCACCGCTGGAGCCCGCATAGCCGCGATAGGACAACGCAACGAGGCCGGTGCCGTCGGTCGTGATCGCCTTGAAGCGCCCGACGAGGCCCGCGAGAGAATCCCCGTTGCCGTGGAAGAACAACACCACGGCACGGCCGGGCTTCGGCGGTACGTGCCAGACGATGACCTTCTCGCCGTCGGAGGTGGTGAGGACGTGTTCCTCGGCTTGCGCAAATCCCGCGGCGGCAGGCGCGGTGCGCTCGGCGGTCGGGATCGGAAACAGAATCGTGCGCTGTTTCGCAAACAGCAGGATGAGACCCGCGGCATAACCAGCCGCAAGGATGAAGGCGATCCATTTCAGGAATGTCATTGCGGCCCCGTCAATCCGGATGTCAGGGCTTGCGACGACTCCTCGGCAATTTGAGGACGTCCGGCCGGATGCTCAGCGGGATCTCGCGGCAACCGCACGCCGCGGCATGAGCGGCGTGCCAGGCGACACGCTGCGCGCGCGTCGCCTTTGTCGGCATGCGATGGGACCGGTGCCACTCCTTGTTCAGGGCCACGGTCCCCTCGTATTACATCGCCTTGACGATGTTCTCGGTGACCTTCTTGGCATCGCCGAGCAACATCATGGTGTTGTCGCGGTAGAACAGCGGGTTGTCGATACCGGCATAACCCGACGCCAGCGACCGCTTGATGAACATCACCGTGCCGGCCTTCCAGACCTGGAGCACCGGCATGCCGTAGATCGGCGAGGTCTTGTCCTCTTCGGCAGCCGGATTGGTGACGTCGTTCGCACCGATCACAAAGGCGATGTCCGCCTGCGCGAATTCAGAGTTGATGTCCTCGAGCTCGAACACCTCGTCATAGGGCACGTTGGCCTCAGCCAGCAGCACGTTCATGTGGCCGGGCATGCGGCCCGCGACCGGGTGAATGGCGTATTTCACCTCGACGCCTTCCTTCTTCAGGATGTCGCCCATTTCGCGCAGCGCGTGCTGGGCCTGCGCCACGGCCATGCCGTAGCCGGGCACGATGATGACCTTCTGGGCGTTCTTCATGATGAAGGCTGCATCATCGGCCGAGCCGAGCTTGGCGGGCTTCTGCTCGCCGGAGCCGCCACCGGCAGCCGCCGTCTCGCCGCCGAAGCCGCCGAGGATGACCGAGATGAAGGACCGGTTCATCGCGTGGCACATGATGTAGGACAGGATCGCGCCGGACGAGCCGACCAGTGCGCCGGTGATGATCAGCGCCGAATTGCCGAGCGTGAAGCCGATGCCGGCCGCGGCCCAGCCGGAGTAGGAGTTGAGCATCGAGATCACGACGGGCATGTCGGCGCCGCCGATCGGGATGATCATCAGCACGCCGAGCGCCAGCGCGATGATGACGATCAGCCAGAAGTCGAGCGCACTGCCCGACATCACCAGTCCGACGATGAAGACGACGAGCGCGATCGCGAGCGCGATGTTGATGATATGGCGGAACGGCAGGATGATCGGCGAGCCGCTCATCCGCGCGGACAGCTTCAGGAACGCGATCACCGAGCCGGTGAAGGTCAGCGCGCCGATGGCGACGCCGAGCGACATTTCGACCAGGCTCTGCGGATGGATGTTGCCGGGAGTGCCGATGTCGAAGGCCTCCGGCGCGTAGAACGCACCGGCGGCGACCAGCACCGCGGCCATGCCGACCAGCGAGTGGAAGGCGGCGACCAGTTCAGGCATCGACGTCATCGGCACGCGGCGGGCGATCACCGCGCCGATGCCGCCGCCGATCGCGATGCCGACAATCACCAGCACCCAGGCCAGACCGTCGGCCGGTGGATGGTTGGCCAGCGTGGTGGCGACCGCAATCGCCATGCCGATCATGCCGAACAGATTGCCCTGGCGCGACGACGCCGGGCTCGAAAGTCCGCGCAGCGACAGGATGAAAAGCACCCCCGCCACGAGATACAAGAATGCAGAGAGGTTAGCGCTCATCTCAGGTCCCCATTGATCCCTTCAGCCCGAGGTGGCCGCTTACTTCGACTTCTTCTTGTACATCGCCAGCATGCGCTGGGTGACAAGGAAGCCGCCGAAGATGTTGATACAGGCAAAGATCAGCGCGACGAAGCCGAAGGCGCGCGCCCAGCCGGAACCGCTCGAGACATTCGCGACGCCGCCGGCCAAAAGAGCGCCGACCACGATCACCGAGGAGATCGCGTTGGTCACGCTCATCAGCGGCGTGTGCAGCGCCGGCGTCACCGACCACACCACGAAATAGCCGACGAAGACAGCGAGGACGAAAATCGACAGCCGAAAGATGAAGGGGTCGACGACCTGTGCAGCATGCTCCATGGCGGCTCTCCTTAAACCTTCGGCTGGAAGTTCGGGTGGATCACGGCGCCGTCCCTGGTCAGGGCGGTGGCCTTGACGAGTTCGTCGTCCCAGTTCACCGCGAGCGACTTGCTGGCCTTGTCGACCATCGTCTCGATGAAGTTGAACAGGTTGCGCGCGTAGAGACTGGAAGCCGACGCAGCGACGCGACCGGCGACATTGGTGTAGCCGACGATCTTGATGCCATCGAGGTTGACGACCTCTCCGGCCTTGGCGCCCTCGACATTGCCGCCGCGCTCGACGGCAAGATCGACCAGCACCGAACCCGGCTTCATCGACTTGACCATCTCGCCCGACACGAGCTTCGGCGCGGGCCGGCCCGGGATCAGCGCGGTGGTGATGACGATGTCCTGCTTCTTGATGTGCTCGGCGGTGAGCGCGGCCTGCTTGGCCTGATACTCCTTGGACATTTCCTTGGCGTAGCCGCCGGCGGTCTGTGCGTTCTTGAATTCCTCGTCCTCGACGGCGAGGAACTTTGCGCCGAGCGATTCGACCTGCTCCTTCGTGGCCGGGCGCACGTCGGTCGCGGTGACGATGGCGCCGAGGCGGCGCGCGGTCGCGATCGCCTGGAGGCCGGCAACGCCGACGCCCATCACGAACACTTTCGCGGCAGGCACGGTTCCGGCCGCGGTCATCATCATCGGGAAGGCGCGGCCGAAGGCTTCGGCGCCCTCGATCACGGCGCGGTAGCCGGCAAGGTTCGCCTGCGAGGACAGCACGTCCATCACCTGCGCGCGCGTGATGCGGGGCATCAATTCCATCGCGAAGGCGGAGACGCCGGCGTCGGCGATCGTCTTCAGCGCGGCCTCGTTGCCATAGGGGTCCATGATGGCGATGACGAGCGCGCCGCGCTTGTATTGCGCAAGCTCGGACGCCTCGGGGCGCTTCACCTTGATGATGATGTCGGCGTCTTTCAGCGCATCGGCGCTGACAGTGGCACCCACCGCCGTGAACTCGGAATCAGGCAAGCCCGATTTGAGGCCGGCACCCGGCTCAACGGCGATTTCGGCGCCCAGCGCCTTGAACTTCTTCACCGTATCGGGCGAAGCAGCAACACGCGGCTCCGACGGATCGATTTCCTTGGCAACGGCGATCTTCATAGGCCCTCCGGCGACGCGGGAAAGCGCGCGCGCAAAAACTTGGCGTTACTCCCGCAACGTTCCTTACCGGCTTTGGAACCGGCTTGTTTGCAAATTTTGTGGGCGGCTGCCGCCGCAGATATAGGCAGCCGCCAAAGACGATTAGGTGAGGAAGATCGCCATCAGAATAACGATGAGCGCGACCGAGGCCGTACCGTATTTCACGAGCTTGATGAAGCCTTCGTAGGTCTGCTCGTGGGCAACGTAGTCGTTGCCGTCGGCGGTGGTGTACGCCACTTCGCTATGGTCAGCCATGATGATGTCCCCAGTCGAAAGTCCAATTCTTGGGCTGGGATACCTTAAACCTTCGGGCAGGGCAACGGCAGCCAGGCGCGGTTTTCCCGCAAATCGGCCGATTTGGAATTCCGATTGCCCGGAATTCGGCTCAGACCGGTCGTTCCCCGGTTGCGCGTCTCCGGTGCGGCGAGCCGAAGGCCAGTCAGCGCAGACCGAGCGCGCGGCGGACCGCGCCGATTGCCTCCACCTTGCCGTCGCAGAAGTTTCGTCTTGCGCAACGTTCGCCCGGGACGTTGACGACGATCGCGTCAGCGCCGGCATCCTCGGTGAGGAAGCCATGCGTCATGTGAAAGCCCAGCGCGCGGTAGACCTCGAATTGCTCCTCCGAGAAGAACTGGTCGCCCGTGGTTTCGTGCGGGAACGTGTCGTTGCGGCGTGCATAGTCACGGATGTAGTCGTTCTCGTCTCCGGTCAGCGACGACTTGATGTATACGAGATATCCCTTTTCCCCCGAGCCGTAGTCGATGGTACCGACCGCCACATGCGGTCCGCCCGCCGAGCGCTGCGCCGAAGCCGGGGACTTGGTAGCGTTGCACTTCATCCACTCGAGCGTGGTGTTGCGGATCGGCGTCCACGGCAGGTCGATGATGATCCCGAGATCGATGCGCGCATAACGCTGCAGCGTCACCAGGGACGAGAAATTCATCGGCGCGTCGGCTTCGGCGTCGACCGCGACAATCACCTTGCAGCGTCGCCGCAACAACTCGTAGACACCGAGATTCTCGATGTGCCCGCCATCCGTCAGATAGACCGCATCGGCATTCTCGTAGAGCCGTCCCGAGATCTCGGACCATAGAAACAAAGGGGTCGAATGGTGCTGCGGCTTATCCTTCGTCGAGACCCAGCGTGGGTTCTTCAACCAGTACCCAAGGCGCACGTTGAGGAGCGCCAGGGTCGGGGTCAGCGAGCGGATCGAACCCGACCCCATATTCGACGAAGCCGCAGCCCCTGAGATCGCCATCGCTGTCGCAAGATCCAGGCCCGGCACGACCTTCTCGAATGCCGGTGTATTCGCATATCCGGTGGCCTCGCTGCCGACGTGCAGCGGCGAGAATATGAAAAAATCAGCATTCCGTCCCCGCCGATTGGCAAAGTCGGATCCCTGGATGTTCAGGGCGGCGTTGATGATGGGATATGGCGAGGCCAGGCTGCTTTTTTTCGATGTCGTGACCGTCCCCGCCGTCGCGGGATCTACCCCGTAGACGATCTGATGCAGCAGACCGCTCAGCTTTTCGTCGTCGAGCGGAAGGAAATCCCTGCCCTGATCCAGGCTCGGCACGTTCCGCGCCGGCTCCCCGTCTGCGTAATAGAGAGGATTGAACAAGAAGGCCTTGCTGAGGCGATCGCGATAGAGCCGGTGCAACGAATTGGCATTCGGCCCGAGAACCCACGACAGGCCGAACAGGGCCGAGCCCGACAAGAGGTAGAGCAGCGCCATCCGCCAGCTGACGTTGTTACCGAACTGGTACTTCGACCAATGGAATGTGTCCGGAGACTGCAATGAGGCAACGGAAAACAGCCATGCGGGGATATGCGTGATCGGTCCCACCGGCTTGGGGACGGCGACCTTCGTTTCGCTATTGCTGATATCGGCCGAGAATTTGCGCGCCGCCGAGTCGAACTTGACATCGCCCTTGACGTCGACACCGGCCGCAGGCGGCGTGGGTTGCACGCCAGCCGCCCCCCACTCTTCGATCATGGGGTATTGGCGGTAGGTGGCGTCGAGCGTCTTGTCGTTCGCGATGCCCCAATAGCAAAGATAGAGATATCCGACCCAGATCAGCAATGGCAGCGCCAAGCCCGCGACAAGCACAGCTGCTTTCGCTGCATAGGCGAGCAGCCGCGAGCTCAGGTCCGAAGCGCCGGCGCCCTTCAGCAGGTCGGCGAATTGCTGCCGGAACAGCGTGACGGCCGCGGCTACCGGCGCGGTGATAGCCGCAAGCGATTGGACCCATCTGATCGTCACACCCGCAACAATGCCGCCGGACTGGGCCGCATTGGCTTCGGCGACATCGAACATCTGGGCGATCATGAAGGGCTGAAATTCGAAGAAGCAGATGGCGGCAAGCAAAACGAGATAGGTCGCACCGACGGTCGACGGATAGCCGCGGAATTCACCTCCCTCGGTCGACGAGACCGATCGCTGCACTGCCCAGCCGAAGAACAACGCGAGGCCCAACAGAACCGCTGCAAGCGAAAGACCAAAATGATCGACATTCAGACAGCTCGCGATCGCGCAGATGAGTCCCATCGCAAACGCGAGACCAGCCAGGTAGCGAAACAGCTCGCGCCGCTCGGCCTTGAAGAGGCGGCCAACCAGCAACAGCACCAAGGCGGCAACGAGCCCGACAAGAAAAAAGGCAGGCATCAATCCCAGGCTCGAGAGGGGACCGAGGATGTGGTTGTCGTCGACGCTCAGCCCGAAGAAATTTGTCGTATAGAGCGATGAGCGTGCGGCGTTGGACAGGATCGTGATCACGGCAACCAGCAGCACAACGGGCAACGTCAGGCTCAGATTGGCAACCAGCCCGCGCACGATGATGGCGACGCCGGTAATCAGATCGCGCGCGCCGGCCGGAACGAGGTAGTTCGAGTAGTTCCTGATATGGCCAACCGCCGGGGTGTCGCTGATCTCATTGGCGCCGTCGGCTCCAGATGTCGGCGCGCTCCCGAAGACGAAACTTTGTGCCCGTGTCATGGTCGCCGTGAACGAGCAGCCGGTATAACCGCCACCCGACACGGTCGACAGATAATCGACGTACTTGATCAGACCGTGGTGATTGAGGGCCTGCAAGACGCCGAGACAGACTGCAGAGGACCGGATACCGCCGCCCGAGAGCGCAAGACCCACGGTGTCGATCGCCTTATCGTCGCCAGCATATGCGACAGGATCCAGGTCCTGGGCGCGCCGCCGATTGTTGATGGCCGCGAGCTCGCGCTTCACGATCTTCCGGTGCTGCCGCCCCCACGGCTGCTGTTCCTCGACGACCCGTAGCGGCTCCGCGTTGGGGTCTCGAGCACTGATCCTGGCCATGTTCGCCTCCCTGGCCGGGCACATCGCGACGATCGACAATCATAGATTGCATTGCGAGCCGGAATGCGCCAGCAGAAATTAGTCTGGCCCTGCGTGCAAACGTTCAATGTGCAAGGCGGGTTCTATGCAACCCGCCGCGCGTCGTCGGAAAAGAGACTTAGGATCAGGCTCGGGTGCTGCGGCGCAATACCGCCGCCTACTTCAGCCCATCGCCTCGAGCTCGTCGATCATCCCCGCGATGACCGAAAGTCCGCCGTCCCAGAACCTCGGGTCCTTGGCATCGAGCCCGAACGGCCGCAGCAGCTCCGAATAGTGCTTGGTGCCGCCAGCGGCGAGCATGTCGAGATAACGCTCGGCAAAACCTTCGGCCGCGTTCTCGTAGACGGCATAGAGCGAGTTCACGAGGCAATCGCCGAAGGCATAGGCGTAAACGTAGAAGGGCGAGTGGATGAAGTGCGGGATGTACATCCAGTAGTTCTCGTAACCCGCCTTGATCTCGATCGCCGGGCCGAGACTCTCGCCCTGCACCGACAGCCAGAGCTCGCCGAGCCGAGTGGCGGTGAGTTCACCGTTCTTGCGTTCGGTGTGCACCGCGCGCTCGAACGAATAGAACGCAATTTGCCGCACCACGGTATTGATCATGTCCTCGACCTTGCCGGCGAGCAGCGCCTGGCGCTGCTTGGGGCTCTTGGTCTGCGCGAGCAGCCGCCGGAAGGTCAGCATCTCGCCGAACACGCTCGCGGTCTCGGCGAGCGTCAGCGGCGTCGGCGCCATCAGCGCACCGTTCTTCGCGGCCAGCACCTGGTGCACGCCGTGGCCAAGCTCATGCGCGAGCGTCATCACGTCGCGCGGCTTGCCCTGGTAATTCATCAGCACATAGGGATGCGCCGACGGCGTGGTCGGATGCGAGAAGGCGCCCGGCGCCTTGCCCGGACGCACCGGCGCATCGATCCAGCGATCGGTGAAGAAGCGCTCGGCGATGTCAGCCATTTTGGGCGAGAAGCCGCGATAGGCCGACAGCACCATGTTCCGCGCATCTGGCCAGCCGATGACGTCGGTCGCGGCGAATGGCAGCGGCGCGTTGCGATCCCAATAAGCCAGCTTCTTCTTGCCGAACCACTTCGCCTTCAACGCGTAATAGCGATGCGACAGTTTTGGATAGGCTGCCCGCACCGAGGCGACCAGCGCATCCACCACCTCGCGCTCGACGCGATTGTTCAGATGGCGGGAATCCGCGACATCCTTGAAGCCGCGCCAACGGTCGGAGATGTCCTTGTCTTTGGCGAGCGTGTTGGTGATCAGCGCAAAGGTCCGCTCATTGGCCTTGAAGGTCTTCGCCAGGGCTTCCGCCGCAGCCTTGCGCTTGGCGCCATCGCGGTCCTGCAGGAAATTGAGCGTCGGCTCGATTGCGAGTTCTTTTGCACCGACCTTGAAGCGCAAGCCCGAGATGGTCTGGTCGAACAACCGGTTGAAGGCGGAATAACCGGTTTGCGCCTTCTCCAGGAACAACTGCTCCAGCTTGTCGTCGAGCTGATACGGTTTCTCCTTGCGCAGATCCTCGATCCAGGGACGGTAGTGCGCGAGCTCTGGGGCTTGCATCGCGCGAGTCAAAATATCGTCATCGACGCGATTGAGTTCGAGCGCGAAGAACAGAAGATGTGTCGACGCTGCGGTCAACCGCTCCGACACATCGCCGTAAAACTTTGAAATCGCAGGGTCCACACTGTCGCCGGCGTGGACGAGACCGGCGTAGGAACCGAGCCGGCCGGCGAGATCGTCGATCGCCTCATAGCGCCGCACGGCTCCCGCGAGCCATTTTCCGCCATCTTCGTTTGCTGTGCCTATTGCGAGCTTGCCCTTGTAGTCCGTCTCGAACGTGACGCAATCGGCATCCATCGTCTCGAGATCGCGCGCCACTTCCGGCGCATCGATCCCGGAATAGAGATCGGCGAGGTTCCACTCCGGAAGCTTGCCAGTCTTGCTCGCAGGCTTTGCGGAAGAGGATTTGGCGGAGGGCTTTGCCTTGGGTACCGATTTCTTGACGGCGGATGTCTTGGCGGAGGATGTCTTGGCGGCGGGCTTGCGAAGAGCAGCGTTCTTGGAGCGCGAAGTCATTGTGTGGGAAACCTGTGTTCAACAATCGCGACGGCGGGCGGGGGCAGCAAGGTTTAAGAGTGCGTTAATCGGCTTCGGCCAGAGTGACCCGATTCGAGACAGATAGTAGTAGCGTGCGGGGAGCACCATGGCTGCCAGTATTTTGATTGCCGACGACGACGCCGTGGCACGCCGCCTGATCGAGAACATGGTGCAGAAAAGCGGCTATGAGACGATCGTGGTGGAGTCCGGCGACGCCGCGATCGCAACCCTCACCGCCCCCGACGCGCCAGCGATCGACGCCGTCATCCTCGATCTCGTCATGCCTGGCCTCGACGGCATGGGCGTGCTGGCCAAAATCCGCGAGGCCGGCCTAAGCGTGCCCGTCATCGTGCAGACCGCCCATGGCGGCATCGACAATGTGATTTCGGCGATGCGCGCCGGTGCTGCCGATTTCGTCGTCAAGCCGGTTGGTGTCGAGCGGCTCCAGGTCTCGCTTCGCAACGCGCTCAACGCCTCCGCGCTCAAGGGCGAATTGCAGCGCATCCGTCACAGCCGCGAGGGCCGGCTGACCTTCTCCGACATCATCACGCGCGCCGAGGCGATGACGGGTGTGATGCGCGCGGCGCAGAAGGCGGCAAATTCGTCGATCCCGGTACTGATCGAAGGCGAGTCCGGCGTCGGCAAGGAAATGTTCGCCCGCGCCATCCATGGCAGCGGCGAGCGCAAGGCGAAGCCCTTCGTCGCGGTCAATTGCGGCGCCATCCCCGACAATCTCGTCGAGTCCATCCTGTTCGGCCACGAGAAGGGCGCCTTCACCGGCGCGACCGAGCGGCATACCGGCAAATTCCTCGAGGCGCATGGCGGTACGCTGTTTCTGGACGAAGTCAGCGAGCTGCCGCTGACCGCGCAGGTCAAGCTGTTGCGCGCCCTTCAGGAGGGCGCCGTCGAAGCCGTCGGCGGCCGCAAGCCCGTCAAGGTCGACGTCCGCATCATCTCTGCGACCAATCGCAAGCTTCTGGAACGGGTCAAGCAAGGCCACTTCCGCGAAGATCTGTTCTATCGTCTGCACGTGCTGCCGCTGACGATCCCCTCGCTCAAGGCCCGGCGAGAGGACATCCCGCATCTGTTACGACATTTCCTGGCGCGGTTTGCCGCCGAGGAGAACCGCTCGATCTCCGGAGTCAGCGGCGAGGCCGTGGCTCATCTCGCCCAGCTCGACTGGCCCGGCAACATCCGCCAGCTCGAAAACGCCGTCTACCGCGCCGTGGTGATGAGCGAGGGCGACCAGCTCGGTCTCGACGATTTCCCGCTGCTGGCGTCGCATCCGCATTCCGCAAACGAGATTCCGACCGCCCCGCTGATGATCGAGCCGATCGCGGCCCCCTCGATGGTGTCAGGTAGCGAAATACCAATCGTCCCGCTCCCATCGGCGGGAACGCTCGCCATGCTCACCTCGACCGGCGATGTCCGTCCGCTCGAGGACATGGAGAACGAGATCATCCGATTCGCGATCTCGCACTATCGCGGACAGATGTCCGAGGTGGCGCGCCGCCTCAAAATCGGCAGGTCCACGCTCTACCGCAAACTCGACGAAGCCGGGGTTCCCGGCCATGGCGGGAAAAGCGGCGAGGAGACGCACTGAACCTCATGCGAACAGAGGTTCGCGCGGCCAGACGAGACGCCCGCAAGCCGTTGAATTACGGCAAAATTCGGCTCCGGGCGAAACCGTGACTTGGAAGTGACAGACAGCGGGAAAAGCCGCGGTGAAGCCGCACAATCCGTTGCAAACGGACCGTCTTGAAGTCAGTTTGTCGTGAGTTTCCCGGGGTAGCGCTAGCTGCAAAAACGGGGCCTGTATATCGTCAGCGTAGGAATCGTTGCGTGCAGGCGTGCAACTTTCGAAAGACCGGCGCGATTTAGCCGAAGCTCAATTAGGCGATAACGAAAGCTGTTCCGCGGGGGACAGTTCACCCAAGGGGTGCGACACAATGCGTGACTGTTTGAACCACCGTGCAGGCTTCGACCGCGTTTTGGCGGCGGTCGCAGCGTCCTTCCTCACGGTATCGGCCGGCTCGGCGCTGGCACAGGACCAGGTGCGCAGCAGTGCCGCTGAACTCGCGATCGAAGCCGCGATCCCGCGCCCCGAGCCTGCAAACGTCCCGCCCCCGACCGCCTCCGACATCAAGCTCGACACCACCGCCACCGTGCAGGACGCTCCGAAGGACGCGGCCACCGAAACGGCGAAGGAACCCGTGAAGGCGGAAGCCGCACCAGCGCCTGCGAAAGTCGAGACCAAGCCTGCCGATGTCGCCACGACGCCCGCCACCGAGGCGCCGAAGAGCGAGACGGCGAAGACCGAGCCTGCCAAATCTGAGCCCGCCAAAGCAGACACCGCAGCAGCGCCAGCGGCCGTTCCCGCAGCGCCCGCAGCTGCAGCAGCCACTCCGGCCGCTGAGCCTGTGAAGGCCGCGAGCAATGTCCCCGCCGCCGACCAGCCGGTCGCCGACAAGATCAAGGACATCATCGGCGCCAAGACCTCGCGCCATTTCGACCGCAAGAACGAGCGCGCCGCCGTCGAGAAGTTTTACGGCGCCCGTGATTTCGCGCCGGTCTGGACGCAAGCCGGCAGCCTGACCGCCGCGGCCAAGGGCGTGATCGCCCGGCTGAAGGATGCGGCCTCCGACGGTCTCAATCCCGCTGACTATCCGGTGCCGGACTTCGCAGCCGCCACGACGCCCGACGCGCTCGCCGATGCCGAGTTGAAGCTCACCGCCAGCATGTTCGACTATGCGCGCCAGGCGCAGAGCGGCCGCATGCACTGGTCCCAGGTCAGCGCCGACATCCTCTATCCCGAGCATCCGGTCGATCCGAGCGACGTGCTCACCAAGGTCACGACGGCAGCCGACGCCTCCGCCGCGCTCGACAGCTACAACCCGCCGCAGAAGCTCTACAAGGAGCTGAAGGCCCAGCTCGCAAAGCTGCGCGGCCAGGGCGACGGCCCGGTGATCGAGATCACCGACGGTCCGACGCTGAAATACACGCCCGCCAAGGGCAAGAAGCAGGCTGAAATCGTCGTGCAGGATCCGCGCGTGCCGCAGCTCCGCACCAAGCTCGGCATCACCGAGAACGCCAGCGACGACCATTACGACGCAACGGTCGCGGAAGCCGTGCGCAAATTCCAGGACGGCGCCGAGATGAAGGCGACCGGCGTGCTCGACGCTCAGACCGTGAAGGCGATGAACAGCCCGAAGCGTGACAAGCAGATCGACACCGTGCTGGTGAACATGGAGCGCTGGCGCTGGCTGCCGCGCGACCTCGGCGTGCCCTCGCTGGGCGATGCCTATGTCATCCTCAACATTCCCGACTACACGCTGAAGGTCATGCAGCGCGGCCAGCAGGTCTGGACCACCCGCGTCGTCACCGGCAAGCCCGGCCAGCACGCCACACCGCTTCTGACCGAGACGATGAAGTACATCACGGTCAACCCGACCTGGAACGTGCCGCCGTCGATCGTCTATGGCGAATATCTGCCGGCGCTGCAGCAGGACCCGACCGTGCTTCAGCGCATGGGCCTGAAGCTCGAGCAGAACCGCGACGGCTCGGTGCACATCTCGCAACCGCCCGGCGAAGCCAACGCGCTCGGCCGTATCCGCTTCAACTTCCCGAACAAGTTCCTGGTCTATCAGCACGACACGCCGGACAAGAACCTGTTCGCCAGGGAAGATCGCGCCTTCAGCCACGGCTGCATGCGCGTGCAGTATCCGGATCAGTACGCCTCTGTGCTGCTCAACATCGCCATGCCGAACGAGAAGTACACGCCGGAGCGCGTACGCAGCATGTACGGCTCGGGTGAGGTCGATCTGAAATTCCCGACGCCGATCCCGGTCAACATCACCTACCAGACCGCGTTCGTGGACGACGGCGGCAAGCTGCAATTCCGCAAGGACGTCTATGGCCGCGATGCGACCATGCTCAACATCCTGAAGAACAGCCGCGGCAAGGACCTCGAGAACGTCGTGGCGCACTCGCAGCCGAGCTATTCGCGCCCGGCAACGACGCTGCCCTCCGGCGTGGCCTTTGCCAACAATGGCGGCTCGTCGGGACCGAACTTCTTCGAGCGGCTGTTCGGCGGCGGCGCGCCGACCCCGCCGCCGGCCCCGGTCGGTCGCCGGCCCCAGCGGGTGTTCACCCGCTAAGCCTCGGCCCAGCTAAAATTCTGCAATAAAATCAGCGATCCCATCCTTCGATGGGGTCGCTTAACGTTAACCATTCTCCACCCGAGTTCGCCCGGCGGGCGTTTTTTCGCCACACTCGACCGGTTAGGATTGTAGCCTGACTTGGTTTTGGGGGCGGGAAGGTAAGTTCGGATTAACCTTCTCGCTTTAAGAAAGCGTTCACCCTCTTTCGCGCGCTAACGGGGTTGGCGGGAGAGTCCATTTTGAACGCTCGTCGACTGGGTGGGCTCATACGTGCTGGCTGCTTTCGCACGCCATTTCGCTGCGTTGTCGTTGTCCCATGCGGGCGTGAAGGTCGGATCTCGGATCGGCCTCGCCTCGCTGGCGCTGCTTGCGGCTGCCGGTTCGGTCCATAACGCCGCCGCGCTGAACGAAACCAAGACCCTCTCTTTCCACCACACCCATTCCGGCGAAGACCTCACCGTCACCTTCAAGCGCGATGGTCGCTACGACGAAGCTGCGCTGAAGACGCTCAACCATTTCCTGCGCGACTGGCGCACCCAGGACGAGACGGTGATGGACCGTCACCTGTTCGACATCCTCTGGGAAGTCTATCGCGACGTCGACGGCAAGCAGCCGATCCAGATCATCTCCTCCTATCGCTCCCCCGCCACCAACGCGATGCTTCGCCGCCGTTCTGCCCATACGGGCGTGGCGCGATTCAGCCAGCACATGCTGGGCCATGCGATGGATTTCTACATTCCGAACGTGCCGCTGGAGCAGATCCGCTTCGCCGGCCTTCGCCTGCAGCGCGGCGGCGTCGGCTTCTATCCGACCTCCGGCTCACCCTTCGTGCATCTGGACACCGGCAACGTCCGGCACTGGCCGCGCATGACGCATGACCAGCTCGTCCGCGTGTTCCCCGACGGCCGCACGGTCCATGTCCCGACCGACGGCGTGCCGCTGAAGGGTTACGAACTCGCGAAGGCCGACATCGAACGCCGTGGCGACGGTGATGGCGGTGCCACTGTTGGCAAGCCCAGCTTCTTCGCCGCGCTCTTCAAGGGTAAGCAGGCCCCGGCCGCCAGCGCAGACGAGGACGACGAGGGTGCGCCTGCCGTGGCCGAGAAGCCGGCAGCGCCGACCGTCGTCGCAGCCGCCGCGAAGCCCGCCGATCCGGTGCCGACGCCCCGCGCCAAGCCGCAGGTCCCCGCCGCAATCCAGCTCGCTTCGGCCGATGCCCAGCTCGTTGCGCCGCCCAAGCCGAAGCCTGAGCCCGTGGCGGACAAGCCGGCCGCCGGCAAGTTCGAGTCCCCGGCTGACATCATCAATGCCCGCGGCTTCTGGGATGCTCCGGCCACGCCGCAGCAGGCAACGCCGGCCCAGGTCGCAGCCCTCAGGGCGCGTCAGGCGCTTGCCGCCGCTACCGATCCGCAGCCGACTGCGAGCGTCTCCAACGCCGCTTATCAGGCGCTGGCCTTTGCACCGGCGTCCGCTTCGCCGGTCGACCGCGCCCACGTCGTCGCCGCCTCCGCGCCGATCCCGCGCGGCGTGCGCCCAGGCTCTGTGGCGCGCAATGCCGCACCGGCCACCGAGATCAACACCGTCGTCGGCAAGAGCACCGATGGCATGATCGCAACCGCGACCCGCCTCTCCGCGGCCAAGGGCGAGAGCATCTGGCTCAAGATCGTGATGCTGTCGCCGAGCGCCAGCCGCGCGATGTCGGTCACGCTGATGGGCGAGCTCGATATGGCCACGCTGCGCGGTTATTTCCTCAAGCCGCAGGCCGTTGTGGCGATGAGCTTCACCGACGACCCGATGCAGGGCCTGTCGTGCGACAGCTTCTCCGGCAGCGCGACCACGAAGATCGAGACGACGTCGTTCGTCATGCGCACGGCCGCGCTGCGCTGAGGCTGACCGCCTAGCGCGCCTTCTTTCCTCGCCGATCCCAATGATAGGTCAGCGCCAACGACAGGCAGACCGATAGCTCCTGCTTCGGCAGCTTGCCTGACACCGGCAGCAACAACGCCCTGGTCTGCCGATATTCGAACTGATCGGGAAACCGCTCGCGAAACGTATCGACCAGCGTCGTCTTGCAGTTGAACAGGATGGCAGCGTGGTCGGAATCCTTGAGGCGGCCGAGCCGGATCGTCGAGCCGCTGCCGGTCTCATCGGTCAAATAAGCAGGCTCGCCCCATTTCAGCGTCTCGGTCAGCGGGCCAACCGCGCCATCCGCCGTGGCGATGGCGAATATCAGCTTGCGGACGTCGAGCAGCCGACGGCGGATCGGTTCCGGAAAGGTGTCGAAGGCGCGGCTCACCTCGCGCGGCAGCGTTGGCGCGGTCACGGCCGATCGCTCAGCGGCAGATGGATGTCGGTGAGCAAATCGCTGGGCGCCACTTCCATCGGACTATTGCGATAGGTCTCGAAGACCGGTGCATCGTCACTCTCATAGCCTGACTCCGGCAACCACACGCCAAACAGCCAGCGATAGGCGTCCTTCATGTCGGCGTAGGGGCCCCGATAGGAGAGCCGTGCGTAGATGCCGCCGCGCAATATCATGGTCTCCAGGGCGGCCGGAACGATCGCATCATCCGCAATTGGCGTACACGCCTTCGAACGCAATCGATCGACGGCGACGAGATCTGGATCGTCGAGGAAAACCGCCCGCATATCCTGACCGGGCTTCAGTAGTTGGCGACGTCCCAGCTCCGAAAACAGCCGCGTCATCGCCTTGTCGATCTGCATGTAGGATCCAACATGCGCAGCGACCGCGCACCGCGTCGGCGGCAATGTCACGATGTCGACGGGAAATCCCTCGGCGTCCTGGTCGCGCGTCGCGGCCTTGAACGCCGCATGGCTGCCATTGGAGCGATAGTCGGCAGGCGTCATGCCATAGGCGTCACGGAACGCGCGCGCAAAGGCATCAACGGCGCCATATCCGGCCCGTTCCGCAATCGCTTTGATCGGCTCGCCCGTATTGGCGAGACGATCCGCGGCGCGCAGCAGGCGCAGGCGCCGAATCGTTGCAGCAATCGTCTCGCCGCGCATCGCCACGTAGATGCGGTGCCAGTGATAGCGCGAGATGCAGGCGATCTCGGCAAGGTCGTCCAGGCGAATGTCGTCGTCCAGATGCGAATAGATGTGGTCGACGACACGCGCGAGGCGTGCCTCATAGCTTGCTTGGGTTTGTGGCCTGTTCATCGGCACCGACCTCGATTTGCCCGGCGAAGCATCGCACGGAGCGAACCGACAAATCTTGCGGATTTACGGGGCCGACTGATCAGTCCAGCAAGGAGGCCGGCGCCTCAGAGCATCCCCAGCGCCTGCATATAGGTCTCGAGGATCGTCTCGGCCTCGGCGCGCTCGTTGGGATCCTGCTTGCGCATCCGCACGATGGTGCGCAGCGCCTTGACGTCGTAGCCGTTGCCCTTGCTCTCGGCATAGACGTCGCGGATATCGTCGGAGATCGCCTTCTTCTCTTCCTCCAGCCGCTCGATGCGCTCGATGATGGATTTGAGCTGGTCCTTGGCAAATTTAGTCGCGGGCTCGTCGTCGCGGACGGCGGCGGGGGTGGCCATCTTGGTACTCCCAATGGAACTGGCAAAACGAGGTGACGCCGGTATCGTCACCGCGCGTGCTGGCTAGACCCTTAGGGTTCGCGCCCCTCGCGTTCAAGCAAGCATCGCGCTCGTCCACAGCGCGCCCACAGAAGATGAAGCCGTCATTCCGGGGCGCCCGAACGGCAAACCCGGAATCTCGAGATTCCGGGTTCGATGCTTTGCATCGCCCCGGAATGACGGAACGAAATTACTCAGTGATTGTGGGGATGGACCTTCTTCATCGCCTCGATCTGCTCGGGGGTGGCCGTGCCCTGGTGCTTCGCCTTCCAGGTCTCGTAGGGCATGCCGTAGACAGCCTCGCGGCTCTCGTCCTTGCTCAGTGGTGCGCCTTGCGCGTCGGCTGCGTCCTTGAGCCAGTTCGACAGGCAGTTGCGGCAGAAGCCGGCCAGATTCATCAGGTCGATGTTCTGGACGTCGGTCCGTGTCTTCAGATGATCGACCAGGCGCCGGAAAGCGGCCGCTTCGAGCTCCGTTCTGGTTTTGTCGTCGATTGCCATGGCTGGACCTCTCGGCTCTGTCCCTGATGATGGTCACCCTTACGGGATCAGGTGGGGTCCTGTCACAGATTTTGCCATATCGCGGCGCAAACGGCCGCTGAGCCGACAAACCGGCCGTTCCCCGGCTCTACGCCAAATCGTCAATCATCTGGTATACGTTCCGCGACAATGATCGCCGAATCTCCCCACTCCCCCCTTCGCCTGCTCGCCCGGTTGGTCCCGGTGCTGGCGGTTGCGTTGCTGTGCCTGTGGACGAGCCCGGCCTCGGCCGATTTCCGGCTCTGCAATAACACCTCGAGCCGGGTCGGCATCGCGCTCGGCTACAAGGACGCCGACGGCTGGACCACCGAGGGCTGGTGGAACATCTCGTCCCGCTCCTGCGAGACCCTGCTGCGGGGAACGCTGGTCGCCCGCTACTATTACATCTACGCGATCGACTATGACCGCGGCGGTGAGTGGTCGGGGCAGGCCTTCATGTGCTCGCGCGACAAGGAATTCACCATCCGCGGCACCGAGGACTGCCTGGCGCGCGGCTATGACCGGACCGGCTATTTCGAGGTCGACACCGGCGAGCAGCGGGCCTGGACGGTACAGCTCACCGATGCCAACGAGCAGCCCTCGTCGCAGCAGCGTGTCCCCGGCATGCCCGGCCCTGTTGGTCCTGGTGGCGGCGTTCCGGGTTTGCCCAATGGCCCGCCCGGTGGTACGCCCCCCGCCGCACCTGGCCTCCCGCCAGCCCCCTCGCCACCGTCTGGAAATAAGCCATGAGGCGTCTTCGCCGTATCAAGATTCTCGCGACCCTTGGACCTGCCTCGTCGGACCTCGCGATGATCCGTCGCCTGTTCGAGGCTGGCGCCGACGTGTTCCGCATCAACATGAGCCACACCCCGCATGACAAGATGCGGGAGCTGGTGGCGACGATCCGCAATGTCGAGAGCAGCTACGGCCGCCCGATCGGCATCCTGGTCGACCTGCAGGGCCCCAAGCTCCGGCTCGGCGCTTTCGCCGAAGGTTCGGTCCAGCTCCAGAATGGCCAGACCTTCACGCTCGATTCCGACAAGACGCCGGGCGACGCCACCCGCGTCAATCTTCCCCACCCGGAGATCCTGGCAGCGCTGCGACCCGGCCACGCGCTGCTGCTCGACGACGGCAAGGTACGGCTGATCGCGGAAGAGACGTCCAAGGAGCACGCGGTGACGCGCGTCGTGGTCGGCGGCAAGATGAGTGACCGCAAGGGTGTCAGCCTGCCCGACACTGATCTCCCGGTCTCGGCGATGACGCCGAAGGACCGCGCAGATCTCGAGGCCGCGCTCGTCACCGGCGTCGACTGGATCGCGCTGTCCTTCGTGCAGCGCGCCGACGACGTCATCGAGGCCAAGAAGATGATCCGCGGCCGCGCCGCGGTCATGGCCAAGATCGAGAAGCCGCAGGCAATCGACCGCCTCGCCGACATCATCGAGGCCTCCGACGCGCTGATGGTGGCGCGCGGCGACCTCGGCGTCGAGCTGCCGCTGGAGCGCGTGCCGAGTCTGCAAAAACAAATGACGCGCATGGCGCGTCGCGCCGGCAAGCCGGTGGTGATCGCAACGCAAATGCTGGAGTCGATGATCCAGTCGCCGGTGCCGACCCGCGCCGAAGTCTCCGACGTCGCCACCGCCGTGTACGAGGGCGCCGACGCCATCATGCTGTCGGCGGAATCGGCGGCCGGCAAATTCCCGGTCGAGGCGGTCTCGACCATGAACCGCATCGGCGAGGAGGTCGAGCGCGACCCGATTTATCGGTCCGTGCTCACCGCCCAGCGCCCCGCGCCGGAATCAACCGCGGGCGACGCCATTGCGGACGCCGCGCGGCAGATCGCCGAGACGCTCGACCTGCCTGCGCTGATTTGCTGGACCAGCTCGGGCTCGACCGCCGTGCGCGTGGCACGCGAGCGGCCAAAGCCGCCGATCGTGGCGATCACGCCGAACATCCAGGCCGGCCGCCGGCTTGCGGTGGTCTGGGGCGTGCATTGCGTCGTGGCCGAAGATGCGCGCGATCAGGACGACATGGTGAGCCGCGCCGGCCAGATCGCCTTCCGCGATGGTTTCGTCCGTGCCGGTCAGCGCGTGATCATCGTCGCCGGCGTGCCGCTCGGCATTCCCGGCACCACCAACATGGTGCGCATCGCCTCCGTCGGCCCCGAGGGCGACGCGAATATGTGAGGCGGCCGGCAGGCCGCCAACATAAACCTGCGAAACAACCCCATGCACAGTAGGCGGCTGGTCCGGCTGCCGTGCTCGGGTTTTGCGAAAAGACGAGCTCAGGCAAATGCCTGACCATGATCAGGTCGCGGCCTTCATCGCCTGCTGAATTCTAGGCCCCGACCAGCGCCTTGGCCGTGGGCAGCAACGTCTGCTGCACCACCAGTCCCCTGGCGCGGGCGTCCATGACGCCGACCGCGCGCAGCGCCAGCAGCGTCACGGTCTGCACCGCATCGCGCATCTTGATGGGGTCTTCGAGATTGTCCGGCGCAAGCGGTCCGACCAGGGCCTCATGCAGCGCGCCCAGCAGCGCGGTTGCCGCCAGCGCGGTGTCTTGCGCCGGCAGATGGCCGGCGCGCACGGCGGCATCGATCCGCCCGGCGATCTCGCCCGCGATCTCGCGACGACTGGCCAGACGTGAGGCGCTGACATCGACATCGACCGGCTCGGCCAGGATGCCCCAGGCCAGCCGGCGCTGCGACAGGGTATGGACGGCCACAGTGGTCACAGAAGCGGCCAGCGCCGAGGACGGCCCCGGCGCGGCATCGGCCGCCCGCCTGATCGCCGCGAGCTCGTCGCGGGAGACTTCGGAAATCAGCTCGGAGATCAGCTCGGCCTTGGAGGGGAAGTAACGATAGACGGTGCCGGCCGCCACACTGGCCCTGACCGCCACCGGCGCGATCTGCACCGCCGCCATGCCACCTTCGGCTGCAGCTTCCCTTGCCGCCGCCAGGATGGCGCTGCGCCGAGCCGCAAGGCGCTTAACCACTTGATGCGTCCGCCGATAAACCATGGCGCGCTTCCTGTCCCACCACGCCTGCCGCACGCCGCGGCTGAACGCTTCGTCACTGAATTCGCCGCAAATCGTCCCGCAAGGACTGAACAACTATTCAGGATGGATGACAAGCAGCAAATGCGTGTTGCGTCACAACAGCGACGCTGCGTTGCAAACCGCTCTAATTGTAGGGATTCAATTGGTAAACGGCTGACTACACTTCTTACCGTGACCTTAAAGCACCTCCGCGACTGTGGCTGAGATCCACAACGGTGCAGCATGGTCGACACGGACGCCAAAACGGCCTGGCAGCTCTTTCAGCTGAACGGGTTTGCCATCGCAGCGATGGGAAGCCTGCTGGCGCTCGGCCTCTCCGTCACCGGCCTCAGGCTCGAGCCCGTCGGCTATGGCATCACGCTCGCGATCGCCGCGTCCTTCGTTGCCATCGCCTATCGCCACTACATCGCCAAGGGCGATCGCGCCGATCCGAAACTCATTTTCTCGCTGGGCACGATCGGCCAGGTCATCATCATTTGCGCCATCGTCGGACCGCTCAGCTACGTCGCCAACAAAGCGAGCTTTCCGCTGCAGGACCAGGCGCTGCTCGCGATCGATCGCAGGCTCGGTCTCGATCCCGAACCGATCGCGCGCTTCGTCAACGATCATCCCTGGCTCGCGGACGTTCTCGCGCGCGGTTACGGCCTGATCAAATGGCCGCTGCTCGGCATTCCCGTCGTGCTGGCGCTGACCGCGCGCTACGTGCGCATGCAATTGTTCATGCTGGCGATGAGCCTCGCACTCGCGATCACCATCGCGATCTCGGCCCTGGTGCCGGCGATCGGCACCTATTACGGACTGCAATTGCCGGCCGCCCACCTCCCCAATATCAACACCGCTGTCTACGCCGGACAGCTGCGCGACATCCTCGCGCTGCGCGACGGCAGCCTGCACGAGCTGCAATTGTTCAAGCTCGCCGGCATCGTCTCGTTTCCGAGCTTTCACGCCGCGTCCGCCGTACTCTACATGTGGGCGCTCTGGCCGGTGCGGCGCATCGGCGGCATCGCAGTCGCGTTCAACCTCCTGATGATCGCAGCGACGCCGGCGATCGGCGCGCATTACATCATCGACGTCGCCGCCGGCATTGCGGTCGCAGCCGCGTCGATCTGGGCCGCCAAGGCTTATCTCGAATGGATGAGCCTCGCGGCGCGGGTCGCGGCGGTGCCCGCTGCGTCATCGATCTGGCAACCCAGCCTCGCGGACTAGAGCGAGCTAAGGCCGCTATGTTTGCGCGATCTGGAAACTTAGTGCTGCCCCTCTGAAGGGACGATCTTCAATCCCGCCCTGGCCGTGACCGATCGCCCAACGCTGGGGCCACGACAGCCCTTCCACCCCTCGCGCCGTCGCAGCACTGAAGGACGACCACCTGACATCGTCGTGGTGACGATACATGAGACCGCCGGGTCCCATATCCGGATAGATCTTGACGTGGATATCGAAAGGGCCCCCCGCGGCAAGATCCGGTCCGAGCCAATAGGCCGGGCTCCGGCCGGGATCGCGACCGACAATCACTGTCAGAGTTTGCGCGGGGCCGCGAAGTCCAAGCCAGATCGGCGCAATTGAACCGGGCCCGAAAGCCGTGAAGATCGTCTGCGCCGATGCAACATCGATCGTCGCGCTCTGCCCCGTCAGTCTCAGCTCGATGCTGCGTCCGCTCTGGACGGGTCCACTGAAAAGTGACGCCGCTTCTCCAAGCGGCAGGTCCGTCCACTGGGCAGGATCAGGTTCAGGTATCGGCCATTCCATCCGCTCTCTGACGGCACCATCGGTATCGAGCACCTGATAGCGCAGGCCGTGCGCGTCGAGCGCCGCCTGCACACAATGGAGATATTCGACACCCTCGGGCATTCTGTGCGCCGTTCCCGCGCCTGCGGTGCAGATTTGCAGCACGCCACGATGCGCCTGCACATCGAAGGCCAGGATGTGGCTGCACAGATAGGCCAGCACGTTTTCGTTCACCAGAATATTCCAGAACGGGCGAGCGTATTCGTGGCCGATCTCACGTTGATATGCGCCGGAAAAGCCGTTGACGGGAAAGACCGGGTGATGGCCGACGACGAGCTTGTGTCGGGCATCGCCGTGCTGCTTCAGCGTCGATTCGAGCCATTCGATCTCGACATATCCCTCGCCGCCGAGGCCGCTCCACAGCGTATGGACAAACACCATCAGGAGGTCGCCGCGGCGCACGAAGTAGGAAAGACCGGATTGCCCCGATGGTCCATTATCCGGCAGATCGAGAACGTCGCGAAACACGGTTTCGCTCATGACGTCGTAGGTCGTGTGGTTGCCGGTCGTGTGCCACATCGGAATGGCCGCTCGGTCGAGCCATGCCATCTCCGTTTCCAGCCAGTATCGCCACTGTGCACGCAGCGAGTCAGCGTCGGGCGTCAGGCCGATGATCTCATCGCCCGGAAAGACAATGAACTCAGGCTGCGGCCGCAGGCGTTGGACGACCGCGTTGACCGAGGCGAAGGTCCGCTCGTGTAGTGCGCCAGGCACGCCCGAACAGGCGTCGCCATACAGCAGAAACTGGTGGCCCTCACCGCGCGGCAACAGCGCGGGGATAGAATCTTTCACGGATTAACGCCCTTCCATTGCAAACTTCCGATGCAAGAATGGCAATTTCCGGAAGCGGGAGCAACGCGCCAAATTCGATTGAGGCTGCAGCTGCCGTAAGCGGGCAAAGGCGTGCCATGCCGGCCACGTCTTCCCAATCGCGATCGCATGGCTGACACGCTGACGTTTCCCCGTCATTGCGAGGGTAGCAAAGCAATGACATTGGGGGTGCAGCCCGCCCCAAAACAAAAAGAGCCCCGTCCGGGGACGGGGCTCTTTAAACTTTGAGTTCTTCTCAGCTTACTTGAGGCTGGACGAGATCGAGCCGAACTTGGTGTTCAGCGTGGTGCCGAGGTTGTTGACGACGGTGATGATCGCCAGCGCGATGCCGGCGGCGATCAGGCCGTATTCAATAGCGGTGGCGCCGGATTCATCCTTCACGAAACGCGAAACGAGGTTCTTCATAGACTGCTCCCAAAAAGGTACACGAGGCTTCAATGGTCTGGTCTCTTCGGCTTCCCAGCGCCGCCTGACCATGGAACCGAACGTAAGGGCAAAGACTTGCGCCGCAGTTAATTCGACTGCGCAAACACGGAACGGTTTGGATGTATTGGCCGATGGTAAACCGAAATCTAAAACAACCCGTTAAATTGCGGAGACATAAAGCAGCATCAGACGCCAATCCCGCCGATTTACTGGAAGTTATGACCGCCGTGGTCCAATGCCGCCCGCTCGGCAAATCCGACAAGAACAAGACGAGGCGGTATGTCCCTTTCCTTGACCAACAGCGTCACAGTGCAGAGCCGCGCGCGGGCGTTGGTACCGCTGTGTGTCGGCGCCGGCGCCTACCTCTTCTTCCTCTATATCGGCGACACGCTGCTTCAGGACTCCGACTCGTTCTGGCAGATCAAGATCGGACAGTGGATTCTCGATCACGGCGCCCTGCCCTACACCGACATCTATTCCTTCACGCGGACGGGTGAGCCCTGGATCTCGACCTCGTGGCTGTCACAGATCTTGTACGCCGCCTCCTACGCGCATTGGGACTGGGCGGGCCCGGTGATCCTCACCGCGCTCGCGATTGCGGCCTCGGTTGCTGTGTTCGTCTACCTGCTCGATGCCCATCTCGAGATTCCGCGCTCGGTGCTGTTCGCGATGCTGGCCGTGCTGCTGTCGCTGCATCACATCCTGGCGCGGCCGCACATCCTGGCGCTGCCGGTGATGATCGCGTGGGTCGGCGTGCTGATGAACGCGGCCGACCGCAAGGTGACGCCGTCCTGGGTCTGGTTGCCGCTGATGTCGCTATGGGCGAATTTGCATGGCGGCTTCGTGCTCGGCCTCGCGCTGATCGGCCCGATGGCGCTGGAGGCGATCTGGACGCTCGATTCCGGCAAACAGATTCGGCTGCTTTCGCGCTGGTTCGTCTTCGGCGTCGCCGCGATGCTTGCCGCCTGCGTCACGCCTTATGGCTGGCGCACGCTGCTGGGTGCGACCAACATCCTTAATCTCGGCGAGCTGCTGTCGGTCATCTCGGAATGGATGCCGGCGAATTTCGCCTCGTTCTCCGCCTTCGAAGGCGCGATCCTCGGCCTGATCGCGATCGGCCTGTTTCGCGGCCTCACGTTGTCGCCGCCGCGCATTCTCCTGATCCTGCTGTTCACATGGATGGGGCTCACCCATGTCAGGAGCATCGAGGCCTTTGCCTTCCTGGTGCCGCTGGTGCTGGCCAAGCCCCTCGGCGAGACATCGCCGTTGCCGCAACTCGCGCAAGGCACCGAGAGCCCGGCGGCGCGTTATGTCACGGCGATGGGCGCGTTGATGATCGCGGCCGCGGCCTGGACCACGACCTCGATCTACATGTCGCATCACCGTTTCACCTTCACGATGGACCAGACGCCGGTCGCCGCGGTCGACATTCTGCAGCAGCGCAAGGCGCAGCGGATCTTCAACGCCTATCAGTTCGGCGGCTATCTGATCTCGCGCGACATTCCGGTCTTCGCCGACGGCCGCGCGGAGCTCTATGGCGAGAAGTTCGTGATGGACTTCTTCAAGGCGATCGAGGTCAAGAAGCTCGATAATCTGACGCGGCTGCTCGAGGAGTACAAGATCGACGCGACGCTGCTGGTCGCCGACAGCCCTGCCGCGCAGGTGCTCGATCACATCAAGGGCTGGAAGCGGCTCTATGGCGACGATATCGCCGTGATCCACGTGCGGGATGACGAGGCGGCCGCGCCGGCCAAACCATGAGCATCGCGGCCAGTCTTCCGATCGCGCGCGCCCAGCGCAATCTGGCGCCGCTCTGCATCGTGGCCGCGAGTTTTCTGCTGTTGCTGGTGAGCGGCGACAGCCTGCTACACGATCCTGATACGCTCTGGCAGATCAAGGTCGGCCAGTGGATCCTCGATCATCGCACTGTTCCCTGGACCGACCTCTATTCGCTGACGCGCCATGGCGAGGTCTGGCTCTCGACGTCATGGCTGTCGCAGGTGCTGTTCGCGACGACCTATTCGCACTGGGGCTGGGCCGGGCCCGTCGTGCTGACTGCGGTTGCGATCGCGCTGGCGATGGGACTGTTGCTCGCGTTCCTGCAACGGCATCTCGATCTTCCTTACGCGCTCGTGTTCTGCCTGCTGGCGATGACACTGGCCGCACCGCATTTGCTGGCCCGTCCGCACGTGCTCGCACTGCCCGTCATGGTCGCCTGGAGCGGCGCCATGATGGCGGCAGCGGATCGTGGCCGTGCGCCGTCCTTCTTGCTGTTGCCGTTGATGGCGATGTGGGCGAACCTTCACGGCGGCTTCGTGCTCGGGCTCGCCCTGATCGGCGCGATCGGCCTCGAAGCGCTCTGGTGCGCCGCGCCGGCACGCCGGCTGCCGCTTGCGATGCGATGGACTGTATTCGGGCTTGGCGCGCTGGCGGCGAGCTGCTGCACGCCTTACGGCATCGACACCCTGCTTGGCGCGGCCCGCATCCTCAGCCTCGGCAAATCCTTTTCCGTCATTGCCGAATGGCGTCCGGCCGATTTTGGCACCTTCAGCCCGTTCGCAGGCGCGCTGCTCGGACTGCTTGGTCTGGCGCTCACGCGCGGCCTGACGCTGTCGCCGCCGCGCGTGCTGCTGATCCTCGGCACCACCTGGATGGCGCTGGCGCATGTCCGCAGCATCGAGACCTTTGGCGTGCTCGTCCCTCTGGTGCTGGCGCAGCCGCTGAGCGGCTGGTTCGGGGCCGTCCCTGATGCACCGCGCAGCTTTCGGATGGCGCCGGGCGCTCCCGCAGCGCTGGCCGCAGTGGCAATCGTGCTCGCAACGGCAAGCGCAACTGCGACCTTTGCCGATCATCACACGTTCGCATTCTCCACGGCGCAGACGCCGGTGACAGCAGTCGATGTGCTGACCGAGCGCAAGGCCGCGCGCATCTTCAATTCCTACGGTTTCGGTGGCTACCTCATCGTTCGCGACATCAAGCCTTACGTCGACGGCCGGTCGGAGCTCTACGGCGAGAAATTCCTGATGGACTATTTTGCCGCCGAAGACGGCCGCGACGTGTCGGGCCTGTTGCGCATGCTCGACGACGCCAGGATCGACGCGACGCTGCTGACCGCCGATTCACCCGCGGCCCAGATGTTGGACCACATCAAGGGCTGGAAGCGGGTGTATGCGGACAGGATTGCGGTCGTGCATGTGCGGGATGATGACGCTGCACCCTCGAAGTGAGGATGGCCCGTCAAGCAGACTTGTCTCCAGGCGTCTGACGCAGTTGAATGCAGCCGGATCGGGGCGACTCAAATGGCCCCGAAGTAGACCGCGTGATGAAAAATCCGGACGCAATCGCTGTCATCGTATCGGCGCTCCGTCACGTCCACGGTGACGAGCTCGCGCGAATGATGCTGGTCGAAGGCATGAGCCTGGCGAATCTGATCGACGCGATGTTTTCAGCGCCCCTGGCGCACCGCGACGCCGTGCGGGCAATGACCGATGGATTGGATGACTTCGCCATCACGCCGGATCTGGGGCTGATATGGCACCTGAAATTCATCTACGGAGACCAGCCTGGTTCCCTGCACGTCGTGGACCTGGAGATCGCCACGCCCGACGGTACGCTGGCGAGCAAGGACGTCTGGCTTCGGCTGGCGTCGTGAGGGGGACCAGCGGTTCGCCGCCGCGATAACGTTCATGCCGTCAGTGCGAGCACAGCTCTCGTCGGGTGGAGCTGCGGCGCGTTCCCCACGAGGCCGATGCTACTTCGCTTGCTTGGCGCGATCCTTCACCGGGATTACCAACTTCAACCCGGACCAGACCTCACTCACGGCGCAGATCTTGATATCGACGAGGCCATTCGCCAGCGCGGTCTCGCGCACCAGCGCTTCGGTCACGTCGGTCGCGACGCCGGAGGCCTTCTTCGGCCACGACGCCCAGATCATGCCATCAGGCGCGATGGCCTTGCGGTGGCTGCGCAGTTTCGCAGCGAGGCCTTTGGCCTCGGCTGCGAAGAGGTGCACCATGTCGAGCGGCGCTTTGGCGGTCTTGGCGATGATCACGCCGTCCGGGAGTTCACCGACAACATCGCGATAGGAGACGGATAGGCCGTCCACAAAAATACAAAAGCCCGGCTTGATGCCGAGCTTTTGCACTAACGGTTTGCCGGAATATCCGGCCATGGCAGGCGCGTCTTACGCCTGCGGCTGCGGCTCCAAGCCGGGATCCGGATCGGGCCGCGGGCGCGACTTGCCGGCCGGGGGCACGGCGGAAGCGCGCGGCGTGGTTGGCTCGAGCACGGACTCGCGGTTCGGCTTCTTGCCCTTGAGCAGATCGATGATCTCGTCGCCGGAGAGCGTCTCGAACTCGAGGAGCCCCTTGGCGAGCGCTTCGAGATCGGCGCGCTTCTCGGTGAGAATGCGGGTCGCTTCGTTGTAGCCCTCTTCGACGAAACGCCGGATCTCGGTGTCGATCTTCTGGACCGTCGCTTCCGAAGCGTTCTGCGTGCGCGACACCGACATGCCGAGGAAAACCTCGTCCTGGTTTTCGCCGTAGGACACGGTGCCGAGCGCCTCGGACAGGCCCCAGCGCGTCACCATCATGCGGGCAAGGCGCGTCGCCTGCTCGATGTCGGAGGACGCACCCGAGGTCACCTTCTCGCGGCCAAAGATCAGTTCTTCGGCGACACGGCCGCCCATCATGATGGCGAGGCGCGAGGTCATCTGCTCCAGCGACATCGACAGCTTGTCGCGCTCGGGCAGCTGCATCACCATGCCGAGTGCACGGCCGCGCGGGATGATGGTCGCCTTGTGGATCGGGTCGGTCGCGACGACGTTGAGGCCGACGATGGCGTGGCCGCCCTCGTGATAGGCCGTCAGCAGCTTCTCTTCCTCGGTCATGACGAGCGACTTGCGCTCGGCGCCCATCATCACCTTATCCTTGGCCTCTTCGAACTCGGCCTGAGTGACCATGCGCTTGTTGCGGCGGGCGGCGGTCAGGGCGGCTTCGTTGACGAGGTTCATCAGGTCGGCGCCGGAGAATCCCGGCGTGCCGCGTGCGATGGTCTTGAGGTTGATATCCGGCGCCAGCGGCACCTTGCGGACGTGAACCTTGAGGATCTGCTCGCGGCCGACGACGTCAGGGTTGGGCACCACGACCTGACGGTCGAAGCGGCCCGGACGCAGCAGCGCGGGATCGAGCACGTCGGGGCGGTTGGTCGCGGCGATCAGGATCACGCCCTCATTCGCCTCGAAGCCATCCATCTCGACCAGCAACTGGTTCAGCGTCTGCTCGCGCTCGTCATTGCCGCCGCCGAGACCGGCGCCACGGTGACGACCGACGGCGTCGATTTCGTCGATGAAGATGATGCAGGGCGCGTTCTTCTTGGCCTGCTCGAACATGTCACGGACGCGGCTGGCGCCGACGCCGACGAACATTTCGACGAAGTCCGAACCCGAAATGGTGAAGAAAGGCACGTTGGCTTCACCCGCGACCGCACGCGCGATCAAGGTCTTACCGGTGCCGGGAGGGCCGACCAGCAGCACACCGCGCGGAATGCGGCCGCCGAGGCGCTGGAATTTGCCGGGGTCGCGAAGGAATTCGACGATCTCCTGCAGGTCCTGCTTGGCTTCGTCGACGCCTGCGACGTCCTCGAAGGTGACGCGGCCATGGGCCTCCGTCAGCATCTTCGCACGCGACTTGCCGAAGCCCATCGCCTTGCCGGCGCCGCCCTGCATCTGCCGCGACAGGAAGATCCACACGCCGATCAGCGCAATGAACGGCAGCCAGGAGACGAGCAGCGAAACGAACCACGGCACGTTGTCGCCGGGCGGCTTCGCGGTGATCGTGACCTTGGCGTCATAGAGACGCTTCACCAGGCTCGGATCGCTGGGCGCATAAGTCTGGAAGCTGGTGCCGCTGTTGAAGGTGCCGTGGATATCCGGCCCCTGGATCACGACGTCGCGGACATTGCCCTTATCGACCTCGGTCAGCAGCTGCGAGAACGAGATATCCGTGGAAGAGGCCCGCTGACCCGGATTCTGGAACAGCGTAAACAACGCCAATAGCAGCAAGACAATGATGACCCAGAGGGCGAAATTGCGCAGATTGGCGTTCATCGATCTTCCTTCGTGGTCGCGCGGATCGCGGCCTCATCCTTGGGCTTTACGAGGAAATCCCCAAGGAATCCTCATCGTTAGACGAATACAATCTAGGTGCCGCCCCGGTCGCTGCCAAGGGAACGAGATGGGACTATTTATCCCATCTTAGAGCGATTCCCGCTGAAATAATGGCATCAAAGCGGGCGTTTTTCCTGCCTGGTTAAGGTGTCCTGACGGCGGCGGGCTGAAACGGCCGGTGTCATGGTCCGCCCTCATCTGCCCTTGGAGTCCCTTTGAAGTCTCCTTGGGGACCGCCTGGCCGGCGCAGGCGCGACGTGGATACGCCCCCCGACAAGGCTGATCAAGGCTCCCGCAAGGGTTTGCTTGAGAAGGGTTTGCTTGAGAAGGGTCTGCTTTGGGATCGCACGGCCATTTGCCGGTGCACGGGATGTTCCGGCGACCGCCTGATCGAGCGCGGCCAGCAGGGTCTCGACCTTGCCGAGTTCCGCCGGCCCCTCGTGCCCGAGCGCGTCGATCGCCCGCAACAGAAGTCGTAGCCGGACCTCCTCCGGCAGGGTGACGAAGGCGGCGGCCTCGAAGCTGCGAACGCCCGGCTGCGGCGCATCGCCGCGATCGCGCAATCGGAGGAAGCGCTCGGCGCCGTCGGTCAAGACCTCGACGGCCGCATTGGCGCGGGCGAGCCGCGCCGACAGCCGGACCAGCGTGCGGGCATCCCCACCCTCGGCTGCGAGCTGTGGCAGCAGCGCGCGCAGCCGCGGCCGTGTGAAGGCAGCGTCGCGATTGGTGGGATCGTCCGCGAAATCGATTTTGGCCCGCTTCAACGTGGCGATCAGTTGCGCTTTGGGTACATCGAGCAGCGGACGCACCAATACAAGGCCATCACGGCTGGAGAGGCGCGCCATCGCCGAGAGACCGGCGATGCCGCTGCCGCGAACGAGCCGCATCAGCAGCGTCTCGGCCTGGTCGTCGCGGGTATGGGCGGTCAGCACGTGGCTCGCACCGGCGGTACGTGCAGCCTGCGCAAGGAGACGGTAGCGGGCTTCGCGCGCCGCTGCGGGCAATCCCGTCTTTGGCTTTGTGCCGCGCCAGCGCAGGGTCCGGTGTGGCAATCCGAGATCTGTCGCGAGACGCTTGACCTCGCGCGCCTCGCGCGCCGACTCTCGACGCAGGCCGTGATCGACGGTGACGACGGTGAGATCAGGGCCGCGGGCAAGACTACGGCGCCAACGTGCCGCGAGCCACATCAGCGCAACCGAGTCGGGCCCGCCGGACACCGCGAGCACGAGTGCGGGCGCAGCTTTCAGATCGGCGAAGAGCAGCTTGGCTTCGCGCGCGGAGATCGGAGAATTGTCGTCGTCTGACATGACGCTGCAATTTAGCGCAGCGCCGCTGTCGCTGTCAGGTTCAAACGTCGCAGATCAGCACTTCACCCGCTTCTGCTCGCGATCGACCGCGGCCTTCACGCCGGCCGAGGCACGCGGATATTTGCGGCCGACCTCACCGAAGGCGGCGCAGGCGGCTTCCTTCTCCTTGAGCGCGGCGAGCGACTGACCGAGCCGCAACAGCGCATCCGGCGCCTTGGCCGATTTGTCGTACTTCGTGGTGACCGCGAGGAAGGCTTCGGCGGAATCGCGATATTGCTGGCGCTGGAAATAGCTTTCGCCGAGCCAGTATTGGGCATCGCCGAGCAGCGGGTCGCTGGGATATTTGGCGGCAAAATTCTTCATGGTCTGCTCGGCGAGCGCGTAGTCCTTGCGCTGCATGTAGCCGATGCCGAGGTCGAACTCGTCGCGCGGCGTCGCCGAGGGCGGCAGGGTTGCGAGAGCAGGACCACCGGCCTGCGCGGGAGAGCCCTGCTGGGCCGGCGGATAGGCCGGCTGCGCCGGCGCCGCTGCCTGCGGATATTGTCCGCCATTGTTCGAGAGATCGAGCGGCGCACCCGCCGGCATCGGCTGCTGGCCGCCGCCGAGCGCGCGCGGCGCGCCGGGTGCATTCGGGGTCTGGCTCGGATCGAACGCATCGCCGCGGCGGCGCGTGCCTTGAGCACCTGGGCCCGGCTGCTCCTGAACGATCGGCGCTGGCGCCGCGTTCTGGGGCTGCTGATAGTTCGGTTGCTGGTAGTTAGGCTGCTGCACGGCCTGTTGCTGAGGCTGTTGCTGGCGATAGCCAGGCGCGACCTGCGCGGGCGGGACGGCTGCAGCGCTGGGCTGCTGGGCCGGTGCTTGTCCGGGCGCGCCTTGCGCGCCGCCCTCGAGCTGCCGGATGCGATCTTCGAGCTGGCGGTTGCGATATTGCAGCTCTTCGTTCTGGCCGGTGAGCTGACGCAGCTGGTTCTCCAGCCGCTCGATCCGCATCTCGGGATCATCGTCCGACTGTGCGAAGACGGGCGAACTCAAAGAGAGCAGCGCGGCGAACGCCACGATGCCGGTAATTGCCTTGAATCTGGATGACATCTTGCCCTGACGACGAAAACGAAAGCTGCGACGGAACCTGCGAGGCGCCACACTTTGAAAGGCAGTACGCCAAAAATGTGACTGGCACCACGGGGTTTCGGTCACAGTTGGCTGAAACGAAACCGGCGCCCGAGAGGGCGCCGGCATAATCGGTTTCCAAAGATGAACGCCGGCTGACTGATCGTCAGGAGCTCGCGTTCAGCACGGTCACAGCACGACGGTTCTGCGACCAGCAGGAGATATCGTTACAAACCGCGACCGGGCGCTCCTTGCCGTAGGAGATCGTGCGCATGCGGTTCGCATCGATGCCGCGCGAGGCGAGGAATGCGCGCACCGACTGGGCGCGGCGGGCGCCGAGGGCGATGTTGTATTCGCGGGTGCCGCGCTCGTCGGCGTGACCTTCGATGGTGAAGGAGTAGCGCGGATAGGTCTGCAGCCACTGCGCCTGCTTTTCGAGGGTCACGATCGCCTGCGGGGTCAGATCGGTCTGGTCGCTCTCGAAGAACACGCGGTCGCCCACGTTGACCACGAAATCCTGCTGGCTACCCGGGGTCGCGGCGCTCGCATTGGCGTCCATACCCACGTTCTTGTTGGCGCAAGCGCCCATCGTCAGGGCGATGGCAAGCACTGCGGCCAGCTTCAATCCCTGGAGGATACGCATAGGATTCATCATTCCGGAGCCTCCACGCTCACGTTCGTCCACTGCTGTCCGGTCTACAGGGGGTTGGTTAAGCGAACGTTCCGTCAACCTTGACGGAACCTTGCCTCAGCCGGTCAAATGCCCCCAACCAGCGAAAAGCACCCATCGTGGTTAATGGGTTGTAAATGTGGCACGAGGGTGAAGGCAAGCCGGGCCGGCCAGCAAAAACGCTGGATTCCGCTGGAATTTTGGGCCCGTACGGAGTGAGAGGCGAACGGCGGCCGGCCTGACGACAAGAAGCCCACGCAGAAAGCGTCGGCAAATCCAGGCAGAATCAGACGTGGGCGGCCTCGGCCACCAGCACGGGCCGCTGCGGAACCTGGCGCTGGCCGCCGCGCCCGAACAGCATGCGCCGCTCGAACGCCGTGGAGCGCATGATCGGATAGCGCTCGAACACCTTCTTGCGGAAGGTCGGGAAGTCAGCCGCCATCAGCCCGAACGCCTTGGTGAGGCCGGGCACCAGCCTGGGCTCGGCGATCGGGGCATGCAGGAACACCCGGCGATAGAATGCCTGATGCTCGGGACGCACGATGGCGAGGCCGAGATCTGCATTGAAATGCTCGCATGCCATGTAGGCAAGACGCGTGGTCAGATAGGGCAATTCCGGAACGCGCTTGGCCATGTCGGGGTCGGCGACGAACCGCGTCGGATCGATCATGACCTCGCCGCGATCAAGACGCGGCAGCACGACATCAGGGAAAACATCGGCCGAGGTTGAGGAGCGCCATTCCGAGGTCAGCACGCTGATCCGCACGGAACTGCAGAGCTCGCCGCGAAGGTAAACGCCGAAGGTCCACGCGTTCGGAAGCTCGTCATATTGGTCGGTGACACGTGCGTCGGGAGATTCCTTGACGGCACCTTCGCGCAAATAAGCGCGGTAGCGGAGGTTGTAGATTTCCTCCTTCTCCTCGACCGTCTCGGCGAGATGATAATCGACGTCAGTCAGGAGTTCAGCACCCCGTCCAACAGCCGAAATGATCGCTCTGGCTGAGGACTGCATTCCAACTCCTTACCCACCACCGCTCATCACAATGCGCGCGGGACAACCTCCACGCGCGTGATGGATTATTAACAGCTTCTTAACAACGACGCAAAGCAATCGAGGGGTTAAGGTTAAGCCCCCGTAGGACTACGGAGTCATCGCAACAGGCTGAAACGACAGGAAATTTTGAGAAGCAGTCTCAGGCGAAAGAGCGTGCGCCAACGACCTGAAGCAGGTTCTCGCCGCGGCGCCCATGGGAGGCATTCAGCAGCTGGCGCATCCGCACGGCGGGCACCGGACGGCTGAACAAATAGCCCTGGGCCTCGGACACGGTGCCGTCGGCGCTGATGAGCTCGAGCTGCTCGTTGGTCTCGATGCCCTCGACCACGACCGCCATGCCGAGATCGGCGGACAGCCGTGCCACGCCGCGCAGCAGCGTCAGCGGGCGATCGGTGTCGATGCCCTCGAGGAAGGAGCGGTCGATCTTCACCTTCTGCATCGGGAAATTATGCAGATAGCTGAGGCTCGAATAGCCGGTGCCGAAATCGTCGAGCGAAATGCGCACGCCGAGCGCGTGCAGCTGCGACAGGATGTCGTGGGTGAGCTGGGTGTTGCGCAGCAACGAGGATTCGGTGATCTCGATCTCGAGCCGATGAGCCGGCAGGCCGGACACTTCGAGCGCGTAGCGGATCTCGCTCAGCACGTCGCGCTGGTGGAATTGCTGCGGCGAGAAGTTGACGGCGACGCTGACGCCTTCGGGCCACTTCATGCATTCCATGCAGGCGCGGCGCAGGATCCAGCGGCCGAGATCGACGATCAGGCCCATGTCCTCGGCGACCGGGATGATGTCGACCGGCGAGACCGTGCCACGCACCGGATGATTCCAGCGCAGCAGCGCCTCGCAGGTGGTGATCTTGCCCGACTTGAGGTTGACCAGCGGCTGGTAGAACAGCTCGAACTCCTCGTTGGCGAGTGCCTTGCGCAGGTCGAGTTCGAGGATGCGGCGGGCCTCGACGGTCGCCGCCATCTCGTCGCGGAAGAAGCAGAAGGTGCCGCGGCCGTCGGCCTTGGCACGGTAGAGCGCCATGTCGGCGTTCTTGAGCAGCGTGTCGGCGCTGGCGCCCTCGGGCGAGGTCAGCGCGATGCCGACGCTGGCGCCGATCTCGACCAGATGATTGTCGATGCGGTAGCGCTCGCTCAGGCGCTCGACGATGCGGCGGGCGAGGCTCGCGGCATCCTCGGGGGAATTGATGTTCTGTTGGAACACGACGAACTCGTCGCCGCCGAAGCGGGCGACGAAATCCTCCGGCCGCAGCATTTCGCGCAGGCGGTTGGCGACCGCACAAAGCAACTGGTCACCGCAGGGGTGACCGAGCGTGTCATTGACCTGCTTGAACTGGTCGAGGTCGATGAACAGCAATGCGGAGAGCCGTTCGGAATGATGCGAATGGGCCAGCAGCCGCTCGATCTCGTCACGAAATGAGACCCGGTTCGGCAGCGCCGTAAGCTCGTCGTAACGGGCCAGATGGGTGATGCGGGCTTCCGCATTTTTGCGTTCGGTGATGTCTTCCAGCAGCAGCACGGTGCCGCCGCGGGCCATCGGCTGGAATGTCCAGGCCAGCGTGCGGTCACGCGCTGAATTCGGATCGGCAGTGACGATCTCGCAAATCCGCGCATGCTCGATCTCGGCCATGACCTGCCTGCCGCTTTCGGCCGAGATGGTGCCTGCAGCGACGCAGGCTGACACGATATCTGCCGCAGTGGCGCCACGCTTGACCAGGCCTTCGGGCAATTCCATCAGCTCGCCGAAGCGGTGGTTCATCACCGCAAGGCGCCCGTCGGCGCGGAACATGCAGAGGCCGTGCGGCATGTTGTTGAGCGCTGTATCGAACTGGCTTGCCAGCGCGGATTCGCGGAAGCTCGAGGTCAACGCCTTGACGAAGATCGCATGCAGGCTGAGATTGATGTTCTTCAGCCCGATGAAGAAGAACGCGAGCAGGATGGCGAGACCGATGTGGTAGAGGCCGCCATGCATCAGCAGAGCGAGCGACATCGGCCCGCAGGCGAGCGCGACGTGCCACTGGACCACCCGGGGCTGGCCGTAATTACGGGCGGCGCCGCCCGCGGTGTAGCCGATGCCGATCGCGACACAGAGCATGTCGGCGACAGGATCCTCGTTGTTGTAGATGACGACGAAGGCCCACAGGCCGAGCACCGCGGCATAGCTCAGGGCGCCGATCCAGTAACGTGGCGCCAGATGAGCGGCTTCATCGAATGACAGCGGCTGCGTACGGTTCTCGTAGCTGCGCATCTGGAACGCGCGCGCGGTGCCGATGGCGATCAGCAGAAACGCGATCGGCCACAACCAGACGTCGCCGGTCTTGAGCGCAGTCATGACCGCGGCCACGGCGGCGGAGGCCGAGCCGAGGAAGATCGCCCAGAAATTCTGAACCATAGAGTTGATGAGAGCGGCGTAGAGTATCGGCTCCAGCTCGTCTCGATCGCTCTGCTTCTGGTCGGCCAGCTGCATTGGCTTCACTTACGCGTCCTATTTGGCGCGTACTTTTACCCACAGCAGATGAAGCCTTTCTGAGGGAACATCGTTAAAGTCGAGTTGTTTTTCGGCAATAGCGAAATTGTTTCTGCTGAGAAATCAAGCAACTAGGCAAGCCTTGCCGGGCACAAGGTGAAGGAAGTCTTGCCGCGCGCGCAGAAAGCCGAAAAATCGGCGCTTTTTTTCGAAAAGATCGCGCGTCGCAACGCGCGATCGAACTACTGGCCTGCGGTAGCTGACAACAGCGGCGACCAAGCCGGATCCGAGGCAAAGCCCGGCGTCGGCACTTTCAACTCGTTGCGGCCGGAGATGTCGACGGAGAACAGCGACGGTCCACCATTGCCGCCTGGATCGCGGAAGAACATCAGCACGCGACCGTTCGGGGAGAAGGTCGGGCCTTCATTGTGAAAGCCTGACGTGAGCAGGCGCTCGCCGGAGCCATCAGGCTTCATGACGCCGATCGAGAATTGCCCGCCACCCTGCCTGGTGAAGGCGATGTAGTCGCCGCGCGGCGACCACACCGGGGTCGAATAGGTGGCGTTGTTGTCGTCCTTGGAGAAGGAGATGCGCTGCGCCTGTCCGCCGGTCGCTGCCATCACATAGATCTGCGACCTCCCGCCGCGATCGGACTCGAAGCAGATGCGCGTGCCGTCAGGCGAGTAGGACGGCGACGTGTCGATCGCCGGCGTGTCCGTGAGGCGCGTGGTCGAGCGCGAGCGCAGATCCATCACGAACAAATTGGAATTGCCGCCCTGCTGCAGGCTCATGATGACGCGCTGGCCGTCCGGCGAAAATCTTGGAGCAAAGGTCATGCCGGGGAAGTTGCCGACGATCTCGCGCTGGCCGGTCTCGATGTTGAAGAGATAGACCTTCGGATCGCCCTGCCCGAACTCCATGTAGGTGATCTCTTGCGAGTTCGGCGAGAAGCGCGGCGTCAGCACGAGGTCGGCGCCGCGGGTCAGGTAGCGCACATTGGCGCCGTCCTGGTCCATCATCGCAAGCCGCTTGACCCGGCGCTCCTTCGGCCCGGTCTCGTCGACGAACACCACGCGGCTGTCGAAATAGCCCTTTTCGCCGGTCATCTGCTCGTAGATCTGGTCGGAGATGATGTGGGCGATCCGGCGCCAATATTCCGGCGAGGTGAAATATTGCTGGCCCGCGAGCTGCTGCCCGGTGACGACGTCCCACAAGCGGAATTCGGCCTTGAGGCGGCCGTCCGGCTGCTTCGTCATGCGGCCGGTGACGAGCGCCTGCGCGTTGAGGGTCTTCCAGTTCTGGAAGTTCGGCGCGACGTCGATGTTGCTGATGCGCTCGAGGAAGGCGGCCTGGTCGATCGGGGCGAACAGGCCCGAACGCTTCAGATTGTTGGTGATGACCTGCGTGACTCCGTTGCTGACCTCACCGTCGGCGGGCGAACCCGGCACGAAATTGGTGATCGCGATCGGGATCGGACGAAACTCGGTTGGATCGATGCGAAGCCGCGGCTGGGCCTGCGCAAGGGCCTGTCCGCCCCCGAGCAACGCAAGCGTCGATCCGGTCAGGGTCATGAAGCGGCGGCGGTTCATCGATCGAACGTCAATCATCGGAAATTTCTTTTGTTCGGATGTCACAACATGTCTTTCAGGCCGAAAGTCATCGGAATGAGCTTCCAGGTGTCGTATTGCTGCTTTGGCAGGAACGAATAGACCTGGCACTGCACGATCGCACGCTTGGCGCTCTCCGCCACCGCCTGGGCAATCGACCGCGACGGTCCGCGCACCGCAACGATCACGGGCTCCGCCGCGAGCGATCCGTCGATCTTCATGGGAATGTCGATGTCGGCTTCGTACAAATTGGCGTCCTGGCCGTTATAAGTGGGCGTGAAGCAACGCTTGACCGCGCCCTGGAATGCACCTTGCCAGGTCGCGACGTTGTTGGCGGCTGTCCCTGACGTCGAGCCCAATGACGCCGACGCGTTCAGCGCCGCTCCCGTCAGCTCGTGCCGGGTCGCAGAGCGCTTGTCGAGGTCGCGGGCAATCTGCGCGGGATCGAAGGTGCGCTCCTTGGGCTTCGGCTGCTGCTGCGGCTGCACCGCCGCGACCTTCTGCTCTACGGGCTTCGGCGGCGGCTTCTTGGTATCGAGTTTCTTCTGCAGCTCCGCGATCGGATCTTCCTTGGCCGGATCAGGCTTCTTCTCCTGCGGCTTCGGCTCTTCCTTCGGCTTGGTTTCCGCGACCGGCTTCGGCGGATCGGGCTTTTTCTCGACCGGCTTTTCGACGGGCTTCGGCGGCGGCGTATCCGGGGTCGAGTTGGTCTTGATCAGCTCTTTCTTCTCGGTGACCTTGCCGACGGCATCTTCCTCGGGCTTGGCCTCGGCGATCTTCTCGACCTTGGGCTTCGGTTCTTCCTTCTTGCCGGTCTTCTGTCCCGACATCATCTGCGCGAGCTGGTCGCTGGAAATGATGTCGACCGGAAGCGACTCCTCCGGCGCGATGAAGGCCTTGCTGCTAAAGGTGAGCAGGCCCCATCCAATCACGAGGACGTGGAGCACAATCGACGCAACGAGTGTCTTGTCGACGTTCACCTTCACCGGCTTAAGACCCCTGATCCGCTTCGGTGACGAGCGCCAGCTTCTTGAAGCCCGCACCCGACAGCAGGCCCATCACCTTGGCCACAGTGCCGTAGTCCGCCTTCTTGTCGGCGCGCAGATAGATGCGTTCCTCGAGCCCGCCGCGCGCATCCGTGATCGCCTTCAGCTTCGGGATCAGATCGGTCAGCTCCACCTCGGCGTCGGCGATGAACACCTTGCCCTTGATGTCGACCGACATCTGGATCGGCTTCTGGTCGTTCTGATCGAGGCTCTTGGCCTGGGTCGACGGCAGATCGAGCGGAACACCCACCGTCAGCAGCGGCGCCGACACCATGAAGATGATGAGCAGCACCAGCATCACGTCGACCATCGGCGTGACGTTGATCTCGGCCATGACCGGTTTGCGCCGGCTGCGGCGTCCGCCGCCTCCGGACGAACTGGCTACGTTCATGCCCATGGCTTGGTGCCCAATCTCGCCTTCACACTATACATGCCGTCCGTCAGCCCCGCTCGTCGATCTGGCGGGACAGAATGGCCGAAAATTCATCAGCGAAGCCCTCGAGCCGCTGGGCTTGCCGGTTCACCTCGGAAGTGAACTTATTGTAGAAAATAGTGGCGGGAATTGCGGCAATCAGGCCGACGGCGGTAGCAAACAGCGCTTCCGCGATACCGGGCGCCACCACCGCCAGAGAGGTATTTTTCGACGCCGCGATCGACTGGAAGCTCGACATGATGCCCCAGACCGTGCCGAACAGGCCGACGAAGGGGCCGGCGGAACCGACGGTCGCGAGCACCAGCAGCCGGCGTTCCAGCCGCTCGACCTCGCGGGCGATCGAGACGTTCATGACCTTGTCGATGCGCATCTGCAGGCCCGCCATCGAGCGGGCATGGCTCTCGAAGGAGCGCTTCCATTCGCGCATCGCCGCAACGAAACAGGCCGCCATGGAATGGGTCGGCTTGGCCGAGAGGGTGCGATAGAGCTCCTCGATCGACTCGCCCGACCAGAACGCCTGCTCGAACCGGTCCATCGAGCGGCGGGTGCGGGCATAGAGGAAAATCTTGTCGATCGCGATGGCCCATACCCAGACCGAGCACGACAACAGGCCCAGCATGACGCATTTCACGATCCAGTGAGCCTGCCAGAACAGCGCGATCAGCGACACGTCGGCGGAGGCGGCAACCGGAAGGGCGGACTGAGCCATTTCGGCCGGATTCATCAGAAATATCCTCTCAAGACGATCGTTTTTGGCGACCGTTACCTATGTCCCGGCCCGCATATGGGCGTCCGGTTCCCAAACTGCCGCGCCAGCACCGGCGCGGCCGGCAAGCTCGCTCAAAGCCTTGTCTTTCTGGGATGCAGGGGCTGATCCAAAGCCGCCGCCTGCATTCCCTGCCAAGATGTCAAAACTATGGGCCTCGACGACAGCTCCGGACGCGATTGTCCATAATTACCAGAGCCCGCCGATGGTTAATGCCGGGTTACCGGGGGTGCATTTGGCTGCGGAAAAGGGAGCCGGCGCAGGGGGATGGAGGCGGGCCAAGTGGGTGCCCGGATATCGCGGGGCGCACCGCGTCGCCCCTATTGAGTCACCGCCACGCCGCCTGAACGGGGAGCTTAGGCCGCTGAGGCGGGTTCGGGGCAGTTGGTTAGTCGTGCCGGATTGCCGACCGCGGTGCAGCCGGGGGAGATATCTGATGTCACGACCGTGTCGGCGCCGATCTTGGCAAAGTCGCCGATGCTGACATCGCCGACGATCGTCGCGCCCGCACCAACATAGACCCCGCGCCCGATGCGCGGCGAGCGCGTCGGCAGTTCACTACGGCCGATGGTGACGTTCTGCAGGATGGTGACCTCGTCGCCAATCACGACATTGGCGCCAATCACGATTCCGGTGGCGTGGTCGAGATAGACGGCCGATCCGATTGCAGCCGTTGGATGGATGCTGACCTGCAGGACGTTCGAGGCCTCGTTCTGAAACAACAACGCCGCGTCGCGATGGTCGTGACGCCAGAGCCAATGCGAGATGCGCCAGGCCTGCAGCGCGACGTAACCCTTGAAATGCAGCAGCGGCGGCAACAGGCCGGCGATGGCGGGATCACGGTGGATGATGGCCTGCAAATCATGGCCGGCTGTTTCGATCAAATCCGGATGGCGGCGATAGGCATCATGCGAAAACGCGGCGAAGCGTTGGCGCTCACTGGCATTGCCGCCAAGCCGTCGCCCGATCAGATCGGCTAGCGCCGCTGCGAAATCGTCATGCGCGAGGATGGCGCCCGCGACAGCTTTGCCAAAGACAGGATCGGCGGCGGCGGCGCGCCGCGCCTCGTCGCGAATTGTTTGCCAGAAGCTATCGCGCGCCGTGATCGCAGCTCGTGCCATCGTCGCCTCCGGTATCTTGATGCTTCCCTATATAGGTCGCTGGCAAGGCGGACGCTACATCGCGCCTGCGACGCAACCGATCCGAGCATCATGCCGCAGCTCCCCGTGAGGCTACGAGCTTGCATGCCAGACGTGCGCGAACATATAGTCCGTCGGATTTTCCGGCCGGCGTCGCGTTGTCCGGGGTTGTCCAGAGTATCTCTTTGAAGCCCGCGCGGTGGTCCGCCATCCGCGGGTTTTTCATACCCAAGGTTACGCCAACACATGTCGCCCAACGTGCCCGACGACCACCACGACGACATCATGTACCCCTCCGCCATACCGTTCGTGCTGGTCCATCTCGGCTGCTTTGCGGCGATCTGGACAGGCATCACCTGGGAGGCTCTGGCGATCTGCGGTACGCTGTACGTCGTGCGCATGTTCGGGGTCACGGCGGGCTACCATCGCTATTTCTCGCATCGGGCTTATGCGACCAGCCGGGTGTTTCAGTTCATCCTGGCCTTCATTGCGCAAAGCAGCGCACAGAAGAGCGTATTGTGGTGGGCGGCCAAGCATCGGCATCATCATCTGCATTCCGACACTGAATCGGATGTGCACTCGCCGCGGCATCGCGGCTTCCTGTACAGCCATCTCGGCTGGATCTTCTACCGGGAGCACGACACGACCGACCTCGTGAAGGTCGGCGATCTCGCAGACTATCCGGAGCTGATGTGGCTGCACCGGCTGGAGTTGCTGCCGGCGTTCGTGCTTGCAGGGGCCTGCTTCCTGGTCGCGGGATGGTCGGGTCTGGTGGTCGGCTTCCTCTGGAGCACGGTACTGGTCTATCACGCGACCTTCTGCATCAATTCGCTGGCCCATGTGCATGGCCGCAAGCGCTATGTGACGGGCGACGATTCCCGCAACAACTGGCTGCTGGCGTTGTTCACGCTCGGTGAAGGCTGGCACAACAATCACCACGCCTACCAGAGCAGCGTGCGACAGGGTTTTCGCTGGTGGGAAATCGACGTGACCTTTTACATCCTGACGATCCTGTCCTGGTTCGGGGTCGTCTGGAACATGAAGGCACCGCCGCAGCAGGTGCTGCGCAACGAGCAGCCGCTCGGAGCCCGTGTCATCAATCGCGCTGCCCGCGAGCTCGCCGGACGATTCGATGCGCACGCTCTGGCGCACGCAATCTCGTCGGCGCTGCACCGGGCTGATCTCGCGCAGCTGCAACTGCCCTCACTGCACGACATCCTCAATCGCGCGCATGACGGCGTCGACGCGCTGACACACCTGCATCTGCCGAAGATTCCGACCCGCGAGGAGTTTCTCGCTGAAGCCAGGGCGATGTTCGCGCGGACGCGATCACTCAACGAAATCGTCGACCACGCCTACGAGCACTTCCTGACGTCGGTCCGCGCGCAGCTCGTGACCGTGCGCTGAGGCGCGCGGCCTGACAGGGCTTGCTTGCGCAAGTCGAGCGCATAGAGCCAGCCGCCGGCCGCAACGAGTCCTGGAAGGATGAAGAGCGCGAAATCGCGGAGCAGGATCATGTGTCGAGCCCCGCTTTCGCGAAGCTGACGGCGCGGTCGAGCGCAAACGTGGCCAGAAAATAGAGCAAGCAACTGAGAAAAACTTCCAGGACTCGCCAACCTGCAAATGCGGATAGAACTCGACCTTGGTGGGCCACCGATTGAGAAATGCGACCACGAACGGCATGTAACAGCCGAACCGATCGAACAACGCGCTGGTGCGCTCGAGCAACGCGATGCGCTGGCTGATCTGATTGCGTTCGATATTGGTCATGGTCGGACCCGTTGGCGCGTGAGGGGCGCTGTCGGGGATTAGTCGTGTCGCGCGCGGATCGGGTTCTATGGCGCGGGGTGGTCGTAGACGACCCCGCAAAGCCGATAGCCGCAGGTGCGGAAGTGGCAGTCGGGATCGCCCGCGCAGCTGCCATAGACGATGCTGACATAGCCAAGCACGGCAAAGGCGGTCACGCCGAGCAGCAGGCGAGTCGTGAGATCCATGAGCTTTTGTGTCGACGAACCGTATGTCGGTTCGGAGGGCTCGATCTGCCCCCTCTCCCCGTTCTGACGGGAAGAGGTGAAAAACCAAACCGCCCGCCTGCGGTTGCGCAGGCGGGCGGCTCGGGGCCATCAGGACTTTGGGGGCATGCGCCTGAAGGCTTTGAGAAGGTTCAACCCTGCGGCTGGTCGGTCGGCGGCGGGGTCGGACGCGTCTTGTGCTGGGCCATGAACTGGTCGAACTCGGCCTTGTCCTTGGCGTGGCGCAGACGGTCGAGGAAGTTCTTGAACTCGACCTGCTCTTCCTCGAGCCGCTGCAAGGTTTCAGTGCGGTACTCGTCGAAGGCCCGGTTGCCGGAGGACGGCGGACCGAAGCCAAAGCCGAAGCCACGGCGCTCCATGCGGCCGCGCATGCGGTCCATCTTGTACTGCATCCGCTCCATCTTGCTCTGCCAGCGATCCTGATTGCTCCAGCACGACATTCTTCTGCTCCCGAGTGTGAAAAAGAGAAGGGCTAATCCGACCGGCCACCAGATGATGAAGCCGAGAATGGTCACGGCAATCCAACCGGGATGCCAGGGGGTATCGAGCATATGCGGACGCTCGTACTGTTGCTGTTGGTCCGAGGGGCCGCGCCAGCGATTAACGTCAGCGGTGTAGGCCATTTCCCATCTCCATCACGGCATCTGCGCCGTTGTGAATGTAAATAACATTTACATAGCTAGACCATCCCGCGATTTTGTCAAGCTGGCGGCCTGACAGGGTCTCGGAATTATTTGCGCAACTTTATTTCGGCTTGCCCCAGGGGCCAGCCGGCGGCACTCCAGAACCGGAGGAAGCCTCCGGCGGGACCGGCGGCGGCTCGGCGCTGTTCGCCTGCGGCTGGCGGTCGGTCGTGAAGCCGAGCCCGCGCAGATAGATCAGCACCTCGGCTTCCAGAAGTTCGTCCGGCGACATCGGCAGCTTGCGGCGTGCAGCATCGCCACGCGAGAACAGCGAAGCGACACCATGCGCCATCGACCAGATGTGCAGCGCCATCATCATCGCCGGCGGACGCGGCGTGCCGGCCGGCGCAAGCGCCGCAAGGCGCTCGGCGGCGGCGCGAATGACGTTAAAAGCGCGCTCGCTTGCAGCCTGGAGCGCTGCGTTGGCATCGACCGGCAGGCCGGACTCGAACATCGCGTTGTAGAAGGCCGGCTCATCGCGGGCGAAAGCGAGATAGGCCCGGCCGACGCGCTCGAACGCAGTGACGGTATCGGGACGGCCGTCATCCCACGCCGCGGTCAAACGGGATTCGAACTGCTCGAAGCCGCGCTGGGCGATCGAGGACAGCAGCTCGTCACGGTCGCGAAAATGCCGGTAGGGCGCCGCCGCACTGACGCCGGCCATGCGCGCGGCATCGGCAAAGGTAAACCCGGCCGCACCCTTCTCGGCGATCAGCCCGAGGGCGGCCTGCAACAGGGCTTCCTTCAGATTGCCGTGGTGATAGCCGCGCTCGGCGCGGCGCTGCTCCTTGCGCCAGCTCATGTGAACGATCTTTACATGAGCTGTGCGTGAAGGTCACTAGCCCTCAGACCGTGTCATTCCGGGGCGGCTCGAAGAGCCGAACCCGGAATCTCGCTCCAAGACCTCTGGATTCCGGGTTCGCCCTTCAGGCGCCTCGGAATGACGAGGGGGGAGCTAGCCGCCCGGAATCGGCAGCACCGGCATGATCTCGACGCGTTCGCCGGGGAAGATCGCGAAATGCGGGTGGTTCTCGAACATCTTGGCGGCGGCCTCGTGCGAGGCGGCGCGAACGACAGTAAAGGCGCCCATCTCGTTGGCGATGTCGATTACACCCTTGCTATCGACCTTCTTGGTCTTGCCGAGCGGACCGCCCATGGCCTGGATCGCACCCTGGTGCTTCTCGACCCAGCCCTTCCAGGCCGCCATACCCTCCATTTCCTTCGCCTTGCGCTCGGCGTCGGACAGCGCATTCCACGCAGCCCATTTCGGACTGTTCTTGCTGCCGAGGAAGACGGCGAGATAGGTGTCGGTGCTCATCGGTCGTTACTCCCTTGCTTGATGATAATACGCACGCCGCAGGCTGCCGGCGCGCAGCTAGGTCTTCAGATCGTCGAAACCGGCGGCGGCCGCCTGCACCTCGGGCGGAAAGTCGGACATTTCCTGCACCTGGCGGATCTCGATGATTTCGTTGGCGGAGGCCGGGCACTTCCTGGCCCAGGCGATCGCCTCCTCACGCGAGCCGACCTCGATCATCCAGTAGCCGCCCAGCACTTCCTTCGCTTCCGCGAAGGGGCCGTCGGTCACGACGGGCACGCCGGTGGAAAAGGAGACACGGGCGCCCGTCGACGGCGGATGCAGGCCGTCCAGCGTGATCAACACGCCGGCATCCTTCAGCGCCTCGTTGTAGCGCATCATCGCGGCGACGCGTTCGGGATCGAGTTGCACGTCCGCCGGCGCGGTTTCGTAGCCGAGCGGGATCATCAACATCATGAATCGCATACGGTTCCTCACGAAGGCAGGCCCTCTGACCCGCTCTCCCATCTATGACGAACGAGCTTCTCCAAGGCCGACACGGTCGAGAAAATTATTTGGGAGGTCATGGCGACTCACGCGGCGGCCTGGGGAACCAAAACATCGCGAGCCGATGAACAGTGACAGCTCGTCGCAGCGTGACATATTTTTCGAAACCGCGACCGTACAAATACGGACGCGTGCGGGCGCCCTTATGGATTTTGTCGTGCTTATGCCGCCGAAAGACTTGAGAACTGAACGACGTCGCAACGGGACGTGAAACTACGGAAGAAAAGCCGCTGTATGCAGCCGTTTACAGTTGATCAATCATCGCATGCAACTTTTTAGATAAGCGCGACGGTCATTCGATCCACCGATCGGCCCTCAAATCATTGCGGAGCGACACGTGTTCAATTTTCAAAACCAGAAGGTCAAGCACGCGCTCGCAGAGGCTGAAGCACTCGACCGATCCCAGGCGGTGATCGAGTTCGGCCTCGACGGCACCATTGTCACGGCAAACGAGAACTTCCTGAAGGCGATGGGCTACTCGCTCGGAGAGATCAAGGGCAAGCATCACGGCATTTTCGTCGACCCGGCCGAGCGTGAGAGTGCCGCCTATCGCGAGTTCTGGGCGCAGCTCAACCGAGGGGACTACCAGGCTGCGCAATATAAGCGCTTTGCCAAGGGCGGCCGGCCGGTGTGGATCCAGGCCTCCTACAATCCGATCATGGACAAAAACGGCAAGCCGGCCGGCGTCATCAAGTTCGCCACCGACATCACCGCCGACAAGATCAAGACCATGGAAGATGCCGGCAAGATCGCCGCGGTCAACCGCGCGCAGGCCGTGATCGAGTTCCAGACGGACGGCACCATCATTACCGCCAACGAGAACTTCCTCGGCGCGATGGGCTATTCGCTCGACGAGATCAAGGGCAAGCACCACAGCATGTTCGTGACGCCGGAGGACCGCGCCAGCGCGGCCTATCGGGCGCTTTGGGCCAAGCTGAACCGCGGCGAGTTCGAAGCCGCCGAATTCAGGCGGATCGCCAAGGGCGGACGCGAGGTCTGGATTCTCGCGAGCTACAACCCGATCCTCGACGAGACCGGCAAACCCTTCAAGGTGGTGAAGTTCGCAACCGACGTCACCGCCCAGAAGATGAAGGCCGCCGACAATGACGGCCAGCTCGCCGCGATCCAGAAGTCGCAGGCGGTGATCGAATTCAACATGGACGGCACGATCCGCACCGCGAACGAGAATTTCCTGAAGGCGATGGGCTATTCGCTGGCCGAGATCAAGGGCAAGCATCACTCCACGTTCGTCGAGCCGAACGAGAAGAATTCGACCGGCTACCGCCAGTTCTGGGAAACCCTCAACCGGGGTGAATACCAGGCCGCCGAATACAAGCGGATCGCCAAGGGCGGACGCGAGGTCTGGATCCAGGCGTCCTACAACCCGATCTTCGACCTCAACGGCAAGCCCTTCAAGGTGGTGAAATACGCCACTGATACCACTGCCCTGGCGATCGGCCGCAAGAAGGCCGAGAACGCGCGCGGGTTGATCGACGCTGTCGCGGCAGGCAGCGAAGAGATGAGTGCATCGATCCGCGAGATTTCAGAAACGATGGCGAAGTCGCGCGAGAATTCCAAGGTAGCGACGACGCGGGTCGAGTCCGCAGACCATCAGGCCCAGAAACTGGCTACGGCGGCGCAGGCCATGACCGGCATCGTCGAGATGATCTCCGGCATCACCAGCCAGATCAACCTGCTCGCGCTCAACGCCACGATCGAATCGGCCCGCGCCGGCGAAGCCGGCCGCGGCTTCGCCGTGGTTGCCTCCGAGGTGAAGAACCTCGCCAACCAGGCCAAGCAGGCCACCGACACGATCACCTCGGAAATCGACGCGCTGAACACCATCTCCGGCGACGTCGCGAGTTCGCTGACCGCGATCAAGGTCGCGATCGCCAGCGTCAGCGAGTTCATCTCCTCGACCGCCGCGGCGGTCGAGGAACAGAGCGCCGTGACCGCGGACATGTCGGCAAACATGCAGCGCGCTGCGGCGGAGTTGTCTTAAGGCTCTCGTCGGATCGATCTGCCTCGCGTTTTCCAAGGCCCTGCATCAGACGATGCCGGGCCTTGATGTCATCTGAAGTCCTTCTTGCCGAGAGGAAAGCGCGGTAATAGACGCTGGCTGTGATGAGACCGCCGCTCCGAGCAGAAGGACAGACCCGCAGATGCCGTCATCTCAATCCCAAGTCGCCCTCGTCACCGGAGCCGCACGCGGCATTGGACTTGCGACGGCGAAGAAGTTCCTCGCCGAGGGTTGGCGTGTCGCACTGCTCGATATCGAGGGCGATTTGCTCACCGAGGCCGTCGCCGAGATCGGCAAGGACGACGACACACTGGCATTGACTTGCGATGTTTCGGACGCGACGGCAGTCGGTGCCGCGATGAAGTCGGTCGAGCAGCGTTTCGGCCGGCTCGATGCCCTGGTCAACAATGCGGGCATCGCGGTGTTCGCGCCGCTGATGGAGACATCGGAAGCCGACTGGCGCCGCGTGCTCGAGGTCAATCTCACCGGCCCGTTTCTCTGCACCAAGGCGGCCGTGCCGCTGATGCGCGACAGCAATGGCGGGGCCATCGTCAACATCACCTCGATCTCCGCGGTGCGCGCCTCGACCCTGCGCTCGGCCTACGGCACCAGCAAGGCCGGACTGGCACATCTCACCAAGCAGCTCGCGGTCGAGCTCGCCGCGCTCAACATCCGCGTCAACGCCGTCGCGCCGGGGCCGGTCGACACCGCGATGGCAAAGCAGGTGCACACCAAGGAAATCCGCGCCGACTATCACGACGCCATCCCGCTCAATCGCTACGGTCTGGAGGAGGAACTCGCGGACGCGATCTACTTCCTCTGCTCGGGAAACGCGAGCTACATCACCGGCCAAATTTTGGCCGTCGATGGCGGTTTCGATGCGGCGGGTATCGGCCTGCCGACGCTGCGCGGCGAGCGGCGCAATGGGTGAATCCGTGCAGGGTAGCTAACCCTGCGACATCGAATGTGGAGAGTACGATGCAACGCGTTGCCATTGCCTGGACTCTCGCAGCCGCCCTGCTCGTCTCCACGCCCGCGTCAGCCGAAATCCGCATCATCCAGAGTCCCGGCGGACAGGTCGGACCATTCCTCGATCTGTTCGAGAAGGTCCGCGCAAGCGGCGAACGCGTGGTGATCGACGGGCCCTGCCTGTCGGCCTGCACGCTGGTGCTCAGCATCGTGCCGGGCGAACGGATCTGCGTCACCCGGCGCGCCGTGCTCGGATTCCATGCCGCGCGTTCGGTCGACCGACGCGGGCGCTTCTATGCGGAACCGGAAGCATCCGAAGCCGTGCTGGAGGCCTATCCCGGCCCGATCCGCGACTGGATCAGCCGGCGCGGCGGCCTCACCTCACGACTGCTCTTGTTGAAGGGGCGTGACCTCGCCGCGATCTATCCACGCTGCCGATGAGGAACAGGCGGATGCCGCGATTGCGCGCCACAATCGTGGCCGAGATCGCCATCGCAAGCGTCAGTTCCGCTCGCCCGTCACCTCGCGACCCAAGTCGCGCGATGCGCTAGAAGAAACCTCGGAGAGTCTGCGTGAGCTCCAGGCTCGCGCAAATGAGCATTCCCCAAAGTGCAAAGTTGATTTGTAGCGCCGCCGCCATCGGTCGCTCCCTTCCAAGTGACGTCCACCCCAGTTTGTAACTTTTATGAAGAGATCATTAGCGGATTCCGGCGCGGCGTGCACAGCCTAATATTGCGCCAGTTGTTGTGCGTTGCGATCCGCTTCATTTCACGAAGCGGCCTCACTGCTCGCGCAATGTCGTGCGAATCGACACTTCGTATTCGTTCATGCCGTCATTTCTTTTGGGTTCCATTTGACCGACGCAATGCAAGACCTCCCAGGCGGAGTTCGCATGGCGCGTAGAGCACCGAAAGTCCGGCATGATACGACACGTCTTCGTCTTACTCAGCTTTTGCGCCGTGCTCATGGGATGCGCGGCCGCGCCGGCGCAAGAGCGTCGTCCGATCGCATGGGACGGCCTCGGACAGGATCCGAACCGGCCGCCCGTCACCAAGCGGCGCGTCACCGATCGCGCACCCGGGTCGATTGATCCCAATCAGGAGCGCGAAAAGGTGCTCGCGACGTTGCGCCCCTATTCCGACGCGTGGTGGGCGGTCCGCGACGAGATCGAAGCCGAGAACGACAGGCAGATCGGCTCGAAGCTCCTGATTTGCCGCGCTTGCGTGACGCACGCGCCGAGCGAGGACGTGACCGGATCAATCCGCTGACTAGCTTCCTCTCTACGAGCGGAGAGAGGAAGCCGCAACGGAGCGTAGGCTCACATGCCTTCAGCCGGGCAGTTCACCATCCAGGGAATGCCGAACTTGTCGACGCACATGCCAAAGCCCTTGGCCCAGAAGGTCTTGCTGAACGGCATGGTAACAGTTCCGCCGTCGGCGAGTGCCTTGAACTTCCGCTCGCCTTCCGCGGGGTCCGCGACCGTGAGCGAGATCGAAAAGCCTTGCGGCTTGTGAAAATGCTCGGCCGTCGTGTCGGAGGCCATCAGCACGCCGCCGCCGGGCAGCGTCATTCGCGCATGCATGATGGTCTTCTCGCGGCCGGGCGGCCCAGGGGGCATATCCGATGGCGGCGCGTCCGAGAGGCGCATCATGGCGTCGATCGTGCCACCGAGAGCCTTGGCGTAATAGTTGAACGCCGCTTCGCAGGTGTCCTGATAGAACAGATAGGTACTCAGCATCGTTTCTCTCCTCTTCGCTTCTTTCCGGCGACCGCCGGCCTTACTTCTCGGTCAGCTTCTTGAGACTGGCGAGGCCGACCTCGAAATCCTTACCGATCATGGTGTCCATGTTGATGAAGACCTGCATCACCTTGGACATGAAGGGCGCCGGACCGTACATCGCCCACGTGACGAGTGTGGCATCGCCTTGCGGCACAAAGGTGAACTCGGCGGTGTTGTGGCCTTCAAAGGGCCGTTCGAAATCGAGCTTGATGCGCAGTTTTGACGACGCGTTCGCCTCGAGAATTTCCATATGGCCGGCGCCGACGTTGTTGTCGCCGTCCCAGGCATAGGTCGCGCCCTTCCCTGCCGCAGTTCCCCCGTAGGTCCGCTTCATGGCGGGATCGCGGTTCTCATAGGGTGACCAGCCGGTCCAGAAGTGGAAATCGGAGACTAGCGGATAGATCGCGTCGGCCGGCGCCTTCAGCGCAAGCGAGCGCTCGACACGAAACGTATCGGGTTTGGTCAGAGCGAAGACGAGGATGCCGGCGATCCCGATCGCGAGCACGACAGCAACAATGGCAATAGCTTTCAGCATGGATAGCTCCCTGGATACGGGATTAAGACGAAGGGGAACGGCGGGGGCCGACATGTGGCGGAACGATTTTTTCGATCGTCACTTCGCCTTCGCACCCTGCCGGGCACCGCCACCCTTCGGCTGGCTATCCCGGATCAGGCGATCGATGTGCATGCGGATGTGGGCGGCTTCCGCCGACGTATTGGCGAGCGCAATGGCACGGTCGAAGGCGACCCGGGCTTCGTCATTGCGGCCGAGCTGCATCAGGAAGGCGCCGCGCACGCCGTAGAAGTGGAAATAGTTGGCGAGTTTCGGCGCCAGCGGCTCGATCAAATCGAGCGCGGCTTGCGGCCCGCCCACCTTGCAGACCGCAACCGCGCGGTTGAGCGTCACCACCGGCGAAGGCTGCACCACTTCGAGCGCGCCGTAGAGCAAATCGATCTGGGCCCAGTCGGTCTCTTCAGGCGTTGCCGCACGCGCATGCAATGCGGCGATCGCGGCTTGGATCTGGTACGGACCGCTGCGCCGGTGACGCATCGCCTTGTCGATCAGCGCGAGGCCCTCCGCGATCATGGTGCGATTCCACAGCGAACGGTCCTGGTCATCCAGCAGGATCAACGAGCCATCTTCGGCAAAACGCGCGGCGCTGCGGGCGTGCTGCAACAGGATCAGAGCCGTCAGGCCCATGATCTCCGGCTCGCTCTGGAACAAGCGCAGCAGCAACCGTGCCAGCCGGATGGCTTCCTCGCATAGTGGTTTGCGGATCTCTGCAGTGTCGCCGCTCGCCGAATAGCCTTCGTTGAAGATCAGATAGATCATCGCGGCAACGCCGGCGAGCCGCTCCGAGCGCTCGATTGCGCCGGGCGTCTCGAATGGCGTCCCGGCTTCGGCGACCTTGGCCTTGGCGCGGGTGATACGCTGCTCCATCGCGGCGTCCGAGACCAGGAAGGCACGCGCGATCTGCTTCACCGTGAGGCCGGAGACGATGCGCAGCGCCAGCGCGATCTGCTGCGTCGCCGGCAGCTGCGGATGGCAGCAGATGAACATCAGCCGCAAAATGTCGTCGCGGTAGTGCGAGCCGTCGAGCCGCTCGGCGAGCGCGCCTTCGGCGTCGTCGAGATCGGAGATCGCCTGATCGTCCTCCGGCAGAGGCTGCTGCTTGCGGGTGCGGCGCACCTCGTCGATGGCGACGTTCCGGCCGACCATGATCAGCCAGGCTGCGGGATCACGCGGCGGCCCGTTCTGCGGCCAGGTCTTCAGCGCGCGCAGGCAGGCGTTCTGGAAGGCCTCTTCGGCGGTATCGAGGTCGCGGAAATAGCGCAGCAACGCGCCCACCGCCTGCGGACGCGCCGAGGTCAGCGCGGTCTCGATCCAGGCGGTCTCGGTGTCGCTCACGCCGAAATTCCTCCGGGCCTGAACACGCCGACCGGGCGCACCTCATAGGCGCCGCCGGGATTGGCGGCGCCAAGGTCGCGCGCGACGTCGAGCGCCTCGTCGAGATTCTTGCAGTCGACGATGTAGAAGCCGAGCAGTTGCTCCTTGGTCTCGGCATAAGGGCCGTCGATCACCAGCGGCGGGTCTTCCTTGCGCAAGGTCGCCGCCGCGGTGGTCGGCAGCAGCCGCGCCACCGGGCCAAGCCGCCCCTGCTGGGTGAGCTTCTCCTGCACCACGGCGAGCTTCTTCATCACGGCCTCGTCCTGGTCCTTGCTCCAGGAGCCGACGAAGTCCTCGTCATGATAGCAAAGGATCGCATAAAGCATGGGCAGCACCTTCCCTGAACGCTTGTTCTAAAGACGATCCACTATGCCCCGCCCCGACAGGGCTGCGGAAAAAAACTGCAAGAAAAATCCGGCAGATCGTGTCAAGGAGGGCCCTGAAAAGCGGAACCTCATGAGGCACTTCGAATGACCGTGGGTACACTGGCCGTCCTGATCAACAGCACGCAGCAGAACTGGCTGCCGGAGCGCTGGAAGGCCCGGTTCGATGCGGTGTACGGTGGCCGCCGCGTGGTGCTGCTGCCGGATGCCTCCCTCGATCCAGCCGAGGTGCATTATGCCGCGGTGTGGAAGCCGGCACCGGGCGACCTCGGCTCCTTCCCCAATCTGCGGGCCATCTTCAATCTCGGTGCCGGCGTCGATGCGCTGATGGCGGACAAGAGCCTGCCGAACGTGCCGCTGGTGCGCGTGGCCGTGCCTGATCTCACCAACCGCATGACCGAATATGTCGTGCTGCATGTGCTGATGCACCATCGCCAGGAGATCTATTTGCGCGACTCGCAGTGCGCCAAACGCTGGGCACCGCTTTATCAGTGGCCGGCGAGCGCCGTGACCGTCGGCGTGATGGGACTGGGCACGCTCGGTGCCGACGCGGCCGATGTGCTGCGACGGCTCGGCTTCCGCGTCGCCGGCTGGAGCCGTAGCCCGCGCACGATCGAGGGCGTCGAGTGCTTCCATGGCACGAGCGGAATGGATGCGTTCCTGCGCAAGACCGACATTCTGGTGTCGCTGCTGCCGCTGACGCCGGACACACACGGCATTCTCAATCGCGATGTCTTCGCCAAGCTCAACCGCACCAGCCCGCTCGGCGCGCCGGTTCTCATCAATGCCGGTCGCGGCGGCCTGCAGAACGAAGCCGACATTTTGGCCTGCCTCGACGACGGTACGCTGGGCGGGGCCTCGCTCGACGTCTTCGTCCAGGAACCGCAGCCCGCGGACAGCCGGTTCTGGACCCATCCGAAGGTGGTGCTGACTCCCCACAACGCCGCCGACACCGATGCGGATGCGATCTCGGCCTATGTCGCCGAGCAGATCGCGCGGTTCGAGGCGGGCGGCGCGTTGGAGAATGTGGTGGATCGCGGGCGGGGGTATTAGGCCGAAGGTGGCCGCCTCACTCTCGGAGTCGTCCTGGCGAAAGCCAGGACCCATTACCCCAAGCGTTTGTTGCGGCACGCAGTTGGTCACTCCGAGTCCTCGCCAAACCAGATTCGGTGGCTATGGGTCCTGGCTTTCGCCAGGACGACGTCGGAGTTTTTGGTTCCCACCGTCCGTCTTGCAACCAGCTACAATCCCCACGCCCGCCTCGTTCACCCTCTCTTAGCGAGAAGTTGATAGGCATTGTTAATCAATGCTCAACGAACGAGTCGGACATGCGCTCTCCCCTCGGCCTTAGGATGCGGATCACCGTCGCGCTGGCGCTGACGGCGGCGGCGACTGCGCTGATTGCCGTTCTCGGCGCGATGTGGATCATCGCAGGGATCATCGACCGCGCCGACCAGCGGGAACTGCGCAGCCACTATGATGCGCTGCTGTCGCGGATCGCCGAAGAATCCCACCGTGCCGCCGCCATGAGCGCGGTCGTGGCCGCGATGCCGGCGACACAGGAGGCGATGGCCAAGCAGGATCGCGAAGCGCTGGTGCGCCTGTTCGGACCAGTGTTCGCCGCCACCAAATCGGAGTACGGCGTCGAGCAGTTCCAGTTCCATACGCCGCCCGCGACGTCGTTCCTGCGCGTGCACCAGCCGGCGAAGTTCGGCGACGACCTCTCGAGCTTCCGCAAGACCGTCGTCGACGCCAACCAGGAACACAAGGTCGTCGTCGGCCTGGAAGGCGGTCTCGCCGGGCTCGGCATCCGCGGCGTGGTGCCGATCGCGCAAGCCGGGAAGCACCTCGGCTCGGTGGAATTCGGCCTGACCTTCGGTCAGTCCTTCCTCGACGACTTCAAGGCCAACCGTCATGTCGACATCGCCTTCCATCTCGCCGATGGCACAGGCTTCAAGCTGTTCGGCGGCACGCTGAAGGGCAAGAGCTTCTTCGATACGGCCGACTATGGCCGTGCCGCCGGCGGCGATTTCAACGTGAAGCAAGCCAAGCTCGACGCGACGCCTATCGCCGCGCTGCTCGGGCCGATCAAGGATTTCTCCGGAAAGTCGCTCGGCGTCGTCGAACTGGTGATGGATAACGCCGACTACGTCGCTTCCGCCGACCGCGCCTGGATACTCGCAATTGGCATTGCCGCCATCGGGCTGATCCTTGCCGCGATCGTCGGTTATCTCATCGCCCGCAGCATCTCGCGGCCGATCATCTCCATTACCAGCGTTATGCGCGAGCTCGCGGACGGCCGGCTCGACGTCGTCGTTCCCGAAAGCAAAGCCAATGACGAAGTCGGCGCGATGGTGAAGGCGGTCGCCGTGTTCCGCGACAACGCTGTGAATTTCAGCAGGCTCCAGGCCGACCAGCTCGAGGCCAAAGCGCAATCCGAGGCGGAGAAGCGGCGCGCCTTCGCTGCGCTCGCCGACAATTTCGAGGCCAGCATCCGCGACGTCGTCACCACGGTCTCCGCAGCCGCCGTCGAGATGGAGCACACGGCGCGCTCGATGTCCGATATCGTCGAACAGTCGCGCAGCCGAACCCGCGCGGTGTCGTCGGCCTCGGCACTGGCCTCGGAGAACGTGCAGACGGTGGCGGCTGCCGCGGAAGAATTGTCCTCATCGATGACCGAGATCAGCCGGAGACTGGCGCATGCGACCGAGGTGGTGGGCAAGGCCGCGAGCGACGGGCAGGCGTCGAACGCGCGCGTCCAGAGCCTCGCGGACGCCGCGCAAAAGATCGGCGACGTCGTATCCTTCATCAGCGGCATCGCGGGACAAACCAATCTGCTCGCGCTCAATGCCACGATCGAGGCCGCGCGCGCGGGCGAAGCCGGCCGCGGCTTTGCGGTGGTCGCCTCCGAGGTCAAGGCGCTCGCGACCCAGACCGCGAAGGCGACGGAAGAAATCGGCGCGCAGGTGACCGCGGTTCAGGGCGAGACCACTGGTGCGGTCAATGGCATCCAGTCGATCTGCGCGACGATTCAGCAAGTCGACGAAATCTCCGCCGCGATTGCGGCTGCCGTCGGCCAGCAGGGCACGGCGACCCAGGAGATCGCGCAGAACGTCCAGCAGGCCGCAGCACGTACCGGCGAGGTCTCGCAGAACATCGCCGGCGTCACCGACGGCATCGCCGCGACCGGCACCGCGGCTGAAGAGGTGCTGGTCTCGGCGATCGAACTGTCGAAGCAGTCGCAGCGCCTGCGCGACGAGGTGGATCGCTTCCTCGCGCAGATTCGGGCGGCGTAGTTCGGCGACGGTTAAGGCTTAGCGCCCACCATCACGTCGATCGCCCCCTTCACGATCGCCTCCAGCTCCTTGCGCGGCACGCGCGCGCGGGAGCGGATGGCGATGGTGTGGATGGTGGCTGAGGCGAGTTGCGCCAGCGCGGCAGGATCGGCGCTATCGGGCAGTTCGCCCTTCTCGATGGCGCGGCGGAAGCAAAGAGCGAACGCCTTGTCGAGCTCAGTAAGGCCCTCGATCACCATGGCGCGAATCTCGGGATCGGCAACGGCTTCGGAGGCCGCCGTCACCACCGTAAAGCAGCCGCGCGGACCGGTCTCACCGTCGAGATAGATTTTCAGCGCAGCAGCATAGATGCGCTCCAGCCGCTGACGCACCGGCATCTCCTGGCGAAAGATCTCGACCATCGATGCGCGCGCGTCCTCGCGGTAGCGCTGGTAGCTCTTGATGTAGAGCTCGCGCTTGTCGCCGAAGGCGCCGTAAAGGCTCGGCCGGTTCATGCCGGTGGCTTCGCTGAGATCGTCGAGCGAGGTCGCGGCAAAGCCCTGCTTGCGGAAGAGATCGAGCGCCTTGCCGAGCGCGATCTCGGGCTCGTAGGCGCGCGGACGGCCGCGGCGCTTAGGTTCGTTGGCAGCAGTTGGCGGCTTTGATTTTTGTACCATTTCGCAAAATAATCCTTGACCGCCTCTATACTATGCAAGATGGTACAAAAATCAATCTGGCCAGGTTGAGCGACACTCACAACGAGGAATTGCCCAAGGAGGCTACAGATGGATCTTTATTTTCAGCCGCTCGCCTGTTCGATGGCGACCCGCGTCGCGTTGTACGAGGCTGGCGCAGATGCGAACTTCTTCGAAGTCGATTCTCCGACCAAGACCGTGTTGAAGGACGGCTCCGACTTCCGCGCCGTCAACCCGATCGGCCTGGTGCCGACGCTGCGCACCGACGAGGGCGTGGTGCTGACCGAGAACGCCGCGATCCTGCAATACGTCGCCGACCGCTTTCCCCAATCCGGACTCGGCGCAACCGCAGGCATCGATCGTACGCGGTTGCATCAATGGCTCTGCTTCATCGGCACCGAGCTGCATAAGGGCCTGTTCATCCCCGTGCTCGACCGCAAGGCGCCGCAGGAGATGAAGGCCTACGTGCTGGAGAAGAACCTGTCGCGGCTCGACTATCTCGACAACTACCTGAAGGGTCGCGAGTTCCTGCTCGACCATTTCAGCGTAGCCGACGCCTATCTCGTCACCGTGATCAACTGGACCATGGCGACGCCGCCGATCGAGCTTGCGAAATGGCCGAACGTGAAGGCGTATTACGAGCGCCTGCGTCAGCGGCCGTCGATCGCGAAAGCGGTCGCGGAGGAGTTCGAGCTCTACAAGGCCGAGCAGGCGCGGAAGAAGGCCGCCGCGTAAGGCACTCATCAAGACATCGTCCCGGCCCTTTGGCCCGGGACGATTTTTGTCTAAGCCTCAGCGCGCGTAGCCATACACCGCGGCCGCGTTGTCCGCCGACACAAGCCCGCTCTCGACATCGTCCTTGACCGCGGCGCGATCGCGCTCGCTCGGTGCGCCGATGCCAGCGCCGCCGGGCGTGTGCACCACCAGCCGGTCGTCTGGCGGCACCTGCTGGAAGCCCTTGCCGCGCAGCTTCTTGCCGGATTTCAAACCGACATAGCCGGCCTCGCCGTTCTTGCCGCCATCACGCCCGCGCGGCGGATGATCGATGCGGTCGAACGCTGCCAGGATGTCGAACGGCGCATCGACGCCGCTGCCGACTTCGATGATCTGGCCGAGGCCGCCTCGCGTGCGCCCTGCTCCGCCGGAATCCGGACGCAGCTCCTTGCGCCAGAAGATCAGCGGTGTCTGCGTCTCCGCGATCTCCACCGGCGTGCCGCGCACGCCGCTTGGGTAAGCCGTCGCTGACAATCCATCTTTCGCAAAACGCGCTCCGGTGCCACCATTGGATGTCACCGCCATCGAGAACCCGTAATTGCCGCCGACGCCGGAACGGGTCTGGCCGCGCACGTTGAGATTCCACAGGCACGAGGTGCCTTCGGCCGGCACGCGCTCCGGGATGATCTGGCGCAGGCAGCCGAACACGACATCGGGCAGCATCTGGCCGATGATGTGACGCGAAGCGACCGGCGCGGGCTTGGGCGCATTCAGGATCGCGCCCGCAGGCGCCGACACGGTCAACGGCGAGAGTGAGCCGGCATTGTTCGGGATCTGCGAGGCGACGACACAGCCGAGACCGAACACCGTATAGGCCGTGGTGTAGGACAAGGGCACGTTGATGCCGAACCTGGAAGCGACAGAGGTGCCGTCGAAATCGACGTGGATGCCCTCGTCCGAGATCGTCAGCGTCGCCGCCAGCGTCACCGGCGCGTCATAGCCGTCGACCACCATGCTGTTGCGCCATGTGCCCTTCGGCAGTTTCGCGATCTCGGCGAGCACAGCCTCGCGCGAGCGGTCGCAGATGTAATCACCGAGCTCGTCGAGCGCATCGATGCCGAACTCGGTCATCATCTCGACCAGGCGTTCGCAACCGACGTCGTTGCAGCCGGCCAGCGAATAGGTGTCGCCCTCCGTATCGATCGGCAGCCGCGTGTTGGTGCGGATCATCGCCATCAGCGTCTCGTTGACGACGCCCTGATCGATCAGCTTCAGCATGGGGATGTAGAGCCCCTCCATGAACACGTCGGTTGCATCAGGGCCGAAGCCGATGCCGCCGATGTCCATGAGATGGCTGGTGCAGGAGAACAGCGCAACGACCTTGCCGTCCTTGAAGCAGGGCGTGGTGACGACGAAGTCGTTGAGATGGCCGGTGCCCATCCAGGGATCGTTGGTGATGTAGGCGTCGCCTTCCTTCATCGTCTCCAGCGGGAAATGATTGATGAAGTGCTTGACCGATTCCGCCATCGAGTTGACGTGGCCGGGCGTGCCGGTCACCGCCTGCGCCAGCATCCGTCCCTTGAGGTCGAACACGCCGGCCGAAAGGTCGCCGCATTCGCGCACGATCGGGCTGAACGCAGTCCGCAGCAGCACCTGCCCCTGCTCCTCGACCACGGCGATCAGCCGGTGCCACATGATCTGGAGATCGATCAGGCTCGTGCCTTTTGCCTTGCTCATGATCAGGCTGCCTTTCGTTCCATGACGATGCTGCCCGCACCGTCGATATGTGCGTCAAAACTGGTCGAGACGAAGGTGGAGGTCTCGTCCTCGGCGATGACGGCGGGACCCGAAATCGTCGCGCCGGGCGCCATGTCCTCACGGCGATAGAGCGGGATCTCGATGACTTCGCCTGCCCTTCCGTCGAAGAATTTTCGGCTGCCGGAGGCTTTGCCCGCGGGCTTGCGCGTCACGGCGGGGACAACAGATGGATTACGCGCCTCCGTCGTAGCGAGCACCGACCAGCTCAGTACCTCGATCGCAGCGCCCGGGATCGGACGCTCGAACATCGCGGAATAATCTGCCTCGAACTTCTGGCGCAGGCCGGCGAGATCGGCAGACGTCAGCGGCCGGTTCGGCAACTCGACAGTGATCTCGTGGCCCTGGCCGACATAGCGCATGAAGGCGGCCCGGCGCTCGCGCACCGGCGCACCGGCAGCGCCAGGCTCGACCAGCGCGCGGGCCTCAGTCGCCATCTCCTGAAGCAGTTCAGAAACCGCGCCCGTGTCGAAATCGTCGAGCCGGACGTGACGGCTGCGCACGAGTTCATAGGCAATGGGCGCCGCAAGGAAGCCGACTGCCGAGCCGACGCCGGCATTCGACGGCACGATCACCCTGGACACGCCGATCTTCTCCGCGACACGCGCCGCATGCAGGGGCGCCGCACCGCCAAACGCGATCAGCGTATGCTGACCAACGATCTCGCCGCGCTCAACCGCGTGCACACGCGCCGCGCTCGCCATGTTCTCGCAGACGACTTCGTGCACCGCATAAGCCGCGGTTTCCGCCGACAGGCCCAGCGGCTCGCCGACGCTGCTCAGCAGAGCCTTTTTCGACAGCTCCGGGTCGAGCTTGATCGTGCCGCCCGCAAAGGCGTCGGGATCGATCATGCCGAGCGCGACGTCCGCATCGGTCACCGCAGGACGCAGACCGCCACGGCCATAGCAGGCAGGGCCCGGCTCCGACGAGGCGCTCTCCGGACCGACTGTGACGCGCTTCATCGCATCGACATGGGCGATCGAGCCGCCACCGGCGCCGATCTCGACCATCTCGATCACGGGGATGCGCACGGGCAGACCGGAGCCCTTGAGGAAGCGCGCCGCGCGATCGACCTCGAACACGCGCGAGGTTTCGGGATGATATTTTTCGATGAGGCAGATCTTTGCGGTCGTGCCGCCCATGTCGAAGGACAGCACCTTGCTCTCGCCAAGACGCGCGGCGATCTGCGCCGAGAAGATCGCGCCGCCGGCAGGACCCGACTCGACGAGACGCACAGGAAAGCGTCGCGCCGTCTCGATCGAGGTTACGCCGCCACCCGACGTGACGAGATAGATAGCACCGCGATACTGCTCGACCTGCAGGGCATCGGACATACGCGCGAGATAGCCGTCGATCAGGGGCTGCACATAAGCGTTCGCAACCGCCGTCGAGGTGCGCTCATATTCGCGGATTTCCGGGCATACCGCCGAGGACACCGTCACTGATATGCCCGGCACCTCCTCACTGATGATAGCACCCGCGCGGCGTTCGTGATCAGGATTAGCGTAGGAGTGCAGGAAGGCGATCGCGACACTCTCGACCTTTAACTCGCGCAATTTCGGCGCGAGCGCGCGCACCGCGGCTTCGTCCAGCGGCAGGCGAACAGCGCCATGGGCATCGATACGCTCGGGCACGGTGAAGCGCAGGCTACGCGGCGCCAGCGGCTTCGGCTTGTCGATGGAGAGATCGTATTGGTCGTAGCGGCTCTCGGTGCCGATGTCGAGCACGTCACGAAAGCCATCGGTGGCAATCAGCGCGGTCTTGGCGCCGCGCCGCTCGATGATGGCGTTGGTCGCGAGCGTGGTGCCGTGAATGAAGACGTCGATGTCGCTGATATGCGCATGCGCATCGGTGAGAATGAGACGCATTCCGTCCAGCACCGCCTGTTCGGGCCGCTGTGGTGTCGTCAGCACCTTGCGGGTTTTGCGCACCTCGCCCACGTCGAGCACGATGTCGGTGAACGTGCCACCGATATCAACGGCAAGCCGCACCTCAGCTCCTTCAAGCATTCCAAAATTCTCCGGCTGGCCGTCAAGACCAAGGGCAAAAATGCAGCAATTTCCGTGCCATCGAGCATGCGAAAGCGCCACGCCGAGCCATTCTGCTTGGCACCTCTGCAATAGGCAAGACGTGTTGGCGCGGCGTCAGATCAGAGCAGGAATGCAAGCGCCGCCTCGCAGCGCTCCTCGACCTTGAGCGTCAGGAGTTCATCGGCGCGTGTGCGCCCGAGATTGACCGCAGCGATCGGAATCTGCCGCTGGGCCGCAGCCTGCACGAATCGGAAACCGGAATAGACCATCAGCGACGAACCGACGATCAGCATCGCGTCGGCCTGGGCCAGATGATCCTGCGCTGTGGCGACGACGTCGCGCGGGACGTTCTCGCCGAAGAACACGACGTCGGGCTTGAGGGTGCCGCCGCAGGCCTCGCAGGCCGGCACTGTGAACGACGAAAAATCTGCATGCTCGAGATCGGCGTCACCGTCGGGTGCATCGGCCGCGTCAAGCGTCAGCCATTCCGCATTGGCGCGACCAAGCGCATCCTGGAATTCGTTGCGCGGTGTCCTGGCGCCGCAGCCCATGCAGCGGACCAGATCGAGCCGACCATGCAGATCGATCACCTGCCGGTGGCCGGCGGATTGATGCAGCCGGTCGACATTCTGGGTCAGCAGCATCTCGCAACGCCCAACGGCCTCGAGCCGGGCGAGCGCATGATGCGCATCGTTCGGTCTTGCCTGACCGAACCGCCGCCAGCCGATCAGGCTGCGGGCCCAATAGCGCTGGCGCGTATGCTCTTCGGACATGAACGCCTGGAAATTGACCGGCTGGGTCCGCTTCCAATTGCCGTGGCTGTCGCGATAGTCGGGAATACCGGAATTGGTGCTGCAGCCGGCGCCGGTCAGCACGAACAGACGCTCGTGCCGGTCGACGAATTCCTGGAGCGGGTGGTTTGCCAGCGGAGCATTTGCCATGGGCGCAGATGTAGTCTGCTCTGGTCACTTTTTCCAGATCACCTGTTTGCCAGATCACCTGCGCTCGGGCAGCTCGAAGCTGGCGACCAGCTTCACAAGCTCGCTCTGCCGCGCCGTCCTGGTCTCGCGGAAGACGAGCACATCACCCATCAGACCTTGCTGGGACCGACGTCATGCTTGTGCTTGTGAAGAAATCGAGCGATCTGCCCACGAAGTGCCGCTGTTTCCAGCAATGTTCCGACCGATCCGGCGGTGTCGAATATCTCCCGCTGCATCGCCGTCGGCAAAGAATTCCATTGCATGATGACGGCCGCGCCGAGACAGCGCAAAACATGCTCCTCCTCCGTGGCGAGGGCAGCGCCGCGCGATCGCTCCGCCTCCCCGGCGTTGACTGCATCCACATAATTGTCCGCTAGGACCTGCTCATTGTCCGCGCGCAAAGCAAGACTATCCTGCAGTTTCTCGAATTTTCGGGTATCGTCCTTATCGGACGAACTCCTGGCCAATTCGCCGTACGCTGCCGCTTTTGCACGATACTGTAGAAATTTAAACATGTCCGCGGACCGTTCCGTCGCGAAGGGAGATTTCGACGGCGTCGTCATTTTGCTTGCGTTGCTTGGATGCCGAGAAATACGCGAGGATTTCGGCGGCGTTTCCGAGCATCGCGGCGCTGCCATTGCCGCCGCGCGCTTGTCTCCTGATGGCATCTCGTGAGCTCTACCAAGGGCGTCGATCGCCTTCGAATTGAGCTCGCAAGCCAACGACGACTGACCCGAATCCAATGAGCTGTTCGCCTGATCCGCTGGCGACGGCGCGCCGAAGGCGACTACCATTGAACGAGCAACGAGACGGCGACCAACAGCACAAAGAACACCGGTAGCAGTACCGGAGGTACGAGCCACGCACGAAGATTGAATCCAGGGGAATCTGACATATAGACCGCCTCTTGGTCGCGGCGGGAGCCATGGCTCTCAGTCACCGATAACAGCCGAGGGGCGCGCGGTGATGTCCTTGATATAACGACTTTCCGCCGAATAGCGAGGCTCGGCAAAAACTATTTGTCACGATAAGCATCGAACCGGGTTGTAACCCGGTTGTCAGATCATCATTTGAAGCAAGCGCAAACGCTCGTTCTACCGTCTCTTCCTTCACCGAAGGGCTATCCGGCGCCGGCTTTTGTCGGCGTATCGATGAAGCGTCCGTGTTCTTGACCTAGCCGGGTGTCGCACCTCAACGTGCCGGATTCAAACGGCGTAAAATACGGCGCCCGGCACCTAAAATTTGATCGGCCCGAACCATGATTGATTTTCCAAATCACAGCCGCTCCTATGACCGAACACGGCGCGCCGTGCGGTTCTGGGGACACGACAGCGCCATCGAGGCCTCGTTCTTCATAGATGAGGGCGCATTGAAGCGGCTCCAGCCGAACGGTGATTCCAACGAATTGGGCTTTCTGAACGCGTTTGATTCCCACCGCGACCTGATATGTGCCGCCGCCGCCAGGGCGTATGTCCGCGGCAGCAGAGGCTCTTACAATCTGGTCGCGGGAGATTTTTGAGCGATCCGCTCGGGCGTCGCTTGAATTGTCGGTCCCGGCGCTGAGTTCGCGATCTAGCTCGCCCAGTTGTCGCGGAATTCGGGGAACAGCGTCAGACCGCCACAGGCATAAATGGTCTGCCCGGTGATGTAGCTGGCGTCATCGGATGCGAGGAAGGCGAACACGGCGGCCATCTCTTCCGGCGTACCGACGCGGCCGAGCGGAATGTGGCTGGTGACGTCGCCACGCTTCTCGGCGTCGCCGGTCCAGGCCGCGTTGATCGGCGTGTCGATGGCGCCGGGGCCAACCGCATTGACGCGAATGCCGCGGCCGGCGAATTCGAGCGCCAGCGTGCGCGTCAGATTAGCCATGCCGCCCTTGCTGATGGAATAGGCGAGATAGCCAGGCTTCGGAATGATCTGGTGAACGCTGGAGCAGTTGATGATGCTGCCGCCTCCACCGCGGGCAACGAAATGCGCCAGCGCCTTCTGTGCGCAGAGCACGGCGCCGTTGAGGTTCACGTCGATGATGCGACGATAGGTTTCGATGTCGAGCGCCTCGCTGGGCGACTCCCTTTGAAAGCCGGCATTGTTGACGAGACAGTCGAGACGCTTCCAGCGCGCCAGCACCGTCTCGAACATCGCGGCGACCTCCTGCTCATTGCTGACGTCGGCCTTGACGATGACATGGTCGAGCTTGCCGTGGCCGCGATCATTCGATCCGGTCCTTGCCAGCGCGAGCGTCTCCTCGGCTCGCTCTGGGTGATCGATATAGTTGATGGCGACGGTCGCGCCTTCCTGGGCAAGCCGGACGGCAACAGCACGGCCGATGCCCTGGGAGGCACCGGTCACCAGCGCGAATCGGCCATTGAGGCGTGAAGGAAAGGTCGTTGATTCAGACTGAGGCATAAGCATTCTCCGGATGCGTCATCATGGACGGAACCGGCTTTTTGTTCCACCCCGCGGACGCATCCCTGGGATTCATTCCGCGCGGCGCGCGATCGGCGACGTGAGGATTTGATACAGGATAATCGCGCCAAAGGTCGCCGTGCCGATTCCGCCGAGCGTGAACGCGCCGAATTTGAGCGTGAGATCGCCGGCGCCCGCCGTCAGTGCCACCGCGACGGTGATCAGATTCGCCGGATTGGCGAAGTCGACCTTGTTCTCGACCCAGATCCGGCCCGCCATCGCCGCGATCAATCCGAACAGCACGATCGAGAGGCCGCCGATGACGGGACCCGGTATCGATAGAATCAGCGCGCCGAATTTCGGCGAGAAGCCGAGCAGGATCGACACCGTCGCAGCGAAGGCAAACAACAGGGTCGAATAGACCTTCGTCGCCGCCATCACGCCAATATTCTCGGCATAGGTGGTGACGCCCGTGCCGCCACCTGAGGCCGCCACGATCGTCGCAAGGCTGTCGGCGAACAGCGCGCGGCCGAGATAGCCATCGAGGCTCCGGCCCGTCATGGCGCCGACGGCCTTGATGTGACCGAGGTTCTCGGCGACGAGAATGACCGCAACTGGCGCGATCAGGAAAATGGCATCGGCCTTGAAAGTCGGCGTGGTGAAGTTCGGCAGGCCGAACCACGGCGCGGCCGAGAGCTGCGTAAAGTCGATCGGCTTGCCGAAGCCGAGGCCGTTTGCGAACAGCAGGTACAGCAGATATCCGCCGATCGCACCGAGGATGATCGGTAGCCGTCGCCACAGGCCGGGGGCCGCAACGGAGACGACGCCGATCATCAGAACCGTCGCGAGCCCGATCCAGGTCTCGAACGCATTCGCGCTCACCGCCTTGACCGCGACGGGCGCGAGGTTAAGACCAATTGCAGCGACCACGGCGCCGGTGACGGCCGGCGGCATCAGGCGCTCGACCCAGCCTGTGCCCGACCACATCACGATCAGCGCGATCACCCCGTAGAGCACGCCGGCGCCGACGATGCCGCCCAGCGCAACGGAGATGTTCGGATTCGGCCCCTGCCCGGCATAGCCGGTGGCGGCGAGGACGACGGCGATGAAGGCAAAGCTCGAGCCGAGATAGCTCGGCACGCGGCCGGCAACGATGACGAAGAAGATCAGCGTGCCGATGCCGGAGAACAGGACCGCAACATTGGGATCGAATCCCATCAGCAGCGGCGCGATGATCGTCGACCCCGACATTGCGACGCAATGCTGGAGACCGGAGACGATGGTCTGGCTCCATGACAACCGCTCCTCCGGCATGATCACGCCCGAGGTCTTCAGCTTCCAGCGCGGAAAATAGCCGTGTGCGCGCTCGTCCGAGCTTGTTGCGTTTGACATGTTCCCCCCGTTTGCGGTGCAGCGATTGATCTTCGTGCGATCCGACAAAAACGTGATTGTTGCCTATACCGACATCATCACATGATGTGAATCATGCAAGAACAATACGTGCCCGGGCTCAACTTATGACACAGATTGCGATCCAGCCAGCCGTCCGCCGTCGGCACCAGCCCTGGTACAAGATCCTCTACGTCCAGGTTCTGATCGCGATCGCCTTCGGCGTGATCATCGGCTACTTCTATCCGGACCTCGGCAAGGCACTCAAGCCGCTCGGCGACGGGTTCATCGCGCTGATCAAGATGATGATCGCGCCTGTCATCTTCTGTACCGTCGTGCACGGCATCTCCTCGATGGGCGACCTCAAGCGCGTCGGCCGGGTTGGATTGAAGTCGCTGATCTATTTCGAGACCGTCTCGACCGTCGCGCTCGCCATCGGCCTCCTGGTCGGCGAGATCCTCCAACCCGGCCACGGCTTCAACATCGACCCCGCCACCATCGATCCGAAATCCGTGGCGACTTATGTCAGCAAGGCGCACGAAGACGGCATCGTCGCCCATCTGATGGCGATCATCCCGGACAGCTATGTGGGTGCGATCGCGCGCGGCGATCTCTTGCAGGTGCTGCTGGTCTCGATCCTGTCGGGCTTTGCCATCGCCTTTCTCGGCAAGGCCGGCGAACCCGTCGCGGAAGCAATCGACAAGGTCGCAAAGATGTTCTTCGGCATCATCCGCATCATCGTGCGCGTGGCGCCGATCGGCGCCTTCGGCGCGATGGCGTTTACCGTCGGCGCCTACGGCCTCGGCTCGCTGCTCAACCTCGCCGCCCTGATAGGCACGTTCTATCTGACCAGCATCCTGTTCGTGTTGATCGTGCTGGGCTCGATCGCGCGGCTGGCCGGCTTCTCCATCGTTCGATTCATCGCCTATATCAAGGACGAGCTCTTGATCGTGCTCGGCACCTCATCGTCGGAAACGGTGCTGCCACAGATGATCCAGAAGATGGAGCATCTCGGCGCTTCGCGCTCCGTGGTCGGCCTCGTGATTCCGACCGGCTACAGCTTCAACCTCGACGGCACCAACATCTATATGACGCTGGCGACGCTATTCCTGGCGCAGGCGACCAATACGCACCTGACCATCTGGCAGGAGCTCGGCATTTTGGGCATCGCGATGATCACGTCGAAGGGCGCCTCCGGCGTGACCGGCGCGGGCTTCATCACGCTTGCCGCGACGCTGTCGATCGTGCCCGACATTCCGATCCAGTCGATCGCGATCCTGGTCGGCATCGACAAGTTCATGAGCGAGTGCCGCGCACTGACCAACCTGATCGGCAACGGCGTCGCCTGCGTCGTGATCAGCATCTCGGAAGGCGAGCTCGATCGCGAGGCGCTGCACGAAACCATGGCGCATCCGCTGGAGATGGGTGAAGCTCTGGAGCCTGGTGGAACCGCGTAGAGCAGCAACGTGAAAATCGACAGCAGATCCGGCCCGGTTCCGTTGCGGTAGTTTCCCGGAGTATCAAATTCGTAGGACTGGAGTCACAACACCAGCGTTGGGATCACGCATTGATACTCATCCATTCCACCCGACGCGCTGGGGGCAGAGCGTCGGGTTTTTGAAGAATTGTCACCAGGATTTGCCGAGCGGGATCAGATGATCCCGCCCGTTTGCGCGCAGGACCTCAAACGGTGAGATCGAGCCGACGCGAGATCCCGATCGCCTCCAGGAACGCCTCATCGTGGCTCACGACCAGCAGCGCGCCGTCATAGGCCCGGAGGCCCGCTTCGACGGCTTCGATGGACTCGAGGTCGAGATGATTGGTCGGCTCGTCCAGGATCAGCAGTGACGGCGGCGTCGATCCACCCAGCACGCAGGCAAGCCCCGCACGAAACAACTGTCCGCCGCTGAGACTGCCGACGATTTGCAGGGCCGCATCCGCGCGAAACATGAAGCGCGCCAAAGCGGCATGGCATTCATTCACGCCTGCCTTCGGATTGAGGCGCCTGAAATTGTCGAGGATCGAGACCGCGGGATCGAGCAGGCTGACCTTCTGGTCGAACAGCGCGAAGTCCGGCCTGACCCGCAACGCGCCCGAGACGGGACGCAGTTCGCCGGCGATAAGCTTCAGCAGCGTCGTCTTGCCGGAACCGTTGGGGCCGACAATCGCGACGCGCTCCGGACCGACGATGGAGAGCGACAGATCGCGCAGGATCGGCTGCTCCAGTTGATAGCCGGCACTGACGCGGTCTAGCCAAACCACCTCCCGCCCCGCCGGCAATTGCGTCGAGGGCAATTTCACGGAGAGCGGCTGAAGGATCTCGATCCGCCGGCGCGCGGTATCGACCGCATCAAGCGCCTCCGCGCGGCGCTTTTCGGAGACCTGCGCGTTCTTGCCGCCACTGTCCTCGCTGCGATCCCTGCGCGCGCCGGCCAGGATCCGCGGCATGTCACCCTTGGCGCGCTTCGCCCGTCCGCCGCTGTCCTTGCGCGCCTTGCGTTCGGCCGCCTCCTGCGCCTTGGCGTCGATCTCCGAGAGATGCTTCTCGGCATGCGTGAGGTCGTGCCTGATGGCTGCGAGCTCGACGGCTTTCTGCGCGCGATAGCCGCTCCAGTTGCCGCCGTAGCGCGCGGCACCGAGCGAGTTCAGCTCGACAATGGCGTCCATCGTTTCGAGCAGCGCGCGGTCATGGCTGACGATGATCGCGCCGCCACGCCAGGCGGCCAGCAGATCGATCACGGCATGGCGCCCGTCCCGATCGAGATTATTGGTGGGCTCGTCCAGCAGCAGGAAGTCTGGCTGCGTGAACAACAGCGCGGCGAGACGAACGCGCGTGACCTGCCCACCCGACAAACGGTCCAATTCCGTGTCGGGCACGATGTCGAATCCAACGCGAGCAAGGGCGGATTCGAGCCGCGCCTCGAGCGTCCAGTCGACCTCATTGACCTCCTCGGCCGAGGCATCGCCGCGCCCGGCACGGCGCAACAGATCCAGGGCATCGCGCACGCCGAAGAGGTCAACGACCGTCGCGCCGGTGCGCAGTTGGGCGTCCTGACACAGGAGCCCGACGGTGCCGTTGACGATCGCGCGGCCTGACTGCGGAGCGTGCTGGCCCGCGATCGCGGCGAGCAGCGTCGTCTTGCCGACGCCATTGCGGCCGACGAGACCGGCGCGTTCCGCGCCGAAGGTCAGATCGATGTTGGAGAGGAGTGAACGGCCGTCAGGCGTGGACAGCGACAGGTTCGACAGGATGATTGAAGCAGGCATGGAATTCCCCGTGAGCAATGCGGATGGGCGTTGCGGTCGGGGTAAAATCCATGGCTGCTGATATCCTTGATGAGAGCTGTTAATTAGCCGTGCTGGAGCGAGAGATCAAGCCGCGCCTTGACGCAAACGGCTTCTACGCCGCCAGCCTGTCGAACTGAACCTTGCCCGCCTTCATCACCAGCGGGATGTGCTCGCCCTGACCGAGCAGGCACGAGATATCACGCAGCGGGTTGCCGTCGACCACCAGCACATCGGCGAGTGCGTCGGGCACGATACGGCCGAGCTTGCCCTCCATGCCGAGCACCTCGGCCCCGATCAATGTCGCGCTGGCGATGACCTCGCGTGCGCCCAGAATTTCGGCGCGGATGCGGAACTCGTCGCTCTGGAGGCGCTGCGAAGGTCCGAGCAGATCGCTGCCATAACCCATCTTCACGCCGGCCTTGCGATAGATCTCGAGCGAGCGAAGGCCGGCATCGCGGACGTCGGCGATCTTGGCGACGCTCGCCGCCGGCAGGCCGTATTGCGCACCCTCATTGGCGAGCGCCTCGTAGGTGATGAGAGTCGGGACCACATAGGCGCCCTTCTCGGCCATCAGGCGCGCGGTCGGCTCGTCGACGAGATTGCCGTGCTCGATGGTGCGCACGCCGCAACGAACCGCGCGCGCGATGGCCGGCGCCGTATAGGCATGGGCAAGCACATAGGTCTGCCGGCCCTGCGCCTCGTCGACGATGGCGCGGATCTCGTCCTCGGAGTAGCCGAAGGCGCCGACCGGATCGGTCGGAGAGGCGACGCCGCCGGACGCCATGATCTTGATCTGGTCGGCGCCCATCTGCAGCTCTTCGCGCACCGCTTTGCGCACGGCATCAACGCCGTCGGCAACGCGCGACAGTGCACCGACGCGCACGCAGCAGGGACAAACAGAATCGCTGGTCAGAAAGTCCGACCGAGCGCGCCCGTCGCCGTGCCCGCCTGTCTGGCTGAGCGCGCGGCCGGAGACAAACAGCCGGGGGCCGTCGGTGAGGCCCGTCTCGATGGCCTGCTTCATCGCGTCGCCGGCGCCGCCGGCGTCGCGGACAGTCGTGAAGCCTCGCCGCAGCATGCCTTTGAGAATCAGCGTCGAACGCAGCGTCACCAGGACGTTCGGCATTTTCGCCTGCGCCGCCAGGTTAAGCTCGATCGCGATCGTATGGACATGAAGATCAATGAGTCCAGGCATCAACGTCTTGCCCTTCAGATCGATGGTTCGATCTGCGGTGGCCTGGATCGGTCGATCCGAGACCTCCTTGATCAAGGTATCCTCGACCAGCACGTCATGGCCCATCAGCAATTCCGGCTGGAGCGGATCGAGCAGAGCGGCGTTCTTGAAGAGGATGCTGGTCATGGCGGTTTCCTGTCAGGCCTGCGCCGGCGCAAGCAGCGCCGGCAATGCGAGCTGCGCAAAAGGCAAAGACACCGCAACATCGTCTTCACCGTACCAGTGCGCTTCGTGGAGCAGATTGAGCGAGCCGAGTGTGCGTCCGCGCCAGCGTACGGGCGTGTTGAGGACACTCGCACAGCCGAGCGAGGCGATCAGTTCGTGATCCGGAAACACGGCGCGCAAATCCGCCTCCGTGCGGCCGATATAGGCTTCGCCGCGATCGAGCACGGCTTCGGTCCAAGGCCCCGGCGCCAGGCGCTTGCGTCCTCCCGTGGGATAGGGTCCGGGAAGGTTGGAATAGATCCGCGCGGCTTCGCCGGTCTCCCCGTCGTAAGCCAGGATCGTGAACAACTTGTGCCCGATCGCCGACTTCAGGGCGCCATCGAGCGCGGCAAACAGCGCGCTTGGCTGATCCTCCTCGCCCTGTGCCGCCGCAACGGCGCAGAGCAAGGGATCGGCCTTTGGTCTCGTACGCATCATACAACCTCGCCTGCCGCGATCTCTTCCAGTGAGCGGCCCCGGGTCGGCACGCCCATCAAGACGACGGTGACCGCTCCCAACAGCAGCACAGTTGTCGTGACGCCGAACACGCCGGCGAAGCCGAAATTGGGATAGAGATAGCCGACCAGGATCGGCGAGACGATCGCGCCAATACGGCCGATCGCGGAGGCAAGCCCGGCGCCGGTGGTCCTGATCGGCGTCGGAAACACTTCGGCAGTGTAGGCATAAACGCCCGCATAGGTGCCGTTCATGAACAGTGACAGCAAAATCCCTGCGAACATGATGTGCTGCTCAGTCTGCGCGAAGGCGAGACCGAGCGCACTGATGCCACCAAGCACCATGTAGGTCGCAATCGTCGCCTGCCGGCCGATGCGCTCGTTGAAATACGCGGCGCTGAAATAGCCGGGAATCTGCGCGCAATAGATCGCGATCGAATAGCCAAAACTCTTGGTGATGCTCATGCCGTTCTGGACCAGGAGGCCCGGGATCCAGACGAAGAAGGAGTAATAGCTGAAGGTGATCGCAAGCCACATGATCCAGGTCATGATGGTGATGCGCGCCTGGCGGGCCGCCAGAAGGGCCGCGAAATTGGCGAGCAGCGTTCCACTGGTCCCGGCAGGCGCAGTGGCTTCGACGACCGGCTGCGGCAGGGCGATGCCCTGGCGCGCAAAGCTTGCCTCGATCTTGTCCAGCACGACTTCGGCTTCCTTCTCCCGGCCGCGGGCCTCTAACCAGCGCGGCGATTCCGGCAGCGCCCGCCGCCACCACAGCAGCATCACGACCGGCACCGCGGTGATCACAAGCACGATGCGCCAGCCATTGTCATAGGAGGGAACGATGAAGTAGCCGAGCAAGGCCGCGGCGACGAAGCCAAAGGAGAAGAAGCCGGCGAGCGCGCCGGTGAAGCTGCCGCGGTAACGCCGCGCGACGAACTCCGCGAGATAGGGCGCGATGATCGCGCTCTCCGCGCCGGTGCCCATGCCGGCGATGATGCGGGCAACGAAGAAGGCCGACCAGCTATCGACCATTGCACTGACGATCGATGCCACACAGTAAAGCGCTAGGGCCGACATCATCACCCTGCGGCGGCCGATCAAATCACCGAGCGTCCCGGCAAATAGGGCGCCGAACAGGAAGCCGATATAGGTGCTGCTGCCGAGCACGCCGATCTCGACGCTCGACAAATTCCATGCCGTGCGCAGCACTGGCAGGATGAAGGCCAGCACCGCCGCGTCCATCGCGTCGAACATGTAACCTAGCCCGCCCATCAACAGCAGGTGCGTGTGGAAGCGTGCGAACGGAAGGCGCTCGATGCGCGCCGATATCATCGACATGAATATCCCCCTCGATCCCGCGGCCGGCACCCGCTTGTCGTTCGGGAGGAAACAATAGACAAGATGACGTTATCGTCATAATTTATAATGGTGATCTAATACATCACTACGGTGAATATCATTGTCCTTCCGCGCGCTCGACCTCAATCTGCTGAAAGTCTTCGAGGCGCTGATGACCGAGGGCAGCGTCACGCGCGCCGCGAGCGTGCTGACGATGACCCAGCCCGCCGTCAGCAATGCGCTCGCGCGCCTGCGTGACGCGCTCGGCGATCCCCTGTTCGTACGATCCGGCACCGGAATCCGTCCCACCCAGCGCGCCGTCGTGCTGTGGGAGCCGATCGGCGAGGCACTGGAAACCGTCCGTAGCGCGCTCGACGAGCAGGTGTTCGATCCTGGCCGCGCGCAGACCGAGTTCAGCCTGTCGATGTCGGATTACGTCGCCTCGCTGGTGATGCCTGATTTGCTGAACCATCTCGGCAACGTCGCGCCCAAAGCCCGCGTCCATACCGTCCCCAACACCATCCTGGACATTGCTGATCAGCTTGAAGACAACCGGGTCGATTGCGTGCTGAGCGTTTACGTCAACGAGGCACAGCAGCCGACAGCCATTCGTTCGCGCTCGCTCTGGACCGTCGACTATGCCTGCTTCATGCGGCGCGACCACCCGCTCGCGGCCCAGAAGCGGCTCAGCACGCGCGCATTCCTGAACGCTGGGCATGTCGACGTGACCTTGGCCGGGAAGCGCGCCCCGACCTATGACCTGTTCCTGGCGTCACGCGGGCTGTCGCGCAATCTGGTCGCGACCGTCAACCATTACAGCGCCGCCTACGAGATTGTTCGGCAATCCGACCTCATCGCCGTGCTGCCGAGCGATCTCCGCTCGCAATCGCGCCACGCGCCGTTCCTGCACGCGATGCCGCTTCCGCTGCGGGCGCCGCCGCGCATCGTCAGCCTGTTCTGGCACCAGCGCAATGACACCGTGCCCGCGCAGCGCTGGCTGCGCGAGACCCTGGTCGGGATGTTCGCAGAATCCGACTGACGGGACCAGCCTAGAACGTAGAGGGATGGAAGCGGTCGATGCCGAGCTCGCTGACGCGCGTCTGGGTGCCGCCATTGACGATCAGCTCCGCCATCACGGCGCCCGCGCCGGGACCGAGCTGGAAGCCGTGCAGCGAGAAGCCGAACTGGTGATAGAGCCCCTGGTGGCGGCTGCTCGGGCCGAACACGGGAATGTCGTCCTTCATCTTGGCCTCGATGCCGGCCCAGGCGCGGACGATGGTGGCGCTGCGCATCACCGGAAACAGCTCGAACACGGTACGCGCGCTGATGGCGAGGCTCTTCCAGTCCAGCACCGTTTCGTTGCGGTCCTGGTATGGCGTCGCCAGATGGCCGCCGCCGATCAGCACGGTACCGTTGGAGAATTGCTTGAAGGAGAGCTTTCGCCCGCGCAGGATCACGACGGGATCGATGAAGTGCGGCACGCGTGAGGTAATCATCAGCATCGGTGCCACGGTCTCGACGGGCACCGGCTCGCCGAGATCGGCGGCGATCTTGCCGGCCCAGGCACCCGCAGCGTTGACCAGCACCGGCGCGGCAAAGGTCTCGGTGTCGACATCGACATGCCAGAGGCCCTCGCTGTGTCGGATGTTGGAGGCGGCCACGCCCTCGCGCACGGTCGCGCCGAGCTGCTCGGCCTTACGACGGAATGCCGTCGTCGTCTGCGCTGGGTTAGCAGCGCCGTCCCGGCGGGAGACGACGCCACCGGGACAGGTCTCGGCGACCGCAGGCACGAGCCGCCGCAACTCAGTCGCGTCGATCAGCTCCTCATGGGTGAAGCCGAGCGCATTGAGCTCGGCGACGCGCGCGCGGCAAACCGCGAGCTCCTCCTCGTTCTCGGCGACCAGCACCTGGCCGTGGCTCTCGAAGCTGCAATCGTCGTCGAGCAGGTCTTTGATTTTCTCCCAGATCCCCATCGAGCGGATCGAGAGCGGGATCTCTGGGATATGCCGCGCGAGCTGGCGGACGCCGCCGGCATTGACGCCGGAGGCGTGGCGGCCGGCATAGTCCTTCTCGATCAGCACCGGCTTCAGGCCGGCGAGGCACAGATGCAGTGTGGTCGAGCATCCGTGGATGCCGCCACCGACGACGATCGCATCCACGTTTGTGGTCATCCGCGCACCACCGCCTTGACGTCGTCTTCCGTTTTCGGGACGGCGGCGAGTTCGGCGAGCGTGATCGGCTTCACCGGCGCACGCAGCCGGTAATAGCCGATCTCCTGCGGAGTCTTAGCCCTCGCCTGCGCCATCAGCTCTGTGACGGTGAGGCCGCAGAGCCGGCCCTGGCACGGGCCCATGCCGGTGCGGCGATAGGCCTTGAGCTGGTTCGGCCCGGTCGCGCCGATCGCAACGGAATCAAGCACGTCCTTGGCGGTCACCTCCTCGCAGCGGCAAACGATGGTGTCGCCGGAGGGAATGCGGAACTGCGGTGCGGGGCGGAAGAGTGTGTCGAGGAAGACGCGGCCACGTTCGGCCTTGGCAAGCTCAGAACGAAGCGTTGCCATCACGGGCAGCTTCGCAGCGGCAGCAGGCGCAAGTGCTTCCACCGCCGCGCGCGCCGCGATGCGACCTCGAACCACGGCGGCATTCGCACCACCGATGCCGGCGCCATCACCGGCGATCGCGATGCCGGCCACCGAGGAATTGCCGTTGGCATCGAGCACGGACGACCAGCACAATTGCAGATCGTCCCATTGATGCTTGATGTCCGCTGACATCGCGAGGTTGACGTTGGGAACGACGCCCTGATGCAACAGCAGCAGGTCTGCCGGAATGGTCTCGCGCTTGCTGCCGGCGACGTAGCTAACGCTGGCAAGCTGGCCTTCTCCGGAGGCAGAAAGCTCGGTGACACCGGAGACGACCTGAACCTTGGCTTTCACCTCGCGCATCATCGACAGGCCCTTGCTGAAGTAGGGCGAGGTCAGGAAGGCGAAGGCGTGAGGCAGTGCAGCGAGATAATTGCCGCGCTCGGTGGTGTCGAGAATGCGGTCGATGCGGCCGCCGAGGCGCAGGATCTGCGCGGCAAGCAGCCAGAGCAACGGCCCCTGCCCCGCGATGACGGTGCGTCCATCAGGCACCAGTGCCGACGACTTCAGCATCGTCTGCGCTGCACCAGCCGTCATCACACCCGGCAGCGTCCATCCGGGAATCGGAAACGGCCGCTCCAGCGCCCCCGTCGCAAGGATCACACGCTTTGCCTTGATGAAGGCAGATGCGCCGCCGATCGAGACCGCGATATCGAGATTCCGATCGAGGCTCCAGACCGTGGCACGTTGGATGACCTCGGCGTTACTAGCGCTCAGCGACTTTACGAGATCGGCGCCGACCCAATAGTCGGCACCGAGCTGATTGCGATCCGTGACCGGTGTCGACGAGATGGCACGGAACACCTGACCGCCGGGCCCAATGTTCTCATCAAGCAGCAGCGTCGACAGGCCGGCTTCAGCCGAAGTCGCTGCGGCCGCAAGGCCTGCAGGCCCGGCGCCGATCACGACGACATCGTATTCCTCACGCTTGGGAGCCACGCTCATCGTCCGATCTCCCGCTTGCCCTTCTGGATTTCGATCTGCATGCCCTCGGCGACCGGCACGAGGCAGCCCTGGCGATTGCCGACGCCGTCGATGGTGACGAGGCAGTCGAAGCACACGCCCATCATGCAGTAGGGCAGACGCGGCGCGCCGCTCACCGCGGTCGAACGCCTTGCGTCCTGACCGGATGCCAACAGTGCCGCGGAAACCGTGTCGCCCTGGCGCGCAGCGACCGCGACGCCGTCGACGAAGATCTGCAGCTGCGGACGCTTGTCCTGTTCGGATCGTCTAAACATGGATGCCTCTTGGCTCCTTGATAATCTTGTCTCTTGAGCATGATCTAATCGGAAAACCGGTTCCCACTTTTCCGGATCATGCTCTAATAGCCGCTATTGTTCGCCGCGCCCGCGCCGCCAAAACGGCTGGCCGAGAACGCACCGACCAACTCCGGCTCGAGCGCGCCCTGCGCAATCATGCGCGCAACATCGAAGGCGTGGTTGGAGGCCAGCGTCACGCCGGAATGGCAGCAAGCGACGAAGGCGCCGGGATGCGTCTCCGACTGGTCGTAGATTGGAAAGCCGTCCTGCGGCATGACGCGGATGCCGGACCAGCTCCTGACCACGTTGAGCCGCGCGAGATGCGGAAACATCCGCTGCGCGCGATCGGCCATCACGCCACTGATTGAAGGTTTCCAGGTGCGATCGTCCAGCTCGTCTTCCTTGCTGTCGCCGATCATCACCGTGCCCTCGTCGGTCTGGCGGATCGTGGTCAACGGATGCGGCAGGAACGGCATGGTGCGCTCGGTCACCACGATCTGGCCGCGGGTCGGGCCCATCGGCGCGTAGAGGCCGACCATCGGCGCCAGCGTCTGGTTGGCATTGCCGGCGGCAAGCACGATCTTGGCGGCGCGGAGCTCACCCTTCGGCGTGGTCAGGCGGAATTCACCGCCGTCCTTGCTGATCGCCGAGACCGGCTGCTCCGGAAGATAGTCGATGCCGAATGCCTTGAAGCCGGTGTGGAAGGCACGGAACGTGCGCAGCGAATTGACGTGACCATCAAGCGGACAATAGCTGCCGCCGGACACCTCCGGCCCGATCAGCGGCAGCGACTTCGTCACCTCGGATGCCGAGAGCATCTCCATCTTGTAGTCGGCCGCACCGGTCTGGTTGTGCATGCGCTTGACCAGTTCGGTGCGCTGGCCGAATTCGTCATCACCGAGCGTCAGATGAAAACCACCGTTCTGCTGCAGGCTGACGTCGAGCCCGGTCTGTTGCTTCAGCTCGGAGGCCAGACGACCCCAGGCTTGGGAAGCCTGCACCGTCCAGACGGTATAGGCCGGCATGCCGAGCCCTTTGCTCTGGACCCAGACCAACGCAAAATTCGCGCGCGAGGCGCGCTTGGTGATGTCGCCTTCGTCGAGCACAGCCACGCTCTTGCCGAGCCGGCCGAGGCCCCAGGCAATGGCAGAGCCGAGCAGTCCGCCGCCGACGACGGCGACGTCATAGTCTTTGGGCATGAGTTCTCCTATCGTCCCGCATCGCCCTTGCCGGCGAGCACGCGGTCGAGCCCGTAGAAGCGATCGAGCAGAATGAGGGCGGTCATGGTCACAGCGATCACGCAGGCCGAGACCGACGTCACCAGCGGATCGATATTGTCCTGGATATAAAGGAACATGCGCACGGGCAACGTCTCGGTGCCGGGCGCCGCGAGGAAGACGGTCATGGTGAGATCGTCGAAGGACTGGATGAAGGCGAGCGCCCAGCCGCTGATGACACCGGGCAGGATCAGCGGCAGCGTCACGCGGCGAAACAGCGTCCAGCCGCCGGCACCGAGCGAGACCGCGGCCATCTCGACCGTGCGGTCCATGCCTGTCGCGGCCGCCAGCGTTAACCGCAACGCGAACGGAAACACGATGATGACGTGGGCGATGATCAGCGCCGCGAAACTGCCGCCGAGGCCGGCCGAGGTGAAGAAGCGCAGGAAGGCGATGCCGAGCACGACATGCGGGATCATCAGCGGCGACAGAAACAGCGCCGCCAGCGCATCACGTCCGCGGAAGCGATAGCGCGCGATCGCGAGCGCTGCGGGGACTGCAAACAGCAGCGCCACGAACGACGACAACGCGCCGAGGCCAAGGCTGACCCAGAAGGCGTGGATGAACTCGGGATAGTTGCCAATCGCCCTGAACCAGCGCAACGAGACCCCGTTGGTCGGCAGCGACAGGAAGCCTTCGGGCGTGAAGGCGACAAGGCACACGACCACGATCGGCGCCACCATGACGATGACGAACACGGTGTGGAAGATCAGCGCGAGCGGGCCGTTCCGTCTCATCGGAACACCTCCGCATAGCGGCGCTCGATCAACGCATTGCTGCCGACGACGATCAGCACCAGCGCGACCAACAGCAGCGTTGCGACCGCCGCACCGAGCGGCCAATTCAGCGTATTGAGGAATTCGTCATAGGCGAGCGTGGCCGCGACCTTGAGCCGACGGCCGCCGATGATCGCGGGCGTCGCGAAGGCGCTGGCGGAGAGCGAGAACACGATGATCGCGCCGGAGAGCACGCCCGGCATGATCTGCGGCATGATGATACGACGAATGATGGTAATGGGGCCGGCGCCCAACGACATCGCGGCATTCTCGATCTGCGGATCGAGCCGCTGTAGCGCCGCCCACACCGAGAGCACCATGAACGGCATCATGACGTGCGCGAGCGCGACGACCATACCAGTTTCGGTGAACATGAAGGGGATAGGCGAGCGGATCGCACCAAGCGACATCAAGAGCTTGTTGACGAGGCCGTTGTTGCCACCAAACAGCAGCGCCCAGCCGAGCGTCCGCGCGACCACGGAGATCAGCAGCGGCCCGAGGATGACCAGCAGGAAGAAGCTCTTCCAGCGACCACTCATGCGGTTGAGGATGTAGGCCTCGGGCGCGCCGAGCACAGCCGTGAGCAATGTCGTCAGGATCGCGATACGAAACGTCCGCCAGAACATTTCTGCGTAATAGGGATCGGTCGCGATCTCCTTCCAGTTCTTCAGGATGAAGACCGGCTCGATGCCCTTGTACTGGCCCCAATCGTGGAACGACAGCATCACGGTCATCGTCAGCGGAATCAGCAGCACGCCGACGAACAGCATCAAGGCAGGCGCCGTCAGCGCCCAGGGCGCACGCGCGTTGCGCTCCTCGGCGGCCGCGCTCATGCGCCAGCCCTCGCGCGCAGGCTCATGTCCTCAGGCCGCCAGGTGAGGCGAACGGCCTCGCCCTCGCCCGGCTGCAGCGTGCCGTCGTTCTGGCGGATCACGATCGCCGGTCCGCACTCGCTGTCGCATTGGAATAGCCAGTGATTGCCCTGGAAAATGCGCGTGATGATCTTGGCGCTGAGGCCGTCATCGCTGAAGCCGATGCGTTCGGGGCGAATGCTCACGGTAACAGCACCGTTCAGGCCAGTTGGCGCCGCAGCGCTCCATGAACCAGCGACGAGCCGCGCCGGTGTGATGGTTCGGTCAATCGTTCCGGCAAAATCATTGGTCTTGCCCAGAAACTGCGAGACGAAGGCCGAGGCCGGCTTCTCGTACGTCTCCTGTGGCGTGCCAATCTGCTCGATCTTGCCTTGGCTCATCACCACGATGCGATCGGAGAGCGACATCGCCTCGTTCTGGTCGTGGGTGACGAGGATGGTGGTGGTGCCGATGGTGCGCTGGATCTGGCGCAGCTCGATCTGCATCTCCTCGCGCAGCTTGGCGTCGAGGTTCGACAGTGGCTCGTCGAGCAGCAGCACGCTCGGCTTGATCACCAGCGCACGCGCCAGAGCGACGCGCTGCTGCTGGCCACCAGACATCCGACGCGGATGGCGGTCCTCGAAGCCGGCAAGCCCCACCATAGCGAGCGCGGCACGCACGCGCTCGACCTTGTCAGCGCGCGGCACGTTGCGCATCTCAAGACCGAACGCGACGTTCTCCGCCGCGGTCATGTGCGGAAACAGCGCGTAGCTCTGGAACACGATGCCGAGCCCGCGTTTGGCCGGGTGGATCGCAGTCAGGTCCTTGTCCTCCAGCCGGATCGCACCGCGCGTGGGATCGAGGAAGCCGGCGATCATCTGCAGCGTCGTGGTCTTGCCGCAGCCGGAGGGGCCGAGGAAGGAAATGAACTCCCCCTTGCCCACCGCGAGACTGAAGTCATCGACGACAGTCTGCGCGCCGAACTGCTTTGCAACCCGATCGAGCTCGAGATAGGCCATGCCGCTGTCTCCGCTGCGACGATCAGCTCAGCGCTCGACCTCGCGGTTCCAGCGTTTGGTCCATTCCTCGCGCTTCTCGTTGATGGTGGTCCAGTCGGGATTATAGAGTTTTGCCGCGCGGTCGCCGATCGGCGCCATCTTGCCGAGTTCCGGCGGCACCTTCAGCGATTTCAGCACCGGGCCGTAACCGTAGTCCTTCAGCATCACGAGCTGGATCTTGGGATCGAGCAGCATCCTGACGAAGCTGGACGCCAGCGGCGAGGCGTTCGGCTTCGTGATCGGACACGCCGTCGTCAGCAGTGTCGCGGCGCCTTCCTTGGGGTAGACGAAGTCGACCGGGAAGCCGGTGTTGGCAAAGCTCTGCACACGGCCCGTGCCCCACACCGCGATCACGGCTTGGCCAGACTGGAACAGCTCGGTCATCTTGCCCGGCGACGGCTCATAGGCGAGCACGTTCGGATTGATCTCTTCCTTGAAGATCTTGAAGCCGGAATCGACGTTGGACTCGCCGCCACCGTTCATCTTCGACAGCATCACCAGCGCTTCGAGACCATAGGTGTTGTTGATCGGCGGGATCACGAGCTGCTTGGCGTATTTCGTGTCCTTCAGATCATTCCACGAGGTCGGCGGCGCCCAGCCTTTCTCGGCGAACACCTTGGTGTTGTACATCAGGCCCGTCGCGACGATGCCGATCGCAACGGCGCGATCATCCTTGAAGCGGGCGGTGTCGTAGAGATCGGCGGCGGGCAGCCCGTCGAGCTTGCCGCAGAAGCCGAGCTGGATCGCCTGGTACATCGGGCCATCATCGACGATGGCGACGTCGATCTGCTGGTTGCCCTTCTGCGCCTGAAGCTTGGCCAGCGTATCGGTGGAATTGCCGGCGACGTACTCGACCTTGACGCCATTCTCCTTCTCGAAGGCCGGGATCACCTCGTCGCGGATCGTCTTCTCGAACGAGCCGCCATAGCCGGCGACGTAAAGCGTCTTTTGCTGGGCGGAGGCGGTCGACGGAATGGCGATAAGCGCTGCGATGCTGACCGCGGTCAGACGGCGAAGAGTCTTCATGGGGTCCGATCTCCATTCTGCCGAAAAAGCGGGCTGTCTCCAGTCCTGATGAAAAAGATCGCAAACCCCGGCTTCCACCGTCCAATGAATAATGGCACCATCTATATGCCGAAATGTTATGAATGGAAATTGGGATGGCGCGGATCAATTCGCGGCAAGTGGAGGCCTTCCGCGCGATGATGCTGACCGGCAGCGTCACCGAGGCGGCGGCGCTGATGACGGTGACGCAACCGGCGGTGAGCCGCTTGCTGCGCGACCTCCAGGCGCTGTTGAAAATGGAGCTGTTCGAGCGGCGCGGCACGGGCCTCGTGCCGACCGCAGCAGCGATGGCGCTCTATACCGAGGTGGAGCGCTCCTTCGTCGGGCTCGAACGCATCACCGCGGCGGCGGAGGAAATCCGCGGACGCCGCACCGGCTCGCTACGGATCGCGGCGCTGCCGGCGCTGTCGAACGGTTATCTGCCGCGGCTCACCGGACATTTCCTGAAGGAAAGGCCGAACCTCAACCTCGCCTTCTTCGGCGTGATCTCGCCGATCGTGGTGGATTGGGTGCTGAACAATCAGTGCGACGTCGGCTTTGCCGAGGTGCCGATCGCGCATTCCGGCCTGCCGAGCCAGAAGCTGCCGGCACCCGCGCGCGTCGCCGTGCTGCCGATGGGCCATCGCCTCGCGGAGAAAGAAGTCCTGGAGCCGCGCGACTTCGAGGGCGAGACGTTCATCTCGCTGTCGGCGGGATCCTCGAGCCGGCACCTCGTCGACCAGATCTTCCACCGTCACGACGTCCGCCGTGTACTGCGCGTGGAAACTGCGCTGTCCGAGATCATGTGCGGCATGGTATCGTCAGGGCTCGGCGTCGCGATCTGCGATCCCTTCACCGCGCAGGAGTTTTCGACACGAGGCGTCGTCGTGCGTCGCTTCCTGCCACGCATCGACTTCGAGTTCTCCGCCGTGTTTCCCGCACAGCGCAGCCCCTCGCCCGTGGCGCTCGATCTGGTCGAGATGATGCGCAAGTCTCTCGCGGAGTTCGAAGCTTAAATTGATAGCTTCGGCCGTGGAAACAGCCCCTCACCCCACCCTCTCCCCGTAAGAACGGGGCGAGGGAGTGAGAGAGTCGCGCGTCCCTCACCCCAGGGGCCAACTGAACGGGCACAGCGCGCCGCGAGTCTTAACCTCTCCCCGCCCTTTCGCGGGGAGAGGTCGGATTGCGAAGCAATCCGGGTGAGGGGCCGGGCACTGTGTTGCCAAGAGCGGACGCTATCCACTCCCAAAGCCAACTCCACCCTCACCCGTTGAACGCGGCCTGCGCCTCCGGCAGGTCCCAGATCTTGCCGATCGCGGCGGTGCCTGCTGCCGTGATCGCCGCTTCGTTCGCGCCGAGATAGCGACCCTCGTCGACCAGCATGCGGCCATCGACCATGACTTGGTCGATATTGGCGCGGTTGGCGAGTGCGATCAGCGCGCGGCGCGGGTCGAACAGCGGCTGCAGATGCGGATGGGTGAGATCGACCACGGTGAGATCGGCGGTCGCGCCCGGCTGGATCCGACCGAGGTCCGGCCGTTTGATCACGTCGGCGGCGACAGCCGTGTTCGCCTCGATCAGCTCCGGCGAGTTGGCGACATCGGCGCGCTGCGACGTTACCTTGGAGATCAGCGAGGCCGCATTGAGTTCGCCGAGCAGATCCATGTTGTAGCCGTCGGTACCGACCACGGTGCGCACGCCGTACTCCGCGAAACGGCTGAACGCCGCGGTGACACCAGCGCGCGCGAACACGCGCGGGCAATTCAGCACGGTCATGCCGCGCGCGGCCATCAGCTTGAGGTCGTCGTCGCTGCTAAACATGCAGTGCGCCGCCATCAGGTCTGGCGCGAGCAGGCCGAGCCAGTCCAGATATTCCGCCGGGGTGCGGCCGCCATAGCGCTTGCCGATGGTCTCGACCTCGGCGCGGCTCTGCGCCATGTGCGTCGTGATGGGCACGCCGAGCTCTCGCGCTCGGGTGGCGCAGGCCTTCAGCAAATCCGGCCCGCAGGTGTCGGTGGCGTGCGGGCTCATAGCGAGGTTGATGCGGCCGTCGCCGCGATTGTTCCAACGCTGATAGAGCGCGTCCCATGTCGCCATGTCGGCGGTACCGTCGTCGCCGGAATAGCGGACCACACCATCGGCTCCGGCCTTGGCGTCCGACGTCGAGAACAGATACGGCGCGCCGTAGAAGCGGATGCCCATCTCTTCTGCAGCGTCGAACATTTCGGGGATCGAGTTGCGGAACGGCTCCATCACCGTGGTGGCGCCGCCCTTGAGGAGCTGGAGGATGCCGAGCCGCGCGACCGCCAGGCGCTCTTCCGCCGACAGCATTTCAGCACCGCGTTTGGTCAGCGGCAGCAGCACCGTATAGACGATGCTCTGGTTGTTCTTGCGGCCGTTGCCGTCCTCACTGTGGCTGCGCGCCACGGCCTCGGAAAAGCAGTGATTGTGCAGGTTCAACAGGCCCGGCAGAACGAAGCGGCCCGGACGGTCGTAGACCTGATCCGCGCCAGGCTTGTCGCGGGTGATCGCGGCAATCTTCTTGCCTTCGACCAGGACCCAATGGTCGCGCAACACATCCTGCGCGCCGTCTTTGCGTGACAGCACGTAGCTGCCGAAGATTGCTGTGGTGCTCATGTGGGGCGTACGTTCCAGAACACGGCGGTGCCGTCGAGAATGCCGGTGTCGTAGACCATGAAGCCGTGGTTTCGCGACACCTGTGCGGTCGAGTAGATGGGATTGACAAAGGCGAGATCGATGACGGGGATGAAGCGCGTGGACTGGGATTCGCCGCGCACGAGGCCCGGCAGCGACATTGCTGGCACTGTTGCAGCAGCCTCGAGGAGCGAGCGGCGAGAGATGGGCATTCCAAGAGGCTCCTCAAGAGACTTTACGTATTCAACAAGACCGCGCCGATTGCAGCCGCGACCGCCTGCTGCGCGGGCTCAACAACGGGAACGCCGATCGCTTCAGCAATCGCCGCACGGTGCGAGGCCATCCCCGCACAGCCCATCACCACGACATCGGCGTGGCGTTGGCTGACCAGCGCGCGACCGGCCTCGATCAGGCGTCCGCGGATGTCCGCGCCCGCAGTCTCCGCCGCACTCGCGCCGACCGACCAGCTTCCGGCATAACGGCTGTCGACGCCCATCACCCGTGCCATCCGCTGCTGACGACGGATACTCGACGGCGACAGCGCGATCACACCGAAACGCTCCCCCAGCATCAGCGCGCGAAAGATGCCGCATTCGGCGATGCCCATCACCGGGCGACCACCGGCGGCCTCACGCACCGCGTGCAGGCCGGGATCGCTGAAGCAGGCGAGCACGAACGCATCCGCATCGTCGCGCGTGACGCGATTGACCAGCGGCATGACGACGCTATCGGCGTCGCGCTGCGAACTGATGCCGGGCGGTCCCTCGGCAAGACCGACCACCTCGATCTCCGGCCCGCCTGAGATGCGCAGCGGCGCCACCGCATCGTCGATCGCCGCCGTCACCGACGCAGACGAATTGGGGTTGATGACGAGGATACGGCGACGGATCATGGCAAGGCTCAATGGCATGGCTCAACGGTTGGCGGCCTCGTGGCGCAGGAAGTTCTCGGCAATCTTCTCGCCGGTCGTGATCCACACATCCGGGCACGATTTCGCGTAGGTCAGGAACTCACGCAGCAGACGCAGCCGCATCGGACGGCCACTGCATTGCGGGTGCAGCACGGTGGTCACCATCGCACCCCAGTCTCTGATTTCGTCGAGCTCGTCCTTCCAGATCGAGAGCACGTGCTCCTTGGGGAAGATCGAGCGCGGGCTGAAGCGCGCGGAGAGACCGTGCATCCAGTCGTCATAGCTCGCGGTCACCGGCAGCTCGATCGTGCCGGGCTTACCGTCAGCCAGACGATGGCGATAGGGCCGCACGTCGTCGCGGAACGAGGACGTGTAGACAATGCCGTGACGCACGAGCGCAACACGCAGCTCCTCGGTGAATTCGCCGTAAGGAGCCCTGTAGCCGGTCGGCTTTACACCAAGCCGGCGCTTCAGCGCCTCGAAGCCGCGCTCCAGCTCCTCCTCGATCCAGGGATCGCCGGGATCGGGCAACAGATGGTGATAGCCGTGATGACCGATCTCATGGCCGGCCTTGAGGATGGATTCGGCCATCGCCGGATGCGCGTCGACCGACCATCCCGTGACGAAGAAGGTCGCCTTGAGATCAAGCTGGTCGAGCAACTCCAGCAGCTTCGGCGTGCCGACGCGCGCCTCATAGCCGCCATAACTCATGGTGATGAGCCGCTGCGCATGCATCGCGTCCTTGCTGGTCCACGCGGTCTCCGCGTCGACGTCGAACGACAGGAACATCGCCGATGTGTACGGCTTGGGCCACGGATATTCCGGCGCGGGATCCGCCGTATTGGCTGGGGTGAGCGGGATACTCTGGAGTGCCTTACTGTCCAGCATTGATGGTCGCCTTTTCTATTCCGTTGTCGTTCAGTTTCCATTTCGCCAGCAGCGTACGGTAGGTGCCATCGGCGATCAGCGCGTCAAGCGCCTCGACGATCGCCTGCTGCAACGCCTTTTCCTTGACCGGCAGCGCAATGCCGGTGAACTGCGTTGCGAAGGGATCGCCGACCGGAGCATAAGCACCCGGCTCCTGGTCCATCAGATAGGGCAGTGTCTCGTTGCCCTGCACGGCGCCGTCGATACGACCCTGCCTGAGCTGCGTGCGCGCATCGGCCGAGCCGTCCGTACCCACGAACTGGATCGGATTGCCGCCGCAATTTTTCTGACTCCATTTGTCGATCTCGGTCGGAAACATGGTACGGCGGCTGGCGCCGACCTTCTTTCCGCACAGTGCCGCCATATCCTTGAACTCGGATGCGCGCGATTGCTGCACGAAGAATTTGGGGCCGCTGCGCAGATAGTCGACGAAGGAAGCAATCTCGTGGCGGCTCGCATAGTCGGTGAAGCCGGACAAGATGGCATCAACCCGGCCCGTCGAAATCGACGGCATGAACTCGGCGAAGCTGGTCTCGGTCCATTCGATCTTGACGCCGAGCTTGCGCCCGAGTGCCTCGCCAAGATCGACGTCGAAGCCCGACAGCGCGTTGGTGGCGGGATCGCGGAACTCCATCGGCGGATAGTTCGGCACCAGCGCCACCTTGAGGCTGCCGCGTTTGGCGATGTCAGGTGGCAGCTCGATGGCCATCGCAGAAGCTGTCATGGCCCCCAAAAACGCCGCCGCAACCAAAACTCTCTTCATCGATACGCCCCCATTTCAGATGACTGCCGAAAGAAATGCCTTGGTGCGCTCCTCGCGCGGCGCGCCCAGCACCTCCGAGGCGCGGCCCTGCTCGACGATCGCGCCCTGGTCCATGTAGACGACGCGGTCGGCAACCTCGCGGGCGAAGCCGAGCTCGTGCGTCACCACCATCATGGTCATGCCGCTCTTCGCGAGCTCTTTCATCACCGCAAGGACCTCGCCGACCAGCTCCGGATCGAGCGCGCTGGTGGGCTCGTCGAACAGCATCAGCATCGGCTTCATCGCGAGTGCGCGCGCAATCGCAACGCGCTGCTGCTGGCCGCCGGAGAGTTGCGCAGGATATGAATCCGCTTTGGCCGACAGGCCTACGCGCCGCAACAGTTCGAGCGCCTCGGCGCGCACCTCATCGGCTTTACGACCCTGCACCTGGAGCGGGCCCTCGATGATGTTTTCCAGCGCGGTCTTGTGCGGAAACAAATTGAAGCGCTGGAACACCATGCCGGTCTTCAGCCGCTGCCGCCCGATCTCGCGCTCGCCGAGGCGATGCAGCCTCCCGTTCTGTTCGCGCACGCCAAGCAACTCGCCATCGAGCCAGATGCCGCCGCTATCGATGATTGCGAGCTGATTGATGCAGCGGAGCAGCGTGGTCTTGCCCGAGCCGGAAGCGCCGATCAGACACATCACCTCGCCGGGCCAGACGTCGAGCGAGACGCTTTTGAGAGCCTGGAACTCTCCGAAGTTCTTGCTGACGGAGCGGATCGCGACGAGGGGCTTTGTCATCGCGCAACCCGCAAGGTGCCGCGCGCAAAACGGCGTTCGAGCAGCATCTGCAGTGGCGTCAGGATCGACACCACGAGCAGGTACCAGAGCCCGGCGACGATCAGGAGTTCGATCACGCGCGAATTGGCGTAATAGATGTTCTCGGCGTTGTGCAGAACTTCCGGATACTGGATCACGCTCGCGAGCGAGGTCGCCTTCACCATCCCGATGAACTCGTTGCCGAGCGGCGGAATCACGACGCGCATGGCCTGCGGCAGGATGATCCGGCGCAGCGCGCGCAGCCGGCCCATGCCGATCGCCTGCGCCGCCTCGTATTGCCCGATGTCGACCGACAGCATCCCGGCACGCATCACCTCGGAGGTGTAGGCGCCCTGGTTTATACCAAGCCCGAGCAGCGCCGCCAGGAACGGCGTCATGACATCGACGGCGCGCGCGCTCCACAGGCCGGGGATGCCGATGGTCGGAAACACCAGCGCGAGGTTGAACCACAACAGCAATTGCAGGATCAGCGGCGTGCCGCGGAACAGCCAGGTGTAGCCGCCGGCGACCGTCTTCAGCACCGGATTGGGCGACAGCCGCATGATCGCGACGACGATGCCGAGAAAAATGCCAAGCGCCATCGCCAGCACCGCCATCACCATGGTGTTGACGATGCCTTCGAGGATCACCTTTGCGGTGATGAAGCGGCTGACATAGGACCATTCGATCTGGCCATTGGCAAACGCGCGCACAATCGCCGCCAGCACCAGAACGATCAGGGCTGCGCCGATCCATCGAAGCCAATGCGGCTCGCGCGCGATCCGCATTCCCGACAGATCGGGAAAACCTCCCGCGAGTGCCGGCGCGGGCTTCATTGCGGCGCCGCGTTCAGCATGGGCTGGGTGACCGCATTGCCGCCCAGGGCCCATTTGTCGAGAATGGCCTTGTAGGAACCATCGGCGATCATCGCAGTGAGCTTCTCGGTCACGACTTCACGGAGCGCGGCATCGTCCTTGCGAAACATGATGCCCTGATAGCCGATGGTCAACTGCGCGCCGATGACGCGATATTTGTTGGGCTCCTGCGTCTGTGCATAAGGCAGTGTCTCGCTGCCCTGCACCGCGGCGTCGATGCGGCCTTGCTTGAGCTGATTGCGAACGTCGATCGAGTTCTCGCCAGGCACATATTGAATGGCCGCCTTGCCCGCCGTCTCGCAATTCTGCTTGCTCCATTTCTCGATCTCGGCCGGGAAGCTGGTGCTGCGGGTGGTGCCGACCTTCCTGCCACAGAGATCGGTGGCGGCTTTCGCCTCGCTCTCGGCCATCACGAAGAACTGCGGACCGGTCGTGAGGTAATCGACAAAATCAGCGGTTTCGCGCCGGGAGGCGCGGTCCGAAATGCCGGAGATGATGAAATCGGCACGCTTGGTCTGGAGCGACGGGATCAGCTCGGCGAACGGCGTTTCGCTCCAGACGATCTTGAGGTCACCGAGCCGCTTGGCGAGCTCATTGGCCAGATCAATGTCGAGCCCGACCAGCTCGTTGCTGGCGGGATCGCGATACTCCATCGGCGCGTAGGTAGAGTTGACCGTGAGCTTCAGCGTACCCGCCTGCTTGATTTCAGTGGGAAGCTCGGCGGCCTGCGCTGACGTCACGGCGGCCAGTGCTGTAAAGGCGAGGAAATACGAGAGGCGTCTCATGTCAGCTCCTTTGCCAACCTTGTTGCTTTACTGATCTCTTCCTTTGACCATCCGTTGCCAGCGACGTGCCAAAATCAATCCGCGTCAAGCACGGCTGGCTCGATGACGCCGGCGCGCTCGGTGATCACCCGGTATTGCTCGGGCCGCCGGTGGGCGGCGAAATTGAACATCTTGTCCTTGCCCTGGCGGCAGAGGTCGAGATCGATATCAGCGACGATCACCTCGTCGGCTAGCGTCGCCGCCTGTGCGACAATACGCCCGTTGGGATCAACGATGCAGGAGCCGCCGATGAGGCCCGAACCGTCCTCGTCGCCGGCCTTGGCGACCGAGATCGCCCAAGTGGCGTTCATGTAGGCGTTGGCCTGCGTCACCAGCGTCGAATGGAAGGTGCGCAAGGAGGCGTCTTCGGTAGTCCCGCCGTTGGGATCATAGGCGGCCGAATTGTAGCCGATGCAGACGAGCTCGACGCCTTGCAGGCCGAGCACGCGCCAGGATTCCGGCCAGCGGCGATCGTTGCAGATCATCATGCCCATGATCGCATGCGCCCAGGCAGAGCCGGCACGGAAGGCGGGAAAGCCGAGATCGCCATATTCGAAGTAGCGCTTCTCGAGCTGCTGGTAGCGCGCGCCCTCACGCGGCTCGACCGTACCAGGCAGATGCACCTTGCGGTAACGGCCGAGAATTTCGCCATCGCGATCGACCAGAATGGCGCAATTGTAACGACGGCCGTCCGGGGTCAGCTCGGCATAACCGACATAGAAGCCGACGCGTAGCGCCCGCGCACGATCGAACAGCTTTGCCACGGCCGGGTTCGGCATGCCGTGCTCGAAATAGTGGTCGAGCGCGTCGCCCTCCAGCAGCCAGCGCGGAAAGAAGGTGGTGAAGGCGAGTTCGGGAAACACCACGAGGCTGGCACCGCGGCTCGCTGCGTCCTCCAGCAAGGCCAGCATCCGCGATAGCGTGTGCTCGCGCGGATCGGCTTTTTGCGTTGGCCCCATCTGGGCTGCGGCAGCACGAAGGACACGAACCAAGACTGCCTCCAATCTGTGCGCAATGCTGCCCCAATGGGCGAATGAACCCTTTGATCCAACATGCAAATCCGCAAGCATTAGGCGCAAACGGGGCTACAAAAGCAATTCATCGTGCTATGATGTTTTGGCCCAGAGTATAACCGACAGTGATATGAACCTGCGCCAGCTCGAGATCCTGCGTGCCGTCATCCGCCACCGCACCACAGTGGCGGCGGCCGACGAGCTGGCACTGTCGCAGCCCGCGATCAGCAACGCGCTGAAGACGATGGAGGCGCAGGCGGGCTTCGCGCTGTTCGAGCGCGTCAACAACCGGCTGTTTCCGACCGCGGAAGCCATGGCGCTCTACAAGGAGAGCGAAGCGATCTTTGCGCTGCACGCGAAGCTCGAGAACCGCGTCCGCGATCTGCGCGAGAACCGCGCCGGGCATCTTGCCATCGTGGCGACGCCGCCGCTCGCCTACAGTATCATTCCCCCCGCGCTGTCAGGCTTCCTGCGCCGCCGCCCGGAGACGCGCGTGTTCTTCGATGTGCGTCGCTATGAGGGCATCATTGAGGGCGTGCTCAGCCGCGTCGCCGAGCTCGGCTTCGCGCTCGGACTGACGCATCATCCCGGCATCGCGCATGAGGTGGTGCACACCGGCGAGATGGTCTGCGTGCTGCCGCCGCAGCATCCGCTGGCCGACAAGCCGGTGATCTCGGCCGCGGATCTCTCTGGCCTCCCCTTTATCGGGCTCGAGCGCGGCACCCGGCTTGGCGAAGCCGTGCGCGACAGCTTTGCGCGCGCGGGCGCGCCGTTTCAGCCGACGGTCGAGGTACGCTATTGCAATACGGCCTGCGTGCTCGTGAGCGCCGGCGTCGGTGCCTCGGTCGTCGATCCCTTCTCGCCGCGACAGAATGGCGGCCACGGCCTCGTCGTGCGGCCGTTTACGCCAACAACGCACGCCGTCGCCTACATGCTATGGTCGGAAGCGGAACCGCTGTCGCGCCTGGCCAAGGCCTTTCTCGGCGAGATCCGCAAGGAGAGTGCGCTGCTGGAGAGCACAGCACCACACCAGCAAAATGAGGCAGGAAGCGACTGAGCTTCGCAATATTTGACCTGAGGAACACATGGCACGCATCACCATCATCGAGACCGGACAGGTTCCAAAGAAATATCGCGAGCAGCACGGCTCGTTTCCGGACATGTTCGAGCGCATGGTCCGCGCCGAGGATCCGACGGCGACAGTCGACGTCGTCAGCATTCCGAACGGCGACGCACTCCCCGATCCGAGCAAGCTTGAGGCCGTGCTGATCACGGGTGCTGCCGCCGGCGTCTATGATGGGCTCGACTGGATCGCGCCGCTGGAGGACTTCGTGCGCAACGCTTACGCCAACAAGACGCCGATGGTCGGCATCTGCTTCGGCCATCAGCTGATCGCGCAGGCGCTGGGCGGCACCGTGCGCAAATCGGAAAAAGGCTGGGGCATCGGCCGGCACGTCTATCAAGTGTTGCCGGAGAACGGCGTCGTCAACGGCGAAGCCGTCGCGATCGCCTGCTCGCATCAGGACCAGGTGATCGAGGCGCCAAACGATGCACTGACGATCATGTCGTCCGAATTCACCCCGCATGCCGGCCTGCTCTACGCCAACGGCGCAACGCTGACGGTGCAGCCGCATCCGGAGTTCGACGTGGAGTTCGCGCAAGTGTGCTGCGAACTGCGCGACGGCAAAGCGCCAGAGGATGTCGTGGCGACGGCGAAGGACTCGCTGACTCAACCGCTGGACCACGCGAAGCTGGGTGGTGCGATTACGAGGTTCTTGGCAAGGCGCTGATTTCACCTCACCCCGCTTGCGGGGAGAGACGCCTCAGAACGGATCCACCCCCAGCCCCGGTACATCAGCCGGGCGCGCGCCCGGCGCCGGCCAGTGAAAACGGCGATCCTTCTCCGCAATCGCGATATCGTTGATCGAGGCCTCCCGCCTGCGCATCAAGCCGTGCTCGTCGAACTCCCACTGCTCGTTGCCGTAGGAGCGAAACCATTGCCCGCTTGCATCGTGCCATTCATACTGAAAGCGCACCGCGATGCGGTTCTCGTCGAAGGCCCAGAGATCCTTGATCAGACGGTACTCCTGCTCCTTCTCCCATTTGCGGGTGAGGAAGGCGACAATGGCCTCGCGGCCCTGAAACACTTCGGAGCGATTGCGCCAGCGGCTGTCCTCGGTATAGGCGAGCGAGACGCGCACCGGATCGCGTGAATTCCACGCGTCCTCGGCCATGCGCGCCTTTTGCGCGGCGGTCTCACGGGTGAAGGGCGGAAGCGGCGGGCGCGACATGGTGGCCTCATCGATTTGATCGGAGCCGCAATCTATCGTCGCATTTGGTGGAGTCGATAGGCCATCACAAGTCAAGAGATCACTTATCGGGCGATCAGGAAATCAAATCGGCCTTCATCAGCGTGCGGATCGATTTCGGGATCGGCTGGGCACGTCCACCGCTGATAAAGGCAACGCGCACCTCGGCTTTGACCAGCACATCCTCAGCCCGCCGCACCTCCTGCGCCAGCATGATGGATGCGCCTTTCACTGCGACCGGCCAGGTCACGACGTCGAGCACATCGTCCATCCGCGCGGGCTTGAGGAAATCCAGATGCATCGAGCGCACAACGAAGGCGAAGCCCGCGCCTTCGATCTCGGGCTGATCGAACAGCGCCTGCTGCTCGGCGCCCATCAGCCGCAGATGATTGGTACGCCCGCGCTCCATGTAGCGCAGATAATTGGCATGATAGACGATGCCGGAGAAATCCGTGTCCTCGTAGTAGACGCGGACCTGCATGTGGTGGCGGCCGTCGCGGATCTCGCCGTCGAGATGAGCTGTCACGTCGCGAGCCTCTTCGCTTGTCGCTACCGGTCCGTTTTGCGCAAAAACGGCCGGCGGCGCAAGCGCGGCTAGGACACAGTTGCCACCGGCGCCCGCCCCAGCGTCACCTCGACGATCTCCGGCGGCACGCCGACGCGGACCGGCACGATGCTGCAGCCAAGACCGCCGGAGATGATGACGTCGCACTTCATCCGCAGATGGCCATAGACAAGCGGGACACCATGCTGCGGCGGAAGTGCCGGCGACCAGCCGAACAGACGGACCTGGCCGCCATGGGTGTGACCGGACAGTTGCAGCGCGACGCGCGCAGGCACGCGCGTCGCGATATAGGGCTCATGCGCAAGGAGAATGATCGGTGCGTCATCGCTGATCTTTGCGAGAGTCGCATTGAGATCGTCGGCACCAAAGCCCCTCGCGTGGCCGTAGCGCGGCCCTGGAACATAAGCGAGCTGATCACCGAGACCCGCGAGCCAGAACGAACGGCCGTCCTTGGTGAGACGCACGACATCGTTCTCGTAGACCGGAATGCCGACCGCCTCCAGCGCACGATGTGCGACCGTCTGCCCGCGCCCGGCCCGCTGCACGACCTTGTCGTCCCAATAGTCGTGATTGCCCATGACGGCGTGAACACCGAGCGGCGCTTTCAGGCCGCTCAACACCCTGGCCCACTCTCCAGCCGGGATGATGCGGGTGACATGGTGATGGCCGGCGACATAGTCGCCAAGCAGAGCGATGAGATCGGGCTTGAGCGCGTTGGTCTGGTCGACGATAGCCTCGATCCGCTCCAGCGACATCCAGGGATCGCAGGCGTGGATGTCGGCGATGACGGCGATCTTCAGCGGAAGATCCGCGGGCCATTGCGGCGGGATCGGATGATAGCGGGTGATACGCGGGCGCAGTTCGGGCTCGACGCCGACGCCATAGGCGGCGGTCGAGACGCCGAGCGCGGACAAGCCGCCGACAGAACGGATGAGATGACGCCGAGAAATCATGAAAGCCCGCTTCTGATGCGCTTCCGTGATGCGGCCCGAATGGAGCGGAATTGGGGTGCGCTTGTGCAGTTCATCTGCACAGAGATTACCGAAAGTTCATGACGGCAACAGCAATTAACGATCGCGCGGATCACTCGTCGCCTTCGTCCGTGCCGAACAGGCCGAACTGGGCCGCCGCATCCCGCGAGGGCTCGGCAATGCCGAGATGGCGGAAGGCGTGCGAGGTGAGCAGTCGGCCGCGCGGGGTGCGCTGGAGGTAGCCGCACTGGATGAGATAAGGCTCGATGATGTCCTCGATCGCATCACGCGGCTCGGAGAGCGCCGCCGCCATCGTCTCCACGCCGACCGGGCCGCCGCCGTAGTTCGTTGCGATGGTCGTCAGATAGCGGCGATCCATGGCGTCCAGGCCTGCGGCATCGACTTCGAGGGCGCTGAGCGCATGGTCGGCGATCTTGCGATCGATCTTGTCGGCATCGGCGGCCGAGGCAAAATCACGCACGCGGCGGAGCAGACGGCCTGCGATGCGCGGCGTACCGCGAGCGCGGCGCGCGATCTCGTTGGCGCCATCGGTGCTCATGCCGACATTGAGCACGCGCGCACCACGAGTGACGATGCTCTCGAGCTCCTCGATCGTATAGAAGTTGAGGCGAACCGGAATGCCGAAGCGATCGCGCAGGGGATTGGTCAGCAGGCCGGCGCGCGTGGTGGCGCCGACGAGGGTGAATTTCGACAGCTCGATCTTCACCGAGCGCGCCGCAGGACCCTCGCCGATGATGAGGTCGAGCTGAAAGTCCTCCATCGCGGGATAGAGCACCTCTTCCACCGCCGGGCTGAGGCGATGGATTTCGTCGATGAAGAGCACGTCGCGCTCTTCGAGATTGGTCAGCAGCGCGGCGAGATCGCCGGCCTTGGCGATCACGGGCCCTGAGGTGGCGCGAAAGCCGACACCGAGCTCTTTCGCAACGATCTGCGCCAGCGTGGTCTTGCCGAGGCCCGGAGGCCCAACGAACAACACGTGATCCAGCGCCTCGCCACGCTTGCGCGCAGCTTCGATGAAGATCGAGAGATTCTTGCGCGCCTGTTGCTGGCCAACGAAGTCGGACAGCGATTGCGGACGCAGAGCCGTGTCGCCGACATCGTCGCTGCGGCGCTCCGGTGAAACCATGCGGTTGGCCTTCGGATCAGCCTTGGGATCGCTCACTTCGCGAGCTCCTTCAGGCCGAGACGGATGAGCTGCGCCGTCTCGGCATTCTCACCAGCGCTGCGCGAGGCCGATGCGATCGCAGCAGCCGCCTGCGGCTGGCCATAACCAAGATTGACCAGCGCGGAGATCGCGTCGGCCACGGGCCGCGGCGCGCGCTGCTCGTCGACGGCGCCGGCAAGATGCACGACGGCGGGATCGACATTGGCGAAGGCCGGCGCCTTGTCCTTCAGTTCTGTGACGATGCGCTCGGCAACCTTCGGCCCGACGCCGGGCGTACGCGCCACGGCAGCCTTGTCACGCAAGGCGATCGCGTTGGCGAGGTCGGAAGGCGCCAGCGTGCCGAGCACGGCGAGCGCGACCTTGGCACCGACGCCCTGCACGGTCTGAAGCAGGCGAAACCATTCGCGCTCCTGGTCGGTGCGGAAGCCGAACAGTTTGATCTGGTCCTCGCGGACATAGGTCTCGATCGACAGCACGGCGGCTTCGCCCGGCGAAGGCAGATGCTGCAGCGTGCGCGCCGAGCAATGCACCTGATAGCCGACGCCGCCGACGTCGAGCAGGACGTAATCCTCGCCGTAGGAATCGATCAGGCCCTTGAGCTTGCCGATCATAGTCCCGCGACCTTCAGCCGTAGCGCCGTGCTCTGGCGGTGATGGGCGTGGGTGATGGCAATTGCGAGCGCGTCGGCAGCGTCCGCTGACGGCGGTTCAGCCTTCGGCAACAGGATCTTCAGCATCATCGCGATCTGCTGCTTGTCGGCATGGCCGGCGCCGACCACGGTCTTCTTCACCTGGTTCGGCGCGTATTCGGCGACAGAGATGCCGAACATCGCGGGCGCCAGCATGGCGACGCCGCGGGCCTGGCCGAGTTTCAGCGTCGCAACGCCGTCCTTGTTCACGAAGGTCTGCTCGACCGCGGCTTCCATCGGCTGGTGATTGGAGAGAATGGTGGCAAGCCCCTCATGGATCGCGAGCAGCCGGCTCGCCAGCGGCAAATCGTCCGGGGGTTCCACCGAACCGCAGGCAACGTAGATCAGGCGATTGCCGTCGGCCTCGATCACGCCCCAGCCGGTGCGGCGCAGGCCGGGGTCGATACCGATGATGCGAACGGGTTGGCGAATCGGGAGCGCGGTCATGGGCCAGTGATAGCGGTTGGCCCATGATAGCGAAACAGAAACAGAACAGAAGTCCCCGGAGAAAGGCGGTACGGCCTACCCGCTCATTTTCGCGACCAGCGCGTCCGACACCTCGAAATTGGCGTAGACGTGCTGGACGTCGTCGTGCTCGTTGAGCAGGTCCATCAGCTTCAAGAGCTTCTCGCCGGTCTCGTCGTCGACGGCGACGGTGTTCTGCGGCTTCCAGATCAGTGCGGCCTTGCGCGGCTCGCCGAATTTGGCTTCCAGCGCCTTGGCGACATCGCGATAGCCTTCGGTCGAGGCGTAGATTTCGTGACCGCCCTCGCCCGAGACCACGTCGTCAGCGCCGGCCTCGATGGCGGCATCCAGCACTGAATCATCATCGGCAATGCTGCGGTCGTATTCGATGATGCCGGTGCGGTCGAACATGAAGGAGACCGAGCCGGTTTCGCCGAGATTGCCGCCGGATTTGGTGAAGAAGGAGCGGATATCGGAGGCGGCGCGGTTGCGGTTGTCAGTCAGCGCCTCGACGATGACGGCGATACCGCCGGGGCCATAACCCTCGTAGCGGATCTCATCGTAATTCTCGCCGTCATTGCCGAGCGCCTTCTTGATGGCGCGCTCGATATTGTCCTTCGGCATGTTCTCCTGACGCGCCGCGATGATCGCCGCGCGCAGGCGCGGGTTCATGTTGGGATCGGGCGTGCCGAGCTTGGCCGCGACGGTGATTTCGCGGGCCAGCTTGCCGAACAGCTTCGACTTCTGCGCATCCTGCCGCCCCTTGCGGTGCATGATGTTCTTGAATTGGGAATGTCCGGCCATGCGTGATCTTCTCTAGGGAATCGTGCGCCAAGGGTAAGCGTGGGGAAGCGCGGCCTTATAGGCTGCCAACCCACCGGAATGAAAGAGCTTGTCATACTTTAAGGTAAGATCGTAGGGAACCGTGCCAGAAGTCAGGCACCGTTAACCCTGATTTCATTCCGACCTGCGAAAATAGCGTCCGCCTATTCCCCGACAAGAGTAGATCCAATGGCGTTCGCATTATTTCGGAAGCGCCTGCCGGACGTGGCCGCATCAGCGGCAGCCGCGCAGGTTGCACAGCCGACGGTCGCGCCGGCTCCCGCCGCCGAGGTCGATTCGGCCCGCGAAATCCTGGAACTGCTGGAACTCGAGCTCGGCGCCATGATCCGCCAGCTCGAGCGCGCCGCCAATTCAGTGGCGGGCGGCGCCGAGGCGACCGCAGCAACGCTCGCCGATATCCGCCAGCGTACCGACGCACTGACCGGGCGGACCAATGCCGCGCAGTCGAACGCTTCGAGCTTTGCCCATGCCGCCGACAAGTTCACCCAATCCGCGCACGGCATCGGCGCGCAGGTTCGCGAGGCCGGCAAACTTGCCGATCAGGCCAGCGCGGCGGCGCAGGAGGCGCGCGAAAATGTCGACCGCCTGCGCGAGTCCTCCGCGGCGATCGGCAATGTCGTCAATCTGATCGCGCAGATCGCGCGGCAGACGACGCTGCTCGCGCTCAACTCCACCATCGAAGCCGCGCGCGCCGGCGCCGCCGGCAAGGGCTTTGCAGTCGTCGCCACCGAAGTGAAGGCGCTCGCGGTGCAGACCCAGGGCGCGACGGAAGAGATCTCCAAAAAGATCGACGCGCTGCAGCGCGACGCGGCAGGCTCCGCGGATGCGGTGCATCGCATTTCGCAGGCGATCGAGGCGATCCGCCCGGTCTTTGATACAGTCAACGGCGCGGTGGCCGAGCAGAACGCCACCACCAACGAAGTCTCCGGCAATGCGTCGAGCGCATCGCAATTCATCATCTCGGTCGGCGAGAGCGCGGCCGAGATCGACGCCGCGACCAAGGCCGCCGAGACCCATGGCGAGAACGTCGCCAGCGCCGGCAAGGCCGTGACGACCTTCGCGCAGAAGCTGAAATCGCGCTGCGCGGTGCTGCTCCGCCAGAGCGAGCATGACGACCGCCGCAAGACCGAGCGGCTGCCGTGCCATCTCAAATTCGAAAGCGCGCGCGGCGTGCTGCCGGTCTACGAGATCGCGATGGACGGCGTGTTGATCGGCGGTGCCGAAGCAGGCCGGCTCGCGCCGCAAGCCATCATCGACGGCACCCTCGAAGACGTCGGCGCCTGCCGCCTGCGCGTGGTCGAGCAGTCCAAGGCCGGCGCCCGCACGCAATTCGTCAACCCGAATGCGGCACAGCGCGAGAAGATCGAAGACAAGCTCTGGTCGATCCACGAGGAGAACACCGAGTTCGTGACCCGCGCGATGGAAGCGGGCACCGCACTAACCCGGATTTTCGAGCAGGCCGTCGCGCGCGGCGAGGTCAAGATGGATGACCTCTTCGACACCGACTACGCCGAGATATCAGGCACCAATCCGCAGCAATTCCGCACGAAATATCTCGATTGGGCCGACCGCGCACTGCCGCCCTTCCAGGAAGCCTTTCTCGCCAGGGAACCGCGCATGGCGTTCTGCGCCATGGTCGACCGCAACGGCTTCCTGCCGGTCCACAACAGGATCTATTCGCATCCGCAGCGACCGGGCGATCCCGCCTGGAACACTGCCAATTGCCGCAACCGCCGCATCTTCAACGATCCGGCGGGGTTGGCTGCAGCGCACAACCAGCGCTCGTACCTGATCCAGAGCTACGCGCGCGACATGGGCAACGGTAACACCGTGATGATGCGCGAGATCGATGTTCCGATTCGCGTGCAGGGCCGACACTGGGGCGGATTTCGCACAGCTTACAAGCTGTAGTGCACGCTCAGGCAAGACGCCGGCGCGAATCACCTCTTTAGGTGAAGTTGGAATGGGAATGCCGCGGAGGGCCGGCGAACGGCTCCGCTTGGAGGAAGCCCGTAAATGTCTCTTGCGCAAGTTGCAGTTCTCGACACCGGATCGAACCGGACGCTCGCCGAACGGTTGATCGACCAGCTCGCCGACCGCATCGGCGGCCTTGGCGTCGAACTCGCTGACATCGCCGGCAACGTGCAGGAGGTCGCCAACCGCGTCGCCAATCAGTCGGAGCGGTTCCACCATCTGCAGAAGACGGCGGAGACCATGGTCTCTGCCAACCACGACATCGCCAACGCCTCGCAGGCGGTGCAGTCGACCACGTCGGCCGCGGTCGGCGAGATCGCCCAATCGCGCGGCGCGGTCGACGCCGCGGTCAGCCATATCTCCGAACTGGTCGCGGCCGTGGAGCGGATCGAGGCGCGCCTCTCCGCCGTCGGCTCGGCGCTGGCGCAGGTCGCAAAGGTCTCCGGCTCGATCGAGGCAATCGCGAAGCAAACGAATTTGCTCGCGCTCAACGCGACGATCGAGGCAGCGCGTGCCGGCAATGCCGGACGTGGCTTTGCCGTGGTCGCAAGCGAGGTCAAAAATCTCGCGGAGGCCACCCGCCAGGCCACGCATCAGATCTCCGACACCGTGCGTGATCTCGACGGCCAGATCGAAGGCCTGATCGGCGAGAGCAGCGACGCCTCGCAACGCGCCAAGACCGCCGGCGAAGGCGCGCAAGCGATCTCCGGCATCATCTCGCGCGTCCAGCAGGGCTTTGCGTCCGTGGAAGCCGAGATCGACAGCGTCACGCGCGCGGCGACCTCCAATCTCGGCCATTGCGACACCGTCATCAACGAGCTCAACGAGCTCGCCAAGGGCGTCGACCTGTCCTCGCGCGATCTCAGGAGCGCCGACCAGCGCGTGACGAAACTGCTCGACACCTCCGAAGGCCTGATCGCGCTGATCGCCGACAGCGGCGTCGAGACATCGGATGCGCCGCTGATCCGTGTCGTGGTCGATACCGCCAAGCAGATCTCCGCCGAGTTCGAGGCCGCGATCGGCCGCGGCGAGATCACGCTCGACCAGCTCATGGACGAAAACTACCGGGACATCGCCGGCACCGATCCCAAGCAGTACACCACCGCCTATGTCGACTTCACCGATCGCGTGCTGCCCGCGATCCAGGATCCGATCCAGAAGTCAGACCCGCGCATCGTGTTCTGCGTCGCCTGGGCCAAGGGCGGCTACCTGCCGACGCACAATCCGAACTACCGTCTGCCGCAGGGCAAGGACCCGGTCTGGAATAACGCCAATTGCCGCAACCGCCGCCTGTTCACCGATCGCGCGGTGAAAAAGGTCGCAGCCAACACAAAACCCTTCCTGCTCCAGACCTACCGCCGCGACATGGGCGGCGGCCAGTTCGTGCTGATGAAGGACCTGTCCTCGCCGATCATGGTCCGCGGCAAGCACTGGGGCGCGTTCCGGATGGGTTTTCGGCAGAGCTAGCGCCGCTGCTCCTGGGATCAGGACGTCGAAAACAACCCCATGCACAGTAGGCGGGTCGTGGAGAATCAACGGCTTGCGCATGCCGAAGCGTTGCCGCGTCCGGTGGACGGGAGCGGAGAGATTGGCGCCGCCGGCCGAACGCGACCGACTTCAGCTCATCGCGTTCAGCGCCTGGAAAATCCGTTGCTCCGTCGGGCAAAACAGGAGCATGATGTCATCATCCCACATATCGACGATCTGGGTCGGCCGTTGCGATCGATCCCGCGCCCGTGTGCTCCACCATCTGACTTTCCCAATCGCATGAACCTCGTCATCTAGTGATTTGGCGTATTCGCGCGATCGTCTGTAGCGGCGACGCGCATGACGGACGAACTACGTGACGAGGCGGTTCGACGCGAAGAGCTCGAAGCTGACGGCAATGGACGTGGCGGAGTTGCGGGAGCAGCTTTGACCCGCTCAATCGATGACGTGGTCGGCGCTCGCAACAAGTGCGGGAGGCACCGAAATCCCCAACTGTTTGGCTGCTTTGAGATTGATGGACAACTCGAACTTGGAAGTTTGGTAGAAGGGAATATCCCCCGGCTTCGTCCCTTTGAGAATCACATCGATGTTGTTTGCCGCGCGCTTGTACAATTCGATCAAGTCGAAGGAATAGGCCATCAACCCGCCAGCCTCAACGGGCTCAAAAAATGTAAACATCGAAGGAAGCCTGAATTCGCCGACCAATTTTGCAATGAGCGTGCTGTTTCGCAAGACGTCGGCCGAGTCGACCACCATGATTGCAGTTGCACCACCGTTGACGATGCGCTCGATTGCCGCCCGGTAGTCTGCTTCACTCGCGCCAAATTCGACCAAAGACACAACGAGAGGCAGACCCATTTTCTCGGCTGCCGCGCGGATCTCGGGGCCAGCAATGGCACGGGGACCTTCCCATTGAAAGCGAAGAGCGAGACAGCCCAGTTTCGACATGGCGGGAAACGTCTCGCGCAATAAGGCTATCCGCTTCTCATGGATCGACGGTCCGGTGTCGATGCTAACGCCCGTGAAATTACCCCCTGGGTGAGATAAACTCTGCGCAAGCCCCAGCGCGACCGGGTCAGCGGTCAATGCTATGATTGGAATACGGGATGTTGCCGATTTGAAGCTGACCGCGCCCGGACCAACCGTGTAGATGACATCCGGGTTTCTTCGAACGATTTCCGTCACTAGCTTATCGAGGCCGGACGTATTTTGCTCTCTGCCGTAACCTTCGACCGTGAGGTTTTGTCCTTCAACCCACCCCAAGCGCCGAAGCTCCTCGAACAAGACCCTGTAATACCGGTTCTCGCTATGCTCATGCATGAGCGCGCTTGACTCCGATGGGCTGAAAATTGCCAAGCGTTTGCTATTGCTTTGCTGTCCTTGAGCCCCCAGCGGCCATGACAGTGCTGCCCCAAGGGTCGCGATGAACTCACGTCGCCTCATTGGATCGCCTCGAAGGCAGAAATCCCCCTGTAGCATATCATGTCGCACACTTTTCGAGCACTGGAAACGTCGCCGATGCATGTCCGAGATGGGGTCACAACCAGACGACAGGTTGCAGTGTCCTTGCGTCCGGCCTGCCATCAATGGCCGACGTGAAAACGGGCAAAGCCTTGTTCGGCTAGCGCCAAAAGCTGCCGTCGGCGGTCGTATGAGCAGCTGACCGAAGGTCAGCAACGGCCCAGGCAGCTATCCATGCAGCGTCCGACATAGGTCATGTCACGGCCGATGAGCTGACTTCTGGAGTTTCCTGGAAGGACCGTCAGGGGCCATGGTCCGCATTGTGAGGAAGTCATTGTCTAGGGGTCGAAGACAGCTGTATGAGTTCAGCGCACGGCTGCCGTCGCTTTTTCGACGTCACGCTGGCGATGAAAGCCAGGTTCAGTTGGACTAGGTACCGGATGACCGACAAGACCAGCCGTTTCGACGGTTTCTTTAAAAGCGAATTCAAGATCAACGACATGGTGGGACGCAGCGTCAGCTACGTCCGCGATGGCAAGTTGCTGGGTGGCAATTCGGGTTTCGCCCATATTGGAACGTACCGTTTTGACGGGGACTCGATCGCCGTCGCGGTCACGAGCCGGCGACACAATTTCGGTGCCGGTCATCAATCGCTGCTGGGCTCTGACGTTTCGACGATTGCGGTCACCGGGCGGGCGGTCGGCGAGGCGTTCCACTTCGAGGGCAGTTCGCCGCAAATGCCCAACGCCACCTTTCGGTCGGTCATGACGCCGCTCGACGAGAGCGACCTCCCCGCCCCCGGCTTGATCCACGAAGGCGGCATTTCCAACGGGCTGTACTCGATCCATTTGAGGATCCTGGACGGCCTGCCCGGCGGATTGACAGGGGTCATGCTTTTGAACAACGGCCGCATCCTGGGCGGCGATGCTTTCTTCTATTATCTCGGGTCGTATTCCTCGTCTAACGGCCGATGGAAAGGCCAGATGGTCAATCAGGAACATACGCCAGCGCGAGGTGAAGATCCCGTGTTTGGCGGACACGAGATCGGAATTGGCTTTTCAGGGACATGCAATGCGGAGGGCGGCTTCCTTGAGGGCACAGCACTTGCGGGCAAGCGCAGCATCCGCTTCGAAGCCCAGCTTAGATTGATCGACGCGGCCTAGACTGGTGAGATTGACGCGTGATCGGGCGCGTCAATCTCCACCGTCGTCCCGGACAAGCGAAGCGCAGATCCGGCAACCCATACACCGCAGCATTGGTTTTGCGAAGGCTCGGAGCGTGAGCTACTACCCCACACGACTCCCTGGGGACGCCGCACAGTGATAGTGGACATTATGGGTGTCCGCGCTGCGCATTGCCGAACGCCACCGTCCCCCCAGCGCGGTTTCCTCCTTTGGAGGCTTTCGGACGCCGGCCGCCGAACTCGCGGCACCGTCCCTCAAGCGGCCGGCATCCGAAACCCTTCACAAGCGCGGGACTCATGCACTGTAGCCAGGGCTATTCAATCACTTCGTCGGCGCGGGCAAGCAACGTTCCCGACACATCCAGACCAAGGGTTTTTGCCGTCCGCAGGTTGATCACGAGTTCAGCCTTTGTCGGCACCTGAACCGGCAACTCATTCGGCCTTGCACCTTTGAGGATTCGATCAACATAAGGCCCAACAGGACGGTAGAACTCGGAGAGATCGGGTCCATAAGAGAGCAAACCACCCATAGGAGCAGGATAGACCGCTGGCACTCTGTAACGGGCCGCAGACTCGACAAACTTTGCACGGTGGTTCCCCATGAAACTATCCGACGCCATGACGACGCCACCGCCGGGTTCGCGGCCAAGCGCTTCGATGGCCGCCTCGATATCCGCATCGTTGCGAACCGGAATTGCCGCCGATGTAATCGCCAAAGACTTAGCGGCGATTTCGAATGGACGGCCAAAATATGATCCCCCGCGAGGAGCGGTCTCGGGATTGAACAAAATTGCGGCTCTCGTGATGCGAGGGTCAATCTCCTTGAGCAGTTCGAGCCACTTGCCTGCAATGAAACCTTCGTAGTTGATGAACCCAGTGATGTTGCCACCAGGGCTCGCCAAACTCGAAACGAAACCCTCACCGATAGGATCGGAAACGTTTGTAAAGACTATGGCTGTTTTGGCGGTTTCTCGTTGGACTGCTGCCGTGGTGGGCGTGGAAGTGGTAACGATGACGTCGCAATGCAACGCGATCAACTCTCTGGTGAACTCTTGAATGAGATCAAGGTCGGAGCCAGGCCATCGAACCTCAACGTGAATGTTGCCACCCTCGATCCAGCCCAGTGATTTGAGGCTCTGCACAAAGTATTTGAAGCGAGCCTGTCCGTTTGGGTCGTTCTCAACGGAACTCATCAGTACGCCGACCCGCCGCATCCCGTCAGGTTGCTGCGCCCGCACCGCCAGCGGCCACGTCGCCGCTGCACCACCCAACACACCGAGAAAATCCCGCCGCTGCATGCTCACTCTCCGGGCGAAACATCCTTACGCTCAAACGAGTCCTTTGATAGGGGCCGAGACCGGCACCAATGCCATGCCGCAGTGCACTACCAATGCCGCAATTGGGTCAAGGGACTAAACCGCTCGCGCGGTAGAACGCCGCGGCTGGCGACACGGCGAAGCAATAGGCGACAGCTCATCGTGACGAGCGGGGCAATTAGCCCGTAGCTGGCGATGATCCGATGATTGAGGACGTGCTGATCTGGAAGTTCGTGGCGGAGCACCCCGTTGCGCAAGAGCCAACTCGAACCCGGCATTCTCGACCGCGATTGTGTGCACCGTCGCGCTCGTCCTTTGGAGGCTTTCGGACGCCGGCCGCCGAACTCGCGACGCCGTCCCTCAAGCGGCCGGCATCCTAAACCCTTCACATAACCGGAAACGCCGCATCTACTCGATCACCTCGTCGGCACGGGCGAGCAGAGTCGCCGGCAGCTGAAGGCCGAGGTGGTGCGCGGCCCTTTGGTTCAGAATCAGCTCAAACTCGGTCGGGGCCTGCACGGGTATTTCCGCCGGATCGGCGCCTCGCAAAATGCGATCAACGTAAGATGCCGCGCCCATGTACATCTTCTTCACATCCGGCCCATATGAGATGAGACCGCCAGCATCACAGAACAGTCGGAGAGAATAGACCGCAGGAAGGCGGCACTGCGTCACGAGCCCTACATACCGTTCACGTTGAGTGGAGGTGATTGCGTCGGGTAGAAAGATCAACCCACTGTTGGGCATATCCCTCAAGGCGAGAATAAGGCGATCGATTCCAGAACTGTCGCCAACCGGCGCTTCCACCGATACGATCCCCGACTTGGCTGCGATTTCATCGATTGACTCGCGAAATGCAGCGGAGTTATTTCCCGGCTCAGGGTTGTAGACGAGACCTATGTGCTTAACGCTCGGCGCGGCTTCCTTGAGGAGTGACACCCACTTTCCGCCGAGGGACGGTTCGAACGGCGTGAAACCGGTCACGTTGCGGCCCGGTCTAGCGAAGCTCTCAACGTAATGCATTCCGAGCGGATCGCTTACCATGGCGAAGACTGTCGGAACGACAGAGCCTTCGGCGCGGAGCGCCGCCATTGACGTATTGGTTGCTGCAAACAGAACGTCGGGCTTCAATGCAAGTAATTCGCGGGCGGCTCGTCGGCTACGGTCAGTATCACCACCAGTTACCCGGTAATCGATTTGAACATCCTGGCCCAGTCGCCATCCGAGGCTTGTCAGTACCGTTTCCAACAGTTTCTCGCCCGCCAGTTCCGTGACGAGCGCGCCGACACGGCGAACCCTGTCTTTACCGCTGGCCCGGCCGGTGTGCGCGAGGATCGCGAAACCAAGAACGAACTCCCGCCGTTTCATGCGATCCCCCCTTAGTGCTTCGACCCGAATTGTATCGTGCCGCGCAGGAGGCGGATAGCGTTGGCAGGTCCGCCTTGGGTCAAGGGACTAAACCGCTCGCGCGGTAGAACGCCGCGGCTGGCGACACGGCGCAGCAATAGGCGACAACTCATCGTGACGAGCGGGGCAATTAGCCAGTAGCTGGCGATGATCCGATGATCGAGGACGTGCTGATCTGGAAGTTCGTGGCGGAGCACCCCGTTGCGCAAGAGCCAACTCGAAACAGTTTCGGCGCCGGTCATCAATCGCTGCTGGGCTCTGACGTTTCGACGATTGCGGTCACCGGGCGGGCGGTCGGCGAGGCGTTCCACTTCGAGGGCAGTTCGCCGCAAATGCCCAACGCCACCTTTCGGTCGGTCATGACGCCGCTCGACGAGAGCGACCTCCCCGCCCCCGGCTCGATCCACGAAGGCGGCATTTCCAACGGGCTGTACTCGATCCATTTGAAGATCCTGGACGGCCTGCCCGGCGGACTGACAGGGGTCATGCTTTTAAACAACGGCCGCATCTTGGGCGGCGATGCTTTCTTCTATTATCTCGGGTCGTATTCCTCGTCTAACGGCCGATGGAAAGGCCAGATGGTCAATCAGGAACATACGCCAGCGCGAGGTGAAGACCCCGTGTTTGGCGGACACGAGATCGGAATTGGCTTTTCAGGGACATGCAATGCGGAGGGCGGCTTCCTCGAGGGCACAGCACTGGCTGGCAAGCGCAGCATCCGCTTCGAAGCCCAGCTTAGATTGATCGACGCTGCCTAGTCACCGCGGATCTACAGCCGGCGGGCAGCGGTCGTGTCGCGCTTGCGCACAACAAGAGAAACAGCGCGCGCTCCGCCTTGTACCTCGCGGTCGCCCGGCTGCACTCCGACCCGGACATCACAGCTTCGCCATCAGCTCCGCAGACGGCCCACTTCCACCGGCCGCGTCCGCGCTGCTTCAACACGATGTCGTAGCCCGCATAGCGATCCTCGTCGGTCTCGACGTTCATGTCGCGAACCGTCCCGGCAAGCGACCCCGGAACTGGTCCAGCAGCCGGTAGTGGGCGCTGACCTTCTCGCTGCCGTAGATTATCATGTCCTGCAAGTCTGTCATGGCGCAGCCCCTGTTGTCGCAGGCGAGACCGCACTCGGAGACGTGGCGAGCGCGATGGGAAATGTCCGGGACGTCAACGTCTCCAGCGCCGAGATCTCCTCCGACAGGCGCCGCGCGATGAACTGGCGCTCAAGAGCGGACAGCCTCGTCTTCAGCAGGCTGCGATAGCGTTGGATGTTGTTGCGGTGGGCGCGCATGCGGGCAAGATTTTCATCGAGCATCTTCGTCGCTCCTCCCTGTCTCCTAGGCCGCGGCCCGCTCGACCGATCGCAACCGCATCGGCTTGCCGCCCGGCGGATGCCGGGGCCCCTCGTCAAGCGCGCAAAGCGCCTCCAAAATCTCGTCGATCGTGACAGGAGCCTTCAACCCCTCGGGCGCCCGCAGTGATGGGCACGATGCGATCGCGGAAGCGTCCGATGCCCACGAAGCCAGGATGGCGCGTTTTTCGGACAGACTGAGAGCTGGATGGGAGACCACGTCCCGGGGATGTTCGAAAACCGTACCGGGATGAACGATGGCGTTGAGATCGACAACATTGTCGTGAAGAGCGGTCGTCGGCCGCATGGCATCCTCCATTTCCAAGACGAGTTCAAGACGAGTTGAGGTGATAGCCGCGCGAGAAGGCCCGCGCGGCCCTGGTCGTTAGTCCGCAGGATGGCCTCAGGCGGCCTTGGATTCGATCTGCGTGACGTTGCTGGGCGTGGCGCCGTTGATCGCGATGCGACGCGGCTTCATCACCTCGGGGATCTCCCGTTGCAGGTCGATGACCAGCAAGCCGTTCTCGAAACTGGCGCCCTTGACCTCGACGTGGTCGGCGAGCGTGAACTGGCGCTTGAAGTTGCGGGCCGAGATGCCGCGGTGCAGGAAGGTCTTTCCCTCCTTCTCGCTCTTGTGGCCTTCGAGCGTCAGGACGTTCTGCTCGACCGTCAGCGTGACCTCCTCCGGGGTAAAGCCGGCGAGCGCCACCGATATCTGGAAGCGGTTCTCGTCGAGCCGCTCGATGTTGTAGGGGGGATAGGTCTCCTCACCCACGCGCTGGGCGGCTTCGGCGAGGTCGAAAAGGCGGTCGAAGCCGATGGCCGACCGGAACAGGGGCGAAAAATCAACAGTGCGCATAGCCAGATCCTCCTGGGAGCAAAATGGTTACGAGCGGCACCGGACACGACCGGTGCCCGTCTCAGTGGCGGGACCCTGATGGCATCCCGATCGTCATGCGACGACGCCAAAAAAATTTGGAAGCCGAAGAAAAGTTTCAAGACCCGCCGAAGATTTTTTTGCGCGAGAATCGCTTTGGTTAACGCCGGCTGCGGGAGCTGCACGCGGAAGGCCCGGCAGCGGCATCCCCCTCGAGCAGGCCGCGGGCAAGCGAAGCGCAGATCCGGGACCCATACGCCGCAGCAATAGTTTTGCGAAGACAGGTCATGACCATATTGCGCCACAACTCCGCTGCGGCGTATGGGTCCCGGCCTTCGCCGGGACGACGATAAGGGTGGCGCCGCTACTTCAGCTCAACCAGAATTTCGGCGTCGCCGGTTCCAGCCTTCCACCGACACGCACCGGCGCAACCTTGAGCGCTAGCCCTGTCGCGTCATCCGTCTCCACCGCAACGCCGCTCAGCGTCGCCACGCCCGCCGCCGGCTCGAAGCGGCCCGACGGAATCCCCGACGTGAACCGCCGCAGCGGCTCTTCCTTCTGCATGCCGATGATGGAATCGTAATCGCCGGTCATGCCGGCGTCGGTCATGTAGGCGGTGCCGCCTGACAGGATCTGGTGATCGGCGGTCGGCACATGCGTATGCGTGCCGACGACGAGGCTGGCGCGGCCGTCGCAGAAGAAGCCGACGCCCTGCTTTTCGCTGCTCGCTTCGCAATGGAAGTCGACGACGATGGCATCCGCTGCAACGCCGAGCGGACAGGCGCCGAGCTCGCGCTCCAGTGCTGCGAAGGGATCGTCGAACGGAGTCATGAAGACGCGGCCGAGCGCGTTGACGACGAGCGCATGCTTGCCGTTCTTGGTCTCCACCAGCGCTGCACCGCGGCCGGGCGTGCCGCGCGGATAGTTCGCAGGCCGCACCAGGCGTTCGGCGCGCTCGATGAACACGAGCGCCTCGCGCTGGTCCCAGGAGTGATTGCCCAAGGTCACCGCGTCGGCGCCGGCGTCGATGAATTCCTGATAGATCGCTTCCGTGATGCCGAAGCCTCCGGCCGAATTCTCGCCGTTGACGACGACGAGATCGAGCGACCAGTCCTTGACCATGCCGGGCAGATATTCGGCGATGGCGTTGCGGCCGCTACGGCCGACGACATCACCCACGAAGAGAATGCGCAACTTCAGAGCTCCGGAAATCAAACACGTCGGATTCCGTTAACACATAATCCAGCGCCACGTCGTGGGCTAGTGCCGGAACCGCCTTGATCTCCTGCGCTGCAAAAGCGAGCCCGATGCCGAGGATATTCTTGGCCTTGCGTAAGTGCGCGAAGGTGAAGTCATAGTGCCCCGCACCATAGCCGATGCGATGGCCGAGACGATCAAAAGCCGCGAGCGGGGTCAGCATGATGTCGGGGATGACTTCGGCCGCTGCCGGCGACGGCTCGGGAATGCCGAGCGGTCCGAGCATCAGGCGGTCGTTCGGATGGAAGATGCGGAAGACCAGCGCCTGGCCGCGCGCGGTGACGCAGGGCAGCGCGAGCTTCGCGCCTTCCTCGGCGAGCTTCTTCAGCAGCGGCATCGGATCGATCTCGCTGCGGATCGGCGAGTAGCCGGAGACGATGCTGCCGGGCAGCAGCTTGAACGGCAGTCCGCGCTTGGCGAGTTTTGTCGCGGCGGCGGCGCGCTTCTTCTCGCTCAGCGCGTCGCGCGCCGCGAGAGCTTTGGCGCGGAGTTCGGATTTGGTGTTCGACATGTGCGCTCGGTCCCTTCGTCATCACCCGCCTTGTGCGCGCTTGCGCACTGGAGCGGGTGATCCAGTATTCCAGAGGCGGCGATGATTCACACAAAGGCCGCGGCGTACTGGATGCCCCGGTCCTCCGTGCGCAATTGCGCACTCGGCGGGGGCATGACACCTGTCGAACAAGCCGCAGTCATTCCGACAAGCACAACCAAGCAAACAAAAGTGCGAAGCCGCGTACGCCGTTGAAGCACTCGATCCCGGAGTTCCCTACGAAAGTAGGTGGGCACCATATGACCGGGCCCACGGGCCCGGCCAGGGACAGTTCCCTAAAGGATCGATAAGGCCCCGGGGATATATGGCTCCTGACGCGCGTCGCAGCCTCGCGTCCGCAATGTAACAACGATACTGACGAATCGCCAGCCCGACGAGAAGGTGCCCACTTGCTCGCCAAGTTCACCGGTGAACTCCCTCTCCCGCCTGCCTGCGGGAGAGGGTTGGGGAGAGGGCTTTCTCCTCTTGGGGATTGTCCCGTTGTCGAGACACCCTCTCCCCGACCCTCCCCGCGAGCGTGGGAGGGAGCGCACCGGCCGTGTGACTACCCGATCGCGATCCCATTCCCCACGGTCCGGTTCAGGACCTGGGTCGACTTCTCGATGCGTTCGGCGGCGGAGTTCAGGGCGTTGACCACGGCGGTCTGGGTGATCCGGGCGCGCTCGACGGCGGCGTTGCGGAAATCCCTGAGTTCAGTCAGCTCCTGCTCCATGGTGCGGATGCGGTTGCCGGCGTCGACCAGTTCGTCGCAGACGGTCAGCGCCGCCATCACGGTGAGACGGGCATCGCCGATCTCGCCGAATTTTCCACGCAGCGACTGAATTCGCGTCTCCAGGCTTTCGGCGAGCTTGAGCAGCCGCACCTCCTGGCCTTCCTCGCAGGCCATGCGGTATTGGCGGGCGTTGATGGTGACGTTGATGTGGCTCATCCGTCCTCTCCGGTATCGAGCACCGAGCGTATCGTGACGATCGCTGAATCCAGTCGGTCGGAGATTTCGCGATTGGTACGCTCGAGCTTGCGCGCCTTCACCAGCGCGCCGTCGAGTTCGTCGGCAAGGCGCGAACGATCCGCGCCCAGCGCCTGGATTCGCGTCGCCAGCTCGTTCTCGTCGCGGTCGGCATCGCGCCGCCGCTCGACCGCGCTTTCGAGCCCGTCGAGCGCCGCCATGAGTCTGCGGGTCGCGATCTCGATCTCGACGGCGGACGACTCCGTCATGGCAGAGCTTTTGGAAACGCGATCGTTCATGCAGTCAGCGGCGGAACCTGTTGGCCTTGCCCGTGGCCGGTTACCTCGGGGCTTGCCGACCGGCAAAAGACTCGGTTCGGCAAGCGGTTAGAAGCAGAAATTTACGTGGCAAGCTAGCCAAGCGCAACGCCGCCGCGAAACTATGCACTGATCTTGCGGCATGATCCGGCCGGAAAACCGGACTCCACTTTTCCGGATCATGCCGTAAGCAACTTTTACCCCCAAACCGACGTTTGATTGCCTTGGCCTGCCGGAACCGAGATGCTATCCCAGCCGCAATCCCAACGGCCGAAAGGCTCCTTCAGGCGCGGCCAATACTGCTGCAAGCGCCTCATTTCAGACGGATTTCAGACATGACGCAGGTCGACCACAACCGCATGGCCAACGCGATCCGCGGCCTCGCTATGGATGCCGTCGAGAAAGCGAAGTCGGGCCATCCCGGCCTGCCGATGGGCGCCGCCGATATGGCCACGGTGCTGTTCACACAATTCCTGAAATACGACGCAGCCGCAGTCGACTGGCCCGACCGCGACCGGTTCGTGCTCTCAGCCGGCCACGGCTCGATGCTGCTCTACGCGCTGCTGTATTTGACCGGCAATGCCGCGATGACGCTCGACCAGCTCAAGAACTTCCGCCAGCTCGGCTCGCTGACGCCCGGTCACCCCGAGAACTTCCACACCAAGGGCATCGAGACCACCACCGGTCCGCTCGGCCAGGGCATCTCGACTGCGGTCGGTATGGCACTCGCCGAGAAGATGCTCGCCGCCGAATTCGGCAAGAAGATCGTCGATCACCACACCTATGTGCTCGCCTCCGACGGCGATTTGATGGAAGGCGTGTCGCAGGAAGCGATCGCGATGGCCGGCCACTGGAAGCTCGGCAAGCTGATCGTGCTCTACGACGACAACGGCATCTCGATCGACGGCCCGACCTCGATCTCCGATTCCGTCGATCAGGTGAAGCGCTTCAAGTCTGCCGGTTGGGCCGCCGAGAAGATCGACGGCCACGACCAGGCCGCGATTGCGGCTGCGATCACCCGCGCACAGAAATCCAACAAGCCGACGCTGATCGCCTGCCGCACCACCATCGGTTTCGGCGCGCCGCACAAGGCCGGTACCGCGAAGGCGCATGGCGAAGCCCTCGGCGCCGACGAGCTCAAGGCCGCCAAGGAAAATCTCGGCATTTCGCTCGAGCCGTTCTCGGTGCCTGATGACGTGCTGAAGGCCTGGCGCGCAGCCGGCTCCCGCGGCGCAGCCGCACGGCAGGAATGGGAAGGGCGGCTCGGTGAACTCGGCAGCCGCAAGCGCGCCGAGTTCGAGCGCCGCCTGCGCCACGAGCGTCCGGCTTCGCTCGCGAAGGCCGTGCGCGCCTACAAGAAGGAACTGCTGGAAAAGCCGATGAACGCGGCCACCCGCAAGTCCTCGGAAGCGGTGATCGAAGTGATCGCCGGCGCGATGCCGATGGAGTTCCTCGCCGGCTCCGCCGATCTCACCGGCTCCAACAACAACAAGGCGAAGTCGGCGACGGCGTTTTCCGCCAAGACGCCGAAGGGCCGCTTCATCCATTACGGCATCCGTGAGCACGGCATGGCCGCCGCCATGAACGGCATCTTCCTGCACGGCGGTTTTGCACCGAACGGTGCGACCTTCCTGGTCTTCACCGACTACGCGCGTCCTGCGATGCGCCTTGCCGCACTGATGGGCGCCGGCGTCGTCTACGTGATGACGCACGATTCCATCGGCCTTGGTGAGGATGGCCCGACCCATCAGCCGGTCGAGCATCTCGCGGCCCTTCGCGCCATCCCGAACATGCGCGTGTTCCGTCCCTGCGACGCGATCGAGGTCGCCGAGTGCTGGGAGCTTGCGCTGAACCGCATCGACGGTCCGACCGTGCTGGCGCTGACCCGCCAGAACCTGCCGCAGCTCCGTACCACCGCCAACGAGAACGCCTGCCAGGCCGGCGCCTACGAACTGGTCGCAGCCCAGGGCGAAGCCAAGGCGACGCTGTTCGCCTCCGGCTCCGAGGTCGAGATCGCGGTGGCCGCCCAGAAGCAACTCGCCGAACGCGGCATCGCGTCACGGGTGGTCTCGGTGCCCTCGCTCGAGCTGTTGTTAGCGCAACCAGAGGCCAAGCGCGCCGCCATCATCGGGAACGCGCCGGTGAAGGTCGCCATCGAGGCCGCCGTGCGCTGGGGCTGGGATGCCGTGATCGGCCAGGATGGCGAATTCGTGGGCATGCATTCCTTCGGCGCCAGCGCGCCGGCGAAGGATCTTTACAAGCATTTCGGCATTACCGCCGAGGCCGCAGTTAACGCTGTGGTGAAGCGCGTTTCCTGAGTGTTGAGCTTGTCCAAAAAAAGGACTACGTAATCTCTCATATGATCAAGCACCGCCCGGCCGAACCGGGCGTCCGCCCCTAAAAAACCCTCGCAGGCGCGCATAGCGCGTTGTGCGGGATGACAACGGTCATTGAAGGAGACGAAACATGGCAGTGCGCGTGGCAATTAACGGTTTTGGCCGCATCGGCCGCAACGTGCTGCGGGCGATCGCAGAGTCCGGCCGCAAGGACATCGAGGTCGTCGGCATCAACGATCTCGGCCCGGTCGAGACCAACGCCCATCTGCTACGTTTCGACAGCGTCCATGGCCGCTTCCCCGGCACCGTCACCGTCGACGGCGACTCGATCAACCTCGGCAGCGGCAAGATCAAGGTGAGCGCGGAGCGCGATCCTTCGAAGCTGCCCTGGAAGGATCTCGGCGTCGACATCGCGCTGGAATGCACCGGCATCTTCACCGCCAAGGACAAGGCCTCCGCACATCTGACCGCCGGCGCCAAGCGCGTGCTGGTCTCCGCGCCCGCGGACGGCGCCGACGCCACCATCGTCTTCGGCGTCAACCACGAGACGCTGACCAAGGATCATCTGGTCGTCTCCAACGGCTCCTGCACCACCAACTGCCTCGCGCCGGTTGCCAAGGTGCTGAACGATCTCGTCGGCATCGAGACCGGCTTCATGACCACGATCCACGCCTATACCGGCGACCAGCCGACGCTGGACACGCTGCACAAGGATCTCTACCGCGGCCGCGCGGCTGCGATGTCGATGATCCCGACCTCGACCGGCGCCGCCAAGGCGATCGGCCTGGTGCTGCCCGAGTTGAAGGGCAAGCTCGACGGCGTTGCGATCCGCGTGCCGACCCCGAACGTCTCGGTCGTCGACCTCAAGATCGTCGCCAAGCGCGCCACCGACATCAAGGAAATCAACGCGGCGATGAAGCGCGCCTCCGAGCAGCAGCTCAAGGGCGTGCTCGGCTACACCAGTGCGCCGAACGTCTCGATCGACTTCAACCACGACCCGCACTCCTCGACCTTCCACGAGGACCAGACCAAGGTGCAGAACGGCACGCTGGTGCGCGTGATGTCCTGGTACGACAACGAGTGGGGCTTCTCGAACCGCATGGCCGACACCGCCGTTGCGATGTCGAAGGTGATCTAAGCGTTTGCTCTCGCGTCCCGGACGCGTCGCAACGTGTCTTCACGGTGCGACGCGGAGCCGGGACCCATCCGACCGCGGGACTCGCTGTAATGTGGGTCCCGGTTCTGCACAGCGGCGTTGCGCGCCGCAATGCGCCCGGGACAAGGAAGCGTCCGATGACCAACAAATTCCGCACCCTCGACGACGTCGACGTGAAGGGCAAGCGCGTGCTGCTGCGCGTCGATCTCAACGTGCCCATGGACAATGGCCGCGTCACCGACGCGACCCGGCTCGAGCGCGTCGCGCCGACCATCACCGAAATCTCGGACAAGGGCGGCAAGGTCATCCTGCTCGCGCATTTCGGCCGGCCGAAGGGTCGCGATGCCAAGGACTCGCTGAAGCCGGTTGCCGAGGCGCTGTCGAAGGTCGTGAGCAAGCCCGTCGCCTTCGCCGAGGATTGCATCGGCGAGCCCGCGGCCAAGGCCGTGGCTGACATGAAGGATGGCGACATCCTCTGTCTCGAAAACACCCGCTTCCACAAAGAGGAAGAGAAGAACGATCCGGCCTTCGTCGCGGAGCTCGCAAAGCTCGGCGACATCTGGGTCAGCGACGCGTTCTCGGCGGCGCACCGCGCCCACGCCTCGACCGAAGGTCTCGGCCACAAGCTGCCGGCCTATGCCGGCCGCACCATGCAGGCCGAACTCGATGCGCTGGAGAAGGCGCTGGGTTCGCCGACCAAGCCTGTCATCGCGATCATCGGTGGCGCCAAGGTCTCGACCAAGATCGACCTGCTCGAAAACCTCGTCAACAAGGTCGACGCGCTGGTGATCGGCGGCGGCATGGCCAACACTTTCCTGCATGCCCAGGGCGTCGGCGTCGGCAAGTCGCTGGCCGAGAAGGACCTCGCGCCGACGGCGCTGCGCATCATGGAAAAGGCGGAAGCCGCCAATTGCGCGATCATCCTCCCCGTCGACGCGACCGTCGCCTATCATTTCGCTGCCAATGCGCCCTCGCATGCCTACGGCCTCGATGCGATCCCGGCCGACGGCATGATCCTCGACGTCGGCCCGCAGTCGATCGCGCGCATCCATGCCGCCATCGACGACGCAGCCACGCTGGTCTGGAACGGACCGCTCGGTGCGTTCGAGCTGCAGCCGTTCGACCGCGGCACGATGGCGGCCGCCAAGCACGCCGCAGAGCGGACCAAGGCCAAGAAGCTGGTTTCGATCGCGGGCGGCGGTGACACCGTTGCGGCCCTCAACCAGGCCCATGTGGCCGGTCAATTCACCTATGTTTCGACCGCCGGTGGCGCATTTCTTGAATGGATGGAAGGCAAGCCCCTGCCCGGCGTCGAAGTTCTGCGCACCAAGTAAATAGCGGCCGAACTGGCCCAAACGGGAGAAAGATACAGATGGCTCGGATCACGTTGCGTCAATTGCTCGACCATGCGGCTGAGAACGATTACGGCGTACCGGCCTTCAACATCAACAACATGGAGCAGGCGCTGGCGATCATGGACGCGGCCAACCAGGTCGACGCGCCCGTCATCATCCAGGCCTCGCGCGGTGCGCGCTCCTACGCCAACGACGTCATGCTCAAGCACATGATGGACGCGGTGACCGAGATCTATCCGCACATTCCGGTCTGCGTGCATCTCGACCACGGCAACGAAGCCGCCACCTGCATGACCGCGATCCAGGCCGGCTTTACCTCTGTCATGATGGACGGCTCGCTGAAAGCCGACGGCAAGACCCCCGGCGACTGGGCCTACAATGTCGGCGTCACCAAGACCGTGACCGACATGGCCCATCTCGGCGGCATCTCGGTCGAAGGCGAGCTCGGCGTGCTCGGCTCGCTCGAAACCGGCATGGGCGACAAGGAAGACGGCCACGGCGCCGAAGGCAAGCTGAGCCACGACCAGCTGCTGACCAATCCGGACGAGGCCGTGAAGTTCGTCCAGGAGACCAAGGTCGACGCGCTCGCGATCGCGATGGGCACGTCTCACGGTGCCTACAAATTTACCCGCAAGCCTGACGGCGACATCCTCGCCATGAACGTGATCGAGGAGATCCACCGCAAGCTGCCGAACACGCATCTGGTGATGCACGGCTCCTCCTCGGTGCCGCAGGACCTCCAGGACATCATCAACACCTATGGCGGCAAGATGAAGCCGACCTGGGGCGTGCCAGTTGCCGAGATCCAGCGCGGCATCAAGCACGGCGTGCGCAAGATCAACATCGACACCGACAACCGCATGGCGATGACCGGCCAGATCCGGAAAGTGCTCAAGGACAATCCGGAAGAGTTCGATCCGCGCAAATATCTGAAGCCGGCGATGGAAGCCATGACCAAGCTGTGCAAGCAGCGGCTGCAGGAGTTCAACACCGCAGGGCAAGCCGCCAAGTTCAAGAAGATCCTGACCCCCGCCGACATGGCCAAGCGCTACGCCAAGGGCGAGCTTGACCCCAAGGTGGCGTAGCGATCGCGCACCGCCCTATCTCCCCCTCGCCCCGCTTGCGGGGAGAGGGTTGGGGTGAGGGGGAGTCTCCCCGGGGACGGTGACAATTGGACTCGCGGAGAGTCCCCCTCACCCGGAATACGCGCTGACCGCTCGCATTCCGGCTCTCCCCGCAAGCGGGCAGAGGCGAAGAAACCCTGACCTCCCCCTTTTACCCTGCGACCAACGTTAACTCGGCAATTGCCCGAGAACGGTCTAACTTCACAGGCAAGGGCAGAATCGTTTTGGGAGGACCTCTCGATGAATCTGACTGAGCTCAACAGGATTGCGACCGCCATGGTCGCGCCGGGCAAGGGTATCCTTGCCGCCGATGAATCCTCCGGCACCATCAAGAAGCGGTTCGACGCGATCGGCGTGGAATCGACGGAAGCCAATCGCCGCGACTATCGCGAGATGCTGTTCCGCTCCAAGGAGGCCATGAGCCAGTACATCTCCGGCGTGATCCTCTACGACGAGACGATCTGGCAGGATGCCGCCGACGGCACGCCGCTGGTCAAGCTGATCGAACAGAGCGGCGCCATTCCCGGCATCAAGGTCGACGAGGGCACGCAGGCCCTGCCGATGTGCCCGGGTGAAACAATCACCGTCGGGCTCGACAAGCTCGCCGAGCGGCTGAAGAAATACTACGAGCGCGGCGCGCGCTTCGCCAAATGGCGTGCGGTGATCGACATCGGCAGCGGTATTCCCTCGATGACCGCGATCAGCGTCAATGCGCACGCGCTGGCGCGTTATGCCGCGCTGTGCCAGGCCGCGCAGATCGTGCCGATCGTCGAGCCTGAGGTGCTGATGGACGGCGATCACGACATTGATCGCTGCTATGAGGTGACGAGCCGCGTGCTCAACAAGACGTTCCAGGAACTGCGCGTGCAGCGCGTCGCGCTCGAAGGCATGGTGCTGAAGCCGAACATGGCGATCTCAGGCAAAAAGTGCGCAAAGCAGGCCTCCGTCGAGGAGGTCGCGGAGAAGACCATCCGCCTGCTGAAGGCCTGCGTACCCGCGGCCGTGCCTGGCATCGCCTTCCTCTCCGGTGGTCAGTCCGACGAAGAGGCGACCGCGCATCTCAACGCCATGCACAAGCTCGGCCCGCTGCCCTGGGGCCTGACCTTCTCCTACGGCCGCGCGCTGCAGGCCGCGCCGCAGAAGGCCTGGTCGGGTCGGCCTGAGAATGTCGCGGCCGGACAGAATGCATTCAGTCATCGTGCCCGCATGAATGGCCTCGCCTCCAAGGGCGAATGGCAAAGCAGCCTGGAAAAGAAGGCAGCCTAGATCTTGTCGAACAAATCGCCTCCGCCGCGCCCGGCGCCGCGCCTTTATCTCGCGACGCCTGTGGTCGATGATCCCGCCTCGCTCCTCGCCGAGTTACCGGCGCTGCTCGCCGCGGCCGATGTCGCCGCCGTGCTCGTGCGGCTGAAGGAGACCGATCAGCGCACCATGATCTCGCGGATCAAGGCCCTGGCGCCGATCGTGCAGAACGCGGGCGCCGCGCTGCTCGTCGACGGCCACCCTGAGATCGTCGCGCGCGGCGGCGCCGACGGCGCGCACCTCCCCGGCATCGCCGCGCTGAAGGAGGCGCTGCCATCGCTCAAGCCCGATCGCATCGCCGGCGTCGGCGGGCTGACAACGCGGCACCATTCCATGGATGCGGGCGAGATCGGCGCGGACTATTTGCTGTTCGGCGAGCCCGACGCGAATGGCCAGCGACCCTCGGCGCAGGCGATTGCCGAGCGGCTGGACTGGTGGGCCGAATTGTTCGAGCCGCCTTGCGTCGGCTTCGCGACGTCCTTCGAAGAAGCCTACGACTTCGCCGCCAACGGTGCCGATTTCGTGCTGGTCGGCGATTTCGTCTGGGCCGATCCGCGCGGGCCCAAGGCCGCGCTGATCGAGGCTGATGCCGCGATCAAGAAGGCCTTTGCGGCTGTTGCCGCGGGCCAGAGCTAGCATCCGACATGACGCTTCCCCGCATCACTCTCCTGGCCACGCTGCTGCTGGCGGCGCCTGCGGCCGCGCAGCTCCAGATCACGCCGCCGGCGACGATCCCGAGCCCGTCGACCGAGAAGGCCAAGGAGCCGGCAAAGGACAAGCCAAAGGTCGCGCCGCACACGATCACCAAGAAGAAGGAGGCCGCACCGGCGCCGAAGCCGTCGGCCTCGCCGAGCCCGACGCTGCCGGCAACCGTGATCCCCGCACCGGCGACCGACAATTCCAACGTCGACCTCGTGTTCGGCGCCTATCAGCGCGGCCAGTACAAGACCGCCTTCGACCTCGCCAGTGCGCGCGCCAAGACCGGCGATGCCAAGGCCATGACCATGCTGGGCGAGCTCTATTCCAACGCCATGGGCATCCGGCGCGACTATGCCAAGGCCGTCGAGTGGTACAAGCGCGCCTCCGACGCCGGCGATCGCGAGGCGATGTTTGCGCTCGCCATGCTGCGCATCGCCGGTCGCGGCGGCCCCGTCGACAAGGGCGAGGCGGTCAAGCTGATGGCCTCCGCCGCCAAGCTCGGCGAGCCCAAGGCGGCCTACAATCTCGCGCTGCTCTATCTGGACGGCCAGACCCTGCCGCAGGACGTCAAGCGCTCCGCCGAGCTCTTGCGCCAGGCAGCCGACGCCGGACTGCCCGAGGCGCAATACGCGCTCGCGACGTTCTACAAGGAAGGCACCGGAGTGCCCAAGGACCCCGAGAGGTCGGTGCGGCTGCTCCAGGCGGCCTCGCTCGCCGACAATGTCGATGCCGAGGTCGAATATGCCATTGCCATGTTCAACGGCACCGGCACGCCCAAGAACGAGCCCGCGGCCGTGGCGCTCCTCCGCAAGGCATCACGCCAGGGCAGCGCCATCGCGCAGAACCGCCTTGCCTGGGTCCTGATCAACGGCATGGGCACGCCCATGGACAAGATCGAAGGATTCAAATGGCATCTGGTGGCCAAAACCTCGGGCAAGGGCGATCCAGAGCTCGACAAGCAGATGTCCGACCTGCCGGCCGACGACCGCGCCAAGGTGGAGGCCGCCGCCAAGAAATGGCTCGGGACCAAATGACTTGACGTTTGCCCCCTCGCGGGGCACCCAATCCCCTCAAATGGCGCCCCTTTCGCGCCCCCTTCCCCGATCAAGACCAGAGCTCATGCTGTATTCCGCCACTATCAACGTCATGGTCAAAGCCGCGCGCCGCGCCGGCCGCAGCCTCAAGCGCGATCTCGGCGAGATCGAGCATTTGCAAGTCTCGCTGAAGGGGCCGGCGAACTTCGTCTCGCTCGCCGACAAGCGTGCCGAGGAGATCCTCTACCAGGACCTCGCCAAGGCCCGGCCCGGCTACGGCTTCATCGGCGAAGAAGGCGGCATGCGCGAGGGCAGCGACAAGAGCCACACCTGGATCGTCGACCCGCTCGACGGCACCACCAACTTCCTGCACGGCATTCCGCAATTCGCCATCTCGATCGGCCTCGTGCGTGAGGGCACCATCATCGCCGGCGTGATCTACAACCCCGCCAATGACGAGCTCTACATCGCCGAGCGCGGCAAGGGCGTCTTCCTCAACGACCAGCGCCTGCGCGTCGCCGGCCGCCGCCAGCTCAACGAATGCGTGGTGGCTTGCGGCCTGCCCCACATCGGCCGCGGCGACCACGATGAATTCCGCCGCGAGATGACCGCGATCCAGGACCGCGTCGCGGGCCTGCGCCGGTTCGGCGCCGCCTCCCTCGACCTCGCCTTCGTCGCCGCCGGCCGCCTCGACGGCTATTGGGAACGCAACCTGCAATCCTGGGACATCGCCGCCGGCATGCTGATGGTGCGCGAAGCGGGCGGCACGGTCAGCGACATCGACACGCCGGGTGATGCGCTGGTCACCGGGCACGTGGTGTGCGGGAATGAGTACGTGCACGGCGAGCTGGTGAAGATTCTAAAGCGGCCGACGTAGTACGCGGCAGCGACGGTGTGCTCCCTCGTCCCGCCCCCGTAAGAACGGGGCGAGGGAGTGAGACAGTGTGCGCCGCTTACTGGCCCGGTGCCTTACGGCCCGACCGACGACGGCTTGACTTGCAATGATCAAGAGTCGTCTTCGTCAGATTCCTCATCGCGATATTCATCGCCAAGAGTCAGACCCTCGCTCGTCATTCCGGGGCGCACATCTTGGCGCGAGCCCGGAATGACAGTGTGCCCTATGGCTTCACGGGCGCTGGCGGTCCGTACGCCCCGCTTTCCTTCACGACCTTCTCCCGATCTCCCGCCAGCACGCGCTGCACCGAGACGAAGAACACCGGCACCATCAACAGCGCCAGGATCACCACCGCGATCATGCCGCCCATCACGACGGAGCCCAGCGCTTGCTGGCTGGCGCCGCCGGCGCCGTGGGCGATGGCCATCGGTAGCACGCCGCAGATGAAGGCCAACCCCGTCATCAGGATCGGGCGGAAGCGCAGGCGGCAGGCTTCGATGGTGGCCTCCACCAGCGGTTTGCCTTCTTTCCGCAGATCCTTGGCGAACTCGATGATCAGGATCGCGTCCTTGGCAGCGAGGCCGATAATGGTGATCAGGCCGACGGTGAAATAGACGTCGTTGGGCAAGCCTCGCAGCATGGCCGCAACGACCGCACCGACGATACCGAGCGGCACGGTGAGCAGCACCGCGAGCGGAATGGTCCAGCTCTCATAGAGTGCGGCCAGACACAGGAACACCACGAACACGGACAACGCCAGCAGGAACGGCGCCTGCGAGCCCGACAATTTCTCCTGCAGCGACTGGCCCGTCCATTCGTAGCCGAAGCCGCGCGGTAGCTTGCCGGCCAGTTTCTCCATCGCGGCGATCGCATCGCCCGAGGTGAAGCCAGGCTTGGCTTCGCCCGAGATGCGCACCGCCGGATAGTAGTTGAAGCCGGCGATCTGCGTCGGACCGCGCGACCATTCGACGGTCGCGAAGGACGAGAATGGCACCAGTTGGCCGTGGGAGTTCTTGACGTTGTAGTTGAGGATGTCCTCGGTCTTCATCCGGTCGTGAGCGTCGGCCTGCACCACGACGCGCTGCATGCGCCCCCGGTTGGGGAAGTCGTTGATGTAGTTCGAGCCGAGATTGGTCGAGATGGTGTTGTTGATGTCTTCAAAGGTGACGCCGAAGGCGCCGGCCTTTTCGCGGTCGATCACGAGATTGACCACGCCGGCCTCGGGCAGGCCCTCGACATAGACCTTCTGCAGCACCGGGCTGGCGTTGGCATCCACGATCAACTGGTCGGCGGCGCGCATCAGGGCCGGATAGCCCTTCTGGCCGCGATCCTGCAGACGGAACGAGAAGCCCGAGGAATTGCCGAGATTGTCGATCGGCGGCGGCTGCAATGCCGAGATCTTGGCGTCGCGGATCGACGACGACAGGTCGCGATTGATGTCGGCAACGATGGCGGCCGCAGATTCCTTGGGCCCACGCTCCGACCAGTCCTTCAAGGTGATGAAGGCCTGCGCGGTGTTCATGCCCTGGCCGGAGAAGCTGAAGCCGGTGAGGAAGGTGACGTTGTCGACACCCGGCCGCTGCGCCAGATATTTTTCGACCTTCTCGATCACGGCCTCGGTGCGGCCGTAGGACGAGTCCGACGGGGTCTGCACGTCGGTGGTGACAAAGCCCTGGTCATCGACAGGCAGGAAGCCGCCCGGAAGACTGACGAACGCCCAGGACAGGCCGGCCAGCAACGCGACATAGACCAGCATCAGGCGGCCGGTGCGCTTCAGCGAGAAGCCGACGGTGCGGGAATAGCCCTCCTTGCCGCCTTCGAGCATGCGATTGAACCAGCCGAAAACGCCGCGCCTGCCATGGCCGTGGCCGTGGCCGGGAACGGGTTTCAGAATCGTCGCGCACAGCGCCGGCGTCAGGGATAGCGCGAGGAACGCGGAGAAGCCGATCGCGGCGACCATGGTCACCGAGAACTGGCGATAGATGATGCCGACCGAGCCCGGGAAGAACGCCATCGGCACGAACACGGCCATCAACACCAGCGTGATGCCGATGATGGCGCTGGTGATCTGCGACATCGCTTTGCGCGTCGCCTCCTTCGGCGACAGGCCTTCTTCGGCCATGATGCGTTCGACGTTCTCGACCACGACGATGGCGTCGTCGACGAGGATGCCGACCGCCAGCACCATGCCGAACATCGAGAGCATGTTGATGGAGTAGCCGGCGAGCAACAAAATGGTACAGGCACCCAGCAGTGCCACCGGGACGACGATCGTGGGAATGATGGTGTAACGGATGTTCTGCAGGAACAGGAACATCACCGCGAATACCAGCACCACGGCTTCCAACAGCGTCGTCACCACCTTCTTGATCGAGGCCTCGATCACCGGCGTGATGTTGTAGGGGATCTCGTAGGAGATGTTGGCCGGGAAGAAGCGCGACAGCTCCTTCATCTTCTCCTCGACCGCGCTCGCCGTCGCCAGCGCATTGCCGGTCGGCGACATCAGCACGGAGAGACCGGCGGTCGGCTTGCCGTCGAGGCGGGTGTTGAACTGATAGTTGAGGCCGCCGACCTCGATGCGCGCGACGTCGCGCAGCCGCACGGTCGAACCGTCGGCATTGGCGCGCAGGATGATGGCGCCGAATTCGTCCGGCGACGAGAGCTGGCCCTTGACCAGCACCAGCGCAGAGGTGCGCTGGCTGTCGGTCGACGGCTCGGCGCCGATGCTACCCGAGGCGACCTGCGCGTTCTGCGCTGCGATGGCCTTGTTGACATCGTCAGCCGTCAGGCCGTAGCCGACGAGCTTGGCCGGATCGACCCAGACACGAAGACTGCGCTCGGTCGAATAGAGCGTGGCGCGGCCGACGCCGGGGATGCGCCTGACTTCACCGAGCACGTTGCGGATCATGAAGTCGCCGAGGCCGACTTCGTCGAGACTGCCGTCGGTCGAATTCAGCGTGATGATCTGCAGCACCGCGCTGGAGGCTTCCTCGATCAGGATACCCTGCTGGATCACCGCGCGCGGCAGGCGTGCCTCGACGCGCTTGATGCGGTTCTGCACCTCGACCGAGGCTGCGCTGGTGTCAGTGCCTGGCTGGAAATTGGCAATGATCTCGACCTGCCCGAGCGAGTCGCTGGTCGATTCGAAATTGAGGATGCCGGAGGCGCCGTTGAGCTCCTCCTCGATCAGGCGGGTGACGCTATTGTAGAGATTCTCCGGCGAGGCGCCCGGATAACTCGTCGAGATCGAGATCGAGGGCGGCGCGATAACAGGGTATTGCGCGATCGGCAGCAGCGGGATCGAGATCGCGCCGATCAGACAGATGAACAGCGCGACGACCCAGGCGAAGATCGGCCTGTCGATGAAGAAGCTCGCCATGATCAGTTACCGCGTGACCTTGAGGGCGTGCCTGACATCTGCGCTCGCCTCGGCCTCGGCCCAGGCTTGCGGCTTGACCTTGTCGCCAGCCGCGAACTTCTGAAAGCCTTCGACCACGACCTTGTCACCGGCCTTGAGACCGTCGGTGACGAACCAGACGCCGTCCTGCACCGAGCCGGTGCGGATCGGCTGCACCGCGATGCGGTTGTCGTCCTTGACGACGAACACTTCGCTGCCGCCGCCACCATTGCGCTGGACCGCCTGCTGCGGCACCGCGATCGCGTCGGAGTCCAGACCCTGGTCGAGACGCACGCGGACATACATTCCCGGCAGCAGCTCCCGCTTGGGATTACGGAATTCGCCACGCAGCGTCACTTGGCCGGTATGGGCGTCAACCTTGGCCTCGGAGAACAGCAGCTTGCCGTCGAGAGAATAGATGGTGTTGTCGTCGAGCACGAGGCGCACCTTGGCGGCATCACCCTCGATGCGATCGAGATCGCCGCTCTCGAAAGCGCGGCGCAGCTGATTGAGCTCGGTGACCGACTGGGTGAAGTCGGCATAGATGGGATCGAGCTGCTGCACGGTGGCGAGATTGGTCTCATTCTGCACGACCAGAGCGCCTTCGCTGACGAGCGCTGCGCCGACCACGCCGTCGATCGGCGCACGCACGGTCGCGTAATCGAGATTGAGCTTCGCGCGCGCGAGGTCGGCCTTGCGGCCCTCGACGTCAGCCTGCGCCTGGCGCTCGGCAGCGATGGTCTTTTCGTTTTCGGCTTCGGGCGCGGCGCGCTGGCTCGTGAGCGTCGCGATGCGGCGCGCCTGCTGCTGCGCCTGCATCAACGCAGCATCGGCCTTGGCAAGCGCAGCGTCGTTGGCCATCACCTCGACCTCGAACGGGCGCGGATCGATCCGATAAAGCGGATCGCCTGCTTTCACCTCACTGCCCTGGCGAAACAGACGCTCGACCACGATGCCTGATACGCGCGGGCGGACCTCGGCGACACGCGTCGGCGAAATCCGGCCCGGCAGCTCGCGCACGACGGCGCGCGGTTGCGGCTTCACGGTGACGACGCTGACGTCGGGTTCGATGGGTTGGGCGGCGGAGACTGCAGATGCGGAATCGTCGCAAGCACCAAGCAGCGGCGCAAAGGCCGCGAGCATCATTGCAACGCATGCCGATCGCGCTCGAAGTCCTGACATGAAGTGGGGTGCCCCAAAATTGTTGAAACTGATCACGCGTCGCGCAACACCCGTTCTGGACAATGATGCGCGGCTGGTGCGATCAAAATAGAATGGACTTGCTGCGGCGCAACGCATGCTGCGGGCGGCTCAATGTCACATCAGCTATCGCGCTGAGTTCAGGCTGATTTTTCGGACTCACCGGATTGTTATCCGGGTTCCATCGCGGCGCACTGCGACAGAACATCGCAATGCCACGAGCGGGATGGCTTCAGGTCCTTAGAGCCTTGTGAGGCTAATGTCGCTCAGCCTCTGCCTCTTGCTCCAACCGCAAGATGCGTGCGCGCAGCGCCTCGAAGGTTTCCTCAGCAGCATCGCTAAACAACGGGTCCTCATGATTGGTCGAGGCCGAAGCGATCTCCGTCCAATCCTGGGGCTCCAAGGCCTTGAGGGCGGCAGGAAAGAAATCACGATCTTCCATCATGACGTGACGCCGCTCGCTCTCGATGAAGTCACGAACGATGTTGTCGACATTCTGCCGCGGAATTTCGCGATCCGCGAGGACAGCGTCGACCGCTTGAGCGACGCGGCGCAAACGCTCGGCCGCTTTCTGGTGCTCAGATGTGAGGTTCCCGACCTTGGCGGCCGCAGCGGGATCGCGACGCTTCAGCTTGGCAAAGACCAGCTCTTCCAGGGGATGGTGGTAGATCTCGGGATAGAGTTCGAAATAGCTGATGACCGCGCGAATGACTTCGTAGTCAGGGCGGTCCCCGCGATCGAAGATCTCCAGCTCACGTTCGAGGACGCCGAGCAGCGTCTCGATATTGCGATGTTCTCGGGACAGGCGCTCAATGATCATTGCAGCCTCTGATGAAGCATTGAGAATGCAATCATACTAGCGCAACAACGTCTCGACTTCTTGCGCTAGATCAAACCCGCATCTTCGGCGTAATGAGACGTCTAATCTGCAGCCCTCATCCGGTAGTGGCTGACGCCCCACTCGGTGCCGTCGGCATAACCGAACAGGCCTGCGGTCGCGAGGAAGAACCAGCGCCAGCGGCGCATCCACAAATAGGTCTCGTCGCCATAGACGTTGCGCAAGGAGGCCTCGATCGCATCGCGATGTGCGTCGAAATTGGCGAGCCAGTCGTTCGCCGTGCGCTGGTAATGCGTGCCGCTCCAGCGCCATTCCTTCTCGACCGCGAAGATGTCGGCATATTGCCTGACGAGCTGATGGCTCGGCATCACGCCGCCGGTGAAGAAATGCTGCGCGATCCAGTCTTCGCGATTGGCGTGATCGAACGCATAAGAGCCGGCGCGATGGGTGAAGATGTGCATGAAGAAGCGCCCCTCAGGCGCCAGCCACGCGCGCACGCGCGTCATCAGCTTGCGCCAGTTCATCATGTGCTCGAACATCTCGACCGAGACGATGCGATCGAACTGCCCCTCGGGGGCAAACACGTTCATGTCTGATGTGACGACGCGCAAATTGAGCAGGCCGCGCTGCTGCGCCATCTCCTCGATATGGGCGCGCTGGCCTTGCGAGTTCGATACTGCCGTCACCTTGGCATGCGGAAACTGCCGCGCGATCCACAGCGACAGCGCACCCCAGCCGCAGCCGAGTTCGAGGATGGTCTGCCCGTCGGCGAGGCCGGCATGCTCGACGGTCTGGCGCAGCGCTTCCTCCTCTGCTTCCTGCAGCGTCGTCGCATCGTTGCTGTAGAAGCAGGAGGAGTATTTGCGGTTCGGGCCCAGCACCTGTGCGAAGAAGCTCGAGGGCACCTCGTAGTGCTGCGTATTGGCGGCGTCCGCGTGCTCGGCGATCGGCCGCAGCATCATCCGTCCGGCGAAGGCGGCATCGTCGGGCGCACCTGACGCCGACAGGCGCGTTGCGGTGCGCGAGCACAGGCCCTGGATGGCGGCGCGGACCACGAGATCCGGCAGCGGCACACGTTCGGCAGTCCCGATGATCGTGGACACGACGCTCATGCGGCCATTCCCTCTCTCGGTGGTGACGGAAAGAACATGCTGGTTCGGGATTGATAGGCGCGGTAGCGCTCGCCGCGCGACCGCAGCATCTGCGCTTCCAATGGCGGGATGCCGGTGACGTGGACCAGGATCCAGTACATGAAAACAGGCGCGAGCAGGCTTGCCCACCCCCAGGGATAGCCGATCGACAGCGCGATGACGGGATAGGCGAGCCAGCCGAACCATTCGAAGAAGTAATTGGGATGACGCGACCAGCTCCACAGCCCTGTAGCGCAGACCTTGCCATGGTTGGCGGGGTCGTGCCGGAAGCGACGCAACTGCGCATCCGCGAGCGCCTCGCCTGCGATTCCGATCAGCAGGATCATCGCGCCAACGACGTCCTGAATGCGCAAGGTGGACACCGGGACATGCGCGGCGACGAAAATGGAGAACACCAGGGGCACCGAGCCCAGCGCCTGGTTCTGCAGGAAGATGAACATCCGCCACGGGGCATTCAGCCCCCACTCCGCGGCAAAGGCTGCGTAGCGGGGATCGTCGGAGATCCCGGCGGTGCGGATCGCGATATGGGTGCCCAGCCGAAGCGACCAGACCGCGACGAGGCCGGCGACCAGCCATTGCCTGATATTGGGCCCCTCCCCTGCAACAGGCCACAGGGCGCTGCCGGCGCCGACCAGGCCAACTGCGAAGGTCCAGATCGTATCGACCCATCCGGAATTGCCAGTGCGCTGCTGCACAACCCAGGCAAACGCCATCAGCACCGCAAGCATGAGCGCGATGGCCGCCAGTCCCGCGAAATACGTCACCATGCAAAAATTCCGACCTAAGTCTGTGGAATGCCGAAGTTTTGCAAAATACGTCTGTATCAAAGCGCGGTTTCAGCTTTGGGTTCCGCCCCTCTTTCTAGAAATCCGCACAACCGGCGCTTTTTTTGGCCCGGCGCTGTGCCATAGTACGGAGGCAAGCAAGCTTTCGTAATGGATGATACCGGCCATGCCGTCAGGCGCCTCGCCCCGCTCTCCCCTTGATGTCGAGTACACCAAGCTGTCCTCGCCCAGCGTTTTCCTGGTGCGGATGCTGGTTTTCCTGGTGCTCTGCACCCTGGTGGGCGTGGTGCTCTACAAGCAGATCATCCAGGCCTTCTTCGCCAATCCCGGGCTGAATGCCCTGATCGGCGGCGTGATGTTCATCGGCATCATCCTGGCCTTCCGCCAGGTGATCCGGCTCTACCCTGAAGTGTCCTGGGTCAACAATTTCCGCATCGCCGATCCCGGCCTGGCGCCGGCCCGGCACCCAAAACTGCTGGCGCCGATGGCGATGATCCTCGGCGGCGAGCGCACCGGGCGGATGTCGATCACGCAGACGACCATGCGGCATCTGCTCGATTCGATCGCGACCCGCCTGGATGAAGCCCGCGACATCTCGCGCTACATGACCGGCCTGCTCGTCTTCCTCGGCCTGCTCGGCACCTTCTGGGGCCTGATCGAAACGGTCGGATCGGTCGGCAAGGTCATCGACGGGCTCAAGGTCGGCGGCGATTCCGGCGCCCTGTTCGATACGCTGAAGGAGGGCCTTGCCGCCCCGCTCGGCGGCATGGGCATCTCGTTCTCCAGTTCGCTGTTCGGCCTTGCGGGATCGCTGATCCTCGGCTTCCTCGATTTGCAATCGAGCCAGGCACAGAACCGCTTCTACACCGACCTCGAAGACTGGCTCGCCACCACCGTGCGCGAATATGGTACCGGCGGCGAAGTCACCGTTGCCGCTCCCGCTGGCGGCGGGGTTGCGAGCGGCGAGTTGCAGGCTGCCGTCGAACGGCTTCGCTCCGTGCTCGAGGAAGGCAGCGCCAGCCGCGGCACTACGGCGGCGATGGCGAGCCTTGCCGAGGCGATCCAGGCGCTGGTCTCGCATATGCGGACCGAGCAGCAGATGATCCGCGAATGGGCCGACGGCCAGGGCGAGCAGAACCGCGAGATCCGCCGCCTCCTGGAGCGCATCGCGCGCCAGCCCGAGAAGAGTTAAGCAATCAGCATTTGAGAGGCGAGCATGGCTCTAGCCCGCGGCCGCCGCAGCGAAGGCGCCTTCAACTACTGGCCCGGATTCGTCGACGCGCTGTCGACGCTGGTGCTGTCGATCGTGTTCCTGCTCTCGGTGTTCCTGGTCGTGCAGTTCTTCCTGTCGCAGGAGGTCACCGGCAAGGACAAGGCGCTGGAACAGCTCAACGCCAAGATCGCCCAGCTCAATGAGCTTCTGTCGCTGGAGAAGCTCGGCAAGCTCACGCTCGACGACCAGGTCTCGTCACTCAAGGCAGGCTTGGCTTCGGCCGAGAGCGAGCGCGATCGCATCAAGGGCCTTTATGACGGCCTGGCTGCCGCCGGCAACGACGCGCAAGGCAAGACCGCCGAGCTCGGCAAGGCGCTGGACTCCGAGAAGGCAGTCTCGGCACGAGCGCTGGCGCAGATCGAGGTGCTGAACCAGCAGATCAGCGCGCTGCGCCGGCAATTGGCCGCACTCGAAGAGGCGCTCGATGCATCTGAGAAGCGTGACAAGGAATCGCAGAACCGCATCGCCGATCTCGGCTCGCGTCTGAATGTCGCGCTGGCGCAGCGCGTGCAGGAATTGTCGCGCTACCGTTCGGAATTCTTCGGCCGGCTGCGCGCCATTCTCGGCAACCGTCCTGACATCCGCGTGGTCGGCGACCGCTTCGTATTCCAGTCCGAAGTGTTCTTCGACACCGGACAGGCAACGCTGCTGCCCGAGGGCCGCGCCGAGCTCGACACAGTCGCCGCCGCGCTGATCGAACTCGACAAGAAGATCCCGACCGAGATCGCCTGGGTGCTGCGCGTCGACGGCCACACCGACGTGCGGCCGGTGAGCGGTGCGAACTTCAAGTCGAACTGGGACCTGTCGTCGGCGCGCGCGATCTCGGTGGTGCAATATCTGATCACGCTCGGCGTGCCGGCCCAGCGGCTGGTCGCCGCCGGCTTCGCCGAATTCCAGCCGCTCGATACCGCCAACACCGAAGACGCCTACAAGCGAAACCGCCGCATCGAGCTGAAGCTGACGGAGCGGTAGTGAGCGCGCTCCACCTCCGCCCCTACACGGACGCTGACGAAGCGGCGACGATCGACCTCTGGCATCGCACCTGGCAGCAGGCCTATCCGCAGATCGATTTTGCGGCGCGGGTGGACTGGTGGCGGGACCGCTGGCGGAAGGAGTTGGTGCCGAAGGCGTCCATTGTGGTCTCGGAACAAGACGGCACCGTCACCGGTTTCGTGACGATCGACGGTGACGGCTATCTCGACCAGCTCGTGGTCGATCCCAACCATTGGGGTTCGGACGCGGCAAGGCTGCTGGTGGATGAGGCCAAGCGACTGTCACCATCGGGCGTCACGCTGCTCGTCAACAAGGACAACGCCCGCGCCATCCGCTTCTACGAGCGCAACGGCTTTGCGCATGCGGGCGAAGACGTGAACCCGACATCGGGCCGGCCGGTGCTGAAGATGGCTTGGCAGCCAAGATGACTTGGCGGCCGTGACCTCGGTCACGCAAAAGCCCGACACGGCTTGCTAGCGTGACATCAGGCAAGCAAGATGGAGAGGATCGATGCGGCTGAGCGATCTGGCCAAGGGGTCTTCGGTGTTTCTCGGCGTTATCCTCGCCGGTTACGTGTCGACTGTTTACGTCGACCAGCGCCTTACCCCGCCGCCACCCAAAGCAACGAATGAGACGACGGGTTCGCCAACTCAGACGACGATCCCTGCTCCGTCAGACACCCCGGCTCCAGCCAACGACGGGTCGGCCTGTATCGGCGAGGGTGGCAGCTGGAAGAACTGGCCATGGCCGAACGTGCCGATGGGTTCGCCGAAGTGTAAGTGAGCGAGCCCACAAGCTCCGCTGTCATTCCCCGCGAAAGCGGGGAATCCAGTACGCCGCGGCTTCTCGGTTCATCACTGGCGTCTCGGAGTACTGGATCACCCGCTTTCGCGGGTGATGACACTGTGGGCGGCGAAAGAGCCAGGCCTCACACGCCCTCGAACTGTAACCTCGCGAGCCTTGCATAGAGCCCGTTCGCAGCGACCAGCTCGGCATGCGTACCCTGCTCGACGATCTTGCCCTGGTCCATCACCAGGATGCGGTCGCAGGAGAGCACGGTGGCGAGGCGATGGGCGATCACCAGCGTGGTGCGGTGGCTCATCAGTTCCTCAAGCGCGGTCTGCACCAGCGTCTCGCTTTCGGCGTCGAGCGCGGAGGTCGCTTCGTCGAGCAGCAGCAGCGGTGCATCGCGCAGGATGGCGCGCGCGATCGCGATGCGCTGGCGCTGGCCACCGGACAGCGTCACGCCACGCTCGCCGAGCGGGGTGTCGAAACCTTCGGGCAGGCGGCGGATGAACTCGGTGGCATGCGCGAGCTCAGCGGCACGCTCGACCTCGGCATCATCAGCATCGGGCCGACCGAAGCGGATGTTCTCGCGCGCACTCGCCGCGAACACGTTGGATTCCTGCGGCACCAGCGCGATGCGCGAACGGAAATCGCGCGGATCGGCCGACTTCACCGGCACGCCGTCGAGCGAGATCGCGCCGCTGCGCGGATCGTAGAAGCGCAACAGCAGGTGGAAGATCGTGCTCTTACCGGCGCCGGATGGTCCGACGATCGCGACCTTCTCGCCGGGCCGCACGCTGAACGACACCGCATCGAGCACGTTGGCATCGGGCCGCGCGGGATAGGCGAAGCTGACACGATCGAACCCGACCTCGCCGCGCCCGGGCACCGGCAGCGCGCGCGGCGATGCCGGCGCTGCGATCTCCGGCTGCACATGCAGGATCTCGAACAGGCGCTCGGCGGCACCGGATGCGGCCGACACCTCGCCCCAGACCTCGCTGAGCTGGCCGAGGCCGGCGGCTGCAAAAGCCGCATAGAGCACGAACTGGCCGAGCCGGCCCGGCGTAATCGCACCTGTCAGCACGTCGTGCGAGCCGATCCAGAGGATGCCGACGACGCTTGTGAACACGATGAAGATGACGATGGCGGTGAGCACAGCACGCGCCTGGGTCGAGGTGCGCGCCGCCTCATAGGCCTGCTCGACCTCGCCGCCAAAACGCTTCGCGGCCAGCCCTTCGCTGGTATAGGCCTGCACGGTGCGGATCGCGCCGATCAGCTCGCCGGCATAGGCGGACGCATCGGCCAGCGTGTCCTGCGCATTGCGCGACAGCCGCCGGACCCAGCGCCCGAAGGCGACCAGCGGCAGCACGATCAGCGGGATCGCCAGCAGAACGAAGCCGGAGAGACGCGGGCTCGTGATCACCATCATGGCCGTCGCGCCAAAAAACATCATCAGGTTGCGCAGCGCGATCGAGACGGAGGCGCCGACCGCGGATTTGATCTGCGTCGTGTCGGCGGTCAGCCGCGACACCAGTTCGCCGCTGCGTGCGGAATCGAAGAAGGCGGGCGAGAGCGAGAGCAGATGCGCAAAGACGTCGCTGCGCAAATCGGCGACGATGCGCTCGCCAATCGTCATCACGAGGTAGTAACGCGACGCGCTCGCCAGCGCCAACACGGCGACGACGGCGATCATCACCGAGAAGTAGCTGTTGATCAGCGCGATGCCCTCGGGGGTCAGGCCGAAATCGATCATCCGGCGCACCGCGACCGGTACCAGCAGCGTGGTCAATGCCGCGACCGTCAGCGCGACAAAGGCGAGCGCCGCCCGGCCGCGATAGCGGGCAACGTAAGGCGCGAGCGCCATCAGCGGCCGCAACTTGGCGCGGCTCTTGACGGGCTGCTCGATCAGCTCGGCGTCGATCGACGGGGCCTCGGTAGGCCCGGTTTCAAGCCGTTCAACTGCGCTCATTGGAATCCGACCAAAAGAGAGACGTTGGCTCCACATAGGCCGCGGCCGGGGGCGAGGCAAATCCGGGATGTCCCTTAGGGGACCGCCCGGTTCTCCTGTTCCGACAATGGCTTGTTTTGGAGCCCCCTGTGGGGTATAGACCCGGCCAAATCCGTCATTCGATAGTCACTCAAGCCGGGCGCCGGTCGCCCTAGGAATTGCCATGAAAGCCGAAATTCATCCGGATTATCATACGATTAAGGTCGTGATGACCGACGGAACCGAGTACCTGACCCGCTCCACCTGGGGCAAGGAAGGCGACACGCTGAACCTCGACATCGACCCGAAGTCGCACCCGGCCTGGACCGGCGGCAACGCCCAGCTGATGGACCGCGGCGGCCGCGTCTCGCGCTTCCAGAAGAAGTTTTCGGGCTTCCTCAAAAAGGATTGATCCGGCCCACAAGGCTGGAGACGAAAAACGCCCCCGGGAGACCGGGGGCGTTTTTGTTTTTGGGACGGAGGGCGGGACTTACCGCTCGAACGCCGCTTTGAGCGCATTGAGTTGCGGCACCAGCGGGTTGCCGATCGCGATGTGGTCGGTCGGCGGCGTGTGGATGGTGGTGTCGAGGCGGCGCACGCGGGTCTGCAGGCTCATCGAGCGATTGATCAGTTCCTGCAACTGCTCCGGCAGCTTCTCGATGGTGTCGGTGGGGCCGGGATCGGCGGCGGTGAGCTTGACCTTGGTCTTCTCGCGATTGGCCTGCACCAGCGTCATCTCGCCTTCCTTCACCGCACGATGCAGCAAGAGCCACGAAGCGAGCTGCATCAGGCGCGTGGTCAGGCGCATGCTCTCGGTCGCATAGGTGAGGCTGACGGCACGATCGAGCGCCTTGGCCTCGTTGCGGCCGGCGCCGTCCAGATAAGCCGCGGTCTCTTCGACGAGATCCATGCCCTCGCGGAACAGGGTGCCGAATGCCGCAGAATTGGTGAACCGTTCACTGAGTTGAACGAGAGCGCCGTCGGCTTGCAAACGTTCCATGGTTAACGCCCCTTACGCAACTGTTTACCTGTCCGACTTTGACGCCGGCTTATGATGAACAAATCATTGCGCGGGCCGGACCGGGAGTCCAGCGACAAGCGCGGATATGGTTTCCGCGCGTCATTCCCAAGAATTCAACCGGAACGCGGCGTTCGAAAAGGAATTTGAGCAAAAAAAGAGCCGCCGGAAACCGGCGGCTTTGAAAGTTGATAACAGGGAGGCGTCAAACAGAGTGGACAGGAGCCACTCGGTGTCCAAACGAGGACAGCTCCAGTCATAAACTCGAAAGCTTAATCGACAGTAAACGAGCAATTATTTTGAGGGTTCGTTAGCCATGTCGGTCAATGGCCGAGCCACCCACGTGCCCCGGACGCAGCGCAGCGCGTAGCGGTGCGCTGCAGAGCCGGGGCCCAGTTCTTTGGCCGGGGAGTTCGAAGAGGCATGGGTCCCGGTTCCGCGCAGCAGCGCTACGCGCCGCAGCGCGCCCGGGACACGAGAGTGCGTCGAATCCTACGTCTTGAAGAAATTGTTCGCCGCGTCCCGCGAGGCGCGCTTTTTGGTGGCGGCTTCTTCCAATCTGGCGATCTCGGTCTTCAGGAGGGCGATGCGCTCGTTCAGTTCCTCGACCGATAACAGTGAGAGATCCTGTCCGATCTCGTGGGTGATCTTCTTGCGCGGGCGGTCATCGTCTTCCATCGGCATCGGCGTTTCTCCTGCATCCCGGACCACAAAGCTTGATACACGGCTGAAGCGGTTGCCAGCGTGAACCGCGCTGGCTAAGCAAAGGCCTCGTTCCCTCGCACCTTTGCTCAAGGACACATCATGGACAAGCTGCCCGCGCAAATGACCGTGGTCGCCATTTCCAAGCCCGGCGGACCGGAGGTGCTGCTGCCGGAACAACGTCCCGTTCCGCAGCCCGGTCCTGATGAAATCCTGGTCAAGGTGCAGGCCGCCGGCGTCAACCGGCCCGACGTGGCGCAGCGTTCCGGCGCCTATCCGCCGCCGCCCGGCGCCAGCGACCTGCCTGGCCTGGAGATCGCCGGCGAAGTGGTCGCCGTCGGCAGCAACGCCAAGCGGCACAAGATTGGCGACAAGGTCATGTCGCTCGTCGCCGGTGGTGGCTATGCGCAATACTGCATCGCGCAGGATGCACAAGCGATGAGCGTACCGCCAGCGCTGTCGATCAAGGAAGCCGGCGCGCTACCGGAAACGCTGATGACGGTCTGGCACAATGTGTTCGAGCGCGGCGGCCTGAAGGCGGGCGAGACGTTGCTGATCCATGGCGGCTCCTCCGGCATCGGCACCATGGCGATCCAGCTTGCGAAGGCTTTCGGCGCAAAGGTGTTCGTTACCGTCGGCTCGCAGGACAAGTGTGATGCCTGTCTCAAGCTCGGTGCCGACCGCGCCATCAACTACAAGACCGAAGACTTCGTCGCCGTGGTGAAGGAAGAGACCAACAAGGTCGGCGTCAATCTGATCCTCGACATGGTCGCCGGCGAATATGTCGACCGCAACTACGATGCCGCCGCTGTCGACGGCCGCATCGTGCAGATTGCAACCCTCAACGGCCCCAAGGTCAGCGTCAACATTGCCAAGGTGATGGTGAAGCGGTTGACCCATACCGGCTCGACCTTGCGTCCCCGTAGTAATGCGGACAAGGCGGCGATGGTGGCTGCAATCGAGGCGAAAGTCATGCCGCTTTTGCGCGAGGGCCGCGTCAAACCGCTGATGGACAGCGCTTTCCCGCTGGAAAAGGCATCCGACGCACACCGGCGCATGGAGACCTCCGCACATATTGGCAAAATTGTGTTGGAGGTCTAGGCCGCTGGCCGACAGAACCGGGCGGAAACCCTTTGATTTTCCTCGCTTTCGTGGCATCTATCGCGACGCGCCGGACCACTTCGGTCCGGTTTGAAATCGTCCTTATCTGCCAGCCTCACGTGCCGCTCTTGCACTCAGAGTTTGCGTCGAACGCGGAGAACTCACTTTGCGTCTGATCAGGTGCCTCGCGCCCATCGCGCTGGGCCTCATGATTCTTGTCGCCGCGTCGCCTGTACGCGCGCTTGACGCTGTCAGCGTCCGCAGTGACGCGCCCGCAATCGACCTCACCGGCGTGCTCGAGCATCAGCGCAGCGACGCCGATCGCATCCAGGTCTCCACCGCGCCCGGCACCGACGGCATCGTCCGCCGCATCGAGGTGCGCGCGCGCGAGGGTGGCCAGAACTGGGTGGTGTTCGCGCTCGCCAACAACACCGACGACCAGCTCGACCGCCTGATCGTCGCCCCGCATTACCGCATCGTGTCCTCAGGCCTGCTGTGGCCCGACCTCGGGCTGTCGCGCATCGCCACCATCACGCCGTCGACCGGCGACCGGCCGGAGCGGCAGGAAAGCCCGACCGCCGACGTGTTCCGCATCACGCTCGATCCCGGCGCCGTCGTCACCTTCGTGGCGGAACTGCGCACCGACAAGCTGCCGCAGCTCTATCTGTGGGAACCCGAAGCCTACAAGGACAAGGTCAACTCCTTCACGCTGTACCAGGGCATCGTGATCGGCATCTCCGGCCTGCTTGCGCTGGTGCTGACGATCTTGTTCGTGGTGAAGGGCAGCATCATGTTCCCGGCCGCTGCGGCGCTGGCCTGGGCGGTGCTGGTCTATATCGGCGTCGATTTCGGCTTCTGGGGCAAGGTGCTCGACATGTCGAACAACGCCGAGCGCATCTGGCGCGCGGCGGGTGAAGCGATCTTGGCGGCGACGCTGCTGGTGTTCCTGTTCGCTTATCTCAATCTCAGTCGATGGCATGTGCGCTACTCCCACATCACGGTGGGCTGGCTCGCCTTCCTGGGCTCGCTGGTGGCGCTCGCTCTGTTCGATCCGGCCGTCGCGTCCGGCATTGCCCGTATCTCGCTGGTGCTGATCGCCTTCGCCGGCTTCGCGCTGATCGTCTATCTCTCCACCCACGGCTTCGACCGCGCGGTGCTGCTGATCCCGACCTGGTTCCTCCTGGTGGTCTGGGTGGTCGCGGCCGGCATGACGGTGGCGGGTTCCGTCACCAACGACATCGTCGGCCCGGCGCTGCTCGGCGGCCTCGTGCTGATCGTGATGTTGATCGGCTTCACGGTCATGCAGCACGCCTTCGCCGGCGGCGGCGCCACCACCGGCGTCGTCTCCGACATCGAACGCCGCGCGCTGGCGCTGGCCGGTTCCGGCGATCTGATTTGGGACTGGGACGTTTCCGCCGACAAGGTGTTCACCAGCCCCGAGACCGAAGCCCTGCTTGGCCTGAAGCGCGGCACGCTGGAAGGCCCGGCGGCGTCGTGGCTCGAGGTGCTGCATCCGCTGGACCAGGACCGTTTCCGCGCCGCGCTCGACAGCGTGCTCGACCAGCGCCGGGGTCGCCTGGTGCAGGATTTCCGCCTGCGCACGCCCGACGGTCACTTCATGTGGTTCGCGCTGAAGGCGCGCCCGGTGGTCGGCTCGGACGGTGAGGTCTCGCGCGTGGTCGGCACGCTCACTGACGTCACCGAACTCCGTAACGCCGAGGAACGCCTGCTGCACGATTCCGTGCACGACAACCTCACCGGCCTGCCGAACCGCAAGCTGTTCATGGACCGGCTCGGTGCCGTCGCGCATTTCGCCAAAACGATGCCGACACTGCGGCCGACGCTGATGGTGATCGACCTCGATCGCTTCAAGCAGGTCAACGATTCCGTCGGCATCGCGGTCGGCGATTCCATCCTGCTGACGCTGGCCCGCCGCCTCACCCGCATCCTGAAGCCGCAGGACACGCTGGCGCGAATGGCCGGCGACCAGTTCGGCCTGATCCTGCTCTCGGAGCAGGACCCCGCCCGGATCACCGCCTTCGCCGAGACCATCCGCAAGACCATCCGTGCGCCGATCGCCTTCAACGACCGCGAGATCTTCCTGACCGCTTCGATCGGCCTCGCTTTGTCCGATCCTCAGACGCAGTTGACGGACGAGATCATCAAGGACGCCGAGCTTGCGATGTATCATTCCAAGCGCATCGGCGGCGACCGTATCGACGTCTACAAGCCGGCAATGCGCGCGCGGAAGACGGACCGCCTGACGCTGGAGAGCGAGCTGCGCCGCGCCATCGAGCGGCAGGAGCTCACCATCCTGTACCAGCCGATCGTCCGCCTGGAGGACCGCTCGGTCGCCGGCTTCGAAGCCCTGGTGCGCTGGGATCATCCGAAGCTCGGGCGCATGGCGCCGTCGGAATTCATCAGCATCGCGGAAGAGACCGGCCTGATCGTCGATCTCGGCATGTTCGTGCTCGACCAGACCGCCAAGCAGCTCTCGATCTGGCAGCGCGCGATGCGCTCACGCGAGCCGATCTTCGCGAGCGTCAACGTCTCCTCGCGGCAATTGCTCCGCCACGATCTCATTCACGACATCCGCACGGTGCTGTCGCGCTCTTCGGTTGCGCGTGGCACGCTGAAGCTGGAACTGACGGAATCCCTGGTGATGGAGAATCCGGAGCACGCCGCGCAAATGCTGACGCGGATTCGCGAGCTCGGCACGGGACTATCGCTCGACGATTTCGGCACCGGCCATTCCTCGCTGGCCTATCTGCAGCGCTTCCCGTTCGACACCATCAAGATCGACCAGTCCTTCGTGCGCACCACCAATCGCGGCACGCGTCCGGTGATCCTGAAGTCGATCATCGCGCTCGCGCATGATCTCGGCATGGACGTGGTGGCCGAAGGCGCCGAGACCGATTCCGACGCAGTCGAGCTGTATCAATTGGGCTGCGAGTACGCGCAGGGCTTTGCCTTCGGCGAGCCGATGGATGCTGACGCCGCGATGCGGCTGCTGACGGAAGTGCGGCTGGAAGCGGCGAGCTGATCTCGCCGCAAGTCCGGTCTCGTAGGGTGGGCAAAGGCCCGAAGCGCCGTGCCCACGATCTCTCTCTCGATCACGAAAAATGCGTGGGCACGCTTGCGCTTTGCCCGTCCTACGACACTGTGCGTGCCGCCCCTACCCCGGCCTGCGCCGGTCGCTCTTCATCTTCGTGAACCGCACGCTCTGGCCATCAGGCATCCGCACCGCCTTGAAGCCCGCGGCGAGGCAGGCTTCGCGCTGGGGCATCTGGATGTCGGGGCTGCGCAGGCTGTCCCACCATGACGCACGGTTGGCGGCGCGCGGCAGGGCCGCGTCGATGATCTCCTCGATCTGCTCGAAGGTCAGCACGAACTCCGCCTGCTTCTGCCGCATCAGGTAATCGCGTAGCGCCTCGTAATCGTTCACCGTCGTCCTCTATCCCATTGTCCGCGGTCTGATCTGCGCAAAAGCGACATCCGCGGAAACCAATCCTTAACTCATTGCGGCAGCGGCGTCGCGGCTTAAACAACTATGCAAGCTTTCGGGCGCATCCGTTAGGGTCGGGAGCAAACGATGCTGTCTGAATGGCGCGACGCCACGGCCCGCCGGCCCTGGCGTATTTCGGCGAAGCTGCTGATCATCTCGTCGGTCGTGACGGTGATCGGCTTTTCCGCCATTTGCGTCAACGTCATGCTGGACATGCGCCACGGCGAAGAGGCGCTGGCCCGCCAGACGCTGGAGAACCTGGCCACGTCCATCGACGCCGATATCAGCCGCAACATCGATATTTACGATCTCTCGCTGAAGGCGGTCGTCAACAACATGCTGCTGCCCGAGATCGCCACGGTCTCGAGGCCGGTCCGCCAGCTCATCCTGTTCGACCATGCGACCACAGCGCGGCACTTCGGCGCCATCCAGGTGTTCGATGCCGAAGGCAGGTTGACCATCGACGCCTCCACGCTCGATCCCCAACCTGAGAATCGCGCCGACGAGGAGTATTTCAGGATTCATCGGGACAATCCCGACGTCGGACTGTACATCAGCCGTCCGATGCTGTTCCGCGGCGCTTATTCGATCGTGCTGAGCCGGCGCATCAGCGATAGCGACGGCGGCTTCATGGGTATCGTCGCCGGCTCGATCCGCTTCACCTATTTCCACGAATTGTTCGAGCGGCTGAGCCTCGATCCCACGGACACCATCACCGTGCTCAGGCGCGACCGCACCATCATGATGCGGCGGCCGTTCGATCTCGACGTCATCGGCAAAAACCTGGGAACGCAGCAGGCGTGGAGACCCGACAATCTCAAGGCGGGCGGATCCTACGCCGGAAAGGGACCGGTGGACCCGACGCCACGCCTCTACGTGCGCAGCAGTGGCTCCGGTCCGCTGTTTGTGGTGGCCGGTAAGCCGCTGATTGCCGTATTCGCGCTGTGGCAGAAGGAAGCGCTTCGCATCGGCGCCGTGGTCCTGATGCTCTCTTTGTTCGTGCTGGGCTCGGCGATCGTGCTCGCGCGTGAGATCAGCCGGCGCGCGGATGCCGAGAGCAGGCTCGAGGAAATGGCGACGACCGACGCGCTCACGGGCCTGCGCAACCGCCGCAAGTTCGACCAGGTCATCGACATCGAATGGCGCCGCGCCATGCGCCAGAAGACGCAGATCGCGCTCTTGATGATCGATGCCGATCATTTCAAGGCGTACAACGACACGTTCGGCCACCAGGCCGGCGACCAGGTGCTGGTCGGCATCGCCATCTGCATTTCGGACTCGGTCCGTCGCGCCGGCGATTGCGCCGCGCGCTATGGCGGCGAGGAGTTCGCCGTGCTGCTGCCGAACACGTCGGCGACCGACGCATTCAAGATGGCCGAGACCATTCGTGCCAAGGTGTTGGGTTGGTCCGACGGCGGGGCCGGTTCGACCGTCTCCTGCGGCATCGCCAGCCTCGCGCCATCAGCCGGCATGGACTGGCCCGTGCTGGTCGCCGCCGCCGACAAGGCTCTTTATGCCGCGAAAGCCGGCGGGCGGAATCAGTCGGTGGTCGCGAGCCTGCCGAAGCTGTCGCTGGTGGCGTGAGGCTTCGGCCTCCGGGGCCTACTGCCCCAGATACTTCTTCATTTCCGCGATCAGTCCCTCGCGCAGTTCCGGCCGCTTCAGGCCGTAGGCGATGTTGGCGCGGAGAAAGCCGGGCTTGGAGCCGCAATCATGGCGCTCGCCCTCGAACTCGACGCCGTAGAATTTCTGCGACTTGGCGAGGCCGATCATGGCGTCGGTGAGCTGGATCTCGCCGCCGGCACCGCGCTCCTGAGTCTCCAGAATCTTGAAGATCTCGGGCTGCAGGATGTAGCGGCCGGTGATCGAGAGGTTGGAGGGCGCGGTGCCCTTGGCAGGCTTCTCGACCATACCGTCGACCTCGAACATCTTGCCGGTGCGTTTGCCGACGCCGCAGATGCCGTATTGGTGCGTGAGATGGTCGGGCACCGCCTCGACCGCGATGACGTTGGATTTCTCGCCGAGATTGCTGGCGGTCTCGATCATCTGCTTCAGGCAGCCCGGCGAATTGAGCACGAGCTCGTCCGGCAGCACCACGGCGAACGGCTCGTTGCCGACGATGTCGCGCGCACACCAGACCGCATGGCCAAGGCCGAGCGGCGCCTGCTGGCGGGTGAAGCTGACGGCGCCGGCATCCGGCTGGTTCTGCGCCAGAACGTCCTGCTCGGCCTTCTTGCCGCGCGCGGCCAGCGTCGCGTCGAGCTCGTACATCCGGTCGAAATGATCTTCGATGACGTTCTTGTTGCGGCCGGTGACGAAAATAAAGTGCTCGATGCCGGCTTCGCGCGCCTCGTCATAGACGTACTGGATCAGCGGCTTGTCGACGATGGTGAGCATTTCCTTCGGCATCGCCTTGGTGGCGGGCAGGACGCGGGTGCCGAGGCCGGCGACGGGAAATACGGCTTTGCGGATTTTCATGTGATTGATCGAATACCTTAGAGCGCGCGTGACAGAAGCAATGGCTTCTTGCTAGCCGTTTTGCAGCCGGTAACAAAGGCGGATGTTGGGCTCCCCCTCGGAGAATTTGCGAAAAAGGTGACCAGCAAAAATTCGCCTTTGTTAAGATATTGGCAACCGCAACGAGGCCTCCTGATGGCCGATTTTGGCCGGACGGATGGACATGAGGCAATCGGTGACAGGGTTGGCAAAACGGGCAGGAGCTTTGGCCGGCGCAACAATGATTGCGGCCGCGCTCGTGTTCCCGGGGGCCGCGCAGGCCCAGGGACAACAACAAGGGCAAAACGGCCTGTCAAAACTGTTCGGCGGTATTTTCTCCGGCCCGGACGCCGCGCCCTCGCAACCCGCACCCGGCTCGGGCGGCGCGCAGACGGGAGCTCAACCCTGGAGTGGCGAGGATGGCGCCTCCGGCCACCCGCTGATGACGGCGGCCGCGATCCGCGAGGCGGCCGGCAATTTTGACAATTGTGTTGCGGGCATGTGGCCCGATGCCGCACGGCGCAACATCACGCAGGAGAATTTTCAGCGCTTCACCGCGGGCCTGTCGCCCGATCTGCGCATCATGGACCTGATGGATTCGCAGCCGGAGTTCTCCAAGTCGATCTGGGACTATCTCGACATCCTCGTGAACGACAACCGCCTCGCCAAGGGCAAGGAAGTCCTCGCCAAATACAAGGCGCAGTTCGACGCGACCGAAAAGGCTTATGGCGTCGACCGCTACATCATCGCGGCGATCTGGGGCATCGAGTCCAATTATTCGACACAGATGGGCGACCGCAGCGTGCTGCAATCGACCGCGACGCTTGCCTGCGTCGGCCGCCGCCAGGCTTATTTCAGGGATGAGTTCCTCTCGGCGCTCGAGATCCTCAACCGCGGCGATCTCAGGCCAGAGCAGATGCGCGGCTCCTGGGCCGGCGCGTTCGGGCCGACACAATTCATGCCGACCGCGTTCAAGCGCTTCGCCGTGGACGGCGATGGCGACGGACGGCGCGATGTCGTCGACAATCCGACCGATCTGATCGCCTCTACCGCCAACAACCTCAAGAAGGACGGCTGGCAGAGCGGCCAGACCTGGGGCTACGAGGTCGTGGTGCCCCAAGGCTTCAACTACATGCTGGCCGACCGCGCCAAGACGATGACGATCGCGCAGTGGGAAAAGCTCGGGCTCAAGCGGCCAACCAACCAGCCGTTCCCGAATCCGGCAGAAAAAGCCTATCTGCTGGCGCCGGCCGGCGCGCAGGGACCGGGCTTCCTGATGCTGCAGAACTTCCGGGTCATCATGAAATACAACCCGGCCGAGGCCTATGCGATGGCGATCGGCCATTTCGCCGACCGCCTGCGCGGTGGCCAGCCCTTCGTGCAGCCCTGGCCGCGGCAGGAGCGGGAGCTGTCGAAGGGTGAGCGGCTGGAACTGCAGCAGCTGCTGGTCCAGCGCGGCTTCTACAAGGGCACCCCGGACGGGCAGTTCGGGGGCCAGACCCGGGACGCGCTGCGCAACTTCCAGGCCTCGATCGGGGTGCCTGCGGACGGATTTGCCTCCTCCGACGTGCTGGAACGGCTGCGGGGGCGGTAAAATCGCCCCGAAAGTAACCCTGAGCGGCGATTTTGGCCGATCGGCGGTGTATGCCCCAAAGAATCTGCAAGAGAATTTGCCCGTTTGGCGCCCGATTCCGTTAGTATAACGACCAATCTCCAGACCCTTTTGCGCGCGCCCGAGATCGCATGTCGAAGCCCAAATCCTTTTTCAAGGCGCTGACCGAGACCGGCCCGCTGATCGCGCTGGGGACGGCGCTTGCGATCATGGTCTCGATTGCGGGGCCGGCTTCGGCGCAGTTCTTCAACTTCCCCGGCTTCGGTGGCCAACAGCAGCGCCAGGCGCCGCCGCCGCGCCAGGGCGGTGGTGGCGGCTGGTTCGGCGGCGATTTCTTCGCGCCCTTCCAGCAGCAGCAGCAACAGGCCCCGCGCCAGGATTTTTCGCGCGCACCGGCACCGGCCAAGCGCGACACCATCCCGGACAAGAACGTGCTGGTGATCGGCGACGCCATGGCCGACTGGCTCGCCTATGGCCTGGAGGACGCCTACACCGAGCAGCCCGACATGGGCGTGATCCGCAAGCACAAGACCACGTCCGGCCTGATCAAATACCAGCCGAAGGGTGAGCCCTCGGATTGGGCGGCCGCGGCGAAGGGCATCCTCGATACCGAGAAGCCCGAAATCATCGTCGTCATGCTCGGCCTCAACGACCGCATCTCGATCCGCGAGCCCGTGGCCGATAAGCCGACCGACAAGGATAAGGACAAAGACAAGAAGAACGACAAGGGCGCCCGCGCCAAGCCGCCAGGAAAAGGTGACGCAAAGCCCGGCGACGCCAAGCCGGATATTGCGGCCAAGCCCGACGACAAGCCTGTTGATACCGACCTGCCGCAGGACGACGCCGACAACGCCGATACGCCGGCCGCCGCGCCCGAGAAGACCGCGCGCAACCCCAATGGTGTCTCCGAATTCCGCGACGACCATTGGGTCGAGCTCTACGGCAAGAAGATCGAGGAGCTCGCCAACGTCCTCAAGGCCAAGGGCGTGCCGGTGCTCTGGGTCGGCCTGCCCGCGATCCGCGGACCGAAGGGCACCGCGGACATGCTGTTCCTGGATTCGCTCTATCGCGAAGGCGCGGCCAAGGCCGGCATCACCTATGTCGACGTCTGGGACGGCTTTGTCGACGAAGCCGGCCGCTTCCTGCAGAAGGGCCCTGACTTCGAAGGCCAGATCCGCCAGCTCCGCAGCGGTGACGGCGTCTACTTCACCAAGCCCGGCGCGCGCAAACTTGCGCACTATGTCGAGCGCGAGATCACGCGTCTCCTCGCAGGCCGATCCGGTCCGATCGCGCTGCCGAGCGAACCGGCAACACCCGACACCAACGCCGAGCCCGGCAAGCCCGCACCGCGGCCGCTGGCCGGCCCGATCGTGCCGCTGGTCGCGGCCTCGATCTCGACCGATCAATTGCTGGGTGGACCGGGCACGCGTCCCGCCTCCGTCGATGCCCTCGCGGCGAAGACATTGGTGAAGGGCGAGCCGCTGGCTGCGCCCGCAGGCCGTGCGGATGATTATTCCTGGCCGCGCCGCGAAGTCGGCCGCGAACAGGCCAAGGGCGACACGCCCGTTGCGGCAACGACGCCCGATGGTGGTACGGCGGCTCAGGGAGTGCCGGGTGCAGCCGCCGCAATCGCGCCGCCCAAACCGCTTGCGCCGAAGAAGCCGGCGCCGCAGCAGCCGGCCGCCCAGGCGACGCCGTCTCTGCGCGATTTCTTCGGCTTCGGCTCGCAACAGCCTGCGCCGCGTCAACTCGCGCCCGCGCCACGCAATCCGAATCCCGGTCCTGCGATCCCGCGTCCGCCCGGCAATGTCGGGCGTTCGGCGGAAGTGCTGCGGTAAGTCATCTCGTGTCCCGGACGCGGCGCAGCACCACTTGGTGATGCGGCGCAGAGCCGGGACCCAGCGTCTTTCAGCATCGACAAAGAATGCGCCCCGGCTCTGCGCAGCAGCGCTGTAGCGCTGCAGCGCGTCCGGGGCACGAGCGCAGGTGTTTGTCGCTCAGCCGTAATAGCGCCAGCGCGGCGGCGGGCGACGCGCCGGGCGTGACATGAGAAGCGCGAGCGCAAAGCCAATGCCGCCGGCGACGAGCAACGCGCCGAGCGGATTGTCCTGCACCTTTTGCGAGATCGCCTTGGAGCCGTCGCGGAAGGTCTCGCCGCTGTTCTCGTAGGCATCCTTGGCGTAGCTCGTCGCAGTGTCTGCGGCGTCACGCACAGCGTCCTTGGCCTGGCCGTACAGGTTCTGCACGGAGCCTGCCGCTTCCCGCGCCTTGCCTGATGCCTGTGTCTGCGCGTCACCTGCCACGTCTCCGATGGCGCCTTCCGCACGTCCGGCGAATTCCTTGGCCGATCCGACGATCCTGTCTTTGTCCATGATGCTCCTCCTCGGGGGTCTGCCCAAGTAACCGATCAGGACGAGCGCAGTTCCACGGCTACTTGGAGTTTGGCCTAGAGAATAAGGCCACCATCGACCACGATCGTCTGTCCAATAATGTACGAAGACAGCGGCGAGGCCAGGAACAGCGCCGCGCCCGCCATGTCGGCCGGCGTGCCCAATCGCCGCAGCGGAATACGTGACAATGCACCTTCGAGCCGCTTGGGATTATCGGTCGTCACCTTCGTCATCTTGGTGTCGACGAGACCGGGCGCGATGCCGTTGACGCGGATGCCGTCCTCGGCCCACGCCTCGCCCAGTGTCCGCGTCAATCCAACCGCGCCGGTCTTCGAGGCATTGTAGGCGGGATTGCCCATGGTGGAGTGATAGGCCGCAGTCGATGACACCATGATCAGCGCGCCCCTCGAATCCCGCAACATGGAATGAAATCGCGTCGCGCACGCCATCAGGCTCATCAGATTGACCTCGACGACCTTGCGGAAGCCCGCCATCTCGAACTCGCCGCGACGATAGAGCACCGCGCCCTGCGCGAGCACCAGAATGTCGAGCTTGTCGAAGGACGGCTTGAATGCGTCGATCGCGCCGGCATTGCTGACATCGAGCTGCGCGTATGTGAGCCCGGTGAGATCTGAGCCCTCCTCCGCCTGATAATCCGCTGCGCGAGCGCGCGTGCCGCACACCGCAACTGTCGCGCCTCTTGCGCGAAAGGCGTGCGCGATGCCGTTGCCGATGCCGCTGGAACCACCGACGACCAGCGCCTGTTTGCCTGAGAAATCGAGCTCGTTCGCCATCGCGGTCTCCCCTTTTGTTTTGCTTGTTTGACCTGTCTGCGGATCGATGCCAGCCTCGTCAATCTCATAACAAGAAGCAAGAGACGCGAGGAAACCGCATGTCCGAGTTCAGACAGCTCAGCCGCTCCGTGAAAGGCCTGACCGTTCTCGTCACCGGCGCCGCCAGCGGCATGGGGCGAGCGACCGCGCGCGTGTTCGCGGCCGAAGGCGCCAACGTCGCCGCCACCGATTATGACGAGCAAGGCGCGCACGCAGTTGCCAAGGAAATCACGGCAAGCGGCGGAGCGGCGAAGGCGTGGAAGCTCGATGTCGCCGATGGCGGCGAGATCAAGCGCGTGGTTGGTGACGTCGCCGCGCATTTCGGCGGGCTCGATATCGTCGTCAACAATGCCGGCATCTCCGTGCGCGTCGCCATCGACGATGAGGGTTACGAAGACGCGTGGGCCCGGGGAATCGCGGTGATGCTGACAGCGCATCCGCGCATCATCCGCGCCGCGCTGCCTCACTTGCGGAAGTCGAAGTCTCCGCGCATCGTCAACATCGCGTCCACCGAAGCGCTCGGCGCCACTGCATTGCATAGCCCCTACTCCGCGGCGAAAGGCGGCGTCGCGAGCCTGACGCGCTCGTTGGCCGTGGAGCTCGGTCGCGAGGGCATTACCGTGAACTGCATCTGCCCGGGGCCGATCCGCACCGCCATCACCGATCGCATCTCCGAAGAGCACAAGACCATCTACGCCAAGCGCCGCACGGCACTCGGCCGTTACGGCGACCCTGAAGAGGTCGCGCATATGACGCTGAGCCTGTGTCTGCCGGCGGCGTCGTTTCTCACCGGCGCGGTCATCCCGGTCGATGGCGGGTTGATGGCGCGGAACGCGTAAGAGCCATAACGCTTAAGAGATATGCGCGCCGAGCGTTGACAACACCTGTTACGGGAGTAGCTTTTTCGCCGACAGGGCGGAGCAACCGCTCGACTTTCGGGGAGAGACACCATGACGATCGCCATCCGGCAGCTTCAGAAGCATTTTGTCGGCGAGGTGTCAGGCCTCGACCTGCGAAAGCCTCTCACGCCGGATGAGGCCCGCGAGGTCGAGTCCGCCATGGACACATACGCGGTGCTCGTCTTCCACGACCAGGACATCAACGACGAACAGCAAATGGCTTTTGCGCTGAATTTCGGTCAGCGCGAGGATGCACGCGGCGGCACAGTCACGCAGGCCAAGGATTACCGGCTGCAGTCCGGCCTCAACGACGTCTCCAATCTCGGCAAGGACGGCAAGCCGCTGGCCAAGGACAGCCGCGCGCATCTGTTCAATCTCGGCAACTGCCTCTGGCATTCCGACAGCTCGTTCCGCCCGATCCCCGCAAAGTTTTCGCTGCTGTCCGCGCGCGTGGTGAACCCCAAGGGCGGCAACACCGAATTCGCCGACATGCGCGCAGCCTATGACGCGCTCGACGACGAGACCAAGGCGGAGATCGACGATCTCGTCTGCGAGCACTCGCTGATGTATTCGCGGGGATCGCTCGGCTTCACCGAATACACCGACGACGAGAAGGCGATGTTCAAGCCGGTGTTGCAACGGCTGGTGCGGACGCATCCCGTGCATCGGCGGAAGTCACTCTATCTTTCATCGCATGCCGGCAGGATCGTCAGCATGAGCGTGCCGGAGGGACGGCTGTTGCTGCGCGATCTCAACGAACACGCGACCAATGCAGAATTCGTCTACGTCCACAAATGGACGCTGCATGATCTCGTGATGTGGGACAACCGCCAGACCATGCACCGCGTCCGCCGCTACGATCAGTCGCAACCGCGCGACATGCGCAGGGCGACTGTGGCGGGGACCGAGCCGACGGTGCAGCAGCAGGCGGCGGAGTAGGCGCGGCGCATCACACTCCGCTGTCGTCCAGGACAAGCGAAGCGCAGATCCGGGACCCATCACCACAGGGCGTGGTCATGACGCAGCGCTAGTAACTCCGAATCTTCGCAATACGATTGCTGCGGCGTATGGGTCCCGGATCGGCGCTTCGTTCTGGACAACGCTACGCGTTGCCAGAAGCTGCGCTTGTCCGGGACGACAGCTGAGAGCGTATTGGCAGCTACGCGTGCCCGGCCTCGTTCGACAGCATCCCGGGATCAATTCCGATCTTGCGCAGGGCGCGGCCGTATTTTTCGTCGACGTCATCGCCGAAGATCAAGTCCGCATCCGCGTCGCAGTGCAGCCAGCCATTGCTCTGGATCTCGGTTTCGAGCTGGCCCGGCGCCCAGCCGGCATAGCCGAGCGCAAGGATGGCGTGCTTGGGGCCGGAGCCGTTGGCGATTGCGCGCAGGATGTCGACGGTGGCGGTGAGGCAGACGCCGTCGTCGATCCGCAGCGTCGCGTGCTCGATATAGAAATCGCTGGAATGCAGCACGAAGCCGCGACCAGTGTCGACCGGGCCGCCGGCCAGCACCTTCATGCTTTCGGCGTTCTCGGGCAGCTTGATATGCTCGCCCTTCTTGATGATGCCGAGTTGCTCCAGCAGCTCCGGGAAATCGATGCTGCCGGCCGGATGGTTGACGATGATGCCCATCGCGCCCTCGGCGGAATGCGCACAGAGATAGATCACCGAGCGCTCAAAGCGGGAGTCGCCCATGACAGGCATCGCGATCAGGAGACGGCCGTCGAGATAACTGGCCGAGCTCGGAAGCGCAGGGCTTACCCTGCGGGTGCTTTCGCCCGTCCTCTTGCCTGTGGGAGCCATCAGTGAAGCACTCCGGTTTCAATTCCTATCCTGATGTCGGGCCGCCCTGCTGTCAATTCAAGGCTTGCAGAAGCTCGATTCGAGTGCATCCATCACAAGCAATTCAATGGTTTGCCTGGGGACGACCCTGTAAAGACGTGCCATGCTGACGAGAGTTCCCCTACATGCGGCGATCGGCGTCGCGACAACCTTGCTTGCGTCGTCATTGGCGATGAGTGCCCATGCCGACGACGCTTCACCGTGGCTGCGCGACGGACATTCCGCGGTACGGTTGCTCGCGGGCTCGCGCAGTGGCGCGGTGCTGATCGGCGGTATCGCGTTCCAGCTCCAGCCCGGCTGGAAGACCTATTGGCGCATGCCGGGTGATTCCGGCGTTCCGCCGCGGTTCGACTTCTCCAAGTCGGACAATGTCGAAGCGGTGACCGTGATGTGGCCGGCACCGCTGAAATTCGACGATGGCGCAGGCGGCCATTCGATCGGCTATCACGACCAGATCGTGCTGCCCTTGCGTATCGTCCCCAAGGCCGCCGACAAACCGGTGACGCTGCGCGCCGAGATCAACTATGCGGTCTGCGAAAAGCTCTGCGTTCCCGTCGAAGCCAATGTCGAGCTCGGCTTCAACAATGTCGCCTCGACCGAAGACGCCAACCTGCGCGCGGCGCTCGACACGGTGCCGAAGCCGGCGACCATCGGTGATCCCAACCCGCTGAGCATCCGTGACGTCAAGCGGGACGGGCCCAAGAACGTGGTGGTGGATGTCGTTGCGCCAGAGAACAGCAAGGTCAATCTGTTCGTGGAAGGACCAACGCCCGAATGGTCGTTGCCGATTCCTGATCCGGTCGAGCACAGCCCGCCCGGCGTGAAACGATTTTCCTTCGAGCTCGACGGATTGCCGCCAGGCGTCAAGCCCGATGGCGCAGCGCTGAAGTTCACGCTGGTGGGGCCGGAGAAGTCGTACGAGTTCAATGCGAATTTGGAGTGAGCCCAAGCCGTCGTCCCGGACAAGCAAAGCGAAGATCCGGGACCCATACGCCGCAGCAGTCGTTTGACGAAGACGAACAATGACCATCTCGCGCAACAACTGCTGCTGCGGCGCATGGGTCCCGGCCTTCGCCGGGACGACACTGAGGGTCAGGCAACAGCACGCCCACCCAACCGAATCTTAACGAATGGTTGCTAACCCAGAGGTACCGCAGCATGCGGGACGCCCCGGGGATTTCGACTTGGCCGTGATGGATGCAGAACCCGCAACGACCGGACCGGCCGGGCTGATCGCGCGGCTGCGTGGCAAGCTTTCGGGCGGATCGAGCGAGGCTTCGCTGACGCGGCGGCTGGCCGGTACCATCTTCATCATCCGCGTCATCAGTGCGGGCCTCGCCTATGTCTCGCAGGTGCTGCTGGCACGCTGGATGGGGACGTCCGACTACGGCATCTACGTCTATGTCTGGACCTGGGTGCTGCTGCTCGGCAGCATGATGGATTTCGGCATCTCCGCCTCCGCGCAGAAAATCATTCCGGAATATCGCGCCAGCGGCGACCAAGCGCTGCTGCGCGGCTTTCTTTCCGGGAGCCGCTGGCTGGTCTTCGCCGTCTCTGCGCTGGTGTCGCTCGCGCTTGCCGGCGTCGTCAAACTGCTATCGCCCTGGATCGATCCTGCCGAGGAGCTGCCGCTCTATATCGGCTGCATGACGCTGCCGGCCTTCGTCGTCGCCAATACCCAGGACGGCATCGCGCGCTCGCATGACTGGATGCAGCTCGGCCTGATGCCACAATTCATCATCCGCCAGGCGCTGATCATCGGCATCACGGCATGCGCGTTCCTGCTCGGCTATCATCTCGGCGCGATCGCTGCGATGGTCGCAAGCGCCGGCGCGGTGTGGATCGCGATGACCGGACAGATGCTGGTGCTGAACCGCAAGCTCGCCGATCACATCGCGCCTGGCCCCAAGGCCTATGACATCACCGGGTGGCTCGCGGTCTCGCTGCCGATCCTGCTGGTCGAGAGTTTTTACCTGCTGCTGTCCTACACCGACGTGCTTGTGCTTCAGCAATTCCGCCCGTCCGACGAAGTCGGCGTCTACTTCGCGGTGGTGAAGACCCTGGCGCTGGTGTCGTTCATCCACTACGCGATGTCGGCGACGACGGCGCATCGCTTCGCCGAATACAACGCCAGCGGTGACAAGGCGCGGCTGTCGGCCTATGTCGCCCATGCCATCGTCTGGACGTTCTGGCCGTCACTGGCCGCGACCGCCGTGCTGCTCGCACTCGGCAAGCCGCTGCTCTGGCTGTTCGGACCGCAATTCGTCGTCGGTTACGACATCATGTTCGTCGCGGCTGTTGGGCTCGTGGTGCGCGCCGCGATCGGGCCCGTGGAGCGGTTGCTCAACATGCTCGGGCAGCAGAAGATCTGCGCGCTGGCCTACGCGCTCGCCTTCGTGATGAACGTCGTGCTCTGCATCGCGCTGGTGCCGCGCTTCGGTGGCCACGGCGCCGCGGCCGCGACCTCGATCTCGCTCACCTTCGAGACCGTGCTGCTGTTCTGGATCGTACGGCAGCGGCTGGGGCTGCACGTGCTGGCGTTTGGGCGCTAACCGTCGGCTTGTGGTCAATCGGAAAGCAGCTCGGCACCTGATATAGTCGGGCGCATGGCTACAAGCGATCCACGAAACCTGCTGGAGCGTGCTCAGACTTGGCCCGAAGAGGCCCAGAACGAGCTGGTCGCGATTGCCAGCGAAATCGAGAACGAACTGCTCGGCGGCGAGTACTTGGCGACGCAGGAGGAACTGCGGAGCATCGACGCGGCCCCAGCCTCTATCGATCGGGGCGAAGTCGCCACGGACGCTGAGGTCGAGGAAACCTTCGCAAAACTCAGACGCACATGAAGGTCATTTGGACGCGAGAGGCACTAGCTGACCTCGCGGACATCGCGACATATTATACCACTCTCGACAGCCGCTCACGGGACTGAACGAGCCGCCACAACCCGCCATGGTCGATCGCTGATTGCCCGACGAGCCCATGAAACGTCCGTTCCGCTAATGCCAGGCAATTTGGATGGAATGCCCCCTTCTTCCGCGCAGGCAGTACAATTTTTCTTATTCTGCCCAGACAGTTGCACCTTGGGGGAAATTTATTCTACGTCGTATTGCCCAACTGACGAGATAAACCTAGATTCCCCTGACCATGATTGATCCGCTTTACGTCGCCTCGGGATTTGGCGTCGGCCTGCTTGTCGGGCTGACCGGCGTAGGAGGCGGCTCGTTGATGACGCCGCTTCTGATCCTGCTGTTCGGTATCCACCCGACCACCGCCGTCGGGACCGACCTGCTCTATGCCGCCGCCACCAAGACCGGCGGCAGCGTGGTGCATGGCTGGTCGCGCAGCGTGCACTGGCCGGCGGTGTTGCGGCTGGCCTGCGGCAGCATTCCGGCGAGCGCGCTGACACTGCTGGTGCTGTGGAAGCTGGATCTCCACGGCGATACCGAGCGTAACCTGGTCAATCTGGTGCTGTGCTTCGCGCTGATCCTGACCGCGACATCGCTGATCTTCCGCAAGTCGATCATGGAACGCTATCGCCGGCGCATGGAGCAGGTCGACGACCGCACCATCACGATTGCGACCGTGATCACGGGTATCGTTCTCGGCGTACTGGTCTCGATTTCATCGGTCGGCGCCGGCGCGGTCGGCGTGACCGTGCTGCTGCTGCTCTACCCGCGCCTGCCAATGGCAACCATCGTCGGCTCAGACATCGCGCACGCGGTGCCGTTGACGCTGGTGGCGGGCATCGGACACTGGATGCTCGGTTCGGTCGACTGGGGCCTGATGGGCGTGCTGCTGCTGGGCTCGCTGCCCGGTATCATCATCGGCAGCTACAGCGCGACGCGCGTGCCGGAGACGGTGCTCCGCGTGGCGCTCGCCAGCGTCCTCGTCGTGGTCGCCAGCAAGATCATGTTTACGGAGCTGAACGTGCAATCCGCGATCGTCACGGCGCTGGCCTGGAGCCATTGAGGCCCGACCAGGCGACAGAATTGTAGGGTGGGCAAAGCGGAGCGTGCCCACCACCTATTTCCATTAGGGAGAGATGGTGGGCACGGCGCAAGCGCGCCTTTGCCCACCCTACGGCATCGCCGCAACTACTCCGCGGTCCAACCGCCGTCGATCGACAGATTGGTGCCGGTGATCTGCGCAGCATCGTCGCTGCAGAGGAACAACGCCAGCGCTGCGACCTGCTCGGAGGTCACGAACTCCTTGGTTGGCTGGGCATGGAGCAGCACGTCGTTGATGACCTGGTCGCGCGTGAGGTTGCGCGCCTTCATCGTATCCGGGATCTGCTTCTCCACCAGCGGCGTCCAGACATAGCCCGGGCTGATGCAGTTGCAGGTGATCTTGTTGGTCGCGACTTCGAGCGCCACGGTCTTGGTCAGGCCGGCGATGCCGTGCTTGGCCGACACATAGGCCGACTTGAAGGGCGAAGCGACCAGCGAGTGCGCCGACGCGGTGTTGATGATGCGGCCCCAGCCCTTCTTCTTCATGCCGGGCACGGCAGCGCGGATGGCATGGAAAGCCGAAGACAGGTTGATCGCAATGATCTGGTCCCACTTTTCCGGCGGGAATTCCTCGATTGGCGAGACGAACTGGATGCCGGCATTGTTGACGAGGATGTCGACCGAGCCGAACGACGTCTCACCGAACGCAATCATCCCGGTGATCTCGGCCGGCTTGGTCATGTCGGCGGGCGAGTAGACGGCCTTGACGCCGAAATCGGACTCGATCTTGGTGCGCTCCTTCTCGATATCCTCCGGCGAACCGAAACCGTTGATGACGACATTGGCGCCTGCGGCGGCAAAGGCGCGCGCATAAGCCAGGCCGATGCCGCTGGTCGAACCCGTTACAACGGCGTTCTTGCCTGAGAGAGTACCCATCTTATTCGCTCCTTTTTGGCGGAGGCGCAGTGACGTCCCCCGTGAGATCGTAGGTCACCATGGTCTCGCCGGACTGCGGCTTCTCGAGCCAGTCCTTGTGGCGCATCGACAGATGCACGTCGCGCACGCCGCTTTCCCAATGCTCAACCATGGCAACATGCGAGAAGTCGTAGTCCTTGGACGAGGATTCGTAATTCTTGCTGCGATAGATCAGGTGCACCACGGTGACAGTGCTCTCACGAGAGACCTTCGCAAGAAACTCAACAGTCGGGTCGTTCTTCAGATAATCGGGCAATTTGGCAATGAGGTCGCGCGCCGCCCGACGGGCATTGTGCAACTGCTTGTTCTTGTCGGTGTTCATGCGCGTGCGGCTGGAGAAGCGGATATCCTTCTCGCGCTCGGTCGCCTCCAGCAGCGAGTTCGGCAGATCGCCGCGCGCGCTGAACAGGTCGACCTGGAAGATCAGCATGTCGCGATCGATTTCGGCATCGAGCACGAAGTCGAGCGGCGTGTTGGAGGCGATGCCGCCGTCCCAATAATGCTCGCCATCGATGACGACCGACGGAAAGCCCGGCGGCAGCGCGCCTGATGCCATGATGTGCTCCGGGCCGATTTGCTTGCCGAGCTTCTTGAACTCGTAATTGTCGAAATATTTGAAATTGCCGGACTCCACGCCGACGGCGCCGACCGACAGGCGGGTCTTGAGATCGTTGATACGGTCGAAGTCGACAAGCCGCTCCAGCGTCTTCTTCAGCGGCGCGGTGTCGTAGTAGCTCTCGGCCTGCGGGCTGCCCGGCGGCCACATCGGCGCAGGCGGCACGCGCGGGACGAAGAAGCCGGGCACGCCAAAGGTTGCGATCAGCGCCGCGCTGGTGGAATTGAACAGCTCGCGGCTGTGGTCGCTCTTGCCGAGAGGTTTCCACGGCACCGGCGCGGACACCATCTCCCAGAATTCCTTGAGCCGCTTGACGCGGGTGTGGCCCTCATTGCCGGCGATGATGGCGGCGTTGACCGCACCGATGGAGATGCCCGCGACCCATTCCGGCTCGAAGTCGAAATGGCACAGCGCCTGATAGGCGCCCGCCTGATACGAGCCGAGCGCACCGCCGCCCTGGAGAACCAGGACGCGCTGCGCTTTCGCGGGGACTGTTGCGATTTCCGGGCTATGATCTGTCATAAGGAACTAATAGCAAAAGGCGAGCCACCGTGGCCACAGTCTGCCGCGACGTCAATGCATCCCGGGATCAAGTCTGGCTTATCGGGGGTCGGTCGACGCCAGGATCATGGTCCAGAACACCTTGTACTTGGTGCCAGGAGCATAGCTGGCCGCTATGCCCAATTTTGTGACACCGCTCTTGAGCATGTTGGCGCGGTGGGGCGGCGAGTCGCGCCAGCCGGAAAACGCTTCCGCCAGCGTATGATAGCCGGCCGAGATGTTCTCGACTGCCACGGTGGCGGGATAGCCGCCGGCATTGAGCCGCTTCCCCAGGGGCGCGCGGACGTCATGGTCCATCTTGTTGGCGGCGGCCATGGCGTTGGACTGAGATTCGGCGAGCCGCATCAATTCGGGGTCGACCTCGACTCTGCCGAGGCCGTTGTTCTGGCGGTACTGCGAGATCATGATCGCGGCGGCCGGCGCATCGAGCTTGGCGCCCGGGACCGACATATCGGCATACATGGACGGCTGCTGGACCGGCGCTTCGTTGCCGGCGCAGCCGGCGAGAAGCAAAGTGATGAGAATTGCGGCCGCAGCGCGCATGTTCAGAGGCCCCCAAATGAGGGGCCGTTGTTGCATACCAACCGTGGCTGAAAGGTGAATTTTGAGGAAAATCTGAGCGGTCATTCCGGGGCAGCGCGCGGCGCTGAACCCCGGCGCGCAATTCCGCGCCTGAGAATCTCGAGATTCGGGGTTCGATGCTTCGCATCGCCCCGGAATGACGGGGCCTACCCCGCAAAGATGCGGTAGCGGCGGGGTTTTAAGCCAATTGTGTCGCCAGCACGCAGTTCCCGGTCGCGCGGCGCGTCGATCTCGATGGTCTCGCCGCCTGATAGCGCGACCTCGGCCCGCTGCACGGGGCCGAAATTGCGAACATGCTGGACGGCGCCTTCGAAGGCGCCCGAGCCGGCCGGGCCGACCAGCATGTCATGTCGCCGCACGAATAGTTTTGACGCGCCAGACACTGACACGTCCGCCGCGAGATCGAGCGGACGGTCGCCGAGCTTGACGACGCCCCCCTCGACCTGGACCGGCAGCTCGATGGATTCGCCGATGAAGCCATGGACGAAGGCCGTCGCGGGAGTCTCGTAGACGTCGTCAGGCGAGCCGATCTGCTCGATCCTGCCCTTGTCCATGACGACGACCCGGTTGGCGACTTCCAGCGCCTCTTCCTGATCGTGGGTGACGAAGATCGAGGTGACGTTGATCTCATGGTGCAGCGAGCGCAGCCATTTGCGCAGTTCTTTGCGCACCTTGGCATCGAGTGCACCGAAGGGCTCGTCGAGCAGCAGGATGCGCGGCTCGATCGCGAGCGCGCGTGCAAGCGCGATGCGCTGGCGCTGGCCGCCGGAGAGCTGGCCCGGATAACGGTCGGCGAGCCAGTCGAGCTGCACGAGATCGAGCAGCTCCTTCACACGCCTGCGGATCGTCGCCTCGTCCTTGCGCACCGCGCGCGGCTGCACGCGGAGGCCAAAGGCGACGTTCTCGAACACACTCATGTGGCGGAACAGCGCGTAGTGCTGAAAGACAAAGCCGACATGGCGCTCGCGCGCGCCCTGCGCCAACGCATCTTCGCCGTTGAAGGAGACTTCGCCTGAATCAGGCCAGTCGAGGCCGGCGATGATCCGCAGCAGCGTGGTCTTGCCGGAGCCGGACGGGCCGAGCAGCGCGAGCAGCTCGCCGTCATTGACCTTGAGGTCGACGCCATCAAGCGCCTTGAAGCTGCCGAAACTCTTGACGAGATTTTTGACTTCAATGGTCACTTGCGTCGTGTCCTTCGTCGAGGTGACGTTCGAGAATGGTCTTGGCGATCAGCGTGATCAGCGCCAGCATCGCCAGCAGCGAGGCGATCGCGAAGGCTGCCACGAACTGGTACTCGTTGTAGAGAATCTCGACCAAGAGCGGCATGGTGTTGGTCTCACCACGGATATGGCCGGACACGACCGAGACTGCGCCGAACTCGCCCATCGCACGGGCGTTGCAGAGCAGGACGCCGTAGAGCACGCCCCATTTGATGTTGGGCAGCGTGACGCGGAAGAAGGTCTGCAAGCCGGAGGCACCGAGCGAGATCGCGGCTTCTTCCTCCTGCGTGCCCTGCTCCTGCATCAACGGGATCAGCGCGCGCGCCACGAAGGGGAAGGTTACGAAGGTGGTGGCGAGCGCGATGCCGGGCACCGCGAACAGGACTTGGATGTCGTGGTCCCTGAGCCAGCCGCCGAAATAGCCCTGCGCACCGAACAGCAGCACGAAGACGAGGCCGGAGATCACCGGGCTCACCGAGAACGGCAGATCAATCAGCGTGATCAGAAAGGTCTTGCCGGTGAATTCGAACTTGGCAATCGCCCAGGACGCGACGAGACCGAAGACGAGATTGAGGCTGACCGAAATCGCGGCAACCACCAGCGTCAGCTTGATCGCAGCCAGCGCCTCCGGCTCGGCGAGCGCGGCGAGATAAGCCAGAATGCCCCTGGAGAAGGCTTGCGCGAACACCAGCACCAAAGGCAGCACGACGAACATGGAGAGGAACGCGATCGCGAGCGTAATGATGGCGATGCGCACCGCCCTTGGCTCGGTGCGGAGATTGTTGCGCGCGGCGGCCTTATGCGCGCGCGCCGTCGCCTCGGGCGGGGCCAGCGAAACTCCATCTGCGATCTGCATCGTCATCGCATTCGCCTCAATGCGCCGGAATCCGGTTCTGCGCCCAGCGCTGCAACCGGTTCACCGCGAATATGATGACGAAGGAGACGACGAGCATGATGACCGCGATCGCGGTCGCATCGGCATAGCGGAATTCAGAGAGGCGGATCACGATCAGGAGCGGCGCGATCTCGGAGACGTTGGGCAGATTGCCGGCGATGAAGATGACCGAGCCGTATTCGCCCACCGCGCGCGCAAAGGCGAGCGCAAGGCCCGTGAGCAGCGCCGGCGCAAGCGAGGGCAGGATCACGCGGATGATGGTCTGCCACCGACTGGCACCAAGGCTACCGGCGGCCTCCTCGATTTCGGGGTCGAGATCCTGCAGCACGGGCTGCACGGTGCGCACCACGAAGGGAATACCAATGAAGATCATCGCGACGAAGATGCCGAGTGGCGTGAACGCGACTTTGATACCGAGCGCGGCAAGCGGCGCGCCCAGCCAGCCTTTTTCGGCGAACAGCGAGGTCAGTGCAACGCCGGCCACCGCCGTCGGCAGCGCGAAGGGAACATCGACAATGGCATCGAAAATCCGCCGGCCCGGGAAGCGGTAGCGCACCAACGCCCAGACGATGATGCTGCCCATCACGAGATTGACGCAAGCCGCAGCGAACGCGAGCCCGAACGAGACGCGGAGCGCATTCAGCGTGCGGCGGCTGGAGAGGATGCCCCAGAACTGATCGAAACTGAGCTCGGTGGATCTCAGAAAAAGGGCGGCGAGCGGAATCAGGATGATCACGGACAGCCAGGTCAGCGTCAGTCCCATCGTGAGACCGAAGCCCGGCAATGTCCGTCGTCGTGCTGCGATTGCGCTCACCAGGCCCCCTGTTAAAACCCCTCCGACAGCGCCCGATCAGTTCTTGTAGATCTGATCAAAGACGCCGCCGTCGGCAAAATGTTCCTTCTGTGCCTTGGTCCAGCCGCCGAACAATTCGTCGATCGTGAACAGTTCGACCTTTGCGAAGGAGTTTTCATACTTTTTAGCGATCTCGGCATCGCGCGGACGGTAGAAGTTGCGCGCGGCGATCTCCTGACCGTCCTTGGTGTACCAGTACTGGAGATAGGCGTCGGCAACGTTGCGGGTGCCCTTCTTGTCGGCAACCTTGTCGACGATGGCGACCGGCGGCTCGGCGAGGATCGATTGCGGCGGCGCGACGATCTCGAATTTCTCCGGGCCGAATTCCTTCAGCGCGAGATAGGCCTCGTTCTCCCAGGCGAGAAGAACGTCGCCGACGCCACGCTCGACGAAGGTCACGGTCGCACCGCGCGCACCGGTGTCGAGCACCGGCACCTGCTGATAGAGCTTGCCGATGAAATCCTTGGCTTTGTCGGCTGAGCCGTATTTCTTCTGCGCAAAGCCCCAGGCCGCGAGGTAATTCCAGCGCGCACCGCCTGACGTCTTGGGGTTCGGCGTGATCACGGCAACGCCGGACTTCAGCAGATCGTCCCAATCCTTGATGCCCTTGGGATTGCCCTTGCGCACCAGGAACACGATGGTCGAGGTGTACGGCGATGAATTCTGCGGCAGGCGCTTCTGCCAGTCGGCCGCCGTGAGGCCCTTGCCGGCGATGGCATCGATGTCATAAGCGAGCGCGAGCGTCACCACATCGGCCTGCAAGCCGTCGATAACGCTACGCGCCTGCGAGCCGCTGCCGCCGTGAGACTGCTTGATCTCGACGCTCTTGCCGGTTTCCTTCTGATAGGCGTTCGCGAACGCCTTGTTGAATTCGGCATAAAGCTCGCGCGTCGGATCGTACGACACGTTCAACAGGTTGATATCAGCAGCGAGAGCCGCGCTTGCCAACAGTCCCGACGCGAGTAGTCCTGCAGCGAGCGGAACGATACGACGCATCATGTCCATCTCCATTCACTTCGACGACTTCAATGTCGGCGAAGGCATGCAGGCGAAACTCGTGGCGAAACGCTCTCAAGTCAACGGAAGCAGATTTTCTTGTTCGCTAGCCCGCAGCGCGGCTATGCTACGAAGTCTTCATCGTGTGGATGCCGCATTCTGTCTTGGCGCGGCCGCGCCAACGACCCGCGCGCTCATCCTCGCCTTCAGCCGTTCTGCTGGTGCAAGGCATACACCCAACCGAGCGGAAACCCGACGCTGCAAGCGGGTGACGCGGCAATTTGGCGCGGACGAAGATCGCCTCGAGTTCCTCACGCGAGACATTGGCGAACGGGTTGAACTTCAACCGCGCACCGTCGTCCTCGACGACAGGGATGTCGGTGCGCGCATTGCCCTGGAAGCGCTTGCGGCCGTTGAGCCAGGCGGAGAACGGCTCAAGCGCACGCGCCAGTGGTTCCACCTTGCGGATGCGGCAGCAGGCGTCGGGATCCGAGAACCAGAGCTCGCGGTCGGGATCCTCGCGTGACAGCGCCTCCTCGGCCGGCTTGATCGAGCGAACGTCTTTCAGACCGAGCGTTGCAATCAGCGTATCGCGATAGGCCAGCGTCTCCTCGAACAGCCATCCGGTGTCGAGAAAAATCACCGGGATCGCCGGATCGACATCGGCCATGACCTTGAGCAGCGTCGCCGATTCCGTACCGAACGACGACACCAGCGCCAGTTTTTCGCGCCCGACCGCCTTCAGCGCCACGGCGATAACCTCTGCGGGAGAGGCATCGCGCAAGGCGCGATCGAGCTCCGCCGCCAAAGGCAGCGTGGAGACGGACGAGACCTGAGGCGCGATGGCGTTCACGTGCCGACCCCCTCGGAGTGACGCAGCTGCATGCGCCGATGCAACGCCGTGATGCGACCGTCGCCGGTCGGCTGATAGAACACCGAATAGCGCTTGGCGGTCTGCATGAAGGCTTCCGCGTCCGCCTGCTTCTTCACCTCGAAGGAATCGAAGCCGGCGCGCAGCATGAACACGAACTGGTCGCGCAGGATCTGGCCGGTGGCACGCAGATCGCCACGATAGTTGTAGCGCTCGCGCAGCAACCGCGCCTGGCTGTAGGCCCGCCCGTCGCGGAAGGTCGGGAATACCAGCGCGACGGTGGCGACTTTGCCGAGATAAGGCACAAGCTCATCGATGTCGCGGTTGTTCGGCCAGATCACACCGACCTTGCCGGCGCGCTTGAGCAACGCATCGGCCTCGGCGATGAAGCGCTCGGCCGGCACCAGCACGTCGCCGCTCTCGGGCAGCGGCGTGTCGACGGCCAGCTTGACGAAACTGTCGTCGGCGATTTTTCCGCCGTTAACGAGTGGCATAGACGCGCTCCTTGAAGGGTTCGACACCGAGCCGCTTCACCGTGTCGATGAACAGCTCTTCGGGCCGCTCGCGCAGCGCGAGATAGGCTTCCACGACGTCCTCGATGACGTCGGCGACCTCGTCGAACTTGACGCCGGGGCCGATCAGATTGCCGAGCGCCGCGCTCTCATCGGCACGGCCGCCGATGGTGATCTGGTAGACCTCTTCGCCGTTCTTCTCGACGCCGAGAATGCCGATATGGCCGACATGGTGATGACCGCAGGCATTGATGCAGCCGGAGATGTTGATGTGCAGACGGCCGATCAGGTTCGCCAACTCGTGGTTGGCGAAGCGCCGCGTCAGCTCCTGCGCAATCGGGATCGAGCGCGCATTCGCCAGCGAGCAATAGTCCAGACCCGGGCAGGCGATGATGTCGGTAATCAGGTTGACGTTGGGCGTCGCAAGCCCGAGCTTGTCGAGCGCCTTCCACAGCGCCGGCAGGTCTCGCTTGGCGACGTGCGGCAGCGCCAAATTCTGCTCGTGGCCGACGCGAATCTCGCCGAAGGAATATTTGTCGGCGAGATCAGCCAGCGCATCCATCTGATCGGCCGTGGCATCGCCCGGAGGCGCGCCGATCGGCTTCAGCGAGATCGTGACGATCGAATAGCCCTGCACCTTGTGCGGGGCCACCGAGTTCTTGCGCCACACCTCGAAGTCGGCATCGGCAGCCGCCTGACGCAGCTCGTCCGGCATGTGCGGCAGCTTCTCGTAGTTCGGATAGGTAAAGCGCGAGCGGATATCCTCGATCACCTCGTCGTCGATCTGGAGCGACGAGTTGCGGATGTGCCGCCACTCCTCCTCGACCTCGCGCGAGAATTTCTCGATGCCGAGCTCGTGCACCAGGATCTTGATGCGCGCCTTGTAGATGTTGTCGCGGCGGCCATACTGGTTGTAGACGCGCAGGATCGCCTCGATATAGCTGAGGATATCGCGGCCATGCACGAAGTGCTTGATGGTCTTGCCGATGAACGGCGTGCGGCCGAGACCGCCACCGACGAGCACCTCGAAACCGGTCTCGCCCTTCTCGTTCTTGATCAGCTTGAGCCCGATATCGTGGATCTTGATCGCGGCGCGATCATGGTCCGACGCGGTGATCGCGATCTTGAACTTGCGCGGCAGGAACGAGAATTCCGGATGCAGCGTGGTGTGCTGGCGGATCAGCTCCGACCAGATGCGCGGATCCTCGATCTCGCCGGGCGCGACACCGGCCCACTGGTCCGAGGTGACGTTGCGCATGTTGTTGCCGGAGGTCTGCATCGCATGGATGCCAACCTTGGAGAGATCTTCCAGTGCGTCAGGCAGCTCGGCGAGCTTGATCCAGTTGAACTGGATGTTCTGCCGCGTGGTGAAATGGCCATAGCCGCGGTCATATTTGCGCGCGACATGGGCGAGCGCCCGCAGCTGGTCCGTCGCCAGCGTCCCGTAGGGGATCGCGACGCGGAACATGTAGGCGTGCAGTTGCAGATAAACGCCGTTCTGCAGGCGCAGGATCTTGAACTCGTCCTCGGTGAGCTCGCCGGAAAGGCGGCGCTTCACCTGGTCGCGGAATTCCGAGACGCGCTCGTTGACGAGCGTGCGGTCGATTTCGTCGTAAGCGTACATAAGCGAATGCCTTAAGCCTGGGCCGACTGACCGATGGTCACACCGGTGAGGCGGATCTGTTCGCGCAGATTGCCGGGTTCGATCTTGCCGTCCGCGCCGACCTGCACCGGGGCGATATAAGGACCGATCGCGCCGACGTCATCGGCGACCGATTCTGCGAGCAACGCCTTGGCTTCGTCCGAGTTGCGCACGATCGCGGCTTCCGACAGGTCCGCGGACCAGCTCTTGGCGGCGGTGCGGTACACCACGATGCCATCCCAGGTGCGGTTGGCGGTCACGACCGAGGGGCCGGCGATTTTGATCTTCTTCTGTTCAAGTGGGGAGGTCATTCGGCTGCATCCAATAGGTCAGAGATGATTTGGTTGGGTGTTTGGCGGCGAAGCGATCCGGCATGCCGGACCACGTCGCCGATGATGAGGATGGCGGGACCGCCATTGGTCTGCCGCACGAGGTCGGGCAGGTCGCGCAGCGTACCGATCGCGCCTTGCGCATCCGGCCGCGTGACGCGGGCGAACACGCCGACCGGCGTCTCCGGCGAGCGACCGGCGGCAAACAGGCCGGCGCGCACCGCGGGCGCCGCGCTCATGCCCATGTAGACAACGACGGTCATCTTCGTATCGGTCAGCGTCGACCAATCGACGGTTTCCGCATCGCGCGCCTTGTGGGCGGTGAGGAAGGTGATGCGGGTGGCTTCATGACGGTAGGTGAGCGGCACCTCGAAATCGGCAGCGCCGCCGAGCCCGGCGGTGATGCCCGGTATGATCGAATAGGCCACACCAGCCGCGCGCAGGGCTTCGACCTCTTCGCCGCCGCGGCCGAACACGAAGGGATCGCCGCCCTTCAGCCGCACGACGCGCTGGCCGGATTGCGCGGCCTCGATCATGCGCTTGTTGATGGCATCCTGGCCGATGCCGGGCTTGCCGACGCGGCGGCCGACCGCAACGCGCGTGGTATCGCGGCGGATGCGATCGAGAATTTCGCCCGAGACCAGTTCGTCATGGAAGACGATGTCGGCGTCCTGCAACGCGCGCAACGCCTTGACGGTGAGAAGATCAGGATCGCCGGGGCCGGCACCGACAAGCGCAACGGACCCTTCCGGCTTGTCGGCGCGCGCGAACGCGGAGGGATCGGCAATCGCCTTCAGCGCCGCGTCTGCTTCAACCTTGCGACCTGCGAGCACGGCAGCGCCGATGGGGCCGTCGATCACGCGCTCCCAGAAGCGGCGGCGCAGCGGAAACTCGCCAATGCGCTCGTTGATGGATTTGCGAAAACCGCCGATGAACTCGGCGAGTTCGCCGATGCGCGCGGGCAGCAGCGCTTCGATCTTCTCACGCACACGCCGCGCCACCACCGGAGAGGTGCCGCCGGTGCCGACCGCGACGACGACGTCGCCGCGATCGACGATCGCCGGAAAGATGAAGCTGGAATGCTCGAGGTCGTCCATGACGTTGACGGGCAGGCCGAGCGCTTTTGCTCGCGCCGACATCGCCACACCAACATCACCCGCTCCCGCGCAAACGATGGCAATGACGCCGGCAAGATCGGCCGTAAGCGGATCGCCCGTCGTGATCTCGACACGCAGCGCGTCCTCGGAACTCAGACCCAGATCCTGATCGCCGTCGATCGCATGGACACGGATCCGCGCACCGGCAGCGGCGAGCACGCGCAATTTTGCGCGCAAAAGCTCTCCCGCGCCGATGAGAACCACCGGACCGGCCTTGAGATCAAGGAACACGGGCAAGAACCGCATGCGATACTCGCTTCCCCCACATCTGGGGTTGACTGGAATTATTTTCTATATATGTGTCGTTTCGAGCGCGCAAAGAGAAAATTTTTTCTTCTCTTCCGCGCCGCAACTATAGAATTTTCGCCTCCAAACGCAAAGTGGCAGAGATGCATCTTCTCAAGGACAATTTCGGTGCAGATGGACGGGACTCCCTCGCTCCCGTTTCCCAGCAAATTCCCGTCGGGCTGACCGCCCCCAGCATGGACCATCTCGACCAGCTGGAAGCGCAGAGCATCTACATTTTCCGCGAGGCCTTTGGTCGTCTGAAGAAGATCGCCCTGTTGTGGTCGCTCGGCAAGGACTCCAACGTCATGATCTGGCTGGCGCGCAAGGCGTTCTTCGGCCGCCTGCCGTTCCCCGCGCTCCACGTCGACACCGGCAAGAAGTTTCCGGAGATGTATCGCTTCCGCGATCACTACGGGAAAGAGTGGGAGCTGGACCTCCGCGTCGAGCCCTGCCCGCCCATCGATGCCGTCGATCCAACGCTGCCTCCGGCTGCCCGTTCCGCCGCGCGCAAGACCGAAGGCCTCAAGATGGCGCTGGCGAAATACGGCTTTGACGGCCTGATCGCCGGCATCCGCCGCGACGAGGAAGCCACCCGCGCCAAGGAGCGCGTCTTCTCGCCGCGCGGCCTCGAAGGCAATTGGGACGTGCGCGACCAGCCGCCGGAGTTCTGGGATCATTTCAACGCCTCGCCGCCGCAGGGCGCGCATTTGCGCATTCACCCGATCCTGCATTGGACCGAGGCGGACATCTGGGCCTACACCAAGCGTGAGAACATCCCGATCATCCCGCTCTATCTCGCCAAGGACGGCAAGCGCTATCGCTCGCTGGGCGATCAGGACATCACGAATCCGGTCGCTTCGACCGCGACGAACATCGACGAAATCCTGATCGAGCTCGAGCAGACCAAGGTGCCGGAGCGCGCCGGCCGCGCGCTCGACCACGAGACCGAGGACGCTTTCGAGCGCCTCCGCGTCGCCGGCTATCTCTGATTCAAGGACGCATCGCGGTCATGAACATGCTCGTCACTCCCACCTCTCCCGCTACGCCGAACGGCACCACGCGTCCGCAGGTCCGCATCGTCATCGTCGGCCATGTCGATCACGGCAAGTCGACACTGGTCGGCCGCCTCTTGCACGAGACCGGCAGCCTGCCCGACGGCAAGCTCGAGATGCTCAAAGCCGTCAGCGCGCGGCGCGGCATGCCGTTCGAATGGTCGTTCCTGCTCGACGCGCTGCAGACCGAGCGCGACCAGGGCATCACCATCGACACCACGCAGATCCGCTTCCGCACCAATTCGCGCGATATCGTGCTGATCGACGCGCCCGGCCATGCCGAATTCCTGCGCAACATGATCACCGGCGCCTCGCAAGCCGATGGCGCGGTGCTGATCATCGACGCGCTGGAGGGCGTCCGCGACCAGACCCGCCGTCACGGCTATCTCCTGCATCTGCTCGGCGTGAAGCAGGTCGCGGTCGTCGTCAACAAGATGGACCGCGTCGATTTCTCGGACCTGCGCTTCAAGGAGATCAGCGATGAGATCTCCGCGCATCTCAACGGTCTCGGCGTGAAGCCGACGGCGATCATCCCGATCTCCGCGCGTGACGGCGACGGCGTCGCCGAGCGCACCGATCGCATCGGCTGGTACAAGGGCCCGACCGTGGTCGAGGCCCTGGACCGGCTCGAGCCGGCGCGGCCGCTGGAAGCGTTGGCGCTGCGCCTACCGGTGCAGGCGATCTACAAGTTCGACGACCGCCGCATCGTCGCCGGCCGTATCGAGTCCGGCAGCCTCATTGCCGGCGACGAGATCGTGATCATGCCGGCCGGCAAGATCGCCAAGATCAAGTCGGTCGAGAGCTGGCCGGTGACGCCGGTCGCAGGACGGCAGGGCGCGGGCCGCTCGGTCGGCATCACGCTCGACCGCGAATTGTTCATCGAGCGCGGTGACATCATCGCGCATACGAGCGCCGCCCCGCGCGAGACGCGCCGCCTGCGCGCACGTATCTTCTGGCTGCACGACAAGCCGCTCGCCAAGGGCGACCAGATCCTGGTGCGATCCGGTCCGAAGGAAAGCCGCGCCACTGTGGTCGCAATCGAGAAGGCGGTCGACCCCGGTGAGCTCGAGAGTCGCGAGAACAAGGCGATCGGCCGCAACCATGTCGGCGAGATCGACATCTCCCTGTCCAATCCGATTGCCGCTGATCCCTACACCGAGAATCCGCGCACCGGCCGCCTCGTGATCGAGGTCTCCGGGCGCATTGCCGGCGGCGGTCTCGTACTGTCGGTCGATGCCGGTCAGCGCGCTCTGCCAGTTGATATTGTGCCTGTGGAATCGGCGCTGCGCCCCGACGAGCGCTCCGCGCGCTATCGCCATAACGGTGCCGTGGTCTGGCTCACCGGCCTGCCCGCGTCCGGCAAGTCGACGCTGGCGAAGGCGCTGGAGCGGCGCCTGTTCACCAACGGCGGCTCGCCGATCCTGCTCGACGGCGACACGGTGCGCGCTGGGCTCAACAGCGATCTCGGCTTCTCCACCGCTGACCGCAGCGAGAACATCCGCCGCCTCGCCGAAGTCGCGACGCATCTCGCCCGCAACGGCCATATCGCGATCGTCGCGGCGGTCTCGCCCGCCCGCGAGGACCGCGCCACCGCGCGCCGGATCGCCGACACGGCCTTCCGCGAAATCCACGTCGCAACGCCGGCCGAGATCTGCGAGGAGCGCGACCCCAAGGGCCACTACAAGAAAGCCCGCGCCGGCGCGCTCGCCTCCTTCACAGGCATCGGCAACGACTACGAGGCGCCGCAAGCCGCCGAGCTCGTGATCGACACCTCGACGCGGACGGTTGCCGATGCGGCCGACGAGATCGAACAGATGCTGAAGTCAACAGGCGTGCTGTTCGACGAAGTCGTGGATCTCGCCGCGAATATTTGAGGCAACTTTCGCTGTTTGGCGCGCTGCCACCACGCAGGCAGCGCGTTCCCTCCCCCCTTGCGAGGGAGGGCTAGGGAGAGGGGTCCGCACGGGGCCTCTCTCCATTAAGGAGCGCACTCCGCTCCATCGACTACACACACCTTTTTTTGGGCTACTCCTCTCCCCCGCCCTCCCTCGCAAGGGGGGAGGGAGCGCAGTTGTGCGCGTGGCGCGAGGCCAGGCTCGATTGCTTGTAAAACAAGCCACTCCCCACACCACGGCTTGACATTTTGACAACCCCTTGGGGGTCTTCTCACCGCACCGATTTTGGGGCTAATAGGTCCCGAAAGTCGCCCGGTATGGGCGCATTTTGCTGCTGTCGGGTCAAAAGCAGCCAAAAACAGCCATTTCCAACAAGAAAGACCATCATGAAACGCGTCGACGCCCACGGATTGAAGATCGCCCCCGTCCTTTTCGATTTCATCGCCAAGGAAGCCGCCCCGAAAACCGGGATCGCGCCGGATGCGTTCTGGGCAGGCGTAGCCGCCATCATTAGGGAGTTGGGGCCGAAGAACAGCTCGCTGCTCGCCTTCCGCGATCAGCTGCAGGCCAAGATCGACGACTGGCACCGCGCCAACAAGGGCAAGGCGTTCGACCTCGACGCCTACACCGGCTTCCTGAAGGAGATCGGCTATCTCGTGCCGGAACCGGCGACGCAGAAGGTCGAGACCGCCAATGTCGACGAAGAGATCGGCAAGATCTGCGGCCCGCAGCTGGTCGTGCCGCTCACCAATGCGCGCTATGCGCTGAACGCGGCGAATGCGCGCTGGGGTTCGCTCTACGACGCCTTCTACGGCACCGACGCGATCCCGCATGATCCGTCCGAGGGCGGCAAGGGTTACAACAAGGCGCGCGGCGACAAGGTGATCGCCAAGGCCAAGGTGTTCCTCGACGCCGCCGTGCCGCTCGCGACCGGCAGCCACACCGACGTCACCGCCTACAGCGTCGTCGCGGGCCAGCTCGCGGTGAAACTGAAGAGCGGCAACGCCACCGCGCTGAAGAACGCCGCGCAATTCGCGGGCTTCCAGGGCGACGCGGCTGCACCGTCGGCGGTGCTGCTCGCCAACAACGGCATGCATGTCGAAGTGAAGATCGACCGCAACAGCACAATCGGCAAGGATGATCCGGCCGGCGTCGCCGACATGATCATGGAGTCCGCGGTCTCCACCATTCTCGACATGGAAGACTCGGTCGCGGCGGTCGATGCCGAAGACAAGGTGCTGGTCTATCGCAACACGCTCGGCCTGATGAACGGTACTCTGTCGGCGGACTTCGAAAAGGCCGGCAAGACGCTAACGCGCTCGCTCAACGCTGACCGCAGCTACAAGACGCCTGATGGCAAGGGCGAAGTGAAGCTGCACGGGCGCAGCCTGCTGCTGATGCGCAATTGCGGTCACCACATGTTCACCGACGCGGTGCTCGACGAGGCCGGCGAGGAAGTGCCTGAGGGCCTGCTCGACGCCGCGGTCTCAGGCTTGCTTGCCATCCACGATCTCAAGGGCAACTCCAAGGTCAAGAACAGCCGCACGGGCTCGGCCTATATCGTCAAGCCGAAGATGCACGGCCCGGACGAGGTATCCTTCACCTGCGAGATCTTCGACCACGTCGAGAAGATGCTGGGTCTGCCGGAGAACACGCTCAAGGTCGGCATCATGGACGAGGAGCGGCGCACCACCGTCAACCTCAAGGCCTGCATCCAGCGTGCCTCCAAGCGCATCATGTTCATCAACACCGGCTTCCTCGACCGCACCGGCGACGAGATCCACACCTCGATGGAAGCGGGTCCGATGATCCGCAAGAACGAGATGAAGGCGCAGGCCTGGATCAAGGCCTATGAAGACTGGAACGTCGACATGGGCCTGACCTGTGGCCTGCCCGGCCATGCCCAGATCGGCAAGGGCATGTGGGCGGCGCCCGACAAGATGGCGGACATGCTGCAGCAGAAGCTCGCCCATCCGCAGGCCGGCGCCACCACGGCGTGGGTGCCCTCGCCGACCGCTGCAACGCTGCACGCGCTGCACTATCACCAGGTCAACGTGACGGCTCGGCAGCAGGAGCTCACCAAGGGCGGCCCGCGTGCAAAGCTCTCCGACATCCTCACCATTCCGGTGTCGAAGTCGAACTGGGCGCCCGATGACGTCAAGCAGGAGATCGACAACAACTGCCAGGGCATTCTGGGTTACGTCGTGCGCTGGATCGACCAGGGCGTCGGCTGCTCCAAGGTGCCCGACATCCACGACGTCGGCCTGATGGAAGACCGCGCCACCTTGCGCATCTCCAGCCAGCATCTGGCGAACTGGCTGCACCAGGGCGTGATCACCGAGGCGCAGGTGATGGAGTCGCTCAAGCGCATGGCCGTCGTCGTCGACAAGCAGAATGCAGGCGATGCGATCTACAAGCCGATGGCGCCTGCCTTCGACGGCACAGCCTTCAAGGCCGCCTGCGACCTCATCTTCAAAGGCCGCGAGCAGCCGAATGGCTACACCGAGTACATCCTCACCGCGCGCCGCCGTGAGGCGAAAGCGATGGGCTGAGGCCAGCTATTCGAACACCAAAAGCCCCGGCTCGCGCCGGGGCTTCTTTTTGCGCCGGTGCGTCCCCCGCTAGAACACCGCGAGGTACTTCAGCAGCGATACGATGCCGATGATGATGACGACAACGCGCGCAATCTGCTTGGCGCGGCCGTCCATCGGCAGCATGTTGATGAGATAAAGAACGAGAATGACGACCAGGAATGTGACGAGCACGCCGACCAGCATTGTAAGCCCCTTCAGGTCAGTTGTTAACGAAGTTTAACGTCGAGGCTTCGCATCAGGTTCCATGCATGCAACCCGTTGTATTCGGCAACGGTTTTCGACTGAAAGGGCCCAACCGCGCCGCAAAAACTCGTCCACGAGCAGCCATAGTCCTACCGTCGCGACCAAGTTTTTACTCTTTTGTGGCCAAATGCCCGGAGATTGCTGCCGAGCGACGCGCAAATGCCCGCTCCGCGCCCATTCGCGTGAAGGGTGCAGTGGAGTTCATAATTGTTGGGGATGGGCGCCATGCTGAACCGCTTGACGGTATCCGCACTGCTGAGAAGCGTGATCTTGACCACGTCGTGCTGTGTGGTCGTCGGGGCCTCGCTCGTCGCCTGGGATTCCTGGCAGCGTCTCCAGATCGCCAACCGCATCGCTGTTATCGCTGACGCATCCGCCGACATGTTCAAGGCGATGGATCGGATGCGGGCGGACCGCTCTACTTCGAACCGGGTAATTCACAACGATCAATCGCTGGATCCGGCTATCGAAAAATATTTGCGTGAGCTGCACGACGTGGAGATGCCTGCAATGGCCCGTGCACGCGGTCTGCTCGGCAGCATCGATTTTACAGAGAAGCCAACGCTGCTCTCCGAGTTCGACCGGCTGTTCAGCGCGCTCGGAGGCATGCAGAAGGAATTTTGGCAAGAGATTGCGAAACCCAAGGCGTCGCGCCGTGTCGCTCTCGGCAAGGAATACATGGATACGGAAACCGCACTGGTCATATTGCTCGACAAGGTGTCTGGAATTCTTGCCGCATCAATCAACCACCAGGACGCCGCCGTCGACCAGTTGCTGATCATCAAGCAGGCCGCCTGGCTGTTGCGCAACACTGCGGGCGACGCATCAATTCTCGTTTCCAACGGTCTCGGCGCCGGAAAGGTCACTGCGGAGGTGCGACTGTCCTACGTCAAGCTGGTCGGCGGCGTCGAGGCCGCCTGGAAGGCGCTTGAGGTCACAATCGGCGGCATGCAGTTGCCGGTGGCGCTGTCGGACTCGATCGCCAAGAACAAGAGCGCATATTTCGAACCGCAATATGTGGACCTGCGCGATCGCCTGATGAATGCGCTGGCATCGGGCGAAAAGCCCGAGATGGTGGCCAACGAATGGAGTCCGCTCAGCGTCGCGCGGCTGGGCGCCGCGGTCGGCGTGGCCGAGGCAGCGCTAGATGGGGCCCGCGAGCACATTTCCGCTCAGCGCGCTTCCGCGCTCCACGCGCTGATCCTGCAGCTGGTGCTGGTACTCCTTGCGATCTGCCTCGCCGTCGGTCCGATGCTGGCTGTGAGCAGGCGTGTCATCAAGCCGCTGCATGACATGCGCGACGCTATGTTGAAGGTCGCGGGCGGCGATCTTTCGATCGAGACAGGATACGAAGACAGGATGGATGAGATCGGCGCCCTGGCCGGTGCGCTGGAGACATTTAAGCAGCAGGCCGCTGACAAGCTGGAGATCGAAGCCAAGGAACGCGAGCGCAATGCTGCGGCCGCGACCCGCCAGCGTGCCGTGGAGAGCCATATCGGCGAATTCGAAGGGCTCGTGCGCAGGGCACTCGATGAGCTAAGTGAAGCCTCCGGCCAAATGCGAAAAACCTCAGCCGATCTCTCCGCAGTGTCGCGGCAGACCAATGATCGCGTTCGCTTCGCCGAAACGGCCTCCGGAGATGCCTCCCTAAGCGTCGACAGTGTCGCTGCTGCTTCGGAGGAGCTGAGCTGCTCCATCAACGACATCAGCCAGCAGGCAGCGCACGCCGCAGGCATCGCCAGCCGGGCCGTATCTCAGGCACAGCAGACCGACAGCACCGTGCAAGGACTGGCCCGGTCCGCGAGCCGCATCGGCGAGGTCGTCGGCCTGATCAACACCATCGCGGCGCAGACCAATCTGCTGGCGCTCAACGCCACGATCGAAGCTGCCCGCGCCGGTGAAGCAGGTCGCGGTTTTGCGGTCGTCGCCTCAGAGGTGAAGTCGCTGGCGAGCCAGACCGCCAAGGCGACCGAAGACATCTCCGAGCAGATCTCCGACATCCAGAAGGTCGCGGGCGACGCCATCAACGCCATCCAGGCGATCGGCGGCATCATCGGCGAGGTCAACGAGGTCGCCACCGCGATCGCCGCCGCCGTGCAGGAGCAGGGTGCGGCCACGCAGGAGATCACCCGCAGCACGCAATATGCGGCGCAGGGCACCAAGAACGTCTCCGACAACATCACCGGCGTGAAGGCTGATGCCGACATGGCCGCCGGCGCGGCCGACAACGTCAAGCACGCCTCCGAGCTGCTGGAGACCCAAAGCCGTCAGCTTGGCGATCAGGTCAGCGATTTCCTCGGCAAGATTCGCGCGGCGTGAGCCACCTACTCCTTCGCCACTACCGGCACCTGGTGGAACCTCGCTCGCAACTTCTCCGGTAGTGGCGAGAAGTTCATCGCGACGCCGCGGCGATCGCCAGCGCTGCGATTGGCGACGACGAGACCTTCGGCCCCGGCAACGATATCGCCCTTGCGCAAGGTCGGGTCGTCCTCGACCTTGACCGACGCGAGCCCGACCGAATCCTTGCCGTTGCAGGTACAGCCGGCAACGATCTCGTTGCGATAGCGGAAGGCGTTGGGCAACTCGGAATAGGATTTGCCCTTGTCCGTGGTGGCGTCGTCGATATCGCTGCCATAGACCAGTGACGTCTCTGAAGCCGGGCAAAAACTCTTGCAGGATTGCGCCTTGCTCTCGGCGTCATTGCCTTGCGCCGGGAAGTAGCGACCATCACAGCCGCGCACACAATAGGCGATGCCGCCGCCATAGGTCGCGCGCTGGCGCGGCGCGTCATAGCGCGGCATGTCGTCGTTCGGGAACGGCGTCCGGATCTCCGGCGCCGGCCGGGAGCGGAAACCTCCGAACAGTGCCGAGAAGAAATCCTCCGCATGCGCCGCAGGCGTCAGCGCGAGACCGAGAGAGGCGATCGCGATGAACGCGGCCGCTCCGCCAGCCAGGTTGCTGATTGAACGTCTTACCATGTGACCTCACTCGAACCTTTAATCCACCGACGACGCCGAGATGTTCAGCGCCTGGCGCCCCGAGGGCAGCGTCGTCACTGCCGGCCGCTTGCGAACGGGATCGCCGCCGCGCGCCATCAGCGGCGCGTTCTTCGGCAGCACGACGACCTTGGCGCCGACGCTGACGCGGCTGAAAAGATCGCTGACATCCTCATTGGTGAGGCGAATGCAGCCGGACGAGACGAACTTGCCGATCGTGGTGGGATCGTTGGTGCCGTGGATGCGGTATTCGCTGGAGCCGAGATACATCGCGCGCGCACCGAGCGGATTGCCGGGGCCGCCGGCGACGAAGCGCGGCAGATAGGGCTGGCGTGCGATCATCTCTGCCGGCGGATGCCAATCCGGCCATTCAGCTTTACGGCTGATGCTCTGCACGCCCGACCAGGTAAATCCCTCGCGGCCAACGCCGACGCCGTAACGCATCGCGCGGCCATTACCGAGCACGTAGTAGAGATAGGTGTTGGCGGTATCGATGACGATGGTGCCGGCCGGCTCGTTGCGGTCAAAGCTCACGATCTGCCGGCGCAGCCGATCGGGCAGCACCGCATCTTCATCGGTGGCTTCTGCAGGAGAGCCCTGCGAATAGGTCTGGTCCTGCGGATAGGCCTGCGGCTGCATCGGCGCATAGTCGCGCATTTGCGCGTGGGCCGCGATCGGAACGGTCAGCAAGGCTGCCGCAAAAGCACAGGCGGTGACGCGCGGCGAGAAGCTGCGACGAACTACGGAGAACTTTGTCATGTGCTGCCCCGTTGGATGTATGCATCTGGGTGATGCTGCCGTCCCATAAACGCAGCAGTGCCGACTCAAGTTCCGCGCTCGTTTGCGGCAACCGTGTCACAGTCAAGCGAGCACGACTTCACGAAGCCGCGACGGAACTCCAGCATCCCCATTGCGTTGTTTCCTCATCAATGGGCGCCCGGAGGCTTTCCGTGCGGGGAGAGATATTGTGCGCGTCCTTCCCAGTGAACGACTGATTTCCGGCGACACCGAAGGCGCCCCGCTTCCCGATAGCCATAGCGAACTACCGCCGGTCATCCGACGCGCCGAGTTCGTCGCCTTTGCGTTGGCCGGCCTGCTCCTGATCGCCGTCGTCGCCGTGCTCTATGTAGCCAAGGCGTTCTTCCTGCCGGTGGTCATGGCCATCGTTGCCGGCACCATGCTGTCGCCGGCCGCGAACTTCCTTGAAAAGCGACGAGTGCCGCGCGCGATGGGGGCCGCGCTCATCGTGATCGCGGTGACGGCTCTGGTCGCCTTCATCTTTGCGTTGATCGCCGCACCCGCCATGGAATGGAGCTCACGCCTGCCGGAGCTGGGCGCGCAGCTCAAGGACAAGCTGCACGTCTTCGACCGACCGCTGGCGCTGTGGCGCGAGCTGCAAATCATGGTCGGCGGCTCGGAGGGGTTGCCGAGCTTCCAGCTTCCCAAATTCGAATGGGTTCAGCCGACGCTGGAATTCCTGTCGCCGACCTTCGCCGAATTCCTGCTGTTCTTTGTCACCCTGATCCTGTTCATCGCAGGCTGGCGCGACTTGCGGCGCGCCTTGATCATGACGTTCGGCGAGCGCGACGCGCGGCTGCGCACATTGCGCATCCTGAACGAGATCGAGATCCATCTCGGCAACTATCTGCTGACCGTGACCATCATCAATATCGGCGTGGGTGTTGCGACGGGCATCGTGTGCGCGCTCACACGCATGCCCAATCCGGCGGGCCTGGGCGCGCTTGCGGCCGCGCTCAACTTTATCCCCATCATCGGACCGGTCGCGATGTTCGCCGTGCTGGTCGTGGTCGGGCTGGTCGCCTTTCCGACGCTCGGCAGCGGACTGATGGCGGCGATCGCCTTCGGCGGCATTACTTTCGTGGAAGGACACTTCGTCACGCCGACGATTATCGGCCGCAGACTGTCGCTGAATACGCTCGCCGTATTCATCGCGCTCGCCTTCTGGACCTGGCTGTGGGGGCCGATGGGCGCGTTCTTGTCGTCGCCCTTGTTGATCGTCGGCTTGATACTGAAGGAACATTTGCTGCCGGAGAATTCGCCGCAGCTTCCACGGGAATGAGTGGTTTCCGCGACGGAACTTCCGTCCCGACGAAACGTTCTTCGCCCGACTCAACCGTCAAACAGTTCGGAGCTCCTGATGTCCACGACCGATGCCGAAGCCAGGATGCCGGGTTCGACCGACAAAGCCACCGCAGAACGCCTGGAGAAGGATGTAGCAGCCGTGAAAAGCGATATCGCCGCCCTCACCGATCAGATCACCGACGCGCTCAACACGTTCACCAATTCGGCCGGGAAACAGGCCCGACGCGGTTACAAGCAGGCGCGTGACAACATGGATTCGACGATCGACGATTTCTCCGACCGCGGCAGCGCGATGATGGATGCCGCGCAGGACGCCTATGGCTCGATCGAAGAGACGCTGGAAGACGCGATCACGCAGCGGCCGCTCGCGACCGTCGGTGTCGCGCTCGGCATCGGCTTCCTGATCGGCTTTGCCTGGCGGCGCTAGGGCGCGCGATTGATCGAGACCCGAGGAGCAAGGCCGTGTTTCAGCGCATTATCGACAGCATCAGCGCATCGACGGGGACGACGATGCGGCTGACCTCGCTTGCGGCGGCGGCAGCGTTCGCGCTGTTCGTCACCACATGCTTCCTTTGCGCAGCCGCCTTCATCTCGGTCCTCGAAAAGTACGGCCCCGTTCAGGCCTGTCTTGCCGGCGCGGGCATCTTCTTCCTGCTGACGCTCACGGCAGCGGGAAGCTATTGGGGCTACAAGCGGGAAGTGCGGACGCGCGCCCGCATCGCCGCCGAGCGCGCCGCGAAGGCCGCCCCGAGCATGCTCGCCGATCCCATGCTGGTCGCGACCGGCTTGCAGATCGTCCGCGCCATCGGCGTCAAGCGGCTCCTGCCGATCCTGGCGATTGGCGGCGTCGCGCTCGGAATCATGGCAAGTCGTGCCGGCGCTGCGGATGAGGCCTCAGCCGAGCCGGCTGAATAGGACGAGAGCGCGTTAAGAAAGTTGCGCCACCGGCAGGGCGAGCGGGCTTGCATGGATGCAACGGCCCGCTTCTGCGCAATTTTTCATCAGACGCGATAAATCCGCCCTGCTTCACGCAATCGCTACTCGGACAGGCAGACGGTTGCCGCTAAAAGCATCGCCCCTGATTCCAAAAGTCATTTTCCGCGATGAAACCGTCCGTCAAGGCGAACCTTGCTGCATTTCAACACGACGCCAGGCTCTATTTGACGCTCGGCATTGCGAACTGGTCGGTGTTCGTCGACCACATCCCCAACAACGTGGTTAACCTGCTGACGCTGCGCAATTTCGGCTTCAGCGGCGCCGCCGACCTGTTCGTGTTCGTGGTGGGCTACGGCGTTGCCATCATCCACGGCAGGATGGCACTGGAGCGCGGCTACGTCGTCGCTGCAACCCGCATTTTCCGTCGCGTCTGGCGGCTCTATGCCGCCTATGTCGTGTTGTTCGTGATCTACATCGACACCATCGCTTACGTCGCCTCGCAATCGATGGCGCCGGAGATCATCAGCGACTACAACATCTCGGGCATTCTCGAGCACCCGCTGCGCACCCTGGTGCAGGGATTGGTGCTCCAGGAAGAGCCGCTCAATCTCGACCTGCTACAGCTGATGATTCCGCTGATGGCGTTCTTCCCATTTGCGTTGTGGGGCCTCTTGCGACGCCCGAACCTGACTCTGGCCGCCTCGGTCGGGTTGTATCTCGCTGCGCGCTGGTTCGGCTGGACCTTTCACGCCTATCCCGACGTGGAATGGACCTTCAATCCGCTGTGCTGGCAGATGCTGATGGTGCTGGGCGGCTGGTTCGCAGTAACAGGGGTGTCAGGTCACGCACTTCACAAGATCTCCTGGCTCCGTGCGCTCGCCGGCGCCTACCTCGTGCTCGCGATGGCCATCACCTTGATGCGCCATTCGCCAGCCCTGTCCGCCTATTTGCCTGACTTCGTGCTGAACGGCATTTCGCCGGCCGACAAGGAAAACCTCGCGCCCTATCGCGTGATCCATTTCCTCGCGCTCGCCTTTCTTGCGACATATCTCATTCCTGCTGATCATCCGGGGCTGCAATGGAAGCCGCTGCAGATGGTGATCAGATGCGGCGAGGAATGGCTCGCGGTGTTCTGCATCGGCGTGTTTCTGTCCTTCGCCGGCCACCTTATCCTGATCACCGGCGCCAATCTGGTCGTGATGCAGATTGGAGTGAGCCTCGCCGGTTTCGCGGCGATGACGGCGGTGGCCTATTATATTTCCTGGTCGAAGCGGCAGGACGAGCCGGCCGCCCTGCGACAGCGGGCCTGACCGGGACGGCGACGCGATTCCGCTAGGCCGGACGCCGCACCTGCGCTATGCGGGACGAGGTCGCCCTGAGGGGGCGGCCTCTGCGCAAGGAGACCGGCTTGGTCACAGCGAAAGGCACGAGTGATGCAGTCGAGAGCGCGCCCAAGCGCGGCCGGCCGCGCTCGATCGAGACCACCAACGCGATCCTCGAAAGCGCCTATGCGCTGATGGCTACGACCGGCCTTGCCGCAACCACGATCGACGCGGTTGCGCGCCATTCCAACGTCTCCAAGATGACGATCTACAAATGGTGGCCGTCGCGGGAAGCGCTGCTGATCGACGCCTTTCTGCACCACGCCGCCCAAATGCTGCCGCTGCCGCCAGCGAGCGCTGGCACGCCTGCCGTGCGAGCCCGCCGCCATGCTGCGGCTTATGCCGAAGCCTTGCAGGGTGAGTTCGGCAAGGTGCAACTTGCGGCCATCTCCGAGTGCATCTCCAAGACCGGTTCGGCGGAGCTGTTCTATGCCCGCTATCTCCAATTCCGCCGCGATGCGCTGGTGGAGATGATCGCAAGCGGCCAGCGCGACGGCAGCATTCTCGCCGAGGCTCCGGCGGAAGATCTCTACGACGCCATCTATGGCAGCCTGTTCTATCGCTACATCTTTGGCATCGCACCGATCACGCCGGCCTATGCACGGTCTCTGGTCGATCTGGTGTTGCGGCCGAAGGGCTAGACCTGGTACCGGACGCGACAAATCTCTCGCCTCTTTCGACAGGAGCATCGTTCTCGCCATGATCAAGCGCATCTTGCCATACGAAGGGTTGCTCCACGAAGTGGTCGAGCATGCAGGCGTGCTTTACATCGGCGGAATCGTCCCCGAGGACACCAGCCTGGACATGGCGGGCCAGGCCAACGACGTGCTTGGCCAGCTGTCGCGTCTGCTGGAGACGCTCGGATCGGACCTCGCCTGTGTCTTGCAGGTGACCATTTTCATGACAAATCTCAGCGAGAAAGCTGCGTTCAACGCGGCCTGGAAATCGCACTTTGCGGAAGCTCATTTGCCGGCGCGTGCCGCCGTCGGCGTGGCCGATCTCGGCCCGAACGTCAAACTCGAGATGACTGCCATCGCGGCACGATCGGTCTCGACCTGAGCCGTATTACCTAGCGTACCGGCTTCACCGGCTGCGATAGCTTTTCGGTACGGTCGCGCTCGGACATGTCCACAACGGTCTCCATCGGCGCGGTCAGCTCGTAGACATAGGAGACGTCGGTGAAGTAGCGCTTGGCGGCACCGCCGAGCGCTTCCGGCGCAACACGGTCGAGCAGGATCAGGCCGAAATCCGAATCCGGGCGGCGCGTCGCCTCGCTGGTGTTGAACTCCTCCCAGCGAAACTGGAAGACCTCGTGATCCGTCACGCCCGTCACCGTCCAGTTCGCAGTGATGTGCGGATGCTTGCCGACCAGCGACAGGCCTTCGTCCGAGTGCGAGGCGAGCTCGAAGAACAGCAGCGACAGGCTCTGGGCGGCACGCGCGCTGACCGCGATGTCGGGGCCGCTCACCGCGATACGATCGGCATGCGGAATGGCGCGGGCTTCGAACAGGCCCTTCAGCTTGACGCCCTGCCACTGGCTCTCGCTCAGCAGCGACACCACGTTGGACATGGCGTGGATACGGCCGATCAGCAGCTCACGCGCGACATCGATGTCCGACCCGTGGCGGAGCGTCCGCGTTACGATCGACTGGATCACCGCCAGGATGTTCTTCACGCGATGATTCAGCTCGTCGATGACAGCCGTCAGCCGCCGCTCGAAGCCGATCCGCACCTGGATCTCGCGGCTGAGCCGCAAATTGTTGTAAGCGACGTAACCGAACAGGCCGCACACCATCGCGGTGATGGCGAAGCCGATTGCCGCCACGATGATCGCCGTCTGCTCGGCGCGACGCGCCGAATTGGCCTTGGCGTAATAGCCGAGCTGCCAATCGCGGCCACCGAAGCTGATGTTGCGCGTCGCCGACGGCGCCGGGCCGTCCGGGGACGTCATGCGCGACGAGACGACGCCCTGGTCGTTGGCCACGAGCTCGCTATTGTCCTTGCGCGGATCCTTGAGCGCGACCGAGAACAACGACAGATCGTCGTTGGTCAGCATCAGCGAAGCGAGCTCGTAGGAAAACGTGATGAAGCCTGCCGGCTCGGTGGCCCCCTCGGGGATGACAGGGGCGGCCACGATGATGCCAATCGGCCCGTTGCCGCGCAACAGCGCCACGGGGTCGGACGCGATCGATCGCTTCTCGACCCTAGCCCGCGTCAGCATCGCGTTGCGCACCGGATCGTCGTCATAGCTGCGACCCGGCAATGCCTTGGTCTCGTCGCTGCGCGGTTCGAGGTCTATCAGCACGTCGATCGGCTGTGTCAGGCTTGCCGGGTCGATCGGCTTGTCGCTGTAGTCGCGGATCTCAGGCTTAGGAAAGCCGGCGGCCGCGATCGCAGTCTGTGCGGCCGCGAGTTCGGACGGTTGCAATCGAGCGACCCAACCGGCCACGACGAAATCGGTCTTGAAGGCGTAGATCGCCGAGCGCAGCGGCTCCAGCATATTGGGCTTCAGCACCGACGGCGCGCGGAACAGGCCCGAGGCGACACGCGCCAGCAGCTCGCGCTCGGTCGACCGGTCCTGGACGAGGCTTGCATGAACGTCGATCGCGCGCGCCAGCGCGATCCGATCCAGCGCCAGCTCCTGATCGTGGACGCGATAGGCCGCAAGCCCGGAAAGCAAGGCTCCGAGCAGAGCAATGAAGCCGATGATGAAACCCAGCCGGACCACGCGACTACTCAGGCGAAAGCGGGAGGTCGGCAATAAACACGGAGCATATCAACGCCGCTCGAACGGCCATGTGCCGAAACAGGATGAGCCCAGTGGCAGGGATAATGACGGAGGAGGCATCTGTACGCAACTTGGGTCGCCCAAAAAGCTTAATCCGCCCGGCCGGTCGTCTGGCCATCTGCGGCTTTTCTCCGGGCACCGAAGATAGATAATAGCCGTGTCGGAAATTTGTTCCGCGGGGCCGGCTCTGCCTTAGACGTTAACGGCGGAATAAGCCCGCGCCACGTCGCCGCGGCCCGTCAGCCGGCCGCCTCAACTCGCTCGTTTCAGTCCACCCTTGGTCTCGATGAAACCGATGATGCGGTCGAGCCCCTCGCTTTTCTTCAGATTGGTCATGACAAAGGGACGCGCGCCGCGCATGCGTTTGGCATCCGTGTCCATCTTCTCAAGGGACGCACCAACATGGGGCGCGAGGTCGATCTTGTTGATGACGAGAAGGTCGGAACGGGTGATGCCGGGACCACCCTTGGACGGGATCTTGTCGCCGGCGGCAACGTCGATCACGTAGATGGTGAGATCGGCGAGTTCGGGGGAAAAAGTGGCAGCGAGATTGTCGCCGCCGGATTCGATCAGCACGAGATCGAGCCCGGGGAACTTGGCGCGCATGTCGGCGACTGCAGCCAGATTCATCGAGGCGTCCTCGCGGATAGCCGTGTGCGGACAGCCGCCGGTCTCGACACCGGCGATGCGGTCCGGCGTCAGCGAGCCGGAGCGCACAAGGAATTCTGCATCCCATTTGGTGTAGATGTCATTGGTGATCGCGGCGATGTCGTAGCGCTCGCGCATGGTCTTGCAGAGCAGATCCATCAGCGCAGTTTTGCCCGAACCGACTGGACCACCGACGCCGACACGCAAAGGGCCATGAGATTTCGACATACTCTCTCCTAATGTCGTCCCGGCGAAGGCCGGGACCCATAGCCACCGAACTCATTTGACGGGATGCGCTGTGGCCGCGTCCCTCCATAACCGCACACATTAGTGGTTATGGGTCCCGGCCTTCGCCGGGACGACGATTGGTTAGATCCCGCCTCACTCATGACCTGAACAGCCGCGTATATTGCGTCTCATGCCGCAGGCTGGCGAGATCGGCGCGGAAACTCGCGCTGCCGAGATCGTCCAGCGCCGCACTCAATGCGCGCTTTGCGGTTGCGGCGACGGCGGCTTCCAGCTTCACCAGCACGCGTTGGCTGTCGGTCTGGCCGAGCGGAACGAGCCGGCTTGCCGCCGAAATCCAGTTCGAGACCAACGCATGCAGGAAGGCGTGCAGCGTTGACGCCAGCGGCACCCCATGCATCGCGGTGACGACGCCGACGGCGACGGGGTAGACAGGTGGCGTGCGGCATGCCGCAACCATGGTATCCAGGCCCTCCGCATCCCACGCGGCACGGGAGATCTCGATGAAGGCGCGGCCCTGCGAGGTCGTCTCGAGCTGCCGCTCGCGCGACGGCACGAAGGCGGCGGCAAGCTCGGCGATCTCGCTTAAAAGTGACTCCTCGCCCGCCTCGGCGGCGCGATAGGCGTGGACCAGGAAGGTGGCGTCGCAAAAGCCGGAGCCGTCACTGAGCATCGCATCGAGCCAGTCGGCCAGCGTCGCGATATCGGTGACATCGCCCGCCTCGACCGCCCATTCGATGCCGCTGGAATAGGAGAAGCCGCCGACGGGAAACGCCGGCGACAGCCACGTCATCAGCCGGTACAGCGCTGCCGCCTCGCGCCCAGCGAGGTCGCCCGCGCCGACAGGCTCATTTGTGGTCATGAGCATGCTTGTGGCCGTGGTTGTGGTCGGGATGATCGCAATGCTCGTCGTGGTGATGGTGATGATCATGCCCATGGTCATGCGCGGCATGATCATGGCCATGATCGTGGTGACCGTGGTCATGATGATCGTGGCCGTGATGCGCGTGATCATCGTGACCATGCGCGTGGCTGGCCTCGGCATAGGCGCCGCCTTCGGGATCGAACGGCGCCTCGATCTCGACCACCTTCGCACCGAGCCCCTTCACCATGGCTTCGATGACATGGTCGCGGCGAATGCGCAGGCTCTTGGCCATGATCTGCGTCGGCAGATGACGGTTGCCAAGATGCCAGCCGACGCGAATGAGATGGTGCGGGTCTTGGCCGCGGATCTCCAGCAGCGGCTCGGGTGCCGCGACGACCTCGACCACCCGGCCGTCTTCCAGCACCAGCGCATCGCCGCCGCGCAGCGCAACGGCATTCTCCAGGTCGAGCAGGAACTCGAGACCCCGCGTCCCCGTCATAGCCATGCGGCGGCGGTGCCGATCGTCGAAATCGAGCACGACCGTATCCGCCGGCGTTTCCGTGAAGCGGTGCTGTCCCTTAACCTGCGTCGCCCGGATCATGCGCTGTTACCTCGTCTCGACTTTCTCGGGCGTGATGATCTCGATCTTCGGCGGCGCCGTAAAGCACTTCACTGCGACACGGCCGAACGTCTTCATATGCTCTTGTGTCCGATGCGGCACCAGCGCGTCGGCATTTTCCCACTGCTCGACGAACACCATCTTTGAGGGATCGGTGACGCTTTCGTGCAGATCATAGGCGATATTGCCGGGTTCTTTCCGCGTCTCCTTGATGCAGGCGGTGGCGGCTGCAATGAATTCGGCGCGCGTTTCGGGCTTGATGGTCAAGGTAGCAACGACGTAGATCACGAGAAATCCTCCCGGCTTTTCTTCTCTGGGGTTCGATACCGGGCGGGACATTAGACCAGCCGGGATCGAACGCAAAACCGGAAAAGCCGCCCCCGGACATGCGGTTAGACATGCGCCGGGAACATGCGTTGAGGCGCTATTTCAGTACATGAAATATCGCTGCGCCATCGGCAGGACCTCGGCAGGCGGACAGGTCAGCAGCTCGCCGTCGGCGCGCACCTCGTAGGTCTCGGGATCGACCTCGATATTGGGCGTGGCATCGTTGTGGATCATGCTCTTCTTGGAGATCTTGCTGCGGGTGTTCTGGACAGCATAGAGCTTCTTCTCGATGCCGAGTTTTCGCGCGAGACCGCCGGTGATCGCGGCTTTCGAGGTGAAGACCACGGAGGATGCCGTGCGCGCCCTACCGAAGGCGCCGAACATCGGCTGGTAATGCACCGGTTGCGGCGTCGGGATCGAGGCGTTGGGGTCGCCCATGGGCGCTGCCACGATCATGCCGCCCTTGACGATGCAATCAGGCTTGACGCCAAAGAAAGCCGGCGACCACAGCACGAGATCGGCAAGCTTGCCTTTCTCGACCGAGCCGATCAGCTTTGACACGCCGTGCGCGATCGCGGGGTTGATCGTGTATTTGGCGATGTAGCGCTTGACGCGGAAATTGTCGTTGTCCTTCCCCTTGTCCTGCGGCAGGGACCCGCGCTGCTTCTTCATCTTGTCGGCGGTCTGCCAGGTCCGGATGATGACTTCGCCGAGCCGGCCCATCGCTTGCGAGTCCGACGACATCATCGAGAGCGCACCGAGATCGTGCAGGATATCCTCGGCCGCGATGGTCTCCTTGCGGATGCGGCTTTCCGCGAACGCCAGATCTTCCGCGATCGAGGGATCGAGGTGATGACACACCATCAGCATGTCCAGATGCTCGTCGATGGTGTTGCGCGTGAACGGCCGCGTCGGGTTGGTCGAGGACGGCAGCACGTTCTTCAGGCCGGCGACCTTGATGATGTCAGGCGCGTGACCGCCGCCGGCACCTTCGGTGTGGAAGGCATGGATGGTGCGGCCTTTGAACGCCTTGATGGTATCCTCGACGAAGCCGGATTCGTTCAGCGTGTCGGAGTGCAGCATCACTTGGATGTCGTAGTCGTCGGCCACCGACAGACAATTGTCGATCGCGGCCGGCGTCGTGCCCCAATCCTCATGCAGCTTCAGCGCGCAGGCGCCGGCCTTGATCATCTCGACCAGGGCTGCGGGCCGCGACGCGTTGCCCTTGCCGGAAATGCCGAGATTGACGGGGAAAGCATCGAACGACTGGATCATCCGCCCCATATGCCAGGGGCCCGGCGTGCAGGTGGTCGCAAAGGTGCCGTGCGAGGGACCGGTGCCGCCGCCGAGCATCGAGGTGACGCCGGACATCAGCGCGTGCTCGATCTGCTGCGGGCAGATGAAATGGATGTGGCTGTCGAAGCCGCCGGCGGTGAGGATCTTGCCCTCGCCCGCGATCACATCGGTGCCGGGTCCGATGATGATGGTGACACCCGGCTGGATGTCGGGATTGCCGGCCTTGCCGATCGCCGAGATCATGCCGTCCTTGATGGCGACGTCGGCTTTGACGATGCCCCAGTGGTCGACGATCAGCGCATTAGTGATGACGGTATCAGCCGCGCCCTGCTTGTTGGTGACCTGCGACTGCCCCATGCCGTCACGGATCACCTTGCCGCCGCCGAACTTCACCTCCTCGCCGTAGATGGTGAAGTCCTTCTCCACCTCGATGATGAGATCGGTGTCGGCCAGCCGCACCTTGTCGCCGGTGGTCGGGCCGAACATGTCGGCGTAGACGGAACGTTTGATCTTGACGGACATCACAAGCCCCGTTTGCGTTTGAATTCCAATTCAGCGCTCACAGCGAAGCCCTCGCTGTCCGCACCATCTCGTCGAATGTCGTGTCGAGCCAGACATTGCCGCCGCGGCAGCCGGTGACCACCTGCTCCGCCCATCCCGTATAGTCGACCAGATCATCGCGCTCGTCCGCGGTCGGATCGGATGAAATGCGCGCGCCGATATTGCTGATCTTGTCGGCGATCTTGATCAGTTTTGCGCTGGCCGACTTCTTCGGCGCATCGACGACCTGAAGGCGCCGCCGCTCGGCCTTCGGCAGGCTCATGTCATCGGTGCATTCGACGACGAGGTAAGCGACTCGCTCGGAGAACTTTTGCGCCAGCTCGTCGCGCGTGGTGTCGGTATCTTCGATGGCGTCATGCAGCCAGCCCGCTGCAACCAGTTCGGCATCGGCACCATCTGTCGCCGTCGCCAGCAGGTTCGCGACCTCGGCGAGATGATTGATGTAAGGCTCGTTCCCCCGTCCCTTCCGCGCCATGCCATTGTGCCGGCGCGCAGCCAGCTCAGCAGCCTCCGAGACGATGCGAACGGCGGGCAGCATGCTTATGCTTCCTTTAGCCCGTCAGAAACACCGCTCTCTCCGTTCCCTCCCCCCTTGCGGGGGAGAGTCAGGGAGGGGGGTGCTCCGGGCTCCGCTGCCTGAAGGATGGCGAGAGCCACACCCTCCAGCTTCTTCATCACATCTTCATTGGTAAAGCGCAGCACGCGATAGCCGCGAGAAGCGAACCACGCGTCGCGCGCTTCGTCTCTGCGAAGGCGCGCCTCGAAATCGTGGCTTTCGCCATCGACCTCAACAACAAGCTTGCAAGAATGAGCGACAAAATCGGCGAAATAATTGCCCATCGGGGCCTGTCGGCGAAATCCGAGACGCGCCAGGCGATGGGCCTTGAGATGTCGCCACAGCAGCGTCTCCGCGCGCGTCATCATGCCGCGCAATTGCTTGGCGCGGGTTCTTCGAAACTGAGAGACCTCGCCGTGTGGCATACCCCCCTCCCCTGCCCTCCCCCGCAAGGGGGGAGGGAGCGAGACAGTTGCGCTCACCTCACTGTAAATCACGACACTCGCCTCGGCTCACGTCACAGCTTCCCCATCACATCTCCACGGAAGCCGTAGATCGTCTTCTTCCCCGCCAGCGCGACGAGCTGGATGTCGCGGGTCTGGCCGGGTTCGAAGCGGACGGCGGTGCCGGCGGCGATGTCGAGGCGCATGCCGCGGGCTTTCTTGCGGTCAAACTTCAGCGCCGGGTTGGTCTCGAAGAAATGGTAGTGCGAGCCGACCTGAATCGGCCGGTCGCCGGTATTGGCCACCGTCAACGTCACGGTCTTGCGGCCGGCATTGAGCTCGATCTCGCCGTCCTGGATGAAGAGTTCGCCGGGGATCATGCGTCTTGCTCCTATCGGATCGGTTCGTGCACGGTGACGAGCTTGGTGCCGTCAGGGAAAGTCGCCTCGACCTGGATGTCGTGGATCATCTCGGAGATGCCGGGCATCACCTGGTCGCGGGTCAGCACCTGCGCCCCAGATTGCATCAGTTCGGCGACGGTGCGGCCGTCGCGCGCGCCTTCGAGGATGAAGTCGGAGATGATCGCGATCGCCTCGGGATGGTTGAGCTTGACGCCGCGATCGAGCCGGCGGCGCGCCACGATCGCGGCCATCGAGATCAGAAGCTTGTCCTTTTCGCGGGGAGACAGGTTCATGAAGAATCTCTTCCGTTCAACACTTCAATTCAGCCAGCCGTCAATTCAGCCAGAGCCGCGGCAGGGTCGCACCAGTGCGCGCCAGCACGGCCATCATGTCGGCACGCAAACGCGCCGCATCTTGGGCACAGAACCGCGCCATTGCAAAGCCATTCCAGGCGGATATCCCGACCTCGCCGGAGAAGGACTCCGACACCTCGCGGAGGCGTTCGACGAGCGCCTCGTCGCCGGGCACGATCAGGGCCGTACCGATCGCGGCGGCGCCCTTCGCGACCGCGGATCGCCCGAGCTTTGCGCCGATATTGCCGTCGAGCCTGACCGTCTCGGCGAAGACCAGCCGGCCGCCACGGCGCAGCCGCCAGCGGTCGACGAACTCGCCCTGCTCCATCCGCTCACCCATGGCGGTGCGACCGAACACGACGATTTCACAAAGCAGCAGCGAGGCGGCCTCATCGAGCTCGATGTCGAAGCGGCGATGGACCCGGGCGCGATCGAACAGGATCGTCTCCTGGGGAAGCCAGCCAAGATGCGCGTTCGCGCCAACTTTCAAGGAAATGTTGAGCTGCGCCGCTGCGCCCGGCGCGCGATAGACCTTTTCGGCGGCCGCGGTGGTCAGCGTCAAACGCGAGCTGTCTGCAGCCGCGATCTCGATGTCGAACCGATCGCCGCCAGCAACGCCCCCGGCCGTGTTGACGAATACCCCGGACAGACCATCGTCCTCCGGCGAAGGAAACCGCACGCGCAGCGAGCCGGATTCATGCAAGATGCCCCGCCGCGTCACGCCGTCGCGGGCGTGCACGTCGAAACGCACCGCGCCGCGGGCACGGTTCGCCTCGAACACCGAAGATGTCGCTAAAGCGTCGCTGCGCATCCGTCTCCCCAGCCGGCCGCGGCAGAAATCTGGACTTACAGCGCCATCTGGCGGCTGATTTCGGCCGGGTCAAGATTGGAGCGATCGCAGGTGAATTTCACCGCGCCGCGATCCATCACCGCGAAACTGTCGCCGAGTTCGCAGGCAAAGTCGAGATATTGTTCGACCAGCACGATGGCGATGTTGCCGAGATTGCGCAGGTAAGAGATGGCCCGGCCGATGTCCTTGATGATCGAGGGCTGGATGCCCTCGGTCGGCTCGTCGAGCAGCAGCAGTTTTGGTCGCATCACTAGCGCGCGGCCGATCGCGAGCTGCTGTTGCTGGCCGCCGGAGAGATCGCCGCCGCGCCGGCCGAGCATGGATTCCAGCACCGGAAACAGCGAGAACACGTCGTCCGGGATGTTCTTGTCCTGGCGCTTGAGTGGGCCGAAGCCGGTCTTGAGGTTCTCCTCGACGGTCAGCAGCGGAAAGATCTCACGGCCCTGCGGCACGAAGCCGATGCCCTTGCGCGCCCGCTCATACGGCTTGAGGCTGGTGATATCGCTGCCGTCGAACAGGATGGCGCCCGAGGAGATCGGATATTGTCCGACCATGGCGCGCAGCAGCGAAGTCTTGCCGACGCCATTGCGTCCGAGCACGCAGGTGACCTTGCCCGGCTCTGCCGCGATCGACACGCCGCGCAGCGCCTGCGCTGCGCCGTAGAACAGGTTGATGTCCTTGACCTCAAGCATCACTCAGCGTCCCAGATAAACTTCGATGACCCGCTCGTTGGACGAGACCTGGTCGATGGTTCCTTCGGCGAGCACGGTGCCCTCATGCAGGCAGGTGACCTTGACCCCGAGCTCGCGCACGAACGTCATGTCGTGCTCGACGACCATGACGGTGTGGGTCTTGTTGATCTCCTTCAGCAGCTCGGCGGTGAGGTGCGTCTCGACATCGGTCATGCCGGCCACGGGCTCGTCGACGAGAAGCAGTTTGGGATCCTGCGCCAACAGCATGCCGATCTCCAGCCATTGCTTCTGGCCATGACTGAGGCTACCGGCGAGACGGTTACGGGCATCGGTGAGGCGGATCGTCTCCAGCACCTTGTCGATGCGCTCCGACTCCGCCTTGCTGCCGCGCCAGAACAGCGTGCCCTTGACGCTGTGATCGACATTCAGCGCCAGCAGGAGGTTGTCCTGCACGGTCTGGCTTTCGAACACCGTCGGTTTCTGGAATTTACGGCCGATGCCGAGTTCGGCGATGCGCGTCTCGTCGAGGCGCGTCAGATCGGTGACACCGTCGAACAGCACCGTGCCCTCGTCGGGCTTGGTCTTGCCGGTGATGATGTCCATCATCGTGGTCTTGCCGGCGCCGTTCGGCCCGATGATGGCACGCATCTCGCCGGGCTCGAGCGTCAGCGACAGGTTATTGATGGCGTGAAAGCCGTCGAACGAGACGTGCACGCCGTCGAGATAGAGCATTGCGGAAGTCGAGCGGGTATCCATGACGTTCATGACCGCTACTCCGCCATCTTCGGTTCGGTGACGCCGTCTTCAGCGGCCGCGCTCGTCGTCGCCGGGCGTTTCTCCCGGGCCGACTCTCGCCAGGCGTTAAAGGTACCAACGATGCCCTTGGGCAGCAGCAGCGTCACCAGGATGAACATCGCACCCAGCATGAACAGCCAGTACGGCGCCAGCACGCCTGACGTGAAGAACGTCTTGGCGTAGTTGACGACGATGGCACCGAGCGCCGCACCAACAAGCGTGCCGCGACCGCCAACCGCAACCCAGATCACCGCCTCGATCGAATTGCCCGGCGCGAATTCGGATGGATTGATGATGCCGACCTGCGGCACATAGAGCGCGCCGGCGACGCCGGCCATGCAGGCCGACAGCGTGAACACGAACAGCTTGTAGGATTCGACCCGGTAGCCGAGAAAGCGGCTGCGCGATTCCGCATCGCGGATCGCGATCAGCACCTTGCCGAGCTTGGAGGACACGACCGAGCGGCAGATCAGGAAGCTGAGGATCAGCGCCAGACAGCTCAGCGCGAACAGCGCCGCGCGCGTGCCTTCGGCCTGGACGTTGAAGCCCAGGATGTCCTTGAAATCGGTCAGGCCGTTGTTGCCGCCGAAGCCGAAATCGTTGCGGAAGAAGGCGAGCAGCAATGCATAGGTCATCGCCTGCGTGATGATCGACAGATACACGCCGGTGACCCGCGAGCGGAAGGCGAGCCAGCCGAAGCAGAAGGCGAGCAGGCCCGGCACCAGCAGCACCATCAGCGCCGCGAACCAGAACATGTCGAAACCATACCAGGTCCAGGGCAGCTTCGAGTAGTTCAGGAACACCATGAAGTCGGGCAGGACAGGATTGCCATAGACGCCGCGGGTGCCGATCTGCCGCATCAAATACATGCCCATGGCGTAGCCGCCGAGCGCGAAGAAGGCGCCGTGGCCAAGCGAGAGAATGCCGCAATAGCCCCAGATCAGGTCGATCGAGAGCGCCAGGATGGCGTAGCAGACATATTTGCCCCAGAGCGCGACCAGATAGGTCGGCACTTGCAGGACCGAGCCCGCCGGCAGCAGCAGGTTGGAGAGCGGGATGAGGATGCCGCAGGCGGCGACGACCATCAGGAAGATCGCCGCGCCGCGGTCCAGCGATCGTGTCAGCATGTGAGGCGTCATGCTTCCACCGCACGGCCCTTGAGCGCGAACAGGCCGCGCGGCCGCTTTTGAATGAACAGGATGATGAGGACCAGGATCGCGATCTTGCCGAGCACGGCGCCGGCGACCGGCTCGAGGAACTTGTTGGCAATGCCGAGCGTGAAGGCGCCCACAAGGGTCCCCCAGAGATTGCCGACCCCGCCGAACACCACGACCATGAAACTATCGATGATGTAGCTCTGGCCGAGATTGGGGCTGACATTGTCGATCTGCGACAGCGCCACGCCCGCGATGCCGGCAATGCCCGAGCCGAGCCCGAAGGTCAGCGCATCGACCCGTGAGGTGGCGATGCCCATCGAGGCCGCCATGCGGCGATTCTGCGTCACGGCGCGCATCTCGAGGCCAAGCGCGGTGTAGCGCAGCATCGCGAGCAGGATCATGAAGACTGCGAGCGTGAAGACGAGGATCCAGAGCCGGTTATAGGTGATGGTGATCTGGCCGAGTTCGAACGCACCACTCATCCAGGAGGGGTTGCCAACCTCGCGATTGGTCGGGCCGAACATGGTGCGCACCGCCTGCTGCAGCACCAGCGACAGGCCCCAGGTCGCGAGCAGCGTTTCCAGCGGCCGGCCGTAGAGGAAGCGGATGATGCTGCGCTCGATCAACACGCCTATGGCGCCGGCGACGAGGAAGGCGAGCGGCACGGCAATCAGCAGCGAATAGTCGAACAATCCGGGATAGCGGGTTCGGATCACCTCCTGCACCACGAAGGTGGTGTAGGCGCCGATCATCACCATCTCGCCATGGGCCATGTTGATGACGCCCATCACGCCGAACGTGATGGCAAGGCCGATCGCTGCGAGCAGCAGCACCGATCCGAGCGACAGGCCGTACCAGGCGTTCTGCACCGTGGACCAGACCGCGAGCGAACTCTGGATCGAGCCGATCGCGCTGGTCGCGGCCTTCGCGACGGAGGCCGGCTGATCGGTGCCGATGTCGGACAGCAGCGCCAGCGCGTCCTGGTCGCCACGCGCCTTGATGGTGGCCACGGCCTCGAGCTTCTGCACTTCGGCAGCGTCGAACTTGAACAGCAGGATCGCCGCACGCGCCTCGCCGAGCGCGGTCTTGGCCGCTTTGTTGGTTTCCTTGGCGAGCGCGCCTTCGACGGCGTCGAGCGCGGTCTCTTCATGCGACTTGAAGACGGATTGAGCGGCCTGGAGCCGCGTGCCGAGATCGGGCGACTGCAGCGTCAGGCTGCCGAGTGCCGCATCGACGCTGCGGCGCAGGCGGTTGTTGAGGCGGACCGCGCTGGCGCCGTCGGGCACGCTGGCAACGGTCTCACCGGTCGCGGCATCGATCGATTTGCCGTCGGTACCGGTGACGTAAACCTTCTTGCTATCGAGGTCGGCCATGAGACGGCCGTCCTGGAGCGCGTTGATGATCGGAAACGCGAGCTTGTTGCCGCTGCTGGCGACCACGCCGATCGCCTCTTCCGTATCGGAATAATCGTCGTTGGCGAATTTGGCGACCGCGTCCTCGAACGGACCGGCAAAGGCCGGCAACGCGAAGGCGATCAGGAATAGCGAGAGGACAAAAGTACAGAGACGAGCAGATAGATTGGTTGGCACTGGATCACCCCGGCAGAAGTGGGGAGAAGACGGCGGAATGGCCGTCTTCTCCCGTCGTGCAGTCGAACGTCAGATCCGGATCAGGAGCCGGAGCCGAGGCACTTGTTGGTCTTGGTGTTGAAGTTGCCGCACTTCTTGCCGACCCAGTCGCCGATCAGGTCCTTGGAGCCGTCGAGCTCCTTCGACCAGGCGTCGCCAGCCACGAGGCCCGGGGTCTTCCAGACCACGTCGAACTGGCCGTTGCCCTTGATCTCGCCGATGAACACCGGCTTGGTGATGTGGTGGTTCGGCAGCATCTTCGAGGTGCCACCGGTCAGGTTCGCAGCCTCGATGCCGGGAAGCGCGTCGATCACCTTGTCCGGATCGGTCGACTTCACCTTCTCGACGGCCTTCACCCACATGTTGAAGCCGATCACGTGGGCTTCCATCGGGTCGTTGGTCGTACGCTTCGGGTTCTTGGTGTAGGCCTGCCAGTCCTTGATGAACTTCTCGTTCGCCGGGGTCTTGATCGACTCGAAGTAGTTCCAGGCGGCGAGATGGCCGACCAGCGGCTTGGTGTCGAGGCCGGCGAGCTCTTCCTCACCCACCGAGAACGCGACCACCGGGATGTCCTTCGCCTTGATGCCCTGGTTGCCGAGCTCCTTGTAGAAGGGGACGTTGGCGTCGCCGTTGATGGTCGAGACCACCGCCGTCTTCTTGCCGGCCGAGCCGAACTTCTTGATGTCGGCCACGATCGTCTGCCAGTCGGAGTGACCGAACGGCGTGTAGTTGATCATGATGTCTTCCTGAGCGACACCCTTCGACTTCAGGTAGGCTTCCAGGATCTTGTTGGTGGTGCGCGGATAGACGTAGTCGGTGCCCGCGAGCACCCAGCGCTTCACCTTCTCGTCCTTCATGAGGTAGTCGACGGCGGGGATCGCCTGCTGGTTCGGAGCAGCACCGGTGTAGAACACGTTGCGCTCGGACTCTTCACCCTCGTACTGCACGGGGTAGAACAGGATGTTGTTGAGCTCCTTGAACACCGGGAGTACCGACTTGCGCGACACCGAGGTCCAGCAGCCGAACACGACCGAGACCTTGTCCTTGGTGATCAGCTCGCGCGCCTTTTCGGCGAACAGCGGCCAGTTCGAGGCGGGGTCGACGACGACGGCTTCGAGCTTCTTGCCCAGCACGCCGCCCTTCTTGTTCTGCTCGTCGATCAAAAAGAGGATGGTGTCCTTCAGCGTGGTTTCGCTGATGGCCATGGTGCCGGAGAGAGAGTGAAGCACGCCGACCTTGATGGTGTCGTCAGCGGCCTTCGCGCCAGTCAGTGAAGCCAGACCGAGCATCAGTCCGGCTGTCGCGGCGAGAACGCCACGGCGGCTAAATGACGCCGCTATATCGTGAGTGGATTTGTTAAGCATGGATTTATCATCTCCCTGACGCAGACGTGAAATAGACGCTGCGAAACGGCCCCACGGCCGCCTGCGATTAACGGAATCGCAAGAACCATGCCATGGGCTTAGCCCCTGCCAAGTAACTGGTCCGTCTAGAGAATCTTGACGCAATCAAACTTTAGCCGCAGTCTGACTGCTCAAAACTTGAGCGAACAAAATGTATGCTTCTGCGGCAATCAGTCTATTTTTTAAGCATGATGGTGGTTCTGGCTAAAATTCCGGCATAACTATTTTTGCACCGCAATCGACGCCGGTAGAACACCCGCCTTGAAAGCGCCGCGTCGATGTTCCATATGAGGGTGCAGATCGCGAATCGAGCGATCGTTGCGAGCCGCGTGTTCTTAAGCCCGTACGGGCCTCTGGCTTGCCCCATATCTCCCAAGCCATCCGACACCCCAAACACGCAGGTGTCTTCTCGACACCCTTATGCGCGCGCCCCGCTGATTGCGCCGGGCCGACCGCATTCGACATGGAAAGAACCCATCTTTTGACTTCGTTTCAGGACTTCGGCCTCGCCGAACCCATCGCACGTGCTCTCACCGAAGAGAATTACGTCACCCCCACCCCCATCCAGGCCCAGACGATTCCCACGGCTCTGACCGGCCGCGACGTCGTCGGCATCGCCCAGACCGGCACCGGCAAGACCGCGTCCTTCGCGCTGCCGATCCTGCACCGCCTGCTCGAGAACCGCATCAAGCCGCAGCCCAAGACCTGCCGCGTGCTGGTGCTATCGCCCACCCGGGAACTTTCCGGGCAGATCCTCGACAGCTTCAACGCCTATGGCCGTCACATCCGCCTGTCCTCGACGCTTGCCATCGGCGGCGTGCCGATGGGCCGCCAGGTTCGCTCGCTGATGCAAGGCGTCGACGTGCTGGTTGCCACCCCCGGCCGCCTGCTCGACCTCGTGCAGAGCAACGGGCTGAAGCTTGGCAGCGTCGAATTCCTCGTTCTCGACGAGGCCGACCGCATGCTCGACATGGGCTTCATCAACGACATCCGCAAAATCGTCGCCAAGCTGCCGATCAGGCGGCAGACGCTGTTTTTCTCGGCCACCATGCCGAAGGATATCGCCGAACTCGCCGACGCCATGCTGCGTGATCCCGCTCGCGTCGCGGTGACCCCGGTCTCCTCGACTGTGGAGCGCATCCAGCAGCGCATTATCCAAGTCGATTTTTCGGCCAAGCCGGCGTTCCTTGCCAAGCTGTTGAAACAAGAGCCGGTCAACCGCGCATTGGTTTTCACCCGCACCAAGCACGGCGCCGACAAGGTCGTGAAGACACTCGAGAAGGCCGGCATTCCCGCCAGCGCCATCCACGGCAACAAGTCGCAGAACCATCGCGAGCGGACGCTCGCCCAATTCCGTACCGGCGAGATCCGCACGCTGGTCGCCACCGACATCGCCGCTCGTGGCATCGATGTTGACGGGATCACCCACGTCATCAATTTCGACTTGCCGAACGTGCCCGAGACCTATGTGCACCGCATTGGCCGCACCGCGCGCGCTGGCGCTGAGGGTACCGCGATCTCGCTGGTCGCAGGCGGCGAGGAACTCAGCTACCTCCGCGATATCGAGAAACTGATCAAGGTGGCGCTGCCGCGCGAGGATCTTCGCACTGATGCCGGCCGCCGCGATGCGGGCGCTCCCCCGTCGCAGCAGCGGCAGGGCCGGCCGGGCGGCCGCCCGGGCCAGCGCCCACAAGGCGCACGGCAGGGTGACGGACGGCGTAACGATGAAAGGCATGCTGACGGGCGCCACCACAGCGCGGGCAAGCAGGGCGACGGACGGCACGCCGACGGAAGGCATGCTGACGGCCGACCTGGCAACGGCCCGAAGGCCGCAAAGGGGTCTCGCCGCCGCCATCCCGGTGGAAAGGTGCATTCTTCGCCAGCAGACCGTTCAGAACAGCGTTCGGCGCATAGCGCCGGGGCATCTGATGGGATACAAGGCGTGGCCTTTTTGCGCCGTGAGAGTCGGCCGAACGGCCACCCGAACCGCAAACCCCATTCGCACTAGCCGTCCACGACCTGGAGAAATTCATGGCTAAGGAAGAGCTGATCCAGTTCGAAGGACTGGTCACCGAAATCCTCCCCGACGCGCGCTACCGCGTGCAGCTCGACGCCGGGCACGAGATCGTCGCCTACACCGCCGGCAAGATGAAGAAGAACCGCATCAAGACGCTGGCGGGTGACCGCGTGACGGTGGAAATGTCGCCCTACGACCTCGAAAAGGGCCGGCTGATTTTCCGCCACAAGGACGAACGTCCCAGCGGGGTGGGTGGACCTCCCCGTCCCGGACAGCGCGGTGGCCAGTTCCGCCGCCGTTGATCTGCTTCTTGTACGCCAGAGTGGACGTAAAATTCTGACCTGTATGCTGATCCGCCGTGGACATCGCGGCGGATCAAAAAATCGTGTGCCTCAGGATTGTTTTGGGGCCCCGTTTCCAATAAAATGGACTAATCGATTTTCGGCCGGACGACATTAGCATCCACCGGTACAGCCGGTTCAGACACGCTGACGACCCTTCCAAAAATTCGATCTAACCGGCCTGCGCGAGCGGGCTCTTACATTGTGTTATCTGAGAAGGGACTACCCCCATGAGCATGGGAACCGTGAAGTGGTTTAACGCGACCAAGGGCTTCGGCTTCATCCAGCCCGACGACGGCGGCCAGGACGTATTCGTTCACATCAGCGCCGTCGAGCGCGCCGGCCTCGGCTCGCTGCGCGAAGGCCAGAAGATCTCCTACGAGATCGTCGCCGATCGCCGGTCCGGCAAGTCGGCTGCCGACAACCTCCGCGACGCAGGCTGATATCGACCGCACGCTCTTCTGAGCGTGCGTAAACATCAGCGCGAACATACTGAACAACGGAAAAGGCCGTGCGAGTTGCACGGCCTTTTTCATGTCCCCAGGGTGGATGTCCTCAGTAGGTGGTGCAGGCCGTAGCCGGGCTGTAATAGACGCAGGTCGACTGGCGCGGGCGGGTGTAGGCCACATCGCTCAGCGTGATCGCTCCCTTGAGCACATAGCCGACCGATGGCGTGTAGCTGTAGCTGACCTCGCTGAAGATCAGATAGGTGCCGGCGATCGCGAGCGTCGTGGGAATCGTGACAACCGACTTCTGAGTCCGCGGTGCCGACCCTTTGCTCCACTGCACATGCGCCGTCTGTGTCGAATCCACATAGAGCTCGGTGATCGTCGAGGACACGGGCGTGGTGTCATAGGGTGTCAAGATGCCGGTCGAGGCCGCAAAGAAATTGGTCATGTCGGTGTCGGCGACCGACGTCGACTGCGAGGTGAGGTCCGACAGCGTTCGCGCCATCAGCGTCACCTTGCGATCGATCGCCACGGCCGACGAGAATTCGACCGTACCGAAGAACATCACCAGCATGAGCGGCACGACAACCGCGAACTCGGTGGCCGCAAGCCCTCTTCCGTCCGCCAGGAATTCGCGTGCGGTGAGACGGGTCGTCTGCCAGAATTTCGCAATCGTCTGCATCGTTCCGCCCGATCCGTCGGTCTCAATAAGGTTCGTTCTTGAACGCAGCCGTCGCCACGAGCAGCCGCTTGTTGCCCGCAACGTTGGAGATGTTGTAGCCGAGCCCGGTCACGAACAGCGGCCACTGATAGAACAGCCGCACCACCACGATGTCGCCCGCATTGCCCGGGCTGTAGAGCATATTGGTGTCGAAATTGCCGGCCGCATCGATGTGGCTCGACAGTGTGACCGACGAGAAGGACGAGTAGCTCTCGACATCGACATAGAGGCTGCTGCAGTTGAACAGCGCCGGGATCTGGCTACAGACGTAGGTCTTGAACGTCGCCTGCGTGCAGGCCGTGGCCACGCCGCCCACCGCGCAAGACCCCACTGAACCCGACTGCGCCTGACCGGTCAGAACCACGCGTGCGGAATTCTGCGTGATGGTCTCGAGCACCTGGCTCGCGAAGAACATGATCGCCGTCTCGATGATGGCAAACAACAACGCGAAAAAGACCGGCGCGACCAGGGCAAACTCGACCGCCGCGGATCCGCGGCGATTGCCGCGAAACCTGCGCAGGGCAGTCCGGAGTGTGAACCTCAATGGTGCAGGCGATGGCATCGCGTCAAATTCCCCAGCGGCGGCGATCATCTGCCCGATCAGTACCGGAAACTGATTGTTTAAGTGTTTCAACAAATCCGCCGCGCCCGGACCGGATCATTAAGATCCTGCTAACCATGCTGCCCGCGGACGCTCTGCGGCCCCCGCGCGGTACAGAGTCCCGCCGGGTAGCCGTTCCCGATGACTTTGCCTTGCTAGTTCGTCTTCGCGCTAATTTGTCTTGGCGGCCGTTGCGCCGGCGGTGCCGCTGGCGTTGCTGTTCAGCGCACCAGCCTGATTCATCGTGGTGGTGAAGTAGGTGTCGCTGTCGCCGAGCGTGACCCGACGCTGGCAGACCGGCATGCAGCTGTAGGATTCTCGATCGACCCCGCGATAGACGGTGACGAGCCGGTCGCTCGGGCCTTCGACCTGGATCTGCCGGTCGACCAGGATCTCACCACCGCGATCGAGCGCGATGAAGTTGGTGGCGCCGTAGCCCTTGCCTGTTACGACGATCATCCCGCCCGGCTGGAGCGTCACGTCGGCGATCAAGGGATTACCGACCACGATCGTCGCCACCTTGCCGGGCAGCCGCACCAGCTTGGCCTGGTCGACATTGACGGCGATGGTATCGACGGTGGGCTCGGCAAGGCCCATCGAGGGCGAAGCCAGCACAGCGGCCGTAACCAGCAGACAGATGCGCACATGGCGGCGCAGGAACTCTTTACGCATACTTTTACCCCGGGACGTCACAAACCGGCAGAATCGATCAGGAAGCGGAGCCGGCGCCCGACCCGGTTAACCTGCCTGTAATTCGTGAACGTTCCGCAAATTCGCCGACTATTGTTCTAACGGACTGACTTTTTATCGCCCGCCTGGAGCACGATCCGGAAAAGTGTGCAGCGGTTTTCCGAAAAGGTCATGCTCAAACATTCTAGTGCCGGAACGGATAGGCAAGCTGGCCGGCGATCTCTTTCGGCATGGTCGCTTCGTCCTTGCCGTAATCCTGCGGCAGCTCGCCCTTCGGCATGCGGAACGTCCCGAACAGCATATCCCAGATCGGGAAGGTGCCGGCAAAATTGGTATCGCCGCCCTCTTCGAGCGCGGTGTGATGCCAGCGGTGGAACACCGGCGTCGCCAGCACATATCGGAACGGCCCGAAGGTCCAGTTCAGATTGGCGTGCACGAAGGCCGAATGGAAGGTCGTGAACGGGCCGACCCAGATCATCACGTTCGGCGAAATGCCGGCCATCAGCAGCACGACGTCGACGCCGATGGTGCCGAGCATCAGATTGACCGGATGGAAACGGGCCGCCGAAATCCAGCTGATCTCCTCCGAAGAGTGATGGATCGCGTGGTATTTCCAGAACTCACCGCCATGAAACAGCCGGTGCAGCCAGTACAGCATGAAGTCGGCCGCGACCAGGAACAGCACACCCTGCAGCCAGAGCGGCAGCTGCGCCAGCGGGCCGTGACCGTTGTCGTAGAAGGCGATCAGCTCGTCGGCATCATGGATGTTGAAGAAGAAGCCGGCAGTGACGATCAACAATCCGATCCGCATCGTGCGGGCGAACACCGGGACGAAGAACCAGTAGCAGATGTCGGTCACGATCTCGCGCTTGCGCCACCACGCCGGACCGGGATTGCAGGCCCAGAAATGTTCGAGCACCGTGAAAACCACCGCGAGCGCGAAAGTGACGGGGATCACCTTCTCGATGGTCTCGCCCAGCATCAGGGCAACTTGCATGGGCAGGCTCGACATCATCGTCGTCTCTTTCAACTGCTGATCTGATCTACGCCTACTCCGCGAAATTTAAGGGACAGTGAAGTTGACGCCGCGTCGGAACTCGAACGAATTGCGACAGTCGCCTTAATGCGAAATTCACTCTGGCCAAAAGCATCGACGGAGACGCGGGTTTGACCGATCGAATTAACTCTACCGAAAGAGCTCGGCTCACATGGTCGTCGCGTCAATACAGCGCCGAACGAGGCGACCACACCCAGATGGAGTTTAGTTCATGAAGAACCTGATTGCGCGTTTCGCCAAGGATGAAGCCGGCGCCACCGCCATCGAATACGGCCTGATCGCTGCCGGCATCGCGCTGGCCATCATCACCGTCGTCAACAACCTCGGCACCACGCTGAACACCAAGTTCGGCTCGATCAGCTCCTCGCTGAAGTAAGCCGACCGACAAACGACGGCAAAAGCCCCGGACCTCCGGGGCCTTTGTTTTTTTGGACAGTGCGAGTTCCGGTGGCGTTGCGTAGGCACAGGACCGATGCCGCGATTGCGGCGAACGAGGCGGACACGCCGCGCATCGACGCGCCCACCTATTGGGTTTGCCTTGCGCTGCTGCTTGCCATGGCCACGCTGGCGATGCGCATCGCCAGCCTGTGGTGAGACCGGTTCCTGGCTGCGACCGTTGTCGGTTTGTTTAGCACTGCGCTCTAGCATGCGCCGACGCCCCGATCCGGCAACACACCCAGGCCCAAGACGCAGCCAATGATCCTCGACCTCGCGCGCCTTCTGCTCTTTCCGGCCCTGATGGCGTTCGCAGCCGCCAGCGATCTCTTCACCATGACGATCTCGAACCGCGTCTCGCTGGTGCTGGTCGCAGGTTTCTTCGCACTCGCCTTTGCCGGTGGCATGGCACCTTACGAGCTGCTGACCCATGTCGGTGCCGGCGCGCTGATCCTCGTCGTGGCCTTCACCTGCTTTGCGATGGGCTGGATGGGCGGCGGCGACGCCAAGGTCGCAGCTTCCGTCGCGCTCTGGTTCGGCTTCGCGCAATTGATGGACTTCCTGCTCTACGCGTCGCTCTTCGGCGGTGCGCTGACACTGCTCCTGCTCCAGTTTCGGCAATGGCCGTTACCTTACGGGCTTGCGGGCCAAGCCTGGCTGGCGCGACTGCACGACAAGCAGACCGGCATTCCCTACGGCATCGCGCTCGCACTTGGCGCGTTGATGGTCTACCCCGAGACCGAATGGGTGAAAGCGATCGACCTCGCTCACCTCGCACTGCGCTGAACGCCCCGGATAAACCCGGCGTTAAGGCGATTTAGATACGCCTCATTAACCATGCTTTGACGAATAGCTGGTCAACTGCCGATTACGGCGGCGGCAGCGTCGCGGCGTTCTGTGGAAAGTGAAGCGTATGAATAGGGCACGCATAGTCGTCCTGACGGTCGCCATCTGCGCCGGCGGTGTCGCCGCGTATCTGGCGAGCGGCTCGGACTCTGCGCCGCCTCCAGCGGCCCCGGTCGCGCAGCTTCCCACCACCGACGTTCTGGTCGCGAAGAATGACATCGGCCTCGGCCAGACCGTGAAGCCGGAAGACGTTCAGTGGCAGACCTGGCCGACCGCGACCGCAAGCGCCACCTTCATCCGCCGCAGCGAGCGTCCCGACGGCGCGACCCAGGTCACCGGGTCGATCGCGCGCGCCCCTTTCATCCAGGGTGAACCGATTCGCGACCAGAAGCTGGTGAAGGCCGATGGTTCCGGCTTCATGGCCGCGATCCTGCCGACCGGCATGCGCGCCGTCTCGACCGAAATCTCGCCGGAAACCGGCGCCGGCGGCTTCATCCTGCCCAACGACCACGTCGACGTTCTGCTCACGCGCCGTCTCAAGAACCCCGACCAGAGCGCCGGTGCTCAGGACATCGTCAGCACCGAGGTCATCCTGGTCAATGTCCGCGTGCTCGCCATCGACCAGGCTCCGAAGGAGAAGGACGGCCAGAATTCGGTGCTCGGCAAAACTGTGACGTTGGAACTCAATTCCACGCAGGCCCAGGCGCTTGCCACGTCCCGCCAGGCCGGAACGCTGTCGCTGGCACTGCGCAGTATTGCCGACGGCAAGACAACCGAGATCACGCTCGATGAAACCGCGCAGAAGCGCGACGGCGTTTCGATCATTCGCTACGGCGTCGCGACCCAGGCGACGAAGGCACGATGAGGACAGTCGATATGAAATGCAGGGCAATCCCGGCGACGCTGCGAACCTCGATGGTTCGCGCCCTGTCGTTCTCGGCCGCCGTCACGCTGACGCTCAATCCCGCGCTGACACCGGTGATCGCCGCAGACTACCGTCCCGCGGCGCCGGTTGCGGCCGACGGGCAGATGAACGCTCGCTTCCTCTCGCTCGGCGTGGGCAAGTCGATCGTGATCGATCTGCCGCGCGACATCAAGGACGTGCTGGTCGCTGATCCCAAGATCGCCAACGCAGTGGTCCGTTCCGCCCAGCGCGCCTACATCATCGGCGCCTCGGTCGGTCAGACCAACATCGTGTTCTTCGATTCCGCCGGCCAGCAGATCGCCGCCTATGACATTGCAGTCAAACGCGACCTCAACGGCGCGCGCGCCGCGCTGAAGCAGATCCTGCCCAATTCCGACATCCAGATCGACGGCCTCGGCGACGGCGTCATCCTGACCGGATCGGCGGCCAACCCGGTCGAAGCCCAGCAGGCCAACGACCTCGCCGCACGCCTTGCCGGGGGAGCTGACAAGGTCGTGAACTCGATCGTGGTCCGCGGCCGCGACCAGGTCATGCTGAAGGTGACGGTCGCCGAAGTCGCGCGCAACATCGTCAAACAGCTCGGCATCGACCTGTCGGCGAACCTGAACTACGGCACGTCGGTGGTGAGCTTCACCAACTCGAACCCGTTCAACGCCTATGGCCGCAACCTCGTCGACGGCAACAATCTGACCACCAAGTTTGGCGCGACGCCGTCAGTGCAGGCGACCCTGCGCGCGATGGAGACCGCGGGCGTGGTGCGCACGCTGGCCGAGCCGAACCTGACCGCGATTTCGGGCGAGTCCGCAACCTTCATCGCCGGCGGTGAATTTCCGGTGCCGGCAGGTTATGCCTGCGATCCCACCACCCATGTCTGTACCACCCAGATCAGCTTCAAGAAGTTCGGCATCTCGCTCAACTTCACGCCCGTGGTGCTGACCGAGGGCAAGATCAGCCTGCGGGTGATGACCGAGGTCTCGGAGCTTTCCAACGACAATGCGATCACGCTGTCGCAGGCCGTGACCTCCAGCTCGGTCAACTCGCTGACGGTGCCCTCGATCAAGACCCGCCGCGCCGAGACCTCGCTCGAAATTCCCTCCGGCGGCGCGATGGCGATGGCTGGCCTGATCCAGCAGCAGACCAAGCAGGCGATCAGCGGATTGCCGGGCCTGATGCAGCTGCCGATTCTCGGCTCGCTGTTCCGCAGCCGCGACTTCGTCAACAACTCGACCGAACTGGTCGTGATCGTGACGCCTTATATCGTGCGCGCAGCGGCGCCAAAGGACCTGTCGCGGCCGGATGACGGCTTCGCGGCGCCTGCCGATCCGCAGGCCGAGCTGCTCGGCAACGTCAACCGCATCTATGGCGTGCCGGGCCGGAACGAACCGGCAAGAAACTACCGCGGCACCTACGGCTTCATCACCGACTGACGCGGAACGGGGACCTAGTAATGATCACAACACGACCCCAGACCCGCCACCGCGCCGCCGGCCTCGGTGGCGTGCTCGTCGGTATCGCGCTCGCACTCGGCGGCTGCCAGCACGACGAGGTGGCGACCACCGGCTCCATTCCCGACGACTACAAGCAGCGTCACCCAATTGCGATCGAGGAGCAGAACCGCTCGATTGTGGTGTTTGTCGGCCACGCCCGTGGCGGCCTGACCGCAGCCCAACGCGCCGACGTGATGGGCCTCGCGTCGGCCTGGATGCACGAGGGCACCGGCGCCATCCATATCGACGTGCCCTCCGGAACGCCCAATGCGCGTCCGGTGGCGGAGTCCATGCGCGAGATTCAGGCAATGCTGGCAGCAGCAGGCGTTCCCCCGCGCGGTATCATCGCCCGCCCCTACCAGCCGGAAGACAAACGCTTCCTGCCGCCGATCCGGTTGACCTATTCGAAGATCGCCGCGGTTGCGGGCCCTTGCGGCGTGTGGCCGGAAGATCTCGGCCCCTCGATCAAGAACAAGAGCTGGTTCGAGAACAAGGACTATTACAATTTCGGCTGCGCCTATCAGCGCAACATGGCGGCCATGGTCGACAATCCGTCAGACCTCGAGCAGCCCAGGCCTGAAACTCCTTCCTACACGGCGCGGCGCATCACCGCCTTCGAGAAATACCGCAAGGGCAACACGACCACGACCACCTATCCCGAGGCCGAAAAGGCCAAACTCAGCGACACCGGCAAATGATCAGCTACGCGCGCCAGACTCAGGAAGAGCAGCCGGAGGCAACGCCGCCACCGGTCGAGGAGCATATTGCGCCCGCGCCGCGTGTTTCGGTCCAGGCCTTCTGCGAAACTGTGGAGACCGCTGCTGCCGTGCAATCGGCAGGCGAGGATCGCCGCCTTGGCAAGGCCCATCTGAAGATCCAGATGGGCGGCATGGCAGCCGCAATCGAGGCCTATCGCTCGGCGCCGACACCGAACGTGATCGTGCTCGAGAGCGAAGCGCGCAACGATCTCTTGGCCGGCCTCGACCAGCTCGCCACTGTCTGCGACGCCGGCACCCGCGTGGTCGTGATCGGCCGTATCAACGACGTCATGCTCTATCGCGAGCTGGTCCGCCGCGGTGTCAGCGATTACGTGCTCGGACCGGTTGGCGCGATCGACGTCGTGCGCTCGATCTGCAACCTGTTCTCGGCGCCGGAAGCCAAGGCCGTTGGCCGCATCATTGCCGTCGTCGGCGCCAAGGGCGGCGTCGGCGCCTCCACCATCTCCCACAACGTCGCCTGGGCGATTGCGCGGGACCTCGCGATGGATGCTGTGGTCGCCGATCTCGATCTTGCCTTCGGCACGGCCGGCCTCGACTACAACCAGGACCCGCCACAGGGCATCGCGGACGCGGTGTTCTCGCCGGATCGCGTCGATACCGCCTTCATCGATCGTTTGCTGTCGAAATGCACGGATCATCTCAGCCTGCTGGCGGCGCCGGCGACGCTCGACCGGGTCTATGATTTCGGGACCGACGCGTTCGACGCGGTGTTCGACACGTTGCGCGCGACCATGCCCTGCATCGTGCTCGACATCCCGCATCAATGGTCGGGCTGGACCAAGCGCGCCCTGATCGGCGCCGACGACATCCTGATCGTCGCCGCACCCGATCTCGCCAATTTGCGCAATACCAAGAACCTGTTCGACCTGCTGAAGGCCGGGCGCCCGAACGACCGCCCGCCGCTCTACTGCCTGAACCAGGTCGGCGTTCCGAAGCGGCCGGAGATCGCGGCGACCGAATTCGCCAAGGCGATCGAGAGCCAGCCGATCGTCTCGATCCCGTTCGAGCCTCAGATCTTCGGCGCCGCCGCCAACAACGGCCAGATGATCGCGGAGATCTCCGCCAACCACAAATCGATCGAGATGTTCCTCCAGATCGCCCAGCGCCTGACCGGCCGCAGCGAGACGAAGAAACAAAAGTCGTCCTTGCTTTCACCCCTGATTGAGAAGTTGCGGGGAAAATAAGCCGCCGCATGGAGTTGTTAAGTGTTCGGTAAGCGTAGCGGAACAGACACCGATACCCGGGCCCCCAAGCCCGGCGCCGTGTCGCCAGAGCCTGCACCGGCTCCGGCGCCGACGGTGTCGCGCGCGCCGCCTCCGCCGGCCGTCGCCTCCCCGCCGCTCGCCCCCTCCAGGCCGCCGCCGGCCATGGAAAGCCGCCGCTCGGACAATTACTACGAGGTCAAGGCCACCATCTTCGGCGCGCTGATCGAGGCCATCGACCTCGCGCAGCTCGCCAAGCTCGATTCCGAGTCCGCGCGCGAGGAAATCCGCGACATCGTCAACGAGATTATCGCGATCAAGAACATCGTGATGTCGATCGCCGAGCAGGAAGAGCTGCTCGACGATATCTGCAACGACGTCCTCGGCTACGGTCCGCTCGAGCCGCTGCTCGCCCGCGACGACATCGCCGACATCATGGTGAACGGCGCCGGCACGGTGTTCATCGAAGTCAACGGCAAGATCCAGCGGACCGGAATCCGCTTCCGCGACAACCAGCAACTCCTGAACATCTGCCAACGCATCGTCAGCCAGGTCGGCCGGCGCGTCGACGAATCCTCGCCGATCTGCGACGCCCGCCTCGCCGACGGCTCCCGCGTCAACGCCATCGTGCCGCCGCTGGCGATCGACGGCCCCGCGCTCACCATTCGTAAGTTCAAGAAAGACAAGCTGACACTCGATCAGCTGGTCAAGTTCGGTGCGATCTCGCCGGAAGGCGCGGAAATCCTCCAGATCATCGGACGCGTCCGCTGCAACGTGCTGATCTCCGGCGGTACCGGCTCGGGCAAGACCACGTTGCTCAACTGCCTGACCAACTACATCGAGCACGATGAGCGCGTCATCACGTGCGAGGACGCGGCCGAACTGCAGCTCCAGCAGCCCCACGTGGTCCGGCTCGAAACCCGCCCGCCCAACATCGAAGGCGAAGGCCAGGTCACCATGCGCGAGCTGGTGCGCAACTGTCTTCGTATGCGTCCCGAACGCATCATCGTCGGCGAAGTCCGCGGCCCGGAGGCCTTCGACCTCCTCCAGGCCATGAACACCGGCCACGACGGCTCGATGGGAACCCTCCACGCCAACAACCCCCGCGAAGCGCTGTCACGCTGCGAATCCATGATCACGATGGGCGGCTTCTCCCTGCCCTCGCGCACCATCCGCGAGATGATCTGCGCCTCGATCGACGTCATCGTCCAGGCTGCGCGTCTGCGCGACGGTTCGCGCCGCATCACCCACATCACCGAGGTGATGGGCATGGAAGGCGACACCATCATCACCCAGGACATCTTCCTCTACGACCTGGTCGGCGAGGACGCCAACGGCAAGATCATCGGCCAACATCGATCGACCGGCATCGGCCGGCCGAAATTCTGGGAACGCGCCCGCTATTACGGCGAAGAGAAACGCCTGGCCGCGGCCCTCGACGCCGCGGAAAAGGCACCGAAGACGTGAGCAGGTCGGCGCAATCATGAACACTCAGGTCCTCGCCCTCTCCTTCCTCGCCACCGCCGCCGTCGGCGGCATGGCCTGGGTCTTCGTCTATCCGATGCTGTCGGGCGAACGGAAGGCCGAGAACCGACGTGCCTCGATCGCGCGCGCCGACGCGCCCGCGGCCAAGCAGGCTGAAAAGAGCCAACGATCGCGCCGAGAGCAGGTCGAGACCTCGCTCAAGGATCTCGAGGCGCGGCGTGCGCAGGAGAAGAGTGTTCCGCTCAACATCCGTCTGTCGCAAGCCGGGCTCGACTGGACGACGCAGAAATTCTGGATCGTGTCCGGCATCGTGGCGGGCGTGTTCTTTTTCGGCGCGCTGTTCGGCGGTGGCGGCCTGCTCGGCGCTGCCGGTCTTGCCTTTGCCGGCGGCTTCGGCCTGCCGCGCTGGGCGCTGGGCTTCCTGAAGAAGCGGCGCGAGAACCAATTCCTGAAAGCACTGCCCGACGCCGTCGACGTCATCGTCCGCGGTATCAAGGCCGGCCTTCCGCTGTTCGAATCCATCAAGGTCGTCGCGGCTGACGCGCCGGAGCCGCTGCGCAGTGAATTCCTCCAGATCATCGAGACACAGGCGATCGGCATGCCGCTCGGCGAGGCCTGCACGCGGCTCTACGATCGCATGCCGCTGCCGGAGGCGAATTTCTTCGGCATCGTGGTGTCGATCCAGCAGAAGTCCGGCGGCAACCTCTCCGAGGCGCTGGGCAACCTCTCCAAGGTGCTGCGCGATCGCAAGAAGATGAAGGAAAAGATCCAGGCGATGTCGATGGAAGCCAAGGCTTCGGCCGGCATCATCGGCTCGCTGCCGCCGATCGTGATGTTCCTCGTCTATCTCACGACGCCCGGCTACATCTCGCTGCTGTGGACCCATCCTACCGGCCAGCTGATGCTGGTCGGCTGCGTCGTCTGGATGTCGATCGGCATCATGGTGATGAAGAAGATGATCAACTTCGATTTCTGACGGTGACGCATGGTCGACCTCCTCGTTACGAAACTGCATGACGTCCACTTCATGACGATGCTGCTGGCGGCCATCGCTGCCAGTGCCACCGTCTATACGCTGGTCATGCCGATGTTCGCCGGCGAAGGCCTCTCCAAACGCATGAAGGCGGTGGCGAGCGAGCGCGAGCGGATCCGGCAGCGCGAGCGCGAGCGCCTCCACAAGAGCGAGAAAGTCTCGCTGCGCCAGACGCCCAAGCAGCTCGTCTCCAAGGTCGTCGAGGACTTCAACCTCACCAAATGGCTGGCGCAGGAATCGGCGCGCAGCAAGCTGATCATGGCGGGCTATCGCGGCCAGGCGCCCTACGTCACGTTCCTGTTCGCTCGCATGGTGGCACCGCTCGTGCTGTTCGTCGGTTCGGTCGTCTACGTGTTCCTGATCGCGCATATGGACCGACCTGTACCGATCAAGATCGGCATCTGCGTCGGCGCGGCCTATCTCGGCCTTCAGGCGCCGATGCTGTTCCTGAAGAACGCGATCTCCAAGCGCCAGCTCTCGATCAAGCGCGCCTTTCCCGATGCGCTCGATTTGCTGCTGATCTGCATCGAGTCAGGCATGTCGGTGGAAATGGCGTTCCGCAAGGTCGCCACCGAAATCGTCGGACAGTCGATCGCGCTGTCGGAGGAATTCACGTTGACCACCGCCGAGCTGTCCTACCTGCAGGACCGCAAGGTGGCCTACGAGAACCTCGCCAAGCGCACCGGTCTCGAAGGCGTCAAATCGGTGTGTCTGGCGCTTCAGCAGGCCGAACGCTACGGCACCCCGCTCGGTCAATCCCTGCGCGTCATGGCGCAGGAAAACCGCGACATGCGCATGAACGAGGCCGAGAAGAAGGCCGCCGCGCTGCCGCCGAAGCTGACGGTGCCGATGATCCTGTTCTTCCTGCCGGTGCTGTTCGTCGTCATTCTCGGACCGACCGGCATCAAGATCTCCGAGCTGCACTGACGCCTGATCCCAGGTCCCCCAGCAAAAGCGCGAAAACAACCCCATGCACAGTAGCCGGCGATTGCCGGCTCGGTGCCATGTGAATCGCGGCAAGCGCCCGAATTATCGGATGAAATTCACCTTACCGCGCCAAGGCTGGCGGATCACTCGGATTGGCTGAGGGAAGCGACCGGGGTTCGCTTCGGCGTGCCACGCGGACCCGCGTTACGGTTCAGCATGTCCTTGAGATAGGCGACGTTGGCCGCGGCCTGGTCGGGCGGAAGGTCCGCCTTCACGATGGTCTCGGCTTCAGCGAAGCGGCCCTGGAGCCCAACCACCAAGGCGAGATTCTGACGCACGCGGGCGTTCGCGCGCGGTGAAGCGTAAGCCTGTCGCAGCACGTCCTCGGCTTTCGGCAGTTCCTTCGTGAGCATGTAGGACAGGCCGAGATTTGACAGCACGCCGGGATCGCCGGGCGCAATCTTGAGCGAGCTCGCATAGTAGCTGCGTGCCTCTTCGTGGCGGCCCATCTGGTCAAGGCAGGTGCCCTGCACCGAGAGCAGACGCCAGTCCGGATTGTCAGGCGAATGCGCCTTCGACAACACGTCGAATGCCTGCTGGAAATTACCGACGTCGGCGAGCGCGCGGCCATATTGGGCCAGCAGCGGCTTGTGACCGGGATTGGCGATGGTTGCCTGTTCGAGCACGGCGGCAGCCTGGGCGTGCTGGCCGTTGGCGCGCAAGGACTGGCCATAGGCCAATGCCGCGTCGGCATCCCTGGGATTGGCGCGATAGCGCTCGCCATAGACCTCGACCGCGCGCGCCGGATCGGGCGGCGTGGCCTCTGCCTTCGACCCGATCGAGCCTGTTACATCAGAGAGTCGCGGCCCCCCCGCGCAGCCGCCGAGGCTCGCGGCCACCAGCGCGATCAGCGAGGCGGAGGCGAGAAGCCGGACAGGACGGAACCGTTGACGCATGACGCTTTGACTCTCGAGCCTGATGATCGAGCCGAACGCGCCAGCAATAGACTGTTAACCCTAATGGCCGGTTAACGCGGCGGGCCGCCGCCCTCTGGCGGCAGATCCGGCGGTATCGTACCCCCGAGGCCCAGATCGAGGCCGAGCAGCTTCACCTGGTCATTCAGGTCGCGCAGCGATTGCCGACGCTTCTGTGCCCTGCCCTCGACAGCCGCAGGCTCGCTCGGGAGCGTCGGCCATCGGCGCTCGAGGTCGTCACGACTGATCAATCTGCTGGCGCGGAGTTCGTCGAGCGTCATGCGGTCGATACCGAGCATCTCGGCGGATTGCTCGATCAGCTGGCGAAGCAGGCTCCTGACTGCAGCCAACACCGCGATGTCACGTTTCGGCGCAGACCTTGCCAATTTACCTTCGATATCGGCCCAGGCTTGGGAGGTGACGAGATAGGCGTGGAGCACACCCGCCTCGTTCTGCCAGCCGTCATCGTAGAAGGCGTGGCGCGACAGCAGCTGGCGAGCGAGCCTCAGGACCTCATCCCGCTTCAGCGACACGCATGAGGCAATCTCGATCGCCGCCTGGATGGCGGGATCGCGGGACAGATCTCGCCCCACCGGAATCCTGATGAGGCCTTCAGGCAGATTCGAATCGAGCGGCCTGAAGCCGCCGTCGTTGCGCGGCCGCGAATAGCGGGCGATCGTGAACCGGTGGCCGGGTCGCTCGTCCCTGGACGACGGGCCGAAATGGATGATGTTGAAGCCGGCATCATCGCCACCCTGCCCGGTGGAGGACGGACACGACAGCACATGGATCGTGTGCCAGAAATCCTCGCCGCCGCTTCGGGGCGCGCGCGGGTTGGGGATCGAATAGCGGCAGAGCCCCTCGACATGCCGGTGGCCGTGCAGCACCAGACTGACGTTGAGCGAAGTGGCCGCTTCGAGAAAGGTCGCGGGCGCGGCGAGATACATCAGCGGCTCGTCGGCGGCGCCGAGAAACCGCTTGCCCTCGCCGGTGGCCTGCGGCAGCGGATGATGATGCAGCGCCAGCACGCGAACCAGGTTCTCCGCGGGTTCGGAATAGTCAGCGCGTCCTGTCGAGCCGATGCTGCCCGCGAGCTCGACGCTGAGCCGGGCGGACTGCGCGACCATCGCATTGTAGGCCCGCTCGTCGACATTGCTGCTCGCAAGCGCCGTCAGGCTTGCCTTGTTAGAGTCGAGCAACATCAGGTCGAGGCCGGCCTGGCGGTAATAAACGCTCTTCGAAGTGCGCGGCAGATGCAGATAGTCGTAGGCATCGTGTCGGCCGCCGCGCTGGCTCGGACGCTTGACGTCGTGATTGCCGGCGACCGCCTGGATGTCGGTGAACAATCCGGTCTGCCTGAGGGACGCGATGACCCCGAGCGCTTCGTCGAGGGCACGGGGCGTCGGGTCGTTCACGAGATCGCCCGTGATCATCAGGATGCGATCAGGCACATCCGAAAAGCCCGCCATCCGTTCGCGCAAGCCGCTCGCGAGAGTCTCGATCGTCGCAAGCAGCCGTCCTGATCCGTCCAGATGCAGGTCGGATATATGCGCAATGACAAACGATCTATCCATTTTGCGCCGCTCATTGCGAATACTGCGTCGCCCAAAACGATTGAGAGAAATGCCTTCGGCGAAGGGGTCAGTCAGTTATCAATCAGGATCGGCATCATCGGAGATCAAGCGGCGCTCTTGCGCTCGATACGTGCAGAAAAGCGTCGCACAACCCTTGGAATATTCGATAATAATGCCACAACCGAAGCGCTAGTAAAGCCCTGCGGCAGCGCCAGATGAACGGCAGTTCTCAATGGAGATACGCGAGCCGATCGCAAACGGTGTCTACCAGCCCGATCAGTATTCGATGGCGAGACGCTTGCGGATTTCGTCGATGCGCTTGTCGAGCGCATCGAACCGCGCATGAACCGAACGATCATGCAGATAGAAGACGTAGCCGCCGGCGAGGAAGGCGAAGACCCAGTGATGATGCTCGACATAGCCAAACACCGCCTCGATGGCCTGGCCAATGAATGCGACGCCGCTCCACACAAATTCCATTGCAAGTCCTCCCGGCACGCTTCGTCTTCGGTCGCCGGCGTTCTCTGCGCGTCGGACAACCACCGGAACCTAGCATGGCCGCTGCTCTGCGAGTAGCGGCTCACCGAACGGCAATCGCATATGGGTTTTTGAGCGACCTGCGCGCACGCCTCGTCCTTCGAGACGACCGCTTCCAGCGGTCTCCTCAGGATGAGGCTAAACGGCATCGGCGCCCGCTAGAACTGCTGCCACGAACTCCTCCCTCATCCTGAGGGCCCGCCGCTGGCGGGCGTCTCGAAGGATGCGCTACAGGATCCGCTCTCAACTGCGATCGCCCTACGGCTCACCGGGCAGTGACCGCAAAGCCGATTGCGGCCTCGGCCAAACTCTGCGAAGTCTCCTCCAACCTGATGACCTTGCGGATCCCGCCCATGCCTTCCGTCTTCGAGACGTCCTCGATTGCCATCCCAATCATTTTCGTCACCAAGTCGAGTTGGGAGGCCGTGCGCGAAACGCTGCCGGCGGCGCAGCGCCAATACGCGACCGCAAGCGCCTTTGCCGCCAAGCCGGGCGGTTATCTCGCGCTGCCCGCTCCCGACGGCGCGATCGCACAAGTCCTGTTCGGCCTCGAGGACGACGGCGCCAGATCGCGTGATCCGTTCCGGCCGGGCGCCCTGCCCGGCCTGCTGCCGCCCGGCACCTATCGCTTTGCCAATGCACCGCAGGATACACGGCTGGCAGCGCTTGCCTTTGCTTTGGGGTGCTACCGCTTCGCCCGCTACCGCAAGGCTGACAGGCCCGATGTTCGGCTTGTGCCACCTGACGGCGTCGACGCCACCGAGATCGACCGCATGGCGGACGCCGCGATGCTGGCGCGCGATCTCATCAACACCCCCTCCAACGACATGGGGCCGGAGGAGCTGGCTGCCGCAGCGCAAGACCTCGCGGCCGAATTCGGGGCGAGCTACGCCTGCACCATCGGCGAGGAATTAGAGAAAAACTTTCCGCTGATCCACGCCGTCGGCATGGCCTCGGACCGCGCGCCGCGGCTGATCGATATCGGTTGGGGCGATTCCGCCCACCCCAAGGTGACGCTGGTCGGCAAGGGCGTCTGCTTCGACACCGGCGGGCTCGATCTGAAGCCGTCGAGCGGCATGCTGATCATGAAGAAGGACATGGGCGGCGCCGCCAACGTGCTGGCGCTGGCGCGCATGGTGATGGATGCGAAGCTGAAGGTCCGGCTGCGCGTGCTGATTCCGGCAGTGGAGAATGCGGTCGCCGGCAATGCCTTCCGCCCGCTCGACATTTTTACGTCGCGCAAGGGCATCACGGTCGAGATCGGCAACACCGACGCGGAGGGCCGGCTGGTGCTCGCCGACGCGCTGGCGCTGGCCGACGAGGAGAAGCCTGAGCTGCTGATTGATCTGGGCACGCTGACGGGCGCCGCGCGCGTCGCGCTGGGGCCCGATTTACCTCCCTTTTACACCAATGATGAGACCCTTGCCGCCGACGTCGCGCGCTGCGCGGTGCAGGAGAACGATCCGTTGTGGCGCATGCCGCTGTGGCCGGCTTACGATGCGTGGCTGGACTCCAAGACCGCCACCATCACCAACGCACCATCGGGCGGCTTTGCCGGCTCGATTACCTGCGCGCTGTTTTTGCAACGCTTCGTCGAGCATGCCGGAAGCTGGCTGCATGTCGACATCTACGGTTGGACGCCGTCGGCGAAGCCGGCGCGCCCCGAGGGCGGCGAATGCCAGGCCGCCCGCGCCATCTACAAGGTGCTGAGCGAGCGCTATGCATGATATCAGGCTGACACCGGCGCGCGGCGACCTCGCCGCAAAATATCTCGAAGGCAAGGTGCAAGCCGATCGCTTCGTCGCGGGCGAGGAGTTCGAGGTCATTGCCCCGATCGCGCCGGTCCGCGAACAGCCGTCCTCGAACGCAATGCTGATGACAGAAGCGCTGCGCGGCGAGCGCGCGACGATCTACGACCGCAACGGCGAAGGCTGGGCCTGGGGCCAGCTTGGCGACGATGGCTATGTTGGCTGGCTGCCGGACGCTGCGCTGACAAAGCCGGCCGCCGCGCCGACCCACAAGGTGAGCGCGCTGCGGACACTCGTCTTCCCCGGCCCCTCGATCAAGCTGCCACCAGACGACACGCTGGTGCTGGGATCAAAGCTCACGATCGCGCGCCAGGAGGGCATATTCGCCGTCACACGCGAAGGGACGTTCGTGCCGAAGAGCCACCTCGTGCCGCTCGATCATCGCGAGCCTGACTTCGTCGCGGTCGCCGAGCGCTTCGTCGGCACACCCTATCTGTGGGGTGGCAAAAGCAGCCTCGGCATCGACTGCTCCGGCCTGGTCCAGGTCTCGCTGACCGCAGCCGGCACCGGCTGCCCGCGCGACAGCGACATGCAGCAGGCAGGCCTCGGCCGTGCGCTGGAGCCGCATGAGCGGAACAAGCTGCAACGCGGCGATCTCATTTTCTGGAGAGGCCACGTCGCCATCGTGCGCGATGCCGGCACGATGGTTCACGCCAACGCCCATCATATGGCAACGGTGATCGAGCCGATCGCGCCGGCCATTGCGCGGATCAAGGCGGCAGGGAGCGAGGTTGTCGCGATCAAGCGGCTGTAGCTGGCGTCGTCGAAAGTGCGTTGCGTCTGATTTAGAAACGGAAGGCGACGTTGAAGCGGTGGTCGCCCATATCGGCGTAGGCCGCTATCAGGCATCCCGGACTTTCCCTCACTTGGTCCGCACATGGAAGAAAAGCAAACGTTCAGATCTATTAGTAGACGCCTTAGTCTAGTATCTGTCGAAGCGAAGATCGGCCTGCAAGCCTGCGCCGACGATCGAAATTTTCGTAACAACAATCTTTAGTTTCGCGTTCCAAGGCACGAAGCACCGAGGGGAATCGAGTTTGCAGGCGAAGTCACCGCCTCGCGCAAGCTTGAAGAAAACCATGTCGTCGGTCATGCGGGCGACTCGAGCGGTTACCTCTCCATCTGCTGAGCAGATGTTTTGATCGACCAGAACGCTCGTCGATCCGCTTCGTGCCTCGGGGTCGAGGATGAGGCACCCGGATGGGCTCACCAAGAGGCCCTTCACTGCGGGTTGAGGGCCAGGAAGCGTCGGGGCTGTGTCAGAGGCCGTTGCCGTTTGCAATGACGGCGAAAGCGAGGCCGACCTTTTTTCAGCGGCGGCTAGCCTTGCTTCGAGCGTCGTAACCCTGCGCTCAAGATCCGACATCTGTGCCGGTTGGACGCCCGGTTCGCCCTTCGGTCCCGGCGGGCCGCGCTCTCCTTGCGGGCCCGGTTCACCCAAGCGCCCTTGCAAGCCTTGGGGACCGCGGTCGCCGGGTGAGCCTTGCACTCCTGCGACTGCCGATGCCTGACCTTTAGCCTCCAGCGCCTCTAGTCTGGCTTGCAGTTTGTCGACACCGTCGATTTTCTCCTTGTAGGTCATAACGGTTGCGATGGCGCCCGCCGCTATGCCGCAAAGCGTGCAAGCCGTAGCTACCGCCTTACCGTATTTTTCGACACTTTCGTGCCATGCCATTGAGAGAGCCCCCGTCAAGGGTCCCATTCTAAGCTGAACTTGCTGTTGTGCAATCGTCAGTTGCTACGGGGTAACGCTGCGCCGGCGAGCCAGAAGCCCTTGACGCAACAGAACGCCATGGATCTGGATGGGTCGGAAGACCTTGATTGGTCGATGGAGGGAGCCGACCCGTGGGATTCATGCCGAGTGAACCCACACGGTTCGCAGGGCGCGCTTTTTGTACATTGCACGCTCTGGGCCACCTTCGTGTGAATGCGTTCACAGACCTAGCGAGGCGGTGGATGTATGTTTCTCGGACACATCCAGGAGTCGATGCATGACAGCGTTGGCGAAACTCCTATCGGACCTGAGTGGGATCGACTTCGACGGCTGTTTCGCCGACGAACGTTCTTGTTACCGGGCATTCCCTTGATATCAGAAATTGCTCACTAGCTCCGCAGACGCGGAAAGCTGTCCCTTCGAACAGCGATAGCCAACCCTGGGATTGGACGCACGATGCAAAAGAAATACCGTTGTTTCGTTCTCGCAATGCTCAGCTTCACGCTCGCGTTGCTCTTGCCCAATGCTGCGTCGGCGTTCGAAGATGTCAACATGGGGACGACAATCACCGTCGAGGGCGGGCATATCGTGGCGCATTGGGGCACAACGGGCTTCGATCACTACAACATCCGCTGGTCGGCGAATGGCGGGCGCGAAGCGCAAGTCGAGCGCGATGGCGACAAGAGCTTTGTTTACCTGACCCCTTACCAATCCGGCGTCGTCTATTCGGTTTCCGTTCAAGGCTGCGATAAGGACTTTGCGAGCAGTTCGAAATGCACGAGCTGGGACGGAACATCATGCGGTAACCCGCGCAATCCATGCGCTGGCCCGATTCCTCTGCCGATCAAAAGCCGCGGCGGACTCTGCCTCGACGTCGATGCGCCGAACCAGCATGTGAATGGTGGGCGCGTGCAGGTGTGGACCTGCAACGGCTCGGACCAGCAACTCTGGTCGATGGATGGCGGCCGCATCGTCAGCCTTGCCGGAAAGTGCCTCGATGCAAATCTGGCGGAGATCCACAAGGACGGCGGCAGAATACAGGTTTGGGACTGCAACAATAGCCCGCAGCAGAACTGGCGACAGGAAGGGCTGGAGCTGCGCAATGGCGGCGGCAAGTGTCTCGACGTCAATGCACCGATGCTTCATCAGAACGGCGGCATCGTGCAGCTTTGGGAGTGCAACCGCACAATCCAGCAAAGCTGGAGCCAACCGGGGCTGTTGTAGCGCGTAGGATGGGTTGAGCTCTTGCGAAACCCATCAAACGTTGTTCCCTCAATCAGGCCGCACTAACGATTGCTTGGCTGCTTCCGCCGGGCGATGGGTTTCGCAAGAGCTCAACCCATCCTACGAACTACTTGCTTCCAGTGCGCACCTGGATCACAACCGCATTGACCGCTTCCACAAAAGCCATGGGCTGGTCCTCTTGAACCTGGTGCCCTGCGCCTTTGATGATTTGAAGTTTGGAGTTGGACGAAATGCCGAGAGTTTCCTCGTGCATCTTCTTCCAGATGTCTTCAGAGAGATCGCGGCTTAAAAGAAGCAACGAGAGAGATCCAAGCGAACGCTCGGCCGAAAGCTGATCGGAGCTGATCGAATTCATGTCGATATATTCGAGCAGGATCGCCTCAGCGAGCGCGGGCGCCTGCTGCCGCCACCAGTCGGCGCGTGAGGCTGGAAGATCGCCTGGCGGCTGGACCTGACATTGATTGGAGAGCGTTCCTGTTTGGGCGGACTTCAGGCACTCCCTTGCATGGATCAGCGCTGCGGCATCCTTCTTTGCCGCGTCCGGATGCACCGATGCATAACGCGTGAACTGGTATTCGGTAGATGGATCGACGAGGACCAAGGCTGCGACCTGGTTCAAGTGCCGGTGAGCGTAGAGCCGGTCGATGAAGGCGGCATAGGAACGGCCAACGACAATGTAAGGCGCGGGCAGCGCGGCGCCTTCCAGCAATTGGGCGAGTTCATCAGCCTCCACCCCTGCAGTCCGCTCGCCCGATGCGCGAGAGCTTTGACCATAGCCGGATCGATCATAAGCGCAAACACGTGTGGTTCGCGCCAGTTCAGTATGAACGTGTCTCCAAGTCCATGCCCCGTTGCCCATGCCTGCATCGAGGATAACGACTGGCGATCCCTGGCCCTCGCACATCAGGTTGATCGTTCGCCCATCGGCCAATTTGACCGGTTGAGAATCTTTGAAATAGAGGTCCCACCAGGCGTGCGCAGCTGCCTCCTTGTCGAACGTTTGATTGGTCGACGTCTGCGCCATTCCGGTAGTCGCTGAGGTTAGCCCTGCGCAGCAAACCAAAACGAAGGAAAGTGTACGCTTGACACTCATGACGGCCAACTCTCCGTGCGCGAAAGAAAGACCACGCCCTATGGTAGAGTTGGCAATTTTCCGGGTCAAATTAGGTTTTCGTTAGCTTCGCCAGCCCTTCGCTCTGCGACCTTCCGCGGACAAAGTCGCCCGCCCCAGGTAACCGGAAGACCTACGTTGCCGCCGCCCCGCCGCCCGCCGTCTCCAGCCGGAACGCTGCTGCGAACAGCGCGCGCGTGTAGTCCGTCTTCGGGTTCTTGAACAGCTCGGCAGCCTGGCCTTCCTCGACCACCTTGCCGCCGCGCATCACGATGAGATGGCTGGCGAGCGAGGCGACGACGCGCAAATCGTGCGAGATGAACATGTAGGTGAGATCGCGCCGGCGCTGCAGCTCTCGCAACAGATCGACCATCTGCGCCTGAATGAGCATGTCGAGCGCGCTGGTCGGCTCGTCCAGCACGACGAAGTCGGGCTCCAGCACCACCGCACGTGCGATGCTGATGCGCTGGCGCTGGCCGCCGGAGAATTCGTGCGGATAGCGAAAGCGCGTGTCCGGCTTCAGCCCGACATCCTCGAGCGCCTTGACGACGCGCGCCTCGCGCTCCTCGCGCGACAGCTTCGGCTGATGAACGGTCAGGCCTTCGGCGATGATGTCGTCCACCGACATGCGCGGGCTGAGCGAGCCGAACGGATCCTGGAACACGATCTGCATGTCGCGCCGGAACGGCCGCATCTCCTTGAAACGCAGGCCCTGGATGTCCTTCCCCAGGAATACGATGCGGCCGTTCGAGGAGATCAGTCGCAACAGTGCGAGTCCCAGCGTGGTCTTGCCTGAGCCTGATTCGCCGACGACGCCGAGCGTCTCGCCCTTGCGCACGGCGACGCTGACGCCGTCGACCGCCTTGATGTGGCCAACGGTCTTGCGCATCAGGCCGCGCTTGATCGGAAACCAGACTTTCAGATCATCGGCCGACATCACCACCGGCGCATTCGGCTGCGGCGGCGCCGGATCAGGCTTCGGCTCGGCTGCGAGCAGGTCGCGCGTGTAGGGATGTTTCGGCGTCTTGAAGACCTGCTCGACCGGCCCCTGCTCGACGATCTCACCGCCCTTCATGACGCAGACCGTGTCGGCGATGCGCCGCACGATGCCGAGATCGTGGGTGATGAAGAGCAGGCTCATGCCGAGCCGCGAACGAATCTCGGCGAGCAGCGCCAGGATCTGCGCCTGCACGGTGACGTCGAGCGCCGTGGTCGGCTCGTCCGCGATCAACAGATCCGGCTCGTTGGCGAGCGCCATCGCGATCATCACACGCTGGCGCTGGCCGCCGGAGAGCTGGTGCGGATAGCTGTTCAGCCGCGTCTCAGGATCCGGAATGCCGACCTGTGTCAGCAATTCCAGCGTCCGCTCGCGCGCCTTGGCGTTGCTTGTCGGATTGTGCAGCTGGATGATCTCGCTGATCTGCGCCTCGATCGTGTGCAGCGGATTGAGCGAGGTCATCGGCTCCTGGAAGATGATGGAGATGTCGCTGCCCCTGATCTCGCGCATCTCCCGTTCCGACCGATCAATCAGCTCCTGTCCCTTGAAGCGAATGCTGCCCGAGGGGTGCGAGGCATTCGGATAAGGCAGCAGCTTCAGGATCGAGAGCGCGCTGACCGACTTGCCGGAGCCGGACTCGCCGACAAGCGCGACGCACTCGCCACGCTTGATCTGGAACGAGACCTTGTCGACCGCGAGCGTCGTGTTGCCGCCCTGGTGGAAAGCCACCGAGAGGTCGCGCACGGCAAGCAGGGGCTGGTTGATCGCGTCCATCACAGTCTCACTTGAACGTCTTGCGCGGATCGAAGGCGTCGCGCACGGCCTCGCCGACGAAGATCAACAGCGACAGCATGATCGCGACCGAGAAGAAGCCGGAGAAACCGAGCCAGGGCGCCTGGACGTTGGATTTGCCCTGCGACAGCAACTCGCCGAGCGATGGCGAGCCGGGCGGCAGCCCAAAGCCGAGAAAGTCGAGGGCCGTGAGCGTCATGACCGACGATGACACGATGAACGGCAGGAACGTCATCGTCGCGACCATCGCGTTCGGCAGCAAATGCTTGAACATGATCACGGCGTTCGACACGCCGAGCGCCCGCGCCGCCTGGATGTACTCGAAATTGCGTCCGCGCAGGAATTCCGCGCGCACCAGTCCAACCAGCGACACCCAGGAAAACAGCAGCAGGATGCCGAGCAGCACGAAGAAGCCGGGCACCAGCACCGACGACAGGATGAGCAGCAGATAGAGCGACGGGATCGCGGTCCATATCTCGATGAAGCGCTGGAACAACAGGTCGACCCAGCCGCCGAAATAGCCCTGCACCGCGCCGGCCGCGACGCCGACGACGGACGAGACGATGGTCAGGCACAGGCCGAACAACACGGAGATGCGGAAGCCATAGATCAGCCGCGCCACCACGTCGCGGCCCTGGTCGTCGGTGCCGAGCCAGTTGTATTCGAGATCCCGGCAGCCTTTGAGACCCTTCTTCTCGACCACGGGCTTGCATTGCGCCTCGGTCAACATCCAGGTCGGCGCTGACGGCGCCGGCGTCGGCAGATCGAGATTGTGGGTGTCGTAGGAGTAGCGGATCAGCGGCCAGACGATGCTGCCGCCCTTGTCCTTGATCAGCTTCTGCAAATAAGGATCGCGATAATCGGCCGCGGTCTCGAAGTCGCCGCCGAACGTCGTCTCCGAATAGGTGACGAAGGCCGGCCAGTAGAGATGACCGTCATATTTGACCAGGAACGGCCGATCGTTGGCGATCAGCTCGGCGAACAGCGACACCACGAATAGAATCAGGAAGATCCACAGCGACCAGTAGCCGCGCCGGTTCGCGCTGAAATTCTGCCAGCGCCGCCTGTTGAGCGGCGACGGCGCGAACGGCTTGCGCGTGATCGGCACCGCGTCGCCGAGCGGCGACGTTGCGCTGGTCTTAATGGGGGTGGGAGCGGTCAGCGTCATCAGACCTCCCGCGCCTCGAAATCGATCCGCGGATCGATCCACATATAGGCCAGATCAGAGATGAGGTTCACCACGAGGCCGACGAGCGAAAAGATGAAGAGCGTGCCGAACACCACGGGGTAGTCACGGTTGAGAACGCTCTCGAAGCTGAGCAGCCCCAACCCGTCCAACGAGAAGATGGTCTCGATCAGAAGCGAGCCCGAGAAGAAGGCGTGAATGAAGGTGCCGGGGAAGCCTGCGATGACGATCAGCATCGCGTTGCGGAAGACGTGGCCATAGAGCACCTGGTTCTCGCTGCAGCCCTTCGCGCGCGCGGTCATGACGTATTGCTTGCGGATCTCGTCGAGGAACGAGTTCTTGGTCAGGAACGTCATGGTCGTGAACGCGCCGAGGCCCATGGCGATCAGCGGCAACGTCAAATGCCAGAAGTAGTCGATGATCTTCCAGTACCAGGGAAACTGCGACCAGCCGTCCGAGGTCAAGCCGCGCAAGGGGAACCAGTTGAAGAACGAGCCACCGGCAAACAGGATGATCAGGAGGATCGCGAACAGGAAGCCCGGGATAGCATAGCCGAGCACGAGCACGGTCGACGTCCAGGTGTCCAAGCGCGAGCCGTCTTTCACCGCCTTGCGGATGCCTAGCGGAATCGAGATCAAATAGGTCAGGAGCGTCAGCCAGATGCCGAGCGAGATCGAGACCGGCAGCTTTTCCTTGACGAGTTGGAGCACGCTGACATCGCGGAAATAGCTGTTGCCGAAATCGAAGCGGGCGAAATTCCACACCATGAGCGCGAAGCGCTCCGGTGCCGGCTTGTCGAAGCCGAACTGCTTCTCCAGCTTCTTGATGAAGTCAGGGTCGAGCCCCTGCGCGCCGCGATATTTGGAATTGACGGCGTCGCCGCCGGCGCCCAGCTGGCCTGGCGCGCGCTGCGCGAAATCGCCGCCGCCCGAGATGCGCGAGGTGCCGCCGGTGTCGGCGCCCGACAGCTGCGCGATCACGCGCTCGACCGGACCGCCCGGCGCGAATTGTACGACGACGAAGGACACGAACATGATTCCGAGCAGCGTCGGGATCATCAGGAGAATGCGGCGGGCGATGTAGGCGCTCATGATTATTTCGCCTGATCGAGCTTGGCCGTGTCGAACCACCAGTTCTCAGGTGCACCGACGCCTTGCGCGTATTTCGCCGGCTTGTCGGGATGGCTGAACTGATCCCAATAGGCGACGCGATGGAAGTTCGCATACCATTGCGGCACCCAATAGCGCCCGGCGCGGAACACGCGGTCGAACGCCCGGCAGGCCGTGGTCAGCTCGGCCCTCGTCTGTGCAGCGATGATCTTGTCGATCAAGGCGTCGATGACAGGATCGGAGATGCCGGCGAGGTTGTACGAGCCCTTGGTCATGGCGGACTGCGACGAGAAGAACGCCCGCATGGAGTCGCCCGGGGTTGCCGACATCGAGAAGCGTTCGATCGTCATGTCGAAATCGAAATCCTCGACGCGCGCGCGGTACTGAACCGCATCCACGAGGCGGAACGTGGCGTCGATGCCGAGCGTCGCGAGGTTCTTGATATAGGGCCCGTGATGCGGCTGGATCGACTGCTCGTCGTTCAGGAACTCGATCGTGAACGGTTCGCCATTTGGCAAAACCCGCTTGCGGTCCTTGATGACGTAGCCGGCTTCGTTGAGCAGCTCACTCGCCTTGCGCAGCAGGCTGCGGTCCTGCCCCGAGCCGTCCGACACCGGCGGCACGAAGGGCTGACCGAACACTTCGTCCGGCACCTTGCCACGGAAAGGCTCCAGCAATGCGAGCTCTTCCGGCGATGGCGGCCCCGACACCATCATGTCGGAGTTCTGGAACGGCGAGCGCGTGCGCGCATAGGCGCCGTACATGATCGACTTGTTGGTCCACTCGAAATCGAAGGCATAGATCAGCGCCTCGCGCACGCGCGAATCCTTGAACTTGTCGCGGCGCATATTGATGAACCAGCCCTGCGCGCCCGACGGCGTCTCGTCCGGCAGTTGCTCCTGCTTGACGCGACCGTCCTTCACCGCTGGGAAATCGTAGCGCGTCGCCCAGATGCGCGAGGTCAGCTCCTCGCGGAACAGATAGTTCTTGCCGGTGAACCCTTCGAAGGCGACGTCGCGGTCGCGATAGAATTCGTAGCGCACCGTATCGAAATTGTAGCTGCCGCGGCAGACCGGAAGATCGGCTCCCCACCAATCCCTAACGCGATCATACTCGATGTAGCGGTTGACCTCGAACCTGCCGACCTTGTAGGGGCCGGAGCCAACCGGCGTATCGAGCGTCGATTCATCGAAGGCGCGCGTGGCGTAATAGGCCTTCGAGAAGATCGGCAGGCTCGCGACATAGAGCGGCACGTCGCGTGCGCGGTTCGGCGCAAAGGTCACGGCCGCGGTGGCATCGTCGAGCGCCTCGGCCTTCACGAAATCGCGCAGCTGCACGACGATCAGCGGATGGCCCTTCTCCTTCAACACATTCAGCGAGAAGGCGACATCATGAGCGGTGAGCTTGGAGCCGTCGTGGAAACGCGCCTCGGGCCTGACCGTGAAGGTGTAGGCCAGCTTGTCCGGCGAGATCCGCACCGATTTCGCGACGAGTCCATACATCGCGTCGGGTTCATCATTGGCGCGCACCATCAACGGCGCGAAGGTCATGTCCATGCCCTGCGCACCCTCGCCCTTGAGGATGTAGGCGTTGAGCGAGGAGAATGTGAAATAGGACTGGTTGTACGAACGCACCGAAGGGATCAACGAGAACGCGCCGCCCTTCGGCGCATCCGGATTAATGTAGTCGAAATGGTGGAAATCGGCGGGATATTTCAGGTCGCCAAACGCCGAGATGCCGTGCGCCTCGGCGGGTCCCTCGGACGCCGCCGCGCCGCGGAGTGCGGCCGCGCCGAATGCACCGCCGACACCGAGGACCAGCACATGGCGGCGTGACATCTGCGTCATGCTGGGAATGTCCTTCACGACTTCTTTGCGATCCGGGCCGCCTTGTCTGCGTCGTACCACCAGACGAAGGGGAAGCCGGACTGCCCGTATTTGGGCAATTCCGAGGGCCGACCAAAGCGATCCCAGCGCGCGGTGCGCACCTTCGTATAGGTCCACTGGGGCACGACGTAGTGATTCCACAGCAACACGCGGTCGAGCGCCTTGGTTGCCGCGACGAGATCATCGCGATCCCTAGCATAGATCAGGCGCTCGACCAGCTTGTCGATGGCCGGATTCTTGATGCCGCCAATATTGCGCGAGCCGGCGACATCAGCGGACTTGGACGACCAGAACTCGCGCTGCTCGTTGCCCGGCGACTGCGACTCGCCCCATGAGTTAGTGACGATGTCGAAGTCCCAATCGCGAGTCCTGTTCTCGTATTGGGTCGGGTCGACGGTCCGCACGCTGACGGCGATGCCGAGCCGCTCCAGTGACGGCTTGTAGAACAGCGTGACCCGTTCGAAGCTCGGATCCTGGTTCAGCAATTCCAGGGCAAATTGGGTGCCGGTCTTGACGTCGATCAGCTTGCGGTCGCGCACCTCGTAGCCGGCCTCCTTGAACAGGCGCAGCGCCTCGCGCAGATTGTCGCGCACGGCTTCCGGACTGCCGCCGACCGGATTGGTGTAGGCCGTCGTAAAGACTTCGGGCGGGACCTCTGCGCGGACGGTCTCGAGGATTTCGAGCTCCTTGCCTTGCGGCAAGCCGGTCGCCATCAGCTCGTCGAGACCATCGAAATAGCTGCTGACGCGCTTGTACTGACCGTAGAAGAGCTGCTTGTTCATCTCCTCGTAGTCGAACGCGAAGTTGAGCGCACGACGCACGCGGGGATCGCTGAACTTGGCGCGGCGCAGGTTCGGCACGAAAGCCTGCATCACGCCCGAGCTGCGATTGGCGAACTCCTCGAGGATCACGCGCTTTTCGGCCACGGCCGGGAAGTCATAGGCTGTCGCCCAATTCTTCGCACTGTTCTCGGTACGCCAATCGACCTGATCGGCCTTGAAGGCTTCGATCGCCACGGTGGCGTCGCGGAAATATTCGTAGCGGAGCTCGTCGAAATTGTTGCGGCCCACGTTGGTGGCGAATTCGCGTCCCCAATAATCCTTGACCCGCTCCAGCGTGATCGAGCGTCCGGCAACGAATTCCTTGACCCGGTAAGGGCCCGAACCGAGTGGCAGCTCGAGCGTGGTGGCAGAGACATCGCGCTTGCGCCCCTGCGCATCGGTTCCCTCCCACCAATGCTTCGGCAAGACCGTGAGCTGCCCGACGATCTGCGGCAGTTCGCGGTTACCAGGCGCATCGAACACAAACTGCACCTCGCGCTCGCCGACCTTCTCGGCCTTCACCACGTGGCTGTAATAGGCCGAATACATCGGGTGATGCTTCTTGAAGGAATCGAGCGAGAAGATCACGTCATCCGCGGTGACCGGCTTGCCGTCGTGCCATTTGGCTTCCCGCCGCAAACGATAGGTGACGTAGGAGAAATCGTCGGGATGGCTGACGGCCTCGGCGAGAGCGCCGTACTCGGTCGATACTTCGTCGAGCGCGGGCGTCGTAAGCGATTCATAGATGAACGCCACGGCGCCGGCGACCTGCCCCTTCACACCGGAGACGACGATGTTGAAATTATCGAAGGTGCCGACGGCGATCTGACGCGCGGCACCGCCCTTGGGCGCCTCCGGATTGACGTAGTCGAAACGCTTGAAATCGGCCGGATACTTGACCTTTCCAAACAGCGACAGCGCATGGCGCCAGGGCAACTCACCCGCCGATTGCGCCTCTGCCGCGCGGATGACGGGAACGCCCGCCGCAGAGCCGAGGGCGGGGAGCGCAGCAACGGCCGCGCCGGTGAGAAGCAGGTCGCGTCGGGTAATGGCCAAATCAACATCCCTGTCGTGAAGGAGGGGCTAATCCTTTAAGTGCCCAATATAGGCGAGGTTTCGGCGGAATACGTTGCTTTTTCCTCATCTTGGAAGACTGGACGGCCGCTCGGATGCGGCCAAACGCCCCGATAACAACGCCGCGAGGCCCGGATATGGAAACGGCCAGGCTTTGAGGCCTGGCCGCGCATCCAAGATCGAAACGGAAGAGCCTTATTTCGCCGCGGTCGGGAGCGGCTTCGGGCTGTCGGAGAGGCTGTTCAGATAGGCGATGACGTCGGCGCGCTCGCTGTCCTTCGGGATACCGGCGAAGCCCATCGCGGTACCGGGAACGGCGCCCTTCGGATTGGCAATGAACTTGTTGAGCGCGTCGAAGTCCCAGGTACCGCCCTTGCCCTTCATGCCGGCCGAGAAGTTGAAGCCGCCGCGGCCTTCGCCGACATGATCGCCAACGATCCCGAAGAGGTTCGGACCAACGCGGTTCGGGCCGCCCTTCTCGAAGGTGTGGCAGGCGCCGCACTTCTTGGCAGCGGAAGCGCCCTTCTCGACGGAAGCAGTCTGGAGCAGCTTTTCGATCGGCTCGGAAGGCGCAGCAGCGGCCGCGCCGCCTTCCTTGTCGCCAGCGACTTCCTTCACGGCGATCTCGAAGCCCGGCTTTTCCGGCATCTTGGGCGAGAACAGCGCACTCGCGGTGAAGCTCGTCACCAGCAGAATGAGACAGGTACCAAGCACGGCACCGAGAATCTTGTTGAGTTCGAAAGAGTCCATTTCCGGCCAGGCCCCACACCGCAAGAAGGATCAAGCGGCCAGGCGGCCGCCAAGACAAGCCTCGGAGAATCAAACCTTCCTTATTGTTTCCCCGAGTTTTGCCATTGAGATATCGGTTTGCCCGGGGTCTGGCAACCCGTATAAGCGACCCGGCTCCCGGCCCGTCCCCACCCCATTTCCTGGTGCGGAAAACGCCCCGTTTCCAGGCTCTTGAACCTAGTCGCTTGAACCCAGTCGCTTGAACCCATGACCGATCCCCGCATCCTGGTGCTGATCCCGGCCCGCATGGCCGCCACCCGCCTGCCTGGCAAGCCGCTGAAGGACATCGCAGGCCTGCCGATGATCGTGCACGTGCTGCGCCGGGCGCAAGAAGCCGCCGTCGGGCGGGTCGCGGTCGCGACCGATACGCAGGAGATCGCCGACGCCGTGACGGCGGATGGCGGCATCGCCGTGATGACCAGTCCTGACCATCCAAATGGCTCGAACCGAATCCACGAAGCCATGCAGAAGCTCGATCCCGGCGGCCAGGCCGAGATCGTGATCAATCTCCAGGGCGATTTCCCGACGATCACCACCGGCAATATCCGCGACGTGCTGCCACCGCTGGAGGACCCCGCGGTCGATATCGCCACCCTCGCCTCGCAGATCCACACCGAGGAGGAGGACCTCGCGCCGAGCGTCGTCAAGGCGATCGGAACCTCCCTCGGCGGCAGGCGGATGCGTGCACTTTATTTCACCCGCGCAACGGCGCCCACGGGCGATGGACCGCGCTACCATCATATCGGCCTCTACGCCTATCGCCGGGCCGCGCTGGAGCGCTACGTCTCGCTGCCGCCCTCGCCGCTGGAATTGCAGGAGAAGCTCGAGCAACTCCGGGCCCTGGAGGCCGGGATGCGGATCGACTTCACCATCGTCGACACCGTCCCACGCGGGGTCGACACGCCGGCGGATCTCGAGACCGCCCGCGGCATCCTTTCCAAATCCTGAGCCGCTGCTACAAGGCCCGTCATGAGCAAGATGAAGATCGCATTCCAAGGCGAACCTGGCGCCAATTCCCATATCGCCATCGTCGAAGCCTTTCCCGACGCCGAGCCGATGCCCTGCGCCACCTTTGAGGACGCACTGTCGGCGATCTCCTCCGGTGAGGCCGATCTCGGCATGATTCCGATCGAGAATTCGGTCGCCGGCCGCGTCGCCGACATCCATCATCTGCTGCCCGCCTCCGGCCTCTTCATCATCGGCGAATGGTTCCTGCCGGTCCGCCATCAGCTGATGGCAATCAAGGGCACCAAGCTCGAAGACATCAAATCCGTCGAAAGCCATGTGCATGCGCTCGGCCAGTGCCGTCGCATCATCCGCAAACTCGGCATCAAGGGGATCGTCCACGCCGACACCGCCGGCAGCGCCCGCGACATTTCCGAGCGCAAGGACAAGACCGTGGCCGCGATCGCCTCGCGCCTGGCCGCGCAGATCTACGGCCTCGACATCCTTGCCGAGGACATCGAGGACGAAGCCCACAACACCACGCGCTTCGTGGTGCTGGCGCGCGAGCCGAAATGGGCCGCACAGGGTTCGGGGTCGCTGGTCACCACTTTTGTTTTCCGTGTGCGCAACTTGCCCGCCGCGCTCTACAAGGCGCTCGGCGGATTTGCCACCAACGGCGTCAACATGACCAAGCTCGAAAGCTACATGGTCGACGGCAATTTCTTCGCCACGCAGTTCTACGCTGACGTCGATGGCCACCCTGATGACAAGGGTCTCGCGTTTGCGATCGAGGAGCTGAAATTCTTCTCGCGTGAGTTTCGCATTGTCGGCGTGTATCCGGGGCACCCGTTCCGGGCGACATTCAGCGAGACGCAACAGGATTGACGCGGTCGTTCCGGGGCACGCGAAGCGTGAACCCGGAACCTCGAGATTCCGGGTTCGATGCTTCGCATCGCCCCGGAATGACAGTCAATCGCCTACGCCGCAGCCGCCTTAAGCCCGAACGCCTCCGCCAGCAACGAATACGATTTCTTGCGCGCCTCGTGATCATACACGGCGGTGATCACCATCAGCTCGTCCGGCTTGCTCGAATCGATCAGTGGCTGAAGCTTCTTCTGCACTGTCGCAGGATTGCCGACGAACAGGCGCGAGCGGTTGCGCGCAATCGAGACGCGCTCGGAGTCCGTGTAGGGATAGGCCATCGCTTCCTCGACGCTAGGCAGCGGCAGATATTGGCCTCGGTCGCGGCGGAGCCGGTTGAGGTCGAATGACGCCGCAAGCTTTTCGGCCTCTTCGTCCGTATCCGCCGTGATGGCGGCAACGGCGAGGATCGCATGCGCCGTCGCGCGCCAGGCAGAGGGCTGGAAGCGGTTGCGATAATGCACCATCGCGTCGATCGCATCATGGGACGCAAAGTGATGGGCAAAGGCGAAACCCATGCCGACTTGTGCAGCAAGCTCCGAGGAATAATCGCTGGAGCCGAGCAGCCAGATCGGCGGCAGCGGGCTGTCATCAGGCATCGCTACGACATTGTGGTAGGGATGTCCTGAGGGAAATTCGCGCGTCTCCCACAGGATCAACTCGTGCAGCCGCTCAAGAAAGTCGTCGCCTTCGCGACGATCGAGCCGGCTGCGCAGAGCGTAAGCCGTGGCGCCATCGGTGCCGGGCGCGCGGCCGAGGCCGAGATCGATACGGCCGGGAAACAGCGCCTCGAGCATCTTGAAGCGCTCGGCCACCACCAGCGGAGCATGGTTGGGCAGCATCACGCCGCCGGAGCCGACGCGGATATGCTTCGTTACCGCCGCGATCTGCCCAATCATCAAGTCTGGCGCGGGACTTGCGACGGACGCGAGGTTGTGATGCTCGGCGAGCCAGTAGCGGACATAGCCGAGCCCATCGACATGGCGCGCCAGGTCGATGCTGTTGCGCAGCGCCACGGCGGGCTTTGTGCCTGTGGTGACGACAGAGAGGTCGAGGACTGAGAGCGGGATCATGGCGCGCTAACCTAGTGAAGGACCGGGCTGCGGCAATGGGCCACCAGCGCAGACCTGGCGTGTGCGGGCGGAGAGGTGTTGCTTTCGGCAGGAACCGAGCGTTGGGACGATAGAAGGCTGCATCAAGCCTAACTGATCCTGCCCACACCAATTAATGAGATCCGGCCGGGCGCTTAAAAAGAGGCATCCATCAGATAATAAACAGCTATATCCTCTATCAACATACTTCCCACCCAGTGCCTTCGCATCGCAATATTCAGCACTATCCGGCCACAAGTGGGCTACTTCCCACCTCCGATGGGCTGTCGAAAAATCGACCTTTGCCGTATCTTAGCGCCTCGGAAGCTAAATCCGGCCGCCAGACCTCTGGCAAGCCCTTGGAGTGAGTGGTGCCATGACTGATTTGACGAATCCTGCCCACACCGAGGGGCAAGACGGGTACCTGAAGCGGCCTGCGATCTCGTTCGAGTTCTTTCCGCCCAAGACCGAAGATATGGAGCGGAATCTGTGGGAGACCATCAACCGGCTGGCCCCGCTCGACCCGAAATTCGTCTCGGTGACCTATGGCGCCGGCGGCTCGACCCGCGAGCGCACCCATTCGACGATTTCGCGCATCCTCAAAGAGACCGCGCTGCTGCCGGCGGCGCATCTGACCTGCGTCGGCGCCTCGCGCGGCGAGATCGACGAGATCGTCGACCGCTATCACGAGGTCGGCGTCCGCCATATCGTCGGCCTGCGCGGCGATCCCGCTGGCGGTATCGGCACGCCCTATTCGAGCCATCCCGACGGCTACCAGACATCCGACGCACTCGTCGCGGGGATCAAGAAGCGGCATGCCGACATCGAGGTGTCAGTCTCGGCTTATCCCGAGAAGCATCCCGAGGCGCGCGACTTCGACGCCGACATCGATACGCTCGAGGCCAAGGTCGATGCCGGCGCGACGCGCGCGATCACCCAAGTGTTCTTCGATAACGACCTCTACTTCCGCTATCTCGATCGCGTGCGTGCGCGCGGCATCAACATCCCGATCGTGCCGGGCATCATGCCCATGCACAATTTCAAGCAGGCCCGCAATTTCGTCACCCGCGCCGGCACCACCGTGCCGGACTGGTTCGCCGCGAAGTTCGAGGGGCTCGATGAAGACGCGGAGACCCGCAAGCTCGTCGCGGCCACGGTCGCGGCTGGCCAGGTGCAGAAATTGGCAAAACACGGCGTCGACACCTTCCATTTCTACACCATGAACCGCGCCGATCTCGTGTTCGCGATCAGCCATTTGCTCGGCATTCGCGCCAAGAGCGCGCAGAAGGCGGCTTAAGATATCATGACCGTATCCACCTCGCCCAAGCGAACCGCCCTGATCAACGCCGCGCGCGAGCGCATCCTCGTGCTCGACGGCGCGATGGGCACGATGATCCAGAACCTGCAGTTCGACGAGGCCGCCTTCCGCGGCGAGCGTTTCAAGAACTTCCATCGCGACCTGCGCGGCAACAACGATCTCTTGATCCTGACCCAGCCGCAGGCGATCGAGGACATCCACGCTGCCTATTTGCGCGCGGGTGCCGACATCGTCGCGACCAACACCTTCTCGACGACCTCGATCGCGCAGGCCGATTACGACCTCACCGACATCGTCTACGAGATGGCGCGCGAAGGCGCCCGTCTCGCCGGCAATGCCGCCAGGCGCGTCACAGCTGAAGACGGCAAGCCGCGCTTCGTCGCGGGTGCCATTGGTCCCACCAACCGCACCGCGTCGATCTCGCCTGACGTCGCCAATCCCGGCTATCGCGCCGTCACCTTCGACGACCTGCGCAAATCCTATGGCGAGCAGATCCGCGGCCTGATCGACGGCGGCGTCGACCTGCTGCTGGTCGAGACCATCTTCGACACGCTGAACGCCAAGGCGGCGCTTTATGCGATCGCCGAGATCACTGAAGAGCTCGGCATCGACATGCCGGTGATGGTATCAGGCACCATCACCGACAAATCCGGCCGTCTGCTCTCCGGCCAGATGCCGGAAGCGTTCTGGAATTCGGTGCGGCATGCCAAGCCTGTCACCATCGGCTTCAACTGCGCGCTCGGCGCGGAAGATCTGCGCGCGCACATCGCCGATATCGGCCGTGTCGCCGATACGCTGGTGTGTGCCTATCCGAATGCCGGCCTGCCCAACGAGTTCGGCCAGTATGACGAGACGCCTGAGTACATGGCGCGCCTGGTCGGCGAATTCGCTGCGTCCGGCCTGGTCAATATCGTCGGCGGTTGCTGCGGCACTACGCCGGACCATATCGCGGCGATCGCCGCGGCGGTCGCTCCGCACAAGCCGCGCATCGTGCCAGAGATTGCACCGAAGCTACGGCTCTCCGGTCTTGAGCCCTTCATCCTGACGGACGCGATTCCGTTCGTGAACGTCGGCGAGCGTACCAACGTCACGGGCTCGGCGCGCTTCCGCAAGCTGATCACCAACGGCGATTACACCGCCGCGCTTCAGGTCGCCCGCGACCAGGTCGAGAACGGCGCCCAGATCATCGACGTCAACATGGACGAGGGCTTGCTCGACTCCGAAGCCGCGATGGTGACCTTCCTCAACCTCGTCGCCGCCGAGCCCGACATCGCCCGCGTCCCCGTCATGGTGGACTCGTCGAAATTCTCCGTCATCGAAGCCGGCCTGAAATGCGTGCAGGGCAAGCCTGTCGTCAATTCGATCTCGATGAAGGAAGGCGAGGAGAAATTCATCCACGAGGCCAAGATCGCCCGCCGTCACGGCGCGGCTGTCGTGGTGATGGCGTTCGACGAGGTCGGCCAGGCCGACACGTTCGCGCGCAAGACCGAGATCTGCAAGCGCGCCTACGACATCCTGGTGAACCGCGTCGGCTTCCCGCCGGAAGACATCATCTTCGATCCGAATATCTTCGCGATCGCGACCGGCATCGAGGAGCACAACAATTACGGCGTCGACTTCATCGAGGCGACGCGATGGATCCGCCAGAATCTGCCGGGCGCGCACATCTCGGGCGGCGTGTCGAACCTGTCGTTCTCGTTCCGCGGCAACGAGCCGGTGCGCGAGGCCATGCACTCGGTGTTCCTGTATCACGCCATCAAGGCCGGCATGGACATGGGCATCGTCAATGCCGGACAGATGATCGTCTATGACGACATCGACGCCGAGCTGCGCCAGGTATGCGAGGACGTCGTCCTCAATCGCGACGCGAGCGCCTCCGAGCGCCTCCTGGCGCTTGCGGAGAAGTTCCGCGGCAACAAGACCCAAACCAAGGAAGCCGATCTCGCCTGGCGCGAATGGCCGGTGGCGAAGCGGCTGTCGCATTCGCTGGTGCATGGCATCACCGAATTCATCGAAACCGATACGGAAGAGGCTCGCAAGAACTCGTCGCGTCCGCTCGACGTCATCGAGGGTCCGCTGATGGCGGGCATGAACGTGGTCGGCGACCTCTTCGGTGACGGCAAGATGTTCCTGCCACAGGTGGTGAAGTCGGCCCGCGTGATGAAGCAGGCGGTCGCCTGGCTGATGCCGTTCATGGAAGAGGAGAAGGCGCGCAACGCCGCGAACGGCATCGGCACCGAGGGTTCGAGCTCCGCCGGCAAGATCGTGCTCGCGACCGTCAAGGGCGACGTCCACGACATCGGCAAGAACATCGTCGGCATCGTGCTCCAGTGCAACAATTATGAAGTGATCGACCTCGGCGTGATGGTGCCGGCGGCCAAGATCGTCGAGATCGTGAAGGCCGAGAAGGCCGACATCGTCGGTCTCTCAGGCCTGATCACGCCGTCACTCGACGAGATGGCGTTCTTCGCCGGCGAATTGCAGCGCGAAGGCCTGAAGCTGCCGCTGCTGATCGGCGGCGCCACCACCAGCCGCGTGCATACCGCTGTGAAGATCGACCCGAGCTATCGCGCCGGCCCCGTCGTGCATGTCAACGACGCCAGCCGCGCCGTCGGCGTGGCGTCATCGCTGCTCTCGCCGGAGAAGCGCGAGGCCTATGCGGCCGAGGTGCGCGCCGAATACGCCAAGATCTCGGACGCGCATATGCGCGCACAGGCCGACAAGAAACGGCTGAAGCTGGAGGCCGCACGTAAGAACCGCGTGCCGGTCGACTTCGCCGCCAACAAGCCGGTGAAGCCGACCTTCCTGGGCACGAAGAGCTTCGACGAATACGATCTCGCCGAGCTCGTGCCCTATATCGACTGGACGCCGTTCTTCCAGACCTGGGAGCTCGCCGGCCGCTTCCCCGCGATTCTCAAGGACGAGAAGGTCGGCGAAGTCGCGCGCTCGCTCTACGATGATGCGCGGAGAATGCTCGACACCATCGTCAAGGAAAAGTGGTTCCGGGCGCGCGCCACCGTCGGCTTCTGGCCGGCGAACGCGCAAGGCGACGACATCGTGGTCTACTCGGACGAGAGCCGCACCAAGAGCATCGCGACGCTGCACACGCTGCGCCAGCAGCTCGAGAAGCGCGAGGGCCGTTTCAACGCGGCGCTGTCAGACTTCATCGCGCCCGCAGGCGTGCCCGACTATGTCGGCGGCTTCGTGGTCACCGCCGGCATCGGCGAGGATGCCGTTGCCGACCGCTTCAAGATGGCCAACGATGACTACTCCTCGATCCTGTGCAAGGCGCTGGCCGATCGTCTCGCCGAAGCGTTCGCCGAGCGCATGCATGCCCGCGTGCGTCGCGAGTTCTGGGCCTATGCGCCCGACGAGGCGCTCTCCAACGACGAGATGATCCTGGAGAAATACCAGGGCATCCGTCCCGCGCCGGGCTATCCCGCGCAGCCCGACCACACCGAGAAGGCGACGCTGTTCGAGCTGCTCGACGCCGAGAACACCGCCGGCGTGAAACTGACCGAGAGCTTTGCGATGTGGCCGGGCTCGTCCGTATCAGGGCTCTATTTCGCGAACCCCGAGAGCTATTATTTCGGCGTCGGCAAGATCGAGCGCGACCAGGTCGAGGACTACGCCGCGCGCAAGGGCATGACGGTGGCCGAGACCGAACGCTGGCTTGCGCCGGTGCTCAACTACATCCCGTCGCAGCAAACGACCGACAAGGCTTTCACCGCGACACCCGCGAACGACGAGACCTCGAAAGATCTCGCCTCGCATCCGCCCGGCTGCACCTGCGCCGTGCATCTGGTCTGGCAGAAGAAGCGCGCGGGAGCCGGTTAGGCGCCCGCGAACTCAAAAGACGAAAACAACCCCATGCACAGTAGGGATGGGGTTGAGCGGCCGGCTCATTTTTCGGTCTTGCCGAAATTGACTTGCGCCGTCGGGCAAAACACCTGTAATATCTGATCATCGGACTCGTGCCTCGGACGCTGCGCAGCACTCCCGGCGATGCGAAGCATCGTCCGGTGTGATGCGCTGCAGAGCCGGGGCCCACGTCTCCCCGCAATCAATGCAGCATGGGTCCCGGCCCTGCGGAGCAGCGTTGCACGCTGCACCGCGTCCGGGACACGGAGGATGGTTCACCCCTTCAGCGGCACCTGCGCCACGACACCCCCCGTGAACGCAAAGCGCGCCGAACGCGACCAATGGCGGTCGCATCGGGGACCCAAGGAGATCAGATGCTGGATGCCCATCAATTGCTGTGGACGCAAATTGCCGCCGGAATCTGCGCGTTGCTGTTCGGCCTGACGCTGTTCAATCTGGTCCGCACGCGGGGCCGGATGCAGGCCGCACGCAGCTGGGACAAGGTCGAGGCCATCATCACGGTCTCCAGGGTCGATCAGCCGGCCACACACGTCTCGGACGATTTGAACGACGCCACGCCCGTCATCCGCTATCGCTATCGGGCCGGCGGCCAGGAGTTGGAGAGCGACAAGGTCGTGGTCGGTGGTCTTGCCATGACGACGCGGGTGCTCGCCGCAAAGCTGGTCGGACGATATCCGGTTGGCGCCCATGTCGATGTCCATGTCGATCCCACGAACCCCGGCGAGGCACTGCTGGAGCCGGCGGCCGCGCAGAACGCCGCGGCGCTCGTGGCATTCACGATCGTGTTCGGCTTCATTGCCGCCACCCTGATCGCGCATGCAGTTGCTGGTCACGTGCTCTACGCCAACAATGGCGTTCCCCTGTTCGCGTTCGCGCTTCCGATTGTCGTCCTGCTGGGCGGCGTTTTCTGCGTCGCCGCGTATATCCGGACGCGCCGGCTTGCGAACGCCAGCCTGCGCTGGCCGACCGCGGCTGGCACAGTCACGCATTGCGACATCATCGAGGAGATCATCGAAGACAAGCGCGACGACGACGACAAGTCAGCGGTTCGCAAAGTCCACCATCGCTATCAGGTCGACCTGCGCTACGCCTACAAGATCGGCAAGCGCGACTTCATCGGCACCGAGACGAACTGGGGCGGCACCGCCATCTACGGCCTGCGCGAGGTCGCGGAAAAGGCGGCGGCCCCGTATCGTCTCGGGCAAAACGTCACCGTCTATTACGATCCGGAGCAGCCGGGCAATGCCGTGCTGGAGCCAGCGAGCCGAAAGGGCGCGATGGCGCCGCTGGTCGGCGCAGCGATCTGCGCGGTTGTCGGCGGCGTCTTCCTGACGTTCCTGATCAAGGTCGGGTTCGGCTAGAGAACCTCACCCCTTCGGCGGCGCCAGCGGCTGCACGATCTCCTTGAACGGCGCCTGCGCCTCGCAGCGCTCGGCGTGAGCTGCCAGCGCCGGATAGCGCGCGACATCGAACAGCTGCGGATGCGCCTCGCGGGTGAACCTGACGACGCAGGCGACCGCGATGTCGGCGTGGCCGATGCGTGTCCCGAGCCAATACGGCGTCGTCACCTTCGCGCGTTCGGCTTCCAGCACGGCGAGCACGTCGCCGATCTGCGCCTGGCAGCGCTCGACCCATAGCGCAAGCTGCTCCTTCCGCAGCACGCGCTCGTAGAGCAGGCTGACCGCCTTGTCGCCGAGGCCGGAGGCGAGCGCGCAGATGCGCAAATGCCGGCGACGCTCCAGGCCGCTTCGCGGCAGCATCGCCTTGTCAGCACCAACGAGTTCGTCGAGATAATCCAGGATAATCGTGCTCTCGATCAGCGCTTCACCATCATCGAGCACCAGCGTCGGCACCCGGCGCAGCGGATTGTACGGCGCGATCTTGTCGGCATCACCGAACGTCGACCACGGCTTGTGCTCGAAGGTCAGCCCGTAAAGCCGCAGCGCAATCGCGACGCGGCGGACGAAGGGGGAATCATATTGGCCGATCAGGAACATGGTTCTCGCTTCTCCCAGTCGTTGGATGAGGCAGGGCCGTCCAGTTCATCGTCATTGCGCTGCGTCCGCAACAAATATCTTGGAAGGACAGCATTGCGCACATCGCAACAAAGCGGAATCAATGGGCGGCCGACCAGCCAGGAGTCCTGTCATGCTGTTACGATCATTCGCTGTCCTCGCCCTGCTCACCGCGGCGAATGTCGCCCACGCGCAGGACCGCCCGATCGGCTTCCAGACGCCATCGAAGAACATCGGCTGCCAGTTCTACATGGACAACGGCCAGGGCATGCTCCGCTGCGACATCACGAACATGGAGAGCCAACCGCGGCGCCCCGCCGACTGCGAACTCGACTACGGCCACGCCTTCGGGATGAGCGCGAAGGGCAACGCCGGCCGCATCTGCGCCGGCGACACCATCATGGACCCGTCACTGCCGGTGCTCGCCTATGGCGAAGTGTGGCAGCGCGCGGGATTCACCTGCCGGTCGGAGCAGACCGGGTTGACCTGCTTCAACGCCATGCAGCACGGATTCTCGCTGGCGCGGGCAGAGCAGAAGGTGTTTTGAGGGCGTCGTCGACACTCCCTCATTGCGAGGCTTTGCGGCAACAGCCGCCGGTTTCCTTCGATAGCCCCCTCAACTCCGCCTTGCCGAACAGGATGTCGCATGGTTCCCTCCCTAGTGCATTTGGGGGCTGGACATGAATCGGCGAGCGATTTGCGCTGTCACGATCGGAGCGGCCCTGGCCACGACGGCGCTTGGCGGAACGATCGCCCTAGCCGCCGATTTGCCGTTGAAGGCGCCGCAAAAGTCCGTCGACTTCAATCCGTTCTGGGCCGAGGTCGATTACCTCGCCTGGAGCGTGACCGGCGACAAGCTTCCGGCGCTGGTCACCACGGCGCCTGTGGGGACGCCATTGGGCGTGGCCGGCGTGCTCGGGGCGCCCACCACGACCGTGCTGTTCGGCAATTCCACCGTCAACAATGACTGGCGTTCGGGTGGCCGCATCACGGCCGGTTACTGGTTCGATCCGCAGCGCAGCCGCGGCATCGAGGCCTCGTTCTTCGGGCTGGAGAATATCGGGACCGGCTTTGCCACCGACACCAACGCCAATCCGATCCTGACACGACCGTTCCTGGACGCCACGACCGGCCTTCAGAACGCACTACTCGCTGGCTTCCCCGGCATCGGCACCGGGAGCGTCAACGCCAACGAGACATCGCGTCTTCTCGGCGCGGGCGGGCTCTATCGCCAGGATATCGGCATGTGGAGCGGACAGCGCATCAGCGCGCTGATCGGCTATCGCTATCTGCGCTCCTCCGACACGCTGTGGATCACCGACACGATCAATGCCGGCGCCTTCGGCACGTTCACGCCATCAGACAATTTCAAGGCGGCGAGCAATTTTCACGGCGTCGATGTTGGTCTCACTGGCGACTGGCGCAACGGACCATGGTCACTGGAGTGGCGCGGCAAGGTCGCGCTCGGCGCCAATTTCAATACCGCCGACGTTTCGGGCTCGACAACTTCGACTGTCGCCGCCGTCACCACGACAGTGCCGGGCGGCTTCCTGGCGCTCGCCAGCAATAGTGGCCATTTCTCGCAGACCAAATTCGCCGTGGTGCCGGAGCTGTCGCTCAAGGCGGGCTATGAGATTGCGCCCGCATGGCGCCTGACCGTCGGATACGACGTGATGTACTGGACCGGCGTGCAGCGCGCCGGCGGGCTGATCGACACCACGATCAATCCCACGCTCGTGCCACCGGGACCGCCCGCCGGCCCGACCCGGCCGCTGCCGGTGATGAACACGACCAATTTGCTGGCGCAGGGATTCAGCTTCGGCGTGCGGTATAATTATTGAGGACGCCGGAACGGCCCTCACACTCCGTCATTGCGAGGAGCTCGCGACAAAATTGCGGAGCAATTTTGCGCTGATGCGACGAAGCAATCCAGACTGTCGCCGCGTAGGCATTTCTGGATTGCTTCGCTGCGCTCGCAATGACGATGGAGAGACAGCCGTGTCCTATTCGATGATCGGCACGTGCCTTGCCGCCGTGCGCGGCGCAGTGCCATCAAGCCGCGGATCATCCGCCACCTCGACCTGTCGACGGAACGGCCGAAATCCCGAACGCTGATAGAACGCGACAGCCGACGGATGATCGAAGGTGCAAGTATGCACCCAGACGCGACGCACATCGCCTGACCAGGCGCGCTCCAGCGCGCGGTTCATCAGGAAGCGGGCGGCGCCGGTGCCGATCATGCCAGAGGTGACGCCGAAATAGACCAGCTCGCACTGGCCGGGCTCGCGGAAGTCCAGTTCGAGCAGGCCTTCCTCACGTCCATCCACGATGAGTGCGTAGACCTCGATGCCAGGGGTGTGGATGATCGCGGTGAGCTCGGCGTCGTTCATGCGTGCGCGTGAGAACCACAGCCATTCTTCGCCGACGCGGCGGAAGAGATCGCGGTACCAATCGAGCGCGGGTTTCTCGACCTTGCGCAGCGTCGATGCACCGGGTGGATCGTCGCGGCGGGAGGGGCGTGTCGTCATCTCCAGATGGGTGACGATTGCGGCGATCTTGCCGGCGGGGATATCGGAGTAGCCGTCGGGGACGATCATGGGAGTCTCTCAGTGGGGCGAGAGTGCGCCCCATATTCTATGTCGTCCCAGCGAAAGCCGGGACCCATAACCACGAATGTAGATTGTTTGCGACCGTTGGAACGACGAGTCCCGTTCGCAACGTCTGCTGCGGAGTATGGGTCCCGGCTTTCGCCGGGACGACATTGGTGTTTGTGGCCGCGGCCTTGCTCAACCTCACTCACCGCGGCGTCAGCGTAGTGGCATTGTCCAGGCGACGATCCCGGCTAATCCTCGCCCTCGTCGCTTGCGAGCACGCCCTTCACCGCCCTCGCCCAGCCGGCGAGCTTACGCTCGCGCGTAGCCTGGCTCATGTTCGGCTTGAAGCGATGCTCGAGGCGCCAATTGTCCGCGAACTTCGTCGGCTCGGGATAGACGCCCGCATTGAGGCCAGCGAGATAGGCAGCACCAAGCGCGGTGGTCTCCTGGATCACCGGGCGATCGACCGGCGCGTCGAGGAGATCGGCGAGGCGCTGCATGGTCCAGTCCGACGCGGTCATGCCGCCATCAACGCGGAGCACGACGCTTGCGGTTTCCGAACTCGGCCAGTCCGCGCGCATCGCGGCCCAGAGATCGAACGTCTGGTAGCACACGCTCTCCAGCGCAGCATGCGCGAGCTCGGCAGGGCCGGTGTTGCGGGTGAGGCCGAACAGCGCGCCGCGCACGCGCGGATTCCAGTAGGGCGCGCCCATGCCGACGAAGGCCGGCACGAGATAGACGCTTTGCATGGAGTCGGACTGATCGGCAAGCGGACCGGTCTCGGCCGCGTGCTTGATGATGCCGAGACCATCGCGCAGCCATTGCACCGCCGATCCTGCGACGAAGATCGAGCCTTCCAGCGCATAGGTGCGCTTGCCGTCGAGCTGGTAGGCGATGGTGGTCAGCAGCTTGTTTTTGGACACCACAGGCGTGGAGCCGGTGTTGAGCAGCGCGAAACAACCGGTGCCATAAGTGGACTTCATCATGCCCGGGCGGAAGCAGGCTTGTCCGATCGTGGCGGCCTGCTGGTCGCCGGCGATGCCTGATATCGCGATGGAGCCGCCGAACAGATCCGGCGTGCACTCGCCGAAGTGGGCGGAGGAATCCTTCACCTCCGGGAGCATCGAGCGCGGCACGCCGATGATCTCCAGGAGCTCGTCGTCCCACTGGCCGGTGTGAATGTTGAACAGCAGCGTGCGCGAGGCATTGGTGGCGTCGGTGGCGTGCACCTTGCCGCCGGTGAGGCGCCAGAGCAGGTAGCAATCGACCGTGCCGAACATCAGCTCGCCGCGGGCGGCGCGCGCGCGGGCGCCGGGGACGTGGTCGAGGATCCAGGCGACCTTGGTGCCGGAGAAATAGGGATCGATGATCAGGCCGGTCTTTTGCGAGATCAACGGCTCGCGGCCGTCGTGCTTGAGTCTGGAGCAGACGTCCGCGGTGCGGCGGTCCTGCCAGACGATGGCGCGGTGCACGGCCTGGCCCGTGGCGCGGTCCCACACCACGGTGGTCTCGCGCTGGTTGGTGATGCCGATCGCGGCGATGTCCTTGGCCGTGATACCGGCCCGCTCGATTGCGTCGCGGCAGACCATCACGGTGGAGGTCCAGATGTCCTCCGGCTCATGCTCGACCCAGCCCGAGGCCGGAAAATGCTGCGGAAATTCCTGCTGCGCGCGGGCGGCAATCGAGATGTCGCTGCGAAACACGATCGCGCGCGAGGAGGTGGTGCCCTGGTCGATGGCGAGGACGAAAGACATGGAAGCTTACCTTGGCGTTGTCCCGTGAGGGGATCATTGTGTCGCGGCAAAGAAACGGGATTGCTGCGAAGAGGTCAAGGTGGCTCTCACTTACCCTCCCCTGGAGGGGGAGGGTCGGCTCACATTGAGCGCAGCGAAATGTGAGCCGGGGTGGGGTGACGGTCTCTCCACATCCAGCAGTGCCCGTGTTGAGAGATCACCCCACCCCGCTCGCGCTACGCGCGATCGACCCTCCCCCTCCAGGGGAGGGTAAGAAAAGAGCGCTCCGTCGGCTAAGTTCTGCGATGTTTCAACACCGAGGTCTCCGCTTCGCGCGATCCATAGAGCTCGACATAAATACATTCGAGAACGGCATTCAGATCCGCCGTGATCTCCGAATTCCAGAACCGGATGACGCGGTAGCCCTCGCTCTCCAGCCAACGCTGGCGTTCGAGGTCGCGCGCGGCGGTGCCGTCCTCGTTATGGTGTCCACCATCCAGCTCGATGATGAGCCGTTTGGCCGGGCAGAAAAAGTCGACAATATAGGGACCGATCGGTGCTTGTCGGCGAAAGTGTGAGCCTTCGAGCGGAAGCTCCTTCAACGCGCGCCACAGCATGCGCTCGTGCGGCGTGGTGTTCGCTCTCAGCTTCTTCGCGGCGGCGCGTCGGATTGATGTTGAGACCATTTGTGCGGCTCACCCCACCCCGCTTCGTGTTGCGCCTTGCGCAACCCGAAACGACCCTCCCCCTCCAGGGGAGGGTAAGCGAAGTGAGCTCTCGGAGCATTTATAAGTCGTGCGAGATCTACACCGCAGCCGTGGTCACACCGCCGTCGATGACGATGGTTTGCCCGGTCATGAAGCTCGACGCGTCCGAGGCGAGATAGGCGACCGCGCCGGCGATTTCGTCGGGCTCGCCGATACGGCGCAGCGGCGTGGTGGCGGTGCGGCGCTTGAGGTTGGCTTCGTCTTCCCACAGCGCGCGGGCGAAATCGGTTTTGACGAGGCCCGGCGCAATGCAGTTGATGCGGACACCCTTCGGGCCCCATTCACCGGCGAGCGAACGGCACAGCGCGAAGTCGGCAGCTTTGGAGATGCCGTAAGCGCCGATCACGGTGGAGCCGCGCAAGCCGCCGATCGAGGAGATGATGACGACGGAGCCGTTGCCGCGCTCGGCCATCTGCGGGATCGCCAGCGCCGAGAGCCAGATGTTGCTCTTGACGTTCGAGCCCATGATTTGGTCGAAGGCCTCGTCGGTGATGTCGAGCAGCGGGCCGTAATACGGGTTCACCGCGGCGTTGCAGACGAGGATGTCGATCTTGCCGTAATGCTTGATGGTGCCTGAGATCAGCGCCTCGACCTCGGCCTTGCGCGCGATGTTGCAGGGGATGACGATGGCGTCACCGCCTGAGGCATTGATGCCGTCGGCGACTTCCTTGCAGGCATCGGCCTTCCGCGATGAGACCACCACCCTGGCGCCGAGTTTGGCGAGCAGTTCGGCGGAGGAGCGGCCGATGCCGCGGCTGGAGCCGGTGACGATTGCGACCTTGCCGGTGAGATCGAACGGGGTGTTTTTCATTGTTGTTGCTCCGCTGATTCAACTTGCTCGGTGTCATCGCCCGGCCTTATGCGCAATTGCGCATCAGGACCGGGCGATCCAGTATTCCGCGGCGGAAATTGCGCAAACAACTGCCGCCGCGGGGTACTGGATCCCCCGCTTTCGCGGGGGATGACAGTCATCGTGTGGCTCAGATCAACCCGCCACCATCCGCGACGCGGCGCTGGTGGTAGTCCGTGTCGCCGAAGGTGGTCTCGATCATGGTCAGGCGCTTGAAGTAGTGGCCGATCTTCGCCTCCATGGTCATGCCGATGCCGCCGTGAAGCTGGATCGACTGCTGTCCGACGAATTTCAGCGACTTGCCGATCTGCACCTTGGCGGCTGCGATGGCGTTGGCGCGCTCCTTGGCGTCCTCGAAATCACCCGCCATGGTCGCGAACATCGACATCGAGCGCGCCTGCTCGGCCGCGACGAACATGTCGGAAGCGCGATGCTGCAGCGACTGGAATGAGCCGATCGCGACGCCGAACTGCTTTCGCGTCTTGATGTACTCGACGGTCGTCTTCAGCGACTCGTCCATCAAGCCGACGGCTTCGGCGCAGAGCGCGATGCGGGCTTCGTCCACGACGCGCTCGATCAGAGCGAGCGAGTCATCGGGATTGCCGATTGCGGCGTCCGCGCCCACCTCGACACCGGTGAAGGTGATGTCGGCGGCGTGCAGGCCGTCCTGGGTCGGGTAGGATTTCTTGGTGACGCCCTTGGCGCTGGCCGGCACAAGGAACAGGCCGATGCCGGACGTATCGCGGCGGTCACCCTTGGTGCGCGCGGTGACGATGAGCGTGTCGGCGTTCTCGCCGTTGAGCACGACGAACTTCTCGCCGTCGATGACCCAGCCATCGCCCTTCTTCTTCGCGGTGGTGGCGACATCGAACAGATCATAGCGCGAGTTCTTCTCGAGCTGGGCGAACGCCAGCGTCTTGCTGCCGTCGACGATGTCAGGCACATGCGCGGCCTTCTGCGCATCGGTGCCGGCGTGGCGCAGGAAACCGCCGCCGATCACGACCGTTGCCAGATACGGCTCGAGCACCAGCGCCTTGCCGAGCGCTTCCATCACGATCATGGTCTCGACGCCGCCGCCGCCGAAGCCGCCATCGGCTTCCGCGAAAGGCAGACCAAGCAGGCCCTGCTCGGCGAGCTTGCCCCAGACGGCTTTGCTCCAGCCGCCCTTCTCCTTCATGTATTTCTTGCGGCTCTCGAAATCGTAGGAATCGGTCAGCAGGCCGTCGATGCTGTCCTTCAGGAGCCGCTGCTCCTCGGTCAGGTCAAAATCCATTTCTGTTTCCTCAAGTAACCAGTGTGTGCGTTGCGCGGGGCTTCCTCTTCACCTCTCCCCGCTTGCGGGGAGAGGTCGGATCGCCCTTGCGATCCGGGTGAGGGGGTACCGCTCTCTCGACGATCTTTGCTCGGAGAGAAGCCCCTCACCCCACCCTCTCCCCGCAAGAGCGGGGCGAGGGAGAAGAAAGAATCAAAGCCCCAGCACCGCCTTGGCGATGATGTTGCGCTGGATCTCGTTGGAGCCGCCGTAGATCGAGACCTTGCGGTTGTTGAAATAGCTCGGCGCGATCTGGGCGGTCCAGTCCATGGCTTCGTTTGAGCCGTCATCGCCGTGCACGTCGTAGGGCGCAGCGAACGGGCCGATCACTTCCATCAGCAGCTCGGTGGTGGTCTGCTGGATCTCGGAGCCCTTGATCTTCAGCACCGACGAGGCCGGATTGGGCTTGCCCTTGCCGTGCTTGCCTTCATCCGCAACGACGCGGAGCTGCGTCAGCTCGAGCGCCTTCAGCTCGATCTCGCAGGCCGCCAGCTTCTCGCGGAACGCGGCATCCTGGATGATCGGCTTGCCGCCGGCCTCGACCTTGGAGGCCAAGTCGCGGATGCGGCGCAGCCGCTCCTTGGAGACGCCGACCCGCGCGATGCCGGTGCGCTCGTTGCCGAGCAGGAATTTGGCGTAATCCCAGCCCTTGTTCTCCTCGCCGATCAGGTTCTCGTAGGGAACTTCGACGTCGTCGAAGAACACTTCGTTGACCTCGACGCCGCCGTCGATGGTCTGGATCGGGCGCACGGTGACGCCCTTCGACTTCATCGAGAACACGATGAAGGAGATCCCCATCTGCTTCTTCGCTGACGCGTCGGTGCGGCAAAGGCAGAAGATCATGTCGGCGTGCTGGGCGAGCGTGGTCCAGGTCTTCTGGCCGTTGATGATCCACTTGTCGCCCTTGCGCTCGGCTTTTGTCTTCAGCGAAGCAAGGTCCGACCCCGAACCCGGTTCGGAGAAACCCTGGCACCACCAATCATCGACATTGGCGATGCGCGGCAGGTACTTCTTCTTCTGCTCTTCATTGCCGAAGGTGTAGATGACGGGGCCAACCATGCTGACGCCGAAGGCGAGCGGCTGCGGCGCCGGATAGGACTGCAGCTCCTCGTTGAAAATGTAGTGCTGCACCGAGGTCCAGCCGGTGCCGCCATATTGCGTCGGCCAGTGGCTGGTGCCCCAGCCCTTCTTGTTGAGGATGCGCCACCACGTCACCATCTCGTCCTTCGAGAGGTGACGGCCCTCGACCAGCTTGCGCCGCGTATCCGGCGGCACGTTGTCGCGGAAGAATGACCGCACTTCCTCGCGAAACGCCTGCTCTTCCTTCGAAAATGCGAGATCCATCGGATCCTCCTGTTTCCTCGTAATTACTGCAGAATCTCGAACAGACCGGCGGCGCCCATGCCGCCGCCGACGCACATGGTGACGACCGCATACTTGGCTTTACGGCGACGGCCTTCGATCAAAGCGTGGCCGGTCAGGCGCGCGCCCGACATGCCGTAGGGGTGGCCGACCGCGATCGCGCCGCCGTCGACGTTGATCTTGTCGGGGTCGATGCCGAGCTTGTCGCGGCAATACAGCACCTGCACCGCGAAGGCTTCGTTCAGCTCCCACAGGCCGATATCGTCGACCGTGAGGCCATGGCGCTTGAGCAGGCGCGGCACGGCAAACACCGGGCCGATGCCCATCTCGTCCGGCTCGCAGCCGGCGGAGACGAAGCCGCGGAAGATGCCGAGCGGCTTGAGGCCGCGCTTCGACGCTTCCTTGTCGCTCATGATCACCGAGGCGCTGGCGCCGTCGGAGAGCTGGCTGGCATTGCCGGCGGTGACGGAAAAGCCTTCGCCGCGCACGGCCTTGAGGCCTGCGAGGCCTTCGAGCGTGGTCTCGGGGCGCGGACCCTCGTCCTGCGACAGCGTGACGTCCTTCATCGACACGGCGCCGGTCGCCTTGTCGGTGACCGCCATCTGCGTGGTGATCGGCGCGATTTCGTCCTTGAACTTGCCGCCCTGCTGCGCGGCTGCGGTGCGGCGCTGGCTCTCCAGCGAATATTCGTCCTGCTTTTCGCGCGAGATGCCGTAGCGCTTGGCGACGATTTCGGCAGTGTCGATCATGGGCATGTAGACCTCGCCCTTGATCTTGAGCAGCGCCGGATCCTGCGCATGAAAACCGTTCATCTTGTCGTTCTGCACCAGCGAGATCGACTCGCCACCACCGCCGACCGCGACCTCGACGCCGTCGAAGATCACCGAGCGCGCAGCGAGCGCAATCGCCTGCAGGCCTGACGCGCACTGACGATCAATCGTGGTGCCGGCCACGGTGACCGGAAGACCGGCACGGAGCAGCGCCTTGCGCGCGATGTTGCCGCCGGTCGAACCCTGCTGGAGCGCCGCACCCATCACGACGTCCTCGATCTCTTTCGGATCGACTTTTGCGCGCGCGACGGCTTCGCCGATGGCGTGGCCGAGCAGCGTTGCGCCCTCGGTGGCGTTGAGCATGCCGCGATAGGCCTTGCCGATCGGCGTGCGGGCGGTGGAAACGATGACGGCGTCGGTCAAGAACGACCTCCTGGTTGCTTGGATTGTGATGGTTTCTGCTGCTGACGCAATTCGTGGCGCGACAGCTTTCCGACCGGCGTGCGCGGCAGATCGTCGACGAACTCGACCTCCGCCGGCATCTCGTGCTTGCCGACCTTGCCGGCGAGCTGCGCGCGCAGCTGGTCGAGCGAGAACGGCTTCGCGTCCGGCTTCAGCTTGATGAAGGCTTTTGCGGCCTCGCCGCGGTACTGATCGGGAATGCCGAGCACGATGACCTCGTGCACGCCGGGAACGGTGTAGATCGCCTGCTCGATCATCTGCGGATAGACGTTGAAGCCGCCTGAGATGATCATGTCCTTCTTGCGATCGACCAGGAAGAAATAGCCGTCGGTGTCGACATAGCCGATGTCGCCGGTGAGGAAGCGGCCGTCGATGAACGCCTCGGCGGATCCCGCCGGCTTGTTCCAATAGCCCTTCGTGACGTTCGGCCCCTTGATGCGGATCTCACCGACTTCGCCCGGTGGCAACAGCTTCGTCGGATCGTCCAGCGAGACGACGTCGAGCTCGATGCCGGGCAACATCAACCCGATCGAGCCCGGCTTGTCCGGGCCTGTCGGCGGATGGCCGGTGCCGGGCGAGCAGGTCTCGGTCATGCCCCAGCCGCTCTTCAGCTTCTTGCCGACCTTGCGCTCGAAGAAGCTCGCGACCTCGACCGGCAGCGGCGCGCCACCGGAGCCGATGACGTTGAGCGAGGAGAAATCGCGCTTGTCGAGATCGGGGAGCGCGGCGATCGCGATCCACATCGTCGGCACGCCCGGGAAATAGGTCGCGCGCTTGACCTCGATGTCGCGCATCACGGCTTCGACGTCGAAACGCTGGTGGATCGAGATCAGATTGCCGCGGCGGAGCGAGGACAGCAGTACGACTGTCAGTGCGTAGATGTGGAACAGCGGCAGCACGCAGATCACGCGCTCGACGACGTCGCCGCGCGCGGCACGTGCCGGCCTGCCCCAGACGTCGTAGATCGAGACTGCGGAGGAGAGATTGCCGTGCGTCAGCATGGCGCCCTTCGGCAGGCCGGTGGTGCCGCCGGTATATTGCAGCAGCGCCACGTCATCGACGGCAACAGCGGGCCATTGCGCAGGCAGCGGCGCCCCCTCGACGAAAGCCTTGAAGGTAACGATGCGGGGATCATCAGGTATCGCCGCCTGCGGCGTGCCGACCTTGCCCCAGCTGTCGTCCTCGCAGACGACGAGGCGATCGATCAATCCCTTCTCCAGGAATTTCAGCGCGGTCGGCAACAAGGCCTGCAGGTTCGAGGTGACCAGCAGGCGCGAGCCGGAATCGGACACCTTGTGCGTCAGCGCGATCTCGCCGTCGAGCGGCGACAGATGCGCGACGCGGGCGCCGGCCTTCAGCGCGCCGAAGAAGTTGACGGGATGATCCGGCGTATTGCCCAGGAACAGCGCCACGGAGGTGTTCTTGCCGCAGCCGGCGCGCAGGAATGCAGCGGCGGCACGCTCGGCCATTCCGGCGAGCTCGGCATAGGTGATCGGACGATCACGAAATTCCAGCGCCGTGCGCGGGCCGTAACTCGTCGCGGCCGTCGCGAGCAGGTCAGGCAGCGTGCCCTGGACGATGGTGTCGTCCCAACGCACGCCCTCGGGGTAAAACTGTTCGCCGGGATGGGTCATGTTCTTGATTGCTTGAGCAGGCAAACTAACAAAGACCGGCATTCCGGGGCGCGACAAAGTCGCGAGCCCGGAATCCATAACCACCAGCCGGGGTTATGGATTCCGGGCCTGCGCCTTGCGGCGCATCCCGGAATGACGAGGGTTGAGACAAAGCGGCCATCAAGCCGCCTTCGATTCCGCGGCCAACGAGGCGAACGTCTTCCCCTCCGCCGCGAGCCTCTTCAGCAGGGGCGCCGGCTCGAGGCTCGGGTCGTTGGTCTCCTTGGCGTAGAAGGCCAGACGATCGGCGATGTGCTTGAGGCCGACGGTGTCGGCCCAGAACATCGGGCCGCCGCGATAGATCGGCCAGCCATAGCCGTAGAGCCAGACCACATCGATGTCCGAGGGACGTGCCGCGATGCCTTCTTCGAGGATCTTCGCGCCCTCGTTGATCATCGGGTACATCATGCGCTCGAGGATCTCGTCGTCGCTGACGATGCGCTTCTTGCGGCCGAGTCGCAGCAGCGTCTCGTCGATCAGCTTCTCCACCTCGGGATCGGGCAGCGCCGAACGGCTGCCCGCTTCATACTTGTAGTAGCCCTTGCCGGTCTTCTGGCCGAAGCGGCCGGCTTCGCAGAGCGCGTCCGCGATCTCGGACTTGATGCCGCGGTCCTTGCGCGAGCGCCAGCCGATGTCGAGGCCGGCGAGATCGCCCATCGCGAACGGCCCCATCGGCATGCCGAACTTGGTGACGACAGCGTCGACCTGCTGTGGCAAGGCACCTTCGAACAGCAGCTTTTCCGACTGCTTGCCACGCTGGGCCAGCATGCGGTTGCCGACAAAACCGTCGCAGACGCCGACCACGGCCGGCACCTTCGCGATTTTTCGCGCGATCGTCACGGCAGTCACCAGCGCATCCGGCGCGGTCTTGTCGGCGCGCACGATCTCGCACAGCTTCATGACGTTGGCCGGCGAGAAGAAGTGCATGCCGAGCACGTCCTGCGGACGCTTGGTCGCCTTCGCGATCTCGTCGATGTTGAGGTAGGAGGTGTTGGAGGCGAGCACGGCACCCTGCTTGACGTACTGGTCGAGCTTGCCGAACACTTCCTGCTTCACCGCCATGGTTTCGAACACGGCTTCGATGACGAGGTCGGCGTCGCCGACGTTCTCGATGCCGACCACGCCGTTGATCAGCGCCATGCGCTTGGCGGGCGCATCAGCCGGGATGCCGCCGCGCGCGGCGGTCGCCTCCCAGTTCTTCTGCATGATGCCCATGCCGCGCTTGAGCTGCTCTTCGCCGGTTTCGATCAGCGTGACGGGCACGCCGGCATTGGCAAAGGACATCGCGATGCCGCCGCCCATGGTGCCGGCGCCGAGAATGGCAACACGGTTAACGGGCCGCGCCTTGGTGCCTTCGGGGACGCCCGCGATCTTGTTGGCCTCGCGCTCGGCGAAGAACGCATAGCGCTGCGCCTTGGACTGGTCGCTGGCGACGAGCTTGAGGAAGCCCTCGCGCTCCTTCTTCAGACCCTCGTCGAACGGAAGGTCGATCGCCGCACCGACGGCATCAGCGGCCGCGAACGGCGCCTCCAGGCCGCGCGACTTCTTGGTCATGGCGGCGACCGCATTGGTGAAGATCGAACGGTCGGCCTTCGCAGCGGCGATCTTGGAATCGTCGTCGCGCAGGCGGCGCAGCGGGCGCTTCTCGGCCAGCAATTTGCGCACGAAGGCTTCGCCGCCGGAGGCCGGGCCTTCGATGATTTCCTCGATCAGGCCGTGCTTGAGCGCCTCGGCCGCACCGATCGGGTCACCACCGACGATCATCTTGACCGCGAGTTCGGGACCGACCGCGCGCGGCAGGCGCTGGGTGCCGCCGGCGCCCGGCAGCAGGCCGAGCTTCACCTCGGGCAGTCCGAGCTTTGCCTCCTTGACGGCCACGCGGAAATGACAGGCAAGCGCGACCTCGAGGCCGCCACCGAGCGCGGTGCCGTGGATCGCCGCCACGATCGGCTTCGGCGAATTCTCCATCTCGGCCAGCACTTCGTTGAGGCCGGGCGGCTTCGGCGGCTTGCCGAATTCGGTGATGTCGGCACCCGCAATGAAGGTGCGGCCGGCACAGGTCAGCACGATGCCCTTGATGGCGGGATCGGCGATGGCGGCCTTGATGCACTCCAGGATCCCGCCGCGCACTGCGGCACTCAGCGCATTGACCGGAGGACTATTGACCGTGACGATCCCGACTTCGTCATGACGCTCAAGCTTGACCACTTCGCTCACGGTTTCCCTCCTTGGTGGGATCTACTTTTGTTCGATTTCGCGGTGCGGAATTTAATTCCGCATCTTGACGGCAGGGTTATTTTGAAGCACGTGGCTTGTCAACGACTCCGCGCAAGAGCAGATCAGGGATGAAGCGTACAGGAAAGAAGACTGCGAACGATCGGAATTTCGTCGTGGCGCTTTCCCGCGGACTTGACGTATTGCGCGCATTCCACCCCAGCGACGGACTGCTTGGCAATCAGGAGATTGCCTCCCGCACCAATCTGCCGAAGCCGACCGTTTCGCGGCTGACCTACACGCTGACGAAGCTCGGCTATCTGACGCCGGTTCCCCGTTTCGAGAAATATCAGCTGGCGCCGGCCGCAATGGCGCTCGGTTACGCCGCGCTCGCCAACCTCGGCGTTCGGCATTTGTCCGAGCCGTTTCGCGAGGAAATGATGCGCGCGACGGGAGGCGCCGTTGCGATCGGCGGCCGCGACCGTCACAGCATGATCTATTTCGGGCAGAGCCGCGGCAGCGAGACCGTCGGCGTTCAACTTGACGTCGGCTCGCGCGTGCCGATTGCAACCAGTGCGATGGGCCGCGCCTATTTCTGGGCGCTCGGCGACGACGACCGCGCCGAATTGACGCGTGTCCTGCGCGAACATTACGGCAGTCGCTGGCCGAAGATGCGCGACGGGCTGGAGCGTTCCGGCGAGACGGTTGCGAAGCACGGCTTCGCGATCTCGGTTGGCGACTGGCACGATGACATCGGCGCCGCCGGCGTCGCGCTCAGACTCAACGACGGAACCGGGCCTTACGCATTCAATTGTGGCGCGCCCGCATTCCGCTTCACGGAAGAGCGATTGATCAACGACATTGGACCCCGTCTGCTTGCGATGGTAAGGAACATCGAAGCGGCACTTGGGGGACTGGTGCCGACATCCAAAAAAGACGACAGCAAAAAGCTGAAATCAGGAGGGAAAGTTGCGCGTGTGGCCGAGGGATTCAGATAGCCTTAGTCATCGTCGGGAGCGGTTCGCATCGCCCCTTCGCCCACTGAACGGTGTGGGCGAGACGAGATGACGCAGGCACAGCTCGCGCAGGGGACATCGCCTCTGCTCGCGGTTCGCGACGTCAGCGTCGTGTTCGGCGGCATCGTCGCGCTCAACGGTGTGTCCTTTGACATGCATAAGGGCCAGATCCTCGGGCTGATCGGCCCCAACGGCGCCGGCAAGACCACGCTGTTCAACTGTCTCTCGCGCCTCTACCAGCCGTCATCCGGCGACATCCTGATGGAAGGCGCCAGCATTCTGACGCGTCCGCCGCACCGGATCGCCGAGATCGGCATCGGCCGCACCTTCCAGAACGTGGCGCTGTTTCCGAACCTGTCGGTGATGGACAATGTCCGCGTCGGCACCCATGCCCGCACCTCCTCTGACATCATCAGCGACTCGCTGCGCCTCGCCTGGGTTCGCCGCGGCGAAAGCAGCGTGAACAAGAAGGTGCACGAGATCCTCAGCTATCTCGACCTCGAGAACGTCGCCCACACCACCGTCTCCGGCCTGCCCTTCGGCACGCAGAAGCGCGTCGAATTGGCGCGGGCGCTGGCGGCGGACCCGAAGATCCTGCTGCTCGACGAGCCCGCCGGCGGCCTCAACCACGAAGAGGTCCACGTCCTCGGCGACCTCATCCGCAAAATCCGTGACGAGCGTCAGATGACCGTGCTGCTGGTCGAGCATCACATGGGCCTCGTGATGTCGATCGCCGACCACGTCGTCGCGCTGAACTTCGGCAAGAAGCTCGCGGAAGGCACGCCCGCCCAGGTGCAGGCCGACCCCGACGTCATCAAGGCCTATCTCGGGAGCAAGGACCAATGACGACGCTCCTCAACGTCAAGGACCTGCGCGCCTATTACGGCCAGGTCCAGGCGCTCCATGGTCTCTCTTTCTCGCTCAACGAGGGCTCGCTGACGACGCTGCTGGGCGCCAACGGCGCCGGCAAGACCACCACGCTGCGCGCGATCTGCAACATGGTGCGCTCCACCGGAGGCATCGAGTTCGACGGCAAGCCGCTGAACAACAAATCCACCGAAAGCATCGTGCGCTTCGGCATCGCCCATGTGCCGCAGGGCCGCGGCACCTTCACCACCATGACGGTGGAGGAGAATCTCCAGCTCGGGGCCATCACCCGCAAGGACAATGCCGGCATCATCTCCGACATCGAGCGCATGTACGCTCACTTCCCGGTGTTGAAGCAGCGGCATACCCAGCAGGCCGGCACGCTCTCCGGCGGCGAGCAGCAGATGCTCGCGGTCGCGCGTGCGCTGATGCTGCGGCCGCGCCTGATGCTGCTCGACGAGCCGTCCTTTGGCCTCGCGCCGCTCGTCGTGCGCGACCTGTTCGGCATCCTCGGCAAGATCAACCGCGAGGACAAGGTGTCGATCCTGGTGGTGGAGCAGAACGCCCAGCTCGCGCTCGAACTCGCCGACCAGGCCTATGTGATCGAGACCGGCCGTATCGTGATGTCGGGCAATGCCAAGGACATCGCGAACAACGAAGAAATCCGCAAATCCTATCTGGGTTACTGAGGAGCCGGGACAATGGAACTGTTTACCAACCAGGTCCTGGCCGGGATTGCCACAGGCGCCATCTACGCCTGCATGGCGCTCGCGGTGGTGATGATCTACCAGGCGATCGACCATCTCAACTTCGCGCAGGGCGAGATGGCGATGTTCTCGACCTTCATCTCCTGGCAGCTGATGCAGTGGGGCGTGCCCTATTGGGGCGCCTTCATCATCACGCTGGCGCTCTCCTTCGTCGGCGGCATCGCCATCGAGCGCATCCTGTTCAAGCCGCTTGCGAAGGCACCGGTGCTGACCAACGTCGCGGGCTTCATCGCGTTGTTTGCGATCATCAACTCGTCGGCCGGCCTGATCTGGGACTTCACCATCAAGCAATATCCGACCCCGTTCGGCTCCGCGCCGTTCCTGGGCAGCCAGCTGATCTCGACCCACCAGGCCGGCATGATCGGCGTCACCGTGCTGCTGCTGCTCGGCCTGTATTTCTTCTTCCAGTACACCCGCATCGGCCTTGCGATGCGCGCGGCCGCCTCCGTGCCTGAATCGGCACGCCTGGTCGGCATCAACACGAGCTGGATGATTGCGCTGGGCTGGGGCATGGCGACCGCGATCGGCGCGATCGCCGGCATGCTGATCGCCCCGGTGGTCTTCCTTGAGCCCAACATGATGGGCGGCGTGCTGATCTACGGCTTTGCCGCAGCGGTGCTCGGCGGACTGACCAGCCCGTTCGGCGCCGTGGTCGGCGGCTTCCTGGTCGGCATCTTCGAGAACCTCGCCGGCACCTACATCCCCGGTGTCGGTAACGAACTGAAACTCCCGATCGCGCTCGCGCTGATCATCTCCGTCCTGGTCGTCAAACCCGCTGGTCTGTTCGGCCGGCAAATCGTCAAGCGAGTTTGATCATGAGCGCAGCAGAAGAAGTCGTCGCCGAAGGTAACGAGCCGGTCGAGGCCGTTCCGAAGCGGGCCATGACGCTGGGCACGGGCACCTCCGTGGTGGTCCTGTTGCTTCTCCTCGCCGTTCCCCTGTTCGCGAAGAACTTCGTGATCTTCCAGCTGACCCAGTTGCTGTATCTGGGTCTTGCCGTGCTGGCGCTGAACATCCTGACCGGCGGCAGCGGCCAGTTCTCGCTCGGCCAAAGCGCATTCTACGGCATCGGTGCCTACGTCACCGCTGTCATGATGGAGCAGTTCAATATCCCGTACTTCCTCTGCCTGCCGGTCGCAGGCGTGGTCTGCTTTGGCGCGGGCTTCCTGTTCGGCCAGCCGGCGCTACGGCTCTCCGGCGTCTACCTCGCGCTTGCGACCTTCGCGCTCGCAACCGCGATGCCGCAGCTTCTCAAGCTGAACTTCCTCGAGCCCTGGACCGGCGGCGTGCAGGGCCTCGTCGTCACCAAGCCCGATGCGCCGTTCGGCCTGAAGATGTCGCAGGACATGTGGCTGTATTACTTCACGCTCGTCGTCGTGATCGCGATCTACGTCTTCTCGGTGAACCTGCTGCGCTCCCGCTCGGGCCGCGCCTTCATGGCGATCCGCGACAACGAGATCGCGGCCTCCGCCATGGGCGTCAACGTCGCGCTGTACAAGACGCTCGCTTTCGGCGTCTCCGCCGGCATCACCGGCGTCGCCGGTGGCCTCAGCGCCATCGCGGTGCAGTTCGTCGCCCCCGACAGCTTCACTATCACGCTCGCGATCCAGCTGTTCCTCGGCATGGTCGTCGGCGGCGTCGGCTGGCTGCCCGGCTCGATCGTCGGCGCCGCCTTCATCATCTTCGTACCGAACATTGCCGAGGGCATCTCCAAGGGACTCTCCGGCGCCGTGTTCGGCGTGCTCCTGTTCCTCGTCATCTACCTCGTGCCGCATGGCGCAAGGCAAGTCGCAATCCTGGGCCAGCAACTCGCCGGACGGCTCAGAAGGAACTGACACCTCAACCAAAGAAGGAGACCAAATTGACTTTCGGAAGAACACTACGAACCGCTGCGCTGATAACGGCGGTCGCGACCCTCACCTCCGGCGCTGCACTCGCCCAGAAGAAATACGACACCGGCGCGACCGATACCGAGATCAAGATCGGCAACATCATGCCGTATAGCGGTCCGGCATCGGCCTATGGCGTCATCGGCAAGACCGAAGAAGCCTATTTCAAGATGATCAACGACAAGGGCGGCATCAACGGCCGCAAGATTGTCTACGTGACCTATGATGACGGCTATTCACCGCCGAAGGCGGTCGAGCAGGTCCGCAAGCTGGTCGAGAGCGACGAGGTGCTCGCCGTGTTCAATCCGCTGGGCACGCCCTCGAACACCGCGATCCAGAAATATCTGAACGCCAAGAAGATCCCGCAGCTGTTCGTCGCGACCGGCGCCACCAAGTGGAACGACCCGAAGAACTTCCCCTGGACCATCGGCTGGCAGCCCTCCTACCAGAGCGAAGCGCAGATCTACGCGAAATGGTTGCTCAAGGAGAGGCCCGACGCCAAGGTCGCGATCCTCTATCAGAACGACGATTTCGGCAAAGACTACCTCAAGGGCACCAAGGACGGCTTTGGCGCCAAGGCTTCGTCGACGATCATCATGGAGGAGAGCTATGAGGTCTCCGAGCCGTCGATCGACGGTCACATCGTCAAGATCAAGGCCGCCAATCCCGACGTGCTGCTGATCTACACGACGCCGAAATTCGGCGCCCAGACCATCAAGAAGACCGCCGAGCTCGGCTGGAAGCCGCTGCAGATCATTACCAACGTCTCGGCCTCGGTCGGCAGCGTGATGAAGCCCGCGGGTTTCGAAGCCTCGCAGGACGTGCTGTCGGCGGCCTACGCCAAGGACGGCGCCGATCCGCGCTGGAACGACGATGCCGACATGAAGAAGTGGGTCGAGTTCCTCGACAAGTATATGCCCGGCGCAGACAAGACCGATTCCAGCGTCGTCTACGGCTACGGCGCCGCGCAGACGCTGGTCAAGGCGCTGGAACAATGCGGTGACGATCTCACCCGCGCCAATCTGATGAAGCAGGCGGCCAGCCTGAAGGACTTCGCGCCGGACACGCTTCTGCCCGGCGTCAAGATCAACACCGGTCCGAACGACTTCGCCCCGATCAGCCAGCTGCAGATGCAGAAGTTCAAGGGCGAGAAGTGGGAACCGTTCGGCGATATCATGAACGGCGACATCGCGCCGGAATAGTGCGCTGATCGAATAGATCGAACTAACAAGCCCCCGCGAGCGCTCGCGGGGGCTTTTTGTTGACGTCAGATATCAATCTTGTTCAATGCGGCGCCGATCCAGGTGAGGTAGGAGCAAGATGACTGTCGTTCGATTTCAGGTTGCGGCGCTTTTCGCTGCGTTGTGCACTGCGATGAGCAATCCCGCTCTGGCGCAGAAGGCCTACGACAACGGCGCCTCCGATACCGAGATCAGAATCGGCAACATCATGCCCTATAGCGGCCCTGCCTCCGCCTATGCCGCGATCGGCAAGGCCGAGGAAGCCTATTTCAACAAGATCAACGCCGAGGGCGGCATCAACGGCCGCAAAATCAAGTTCATCTCGTATGACGATGGATATTCGCCGCCGAAGACGGTGGAACAGGCCCGCAAGCTGGTCGAGAGCGACAACGTGCTGCTCATCTTCGGTTCGCTCGGCACCTCCACCAACGGCGCCATCCGCAAATACATGAACGAGCAGAAGGTGCCGCAGATATTCGTGGCAAGCGGCGCGTCCAAGTGGAACGACCCCCAACAATACCCCTGGACCATGGGCTGGCAGCCGAGCTACGCGGGCGAAGCGAAGATCTACGCCAAGTACGTCATGAAGGAGAAACCCGACGCGAAGATCGGCGTGCTCTACCAGAACGACGATTTCGGCAAGGACTATCTGAAGGGACTGAAGGACGGGCTCGGCGACAAGGCTTCGCGGATCGTGCTGGAAGAGCCCTACGACACCTCGGAGCCCGCCGTCGACGAGCACGTCGTGAAGCTGAAGGCCGCGGACGCGGACGTTTTCGTCAGCATCACCACGCCGAAATTCGCGGCGCAGGCGATCAAGAAGGCAGCCGAGATCAACTGGCACCCGATCCACATCATCTCCAACGTCTCGGCTTCCGTCGGCGGCGTCATCGAGCCGGCGGGCCTCGAGATCTCGCAAGGCATTCTGTCGGCGACCTACACCAAGGACGGCTCCGACCCGCAATGGAACGCCGATGACGGCATGAAGAAGTTCTACGACTTCCTCGCGCAGTACGAACCGAAGGCCAACAAGCTCGATGCCGGGGTGGTGTTCGGCTACGCCGCCGCACAGACCATGGTAAAGGTGCTGCAGATGTGCGGCGACAACCTCACCCGTGACAACGTCATGAAGCAGGCCGCGCACCTGAAGGATTTCGCACCCGATACGCTGCTGCCCGGCATCAAGATCAACACCGCACCCGATGATTTCGCGCCCATCGAGCAGCTCCAGATGATGCGGTTCAAGGGCAAGGCCTGGGAAATGTTCGGCGACATCATCTCGAGTGAGCTGAGCCACTAGAGGCAATTTAAAATAGCGATATCTTAACGGGGCAACTCAAGGCAGTTTCGCCGTCTCGCAGTTGCACAGGCTTGCCTGACTACTAAAGGAGCAGCCCCTGCGACGTTGTCGCAGGGGCTTTCTGTTGAAGGCCAAAGGCAAATCGTATTGAATTGCGCTCGCGTCGCCAAAAACAATGAAGCCAAGAAAAGGAGCGCACACACACCAAGAAAATAGGGAGATTGGAATGCCCGCTGTCACCGGCAAGTTTGCGGCCGCGTCACTCGCGCTCGCGCTCATTGCGGCCTCGACCTCCATCGCATCGGCTCAAAAGAAATACGACACCGGCGCGACCGACACCGAGATCAAGGTCGGCAACATCATGCCCTACAGCGGACCGGCTTCCGCCTACGGCATCATCGGGCGGACCGAAGCCGCCTACTTCAAGAAGATCAACGAGGAAGGCGGCATCAACGGCCGCAAGATCAACTTCGTCTCCTACGACGACGCCTATTCGCCGCCGAAGGCCGTGGAGCAGGCCCGCAAGCTGGTCGAGAGCGACGAGGTGCTGTTCATCTTCAACTCGCTCGGCACGCCGTCGAACTCGGCGATCCAGAAATACATGAACTCGAAGAAGGTGCCGCAGATCCTGGTCGCGACCGGCGCCACCAAATGGAACGATCCGAAGGATTTTCCCTGGACGATGGGCTGGCAGCCCTCCTACCAGAGCGAAACGCAGATCTATGCGAAATGGCTGCTCAAGAACAAGCCGGACGCCAAGATCGCCGTGCTGTTCCAGAACGACGACTACGGCAAGGACTATCTCAAGGGTCTGAAGGACGGTCTCGGCGCCAAGGCCGCGTCGATGATCGTCGCCGAGGAAAGCTACGAGACCTCGGAGCCGACCATCGACAGCCATATCATCAAGCTGAAATCGAGTGGCGCCGACGTCTTCATGAACATCACGACGCCGAAATTCGCGGCGCAAGCGATCAAGAAGGTGGCGGAGATCGGCTGGAAGCCGCTGCATTTCCTCAACAACGTCTCGGGCTCGGTCGGAAGCGTGCTCAAGCCCGCGGGCTTCGAGAATGCGCAGGAGATCATCTCCGCCGACTATCTGAAGGACGTGTCGGATCCGCAGTGGAATAACGACCCCGGCATGAAGGACTTCCTCGCCTTCATGACCAAGTACTTCCCCGACGGCGACAAGCTCGACCACGGCACCATCGTCGGCTACGGCGTGGCGCAGACGCTGATCCAGATCCTGAAGCAGTGCGGCGACGATCTCACGCGCGAGAACGTCATGAAGCAGGCGGCGAGCCTGAAGAACTTCCGCACCGAGGTGCTGCTGCCGGGCATCCAGATCAACACGTCCGCGACCGACTTTGCGCCAATCAGCCAGCTCCAGCTCGAGCGGTTCAAGGGCGAGAAGTGGGATCTGTTCGGCGACGTGATCAGCGCCGACGTCGGCGGCTAGCCGCGCCCCGTATAGCGGAAAAAACCCCCTGCGAGATGATCGCGGGGGGTTTTTGCTGCGTGGCGATTATGATCACGCGATTGCACAATCGAATGACGGTAAAGGCTGCTTACCCTTTCGCGCCCGATGCGCTAGGCAGGGGAATGGCGGTGCGCTCGCCGTCGCCCTAGTCTGCTCACGAGTTTGCTGAAGGCCATCGTCATGACCGACCGACGCCCCCTGCTCCGCGCGCTCTACGACGCCGCCGTTGCCGCCGCCCACCCGAACACGATCCTGGCGCCTCATCTGCGCCCCGCGCCCAAGGGCCGCGTGATCTGCCTCGCCGCCGGCAAGGGTGCCGCCGCGATGGCCGCGGCTGCGGAGCGGCATTATCTCGACACCCTCAAGCTCGCGCCGGAACGGCTCGTCGGCATCGCCACCACGCGCCACGGCTATGGGGTGCCGACGCGGCGCATCCGCGTCGTCGAGGCCGGTCATCCCGTGCCTGACGAAGCCGGTCTGAAAGGCGCGGCCGACACGCTGGCGCTCGCGGGCGAGGCCGGGCCAGACGATCTGCTGCTGGTGCTGCTGACCGGCGGCGGCTCGGCGAACTGGATCGCGCCGGTGGACGGCATCAGCTTTGCGCAGAAGCAGGCCGTCAACAAGGCGCTCTTACGCTCGGGCGCGCCGATCGGCGAGATGAACGTCGTGCGCAAGCATCTCTCGCGCATCAAGGGTGGCCGTCTCGCGCGCGCAGGCCAGAACGCAGCCGAGATCGTGACGCTCGCGATATCAGACGTGCCGCACGACGATCCCTCCGCGATCGCCTCGGGCCCGACGGTGCCCGATCCGACCACGCTCGCGGGTGCACGCGCGATCGTCGCGAAGTACAAGCTCGCCATCGACGATGCCGTGCGCAGCGCACTGGACAATCCAGCCAATGAAAGCTGCAAGCCAGGCGATGGCGCCTTTGCCCGCGCACATTTCGAGTTGATCGCGCGGCCCAAGCAATCGCTCGATGCCGCGGTGAAGCTTGCCAAGGAGGCCGGCTACGAGACCATCGATCTCGGCGCCGACCTCGAAGGCGAGGCCCGCGAGGTCGCGGCCGATCACGCAAAGCTCGCGCTTGCTGCCCGCGCGCAAGGCAAGCGCGTCGCCATCCTTTCCGGCGGCGAACTCACGGTGACCGTGCGTGGCAACGGCCGCGGCGGCCCCAACCAGGAATATGCGCTGGCGCTGGCTTCGCTGTTGAAGGACACGCCTGACATCGCTGCTCTCGCTGGCGACACCGACGGCGCCGACGGCGGTGCCGGTCACCCCACCGACCCTGCCGGCGCACTCATCGATGCGGCGACGTTTGCGAAGATGACGTCGCTCGCGCTTCAGCCCCAGGCTTATCTCGACAACAACGACGCGACGGCGTTCTTCGAGGCGACCGGGGATTTGCTCATGCCGGGCCCGACGCTGACGAACGTGAACGACATCAGGGTGATCCTGGTGGATTGAGGCGGCTGCTCCAATGACGGTGTCATTCCCCGCGCAGGCGGGGAATCCAGTATGCAGCGGCCTATCAATCAATCACAACCGTCTCGGAGTACTGGATCGTCCGGTCAAGCCGGACGATGACAGCCGATCCATCAAAACTCGTTCGCGATCTTCGACAACATTTCCAGCAAAGCCTCGCGGTTGGCCTGCCCCAGCACCTCGTTCAACCGCGACTCGTGCTTGGTGGCGACGAGCTTCTTGGCGCGCGTCAGCACGGCCTTTCCCTTGTCGGTCAGCACCAGGATGTGCGAGCGGCGGTCGTTGGTGGAGCGGATCCGGGCGCAGAGGTCGCGGCTTTCGAGATTGTCGAGCATGGCGACGAAGTTCGGCCGGAGGATGCCGAGGGTGGAGGCGATCTCGGTCTGGTTACGGCCGGGGTTCTTCTCGACCAGCAGCAGCACCGAGAACTGCGCCGGCGTCAGCTGGAGTGAGGCCATGCAGCGCAGGAAATTCTCGAACACCTTGAGCTGCGCCCGCTTCAGCACGTAGCCGAGCTGTTCGGAGAGCTCGCCGAGCTGGAGGGCTTCGGGTAGCCCCTCCGGGGCATCCTTGCGGCCCTTGGCCGCGTCGGCCTGCTTTTCAGAGGACTTTTCAGCAGTTTTGGAAACGGTCATCGCCTCGTGCTCGCAATCCCGCTAAATTCGGGACGGGTCGTCCGCCCACCCTTGAAGTTATATTTGATAATTGTTATGGACCATATCAAATATCGTCAGCGTATTTCAATGGCTGTGAGGGACCATCCACCGCAATTGCGGAGACCGGTCCCTGATCTTTGAGGGGGAGCGTCCGGTCTTGAACACCACCATCATGCTGTTCCTGCTGCAGGACGGCATTACCAATGGCGCAATCTATGCGCTGCTCGGCCTGGCTCTGGTGCTGGTGTTCGCCGTCACCCGCGTCATCCTCATCCCCCAGGGCGAATTCGTCACCTATGGCGCGCTGACCTATGCCTCGCTGGCCTCGGGCCAGATGCCGGGCACGGCCAAGCTGGCGCTGGCCATGGGCATCACGGCCTGCGCCTTTGACCTGTTCGCGGCCCGCAACAGGCTGCATGGCCGGTTGATCCTGCGCACCGTCCTCGCCAACGTCGTGCTGCCGGCCATCGTGCTGGCGCTGACGATTTACTTCGCTGCCCAGAAGCCGCCAGTCGCGGTCTGCATCGCGCTGTCGCTGGTGATCGTGGCGATGATCGGCCTCTATCTCTACCGCATCGTGTTCCAGCCGCTGGCGCACACCTCGGTGCTGGTGCTGCTGATCGCCTCGGTCGGCACGCATTTGGCGCTTCAAGGCCTGGGCCTCCTGTTCTTCGGCGCCGAGGGCCAGCGCGGACCCGCTGTGCTCTCCGGCGCCTTCACCGCGGGCTCGCTGCGCTTCACCGGCCAGAGCCTCACGGTCTATGGCATCACCATCGCCTTCATTGTCGGTCTCTGGCTGTTCTTCGGCCTGACGCTCTACGGCAAGGCGCTGCGCGCCACCGCCGTCAACCGGCTCGGCGCGCGGCTCGCCGGCATCCGCACCACATTGTCCGGGCAGATCGCTTTCCTGTTGGCCTCCGTCATCGGTGCGCTGTCGGGCATCATGATCGTGCCGATCACGACCCTCTATTATGACTCGGGCTTCCTGATCGGCCTGAAGGGCTTCGTCGCCGCGATCATCGGCGGCCTCGTCAGCTACCCGCTCACGGCCGTGGCGGCCCTCTTCGTCGGCATCGTCGAGGCGTTCTCGTCCTTCTATGCCTCCAACTACAAGGAGGTGATCGTGTTCATGCTCCTGATCCCCGTACTGCTGCTGCGCTCGCTCGCAGCACCTGCCGTCGAAGAAGAGAAGGACTGAGGCCAAAGATGCAGAGCCGGCTTCCCATTCTCGTCTTCGCGCTTGTCATGGCGGCGATCCCGTTCGTTCCGGGCATGCCGCCGTTCTGGATCGTGTTGCTCGACAATATCGGCCTCGCCGCACTGGTCGCGATGGGCCTCGTGCTGCTCACCGGTGTCGGTGGCCTCACCTCGTTCGGCCAGGCCGCCTTCGTCGGCTTCGGCGCCTACACGACGGCGCTGCTGACGACGGCTTATGGCCTGTCACCCTGGCTGACCTTGCCGCTGTCGCTGCTGGTGAGTGGCCTGCTGGCGGTGCTGCTAGGCCTGGTGACGGTCCGCCTCTCCGGTCACTATCTGCCGCTCGGCACGCTGGCCTGGGGGCTCGGCCTGTTCTACCTGTTCAGCAAGCTGGAATTCCTCGGACGCAACGACGGCATCTCGGCGATCCCGCCGCTGTCGATCGGCTCGTTCAAGATGCTCTCACCCGGCTCGATCTATTTTGCAATCTGGGTCGCGGTGATCCTCTCGGCGCTGCTCACCATGAACCTGCTGGACTCCCGCACCGGGCGCGCCATCCGCGCGCTGCGGCGCGGGCACGTTGCGGCCGAGGCGTTCGGCGTGCACACGCCGCGCGCCAAGCTGCTGGTGTTCATCCACGCCGCCGTGCTCGCCGGCCTCTCCGGCTGGCTCTACGCCCATCTCCAGCGCGCGGTGAACCCGACGCCGTTCGGCGCGCAGGCCGGCATCGAATATCTCTTCATCGCCGTGGTCGGCGGCGCCGGCTATGTCTGGGGCGGCGTGCTGGGCGCGGCGATCGTCGTGATCCTGAAAGAGGTGCTGCAGAGCTATCTGCCGCTGATCCTGCCCGGCTCCGGCCAGGTCGAGACCATCGTGTTCGGCATCATGCTGGTGGCGCTGCTCCAGCTCGCCCCCGGCGGCGTCTGGCCCTGGCTGATGTCATTCCTGCCCGAACGGTCGGGCGGCAAGAAGCCGGACACATCGCTGAAGCTCGAGACGCGCCCGCGTTCGCCCGGCCAGTCCAATATCCTGCTTCACGTCGAAAAGGCGCGAAAGCAATTCGGCGGCGTCGTCGCGGTCAACAACGTCTCCTTCGACGTCCAGGCCCGCGAGATCGTCGCGTTGATCGGACCGAACGGCGCCGGCAAGAGCACCACCTTCAACCTGATCACCGGCGTGTTGTCGGCGACCTCGGGCTCGATCTCGGTGCTCGGCAGCAAGGTCGATCGCGCGCCACCGCAGGAGATCGTCAAGCTCGGCATTTCCCGCACGTTCCAGCACGTCAAACTCGTCCCCGACATGACCGTGCTGGAGAACGTCGCGATCGGCGCGCATCTGCGCGGCCAGTCCGGCCCGCTCGCTTCGATGCTGCGGCTCGACCGCGCCGATGAGGCAAAACTGCTCGCTGAAGCCGCCCGCCAGATCGAGCGCGTCGGCCTTGCCGGCCAGATGCACCACCTCGCAGGCAGCCTCTCGCTCGGTCAGCAACGCATCGTCGAAATCGCCCGCGCGCTGTGCGTCGATCCGATGCTGCTGCTGCTCGACGAGCCAGCCGCAGGCCTGCGCCACATGGAGAAGCAGCAGCTCGCAAAGTTGCTGCGCGATTTGCGCGATGGCGGAATGAGCGTGCTGCTGGTCGAGCACGACATGGGCTTCGTGATGAACCTCGCCGACCGCATCGTGGTGCTGGATTTCGGCACCAAGATCGCGGAGGGAACGCCCGCCACGATCAAGACCAACCCCGAAGTGATCAAGGCCTATCTCGGAGTGGCGGCATGAGCGCGCTGTTGTCCGTCACCGACGCGCATGTCGCCTATGGCAAGGTCGAGGCCGTGCGCTCGGTCGCGCTCGAAGTCGGTGAGAATGAGATCGTCACCATCGTCGGCGCCAACGGCGCCGGCAAGACCACGCTGCTCTCGGCCATCATGGGCATCCTGCCGCTGAAGGGCCGCGTGACCTTTGCAGGGACGGACCTCGCCCGGCTCGACATCGAGGACCGCGTCGCGATGGGGCTCGGCCTCGTGCCGGAGCACCGCGAATTGTTCGTCACCATGAATGTCGAGGACAATCTCGAGCTGGGCGCCTTCCGCATCGAGCGGAGCAAGGCGAAGGCCTCGATCGAGCGGATCTACACGCTGTTTCCGCGCCTCAAGGAGCGCCGCAAGCAACTCGCCGGCACCCTGTCCGGTGGCGAGCAGCAGATGCTGGCGATGGGGCGCGCACTGATGGGCGAGCCCAAGCTGCTGATGCTGGACGAGCCGAGCCTCGGCCTTGCACCGATCATTGTCGCCGACATCTTCCGCATCGTCACCGAGCTGAAGGCCAGCGGCGTCTCGGTTCTGCTGGTCGAGCAGAACGCGCAGGCCGCGCTGAAGATCGCGGACCAGGCCTATGTGATGGAGCTCGGCGAGTTCGTGCTCAGCGGCAAGGCCAGCGACATCGCGGCGAATGAGCGGGTGGCGGCGAGCTATCTCGGCTTCCAGCACGAAGGCGAGAGTGCGGTCTAATTACAAAGGGTTTTCGAGCGAAGTGGATAGCGGTTCGCGTCAAGAAAACGCGTCAAAAATTAGGGACGCGCCGTCCGCACAAGACCCCAGGCGGCGATCGCGGCCATCAGCAGCGAGATCAGCACGTTGTAGCCGGCGAGCGAGAGGCCGAGGAAGCGCCACTGCACCTCGTCGCAGCGCACGACCTTGACGGTGTCGAGCCGCGACAGGAGATCGCCGGCACTGCCGAGATTGACGACCGGCCCGGAGCAATCGGTCGGTCCCTTCCAGAACCCCCATTCGACGCCCGAATGATAGGTGCCAAGGCCGGCATTGGCGAGCGTCGCCAGCGCGAGGATCGCAAGCCCCGCCAGCAATAGCGGCCGTGGTGCCCCGCTCCGCGCCGCAAGCACCATGAGCACACCGAGCGGGATCGCAAGATAATAGGCGTAACGCTGCTCGAGGCAGAGCGGGCAGGGCACGATCCCCAGGACGAGCTGGAAGAACCAGGCGCCCGCGATCGTCGCCGCCGCGATCAGGGTGACGGCCAGCGAGGCCGTCAGCGCGGGATTGCCGGCAGCGGGGCGAAACGCAGGTATTGCGGCACTCTGGGTCGTCACGGCGGCCTCTTCGGATAGGTCGTGGCTTTAAGGCTGTAGTCCCCGCCCAGCCCCCTGTCGAGAACGCCGGGGATCACTTTGGCGCGGGTTGACCCCGCCTTTCCCATGGCTATAGTCCGCCGGCTTCGCGACGCCCTCACTTCGGCCGACCGAGGGCCCCTGTGGCGGAACTGGTAGACGCGCTCGACTCAAAATCGAGTTCCGCAAGGAGTGCTGGTTCGATTCCGGCCAGGGGCACCAACTAGGCTGTTCGGGCCCGTTCCAAAGTGTCCGCAACCGTCCGCGCAGCGCTCGGAAACCCTTGAAAAATAGGCCCTTCCGCGTACATCGGTGTTCGTCACCGTTTGTTCCCATCCGATCCCAGCCGCCCGATTTGTCGGTATTTTTGTCGGTATCTAGAGAACAAACGTTCACGGCGACTTTCGCTTGTCCGAACGAAGGGATTTTGAGCAGATGGCCGGCAAGAATGATGGCGTGTGCGCCAACCCCAAGCAGATAAAGACAGACGTCGACTGCCGAGCCGCGCGACCGAAATTCGACAACGGCACGTGGAGCCCCGCCAAGATCTCCGACGTCACCGGCGGCGGTCTCTATCTCTTCGTGACGCCCGACCAGAGCAGGCCCGGCAACGCTGCCTCCAAGCTCTGGCGGATGGACTACCGTTTCCACACCCGTCGGAAAACCTACTCCATCGGCCCTTACGGCAACGGCAAGGATGGCACGTTCTCGCTCGCCGACGCGCGGCGAGAGCGTAACAAGGCCAAAGACCTGCTCAAGGAAGGCAAAGACCCGAGCACCGAAAAGCAGCTCGACAAGCACAGGCAGACGGCCGCCCGCTCTTTCGGGCAATGGGCAGACGAGTGGCTCGCGAAGAAGAAAATCGAAAAAGTCAAACGCGGCAGGATCGTCGCGGTGCGCGACCCCAAGACCATCGAGGTGCTTGAGCTGCGTGTCGGCTACGTCAAAGCTCGCTTCGGCAAGTTAACTAGGCAGGACATCAAGCGTCCGGACGTTCTCGCGTTCATGCGTTCATACGAAACCGAGGGAAAGCTGGAAACGCGCGACCGCGTGCGCAGCATCGGTGAGCAAATCTGCGACTATGCCGATGTCGAAGGCGACGGCTACAATCCATTCCGCAACCTGAAGGGGCAGATGATCGCCAATATTTCGACGCCACGTCCCGGCGTCACCGAACCACGCGACGTGACGCGCGTTTTCAAGCTCATCAGCGCGCCGTGGACGAGAGCGAGGTTTGGTGACGTTGTCGGCCTTGCCTTGCGCTTCGATGCGCTGACCATTCCCCGCCCCGGCATGGTCAATGAAATGGAGTGGAGCGAGGTCGATTGGGATGCCAAACGCTGGACCGTTCCAGCCACCAAAATGAAGACGGGCTGGGACCATGTTGTGCCTCTGTCACGGCAGGCACTCGCGATCCTGCGCAGCGTTCAAAAGCTGACTGGCCATCGCCGGTATGCGTTTTCCTGCTCGAAGGACGGACCGCTATCAAACAACACGCTCAACAAGCGCTTGCGGCTGCTTGGCATTGACACCAAGACTGATCATTGCGCCCACGGATTCCGGACCACGTTCTCGACCCTGTCTCACCACGAAGAGATTAAGGACGCCAAGGCATGGGACGGCGATGTCGTTGAGCTGCAGCTCGCGCATCTCGATAACTCTACGGTGGAAGGTCTGTACAAGAAGCACGGACCGCTCGCGCTGATCGGCTCGCGCACGATGCTGATGCAGCATTGGGCTGATCGGATCGACCACTGGCTCGATCCCAAGAAGGTGATGCCGATCAAGGGAGGAGCGAAGGCGTGAGTCTGCCCGTCATCAGGCTGGTTAATATCGATCGCCTCGATCGAGTTTCGCCGCGCTAAGTCCCTTCAAATCCTGGACCTGCAACCATCTCAAATTGCTATTTGAGGCGGTAGCCTAGCAACGTTCAATCAAGACCTCTGCGCCCCGAACGCAGTGAACATGCTCTAAGTTGTTGATTTTTCTCTGCGTGACGAACGTTTCTGTCCCGTTTTGTTCACGGTCGTTTCACCCAATTCGTTGCGATTTCGTTGCGGTGTTCTCGGACAGAACGGCGGAAGCTCTGCCCCAGGTTTGAACCAGCGGCGAGATCTCGCACGGTGGCGGTCACAGGTCCTTTTCGGCGAGCTCGCGAAACTCGTCGGGAACGGAACGAGAGATACCCAGCGCGACCGAGCCGTATCCAATCGCATCCCACCCGAAACGATCGCGGATCTTGTCGACGGCACGGTCAGCCGCCCATCGTGCCATGCCAATTTTGCTGCCGGGGCGGCGGCGGTCATCGTGAAGTCCGAGCGGAAGTTCGAGCTCCAGATCCCAGCGCTCTTCGAGATGCGACACAGAGATCGCCAGGAGCGAGATGACCTTCTCATCATGGTGTTCCGCAAGGACCGCCCGCACGAGATCCTCGGCAATCTCGGCGAGGATCACGGTCGCGGAAATTGGTGCGTCGAGCGTTACTGACCGAGTAGCCGAATTCAGATTGCCGAAGCGAACGCGGACCGTCACGGTTCGGCCAGGCCTGGATTTGGCGCGGAGCCGAGTGCCGATTCGGTCGGCAAGGTGAAGCAGAGTTGGTCGAAAAACGTGCTCTTCGGCAGGTTTCCTGCCAATGGCCGATTGTGCTCCTGCCGATCGGGCCCGGCGGTGAGCCTTGATTGCCCGTGGATCGCGATTCCACGCCAGTGCAGTAAGCTTCTCTCCGGCCGCGGGACCGAGCAACCGCTCGAGCGACCATCCCGGTGTCTTTGCCAGCTCGCCGATCGTCAGCACGCCCATTTCGGCGAGCCGCGCCTTCGTGATCGGGCCCACTCCCCACATCAGCTCGACGGGCAAGCGGTGAAGGAATTCGAGCTCTGTGTCGGGATCGACGACCACCAGCCCGTCGGGCTTGGCCACTTGCGAGGCAATCTTTGCCAGATGCTTGGTGCGCGCCACACCGACTGAGATTGGAAGGCCAAGCTCTGCCCGTACGCGCTGGCGGATCGTTCTCGCAATCTCGGCAGGCGGACCGAACAGATGGGTGCAGCCTGCGACGTCGGCAAACGCCTCGTCGATGGAGATCCGTTCCACAAGCGGCGTGAAATCGCCGATCACCTCGATGGCGGCGTCGCCCAACCGTTGGTATTCCCTAAAATGCCCGCTGACAAAAGTGATTTGCGGACAGAGCTCGCGCGCCTGCCGTCCCGGCATGCCCCCGCGCACTCCGAAGGCCCGGGCCTCGTAAGAAGCTGCAAGCACAACCCCACCGCCGACGGCGATTGGTTTGCCGCGCAACGAAGGATCAAGCAGTTGCTCTACCGAGGCATAGAAGGCATCCAAGTCCGCGTGCAGGATGGTGGCTGTCGTTGCCATCCCGATCCGTTCGTTCGCCCGTGACGTTTCGAGGACGTTGCAGCAGAAAGAACATAGTGAGAACATTGGTGGCAGGTGTCAAGCCACAGAGCTCGCTCGAAGCAACGAACGGCGTTTAGTCCAAGTCGTCAAACCTATTCTGCGGGAAGAGTGGACGGGAGCCTCTTCGTCGCCAGAGAAGGTCGGCCAACACGTCGATCATACTGCTCTGCCAAGTCCAGCAGCCTCCTCCTGATGAAGGGGTCCGCTTTGTCCGCAAGATCGCGAACGATCTGGGCCCTATCTCGCAAAAACTGTTCGTCCACGGAAACACCAATCACCGAGATCTCAATATGCTGCGCATTTTATCGTTTGTTATTGGATTGCGCTACGGAGTTGGCAACGCGAGTATTACGTTGTCAATCAGCCGGGTCGAGCCGACGTAGGCTGCGGCACAGAGCGCCGCGGGGCGCCGCAACGGACTGTTGACGGCCTTGAGCGTATCACCGTCGACCAGTTCAAGATACTGCAGTCGGTCAACTGTCTCTAAATGCTCCTTGGCGATCGCAACCAACCTTTCCACGTTGCGCTCTCCCGAGCGACACTCATTGGCCGCGGCCAACAGTCCACGATTAATGGCAAGCGCCCGCCGCCGTTCTTCCTCGCTGAGATACCGGTTGCGACTGCTCATCGCGAGCCCATCGGATTCCCGAACGGTTGGCACGGTGACGATCTCAATCGGAAAATTAAGATCAATCGCCATGCGACGCACGACCGCGCATTGCTGAAAATCCTTCTGTCCAAAAAATACGACGTCCGGCTGCACCATGTTGAACAGCTTGCAAACAACAGTCGCAACACCACGAAAATGCCCAGGCCTGAAGGCTCCGCACAGTGGTTTCGCGAGTTCTCCCGGTTCAACAAGGGTCTCAAATCGGGTCGGATAGACTTCTTGTGCATCCGGCGCAAAGAGGATCGCAACACCGGCATCGCGGCACAGTTTCTCATCGCGCTGGAAGGCGCGCGGGTAGGTGCTGAGATCCTCGTTTGGTCCGAACTGAGTGGGGTTGACGAAGATGCTCACAACGGTGACGTCGCATTGCGCCCGGCTCGCCGCGACCAGCGCTAGGTGGCCGTCGTGGAGATAGCCCATTGTCGGCACGAATCCGACCCGTTTATCGGCGTGACGCACTTTTGCGAGAGCGCGGCGAAGCTCAGCGACCGTCGTTGTGGTTTGCATGTCGAGCTTACATCAGGTTGGGTTGGAAGGGGCCCAGTTTGCGATTGCGTCGCTGAGGCCTTCGGGAAGACGATAGGATTCTTGGGGTCCCGGGAATGCACCACTGCGGACATCCGCCGCCCATTGCGAAAGCGCATCATGCAACAACCGGAAACCTTCCGCATAGACGCGAACGAATTTTGGACGATGGATCTCGGTCAGGCCCAGCACATCGTGAAACACGAGCACCTGGCCTGAACAGCCCGGACCGGCGCCGATTCCAATCGTCGGTATAGCCAAGGAGTCGGTTGCTTGAGCAGCAAGCTCGGCCGGAATGCCTTCCAACACCAAAGCGAAACAGCCGGCTTCCTGCAGACGGCGAGCGTCATCGAGCAACCGCAGCGCCTCATCCGCTTTCCGACCCTGCACCTTGAAACCGCCCATGACATTGACGCTCTGGGGGGTAAGACCCAGGTGGCCCATCACAGGAATCTCGCAATCGACTAGGGCACGTACCATCTCGATACGTTTGCCGCCGCCCTCGAGCTTCACCGCGGCTGCGCCTCGCTGCAGGAATCCGCCGGCATTGCGTATGGTTTCCTCGATACTGAGATGAAAGCTGAGAAACGGCATATCGGCGACGAGCAAAGCACGTGGCTTGGTGCGCGCAACGGCCTCCAGGTGATGGTTCATCATCGCCACGCTGACCGGCAGCGTATTTTCAAACCCGAGGCAAACATTGCCGACACTGTCACCGACGAGGATGATATCGACGGCGGGGTCCGCAATTCGGGCTACAACCGCGTCGTACGCGGTGGTCATGACGAGACGCCGCCTCTCCTCCTTCCACCGCTGCAGTATAGGAATCGTCACACGCTCAATCGCCGGTTCCGAAACGTGACTCATTTTTTGATTCCGATCCGTCGACGTCCTCAATTCGATACTGCGGTGCAAAGTGGCAAGGTTTTGACGTCGCCGGTCTCGCCGATTATTTCGAAGCCATAGCGGCCCGCGGCGTCCGAAGTGACCGAATATGTCAACCGATCGGCAATCTCGTTGCTGCGATCGAAAGTGAGAATCTTCGGCCTCAATTCGACAATTCGCTGCTCGTCCAAGTATGACGAACTGCAAATAATGAGCTGGTCACCTACCTGGCAGGTACGCGCGGCTGCGCCGTTGAGGACACAGCAACGCGAACCGCGCGCTCCGAAAATGACATAGGTCGAAATACGTGCTCCGGAGTTCTTGTTCCAAATCTCCACGAACTCCATCGGCAGAACGCCCGCCTCGTGACAATGATCCGGATCTAGAGTGATTGAACCATGATAGTGAAGATTGGCTTCCGTAACGTGGATGCCATGCAGCTTGGCAGCGAGTACTTTTCTCATTCGAACTACCGTTGAGCTTGGGGGCACCCAGTGCTTCCTAGTGAGCGTGCAAGAAAACTGTCAACAGGAGGAGGAAAAAAGAAATCGACGTCTCGAAAATGGTCAACTGACGCATAAAGAATCCTATTGGTTGCGCGATCACCAAACAAAGACTTCCGCGGCCGCGTATTGGGCCGCGCGGGAAATGCCGAGCACTGCGCAATTTCCTCGTAACGCTTCCGCATTTCCGGCTGGACGAGCGGAGCTTGACCAAAGTCGGCGTCGAGACCCAAGTTCGAGCCGTTGAAGGGTTTCGGGCTCTTGGGAGACCTTCCGCCGCGCTTGGTGCCGTGTAGCCGGACGAACTGCCCTGCAGCCGGCCGACCAGACAATGCTTTGGCAGGCACCGTCGTTGGACCTTTCGTCGAGCGAGGATCTCGGGACTTAATGTTTCGAGGCACGGGCCGAGAGAGATGCCACAGCGCTTTCCAAACGCGCTCCGAACTTAGGCCAGACCAGAACCGTATATTTAATGAACTCAGCGCTTTCGGTTCCGGCGGGACGGACCGGACGTCTGATGGCGGAATCAAAATCCGTTTGATCATTGAATGATTTCAAAGGGTGTTTGAAAAAAAGACTGAATTTCGCCGCCAGTAATATCGCTTAGCATGGATTTCCAAACGAGTAAGCACCGCTCAGCCAGGAACAGAGTGGGCGACTCCTATCCTTATTTACGGCCAACTCCCGCTGCGCTGGTTTCGAAGCGTGCTGATCAATTCCCGAGCGGGTTGAGCATCAGCTCTGGCTAAGTCGTTCAGACGAGCGAGCTGACAAGCCTCGAAGCGAGAAATCACAGCATTCGCGAGCAATGCGCGCAATCCGTCCGGCCAGTGGATCGAAGGCGTCCACACGCGTCACGGCATAATACCTGATCTGCGGGATGGCTGGCGACGTCTTGATCGTGCGAAGCAGACCGATCTTGATCTCGTGCCGGAAATACTGCTCCGTCAGAAACGTGATGCCCAGTCCGGCCACGGCCAATGCCGAGAGAACGCTGAGACTGTTGCATTTGACGACGCGATTGAGCTTGATGCCGCTCGCGCCCAACCAGTCCAGCACGAGCTTCTGCAATCCTGATCCTTCCCCCTGAGTGAGGATCGGATATCGTGCGATCTCATCTAGCGTGGCCTCGTTGGCCTTGGGGCCGATGCCGGGCGCCGACATCCATTGTAGGGTGACGCTGTCGAGCGGCAGGACATTGAGGTCGGCATTGGCTGGTGGATCGAGACCAATGACGAGATCCAGGCGACGATCAGCGAGCTTGTCGAGTAGCACGACGCTGGATTCGACTTCCGGCTCCGGGATGACCGCGGGATAAGCTTCTTTCATCGCGACGATCAGTTTTGGGAGCCATGTCAACGCCACGAGCTCGGTGACGCCGAAGCGGAATGCACCACTGAACGCCAGCGGCCCTGCTGCGACCTGGCGCATTCGCCCCTCAAGCTGCAGGAGCTGAGAGGCGAGCTCGATCAGGTTTTCGCCGCTACGCGTCAGGCTCATCGTTCGGCTGTTGCGATCGAACAGCGCGCTCCCCACAGCGGCTTCCAGTTCGGCGAGACGTTTGGAGACGGTCGATTGCGCCAGGTTCAGCCGCTCGGCGGCATCGACGACACCGCCCAATTCGGCAATCCAGTAGAACGCCTCAACCTGTTTCAGCGTCAGGCTCATCCCAGCCACACTCAAAGGATCGAAAAAAGCGATTTGATGTGTACAAAAATATTCACTTTTATTCAAGTCCCGCACGGGGCAGGCTTCCACCAACAACTGCGCTTCAGCAGACAACCAATCGGTATTGCCCATGCTCCTGCCCGGTCATCGACAGCTCCCCTCGCCACCCTCGGTCCCACCTGCCATCATCGACGACTTTGCCGCCGCGCAGGTTGCGATTGTCTCTGATAACATGAACCGGCTACACGGCACGCGCGCGCTCCGGCCGTTTCATGGCACTGCGCGCCTGATCGGCACTGCGGTCACCGTCAAGACCCGCGCCGGCGACAATTTCATGCTGCACAAGGCCTATGAGCTGCTCCGGCCGGGCGACGTGCTCGTGGTCGACGGCGCCGGCGATCTCGGCCAGGCGCTGGTCGGCGAGATCATGATGACGCGCGCCAAGGCGATGGGCGTCGCCGGCTTCGTCATCGACGGCGCCGTCCGCGACGTCGCGGCGTTCGCCGAGGCTGGCTTTCCATGCTTTGCGCGCGGTATCACACATCGCGGTCCCTACAAGTCGGGTCCCGGCGAGATCAATGTGCCGGTCTCCATCGACGGCATGGTGGTGATGCCAGGCGACGTCATTCTCGGCGACGAGGACGGCGTCGTGGCCTTCGACCGTTCCGTTGCCGTGGAGTTGCTCGAGCGGGTCAGACAGCAGGAGGTGCGCGAAGCTGGCGCACTTGCGGCCATTCGCGAAGGTCGTTTCGACAACTCCTACATCGGCACCCAAGGGATAGCATCATGAGCCGCGCTGGTGCCATCGCCCTCGCCCCAAGGGTCCAACGGATCAAGCCGTCGCCGAGCATGGTCGCGCGGGATCGGGTCCGCCAGCTCCAGGCCGAAGGACGTGACGTCATCGATCTCACGGCCGGCGAGCCTGATCTGGATACGCCCAAACATATCCGCGCAGCGGCTGCCGCCGCGCTCGAAGCGGGAGAGACTCGCTACACGCCGGTGAACGGAACGCCGGCACTGCGCAAGGCGATCATCGATAAGTTCGCTCGCGAGAACGGCGTTCGTTACGCCATGAACGAGATCTCGGTCGGTGGCGGCGCCAAGCAGGTCATCTACAACGCGCTCGCCGCCACGCTCGGAGCCGGCGATGAGGTCATCATCCCCGCGCCCTATTGGGTCTCGTACCCCGACATGGTCGAAGCCTGCGACGGCACACCTGTGATCGTAAGCTGCGGCGAGAACTCGGGATTCAAGCTGTCGGCTGAGGCTTTGGAGCAAGCGATCACGCCGAAAACGCGCTGGCTCATCCTGAACTCACCGTGCAATCCCACGGGCGCGTTCTATTCCGCCGCGGAGATAGCTGCGCTGGCCGAAGTGCTGCTGCGCCATCCCAATATGGCCGTCATGACCGACGACATCTACGAGCACATCCGCTTCGACGGCGGAGCCACACCATGCATCGTTGCGGTAGAGCCGCGGCTGAAGGAGCGCACTTTGCTGGTCAACGGCGTTTCCAAGACTTACGCCATGACCGGCTTCCGCCTTGGTTACGGCGCGGGGCCCGCACAGCTCACCGCAGCCATGAACACAATCCAGTCGCAGTCGACGTCCTGCACCTCCTCTATCAGCCAGGCGGCGGCGACCGCCGCGCTCGAAGGCGATCAGGAATTCGTCACGGAGGCCTGCGAAATGTATCGCCGCCGCCGCGACCGAGCAGTCGCGATGCTGAACGACGTCCCCGGGCTCTCGTGCCTTGCGCCCGACGGCGCCTTCTATGTGTTTCCGTCTTGCGCGGGCCTGATCGGGAAGACCACGCCCGACGGCAAGGTCTTGAAGACAGATCTGGACGTCGTCATGCACTTCCTCGATGCCGCCGGCGTCGCAGTGATCGACGGAACAGCCTACGGCATGCCCTACTATCTGCGCATGTCAATCGCGACGTCGTTGCCGAAGATCGAGGAAGCCTGCAAACGTCTCGCACAAACCTGTGCGGCCTTGCGCTAATGAGAGAAGAATGGAGGGAAGAGCCATGAGAATATTCCAGGTCGCCACCGCCGGCCTCCTGCTCCTCATTGGGGTTGCCGGCGTCGCAAAGGCCGACGAGCTCGTCGACGTGAAGGCCCGTGGCAAGCTTGTCTGCGGCACGCTCGGCACGGCCGAACCATTCAGCTTCCAAGACCCGAAGACACGGGAGATCATCGGATACGACGTCGACATGTGCCGCAAGGTCGCCGAATCTCTCGGTGTCGCCCTAGAACTGAAGCCAATGGCCGTTGAAGCCCGCATCCCCGAGTTGACGCAAGGCCGCGTCGACATTCTCGCCGCCAATCTCGGCTGGACGAAGGAGCGGGCGCAGCAGATCGACTACAGCTATTCGTACTTTGTCAGCCAGCAGAAGGTTCTCGTGGCCACCGATTCCGGTGTTGCCGCTCTCGACCAACTGTCTGGCAAAAGGGTCAGCGCGCTCAAGGGATCGTCTTCAGAACAAGGCGTCCGGCGCGTCATCCCGACGGCGGAGATTGTGACCTTTCAGGATCCGGCCTCGGCTTTCCTTGCCGTCGTTCAGGGAAAGGTCGACGGCCTCTGCGCATCCGAGCTCATCCTGGTGAAGCTCCGCAAACAGGCGCCGGCGTCCTCGCCGATGTCGATCGTCGAGAAGTCGGTCTTTGTCGAACCGTGGGGACTTGGCATCCGAAAGGGTGAGGTCGCCTTCAAGGACCAGGTCAACAAGGTGCTGATCGAGCTGGATAGATCGGGAGAAGCCGGCAAGATTTTTGCAAAATGGTTCGGCGCCGATACCGCGTATGGCATGAAGCTCGATTTCAAGATCGAGGAGATCAAGGGCTGAGCCCTCGCCGCCCGTGAAACCGCATTTCGGGAGCGCATGACTTAACGATGGGCTATGTCTTCGATCCAGCCGCAGTCCTGACCGGCCAATATCTGGAATGGTTCATCTGGGGATTGGCGACGACGATCGCGCTGACCCTGGCGGCCTGGTTGCTCGGAATGACGATCGGGATTGTCCTGACGCTGGTCCGTATGCTCCCGTTCAGGCCGCTCGAATGGCTGGTCGCAGGGTACGTCGAATATCATCGCAACGTTCCGTTGCTGGTTCAGATCCTGGTTTGGTATTTCGGCGTCCCGGAGATTCTGCCGCGCGCCATCCGCGTGTGGATCAACAGCCACCACGGCGAATTTCTCCTCGCAGTAATTGCGCTGGGCCTCGCCAGTGCGGCCTACATCACCGAGGATTTGCGCAGCGGAATTCGTTCAATTCCGAAGACGCAATACGAGGCTGCGCGCTCGATCGGATTCAACTATCTCCAGGCGATGAGCTACGTGATCCTGCCACAGGCCCTGCGCATCGTAATTCCGCCGCTGATCAACCAGACCCTGCTCCTGTTCAAGAACACGAGCCTTGCCATGGCGATCGGCGTCGGTGAGCTGACTTATCGCACGCGTGAGGTCGACAGCTACACGTTCAAGACATTCGAAGCATTTGCAGTTGCGACGATCATCTATCTCACGATCTCTTTCGCCATCATGGCAATAGGCGCCTTTGCCGATCGGCGGCTAAAACTCGAGTTGCGTTGATGTTGCAGATCCTCAAAGACAACTGGCTGCTGTTCTTGATTGGACAATATCCGCACGGTCCCGTCGGCGGCTTAGCCATGACGGTGTTCCTCGCGGTGCTCGGCCTCTCCCTCAGCTTTCCCGTGGCGATTGGGCTCGCGCTGGCACGTCTCAGTCCGTATCGTTGGCTTCGTGCACCTGCGACCGCCGTGGTCTATGTCGTGCGCGGGTTACCGCTGATTATGTTCATTTTCTGGACCTACTTCGCGCTGCCGCTTCTGATCGGACACGCGGTGGGAGGCGTCGAAACGCTTCTCTTCGCACTCGTCGTCTACGAGGCGAGCTATCTTTCGGAAATCATCCGGGCCGGAATCGAAGGCCTGCCGAAAGGCCAGACCGAAGCAGCAAAGGCCCTTGGGCTCGGCTACATTCCGACCACCTTCAATGTCATCCTACCGCAGGTGCTGCACAACATGCTGCCGAGCCTGGTCAGCCAGTTCGTCTCCACCATCAAGGAGACCTCCCTAGGCTATGTCATCAGCGCCAACGAGGTGACCTTTGCGGCAAGCCAGGTGAATAACCAGCTCATGACGCAACCATTCGAAGTGTACGGCTTGTTGGCGCTGACCTATTTCACGCTTTGCTTCACCCTGACATCGGCTGCGCGTTGGCTGGAACGACGGCTGACGGCTGAACGCGGTGGGCTCGGCGTTCAGCTGGCGTGAGGACAGCTATGATTCGCTTCGAGACCGTCGAAAAATGGTATGGCCAGCATCAGGTGCTTGCCGGCGTGACCGGCGAGGTAAAGCGCGGCGAGGTCGTCACATTGATCGGCTCATCGGGCTCTGGCAAATCCACGCTCATTCGCACCGTAACGCGCCTGGAAAACGTTCAAGGCGGAAAAGTACTTTTCGAAGGCGTAGATGTCGCGGGGCGCAGCGTAGACATCAACCGTTTGCGGCAGCGCATCGGGTTCGTGTTCCAGGCATTCAACCTGTTTCCACATCTGACTGCTGCCGGCAACATCACGCTGGGGCTCGAGCGTCTCCGGAAGATGCGCAAGGCTGCGGCCAGAGAGCGCGCGATGACCGAGCTCCACCGCGTCGGGTTAGCCGACAAGGCCGACATGCTGCCTTCCCGCCTGTCCGGCGGACAGAGGCAACGCGTTGCGATTGCGCGCGCTTTGGCGATGGATCCCGACGTCATGCTGTTCGACGAGCCGACCAGCGCGCTCGATCCGGAAATGGTCGGAGAAGTGCTGCGGGTGATGAAGACACTGGCGCAGAATGGCATGACCATGGTGGTAGTCACCCACGAGATCGGCTTTGCCCGAGAGGTTGCGGACACTGTCTGGTTTCTGGATAAGGGCCAAATCGTCGAAAGCGGCCCTCCGGCCGGGGTCCTCGATAATGCCGGTGACGGGCGGTTGCGTTCATTCTTATCAAGGACGTGTTAAGCGCTCCGCAATGGGCAGCTTGGCTCTTTCGTCGCGCGCGCTTTTTCTTTCCTTTCGAGCGCAGCTTAACGAGATCGATCTTTTCCAGGCCAGCAGCGCCGCGCGCGCTGCGTGTCGAAAAGTCTGACCTTGCAGAAGTCCGTCCTCGAGAGGGACGTCGGGCGGGGCGATCCTCGGCCTTCGGTGGATCGTTTCTCCGGAGGTCGATGCCTGCCTGATGACACAACCTGCCGCGGTGGATCGTTCATCGCAATGAGCATGCGATCCACAAGCCGTCATCCTCTACGCGCCTACCTCCGTAACGCCTATCGATTTCGGCTGATGCGGGCGTTCCACAATTGGCAAGCGCGTGCGGTACTCGGCGCCGCCAGTAATACACGGCGCGCTCTGGCGACGGCTGTGGACAGCCATTTTGAAATGCGCCCTGTGCAGCAGCAGTGTGTCGCAGAGCTGTGCAGCAGCTCCCAGCCTGGCCGGTTTCGTGAGAAATTTCAGGCGAGCGGGCAATCTGGCTGGGGCGGGAGGGATCGAACCTCCGAATGGCGGAATCAAAATCAGTTTGAGGGCCGACGTCAAAAAGGATTATGCAGCCGATATAGCGTCGGCAGGAAGCCGGCCAGAATGCTCATCTCCTCTGAGCAGTGTTGGTGCAAACCCTGAACACGCTCGTCCGGAACCAGCGCCAGCATTTCCTGCGGGGTGATCTTGGGAGGCGCCGGATCGAGTTCACCGAGCCAGAAACGTGAACGCATCACGCATCCTTCCGGCGTGTCGTAGACAAGGTGAAGGGTGTGACCGACCCAGATGTCGCGATCGGCCGGCCCTGTGCGGGCGTAAATCGCGGCATTCACTCCTGCTTCCGCGAACCTCGAGGTATCGAGGATGTCAGAGGGATCGCGGAAATTGATCTTCAACTTGAACAGCGTGGGGCCACCGCCGAAGTATTCATGCGCGATATGGGTACCGCCGATATAGCGGCCGGTGCCACGTTCACCGATCCAGTCGCTGAAAACATGGTCGCGCGGGTGCCACCACAGATAATGTTCCGTGGTGTGCACGTAACCAAACCACCATTCCACCATGGCCGCCTTGCAGCCGATCATGGGCGTACGTCCTGCGACGTGAGCACGGCCGTCGGGATGTCGAATCCAGCCGCTCTCGAACGGCGAGATTGGTGCCTCGAGGAGGCAGTTGGCGTCAGCAAGTCGCATGGGCAAGTCCTTTGGATGGAGCGGCATCCTCGGCGGCGCCGATATAGATGTGTCGCAGGCGGGGATCGGCAAATATCTGCTTTGGCGTCCCCGACAAGGCGATGCGTCCGTGCTCGAGCACATAGACGTGGTCGACGAGCGCGAGTGCGCGGTCGACGTCCTGCTCGATCACTATCATGGTCATGCGTTCCTCCTTCAGCAACGCAAGCGCCTCGTAGAGCTTGTCCATCACGATGGGCGCGAGACCAAGGCTGATCTCGTCGAAAATGACGAGCTTCGGCCGCGCCATCAGCGCACGCCCGATCGCAAGCATTTGCTGCTGCCCCCCGGACATCGCCGTTCCGCCTTGGCTCCTGCGGTCGGCCAGGATGGGAAAGAGATCGTAGACCGCCTCCAGCCGCGCGCGGACGGCAACCGCATCAGCGTTGCGCGCGGCAATTCGCAGGTTTTCCTCGACCGACAGCGTCGGGAAGATGCGTCGCCCTTCCATGCAGTGCGCGACGCCGAGCTTGGCGATCTGATGGGGCGCGCGGCCCGATACGTCCTGTCCACCGATCAGGAGTGTGCCGGCGCTGGGTGAGATAGCACCCGTGATGGCCCGCGCCAACGTAGTCTTGCCCGCGCCGTTGGCACCGAGGATCGCGATCGCCTGTCCGGTCTCGACGGTCAGGTCGATGCCTTGCAGCACACGCGCCTGGCCGTAGCCGGCGCGAATGCCGGCCAACTGCAGCAGCGCGACGCCGCCGGCAGAGGCTACTACTGGTGCGGTCAACGACGCCAGGACGCTGGCTTCCGCTTCGGGAGCGCCGACATGCACTGTACTGATGGCATCCTGTGCCGTATCTGCCACGATCGTCTGGCGATCCCCTCCAGTTCCCAGGTACACCGCCGCGACCTGATCGCTGCTGAGTATCGCCGCTGTGGGCCCTTCGATCAGCGGCTTGCCGAAATTGAGCACCATGCAGCGGGCGCAACATTCGCGCACGACGCGAAGCACATGCTCGACGATCAGGATCGCCGTATTGGAGTCTAGCAGCGAATGGATCAGCGCGATCAACTCGGTGATTTCGCTATCAACCAGGCCAGCACCAACCTCGTCAAGCAGGACGACACGCGGCTTCAGGGCAAGTGCACGCGCCACCTCGAGCCGCTTGCGGCGAAGCAGCGGGAGCGCCCTCGCCTGCAGCGAGGCGACGTCGGCGAGACCGGTGCGGGCCAACAGCGCTTCTCGCTCTTCGCGAGCGACCGAGGCGGGCACGAAAGGGGCGAGCGAATATTGCGCGACCTCGAGATTCTCCGCGACCGACATGTCGAGAAACGGACGCGGGATTTGATAGGTGCGGCCGATACCGGCGCGCGCGCGTTCGGATGCGGGAAGACGAGAGATATCGCGACCGTTCAGCAGAATCATACCCGCACTCGGTGCGATCGCGCCTCCAATTAGGCCGATCAATGTGGATTTCCCCGCGCCGTTCGGGCCGATTACGCCCGTGATGGTTCCGGGACGGAACTCCAGATTGACCTGGTCGATGGCGACAAGCCCGCCATAGCGTTTGACCAGGCCCCTCACCTCGAGCATCGGTGCGGTCGTAGATTCGGTCATGCCGGCACCCGCTTGAGCGATTTTAGAAGCTTGAGAGATAGCCAATGCGCAGCGAAGCCCACGATGCCGTGGGGCGCGAAGCGGATCAGCACTATTAGGATGAGGCCCGCGGCGGCGATGTGGGCTTCGGGATAGTCGGCGAGCAGCTCGCCGAGTATGACCACGAACAATGCCCCGATCAGCGGACCGAGCCGTAGGCCGACGCCACCGATGATCACCATCGACAGCACGTCGATTGCCCATTGCAGGCCAAACATGCCGTAGGGCTCGATCGCGCCAAGCTTGACCGCCTGAATGCCGCCGGCCGCGGCACCCAGCGCGCTGGCGAGTACGAAAGCTCCGAGCTTGACGCGGAACGGACGGACGCCCATTTGGGCCGCGGCGTCCTCATCATCGCGCACAGCGCGAAAGATCACCGAGACACGGGTCCGCGCGCACAGGGTGATAGCAGCAGAGGCGACAACCGCGACAACCAGGGCATAGCGAAACAGCACAGGAAGTGCCGGGGGATCCTCCTGAAGAAAGAGCCCGGTGGCGCCGCCGAACGTGCTGACGTTCACCATGAGGAGCCGGAGCAATTCCGAGAGTGCTAGTGTCCCGACCGTGAAGTAGAGACCGCGGAGCCGAAACAGCGCTGGCGATACCAGCACCGCCAGCAAGCCGCCAGCGACCCCGCACAGCACAAGAACCAGCGGAAGTGGCAGGCCGAAGCCGTTGAGCGATTCGACGGCGACGTAGGCGCCGAGCCCGACGAAGCACGATGTCCCGAGGGAGACCAGCCCTGCGGAGCCGGCCATCAGGTTCCAGCCATGCGCGAGCGTGAGATAGATACAGATTCGGAAGCCAAGCTGCAGCCAGTAGTCGCCGGTCACATCAGGCAGGAACCACAGCACGAAGAATGCGATCACTAGCGCTGCGACTTCAATGGAAAATCCAACCCTGGCGTTCATGTCCGCCCCTGCGCCAGGAAGCCCTCGGGGCGAAACGCCAAGACCAGCAGGAACAAGGCCATGCCGACCACATCGCGGTAACCGTCGCCGAGCGTGAGTCCTCCAACGCTCTGGAGCGCGCCGAGCACCACCCCTCCAACGAGCGCCCCCAGGACGTTGCCGAGCCCGCCGAGCACTACGACCGCCAGGCTGTTGAGAAGATAGGGGCCGCCACTCGAGGGGCTGAATTGAAATGCTGCTCCGATGAGCGTGCCGCCGACGCCGGCACAGGCCGCCCCCAGTGCGAAAGTCAGCATCTGAACGCGCTTGACGTCGACGCCGAGTGTTGCGGCCGCCTGCGCATCGGCCGCGCTGGCACGGAGATCCCGTCCGAATGCGGTCGACGACACGAGCCAGTGCACCACGAGGATCACTGTGACCGAGATCGCAAAGCCGATCAGGTAGATCAGAGGCACCGTCACCGGACCGAGCGTGAGCGGATAGGTCGCGTAGTCCCGAGCGATCGAGCGGGTGTCGGCGCTGAAAACCAGTATGAAGATATTTTCGAGGATGATCGAGACCGCGAACATGGTCATCATCTGCGCCTCCGCGCCGCGGTCGGCGAGCGGTGCAAGAAGAAAGCGATAGAGCGGTATCGACAGCCCTCCGAGCAGGAGCGCGACTACCGGCAGGCCAAGCACCGGATCGATGCCGCTGAATTGCAGGAAGAAGAGGCCGGCGTAAGCGCCGACCACCAGGAAGTCGCCATGGGCGAGATTGACGAGGCGCATGACACCGAGGACGATCGACAGTCCGAGCGCGGTGAGTCCAAGTATTCCGCCGAGCAACACGCCTGCGGCGATCGTGCTGGAGATGATCCCGATGTCAGGCATGCTGCGTCGACCTCACGGAAGCGGGAAAAGGAAGTCGCCGGTCCTGGCGTTCTTCGGCCAGATCACGACGGTCTTGCCGCCCTGCCATTGTAGCGAAACCACCGGCAGCTTGGCTGTGTGGAACTGGTCGAACTGGATCGGGCCGACCACATAGGTCTTGTTGGTGGTCCGGATGGCGTCGTTGATCTTCTCCGGATCGATCGAGCCGGCCGAGGTGATGGCGTCGAGCAAAACCTGGGCTGCGGCGTAGGAGTCCGCGATGTGTTGGCTCGACGTCAGCTTGGTCTCGGTTTCGAAGGCTTTTGCGAGATCGGCTGCGCCAGGATACGGGAAGGTCGGATCCCAGTAGCCGCCGACGATGACACCGTCCGAGAGCTTGCCCAGAGCTTCGGCAAACTGCACCGGCTCTGCGCCCTTCTCGATGATAATCACTTTCGGCTTGTAGTCGGCCGCCGCCATCTGCTTGCGGATCGCCACCGCCTGCGGCGTGATGGCGTCCACCAGCACAACTTCAGCGCCCTTGCTCTTGGCTTCGCCGATGATCGTGGTGAATTGCGCATTGTCCGGTGGGAATTCGGCGTTCTGCACCACGTCGTAGCCGAACTCCTTGGCGAAGGCCGGCCACAGCTTGCCTCCGACCACCTGGCCGTCCGGACCATTGTCATGCCAGATCGCGAGCCTTTTGTTGGTCTGCGCGCCGAGATCGGCCAGCGCCTTGAACTGCACCGCGGAAAGTTCGGGTTCGTGGAGGAACAGGTCCCAGACGTAGGCCCATTTGCGAACGGACTTGAAGGCCTCGAGCGGGTCGCAGCCGGTGACAAGCGGTTTTTTGGCGCGGTCAGCAACCAGCGCTCCCGCATTGACCAGTGCCGGGGTACAGGAGCCAAGCAATGCGACCGCCTTCTCGCGCGAGATCAACGTCTCGGTGTTGGCCGCGGTGACGGTCGGATCGGTCTTGTCGTCGCGGATGACGAGCTTGACCTGACGCTTGGTGCCGTTAATGGCAATGCCGCCGGCCTTGTTGACCTCGTCGACGGCGCGCTTGTAGCCCCATTGCTGAAAACTGCCGAAGCCGGCGAGCGGCCCGGACAACGGGATCGAGGCGCCAATGACGATCTCGTCAGCCGCGTCCGCCGTGGTGATGCCGAGTGCCAGCACGGCAGCGGCAAGCCGCCAGACGATGGTAATCCTTCCGGTCATTCTCATCGCGGGTTCCCTCCGAACATTTGCTTTGTCGTTGTGCGTTTCCCAGTGTGGTCGATCGCCGGTCTTCAGCCGGCGTTGTCGAGCGTGACGCGCCGGTAGAGCATCGGCAGGATCTCGGCGAGGTATCCCATTTCCTCGACGCAGTGCTGGTGCAGCCTGCGGGCAAATTCCGCGTTGAGATTATGAGCCCGCATCTGTCGCACCTGGGCGTCCGGAATCGTGACGGCGGGATCGCGATGCGCTATCATGCCGAGCCAGAAACGCGACCGCATCTCACAGCCATAGTCGGTGTCGCGAACCAAATGGCACATGCGACCGGTATGTACAGGCGCCTCCAGCAAGCCCGGCCGCGCGCAGACCGCCAGCATGCCCGAGGCTTTGTAACTGGCATCGTCGAAAGTCTCCGACGGATCGTGGAAATCGATGCGAAGCTTGAACAGCGGGCCATCCCTACCGCCAAGATATTCGTGCACCAGATGCGAGGCGCCGATGTAGTTGCCATTCACGCGGTTTTCCCAACCACTGTAGACGTGATCGGTCGGGTGCCAGAGCCGGTACCAGTCGATGTCGCCAAGCCAGCCAAACCACCAGTTCACCATCTTGGCGCGACAGCCGGGCATGCGCGTGAGACCCGCGACCACCCATTTGCCGTCCTCGATCTCCTGGTATCCGGACTCGAATGGCAGATAACCAGGCTTCAGCATGTCGTTGGCATCGTCAAACCGCATGGCCGCCCTTTCCCGTTCAATTTGCCCGTTCAATTTACGCGTTGATTACCCGATGACATTTCCGCGTTTTAGAATCCGACCTGGTCGCCGCCTTTTAAGTCGAGCATCTCGCGGGCCTCGGCCGGCGTTGCGATCGAATGGCCCAGCTCTTCGAGAATACGGCGTATCTTGCCGATCTGCTCCGCGTTGCTGGTCGCGAGTTTTCCGCGGCTTATGAACAGCGAGTCCTCGAGACCGACTCGGACATTGCCGCCCATCATCGCAGCCTGGGTCGCGAAGGGAATCTGCGAACGTCCGGCCGCGAGTACCGACCAATGATAGGCATCACCGAAGAGCCGGTCGGCGGTCTCCTTCATGAACATCAGATTGCGCATGTCGGTCCCGATGCCACCGAGAATGCCGAAGATGGTCTGGACGAAGAATGGCGGCTTGACGAGCTTCCGGTCGACGAAATGGGCGAGGTTGTAGAGATGACCGACGTCGTAGCACTCGTGCTCGAAGCGAGTGCCGTGTTCCTCGCCGAGCATCTTCAGGATGCGCTCGATATCGCGGAACGTGTTGCGGAAGATGAAGTCGTCAGTGCTGCGAAGATAGGGCTCTTCCCAGTCGTACCGAAAACTCTTGTAGCGGTCCGCCAGCGGAAAGATTGCGAAGTTCATCGAACCCATGTTGAGCGAGCACATTTCCGGCTTGGTCACGAGAGGAGCAGCAAGTCGCTGTTCTACCGTCATGCTGAGACTGCCGCCCGTGGTAATGTTCAGCACTGCATTGGTCGACTGCTTGATGCGTGGCAGGAACTGCATGAACACGGCCGGGTCCGGCGAAGGCCGACCATCCTTGGGATCTCGGGCATGGAGGTGCAGGATTGAAGCACCGGCCTCGGCGGCGGCAATCGACTGCGCTGCGATGTCATCCGGAGTGAACGGTAACGCCTCCGACATCGTCGGGGTGTGAATCCCCCCGGTGATCGCGCAGGTGATGATCACCTTATCGGATTTTTTCCTCGCCACCGTCTCACTCCGTTTGGATGTCTGCGGCATTGAAGCTTGCCTTCAGGTGCCGCGTCAGCCGGCTGCGCACCGCGGCTTGCTGCTCCGGTGTCCAGGTCGAAAAGCCTTCACCACTCTTGAAGCCGAGGCGCCCGTCGGCGATCGGCCGGTCGAGCAAGGACGACGGAGCTGTTGCGCGATCGAGGGCGGGAAATACGTAAGAATGGATGGCGCGCGTGAGGTCGAGGCCGACGAGATCCGCGTTCTCGATCGGACCGAGAACCGCAAGGCGTGCTCCAAAACTCGATTTCACCACATCGTCAACGGTCTTGGCGTCGCATACGCCCTCCGCGACGAGTGCAATGGCCTCGCGCCACAGCGCATGCTGCAGGCGGTTGCCGACGAAGCCGGGAACGTCCTTCTTCACCTCTACGGGAGCCTTCCCCATACTGCGCAACAACTCGAGGGTCACCGCGACCGTGGCATCCGAGGTGTCCGCGGTCCTGACAACCTCGACCAGCGGCACAAGATAGGCCGGGTTCCACCAATGCGTGCCGATCACCCGATGCTTCCGCACAATACTTGCCATGATCTGATTGATCGGAATTACGGACGTGTTCGATGCAAGAATGGCCTCAGGTGGCGCGGCACGTTCGACGTCGGCGAAGATCCGCTGCTTCAGCGCAAGATCTTCTGGCGCGGCCTCGATAATCCATTGCGCGCGGGCGACACACTCCTCCAGCGTTTCCGTGACGGTAATGCGGTCCAGCGCCGCATGCGGATGGCCAAGCTCGGCAAGCGTTGCTGTGATGCGATCGCGCACCTGTCCGCGGACGACCGCGACCGGATCCGTCAAGACGACGTCGTGGCCAGCCACGGCAAACACCAGTGCGATGCCATGCCCCATGAGACCGCCGCCGAGGATGCTGATCCGTTGCGCGCCCATCATCAACCCGCTGTGTAGCCGCCGTCGGCGTAAAGGATGTGGCCGGTGTAGAAGTCGGACGCTCTCGACGCGAGAAAGAGCAGCGGACCCGCGAGGTCGTCGGGCTCACCGAGCCGGCCTTTCGGCACGCGCGCGAGAAAACCTGCCCGGGTGGTGCGGGCACGCTCGTCATCACCGAACATCCAGGCCGTGAGCGGAGAGCGGAACACGGTGGGCGCGATCGCGTTCACGGTGATCCCGGCTGGCCCCCACTCGCAACCGAGTGCGCGCGTGATGCCGTCGACTGCGGACTTCGACGCACAATAAGCAGTGTAGCCAGCGGGGTGACCGAGAAGACCGCGCGCCGAAGACATCAAGATGACCTTGCCCCCGTCGCCCTGCTTAAGCATCTGTCTGCCCGCTGCGCGCGCCATCAGCCAGCTCTGGGTGACGTTCGCGTCCATCACATCAAGGAAGCGATCGGGTGACATCTCATCGATCTTGGCGACGTCGTTCTTGCCCGAAGCCACCACTAGAATGTCGACGCGACCAAAACGAGCGACCGCAGCGTCGAGGATTTTGTCGCAGTTCGCTTCGCTCGCCGGACGAATTCCCAACGCCTCGACCTCCGCACCGCGTTGACGGCACGCTTCGGCGACGACATCGAGCTCCTGCCGCCGGCCCGCCGTGAGAACGAGCCTTGCGCCGGCGGAAGCCAACGTGCGGGCCGCGACCGCGCCGAATGCTCCGGACGCTCCGGTGACGATTGCGATCTTGTCTTTGACCAAGAACAGCGCCGTCGGATCGGTGGTGATGGTCATCGCGGTGTACTCCCCGGCGGATAGGGAATCACGACGAGCATGTTGCAGACGTGGTTGGAGCCATTGACGATTTCGCGCACCTCGTTCGGCGCTATGGTGCAGGAATCCATCGGACCGAGCACTGTCGCGGCGCCATCGATGATCACCGTCATGTGGCCGTCGAGGACCACGTAGACTTTCTCGAACGGTGTGGAGTCCGGCCCGGCGCCCCCGCCGGGCAGAAACTGCGAGTAGCCCACCCACTGGTTGGCGGGACCGCCGGGCTCGAAACCCTGCAAGCGAAGACTAACGACGCCACGATGGTTCGGAGCGTCATAGGGCTTGGCATCGACGAAACGCTTGAGATGCATGCGCACATCCTCAATAGGTCGAGATTGCGGTAAACGAGGCCGCCTCGGCGAGAGCTTACCCGCCGAAGGAAGCGCCCGGTTCGATGCGATACTTCTGCCCTTTGTCGACCATGGCGACGAGACGGATGATGCAGCCGTCACCGCGGTCCCAATTCCAGGGGAAGAACGCGAAAGTGACACGCTTGTTGGTCACGGCGTCGAGGTCACCGCCGACGTTCTCGATGCCGAGAATGCCATTGGTGAAGAGCTTGCGGTGCACTGGCTCCCACTCTGGATGATCGTCCTTCCAGTCGCGGCCGCCCGACCACCTCTTGTATTCGTCTGCGAGATGCGGGTGCAGCGGACCGTTCCGATGCGGACCGATCGCAGTGGCGAGCGGATGGTCGTTGGCCTGGGTGTCGTGGCCGACCACCTTCACCTTCTTCTCGACAAACCAGTCGCCGGCGGACTTCACGAAGCCCGGGCACTTGCAGAAGTATTCTTCGCTGTCGCGATATTTGTGGTGCCAACCGGTGTTGACGATCACCACGTCATTCGGACGCACATGCTTGCCTGCGGCCTTCTCGAGGTCGTCGTAGCCGATCGGCTCCCAATAATCCTTCGGTATTGAGACCACAATGCCGGAGCCGAAGAAATGCGGCAGCGGAACCTCGTCGATGAAGGGCGTGTCCTCGACGACGTGCGCCGGTGCGTCGATATGGGTGGTGTTGTGCATGCTGGTAGTGATGCGCTGGGACAGCACGCCGGACTTCGCCATGTAATGGATGCGCTCGACCTTGACGTCTTCGAAATACGGCCAGTTCGGCGATTGAAAGCCGAAGCGATGCGAGAGATTGTAGAACTCCAGCTCCATCGCATTGTCGAGATTGCCCTGAAATTCGATACCACGAATCTTCATCGGCCTGCGCCTCCTGTCCGTCTCTTGCGTTTCCTCGCCGGGCTGTTCAGGCGCCCGAAACTTGTTGTACCGGAATACAATGCACATGTACCGTATTGCAGTCAAGCCGACCCACTATGCGGACGGCATTTGTTTGCCGGCCCCTGGCGCGATATGGCTTGCGGCACGCGGAGGTGATTCTTGGTGAACGCGCGAATGGACGACGACGAGAAGGGCGCAGGACTCGGCGTGCAAGTGATCGCCCGCGCGGCAAGCGTATTGCGCGCACTCGAAGGCAAGCCCGACGGATTGAGCCTCGGTCAGCTTGCGCGGGAGTTAGGCTTGGCGCGCTCGACCGTGCAGCGGATCGTCGCGGCCCTGGTCACGGAGGATTTCGTCACCGAGGCTGAGCCAGGGCGCGGCGTACGTATCGGGCCGGGCCTCGCGCGCATTGCGGCTTCGCTGAGCTCCAACTTCACCGATATTCTGCACCCGCACCTGGTGGCGCTGCGCGACGAAGTTGGCGAAACTGTCGACCTCTCGATCCTGTCGGGGGGATCTGCGGTGTTCATTGACCAGATTCCCGGCCAGCAGCGCCTTGTGGCCCTGTCGGGAATTGGAGAGCGCTTTCCCCTGCATTGCACGGCCAATGGCAAGGCGATCCTGTCATGCTTCAACCGGGACGATTCCGCAAAGCTTGTCGACAAGAGCGCGGTTGAGCATCCCGAACACCCGCTGACTAACAGGACTCTCCTCCTCAAGGAGATCGAGGGTGCACGCCGCAAGCACCTGGCATTCGACCATGCTGAGCACGGGATCGGAATTAGCGCCGTCGGCGTCGCAGTGCTCGACCCCTTCGGGAAGCCGGTTGCCGTGTCGATCCCAGCGCCGTCGCATCGCTTCGACGATCAGTGTGAGACGCTGGCCAAGGCACTGCTGCGGTTTCGCGACAAGTTGCGGACTATCGTCGGACGCTGACATGCTCGGGCTCCCAGCTTCGCCGAACGTAGTCATTCTCAATCAGGTCGTCGGCTGAGACGACATGCGCGAATACGTACTCCTTGATCCGGTCCACGATCTTCTTCTGCGCCGTGGCGACGTTGACGTCAGCCCAGGCGTTTTCCGACAGGATGCCGGCCAGGACGTTAACGACCGTGTTTTCGAGCGAGACTTGCGCGCCGCGGGACGATCGATCTCAACGCGGCGCTGTGGGACAGCGCGGGGCCGCCTCGAGTCTGGATCGCCTTCGAGCGGGATGCCAAGAACGAGCGTCCGATCTCCCGCATTCGATCTTCTCCGTCAGCACGTCGGTCACCGGCATGCTTGGCCATTCTTGCCGACTGGCAGCCGACCGGACCTCGACGCGCCTGTCATGCGCGACATCTGGCGCGTCGATGATCGCTGCCGAATGTGGCGCTCCCGACCGTCCAATCCAGCTCTCGATCGTTCCGCGCCGGTCGGCCCGCAGAATTACTGAGCGACGGTGCAAGCCTCAGCTCTGGCCAGCTCTAGGAGACGAGCGAGCCGACAAGCCTCGAAGCGAAAAGATCGCAGCATTGGCGCGCAATCCACGCAATCTGTCCCGCCAATGGGTCGAAGGCGTCCACGCGCGTCACGGCAAAATACCTGATCTGCGGAATAGCTGGCAAGATCGAACGCGCCTCAGCAGGCTGGGCCTGCGTCGTCGCGATTATCGAGAGGTAAGGCAGCGGGCGTCTGCTCCATCGCAAAACTCGCGATTCAGCGGCGTCCGCCTCTTAGGGATTCAGAATGGCAAGTGCTTTTGAACTCTATACTCAATTGCAACCTTCTTCAGATCGGCAAGGGTGTCGTCTGGAAGGAGCAAGCCTTCCTCTCTGTTCTTGACGTCGTTGCGCGCTTCGATCTCGCCCGGATAGAAGACCTCGGAGAAGCCTTCCGCGAGAGGCACGGACTTGATCTGCGAAATCAGTTCTTCCATCCGCGCATCGAACTCCGCCAGCGGCTGCATGGCCTCGATATTCAGCGCGATCATAAACTGCCCGGCCCGGCTACGCCGTTCGGCCTGATAAGGACCGGCGATCTGGGATCCAAAGCCGCTGCCCGTGAGCACGCCGGATAGCATGTCCATCATCAGCGCAATCGCATATCCCTTATGCTGGGCCATGGGAAGGATGATCCCTTCGATCGCCTCGGTGGGATCGTTCGTCGGAGCGCCCGCGGCGTTGATCGCCCAACCTTCCGGGATCGAGTGCCCCTTCTGCTTCGCCAAGTAGATCTTTCCGCGAGCGACCCCGGTGTTGGCGATGTCGAGTACCATGGGCGGGTGCGATCCCGCCGGACAGGCCCAGGACCACGGATTGGTACCGACCGCCTTCTTCCGCCCTCCCCAGGGGGCCATCGCCGGACTGGCGTTGGTCGAAAGGAAGGCGACGCACCCCTCGCGCGCCGCCATCAGCGTGAAGTAGAGCGCCGTACCGAAATGGTTCGAGTTGCGTATCCCGACAGCAGCGATCCCGTGCGCCTTGGCTCGTCGGACGGCTTCCCGGGCGGCAAACGCGGTGAGCACCTGGCCCATGCCGTCGTGGCCGTCGATGAGCGCGAGCCCTCCAGCATCGACGATCAGTTCGGGCTTGGCCTTGGGATCGCATACGCCAGCCTTCAGACGCGCCGCGTACCAGGACAGCCGCATAACGCCGTGAGACTGGTGGCCCCACAAGTCGGCCTGCGCCAGCGTGTCGGCGCACAGATGCGCATCTTCCTGCGACATCCCGGCGGCGACATAGACGGCGGTCGCGAAATTCAACAGGCGGCCTGGATCGATCTTGGTGGCCGTGGACATCGGCATATTCTCCGTCGCTTAGATATTGGCCGGCGCCTGGAACGAAAAGCCGAGCTTCTGTCCGAGATACGAAGCGCTGACTTCGCCTTTCGGTGCCGACGCGGCGAACGGCATCGACGCCGAACCCGTGGAAATGATACTCCCCTTCGGCAGGATCATCTTCCTCTCGCGGGCAATGGAAACGAGATCGGTGAAAGCTCCGTAGGGATCGGTCGCGTCGTCTCCCGTTGACGCACGGGCCTTTTCCTGACCATCGACTGACACGACGAGCGAAGACAGCAGTTCCGGAATCCGGCGTTCGTCGAGTCTCTCGCCCACGATCAGGGCTTCGAAGCCGGAATCGTCGGCCGCGAAACTCGGCCACCCGACGGCGCGGCGATCGACGAAACGCGCCATGACCAGTTCGAACGTGACGCGCGCTTCCGCGATCGCGTTCCTGGCATCCCCGGTGAACCCGTGATCGATGTCCTCGCCGAGAACGAAAGCGATCTCGAACTCGATCGTCACCGGCGCCGCGAACGAGAGGCGGACCGCGGCACCCGGCTCATGGCGGCGGGTCTCGAGTACGCGCCCGGCGATCGACCGCCCGACGCCCGACTGCTGCTTCAGCTTGGCGCTCCCAACGCCCAGCTTCCAGCCGATGACGGGTTCGCCCAACAGGTCGATCAGGCGGTCCTGGACGTCGTAGCCCTGGTCGATGTTCGCCGGCCTGATGTCGGCCGGCAGTTCCGTGATCTGCTGCGAGCCATCCCAGACCTGGGCGAGCAGGCGCGCTGCGGGATTGGGATCGAATGTCGTCATGACGCGTCACCCTGCGTCAGGAAGTCGAAGTCGCAACCGTCCGGCGCCTGCAGCACGGTCCGCCTGTACAGCGATTTGTAACCGCGCGCGGGTGCCGGCGGCGGGCGATGGTCTGCCAGGCGCCGCTTGATCTCGGCGTCTTCGACCAGAACGTCGATCCGCTTGTTGGCGATCGACAGCCGGATGTGGTCACCGTTGCGCACGGCGGCGAGCGGACCGCCGACGGCGGCCTCCGGCGCGATGTGCAGGACGATCGATCCGAACGCCGTTCCGGACATGCGGGCATCCGAGATCCGGACCATGTCCTTGACGCCGGCCTGGGCCAGCTTCTTTGGAATGGGCAGGTACCCGGCCTCCGGCATGCCTGCTGCGTGCGGCCCGGCGTTCTGCAGGACCAGGATGTCGTCGGGACGCACGTCCAGGTCGGGATCGTCGATCCGCTTGCTGAGGTCTTCGAGGCTATTGAACACCACCGCGCGTCCCTCCGACTCGAACAAGCCTGGCGTGGCGGCTGCTCGCTTGAAGATCGCGCCATCCGGAGCGAGGTTGCCGGTTAACGCGACGAGACCGCCATCCTTCGAAATCGGATCGTTGAACGGCCTGATGACCGCCGGATCGACCCAGTCGAGGGGTTCCGCCAGTCGTTTTCCAAGCGTCCGCCCTTCGACATCGATGGTGTCCAGATGAAGCAGCGGCTTCAGTTCGCGCAGCAGGGCGTCCATGCCGCCGGCCGCGTGGAAGTGTTCCATGTAACCTTCGCCAACTGGCTTCAGGTCGACCAGAACCGGTGTCTCGTCGGAGAGCTCATTGAACCGCGAGAACGGGATCTTGATGCCCAGCCGCCCTGCGATCGCAGTGAGGTGGACCACCGCGTTGGTCGAGCCTCCTACGGCCTGCAGCACGCGGAAGGCGTTTTCGACCGACTTCTGGGTGATGACGTCGCGCGGCGATATCCTGGTGCCGATCAGGCGCACGGCGGCCTTGCCGGTTTCTTCCGCCGCGACCAGACGATCGGCATGTACGGCGGGGATCGCAGCGGTGCCCGGCAACGACATGCCCAGCGTCTCGGCAATGCAAGCCATCGTGGACGCCGTGCCCATCACGGCACAGGTGCCGGCCGTCACCGAGAGCCGGCCTTCCACCGTGTCGATCTCGTCCTTGTCGACAGTCCCCGCGCGGTACTTGGCCCAGAAGCCGCGGCAGTCGGTACAGGCTCCCAAGCGCTGCCCCCTGTGCCGCCCAGTCATCATCGGTCCAGTGACGAGTTGGATCGCCGGCAGATTGGCCGAAGCTGCGCCCATCAATTGAGCGGGCACGGTCTTGTCGCAACCGCCGATGAGCACGACCGCGTCCATGGGCTGGGCACCGATCATCTCCTCGGTGTCCATCGCCATGAGGTTGCGATACATCATGCTGGTCGGGTTGAGGAACACCTCCCCGAGCGAGACGGTGGGAAAGGGCCGCGGCAGCGCGCCCGCAGCGAGTACGCCGCGCGAGACAGCTTCGACCAATTCCGGCATGTAGCGGTGGCAATTGTTGAAGCCGGAGGGCGTCATCGCGATGCCTACGATCGGCTTGGCGAGCATCTCGCGGGACAATCCCATCGACCGCGCGAACGAACGGCGAAGGAATCTGGCAAAATCCTTGTCACCGTAGTTGGTAAGGCCGTTGTCTATGCCGTGATCCGCCATCACTTCGCTCCTGCACTTGCCGACGCGCTTTCCGGACTTCGGTAGCCGACGCCGAGCAACTCTTCGAAGACCATGACCATCCCGCCCTTGTCCTTGTCGCCGTGCCCCTTCAGCAGAGCCATCTGATAGGTCGAAGTGGCCGCGGCCAGAACCGGCATCGGGATCGACAGATTGGCTCCTAATTCGGCTCCGCTGATCAGATCCTTGTAGGCGTGCTTCATCGGGTAGCCGTCGCCGAAGTGACCTTTGAGAATCCGGGGAATGAAGAACTCCGACGCGTAGCTGCGACCGGTTCCGCTATTGACGACTTCGCCCACCAGATCGGGATCGAGTCCCATCTTCTTCGACATCGGCAGGATCTCCGCAAGTGCCGCGGCATTGATGTCGAACAGAAGTTGATTGATGAGCTTCGTGAGCTGTCCGCTGCCGGGGCCACCCATGTACAGAATCTTGTTGCCGATCAGGTCAAGAAGCGGCTTCACCTTGTCGAACACTACGCGATCGCCACCGCACATCACCGTGAGGGTGCCATCGATCGCGCGCGCCTCCATTCCGGAGATCGGCGCATCCATGAACTGGACGCCGCGCGATGCCAGCTTGTCGGCGACCGAAACAGTCGTCTTGTAGGTGATGGTGCTCAGATTGATCACGATCTGGCCGGCGCGGGCGCGCGACAAGAAGCCGCCTTCGCCAGCGACGACCTCCTCGACCGCCCTGTCGTTGGGCAGACAAAGGAAGACTACGTCGGCATCGAAGACTGTCGCCAGTTCGGTGGACGCGGCCGCCCCCTTGCTCTGGAATTCGGCGAACGATTTGGACGAGCGATCCGTGACCGCCAACGTCGCACCCGACTTCAGCAAATTCAGTGCGATCGGGCGCCCCATCTGCCCGAGGCCCGCAAAGCCTATCCTCATCTGTGGCTCCTTGTTAAATTCGGTGAATTCACGGCGTGTTGTCATGCGCCCAGGAACGCAATGCAGGTCGGACTGCCCGTCTCGATCACGCGGCCAGACGGCGAGAGAGCTCCGGTCTCGGGATCGATGTTGAAGGTCACGATCGTGTCGGTGAGCTCGTTGGCGGCGTGCAGCATGGTCCCGCTCGGATCGATCGTCATGAAACGCGGCCCGCGGCCGCCGCTCGACGTCCATCCGGCCGGAGTCACGCGGCCCCACGCGGCGTCGATCGAGAAGGCCCCGATCAGGTCGCTGCCGCGGTTGGACACGTAGACGAAGCGGCCGGAGGGATGCACTTCCACCTCGGCCGATGTATTCGCGCCCACGAACGAGTCCGGCGTCGACGGGACGATCTGGATCGGCGTGATCGAGCCCGTCGCCCGGTCGAAGCGGTTGACGCTGAGCGAAGAATCCAACTCGTAGTTCACGTAGAGGAGCGGCAAGTTCGGGTGGTGCGAGGCATGCCTAGGGCCTGCGCCGGGCCGGGTCGCAACAAAACCCGGCTCCGTCAGCTTCAGCAGCGGTTTTGCGGGATCGAATTCGAGGGTGAATACGCGATCGACCCCCTTGTCCGGAACGACGAGAAAGCGGCGGGTCGGGTCGTAAACGGCGTGATGCGGATGCGGCCCCGTCTGCTCGACCTTGTGCGGCCCTCCGTTGCCAGGCAACTGCAGCAGCTGCACCAGCGGGTCCAGGCCGCCATCCTGACGGATCGGAAGGACCGCGAGCGAGGCGGTGGCATAGTTCGCCACGATTATGAAGCGGTTGGACTGATCGGCGACCAGGTGGACGGGATTCCTGCCTCCGGCCGACTGTTGATTGATCAGCGACAGGCTGCCGGTCTCCCGGTCGATCCGGAAGGACGAAATCTCGCTGAAGTCGCCATGCACCGCGTAGAGAAACCGCTGCTCCCGATCGAAGGCCAGGAACGAAGGGTTGACTAGGTTCTCCACGAGTTGCACGTGGGTCCACGTACCGGTCGCGGGATCGACGCGATAAACGTTGATGCCCTTGCCCCTCGCGCTGCGCTCCTTGGTCGTCCGGCAGCCCGTATAGGCGAACCGGGCGAAACGAGTTGCATTCGCCGCGTGCGCGGCAGTCCCAAGAGTTGTTGCCGTACCGGCCATCGTCATCAGCAATGCTCCCCGCAGGATGTTGCGGCGCTTAAAATCGACCGTGTCCATGAGAGACCTCTAGGCCTCCGTCGCGAGCTTCTGCGGGGCGACCGCAGGAGTTTCGGCGTCGTCCCCCAACGGGCGTCGCGTGAGCGTCAGGATGGAAGTGGCGCCGACGACCAGCAGCGCTCCGGCGATGATGAAGGCCCGGTCGTAATTGCCGGTGCTCGCGACGACATAGCCCGTCACGATGGGCGCCATCAGGCCGAATACGTTGCCGCCCACGACGAGGAAGCCCATCGCCACGCCAATGTCGCGGGGACGCTTGAGCAGATCGTTGAGCAGAGCGAAGTTCAACGACGTTGTCGAGGCGACGCCGGTGAGCGAGATGGCGATCAGACCCAGGATGAGCCAAACGTCTTGGACAAACGGAGCGAATAGGATGATGGCGGCCAGCAGCATCGCAAACGCGATCATGTAGCGTCGCTTTCCGCCCCCCACGTCACCCTTCAGCAACCGGTCGCTGATCCGCCCCACGAAGATGCAGAGCACCACGGCGACCGCGTAAGGAATGGCCGCGTAGAAGCCCGTCTTCGCGATAGTGAGCCCCTTCGTCGCCTGCAGGTAGCTCGGCATCCAGGTCAGGAAGAGATACTGCGAATAGACGTTGCACCCTTGAGTGAGAGCCAAGCCCCACAGCGTCGGCCCCTTCCGCAGCAGGCCGATAAGGCCGACCTTGGGCGCCGACGCGTCGAGATCGACACTCTTCGCGCCGCGCTCGTTCAGGATCTTCTGGCGCTCCTCCTCACCGAGCCAGGTCGCGTCTTCCGGTCGTGCGAACCATGTCAGCCAGCACGCGAGCCAGACGAACCCGATGCCGCCGGCGGCGAAGAACAGCGCGGGCCAGCCGTAGCTCGCGATGATGGGACCCGCTACGAGCGCGCAGACGGCCGGACCGGCGTACGATCCGCTGTTAAAGATCGCGTTCGTCATGCCTCGCTCGGAAGCAGGTATCCACTCCCGGATCACACGGGCGCCGGCGGGGTTGCTCGTGGCCTCGCCGGCTCCCATCGCCAGACGCGTAGCGAGCAGCGAGGGAAAACTTCCGGCAACGCCGGTCGCCGCGGTCGCCGCCGACCAAAGCGCCAGTCCAAAACCTGCGACGTTCTTCGCCCCGAACCTGTCGACGAGCATGCCCATCGGAATCAGGAAGATGGTGTAGGTCCACAGGAAGGACGAGAACAGGTAGCCGAGGGCGACCGGCGAGAGCCCGAATTCCTTGGCGATCGGAGAAGCCGCAAACGACAGGGTGACCCGGTCGATGTAGTTGAGCATCGCCAACGAGAAGAGCATCAGCGCAATCCAAAGCCGCTTCCTCTGCATTACTTCCTCCCTGAAAATAGCGTTTCCCTGCGCGGCCTCATCGGGCCGCTCTTTCGATTTACTCTCCAGCCACGCGCTCGGGGCGCCAGCTCAGCAGCCGGCCTTCGAGCCAGGTGAGCATTGCCTCCGCGATCAGAGCGACTGCACCGACGACGATCATCGAGGCGAAGACGCCATTTGCATCGAATGCGCCCTGCGCAGTGGCGATAAGAAGACCGACGCCCTGCTTGGCCCCGAGGAATTCGCCGACGATCGCGCCGACCAGCGCGAAGCCGAACGAGACGTGCAGGCTCGCCAGAATCCACGATGTCGCCGAGGGAATGACCACGGAACGCGTAATCTGCCATCTGGAGGCACCGAGCACCCGCGCGTTCGAGATCAGGGTCTTGTCGGCTTCCCGGACCCCTTGGAAAGCGTTCGCGAACACCACGAAGAACACCATCACGACCGCGAGCGCGACCTTGGAGGCGGCTCCGAGGCCGAAGGCGACGATGAATATCGAACCGAGGATCACGCGCGGAATAGAGTTCGCGACCTTCACGTAGATCGAGAAGATGTCCGAAAGCAGCTCGTTTCGGCCGAGCGCGACCCCGCATAGGATTCCAAGTACGGCACCGATAAGGAAGCCGGCGCACGCCTCGTAGATCGTGACCCAGATCTGGTACCAGAGAGGTCCGATCGACGTCCCCTCCGTGATCCATTCGACGAGCTTATCGGCGATGCCGCTCGGCTGCCCGAAGAAGAACGGGTCGATGAAGTTGAAGCGCACGCCGAGCTCCCAACCGCCGAGGATTACGGCGAGAACGGCGATGCGCATGATGAGGATGAAGAGCTTCCGCCGCCGAGCCAGCGTGACGAAGGCGTCGGTTTTGAAAGCTTGCGCGACCGGGCGCGGTTCGTCTGTCTGCGTGACAAGGCTCATCGGATCCTCCTCAAGTCTGCTTTTCACGAGCGCGCATGACTTCCTCGCGGAGATCCTTTGAGATGCGGCGGGCGATTTCGATGAAGCGTTCGTCGTAGCGCAGGGACGCGATCGCCCTGGGCCTCTCCAGATCGATGTCGTAGATCGATTTGATCCGCGCGGGCCTGGTCGTCAGGACGGCGACCTTGTCAGCGAGCAGGATCGCCTCGTCGAGATCGTGCGTGACGAACAGCACAGCGGCGCGGTTCTCGGTCCATAGATTCAGGAGCTCTTCCTGCATGAGCTCGCGCGTCTGGACGTCGAGCGCCGAAAAGGGCTCGTCCATCAGCAGCACTTCGGGTTTGTTGATGAACGTCTGCGCCAACGCGACGCGCTTGCGCATGCCTCCGGACAATTGGTGCGGCAGGCTCTGCTCGAACCCCGAAAGGCCGACCCGGCGCACCCAATCGAGGGCCATTTCCCGGGCCTTCGACTTGCTCGTGCCGCGGAAGAGCGGGCCCGCTTCCACGTTCTGCACGACGTTCTTCCAAGGAAACACGGCGTCCTGCTGGAAGACAAGCCCGACCCGGCGGTCCACGTCGCGGACCTCCGCGCCGAACAGTTGCACGGAGCCCGCTTGGGGACGCGCAAGGCCTGCAATCAGGCCCAAGGTCGTCGACTTGCCGCAGCCGGTGGGTCCGACGATCGCGCAGAATTCGCCTGGCGCGATCGACAGATCGAAACCATTCAGGGCAGTCAGGATATCGCCGTCCGGCTTGATGAAGCGGCGCGCGACGTCGCTCAATTCGACTGCGGGCAACATGAGTGTCCTTTCGATGCGAGGCGGCCTGAGCCGTCCGGTCGACTACTTTGCCGTGTTGGCGGCATCGACGAATTTGTTGGTGTAGGTCTGCCCGAGGTCGATGGAGGCCTGCTGGACCTCCTTCTTGAACTCCTTGAGCACGGAGAGAACCGTCTCGGCCCCACCGGCCGGCATCTTTCCGTCCGGAGAGAACATCACCTTGGCGTCGGCCAGCGCCTTAACGTACGCGGCCTTATCGCCGGCGTAGTAATCCTTCGGCATCTTGTCCGCGATGTCTTCCGCCGTGTGGGAAGCGATGTATCGCATCGTCTTCACGAACGCGTTGACGAGCTTCTGCGTCACCTCGGGATGGAAATCGACGTAGGCGGTCGACATATAGAGGGACGCCGCAGGATAGAGACCGCCAAGGTTCTTTTTGGCTTCATCTGGAGTCCTGAGATCGGCGATGACGCGCCCCTGACCGGTGTTTACGACGCGCGAGATCGTTGGTTCCGTGGTGATGCCGGCGTCGATCGAGCCGTGCGCGATGGCGGCGACGAACGTCGCGCCGGCGCCGACCGAAAGGAGACGCACCTTGGAGGGGTCAATGCCGTTCTTCTTGGCGAGATACTGAACCAGGAACGCCGTCGAGGAGCCGAGACCCGTGACGCCGATCGTCTTGCCGGCGAAGTCCGCCGGAGAGTTGAGATCCTTCGCCTTCGACGAGGCGAGAATGGCATGTCCCGACACCAGGCCCATCTGGACGACGGATTCGATCTTCTTGCCCTTGGCCTGGAGATCGATGGTGTGGTCGTAGAAGCCGACGGCGCCTTGAATCGCACCCGCCACCAGTTCGTTCGTGGCGTTGACGCCGGCAGGCTCGCTGGCGAGCTCCACATCCAGGCCCTGCTCCTTGAAGTAGCCGAGGATCTCGGTGAGCTTCGCGGGCAGGTAGATGATCTTCTCCATTCCGCCGACCATAAGCGTCAGCTTTTCGGCGGCCGCAGCGGGAGTCGAAGCACAGGCGGCGAGGACCGCAGCGGCGGCCATCACCGGCAATACGCCACGCCGTGACAAAAGGGCGACCGACTTCGCTTTCAGCTTCACGTTCTTCTCCCTGTTTTCTTTCTTTTCGGCGGATGCCGGAGACGCTGCGTCGGGCCTACCGAGGGAGCCCCTCCGAGCCCGCGGAGCGGATTGCTATATATCGCTAGATATGACAATGTCACTTATCAACAGAAATGACAATACGGGAACGAGCCTCGGGCGGCGGCGCGAGCCACTCCCGGAGACAGCCGGCCGGATCTTTGTTAAAGGCAGTGCCCAACGGAGGCCCAACGTCGGACCGCAGCGCATTCGAAATGGAACAATCGACTGAGTTTTCAGAGAGGGCGACCGGATCGCCCAACGCGCTCCACCGGGAGATCGCGCAGCGGATCCTGATGCACGTTCGGATGGAGCGCCTTCCTATCGGCGCGCACTTGACCGAGACCTCGCTCGCCCAGGTGGTCGGGACATCCCGAGGCCCCATCCGAGGCGCCCTAGGTTACCTAGCTTCGTCCGGATATCTTGAGCGACGGCCTCATCAGGGATTCTTTCTGGCCAGAACGGAGCCTCATACGGGAAAGGCCCCTGAGGACTTGCCGGCGGCCGATACCGAGCAGCTCTACCTGAAACTCGCGGAAGACCGCTTGCGAGGAAAGCTCTCGGACTCGGTAACGGAGGCGGACCTGATGCGCCGCTACGACATTCCACGGCACACCCTCCGACGTATCCTAACCCGCATCGTCAACGAAGGCTGGATGCAGCGGCGCACCGGGCACGGGTGGGCGTTTTTGCCGATGATCGATTCTGTCGAGGCCTATCGCGAGAGCTATGAACTCCGGCGCTTTCTGGAACCTCAGGGCTTGCGATCCCCGACCTTCAAGCTCGATGGCGCCGCCCTGTCGGAGCAGCGCAAACGTCAGGAATTTCTTCACAGCGCAGGATACAAAACACTCGGCCAGGTCGAGCTGTTCAAGTCCAACAGCGACTTCCACGAGGCGCTCGCCCTGATGTCGGGCAACAGATTCTTGGCCCAGACCGTCGCCCGTCAGAACGAATTGCGACGCTTGATCGAATACCGCCAGACACTCGACCGGGACCGCGTATGGCGGCAGACGGGCGAGCACTTGGCCATCATCGATCTGCTTGAGAAGGGTTCGCTCGAGCGTGCCGCCAAACTTCTTGACAGGCATATCTCCGGAGCCTTGAAGGAGAAGGCCAAACCAGAACTCTTCGGTCGGTAGAGTCGCTCCCAGCCACCGTGCAGGGAAACGCCACCGTCCGCCGGGATCGAGACATCGAGGCTTGCTAGTCACGGAACGCCAATCATCATAGAGATTGCGACATTGAAGTTCACGGTCTTGCGGCGCCAAACAGGCGCTTCTGAACCTTGGTCTATTTCCCGGAATTAATATTTTGCCCAGCCAACCCGCTGGCGTCCACGCCACCGCTGAGGCTCTATCCAAGCTAGAAGCCGAAATATCAGATGACGGTGCGATCGCACTTTATGAGGAGGAGCTTTGAAAGCTCAACGAAACGGCTTGTCGGGATCTCTTCAGATCGCTCGATGAGCTTAGCTAGAGCGTGATACTTGCGGAAAGCCGAACGACTCATTGAAGGGTCGAATCATTTCACTGGCCGTCGAGCGGCTGCCTGAACAGATTTCTGAGTCTGGGAGATGTGGTGTTTGAGAAGGGAAACAGCTTCTTCGGTGTTCCCGTGCATGCACGCTTTGAGTATTTGGTAGTGTTCGCGTTGAGGGGCTTCTCTCCCAGCCGCGATTGATAGTCGAACCCGCGTAAACCGCCCGATATGGGCGTTGTTGCTCCTGATCAGTCCAAGAAGTTTTGGAAGATTGCAGGGCGCGTAGAGAATCTCGTGGAATCGCAGATTCATCTCACTCCAGCCGCGCGCGCTGGGTTCCTTGTCGTAATCCTTAAGTAAGCTGGCGGCGCTTTGAAAGTCTTCCGCAGTCATGCGCGGAATTGCCAGACGCAAGGCGTGGCTTTCGAGTGCAATTCGTATCTCGAGCATCTCCAGAACATCTTCAAAACTCGTAGATGTGACAATAGCTCCGCGATTGAGCTCGATCTGAATCAGGCCTTCCGCTTCGAGCCGTCTCAATGCCTCGCGTACAGGAATTCTGCTTGTGCCAAACTGACCAGCCAATTCGTCCTGCCGAAGAAGCCGGCCTGCCTCGTACTTCCCTTGTAGAATGAGTTTTTTCAGGCCCGCATGTATCATATCTGGTGCACTTTGGTTGCCAGTAACTTTGGGCATCAGGTTCTCCAAGTAGGTGCGCTTCGTTCCCCATCGCGATCGCCCATTCCAGTGTCTTTCGTATATCCAATTTGTAAAGGATTGTATCCGTCGAGGGAGCCGTTAGCCGATGGGTGATATCCAACTTCAGAAAGGATGGTGCCAGATTTTAGCTGGGGACGACGCGCAAGGGCGGCATCGCTCGCCCGGTCAAGCAGCATCAGGTCGCCTGCCTGTCCCGGTCTTTCCTTCAGCCTTGGGCAGCAGCGACTTCAGGTTGGCTTACCACGATGTGCCAGCATGAACAGGCAATGCCGGCAGAAGTTCTCGTCTATAATCCAGACAGATGTCCGGCGAGCCTGATTGTCCATTGAAGTGACTGTGTCAGCTCCCGAAGGACGCGTATTGCCAAAAAGGGCGCTTCCGGACAGTAGGCCCGATCGATTCGTCATTAAGCATTCCTTGGCCCGAGACCTCCCTGCTTTGCGCCGCCGCCGTTGGCGAACACCGATGGCCTAAGGTACCGCCCCTCGGTTACCTCGCGTGGCAGCCCGGAAGACTCTGCTCATTCGGGTCGTGAATTACTCCCACGCAACCGTAGTCGGCTCAGACGCGCGCTTGTCTCCTCGATAGCTCTTTGATCGCCAACCGCAGAATGAGAGCATGACGCCGAAAATTATGGTATGCAAAAGTACGTTTTAATATACAATCCTAGTTTGAAAGCGCGAGACCAACATGAGCTCTATCGTCCGAAGCATTGATCATCCGGTAATTGCAGTGCGCGACATGGGTTCGTCGCGACAGACGTATGAAAGGCTGGGCTTCCGTATCCCCCCGCTCGGTAATCATCTGGAGTGGGGAACCGGCAATTGGTGCATCATGTTTCCCAGCGATTACTTGGAATTGAGAGGAATCGCCGACCCAAGCCGGTACACTCACAATCTAGACACCTTCTTGGACAAGCGCGGAGAAGGTCTTATGGGGGTGGCTTTCGCGCCAACGGACAGCTCGGACGCAAGTTATCACGCTGCGAGAGACAAGGGATTTCATCCGTCAGAGGTCAAGAACCTGACTCGGCGTTTCGCTTTACCTGACGGAGATTCTTTTCCACGTTTCCGTCTAATTTATCTTGATGAAGCCGAACTACCCGAACTACTGACGTCCGTCGTCTGCCAACACCTAACTCCGGAATTGATCCGCAGGCCGGATTGGCTGGATCATCCGAACGGCGTGACAGGCGTCATTTCCATGACATGCGTGGTCGAGGATCCCGAAACGATTGCACCGGTCTATCAGCGGCTCCTTGGCGAAGCAGCTTTCAGTTCGGGATCGGGTCGCCTGGTCTGCAGACTGGCACGAGGGGCAGAGATCGAGTTTTTAAACGTTGGAGAAGCTCTCAGTCAACTTCGTCTTGTCGAAGGCACTCAGCTGCCCACAATCTCGTCGCTTACTTTAGGGGTTCAGGACGTTGAAGTCACTGCGCGCGTGCTTTCCGAAAATAAGGTCGATTTCGATCGGCAAGCCGACGGCAGTCTGCGGGTGCCCCCAGAATTCTGCTGCGGCGTCATCATCTTCTTTTCGGAAGGAGGAGCCAAATGAGATCGCCGCCGGCATTCCCTTCGATAGTGGGACGACAGTTAGTTGTGAGGAGACGAAATGCCCATCGTGCGAATTGAGCTCTCTGCTGGTCGCAGCGTTAGTCAGAAACAGCAGGTTGCCAAAGCTGTCACTGATGCAATGGTCCAGTTTTGCAACTGCGACCCAACACGGGTCAGCGTGATATTCTCCGACGTACAGGCCTCAGATTGGGCTGTTGGGGGGCGCTTGTTGAGCGATCCCGAGGGGTACGCCTAAGGACGGCGACAGCGCTTCGTAGCGGCTGTCGGATAGGGAGCAAGTGGAAGCGTTAGAGTAGAGCTCCACAATGTCTACAAGTTGAGTTCGGTGGGTGGTAGCTCAACTCGCTCACTTAATTGCAGACCACACTATTTTAGCCGCATGGGCGAAAGTCGGACTCCCAAACCTCAGCTGTAGGGGGCCATATCAGGCATCGACACCACCGCAGGAGTAAACTCATGGAGATTTCACGTCGCGTTGCGATATTGACGTCAATTGCCGGCGCGGCTTCGGTCGCCGGCAAATCGCTTCATGCCGCGACCTTTCCGACTAGGCCGATCCGAATAGTCGTTCCCTATTCGGCTGGCGGGGTGACCGACATTCTTTCTCGCTTGATCGCAGACAAGGCTGCCGGACATCTTAATGACGCGAAGATCTTTGTTGATAACCGGCCGGGTGCTTCTGGAATGCTAGGGACGGCTCAAGTCGCTAAGGCTCCCCCCGACGGTTACACTATACTGATGGGGTCCATCGCCCCTCTGGTAATCGCAAAGATCGTCGTGAGCGATCTACCTTATGATCCGTTTCTAGATCTAGCCCCGATCACCCAAATTGCACAGGCTCCCGTGGTGTTAGTCGTTCACCCATCGATGCCTGCTCATAACGCCCAAGAGCTTCTTCAGCTACTAAAGAGCAATCCAGGGAAATTTAACTATTCGAGTGCAGGAGCCGGCACCCCGAGCCACCTCGCTTGTGAACTGTTCAAGCAAAGGTTTGGCGTAGACATGCTCCATGTCCCCTACAAGGGGACCGGCGCGTCTTTTGCCGACCTTATCGCAGGACGAGTTCAGCTGACAATGGAGACCGCCGCAGGAGTCATCCCCTTCATTAACTCCGGCCAACTGCGACCACTTGGCGTAGCCTCTGTCGACCGAAGCCCGCTCCTCAAGGAGGTTCCTACTATTGAGGAACAAGGATTAGGACAATTCGAAGTGAGCGGATGGTATGGCTATCTCGCGCCCAAAGATACCCCCGGCGCCGTGATCGATGCACTCAGAAACGCTATTAGCTCAGCCGTCAATCAGCCCGATGTCACGGCGAGGCTAATTGAACTAGGTGCCGTACCAAAAACCTCTTCTCCAGAAGAATTTAGAATACTCATTCAGCAAGAGCATGAAAGGTGGACGCCCGTCGTCAAAAGCCTCGACCTGAATTTCAAATAGGGCGAGAGGCTGGCGCAAGACCCAGCGGACGCAGTCTGCAGCTCGGACATCACGCCCTTTAGTCGAATGGTAGCTGGGTTAGGCTTAGGGGCTGCTTGTCGGCAGCAGGTGCCTTACGCTTGATTCGGGACGAACGGTCAGATTCAGGCAGCAGACAGTCGGAACCATGCTCCGACTGCCTGCCGCCTCAAAACGCCCCTCAGCGTGAGCTACTCATGCCGGCACGGCGATCACCTCGACTGCCAGCTTGGCATCGGCGACCGGGAGTGGCGACGCTTTGACAACAGATCGAGCCGGCGCGTTCGTGAACCGATGGCGCCAAGCCTGGTCAAATTGAGCGAAGTCATCTAGGTCAGTTAAGAAGACCTGCGCCTTCACGACATGAGCCAGGTCGCTACCAACGCTCTTCAAAGCAGCGTCGACCCGATCGAGAACCCAGTTGGTTTGCAGTTGGATGGCGGACGAGTAGTGAGGATATGCAGGGTGAACGAGGCATTCCTGGGGAATCCGCCCGGTGTCGAAGCCGGGGAAGATACCAGCCGAGAACACGAGATCCCCGCAGCCAATCGCTTCTGCACCCCGAGGCGAGGACATCGAGGAGACGCGGAGGCTGTCACCCTTATAGCCGGTCAGATCGATTTCGATGATCGTGTCGGTAACGAGCAACGAGCCGATGCCAGTGACGGCCAACGCGGACGTCTGTGGCAAAACTGCCTTCCAAGCTTCGAGAAAGCCTTTCTCCTGCCGTGTGTCGAGCAACAACGCTTGGCCCTTAACGACTTGTTTTGGTGCGACTCCGGCAGCAGCCAAGGACTTGAACATGTTGTTGAGAGTGTAGGCGGACTGTTTGGCCATATCAGCAGACGCACCTTTGGGACCGGCGTCTGGCGGCACGCCGTCGACAGCATTGTGCGCCAACTGCCCCGAGGTAAACACAAAGTCGCCCGCGGCCATCGCTTCGACCTTCTTTGTAAGCGGTCGAGGTGCGTCAGACTTGGCCGGAGCCTTCTTGGCTTTGCCGTCGGATGCGAGAGCGATCAACGCGATTTCGAGTCGGGCGCCAGGTACGAGCAGCCCAGCTGCGCCGACGGTCGTACGTGTCGGCGGGTTGGGGAAATGCCGCTTCCAGACCCGATCGAAGCCGGGAAACTCAGCACCTTCCAGCAGAAAGACATGCGCCTTAACAACATTCTCCAGCGAACTGCCAGCGCGCTCGAGCGTGCTCGCCAGCGAGCGGAGGATATAATCCGTCTGACGTTCAGAGGGCGTTTCAAAGAATGGGAAACGTTCATTGGTCGAGGCTTCGGGAGCTATACCGTTCACCCAGTCGGTCGCCAGCATGGCGGAGGTAAAGACAAAGTCACCGGCTCTGACGGCTTCAGATTGCCAGATGGGCGCTGTAATCCCCTCCCCCCGAATATAGGAGAGTGAGCTGCTATTGGACAGAGTCATACATTTTCCCTTTCTCAGATGCTTAAGATCACGTGTTCGACCCACGCGGCGAACCGCAAAAGTGCTTCATCGCGGTGGCGCGCCCCTACTAACTGGACGCCAAGAGGCAGCCCCTGCGGCCCCGTACCGGCTCGTAAATTCAGAGTGGGCATGCCGGCGAGCGACCAGCTCAGGCAAAACGTGGCGTCGCCGGTCGAATGCAAGCCGCGGGGAGCCTCACCGGGTGTAGACAGCGTCAGAAGTACATCGATATCGGAAAACAGCCCGTCGAGCTCTGCGGCAAGTATAGCTCCAGCCGCCTTCGCTCGTAGGTAATCCACCTCTTGGAGTGCCTGCCCGGATTCTATTTCCCGATGCAGGTCGGCTCCGAGCTCATCCATGGTGAACGCGAGCATTTCGGCCAACAGCGAACGCCCCATTTCGTATTGCGAGATCGTTCGCTGCCAGTTCAGTGAATCCGCAAAGGCGCCTGACGCCGTAATCTCCCGTACGGTCGCGCCGTTGCGCTCACATGCTGACACCACTCGTGTCAACGTATCAAGGGCGGGAGCTGTCGCGACCTCGGCAAAAGGCCCCCAAAAAAGCCCAACACGCGGCGCCCCCCACTCCTGATCGACGCACGCCTCTTTCGCCCCACGGAGCACATCAAACAGCAGCGAAACATCAGCTACAGAGTTGGCAAACCCACCGATTGTATCGAGTGACCAAGCGTAGGACTTAGTGCCCGCCGGAGACACTCTGCCGTACGTCGGCTTGAACCCCACTACACCGCAAAACGATGCTGGGCGAATGATCGAACCGCCTGTCTGGGTGCCGGTGGCAAGGGGTACCTGATGATCGGCGACCACGGCAGCCGAACCGGCCGAAGAGCCTCCAGGGGTATGCTCGGAGTTGTGGGGATTTGTAGTCTTGCATGGGCGAGTGGCACCGAACTCGACAGTTGCGGTCTTGCCCAATATGACGGCCCCGGCCGCTCGCAGCGCGGCTACGCATGCGGCGTCCATAAGTGGCCTATGATTGGCATAGGCGGAAGATCCATACGAAGTCCGACAATCTGCTGTATCGCTCAGGTCCTTGATGGCCACAGGCACACCGTGAAGTAACCCTCGAGGGGCTTCCCGGTCTCTTTGCTGTGCCTGCGACAACGCACTGCTGGCGTTCAGGCTATTCCATGCGCGCAAGTTCGGCTCTGAGTTTGCAGCCCGCTCCAAGCACGATCGTACCACCTCTTGCGAGGTTAACGTTCCGCCGCGAATGGCGCGAGCGATTGACGTTGCCGAGGGACGGCTCGCATCGACTTGAGGCAACTTGATCATTCGAATGGCTCTGAGATTACCGAGGCTTCGACAAACGCTCTGGACGGCAGCTATTGCTCGCCAGACGGCTAATGCAGCGAAGAACACCTTCGATGGCAAATAAAGTTCAGCGGTAGGTCGATGCGGTTCAGGTATAGGAAGCTAGAGCGACTCATCTGCAGCAATAAGCGTCGGCACCGCGGCGCGCTGCGCACGGGAAAGACGCGGCGTAACAACGGATCGGTTCAGGAAAACAGACGCCCGATCGAGCGACCCGTGGCACACACGTGAGCCGATTCAGGGAGAGCCATTCTGAAATTTTGCCGTTATCGACCCGACGTCAATGACGTAGACGTGCCGCTCGCCTTCGTGAATGGAGTCAATACAAATCTGCGTGCCGTCCGGCTTCCATCGAGGATGAAGATCACACCTGTTTTCCTTTCCGATGCTCGGGTCGGTATAGAAATTACCAAGAGATATACGAGCGCTTGTTTCCATATCGAATAGGAAGAGTTCTCGGATCGAGGTTTCCGAATGGGGATAGGTATCGGAGACCATCCAGCGCCTGTTCTGCGGCGAAAAGCTCATATGACCGTTCTCGATCAAAATGCCCCGGCCGAGGACATCCACCGTTCCCTTCTCCATGTCTTGATAGAGATGATAGTGGATCTCACCGGAATGCGGCCCCCAGACGATTATGTGGCTGTCGTCTTTCCACAGCGGATGAGAAATTTGATATTCGGACTTCTCGTAGTCGAATGTACCAACAGATGCCGGGTCGAAGTCTTCACGCAACTGGGGCAGCGGATGGTCTGAGCATTCGAGCAGGCGCATATCAGAGCCATCGGGATTGACCGTGATGAGGCGATGCAGAAAGCATGTTTCATCGGCAACTCTTTCAGTCCACCGGTGCAGGAAGAGGATGCGGCTTGAGCTAGGATTGATCTCGATATGGCTCACCCAGTGCACGGCTTTGCGCATGGATTCACGCGGACGAAAATCGCGTAGCTGCTGGTAGCTAACGAGCAGCTCGTAGTTTCCGGTTGCGAGATCCATGTGATAAATCCCATCATCGATCGGATGCAATCCAATCTCTGGAATGGCGCCGACGTCACTATAGCCTATTGTTTGATGCGTAACCCAGAGGCGACGATAATTGACGCACAACGCCCAGCGACTATCCGGGGACGCAACATAGATCGGAAGAGGAAGTCGCCGCTCTTCGCCGGTCAAGACATCGCAAATGAGGCTACAAAAGCCAGGATACCTTCCGCCACTGTCGCTCGCCCTGATGTTGTAGATGATTTTGTGCCCGGGTAGAAAATCGAGCCACTGAAGCTGTGCGCCCATCTGCCAGTTCCAAGCAGATGTTTCCCCGACAACCGTGAATTTGTCATCGGACTCCGTATCAAAGAAGCCAACCCTTACGAGCAGATCCGGTTCGATCTTGCGATCGGGCCAAGCAGCCTGATGGGCAAGAAGATATCGGCCGGTCCGATTCCAATTCGACTTGTTGTAGTAGCCGAAAAAATAATGCTGACTGTCGGATCCAATGCGTCTCGGCGCCGGATGCTCGCTAGATCTGTTCATATTCCATCCAGTCTCATCGAACGGTCTCAGAGGTCTTCGACCGAGACATCAATCGCAAAGATGCTATTTCTCGCGCCCGCCGGAGGCTGACCTCGGCCCGCGGCATCAAAGGCGCGGCATTGAAGTTGGTGCGCGCCGCTGGTTGTAGGCGTCCAAGGAAATCCGAAGCCCTGCCAGGAATGCTGATAACGCAATGCTAATTCCGCCCGTCGCCAGTTCAGGCCTCCATCAACGCTCACGTCGACAGTCTCAATTGGATCGGCCCCCCATGCCCATCCGCTGATGACCGTCTGTTGGCGCAGTTGGAGTGTCCGTTGATGGGCCGGCGCGACGATGATGGAATGAGGCGCCACGCGCCAAAGGGGCGCGATGATTTCGTTGCCGTCTTTAATCTCCCGATCATTATACATCACTGTCGTAAAGTAGCCTGGTGAGCGCTCTGCCTGCAGTTCGAGACTCACGAGCCATTTCGTCGAGTTTGTACCGTAGTAACCCGGCACAACCAGGCGAACAGGCCCGCCGCGTCCATCTTCCAAGTCTTCGCCGTTCATCTGCAGCGCGAGCATGACATCATCGCGGTCGACTTCGGCGATCGGCAAATCCTTGACGAAGGCATCGACATTGATGCCGTGATAGTCGCCGCCGTCGGCGCCAGTCGACCACACGAACTTTGCGTCGGGAGTGACGCCGGCTCTCGCAAGAACGTCCTTTAGCGGCACGCCTCGCCAGACGACGTTTGCAACGCGACGTACCGGGACGGTTGGATAAAACGGATGGCCGCAGCACTCGTGAAACGAATTAACGTCGCGCTGCGGCATCGCGCGGAGTTCATCAAGGGATAAGGTCGCCTCGCGCGCAACGAGCCCCTTAATCGTGATCTTCCAATCGCGACGATCGATAAGTGGTACCCTCATGTGATAGAGGGAGAACACCAAATTCGCCGGCGTCTGGAAATCCACCAATGAACTCACCGGCGGCTGCTTTAGATTTGGTAGATCGGCTCCATCGAGCCAATATCTATTCACCGGATTCTCCACCTAAGAGCCGCAAGACTCTCTTGCCGCAGGCTGATCCCTTCACTTTTGGACTGAGTCCAAGCTACCAATTCCCACATATAACGGAGAATGTTATAGGGCGATCCGATCATGCCATTTTGATATACGCGGCATAGTTGCTCGGCAGACCGATCCGAGAAGTTACTCCCCTGTTACCGCTGCGCGAAGCGAGAGCGAGTTGTCGAAATCGAGGGGTGTGCAGCGCAAGATCGGACGTTCCGGTTACCTCGCTCATCCATGGCCGTTTGGCAGATGGTGTCACCAGCTCCGTGGTACCGGTAGGACCGCGCCCACAACCGGGGGAGTCCCGGCCTCAGGCACGGCAACAACGTCGTTCCCGAGCCAAGCTCAATCGTCCCTAGCTTAGTTTCCTGAAAGCTTTTCGTACGCTCTCAGCGAAGATCAGGGTCAGCTTAGAGGGAGCAATGTTCGGAGGAAATGCCATCTCTGTTTGAACCGGAATGCTCGGATGAAACTCAGCAATATGGATGAGGCTAGCGAAAACAGAGGCGGCGTAGGGGCTGACCAAGCCGACGCCCAAATTGGCTGCCGCCAGCATACAGATCGTGGCTGAATAGTTTGTTTCAACCACTGATGATGGCACGATTTGCTGCTTTGCCAACAAATGCGACAGCCGCCGTTGCAACGTGTCGTCAGTATGATGTGACAGCAAGGCATGATCACGAAGGTCTTCCACTTGGATCCGCTTCCTATCTGCCAGGGGATGGGATTTGCTCATCACGCAGACGGACTTCGACTGATGCACAACTTCAGGGTCGAGTCCCGTCGAATTTAAGCTGCTCGTAGACAGCGCGAGATCATACATTCCACTGAGAAGACCATCCTGCATCGCGTGCGTCTCTATGGTGTGCAAAGTTACGCGCACACTCGGAAACGCGTTCTTGAACTCTCGTGTAATGACCGGGATCACCGAAATGCCCAGCACAGGGGTGCAGGCGATCCTGAGCAATCCAGTGCCATTTTGCCTTAGCGCCGTCACCGTCTGCTCGATCTTTTCCAAGCTGAGGAAATGCCGCTGCACCGAGGCGAACAATTCTTTCGCCTCTGGCGTTGGCATCAGCCTTCCGCGTTGGATCTCGAACAGCTTGATCCCGGTCGCGGACTGAAGTTGCGCGAGAGTGCGGCTTACGGCCGGCTGTGTCGTATTCAGAACCTGCGCAGCCCCGGTTGTCGTTCCGCTAAGCATGACGGCGCGAAACGCTTCGATGTGGCGGCTATTCAGTGGGCGAACCATCGACCTGAGCCTTTAGCTGATCGCGATTGGGTATAACAGACTTGCATCGACAGCCAGCGAATTGTCATTAAGGTCGTCCCTTTCGTTCAAGCGACTAAGCCACGGTTTGCGCACCCGGCAATGTTTTATCCTTCCCACTTTGACCTTCCTTGGAAGCTGCCGGTCGGCAATCATCGGCGCCGGAGCGATGAGTTCAAACCGCCTCGAAAGATAATCTGGCCGCCTTGACGGAAGCGGTGATGAAGCGGTGAACCTCCTGTACTCGCCGCGTTTCGTGCGTGTCGGGATGTGAGGTCAGCCAATAGTTTCGCATGAAGCGAATATCGGGAAGCAGACGCCTCAATTCAGGATAGCGCTGGGCGACGTAATCGTGAAGGATGCCGACGCCGTGTCCGCAGCGGACTGCCTCCATCTGAGCAACGACGCTTCCGCACTCGTAGCGGCGAGACATCAGTCGGCCGAGAACCGTCGCATAGTCCAAGGCTCGACTGTAGACGAAATCTTCAACGTGCGTGACGAACAGGCGGCCGGCAAGATCGGCTTGGGTTTTTATGGGACCTTCGCGGGCTAGATAAGCGTCCGCCGCGTAGACACCCAGAGTATAGTTAGTCAGCTTGGAGAGAATTAACCTCCCCTGCTTGGGCCGATCCAATGTTATCGCGATATCGGCTTCCCGCCGCGATAACGAGAAAGTCCGCGGAAGCGGTACGAGCTGAATGACAAGCCCAGGGTGTTTCGCTGCCAGGGTGCCCAACCGGTCTGCCAGGAAGTAGTTGCCAAGGCCGTCCGGCGCGCCCACACGGACCGTGCCGATGATCGCCTCGGCTGCGCCTACAATGCGCGATCCCACTTTGAGAAATTCACTTTCTGCGCGCTCGGCCGCAGCGACGAGTGCCTCACCCGCCGCCGTTAACGTACAGCCGGATGTATGCCGTTCGAGCAATTTCGCATCCAGGCTCCTTTCCAGGGCCGTAAGTTGCCGAGCCACGGTCGCATGATTCAACCGTAGAGTTTTTGAAGCCTTCAGGATCTGACCTGCGCGCGTGACCTCGAGGAAGATGCGAACCCGTTCCCAATCCATTGACTACACTTTCCGCACAATGGAGCCGCATATTCTGGGCTTGATGCACATTTTTATGCACCTCATATCAGGCTCGATCAAGCACGTTTGCAGGGAGAAGGCCATGCCTACGACTATCTTGAATTTCATCAATGGCGAGTTGGTACCAAGCCGGAGCGCTCGCAATTTGCCGGTGTACAATCCTGCGACGGGCGAGCAATCGGGAACGCTCGGGCTGGCATCGGCGGCAGATATCAAGTCGGCCGCTGCGGCGGCGCGAAAGGCCTTTCCAAGCTGGTCGAACACCCCTCCCCTCCGGCGCGCTCGTATCCTCAATCGCTTCCTGCGGATCATTGAAGATCGTATTGACGAACTTGCCGAAGTCATCACCGCCGAGCATGGCAAAGTGCTTTCGGACGCAAAAGGGGAGATTCAGCGCGGCATGGAAGTCGTCGAATTCGCAACCGGTGCACCGCAGCTCCTCAAGGGAGAGATGACCGAGAATGTCGGCACGCGTGTCGACAGCCACTCGCTGCGTCAACCGCTCGGCGTCGTCGCCGGAATCACGCCGTTCAATTTCCCCGCGATGGTCCCCCTGTGGATGTTTCCAGTTGCGCTCGCCTGCGGCAACGCTTTCATCCTTAAGCCGTCGGAACGCGATCCGTCGACCGCGCTCCTGCTCGCGCAGTGGCTGAAGGAGGCCGGGTTGCCGGACGGCGTTTTCAATGTCGTCAACGGCGACAAGGAGGCGGTTGACGCCATTCTGACCGATCCAGACATCGTCGCTGTAAGCTTCGTCGGCTCCACTCCGATTGCGCGCTATATCTACGAGACGGCAACACGTCACGGCAAACGTTGTCAGGCGTTGGGTGGCGCGAAGAATCACATGATCGTCATGCCGGATGCCGATATGGACCAGACAGTCGATGCTCTCATGGGCGCGGCTTACGGTTCTGCGGGCGAGCGCTGCATGGCGATATCCGTCGCCGTGCCAATCGGCGACGGGACAGCCGAGCGGCTGATCGAGAAGCTCGCACCCAGGGTTCGGGCCCTGAGGATCGGTCCAGGTACAGATCCTGATGCAGAGATGGGTCCCCTCGTGACCAAGCAGCACCTCGAAAAGGTCCGAAGCTACGTCGACGCCGGCGTGGAAGAAGGCGCGGAGCTGATAGTTGACGGGCGTGACTTTAGCCGCCAGGGTTACGAGAAGGGATACTTCATCGGGGGAAGCCTGTTCGATCGCGTGACCAGGAACATGAAGATCTATCGCGAGGAGATCTTCGGTCCGGTGCTGGCCGTGGCACGCGCCAAGTCCTACGACGATGCCGCCGAAATGATCAACAATCACGAGTTTGGTAATGGCACCGCCATATTTACTCGGGATGGCGATGCGGCCCGCGAATTCGCAAATAAGATCCAGGTTGGCATGGTTGGCATCAACGTCCCGATACCCGTGCCGATGGCATTCCACTCGTTCGGCGGCTGGAAGGCCTCCCTCTTCGGTGATCATCACATGCACGGTCCTGAAGGTGTTCGCTTCTACACCAAGCTGAAAACGATCACCACTCGCTGGCCTACCGGTATTCGCGCCGGCGCCGAATTCGTATTGCCGACGATGGACTAATTTACGAAATGGGAGGCCGTGCTCGCTCCACGGCCTTCCAACACGAGTGATTCCAAGTTTAGACACCCATGCCCGGAAGCGTGCCTTCCACAGCCGGTGTCGCTTTTCGTTTAAGAGGACAGCAGGCGAACGTTCGCCAAGTCCCCATAGATCGACTTGCGCACGTAGGACCTTACTTGGATAGGCAGCCGGAGCATCCAATCGAGTTCGCCTCGCGAGCGACCGAACCCGACGCTCAGGATCCTTGGAGCTTATCTGACAGTGCTCGCTTGAGATCGAAAGACAGGTCCGCCGCTTCATCTGGATGGATAGTGGCACCAGCGGCCAAAAGTCGCCGCGCTGCCATGTGGTCGCCAGCACGGTTTACTGTCTCAACGCCAAGCAAGGCTCCGTCGCGATAACAAAACACCGAAAACGAATCTTCGTCGGGATCGCCACGCACGACCCTTTCATCACTGCCTTCAATGAGGCCCGCGATCTGCAGCTTGGCACCTCCCTGATCGCTCCAGAACCATGGCACGGTGTCAAACGGTCTTACATGACCGATCAGCCGCGCCGCGAGACATTTGGCCTGATCTGTCGCATTCGATACGGACTCGATACGTACCGCCGCTTTACGTTGCCCACATGCAAATAGCGCACAGTCACCGATAGCGGAAATGCTCGGATCGACGGTGGATAAGTACTGATTCACTAGGATTCCTTCGCGGGACGATTGCCCGAGAGCCATCGCCAGTTCCACGTTCGGGACGACGCCGATCCCCACGATGACAAGATCGGCTGCCAACTTTCGTCCGTCATCAAGGACGACGCATTGCAGCCTGCCATTCAACGCTTCGATTGCGAACACAGATCGTGCGCAATGGATGCGGCAACCTGCTGCCTCATGTCTGGCCTGGAAGTGCGTTGAAACTTCGGGCGACACTGCACGTGCCATGATCCTTGGCGCCAACTCGACAATATTAACCTCAAGACCTTTCGCCGCGGCAGTGGTAGCGAACTCTAGCCCAATGAAACCGGCTCCGATGACGACGACTTGCTTGGCCCAATCCAATCGCTGACGGATTGCCTCGCTGTCGGCAAGCGATCGAAGATAACGCACATTTTCATGATCGGCATTCGGCATTTCAAGCGAGCGGTTGCGAGCTCCCGTCGCCAACACCAAATGACTATACTTCAACGAGCCTCCCTTTTGCAGGGATATTCTCCGCGCCGTGCAGTCGACTGCTGCAACATGATCGCTGACCAGCTCAATGCGATGATCCTTGAAGAAGGCCTCGGAACGAAAGATTACATCGCGGGAATCGCCGCCTCCTTTCAGGAATTCCTTCGAGAGTGGAGGGCGTTGGTATGGCAGGTGAGGCTCATTATTGATCAGAGATATGCGTTCCTCGCACCCACTCTGGCGCAGCTCAGCCGCTAGCTGGAAGCCGGCGTGTCCACCGCCTACGATAACAATCGAATTAGAATCCACTTCAATCCCCTAGGTTTCGTGCATTTTACGGCAAATCGAAGCCCGCTGCGGGCTTCGCCGCCTGGCCAGCTGCGCTCCGAGAACGCGGTAGCTCTCCACCGATGCCGTCCTAAGTTCAAACCCGTTCCTCGCGGCTATGGACAGCCACATGCGCGAGGAACGACTACGTAGCGGAGCACTCGCAATTTGCGCACATCGCCGTCGACGGCGCACAGCCGACGCGCTTTCCTTATGCTGTCACCGCTCCGGATCAGGTCTGAGTTGATGGTATTTCTAACATCAAACCATCCAGCTCGTCGGTCAGCACGATTTGACAGCTAAGGCGGCTGCCCAATCGTCGTTCCGCCGCCACGAAGTCCAACATTTCGGCTTCCTGTTCCGAAGGGGCAGGCAGCTTGCACGCCGATTCCTGGCTCACGTAGACATGACACGTACCGCAAGAGAGCGAGCCGGCGCATTCTGCTTCGATGCCTGCCACATTATTGGATCGGGCGGCGCGCATCGCCGATGAACCAACGCTCCCCTGCACTTCCCTTTGCGCACCGTCGGGGGAAATAAAGATGATCTTCAACAGATTTGCTCCAGACGTATTTGACTTGCGTTATCGCTCTACGAAACGTCCTTGAAGTGGACTCGCAGCAAGTTGGTCGGCAAGAAGCACCTCACGCGCCTCGTTTGGATCCAGGCCATGGCGCCTGATCAGATCTCCGCAATCCTCCATCATTGCCTCGACCTGCTCCATCATCTTCAGCCGCTTGTAGAGATCATCGGCCTTGACGCCCATGCTCTCGCCAATTAATTCCATCACGTTCACGATCTCGAATTCGACATCTCGCTCGAAATGGCACAACTCTCGATGACATGCGTGAAACACAGTCGCGAGCGTTGTAACACCGGCGCTTGCTGCCGCCCTGAACTCACGTTCGCGAAGCTCGTCCTTAAATTTCGGTGCAACCGTAAGGTAGTTCGACATCAGGCCGGCTCGCTGAACGTCGAGCTCAACAAACTCCACCCCGGGTATCTCTTGCAGGATCCGCTTGACGGCACGAATTACGGCTGGGTAGCCGGGCCGCTCGTTGAGCGCGACGCGTTTGCGAACGGGCAAAACGAACAACTCCTTCAGCTTGTCGATGTGCCGTTCGAGAAAAAGGAAAAAGGGCGTCAACGCGAAATCATCGTCACCGGTCATTCGCTTATGGTTGGGAATGATGACGTCATCGAACTGCGTCTGACAACTCGGGCACCAGGACACCTTCTCTCCGGCACCGATCGCTTCGATCTGCATTAATGTGCTGAGGCCCGCGCGCCCGGACGTCTCCGCGTCCCCGGACAGAAACTGGAACACGCCGCAGCAGGCCGAGGGGCCGCCGACCACCTCGTAGGTCAGGCCCATTGCGCAGATGACATCGAGGCAGAGCATGAGGATGTGAGGCGTCTTGTGGACATTGCAGCCGGTGTAGATCGCGATATCTGGACGACCTTCCGACCTCTCCCGACCAGGAGGCGGCTGAAGTTCGTCCAGTACATCGGCTTCGAGCTGAAGCCTCGAGACGACGCGCACGGCCTTTGCCATGGCTCGAAACGAGCGCATCGCGTTGTTCTTCGCTGCGTCACCATCCCGTCGCCGCGTCATCGCAAAATGAGCAAGACGCACCATCGTGCGGGGGTTCACTCCATACTCACAGGCCTCGATGCAATAGCCGCTGCTCGAGCAAGCCGACGCCCACTCTTCTGCCGCCGCATTGCCGCCATTGCCACGAAGGATGTCCACAATGCCTGACAAGACCATGGTCGGTTCGGCGTCCTTGATGCCGGCGGGCACCGTCATGGGACAGGCTTGAAAGCACTTCCCACACTGCGTGCAAGCGGAGGCGATTTCTTCCATACGAACATCGAGTGCTTCGACGAAATTCATGCCCGCCTCTCGCTCGCGGCAGCAGGTTACGTCGCGGAAACGTGCGCGATCGAGGCGATCTCGACCAAGAGATCGTCACGCACGAGCTTTGCAGCGATGCAGTATCTCGCCGGCGGGTGCTCGCCAAAGTACTCGCGATAAACCTCGTTGACGGCCGCGTAGTCCGCCATGTCCTTTATGATCACGGTGTTGAACGCGACGTCCCGCAGAGCTGCTCCACCGGCGTCGAGGATCTTCTTGATGGTTTCGATCACGTGTCTTGTCTGAGCACGCGCATCGCCAACGCCGACCGTCTTACCGTTGGCATCGAGCGCTAGAACGCCCGATACGTAGACCGTGTCACCTGCCCTGGTGCCCATCGAATAAGGCGCAATTGGCTCGGGAAGACCGGGGGGGTTGAGTGGCTTGAAGGACATCGATTTCTCCGTCAGAAGGCTTTTACGCCTCGATTGCTATAGATCCCAGCTTGAACAGCCGAGCGCGATTCAGGGATTAGTGTCACGTCATGATATCCCGGTCTTTGGTCTCGGGCAGTAACAGCAACCCGATGACGAGCGACATAACCGCGATAATGATCGAGTACCAAAGCCCGTCGAAGATGTTCCCCGTCTCCGATGCGATGAGCGTCGCAAAATAGAGCATGAATCCGCCAAAATACCCCGTGCCGAGGTGGTATGGCATTGACATGGAAGTGTAGCGGATCCGCGCCGGAAAGAGCTCGACCAGGTAGGCTGCGACGGGCCCGTAGGTCAGGCACACGTAAAACACGAGCACGAACAGGACCAATACAGCCATGGGCTTGTTGATCGCCTCGGGGTCGGCGCGCTCGGGATATCCGGCCGCAGCGAGTGCGGCTTTGAGTTTCGCCGCATCAAATCCCGACAGCTCGACTCCACCGACCGCAGTTACGGCTCCCTCGCCGCTAGCGACCACTCGATGCGAGATGCCGTTCGACACAAGGAAGTCCTTGGTTCGCTCGCAGTCGTTCTGCGGGCCGTCAAACAAACGCGTAACGCAAAGCTTGGATGTGATCGTGACCGGCGCCTTCGCCATCGCGGCCTCCAAGGCCGGATTGACGTAGTGCGTCAGAGACTGAAACAGCGGAATGTATGTCAGTGCGGCAAGCAAGAGACCCGTCAGGATGATGGGCTTTCGCCCAACACGGTCCGACAGCCATCCGCAAAGAACGAAGAACGGAACTCCGCAAGCAAGAGCGACGGCCATGAGACCATAGGCCATCGGAAGTTCGACCTTCAGCACCTTCTGCAGGAATATGAGCGCATAGAACTGGCCCGTGTACCAGACGACGCCAACACCCGCGACAGCTCCGAACAACGAAAGCAGGACAACCTTCAAATTGCCCCATCGAGCGAAGCTTTCGATGATCGGACTACGGCTGATACGTCCTTCCGCCTTCATGCGAACGAATACCGGAGATTCATTCAGGCGCATGCGGATGTAGACCGATACGGCCAACAGCAGAAGAGAGAGGATAAAGGGCACGCGCCAGCCCCAGGTCTTGAACTCTACCCCGGTCACGCCTTGCGTCGTGAGCACGACGATAAGCGAGAGAAAAAACCCCATAGTCGCGCAAATCTGGATCCAGCCGGTCGCAAGGCCTCGGCGGCCGTGGTCGACATGCTCCGCGACATAGGTGGCGGCTCCGCCATACTCGCCTCCGAGCGCCAGGCCCTGCAAACAGCGAAGCGCAACGAGCAGGACAGTGGCGAGGACGCCTGCCGTCTCATAGGTCGGCAGGAAGCCCACGCCCGCAGTCGAGATACCCATCAGTACGATCGTGATGAGGAAGGTGTGCTTGCGGCCGACAACGTCGCCAAGGCGCCCGAAGACCAACGAGCCGAACGGTCGGAGAACGAGCCCCGCACCATACGTTGCCAAGCTCGCCAGAAAGGCGCCCGTATCCCCCAGCGCCTTCGAAAAGAAGAGCGGACCGAGAACGCCTGCGAGCGTTCCGTAGACGAAAAAGTCGTACCACTCGAAGATCGTACCGAGTGACGAACCCCAAATTACCTTGCGGAGCTCTGCGCTGGTCCGCGCGCCTTGCGTCTGAAACGATACTGCTTCGACAAGCATGGACGTTGTACCCCCGTTGTGTTATCGAGGGCGGACATTGGCATAGCTCCTGTCGAAACACATGGACCAATGCCGTGAAAACATTGGTCTGGGGGGAAGCTCCGCATGCTCCAGATTACCCTTCGCGAGGGGCGTTCGACGCTACCGATCCACCGGCAGATTGCCGATCAGATCCGATTTCAAATTGAGCGCGGCGAACTGGACCAAGGCGCAATACTGCCCTCATCTCGCGACCTTGCCCGCGAGCTCGGTGTTGCTCGCGGCACGGTCGTGCTCGCCTACGAAGAACTGTGCACCGCGGGATTGTGTGAAAGCCGCGTAGGGCGCGGAACGATGGTGAGACCACTCACAAAACGACAACAGCGTGCCAGTCGAGGGCGCTCGTTTGGCTCGCCCCAGCCTCGTTTCTTGAACACTCCCGATGAGCCGGTTGATCTTGATCCGCGAGAGCTCTCTCTGCTTCCAAGCATCGCTGACACCGAGCATCTGCCCATCACAGCGTTGCGGCGTGGCTTTGACCGAGTACTTCGCCGCCCCGCCCACTTGAAGTCATTTACCGAAAGCGCAGGCGATCCCATGCTGCGACGTTTGATCTGTGAACGTCTTTTGCCGGATCGCGGCATCGAAGCTCACCCGAGCGAGGTACTTGTGGTTCCAGGTACCCAGTATGGAGCCGTTCTCATCGCGCTGACACTGGCTCAAAGTCGACGTCGTCTACACTTCGGAGCGCCTGGATATCTGGACATAGCACGCAACTTCTCCCGTTTCGGTTTCGAGCTGAGACAGCACCCTGTAGACGCGGATGGGATCGCATTGGCAACATCGGATCTCGGTAAAGACGATGTGCTCTACGTCATGCCGGAGCATCACTTTCCCCAGTGTGTGACGTTGAGCGAGACGCGTCGCGCCACAATCAGTCGAGCGGTCGATCGGAGCGATCTCTTGGTTCTCGAAGACGACTATGACAGCGAGTACTACTACGATCGTCGTCCGCGACCCGCTCTGAAGGCAGATGATAGTTGTGGCGGGGTGATCTACCTTGGCACCTTCTCCAAAACGCTCTTCAATAGCCTGCGACTCGGTTACGTCGTCGCAGACGCGTCACTCGTCCGGGAACTAGCCACGCTGCATTGGAGCCTGTCTCGGGGCACGAGCGGCGTGCTACAGCGTTGGGTGGCCGAGCTCCTCGAGGAGGGAACGATAACGTCCCATACCCGCCGGATGCGGACCGTTTACCGTCGGAAGCGAGATCGAATAGCGACATTGCTACGCCGCGAATTTCCGGATTGGCGCTTCGCCCCCCCGCAAGGCGGCCTTCAGTTCTTTTTGGATCTGGGTAGTCCTCGACGCGCGAGCGAGGTTGTCGGGATCTGCCGTTCGGAGAAGCTCAGGGTCGCACTTCCATCGAACTATGTTATAGGCAGCGAGAGCGAACAGCAATTCCTGGTACTGGGTTTCGGATCGGTCCCGCTTCGGCAAATTGAAAGCGCGTTATTAGAGGTCAAGCGAGCACTTGCGGGCTGAGCAGAGGCTTCAAACGCACTAATTGATGTCGAAACGGTACGCGACGATATCGGCGTCAGGTGTCCAATCAGCCGACGCAGCATCGCCTCAAGCGCCTTCAAAGGGCGTCTTGTGCAACTCTTTTTCCTTCTTCGGAGCCGCCGTATCGCCCGATGTGACAACGCGACCCCGGGCGAGAAGATACCAGACGTCGGAAAAATCCAAGGTCTGCCCCGCTAGCAAGTGCGTGACCGCTGCCGCCTTGAAGGCGAACAACACTCGAAGAGTCCCCTTTCCTCGTTGAAGCGCAAGCCGCTGCGGAAATATTGAATTGCAGATTAGTTAGATCCGAATGTGACCGAATGCCTGTCGATGTGTGCCTGCTGGAGACTCTTAAAGTTCGAACTTTCCCTAGCCCGGACCGGTGAACGCTCCGCGCTTGACACCTCCGCTGTGTCCCGAGGGCTAAATGCATCACCAAGTCCAGCGAGCGCATGCCGTTGCCAATGCGCGAAAGACCGCATTCGACCCTGGCAGTGCACTGTCCGTCACGGGGCGAGAAACATCCGCCTTACATCTTCAGTGCAAAGAGATCCACGAACCGTTCACGCAGAACGTTCTTCTGCACCTTTCCCATGGCGTTCCGGGGCAACGCTTCGACGAATACGATACGCTTCGGCTGCTTGAACTTTGCAAGTCTTCCCGACAATGCTTCGACAATCGCGTGCTCGTCGACGGAAGCGCCTGGCTTTCGAACCACGGCCGCCGTAACGGCTTCGCCGAAGTCCGCGTGCGGCGCACCTACGACCGCACTTTCCGACACGCCCGGAATCTGATCGATCTCCGCCTCGACTTCCTTGGGATAGATGTTCAGCCCGCCAGAAATAATGAGATCCTTGCCTCGTCCAACGATCTGCAGATAGCCATGCTCGTCAAGCTTGCCAAGATCTCCGGTCTTGAAGAACCCATCGGGACGAAACTCGGCTTTAGTCTTCTCCGGCATCTTCCAGTAACCGGCGAACACATTGGGTCCTTTCACTTCGATCATGCCGACTTCGCCGGCGGGCAACAAAGCACCCGTTTCTGGATCGCTGACGCGCACTTCAACGCCCAGCAACGGTTGTCCAACAGATCCTCCTATCCGCGGGCCATCATAGGGATTGGAGGTGATCATGCCGGTTTCCGTCATCCCGTATCTTTCGAGTATTTCGTGCCCGGTCCTGGACTTCCACTCGCGATGCGTTTCGGCCAAGAGTGGTGCTGAGCCCGACACGAATAACCGCATACCGGCAACGGCAGCCTGGTCCAGGTTGGAGCTCTGCAGCAAACGAATATAGAAGGTCGGCACGCCCATCAAAACGGTGGCCCTTTTCAAAGCGGTGAGAACGTGCTCCACGTCGAACTTGCTCATAAGCATAATACGGCCGCGAGCGGCCAGCGTGACGTTGCAAGCGACGAACAGCCCGTGGATATGGTTGATCGGGAGGGCATGGACGAGAACGTCCTCCCGCGAATAGCACCATTCGTCCACGAGCGTCAGAGCGTTCGAAACCAGATTGCCGTGGGTCAGCATGGCGCCCTTGGATCGCCCCGTCGTACCGGACGTATAAAGAATTGCAGCGAGATCGTCCTTCCCTCGCCTTACAGTACAAAACGCGTCCGGAAAGGGGGCTGCATCCTGGACCAGGCTTCCGGTACCACTCGCATCGAGCGTTCTGACCTTGCCGCCCGACCGAGCGCATATCGCAGCAACGTCGGCCTTCTGCCCGGGATCGCAAACAACCAGCGTCGGCTTCGCGTCCTGTATGAAATACTCGGTCTCGGAAGCTGTATAGGCGATATTGAGTGGGAGGTAGACTGCGCCGCAGCGGAGCGTCGCTAGATAGAGCGCTATCGCTTCGATCGACTTCTCGATTTTGGCCGCGACGCGATGACCAGGACCGACGCCGCAGTCCGAGAGATAGGCGGCGAACCTACCGCTTATCGCCGCAAGCTCCGCATAGGTTAGCTGGTTGCCGCTCTCCGTTTCCATGCAAATGGATTGTTCGTGGGCCGCTGAGGCCAGCAACCGATGATAGAGGTTCCAGTTCATGGGCTACTCTCCGGTTCAAGTGGAACGAGCTGCCGGGACGAGTTCCCGGGACGACGGGGATGCGCGTAACGTTCTCTTGACGATGTCGGACGCCACCACTGATCCTCGCTCGGCGAACGCTTCATGGTTCGCCTCAATGTCGTCGACCGCGTAGAGATAATTGACCATCAATCCAAAGGATTGCTTCATGCCCTTTTCGGACGGATCCGCGAGGAAGTTCAGCCGCTCCAGGCGCGCGCCATTGCCAAGATGGAAGCGGGCGACAGGATCCACCGGCTTGCCCGCCGAATTCTTGGCCCTCAGGAAATAATAAGCAGCCAGCGACGTGAGGGCGCCGCGCATGTGTTCTGACGCAACGCCCTGTTCGATTGCGATCAGCGCGGACCTTGCCGGGTCGTCCAGTGCCAGCGATGTCTCGCTCTTGAGCTCTCTACGCGCCCAACTGGCGAATCCGGGTACAGGGGAGAGAGTAACGAATGTCTTCAGTTTCGGCAGTTCGCGGACGAGATCCTGAACCACCTGCTTAATCAAGAAATTTCCGAATGAAACTCCAGCCAGCCCCTTTTGTGTATTCGATATCGAATAGAACACGGCGGTGTTCGCCGCGCTCGCATCGATCGTATCGCGCGATCGATCGAGCAATGGCCCGATGGCCGCCGGTATTGTCGTCGTTAGTGCTACCTCAACGAAGATGAGAGGTTCATCCGTAAGGCTTGGATGAAAGAACGCGTAGCAGCGGCGATCTGCGGGCTCGAGCCGATTGCGAAGATCATCCCAATCCTGGATCGCATGAACCGCCTCATACTTGATGATCTTTTCCAAAATGTTGGCAGGAGTGTTCCAGTCGATAGGCCGCAACACGAGGAACCCCCGGTTGAACCACGAAGAGAAGAGGTGGACAAAATCGTCATCGACCGGGCGTAGCTCAAGATGATCGGACAGCAACGAAAGCAACACTTCTCGCATGCGCACCAGCGAAGCCGTGCCGCCGGGTGCTAGATTGAGGCGGCGTATTAGCTCTTGCCGCCGCGGTTCGGTTGCTTGATGCAACGCTTCGAGTTGGCTATGAGATTCTTCTGACGCACGCTGGAAAGCTGCGATGGCGACTTCAGTTGCGCGGCGATCCGGGCCGAACCTGTCGGCCAGGGATAGTAGAAACTTGAGGTGTTCCGACCGAGGCGCACGGTCGAAGGCAGCCAACAACGACTCGGCAATCGCAACGCCCGAGGCTTCGCCTCGTCGCGATAGAAGCGCTTCTCCCAGAAGATCGAGCTCGCGATCGCTCTCCGCTTCACGCAACGGCTTCATGCCGAGCACGGCTCGGCCGCGTTCCGCCAACGTTTCGATCACGTCATTGAGGAATTCGGGAGTTCCAAGACGCCTAGACTTCGCTTGCTTCGTCATGCTTGTCACCGCTTTCGATGGTCGGAATGGAGCACTCGTCACACGATAGGCGGAGAACAATCGCGAGGCGCCGGTGGCAAGGTTTCTTGCTCGCCAAGGTCCCAATACAATCCGGCCATGACCGCGAGAGCTTCTCGTGCCAAAGCTATCGGCAGGTGCTCGTTTGTCGCGTGTTGCCGGCATCCGGGATGCGCGTGGGGCACCCAAAGCGTCCGCAGCTTCAGGATGTTGGCAAAGATATCGTTGGGCAGCGATCCGCCTAGATTTGGCAGGATCGCCGGCGCCTTGTCCGTCGTCCGAGCAATCGAAGCTTCGGCCCACTTTACCCAGGCATCTTCCGGATCCAGCCGGGTCGCAAGGAACAAACCGTCGTCGGGGCTCGGCTTCACGTCGACCATATCGAAGCCATGCCGCTGCAAATGACGCCGAAGCGCCGGAAGAATGTCGTCAGGATCAACCCCGACAACGAACCGAAGCTGACAGCGCGCCCAGGCACTTGCCGGGATCGCGTTGACCGGCATCTCGGGATTTCCCGATGTGAGGGCAAGAACGTCGAACGAACACCAGCCGTACACCTGCTCGGCGGGACTTAGAGCCGGCTCGCCCCATTCTCTATCGATCTTGGGCCCATCGGGTCCGCCGTCAACGTTGCAATCTGCGAGCGCACGACGGACCGACGCCGGCAACTCTGTCGGGACCCATTCCGGAACCAAAATACGACCGGTGGACGTGACGACCGTAGCCAACGCATGGGCAAGCTGGATGGCAGGATCGGAGAGCAGACCGCCCCAGTTACCCGAATGATGGGCCCCTTCACGTGCTACGATTGAAATGTCAAACGTGAGAGAACCGCGCGAACCTAGAAATATGGTAGGCCGGTGCTCCGAGAGTCGCGGCCCGTCCGATGCAACGAAAAGATCGGCTCGAAAGAGATCTTTTTGCGTGGTGCACAGCTCTCGCAAGCCAGGAGAGTCGATCTCTTCACCCATTTCTATGAGACACTTGGCATTGAATCCGAGCCGTCCCCTCGTCTCGAGAACGGCGCGGAGACTTGCCAAGTTAATGGCGTGCGGCCCCTTGTTGTCCGCTGTGCCCCGGCCATACCAGCGGCCATCTTTCTCGGCGAGCGTCCACGGCGACATTCCCCCGGTCCAGCCACCGTCGAGTCCTCGGACGACGTCACCATGCCCATATCCCAACACCGTCAGCAATTTGGGGGCTTCAATGCGTTCGGCGTAGAGGAAACGGGCGCCGACAGAGTTCAAGAGCCGGCACGCAAAACCGAGATCCTCTAGAATCCGCCGGAGTTCGTGAAGATATTCGACGATCTCCGCCTTGCGCTCCGTGTTCTGGCTCTCCGATTGAACCGCCACCAGCCGCGCAAGTACGGCTTGAAACGCTCCTGAATCCAGATGATCCGTCGCACGGTTGATCGCGGCCTGTCGGCTCATTTTGCGAACTTCCTCGTGAGCGCTACATTTCGGTCAATCGCATTTTCCCATCTCAGGAAGCACGACGGGACGGATTTACCGATTGTTTGGACACTAACCAAACCACCGCGACTTTCGACACGAGGCTAACGTGTCGCCGAAAAGACACGGGTATGCTCAGCATCAATGACAATGCGGACGCGTTGGCCCGATTGAAATAGCGGACGCCCAGGATTCACTGCAGTACGCGCAGTCAGCCTGAGGTTTCCGAGCTGAATCAGAACGCTCTGGTTTGTGCCGGTATATGCTGACTCCAGCACCGTCGCAGTTGCGTTGTCATCGGGATCCAAACGGATGAATTCGGGACGGACCGCTAGTAGACCGACATCGTCTTGCGACAGAACCTGATTCTTTCGCAGGACAATCTGCTGGCCAAGAGACGGGATGGTTGCCGCGATGTCCTGGCTTCCCCTGCGCAACTCGACCGGCAGGAAGTTCATCTCCCCTATGAAATCGGCAACGAACGCGGTTGCCGGCTCCTCGTAAAGTTGCCGAGGTGCTCCGAACTGCTGTAAGCGTCCACCCTCTAGCACGGCCACGCGATCTGCCATGGATAGCGCCTCTTCCTGGTCGTGCGTGACAAAGATGATGGTGCTACCAACCTCCTTGTGAATCAACTTGATCTCCATTTGGAGCTGCTGCCGAAGTTTCCGGTCGAGGGCGCCGAGCGGCTCGTCCATCAACAGCAGCGGGGGGCGGAACACCAACGCGCGCGCGAGCGCGACGCGCTGTTGTTGACCTCCCGAGAGCTGACTGGGAAGGCGCGCGCCGTAACCGTCAAGCGCTACTAGCTTCAAGGCCTTAGTGACCTCCCGCTCGACATCGCGCCCCCCAACGCCACGCCTGCGAAGAGGATATGCAATGTTCTCGGCAACGGTCATGTGCGGGAAGAGTGCGTAATTCTGAAACACCATTCCGAAACCTCGACGATGGCCGGGAATGTCGTTGATACGAACACCGTCGAGCTTGATGTCGCCAGAGGTGGGGGCCTCGAAACCGGCAATCATCATAAGGAGCGTAGACTTGCCTGATCCACTGGACCCAAGCAGAGCAACGAATTCACCGGGCTGGATGGACAGCGAGACACCGTCGACGGCGCTCACCGGACCAAACATCTTTGTAATCGCGTCGACGGACACTGCGCCGCGCTGGTTCTGGGAAGACATAGGCACCGTAACGGAATGTTCGGCAGTCATTGTCGCAATGATCGTCATTTCGCCTCCGTTTCGAATATTTGACGTGGCGTTTTAGTCAATCGTTCGCCGCCGGCTTTGGTTACCACCACAGAATCGCTTATCGCGAGGCCTGCGGCCGACGTGTACATGTGAAAGACCATGCCCTCCTCGATCTTCCAGTTCGAGAGCGGCGTGAAGCAGCGATGCAAGTCGCTGGTGTGTTGGGATACGAGCGGGGTCACGCCGAGCGTATAGCCGGTGATGTTGTCGTAGCTGGTTCGAAGGCCAGCGGCGACCACGCCCTCCCGCACAATGCGATCGACGTCTGCAGCGATCGCCCCTGGACGGAGTGCAGCGATCTGGCGGTCCTGCAGCGAGATCAGCTTCTCTGCGGCGGCTTTCTGCTCATCAGTCGCTCGCCCGACGATGACGGAACGCATGATGCGCACGGTGTAGAACCGCAGTCGCGGCAAGAGTTCGATATGGACGATATCGCCATCAACCAGAGGCCGCTCTTCCAGAAATCCGTGCAGAGAATCCCAACCAGATCCGACATTCAGCGGGCCGACAAAGCCATCGTCGAATCCGAGCCGATAGTAGGCGGCTGCGGCGGTGGCCGCGACATCACGCTGGCTTTTTCCTCGCCCTACCTCCTCAATCGTTGTTTGCAGAGCGCTATCCAACAGTGCGCCTGCCCGCCTGAAATGGGCGATCTCCTCAGGGGACTTGCACCGTCTTAGATCCCATGCGGACCGTTCAAGGTCACGAAATTGCGCCTCCGGCAGCAGCTTGCGAAGGGCCTCGTATCGCTGGACGGTAAAGGAATTCGATTGGAACTCGACGCCGACACGCTTGTGGTCAATGCGTCTATCCTGCAATGCGCTTGCGAGCGCTACAAGCGGATCATCCCAATCTCCGAACCCGACGATGTCTTCCATCCAGCTGCGCTGACGAGCGGGAGGCATGTCAAGCTTGCGGACCAGAAGGATCGGCTCCCCTGCAGCCGGCACCAGACACGCGCGCCAGAGATTTTCAGAGACCGTGTAGCCCGAGAGCCAAGCCATCATCTCGGGTTCGTCCAAAATGACGCAATCGAGCCCCCGATCGGCCATCAGAGTTTGCACCGCAACTAGGCGACGCCTGTACTCTCCGGCGGAAAACGTAAGATCCCGGCTCATGGGCGGTGCTCCAGCAAGGGTTTCTGCAACCGTACGCGCTCGAGGCGTCTAGCAAGAGACCACACGGATTGATCGCCGTCGGAGGGACCGGTCATTGAAAGCATCATTGGTTCTCCCAACTCTCTGGTACTGCGTACAGACTGACGAGTTTTGCGGCGCTACCCGAAGGGCTTCGTCACCACGCACTCAATGCTATATTCTGGCTCGCGAACGACGTCCTTCGATTACAGCTCCGACGAAGAGGCGCAGGAGACCGAGAACGACGAGCACAGCCAGGAACATCACGGCTATTACGGCGATCTGCGGACTGATCTCGAGACGGATATTGTCCCACATCCTCATTGGTAGCGGAGTGGCGGACGGCCCGCTAAGAAAGAGGCCAAAGACGACGTCGTCGAACCCGACGATGAAGGCGAAGATCGCCGCGCTCGCAAGCGTAGGAAGCAACAGCGGGAGAGTCACCGTCCGCAGGGCCGTCAGCGGCGTTGCGCCAAGGCTTGACGCCGCCCGCTCGAGGGTCCGATCGAACCGCTTCAAGCCGGCTATCATCACAACGACCGTATACGGCGCTCCAATGATTGCGTAACTGAGAGCAAATGCAATCGGAGAGCCGATTAGCGAAGTGCCTGCAAATGCAAAAAAGAGCGACACGGCCATGACCACGTGCGGGACGATCATGGGTGAGATCAGAAGAAGGTAGACTGGGAGTCGTCCAGAAAACCGATGACGAACCAGAGCGAACGCCGCTGGCACTCCCACGGCGACGCTCAGCAGCGCCGAAAGACCTGCCCAACGGAGGCTGAAACTCAGCGCGTCAAGCCATTGGGTGTTGCTGAACAAGCGGGTAAACCATCGCAGTGAATAGCTAGGCGGAGGGAACGTCAGGTAGGGCGCGTCGCTAAAGGCCAGCGGGATGACTGCGGCGAACGGGAGAATAAGCAGCAGGAGCGCCAGGCCGGCGAAAGCATGCAGCAACGGCCGACGAACCGGGGTGAGCGCTTCGTGGAGATGAAGAAGGACGCCGTGCAGAGGCAACGACATGCGCTCCATGAACCGGCGGCTCGCGACGAGGCCACTAGAGTTCCTGCCCGATGGCGCGACTGCATCGAAGCGCGGGCGATCGTCGAGCTCCTCCGCGATGCGGCGTCGAAACACCAGAAAGATCACGACCACGGCGAGCAGAAGCAGCGAGGATTGCGCCGCAGCGTCGTTAAAGTGCCCAAGGATTAGTACCCTGAGGCTAATGCCTTGGGCGATGAGGTAATCGTCCGGTCCTCCAAGCAGCTCCGGAGTGATGTAGAAACCCAGGCAGGAGAGGAAAACGAGCGTGCAGCCACTGACCAGCCCCGGCATCGATGCCGGAAGTGTCACGCGAAGGAACGCGTCGGTGGGAGGGCTTCCCAAGCTCTGCGCAGCTTTTGTCAAGCTCGGGTTGAGGCGTGCCAACACCGCATACAGAGGAAATACCATCAATGGCAGTTGGACCTGGACCATTCCGATATAGACGCCAACAGCATTGAACACCATCTGCAGCGGCTCGGATATCAAGCCGAGTTGGAGAAACATCTTGTTGATAGGCCCGCTTGGACCGAGCAGCACGATCCACGCGTAAGTACGTATCAGAATGCTCGTGAGATACGGCAGCGTGACGACGAGCAGCAGAAGGGATGCCACTCGCGGCGAGCATCGCGATATCGTGTAAGCCAGCGGGTATGCGATCAGCAGACAGATAACCGTGACTGTGGCAGCGAGCGTGAGTGTCCTCAGAACGATCCAGAAGAACGAGACCGAATGCGCGATCTCAACATAGCTCTTGAGCGACCAACTTCCCTCCGACTGCAGGCTTTTGAGAACGAGTTGCGAGAGCGGCAGAACGTAGCCGATCGCGAACAGCGTCACGATCGGGAGCAGTAGAAGGACAGGAATGAACCGGGTCCGGGCGACGCCATTCCTCGCCCGCGACATCGTCACGCTCGGAGGGGACATCGCGACCACTACCGTGCGCCAGAGAGCCATCGCTCCCATTGAGCAACGGCTATCTCATTGTTCGCGCGTCCGCCGGCGCCCGACTCATTCCAGAACTCATAGTTCTGTACGAACTGTAATTTTCGCGCTTCGGGCGACGTCGGGAGAAGCTTGGCGCGCTCCGGCGGCACAAATTCGAACGCCCGTGAATTCGGCGGCGCATAAAGGATGTGTTGAACGAACTTCGCCTGATTTTCGGCGCGTGCCGAGAATGCTAGGAACTTGAAGGCATTGTCGACGTTTTTTGCTCCCTTCAAAACGACCCAGCAATCGTATTGCAGCATACCTTGATTCCAGGTGTAGCCAATTTTGGCGCCCTGCTCGTTGGCGGCGGAAACCCGGCCATTCCAGGCGCTGCTGGCGGTGATCAACTTGTCGATGATGAGCTGGGGCGCTTCTGCGCCCGTGTTCCACCATTTCACAATATTGGGCTTGAGGCGCGCGAGGCTCTTAAACGCACGATCCCAATCCAAAGGATAGAGTTTCGACGGCTCGACGCCATCTGCCAGCAAGGCTGCCTCGAACGTGCCACCGTCCGATGCCCAGGTCCCAGCCATCAACGAGCGTCGTCCCGCAAATTTCTGGACGTCCCAAAGGTCCGCCCAACTATTCGGCGCATTTGACGTACTGAATTTCGACGAGTCGTAAGCGATGAACAGCGAATAGACGATTGCGGGTACGGTGAATTTGCCAACCTTAATGGGGCTAAAAGCGTCCAGATCGGACCGGTTGAAATATCCGTAGTCGATCGGGGCCAGAAGATTGTCCCGCTCGAAGGTTGGCGCCTTGCCACCCGGTAGGATCGTGACGTCATAACGCGGCGCACCTGCAAGAACGCTCGCACGCACGGCCCCGGTGTCGGTTCTGGGCTGCGCGATGACCTTGATGCCCGTCTCACGCTCGAACGGCTCAAAATAGGCGATCCGCTTGGCCTCGCCCCACGATCCTCCGCCGTCGTAAACGACGACTTCACCCGTACCTTTCGGAATTTGGGCGATCGCCGGAGCCGGAAACAGTGAGCGCGTCGCCGCGAAGCCCCCGGCCAACGCCGTACCTTGAAGAAGTCTGCGTCTTACGATGTCTACCATAGCTTCCCTCCCTTCCCGGTTGCGATGCTTGCTCAAGCACTCTTGGTGCATATAATGTGACAAGTCAGAGACGGAATTCGTCGTTTTTGCCTGATTGGTGGCGAATAACTGCAATCTTGGGAGAGATTCAATGGCTATCACGCGAACCGATCTCGACCGCCTGGATCTCAAATTGCTAATGTTGCTGCAGGAGAACAATCAGCAGACCTCCGAAGAACTCGCGGAGCGTGTGGCCCTTTCGCCAACGTCTTGCCTGCGCCGACTACGACGGCTGCGCGAGAATGGAGCCATCACGTCCGATGTCTCGATTATTTCGCCTTCTGTCGCTGGAGCCCGCGTTACGTCGATCGTGCTGGTTGCGCTCGAACAAGAACATCTCGACCTGCTCGATACCTTCAAGACTCGAATGAGCGCCTATCCCGAGGTCACGCAATGCTACTACGTGACCGGGTCGGCCGACTTCATACTCGTCGTCAATACCGGCTCGATGGAGGAATACGGGGCTTTCACCGAAAGAGCGTTTTTCCCGGACAAAAATATCAAGTCATTCAACACCTTCGTGGCGATGCAGACGGTGAAGTTTACCACCCGCATCAATCTCGACCTTTCCTAAGGCGCGTACTCAAAGATCGGGAATTTGATGTCTTCTTGCCTTAACAGTGGCGCAAAAGTGGACATCGCCGAGTTGGGCAACGTTGCTCACGCCACCTCAGAGGTATCAGCTCAAGGAATCAACAGCGTCATTCGCTGTGGAGGACCGCTTCATGGGCGCTCGAAGTTGAACGACGATTTCGCCTGCTCGCTTACCGTCGTTAGCAATTGTATTGAGAGATCGCCGGACTTCTTCCAGATCTGGCGATTGAGCGCTCAGCCAGTTTAGTCCGACCTCTGCATTAATAATCGTCGCTGTGAGCGCGTCGACGATGGCACCATAGGCGCGCACAAACTCCGCGGAGGCATGGAATGGCACTTCGCCTTTCGCCTCGCTCAGACTTCGCTCTGGTTCGCTGAAGCAAGGGCGATGCACTTTGCGCTGCCTTAGATGCTTACTGAACGGCATCTGCAGCCTTGCCTTAACCGCGTTCGCAGCTTTGCGGATCAGATCGAGTACTCGGCGGGGCTGGGACAGCCTGGGGGCATGGCTGCTGTCGGCCTTAAAGAGAGTTGCGCCCTTGCGCTTTGCATCAAAACGTTGGAGATTCAGTTGGATGGTGCGGTCCTTGTTAGCCACGATGCACCAATTTGGCTTGAACTTCCAAGACATGGCGCGCTCCTCTGGTGGGCCGCGATAACGATTCGGCGCTGTCGACCCGTGACTCCGAGCCAGCTCCGCGTAGGACACCATACTGCTCTGTCGGCTAAGGGTTTCCGCTCCAGACCGAAAGATCGGTCGGGCCCTCTGTTGCGAACAGCAGGACTTTCGACGACCGATCAAGCGCAAGCCTGTCACGATCTTCGGTCTTCGCAGCTCGGATGAGGCCTGCCAATCCAGCCGCTCCCGATTCGCCGACGCGAAGACTAGGATCGCCCGCCGCTCCGAGATTTAGCAGCCGCACCGCATCGACGGCTTCCTCCTCTGTGACCGTTAGAAACCCCGTGGCCATGGCATCAATGATCGGCCAAACCAACGATGACGGGCTCTGGCATTCCAGCATGGACATGTTCGTCGCTGGCCCCGGCGGAAGACGTACCAGCCTCTCCGCACGCGCACTCTCGTACAGGCACGCCGATCGTTCGGGCTCGATGATCCAGAGATGGGTTTTGGACCCAAATAGCCCCCGCGCCCGACCGTGACCGAATATGCTCGCCGCGAGGCCACCGACACCGGCCTGAACAAGAACGTGCGTGAACGGAGTCTTTTGTTCCATAGTTGCAGCGATGATCTCGTCGATCAAGACAGCATAACCCTGAATGACCAGCGTACAGGCAGTGTCATCCTCGCCTGGACCGACGGTGTCCGGCACAGCAATCCAGCTTCCCTGAGCGGCTGCTTCGGCAGACGCCTCCACTGAGTCGTGATAATCGCCGGAAACGCGTACAATCTTGGCACCGAGCTGAATGATATGAGAGGCCCGCTCTTCGCTGACTCCCTCGTGGAGAAATACCACCGCCTGCGCCCCTATGAGCTTAGCCCCAGCCGAAACCGAGCGGCCGTGGTTGCCGTCCGAAGCGCACGCAAATGTCAGCGCGGAGAGCATCGAGCGGATGCTTGGCTCCAGCAATTCTGCGGGTATGATGGAGCGTCCAATACGCCTCTCGACATGCTTCATGGCCAGCTTCAGCACGGCATAAGCGCCGCCGAGCCCCTTGAAGCTGCCGATGCCAAGACGCTGCGTCTCATCTTTGATCCAGACCTCGCCCAGGCCCAGCCGCTCGGCCGTGTGAGGCAAGGAGATCAGCGGGGTTGGAGCGTAGCCAGGGCAAGCACGAAGTAGACGGAGAGGCTCACCCGCCGCATCTCGGTCGCACCACCACGGCATCTGCTCCAGGGTGGGGGACCGATGCCGCATCAGAACCGGCATATGATGCTCAGACCGCTCCGTTGATGTGGGCTCCTTCGGCTTCAAGGGTGCTTCCAAGTCATCCTCCCTGGCAAACGAGTACAGTTGCTTTGGACCCTACTTTGCCGAGACGCGGAGCCGTTTAACGCAAAGTTTGGCCGATCCACGAAGGATTTCTGCGTTGTTTGGTCCAAAACGACGGCTTTCGGCCATGGGTGGCGCATAAACTCATTTTCATCGCCTAACTGATCCGCTTCGCGGGAAGCCATACAGCGAAGGAAAGGTTGACCTCCAGTGCAGATACCCCCGGAGCATTTCATCAGCGATGCGGACCGCCACGACTTTTCGGATTCCGAGGTCCACAAATTGCGAGGCGATACACCCGGCGCGGCGAATCGAATTCACCTCAACAATGCCGGCGCGGCGCTGGTGCCGAAGCGTGTCGTCGATGGCATGATCGAGTATTTGCAACTCGAGGCGCAAATTGGCGGCTATGAGGCCAGCGCCCAGGAGACTGTGCGCCTAGACGCCACCTATGACAGCATCGCGCGGCTAGTAGGTTCGGACCGAGAAGAAATCGCATTGGCCGAGAACGCCACCTTGGCATGGCAGCGCGTCTTCTACTCTCTGCGTTTTGCGCCGGGGGATCGCATCCTCACGACAACTTCGGAATTTGCCGGCAACTATGTCGCCTACTTGCAGGTCGCGCGTCGAACTGGCGCCAAAGTCGAGGTTATACCCGACGACCAAGATCACGCGCTCGACCCGGATGCGCTAGAACGCATGATCGATGCGCGCGTGCGATTGATCGCAATTACGTGGATACCGACCAATGGTGGTCTTGTAAACCCGGCAGCAGCTGTCGGACGGATCGCGCGGGCCCACGGTATCCCGTATTTACTCGACGCCTGTCAGGCCGCGGGGCAGATGCCCATCAATGTCAGAGAGCTGGGCTGCGACATGCTTACTGCGACAGGCCGTAAATTCCTGCGTGGCCCCCGTGGAACTGGCTTCCTCTATATCCGGCGCGAATTCCTCAAGGATGTCGAACCAGCTATGATCGACCTCTTTGGAGCACCGTGGATCGGTGGGCCGCAGGGCTACCAGCTCAGAGCCGATGCTCGACGATTCGAAACATGGGAAACAAACTACGCGGCACGGCTCGGACTTGGCATCGCAGTCGATTATGCACTTTCGCTCGGCGTCGAACGAATCGAGCGACGTTGTCGCCTGCTCGCGGAGCAACTCCGGCGCGAATTGGTAGAAATTCCAGGGGTTTTGCTCCACGATCTCGGGCAGAAGCCGGCATCCATCGTGTCGTTCACGCTTCGCGACATGAGCGCCCGTGACGTCATGCGGCATCTCTCATCCGAACGCATCAACGTCTCTGTCTCACCGCCAACAAGCACGCCACTCGATTCGATTCGGAGAAGGCTTCCGGAGGTCGTCCGCGCTTCGCCGCACTATTACAATACAATTGAGGAAGTCCGGGCTGCCGCCTCTGCGGTCAGCAGAGCAGCCGGATGAGATCTCTGCAGTTAAGTCCGACACCCATGCTCATCTCAGTCTGTCGCGCACCTTATCGATGCCCGCTCTGGCGCAGGCTTCGTCGAGATTGAAGCCTGGTGCTCCGGCAGCACCGACCGCGCCGATGATCTCGTCCCCGATCTTAATGACCAAGCCGCCACCCGCAGGAAGGAGATGAGGCAGACTGAATATCGCGGCAAACTCTGGCGACTGCTTTGCTTGCGCCGCGAGCTTGCTGGTGTCGTTCTTAAAACTTGCAGCTGTATAGGCCTTGTTATTGGCGCTATCGAGCGTGTGAGGGCCGGCACCATCCCCCCTCAGCATCACCTGCGGACGCCCGTTGGCGTCGACAACGACCGCGGTTTCTGTGTAGCCTTGACGCGAGCAACTCGCGAGGACCTCGCTGGCTATCTCGGCCGCGAGCATCGCCGAAAGACGATGACTCCTGAGTACGTCGGGCACTGACGTCGTTTCAGCCCGGGCGGTAACAACCCAGGCGGTCGTAAGAACGACCGCCCCAAAACCTGCTACCAAACCTAGAGTCATATTGGATATCGTGCCTTTCACGGTGCTGGTTTGGTCGGAGGTGATTTGCGCGTGGGTATCAGTCATTTTGATCGACCTTTTGATGAAGCGTCCACTCACCGCTGGACGCCGGCAGCGTTATCCGCGAAGTTCAAGTCCGATAATTGGCGAGCCGAAAAAAAGGCGACGGCCGTAAAACGGCCGTCGAGTCAGGGAGAAACGGTGCGGATCGAGGGGTGGCACAGGCAGGAACTCCAGCGTTCCTAGGGGAATAGTCCCCTGCTCTGCTTACTTTCGAGAACCTTCTGGATACCAAGCGCCATTGCGGCTTTGCGCATCGAGACTTGGTCTCTTTCTGCCCGTGATGTAACTCGCTCGAAGCAATCATCGAGTTTGCCAAACAGGCGCGAAAGTACGGCCTCACGGTCCCAAAATAACCGCTGCAGGCCCTGCACCCACTCAAAGTAACTAACGATGACCCCTCCTGCATTGCAGAGGATGTCCGGAATAATGAAAACGTCCGTGCGCCGCCCGTCTAATATCTCGTCGGCTTCTGGGGTGGTGGGACCGTTTGCACCCTCAGCGAGGATCCGACAATTTAGCTTACTTGCGTTGCCCCAGTTGATGACGCGCTCGCTCGCTGCTGGGATCAGCACATCACACCTTTGTACCAGCAGTTCAGACGGATCGAATGTTGCTTCAGTTGAGAACCCCTCGAGTTTTCCGTTTTCCTGCGCGTAATCGAGTAAGCGCCTTACATCCAATCCCCTTTTATCGAAATAACAGGCCGAGTGGTCGGAAACCCCAATGAGTTTTGCTCCACGTCGGTCCAAGTCTTCAGCCGCGACGGAACCCACATTGCCAAAGCCTTGAATGATACAGGTCGAACCGCTCATTCGCATGTCGCGCCGCTCCATGGCTCTATTCACCAGGTGAACGACTCCAAGCCCCGTGGCTTCTCGCCTTCCCTCCGTACCCCCTGCGGTGACTGGTTTGCCGGTGACAATCTCGCTCACGGTCTTTCCCTGGTACATTGAATATGTATCCATGAACCAAGCCATGACCTGCTCATTTGTCCCCATGTCTGGAGCCATCACGTCGACGTGCGGCCCGACGAAGGGAATCATCTCTTGCATATAGCGACGCGACAGTGCCTCGAGCTCCCGTCGAGACAGTTTGGCAACGTCAACGGTCACGCCGCCCTTCGCACCTCCATAAGGCAGTCCGGCTAACGCGCACTTCCAGCTCATCCAGATCGCAAGTGCAGCTACTTCGCCCATGTCCACCGTTGGAGCAAAGCGGGTGCCTCCCTTTGTCGGCCCCAGCGTCAAATGATGCTGCACTCGGAAGCCCTGAAAGACCGCTGTTGCGCCGTTATCGAGGTTGACGGGACAAGCGATTGTAATGGCGCGCTTTGGATAGAGCAGCCGCGCGCGGGCGGACTCGGGTATTTCCATGTAGTCGGCAATTGCCTGGAACTGATCACGGGCCATCTCGAAAACAGGTCCACTGAACGTATCCATAATCTTTCCCTATCCAGAAAGTGGCATTGAGCTTCGACGTGTCTTCGCTCGACACTGACCTTCGAAAGCCTGAGAACCAGGTCTACATGCGAGCCGACGTCAGGTCGGGTTTCCTGCAGACTGGGATCAGCAACCGATTCGATAGCTCCAACGACTGATTGAGGATTTCATGTCATCGACCCCTACAAGTGGGCGTCTCCGCCCCCGCCGATTGACGGGACGGCTAGACAGGTCAGGAAGCTCCCTCTCTGTCGACCACCCCTTGTTTTTTTAGCCAGATAGCTCAACAACAGCGAATGCTAGTTTGTGAACAGGCTATTCAACGTGGGCATAGAGTGCCACTCGCGCTTAGCCCACATATGTCTCAAACCGCCAGACCGGAGGGATGAGAACAACCGTTAGCTCTGGGTAGGTCGTCGCTTGACGCAATGGCTCGCAGCCATCGCAAAGAACATTCTAGAGTCGCGTTTGGAGACGACTGCACATCGGCATTCATTGAGACAACTGATCCAGGAAAGAGCGCGTTCTTGGGTGCGCAGCGGAGGAGAAGAATACGTCCTTCGGAGCATCTTCAATGATGATTCCGTCTTCCATAAATACGATGCGGTCAGCAGCGCGCTTAGCAAAACCCATCTCGTGTGTTACCACAATGCTTGTCATGCCTGCTTCACTGAGTTCTGCCATGACGTCAACCACTTCCTTGATCATCTCCGGATCAAGAGCAGAAGTCGGCTCGTCGTAGAGCATCAACCGCGGCTTCATGGCGAGCGCCCGGGCGATAGCGACGCGCTGCTGTTGTCCTCCAGATAGGCTTTCTGGATAGTCGTACGCCTTCGACGGAATTTTCACTCTGTCCAGCAAAGCAAGCGCCTCGCTTCGCGCGATCTGGCGATCGACACCTAGCACTCTAACCGGACCGAGAGTGATGTTTTCGAGGACTGTCAGATGGGGAAATAGTTCGAAGCTCTGGAAAACCATGCCCATTTTGCGGCGGGTAGCGAACGCTTGCGAGCGTTGGTCTGCCACTTGTTGACCTTCGAAAAGGATGGACCCGCTATCAGCGAACTCGAGAAGGTTGATGCATCGCAGCAGCGTTGATTTGCCGGAGCCAGACGGCCCTGCGATGACCACCGTCGAGCCGGTTGGCACGTCTAGCACGCAGTTCCTAAGAGCATGAAAGTTTCCGAACATTTTGTTAATGCCCCTCATGCTCAAGAGCATCGACGACGTGTTTTCCATCGGCTGCTTCATCTGATCGACCCCACGGTTGATGTAGCTCCCAACAGTCTCTGGGTCAGGGTCATCTTTCCCCCGCGCGCCTTCCGGCCGGTGGAGAGGCGACGTTCAACCCAGGTCTGCACACACATGAACATGGTTGTGATGGCGAGATAATAAATGCCCGCGGCGGTCAGGGCTTCAATGTATCGGAACTCGGCGCTGGCCGTCTGGTTGGCGACAAGCAGAAGCTCCTCGACCGCAATAACTGAGACCAGGGCGCTGAGTTTGAGCATTCCGATTGCTTGGTTGCCGAGCGACGGGAGCACAACCCTCAGCGCCTGCGGGACAACGATGTGCGCCATCAGTTGCCAGTTCTTCATCCCAAGGGCCAGGCCAGCGGCGCGCTGCCCCGGTCGAACAGCCTTGAGCCCTGAACGCACAATCTCAGCCATATACGCACCTTCGTTGAGCGAGAGGGCAACAACCGCGCTCGTAAAACCTGACAGCGTGATACCGAGAGCTGGCAGAACATTGAAGACGAAAATGATTTGGAATAGCACCGGGGTGCCGCGAAACAGCCAGACATAGGAAATTGCGACGCTCCTCAGGGCGGCGACCCGCGCATCCTGCAACAATGCGAGTGACAGCCCGATCACAATACCGCCCAGCATCGCGCAACCCGTCAAAAGAAGGGTCATTCCGGCTCCGCGCACGAACGCTGGAGAGACAACGTACTGTAAGATGAGTTCAAAGGAGATGTTCATCGATTGACCTCAGTCAAATAGCGACATCGTCGGTGGCATCGACCATTTCTGCATGATCCTGCGATATTGGCCGGACTTCACAACCGCCGCCAATGCCTGTTCAATTGCAGTCTTCATTTGCGCATCGTTCTTGCGAACGGCGTAGCCCAATCGCGTGGTGGCTTCGAATGTCTTGCCTACGGTGGTAAAGATATCCGGCAACTCAGTCATGGCTTTGATCGAACCAGGTGTCGAATCGAACAGCGCGTCCGCACGGCCTTGTCTGACGGTAAGTAGTGCGTCTTGCGCAGTCGGAAGCGTCATTATTGTGATCTCTTCCTTCCCAGCTGCTTTGCAGCGAGCGTTGTCCGCCCTGGCATAGGTCTCCTGTATCCCACCAAGCGTAACCGCGATACGTTTGCCACATAGGCTATCGTCGCGGCCCGTGATGCCCGCCGCATTGGCCTTGGTCACCACGACCTCCGTTCCGATACGGAGGTAGGGGATAAATTCAACCTGCTTGGCGCGCTCTTCGGTGATGTACATCGCCGCATTGATGATATCGACACGCCCGCCCAGCAATGCGGGAATGACGCCCTTGAACTCGATATTCAATGGGTTCGGTTGAAGTCTGAGCTCTCTCGAGAGTTCGACCGCCATGTCGATATCAAAACCGACCAGCGACCCGTCCCGCACGAAGGCGAACGGCGCGAATGAACCAGCGACGGCATAACTCAATTTACCGGGTTGCGCCCAATTCGTGGACGAGTTTGTTTCCGCGTGAGCGAAGGTGAAAAGCGACCCAGAAAGCAGCGTTATGACAATGAAACGTAACATCTTCAGCGCCCCGCTATGATTGATACTGCTTGAACAGACGGTTTGGTTGGTTCGCAGACTCGCATTGCCTCGCTCTTCAGAAACTGCGAGCTAGATTACAGTCGCTACGAGCACCGGCGGCGATTACCTCCACGGCGATCCTGGTTTCGGACACCGGAGCGGCGAACAACGGGTCGCACATCGAAACCGGGGCGGAAGTGCAGAACTCGTGCCGCCCGGGCGACAGCTACTCTTGGCATCGGTACTTTGCCCTCGAAGACTCGATTGCAGGCGTACCGCGCGCTCGTGCCTTGGCACTCGCTCCGACCCGACGTGCCCTCCTCACGAATACCTACGCTGTTGAGCTTGGGACTCTTCATCCGGGATGGAAACCAGCTCCTCATAGGTCTACCTTAGAAAGCTGACGCGGTTTCGGTTTATGCTCTCTTGGCGCTCAACTATGTCGAAGTGATATAGTCTACGAAGGTCGCAGGTTGCCTGACCCCGGTGGATTGGCTTGCCGAACACCCTAACGAGACGTCCTCTTGAAGTTTGAGAGGGATTCAGCTGAGAGGGCGAGCCTGGCGAATTGCGGCAAGGCTCGACCGACCGCGCTGCGGGCGTTCGCCCGCGAAACGAGCTCCAGCATCGCGGTCGCTTCCTCTCCGATCCCACAGGATCGGCTGTCGCTGCAGCATAAATAGTCGCAGGCACCGGCTAGCAAAACACCGCGCTCAGGTGACTGTCCGAACTGCTCATAACCCAGCTCCTCGATCGCGAGCTTGACCTCCCCGATTAGCGTTATCCGCCTGAGCTGCGCCTCCACGGCTAGGCGGGCGGCCCGCGCGGCGCGCGGTCTCGCATTCAGGGCCATCATACCGTCGGGGACGTTTCATTGGTGCGCATGACCGTCTAGGAAGAAGGTCGTCTCTGTCCGGATTTGCCCATCGTGCGCTCCATCAGCCTGACCATCGGTACGCAGCTCGTTTAGTCTATATCAGATGCGCATAGCAGCATGAGAGGAAAACATTTTCTCGTGTTGGTCGACCGCCCTAGGGTCGCGGATCGCTTCGGGTCAGCCCTTAACGCACAACGCGGTGACAAGTGAGATTGAGTGCCCAGGCCTGCGCCGCCCTACGTCTTATAAATTCAGATCCAACGACTTCCAGCGCTAGATAGCGCCTTACCGGAAACGCTCTCGAAGAATCGGAAATCGCCTTTGCAACCTAAGATCTGAACGTCATCGGGCTCGTCGACCTAGTGCGATCGACCGCAATGAGGAACCATCGCTCCAAGGACAAGCGCGGAATGTATTCGCCGAAATGAACATTACTCCACGCAACTGAGTTGGCCAGAGGGATATAGCCGTTGATCATAGACCTTTCCCACTTGTTCCACGACGGGATGCCGGGGGTCACGTTGCCGGCAGATGAGGGTAGCGTGACCGAGCTTACGGCGCGAATTCGTCCTTATCTGACACACGCACGATCTCTAGCGCATTATCGCGGAAAATCTTCTTTCGAAATCACCGACGTAACGTTTCAGACATCCGTCGGCACAAAGATGGATGCGCCCCGACACCGCTTCGAAGGCGCATCAGACATCGCTTCGATTTCGCTCGACCGTGTCATTCTCGAGGGCGTTGTTGTCGACGCACGCCACGCACGCCCAGGTCAAGAACTTGGACTTGGTGACCTGCAGCTACCACATGGGATTGCAGGAAAGGCAGTTCTCGTAAACTTCGGCTGGGATCGATACTGGGGTTGCTCGGAATACCACTCGCACCCGTTCGTGGGGCGCGATGTCTTAGACTCTTTACAGCGCAGCGGGATCGGATTGTTGGGCGTCGACTGCGCAAATGTCGATTCAACGCTGGACCCCGAGCGACCGGCCCACACTTGGTTGCTACAGAAGAATATTCTGATCGTCGAAAATTTGACGTCGCTGGATCAACTCCATCCTCACTCCTTCAGATTCTTCTCAATCCCGTTGAAGGCACGTGACGCCGCGGCCTTCCCGGTCAGAGCGTTCGCGGAACTGCTCTAGCCGCGCACGGAATTAGTTGAGGAGTACCTAGCATTGACAGAGTCTGCGCACGATTTTGGCACGGCGGGACTGTACAGCATCGAAAAACTCGAGGGAAACGTTCATGTGGAAGAGACTAGCAGTAACTGCGCTCGCAATTACGACAATGGCTGCCGAGAGATCGAGTGCGGAAGTACTCGATACGATCCAGCAACGGGGGGTTCTCATAGTTGGCGTGAAGGCCGACTATCGTCCATTCGGGTTCAGAAGCTCTAACGGCGAGATAATCGGCATCGAGCCGGATCTCGCGGCCGACCTTGCGAAACGCCTCGGCCTCAAAGTCGAACTCGTACCAGTTATTGGCGCAAATCGAATCGAATTCCTGAACAAGGGCAAAGTCGACATCCTGATCGCGACGGTCTCCGACACCCCTGAGCGCCGAAAGATCGTACAGGCAATTGATCCGCCGTACTATTCCGACCCCGCCAACGTGCTTCTGGCAAAGACCACGCAAATCAAGTCTTGGGAGGAACTGAACGGCAAGCCTCTCTGCGCTACGAGCGGCTCCTGGTATAATAAGGAGATTTCACGCAAATACGGAGCCGACATCATCGCCTTTGATGGATCAGCGAAACCACTGTTAGCTCTGAAACAGGGAAATTGTGTCGGCTATCTCTTCGACCAAACGTTCCTCGCTGGACAACTCTTGGACTACGAGATGCAGAGCGAATACGCATTGCCGCTTAAAGGTATCATGGACACGCCTTGGATTATCTGCATCGCCCAGGGGAATCCGAAGTTGCAAGAGGCAACCGAGAAGATCGAAAAGGCCTGGTTTACAGAAGGTACGATTGTCACACTTCAGAAAAAATGGGCCATTGAGCCGACCGAAGCATCCTTGAGTATGCACGCCAAATACAAAGATGCAGCGACAGGCCGCTAGGTGAAGGCGAAGGCCAATGCAACTCATAGCCGAATGGTTCAAGCAGCTCTACGCTGTGACGGGCATGAACTTTTCCGTCTTCTATGATGGATATGACTGGCATCGGTATCTCAACGCGCTGTGGGTCACGATTTACCTCAGCCTGGCGTCGATGATAGCAAGTCTAATTGTCGGCGCGTGCGGCGCGTGGCTGGAGGGGTCTCCATTCCTTGTTTTGCGCAACCTCGTGAGAGGCTTCGTTCTTCTATTTCGGAATACTCCGCCCCTCGTGCAGCTGTTTTTCTTCTACTTCGGTCTTGGAACATTGCTTCCAGCACGCGTGGATGAACTCGGGATGCGCGCGCCGCTTCTTAGTAACGTCCAGTGGGCCATAATATCCTTGTCACTATTCGCTGGCGCATTCAACGTGGAGATTTTCCGGTCAGGAATAGAGGCAGTGCCGCGCGCCACCATCGAGGCTTCTGAAGCGCTCGGTTACTCGAGAACCAAGGCCTATATATACATCGTTCTGCCGCTGGCGATCCGGGTGTGCTTGCCGGCCCTCAATAACAACCTGGTCAATCTCATCAAGACAACGACCCTCGCCTATGCCGTCGCTGTTCCCGAAGTCTTGTATACGATGAAAGAGATCTGGTCGGACTCTCAAAATGTGCCGGAAATGATGGTGGTGTTATTCGCGACTTATATGGCTCTCGTGGGCATACTTGTCCGACTTATGAACCGCTGGGAGCGAGTCCTGGCGATACCGGGATATGGCAATTGATGCCCGCTTTACACAACGGTTTACCGGCAGGATCGGCGGATAAATTGTCCAAGGAGGCCGATACCTGTCCGGCCAGAAAATTCGCCGTCCTTTTTCCATTGCGGGACCCTCATGATGGCTGCTCCCCCTCTGCTCGCGTTCTGTCGGGACTCGTGATCGTCGCAGCGATCACACTTTTCAGCGGTGTTGCGGCCGCAGAATCGGCGGTTAAAGCCCCTTTGACGGCGTTCGCTGTACTCCTCAAGTGGGCACCGCTGCTTCTTAGCGGCTTCGCTTTTAATCTTTTGATCTCGCTCGCTGCCATGGCTCTTGGCACAATATCAGGGATTGGTTTGGGTTTGGTGCAGCTCAGCAATCGCCCCTTGATTCGGGCGCCAGCCTGGGCGCTAACCCAATTCTTCCGAAACGCGCCATGGCTAGTGCTTCTGTTTTTTGCGATGTTCTTGATCCCCTTCCAGATCCGATTAGGAGCAACGACGATCCCATTGCCGGATTGGTTAAAGGCGGTCGTCGGTTTTGCCCTTCCGGTAATGGCCAACGTTTCGGAGATCGTGCGGGGGGCAGTGCGATCGGTACCGGCGACGCAGTGGGAGGCAGCCGATTCACTCGCGTTCACGCCTAGCCAAATCACGTGGCTGATCATCCTTCCGCAATGCGTGAAACGCATGTTACCTCCTTGGATGAATGTCTACTCCCTGGTGACCATGGCCAGCGTGCAGGCGTCAATTGTGGGCGTTACGGAGATTTTGACGCTTACTGCGGACGTTCATGCAGCTGAGGGTGGTCGAGCCGAGCTATTCGCACCGTTATACGGTTTCGCACTGTTCTGCTTCTTCGCTTACTGCTATCCGATCGATCTCTTGACAAGGCGGCTCGAACGCCGATTCCAAATCCAATGATAACAGCTTCTTCCGCGAGTACCGCATCGACTCCCGAAATGCCTATCGTCGAGCTCTCTGCCGTGCGAAAATCTTTCGGTTCGTACGAGGTGCTAAAGGGAATTAGTCTATCAATCCGAGCAGGCGAAGTGATCTGCATCATCGGCCCATCCGGCTCTGGCAAATCAACGCTGATTCGATGCATCAATTCGCTTGTCCCAATCACGTCCGGCTCAATCCGCGTCGAGGGTCAAGAAGTCAACGATCCAACGCTTGACAAGCTCGCGCTTCGCCGGAAGGTGGGAATGGTATTTCAGCAATACAATCTGTTCCCTCATAAAACCGCCCTGCAAAACGTCATGATGGCTCCAATACACGTTCTCAAACAGCCGAGACGAGAAGTGGAAGAGCGAGCGCGCGCTCTGATGCGTAAGGTCAGGCTTGAGGGGAAGGAAACGGCCTATCCTGGTCAGCTTTCGGGCGGGCAACAACAGCGCGTCGCGATCGCACGTTCTCTAGCAATGAAGCCCCAAGTTATGCTGTTCGATGAGGTTACCGCTGCGCTCGATCCAGAAACGGTGAAGGAAGTCCTTGTTACGATCCGCGAACTTGCTCAGGAAGGCATGACCTGCGTGCTCGTAACACATGAAATGGGCTTTGCGCGTGAAGTCGCCGACCACGTTTACTTCACAGACAGCGGTGTCATTGTAGAACATGCACCTCCAAGCCAGTTCTTCACAGAGCCGGAAGACGAGCGAACTCGCAGATTTCTCGCGCAGGTTCTATGACTGCGCAAAATCTCTGCTTCGAAGCGTTTATCTACATTGAGGGTGCTAGTCTCGGTCGCTGCTGCATACACTGCTATTGCTGAGATATTGGTCAGCGGAACATGTGTAGATCGGCGCTCGGAAGAATCGAATAGGAGGTAACGTGTTGAAACGTCTGAACGTGAAGCCGTTCAAAATCGAGATTTCCATTGCCGATGTCAGAGATCTCGGGGACCGCCTCAACCGCACCCGCTGGCCCGATACGATCGAAGGCTCAGAGTGGAGCTATGGCATCGATCTCGCATGGACCAGGGACATGGTCGCCTACTGGCGCGACGATTTCGACTGGAGAAAGCAAGAGGCGATCCTTAATGCTTTCCCGCAGTTCACGGCCGTCATTGAGGGCCAAACGGTCCACTTCATCCACGTTCGTTCACCTGAGCCGAATGCGCAGCCACTAATCTTGACCCACGGCTGGCCAAGCACCTTCGCCGACTTCGCAGGGATGATCGGCCCGCTTACCGACCCGCGCCGGCACGGCGGCGATCCGGTCGACGCTTTCGACGTGGTCATCCCGTCGATCCCCGGCTTCGGCTTCTCGGGCCCGACGCGGGCGGCGGGCTGGAACAGCGCCCGCATCGCCCAGGCCTGGGATGTGTTGATGCGAGGTCTCGGCTATAACCGCTACGGTGTGCACGGCGGTGATGCCGGCTCATTCATCGCGCGCGAGATGGGAATTGCCGAGCCTGAGGGCCTGTTGGGCATTCACGTTCTGGAGATCTTCGCATTCCCGACTGGAGAGCCGGGCGAACTGGACGAACTCACTGACGTGGAAAAGGCTCGCATGAAGTTCATGGCGGGTTTCAATGATCAATCCTGTCACCAGCGCGTTCATCAAACACGGCCGCTCACGCTGGCCTACGGGCTCACAGACTCCCCGGTTGGCCAGCTTGCCTGGATCTGTGATCCGATGATGGGGCTCGGCCAGTATGCGCCTCCCGAGCCGCGCTCGCGCGACGCTGTCCTGACCAACGTCTCGATCTATTGGTTCACGAAAACCGCTGAGTCTTCCGCCCGCTGGTATCTCGAGGACGCCCGCAGCGATGCGGGCAAGCCGGACAAGATCAATCGCGTTCCTACCGGTGTCGCCCTGTTTCCTTACAACCTTATCTCTGTTCGCAAGATCGCCGAGCGTGCCAACAACATTGTTCACTGGTCATCCTATGACCGCGGTGGGCATTTTGCCGCGCTTGATGTTCCGGATCTCTTGGTTGACGACATCCGGACGTTTTTCCGCCGCTTTCGTTGAAGCCGCAACATTGAGCTGAGATATCGAATCTCCGGCATTGTCCTCTTCTGCAGCAAATCCGTAATTGCGAAGGCTGAGTGGAGCACCGCCGCTCAGTCGCCATTAAACAGCGCCGCCGGAGGCAATTATCAATCTATGCGAGCAAGTAAAGCTTTCGTTTCTGACGAAACTGCAGATCCAGTTTCCATTTTCGAACGGCGAATATTTCCCCTTCGCATAGAACCGGGCGGTGCCGATCAGGTAGCTGCCGGCCGAACCGCTCGATCTGGTCCATGCGTGGGCAGCCGCCACTACGACCTTAGCGGCGACTGCTGCGAGTTGGGGGCCGCTGCAGCATGGCGATCTGATCTGCCGGCGCTAATGGCCTGGGCTGGCCTTACATCCTCTACAGCGATTGATTGTTGACCTCGCCAAGTTCAGCCGTGAGATGAGCACGCTGGCTGCGCGGCGGGTCGGCTCGACAATCCGTATCAGAACATTTTCAATCAGACGAAACAAGACCCGTCGATCAGAGCGTGTGATGCGATGAACTTTTCATCCACCTCGACTCCAAGACCCGGCTTCTGAGGAGGTGTCACGCAGCCCTCCGCGTTCAATTCGTAAGCTGGGCTTGTCATTTCTGTACGGAACGGATTCTCAATTGCCACGTCCGCCTCAAAGTATCCTGCATTGTCGATGGAGGCCAGCACATGTATCGTTGCCGCCATGTTAAGGCTAGTTGTGCAGGTGTGCGGGTTGATAGGGATTTTCCAGCCCGATGCCATGGCTGCGATCCTCATTATCTCGGTTACGCCACCCGTCTTCGATACATCTGGCTGCAGAATAGTAATGCTCCTTTCCTCGATCATCTTTGTGAAATCATAGCGGGTGTAATGGTTCTCTCCAGCGGCAAGTGGCACACGACCTAACGATTTGGCTAGCGCATAGTTGTACGCATCCGCAGGTGCAAACGGCTCTTCCAGCCAGCCCACGTTCAAGGCCTCGAAGACCGGCATGACCTTGCGCACATCCGCCGGCGTATAGGCGGTATTGGCATCGACCAGAATCGTTAAATTGTCGCCGATTGCCTTGCGCACAGCCTGAACACGCCTCAGATCATCGGCCACATTGTCGCCTACGCGCAATTTGATTGCCCGGTAGCCCATTTCGATGAGCGGCCGGACCTCGTCCACTAACTCTTCAGGCGGCTTGAAGCCCAGCGAAACGCCCCCGGCATACGCCTCGATATTCGATGAACTGCCGCCTAACAACTGATAGAGCGGCACATTGGCCATCTTAGCCTTGATGTCCCACAAAGCCGTGTCGATCCCGCTCATCGCCATAGCTGTCGCGGTGCCCAGACCGTGGCTGGAAATCTGCATTCTATAGATTCGGGACCACACCTTGATGATTTCGCGGGAATCCATCCCAAGGACGAGTTCACGCAGCGTCGTATTGATCAGATGCGCCACAGCCCCGGGGGCACGGCCATGGTGAGATTCACCCCAGCCGACCACACCGTCCTCGGTTACAACTTTGACGACGACGGTGTCCCGCTTGATGGTTCGACCAAGTCCGAGAGAGACTCCTTGGGCTAATCGAAAGGAAAGCGGGTATGCGACAACCTGCGCAATCTTCATGAAAGCTCCTTAAAAGTGGCACCGTATGTGTCTTGTGACTCTAAACGAAAGCTGTTCATGTCACCCACCATCCAACGACTTCCATCGTGACTCGATCTCTTTTCCGGCGTTCGTGTTGACCCAATTCTTAGGGAGCTTCCCTTGCAGAACGTCCAGAACCTGCACGACGCTCTCCAACGCCATAGTCCTCATGCTTTCAGCGGTTACTGCAGCGACATGCGGCGTCATAAGAACCTCATCAAAGCAAAATAGCGGAGAAGTCGGTGACAAGGGAGTTTCCTCATAAACATCCAACGCGGCTCCCGCGATTTTCTTGTGCTCCAAGGCTTGGAGCAAGGCAGTAGAATTTACGATACGGCCACGCGCGACATTGATTAGATACGCACTGCGCTTCATCTTCGAGAACGCCGCTTCATCGATCATGCCTTCCGTTTCGGACGTCAATGGACACGAAAGGACAACAAAATCAGAGACACGCAAAAGCTCACTGAACTCGAGCCTTTCTACTTCGGTTTCGCCCCTGTAGTTCTGGCCCTGACGCCTGCTAGCCACTACATTCATCGCGAAGCCATTCCGGCACATGTACGACAATTTCTTTCCGATCGCGCCGAACCCTATTATTCCGACCGTCTTCCCTTTCAATCCAGAACTCTCGATAGCCACTTTCTTCCCATGCTCCCAAGAGTGCTGTCGGAATGCGTTGCCGGTATGAATGAGGCGACGGGAAAGATTGAGCATTTGTCCCATAGCGTATTCGGCCACAAACTCAGCATTCACGTCCGGAACATTGGCAACGAGGATTCCCAGCCGACTGGCCTCATCGACAGGGATCATATCCACGCCCGTCCCATGTCGCACTGCGCACCGCAACCGGGATGCGCGATCAAAGATGCCGGTTGGCAGTGGATGTCTAACTACTACTGCATCTGCGCTTGCGATCCCTCCAAAGAGATCGTGGGCAGAGCCGCTTTGAGCGACCGTGATACGGGCGTGCTGCGCAAGCAATTGCACTGCGTCGCGGTGGATCTCACCTGTCAAGAAAACCGTTCTCACGCGGGAAGCCCACGATGGTTATCCTGGGACCAAGCTAGTCTGGTGCGACTGATCAATGCATATGTGACCTTCACTGGGCGAGAGGCTGTCTCGCTTTCAGTGTAGGAGATCGATTGTTGCAGCTGCCGAGCGCAAATGTACCGCTTCGGTTGCAAGGGAAATGGAAAAGTTGGGGTCACGGGAAGCCTCGTAAAACTATTTTTTTCACGGTTGGTGGTGGCGTGTGTTCAGTCGCACTGCCCGGGATTTGGCGAGAAGTACTGAGTGTACTTGTCCTTCACTCCGTTCATTTCCTTCGCTTCCGGCATCGCATCACGCTTGCTTGTAATGTTAGGCCAGGTAAGGGCGTATTCCGCATTGATATTCATCCATTTCTCGAGGCCGGGTGTCGTGTCGGGCTTGATCGCCTCGGCTGGACATTCGGGTTCGCAGACACCGCAGTCGATGCATTCGTCAGGATGGATGACCAGGAAGTTCTCACCCTCATAAAAACAGTCGACGGGGCAGACCACAACGCAATCTGTATGCTTGCAGCGGATGCAGTTGTCGGTCACGACGTAGGTCATTAGTCACTCCAAGTCGTCGTAGGGCGGCGGAGCCAAGGCCATCGCCACCGCTCGCGGGATTTATAATCACTTGCGGATGTGCGCTCCGGTCGTCAAAAAGCCTTCAGCACCATCATTGTTGCGGTTCTTGCGACCACGTCAAACCCTTGCTTGCATCTGCGATACAAATCTCGTCACCAAATAGGCCTCGATCGCCTCTGATCCACCTTCGGTGCCGTGGCCGGAGTCCTTGATGCCGCCGAACGGCACTTCCGGCAGCGCCAGTCCGTTGTGGTTGATCGAAGTCATGCCAGCCTCGACATGCGCGCTTAGTTGCTGGGCGATCTCAGCCGAGCGGGTGAAGGCATAGCAAGCAAGGCCGAAAGGCAGTCGGTTGGCTTCCTCGATCACCTCATCCAGGTTCGAGAATGAATTGAAAACGGCCACCGGCCCAAACGGCTCCTCATTCATGATGCGGACGGATCGGGGCGTGTCGGCCAGCACGGTCGGCTCGAAGAAGTAACCCTTATTGCCGACGCGGCGGCCACCGGTTATAAGCTTCGCGCCGTGATCTGTGGCATCCCGGACAAGACTTTGAACGGTCGAAATGCGACGGTCATTGGCAAGCGGCCCCATCTGCGTACCTTCGTCCAGACCATTGCCAACCTTTATGGCCTTGGCCACCTTTGTGAAGGCTTCGACGATCTGGCCATACACCCTCTCTTGCACCAGGAACCGCGTCGGCGCCACGCAGACCTGGCCTGCATTACGGAATTTGGAGGCGGCAAGAACCTTTACTGCGTTATCAATATCGGCATCCTCGAATACGATGGCTGGTGCATGGCCCCCCAATTCCATGGTCGCGCGCTTCATATGCTGGCCGGCGAGAGCCGCCAGATGCTTGCCGACAGGCGTTGATCCGGTGAACGAGATCTTGCGAATTGTTGGATGCGGGATGAGATACTCCGAAATTTCCGCCGGCACTCCATAGACGAGATTGACGACGCCCGCCGGGACGCCCGCATCGACGAAAGCGCGGACGAGCTCAGCTGGAGAAGCCGGCGTCTCTTCTGGCGCCTTGACGATGATCGAGCAGCCTGCGGCAAGCGCGGCGGCGAGCTTGCGGACCACTTGATTGATGGGGAAGTTCCAAGGTGTGAAGGCTGCTACGGGGCCAACCGGCAGCTTCATTGTCATCTGCAGGACATTGGGATTGCGGCTTGGAATGATCTGGCCGTAGGCGCGGCGCCCCTCCTCAGCGAACCAGTCGATGGTGTCGGCGCCGTTGAGCGTCTCCGTCCTTGCCTCGGCCAGCGGCTTGCCCTGCTCGCGCGTCATTCTCCACGCGATCAGCTCTCTGCGCTCGCGCAAAAGTGTCGCCGCTTTGCGCATGATCTTTGAGCGTTCATAGGCGGACTTCCCGCTCCATTCCGCAGACCCGCGTTCCGCGGCAGCGAGCGCGGCATCGAGGTCCCTTCGGTCGGCATAAGCGACACGGCCGATCGTCTCTTCCGTCGCCGGATCGATTACCTCGATCCACCTCCCTTCCGAGCCCGCGCGCCATTCTCCATCGATCAGCAACTTCGTTTCAGGATAGGAAGTATTGGTCATGACCTGCTCCGTGCTTGGTGGCGGAATGGAGAAAGAGCTCGCGATGCACTCTAAATCCCCAGATACCGCTGCTGGAGGTCCGTCTCGGATATCAGCTGCTCCGACGTGCCGCTCCACACCGTGCGTCCGCGTTCGATGATGTACTGACGGTCAGCGATTCTACTGAGGTTGGCCACGTTCTTGTCGATCACGAGCACCGACTGGCCCTGCCCCTTCAGCATCGAGAGGCAGTTCCAGATTTCCTCGCGGATCATCGGCGCCAGGCCTTCGGTGGCCTCGTCGAGGACCAGCAGTTTCGGATTGGTCATCAGCGCGCGGCCGATTGCCAGCATCTGCTGTTCTCCGCCCGACAGCGTCACGCCCATGTTGTTCCCGCGCTCCGCGAGCCGGGGGAATAGCGCGTGGATTTTGTCGATAGCCCAGGCATCGGGATTTCCGGCACGATTGCTCGAGGCCGCCACCAGATTCTCGTAGACTGTCAGGTTCCGAAATATTTGGCGCCCCTCAGGCACCAGACCGATGCCGAGCCTTGCAATCTTGTGGGACGGTAGTCTGCGCACCTCCTCGCCGGCAAAGCGGATCGTGCCGGCCCGCGCACGCGTCATACCCATGATCGAGCGAATGGTGGTGGTCTTGCCCATCCCGTTGCGACCCATCAGCGCAACCACCTCGCCCGATTGGACTTTAAGCGAAAGGCCGAACAGCACCTGACTGAGGCCGTAGCAGGTCTCGACGCCGTCGATTTCGAGCAGGGTTTCAGCCATTTTGGATTCCTCCATGACTGACCATCACATGCTGATCGCCCAAATAGGCGCGCTTGACTTCCTCATCATTCCTGATGGCTTCGGGATCGCCGGAAGCGATGACGCGTCCATAGACCAGCACGGTGATGCGGTCGGCGAGCGCGAACACCGCCTCCATGTCGTGCTCTACCAGCAAGATGGTGACTTCCTTCCGCAACTCCTTCAACAGTGCCACCATGCGCGCGGATTCGGTGACGCCGAGGCCGGCCATCGGCTCGTCCAGCAGCAGCAGTTGCGGTTTGGTCGCGAGCGCCACCGCAAGTTCAAGTTCGCGCTGCTCGCCATGGCTCAGTTCGGACACCAGCACGTCCGCGCGTTTCACAAGCCCTACCTGCGTCAACCCCGCCTGCGCCGCCTCGCGCAGATGCCTTTCCTTGCGCGCCGCGCTCCAGAAACGGAAGGAGTGGCCCTCATGCGCCTGCGCTGCAACCGCAACGTTGTCGGCGGCAGTGAAATCCGGCAGGAGACTGCTGATCTGGAACGAGCGCGCCAGGCCAAGCCGGCTGCGCTGGTGAGACGGCAGCCAGGTGACATCACGGCCGGCGAAATGAATGGCGCCGGAATTCGGCATTAACTGCCCGGTCAACTGGCTGATCAGTGTGGTCTTGCCGGCACCGTTCGGGCCAATGATGGCGTGCAGTTCACCCGGCTTGACGTCGAGCGACAGATTGTCGGTCGCCTTGATGCCACCAAACGTGCGGACCAGGTTTTCAACCCGAAGCAAGGCATTAGCCACGGCTCAACCTCCCGAGCACGCCCATGAGGCCACCGCGCGCGAACAACACGATCAACACCAACAACGGGCCCATGATCAGCGCCCAATATTCGGTGAATTGCGAGAGCAGCTCTTCCAGCACCAGGAAGACGATAGTGCCGATCACAGGCCCGAACAGCGAGCCCATGCCGCCCGCAATCACCATCACCATGAGATCGCCGGAACGAGTCCAGTACATCGTGGCGGGGCTGATGAAATCGGTGTTGTTCGCAAGCAACGCGCCGGCGAGACCGCAGATAGTACCTGAGATGACGAAGCAGATGAGCTTGTAGTAGTTGGCATGAATGCCGATCGCCTGCATTCGCTGCTCGTTGGCGCGCAGGCCCTGTACCACCATGCCGAAGCGCGAATTGACGATGCGCCAGATCAGATAGATGCCACCGAAGAGGCAGGCGAGGCAGAGATAGTAGAACTGCACGCGGTTCGAGAGGTCGATAATGCCACCGAAATTGCTGCGCTTGTCGATGGTAAGGCCGTCGTCGCCACCATAGCGCGAGAGCCCCGAGGCGATGTAATAGGCCATCTGCGCAAAGGCGAGCGTGATCATGATAAAATAGACGCCGCGGGTGCGTAAGCTGAGCGCGCCGATCACCAGCGCATAGAGCGCAGAGACGATGACCGCGACCGGCCATTGGATGAATCCGGATCCAACGCCTTCATGGGCGAGGATGCCCACCGCATAACCGCCGATGCCGAGATAGGCGGCGTGGCCAAAGCTCATCATACCGCCATAGCCCATGATGAGATTGAGGCTGGCGGCGGCGAGCGCGAAGATGATGATGCGGGTGAACAGTGTTAGGATGAAGATGTCGCCGGTCAGCCCCGAATAGACCGGCAGCAACAGCAAGCCGAGCGCTGTGAGCGCCACGACGACGTTGCGGGCGTTGATCGTGGAGTTCATCGTTTGGCCGCCGGAACCAGTCCCTCTGGACGAACGACCAGCACGATCGCCATCAAAAGATAGATCAGCATCGAAGACAAAGCGGACGCGGCGGTGGAGGCGGTATTAGAACTCAGCACCGTGCGCATCAGATCCGGGAGGAAGGCGCGGCCCAGCGTGTCGATCATGCCGACAAAGATCGCCGCCATGAACGCGCCGCGGATTGAGCCGATGCCGCCGATCACGATGATGACGAAAGCGAGGATCAGGATGTTCTCGCCCATGCCGATCTGCACGGTGATAATTGGCGCCTGCATAAGCCCGGCAAGGCCGGCCAGCGCGGCGCCAAGTCCGAACACCAGCGTGAACAAGAGCTGGATGTTGACACCGAGCGCACCGATCATTTCGCGGTTCGAGGCGCCGGCGCGGATCAGCATGCCGATTCGGGTCCGCATCACAACGACATAGAGCACTGCTGCGACCGCGAGCGTGGTGACGATGATCAAAAGCCGGTAGGTCGGATAGAATACATCGGGCACGATTTGCACCGGCACGGTGAGCCAAGCCGGGAGCGGTAGCGAGAGGCCGGCCGGCCCCCAGATCAGCCGCACCGCGTCGTTGAAGAACATAATCAGGCCGAACGTCGCTAGCACCTGATCGAGATGGTTGCGGCCATAGAGATGCCGCAGCGCGACGAGTTCGAGGGCAACGCCGAGCAGCAACGTGGCGCAGAGGGCCAGGAGGATGCCGGGCAGGAAGCCGTTGGTCCACGCGACAAAGGTGGCGGCGAAATAGGCGCCCATCATGTAGAGCGAGCCGTGCGCCAGATTGACGAAATCCATGATGCCGAACACCAGCGTCAGGCCGGCCGCCAGCAGAAAGAGCAGCAGGCCGAACTGCAGGCCATTCAGGGACTGTTCTACAAAGACAAGCATGAACCTAAAACTCTGAGCCTGCAGCGAGATGACCTGTCAATCCGGGTCGATCTAATAATTTGGGAATGATTGCTCAGGGACCGATTTCCACTTTCGTGGATCATACCCTGATCAACCAGTGGCAGCGCATCTGCGTCGCGTTCCTATTGTACCGGTGATCTGCCGCAAACGGCGCTAGCGGCAAGTTCGAGGACGCGCTCGCGATTACTCACGGGGCCATGCCATCCATCACCTATTCATCGGACATTTGTCGGCGAAGCGGTCCTGGTCGTCCTTGACGATGGTCGCCACCGTCTTTAGTGAGAGCTGGCCGGCGGCGTCCTTGACCACATCTTGCAGGTAGAAGTTCTGGATAGGGAAGTGGTTGTTGCCATATCTGAACGGGCCGCGCACAGACTTGAAGTTGGCCCTCTCCATCTCTGTCTTCATCTCGTCCTTCTTCGACGTGTCGCCCTTCACCGCGACAACGGCACTGTTGATCAGGTTGGCGGCATCATAAGACTGTGCGCCGTAGAAGCTCGGGCTGAGGCCCGTGTACTTGTTGCGGTAGTCCTCGACGAACTTCTTGTTCTCGGGGACTGGCAAATCGTTCACCCAATGCTGCGCGCTGGGCACGCCGAGCGCATTTTCCTTCTGCAGCGGCAGCGACAATTCGTCGACGATGAACGCCGTATAGAGCGGGATCTGCCCCTTCAACCCGGCCTGCGCATACTGATTAAGGAACTGGACGCCGGCCACGCCTGGGTAGAACACGAAGACCGCTTCCGCCTTGGAATTGCGCGCTTTGGTTAGCTCGGTGGAGAAATCGAGCTGACTCGGCCACACCGTATATTCCTCACCGACGATCTGCCCTTTGAACGTTCTCTTTACACCGGCCAGCATGTCCTTGCCGGCAGCATAATTCGGGCCGATCAGGAACACTGACTTCACGCCCTTCTGGTTCATATAAGTGCCAACCGCTTGCGGGTTCTGGTCGTTCTGCCAGGAGGTTGAGAACACGTACGGCGAACAGAGCTCACCGGCGAGTTGCGAGGGACCGGAATTGGCGGTGACCAGGAAGGTCTTTGAATCGACGGCGTTCTTCAGCGAGGCCAGCAGCACGTTCGCCCAGATGTAACCGACGATGAAATCGACCTTGTCGAACTGAATTAGCTTTTCGGTCTTCTGCTTGCCGACATCGGGCTTTTGACTGTCGTCTTCGTAGATCACCTCGACCAACTTGCCACTCATTTTGCGGCCGAGATGGTCGAGCGCCAGCTCGAATGAGTTACGCATGTCGTTGCCGATCGCAGCGGTCGGGCCGCTGAAGGTCGAGACAAAGCCGATCTTAATGGTGTCGCCAGCCGACGCGGGCTGCGCCAGTGCAAAAACGGTTGCACCAGCCAAAACGAATACGTTTTTCATGATTCCCTCCTGCTTTTATCATTGCAACGCCCGGTAAACCGGGCGCTCCCTTCGCTTCCATCGCGCGCCCTCTTATCATGTGAGGCATTTGTTGCGCGAAATCGCCGGTCCCCGACGACACGAACCAAACGCTCCAGTTAGAGGCCTCGGCGCCCAACTCGAAACCACAGCTACGCTGTCCGTCAGAAAGGTTGTCCCCTTCGACCGCGACCGCGCAGCTGCGAGCCGTTCTGGCTCACACCGCGAGTCTTAAAACTCCAACGACTTCCGTTCGCGACAACATTCCGGCTTTGTTGAGTTGCAAGTCCGCGGAAGCTTCGATCCTATTCTGCGGCAGCGGTCGTCAGCTCTGCGGCTTTTGCTATCGATGGTGACAAATACGCGCCCTGCTTCAGCAGCTCGCGCTGTATTAGCCGCGGATTGACTTGACGAGGCGAGACATTCCCATTTGCTGCGAGCGCAGCTCCGACACCCGCTGCGTGCCCCGTCAGCCAGCACTGCGGTATCTCGCGCAGGAATACGTGGGAGCTGGCGTCGCATGCCACGTGACGGCCCGCACCGAGGGCTCCCTCGATTCCGCTGGGGACGAGCGAACCGTAAGGAACAGAGACGTTTTTCCATTTCGGTGCGAGTGAGGTCGAAACGCCCACCTCATCGTCCCAAACCGTCGCTTCATCCCACTGCGCCCGCGTCACCATTCGCTCAGCGGAGAAGCGGCGGCTGTGCCGAACCCCAACCTGCGGCGCACCCAGCAGAAGATAAGCCTTTTCAAATCCCGGCGCGTGCTCGCGATAGAAATCGACATGACCGACCATCAAAATGCGAGATCTTAGCTCGACCTCTGTCAGATCTTCCACATCGACGGCGCTGTATCCAGAAAGGCGCGGCCCCATGAACAGCCCGATGTCCGTGCGCCACGAGAAGTACGGCTTCTCGAAATATCCGAGCTTGTCACGGCCTCGCTTCATGAAGTCCGCAAACCCAGACTTGTTTCCGCTTCGAAACTCCGTCCAGCGATCCATGTCAATACCCCCAACCATGAAGGACGTATTGATGCAGTGATGGATGTCCGCCGGCTCGGTATCGGAATCGGATCCGACCCCAGCGCGCGCCAGGAGGTCTGCGTCCCCGGTCGTATCAATTACCACCTTGGCGAGGATGGCATGGCGGCCCTCCTTGCTCTCAAAGAGAGCGCCCTTTATGGCATTGTCCTCGACGATCGGTTGCACAGCCCAGGCATTCAAAACAAGCTGGATCTTGTTTTCAGTCATCAGCTGGAAGGAAAGCGTCTTCAGCGCTTCCGGATCAAGGGTCGGCGACCACGTGACCATATTGTGGAAGGCCGATGACCGATACGACCAATAATCGGCGGTCACCGCGTCCCTCGATCCCCAGTCGGAGCGAGGTGGCCCCATCACAGCCTCCTTCGGCAAACGGTCAATCACTTCGCGCGCAAAACCGGCGATCACCAGATTGCCGTTCCAATCGGTCATGCGATCGATCCAGAGCACCAGGCCGCCAGTGGAAAGACCTCCGAGGTGATTGTAGCGCTCAACGAGCGTGACTTGGGCTCCAAGCCGAGCGGCTGCAACCGCCGCGGCCGTGCCTGCAGGCCCGCCTCCTACAACGAGAACATCGGTTTGAGCAAAGACAGGCGTCTCTCGCGCCGCCTCGCGATGAGTCAAACATGGCCGCACCCGGCGATGCCGGCGCTCGCCATCGCCGAAAATCTCGATCTCCATCGACGCCTGCGCTGGGTGTACGACGCCTGCCGTGGCGTGATCGGTCGACTTGCCAGCGTTCATCTCGAATTTCCTTCCTTCATATTCTCTCCGCGGCAATCGCTGCGCGCGTTTGATCTCTGCGCCTGCTCAAGCAAGCGAAGCCAACTTGACAGGCTGCCTGCGATATTGCCAATATGAATTTCTGAAAGAGAATATGAGTTTTTCGCATAATGATATCGCTTAAACAGATCCGGTACTTTGTCGCCACGGCGGAGGCCCAGCAGATATCGGCAGCTGCTCTCGAGCTGGGGATTTCACAATCTGCCGTGACAGTCGCGATCAAAGAACTGGAAGACTATCTCGGAATTCCGCTGATCAGCCGGCGTGTGGGCGGAATTCGCCTAACTCAAGACGGACTTAAATTTCTAAACCATGCGAAGAATATCGAAGCGAATATCACGGATGCGCTTCACTCCATGAAGAACAAAGAGGCTGAAACTACCGGTCAGTTCCGTCTCGGAGTAACGTATCTCGGTATCGGGTATTTCCTGCCGCCCATACTTGCGCGCTTCAAGCGATCGTATCCCGAAGTCGAAATCCAGCTCATCGAGATGAGTCGTGCTCAGCTCGAGAGCGCACTGCGCAACGAGGACGTCGATCTAGCGCTTATGATAGTCTCGAATCTATCAGACCGCCGTAGGATCAAGCATAAGACCGTGATGAAATCACCGCGAGTGCTGTGGCTCTCTAGCCGACACCGGCTCAACCGCCTGCAAGAGATAACGCTGAAGGATCTCGAGTCCGAGCCTTACGTTCAGTGCACGGCTGATGAAGCTGATACATCTACTCGGAAGTATCTAACCAATACAGGGTTCAAGCCGAGAACGATCCTAAGAACCACATCGATGGAAGCCGTGCGCGGCATGGTCGCGACAGGCGCGGCGGTAACAATCCTTGCCGAACTTGCCTACAGGCCATGGTCTCTTGACGGGGCCCGCGTTGAATTGCGACCGTTGCGAGACAGCGTTCCGACGCTTGATCTCGGCATTGCGTGGAAACGTGAGCGAGCACTTTCAGACGCAGAGACAAAGTTCTTGTGCTATTTGGATCCGAACGCTGATTGACACTCCATCAGGGCGCATTGGCTTTTGCCATCGCTCTTTCGCCGACAACCGGTCCGCACAGCGAGTTTGACCGGTTGGGTGCGGTGGTCAGATTAGTCTCGGCAGGCATTTGCCATCGAGGTCTCCGTGAAGGTCTTTGCCGAGGGACTCACGCCGGCCATCCGAGAAGAGCCGAAGGGTGCGTCGAGGCAGAGATCCGTGCCTCAATCTAACTGAAAGCTAGCGCTTATGAAAAAATCTCATACTTCATCTTAGAACTTTATATTGGCAATATCGCCGATCGCCCACCAAAATGTCTTCGCTTGCTTTAGAGGCCGCAAGAAGCCATCGCGCGCAGGATTTTCGCCGAAAGAATCTCAAGGACAGTGCTGCTACAAGGAGAGATGCATGAAGCTTTACGACTCGATTGGGCCCAATCCCCACATCGTGCGCATGTTCATAGTAGAGAAGGGCATCGACATGCCCAAACAGAGCGTCGATCTGCGTAAGGGCGAGAACCGCGAAGCCCCGCATCTCAAACGCAATCCGCATGGGCAGATGCCGACGCTGGAACTTGATGACGGCAGCTATCTCTCCGAGATCACGGCGATTTGCGAATATCTGGAAGAGAAGAAACCCTCGCCGCCGATTATCGGATCGACGCCCGAGGAGCGCGCCGCGTGCCGGATGTGGACGCGCCGCATTGACCTCAACATCGGCGAGCCGCTGGTGAACGGCTATCGCTTTGGCGAGGCGCTGAAATTCTTCGAGAGCCGGATCCCGGTCGTTCCTGAAGCGTCGGCCGGTTTGAAGATGGTGGCTCAAAACCGGCTGAAATGGTTGAATGACCAGATGGCTGACGGCCGCGAGTATGTCTGCGGCAAGCGATTTACGCTTGCCGACATCCATCTCTATGGCTGGCTCAGTTTCGGCAACCAGGTCGGCCAGCCGATGGATCGCAGCAATGGTTATATCGCAGCGTGGTTTGATCGTGTCGCGCAGCGGCCATCGACGAAAGCATAAACGTAAACCTTTTCGGATCGGCGATGCTCGGTGAGATCTTCACGCCGGCGTCAGCGAGCCCCACCACGCCTTGTGCAAAGTTTCGAAAAGAAGCGGCCAGCCAGTAGGACGCAGTCGTCGAAGAAAACGTTGAAAGCCTCTGGTCCGCTGGCTTCACTCCATCATCCGCAGGGCCAGCGGCACGACCTTGCTCCGGCGAGCCCGGCAGACCCAATTTGTCAGTTCCGGAGATGTCTATGAGCCATCCGACCCGAACCGGAACTGATCCTGACGAGGCGCGCACGCGCATCCTGGACGTGGCGGAGGAGCACTTTCGCCGCGTCGGTTACCATAAGACTTCGGTGGCCGACATCGCCTCCGAACTCGGCATGAGTTCTGCGAATGTCTACCGCTTCTTTCCTTCCAGGGATGCAATTAACGAGTCCATCTGCGAGCGGGTCGTGAACGAGGTTGCTGGCATCGCCACTGCGATCGCAGGCACGAACGCGCCGGCCACGCAGAAACTCGACGAGCTCCTGACATCCGTTCACCACCGGATCAAGATGACGTTTGTTAAGGAAAAGCACATGCACGACCTGATTGTCGCCGCGATGCGGGAGAACTGGGCGATCATAAAGGCCCACCGAGAGCGAATGGTGACGATCTTCGAGGCGATCATACGCGAGGGCACCGAAGCAGGCGCGTTCGAGGTTGAAGATAGCGCGGAAGCAGCGCGCGCGGTTAAGTGTGCGTTAATGCCCTTCCTCCACCCGATTCTGATCGAACAGGCCGTTCGACGCGGCGAAGATACCGAAACGAGCCTACGCAACCAGATTCGCTTTATCCTGAAAGCTCTCAGCGGTCGGACCAAGCAATCCGCTGTATTCAGATCTGATGTTTTCGTCCACGGGAAGTGACGCTGTGAAGCCGCGCGCTTCGCGTCCGATCGTGCTCTACGCCGATCGTGCGAGGCGGCTGCGGCAGAAAGCGCGGTGAGTTTTTTTGACGTGGCTACTTGTCGCGTGCGCCGGTTACGATTGGTTACTGCAAGAGAGACGCGGATGGCGGGGCAAGCAAAGGAGTACTAGATCACGCTTTCGACCCGCCTTCTGTTGGGCATGTGAGACAGGATTGTTCCCCACGAGAACCAGCGTTCGTTAGACACTGCAACGGCGTCGATCACGATCGGCAAGAGAGATTCGGCATTCGCGTCAATGCTAGAGCTGATCGAACTCGGCGATGGCGCGCTCGATCAGGCGCGGATCTTGTGTGAAAAGCATCGCAACGATCCAAGCCTGTCGCTTGAGTTTTAATACTGAAATTCTTCCGCCTGTACCGGAGCCGCGCCAGGTGCGCGACGGCACGTCATTTCCGCTGCACACCCTTCAGGCGCACGGCCTGCGCAAACTGGCAGCCACCAACGGTGCATGGCCGAGAACTTGCCAGGATCAATTGGGGAAATTTCCCGAGAGCTTCGGTCATCAGCCGTTGTTTTTCTCACTGTTTCAATGTGTGCGGCACAGACATAACGGAGCGGCCGCGCAACAATAAGGTGAGGGATTACGTGTTCGAGTTCTGCGCAAGCGGCAAGTGCAGCAGCAAATACATCTCAGCCGGCCCAACGGCGATAGCGGAATGGCATATCCGTGCCGTTGCAGAAGCCATTGCTCATCGATTTAGGCTGAGGTCGAACATGCGGGGCTCGTCGAGCGCTCGGTGCTCGTGCGGCGCGGCGATCAAGGTGAGACCTCAGCGACAAACAGGATAAGACTGCGCGATGGGGCCGGACCGAAGGAAGGAGACGATCGGCGGCGCGCCGGCGGTAGTCGTACCGGACAATGCCAAGGCCTGTGATCAAGGCGTGCTTCTACGATCCTCAAATCAACCGCAGCTACATCGAGCTGGCGGCGCATTACGGCATGGCCATTCTGCCCGCGCGGCCGCGCCGTCCGCTGTGGCGAGTCGGCGCGAGCGACGCTTCCGGGAGGACCTTCCTCCTGGTAGAGACGGAACAGCGTCTTCTGGTTAAGCTTGAGGCCCTCCAGCCGCAGCAGGACACCGGTCATTCGAAGAAGGCAGTCTCACGGAAGTAACGCCTAGCATCTTCGGAGGCCTCCAGTTCGTGCTCTTTCGGAAAGCTCTCGAACATGCTTTCCGGCATCGCGTTGTTCTTGTACCAAACGTTGGCGCCCTGATCGACGGTCCAGCCAACCGGCTCCCAATCGGGGATTAGGTTCCGATATCCCCCGGCGTTGAATTCGATCCGAAGACCTGAGGGCTCGCGGAAGTAGAGGTATTCCTGCTCGCCGAGACCATGGCGGCCCGGGCCGAATTCAATGTCAATGCCCTCATCGAGGAGCACATCCGCCGCGCGATGCAGTTCGACGCGCTGGTCGAGCCAGAAAGCGATATGGTTTACGCGGCCTCTGAGACCTGGAAGTTCGGGGACCAGCGCCATATCGTGCCCCCGTTCGCTGGTGGTGGTCATCGCGAAGACGACGCCACGCGGCGCTGAGATATACTCCATGTACTTGTGGCCCAGCGTGTCCTGGAACCACTTGATGTCCCGCACAATGTCCTGGCTGTTCATCGTGATGTGATCGATCTCGCGCACCGCACAGCCCCGCGGCCGAAATTTTTGTGGCCGGTTCGGGAAGAGCGGCGCGAGATCGCCGGTGGCCTTATAGCGTTCGACTTCCCAGTATACTTCGTGCTGGTGGCCCGAGGGATCCATGTAACGGTAGGCACGGCCACGGCCGAAGTTCGGCTCCACCCAGCCTATGCCGTTGCCCGAGGCCTCGATGCGCCTCATGGCCATCTCAAGTTCTTCCTCGCCTTCGGTCCGCCAGCCAATGGTTTCCACCGAACCTACCGGCCCTTCCTTAAGCTCGACGCAGTACTTGTAGTGCTCGCCCCAGCCACGTAGGAAGTAGGAGCCGTTCTGCTCTCCGGAAACCTCAAGGCCGACGACGTCGCGATAACAACGCAGCGACTCCTCAAGTTTTGGCGTCGTGACGACGAGATGGGTGAGTTTGGACAAGAGCTTCTGTGTCATTACGTGTTCTCCATCTTGCTTTTCATTCTCGGATGCTTACCGGCGTCCCGGCCGGATCTCGTTAAGCAGACTTTCGCCTGCGATGGCGCGGCGCGCGTTCTCGAACGCCACGTCCAGGCTGCGCATGATCGTCTCGGGAGTGAGCCAGGCCACGTGCGGTGTGGCCACCACATTCGGCAGGGAAAGCAGGGGATGCCCCACGCGCACGGGTTCTTCGCTGAAAACATCAAGGCCCGCCCCCAGGAGCTTACCGGTTGTGAGAGCCTCCGCGAGTGCTCCCTCATCCACCAGACCGCCACGCGCGGTATTGATGAGGACCGCGCCGTCCCTCATCTTGGCGATGGTTTCGGCGCTGATGATGTGCCGAGTCGTATCGGTTAGCGGCAAGTGCAGGGACAAGATGTCCGCTTGGTCTATCACGTCTTCGAGGCTACGGCGTTGAGCGCCGAATCCGTGGTGTTCGGAGAGATCGTGGTAGATAAGCTGCGCGCCAAGAGCGGAAAGCGCGGGTGCGATGCGGCGCGGCACCTCGCCGAAGCCGAGGAAGCCTACGGTCCGCCCCCCGATCTCACCCGAACACTCGAGGCGTTCGGGTGGCAGTACCCAGCCCTTCCCTGCGCGCGCTGCGCCGTCGAGGACGGTTATCTGCCTTAGGACCGCGAGCATCAGGCCGATGGCAAGTTCGGCGACGGCATTCGAGTTCGTTCCCGGCATGTTTGACACGCCGATACCCAGCTCCTCGGCTGCATCAAGATCGATCGTGTCGACGCCCACGCCTATCTTTTGGATCAGCTTGAGCTTGGGCGCACGCTCCATGTCCTTACGTGAAACTGGCCGCAACACGTGAAGCAGGACGTCGGAATCAGCGATCTGACTCTCGAATGTTGCATCGTCGTCCTCATTAATCACCAGAACTGTCCATCCTTCGGGCGGATGGTTGGCAAGGGTTCGGCGCAGCACTGGGCCCGCGCGGTAGTGCAGGATCACCTTTTTCATTGCAGTGCCTGCGGCAGGGCACTCCGTCCGGCATACACGGCTTTGTCACCGAGCATCTCCTCAATGCGCAGCACCTGATTCCATTTCGCCGTCCGCTCCGAGCGGGTGATCGAGCCGACCTTGAGCTGCCCAGCGTTCCAGCCGACTGACAGGTCCGAGATGATGTCGTCCTCAGTTTCGCCCGAACGGGCTGAGACCACGGTGCCCCAGCCCGTGGCCCGTGCGGCCACGAGCGCATCTAGAGTCTCGGTGATCGTGCCGACCTGATTGGGCTTGAGAAGGACAGCGTTGCCGGCCCCCTCTGCCTGTGCTGCCTGCACGCGGCCGGTGGATGTCACGAGGTAGTCGTCCCCGATAATCTGGAGCTTGTCCCCGAGAAGCTGCGTGATAGCTATCATCCCATCACGGTCGCACTCGTTCACAGGGTCCTCTATCGACAGGATAGGATAGGTACCGATCCAGCTGGCAAGAACCTCGATCCATTCGCCAGTGTCGAAGCTGTGATCGTCAAGGCCGAGCTTGTAGTGCCCGTCTTCGTAAAACTGCGAGGCAGCTATATCCAGGGAGATCATCACCTCGCCGTTGCCATAGCCGGCCGCTTCGATGGCGCGGGTCAGTGTGGTCAGCGCATCTTCGTTACTGTCGAAGTTGGGCCAATAGCCACCTTCATCGGCCACGCCAGTGAGTGGTCCGTTCCGCACCATCAACTCGCCCGCGGCGGCATAGACGTCCGCCACCATTTCGAGTGCCTGTGTAAAGCTCTCGGCGCCAACTGGCATTACGAGGAAATCTTGAATATCCACTCGGCGTGCGGCGTGCACGCCGCCGCCGAAGATCTGGATCTCGGGGAGCGGCAGGCGAACAGGCTTTCCATCAGCGAGGTACCGCCAAAGTGGCTCACCCGCAGCCGATGCAGCGGCGCGTAGAACAGCCATCGAAGTCGCCACCATCGCATTGCCTCCGAGGCGAGACCTGTTCGGCGTTCCGTCAAGCGCGATCAGCGTCTCATCGATTGAACGTTGATCGATCACGTCAAGCCCGATGATTGTTTCGGCGATTTCGCCTCGCACTGCCGCGAGCGCGTTCTGCACATCATAGCCCCCGAAACGATGGCCCCCGTCGCGCAAATCTATCGCCTCTGCCTCGCCGCGCGAGGCCCCTGCAGGAGCGACGCCTCGACCTCGCAGACCGCCTTGAATAAGCACGTCCACCTCTACTGTGGGTCGGCCACGACTGTCCCAAATTCGGCGGGCTCGGACGCCTTCAATCTTCGTCACGCAAGGATTTCCTTGAACCGTGTCACTACGTCGTTAAGCCTTGTCGGCGGCCGGGATATCAGCACGCGGGACGTCTCGCGGACCATGTCCCGCTCGTTTGGTCGGAGATATTCAACCGGCGATTTTCCGTCGACACGCGCCAGGGCGAGCGCTACCAGCAGTGCTGCGGCCCTCGCCTCGAGCTCTGCCATCGTTTCCCAAGTCACATGAGAAAGGTACGCCTCTCGGAGTGCCGCAAAACTTTCCAGCAGAGCCGGTGCGTGAGCGGGCATATGCACCGCCTTGAGCAAAAGATGGTTGAGACAGAACGACAGATCAAAGGCCGGATCACCCCATGTCGCGCACTCGGCGTCGAGCAGCACCGGACTCTCAGGTCCGATGAGGATGTTCTTAGGGCTCACGTCTCCATGGATCAGTGCAAGCCGCTTCGCCGTCGTCCGGTCAGCGATCGTAATGAGTTGTATACGCAGATCATCGTGCCTCTTTGCAGTTTCCCGCAGGTATGGATCGAGGCGCAGCGCGTCGAAGTCTTCGCTATTGTCGAATTGGGCGGCCAGTTCCGGACGCTCTGATGTCGCACTATGGATGCGGCCGATCACCGCGCCGACCTGCCGGGCCGTCTCCACGGAAACCTCCCCCGCGAGAAGCTGGTGTTTCCATACCGGATAGCGACCCGGATCGAACCAGGCCATGGCGAACACATTGCCTTCGACATCTTGGCCTAGAATTGTTGGGACGGCGGCAGGAATCAGCTTTGCCGCGGTGCGCATCCAGTCGACCTCGGCCAGGTTCCGTCGGACCGGAACGCGCCAATCAGCCGAAACCTTCAGTTTCGACAGCGCTGCTTTGGCGCAAAATCTGTGTCCAGCATCATCGACGCGGACAATAAGCGATGACACCCCCCCAGCCAGGGGCACTATCTGTGGTGTGGCGCTCTGCAGCAGCTGCATGCGCCTCACAGATGCGAGTATTTGGTCGCAGTCGAGCCGCGATAGCTCCGGTTCACCCATCTTCGTTTGATCCGCCCCGCTTCGCTTCCTAAGTCGGCGCCATGGCGCGCTTGCGCCCTTCAATCACCTTGGTGAGCGCGTCGAATCCTGGTTCGTTCAAACGCCCCTGTTCGTTGAGACAAAGCTTCAGAGAAGTCTCACGGACCCAGCAGCATTTCTCGTAGCGCCGGTATTCCCACCGTTGCAGAATGTCAGGCGTAGCGCCACCGGCGGCTACTTCGTCGCCGAGGACTACCGCGTCTTCCATCGCCATAGCCGCCCCTTGCGCCAAGTGTGCGGTGGCCGCGTGAGCCGCATCGCCGATGAGCACGACCGATCCTTTGTGCCAGGGCGTCGGCAGATCGATGTATTCGAACGGCCGGTAGATGATATCGGCATCGCCGGTTATGTATCGGTCACGCAATTCTCCGTAGAAACCGCCAACATTCTCGACGAGGTTGCTCATCTCCTTCGCCAGATTAGCTTGATCTTTCCAATTGGCGCTGTGCTCATTCGAGGTGCACCACATGTAGGCTAGGTCGTTGGCCAGCGGCATGAGACCGCAGTTCGGGCCGCCACCGGAACGAAGGTAAAGCCATACTTGCTCGAGCTCTTTCGGGCGCGGGATGTTGAGCCTCCATCCGCCCTGTCCGGCGAAGATAGCACGATACTGCTCACCCCAAAGACGGTGCCGCAGATCCGAATAGATTCCATCAGCCCCCACAACCAGGTCGTAATTGGCTGTGTCTCCGTTCGAAAAGAGCGCTGTTGCGCCGTCTGAGGTGTTATCGATGACTTGAGCCGTCGACCCAGCCGTCATCTTCGTTCCAAGGGCTTTGGCTCGCTTCAGCAGAATCGCCGACAGCCGCGGTCGCGTAATTCCCATATCCGCGGGAAGATCATCAGGTAAGCCGGACGGCGCAGGAATTTCGTAAAGAAGCTGCCCGGCCTCGTTGTGAACTCGGCCACCGGCAAAGCCCCATCCCTGTTTCAACACCTCATCGACCACGCCAAGCGCCGCTTCCGCTAACACCGCGTTGGTCTGATGGATAATACCGATCCCCAGAACGTTTGGAGTTTCTTGCTTTTCAATTACATGTACTTCGACGCCCTTTTGGCGGAGGGCAATCGCCGCACAAAGTCCGCCGATGCCGCCACCGATGATAAGAGCTTTCCTAATAGGCATGTTGTCCCCTGCCCGATTTTTCCCTAAACGGCTCCGACACAGCGGGTTCGCTGCGTCCCGAGGCCCTCAATCGTCACCTCCATGACGTCGCCGGGCCTTAGGTAGCGATTGTGGCTGGTTCCGTTTCCGACAGGCGACCCCGTGGCCAGGACGTCGCCGGTCATGATGCGTGCGTATTTCGACAGCACCTCGATCTGGTGAGGAATGTCAAAAATCATGTCGTCCGACCGCGCATCTTGCATCGTCTCGCCATTGAGCTTGAGCTCGATCTTGAGATCGTGCGGGTCCTCGACGAATTGCGCCGGAACGATCATGGGCCCCATGGGGAAAAAGCCGGGGCTATTCTTTGCGTGGAGCCAGTCGGCCCCTAGGTCCTTTGGGTCTGCAGTAAAAATCTGATCCCGGCTTGTTATGTCGTTGACCACAAGGTATCCGGCCACATGATCCATGGCGTCCCGGCGGTTGATATTTTGCCCGCCGCGCTTGAACACCAGCGCCAACTCCGCCTCCCAGTCAGGCTGTTCGGCGTAGGGTGGAATCCTCAGGTCATCGAAGGGACCGGCATAGGACGATTGGATGCGCGTGAAGATGTAAGGCGAGCCACTGCGTGCGCGCTCGTCCATCATGTCTTCTATCTTGGTGCGTATCTCATCATTGCTTAGGCCCTCTTTCGCATAGCGGTCAGCGAAACGGTCCATGACGATGTCCACCACGTGCTGACGATAGTTGGCACCCGTGCAGAAGACCTGTTTGGGGATATGTGGCGCCATAATAGCCACTGTGTCTGGGTGCAAGACGCCATGCGTACACCTCCCTTCGGCGATGTCGTCTGCTGCACGCTGCAAGGTTTCCATGGCCGCGTCCCAGTCGGACAGGACATTGTCGAGGCTTTGGTAAGCATTGAGGTCTGGAAATAAAGTGAAGGGAACTACGTTCGCGTTGACCGAAAGCGCGGCCCCGGCTCCCTGTTCTGTTCCGATCGTCATCAGACCGAATTTTGTCCGCATTGGTCCTCCCGGCGCGAGTTGCGCGCGCGTTCAAGGCGCGCTGGTTCAAGCGTTCTGTTTGCGGACCGTAGTCGGAGCGTTATATATTGATCAAACAAATTGAATTCATTCGTCGCATCCATTATTTGGATGCGAGTTTAATGGTTCCCAAGTGATCTGATGCGCTTCAACGATCTGGATCTCAATTTGCTGGTGGCGTTGGACGCGCTTCTCACTGAGCAATCCGTATCGCGGGCGGCGGAGCGCATAAATCTTTCGCAGTCGGCAATGAGCGCCGCCCTACGCCGCTTACGTGAATATTTCGCCGACGAACTTTTCGTCACCGCGGGCCGTACGACACGACCGACGGCGTTTGCGCAAGAACTCGCTGAGCCGATTCGGCGAATCCTCGCTGACGTTCAGAGCAATGTGATCTTCCGACAACCGTTCGACCCCCGAACTTCGAAGAGATCGTTCGCGATCGCCGCATCCGATTACATGGTCCGCGTATGCCTGGTCGAATTTGCCGGGGCTCTGCAGAAATCGGCACCGAACGTGCAGCTTGACCTGTGGCCCGTCACCGGGCCGAACACCCTTGCGAAATTTACTGCCGGGGAAATCGACATCCTCTTCACACTCAAGGACCTCCTGCTCCCGGATCTGCCGATGGTCGAACTCGCAACTGAAGACTTTGTCGTGGTCGCCTGGTCAGAAAACGACCGGATCGGCGAGACGCTGACACTGGAGAATTTCGAAACCCTCGGTCATGTAATGGTCAGATTGGGCGTCTATCGGGCGACGCCTATCGACGAAAGTTTCGTCTCGGGCGCAGGCGTTCGACGCCGTTGCGAAATCACGGTGAGCGCCTTCGATCAGATCCCGGATTTCGTCGTCGGCACGCAGCGAATAGCAATGCTGCAGCGACGTCTTGCGGAACGGTATGCCACGGTCTTACCACTCAGGATCCTTGACCTGCCATTCTGGATGCCTCAGGTGACCATCGGAATGCAGTGGCATCGCCATAATACCTCCGATGTAGCACACAAGTGGCTGCGGAAAACCTTCATCGACTGGCATCGACTTTTGGAAGACAAGCGCAACTCTCGGAGGGCGCAGGCATGAGGTCAGGGACGGCACCATCAGGCGTCATTGTGTCCTGACCACCGATTGTTGATGGAAGTATCACTGGTTTGCGGGCGTGCCACCTGATCCAAGGTGCAACTCCATCAATTGCAACGACATCTTTTCGGCGTCGGCCAGATAGTCTCTCTCGACTAGCCTCTGCAGAAAGCTCGTGTGATCAAAGATGAAATCTCGGATCCACGCAACGGGGGCCGGCGCATGATGGAACCGCTTGCCGAGTTCGCGAGCGAACTCGACATGGTGATTAACGTATTGAACGCGCTCGGCCTCGTAACGGCGGAATGCTTCGGTCACTCCGGCCAAATCGGTAAGGTCTCGCCCACCCAAGGTTCGTGCAAGAAAGTAGCCATCTTCTATCGCCATTCCCATGCCATAGGCAGCATATGGCGAAACTGGATGCACGGCGTCTCCAACACACGCAATGCGCCCCTTTGTCCAGGTCTGCAGTGGCGGTCGATTGTAGATCTCCCAGCGAAATATTTGTGTTTCGAAGTTCGTATGATCTGGAAAACGCGGCATCGGGTCGGCGAAATCCGCCAGCAAACAACGGACATGGGTCTCTATGTCGCCAGGGACCGCGCTCCCCTCGACCGAACGTTCTACAATCCACCACTCGAACCCTGGTTTGCCGTCATGCAGCATCGGGAAATAGCTCGCCTGCACGTTGCGTGAATGGTGGAGGATGCCGAGTTCGTTGTCGATTCCACCGGGGTCTTCGCACCAGGCGAGCCACGCGCGCAGGCCGACGTGGAAAAGCCCCAGATCACCAAAGGTCTGTTGAGATACCACGGAGCGGATGCCGTCCGCTCCAATCAGAATATCGGCCGCAACTTCCGCGCCATTCTCGAACGACAGTTGGATTTCTCCATCCTGCTCTTTATATTTCTCAAACTTGTAATCAGAAATCAAAACATCGTCGGGAAGTATGTTGAGCATTTTTCCAAAGGCATTGGATCGAAGCACGCCGTAGTGCCAGCCCTTGATGCCCATGGCCCTCTCTACACTCTCATTGAATGGGAGATGAACTCTAACCTTGCCACGATTGTTGCGGAACTGGGTCTTCGTAAATGAGCCGAAATTCGTTATGTCGATGCCATATCGACGCAAGATGGCGAGGACCGGAACGCTGAGCAGAACTCCGCCTCCGAGAGGTTTGGGGTCCGCGTTCCGCTCATAAAGACGTACGTCGTAACCCTGCTGCAGCATGGCAACGGCAGCAGAAACGCCACCGGGACCTGCGCCGATGATTGCCACGCGTTTTCCAGGCCTCCAACCTTTGGTCATGTTTCCCTCCAATGAAAGAACACAAGGGGCAAAGCGCCTCCAACTAGCGGCTTTCCTTGGGTTCGGTTCTGGTTTGACCGGCATTGACACCGATCGGCTGCGTTTCTTCCTTCCGCCGGACGGGGCTTTCTCGCCGTTCGGTTCTGCATGACCTGATGCCTCTGGCGTCGGTCACAGAGTGGCGTTCGGCTCGCCGGTTTCCCACTCTCCTTGCAGAGTGCAACACCGACCTGCCGGGCTCGCTAAACAATCATTCTGACAACCGGGATGCCTCACCTGCATTCAAGCGCCGATTTTCATCCTTGAGCGCGGGAGCCAAACCAGTCCAGTTCTCCAGTGCCTGTTGCAGGGTTTGGGCGGCCTTGGCAGGAACGGCCCGTTCATTGTTTGTCGAGAGGATATCAAAACGACCATCGACAGTGCCGTTGGGCAGCGTAGCAAATCTCACTTTCTGGTCTCCCGGTCCGCTCAGTTTTCGATGATGGCCACCGGGCGGCACCAGCCGGCCGACGCGTCCTTGATATTGACGGGGAAACAGATCACCTCGAATCCGTGGTCGGGGAGCATGTCGAGATTGCCGAGCTTCTCCATATGGCAGTAGATCGTTTCGGCGCCCGCCTTGTGTCCTTCCCAGAATAAGGAGTAGTCGCCTGTCTGCCTGATGCGCTCCATCTGCGATTCGATCGGTGCGTCCCAGCTCCAGGCATCCGTGCCCACGACACGTATCCCGCGGTGAGTGAGCCACAGGGTTGCATCTCGCCCCATACCGCATCCGGCTGAGACATAGTCCTCCTCTCCGTAGCGCGATCCGGCGCGCGTATTCACGAGGACGATATCGCCGGGCATCAACCCGTGTTCGATTCGTTGCAACTCCGCTTCGACCTCGTCCGCGGTGATCACTTGGCCGTCCGGCTTCTGACGGAAATCGAGCCGCACCCCCCGCCCCATGCACCACTCCAGCGGCACCTGGTCGATGCGCATTGCCGGTTCACCGCCGTTCATGGTCGGATGGTAATGCCACGGCGCATCCATATGCGTGCCAGCATGCGTCGTCATCTCCACACGCTCTACCGCCCCGCCCATGCCTTCGAGCTGCTTTTCGGCCGGCATGCCAAAAATTTTCTCGAAGACCCTGGCGCCCTCCTCATGGTCTGAATATTCGATCTTGGGCTCAAGGCCGGGCGGATCAGACGCGATCCCGGCCATCAACGGTACGGAAAGATCGATTATTCGTCTCGTCATGGTTTAGGGCCTCATTTCAGTAGTAGAAGTTTGCCAATTGATGCCGAAAAGCTCGGCTGCCGCTCCACCCATCACGCGCACGCGGTGCTCTTTGGGAATTGATGCCGCCAGCTCGGCCGGATCGTAGTCGCCCATGTCGAAAGGGTAGTCGCTACCCCACATCAGCTTCGGAGCGTTTTTCCGCGCAAGGAGCGCGGTCAGTTGGCCGGGATCGAAGACGACGGTGTCGACCCAGATCCGCTCGAGGTAGTGGGAGGGTGGTTGCCGGCACACCCTTGCCTCCGGCCGCATATTCCAGGCGCGGTCGGAACGACCGATACATGTTGGAAGATAGCCGCCGCCATGAGCCGCCGCCAGCTTGAGAGCCGGGAATCGATCAAGCACACCACCCAGTATGATGTGGCTGAGACCAATTGTGGTTTCCGCCAGCTGACCCAGCGCATTGAATAGGTAGAACCGATCGAGGCGCGCGCCAAGCGAGGTGCCGAGCGGATGGATGAATACGGGCGCGCCGGCCGCCTCGGCGGCAGCCCAGAACGGATCCAGCTCAGGATCAGACAGTTCACGCTCGCCCACGGATGCCGATATCTCGACCCCCCGAAGGCCCATCTGCAATGTATTCTTAAGTTGCTGGGCCGCTAGCTCAGGGTGTTGAAGGGCCACAGAGCCAAGCACGACCAGTCGGCCGCCGGCGCGCGCGGCCAGGGCCGCACCTGCTTCATTGATAGAGGAAACCAGCTCATCCGCCAATTGTGGGTCGGCCCAGTAGGCATAAAGATGCGGCGAAGGCGCAACGACTTGCACATCAACACCCATCCAGTCGAGGTCGCGTAGCCGCGTTTCGAGAGAAGCCATCCTCGCGGCGGCCGCTGGCAGCACAATCTCCGCGTTGCGCCGTGCCGAAGCATCACCAGAGCCGGCATTCATTGCAGCGAGCTCGGCCTCCCGCTGCGGTCGCCCGTCAAGTAGGCGTTCCGCAGCAATCGATCCGAAGTGTCCGTGGACATCCACGACAATCGCGACGTCCGCCCTCTTCTTGGGACCGGTCGGTAACGACAGGGAGAATTCAGGTTGCATTGGCGACCTCCAAATACGCCGGTGACGCCGGTTCGAGGACGGGCCCGACAGCCGCTCCGCGTCTCTTCATTCAATCGGACGAGTAGGTGATTACAAGCTTTGCCAGATCGGTCGGATTCGAGATCAGTCCCTGCTCGAGCGCCAGATCCCGCCGGAAGGCAATGCTGTCGGAGGTCAAGTGCAGTTACTCAAGCTAGGTAATGCAATGTTGCAACGACACCCGGCGGCAAGCTGGTGTAGCGTGGGATGGATACTCGCGAGGCTTCGGGATTCTCGGCTACAACGACTGCCGCCTGATCCAGGCCGCGTTCGATCAACTGGAATTCGATGCCCCTTTGGCGGCGATTGCCGCACACAGTCCGGCCCCGGTTCGCTGTTTCGATCGTCATCAATCCGGATTTTGTCCGCATCTGTCCTCCCAGTGGGCGCGCGCCTTCAAGCGTTCTGGTTGTGGACTCTAGTCGGAACATTAAATATTCATCAAACGAATTGAATTCATTCGTGCCATCCATGCTTTGGATGCCACGAGAACTCGATGTCCATCTCGTCATGGATAACTACGCCACGCACAGGACCCCCATGATCCGGCGATGGCTGGCCAAAAAGGCCGCGTTGGCACGTGCACCTGACCCCGACCAGTTCGTCATGACTCAACCAGGTCGAGTGCTTCTTCGCGCTCCTCGCTGACAAAAAGATCAGGCGCGGCATCGCACCGCCGAAGCCCTCAGGACATCGCCGCGCTAATCGACCGACACAACACTGATCCGAAACCGTTCCGATGGACCAAATCCGCCGATGACGTACTTGCTTCCGTCGAGCGCTTCTGTCGATACAATGTCCCGGAAAATGGCGACGCGGTGTTGCGAATTTTTGGTTCAGGACACTAGTTCGGCGCTCGCATCGGGTCCCTGCCGGACACTCGCCTTCTAAGATGGTGCTGCCGATACCTTCCCATGTTTGTCGGTGGCGACGTCCGTACGTCGCCGGTCAGGCTTCATCGGAAGCTCGTGCACCTCCGCGCGTACTTCACGTTGTGAAGTACCCGGCGCCCCCCAGACAACGGTCACCATCTCATTGGCTTGGACGGCCTTGTCTAGCACGCAGAGCGAGATCGTCTTCCGCAATGAAGCGCTGAAGGTGCGCGAGCTGGAGATGCCAACATCCTTACCCTTCGACAGCACGCGGTCCATGGAAACCCCAACCGTTCGCGGAATTTGCATCGGCGAAGTGAATTCGTCGTCGTACATTGCAGTCAAGATGCGTCGTACATCATCGAAATTCCACTCCAAGCCCATGAGCCGACGCTCAGGTCCACCTTGGGCCGCTTGTGCTCGGAGCGCGGCGCGCCCCTGAAATTCATGAGAGTCCAGGCTTACGCGACTTCCCCAGCCGAGCTCTCCCGGATAGCGGAAGAAGTCTGCAACGCCTCTCGCAGGAATGAAACTGCCGGTCAGCGGACCTTTCGGAAAAAGACGCTGTGCCCCTGGAGTCACCACAGAGGAAGGAAGATAGTCCAATCCCGTCGTCGCGATCCCGGTTTCGATGTGCGCCACCAGTTGCGAGGCGGCGCCGAGTTGCTTGATGCCGAATTCGGCTCCCGCTTCCACGACACGCTGCCAAGTTCTGGCGGCATGCTCGGCGGGACCGTGAAGCTCGTACCCCAACTCGCCGGAGATTCCGGTGCGTAGCAAACGAATCTCTACGCCTTCCAGTGTCACCGGCATCCCACGGTTAAATCGGAGGTCGCGAAGATTCTGCCCGAGTGCCTTTTCCATGACCTTCAGAGAGTTGGGACCTTGGATCTCGAAGAGAAAGGTCTCCGCGCTGATGTCCACGCTTCGCGCATCCCAGTCGCCTGTCCCCAACAGCCACGCCGTATAGTCCGTGCCGCCACCCGTGTATAAAAATCGATCCTCGCTGACGCGATACAGTATGCCTTCTGACGCGACATGCCCTTCCTGCCCCACTTGCACGTGATGGCGAACGCGTCCAATTTCGAACGGTTCGATCTTTGACACCCCTGCGTACGACAGAAAAGCAAGCGCATCGCGCCCTTCGATAAGGAGCTTGCCTATCGGCGTCCAGTCCCCGATGTAGCACGTCGTGGTGTGAGCACGACTCTCCTCCACCCAATTCGTGTATTCGAAGGGAACGAGGATAGGCGAAAAATTGTAGAAGATCTGTGACGAGTTGGCCGGCTCCTGGGCGGCTATGGCCGGGGAGAATAGCGCCGGCCGATCAGATCCGAACTTGCCATTAGGGTTTGTGACGAGCGCGTCGTAGCCCGACCTCTGTGTTTGCGAAAGAGTTGTCAAGTGCTTCCCCTTATAGTTTGGCCCTGCATTGGTCCGATGACAGTAAAAAGTTAATCTGTGGCGCGACTACCTTCGGTAGTCTTCGCGAGCTACACGCGCGTATGGTGTCGGCGACACGATCGCTCGGATCGGCGTGATGGCGGTCGCAGAAAATTGTCGGGATCCCCACCCGCCTCCTGCCTCTCCCCAATGGATGATGACCTCGTCGCCAAACTCGACATCGTCTTTCACAAGGGCCAGCGAGAGCATTGCGCAATCGTTGGCAGAGTATGCGGTGTAAGCGGAATTGCCAATCTCGCTGCCGGTCGATGACGTGAGGCGGTCGTAATGCACGTTGATCTGCTCGGACGAGGACGGCCAGTGCAGGTAGCGAGGCTTTGCCCCGTTAGGGGTGAGCATTTGGGTGACGATCTTCACGACGTCTTCCGGAAGCCACTGCAGCGTAACCTTCTTGTAGGCGCGTTCCTTGGCTCTCAGCTGCAGCGCCTCGCGCCCGAGAAAGTCGTGCTCGAAATCGACGAAGCGGCCGTAGCCGAGGTCAAACGGTGTCCGGTAGTATCCCTCAACCTGCTCGTGAACCATGCTTCCTGTCAATCGTGTCGCCGCTTCTAGGCCTGTGCTCGGCAACCATTCCCGATACGGACGCGTCTCGTTGGAGCTGTAGATGGCGGGCAGGACAGCTTGATACCAGCCAGACTCGACCGCAGTCACCAAGTAGGCCATGCTGCCCACCAGCCGCAGATCAAATTCCTGGCCCGCCTCGATGATAGCATCGCGAATCGAGCTTCGATGCTCCCACGGGCCCCAGAGTTCCAGGCCGATCGCCCCAGCCATGCCGTGGCGAATCGCGCGGCACCGTTGCCCCCCGACGGTGATCTCCGTCATCTGGAAAAACTTGACGTTGCCCAGAGGCCTGCCGTTGAGCTTCTCGATCAACTCGCCTGCACGCGGTCCCTGAATCTGGTACCGACAGTCGCGGCGCGTGACCGGAAACCCGTTCGCGTACGTCGGCGTCCTGTTGTCACGAGTGGCTTCCACGCGCAAATCGGTCACCTCCGCGTTGAATCTCAACCAGTTCGTGACAAAGCCGGCTCCGTATACCGAGAACAGGTTTTCCTCGAGGTGAAATACGATCGCGTCACCTATCAGTCTTCCATCACTGCCACAGCAGATGATCTGATGCGCAGAGTCCCGATTTGAACGCTCCAAGTTGTTGGCTGCGAGGGTGGTTAGGAACCTCTGAGCGTCTGGGCCAGAGATAAATACGCCCTCCATGTGATGAGACTGATCGAAAAGCGCGACGCTGTTGCGCCACGCATGTGTCTCGCGTTCCCACTGCGAGAACTCGTTCGGCACCTCTGGAACGATGCGTGGAGGATTGTGTTCGCCTTCTAAGTCCAAGCGGTCATCCTTTGATGCCCGCAGATACGCGACGGGGCCGCCTGCCTGATTGATCGCGGCTTCTAGGTTTGGGAGAACGTCCCTTGCCATGCTCATTCCTCCTCTCAAAGTTGTTATAGTTGGTGGTGGTCGCCTCTTTGCCGGGAGGTGGTCAGGTTACGATGTCGCGCAACTGAAGCCCTTCGAGCGTTTTGACATATTCGCGCAGCTTCTCGAAAGTCATTGGGCCAGAAGTGCGCAGCACTGCTTTGTACATTAGGAACGGATGGGCACCGGCCTGAAGCAGCGCGCGCAGGTCGAGGGTCGCAACCGCTCGGCGCTCGGTTTCCGTGAGTTCGAACTCCGTTATCAAAGCATCGGGGCTCGTTTTGAGCAGTTCGGCTCGCTCCCCAGACGTGTATATGGCCCACAGTGCGCTGTTCAAACCGAGCTGGCTCAATTGCGTGCTCCTTCGTTAAGGCGCCTCTCGTCCCATTCAATGAATGGGTTGGGAAAGGTCACCGGCGACGATGTAAGATCAGACCAACTGGGCACCTTGCCTCCTGTCACTCCCCAGGCCACCAAATGGACCATAAAACCAGGCGTCCCGTTCCCCTGAGCGTACAGCTTGTCCCATGTGCAATCGGACAGAAGGTCTTTCACGCGTCCATTGGTGAACAGCTCCCAGGTGCGCAGGTCCCATTCCGTCACTGGCTCCTCAGTCACGCGGAGCATCGCAGGCCCTCCGACGGAATTAGTCATGTGGCCAGTCGCAATTACCGCAACTCGCAGATCCCTGGGATACTCCTCGATGATGGAGCGGAGCACCACGCCAAGGTCGTAGTAGCGCTGCCCTGGTGGCAGCGGTGGAACGAGCACGTTTGCCCAGAGGGGGACAATAGGAATGTCTTGTTCGGGTCGGACGAAGTTCAGCGGGACAGTGAAGCCGTGATCGAGGTTGTACAGATCAGACGCAGCCAGGTCGAAATGATGTTCCAGACCACGCTCTAGAAGGTAACGTCCCAGATGATGATCGCCAGAAGTTTCATACGGGCCAATTCCGTATACGTCCCGTTCCCAGGGGAACGGACCGGATGATTTCGTCCCTTTCCCCACGGCGAATGTCGGGATGTTGTTATAGAACCATTGATTGAAATGGTCTCCGGACACCATCACGATGACATCCGGCCGCGCAGCGGCAAGGCCCGCGCGAATTTGTTCATAATCTGTGCGTATTGTGCGGAAAACGGGATGGCCATTGTCTGCTGCCTCGACGTTCCGCGGCAGCGTCGGATCATGCGGGACGATCGTCACGTACACAAGTCGCGCCATTGCGCCTCCTTATCTCAGCGAGTGACTTGAATTACTCAATTCGATTTTTTCCTGCCAGACACCAACTCATCGCATGGAGACTCATCCCGCACGCAATGTCGCACTAACGCGGAGCTCTTTGTCCATCGGGTAGTAGCTATTTTGACTAGCAGCCCTAAGCGCACCACGGAAATTGAGCTTAGTGTTACTTCATATTCATGCCGTGGATGGGATTGCTACGGCGTCTCAGGCAGCACTCCTTTAGCCAAATCCGTTTTGCATATGCGGCGTGAAGGTCTATCGCCGTGGCACGTGAAACCGAATACGCACACCGACGAGGGATCAAACTCCGGCGGGCCCTGATCGCGGTCGCAGGGCGTTGTGTAGCCGGTGTGTCAGCGCATCCACCGGAAGGAGCCGTGCAGATCAGCTAGCCGCCTAGGGTTGTTGGAATTGATGATCGAGCGTGGCGAGAGTCGTCATCACCGATGCGTCAGGATCATCTACAATCTGGAACGGCGCCGAGTAGTTATCCTGTTGGCCGATCGCGTGTCCGCAACCACCCAGTTGTGGCTCGCTGCCCATTCCACAATTGCTATCGTCGTTCGCGACCGCGGAGGATCCGGCGAGGCGACAGCGACGGCTTGCCGCATGCGGTACGTATTCCGGATCACCGGCATCTGATGGAGACCCCTAGGCGGGCATTCCTCGAGGATGTTCGCAATCGATGCGCCGGATACGCGTCGTCATCTGTACAACCACGATCGATCCCACGTTGCTGACAGCCGCAGAGCGGATCCAGTATGAAGGCTGTCTGCGCCACGAGGAGACGACCTGAGTCAGGCCTATTCTCCTTCGGCCAGAGCAACCTCCTTTTGATTGCTTATGGAATCTTCACGCGCTGCTGCAGTCAATCCAGTCAGGCCTTGACCACCTGTTGGTCGATGGCGCCGAAGAGCGGCGCGCCATTGGGCAGCATGGCTTCCATGCGTATCCGGTCGCCAAATTTCATGAACTCCGTCTTTGGGGTACCGAAATCAATAATCTCGATTGCACGGCGCTCGGCGATGCAAGACGATCCGATCTCGCGGTAATTCACGTTGGACACCGTTCCCGAGCCCAGCACTGTGCCAGCAACTAGATCGCGGGAGTAGGCGGCATGTGCTATGAGCTCGTCAAAGCCAGCGCTCATTGGATAGCCATTCGCCGCGCCGAACCTTTCTCCATTCCAGTCCAACGCAAGGGCGAGATCAACGCGGGCATCGCGCCAATGGGGTCCCAGTTCATCGGGCGTGACCGCGACGGGCGCCATCGAACAAGCGGGTTTCGCGTTGATCCACCCGAAGCCCGTCTTCATCTCCACTGCGCCTAAACCACGTAGACTCCAGTCGTTGACCTGAACAACTAGTCGGATGTGCTCCCGCGCCTGCGCCGCGTTCGTTCCCATCTGAACAGCGTCTAGAATGACACCGAATTCGCCTTCAAAATCGATACCGTCACGTTCCGAAGGGAGCCTCACATTGGCGACCGAGGAACAAAATCGGTCACTTAGACCCTGATACATAAGTGGCCTGCCGCCGTTGTCGATTGGCGCCAGATTGAATGCTGTCTGCATGAGCTCGACATGACTATCAAATGCCGAGGCGTCGAGCCATTGCCAAGCGCGAGGCAGCGGCGCAAGCGCCCGCGCGGGATCGAAGGGGACCCCCTCACCGGCGTTGAGCAAGTCGTATTCGCTGCGAAGCTTGGGCTCCAATGAATCCCAATCCTCTAGCGCGCCTTGCAGGTTCACTGCATTGCGGGACGGCGCACAGAGACGGTTGTCGCGGCTCACGAGGTGCAGCCGCCCATCGCGTGTGCCGTCGTCTATCGTTGAGAACCTCATGGTGACTCCTCTTTGTACTTTGCTAAGTAGTCCGGCCACCGGACGAATGTTGTTGTTCGTCGCGTTTGGGACTGTTTTCGGAAAACAAGCGACCATGAAGTCGGAGTAGACAGGCATTCGAGGTTGGGCAACTTTTGAAGCGCCGGTACCAGGTGTCCCGACCCGCTTTGTGGTTCAGAGCCTCCACGGATGGTCTACTGCTCCCACTCCTGAATGTTTGGCGCTTGCTTTCAGTGGTAGATAACTTCATTGACCCCATTGGCAAAATCGTTACATTGAATATGTGACATTCACATCGTAAATATATCGATGGGCGGGAGCGCGCGAGGTTGCGGTTTAAGAATTTAGATCTCAATCTCTTGGTTGCACTGGACGCTCTTCTCACCGAGCGTAATGTCAGTCGCGCCGCAGAGAAAATGCACATGACGCAATCGGCCATGAGCAACGCCTTGGCCCGTCTGCGTCAGTTTTTTGATGACGATCTGCTCGCGCAGGTTAGCCGCGGAATGGAGCTGACGCCACGAGCCGAAGGCCTCAAGATCCCTCTTCGCGATATTCTCGTTCGCGTGGACGCTTCGGTCATCGCCGCACCTCGCTTTGATCCGGCGCAATCGGACAGGGTGTTTCGGATCTACGCTTCAGATTACACGCTGGCGATGATCATGCCGCACTTCTTTCGGCTGATCGGGCCAGAACGATATCCAATACGCTTCGACTTCCGACCCCAGACAGACCAGCCGCAGCGCACCCTCGAGAGCGGCGAGGCCGATCTGATCATCATTCCAAGCGAGTTCGCTTCTCCTGATCATCCATCGCAGGTGCTTTTCCGAGAAGAATTCGTTTGCGTGGCCGACAAGGATCACCCGCGCATTGGGCCCGAACTGACACAGCGGCAATATTGTGAAGAGCCTCATGCCGTAATGAAGCCGATGAAGGGTGCTGTGTCCTTCGAAACGCGGGCTCTGCAAGAGATCGGCGTTGAACGCACTATCACTGCGACGACTTACAGCTTCACATCGCTACCAGGAATGGTCATCGGCTCAGATCGTCTCGCAACGGTTCACGCTTCGATCGCACGCCAGGCAGCCCGGCTTTTTCCCATCCAAATCCTGCGGCTGCCATTCCAGATTCCACACATCGAGTTAGCGATGCAATGGCACACTTACAGAAGCAATGATCCAGCGATCATTTGGCTTATTGAGACAATCTCTGCCGGGGTCGCCTCCGCAAATATATCGGTCGCCGATGACATGTTGCCAAGCGAAACAACAAGCCACAGCACTACGCCCTTTCCGTTAAGTTTGGACTGTGGTTGTGGCGGACCGCAGGGCGGACCTTCGGACCGGTAGTTTCTATTTTTCGCAACTGTCGCGCCATCCGAAACGGCTGAACGTAACTTTAGGTACAGATCTTACCAAGACCCCCGCACTTTCAACCAATGGGCGGCATTTTTCGCGCCACCAAATGGGAAGACGTGAATCTGCTCAATTGGAGAGGCGGATTTTTCCTGTAAGTACTGTTCGATCGGACCGACGACAGTTTCTGGCGAATAGCCGATCGCGAGAGTGGCCAGCGACCAGGCCTTTGTTTTCAGAAAATCGACTGAATTTCCAACGCCGCACATGGCCGCGTATTTGACCAACGACGTGACTTTTGTAGGCCCAGCTATGCCGAGGTGCACAGGCAAATCGATCCCGCTGGAGCTCAGCGCCTCGGCCCATCCGACGAATTTCTCCCCGTCAAAACCGAACTGCGTGACAATCCGCACATGGGCTCCGGTGCGCTCTCCGAAGGATTTCTTCATGCGTAGTGCCTCCGTCGCGACCTCCTTCGAGAAGTGCGGGCTTCCTTCCGGATGGCCGGCTACACCGACATGAGTGATACCGTACTTGTCAAGAAAGCCGGTCGCGAGCACATCCATTGTCGAGAAGAACTCGCCTGCGGGTCTCTCTTCCCCGCCGCCAACAACCAGGATATCCGTTACTCCAGCATCCTGCGTCGAGGCGATGATCCGGTCCTCAAGCGCAGCTTTTGTGGTCAGGCGGCGAGAAGCGAAGTGCGGCACCGCCCTGTATCCAAGATCCCGCACTCGCTTGGCGGCGGAGACCAGAGTCTGTGTCGGGTGACTGCCGATATCGGTGATGTATACTCGCACGCCCTGCGGGAACAAGCCGGGTAGCTCCAGGGACTCGAGCGCCTGTTTCGGCGATATCTCGATCGAGGCGGAGACCTTTCTCGACGTGTTGCACCGTTCTATAGACCTTATAATGCCCATGCGTCCGTCTTCGCGTTGTTCGCGCCCTTTCCCGCCGTCTCTTTCTTTACGTGAAAACGACGGTCCTCCGTCCGTTCAGCAGCACGCGGTCTTGCAGGTGAAGGGTTACGGCCCTGGCGAGAACCCGCCGTTCGATATCTCGGCCCTTGCGCACGAGGTCATCTGGCCGATCCGCGTGGGTAACGTGTTCGACGTCTTGGGAAATGATCGGCCCCTCATCTAGATCCCCCGTCACATAGTGCGCAGTCGCGCCAATCATCTTCACTCCGCGCTCATATGCTTGGTGATAGGGCTTGGCCCCCTTGAAGCCAGGCAGAAAGGAATGGTGGATGTTGATGCAGCGGCCAGTAAGGTAGGCTGAGAAATCGTTTGAAAGGACCTGCATATAGCGCGCAAGAACGATTAGATCCGCGCCGGTTTCCATTATTACTCCTCTTATCCGTTCCTCCTGTTCTGACTTGGTTTCCTTCGTGACTGCGAAATGATGGAATGGAATCTCGGGCGTTATCGCAAGACCCAGCGTTTCGCGTGGATGATTGGAGATGACGCCGACACATTCCATGTTCAGCTCTCCTATTCGCGACCTATAAAGCAGGTCGACCAGGCAATGATCGAATTTTGAGACAAGGATGAGCACTTTCCGTTGCTGGTCGGCCGGTCGCAATGTCCATTCCAGCTGCATACGTTTCACCTCCTCCGCGAACCTTCCGATGAAATCATCGATCGGCCTGTCCATGGAAAACGCGACGCGCATGAAGAACTTACCGACCTCCAAGTCATCGAATTGCTGCGCCTCATTGATGTTTCCACCGTGGCTCGCGAGGCGCGAGGCTACAGCAGCGACGATTCCCGGCCGGTCCTCGCAGCGCAGTGTCAGAATGTAGTCTTTCAATTTCTTTCCGTTTGCTTTTTGGAGACGAAGACCGTTATTTGCGCCGGTCACTATCCGTGATTGGCCTTGGCTATCCGAGCTCTGATGCTCTCGTTCCAGACTTCGACGCAGCGAAGCATCATTTGGATGAACTCTTCGCGTGGTTATCCGTGCACCGTTGTGAGACCGAGAAGCTGGTCGCCAATCGCGATTGCTGGAAACGCGGGATTCGCTTCTCGCCAAGGTGGGAAAGGTCAACGAACGTCACACATCAGCTTCTCCTTGAGGCTCGTTCGAGCCCGTGCCTCGGACTGACTGCTATTGAACTACCAGTGCTCGCTGCATCATGGAAATTGCACTTTGTGTTACTTCGTATTTATGCAGTAAATAGCACGGCTCTTCCGTCCTTCAGGAGTGGACAGCGTCAGTGAATAAGTCAGGTGCCACGGATTTGACCGATGAGGCCGTCAAGATTGGCCGCATAGGCAATTCGATCGTCTAAGCGGCCATTGACTCGTATTCGAAACTCGCTCTGCGCGCTTGTCAGATTTTATGGAGACATATCTTGCCACTCCGAGACGTCTACCGCCCCATCAATTGAGGCTTGTACGCGTGGTTCGGTGGTGCTTGTGAGCTCATTGTAGACTGCTGGCACCTGGAGTCTCCTCAAGCTCGACCGGGCGTCACCTCCGTGCAAGCGCTCGTCCATGTCGGATCTGCAAAGTCGTCGGCACGAAGCGATTTTTGGATGGCCGCACCGAGTGCCAGCTATGTCAATCCCCTTGCGGTTTGCCTCTCCGCGATTTCGCGTCGCCGCAAGTAGAATAGCGCCGATCTGCCGTGCTTGGAGGAATTCAGTGTCCGCCCTTACATATGCAGCGTTTACGAGCTTTTGTTTCGTTCTCGGCCCTCTGTCATGGCGGCACAGACCGAGGCTTTGTCGCCTTGTTCCGAATGAAGCCATTTGCAAGGAGGCGTCAGGCTCACCTGGCCGTAATTTCTAGAGACCGAGATCTGTGATCGAGATCTCTGCCAAATAATGCCCTAGAACCTATCGACGATCATGCGAAGGTCGCGGAACATGGGCACGAGCGCATCCATGGCCGCATGCGAACCGCAGGGGCAGCAGAGACGTCATCAGATGCGAGCCAGAATTTAATTCTCACGCCAGATGACATCTGTAAAACGTTGCCGATTGCTTCGGCTGTAACTCCGACCTATCCGAATTCGTCACACTGAAGCCGCGGCTGAACGCTTCAACGGATCTAAGGTCCCGCGCTGAAGAGGCGCCTCCCGGACAAGTCGGTAGCAGAAACTCTCTTTGGACTACCGATCATCTCGTCGACGCAAAAGTCGACGAGATTTATCATTGGCTGCCGCCGATAGCACCACGCCTCACACTGAGCAGGCCAACTGCTACCAGCAAAGCAATCTCAAAAGAACCAGCATCTATTCGTACTCAAGCTCCTTGCATTTCAGCTGGACGCCATTCGATTTAGGCCAAGCATTTCGCGCGCTTCTGCTGGAGTAGCTGGCTTCCTTCCGTATATTGACGCAATGTCCACGATCTCTCGCACCAGATCACGACTGGTGGCGGCAGCTCGGCCATCGGCGTGATAGATGTTGTCCTCCAGTCCGACCCTGACTGAGTCGCAACCGCATGCCAAACCAAGCGTAGCGAGTTTGAATTGATCCGGACCAGCACCTACTATCCCCCACTTCGCGTTCGGGAACAGGAGTTTCCCTTCATCGATGCACTGGATAATCATTCGGGGAACTGGAGGAGTGCCGCCAAATCCGCCTCCGTGGAGAAGCCAGAGATAGTCTGCGTTGGCATCGAAGACACCCTCATCGGCGAATCTCTTCAATCGATAGAGTACCGACGATGTAATAACCTCGAACTCGATGGTTGCACCAATGCGATGTGTGTATTGGATCGCCTTGCATAGCCAATCGGCGCTGTTTACGAACGGACGCTCCACTGGTTGCCCACCCCATGGATGGTAAAAGTCCATTGAACCAGTGGCTGCGCCAAAGAGCTCCGGTCGCGGCTGGATGTTTAGAAGCGCCAGTCTATCTGAATCAGTGGGCCGTATCCACTCGCCGGTCCGCTTGTCTTTTCTTGCACCAATGCCATTGGTCGTTTGTATCAGAACATCCGTACGTTCCCGGATTAGGCGTATTGTCTCGGAAAATATCTGGACGTCACCGGTGGTTACACCTTCCGCATCTCGGGCATGGAAATGAACGACTGATGCCCCTGCCTCACGACATTTTTCTGCCTCCTCCGCAATCTCTTTTGGAGTCACGGGAACGCGGGTCACATCTGTCGATTGTTGATAGCCGCCATTCAGCGCGGCAACGATCACCACCGGTGTCATTCAGTCCTCCTTCGGCTCAACTACAAGAGTGTTCATCCCACCCTCGGTTTACTTTCTTGTATGCATCGATCGTAGCGCCCACGGATACCCACGCGAATGACATACATCTTTCAAGGATCGCAGATCGAGCAGATTGACACTGTTGTCAGCTTCAGCTGGCTGACAGGCTCGACTAGGCGGGGGTATGCGACCCATTGAGTGAAGCATTTCGCGCGGGACAACATCAAATCAGCGCTGACGGCCAACTTCTGAGGTACCGCGCAATAGCGTTAGAGCTGCGGAAGACCTCCATCCCAAATTTTACTAGACATTCATTTTGCACCTTCTTGCAACTGACTGCCCTCCTTCGCCGGCTTTATGAGACAAGCGCTGCTCAACCGGTCCACTAGCACTGACACTAGGAGCCCGCTGCTCGATCGAGAAACACACTCTTTCAATGCCTGTTATTGATGTTGTGAATGAAGGCCGGAGGAGCACAAGCCCGAACTATGATCTGCGGTCTGTTGATCTTCGGCTGACGAGGAGATCACCAATTGCGATATGGCTCATGCTCCTCAATGCACTGCTAGCGATTCTCGACGGCCGAGGCAGATACGATCTCCCGCCAGGAGATGTCCTCGTCAACACGTCGCGCAACCGGCGCGGCTCCGACCGCCGTTAACGTGTCGCACCAGGCTGAGGCGATACGCTTGTGCTGCTCAGGCTGGACGGTCAACGCTGTGTCTGGCTTGTACTTCGCTCGTAATTTCTTGCAAGCTGCCCCGATCGCCTTTAGACGCTCGCAGTCTGTGTGAGCGTGGCCGCAGCGGCCGACGATCCAGCGCGCGGAGGATCTTGATGCATAACCGGCAGAGTCCTGGAGCGGTGTTAGCTAACTTCATCCGCCTCTTTGCGATCACCAGCGAGGGCCAGCTGCCGCGAAGACAGATCAATGCCGATCCGAGCTCTTCAAGGTTGGCGGCAGTTGGAGATGCAAGATGACTCGGGCCGGGCAGATCATAATAGAAGGGCTCGACCTGTATGGTTATCACGGTCATTTCGCGGAGGAGAAACGCCTCGGTCAGCATTTTATTATCGACCTCGTGCTCGACTGCGACTTGCGCCCTCCGTCCTTTAGCGACGACCTGGCTGACACGGTTGATTACGGCGCTGTTGTTGTACTTGTGACGACGATCTTTTCAACGCACCGCTTCAAACTACTTGAAGCAGCAGCGCGAACCCTAGCGGAGGCGATCTTCGCCGCTTATCCCTCTGTATTCGGGATCAGCGTTGCCTTGCGCAAACCCTCTCCGCCCATCCCCGCCCGGATGGGGGCAGTTGGCATCATGTTGGATTTCCGTCGCGAAAGCTAAAGCTCGCAGCCGGCCGGGGTCGGAATTGGAATTGGCGGCATCGCTCCGCGATCGGTCACGACGCCAGACAAGGTTTGGCGCGCGTTGCGGGTTCAAGCTGATCGCATCTGAGTGATGGACAGTCTGAAAGCCCAATGCAAGCACCATCAAGCGCCGAAATACGTGGCATTTATAGAATTCGTTGGCCCCCCCTTGGTCTGTCTCCTAGAACGAGCGCGTTATTTGCGCGCTGTCATCGAAAGCACGGGCGTTCGGTAAAGGGTCCCAGAAAGAGGATCGGAATGGCGGCTCATCCCCCGGGGGAGGAAGCATCAATGTCGATTCGACACATCGTATTAGGTACTGTTTTCACACTGAGCTTTGCTGCGGGTGCCAGAGCCACCGACCTGCCCGTGAAAGCTGCGTCGTCGCCCGACGTGCCGTTCTTTTTTGTGATCGACAATAGAGTATCATTTTCGTGGATGCCGCAGGGCACAACCCCCAGCATGTACACCGTCAACTCAAACGGCACGGTCACGGGCACCACTGCAAAGCAGGTTTACTCTTTTACGCACTTCGATGCGTGGGCTTACGGCACGAACTTCCTCAACGTTTCGATGTTCAAGTCAGGTCATAACGATTCGGCATCGCCGTGTATCAATGCCGGAGTGACCGTCAATCTTACGCCGGGAAACTGCGCGGGCGAAACGGAAATCTATGGCTTGTTCCGGAGCACCTTCGGGTGGAATCAGATTTTCGACACTAAGACGTTCAGTGTCGGACCATTGCACAACATTTCGTTTGAAGTTGGTGCGGATGCCGAAACTGATAACCTTTATCTTGGGCCTGCCAAGCGTTCGGTGGTCGCCGGACTGCAATTCGCCTTCGATCTTCCGTACAAGGGATACTTCAACGTAGCTCCCTTGGCTTACAAGGAGATCAACCACAACGCTTTCAACCAATGCGGGGGCCTTTTCGCGCTCAGCCAGGTGCCCGGAGTCGGCTGCAACGTCGACGGAAACCATGAGTTCAGAACGACTTGGGCGGTCGAGACGAACTACTACATGGATTTGGGCTTCTTGCCGCCGAGCTTGCAGTTTTTCTCAATCAGCGGTCGCGCCGCATGGTATGGACCTAAGGGCGATGCATATGGTCTTCCCGCTGTTTCCGGTCCGGGGCGATTCAGCAACGCCACGAAGGTTGAGCTCAACAGCGAACCGATTCGCTTGACTTTCGACGCCAGCAAGGCCGCGCTGGGTGAAAAATATTCTCACTTCGTTGATCTCTGGATCGCCTATCGCTACTGGCAAAACAAGTTCGGACTAGATCACAACGCCACGCCGAGAGTTTGTACCATCGCTGCAACCGGCCAAAGCACCAACAGTTGCACAGAATCGACGGTCTACGGCGGCATCACCATGAAATTCTGAGCCACCTCTTCTGTTCTCCCGGTGGAAACTTAAGGCGCCGCGATGACTCCGCGGCGCCGATTTTTCAAGGGATACCTCTGATGAATATACAACGGCCGCCCACGCTCCGACGAAGATGCTTCAGGAATTTGGCAGCATCAGACTGCCGATCGACCAAGGGGACCGTCGAAGCGTCAGGTCGCGAGGCGACTGCGCGCTCGCTTCAACGTGTCACGTTCCTGCCCTTTGCGGCGCCCGAACGCGTTCGTCGATCGGAGCGCGCCGGCGTGCAAGGGGGTAACGCAGATAGTAGCCTTCGGCTGGGATCAACATCGGACGGCCGCGAGGGCTCAGGCTCTACTACCGAGCATTTGTTCGCGGCGGCACCTCGCTGTCTACGGCTGGCGCTAGTTTCAGACCAGCACTCGCGCCGCATACCCGCTCTCAGGCTGGATAACGACCTCTTAGATAGGACACCATGACTGCGCTTATCCTTGACGGTCGGGCGATCGGAAAGGCAATTCGGACTCGGATCACGATCGGTGTCGACGAGCTTGCCCGGATTGCTGGCGTCGTACCAGGGCTTGCCGTGATCCTGATCGGAGGAGACCCTGCCTCCCGTGTCTACGTCACTAATAAAATAAAGGCGTGCGCCGATGTCGGAATCCACTCGACTCTGATTGAGTATCCGAACGATGTGCCGGCTGAGGTCCTGATTGAGTCTATAATGCGGTTGAACGAGGATCCGATGACGCATGGCATCCTCGTGCAACTCCCTCTCCCACCGCAACATGATGTTCGTGCCGTCTTGCACACCATTTCCGTTGAGAAGGACGTTGACGGTTTCCATCTGTACAATGTTGGTGGGCTGGTCGTCGGCGACACCATCTTCTCACCTTGCACACCCTTTGGCGTCATGAAAATCCTCGACCATGCCCGCATTCCGCTCGAAGGCAAGAACGTCACCATCGTCGGCGCGAGCAACATCGTCGGCAAGCCGATGGCGCTGATGATGATGCGGCGCGATGCCACGGTCGCGGTGTGCCATGCAAAGACACGCGACCTCGCGCAGTACACAATCCTTGCCGATATCCTGGTGGTTGCAGCGGGCGTCCCCAATCTGATCCTGCCCCAGATGGTGCGGACTGGTGCTGTCGTTGTTGATGTCGGAATCAACCGGCTCACGGATGGAAGCTTGGTCGGCGACGTCGACTTTGAGGGTGTGAGCCGGAAGGCCTCTTTCATCACGCCCGTGCCGGGCGGCGTCGGGCCCATGACAGTCACCATGCTGCTCGCCAACACCCTCTCGGCAGCCCGTCGCTTCGTCGAGCGGACTCGTGGGCCGATCCTCACGCCCACTACGGAAACGATCCCATGACCGCACCTCGTCCCAAGCGAGCCCCGGCTCTCCGGAAACCGCATCAGTCCGACATTTGTCCGGAAGCGTCCACCACGGCTCTTCTCCGAATGACCGCTGATGCGGACCGCTCGATTCAGAGGATAGCTGAGCAGCGGGATGCAAATCGGAGCTAGTGCCTTTACGGCAGCCGGGAGGCACTACTTGCACAAATAGCGCGGGATATGCGCAGCGCGGCTGGCCCAATACCACTTTGCGCCGCCCGCCCGGGATGGTCGTGGGTCCTGTGCAAAAAGCCTCCGTGAGGGGTTCGGCCGACGTCGGGATCTTTCCAACCGGAGCGTGTCTGATTGTTTGAGAGCGACGCCTATACCACCAGAGTAGTTCACCTATCGAAACTTCAACCTGCTTCCGCAAATGCACCAGTCCCCACCACGAGAATCGGTATTCTGCCGAAGTGCTCTCCATCTCATTCGACGAGGTTCGGCGTAGTACGACGATGATGACTGTACGAGTTCGCATTGGTAGCATTCTCAAACCAGAAGGTCGCGAATGCGATCACATTGCAACGTCATTCGACATTAACACGAGCGTGAGATTGGACGATGCACCTGGTTTTTCAGAAGTTCATTGATCTGCTCTCAGCAGCCGAAGATTCTACAGATTTTCGCGCGGCGATAGCTACGGCTGCTGCCGCGCTAGATCTATCATGTTTCGCGTACCTGGCTCTCCCCCGGGACCTGGACAGCAAACCATGCTTGATTTCAAGCTATCCCTTAGGGTGGACATCTCACTACCTTCAACATCGTTACCAGCGAATTGATCCGGTAATCAGTAACGCCCTGCATAATCCAGAACCTTTTCGCTGGGGTATCGATTTCAACTCAGCATTTCTCTCGGCGGCGCAACAACAGTTGCTCGATGAAGCTTCTCAGTTTGGGATCAAATTCGGATTCACAGTTCCAATTCATGACGGTCACGGTCCCATCGCAGCCCTCACTTTCGCGTCCGATCATCGAAGCGTCCCTTTCGAAAATTGCGTTAACTCGCAAGCACGCGTACTTCAGCTTATGGCGCTGTACTTCCACGCTCACGCGCGTCGTAAACTGAGCAGCGCAACGAGAACGGGACGCACACTTCTATCGGCCCGCGAACTCGAGTGCCTCGAATGGGCTTCACAAGGCAAGAGCGCTTGGGAAATAGGACAGATTGTCGGTATCTCACGCCATACCGTGACGTCTTACTTAGACAGCGCAAAAGAGAAGCTCGGAGTCAGAACCGTCATTCAAGCCGCAGTCCATCTAGCGACTGCAATAAGAGAACAGCAAAATTAAGATAACTCTTCCCCCGCAACTGCAGGTGATGCCTCTTTCGCGTTTTTGCCTCATGGATCGTGGCACCCGCTGCCTGGAGGAGATCATGATCCAACTTATCACGGAGCCTTGTTACGGTGAATTTTCCGACACCCTCGTTGCCATCCACCAATTGCGACATCGTGTGTTTCGGACACGCTTGAATTGGGAAGTGCAAGCGAGCGGAGATCTGGAGGTCGACAATTTCGATTCGCTGCATCCGGCATACCTCGCGCAATTGTCTGATGATGGCGGCGTCCAAGGATCTGTACGGCTGCTGCCTACTCTTGGGCCGACAATGATACGCGACACGTTTCCGATGCTTTTGCGAGGCCACGTGGTACCGTGCAGTCCGACGGTGTGGGAAAGCAGCAGATTCGCGGTCGATCTGCCGCCCGGTGCGCCGAAGGGAGCGCATGGCTTGGCACGCGCCACGTATGAGCTGTTTGGGGGTATGATTGAGTTTGGGCTTTCGCGGCATCTTACTGAGATAGTGACAGTTACCGACCTCCGTATGGAGCGGATTCTGCGGCGCGCTGGATGGCCACTGCGACGTGTTGGAGAGGCTCACGTTCTCGGCAACACCACAGCCATCGCAGGTTACCTATCAGTTTCAATGGAGGCGCTCGCAAAGGTTCGAAGCGCGGGTAAGCTGTCGGGGCCCGTGCTATGGGCCCCGGTGTTTCTTACGGCAGCCTAAAAGAAAGCACCAGGCGAGAGCGACGAGAGGCGCCCGCCCTCCCGATCAGCCAGCAAGTAACGCACACATGGTAGACAGCAGACGTCCAACTAACCAGCAACATGCTCCAAGAAAACTTCTAGTCGACCTGCAACATCTTCGATTTGCTGTGGCAGCTGGTGACTACGGTAGCATTCGCCGAGCTGCGGACATTCTTTTGGTTCGGCATTCTGTGCTGAGCCGCTCGATTGTTCAGTTGGAGGACAGGGTCGGCGTCGCGCTGTTTAAGCGCTCAAGGGGAGGTGTGACGCCTACCTTAGCCGGTCGAACTGTACTACGAATCGCGAGGCTTATCCTCGAGCAAGTCGATACGCTGCTTGAATCCGGGCGACATAGCGGTCGGGGCGAGGTTGGCCGTCTCTCCATCGGTTTCTGTACGTCCATCTCCGCCGGCAATCTCCGGGCGACACTGGCCGAATTCAAGCACCGGCATCCTCGGATCGAAATCGCAACGGTCGAGCGGTCGCGAATGCGGCTCGCAACGGCTCTGCGAAATGGTACGGCGGACGTTCTGATCGTAACTGGGGAAGTGCCGCTACCGGACAATAACGTTCGCTCGCTCTGGAGCGAGCGAATCCTGGTCTCTCTGCCGGAGGATCACGTATTGGCAGCAAGCCCCGTGGTTTATTGGACGGATCTCCGGAGCGAGACCGTCCTGCTAAGCCAGTACGATCCCGGACGAGAGCTTGAGGACCTTTTGATATCACACCTTTCTTCTCCCACTGATCGTCCGAAGATCGAACGCCACGACGTCAGCCGAGGTATAATCAAGAGTCTTATCAGCATGAAGCTCGGGATCAGCTTAGTACTGGAATCAGATATTGGCGCGAGCTTCGCTGGTTTGGTCTACCGCGAACTGCGTGGCGGGAATGGGCCGACGCGCGTAGGTTTTTCTGCACATTGGCGCGCAGACAATGAAAATCCCGCCTTGAACAATTTTATCACACTTTTGGCTGAACGCTACCCCTCGCCTATTTCTCGCGAATGAGCGACACGCCGTAGCTTCGCAAAGCCGCGGTCCGTCGCCATGAACCGCGCCAGCATCGGCGCGATGAGCTTGCTTGGATCGTTGATGGGCTGACCGGATTCGTCTGCAAGGGCCTTCGCATAGACAACCAGATCTCGATGTACGGACGCTGGCAATTCAATGCTGAGCTTGACGGGCTTGTCGTCACGTAAAGTTCCAATCTTGAGCTTAGCCATGGTTGCCGTCACCTTCTATAAGCCTCGAGAACGAGATCGCGATTGACAATGACGCGCACCGGAAATCCCGGCCGAATGGTCAGCGTTGGCTGAATATTCAGACTGCGGCGAACGACCTGTTGCCCGGTTTGGTTTAGAGAATCACTTGCGCCGTGTCGCAGTGCTTGGATGATTGCACTATCGTTTCTGTTCGTGTCGGAGCCGGCACCAAGTTCGGTGCCAACTGCCAGGAAAGTTGACAGCGCAGCGGCCTTGAACAACTCGCCCCAGTGATTGTCGACCCGATCTTCGAGGCCCGCATACCCGGCAGTGTCAGCGCCAGGCTGCCCCTCGAGAACGATAGAACGTCCATTCGGCATGATCAGCCGGGTCCAGACGAGCAGGACGCGGGACTGGCCGAAAGTGACCTGGCTATCGTAGATCCCGATCAGACGCGCTCCCTGCGGCACAAGCAGAAAGCGACCAGTCGGCGTGTCAAAAAGATTCTCGGTTACCTGCGCGGTAACTTGGCCTGGAAGGTCCGATCGGATTCCGGTGATCAGCGCTCCCGGAATCACCGTCCCGGCCTGCACGATATATGATGAAGCGGGCTTGGTGACGCGGTCAGCGCTGACCGTGCGACGGTCCACGGAGGCGTTTACGAAGGCAAGCTTTCGGTCCTGACCACTCTGTGCAGATACGTCATCGCCGGTCCCCGTTGCATTCGATGGCACGACGCGGTCACTTCCAACGGCCGCAGCGGTGGGCGGCCGTACTTCACGTCCGTTGGTCGAAGCAAAGAGATGACTGATGCGGGCTGCTTCGCTCTCTTGATCCCGGCGCTGCCGGTCCGGATCAGCGCCGATCGTCGGCAACTGGCCTTGAGCAGCAAGGATCGGTCGACCGAGGTCGCCAGGGAGCGGTGGACCAAGCTGTGGGATTGGCTGGCGCGGGACGCCAGCATAGTCCGTTGGCAGCGTCGTAATGCCGTCGGCAACATTGTGATGGTCCGTGCTGTAAAGCTCATCGGCCGCCTGATTACGAGACTGATTGCGCTGCAGCGACCACAGCACAGTTCCACTGATGACAAGCAGGGCTACGGCGCTCCCGCCGGCCAAAACCTTCCGCGACAACCGCGTCACGCGCGGATGTTCTGCTCTCAAACGGAAGCTTTCGGACTGCTCCCCTTGTGCCTCCGGCGAAACTGCTTGCTCGTGATCGTTTACATTTCGAGTGTTCATGACGACGGCCTCCCGTCAGTCCTGACAATCCTGACCTTCTGCTGATGTTCACCGCCGAGCCGAAGTTCCGCAGCTGCAAACAGCCGATCGACGATCAATACGTTGCCGTAAGCGCGATAGTTGACGAGCTCAGTTTTGCCGTCTGGACCGATGACGAAGAGCGGAGGCATCTCGCCCTGCACGATGCCTTGCGGGAATTCGACATAGACCTTGCGGCCATCGTCATACGCAGCAATCGGCCGCCAAGGCGGACTATCCCCTTCGATGGCATAGCGCGAGATGCGCTGCGCCGGATCTGGGAGAACCGGTTTCAGAGCGACCGAACGGGATCGATCGCGCACTGTTTCCGGATAGTACCAGGCAACAGACGGCATGTAGGGCCGTTCGCGGGAGCGAAGTTCGATCAGGTAGGTGCGCCGGTCGGTATTGACCACAAGGTTCGTCTCGATCGATGCGCGGGTAGGCTTGACCAGGATATGGACCTGTCGCGTGTCGCCATTGCCACTCTCGGTATCTCCCACGACCCAGCGCACAGTATCTCCGGCCGCGATGGGCCCTGATCCCGTCAATTGCTCTCCTTCCTCCAGCGCGATGTCCGTGATCTGCCCGGGCGCCGCGTAAATTTGATAGAGGGCACCGGGACTGTAGGCGTAGATTTGGGCCGCATTGAAATATCCCCGCTTGCGCGGTTCAACACGGGCCGCGCTGTTTGCGGTCTCAACCCGGCTTACCGGCTCGGGCTCTTCCTTCCCTCCCGACTTGCCGCCCAGAGTCGGCTTCCACACCGGTGGAACGTGAAGCGGCCGCGATCTGTCGTCGAGAGCCAATGGCGTCACCGGTAACGGAGGAACTTCAGCGTCATAGCTGATCTCCGGCGGAATGTAAGTCGCACACCCACTGAGCGCAGACGAACAAAGCAGAAGAGCAGACAGAACTGCACGCTTCGAGTTCACGAACTCCGGCCAAGCCGAATTGAGCCTGCTGCGCGCGAGGGAATGCTTCGAATGAACGTCAGACGGCGTCTTGGTCACTGGCTCAACTCCTTCGACCAGTTGATGGCGCGGACATAGACGCCAAGAGGGTTTTTGCGCAGGCGCTCGGCATCGCGCGGCGTCTCGATCACGATCGAGAGGATTGCGGTCCAACGTTCGGTCGAACTCAGCGAGCCGTTTTCGTAACTACGTTGAGTCCATGCGACCCGAAAGCTCTCCGACGACGCACGAATGACGCTCGAGACGTCGACGGAGACTTGGACCTTGCCCAACTTGGCAAAGGGGTCATTGGTGCGCGCATAATCGTTCAGCGCAGCCGCGCCACGATCCGTCGTAAAGTCATAGGCCCGGAGCCAATTTTGGCGCAGAACGATACCGTCGGCCGGCAGGCCTCTGACATCCTCGATAAAGCGCGCCAGATGGTAGGCGATCTGCGCATCCGTCGGTTGATAATCGATATTTGCGGGTGCAACCCGTTGGGCTTGGCCGAGATGGTCCACTTCAACCACCCACGGCGTGATCGAGCCTTGGCTCGATTGCCAAACCAAGCTACCTGCCAAACCGGCCGATAGCATTAAGGAACCGAACGCCATCAAGCGCCAGTTCTTGGCCTGCACGCGGGCAGATCCAATGCGTTCATCCCAAACCTGCGCTGCCTTTTGGTAAGCCGTGATCGGCTCGGGCATGCGCCCATAGTGGACGGAAGGTCGTTTGAACATCGATAGTTGCCCCTGAGATTAAGTGATCGGTTTCGAGTCGGGCGGTGTCCGCGCTTGAGACGCCCGCGCAGTGGGTGGCGAAGGTGCAATGCTGCGTGTCAGCGCTCTCCTTCAGACAAATCGACGGAAGAGCCGCTGCCACCGTGATCGCCTGAGCGGACCGCCTGGCCGGCTGCCGACGCCCCGTGCCGAATAGTCTCGGCACGCTTCATGCGCCGCGCCCAATCGGGCTGTCCTTCGGCCGAAGTGCCGGCGGCCCGCTCGCCGGCATGCCCGCCTCCGCCCAATGTTGCCGCTGCGCGACGCAGCGGGCTCATGACCGCGGATCCCCCAGATTCCGCGACGCCAGCAAGGCCGCCACTTCGGTAGGCCGCAGATGCGCCGCTCAAGACGGCACCACCGCCGCGCGCGGTGCCTGCAATCGCGCCGCCGGCCAGACCAGCACCGCCCGCGGCAAGGCCCGCGCCGGCTGCAACCACACCGCCCGCGGCAAGCCCCGTCCCTATCGCGGCGCCGGCGCCGAGCTGCGGTCCACCGGAAACCAGGCCATTTGCGATGCCCGGCCCGAAGATGCCGAGACCCAACAATGAGAGCGCAGCGAGCACCAGCGTCATCGCGTCTTCGATCGTCGGCTGGCCGCCAGCGAAGCCAGAGGTGAACTGCGAGAACAGGGTCGAGCCGATGCCGACGATGACGGCAAGAACCAGAACCTTGATTCCGGATGATATGACGTTGCCCAACACCCGTTCGGCAGCGAAGGCGGTTTTGCCAAACAAGCCAAAGGGAATGAGCACAAAGCCGGCCAGCGTCGTCAGCTTGAACTCGATCAAAGTGACGAAGAGCTGGATCGCCAGAATGAAGAAGGCGAGCAGCACCACGACCCATGCGAACAGGAGAACGACGATCTGGACGAAATTCTCGAAGAAACTGATGTAGCCCATCAGGTTCGAAATCGAATCGAGCAGCGGCCGGCCGGCGTCGAGTCCGACTTGAGCGATCTTTCCAGGTCTCAGAAAATCTGGAGCGGACAGGCTTGCGCCGGATGCTTTCAGTCCGAGACCGGCAAAGCTCTCGAATACGATGCGCGCCAGGCTGTTCCAATTGCCGATGAGGTAAGCGAAGACCCCCACGAAGAGCGTCTTCTTGACGAGGCGCGCGATGATGTCTTCGTCCGGCCCCCAACTCCAGAACAACGCAGCAAGCGTGATGTCGATCGCGGCAAGCGTCGCTGCGAGATACCCAACGTCGCTACCGAGCAGCCCGAAGCCGTTGTCGATATAACGCGTGAAAGTTTCTAGGAACTGGTCAATGATCCCCGTACCAGTCATGGCTTGCTCGCCTCAGGTGACACCAAGTTCGGATATCCCTGCGGGAGCCGGCTCTGGTCCTTTGGCGCGAGCGCCACGCCGGCGGAGGAATCGTCGTGGCCAGGAGCTGCGGCACCACCTTTCTTGCCAAAGAAGCGACGACGGTTTTCGTCCCAAACGCCCTTACAATGCCGATAACCCGCTATTTCTTCCGGAGTGACGCCGCGGCAGCGTGCGAGGTCGGAGCTGGCTGCATCGGTCGTCTGCTCCGCCTTCGGTGCCGACGAAGAATCGTCTCCGCCACGCAGCTGGATTGTGCAGGCGGCGACGGCCACTAGGACGATTGTCGTAAGCAGCGACAGGGCCTTAAATGCCTTTACGTCGGTCATTAGTGGAACATCTGCACGTTGGATGATTGATAGCCCTGTCCCGGTGTCAGGAAGCGCCGAAGTTGTTCTCGTCCCTGATCCTGGGCCGAGGCGCGCTGAGCCGCTTCAAGGCTCTGTGCCCTGCCCTGTGCCGTGACGACAGCGGTGAGGTCGGCGAGTTGCTGCGCATTCAGCGCGAGGATCTGATTGCCAGCTTGTGTTGCCTGCAGAGCGCCGCTTGCACCTTGGCTTGACACTACGAGCGCCGACGTCTGGACGCGGTTGGTATCGAGGTTGCCAACGATACCAGCCTGAACTCGGAGCGCGTCTTGCGTTGCGGCATAAGAATTCTGCCAGCGCGATTGAGCGTTGGTGGTCAATACTTGGCTGGACTGGCCTCCGTTGGCCGGCGCATAGCTCGTCGAGAACGCGCGATCAATCTGTTGGACGTCGTAGGCGATCCGTTGGGCCTGAGCCAGCAATTTCTGAGTCCGCTGGATCGACGCTTGCAGTTGCTGCAACGACGAATACGGAAGGTTTGCGAGATTCTTTGCCTGATTGATCAGCATCTGCGCCTCGTTCTGCAACGAAGTGATCTGGTTGTTGATCTGTTGCAGCTCACGCGCCGCGGTCAGGACGTTCTGGACATAGTTGTTGGGATCAAAGACGATCCATTGCGCCCGCGCGGGCGCAGTGATGCCAAGCGACAGGCTGATGGCGCCAGCGGCCAGCAGAGAGCTGATACGGCTCATAGCGATCTCTCCAGATTGCCAAGATTGGGGATCAGGTCCGTCGCCCAGGCAACGCCACGGTGCTGGAGCCAGGCGGGCACAAAGCCGTCACGCCCATGTTCGGCGAGAAGTTGCTCGATGGCGGCCTGGTCGGTTTTGGAAGTTGCTGCGGTGAAGGCGAGCGCAACCTCTCCGAGGCCCAGCTCGAACATCCGGTTGCCGCGCCGGGACTGGCAGTAATAGTCCCGCTTCGGCGTAGCCCGGCTCAGAAGCTCGATCTGACGGTCGTTGAGGCCGAAGCGACGGTAAATCGCTGATATCTGCGGCTCGATCGCCCGTTCGTTCGGCAACAACAGGCGCGTCGGGCAGCTTTCGATGATCGCCGGCGCGATCGCGGAGCCATCGATATCTGAAAGCGACTGGGTGGCGAAAATGACGGACGCGTTCTTCTTCCGAAGCGTTTTCAGCCATTCGCGAAGCTGGCCGGCAAAATCCTCGTCGTCGAGGGCTAACCAACCCTCATCGACAATAAGAAGTGTGGGTCGGCCATCGAGACGATCTCCGATGCGATGAAAGAGATACGCCAGCACGGCCGGGGCTGCGCTCGTTCCGATCAGACCTTCGGTTTCAAATGCCTGGACCGAGCCCTCACCGAGGCGCTCGAATTCAGCGTCAAGCAGGCGTCCGGACGGACCGCCGAGGCAATAAGGTTGAAGAGCACGTTTCAGGGAGTTCGATTGCAGGAGGACCGACAAGCCCGTCAGGGTCCGTTGCTCCCTCGGAGCCGAGGCCAGTGACGTCAGCGCTGACCACAGGTGGTCCTTGACCTCCGGGGAGATTTCGATCTTTTCCCGCGCCAGGATCGCGCCGAGCCACTCCGTGGCCCATCCTCGCTCCATGGAATCGTCGATCCAGGCCAGCGGCTGCAATGCGACGGGATCGTCCCCGTCAGACAATGCGCCGCCGAGATCATGCCAGTCGCCGTCCATGGCGAGCGCGGCCGCCCGGATTGAACCGCCGAAATCGAACGCAAAGACCTGAGAATTCGGATAGCGGCGGAACTGCAACGCCATCAGCGCCAGCAGCACAGACTTGCCGGCGCCGGTCGGTCCCACCACGAGGGTATGGCCGACGTCACCGACGTGGAGCGAGAACCGGAACGGTGTCGAGCCCTCGGTCTTGCCGAACAGGAGCGGCGGCCCCTTGAAGTGCAGATCCCGCGCCTCGCCCGCCCACACCGCCGACATCGGAATCATGTGAGCGAGGTTGAGGGTCGAAACCGGGGGCTGCCGCACGTTGGCATAGACGTGCCCGGGCAGACTGCCGAGCCACGCCTCGACTGCGTTCACCGTCTCGATCATGCAGGTGAAATCGCGACCTTGGATCACCTTCTCGACCAGCCGCAGCTTCTCATCGGCAGCATTGGGATCACGGTCCCAGACCGTGATAGTCGCCGTGACAAAGGCTTGTCCGATCTGGTCCGACCCCAGCTCCTGCAGCGCCGCGTCGGCGTCCAAAGCTTTGTTGTGGGCGTCGGTGTCGAGCAGCGTCGACGCCTCGTTGGTCATGACCTCCTTCAAGATCGCGCCGATGGACTTTCTCTTCGCAAACCACTGGCGACGAATTTTGGTCAGCAGCTTGGTCGCATCGGTCTTGTCGAGCATGATTGCCCGGGTCGACCAGCGATACGAAAAGGCCAGGCAGTTCAGGTCGTCGAGAATTCCCGGAGTCGTCGCACCGGGAAAGCCGACAATCGTCAGAACCCGCACATTGGCTGAACCCAGCATCGGCTCGAGCCCGCCGGTCAGCGGCTGGTCGGCCAAGAGCGCATCGATGTACATGGGAATTTCAGGTACCCGGACGCGATGACGCCTGGTCGAAATCGTCGAGTGCAGGTAGGTCAGCGTGTCCTGATCATCGAGCCAGCCGCATTCGGGCATGAACCCTTCGACGAGCTGCAGCACACGGTTGGTTTGATCAATAAATCCGCGGAGTACCTCGCGAGCATCGGCTCCGACAGTGCGATCGCGGCCCTCATAAAGCAGGCGCTCTGCCTTGGCAGCGCCCTCTTCCGGCGGCAGGTAGAGAAACGTTAGGAAATAGCTCGATTCATAGTGAGCGCCAGCCTCCTCGAACTGAGCTCTGCGCTCGGCGTCGACCAGCGCGGACGCGACGTCCGGAAAGGTGTTCGGTGGGTAAGACCCCGCAAAATGGCGCTGCGCCTCGACGAAGACCGCCCAGCCAGATCCGAGGCGACGCAGGACGTTGTTCAAGCGCCCAGCGACGCCAACAAGTTCAGCCGGCACTGCGCTGTCGAGGTCCGGTCCTCGGAACTTCGCTGTCCGTTGGAAAGAACCGTCCTTGTTCAGAATGATTCCCTCGTCAACGAGGGCGGCCCAAGGCAGGAAGTCGGCGAGACGCTCGTTGGATTGGCGGTATTCGGCGAGATTCATCATGATCGCGAACTCAGATGTTGAGGTGACCGGGAATGCGCAGATGCCGGCGCACCACATCGACAAAGGCGGGATCACGTTTCGCGGCCCAGACGGCGGCCATGTGGCCGATGAACCAGATCACGAGGCCCGCGATCCAAAGCCGCAGCCCAAGTCCAAGGGCGGCAGCCAATGTGCCGTTGACGATCGCGACCGACCGCGGCGCGCCGCCCATCAAGATCGGCTCGGTCAGGGCGCGGTGAACGGGGACGACAAAGCCCGCGACGGGATCATCCATCAGATCACCACGCCGCCGCCGAATGAGAAGAACGACAAGAAGAAACTCGAAGCCGCAAACGCGATCGACAGACCGAACACGATCTGGATCAGCCTGCGGAAGCCGCCGGACGAATCCCCGAACGCGAGCGTCAAGCCCGTGACCACGATGATGATGACGGCGATGATCTTGGCGACCGGACCTTCGACCGATTGCAGGATCTGATTGAGGGGCTGTTCCCACGGCATGTTCGAGCCAGCCGCCCATGCCGGCGCGGTCGTCAGAAGAGCCGTGCCGGCGGCGGCCAGCGTAGCGGCTCCTCGAAGAATGCTAGATTGCAAACGCATGTCAGTCTCCTGCTTGTGAAAGGCTGTAGTCGCCTGCTGCTCCGAGCCCGGTGACGAGGGCGAGTTCGGCGACGCGACGATCGGCGCCACGGCCTGCAAGCACGGCGACGAGATTGATGGTCTCAGCGATCAGGGCGCGCGGAACCGTGATCACGGCTTCCTGGATGAGTTGCTCGAGCCGCCGCAGCGCGCCGAGCGCAGTGCCAGCATGGATGGTGCCGATGCCGCCGGGATGACCGGTGCCCCAGGCCTTAAGCAGGTCGAGCGCTTCGGCACCCCTGACCTCGCCGATCGGGATGCGGTCCGGGCGCAGTCGGAGCGAGGAACGGACCAGGTCCGACAGCGTGGCGACGCCTTCCTTGGTACGCAGCGCGACGAGATTGGGCGCTTTGCACTGCAATTCGCGCGTATCCTCGATCAGCACGACCCGATCGGAGGTTTTCGCTACTTCAGCCAAAAGCGCGTTGGTCAGTGTTGTCTTGCCGCTCGATGTACCACCGGCGACGAGGATGTTTTTGCGAGCGGAGACAGCGCCTCTCAATGTCGCGGCCTGCCTCGAGGTCATGATCCCCTTGGCGACGTAATCGTTGAGCGTGAACACGGCGACCGCCGGCTTGCGGATCGCAAAAGCTGGCGCCGCAACGACCGGAGGCAGGAGACCTTCGAAACGCTCGCCGGTGCCGGGAAGTTCGGCCGAAACGCGAGGTGAACCGGCGTGCACCTCCGCCCCCACGTGGTGGGCTACCAGGCGAACGATGCGCTCGCCATCAGCCGCGGACAATGTCTCGCCGGTATCGATAAGGCCACTCGACAGACGATCGATCCACAACCGCCCGTCTGGATTGAGCATGACCTCGACGATTGACTCATCTTCTAGGTAGCCCGCAATCGCCACGCCAAGCGCGCTACGCAGCATTCGCACGCCGCGTGATGCAGTCTCCGACTGAATGGATTGGATTGCCACCGCCGCCCCCACCGAATGAGGACGTCGAAAGAGCGTCCTCAGATGGGGAAGATTAGAAAAGGCACCAACGGACTTGGCGCAACAAGCGGCTTCGGTGATCGTAGGTTGGCGTAGAAAAAGAAAAGCGCGAAGGTCAATTTAATCTGGGCCGCCACTCACCACTCCGCATCATCGTCCGCAAACACTTGTAGGATCGCTTGCTCGTACAAGCAGACCGGTTCGATTACATCGGAAGCGTCAAATGAGCCAAACCACCGGCCGAAGTGGTGAAGCCAGGGCAGCGCGAATCACGCCAGTACCGCGATCTGCAATATTACGTTGAGACCAAACGCGACCTGGTAGGCCAAGACGGGCCTATCGCTAGCCCCGGGGGACCATTTCTCCAGGATAAGGCCCGTCGTGTACTGGGCCAAAGAATGCCCATCCGAAGTGCAGCACATTCAATGCGCCATTGGCACGACCTGCAAGCTCGGGGGGATAGTAATCGGCTATCACCGCAAAACTGACCACCGACGCAGCTCCCACAACTGCTACAACGGACCAGGGCAAGAGGGACGGCAAGGGCTCGCGAAGTATCAAAGCAGATTGGGCAGCGATGAACAGCACCGCAACCGTCGTCAATATTGATTCCGCTCCGACTCCTCTTCGTCTGAAGCAGTGGACCGTCGTACCGAACAACCAGGCACCGCCGCTGCTACAATGGACATCATGAAAAGCTGTCTGACAAGACTTTCGCGATCAAGCCCCTCGACATCTGTCGAAGGCGACGGATACAATCCGTTCCGCAGCCTGAATGGGCGGATAATGGCCAACATTTCGACGCCGCGTCGCGGCGTCACCGAACCACGGGACGTGACGCGCGTCTTTAAGCTCATTAACGAACCGTGGACGAGAGCGAGGTTTAGTGACGTTGTTGGCCTCGCCTTGCGCTTCGATGCGCTGACCATTCCCCGCCCCGGTATGGTCAATAAATGGAGTGGAGCGAGGTAAGTTGGGGTGCCTGAACGCTGACTATTTCAGCCGCCAAGTGAAGACCGGTTGGGACCATGTCGTGCCTTTGTCACGGCAGGCACTTGCAATCCTGCGCAGCGTTGAGAAGCTGACCGGCCACCGTAGGCATGCGTTTTCTTGCTCGAAGGACGCGCAGTTGTCGAACAATACGCTCAACAAGCGCTGGCGGCTGCTTGGCATTGACACCAAGACTGATCATTGTGCCCACGAATTCCGGATCACCTTCTCGACCCTGCGTCACTATGAAGAGAACAAGGACGCTAAGGCATGGGATGGCGATGTCGTCGAGCTACAGCTCGCGCATCTCGATAATTCGACCGTCGAAGGGCTCTGCAAGAAGCACGGGCCGCTCGCGCTTATCGGCTCGCGTACGAAGCGGATGCAGCACTGGGCTGATCGGATCGACCACTGGCTCGATCCGAAGACGGTGATGCCGATCAAGCGCGGCACGCTTATAGGACATTAAGAAAAGGGCGCCGCATGCGGTACTCTATCGTTTGTCAGGTTGTCTAGTTGGGCCGTGGCATTCCCGATTCCCCGGCACGAAAGGAGATCACGAACCGCATTGGAAGTGGGCAGGAAGCTATTGGTTCGTGCGAACTGCCTCGACCGAATTTCGAGCGTTGATAAACGGCGTCATCGGATCGCATGTAACAGCTAAGCTCAAAGCGGGCACCCCGGTAAACGATCTCACGTTCGGATGCTGAGTACTCGTCGGCGCCGATGGTTGCCAAAACAGCGAGATTGCACGATGCCGCTGTTCTCACGAAACTCTAGAATCAGTCTCGAAATGACACGCTATTCGTCGAGTATGGCGACCGCCCTGGTCCAGCCGGCGGACGCGCGATGGACTTTTACAGGGAAGCACACGACTTGGAATCCGCTCGGAGGCAGCACTTCGAGATTGTGCAACTTCTCCAGATGACAATAGCCGATCTCGCGCCCAGCTCGGTGACCTTCCCAGATCAATCTTGCATCGCCGCCCTCTTGTAGCCTGCGTCTGGTGTGAGAAAACGGCGCATCCCAACTCCATCCATCGGTCCCTACCAGCCGAACGCCCTGCTCCAGCATCCATAAGGTAGCTGCCTTTCCCATACCGCAACCGGCGTCGAGAAAATCCGCCTCTCCGTACCTGGTTCCGGCTCGCGTGTTCACAACAACGATTTCCAAGGGCCTGAGTTCGTGGCCAATCCGCTTCAGTTCCGCCTGGATATCGTTCGGCGTTACCACGTATCCGTCTTCATAGCCGCGGAAGTCGAGCTTCACAGCCGGCTGGAAACACCATTCGAGCGGCACCTCGTCGATCCTATTACTTGGCTCGCCTCCGGCCTTGAGTGCGTGATTCATCGAGGAGAAAAAGTGATACGGAGCATCGAGATGCGTACCGTTATGTGTGCTGATTGTGCATTTCTCCCTGGCGCAGTACTCCCCCTGCGGTAATTGATCGATTCGTATGCCAAAGTATTCTGCGATCGAAGGTGCGGTCGCGTGGTGGTCGAAATACTCGATCTCCGGCAGCGCGGCGGGAGGGTCGCTTGCAATTCCGGCCTGCAGGGGGACCGAAATATCGATGAATTGTCGAGACATTACTGGCATCCTTCCAGGTTGCACTTAAGCCGACGCCGCTGCGATTCGGCCTCTACATTCTCCGAATCCGATCGAGACGTGCCCCTGCCTTTCGGCCCTTGCCCGGAACACAACGTCGTCATCATCGAGCAACCAGGTCCGCGCTTCTCCGGTCGGAAGGTTGATCGGATGCTTTCCGCCAGTAATCTCTGCCATGCAGGCTCGACTGTCGTTGGTGGGACCGGAAACTGTGCCGCTACCGATCAAGTCTCCCGTCTGAAGATTGCAACCATTGCTGGTGTGATGGGTCAGCATCTGAGCGAACGTCCAGTACATTTCTTTGAAATTGGCAGTCGTCACGCGGAACGGCGGAACTTTTCCCTCGCGCATCTTTCTGGTCTCGATCATCGCCTCCATACGAAGGTCGATGCCCCCATGCTGCTGGTCGGCTCGAGAGTGCAGATACGGCAAAGGGGCCGGATCTCCCGGTGGCCGCTCCAACGCAGGGACGCGAAACGGAGCCATTGCTTCCATCGTCACCACGAAGGGTGAAATCGTCGTGGAAAGCGATTTTCCCAGGAACGGTCCCAATGGGAACGTCTCCCAACGTTGGATGTCACGTGCGGACCAATCGTTTAATAGACAGAGCCCGAAAACGTGCTCATCTGCCTGACCGATGGAAATCGGGGCGCCTAGATCATTGCCGGCTCCGACGAACGCCCCGAGTTCGAGCTCGAAATCAAGTGCTTTCGTGGGGCCGAAATGCACGGAACCGTCCTCGTTGCGCAATTGACCGTTGGGCCGCCGCACGTGCTCGCCGCTGGCACGGACCGAACTGGCGCGGCTGTTGTAGGCTATCGGCATGTATCTAAAATTTGGAGGCACGGGACCGTCCGGTCGAATTACCCGGCCAACCCGCTCGGTATGATGCAGCGACGTAAAGAAATCTGAAAAACCACCAATCTCGGCCGGGAGACGAAAAACCACATCGTCACGTTGCACCAGCAATCGGTCGCGCTGAGACTCGCCTTTCTTCGAATTCGCTGCGAGAATATCTGAAAGCTGCCTTCTCAAAAGAGAAAGTGCGTTGCGATCCTGCTTCATCAATGCATTCAGGCCACGGCCTACGCAATTGTGCACGACCGACGAGAACCTTTTATCGATCAGGTTCGACGCAGTCGTCTCGACGAGATCGAGGATACTGTCCCCTATTGCAACCCCTGGGCGGGAAGCACCGTCGTTTCGCATGAACATGCAAAAGGGGAGGTTTTGGATCGGGAAGTCCGTCTCGGGAAGATTTGCACTTTCGACCCAGCTTCTTCGCAAGGGATCGTGGGTTTCGTTCAGTTCAAACATGCCGTCGCTGCTTTCCGGAATGTGCCGACCTTAGATCGGATTTGGCGCCGCGGGGCATCGCGGCGCCACCAGTTCAGTCTCGGGGTCGCGGAGTTCAGAACTTGACCGTAACGCCCGAGTACAGGGAAGATTCGGTGCAACTACCGGCGGTCGCGCCGAGACAGGCGCTCCTGAGAGTGTGGTCGAGACCGAACTTGTTCTGCCAGTAACGATAAGCGACCCAGACATCGACGAAGTGGGAGTATTTCGGACCCCAAGCAGCCTTACTGGCGTCGAACGTCAAGCGGATAGGTTCACTGTTGAACTCGACGACGGTCGGAATGTTGCCAGGAATGACCAAGCTAGTGCCCGTCCCCTTAGGTCCAATCCAAACGGCCCGACCACTGATTGCGAAGTACCGAAGGCTTTCGGGCAGAAAGCCGAAATCCATATAGTAGTTCGTCTCGACAGCCCATGTACCGCGAAACGCTACCTCTCCGTCGGGAATGCCGCCGGCGACACCGATGCTGTTGAGAAACGTGGAGGATAGAAAGGCATTGTGACCCCACTCTTGATAGTAGAGCGGCGCCACATTGAAGAAGCCCTTGTATGGAAGATCGAAGGCAAACTGCAGCCCTGCGACGACAGCGCGTTTATTCGGAGCTACTGCGTTGTTTTCAGTTTCAATGTCTGCGCCGACTTCGAACGACACATTGTGCAATGGCCCAACGCTGAAAGCCTTGGTATCGAACAACTGATTGAATCCGAAAGTGCTTCGGATATTTCCTACCATCTCCGTAGCACCGGCACACCCTTGGAACGCTTTCAGGCAAGGAGCAGAAGGATCGGCATGATCCGACTTCAACACGATGGCATTGAACAGATTTGTGCCGTATGCCCATGCATCGAAGTGTGTGAACGCATAAACCTGCTTCGCCGTCTTGGCGGTTGCCCCCGGGTCGGTGGCCGTAAATTGGTACGCGTAAGTCAGACGATTGTCGTTTATCGTGAAAAATGGGACTTCAACGGCGGTTGGTGCAGATGCTTTGGCAGGAAAGTCTGCCGCTTTCGTCGTGGTGGGAACAACGACGGCGGCGAATAACAAAGCTGCGGCGGCGGAACAGTGAGATCGTTCAAACATGATGTGCCCTGGACGATTTGAGTGTCGGCGACCCGCTTCAGTCGTCTTTTTAGATGATTGGACTAGTCGCTACTTGGCGCTGCCGTGGCTGGGTTCATCCAAGGCGGGCAGCCCGCATCTCAACTATCGTCGGCAGTTTGAAAGGGTTGGAGACCTAAGAGACCGGCAGCGTTCCTACCAAGGATCATCTCTCGGTCGGCTTGGGTCAGCGCGGAAACCGCGGCCAACAATTCGTGCGGATCATAGTGTCCCATGTCGTACGGATAATCCGTTCCGATGACCACTTGCGACGCACCGACGACGTCGATCAGGCGCATCAATTGGGCAGGATCATGAACGACAGTGTCGTACCAAATGCGCGTGAGATATTCGCTTGGGCGGTGGCGGCAGCCACACGCTTCTGGGCGCGCGGCGTATCCGCGGTCGGATCGACCGGCATAGGCCGGAAGGTAACCCCCGCCATGCGCGGCGCAGAGCTTGAGCTTTTCGAAGCGATCGAACACGCCACCGAAGATCATCTGGGATAGGGCAATGGTTGTCTCGGCTGGTTGCCCCACGATGTTGGACAGGTAATAACGGTTGAGCCTGGGGCCGAGCGATGTACCCAACGGATGGAGAAATACGAGCGCGCCGAGAGCTTCCATCTTTGCCCAGAAGACATCCAAATTCGGCTCGGCTATCCCTTCGCCGTTGACCAACGACGAGATCTCGATACCCCTTAGACCGAGTTTTCTGACGGCGTAGTCCGCCTGCTCTGCCGCCAGCTTGGGATTTTGTAGGGCGACCGTTCCCAAGCCGACGAACCGGCGAGGATGCGCAGCACATACTTCCGCAATGCGTTCGTTGGTTGTACGTACGATCGATTGCGCGAGGTCCGCCTCCGCCCAATAGTAGTACTGGCTTGGCGCAGGACTGATCGCCTGAACATCGACGCCCATGGCGTCCATATCCGCGAGGCGGACGTCGATGTCGACGAGTTTTGGCTTGTACGTGGTCTGCGTGAGTTCGGCGTTGCGGATCGTCGACGCTTCTCCTGTGTTGGCGACCTGCGCTTGCCGCTCTCCGAGCTTTCGCGGCTCGTTCGCGACCAAACGCTCCACGTCCTCGTTCAGCAGATGACAGTGAAGATCGACCGTAAGAGGTCGATCCTCGCGCGGCCTTGGCGGACGCTCGGAGGGCGACCGGACAAGTGCTGAACAGCCATAAACAAGCACATTGCTATCTGTCATGGCGCTACCGAAACTGTTTTCTTTTGCAGGGAAAAATAGAGACCTATCGCGCAAACTATCGCGATGCAGCCATAGACGGCTGCAATGGTTGCCAAGGCGAGACCAAGTCCATTTGCATGCCCATGGTAAAGTTGCGCCGAAACGAGCGGTACGATGACGGGAGCAACTCCCGCGCCACAGATCCCTTGAGCAAGGAGGAACAGAGACATCGTCTTGCCGATGGCTCCGGATGGCATCAGTCGCGCAACGACAGTGGAAGTGACCGGAAGATATACCGCGCTAGTGAAGACCAATAGCGCTTCAAGGCCCCACAAGAGCGGCAGCGAAGGGACAAGGGGCACGAGTATGGCGGTAAGCACCAGTATGCAGCTTGCAACGATCGCAACAAGCGCTGGACCGGCCTGCCCCCTCTTAGAAGCCAAGTCTATGCCGTAGCCGGCGATCGTAAGTCCGGTAGGAGCGGACAACATCAACAGAACGCCAAGGGTCGGTCCGATGACCTGCGGCGTCAGCCCAAATCCACGCTCCAGATAGGCCGGCAACCACGATGCTATCGACGCCGTCAGCATCGCACTAGAAACGGAGAATCCCAGAAGCAAGAGGAGCGGTGAGCGGTAGGGCCGCATGCGACCGAACATCTCCGCGAAGGTGGCGACCTGCGCGCTCTCCGAGCGATCGCGACCGGGATCGGCGAAGGCATAGGCGAGAAGAGCCATCGGTACGCCCGCGATACCAATGACGATTAAGGCTGCTTGCCAGGGGTGCACCGCACCGATTAACGGAAGTTCGCGGATCCCGCTTGACGAGATGGCTGCAATCAGCGCTCCGCCCAGCAATAGTGAAAGTCCCGCTCCGACAGATCCAGCGAATGCATAGGCGCTAAATGCACGACCACGCCGCTTCGGATCCACACCGTCGCGTATCAGCGAGTAGGAGGCAGGAGGAATGATACCCTCTCCCAATCCAACGCCGACGCGAGCCACGAAGAGTTGCCAGAAACTGTTTGCCAGACCGCAACTGGCGGCAAGCAACGACCACAGGACGACGGCTCCCGCGATGACCTTCCGCCGACTGATGCGATCCGCGAGCCATCCGGCAGGCACTCCCACCAACGCATTTGCGATGCCGAAAGCGATACCGATCGCCAGACCAATTTCGGTATCCGTGAGACCCAAATCTCTTTTGATCGATCCAACAACAAGAGTCAGCACGTATTTGTCGATCATCGCGAGCATCGACAGAATGGTGAGGCAGCATACGAGCCAGCTCTGAGGGAGAGGACCAACCTCGGTCTTCATCGTGAGACCGGCGTTTTGCTTCACCTCATCGCCACGGGCAGACTCCGAAAGGAGCACCATTGTTTCCAATCCCAAACACTTTCTAGTTATCTAGCGCATATATTCCTCGCATCGAGAATTTTGTCAAACGATATTCCTCTCTCGAGGAAATAGACGACAGGCTTGTCCGGGGGGTCGTCCGTAGTGTCGCGGTTCAAGACGGCCGCCGAGCCGCCGTGCGATGGACGCAAGCGGAAACATCCCGGCTCTGTGCTTCAGAGTCGGCCTATAAAGTTACGGTATTTGAGGAAATGTCGGTCCTGAGCGGACCGTCTAAGTCATTTAGGCGGCAGTCTGGTGTTCCGAGGTGCAAGACCTTCCATCAAAAGGTCCACCAGAAAATCGACGTATTCCCGAATGGCGTTCCCTTGATCGGGACGGCTGCCGGATATCCTTTCGAAAAGGGGATACGCGTTGATGAAGAATTCGGAGAGGCCGATCAGCGCCAAGTAAAGGAAAGGTAGATTCACCGGGCGACACTCGCCTCGACGAACACCGTCCTCGATCAAAGCCCCAAGCGAAGCGAAGCCCTCGGAGTTGTAGCGTTCACGAATACGCTTGACGTCCTTGTCCATCGCCTGCTGACCGAATACGGCCCGCTGGATGAGCATTTCGTGGAGGTGAGGGTTTTCTTCTAAAGCTTCCGTGAGGGCTTGGATGCGCTGGCGAAGCCGTTCGCGGAAGGGCGCTTCCGCCGCCTTGTACAAAGCACGGTTTGCCGCCAATTCGTCGAAGATCTGCAATATCACTTCGGTCAAAAGCGATGACGTATTTCCGAAGTAGTACCGGACGAGGCCCGGGTCGATCCCCGCTTCCCGAGACAGCGCCGCACGCGTGATCTTGCTGGGCGGCACGCGTTTCAGCAATTCCCGCGTTGCAGCAACTACCGCCTCTCGGCCGACGCCATATCCATCACGTCGGGGACGCCCTTTGCCCCGCCGCTGCGGGGGCGCTGCCTTCGACCTGACCATTCTACTGCGAATCATTCCACAATCGCAGGCATCATACGGGCATTGCCGATCAAATGAAAACCGCCGAGTAGGCGTCCGAGGCCGTTTCTGGGGATTGGGCTCTTCGTGTGGATCGAAGGAGTATCGGAACGGAAGTGCGGTATGCGGACGCTTTGAGATGCCGTTAGATCGGCTGCTCTAAATAGTCATCACTCACGCGACCCGAAGCCATCATCGTGCGAATCTGTTCATTCCGCAACTGGCAGGCAGCCGGATCCACTATCTGACCGATATCGCCCACGATGTGAGACTGCTCCTGTACGTACCGGCAGCGCGGGGCACGCCGCTCGTAGAAGTCTTGAAGCATGGAATCGATCGAGCCATCGCACTCGGACACCATTTCAGCCAGGACGACGGCATCTTCCAGCGCCATCGCGGCGCCCTGCGCGAGGTGAGGCGACGAAGCGTGAGCTGCGTCACCGATGACGACGATGCGACCCTTATGCCAGGGGCCCGGAAGGATCACCTCCTCGATTGGTGAATACACGATCTTACTGTTCGGTTCTATCGCATTCCGAACCGTAGCTACGATTCCACCGAATTGGATGAGCCGCTGGCGCAGCATCTCGGCAAACCGCCCGGAAGGCACTCGGGGATTGCCGGGCTCGTTCGTGACCAAAAGAAGGTACATCGACTCTCGGCTTAACGGCACGAGTCCCGCTTTGGCGCCAACGCCATAGAACAGACAGTTATAGGTCAGATCGGCGGGCCGCGCCGTCGTAAATCGCCACACCGCATGGCCAGTAAACTGCGGTTGTACCGTGTCGCCGAACAGCAAACTCCTGATTTGCGACCGAATTCCATCCGCGCCGATCAGAAGATCGTAGCAGGCATGTCGACCGTCGCTGAATTTGACGCCAACCCCCCTGTCGTTCTGCACAAGCTCGGCGACCATGACGCCCAGCCTCAGCCTCGCTCCGGCCGTTAGCGCCGCGTCGGTAAGGATCTCGTGCAGTTTCGGACGCGGAAGGAAGTTAGTTGCTCCGTGATCAGCATCCGCTAGACGACGCAGAATGGACGTTCCAAGCGGATTGCCTTCCGCGTCAAACGCCCGTCTCTCGTCACTCTGGAAGCCGGCTTCGAAGCACTTTTCAAGAACTCCGATTTTCTTCAACGCGCGAAGCGCATTCGGCGGCTGGATGATGCCGACGCCGTAGACGAAATCTTCGGCGCGACGCTCTATTACGTCGACATCGATACCCTGCCGGGCAAGCAATGCCGCGGCGCTGAGGCCACCTACTCCTCCACCGACGATCAGTACTTTCCCGATCGACATATCAGGACGCCGTTCCCCAAGCGACGACGCGATTGCGCAGACGTCCGCAATGCTCGACCTCCGCTTCCACAACGTCGCCCGCCTTGAGGAACTCAAGCCGTTCCTGACCGGTGCCGGCTGGGGTGCCGGTCGCAAAGACATCGCCAGGTTCCAAGGTGATCATCCGCGCCGCGTAGGAGATCTGATCCTCGATGCCGAATGTCATATCCCGGCTATTCCCGTCCTGCTTGATTTCTCCGTTTACCCAGAGACGGATCGAGAGGTTGGCGTGGTCGGGGACGAAGGCTTTCGGCGTCATAAATGGTCCCATCGGAGCGAAGGTATCGAAACTCTTTCCGCTGATCCAATCCGAACGGATACTCGGTCGATCCTCTCGCCAAGTAAGATCGCGACACGAGACGTCGTTGGTTGTCATGTATCCCGCGATGAATCGATGTACGTTCTCAGGCGAGATGTTGCGCCCTCGCCTGCCGATGACTACGGCAAGTTCGGCTTCCCAGTCCACGCGAGCGATGTTTTCCGGAAGCACGATGTCGTCAAGGGCTCCGGTCTGCGAACATACCTTCGCAAACAGATAAGGACGCAGTGCGGCCTTCTGCTCGCCGGGAGGCGGTAAGGCACTGCTGAATGTCCGCCGCATGTTGGCAACATGGTCGCTATAGTTTGCAGCCGCATAGAGCATGCGGCTCGGGCGCTTGATCGGGGGCCGCGGCTTGCACGTGTCGTGATCCAACGAGCAGATCGGTTCGATGCTTTTCGAACGCGCCAATTCGGCAACGGCGCTCAACCGCTCGAAGTTGCGATCCCAATCTTCCAGAAGATCCTGAATACTATCGAAGGGCGATAATCGGTCGGCTCCGCCGGCGAGCGCCTGCTTGCTCTTGAGGTCGACGACCGAGCTGCCGAGCACCATCCCAAGTATATGACGATCGCCTACGCGAAATTCGCCCAGCTTGAATCCGACATCAGTCATATTTCGCTCCGACTTCAAGCCGTCGGCCCGTTGAAAGTCACCGACCACCCCGCGACATTTTCAGGCAGGAAGTCCCATTCGCGAACGCGCCAGTTATCGTCCGCATGATCCATGTCGCACGCGAGCTCCATCGCCCCGCCGCAGGGACTCTGGAAGTACCAGAAGCAGTTGGATCCGATCACATGGCGGCCGGGTCCGAATTTCGTCTTCCAACCACGGTCGGTGAGCTTCTTTCCACCGATCATGACTTCATGAAAGTCGGTCACATGAAACGAGATGTGGTGAAGACCTCGCGACACTTCCGGGCTCTTGACGAGAAAAAGAGTGTGATGATCGCTTGAACCGGCGGCACGAAGGAAAGCACCTCTTCCACCCTTGAACAGGTCGCTCAGGCGGAAACCCAAACGTTCCACATAGAAGGAAACCGCGCGCGACACGTCCGGAGTGAAGAGCACAACATGACCTACTGTGGCCGGCTTGACAGGACACGAAAAGTCGACGCGTGAATTCAATGCCCGACGTTCTTCGCCACCGAAGATGTTTAGACTGTTCGCGCCAGGCTCGAATGCTCGGCGCCGACTTACCCTAAACGCCAACCCATAGCCGTCATTGTCGACCGCGCGCAACACGCGATCGTTCCCGAAGTAGACCGGTCGATCTTTCTGAAGTTCACTCCCAAGCAGATCGAGCGTTTGATCGTCTGGAACGCCCCAAACGATTTCACGGATGGTCGGACCGTTCACGACGCCAGGAGGGAGTTCCGGATCGGTGACGCATCGTAGTCGTATCTCTGATCCGTCAAGCGTGAGAAACGAACCACCCGACTGACCGCGCTCCACTTCTTCGAGGCCGAAGTCTCGGTAGAACCGCTGGCCGTCAGCCAAATCATCTATGCCAAGGACCGTGCAGTCGACACCTAAAATGCGCATCGCTTCCTCACAATTGTGATTCCACCCTAGAAAAATGGATCTGGGCGGCTTTCAAGTAGCCGCCGATCATTTATTCCCTGCATCGAGAATATCTGCGACTTGATCGAAATGTCAACCCTCGTGTACCCATTTCCAACTCGCGCCAACCGGAACCGCGCTATTGGGTCGGGGCCGCGGAATTTAGCCGTCTGTTGGGGCGAGTCATCGTTCGAAGCGCGCGCCAGTCCCAGGCAGTTCGGTCGAGACGCGCGGCGGCGCCATCAGGCGGACGATGCGCTCACCAGCCGCAGCAATCAAAGTTTTGCCAGTGTCAATCAGGCCACTCGACAGCCGTCCGATCCACAACCGCCCGTCGGGATAGAGTATCACCTCGACGATCGATTCATCTTCGAGGACACCCGCGATCTCCGTGCCCGGGCACCTCGCAGCATTCGCGCGCCGCGCGAATTGGTCTCTCGCTTGAAAGGAATGGATTGCCACCGCCCCACTCAACGAGAACGTCCAAAGCGTGCCCGCAGATTGGATGATGAGGAACGGCACCAAACGATTAGAGACAACGAGTGCTTTTGGCGGTCTTAGATCGGCGTAGAATAGGAAAGGCCTGAAACAGGAATTTGAGGCCTGATCGATCGGGTCAGTTCACTGGTGCTCACCATTCCGCATCGTCATCCGCGCGCAATAGTACAATCGACACCTCATACAAACCGACTGGCTCGGCTGCGTCGGAAACATTAGCCGGCATGAGGAGAGGAATTGGACTCGTCCATGAAACGACGGGATGCAACCAAGGCAGCGCAAACCAGGCCAATGCCGCCATCTGCATTGCTACGTTGAGAACGAACGCGACTTGATAGGCTTGGACCGACCTATGGCCATCGTTCGTGTGCCATTGCTCCAGGATCAGGCCTGTCGCGTATTGCGCCAGAAATGCCCAACCAAAGTGCAAGACGTTCAAGGCGGCGTTGGCACGGCCGGCAAGCTCCGGCGGAAAGTAATCTGCTATCACCGCGAAGCTGACCACGGTTGCCGTTCCGACAATTGCGACAACGGACCAGGACAAGATGGATGGCAGAGGCGCTCGCAGGATCAAAGCTAACTCGTCTGCGATAAACAGCATTGCAACCATTGCTAATATGGCCTCCGCCCCGATTCCCCTTCGCTTGATGTAATGGACCGTCATACCGAACAACCAGCCACCGCCGCTCAGTACGACGGACATCATGAAAAGCTGTCTGACGAGACTTGCGCGATCAAACCCTTCTATGTCTATCAACCACGGCGACGCCCACAAACCTTGCAGAGACCAGGATGATCCAATGCAAGTCGCCGATAACGGGGCCATTCGCCAGAACCTTCGATCGCTGAAAACAGAGCTCAGGCTGGTGGACGCTGTTGACAGGGCGATGCCTCGTTCAGGCACTACGACGTAGATGAGAATGGCCGTCGCACCGGTGGCGGCCGCCAGGATCTCAAAGAGCTGCCGCCAGCCCATCCAGGCGAGCAGGTGTTCGACGGGAGCCGTAGCAGTTACCGCTCCTAGCGAGCCGAGCATGATCATGTAGCCGTTCAGCAAGGCAACTCGCTCCCTGGGGAACCAAAGGATCATGGACTTCAGCCCCGCCGTGAGCGACGCTGCCACACCAAGCCCGATCATTGCACGCGCGATCAAAAGTGACAGGAAGCCGGTCGATACCGCGAACAGTCCGGCGCCCACTGCTGCGAGCAGGAGCAGAACACTTTGGACGCGCCGCGGACCAAAGCGATCCAACAAAATGCCGACTGGGATCTGAGCCGCCGCGAACACCAGGAAATACACTGACGTAAGCAACCCGAGGTCGGCAGCCCCAAGCCCAGCATCCGAGTTGAGATGACTGGCGATCAAAGCGTTGATCGTTCGAAACAGATACGAAAGATAGTATCCGATCGCAAACGGGAGAAATACGCGCGCGGTGAGGCGCCATGCCCCTGAAATCTGCATGCTTGCCCCTCTTTCTGTCAGCTTGTGCAAGCCGATAGCGTGACCAGCTTTTCGTCGGTTCGGCTAAATCGCTGCGGTCGTAGGCTGGCGTAGAAAAAGAAGGGTCGGCGCGTTTGCGCATCCATGACGCTCGGTCAGGATTCGTCGACTGGTTCCTGACGGCGGATATCTTCCGGAATTTCGCGAAGAAAGCTTTGCCCCTTTTGCAGGCGGCGGCCGAGTGCCTCGACAAATCCTTCAAACCGCTCCCGGCCTTTTGCTTGCGCGGCCGCCTGCGCGTCATTGGGCAGTGGCGGCGTGATCGTCAGCCAGAACCGTATGAAGAGCGCCAAGCTTTCGGCCGTCAAACCTACGTCGCGCTCCAGTCTCTGCATCTGACGCGACAGCCGATCGAGGCGCCGGGCGAACGCTGCCTCCCGCCTGTCCGCTCCGTCGGGTGAAAGAAAGGAGGCGACAGCCGCTTCCACGATCGCAGAGCGGGAAAGCTTCTTGCGATCGGCGAGTTCCGATATCTGTTTCAGCAGTTCTGGCGGGAAATAGACGTTCATCCGGTCGCGCATATTGCCTCAGAGCTCCATACCGTCATTCGGGTCCAGGGCTACCTGACGGGCAACACCGCGCATCTGTTGTCGTATGAGCCGGGACTGGCGGACGGCATCTTCGTCATCGTCGAGCACGGCGGCAAACTCCTCTGCCGGCGTCGGTTCGGTCGTCTCCTTGGCGATCGCAACGTGATCGGGGAGTTCAGGCTCACGACGGAGCCCGCTGTTCGCCGTGTCCTCCTCGGCCTCCGCAGCTTTGTCAGTTGGACCTGCCGTCGACTTCAGCGGTCCGAGCGCTGACCATCCGTCCGTTCGCGATGATCGGCCTGCGCTCGCCGGATCGGGCGGCGGCAAAACCCGCTCGGTGAATCGCCCATCCTCGTAGTAGCGGACCTTCTTCGCCCGAATCGGGGCCGTGCCCGCCACCATGACGATCTCGTCCATCGGCGGAAGCTGCATGACCTCGCCCGGGGTCAAGAGCGGTCTTGCTGTCTCCTGCCGTGAGACCATCAGGTGCCCCAGCCATGGGTTAAGTCTGTGACCGGCATAGTTCTTCATCGCTCGCATCTCCGTCGCCGTGCCCAGCGCATCGGACACGCGCTTGGCGGTCCGCTCGTCATTGGTCGCGAAGCTGACGCGGACGTGGCAATTGTCAAGAATCGCGTTGTTGGGCCCGTAGGCCTTCTCGATCTGATTGAGCGACTGCGCGATCAAGAAGCTCTTGATGCCGTACCCCGCCATAAAGGCGAGCGCGGACTCGAAGAAGTCGAGCCGCCCAAGTGCCGGGAACTCGTCTAGCATCATCAGGACTCGATGCCGGCGGTCGCGGGCGTGCAGGTCCTCGGTCAGGCGACGACCAATCTGGTTCAGCACCAGACGGATCAATGGTTTTGTCCGCGAGATATCGGAAGGCGGCACCACCAGGTAAAGCGTCGTAGGGCGGCTCTCTGCGATCAGATCGGCGATCCGCCAATCGCACCGGCAGGTCACCTGAGCCACGACGGGATCACGGTACAGTCCCAGGAACGACATCGCGGTGGAAAGGACGCCAGAACGTTCATTCTCGGACTTGTTCAGGAGTTCGCGCGCGGTTGAGGCGACCACGGGATGAGCCCCCTGCTCGCCCAAGTGTGGCGTGGTCATCATCGCCTTCAACGTAGCTTCGATCGGTCGCTTCGGATCGGATAGGAAAGCTGCAACCCCAGCCAAGGTCTTGTCTGCCTCGGCATAGAGGACGTGGAGGATGGCGCCGACCAGGAGGGAATGACTGGTCTTCTCCCAATGGTTCCGCTTATCGAGCGAGCCTTCGGGGTCGACCAGGACGTCCGCGACGTTCTGCACGTCGCGAACCTCCCATTCCCCGCGCCGGACCTCCAGGAGCGGATTGTAGGCCGAGGACTTTGGGTTGGTCGGGTCGAACAACAGGACACGGCCATGACGGGATCGAAAGCCGGCGGTCAACTGCCAATTCTCACCCTTGATATCGTGCACGATGGCCGAGCCGGGCCAAGCCAGCAGCGAGGGGACGACAAGACCGACGCCTTTGCCGGATCGGGTTGGTGCAAAACATAATACGTGCTCGGGTCCGTCATGCCGGAGATAGTCGCGATCGAGCTTGCCGAGCACCACACCATCCGGACCGAGAAGTCCGGCCGCTCGAACCTCTTCCGCACCAGCCCAGCGCGCCGAACCATAGGTCTCGACATTCTTTGCTTCACGCGCGCGCCACACCGACATGCCGATCGCCACCGCGATCGAAACGAAGGTTCCCGACGCAGCGATGAATGCGCCTTCGACAAAGACCTGCGGCGCATAGGCGTCGTAGACGAACCACCACCAGAAGAAGATTGGCGGGTAATAGATCTTGAAGCCTAACAGTTCGAACCAAGGCTGCCCGAGCTCCGGTTGATAGGCGAGCCGCCAAGCCGTCCACTCGGTTGCTCCCCAGATTGCGAGCAAAACAATCAGGCCGACAGCGATCACCTGTCCCCAAAGGATCTTCGTTCCAGACATGAACGCCCTTCCGCAGCTGAATTGGCGAGATAGCTAGAGGCCCAGGTCGCGTTTACGACCAAACCCCCACTCGATGCCTCCGCCGTCCTTCGCGACGCCGGTGACGTGTTGGCCGAACTTCTTCTCGAGCTCGCGCGACCACGGCACGAGCTGGAAACCGAGCCCATTGTCGATCATGGCGAAACGCCCCGACGCCAGCGTCAGCCGCTGGCGATACGTGCCTGCCACATGCTCCCCGGAAGCCGCATTCACGTGAGGCAGGCCGGTATTGGCCGAGACTCTTGCTCCCACCTCGTCCAGTTCTCGTCGACGCAGCGTATTCAGGAGGTCGCGCTGCAGGATGATGCGCTGGCCCTGCCGCAGCGCCAGACCTTCCTGGATCAGATGCTCGGTCCGAGCTTCCATGGCGTCGCGCGTTGCGCGGCCAAATCCGCCCATGGCGAGCGGCATCGGATCACGTTCGACCAGGCGGTGATCGAGCCAGGTTGCACCTTTCGCTGTGACTTGCTCTACAAGATCAAGATCGGAACGGACCGCCAGCAACAGCATGGGACGCGGATCACCAACTTGACCGAAGCGTCGGACTTTGACGATGCCGCCCACTGGTGGCGCATGTTCGAAGGCCTCGATCCCCGGAAAGCGGACGTGATGCGCGCGTCCGTCCGTTCCGTCGATCAGGGCGTAGGCCTCACCAGTCAGTTCGTCATGCAATCCCCGGTCGACCAGCCGTCCGATAATCTCGGACGTCGGCTGTCCACCCTCAATGACGTAGTCGGCAACGCCGCGCGCTTCCCCACGCTCGGTGAAGGCGCGGTGCATGGTCTTAATGATGTCACCGCGCATGCCAAGGTCGCGCAAGCTTCGTTCGGCCTCGAGGCCAACCATCCATTCCCCTGGTCCGGCGGATGCGGCAAGGCCCATCTTTTCCAAATGTTGAAGGCGACCGACCATCAGGCGTCGAATCTCGGGATCGGACTGGGGGTTCTGTGGGCGAAGATCGATAGAGCCGGTCTCATCTGCCGCCAGTCGGATCTCCCGATCGAGCCGCGTCCATCGTTCTGCCGTGACTTCCCTCTCCAGCGAATTACGGATCTCGCGCTCCGGTTTAGGGCCTAGTTCGATCACGACCAGTTCCTCGGCGCGTGAGCGCAGGCCCTGGCTGATATAGTCGCGGGAGATCACGAGGTCCGCCCCTTCCTCATCTACGCCCCGAACGAGAAGGTGGATGTGAGGGTTGTCGGTATTCCAATGGTCGACGGCCACCCAATCGAGCCTCGTGCCGAGATCGTTCTCCATCTGCCTAGCGAGATCACGGGCAAAGGCTTTCAGGTCGGTCATGTCGCCGGCATCCTCTGGCGAGACGATGAACCTGAAATGGTGACGGTCGTCCTTGCAGCGTTCTGCGAAAGCCGTGCTATCGGCACGGTCGCCGCCGGCATCGAACATCTCGGCTCGTTCACCACTCCGGGTCACGCCGTCGCGCTTTAGATAAGAAAGATGGGCGGTCAGTGGTGCTGAACGGAAGACCCGCCCTTTGTGACGAAGCACGCGAGCCTTCACCAGAACGCGGCGAGTTGAGCTAAACAATCTGGCACGGCTAAAGGACAGCCGGCCTCGGCCAAACGTCGAGCGCCCGTAGGCCGCAGAGCGCCTTCCGGCCACTGTCTGACCCGGGGTGTGTCCTGCTTTCTTCGCCGCCCGGAGCACCTGGTTGATGAAGCTCTTGGGCTTCGGCGTGCGCGTGCCGCGGATGCGTCCAGGCCGAATACGCAGATCGCTGTCGCCCACGCTCACGGCAGGGCCTCCCAACGATCAAAAGCACGCACGGTGCCGAAAACGCCTTTGATTGCATTCGTCAAAATGCAAGGCGCGGCACGCGCCCCGACCGACCGGCACGCCAGAACCCAAGCCATGCCAATGGCTTGCGGTTCGACCGGCGAGCCCCTTTTATCTCGCCGTCCTGCCGTCGTGGTCTCCCAGTCGCCAGATCCCGAAAGAGCCGTCGCGACTTGGCAGCCGGCTCGCGAAGCCCCCACTGCTTCCGAGCGCTTGCGATAGCGATCGTTACCCGAAGGGCCGAGACACCCGAAGGGTGGCTCGGTGAGGAGCGAAGCGACGAGTAGAGCGCGGGTCGAAGGCATCGCCCGTACGCCGTCAGCTTGCGAACCCGCACGCTTGGTCATTGCGATGCTCCCGAATCGATCGAGGCACGAACACGCCAATTGGCCGAGAGAACCGTGTGCCCGTCCTGCCGTCGTGGTCTCCCGGTCGCCGAAAGAGCCGCCGCGACTTCGCAGCCAACTCGCGAAGCCCCCACTGCTTCCGAGCGCTTGCGATAGCGATCGTTACCCGAAGGGCCGAGACACCCGAAGGGTGGCTCGGTGAGGAGCGAAGCGACGAGTAGAGCGCGGGCCGAAGGCATCGCCCATACGCCATCAACACGCGGCACCTGCTTGGTGAAGCACACGAAGGCTTGCGAACCCGCGCACTTGGTCATTGCGATACTCCCGCATCCGATCGAGGGACGAACACGCCAATAGGCCGGGGGACCATGGGCGAAACATCGGGCGCAGAGATTGCAGTCGTGACGCCGCCCGACGGCATGAGCGCCGGCAACCGAACGCGTGTTTTCATGAGACCGGATCGCGTAACGAATAGCGTTGCAGCTGCTGCTGACTGTCCGCTGGACGGCCATCTAGGCGGCAATTCGATGCCAAGTAGATTTGCAAGCTTCGCGACGTAGGCTCGCGTCTCCTCTGGCAGGGAGCCGCCTGCGAGATGCTCTTCATAGCGAGATGGTCCCGCGTTGTACGCGGCAAACACGCCAGGCAAACCGTACCGGTCGAGCAGTTCGTGCAAATAGGCCGTACCGGCCAGAATGTTGTCGTGCGGGTCGTAGGGGTCGTTCCCGAGATTGTAGCGCTCGCGAAGTTCCGCCCAAGTCGCCGGCATGATCTGCATTAGGCCCATTGCGCCTTTGGGCGACTTGGCGTGCACGTCTCTAGCGCTTTCGACGTTAATGATCGAACCGATCCAGTTCACCGGAATTGCAAAACGCTTCGAGGCTTCGTCGACGAAAGCTGCAAACGGGTTGCTTGCCTGAGCAACCGCTTGAGCTAACACTGATCCACTCTCGGCTAGAGCAGCACTGTCCGACGCAGCGAAAACAAGCAGCAGCGACACGACAGCCCAAACACGCACGCCTGACCGAGCCAAGCATGCCGTCGTGCTCCCGCCCGTCCAGAGGAAAGCCGCTTCGCGCCGGCCGTGCGGCCGCCGTTGACTGCCGCGGCTCGCGTCGGCCCTGCAAGCGTTGGTCGGGACGGAGGAATGGTCCCGCGATCGATCGAACAGAGGAATGGCGGAGTAAGAGCGTGGAACACGCACGATCACTCCTCCCACGTCCACACCGGCAGCGCACGGCCGATCACTGCCGACGCCGGCAAGAATCCAAAATATCGGCCATCAAGAGAGTCGTGAGACTGCCAGTTCATGAGAAAGAGCTCGCCGTCTCCGACCACGCGGCAGCCCTGCCACTTCGGCAGCGGCCGGTCGCGTCTGTCGCGATCCCTCGCCTCGCCCACGGCGATGTCGTCGACCGAAATGGTGAGGCCGATTCTGCAAACACTCTGCCCCGGCAGGGCGAGCACGCGCTTGAGCATGGGGACGCCAATGGGCAAATAGCCGTTAAGATCGAGGAAGGTCGCGAGCGGCTCCGGCGGCTGCACGGCGACCAACTCAGTGACATGGAATTGTTCCGCCGGTCGCAAGCGATAGAGTCCGATCGGCACGCTCGCGGATGCATTCCAGATGTAGAGCGGAAGCGGCTCCAGGGCGATCGTCGCGACGAGCGCAGCAGCAGCCGCAAAACTCGCGGCCAGCGTCTTCAGGCGTCCCGTCATAGCATTACCCTCTGACGGTGAAGCCAGGCCTGGTGGCGCGCTTTCGTATAGGGACGCGGGTTCTCGTTGACGGACAGACGGTTATGAACGTGATGCCAATGATCAGGCGCAACATCAGCGGGATCGATACCGAGGGCCTCGACGGCATCGACCATCTGCAGCACCCGTTCGACCTTCGGCCAACCAGACAGCCGCAGCAAGATCTGTCCGCCGGGCTTCACGTACGGTACAGTCGAGCAGCGCTGTCCCGGCGCGACCGCGCGCAAGATGTCGATCCGAGAAATGATTGTCCCAAAGTCGTTGGAGGTCCAACGGACGAAGGCAAAGATGCTGCCGGGCGCAAATGACAGGACACGCCGGTGGCGATCGATCTTGCGTTCCTCGACAACGCGGCCGAACCGAATGCGGTTTTCGATACGCTTCTCGAGCCACAACACTTCCACTTCCGTGAGATCGCTCATGCGGCGGCTCCATGACGCTGGAGCTGGTAGCCGCGAGCTTGAGGCTCGGCGGAGAGTGTGCGTGGCCCGCAAGGGCGAGCTAGACTGACGGACCGCCGTTTCCGGGCGCCGCCAACGCAGCTTTCCGCCTGGTCCGTTAGAAGAAATCCGAAGGATTTCTGGTTAGTAAAGTTAGAGCGGCCGGAAAGCGCGGAGAAACAAGCGCTTAAGTCCGATTCCGGTCCCCGATAGCACGAGGATCGGGTCCTCGATAGCACGAGGGTTGCGGTCCCCGATAGCACGAGCTGATTCACAGGTTGTCCTCCGAATTTGGAATGAGACCGCGCCGACCCAGGCGGGCCGTTAAGGGAGCAACAGGCGTCGGCGTGAAGTTCAGCCGCTCCGTGCCGTTCGGGTCGCGCGTGAGCACGAGCTGATAGCCGGGCAATGTCTGACGCTGGACGATCTGGCGGACGTCGTAAGCAAAATGCTTAAGCGGCGAGAGGATGCCGGACTTGGCATGGAGGTGTAGAAGATCAAAGCTCCAGCCGCCTTCCTGGCGTCCGCCGTGCTTGCGCACGAGGCGGTAAAGCCAGCGCTCAAGTCCACCCGTCAGGTCGAAGTAAGCGCGGTCGATCGTCAGCACCAGCGCGTCGTCGATAACACCGGCATAGAACCAATCTGGCAGAATCAGTTCGAGCCCAAATGGACGTCCATTTGCATCGGCCGTCTCTTTCCACTCGTTGATCCAGGAGAAGCGGTGTCGCCGTCGTTCTGTCGGCTGACGGATCGATGTCAGCACGGTCGTTGACTGAAGTCTGTCCAGACCAGCCTTCAGGCGGTCATAGTCACGTGCGCTGGTGCCGCGGCCCACGAACGTCAAAATCTCGTAAGGCGTTGCAGCCATCAGGCGCGACGTCTTCAAGCCTGCGTCACGGGCCTCGACAATCTGGGACGCGGCCCAGATCAGAACGTCTGCATCCCAAATGGTCGCCATACCGTGTTCCGGCACGGCTTCGACACGAATAGCGATCGCACCGGCGCGGAAGTTGATCGGCACGATCCGCTTGCTCTTTGCGAGCGAGAAGAATGGATAAGCCATCAGATCCTGCGCGTCGCGGGGCGCAAGGTCACCGGGCAGCGCCCGGAAGAGCTCAAGCTGATCGCGCTCGGAATGGAGTTTGCGCCGCATGATCACAGTCCTTCCGTGGTGATCAGCGACGTTCCTGGCCGGCATAAGGGCGCAGCGCGGGATGCTTCTTGGCCGGCAGCACCGTTCCCTTGCCGGGGTCGGAGGTCGACGTCTTGGCGCCCCGGTCGGCCCATGCTTTCAGGTCATCGACGGCGTAGACAACACGTCCGCCGATCTTCCGATACGTGGGCCCAGTACCGTACGTGCGGTGCTTCTCCAGCGTGCGGCCGGACAGGCCAAGATAGCGCGCCGCCTCAGGTGTACGCAGGAATCGCGGGGGAAGACCGGCCATCGGATCGGGCATTTGAGAACTCCAGGAGGACAGCGCACTACGCTTGGCTAGGCCGGCGTGTGTGCGGTCATCATGGAGAAGCGCGATATCGGAGGGGGATGCCGAATATGGAGGGGGCGATTTTCGGCACCCCCCGGGAATGCGCTACTCGTCCTTGCGACCGGGCCGCAGAAGTTTGCGGTAACCACCGCGCATCAATGCGAGGCCGCCTTGCACCAGGCGGATTGTTCGATTGCGCAGATCATGCGTCTTCCAGGCGCGGTCGGGGATGCGCTTTTTGCCGAACAGAGCTTCGGCGATAGCGCGGTAACTGCCGCCGGCGCTATGCGCATCGAGCGCACGGATCGCGGCGCTCAGGCGTTCGCGCCGCTGTCTAGATAGTTGATGAAAGACAGGACCCGGCACGCGTCCATTCATCGCGCGCCACAGCCGTCGGGCTGCATAGGCACGTGCGCCGAAATCGCCATCAAACGGCAGTTCGGCTGCGTATGACGCGCCAAGCATTGGCGGCTCCTTGGACCAAACACGGTGATCCACCGCACCGATGCGCAGCACGGCATGCCAGCCGTCGACGGCGCGGCGCACCTGGCCAGCTGTAAGGTCGAGCAGTGGCTGAGACGGCGCCATGCCGGTGTCGGCCACTGCGATCTTGACCGGAACGACCGCCGCTAGAACCTCAGGCGCCCAAAAGATCGTCTGCTCATCGAAGGACCTCTGCGGGTCATGGGCGAAAGCAGATACCCCATTTCCTCCTGAATTCGTCAGTGACTTCGCCGTTCGGACTTTCCGCGATCATCGCTTCATACTCACGCCGATAGTCGGCGTTGCGACGGAGACATTCCCAAGCGATGTCGGTGACGTCCGCGTCTTGTAGGCTCTTGTAGGATTCCGGCGACCGCCAGTCGAATTCAGGCATTGCTTCCGCCCCATTGCACACAACTAACAACGATTGCGCCGCAATAGGTATGAACGAGGCGGTTGTAGGAAGCCCCTAGTTTGGCACCACGTGGTGCATCGGAATGACCACCGATCAGCAAAAGAAAATAGTTCTGCCTGCAACTCGCCAGCCGGCGATTTTCTTCTATTTTGAGCCGGTGCTGCGCAAGAGGCGCCCTTGCTCCGTCAACCATTTGGCGCGCGCAAGATGACTCTGATATGCGCTCCGCGCACGGTCCGGCTCACGCACCGGATCGATATGCAGCACGATTCGAGCGACTTCCATCCAGTCAGCCCCTTCGCTTTCGGCCTGCAGAAGGCGCATGTAGGTCACCACATGCCGCTCATCGTAGACAGTGAGAATTTGATCTGCAGGCGCAGCATCGGCGAGGTCTGGGTCGAGCGGCGGCTTCCTCATAAGACTCCACGCCTTAGATTAGACAATTTCTAACACGCGGGCCGGAAGGAGCAGAAGCGTTAAATCTGTCGCGGGAGCCGTCCGGAGGGTGTTTTGTCGAGAATACTCCGTGGTGAAATACTCTTCAATGACATGCCCTCTCGCGTATGGATATACGCGAGATACTTGCAATCAATTTGCGGAAGCTCCGGCAGGCCCGTGGTTTGTCACAGGAGGAATTGGCTCATCGTGCTGAAATTGACCGCACTTATATCAGCGCACTCGAGCGAAGCGTTTATGCGGCGGGTATCGACGTTGTCGATCGGCTCGCGCGCAGCCTGGGTGTGGAGGCCGCCGACCTGCTCACTCGCCCGCCCACAAGCGCCAAGAAGAAGACTCGGGGACAGGCCGAGTGATTGATGTCGAGCCGCTCGATCCGGCGGCCGGTTTGCGCTCACTGACGCCTGGAAGGGATGAGAAGCCCCGCCCGGCGGACCGGACGGGGCTTGGTGGGGGCGCTCTTACTCTCCGGTCTTGCGCGGCCGCGACCAGAGCAGGGTGTAGCCTTCACCGCCTTCGTCGTCGAACAGGTTCGCGTAGATCGGCGCGTTGAACGAGGGGTCGTCCAGCTTGAGCGAGAGGTAGTCGCGGCCCTCTTCGGAGCGCTTCGACCAGGCCGCGCCGATCTCCGCGCGACCCACATAGATGCGGTGGCTGGGAGCGTTGTCATTGGAGCGGTTGGTCTCGGCGACGATGCGGACGCCCTTGGCCTTCAGGCTCAGGGTGACGATCTCGCCCTGGAATTCGTTGCCGACCTTCTTGAAAGAACCGATGTTAGCCATGTCACTTCTCCTGTTGTGTTTCGAGCCCGCGACCACCGCGGCCTCGATGGCGATCTAGGGCCGAGGACGATCGGCGACGCACCCGCTCGGGCTGGAGCGCAGCGGAGGACGTCGTTGTGGCGACTTTCTTGTCTCGCGAGGAATGGGCGAAGCCCAGGGGAAGAAAGTCGCATCAACGGCGTTGCGGCTCAGACGATCGAGGCGAAGCCGGTCTTCGGCCAGATCAAGCCATCAACGAGGCCACGTGCGTCCGCGTGCTGAACCACAATCTTACGGAGAAGCGTGGCTATCTCGGTTTTGACGAACAAGAGGTCGAAACGATTCAGCGGGGAAAGAGAAACAATCTCCTGCAAAAGGCGGCATCGTCTCCCAAGAGCCGATCGAGGTAACATCGCTCCGCCGCGGCTGCGTGGGCCAGACCGAACGCCGACGGCTTGATCGAGCAGTTCCGAGGACGGCCGCGACTACCTCTCGATCAGGTTTCGATCATCCCCCGTTCAACCGCGCCGATCTACGCGAACCTGTTCGACGATGAAGGCGATGAACGGTCATCCCCTCGGGCCATGCGGCCGTAAGAACTGGTTATGACGGGTTCTCCATCAGGCTCGAACGGGCCGGTCTTCGCCAAAACCATCAAGCGCGTCCATGACGTAACGCCAATGCAAACTGCGCCGAGACAAGCGAAGATCTCACGCCAAGCCAGCGAAGGCACCCCGATATGGGACAGGGCGAATACCACATGATAGCCGGCAACGGCGGCGGGAGCAGCAAATGCTGTCGCGATCGCAATGCGCAAGGCCGAGGACCGAGTAACAGCAAAGGCGACCTGGCCGAGGACGAGCGTCAGCGCACCGCCAGCCGTTGCGAGAAGCAGAGCGCCGATGAGGCCGGCACCGCTCTGAAACGCCGTCATCCCGATACTCAGTGTGACGAAAAACGGCAGGGCATACACAGCGAGCGTAAAGATTGCCCAGCAGAACAAGCCGATGCCGAGTGTGTTGAGAACAAGCCCAATAGCGAGCATGGTGGTGGCTCCATGTGCATAGACGTACCAGTCGCGCCTTCCACCACCACCACGGCGCAACTCTGGATATGAAACCGAAACGAGGCGGAGTTGCGGCGTGAGCAATTTCGTCTCGACGACTTCAGTTGAAAAGGCGCCGCTCACGCGCTGCCGAACCTCCAGACAGGGATGCCGAGCCGCTTCGCCTTGTCGGCAAGGTTGTCCTGAATTCCCGTGCCGGGGAAGTGCATGACGCCGATCGGCAGGAGTTCGAGCATGGCGTCATTGCGCTTGAATGGTGCCGCCTTGGCGTGCTTCGTCCAGTCGGGCTTGAAAGCGATCTGGGGCACCTTGCGGGTCGCCGCCCATTTGGAGGCGATCAGTTCTGCACCCTTCGGGGAACCGCCATGGAGCAGGACCATGTCGGAATGCTTGGCGTAAACCTTGTCGAGGCGATCCCAGATCAGATGATGGTCGTTGAAGTCGAAACCGCCAGTGAGTGCGATCTTCGGTCCTGCCGGCAACAGGACCTCGGTCTCGGCGCGACGCTTGGCCGCGATGAAGTCGCGAGAGTCGATCATCGCCGCGGTCAGCGTACGGTGGTTCACCAGCGATCCCGATCGGGGGCGCCAGAATGAGCCCGTGTGAGTCTCGAAGCGTTCGACGGCCTGGTCGCGGAAGAGCTCCAGGCAATTGCGGCGCTCAATCAACGTGATGCCTTCCGCCGTGATGTGCTCGAGTTCGACAGATCGAACTTCGGAGCCGTCCTGCTCATGCTGGCTCTTCCGCTGTGCCTGTTCGTTGTCGTCGAGTTGGCGCTCGAAGCGGTCGACGGCACGATGGAACAGGTTGACGGTCGACCAGAGCAGATCGTCAAGGTCCGGCTCGAGCCGAGTGTCGCTCAACGTCGCGACCAGGGCATCGAAGATATCGGCAACCGCGCCAGCAACGATCTTGCCCTCGGGAAGCGGCCGTGGATCGGGATGGTCGTCGAAGGGGCGGTACCCGAAGAGCTGCAATTCAGTGAGAGCATGGTCGGTTGGAGACGCGGCGTGCGGCGGTTCGATGTCGTCATGGTCGGTCATGAGAGAGGTCCTTGCCGGATCGGCCGCGCCCATCGCGGCCTTCGTGGCGATCACTCAGGCGGCGGGCGGAACGGGCCAGAACCCGGAGCAGGGCGGAGGGCCGAAGCGACAGCGGAGGATGGCGGAGGCCGGCTATTTTGCCTCGCGATGCAAAGCGCGCCGTCCAGATGGTGATGTGTATTCGCAACGCTGGCGCGCGGCGGAAAATAGCCGGCCGCAGCCATTGCCGGCCCGGGCCGCTTGCCGTCCGATCGCCCTCTAGAAGGCCGTGGTCGTGTGCTCTTCCGGCAGTGGCCTTGCAATGACCGACCTGCCGACGCCGATCGAGACGTCGCGGCTATTCCGCGGCTACTGCCGGAGAATGCAGGAAGCGGACGACGTCCTCTGGTACAAGCTGAAGCCGCAACGGTGTCCGGAGGGCCTCGAGGCCGAAGATGTGCAGATCTTCGTTGAAGTCGCCCACCCGTGGCGACAATGCGATCGCTTCAATGCCGGCGGCTTCTGCGCGCTGGGTGAGAATAGCCTGTACGGCATCTCCGGCGGCATCTGCGTCACGGGCGATATAGAGCCGACGCAGGCCAGATGGCAGCATCATCGCTGCAAGATGATTGGCCGAAAGTGCAGCGGCCATGGGCAGGGCCGGCAGTGCGCAACGCAGTGACAGCATGGTCTCGATTCCCTCGCCGGCAGCGAGCACATCATCGACCACGCCGAAGCGAACGGCGTTGCCGAGCAGGTCACCCATGGCGCGTCGTGGTGTGTCGATCGGAGCCTTGCCGAGCCGTACGCGATCAAAACCGTCTGGATCGAGCCAAGTGCGGTGTACGCCGGTGATCCGTCCATCTAGGTCGGTGACACAGGCTATCATCGCCGGCCAGGTTTCGGTCGACGAATGCTCGTCCGGTCGATAGTAGCAACGAGGATGGAAGCGCAAACTGCCACCATGGTTGATGCAAGTAATTCCGCGACGCTGCAAGTACGCTTCTGCTAGCGTCCCTTCGACCGGGCTGGATATCGCAAAGAGCCGACGAGCGGCTTCCTGCGATCCGGCCGGCGCGACTGAATGAATGGGTTTCGGAACGAATTGCAGTTCCGGACGAGGCAGCTTTAGAAACCGCCTCGCCTCCTCGGCGACCTCTCGAAAGTCTCGCAAGGCCAGACTTTCGCGGATGATGTCGAGGAGATCACCATGTTCTCGGGTCGCGGCGTCGGTCCATTTCCCAGCGGGTCCCTTCGGCGATTCGTGCAGCCGCACGAACAACGAGCGGCCCGGCGTGTTGTGGACGTCGCCGACCAGCCAGTACCGCCCCGCCCGCCTGCCATTGGACAGATAGTGTCGGCACACCGCCTCAGCCTCGCGCGAGAGGCGGTGTGCCAGTTCGGAAGCATCGCGGGACATCAGGCGGCCTCCCGCTCGCCGATGCGCGCTACCGGATAAGTGTCGAGCACCCTGGATAGAACCTCCACGCCGCTCGTATCCGTGGGCACGAACATGCGCAGCTTCCACGAGATGATTTCCCCAAAGAGGCCGTAAGCACGGAGGCGATCGCGCATCGTGTCGTTGAATCCCGACAGCTCGATGCGATATGCACCCATCACCCGGACGCGGCGAAGCTGGAGCCCCTCCGCAAGATCGAGGACGGTCCGTCCCTCCATCAGTGCGGCAAAAGCAGCGGCCGGTGTCAGCGCAGGCGCGTCCGTCGCAAGGACGCTTGCGACCCACGCGGCCGAAACCCTGCGGCCGATGACGCGTTCGCCCGCGTCGGTCTGCAGCCGATAGACCCGGGTCGACTCGTTCGGCAGCCGCTTCCAAATGGGCAGCAGCAAGCCCGCCACGACATGGATCGTGCTTTCGGTGAACTCGGGCACCTCTGCCAGTTCCGCCAGCCAGGCCGCGGCAAAGCCTTCACGATCCGCTTCGATCCAATGGGTTTCCGCCATCATGTTCAGCGAGACGCTATGCTGCTCGATCGGCCGGATCAGGCGAACGCGCCGCTCGATCTCGCCATCGTCGAGCATGAAACTTGGGGCTGAGACCTGTACGGCCCCCCGTCCCGAGCGCTCGTTGATCAATAGGACGGCATGAGGATCGGAAAGACGAGCGAGAGCGTCATCCAGGTCCACTGGATGGTTGCGCAGGCGCTCGGTAATCGTGAGAAGCCGGGTCTCGGCGCCAGTGCCCGGATGCGCGTAGATCGTCCGCCGGTCGGTGACGACAAAGCTCTCGGCACGGAGCGTTTCCAGTCCGACGTCATAGATACCCGACGCGACGGCGCCTTCGATCCGAGCGGTCAAGAGCTGCTCGAACGCGGTGAACAGGATGTTCTGTAGCTCGATGGTGAGCGCCAGCAATCTGTTCAGGAAGGTCGTTATTGGTGGTAGCTCATCCCTGAGCCCATTGGCATCCGTCAACTTCAGGCCAGTTGCATCTTCGAACCTCTCGAGCGAGCAGCCATCGACCTTGCCTCGCGCGAGCAGCGTATAGAGTTGACGCAACGAATCACGGCTATACTGGCTTTCGAGATTGTCCTCGGACCGGAACAGGCCCTGCCCTCCGGTCTGGCGCTGACCGCGTGTGATGGCTCCCAACGTGTCGAGCCGCCGCGCAATCGTGCTCAAGAAGCGCTTTTCGGCCTTCACGTCGGTCGCGATAGGACGAAACAGCGGCGGCTGCGCCTGGTTGGTCCGGTTGGTCCGGCCGAGGCCCTGGATCGCGGCGTCGGCCTTCCAGCCGGGCTCGAGCAGGTAATGGACGCGCAAGCGGCGATTTCGGGCGGACAGTTCGGCGTGGTAGCTCCTCCCGGTGCCGCCGGCGTCGGAGAACACGAGGATACGCTTGACGTCGTCCATGAAGGCCGAAGTCTCCGCGAGGTTAGCTGAACCGGTCCGGTTTTCGACCACCAGCCGGTCGCCCTTGCGCACGATGCGGCGCGAGCGGCCGGTCACTTCGGCGACCATGTCGGTGCCGAAGCGCTGGACGACTTGATCCAGAGCCCCAGGGACCGGAGGCAGCGAGGCAAGCTTCTCGATCAGACGGTCGCGGCGGGCGACCGCCTCCCGGCTCTCGACCGGTTGGCCGTCACGATAGACAGGCCGGGAGCACAGGTTGCCTTCCGAGTCAGTGAATGGCTCGTAGAGCTGGACCGGGAAGGAATGGGCAAGATAATCGAGGACGTACTCACGCGGAGTGATGTCGACGCGGACGTCGCCCCACTCCTCGGTCGGGATCTCGGCCAACCGGCGCTCCATCAGCGCTTCACCCGTCGAAACGATCTGGATGACGGCGGCGTGGCCCGCGTCGAGATCGCGCTCGATCGAGCGGATCAGCGACGGCGTCTTCATCGAGGTCAATAGGTGCCCGAAGAAGCGCTGCTTCGCGCTTTCGAAGGCGGATCGTGCCGCGGATTTGGCCTGCCCGTTCAGCGTTCCGGTCTCGCCGGTGATGTTGGCAGCCCGCATTGCGGCGTCGAGGTTGTTGTGGATGATGCTGAACGCATCGGCATAGACGTCGTAGATGCGAACCTGCTCCGGCGTAAGCTGGTGCTCGACGAGTTCGTACGCGACGCCTTCGTAGGAGAGCGAGCGGGCGGCGTAGAGACCGAGCGCCTTGAGGTCGCGCGCCAGCACCTCCATCGCCGCGACCCCGCCCTCCTCGATCGCCTCGACGAACTCGGCCCGGGTGGCAAACGGAAAGTCATCACCGCCCCACAATCCCAGCCGCTGAGCGTAAGCGAGATTGTGCACCGTGGTGGCACCCGTCGCCGACACATAGACAACGCGCGCATTTGGTAAGGCGTGCTGGAGCCTCAGACCCGCACGCCCCTGCTGAGAGGCCGCCTGGTCGCCGCGCTCGCCCTTGCCCCCGACCGCGTTCTGCATGGCGTGGCTCTCGTCGAAGACGATCACTCCGTCGAAATCCGAGCCTAACCATTCGACGATCTGCCGCACTCGCGAAAGCTTTTCACCACGCTCATCGGTGCGCAGCGTAGCGTAGGTAGTAAATAGGACGCCTTCCGAAAGCCTGATCGCCGTGCCCTGACGGAAGCGCGACAGCGGCGTCACGAGCAGCCGCTCCATGCCGAGCGCAGACCAGTCACGCTGAGCGTCCTCGATCAACTTGTCGGATTTGCTGATCCAGACCGCGCGCCGGCGGCCCTTGAGCCAGTTGTCGAGCAGGATGCCGGCGACCTGCCGCCCCTTGCCCGCGCCGGTACCATCGCCCAAGAACCAGCCGCCGCGAAACCGGACGGCGTTTTCCGCGTCATCGCGCGCGGCCGCCACGACGTCAAATGTCGCATCGACCGTCCAGGAGCCAGCAAGGAACTCGGAATGCGCTTCGCCAGCGTAGATGACGCTCTCAAGCTGGGCGTCCGACAGGATGCCATCCGCTACGAGATTGGCCGGTAGGTGGGGCCGATAGGAAGGCCTTGGCGGCGCGACGGATGCCATCGCGGCCGATTGCACGAGCTTAGTCGGATGTGCCTGCGCGTCCGCAATGCGGACCGATTGCAGTCCGTATTCCTCATAAAGCGCATCGGTAAGCCGGGCACTTTCCGGCGGCGACCATTCGACTATTTCGTATGCGAGCTCTACGCTTTCTGGCGCGGCGATGCCCGAAGTAGAGGATAGGCGTGGCGCGGAAGCGCCGAGGGATCGAGACTTCTCGGGGTGTCCGCCGACGTCGATCACGACAGGAGCGGCAACAGGCAACCTCGGAGGCACATGCTGGGTCACCCAGTCGAGCAAGGTAGCGACATCGCCCGCCATGCCGAGCGAGGCCGGCAAGACGTTCGGATCCGCCGCGGGCTGCTTGTCGATCACAAGCAGCCTTGTGTCGGTTTGAGTTCCATGTTTCGCGTAAACGGCAACGTCGACCGCGGCAGAGAAAACAACACGCCCGCGTTCCTGAAGGCGTACGAAGGCATCTCGCCAAGCCGGATTGTCCGGCGCAAAACTCGCGCCGGTAATGGCGACCAGACGACCGCCGTCGCGAAGACGCGCCAAGGCCGAAGCAATGTGCCGGAGCGCCGCGTCCGCCATGCGTCGATCGACATTCGCCAGCGCCGAGAACGGCGGGTTCATCAAGACGACGCTAGGTACCAAGTCGGCTTCGAGGTGATCATCGATCTGGGCGGCGTCGAACCGGGTGACCTCAACGCCGGCGAACAGATGATCGAGCAATGCCGCACGGGGTTCGGCCAACTCGTTCAATATCGGGCCGCCGCCGGCGAGCTCGGCGAAGATGGCGAGCAAGCCTGTCCCAGCAGAAGGCTCCAGAACGCGGTCAGTGGGTGTAATCGCGGCTGCGGTACATGCGGCGAGCCCCAGCGGGATCGGCGTCGAGAACTGTTGAAGCGCCTGGCTGTCCTCGGAACGCCGCGTGTGGGTCGGCAGAAGACTGGCAACTCTCGCGAGCATCGGGAGCATCGCGGCCGTCGAACCAGCCTTGGTCCGCATGGCCGGACCGAACTTACGAAGGAAGAGAACGGTGGTCGCCTCGCAGACGTCATAGGCGGTTTTCCAATTCCAGGCACCGGCCGCGTCCGAGGCGCCAAAGGCAGCCTCCATGGCGTCACGCAGGACCGCGGCATCGATGCGACGGCCGCGTTCGAGCTCGGTTAAGAGCTGTCGCGCAGCCCTGACCGCAGCAGAGGTGACAGTTGCAGCGGCACGCATCGAGAGCGGCGCAGCGGCAGCGCCGCCGGCGAGAGATTCGGTCATGGAGATTTCTTTCGGAGAGCAGGAACGGGTCGAACCGCCCAGCGCTCTCCTCAAGACCGCGGCGATTCAAACCCTTCCCGGCCCCACTCTCCCTCTCAGCCGTCTCCCAATAAAAATGGGGACCGGCGCTGCACACCGGTCCCCAAGCAAGTGCCGGACGGCTAAAGCCACCCGGTCGGCGATGCTACTCAGCCGCGTCGAGCTGTTGCGGATCCTCGTCGCTAGCGTTCTCCGGATCCTCCTCATCAGCGAGGAATTCTGGCAGCGGGCCCGCTTCACCTTCCGTCTCCACCGGAGATGGGTTGGAATCGACGAGACGCAGCGGCTCCGGCAACCAGCCCGAGCCATCCAGGAGACGCTCGGCCTCCCTAGCCATGTCGGTCTTCTTCAGGTGGTCGATCAGTTGTGCGGATGACTCGCCCTTGGCCTCCCGCACCGCCTCCAGGATACGAGGCTTGGTGACGCGGCCGAGATAGTTGTCGACGGTCGGTTTCCAGCCAGCTTGCACCATGTCGAGTCGGGCCGCGCGCGCCAGCACGTTGGCTTGGTCGAGACGTGTGCGGACGCCGTGGGCTGAGACACGACCCTGATTGTAACGATTGGCCGGCTCATAGACCGCGTTGACCGCAAAGGACGCACAGTGGGCGAACAGCGATGCCTGTGCACCACCATCGAAAGCCGTCAGCGCATCCCAGAGATCGTTCTCGCTCTTCGGCAACCGTGCCTTCCAGGCCTCATGCCGCACCTCGACAGCCTTAGCCGAGACGCTTTCTCTCAGCCCCGGAGCTTGAGCAGGAAAGGTTGGTGTGCGCAACCCGATCTCAAGGCAGCTCCCGGACGACGCAAACCGGTAAAAGGCCGTCAGCACGAAGTTGTGCAGCACCGCCTGGAACGCGATCGCAGGATTTTCCGCCAGCGCGTCCCGCAATGCCAGCGTTCGGTGGGCCGTGAGCTCGATGATGAGCCGATCCGGCAACGGCCTTGCCGGGTCTTCATCATCTTCCTCCGGTTCGCTCGTTGCGCCGGCGACCGAGATCGCTGTGCGCGGTGGGGAACCACCGGCTTCCTGCCCTTCAGGCGGCGACGCATCGGTGCCCCGCTCGAAATCGAGACCGGGCGCAGGTGCCTCGTCCTCCGGCCTGACATAGCCTCGATCCAGGAACAGCCGCCCTTCGGAATCGATGCTGACGAAGACGCCGGCCCGGGCAATCTCCGCCGAATCGTAAGTTTTCGGCCGGTCTTCGAGCGCCAGCAGAGCCGCCTCGATCTCGCCGAGACGCTGGTCCACCTTTTCAGGGAGCTCATCCGCATCCTGATACTCGGATTCAAGCTTTGCCTGCTCAGCGTTGAGAGCGTCGATGGCGGCCTGCTCGTCGGCTGTGAGGTCTCCCGGCTTGCCGTCGAGTTCGCGCAAGCCGTTGGTGTGGCCGTATGAAAAATCAAGGGCCACTGAGATCCACTTCCATCCCTCGGCCGCGATCGTCTCGGCTTCGACCTTGAGTTTCTCCGTCACGAGGCGGTCAAGCAGAGCGACGTCTTGAAGCCAGCCGCCATCATCGTGCTCGAACAGGTCGCGGAGAACGCCGCCGCCTGCCTGCTGGTAAGCATCGAGTCCAATGAACTGCACGCGGCGATCTGACGCCCGCACGGTATTTTCCGTCAGCATCCGCCGGATTTGATAGGGTTCATCGTAGCCCGAGCGGCTGACATTCTCCCAGACCTGTTCCTGCCGAGCCTGATCCGCGGTGACTGAAAACGCCATGAGCTGCTCGAGCGTCATGCCGTCTTCGGCATAGACATCGTGCAGCTTTGGCGACACGGACGCCAGCCGGAGGCGTTGCTTCACGACGGCCGGAGTCACGAAGTGCCGAGCCGCGATATCCTCCTCGGACATGCCGGCGCCACTCAAGGTCTGGAAGGCTCGGAACTGATCAAGCGGATGAAGCCCTATCCGTTCGTCGTTCTCTGCAAGCGAATCGTCTTCTGCGATGCCGCCCTCGCGCACGACACACGGAACGGCCTGCGTCTTGGCCATGCGCTTCTGCTTGACGAGAAGTTCCAGCGCGCGATAGCGCCGGCCGCCCGCCGGCACCTCGAACATGCCGGTCTCATTACCTTCTGCGTCCACAACCGCCCGTACATTGAGACTTTGCAGAAGCGTCCGCTGGGCGATGCTTTCCGCGAGTTGCTCGATCGAAACGCCCGCTTTCACGCGCCGGACGTTGGATTGGCTGAGCACCAGGTTGTTGAACGGGATGTCCCGTGAGGGCGACAGCGTGATCTTTTGGACAGCCTTCGTCATGTCTGATCTCCACGACGGGCGGCCGGGAGCCTCTCTCTCGGCCTCCAACCCGTCGCGAAAGCCGCATCTCCCCTCTCACTCTCGTTTCCGAAGCGACTGGCGAGACATTCACGCTGCCTCCTGCTCCGCTCTCTCGGTCGCCACGTCAACAACGGAATCCGGCAGAAAACCAAGCAGATAATCGGCAACCTTGCTCCCTTGTGAGGCAGCTCGGACGATTGCGCGATTGTCCTCGCGCAGCACCTCGAGCCAGGAGCCGATATAGTCGACATGTCGCACGGTCGGTACGATACCGAGCGACGCGCAGCTGAACGCAGCCGATATCTCCGCGATCAACTCTTCAAAAGCATACTTCTTAGTACCGTAACCGCCTGACAAGTCGCGGTTGAGACGTGACTGATGTCCGCTGGCATGCGCCAGCTCATGCAAGGCAGTTCGATGCCAGTTGATCGGCTCAAAATAGGCTTGTGGTGGCGGCACCTGCACATAGTCTTCTACCGGCGCATAGAATGCGCGGTTGCCGCCGATGCGGAAGTTGATGCCGGTTGCCTTGATGAGCTTTTCGACCCGCGGCTCGATCAGGCCTGGCGGCGGAGGCGGCGCCGTCGTCGCGATCTCCGAGGGCAGACCGTCGCATTGATCAGTATTAAAGACCGTGAAGCGCTTGAGGAATGGGATGGCCTGCGCTTCGTCGCCCGTTTCGCTCGCACGCCGCTTTTCGTCGACCGGTACAAAACGATCGGCATAAACCACGGTCGTCCCGCGCTCGCCCTTGCGGACGTGACCACCGAGCGACAGCGCCTGGCGAAAGGTAAGCCAGCTCTGATCTGTGAATGCTCGCTCGGTGGCAGCGCCCCAGAGGATTAGAACGTTGATGCCACTGTATTGTCGACCGGTCGCGGCGCTTTTCGGCATGGCCAAAGAAGCCTTCGCCGCGGTGCTCCAAGGCTGCACCCACGGCAGTCGGCCGGCCTCAAGTTCGGCGATGATCTTGTTGGTGATTTCGTCATAAAGGTTTGCTCGGTCCTCACCGGTACGCGCCCGATAGTGTCTGGACATCGCGGGTCTCCGCGACGGGCGCCGCGAGCCTCTCTCGCAGCCTGTAACCCGTCACGGCAAAACCCGGCCGGCACTCTTGCTCTCGGGCTCTGTCCGCGAGGAAACGTCGCTGTGTGACTAACGAACCCGTTGGCCCTCGCGGCACGCACAACGGTGAGGACGAGGAATCTGCGAGGCGCCCCGCCTTCCATCTTATTTCCTGGCCTTACTTGCTTAGGGCCGCAGGCCCTGATCAGGCGTGCGCCAATGGCGCATCGCCCCACTGAAATGGCACCCGGAGAGCGTGAGCATAGCGACCCGAAGGGGCACGCGGGTCCGAGTGCAGCGACGAGACCGGTTAAAAGCGGCACCCGGGAACGGGGCAGTGATAGCGATCGCCGAAGGCGAGCCCCTTTCCCGAGTGCCCCCGGCGAGGAGCTCCGCCGTCTCTGCGCGAGGGATCGAAGCCGGATGGCCGAGACGCAAAGCGGCTCGGTTCACGAGAGCCCGGTGCGGCGAAGCCGCACGCGCCCTAACGGAAGCCAGGAAAGCCGCGACGATGGAATCTGCGACCTCCTCTCGTGCTCCGGTCTGCGCGTCAAAGGCTCGGACCTGAATCATCGGGAAGAGATTTGCAGCTCTTCGAATGCCGTGGCTCGATCGCGCAGTGCACGCCAAACCTTGCCCTCTCGTCATTACGAATCCCAGCCCGTGCTAGCTAGGGAACGAATGACGCACATAGCGATTCGTCGTATCAGGAGCTATTTCAATGCTGATGACGCGTGAACGAAGGCCAGCGATACGGACGCTGCGTGGATGGGCGATCCAGGTGCTCCAGGAAGTGGGCGCCATTTGCGAGTGCGAAGAACACGGTTGGATGCAAGATCGCGCCGATCCGCATGCACGTGAGCGGGCCCTTGATATCGCCCGTGGAGACCCGCCAGCAGGCGTCTCCCCTGATGCAGCGGCGGCCGAGGTTCGTGACGTGCTGAACTCGATCGGTGATACCTGTCCGGAATGCGCCCCAGACTAGAAGGGCTGGTGTCGAGCCTCAACGCCAGCCCGGCCTTCGCATTTCAACGGCCCAGCTTCTTCTCCACGCGCCGTCTTCTTCGCTACCGCCATGGGTGCCTCCTGTTATGACATCCAAGCAACGCGAATGGGATTCTGAGGTTCCGGAACGATTCGACTGCGCCAACTTGAATCGGCTGTAGCGTGGAGTTCTTCAGTGGCGTTTCAGCGTAAAAAGCCCGAGGCGATTGGCCTCAAGGCGCCCCTGCCCGGCTTCGTCGAGCCGGCCCTGGCATCCTCGATCGACAAGGTGCCGTCCGAGCTCCGCGTCTCGAAATTTACCCACCCGGGGTGTTTGGACAGCCATTCGGCCCTCTCGCGCCGATACCGATTTCGGAATATTGCACGTATCATTTTTTTGCCTCTAACAACTTTGACGTATTCAACGCCGCTACATCTCACATGCGAACAGCTACGCGGTCAGGTTACCAGGGAAGGCCGATAGCCTTTGTGACGCCGTGCACGGCATTTCCGACGTCATGCGCAGCCTTCTCGGCAGTGTTTCCGACGTCGTGCGCAGCCTTCTCGGTAGTGTTTCCGACGTCGTGCACAGCCTTCTCGGTAGTGTTTCCGACGTCGTGCACAGCCTTCTCGCCGGTCGTCCCGACATCGTGCGTTGCTGTCTCGATAGCTTTACCGGTGTCTTGCGTCGCCTTTTCGATGGATTTTCCAGCGTCCTGCACCGCCTTCTCAGTCGACTTACCAATTCCATTGACAGCTTTGACAATCTCATTATTTGGTCCGTAGCAATCTTTAAAGCCGCTCGCGAAACATTTTGTAAGCTCACGAATTGTGAGGCGCCCGGCTGTACAGCCACCAAAGGCAACTGGGTTGCCGCCGGTTTGAACGGCGCATTCTGCGGTGATCCGCCATTCCTCGTTCATGAGCGGTCCGGCAGAGCACAATGCAAATGAAGTTGGTCCCTGGCTTGTTGTCGCGCAGCCAACAACCCGCGCAGCATCGGGTGGTAACAGTGCTCCAGCTGCGCACCCGGCCAACTGTGATTTGTCATTTCCGGCTTGCGCCAAACAACCAACCGCTAGTCTCGTTTTTTCATCTTTGATGAAGCCGCTAGTGCAATTCGCAAGCAGAGCGCTTGTGTCATGAGATCGAGCGAGACAGACATACGCCTGCTGCGCAATCTGCGCTTCAGGCTTATTTCCGAGAAGGCACAACGCAGCAAGACCCCGATCTTGGTTGCTGATGCAAGCTGCAATCCGTGGTGCGTCGCCCCCCAAAGCTTGAGCTGTGCATGCAAAGGCCGCTCCATTCGCTTCAGCCGCTTTCACGCAACTTATGATGCGGTTCGCCTCAGCAATCTTTGGATTAACTTGCGTCAAACAGCCGTCGAGCGACGCGCCGGCACTAGCCGTGCATTTGGCCAGCCTTTCAGCGTCTCCGCCGAGAAAAGGCGCCAGACAACGCTCTACTAAACGGTTATCCTTAGCACCTCCTCCAGAAACGCAAGCGGCAACGGCTTTCGCGCGAGCGGCCTCCGGCGACGTCGGATCGGCGCATGCCAATCGCGCGGATGGCGTTTGAGCATTCGATAGGCATGACATCATTGTCGCTGCCGCACCAGCGGCTATCGCGTCCTGGCCACATTTGATCGGATCGCTACCTTTCTTTTCAAAGCACTCAGTAACTCTACGAACCCTGGCTGCCTCCGGCGAAGACTCTTCGATGCACTTGCTCATTTTCGCCGGATTGTTGCCAGCGGCAATCAGGCATTCGGAGAGCATCTTTTGTGATGCGTCAATCTTCGGTAAGACGCAGTCCAGTCGCTTCGCGGTCGAGGTTGTTGCGTTTGATACGCACCCAATCGCCTTTTGTGCCGGTTCGGTTATGTCCGGTCGCTTTATGCAGGTGAGCGCTTTACCGGCCGAACCGTCGTTGCCTACACACTTCACAACGTCGATCATATTGTGATCGTTCGTCAGATTGGCGAAGCACAACGCTCTATCGGATTGATTCGAGATGGCCGCGCACTTTAGGAATGGCTGTTGAGTATTTGAGAGCGCCTTCCAAATGCATTCCTGAAAAGAGGTTTCGGTCTTTGCATCCTTTCTGCAATCCGCGATTATCTTCGGGTCGGGGATTTTTGGAAGGTCAGTTGGTCGCACAACCAATAAACTATTAACGGTCAGCTTTTCTTGAGCCATCGTAGCAGAGAGAGCAGCTCGACCATCTAGAGTATCGAGTTGGACCGGACACCCGGCCTTAATCGTGCAAAGCAAAAGCGCTCGAGGTGTTACCCAAAAGCCGGAGCAGTCATGCAGCTTTTGTATCGTTTGCTGACCGGCGCTATAACAACCAAGAACTTTGTTCGCGATCTCTTCGGTAGTTGGCGCTGCGTGCACTGCTGAAGTTGCAGCGTAGAATAAAAATCCAAGAAGCCATAACAAATGCCGCATCGCGATGCCTTTTAATTCTAATTACTAATGATGCAATGCTCGTTGTTGCCAGTGCTCCCTCTCACTGTTTCAACGGACACAACGCTGACTGTTCGACGGCATAGGCCGGACCAGACCGCAAGGTCCCACTGCAATAGTATTGATACTCGACATGGCCAAGAACGTCCTTTTTTGATTCCTCCCACATCCTCTGGATTTCGATCTGCCCACCCGGATTGTTCGCGAGGGCAGCCGCTACCATCTTGTTGCATTCGTCAATCTGCGTGTGACCGCCGCTCACCCATCCGCTCCCCGGTGAATTCCACGGCGTTTGCGAACTCCAACCAACTATCTTCGACGGGTTGGGGCAGCTCTGGTAGCAAGAAAGTTCATAAGGAACGGGTTCGTCATACCCAACTTGAACATTCCACTTCTTGAGAAGGTTGATGGCGAAGAAGATCGGGATTAGATCGTTTCGCTCCGTTCCGGGAAGCGTTCCGCCCTGAACTAGCGCAACGGTCTTGCCATCTTCATTGAAAACGGGGCCTCCACTGTTTCCCGGCCAGAGATAGGCATCGGCGCGGTAGAAGCCCTTTTCCTCCGTGTGTACGTTTGTGATACCGAGACTCGCGGGCGAAAGACCATCCTGTTGGGGAAACCCCAGAACCAAAACCCGATCGAGAACCTTGACCGGCTTGGTGCCGATCGTGACAGCCGGCCGGCAAATGGACGCCTGCGGAAACTGCCAGAGCGCGACATCGTTGGACTCGTCCGCCTCGCGAAGATTTAGCGGGAATTGCGCTCCAACGCGCTGGCCGACAACAGCCAACAGTCTCCCCCCTGGCTTCGGCCTCACATGCGCAGCGGTTATTACGTATCCATCCTGCGACACGACAAATCCTGTGCCCCTTTCAGTAACAACTCCCTTGTCATCTATCGCTTCAAGGTAAAGCGTTGCCGGTGTGTTGGCATCCATTATGTCTTTTCCAGGCATCGCATGTGTCTGTCCAGCGAAGCCGAGCAACAAAACGACGAGCAATCTGTTGCGCATGATCAACCTCATGCTATCCGGAGATAGGAATTCACCTTCATCGTTGTTTGAGTCCGCACGCCGTTCACGGTGCGGTAGACTGTTTGCGGTTTGGCGGAAAAAGGCCTTTCAGCGATAATGCTATAGCGCCCGTCCTTCGACGTGTTGCCACTCACCGTCGGAATGGAATCCGCCGACGGCTTGCCCGTCAGGAAAGCGACGTGCCCAAGGCCAAACGAGTCTTCGGTTCCGGGACGATAACAAGTAAATACAACCAGGTCGCCGGCATCGGGACTATTGGTCCTGATGAAGTATCTCTCCGCATTTTTATCGACAAACGATTGCGACGACGCGCTACGCGTCCCGTGCTTGCCTGCCCGGTCTATGCACCAGTTTGCGAAAGCGGCGCACCAGGGAACCATGTCGTTGTTCGCGGCCGTCGATGTGCTTTGAAAAAAAGTGACCACGAGTGGATTCCAAGGTTCGTTCCCCGGCCACTGAGAGATCGCCTTTGGATCGCTGATCGCGAACCGTTGAGCAAAACTCAAGGCGATAGCGACAGGCGTCGGCCCCATCGGGGTCTCGGCAATGATTTTCTCGACCTTCTTTCTCTGCGCGTCGTCGGGAGGGGTACTGCCAAACGGCCGTTCGGGATTTAGATCTCCAAAAGGCGGATAGGCGAGTTCGACGATATCACCGGTCTCCGCTGGCGCCTCTTCAGCATGAAGCAGCTTGTTTTCGAGTAGTGCAGGAATCGCAGCAAGTCCTGCCAGTACCAAACGGCGCGAAAACATTGATGGGTTCTCCGAAATTGAGGCAATGTACAGACTTGTCACCGAGATCAACGCTCGAACCGAGCGTGTCGGCAATTGCTAACAACCGAGCTATCTACCCAGAATAGAGTTTGATATTATCGCTTTTGTGAAACTAGACAAGTCGTCCACCCTTCAATCGGCTGACACGGGCTCGAGAAGATGTCTTCGCAACTCGGTCAGGCGAACTCCGTGCCGCGGCAGGTTTGTGGGCTCACGGCCTAGCTAGCCCTGGCGCCGCAGTGCAGCTTCCAATCGCGCCTTCTCTTTATTCCAGCGGGTTTCTTCGGCCTGCGATCTCTTCTCGAGAACATCGACCTCGGCCTGGATAGCCGCGGCCCGCTTCGCGTGCTCCTGTTCTGCCCTGTCCAACGCAGCCTGCGCTTTGTCGACCGCCTGCTGACGGCGCTCGCGCTCCTTCTGCTTGGCGGCCTCCTCTCTCGCTCGTTCAAGATCGCGGCGCCTTTCTTCCCGTTGGTAGTCAAGAGCGGCCTTTCGCTCCGCAGCCTTGTCGACAGGGCGAGAGGAAAGCTTCTTCGCCTTGGAGCCTTTCGACTTGCGGGCAGCTTTCGTTGGTTTGCCGTCGCCAAGATTGGTGGGCAGCTCGGCATGTTCGTTGAAAGATCCGTCGGATCCGACCGGGCGCCTGAGCACGACGCCAGGTTGTGCCATGGTCGCGGCGATGACGTCCGGATCATCGCTTTCCTTGGCCGCGCCCTGATGAAAGAGATTGCTGTCTGCGCCCCACGCTTCGAGCGCCGCTTTCATGGAGGGAGCGGCTATCGCTAGATCGAAGAAGCCCAGCGAAGTCTGGTAGGTTTTCAGTTTTCTCGCCATGACACGCCCCCTGCCCACCGACGTGACCGTACGATTCCGTCGTTTCGTCTATGCCGCAAGCAGGGATTTCCCAAAGGGGGCGAAGAGCGCGGCCGGTGCGTCGTCGAGACTGAGATTCGCCATCCGGCAAAGCCTCCCGCGGACGACGAGGTCGCGGCCGTCCGGCATCACCGTCACAATACCTAAGCCGACTTCCGCTGGGGTTTGGCCGCCGGCTTCTTCGCCGCGGCCTCTTTCGCCGGCTTCTTGCCTGCGATCGGCATCAGCATTTCCTTCTGCCCGGCCGCTGCCTTGCGTGGCTTTTTGCTCGGCTTCCTGGGTGCCTCTGTAGCGGCCGCCCCTTCTCTTCCGATGCTCTTGCGCAGCGCGTCCATCAAATCGACGACGTTCTCGCCTCGAGGGCGCGCCTTCGCGGTGATGGGTTTGCCGGCGCGTTTCTGGTTGATGAGATCGATGAGGGCGGTTTCGTACTGGTCTTTGAACCTGCCCGGCTCGAAATGTCCCGCCTTCTGATTGACGATGTGCTTGGCGAGATCAAGCATGTCCTTGGTGACTTTGACGTCCTGGATATCGTCGAAATACTCGTCTGCGGACCGGACTTCGTAGGGATAGCGCAGCAGCGTCCCCATCAGTCCCTTGTCCAGCGGCTCCAGCGCGATGATGTGCTCGCGATTGGTCAGCACCACGCGACCGATCGCGACCTTGTTCATTTCGCGGATGGTTTCGCGGATGACAGCGAAAGCGTCGTGCCCGACTTTGCCATCTGGAGTCAGGTAGTAAGGGCGGATCAGGTAGCGTGGGTCGATCTCGCTGCGGTCGACGAACTCGTCGATCTCGATCGTTCGCGTAGATTCCAGCGCCACGTTCTCGAGCTCCTCCTTCGTCACCTCGATGAATGTGTCGGTGTCGACCTTGTAGCCCTTGACGATGTCTTCGTTGTCGACCTCCTCGCCGGTATCAGCGTCCACCTTGGCGTATTTGATGCGGTGGCCGGTCTTTCGGTTGAGCTGGTTGAACGAGACCTTTTCGGATTCCGACGTGGCCGGATAGAGCGCTACCGGACAGGTGACGAGAGAAAGACGCAGGAAGCCTTTCCAGTTAGCGCGGGGGGCCATCGCGGGGAACTCCATTACTGACGCCGGATTCAAGACGAACGGCCCGGCTTGGTTCCGACACCGCACCCCTTCCAACAGCATGATTTTTTCAGGATGAGGGTCAGAGCGGACTCGACATTTGTTCTTGTTATGTTCTAATTCGGAATGACCGATCGACCCGCGAGCTGGCGCATGCCGACCCCAAAGCAGATGGAAAAACTGGCCGCTGAAGCTGCCCGTAGACCGGGCCCTTCCTCGGCGGCTCCGGATGCGCCGCTCCCGGCGGAATATTGGGAATCGGTCCTGAAAGACCCTCGCGCCGACGAGAGCGGAGCCGAGAGGCGGCAGCGACGTCTTTCCGAAATTCAACGCCACGTGCTGCGCATCTCGTGCCGTCGCTGCGAGCGGACCGTGGAAATCCAGAAGGCCGATGCAGTCCGATTGTATGGTGGCAACGCGCTTTGGAAGGACGTGGCGCAGCGGTTGCTCGACAACACCTGCCAGCAGCGCACCGGCAGGCATGAAGAAGACGGGTGCTGGCCGGCGTTCGAGACGAAGTAACTTTTCCCGATTGCCGATCCGATCTCTTAGCGCCTGGATGTCCGGATGGCTCCGAAGTATCACCCCACGCCCCTGTCGGGCGGCGATCGCAAGGCTCTGGCGAAAGAACTCGGCAAGGCACGTGCGATGGCCAATATGCTGGCCGCTCAATCGTCGGAGGTGCGGGCCAAGGGCGAGGCCATGATTCAGCAAGCTGACAGGCTGCTTTGCGAAAGCTGGAACGAGCGCATGTGGAGCGACGGCGAACCGATCGATCCTTCGCCCACCATCGACCAAGCTGTAAATGGAGGTTTCCCTTGGCTCGAGATCAGGTGCGCGCGCTGTAAGACGCCGAGCGACGTCGACCTTGCGGCGATGAAGCACCCGCCAACCACCTTCGTGCATGATCTCGCCAGCCGGCTGCGCTGCCGCAAATGCGCCAAGGCGGGCCGGCGTCCGTCCGCGACTCTGCTACAATTGGCATGGCAGCCGCGCCACCCTCGAATCGAAGCCTGACCGATGTGTAATCTCTACTCGATCACGACCAACCAGGGCCGCCATCAGCGCGCTGTTTCGTGTCGTGAACCGATACGTGGGCAATCTGGCCCCCATGCCCGGCGTGTTTCCCGACTACAACGCACCGATCGTGCGCAACGGGGCCGAGGGCCGCGAGCTCGCCACGGCGCGGTGGGGGATGCCATCGTCATCAAAGGCACTGATGGACGCCACCAAGAAACGCGCCGAAAAGCTGCAGGCCAAGGGCAAGACCGTTGATTTCAAGGAATTGCTCAGAATGGAGCCGGACGGCGGCACGACCAACATCCGCAACGTGAAGAACAAGCACTGGACGCGATGGCTGGGAGCCGAGAACCGCTGTGTGGTTCCGTTCAACTCCTTCAGCGAGTTCAATAAGGCCGAAGGCGGCGACATCTGGTTCGCCCTCGATGAGACCCGTCCCCTCGCCTGCTTCGCCGGCATCTGGACCAACTGGACATCAGTCCGGAAGGTCAAAGAGGGCGAGACCACCAACGACCTCTACGCATTCCTCACGACGGAGCCCAACGCTGAAGTTGGCGCCATCCACCCAAAGGCGATGCCGGTAATCCTGCCGACGCCCGAAGAGGTCGAAACCTGGATGACTGTCCCCGTGCACGAGGCGTTGAAGCTGCAGCGGCCCCTGCCTCACTAGGCACTACGCATCGTCGCACGCGGCATCAAGGAATATCTTCACGCATCGGTGGATTGACCGGGGGCCGCTGCCGTGTCGCCGGCAGAAGCCTTAAGCACGACGGCGACACACTCGGGAGGGGTGATCTCCGCAAGCATTCAAAAGCGCCGCTCGATAGGTGGGCCATAGGGGCCTACCCATGATCACTGCGCCTCCTTCCCGACGCAGAAGGCGTAGCGCCTATAAGTCGTTGATAAAAGATAGCTCTTTCGATCTATTCACGCGAGAGATGTCTAGTGATCCAGTGCCAGCGTGAAGCCTGCACGCTGGCGCGGTTCGAAGTCCGCTTGATACTTTGCAAGCTGTGTTTCGTATTCGCGGCGAAGTGTCGGCGCTCCGGCGTTATCAACATAGATCAAGAAGTCGGCCGCAAGGTTCATCGTCGCAAGCTGCCGAAGCACGGTCACTCCCTCGACAATGACGGGCAAGTCGCCGTCAAGGCGGAAGCGAATGATGCGTTCGATTTCGTCGGTGCGATATCGGTACAGCCCTTCGCCTTCGAACAAGAAATGATCTGTTTCGATCAGCGACACGTTGAACCACCACGCTAGAAACCTGCCGAGCGTGGTTTTTCCTGAACCTGGGCGGCCGTCGATGACGATTATCTTTGGCCGCAGGTTGTAAAGCACCGGGGCGAGTGCGGCGACGACGGGCATGTATTCTTCGTCGCGCCCGTTCTTGCTGGTTTTCATCTTTCCTCCAGCCGCGCCAAATCCGCCTCATGCTTTACACGACTCGCATCGTCTTGCGCGATCGCAAATCGTTTCATCGCGATCAAGTCGTCACGACCGGCGACGCGCACGGCTATGCCGTCAAGTGTTGCCGAAACCGCCCTTTCGAGCATGTCTGCAAAACTAGCATTGCGAGGCGTCAGCACATCAAGATAGTAGTGCAGATGCTTGACCGGGAGTTGAACACCCGGCTTGGCGAGCGCCGCAACTGGATGCTGGAAGTCGATATGGCAGGCCGCAAGTACGGCGATGAATTTTTTCACGTTGTCCGTGCTAGGGTCGATCACGATATCCAGATCATCAACCGCACTTATATTCCGGCAGCCGTGCGCCGCAACCGCCGCGCCGCCTACGATTAGGAACGCAACGCCGCTGGCGTCGAGCCGTTGGACAAACTCCACGTTCCCGCCGTTGGTGATGATTTCCGGTAGCGACACCTATAGCTCCACGCCCTTTGATTCAGCGAATTCGGTAAAGACTGTGACGGCTTCCACTGGCGACAATGGCGCAAAATATCGAACGTCGTTGCCGTAGCTGATCGGCACTTCGAACAACTCATGCTCGTACAGATGGCCGGTACCCCACTTCGATTCAAGGCGAGTTTCCGACAGCAGAAGGCCGATATGCTTGAACTTGCCGCCGTCGAAATAGATGGCGAGCAAGCCAGGAGCCGGCGTCGCCCTCTCGGACAGGTATTCGTGGTCGATCAAGAAGTCCACGAACTCTGCGCCGGCATAGACATCGTGCGGGCACGCGAACGCCAAACGCACATATTCAGGATGATCGATGATGTCGAGGGCGTGCATTACGCAGTTGAAGCCATATTTCGCATCGAGCTCCAAGCTCATTATGGTATGAGCATGATGTTTGCGGAGGTCGCCGATCAGCTTTTGGTGGCTTGATGGGTTGCCGTTCTCCGTTATCTCGTGAAGTTTTTGCCGGAGCATTGGGTGAGATTCCCCTGATCCTTGGTGCTCGAGATCCGCTCCGTAGTACGCGGGTTTTAGCAAGTTTTCAGCATCGAAAACGCTGGCGAATTCAGATTTACCAGATTTTCCGTCGTCATGCACCAGGATGATCGCCTACCGACCGCTTCGCTTACCTCTCTTCATCGGCTTCTTCGCATTCGAATCCGATACGTCGAATACGATGACGTCCGTGCGGGCGGCCAGGTCGGAAGCCAGACCCGCGGTCAGCATGGCTTCCATTTCCTCGTTAGAACTCGGCTTACGTTGACCATCCGGTCGAGCAGGAGTCGGTTCGACATCGTTACCGAACCAGAACACAAGATAGATTCCCAAGCCATCAGCCCCAGGATCGGATGCGTAACCCTGCAATTGCGTTTCGGGGGCAATCCAAACGTCCGGATGGAAGTGGCGCTTTATCTCGATCGGGATATTGCGGCCGGCTCCCGAAAAAACGAGCGCGTCGGTCCGCCTCCCCTCGCCCCGGCGGGCTTCCGGGGCGGCGCCGGCGATCCGGTACTTGTCCAACCTGTCCCGAAGGCGATCGAGAAGGTTGTCGCGACATTCGTTCTCGACCAACGGCGTCGTGACCTTGCCGTTCGTACTGTTCCAGTAGCGCTTCCATGGCGTCGTATCCGTGCTTCGCAGCTCGGAACGCAACCGATGAAGTTCGGACACGACGATCGCGCGGAGGTCGCTTGCGTTCACCGGAGGGCCTCCGGCGATCGCCGCGCGCACAGCAGACGCAGACGCATGCTTAAAATTGCCGTCCCTCATGATCCTGAGCTGCTGCTCCCGTGCATGTCTCAGTTCGCTCGTCCAGGCTTCAAGCGAAGGGTCCATCAGAAGACGCGCCAACGCCGCAGCGGCCTCGGGTCGAGGATCGGCAGCGATGAACTTGATGGAGTTCCTGACGGTTTCGCTCTCTCGACGGGCATCCATGACTCTCCTCCGGACCCGATCGCCCTCCGGACCAACGAGGCGCCCGAGGAGACCGACCGTAAGGGCACGCGTAGGCAGGCGGTCGACGCCAGGCAAGGCGGCGAGTGATCCGATGAAGTCGTTCTTCGCCTTATCCGCAACGATCGAAGATAGGTCGGTCGCCGTGCCAGTAGCCGCGCTCGCCGAGTACATGTCAGGATCAAGCACGTAAACAACGAGTAGCCAGAGTTCGCGACAGGCGCCATCGACTTTCGGGTCTTTCAACACGGCTCTCGCCAGATCGGCCAATCTCCTCTTGTCGAGCGCTCTCGGGGTCACCTTGAGGGCCGAACTGAGAGCTTCGACGTTCATGCCGGGTCGTGTCAGAAGAATTCCGTACAAGGCAAGTTCGAAGGCGGACGACTTGCGCTCGGAATCGAATTTCCACAGCGAAGGCAGCGTCGTGGATCCAGCATCCAAGGCGGCATTCCAGTAAAGGAGAAGCCGCTCCGCTCCCGCTTTCGGATCGGCGTCCAGCCTTTCGATAGCCCAGCGGTCGAGCATGTCGCTTCTACGGTTGTCGTTCGCCGTCCAACTCGACTTCAGAACGGCCAAGGCGACATCGAGCGGAACGTCTCGCAACGCAGAAGAAAGATCGGCGTCGACCAGACGCCGATAGATGCCGGCGACCGCAGCCCGTTCGATACGATTGGTCTTGCTCCGTGCTTCCAAGTCGCCGAGCTTCTTGGCGTCGATATCTCCGAGTCCGTTCAGCGCGACGGCATCCCAGCCCTGCACGATGGCAACCGCTATCGAGGCCTCGGATTTCGCGGCGATTCGCCCGACATCCGCAGGCGCTTCGCGGACGAAGTAGTGCTCCGCTCCCCATCCGAGCGCGGCCGTTTCCCGGCCGGCCTCCAAATCGGCGATCAGAGGCGCCAGATAGGTGACGTCATCCAGTCTTTGACGCTCCTCCTCCCGCCGCCCCCGCGCCGCTCTTTCGGCATCCTCCTGTCTCCACTTTTCGACGTTACAGCAGGTGAGTCTTTCGAGCAGCGGCGCGTCTTCGCAACGCGTAACCCGATCGTAGGTTTGCCAGAAAGCCTCCGGATAGGTCCCGTCCTTGACGATCTCCACGACGACAGCGAGAAGCCGGATCTTGTCGGCGGTCGAGATCTCGTCGACCTGCCGCAGGGTATCCTCGATGACCGCGCGGGATGGCATCCGACCTGCGGTCGTCAGAAACTTGTTGGTGGGAACCCAAGGACCGTCGGACTCCTTCGCGCAAGCGAGGATTTCGTTGAAGATCACCACCTCGCGCGCGGGGTATTCCTCCAGCCATCTTTTGAATGCCTTCGCCGACTGCGTCTTCAGGCGCGACATCCCACCCCTTCGAGTGTTCGCGACCCACCGCCACACGGACGATGGCGTCGGCGCCGGAACCGTCCCGATCGCCGCCGCAAGCGCGTAGTCCAACGTGTGGCCCACCTCGATGCGGTGATCGCGTTGATTGTCGTGCCCCGGCCGTTCGGGCATCCAAGCCGACAGCGGGATATCGAAAAGCTCGGGCATGGGATCGGTCTCGATCCGATCCTGGAGGGCCCGCAGGCGTCCGAGCAGGTTGTCCGGCGGGCAGGTGCAGTAGTCGGCCAGCACCGAGCGCACGTCGGCGACGGTCAACCCGCCCTCCGCGAATCTACCTGTTAGTTGAGACCGTACGGCCTCCCGGGCGGACGATGCCGGTTCATCCGCGAGCGCGTCGAAAAGTTCTCGACAGAGCCCGCCTGGATCTTCACATCCGTTCGATAGAGCTTCCAGAGCTCTGAGCCGGTACGTTTCCTGACTTACCGGATCGAGAACGATGGATCGCAGGAGCGGCGTGAGCGAGCGCACGGGCGGCCCGACCGTCAAAGCTTCGAAGACCGTGTAGCGCCGGTGCGAGCCGTCCGATGGGTCCTTCAGGGCCGCAGCGAAGTCGGCCGCCAAGTCTTCGCCGGCGAGTCCGCCCACCGCAGTGACCCCGATGTCGGACCCGCGGAAATAGGGATCCGATGTGCCGAGGTTCTCCAGGATGGCGCGTCGGCCCGCCGTGTCGAAAATGGCGGCATCGCCGTAGTTCAATACCGATACCGCGTCCTTCCGGATCAGCCGGACGGCGTCGGCGTGCGCCGTCGCGAGCCAGATGGGCGGCGAACCACGCGTACAAGCCCCGCAGCTCCGTGGGAGCAGTACCGTCTTCTGCGGTGACCAACGCAAGCGCACGCGAGAGCGGAAGGGCCGCGCGCGTTCGCGTCCCGCGCACGGCCGCGGACAACGCTCCTGCGGCCAGAAACTCGGCGACGGTCTTGTGCATGGGCTCGAAGGATTCGCCCTCGCCGCGGAAAAGCGCCGTATCCAGGACATCGTCGAGCAGACTCCTGTCCATACCGAGTTCGTGCCACGTCACGAACGCGCGAGCATCACCCAGCGCGGGAGGTTCGCGATTGGACCGCCATACCGCGCGGGCGCCGGCAACGAGCAGCACGAGGCACGCTTCGGCGGCGGCGTTCAGGATGGTGTCCGGGTCGTGCCTTTCGGTGACGACGCGGACGTCGCTATGCTCGTACGACAACTTGCGCACGGCGGAAGCGAACAGCTCGAACCTGTTCGCCGGCCATGCGCCCCCATCCGCCACGGCCTTGCGCAACAGCTTCAACCCGAGCGGATTCTCCAGGAAAGCCGTGGCGCCGAAGGATCCGGCGCTTCTCACGAACTTTGCCGGGTCCGGCTCGCCCCACGACCGTAGTATCGCGACGGCCTCGTCGGTGTCGAGCGGTAGCAGTTGAGCCACCGTGATCGGCTGTCCAGACGTCGTCTTGCGGATCGGAGCGATATCGGCCGATTTCCTCCAGTCCTCGGAACGACAGGTGAGACGCCATCGCGGCGGGCCATGTTTGAGGATCGCGTTTGCGAACGTATGTGCCTTGTCTTCCGCACCGCCGTCCGTGCGGTATTCGTCCAAGGCATCGAGGTACAATGGAGTACCGTGCGGGATCTCCGTGCCGGTCATCAGTTCGCGAACAGTCACCACGGCGAGATTTTCACGGACCGCTTCAGCCCCCAGCACGGTGGATTTTCCTATGCCCGGTTCTCCTAACAGAACCACGAACGGACGGTCGCGCAGATCGCTGATGTGCGTGACGCTTCCATCGTCCCGTTCCCTGTCGTCGAGCACCCGGATCCGACGATCGATATCCATTCCCGGCTACTCCCCTGCCTCTCCCTATCCGGGTCCCGAATCGCGTATTTTGAACGCTCGTCCCGAAATCGTCGAAGTCGCTATCGTCGCCAGAAGCACGGGCTGGGCCACTTGAAAACGAAACGAAAAGTAAAGCGCCTCGCGCGCTACGCGGAAACAAGCTTCGCGAGCCTATGCGCTCTCGGGGGCGCATTGTGCCACGAGTCGCAGGAGGACGAAAACGGTTGGGACTATCTCGTCGAGTTGCCGGAAGACGAGCGTTCCGGACCCGCCGACACGGCCCCGCCGGGGAAACAGGCGTTCGTCCAGGTAAAATCGACCCTAAATCCCCGACTGTCTTGTTCGATCAAGCTTTCCAACGCCTTGAAGGCCGCGAGGTCTCCTGATCCCTGGTTCGTGATTCTGATGGTCGACGGCGCTCCAGGGCCCAAGACCTATGCCATCCATATATGGGCCAGGCAGATGGACGAGTGGCTCAGAGCCGGACGTCAAGCCTCGGTCGATGATGTCCCCGTTCACAGGCGCCGCGTTACCCTTCGGTTCAGCGAGGCTGACCTTCATTCCGGCGACCTCGTCGAATGGATGCAAGAGACGATCGCCGCAGCCGCACCGGATTATGCGCTCGCCAAAAAGGCGATCTACGAGACGGTCGGCTACGAAGACGGTTACGGTGGCGGAGAAATGTCGTTCAGCGCCGACGATGCCGAGCAGTTGTTCGACGAATTGCTCGGGCTCGGCACCGGTCTTCCGGTAAACAAGTTTACGTTCACGCCATCGCGCTTCGGCATCTCCGACAAGGCGCCACTGGTCGATCTCAGTGCAGGCACCGTGCTGATAACTCCGAATGCGGCAGGCGAGTGCGAACTCAGAATCCGCGGTCCGAAGTCGACCCGGCCGATAAGCGTATCGGGCAAGGTATTCGGCTTGGGTATGCCGTGGCTTCCGAAGGAACAGCAGCGGGTGCGCGTGTCAGCCCCGGGGTTCGAAATAGTCTGGTCGATCGAAGGACAAAGCAAATTCACGGCGAGGCTCGATTCCGAAACCCGCGTCCCCCTCGATGACGTCCTCAATTTCTCGACCATGATGGCCTGGCTCGGTACGGGCGTCATCGACGTCCAGGTATGGGTACGAAACCGCCGCTTCCTGGGCGGCGTGCTGGAAGCCGACGATGTTCGCAGAGGCGCGGATTGGGACAAGGTCCGGGAGGTCGTCGCAACGCTTCGCGGCCTTCAGCCGAATTCCGATTCGACATTGACCGTCAGCGTGGCAGACATCGGTCGTGCGGTGCCTCAGCTTTATCGGATGCACCAGTTCACATGTCCGAGCGAGATGTCGCTGGAGTTCGAACCTTTTCCGGACCAACCCTACGACTTCGAGAAAGTGTTATACTATACCACGGCCGATGCGGGTGAACTCACGGCATACGCCTTGGTCGAACGCGAGGTCCTACATTGGGGAGAAGCCCCCAAGGGACGCAAGAGAGTCGAATTCGGTGGCCCGGTCGTCCGGGAGAGTTGGCTCGTCGCCAATGCCGACGAAGCACAAAGAAAATTGGCTGAAGGCGACTACCAGTATCATCTCGCGCAGATGCAAAAAACGGCTAAAGTACTCGGGATGAACGACATCGCCGGATTCGTGCGGAGCTCTTCCAAGTCGCATGCCGATCAATCTTAGTGGCTTGTTCGCCGGCAGACTGCAATCCATGACGCATATGCAGTTGGACGGCGTTGCGTCGTGGTTGGATGGGTTCGTCGTGCCCGGCGGCGAAGGCCTCTCCAAGCGCCAGCGGGTGGACCTCGCGCTAGAAGGTCTGGACGAAACACGGCTCGCCGAATTGGCCTTGAAGCTCGCGTCGCAGAACGAGGACGTCGAGCTCGACGAGGCCGCACGCAGGGTACTGGAAGCCAGCGATCCCCCCCTCACGCGCATAACCCGAAGGGACGTCGCGCGCGTTTTCGGGGACGATCTTGCGGGCGAGCTGGATCTTCTCGGTCTCGTGGGCAAATACTTCGCTCTGTCCTCCCCCTTGGAAATGTTCATTCCGAGCGCGGGTCGAAGCCTTCGCGACCAGATCGAGCGACACATGGTCCGCAATCCCGGCGACTGGTCGGTCGAGTACCTGTTCGAGCAGATCGGCGCGTTCGATTGCTCGCGCGCCCGATTTTCCGCTCTCATCGTCGATGCCGTGCACCCACTGGCACGGTCCGGCGAAGATCAGCAGAAAATCGTGACCGAGCTCAACAAGGTCCTGACGCAAGATGGATATCATCTCGTGCAGGAACGAGAGGAAACCGGCCATCCGATCTTCGGATTCCAGCAGGTTGTCCGGGGAGTCGCTGGTCGTCCGAAGAATCTCATTTTCGCTTCGCGAGGGCCGAAGCCCGAGATCGGATTCGCGGACGCCATCAACAACGACATCGTCATCCTTTCCGGCGAAGAGAACTGCCTCGTATACGACCGCCCGATCGGATCGACCGGCCTGCTCTGGTCCGAACTCGTCGCCTGGTGGTCCGATCTCGTGCCCGGAAGCACTGCGGCCGAGCTCGGAGTCCGCCTTCAGGAATCTCTCGCTTCGAAGGCCGAGGAGGCGCTGTTCAAGACCTACTTCAGAACCTATCGGAACGCATTGGGGGACGATCTTCCGGCCCTCCTGCCGCAAGTCTATTTGCACTACGATCCAGCTACGTCGAAAAGCCTGCGCCATCGATTGCCGCTTCCGCGCCAACGCATGGACTTTCTCCTGCTACTCCCGAACCGTCAGCGCATCGTCCTGGAGGTCGATGGCAAGCACCACTTCTCGCACGACGACACCCCGTCCTTGAGGGTGTATGCCGATATGGTGTCCGCCGACCGCGAACTGCGTTTGGTGGGCTACGAGGTCTACCGCTTCGGCGCGAACGAATTGCTGGGCAGCGGGGCGGAAGAGAAAATCACCGACTTCTTCGAGAAGCTTTTTCGCCTGCATCGGGTCGGCTCGAAGAGATAGCAATTCTACGATTGACGCTTGCCGCGATGATCAGGCGGCAATGGCACAGGGGTACCCATGTCCGATGTCGCGAGGTCTTCCGGACCCAAGGGTCACCACTACGTTCCGACGATGTATCTGCGGGGCTTTACCGGCGCAATGGGACAACTGCTGGCAATCGACCGACCGCAGAACAAATGGTTCCGCACATCGCCCGACAACGTCGCCAAGAAGAAGAATTTTAACCGCATCGACGTGCCGGAGATGGATCCCAACGCGATCGAGAAGGCGCTTTCCGAATTCGAGGGCGAAGTCGCTCCCGCCCTCGAACGCATCAAGGCGGCGAAATCGCTTTCGGTCGAAGCCGACAGGTCTCTGCTCGTGAATTTCATGGCCGCCCTAGCGCTCCGCAATCCGCGCAGACGGGAAGATCTCGGCAAGATCATCAGCTTTCAGAAGCGTAATTTCGTAAAGGGGCTACAGGGCAAGGCGAGAGAAGAAGTCATCGCCGACTTCGCGAAGGCTTCAGGACTCGAGCGAGACGAGACCGCCGCATCGCTGGGCCGCATGATCGACGAGGCGAAGGACGAAGATTTCGCGGCGACCAAGGAAGAGATCATGATGGCGGAAATCGACCAACACGATCCGCTCGCAGAAAAGCTCTGGCATCGGAAATGGCAGATGCTCGTCGCGTCCGACGACACCGGAGGCTTCGTGACGATCGACGATCCGGTCTGTCTCCGCTGGAGCGACGGCCTACCCCATGGCGGCATGTCGCCCGGGTTCGCGGTTCTCGGTACCGAGGTGATCTTTCCGATTTCGACGAACCTCGCGCTCAGGGGAACGTTCGAGGGCGAAGAGAACGTGATCGAGGCCGACGCGTCGTTGGTCGCGGAGGTGAACAGCCTCATCATCAGCAACGCAGAAAACCAGATCTACGCGCACGATCACGTCTTCAAATTCAAGCGACGACAGCCGGACGAGTTGGGTAGCGGTGCTACGCTCCTTGAGGACCCCGACTTCATCGCGGCCGGCAAACCGCGTCCGGAGGGGGTCGTCGTGGGCTTTCCGGCCGCAGAACGCCCGCAGGGTTAGGCGGCTTTAGATCGCCGTTCTCGCCGGTCTGCCAGCATCCCGAAGCGGCGTCGTAGCGTGCGCCGGCCGGCAAGACGCGGCGCGTCGACATGCGGCCGACGGACGGCCCGCTCCAGCAAGACATAATTTGACATCGAATCCCTCCTCCACCGACGGCAATCCGATAATTATGCGGCCTGGTCGCGTCTGCAAGCGCACCGTCCGACGGGGGCTCCGAAATCCCATGGCCAGGACATGCCTCGACCCGCATGACGCAGGCGGACCGCGAGCGCCCGAAGTCCCGGAAATTTCGTGTCAATTCCGGGCCCGTCCAAATTCGGGGTGCTAAGATCGTGTCCCGGTACGAGTCGCGAAAGTCAGCCCTATGGTCGAAATCCGAACATCCATCGTTGGAGGTCCGCTGGCGTTCCAAATGCGGCGCGCCGAAGCCGCGCGATCCGGCGAGATCGGCCTGCAGATCCTGACGCTTCCCCAGCTCGCCGCGCGGCTGGCCGGTGGTTTTCGATCCCCCATCACCTCAGAGCACCTGGACCTTGCCGTGCAGGCAGCGCTCGCGGAAGGCGGTTTCCGCGAAATCGAAACGGTGCGTGACCTGCCGGGAATGACGCGGGCGGTCTCGAGGGCGCTGCGCAAGATCTGGGACGCGGACGTACCCATCCAGTCCGCCGGCACCACGGTCGCTCGTCTCGACGACCTGGTTGCGATCGAATCCCGCGTGCGGGCAGCACTTCCGATGGCCATGGTGTCTCCCGTCGATCTGCGCGACGCCGCACTCGCCCGGATCCATCATGCCCGTCGCCTGATCGGCCCGACGAAGATCGAACACCTGTCCATGATCCCGCCTCTGTGGCGCCCGCTGATACTTGCGCTCGCGAAGGAGGTCCGGGTCGACTGGCTGGCATCCGAACATGCCGAGACCGGATGGTTCGGGGGAAATGTCCTGCGCACGCCAGACGGAGAGCCGATCGCGCCGAGCGTCGTTTCCTGCGCCGATCCCCGCCACGAAGTGGTCGAGAGCCTGCGATGGGCGCGCCAACTGATCGCGGCCGGGACAGCCAAGACCTGCCAGATTGCGATCGTGTCGGCCGCGACCTCGAATTGGGACGACCATTTCCGGGCCCTCGCTGCGGACGCGGGTTTTCCGATCGCCTTCCCGCACGGCATACCGGCGCTCTCGACCCGCGACGGGCAGCGATGCGCGGCACTGGCCGACGTCCTGCAGCGCGGCATCAATCAGCAGCGCGTGCGACGGCTCGTCTCGCTCTGCCGGGGCGAGCGAAACGCGCTCGATTCCTTGCCCGACCGATGGCCGACCACATTACCCCGCGGCGCTACCTTGTCGCGCTCGGACGAATGGCGGCGTGCGATTTCCGCCGCCATAGCAGTCGAAGCCGCATTGACGGGCGTGCAGGCGATCCTGCCGATCATCGAGGTGCTCGAAAAAGGGATCTCGGCGGCGACCGAGGCCGCCGGCCTTCTGCTGCGGGGACGGGCGCTGCATCTATGGCAGGCCGCGTTGCGGAGCGCTCCGCCTGAGGCCATCGAGCTTTCCCTGCGCTCCGCGAAGTTCGAATCCGAGGACGACGCCGCCTGTTCGGTGGTCTGGTGCTCGGCCAAAGACCTGGCATCGGCACCGCGCCCGTTCGTCCGCCTGCTCGGCCTGACCAACCGCAATTGGCCTCGTCGTCAGGGCGAGGATTCCATCGTGCCCGCGCACGTCCTGTCGGCCGAGTCCTTGGACTTCGATCCGGTCGCGAAGGCCGACCGCAGACACTTCCGCATCGTCCTCAAAGCGGCGACCGGCGGAATCGTGCTCTCGCGCGGCCGGCGGAGCGCGCAAGGCAGCCGCGTCGGACGCAGCCCCTTGCTTGAAGATCGGACCGAAACGCAGCTTTCGCGCGCCCGGATTCCGGAGCATGCCTGGAACGAGGCCGATCGCATCATGGCGCGCCCACAGGAGGCCGCGAACATGGATCGGTTGAAGGCCGCCGACAAGTGCTGGCGTAACTGGCACGTCGCGCAGCTTACGGCCAACGACGGCAAGTACGATGCTGACCATCCCGCGATCTCCCGGGCCATCGAGCGCGTCCAGTCTCCGACGTCCTTGCGCCTGATGCTGCGCGATCCGTTAGGTTTCGTGTGGCGCTATGCGCTCGGATGGACCGCGCCGCGCGACCGCGACCAGCCGATGACGATCTCTGCCGACGATTTCGGCAAGCTCGTACACGAGCTTCTGCGCCGGACGGTCGACATGCTCGAACCGCGCCCGGGTTACATCGCAGCAACTGAGACCGAGATCGAGAACGCTCTCGCCGAAGCGGTCGGGAGCGTCCGGGACGAATGGCCTCTTCGAGAGCAGGTGCCCCCGACGACGCTATGGCGCAACACCGTGGATTTCGCCGCAACCTTGGCGCTCGCGGGACTGGTTCGGCGGGAAATATCGGACGGCGGCACCCGAAGCTGGACGGAGGTGCCGTTCGGCCAGCCAGAATCCTTCGTGGCCGACCGGGAGCTGCCTTGGGATCCGAGAATTCCAGTCGCGGTGCCCGGCACGCCCGTTACCCTGCGCGGCACCGTCGATCGCCTGGATCTGCGAAGCGACCAGTCCGCCGTCCGCGTCACCGACTACAAAACGGGCGAGGCACCGAGAGACCCCGGACGCATCGTGATCGGAGGCGGCTCCGAACTGCAACGGGCGTTGTACGGTCTCGCCTGCCGCCAACTGCTCGAAGGCGACCCCACGGTCGTCGCCAGGCTGCTGTACCTGCGGGGCGATACGCTTGCGCTTCGGCTCCCGCAGCTCGAGGCCACCATCGAGCAGATAGCCGCCTTCATCAACGTCGCCGTCGCGATGATCCGAAGCGGCACCGTCACGCCGGGCCGACAGTCGTTCGACGGCTCCAACGACCTGCGGTTGGCGCTTCCCGCGTCGCCCGGGTACCAACGACGCAAGTTGATCGCTACCAACAAGGCCAACGAAGCCGTCTCACGTTTCTGGAGCGCCAGATGACCGAGATCGCCGACGAGGCCGAGCGCCTGAGGGCTCTGACCGATCTGAAGTCGTGCCTTCTGGTAGAGGCCGCGGCCGGCACAGGGAAGACGTCGCTGCTCGCGGGCCGCGTCGTGATGCTCCTCGCGGCAGGCACCGATCCAGGCTCCATCGCGGCTATCACCTTCACCGAACTCGCCGCTGGCGAACTGCGCCAACGCATCGCATCGTATCTCGAACGAATCCTTCAGGGAAAGATTCCGGACGAACTCAGGCCGGCGATGCCGTCAGGCCCGGACGCCGGCCAGAAGGCCAAGCTTCGCGCCGCGGCGGACCGACTCGACGAGCTTACGTGCGGAACGATCCATTCCTTCTGCCACGATCTCCTTCTCACTTACGCGGTGGAAGCAGCAATCGATCCCGGTGCGGAAATCCTCGACGGGGATCAGGCCGATTTCGCCTTCGACTCGATCTTCGACCGATGGTGGCGCGGCCGGCTGGATCGCGACGCGCCGACGTCGACGAGCGATCCCATCGCATCCGTCGCGCGCCGGGATCCGATCGGAGCAGAAGGATTGCTCCGCAGCTTCGCGAAATTCCGCCGCCGCTATCGGTCCGGGCGGCCCCTCCCAGCCGACCTCGATTCCGATGCCGACCTCGACCTCGCGGAAGCCGTCCGCGAATTCCGCCGGTGGTGCGACGGGGTCGACGTGCCGCCGGAAGCCGATCCGGACATCGTCGCGCTCGAGTCCTTGGTGACGCATTTCCGTGGACGCTTCGATCCCATGCCCGACTTCGAAGGTCTGTGGACGTTGGCCCATCCGGCGTGGCTTCCGATCATGCGGAAGGGAACGTTCGATCTGCGGGAGTATCAGCGACGGACCTTGTGGAAGAAGGCGGGCGGCAAAGAGAACGGCGACCGGCTGGCCGACGAGGCGGATGAACACTTCGCGCGATGCAAGCAGGCCTACGGCACGTTGATGGGGCGGATCGCGACCGCGATCATCGGAACGTTCTCTGCCGAGCTCGAAGAAGTCATGACGCAATACGAGGCGTTCAAGCGGCGAGCTGCCGTACTCGATTTCGACGATCTCCTGTTCACGTGCCGGGCCGTGCTGCGCGACAATGCCGTCGTCCGCACGACCGCCGCAGCGCGCTTCGGGCATCTGCTTGTAGACGAGTTTCAGGACACCGATCCCGTCCAGGCGTCGATCATCTTCCTGTTGTGCGGAACGTCCGACGTCGCGTGCGCATGGCACGAGCGGTCGCTGGCGCCGGGAAATCTCTTCGTCGTCGGCGACCCGAAACAAGCGATCTATCGCTTCCGGGGAGCCGACCTGGCGACCTATCTCGTCGTGCGCGAAGCGATCGCAAGGCAATTTCCGGATAACATCCTCCGGGTGGCCGCCAACTTCCGCTCCCGCGGCCAGATCCTGGATCACGTCAACCGTTGCTTCGAGGAACGGCTGTCATCGCAGGACGCCGGCTATGTCGCGCTCCGCAACACCCGAGCCGATGTCCGAGGCGTCGTGCCGTACGTGGCCAAGGTTTCCGTGCAGCTTCCTCCGCAGACGAAAGTCGACGGCGCGCGCGACGAAGAGGCACAAGTCGTCGCCGAGGTATGCGCACGACTGATCGGTAATCTCGAGATCGAACTCAACGACGGCGAAAGGCGACGACTGCGACCGGGCGACATCGCATTGCTGGCCCCGGTCTCGACGGACCTGTGGCGATACGAGCGGGCGCTGGAAGAGGCAGGTCTGCCGTTCGCCTCTCAGGCCGGCAAGAACCTCTTCAAGCGTCAAGAAGCCCAGGATCTCGTTTCGTTGATCCGCGCCTTGGCCGATACACGGGATACGCTTGCGCTCGGGGCCCTGCTGCGGGGTCCGCTCGTAGGCCTCACCGAACAGGAGTTGCTCGACATCACGGCGAGCATGCCGGTCGAAGACAGCAGAATCGTCGGCCTATCGCTGCGGACCGACCCGACCACGATCGGAAATCCGGTGGCGTGCGAGGTACTGTCGATCCTGGGAGACCTGCGCCGGCGCATGAACGGCACAACGCCCGCTTCGATCCTCGCAGAAGCCATCGAGCGGCTCCGGATCCGCGCCGTCGTCGCGGCGCGCAGCGCCGACCAGGCGGCCCGTTCTCTCGCGAACATCGACGGCCTCATAGAACGCGCGCGTAGCTACGACGTGCGCGGCTTCGTCCAGTTCGCCAGAGACGTGGACGACGAGTGGTCGAGCGGATCGGGTTCGCCGGAAGGCATGATCGAGGCCGACGGCCAATCCATCGAGATCGTCACCGTACACAGTTCAAAGGGCCTGGAATGGCCGGTCGTCATTCCTATCAACCGCGCCTCCATGCCGCGGAGAGCAGAGGCGTTCGTGCATCGACGGCGCGACGAGAGCCTACACTGGGCTTTGGGCCAGATCGTGCCGCCCGGGTTGGGAGAAGCGCTGCGGACCGAAGAAGCCGAGAAGAAGGACGAGAACGTACGACTGCTCTACGTCGCGTGCACGCGCGCGATGGAGCTTCTGGTCATACCGGACTTCACATGGAGCAACGACACCTCTTGGGCGAAGCTCTTGGATTTCAAGCTCAACGATATTCCGGAGCTGGACATCGGCCGCTTCTCGCGAACGCCGATCGCTACGCAGCCGCCGGCCGTCAACCTCCAAAGCGCGGAGATCTTCGCGGACGAACGAGCTCGCATCGATGCAGCGCCGCGCGTGCGATGGATCAAGCCCAGCGACGGCGACCCGGACGTAATCACCGCTCCGTTGTCTCCGGACGCGGGCGACGAGGGACCGGTCAGCCCTGCCGCGGCGATCGAGGGCGGACGTATCCGCGGCATCCTCTTGCACAAGATCATGGAGGAGCTGATCGCCGGAGAGATCGAGGAGGACGTGGCTGTCGTCACCGGCCGGTCCGCGGAGTTGCTCGCTCAACTATCGTCGATGTCGCCGACCGGTGCCATCATCGAAACGGCAGAAATCGCAGCGACCGCGCTCAAAACGCTGCACCTTCCGGATATCGTCGCATACCGTGGACGTATGGTCGCTGAATTGCCGATCTACGCCGCGGCGGCCGACGACGTTCTCATCGCGGGTCGAGCCGATGCTGTCGCGCACGACGACGAAGGCGAGGTCGTATTCGACTGGAAAAGCGACGTCGCCCCGAAGGAAGCCGAATTCGCCGCCTACCGCAACCAGCTCGGCCAGTATCTGCGGGCGGTCGGTGCCCGCAAGGGCGCCATCGTCTACATGACGACTGGGAAGGTCGATTGGGTCCGCCTTACGTAACGAACACGACCGTGTGTCGTGCAAGCCGACCGGACCGAGAAAGAGGCGGCGCGTGCCGTCGCATGGTTGGCCGAATGAATTGCTACGCTAATCCAGAGTGAAGCAAGCTGGACCCGCGGACGATCGCGTGCATGAGGAACTTCTGGAGCGCCCGAAGCACGACTCAGATATTTCAGACGCATGAAAGTCGATATGGCGTCGGTTCCACAGCAACCGGCGTACCGCACCTCAGATAGACCATGAAAGCGCGAAATGGCCAGCCAGAAGATCGGGACATTCGGAACTGGGCAGACGCCGTGGCAGGTCCCGAGCGATGACGAAGCTCGCCAGGCGATCGCTCCGCTACGCGGCTATGTCTACCAGATCCACAGAAGCATGTCGGCTTGGTTGGCGCTCCGCGAACACGACGAGCTCCATCTGGAGATTGCCGAAGACTTCGCGGAAGTCCTGAAGGACCCGTCGCAGCTAGACGAGGTCCTGAAGGCGACCCAAGTCAAGGACACTAGGGAATCCGGATCGGTAACTCTCAACTCGACCGACGTTCTCGACGCCATCGGGCGATTGTTCGCCTTGAGCGGGACGAACCCCGGCAGAGAGGTCCGGCTGACCTTCCTGACCACATCGCCGATCGGCAAGGAGAGAAAGAACGCGCTACCTTCCGGGCGGGCGGCCATCGCTGTATGGCAGGAAATGGATCCGGCGAACGTCGGCGAGCTCCGCGCGGCACTCGCCCAACGGTTCTATCAGGGCGAGATCGGCGATTTCATCCGTAAAACCACCGACGCGGAGTTGCGGAATCGTCTGCTTGACCGACTCGAGTTCGTCTGCGGCGCGGCCGATTGGAAGCACGTGTCGGCGGAAAATCGGAAGACGTTGGTCAAGCTGCGAGACCAAGTCGGAGCAACGGAAGAGGCCGCAGAACGCGCCTACGACTTCATGTTATGCGGAATGATCGACACCGTTCTGGGATCTCCCGACAGAAGGCTCGACCGTACCGCCCTCCTTTCGACCTTCAAGAAGGCGACCGTCATCTCGGTACCGTCGCAAACATATGAGAATCTCGTTTCGCAAGCCACCGCGCCGAAAAGCGGGCCGGCTGCACCTACGGAAGATCGCCTCCGAACGATCGCGCAAGCGTTGTTGGACGCAAACGCGCCGCCTTCGATAGCAGCGCTAGTCGGGACCGAATCGGCGCAAGCCCGCGCCGCGCTCGACGGTCTATCGTCGATAGAGCGAGAAATCGTCGAGGACAACCGGCCGGTCGGCGACCAGAGCCGGTCCTTCAGGACCATCGGAGAACTCGTCGAGAGTCCTGCGCTTCACAACATCATCGTCGCCGCACCGGGATCGGGAAAAACCCACGCTCTCTGGCGGGTCGCCGCCAATCTGCTCGGACAGCGCGATCTCATCCCTATCTATCTTGCAGCAAGTGGCATTTCGACCTGGCGGGCGCTGCGGGACTCGATTCTGGACATTGACCCGACGATCGACGCGATGTCCGCCTTGCGACAACCGAAAGTCATCATGTTCGTGGACGGTTGGGGCGAATTCGCCGATGGCGCCGTCGCCGAACGTAAAGCCGCCGCCAGGGCGATTCACAACATTCGCGTGATCGCCAACGGACGGCAGCGGAACGCATCGGACACATCCTTCAAATCCTGGACGCTTCAACCTTTCACGCCATCGCTGGTCAGATCGACGCTCGAAGAAGCGTTCGGAGCCAAGCATCAGATCGACGCCAATTTCGTCGATCTTCTACGCATTCCTCTGCTACTCGTTCTTTACATCGCCTTGGGCGGCGCGTCGGTCACGCGAGGCGAACTGCTGCGTCGTCTTCACGACCAGGTTTCGAACGGAATGCCGGAAGCCATAAGCGAGGCCCTGTTCGGCACGGCAGCCGCAATGACGCTCGCCGGCGACACCGACTACGCATCGCTCCTCGCTGGCTTGAGAGCCCGTGCCAGCAAAACCGGTCTCGAGGGACCCGTCGCCCTTCTCGATCGGCTCGGTACGCTTACGGATCGATCCGGACGCGTACTTCCGATTCACGACCTGTACTGGAGCTGGCTCGCCGGAATGGGGTATCTGCACGCCCGTATAGTGCAAGATGCCCTGCCCGATCTGAAGACACGCGAAAGCTTCAAGCTCGCATTCGAATCGCGAGAGCGGTCGGATGTCGACATGGTATCGGCAAGCGCCCCCTCGGATGCCGTGTTCGCCGCCGCGTTAAGCGTCAACGTCGACGCGACGCGAACCAGTCCCGTTCTGGACAAGCAGCTCGACGGCATGCTTGCCGCGACCGATTTGGCCGTGCGCGTCCGGGGAGCGATCGCTGGTCTGCAGACGCGTCGATCCCGCTTCCTGCGTCCGGCCCTCGATATACTGAGCGAACTCTCGGCGCCCGGCATGCATTCGGTCGAGCTTCTGAACGCTTTCGACGTCGAGATTCTTTTCCAGAATCGCGCCGCGTTGGCGGATTGGCTCGGTGTTCCGGGAACAACAGTCGTTCTGGACATCATAGCCCGCGCGGGCGGTCCGGAATGGCTCGGGTGGCTCGAAGAAATGCAACGCTCCAACCGTCTGGACCCAGAGCTCGCGCTTTCCGCCGCGCTGGCGTGCGGCGATTTCATCCCCGACTGGGGCCGCCCGCATCTGGAGGGCCTCATCAAAAACGGGCCATGGCGGCTCCGGACTGCGGCAGAGCGCGCGACAAACCAGAAGCTCGCGAGATGGATCGCGGACAACTACGGGGACATCGTCGACCGCTTGTTGAACCCAAACACCGGCGGTTGGTGGAGTCTGAACCGATTGTTGGTGACTGTCGGGGACGACGGCATCTTCCAGGATCTTCTCCAACATTTCCCCGGGATGTCGCCTAAAGCGCAGGAGCTATTGGGCTTCGCCGTTATCGAAAAAGGAAGCGCGTGGATCGCTCGATTTCAGAGATCGGCGTTCGCGGCGAGCGACATCCGGCACCATCATCAATTGGCAAACGAGGTCTCGCTGGAGATCGACGACCAAACAGCGAGAAGCTGGATCGCGGTTGGCCACGACGCCGTTGGATGGCGCGTGCTCATCGCGCGTCACGGTTCATCCATGGTGCCGGAACTGATCGCCGGATTGCCGGCGTCCTTCGATGGCCTGCATGATGTCCCGACGCTGTCGGCCATGAGCTTCCTGACCGAAGCGCCGGAGACGATCATCGCCGAAATCACGTCTCGTGTCCGCGGCACGATGCAGCCAAAAGTAATGCAGGACGTCATCGAAGCGATCGCGAAAGTCCAAGTTACGGGCTTGCCGGAGATCGTAAAACGGTTCGCCGCGCCATCCGGATTGCCTACCTACCATGTCGTCCAGGTCCTACGCCTCTATGTGGCCTGGAAACGGACGACGGGCGTCGACCTCGAGGTCGGACCGCCGACTGGCGGACTGCCATTCCGTGAGTTTGCCCTCATGCGCGAATATTATCGACGCCAAGATCCCGATATGCTGGCGCGAGGCTTCGGTTTCGCTCCCGACGTTGCAATTCGCTTCGTGCTGTCGACCCCGGGGCCGGACAGGCCTTACGCCAAGAAGATTCTCGAATCCCTCGAACCTCTCGAATCCTTCGATCGCGCCTTGCTGCAGCATATGATGGCGATACCCGACCTTACATCGGAGATTCCGACGCTTTTTGCGGAGGTCATCGACGAAATGTCGGCGGACGAGCTGCTCGCGTTGGCGACATCGCCCCAAGTCGATTTCAACCTCCTGCTTTGGCGCACGTCGACGACGAGCAATCCGATGCACCGAGCGTTTCACCTGGATGCTATGAAAAGGACGCTTGCGACAGCGGTCAACCTTCACAATTACGGGTACATTGGCTCGATGCTACGCGCTTACTCCCGAGATGATATGAAGGAGCTTCTCGGACAGCCTCCTCTCGACGTTCGAAGCGACAAAGTCTTGTGGCTGATCCGCGCGATCGAGGATGCCCGTCGCGAACGTCTGATCAACGAGGCCGGCGAAGTTCTCGAGTAACGCTTGGCAGACGCTCGATGCGACCGCAAGACGATCGCTATTGCGTGAGCGTCACTGGGGCAGACGATGGTTTCGCCAACGAATGCGGCGCACGAACGCTTATAAAGCTGTAAAGCGATCGACATCGATCTCTTCGAATTCCGACCTATCAGAGTTCAAAGAACACGTGGCCGAAGACAAAAATCTCTGCCCACATTGCATTCAGGAATGGCCGCTGCGGGAGTGGATCGGTACGATCGGTGTCGAGAACGATTGCGGGGCGCATGTGACACATATCGACTCCGAGCGCCTCGCTCTGTCGGGACCTATCGGGATGCGACGCCGAGGCCGCGCTCGTTCGTCGTGCCCCCGCCGGACTTCCGGGCGTCGAGACCGCCCCCCGACGTCTCGGCGCGGTACGCATTCTGCGGTGATAGGCCGCAAAGAAACTATCCGGTAAACGAACTCGTATCGACCTGAAGCCCTTCGATGAGAATCTCGCTTCCGTTGAGACTACCGTTGAAGCGTCCAGGGAAAGTCTCCGACCATGTCACGTCGTCCGAATACTGGAGCGTCACATGCACGTTCACCGGACCTTCGAAATGCGTCCCCGATAGGCGAATTTCGTCCTCAAAGACTTCCACCGCTTCGACGTGGGTGTGCGACGAAAGCAAATCGAGATCGCTCCAAGCTTCCGTCGTGGACACTTCCAGGCTTCTCACCGCGTCCGCGATGTCCCGGGCTTGTCGAGACGTCAAACCGGGTGCCTTTTCGCCGCTCATGCATCCCTCCTATAGTCCGGCCGCGCTGATACCGAGCTTCTTCTCGTATTGCCACTTCAACGACGCGCAGACTCCTTCCAAGTTCGCCCAGATATGAGCCGCGTCGATTCCCATTCGGAATAGCTTGCGTTGAAAGATGAAGCGATAATCCGCCGGAATAATGAAACGATGTGCGCTCAGATGGTCGGGTTGCCAGGGCTGATTGGGCTTGGGATGGACGGAGAACAACCCGCGCTGGCTCGATATCCGTGGTGCCAAGCTGGAGGGAAACAGAAAACCGACTTCTTCGATCTCGAAGGGCGAAGGCCAAGTCGAGGGATCGACGATCTGCTTCTCGTCGAGAGGATAAGCGTACACCACGGCGTCAGCCAATTTGCCTGTGCCCGGAGTTTTCGCCGTCTCGTCGAGAAGCGCGAAATAGCACGCCACCAACGGATTCGTGCTCCAATCCAGCAAACGGGTCGGTAACCCGAAATGTTGCCCGAGCGCCAGCCAATCCCAGTCGGTGGTCTCGGGCAAATGCATGTGAAGCCGAGCGTCCTTCTTGAATGCTCGGAACACCCGTTCCTCGAAGAGAGGATCGTACGTCTCGCCGCCACGGCCGGCCGCCGGCATCAACTGCCAATCGACCGACGATTGCCCGCGAAACACGTACCGGGATGGCATGTGTCGATCCAAGAAAGAAAGGAATTCGTGCCATTTCTGCTGGGAGCGCACGGCTCTCGCCGTCAGGTCTTCCTTCGAGGTAGCAGCCGACGAACGAGGCGGGTCGTCAGGATTGCGTCTGAATGGTTCGGGCCGCTTCATCCTGCCGGTCTCCGCTTGCCCGCCACCATGGCGCGGTAAACCGCAGACGCGAAATCACGCGCGATCTCGCAGTCCGTTCCCTGCCACAAGCTAACGCGCGGCTCGCGCGATTCTTCGGCCAGCACTACGATGGGCAATTTTCTTACGAGCGCAAGCCCGACCGCGAGGACAGATGGAAGATCGGCGCCCTCCGCAAGCACGAGAACCGCCGAGCAGCCGTCCAATACCCGGCCGACATCGACATTCTTTCTCGATACTCCGTCTAATCCCAAGTCGTAAGGCGTTACCGTTTGAATACGTAACATCTCGAAGGTGCGGATCGCCTCGTCAACGAGCCATTGTTGTGCCATCGAGATGCACGGAGAAGCTATGAAGATCTTGCAATCGGCGGTCGGATCGAACTTCTCCATGTCCGGCAGATTCTGCGAGACAGGGATCGGAAGCGCGCGGGAGCCTGCGTAGTATGCGGAGCATCGGGAAGCGAGGTCCGCGGCCGCCATAGCGTCCATATTCTGCTCGCCCCAATAGTGAGCGAACATGGCGCAGAAAATGTTCCCGGTCCCGATCTTGAACCATTCGTTGGCGACGTAAGCCGGAATCGAATGTTCCATCTCGCCATCGAACAAAATGCCGCCGCCGGATTGCCAGCGGAAGATCAGCAAATTGGCGTTGTGCGCGGGCATAGTCTGCGCAGCGAAATCCTGGACGTTTGCGGCCGCCTGAGGGAAATCGTTCTCCGCCGCGATAAGCGCGAGCTTCCCGATGTCACCGCGTTCGATCTCCTCATCCTGCTGGGACAGTTCGAAGACGGCGCGCTTTGCGCTGACGACGATCTTGGTCTCCTGTAGCCGAAAGGCGAGCACGGTATCGCCTTTCACGGACCAGGATTCAGACAGTTGCGGCGCGGCCGAATCGTCCGGCGTCTCTTCTAACTTCGGCGTACGCCGGGGATATGAGAGGGGATGTTTGTAAGAGTAGGCGACCTTTTCCCCTCTCGTTCTCACTTGCGGCGTCGCCAATCCATTCGTCAGCATCGTACGCCGAAGATCTTCGATGACCGCATCGTTAGCGTACGAGTAGAGCTCTGTTTGCGGCGACACTTCACTTAGCGCCAAAGCCGCTCGAACGCCCGGGCCCATGAGGCGTGTCCATTCGGGCCAGTCGCACTCTTCGATGTACGTTCCGCCGACCACGATCATCCGTTGCTCCGCGACACGAACACGCCGCAGGCTTGCGGGCTCGACCTCTCGACGATGGCGGAATAAGTCGCTCCACCTTCCATGCACTCTATAAGTTGGGACAGCCCGGGAAAGGCCGACAAAGCTCCGACCGTCTCGGCTCTGTCCGTCTGACAAACTACGGCGCGAAGATCGCCATCGTACAGCAGGACGACCTGAAGCAAGTCTCCCGGCCTGAGCCTGGCGGCCTGAGCGCTGCGTACTCCCATCAGATCGATACGGAAGCGCTGATCGCAATCGCCGCCTCCGACCGGTCGACGAGGATCCCGGGCCGGCGAATTCTTATCAGGTTTTGGTCCGCTCATCCCGCGGCTCCCGTTCATCCGAGTTTCTCGATCTGCGCTTCGCCCATGCGAGCGTGGCCAAATGCTTCTCGCATCCGCGACATCGGCCGCACGGGTATTCCATTACATGACAGGAAAACGTCAGGCCGATCGCCGAAAGAGGAAATCCCGACACGTCGAGGAGTTTCTCCGGGCTCAGCTTACGAGCCGGCGCCGTCACGTTCACGCGACCTTCTTGCAAAGTCATGAGACGATCGATCGTCCGGAGGAACGGGTACTTTCCATCCGCGTGCACGTCGGTCTTGACCGCACCAATCATGATTTCCGTCAATCCGTCAGCCACGAAGCGCATTCCAGCAAGCGTGACCAACATCTGGTTTCGGTAAGGCCACCATTCCTCGGCCTTTGCGAGACGTGACGTCGGTTTGCCCGACATCGTACCGGATCCAAGGGCCTTGAGATCTACCGCAAGGGTTTCCTGGCGTAGGTCTAACTCCGCGCAGATAGCCTGCGCGGCGGCGATCTCTCCTCGCGCAGGCCGTTGCCCGTAATCGACCGTCAGACAAATGTCGGGCCGTTTCCAGTAGGCTATCGCGGAAGAATCCAATCCGCCCGAGAACAGAAGCACCCTCATCGATCAGCAGGCCCAAATCAAATGGTAAATCGATGTCGCGAAGTCTTGAACTACCTCGCAGCCGGAGCCTCGCATCATCGTGAGATTGGTGGACTCCAGTCGTTCAGCCAGCGCCACCACGGGAATGCCGAGAGCCCGCGCGTAACCAACCTCGAAAACAGTGCCTGGATCGGCTCCGTCCAGGAGAGCCCACACTTTCGTACACGTGCGCAGACCCGCGAGATCGGCTTCCGCAATCGCCTGATCGGGAAGCCCCGTTCCGACTTCGTGCAACGGCGAGAATATCTCGACGCCGAAGCTGGTAAGCGCTTCGGCAGCCTGCTCGATCATCCACCGCTGCGGCAGGTCGAAGAACGGTCCGGCGACGTATATCCGACCGCCGTGCGACCCCATGACCGGCTCCATCGCGGTTTCGATCACCACAGGTATCGGAAGCACGTGCCCGTCGACAAAGTGCGCAGCGCTCCTGGACGCCAGGTCGGCGGCCACCGCCGGGTCAAGGCCTCGCTCGCCCCAATGTGCTGCGAATGCGGCGCTGAACACGTCGCCGGACCCGATCTTGAACACGCTTTCCGATTTGTATGCCGGAACGTGAACGGGCGCGGTCGCTCGGGCGTGGACGGTTGCCCCGAACGGCCCCCGTTTGACAACCGCGAGTTCGGCTCGATGCATGTCGAGCAGATCGTCGATCTGAGCGGTGCCGCCGCCTTCCGCTTCGTCTTGGTTCAAGACGAGCGCAAGTCTGCGGGCGACCGACCCGTTGGCGCCGAAGGGCTCCTGCGGGTGGCTCGATTGAGGGTCGTAGACGGCACGATCTGCGGTCACGACCGCGTCACCTTCGACGAAAGCGAACCGAAGGACCGTCTGTCCCTCCACGACCAACGGCGGATTACGCTGGACGATTCGTGGATCGCATCGCGCGCGCGACAGCGGGTGATCGTAGGAAAACGATATGGGAGTGTCGGTCGAGGTGACCTTGGCGACGCATCCGAATGCGGCCGCCGAATGTCGGATGTCGTCCGCCCACTCGCCAAACGCGTACGTATGCAGCACGGTACCCGGGGACAGCTCGGCCAACGCACATGTAGCTCTCAGTCCAGAGCCGAATATGCGATGCCATTCCGGTCTCAGACAAAGTTCGAGATAGGTGCCGCCGGCGATGATCATGCGAGCTTCCGCGTGACGTGAACCCGGCATGCGGTTCGGCCGAGCTTGACGATCACGGCGCTATAACGATGTCCGCGCTTCATGCAACCGACGAGATCGGACAAACCTTGGAACGCCGCCAACGAGCCTACGATGGCACCGTCCGCCCGACGCTTACAGACGACGGCGTCGAAGTCCTGCTCGGCAGCCAAATCGACATCGAGCATCTCCCCCAAGGTGACGTCGCGCACGGCTGGCCTGAGCGAGGTCAAATCGACATCGAACACTAGATTGCAGTCGTCGCCGACCGGCTCCGCTCCTGTCGTCGTCGATGCCCTCCCTTTCTTGGTGGGCTTTGGACCGGATTTACCTGACAATGCTCCCCCCAAAAAGCGCAATTAGGAAGCGAGTCGGTCCAAGAGTCAAACCGGACCGCGATGAAGTTTGCGCATTTCTCTCCACATCACCGCATCGAGGAGAGATGGACGGACGTTCAGCGCTCGTGCAAAGGACAGGAATCGCTCCTCCATGGCGGAATAATCCCGCGGCACGGTTTGCCCTCGATCGAACAAACCGATCAGTAGACCGGCTCGAATGATGTGAATATCGAGTATCGCGACGTCGTCGCTGCCCAGCCAATTTCGCGTAATCCATGACGCAGTCTTCGGACCTATGCCCGGAATACGCATGAGGTCGTCGCGGAATCGTTTTGGCTCGTCCGTGGCAGGAGGATTTTCCTCTACGAGGCGCATCGCACGTGCCAGACGTGCCGAGCGCTGATGGGGGAAACGATAGCGCCTGAGCTTTCCTTCGACCGAGACCGGTTCAAGCAGCAACTTTTCGATCTTCTGAGCCTCGGGAAGGAAGCGATCCGCAAAGATGCCTTCGCCGTGCAGCCTATCGAAGATCGCGTGATTCATCTCTGCGGTGATGCCGAAACCACCCAGCAGGCAAAACCCGACCTGCTCCTTCAAAGTGGCATCGGTGCAGACGTAATTGTCGTCCTTATCCGAGAACTTCACCATCACGGCCCAATAGGCGGCGCTGGGCACCCATTCGGGTCTACCCCACTGCACGCCCGGAATGACCTCGTCCTGAGGTGAAAGTTCGCGACTAGCGGGCCGCATGAGCAATTCTCGGTGTATGCATCACTATGCACATTTATGTATTTTTATGCTAACCATAGAAAATGGCAAGAGATGCATTTTCGAAAGATCTTGATAACTATCGGCGGACAAGGGGCCTGACGCAGGCGGAGTTGGCGAGAGAGCTGCGCGTATCGCAGCCTCACCTTTCACGGTTGCTCGCAGCAGGCGCGAAGCCCGGGGTCAAGTTAAGACGCAGAGCGTCCGAACTACTGGCGATGGAGAGCCAAAAGGTGTCGCCGAGCTCGGAATGGTCACGGGCCGTAGCCGAATTGGCCGCACGTTCGCCGGCATTCAAGAAACTGGTGAATGCCGCGATGGAATTACTGAACCGGCGCTAATTTGACACGCGAGATAGGCAGGCTCTTGAAGGAGTATTGATTCCGTCGGCGAAATTCGAAAGGCGCAAGCGATCGGCAAGGATCCAAAGCCCTGCATCGTGACGAACGCGCCGTTGCCGAGCGACCTACATCGGAGCGCGGCAGACCATTCGATGGCCAGGGACGCAGGATCTAACCCTCGATCCGCTCGGCGAGCTCGCAGACCCAAGGGGACGGGTGATGCTCCTGAAACACCAAACTCAGCGATTTCCTCGGACGCGTGACGCCGACGTAGAAGCTACGGCGCGCTTCGCGGAGACTATGTGCGGATTTCTTATCCTTGTAGCTCGGAAGATCCGCCGCGTTGACGCCGAACATGACGACCGCGTCGAACTCCCGGCCTTTGGCGCTGTGCAACGTCGTCAAGGTGACGCGGCCGGCCCCCTCGGTGCGACCGGCAAATCGATTGATGGGCATATCGAGATCATTCGCGGGATCGGTATTCGAAATCATCTCGGAGCATACGTCCCAATCCGACTCCGAATTGCGCGAGATCTCACGCCATGGCACGACGAGCTCGTCTTCACATCGTTGGAGCCAGGCGTGCGCGCTTTCTGTCGACCCGATTGAAGAGTTCAGGAAACCAATCAGCCGATCCGAGAGATCTTGCATCTCTCGCTCGCTCGCGTCCCTGCCATAGACGAACGTGCCGGCGCGCGCGAGTAGCCGGCTGTAGCGTGGCTCGGCCTGCCGCCAACCGCCGGTCGCCCATTTCGCGCAGTCTTCGATGAAGCAGGCGAGCCGCGAGCTCCGGCGAACCAGCCCCTTCGGGTCCGCCCGAACGAACGGTATGTCGGCTCGTCTCAACGCATCGGCAACCTTGTCCCCGAGCCAAGCGGCCCGATATAAAACCGCGATCTCGCCCAGCGAGATTCCTTTCTCGGTGATATCCGGGATGATGGTCGTGGCGATCTCTTCCGCCTGCTCGTCGAGCCCGTGCGGGACCTCGTAGAACGAGATTTCGCCGTCCGGCGCCCCCTCGATCTCCTCATAGTCGCGGTCCTCGCCGAGCGCCCCCATGGAAGCTCGAATGATCCTTTTACCCGATCGGTAATTGAAGCGCAGCTTGATGGTTGTGACGTCCGCGCGATCCGTCAGACTTTCCAGAAGCTCCGGGTTGGCGCCGTTGAAACCGTAGATGGACTGATCGACGTCACCGACCGCGAACAGCCTGATGCCTCCACCGAAGCAAAGCAGGAGCACGAGTTCGTGGAGGGCATGGCCGAGATCTTGATATTCGTCCACGAACAGAATCGGGAAGCGCGCCGCCACGGCGGCACGTATCCAATCGTGTTGCTTGATCATACGGTATGCGAGAAGCGGCATATCATCGTAATCGATGAGTCCAAGGCGCCTCAGCTCAGCCTCGTAGGTCTCGATGAAATCAGCGAGTTCGGGGCTTGATCCCCTCCATTCCGGACGTGTGCGGTCGACGTCGCGACGCCGCTTCTCAACGGCGAATTCCCAACGCCGATGCGGATTATCACCATCTCCGATCGCAGCGGCGTGGGCGGTCTCCACCGCGGTGCGACACTCGGTGCGCGTCGCTACCCTGAAGTCGGGCGGTAGGCCGATCGAAACGCAGTGCGCATAGGGCGAGACGACCTGGCTAAGCGCAAACCCGTGTACGGTCCCGAGGAAAGCGCGATCGCCAGGACCGATACCGAGCTTGGCAAGTCTAGTCTCCAGCTCGGCGACGCACTCGTTGCTGTAGGTGATGCAGGCAACGCCGCGCGGATCGATAACCTCTTCGATCAGAGCCCGAGCCATGGCTGTCGTAAGAGTCTTGGTCTTGCCGCTGCCCGGACCGGCCAAGACGACGCAATGCCCCTTCTCACGGACGGCAGCCGATTGCTCGGGATTGCCGGCCAGTTCGTCGAGCGCCTTCAGAAGTCTGCGCGTATCAAACACGGGCGGCCACAAATTCGATGGCATCTGCCATATATTTGGGCGGGGGGAGTCCGACCATCTTCTTGCTGAGCCGCGATCCCAACCGTCCTTTGCCAATATCCGCGATCATGGCGAGCAGTTGCGTCGGATCCACGGCAACTGAACCTGCACGCCAAGCGGCGATGCGACCGGTCCGCGTCGACCCGAACCCCTGCTCGTCGAGAATATCGAGAAGCGGCTTCAAAAGCGCCGGGGTATTCGCAACCGATACCTCGAACGTTCGGTCGTTCAAAAAAATTCCTGTCTTGATCGCCTGATTTGCGAAGTAGGTGTGGTCTTTGGTCTCCAGAGTAGCCAGCCTGGCAGGCTTCATTACCGGCTTGCCTCTGATTCCGAGCATGATCTGTACAAGATCCAGCGTGCGCTTCCGGCCCAACGGCGGCTTCGAACCATCGAGCGGGTCCCAATCCGTGATCACCGCGTACGGCAGGCTCAACGACTCGGCGAGCTTCACGTAGGGGCCGAAATTGACGCCAGCCACGTTGCAAACGGTGATCCCGAGCTCGTCCAGCGGACGCCCCATCGACTGCGCGAAAACCGGGACCAAAGCTTCCTCGGCGTCACCTTCGACGAACAGCACGCCCCGCGCGAACAAAAGCTCCGCCCGCGTCGCGTTCAGATAGCTTTCCAGATCGTCGAGTTCGTCGGCGCTCACGGGGAGTGCGGCCAGTGAGAATGCCGCGGTCGCTCCGTCCCGGCCTCTCAACTGAACGATCGAGCGCAACGGTGTGACTGCGGCCAGGGTGGGCGAATGGCTGGTGACGATGAGCGCTTGCGCGGGATCCTCACCGCCGAACAGCTTCTTGAAGACGGACCGTTGCAACTGCGGGTGCAGATGCGCCTCCGGCTCCTCTATGCACAGCAGCGAGAAATTCCGATCGTTCTTCTTGCGACGCCACGCGAACTCCGCCAGCTTGAGCGCGAGCAGCGCGACGTTTGCCGATCCCAGGCTCGCCTCGGCGATACTGCGCTTGCCTCCGTCGATGAACATCGCGATCGCCCGGAACAACCGGAAGGGATCGGATGGCGCGAACCTCAATCTGGCGTCGATGTCGTGCGCCTTCCCCGACAGGCGAAGGATGCCAACCCTCAACTCGTCCTCGAGAGTCTTGATCGTCGGAAAGCCTTCCAGCGCCTTGGTGGCGTTGTCGAGCTCCGCAGCGACAGCATCGATATCGGCCGACGGGATGGCGGAGATCGCTTCCTCCAGCAGATGGCGGAGCGGCGAGCTCCGCCAAGTGGCAAGCTGCCCTTCGGCGTCGCGCAGTGCGTCCAGCACGTCGATCGCCACCCTCCGCCGGACTCGGCCGGGCACTGGCCGCGTTTCATCGCCCCCGCCGAAAACGACGAAATCAAAGTCGGCGCTGGTCTCCGGCGCGCCGGACATCCCGGGCTTCTTCCGGAACACGTAGCTGAGGCTGACCGTCATCGGATCATGGGCAGTCCGGAAATCTGTCAACAAGGCGACGAGTGCCGGGTCGCCAGCGAAGTCGGTGAACTCCAGGTGCACCTCGATCGGATCGTCGTAAGTCGCCGCGCAGCCATCCCAGAAATCCGAAAGCCTGAGTTGACGAGCGGAATCCGGCAATGTCGGATCGAGGACGAGGCGTATCGCGAACAGGAGATTGCTTTTGCCGACCCGGTTTTCACCCAAGAACACGACGTTGCCGGATAGAGGCACGTCGATCGCCTGAAAATTCCGGAAGTTGCGGATGCTTAATCGGGAGAGACGCATCTGGCTCCACTCGTACAATCGCAGGTGCGGTGCCGGCAAGACTAAGCACTCGGCCAGTTGCTCCACAGGTCTAACGCAGCGATCATTCCGATGTCAGGGCTTATAAAGCAAGACTGGACACGAACGCGACCCGCGCCCTCAACATGCCCAGGATTGAAGCAATTTCTCTAACTTATTGATGTATATCATACAGTTGGGTGGGCTCGAACCCCCGACCTCCTGTTCCACAGTCTGCAAGTGCAACCTCTCAAAAGCACTAGGTGACAAGACAAGCGTCCGCGAGCTGCGCTTCCACGTCCATCCGATTCGCACGCTACGGTACTCTGGACTCGGCGGCCACATCTTGTTCCCTTTGTTTGGCATCGTGGGCAACTTAGATCGGTGCAGCTCGCGCAATTGGACAACGCCCAAATGACGCCAAAGTGGGTTAGGAGGAACCTTGTCAGCCACCACAACGGCAGGCCTTCTGGCGAGCCCGCATCGATAGCGTCGCGCCATGGATTATGCGCATCTCACTCAGTGGGGTTTTGATCCCGATTGCGGGAAATCATCGAAGTGCATGCAGGGACTTATGGTTGACAATGATAACAACAGCCGGCGCCGGCTCGTCGAGTTCAAGGATGGTTGCCGCTATGGCAAATTCGGAAAGACTAAGGCCTATGAGCTGATCGCTCACGAGAGGATCAGGGCCTACAAGATGGGAGGCAAAACCATGATTGATCTCGACAGCGTGGATGAATATCACGCTTCGCTGCCGAGGGTCGAAGCGAGAGCAAGCTAGGAAGCCAATTTGCGCAGCGAGATGGCGGACACACCTTGCCCAAGCTATCGAGGCGGCCAGACTAGCGCTGAATTAAACGCAGCGTTCCGCTCCATGGGCAGCACCATTATGGATGCTGCAGGTCCCTTCCTTGTCGTTGTCATGCTGGCGCCGCACCACCTCGTCGCATCGACGGTACTTTTTTCTTCGTGTCATGGGCAAGCTGGCTTCCATTCCATCGCCGTCAAACGCACCCCCTGAGCAGGGTCGACTTAGGCGAGCGGCAAGCATAAGCGGAAGGGTTGCCGCCGGAGCCAATTTCGCGGCGCATGATCCGCAGCGCAATGTTCATCGTGTTGTCAAATAGTGACCCGCTATTATCGTTGAAAGTACAGCAGATTGTGGATCAGCGATCGCGCGATCGGTGCTTTCGACGCCGATCTCGCGCGAACCGAACTAAGTTGTCCCCCGAAGTCGTCTAGCTCGAGGTTTCGCTCGGCATCGTGGATGCGCGATGGGAGACCTATGACAAGATTTGGAGCGATTGAGGAGATTCGAATGGCACGGGACGGGATTGCTGCCGCGGAGCTTGTTGTCGATTTTTTCGAGCTAGTGCTGTGTTGTGAGCTTGACGGTATTTCTGTCGGTATCGACAGCAAGAGGCGAATAAAACTTCTTTAAATTCAATTGGTTGCGGTACTAGGTAATTGCCGGCCAGGGGCACCATTCCTGAACAGATTTGCGAACCCGCGGCTCCATCCCGCCGTGGTCAGTCCTCCAATAACCGGCCACCCACGAATCATTGAAAACTGTTTCGGGAATCCGAAAACGCAATAAAATCAAAATCCGCCACAGTAGTGCTAAGGCGGTGATCCATCTTTCATTTCGCTCCACAGGTCAGCGGTCGGGCTTTCCGATTTTCATCGATAAGGTCGGCGGCATCATAGCAGACCGAAACGTCTGGGTGTGAGCTACAAGTTGCAACCCAACCCGCGGCTTCTGCTTGAAGTGGATCTTCCTTGTTGCCCAACCATGTTGCCGTGACATTGGCGCAGGATTGATCGAACGCAGGAAGAAACGAGTCGGAGATACCGGGGTCTCTTGCGACGGTGGGCCCGCAGTTTAGCGATGAGGCCTTATTCTGCCCCCTAATGAGGTCGGCTGTATCTACACATTTGCTGCGCCTCGGATGGGCGCTACAAATTCTGACCCATCCTGGTATCTGCGTTCTGTGGGCCACTTCCGATCTCGCTGCGAAAGTGGAAGCGAGCTTGTCGCAAGCAAAATCGAAGAGTGCCTCCTGAGCCGCTACCGGCGACAGAGGATCAGCGTTCACAGCCATCGGTTCGCACATCACTGGGAGGGCGACGATCACTGCCATCAGAACGTTTCTCTGAGAAATCATCGAGCACTGGCGCGCTAACGTTCCGATCTCGAACTCAATCAACAACTGGAGCTTTCCGGGCGCGCGGGCGACCTTTGGCTGTGGACTGATCCAGATATCAAGCTCCTGCAGATATGCGAAGAGCTCGTCAACTTTTTGTAGTAAGCTCTATTGCGGACCGACGATCATGCTGATCTCGAGCGTGACGCCTACCGTATCAGCATCAACTAGAAATCCCGAAGCGGTCGCATTCACTGAGACCATTGCAAAATTCTCCATCTGAAAATACCGCGTGTCTTGTTTGTCGTTTGTTGCTTGTCCCTCGCTTCGTGTTGAGAGACACTTATGCAGGACGTCGCCGACTTCTTTGACCTTTTTTATTGGAAACGTCGAGTGCTGCTATGCGAGCTCTGCAAGTTAAAATCCTCTGCTTCATTCCGCTAACGTCACCCCCCATAAAACGGCAGGCGTCGATGGAGACGGATCGGATTATACAAAACGAAACAATGAAGCCACTTCAACGGCTCCAAGAATTCGCGAACTGAGCTGCGGCAGTTTCAATAGAGTTGCGGCATATGCACATATGGCTCTAGCAAGCTTCGGCACATGTGGTGATGTTGTTCAATGGACATACGGGAATGTGAGTCGCTTATGTCGGGCGCGTGGATGCAGAGGGCAACGCAATGAATAGGGCGATCATCGCGGATACGTCCTTTCTCTCTCGTGCCCCCTTCAACCTGGATGCCCGCGCCGTCAGCTGGGTCGAAGCCACCTATCGCGGGCTGAGCCTGGACGAGAGAGTCGGCCAGCTCTTCAACTTTCTATCGCGCGGAAGCGATCCGGACGAGATCGAAAGGCTCGGACGGCTGCGACCGGGCGCAATCACCCGATACTTCGATTCGGACGGCGAAGCCGAGCGCACGCGCATCGCTGCCGCGCAAAGGGGCGCACGTGTGCCCTTGCTGGTGAGCGCGGACCTCGAAGGTTCACGCATGAGCCTGCCTTTCGGCACGCAAGTGCCGAACCCGCTCACACTCGCAGCCATCGATGATCTTGGTGTGACCGCCGACATCTCGCGCATCATTGCCGAGGAAGCCGTTTCCATCGGCGTGAACTGGTCGTTCGCGCCGGTCATGGATATCAACCACGCCTTCCGCAGTTCGATCGTCGCAACGCGGAGCTTCGGCTCTGATCTCGAGACGATCCGCCGCCACTCCTTGAAACATATCGAGGTCCTGCAAGAGCACGGGATCGCCGCAACCGCCAAGCACTGGCCCGGCGAGGGTTATGACGATCGCGACCAGCATCTGGTGACCACGATCAATCCGCTCTCGATGGCGGAATGGGACGCGACCTTCGGCAAGCTCTATCGCGCCGCGATCGACGCCGGTGTGCTCTCCATCATGTCGGCGCACATCGCCCTGCCGGCGTTCGTCAGGAGTCAACTTTCCGATCCCGGTGTCGAAGCCTTTCGTCCGGCCTCCATCAGCAAGCTTCTCAACGTTGATCTTCTGCGCGGGCAGCTCGGATTCAACGGCCTCATCGTGTCCGACGCCAGCGAGATGGCGGGCCTCACCTCCTGGTGCCGCATGCGGGCAGCCAAGTCGCAGATCATCGCCAACGGATGCGACATGATCCTGTTCACGCGCGCGCCGGAGGAAGACATCGCCGAAGTGCGCGCAGCCGTTTTGGACGGCAGCCTGCCGGCCGAACGTGTCGAAGACGCGGTGTTGCGCGTGCTGGCGTTAAAAGCGGCGCTCGGACTCCACGACGCGGCAGGCGTTCAATCGAACCGCGTCGTCTCGCCGGCGTCCAACAAAGCCGTCGCAGACGCTGCCCTTCGGCGAGCGCCGACCCTGGTCAAGGACACGATGGGACTGCTGCCCATTTCTCCGCAACGGCATCGGCGTGTGCTGGTGATCTCAGGAGGAATCGTCAGCCCTCTTCATAGCAAGCCTCACGATTTCAAATTGCCTGATATGCTGACCGATGAAGGGTTCGAGGTCACGGTTCAGACGCAGCAACCCGTCATCGATCCCGCCGGTTTCGATCTCGTCCTGTATCTGCTCGGCGAGGAGACATTGCTGACGCGCGGTCGCATCTTCCTCGACTGGGCGCGGCTTGGCGGCGATTTCGTCGGTGCGATGAGGCGCTACTGGCACGACATTCCGACGGCCATCATTTCCTTTGGCTATCCCTATTATCTCTACGACGCTCCGCGCGTGCCTGTATACATCAACGCTTATTGCACCATCGACGACATACAAGCTGCCGTCGTCGACCTGTTGCTGGGACGCTGTCCATGGAATCGAAGCAGCCCCGTTGATCCCTATTGCGGGCTGGAGGACGCGAAATATTAGCGACGCCAGCGAAGTGGGCGAAGGCAGCGGCGCAAGGAGCCGAGGAGCGAACGTTCTATCAATGCTCGCTCCTGTTTTCAGAATGCCCGCTCGACGTCATCGCTCCTATGCGATGGGTATCCTGATTTCGCCGAGCCCCGCGATCCCGCCCGTCATCACTTGCCCCCGCTGCACGGGGCCGACGCCCTCGGGCGTGCCGGTCATGATGATGTCGCCGGGCTGAAGTGCCATCGACTGCGAGCAGATCGAGATGATGTCGGCTACGGGCCAGATCAGCTTCGAGATGTCGGAGTCCTGCTTGAGCGCACCGTCGACGGCGAGCCAGATGCGGCCCGCGTTGGGATGGCCGACCTCCGAGACCGGCCGCAGCGGGGCGATCGGCGCCGAGAGGTCAAAACCCTTGCCCCAATCCCAGGGACGGCCCTGCTCACGGGCCTGAAGCTGCAGATCCCTGCGCGTCAGGTCGATGCCGACACCGTAGCCCCAGACATGATCGAGCGCGCGCGCTTTGGGGATGTCAGTCCCGCCCTGCCCGATCGCGACGATCAGCTCGATCTCGTAGTGGAAATTGCTGGTCTGCGGCGGATAGGGAACGCTCGTGCCGTCGTCCACGACCGTGTCCGCCGGCTTCATGAAGAAGAACGGCGGCTCTCGATCGGGATCGCGCCCCATCTCGCGCGCGTGCGCCGCATAGTTGCGGCCGACGCAGATGATCCGGCGCACCGGAAAGCGGGCTGTCGCATTGTGGACCGCGACGGATGCCTGCAGCGGCGGCGGCAGGATGAAGTCGGAGTGAGTGGTGTTAGGCATTGCCGCGGTCCTCCCGGAACAGATGCAGGGCTTCCTGAATGGGTCGATCGGAATAGGAGAAGATCACGGCGTCGCCATCGATCGCCTCGTGACGCACGCGATGCCAGGAGGGGACGACGAAGATGTCGCGCTTGCCCCACTCGACCGTGATGTCCTCGCCTGTTCGCGACGAGATGACGCTGCGGCCCCGCCCCTCGATCGGAACGAACACGGTGGCGTCCGTCGAGCGGTAGGAAGCGGTCGCAAAGCCCTTTGGCAGGAGCTGGATGAAGGTCGCCATGGTCGCCATGGCGTGATTGCCCGTGATCGGGTTGGTGTAGCGCATCTTGAGACCATGGCAGGCATCCCAGGCGGCGGCGCGCCGCAACCGTTCAAGCGCCTCGCGCGTGCGCGCATAGGGATAGTTGAACACCGGCGAGGTGCCGCCGTCGCCGATGTGATCGACGGGAAGAAGGTTGTGGCCATAGCGCGCGTCGCTGTCGCCGACGGGACGGACGATCGGCTGCTCGTCGACGTCGAGATGCTCGGCGAAGGATGCGTCCAGCATCTGAATCACGGGAATATCGAGGCCGTCGAGCCAGAACACCGGATCGGAGCTCGGATTGCCGTGATCGTGCCAGGCCCAGGGCGGCGTGATGATGAAGTCCCCTTCATGCATCATCGTGCGTTCGCCGTTCACGGCCGTGTAGGCGCCCTCGCCTTCGAGAATGAAGCGCAGCGCGGATTGGGTATGGCGGTGGGCCGGCGCAACCTCACCCGGCATCACCAATTGCACCCCGGCGTAGAGATCCGTGGTGATCTTGGATTGGCCGCGAAGACCGGGGTTTTCGAGGACCAGAACCCTCCGCTCGGCCTCCTTCGCGGTGATGAGGCCGCCGGCTTCGAGCATGTAGGCGCGGATCTCGTCGAACCGCCATGAAGCGGGACGGCAAGCGCTCTTCGGCTCGGGCGTCACCAGATCGGCCAGCGACAGCCACAGCGCGGTCAGGTTCTGCTTGTCGATCTTGTCGTAGAAGGCACGCCGCTCCGGTGTATCGGCCGTGGGCGCCATGATGGCTTGTTGGGACATCGTCGGTCTCGCTGTTAATGATGAAGCGTCGCGGCCGAGGCGACGAGCTTAAGCTGCGGCTCGCGCTTGCGCAGGGCAATCACCGCGAGGCCCGCCAGCAGGGCCGGCACCGCCGCCGTCAGCACCACGGACTGCGCAGTCCAGCCGAAGCCGAGCAGTACCCCGCCCGCAACCGGGCCGATGATCGAGCCGATGCGGCCGACGCCGAGCGCCCAGCCCACGCCGGTGGAGCGGATCTCCGTCGGATAAAGGCCGGCGGCGAGCGCGTTCATGCCGATCTGCGCACCGACGACGCCGAACCCGGCCAGGAAGGTGGAGATCATCAGCGTCCAGACGTTGGCCGATCCGAATGCGATTCCCGCGATGAAGAACGCCGACGCGGAATAGGCGCCGCCGAGCACCAGATAAGGATCGAGCCGGTCGACGAAGCGACCGAGAACGATCGCGCCGACGACGCCTCCGGCGTTCAACACCGCCGTCGAGAGGATCGCGATGTTGAGCGGCAGGCCGCTCGCCTTGAGCAGCGAGGGCATCCAGTTCACCAGGAAGTACATGACGAGCAGGTTCATGAAGAACGCGACCCAGAGCAGCATCGTCATGGATGCGCGGCCTTCCGCGAGCAGTTTTGACACGGGAAAGCCTGACGCGCGCGAACCGTGCACAACATAACGATTCGCCGCCGAAGGCGGGAGGCTCGGATCGAGCCTTGCGAGCAATTTCGCGATCCTGATATCCGCGACATCGCGCGTCATCAGATAGCGGATCGATTCCGGCAGCCAGATGAACAGCACGATCAGTGTCACAAGAGGAAGCACGCCGCCGACGACGAAGACAGCCGGCCAGCCGTGCACAGCGATCAGGGGCGCGCTGATCAGGCCGCCGATGGTCGAACCCAGCGGAAAGCCGCAGAACATGATGGCGATGAGCAGCGCGCGTATCCGCTTCGGCGCGTATTCGCTGGTCAGCGCGACGATGTTGGGCATTGCGCCCCCGAGACCGAGACCTGTCAGGAAGCGATAGGCCAGGAGTTCGTTCAGCGTGGTCGCGCGCGCCGTGATCAGAGCGAACACGCCGAACAGCAGCACGGACAGCAGGATCACGCTCTTGCGGCCAAACCGATCGGCCGCCGGGCTCAGGACGAAAGCACCAACGGCGAGTCCAGCCAGGCCCGCGCCGAAGATCGGACCGAAGCCGGCCATGGCGATCCCCCATTGCTCGGCAATCACAGGCGCGACATAGGCGATCGCCTGCGTGTCGAAGCCGTCCAGCAGCGCAATCCATGCGCAAAGCAGGAGGATCAGAAGCTGGAGGCGTCCGAACCGCGCCTGTTCGATGAATTCAGTCACGTCTATTGTGTTCGCAGTCGACATCACGAACTCCAGTGAGCTTGTGTTTGCGTTGGCGATGTAGTGAGCTTGGCAGGCGCAGGCGCTCGTTCAGGCCACCAATGGGGCGCTACGCAGCTTCTGCCGATCGATCTTGCCCGTTCCCGTCTTCGGCAGATCGGACCAATATTCGATCAAGCGCGGATATTTGTAGGGGAGCAGCTTCGACTTGACGTGATCCTGCAGCTCACGCGTCAACATTTCGCTCGCGGCGTGGCCGTCCCGCAGGATCACGAAGGCTTTCGTGGTCATGCGGCGATCGGGAAGCTCGAGGCCCAGGACCGCGCATTCCCTGACTGCGGGATGGTCGGTCAGGCAGAGCTCGATCTCGACCGGGTAGATCCACTGGCCGCTGACCTTGATGAGATCGTCGACGCGGCCGACGAAAGTGAAGAAGCCGTCGGCATCCTCGACCAGCCTGTCGCCGGTCCAGATCCATCCCTGCTCGCGCATGGTCTGTTCGGTCTTGTCGGGCCGGTTCCAGTAGCAGGGCGCGTTGGAGTGACCGCGGACCCACATCACGCCTTCTTCGCCTTGCGCGACGGGCTCGCCTTCGGGCGTGGTCAGCCGGATCTCGTAGCCGGGGACGCGCTTGCCGGCGGTCCCGGTCTTCTTCTGCTCTGAAGTGTTCGAAAGATAGATGTGCAAAACCTCGGTCGATCCGAGGCCCTCGACGATATCGAGCCCGAAGCGTCGCCTCCAGTCGTTGAAGATATCCTGCGACAGCACTTCGGCGGCCGACAGGCAAAGGCGCACGCTCGACATATCGGCAGTCTCGATGCGCGGATGATGCAGCATCGCGTTGTACAGCGTCGGCAGGCCAAAGAAGAGCGTCGGCTTGAACCGCTCGATCATCTCAAGAACAGCACCAGGCTCCGGCCGCCCGGCAAGCAGGATCGTGCTGGCGCCGACCGAGAACGGGAACGTCACCGAATTGCCGAAACCATAGGCGAAGAAGATCTTCGGCACGGAGAAGCAGATGTCGTTCTCGGTGATGCCGAGGATGTGACGGCCGAAGCTGTCGGCCGTGTAAGCCATGTCGTGCTGGAGGTGCACGATGCCCTTCGGCCGGCCGGTGCTGCCCGAAGAGTACATCCAGAACGCCATGTCGTCGCGGCGCGTGGGCGCGGCTTCGAGCTCGGCGGGAAATTGGGCAAACCATTGGTCGCCGTTGAGAACCTGGACCGTGCTCTCGCCCGCGGCCTCGCCGTTGAGCACGATCAGCGTACGCAGCTGCGTTGGCGCAATCGTCTCCCTGTCGAAGATATCAGCATATTCGGCGTCGACGACCGCGACCGGCGCGGCCGAATCCTGCAAATAGAAACCGATGAGGTCCTTCGGCGACAACGTGTTGATCAGCATCGGCACGAAGCCGGCGCGGACCGCGCCGAAGAACACCGCAGGATAAGACGCCGTATCGTTCAACAACAGCAGCACGCGATCGCCGCGGCGAAGCCCGAGCGAAGCGAGCGCGTTGCCACATTGGGCGGCATTCGCGCACAGCTCGCCAAAGCTGGTGTTGCCGGTCGCGGAATAGATCGCGACCTTGTCGGCACGGCCGGCCGGGAGGTTGTCGAACAGGATCTCGCTGGCGTTGTAATGCTCGGCGATGTCGAAGCCGATCTCCTGCGCGCTTGCGGCGTCGTCGGGCACATGGTCCACGATCGCGTGCACGAACGTTTGGTCTAGTCCGTCCGTCATGGGAATGCTCCTCATCAAGCCGATGCGTTGGGGACCAGGGAATGGGCGTCGTATCGCGCCATGAAGCGCGGCGACATCGCGCGAAGCTGGCTGTCGTCGATCCGCCCCGAACGGGTGATGTAGCTGTGGCCGAAATCCAGCGGCGCCAGCGTCATGTGTTCGGCAAAACGCTGGTACCAGGCTGCGCTCGTCCTTGCGGCCTTGACCAGCTTCTCCACCACTGGGCGACGCGCGGCCTCGTAAGCTTCCAGCGCGCGGCGAAGACTATGCGGTTCACCGTCCAGCGCATTGACGAGAGCGATGACGTCCTCGAGGGCGAGGCGCGTGCCGGATCCGATCGAGAAATGCGCGGTGTGGAGCGCGTCGCCGACAAGCACCATGTTGCGGTGTGACCAGCGATCGTTCCACAGCCACGGAAAATTGCGCCAGACCGACTTGTTGGTGACGAGCGGATGTCCATCGAGCGTGTCGGCGAACACCTTCTCGCAGAGCGCCCTGCTCTCTTCTTCCGTCTTCTCCGCAAAGCCGGCGCGCAGCCACGTGGCGCGATCGCACTCCACGATGAACGTGCTCATCGTCGGCGAGTAGCGGTAGTGATGGGCGTTGAAGCAGCCGAACTCGGTCTCGACGAAGGTCTGGGTCAGCGTTTCAAAGCGCTTGGTGGTGCCATACCAGGCGAACTTGTTGTCGTCGTAGGAAAGGGACGTGTTGAAGTCGCCCTCGTGGCTCCTTCGGACCAGCGAGTTCACGCCGTCGGCGGCGACGATCAGATCGTATCCCGCGAGCTCGTCGATCGAGCGCACGACTGTGCCGAAGTGCAGTGTAGCGCCGGCGGATCGCGCCCGTTCGGTCAATTGCGTGATGAAATCGAGCCGCCCGACCGCGGAGAAGCCGACGCCGTCGAGCACGACGCGTTCGCCGCGATGAACCAGCGTGATGTCGCGCCACGTCTCCATGCGCGCCGAGATGGCGTGCTCCGTTTGCGGATCGTCGGCGCGAAGGAAGTCGAGCGCCTTGTCGGAGAAGACGACGCCAAATCCCCAGGTCGCACCTTCCGGATTCTGCTCGAAGACATCGACATGGGCCTCGGGGTGCCGGCGCTTCCAGAGAGCGGCGAAATACAGGCCCGCAGGACCGCCTCCCATCACTGCAATGCGACTGAGCCGCATGACATTCCCTTCCCTGTTGCGCTTACTGCCAGCTTCTATTTGCGTATTATGCAATAGATTTCACGTTGCGCAATATATTTATTGCACATGAGAGAATTATTTTTCTTATGTGCAAAATAGCCGACGCGGCTACAGTGCGCGTCGATGCGCCTGCGGGAGGGTTTTGGATGTTCGAGACAGCTTTCACGATCGAATGGGGCGATTGCGACGAAGCCGGAATCGTCTTTTATCCCAACTACTTCTACTGGTTTGACTGCACCTGGCAGCGCTGGCTGCGGAAACTTGGCTTGAGCCAACGGGAGCTCAAGCGCCGCTTCAAGAGCGTCACACCGCTGGTCAATGTCGGCGCGAAGTTTGTGGGACCTGCCCGCTACGACGATGAACTGGTGATCCGCGCTGATGTCGCCGAGTGGCAAGAGCGGCGGTTTCGAATCGACTACAAGCTGTCGGTCGGAAACGTGCAGATTGCTGATGGCTTCGAACAGCGCGCCTGGGCCGCTGTCACTGATGCGGGCGAACTCCGCGGCGCGAGCGTGCCGCAGGAGTTCAGGGACATGTTGAGATGAAACGGACGCGGGCGAAAGAGACTGACGACGAGAGCAGCGGGACGGCACCCGGCGGCATCCAGGCTCTCGACGCCGCGCTTTCGGTCCTGCGAGTCCTCAGGTCCTTTGATGGGCCGGCGACGCTGTCGGATATTGCGCGCGAGGCCGGCATGCCGCCGAGCAAGGTGCATCGCTATCTGGCGAGCTTCATTCATGCGGGCCTTGCCGTGCAGAAGGAGCGCTCCGGCCGCTACGACCTCGGCCGCGAAGCGGCAGAGCTGGGCGTTGCGGCCATCAGCCGGAACAACTTCGTCGTCCGCGCCTCCGACGAGCTCGAGGAGTTGGCGGCGGCGACGGGCCAGGCCGCACTGCTGGCCGTCTGGAGCCACAATGGCCCGACCGTGGTCCGAATGGAGAGAGGTCCCCATCTGACGACCACCTCGATCGGTCTCGGCAGCACATTTCCCCTGCTGGATTCCGCAACCGGTCGCACCTTCCTGTCGTATCTGCCGTCCCCGCAACTGGCTGAGCGGTTGCAGAACGAACTTGCGCGGGCCGCGTCTGTCGGCGTCAGTTGGCCGGATCTTGATCCCATCGGGGCAAGCGTCGAGGCATTGACGGCGAAAATCCGACGCGAGCGTGTTGCCTATGTCGACGGCCGCTACATTCCGGGCCTGATCGCAATCTCGTCCGCGATCACGAACTGGCAAGGCGAGATCGAAGTCGCGGTGACGTTGTTCGGCACACACAAGGATCTGCTGCAGCCGGATAGTCCCGCGCGAGGCGCCTTGATCGACTTTGCCTCCCGCCATTCGATCGCCCCGCCGGCTCAACTGGGCAAGCCGCGCGACGCACGAGAACGCTAGCTGGTACGGACGCACTCTTGCGCTTGCGAGTCCCGCCGTAGGTTGGACAAGTCGTTCTATATCTTCTCGACCCAATAGCGCACTGTCGAAACCATGCCTTCGACATTGCAGGGCCAATACCTATATCCTGGGGCAAACGCGTGTCGATACAGCGAGCGGGTGATGGCCAGGAGACCTACGACCGAAACGGGCGCCGGCGACCTGCCCCGCTATTTCGTCTGGGTCCGCGGGCTCGAGGGGCCCGAGCCGCAAAAGTGGGTCGACATGGATTTCGGTATCGGCGACTGGAAACGGCCGCTCGTGCTCGCGTGGCTGACGCTACCGGCGGACGAGCGGCGCCTGCCGCTGTCGATGCTGGCACGGCGATATCCGCCGCCGAAGGTGGAGTCGTCATAGGCGCCGTCTCACCTGCCCCGCGCCGCCGTCGGCGTCAGGCCGAACCTGCGGCGAAAGCAGCGGTTGAAATATGAGAGATCGTTGAAGCCGCAGGCGAATGCGACGTCGCTGATGCGGCCGTCGCGATGGGTGAGCAGATCGGCCGCCTTGCGCAGGCGCAGTTCTGTCAGGCGCGTGGTGAAGCTGGCGCCGGCCTCGAACAAGAGCTCGTTGACGTAACGTTCGGAGAGGCCGGCGGCAGCGGCGAGCTTCTGCGCGGAAAAATCCGGCTCGGGAAAGCGCGCATCGAGAATTGCCAACACGGCCTTCAGCCGCACTGCACGAAGGCCTCGGCGCCGCGCCGCAGCGGCAACGTCGCGGCGCGCGCCCAGGCCGATCGCGGCGAGATCAATCAAGTGAGTTGCAATCGCCATACCGGCCTCGTCGGCGGCGGTGGGGTGGCGCAGCAGCAGGTCGCTGTAGTCCATCGCCAGCGACAGCGCGCCGCCGGGCTCGAGCTCGCAGCCGACAAGGTCGTCCACATCGCTGACCATTACACGCAGCGAATCCACCGGCAGATGCACGTTGGTGAAGCGCTTCTGGCTGGCGCCGTCGGCGGCGAAGAACGGCTCGTCCAGCTTGAGCAGCACCATCGATCCCGGCCGCATGGTGAATTCGCGGCCGCGATGGATCACCTGCGAGGGACGATTGCCGGTGTTGCGCACGAGGCAAAAGCGGTCGTCGCCGGTCTCGATCACCTGGCGCTTTTCCCGCCGCACCGTGACGAAGCTGCCGTCGCAGCGACCGAGCATGGTGGTGCCGATATGGATCGAGTTCATCGTGGCGCGAAACGGCACGTCGGAGGCCGGGTCAAGTTCGCCGGTGTTGGAAAAATGCTCGAACAGCTCGGCGAAGCGGATGAAGCGCTGCCGGTCCGACAGATCAGGCGGCAGCATTGCGGTCGACAGCGACTTCTTGATGACGGACATCGAGAACGGCTTTTCGAAAATTGGCTTTTCTAAGTTTCTTCAAAAAATGACGCCGATGAAACCGGCGCGCGCAAGCTATCAGCACGCTGACGTGAATCAAGCGGCGCCTATCAGTCCAAGCGGAAGACCTGCGGGCGCCGGACAGTCCAAGACGGCCCTGACGCCCCCATCCTATTCAATCAGTGGATGCGACGTCCCGCCACACGCGAATCGCGTCCGGGCAAACGGGCGGCCCCAGCCTGACGCCCGCTGGAGGAGACAACGACATGCGAACCTCTCTACCCCGCAGCCTCGTGCTCGGCGGCGCCATCGCGACCAGCCTCTGCATCGGTTACGCGCTCGGCGCGCAACCGCACATGGACGAGTCGGTGGCGATCCTGCAATCGGCCCGCACCGAACTCGCCAAGGCCGAGCCCAACAAGGGCGGCCATCGCGAGCGGGCGTTGGGGCTGATCGACCAGGCCATCGCCGAAGTCCGCGCCGGTATCGCTTTCGCCGCCACCCACTGACGCGACGTGACCCGAAAGCGCACACCATGATCCGAACCATCTTTGCCGCAGCGCTCGCGCTCGGCACGATCGTCAGCTCTGCCCAGGCCGTGCCGCTGGCACCTTCAGGCGCGCAAGGCCGTAGCGACGTCATCGCTGTCGCCGGCGGCTGCGGCGCCGGCTGGCACCGCGGCCCCAATGGCGGCTGCCTGAAGAACTTCGCCGACCCCGCCGCGCATGCCTGCCCGCGCGGCTACCATATCGGCCCCGGCGGCGCCTGCCGCGGCAACGGCAAATAACAGCCAGCCGCCGCTTCACAACACAGAAATGCCCGGGTTCGCGCCCCGGGCATTTTTATTGTCGGCCGCCTCCGGGTGGGTTGGCTCTGCGCCTAGCCGGCCAGCCCGTAGACGTCGAGCTGCCCGTTATAGGTCGGACGATAGATCCGGCCTTTCCAGACGATCGGACGGTTGAACTTCGGATGCATGAAGGCGTGCTCGGGGCCCCAGTTCTCGCTGTCCCAGATCACCTGCAGCCGCCTTGAGCCATCCGCATTGGCCGCGAAATTCTGCGCGTCATAGACCAGCAAGCGGCCGGGACTGAGCAGCATGTTGCTGTCCTGGTAGGGCACCATCGCCACGATGATGCCGTCAGTGCCGTTGTTGGACGCGAGCGTGATGCTCCAGCCGGGCATGCCGCCCGGTGGCCGCGGCGATTGCGGAGAAGCGATCTCGTTGGATCCGGCGAGATAGGCCGTGGTCCCGTCAGCCGCGATCGACCACGCCCGCAACGGACTGTTCTCGCCGCCGACAAAATGCATCGTGCCGTGAATGGCGGACGAGAACAGCAGCGGGGAACCGTGCAGATGCCGCGTCGCGCCGCCCGGAAACAGATTCAATTGCGTTGGCGACGGCGGCGCCGGCGGCACCGCGGGATCGAAATATGTATAGAGAATAGGCGGCATGCGAAGCTTGGCATAGTTCGCGGCAAAGTGGCCGGCCGCGAGATCGCCCGGCTGCGTGGAGCCGAGCGCATCGGCATTGCCGGTGTAGAGAATGCCGTCCTTGCCGGCCGCCAGCACGGCGTGAGCCGAGGCGACATAAACAGGACCGCCCGATCCAAAATCCTGATCACCCCACATCGACCCGTTCATCGCGTCCATCTGCTCCGCCACGACTGGCGCGAGCTTGGCATCCATTGCATCCGGACCTGATGTGACCGCGACATGCGCCATCTCGCGGGCATGGATCGGCTTCAAGGCCATTCCCATCCGCTTGGCATGACCGATGACGGTGGTCAGCGAGACGTTGGACGGCAACGCGTGCTCGTCATCATCATCTTCGGTATCAGCCGCTTCTGTCGCGCCTACGCGGTTGGCATCGGTCCATGGCGACCACCACGACACGACCTCGAAATGCGCATGTGGCCCTGTGTGCAGGGCGAGCCGCACGATGCTCTCGCCAAAATCGCCATGCTGCGGCGAAAACGCGCCGTTCCCGGTGATGACATAGATCGCACCGTCAGGGCCGACCGCCGGCCCCGCACCGCTCTGCCACAACCCGCCACCGATGCCGGTGACGGTCGAGCACCACGCCGCGGCAAGACGCCAGGCATGAACATCGACTGCGATGAGCCAACCGCGGGCGGTCTTCGACGTCTCGGCAATCGTACCAAAGGGAATCAGCACATGGTTTTGCGTCAGCGTCAGCGCACTGCGCTGCTTGCGCTCGGCCGAGACGAATTTCTGCACGGGCAGGCCGCCGGGCGGCGCGTAGATCGCGCCCTCGAGGTTCAAGAGCGGGTGCACACGCGAGCCGTCGCTGATCCGCAAGGCCGCCAGAAAATGCTGGCCCTTGGCCACGCTGCCGTCGTCGCTGATCCAGGCGCAGGCGTAGAGAATACCGGCGGCATCGTCGATCACGGGCGTCGAGAGAATGCCCCAATTGACGTTGGTCAAATGGCCGTCAATGGCGCGCGTTCCGACAATCGGGCGGCCGAGATTGGTTGCCCAGACTTTCTCGCCTGTCACCGCATCGAACGCGTAGACCCGATTGCCCATGCTGGCCTGGAAGATCAGGTCGCGGGTCTTGCCGTCAGGCGTGTGCACGCCGCCGATCGCGAGCGGCTGCGCCTCGAGCCGGGGATCGTCGGGAATGGGAATGCTGAAGAGTTTGACGATGCCCCTGGTGCGGACGGCAGTCGCGGTCAGCACCGTCTCGGCATTGTTCGCGCCTGATCGGGCGAGGTCATAGCTGCGGGTGGTGACGGAGCCAGCCATAATCAGACTCCCCAGGCGAGCAGGCTGCCGGCCGCTATCAGGGAGGCCGCCGCCAGCGGCCGTGCGTCACGCAAGCCGGGGCGCAACCAGCTTAGAACGATCGTGCCGCAGGCAAAGCCGAGCCCGGCCATGATCGCACTCGACAGCGCGGCAAGAAGCGGCGCATCACGCGTATGCGCCACGACATTGTCGATCGCAAGCAGTGGCGGCAACACGTAGAGCCAATTCGGCGCCCGCAACAGACGCTGGGCAACTGGCATACCGACCAGAAGCGCCGTTCCGCACGCGAGCATCAGCGTCGCAGCAAGCCCGCCCGCAGGCGGCAGGCCGACGCCGAATGCCGAGCCGAGCCCATCGCAGACGCCAAACATCAGAGCAAGCGGCAGAGCGTGCCGACCCGGCACGACAAAGGCCAACGCGAAGGCGACAGTGAGACTGTCGGCGGACGTCCACAACACATGCAACGCCATGAGATCCTCTCAAACGATTTGTGGAGCAAGGTAGGTGACGTCGATCGAGAACGCCGCGCCATGGTCCGGCAATTGCCGGCCTGCGATACGAATATGATGTTCGCCAGTCGCGCCGGCCTTCCCCTCAGCGCTGACATGATCGCCGCTGCACACCGCCTCGACGACGCTGTGCCCTTGCGCATCGGCGACCGTGACCTCGAGCGATGCATCAGCAGACACGCCATGGCGATCGAGGCTGACGCGGAGAGCGATGTTACTCCCCTGCTCCGCCCAGATTTTCCCCGTTTCCTGCTCCGCATTGGTGGCCGGGAGCGTGTCGAGATCCGCCGCGCCAAAAATCGTTTGCGTGGTGTGGCGCGGAGGCCTGACGGACGCGACGTTCAGGCCGGCGCGCGAGAAGCAGAGATAGCTCTGGCCCTTGCTGAAGGCGTTGCTCGGAATCGTGAAGGTCGCGATGCCGTTTGCGTCGGTCCTGATATCGTCGTGATGACCGGTGTAGTCGTGCAATTGAACATTGGCGCCGAACGCAGTCTGACAGCTGATCGTGCGCGCATTGATCGTGTCGAAGTTCAGAGCGGTCAGCAGGCCGGGCGCACCGGTCCTGTTGAGCACGATCACCTTGTCATCCACGAACCGGCCGCTAGTCGGCCCGTTGGCGAGATGCTCGTGGATCCAGACGAGATTATCGATCCACGGCTTCAGCCCATAGGCGCCCGGCCAGACGCTGGGCGGGAAGTAATCCTTGCCGTAGACGAAGGGGTAGCCTTCGATCGACAGCAGGAAGGCGTAGGCGAGCAGCTTGTTGCTGATCACCTGCTGTCCCCGCGAAGTATCGGTATCGGGGTTGTCGACGAAGGTGCAGGTGAGATCGGGTCGCCAGCTCGTATAGCCGGCGCCATCCAGCACGCGCGCATTGCCGCCATCGCAGGCGGATTGCAGCGCCCAATGCAGGGGGAAGTCGGCGACCAGCGACCGGCCGCTCAGGGGTGGTTGCGTCGCCCAGCCATTGAGGATCGCGCGATTGCCGTCAAAGTACTCCGAGTAGAAGAACTTTGAGGCCATCACGCCGTGGGTCATGAACGCGCGCACGAACGGCGCCCAGGTGCCCTTGACGTCGTCGAAGCGCGCGCCGTCCGCGCCTGTGGTGCGGAACACCCATTCGCCGAAATCGAGCGCATCCTCGATGGTGACGCGCGGCGGGCGGCAATGCTGATAGGACAGCTCGCGGCCGAACGGAAAATCGTTGGGCGGGCTCGGCACGTCATCGTCGGGCAAATCGTCCGGCGGCACACCACGAAACCATCCGGGCGAGGTGGTGTGACGTCCGTTCTGCGTGTGCCCGTCCGCACCGAGATAGTGGAACACGCCGGGGCCGCCGTTCTCGCCGCTGCGCTGATGCAGGACCAGATCGAGATAGACGTCGATGTCGCAGGCATGTGCGACCGCGACCAGACGCGTCAGCGACTCTTTCGAACCGTAGCGCGTGGCGACTGAACCCTGCTGGCTCTTGCTGCCGATATCGCGGGGATCGAACACGCCATAACCATCACAGCCCGGCCCAGCGCCGCCTTGCGCCTTCGACGTCGGCGGCAACTGGATCGCGGTGAAGCCGACATTGCGCAGCGCGCGAAGATGAGAGGCGAGGAAATCGAGCAGCCAGGGCGCGCCGCGTCCGTCAACCGGCGCCGGCACGGTGACGCGTTCACCGTGCGGACCGAAGAAGCGTCCCCAAGCTAGCAGCGCAACTCCCATGACGCGGCCTCTGGCTGGCTGCGTCGATCATGCCTCGCAAGGAGATCATCCGGAAGTTGAAAATTGAGGCAAGCGCTGCCACAGAACGAACCGCCGCTCACGATCGCGTGCGCGGCGGGTCAAGCGCTAGTCATCGTCATCCCGACCGAACAGCGTGAAACCACCGCGCGGACGACGGACGACAACATCACGGGTATCGGAATCTGCGCGAACGCTACGCGCGACATCATCCCAATCGGTTTGATCGCGCGCGCCGCGTGCATCGCGCTGGTCATAGCGACGGCGTTCCGTCCAGCGCTGGTGGCGTTCAGCCCGCCGCCGCTCCCACGCGGCGCGCCTCATGTCAGAATTGCTGGCCTTGGCATAGGCATTGTCGGGAGAGGGCGCCGGCTCTGTCGAAGCCTGCTGCTCGACGGGTTTTGTCGCTTGCGCAGGTGACGCAGGCGCCGACTTGGGCGGCTCGACCGTGGCCGTTGTCTGCGGAAGCGGCGCCGCCACATTTTCAGCGCTCGCCTGAGTGGTCGGTACATCGGTCTTGGCTTCGCCCTGCGCCTGCGCTGGCGCGGTAACCATCCCGCCGAACGATTGCGAGCCGGTCAGATACTGCACGCGCTCTGACGGTGCGCTGGTCGTTGCCGCTGTCGCTGAGGCTTCCGCTCGTTGCGCCATCTTGCTGGTATCCGGCCCGTGCTTGGACGCGATCGGATTCATGATATTGCCGGCAACGATGCCGCCGCCGAGACCGATGGCAATGGCGGCGACGATCGTTCCGGCACCGACGAAATAGGCTGTCGAGGCGCGCATTGACCCACTCCTGTTTGGAGCGGGCAACGCCTGTCGATTGTCAGATGTTCCTGATAAGCGCGCAGTTCCTCTGAGGAACCCAATCCTTAGATCGGGCGCCTCAGATCTGCTGCGCGACCTTCTCGAGCCCGATGATGCGGGCGAGCTTGCGCACTTCTTCCTTCTGGTCGTCACGCAGCTGGAACAGCAGCGGCATCGCGGCCGACTTCAGCTGCTGCACCTCGTCGCAGTTCGGATCGATCTGCACGGTCGGCCCATTGGGATTGGAGAGCTTGTTGGCCGAGATCTTCTTGACGACGGTGCGCAATGCAGTCTCGACCGAAGGCCAGTAATATTCCTGCGACGACGACAGCTTCAGGCGATCCCTGATGCCGGCGATCTGCACATCCGAGAGCAGCGAATAGGTTTTCTGCGGCTGCGGCTTTGCGACGGGCTTCGGCTTCGGTGCAGGCTCGATGGAGGCCGTCGTTTCGGGGGCAGCGGGCGCCTCGTTCACGTTCGCCTTGGGCATCGGGAAATCGGCAGGCGTGGCCGCAGCAAAAGCCTGACGCAGCGGCTCGGTCAGAACAGGCGCCTGGGAAAGCTGATCGGCGGGAACCTGGACCGGGTTAATGGCGGCCGAGGCCAGTGCCAGCGTCGGAACCAGCCGGTCGGCCTTGGCGGCCCGGTTGGCGGCGAGCGGCTTCTGCGGAGCCGGGGTGATCATCTCGGCGCTGACGCTGGGAACGCTGTCGCGACCGAGGATGGCCGTGGTGGCGGCACCGAGGACGAGGAAACAGGTCAGCACGGTGATGGTGATGGCTCTGGACAAACGTCTCTCCGGGAGGTCCGCTTCACGAGGTTGTTAGAGATGCCCGGCAAAAAGGCACGAATTAAGGCTTGAGTGTGCCTTTGCGGCGACAATCATCAGGCCTGCGGCGTCAAGGCCAAAATACTCAGCAAAATCAGGCGGCTGCAGTCAGGTCGTAGGCGTCCTGGATGTCGGCGACGATCTCGGAGGCTTCCCAGACCGCGCGCGGCTCGACCGATTGCAGCGTCACCGTCCAATTGCCGCCCCGGCGGGTGCGGGGAACGCTGACGATGTCGAAGCGGACATTGCGGCAGAGCGGGTGACGGGCCAGAGCATGGGCGACACGAACTCGGATCTCGTCCAGCGACGCGCCGGTCTTGCTATTGAGAAAATCGAAATCCATCGCCTGTCCCTCTCGGTCCTGATTGGCGGCCGTGAGGGGATTGTTGGCGGGGGATGGTTAATCTGCCGTTAAACGTGGGCTTGTTTAGCCATGCGGGATTAACCGTGCTGGGGCGCGGGGCGCTACCGGCTCCTTGCTTCGCGGTATTCAGCGACCGTCTGCGCGACGAGGTCATCGACAGCCATCACGTCGGTGACGCCCGATGTCGAATGGCCGCCGCTCCAGATATCGCGCCAGCGCTTGGGCCGGCTCTCGCGCGCGGTGACGTCGATGTCCTTGCCGATGTCGATCGCGCCGCGCGCCGGGAGGTCATCAGGATCGAGACCGGCGGCGACGATCGACGGCTTCAGCATGCTGGTCTGAAGGCCCGTGAACGCGGTCGTCAGCAAGATGTCGTCGGCACTGCTCTCGACCAGCATCTGCTTGTGGCGCGCATCCGCCATGCTCTCACGCGTCGCGATGAATTTCGTGCCCATGTAGCCGAGATCGCAGCCGAGCACTTCGGCGGCGTGCAGCGCGTGGCCGTCGCTGATGCCGCCGGCGAGCACGATGATGCCGTCGTAGAACGCGCGCACCGCGCGGACGAAGGCGAACGGATTGAGCCAGCCGGTTTGACCGCCTGCGCCGGCCGTCAACAGCACGAGGCCGTCAGCACCTGCTGCTGCGGCACGCTCCGCGTGGCGGATCGATGCAACGTCCGCCAGCACCAGCGCGCCGGCATCATGCAGCGGCTTCAATACGGCAGCGGGTGAACCGACCGAGGTGATGACGATCTCGGGCTTGTGCCTGAGCAGAACGGCAAGATCCTGCTCCAGCCGCGCGTTGGAGCGATGCACGATCAGGTTGGGGCAAAGGGGCGCCGCCTTGCGGCCGGTCTGATCTTCGTGCTGTCGCAATCGCGTTGCGATCTCGACGAACCATTCGTCGAGCTGATCCGTGCTGCGGCAATTCACGGTGGGGAAGCTGCCGATCACGCCGTTGCGGCAAGCCGCGACCATGAGCTCGATGCCCGACACCAGAAACATCGGCGCCGCGATCAGCGGCAGGCTGAGACGATCGTTGAAACGTTGCAGTCGATCGAATGCCACTCATGCCTCCCTGCGCGGGCTTTGTCGTTCCATCCCGCATTCCCTGTGCTAGCGTCATCGGCAACATTGGCACGTGAGAAGCCGATGACAAAGCAACGAGGAAACATATGTCCGATCCGCTTCACGCATCGTCCCCGACTTGTGCGCAGACGCTACGGGCGCTGGCGCGCTATCCCGGCCGCACTGCTTTCGCATGGCCCGGCGGATCGCTGAGCTATCAGGGCACGCTCGATCTGATCGGACGCATCCAGGGCGTGTTCATGCGGCTCGGCCTGCAGCCCGGCGCGCGCGTCGCCTTCCTCACCGCGAACCGTGCCGACACCTGGTGCGCCGGCGTCGCCGCGCAATTGTCCCGATGCTGCATCACCTGGCTGCATCCGTTGGGATCGGAGACGGACCAGCTGTTTCAGCTCGATGATTCCGAGGCCGAAGTGCTGGTGGTCGATGTCGCCACGTTCCGTGATCGCGGCGGCGAGCTCGCGACGAAGGCAACATGCCTCAAGGCGGTCTTCACGATGGGGCCGGCTGACTATGGCGTCGATCTCTTGCAGGCAATCGAGAGCGCGGGACACGCCAGCGCACGGTGCCTCGCAAAACTCGACGATCTCTCCACACTGAACTACACCGGCGGCACCACGGGAAAATCCAAAGGCGCGCTGCGCTATCATCGCGAAAATGCAGGCGCTGCCGGCGCGATCCTCGCCGATTTCGAGATCCCCGACGCCGCGCGCTATCTCACGGTCGCGCCGATCAGCCACGTCGCCGGCACGAAGGTGCTGCCGACACTGATGCGCGGCGGCACCGTGCACATGCTGAAGGGATTTGACCCCGAAGCGGTGCTGGCCACGATCGCGCGCGAGCGCATCAACTTCACGCTATTCGTGCCGACGATGATCTACGTGCTGCTCGATCATCCCGCGCTCGACAAGACCGACCTCTCCTCGCTCGAGCTCGTGCTCTATGGCGCGTCCGCGATGTCGCCGAGCCGGCTGGTCGAGGGCATCGAGCGCATCGGTCCGGTGTTCTCGCAGCTCTATGGCCAGACCGAATGCTATCCGGTTTCGGTGCTGCGCAAGCGGGATCACGATCCCAAGACGCCGGAGCTGTTTCTGTCCTGCGGTTTTCCGATCGCGGCGTGCGAGGTCAGGATTCTCGATGACAATGATCAGGAAGTGAAGACGGGTGAGGCTGGCGAAATCTGCGTGCGCGCACCGCATGTGATGGCGGAATACTGGAAGCGGCCCGACATCACAGCCGAGACGCTGAAGAACGGCTGGGTTCACACCGGCGACATCGCGCGCCAGGACGAGCGCGGCTACATGTTCATCCTCGATCGCAAGAAGGACATGATCGTCACCGGCGGCTTCAACATCTTTCCGCGCGAGATCGAGGACGTGCTCTCGCAACATGCAGACGTCGCGATGGTCGCGGTCGTCGGCATTCCCGACGAGAAATGGGGCGAAGCCGTCACCGCGATCGTCGTGCCGCGCGAGGGCACAAAGCCAGACGCGGACGAGCTGATCAACCTGGTGCGGACGCGCAAGGGCTCGGCGCATGCACCAAAACAGATCCAGTTCGTCAAGCAGCTGCCGATGACCGGCGTCGGCAAGATCGACAAGAAAGTGCTGCGCGCAGGCTTCTGGAGCGGTCGGGACCGGATGGTGGGGTAGTCTCACTGCTTGAGGTGACGGGCTCGAATTGCACGCACAGCGCGAAATCCCGGGAACAGCCCTGTTTTCACCCGGGATTATACCGCGCCATTGTGGCCCCGGAACCACAACGCGCAACCGAGTGCGGGCCGGCGAAGCCCTCGCGATTGCCCGCGAATCAGGGAATCAACTAGACCGCTGATGGGGCTGGGAAGCGGAGTGGGACATGAGAGTCGCTTCCCTGGAAAGTGCAGTCGCCGCGGTCACGTTGATCACGGCTATCGTGGTGGTGCTGTGGGAGCTCAAGATCTTCCACGGCATGTGAACTGGCAGGATGCTCTGGTCGAACACGACCAAACATCCCTTCCGCGGCGGCGGAAGCCTGCCGTTCAATCCGCCCGCGCAGCGATCAAGGCACTGCCGTCGCGCTCACCGCTTCTCAATCACCAGACTCTGCACCGCGCGACCAAAATAGCCCTGCCTGTCCGCGAGCCGCGACATCGCAAGCCCAGCGCCATCAGGACCAATCCAGGACTCGCCATCGAGCAGGATCCAGTCGCCGACCGGCTGACGCGCCAGATTCACCGAGAGATCGGCGTTGATGTAGGTCCAGGCGCGGAAGTCGAGCGTCGAGGCGGTGCCATTGGAAAAATCGGCGGCAACCACGGCACGCATAGCCTGCGAGACCGCCTCGCCTTCCACCAGCGGATGATCGAGGCGAAACCAGATCGCGCCGGCACCGGCCTGGCCGAAGCGGCCGCGCGCGGCGCGCATCGAGACCATGCCCGCGAACGGACTGGTCGCGCCGTGGCCGTCCTCGACCAGCGACTCCTCGGGCGACGGCAGCTTGACCGGCAACTCCTTGACGTCATCGGGCAACGGCTGCACCTGCTGCTTGATCTTGAGCACGGTGGCGCCGACGACCTGCACGTCGTCGGCGAACAGCTTCACCTCGCAGAGCTGGATCTTGCGCCCCTCGCGCAGGACTTCCGTTTCGATCGTGAGCGGCGCGACCGGCACCGGGCGCATCAAATCGATGGTGACGCGCGCGACGTTCATCGGCACCGGCGTCGGAATGCGCTCCGCCGCCCACGTCACCAGCGCCGACGGCGCCGAGCCGTGCTGCATGCGCCGGTCCCAGGGACCGGCGGCATCAGGGCTGGTGCTGACGTTGTTGCCTTCGACGCGGTAGATGGCGGTCATGGTTTGCTTCTCGGTTGCCGGAAGCACCCGGCGCCTCGATCAAGATGTCGTCCTGGCGAAAGCCAGGACCCATTACCCCAGGGAGAAGTTGCTGCACGAGATCGGTAACCGCGAGTCTTCGCCAAACTATGCTCGGTGGTAATGGGTCCTGGATCAGCGCTCGCCTTGCTCGCTTGTCCAGGACGACGAAAGAGAATGAGACCGATCACAACGGCGGATCGATCGCCTCGTCGTATTCCTTCTTGAAGCGCGCGATCATCTCGGCGGCGGGGACGATGCCTTCGACGCTGCCGATACCCTGGCCGGAGCCCCAGATTTCCTTCCAGGCCTTCGGCTTCGCGCGTTCGCCCGATGCATCCGTGCCGAAGTTCATCTTGGAGGGATCCGACGTCGGCAGGTTTTCCGGATCCATGCCGGCAGCGAGGATCGACGGCTTCAGATAATTGCCGTGCACGCCGGTGAAGAGGTTGGAATAGACGATGTCGTCGGCCGTCGAGCCCGCGATCATCTCCTTGTAGTTCTGGACCGCGTTGGCTTCCTTGGTCGCGATGAAGGCCGAGCCGATATAGGCGAAATCCGCGCCGAGAATGCGCGCGGCGCGGATCGCCTTGCCGTTGCCGATGGCGCCCGACAGCGCGATCGGACCGTCGAACCATTTGCGGGTTTCGGCGACGAAGGCGAGCGGCGAGATGGTGCCGGCGTGACCACCAGCGCCGGCCGCGACCAGGATCAGGCCATCGGCGCCCTTCTCGATCGCCTTGTGGGCGAACTTCTGATTGATCACGTCGTGGAAGACGATGCCGCCCCAGCCGTGAACGGCCTGGTTCAGCTCTTCGCGCGCACCGAGCGAGGAGATGATCATCGGCACCTTGTACTTGGCACAAAGCTGCATGTCGTGGTCGAGCCGGTTGTTCGACTTGTGCACGATCTGGTTGACCGCGAACGGCGCCGACGGCTTGTCCGGATGGGCGCGGTCATAGGCGGCGAGCTCTTCGGTGATCCGCGCCAGCCATTCGTCGAGCAGCTCCGGCGGCCGCGCGTTCAGCGACGGGAACGAGCCGACCACGCCCGCCTTGCACTGTGCGATCACGAGGTCGGGCACCGAGATGATGAAGAGCGGCGAACCGATCACGGGGATCGACAGGCGTCCCCTAAACAGAGCGGGCATGGACATTGCGGAGCGATCCTTTGTTGGCAAACGCATGGAGAGGTTGGGACCATACCAACAAGGCAATCTTTCCACTGTCAAGTATTGCGTTGTGACGCCGTAGCGGACGCCGTTACCGCAATTCCAACGCGCGGAATTCCGCTCCCTCCGTCATTGCGAGCGAAGCGAAGCAATCCAGACTGTCACCGAGGAAAGATTCTGGATTGCTTCGTCCGCATCAGCGCAAAATTGCTACGCAATTTTGTCGCGAACTCCTCGCAATGACGAGGAAAGAGCCGTGCCTACCCAAGCAGATCCGGATTGATCAGCCGCTCGAACGAGAACATCTCGTCCCACTTCTCCTGTGTGAGCAGCTTGCGCTCGGTCACCACGATCTGGTGCAGCGTCTTGCCGGTCTTGTAGCCCTCGCGCGCGATCTCGGCGCATTGCTTGTAGCCGAGCAGCGGCTTCAGCACGGTGACGATGCCGAGCGAGTTCAGCACCATGTTGCGGGTGTGCTCTTCGTTGGCGGTGATACCGACGACGCAGTTTTCGCGGAGACTGTTGACCGCACGCTCCATGGTGCGGATCGAAAAGAACAGCGCGAACGAGATCACCGGCTCCATCACGTTGAGCTGGAGCTGGCCGGCGCTCGCTGCAAGCGTCACCGTGGTGTCGAGACCGATCACGAGGAAGCTCGTCTGGTTGACGACCTCGGGGATCACGGGGTTGACCTTGCCCGGCATGATCGACGAGCCCGGCTGCAATTGCGGCAGGTTGATCTCGTTGAAGCCGGCGCGCGGGCCTGAGGCGAGCAGGCGAATGTCGTTACAGATTTTCGTCAGCTTGCTCGCGGTGCGCTTCAGCACGCCGGAGAGCTGCACATAGGCGCCGGTGTCCGAGGTCGCCTCGACGAGATCACCAGCGAGAATGAAATCGACGCCGGTCAGTGCGCTGAGATGCCGGACCGCGAGCTTGGGATAGCCGACCGCCGCGGTGACGGAGGTGCCGATCGCGGTGGCGCCGAGATTGATCTCGCGCAGCAGCGCGCGCGCTTCGGAGATGCGGTCGACCTCCTCTCCGATCGTGGTGCCCCATCCCCGGAATTCGGCACCGAGCGACATCGGCACCGCGTCCTGGAGATGCGTGCGGCCCATCTTCAGCACGCGCTCGAACTCGCGGCCCTTGGTGAAGAAGGCCTCTTGCAACTGGCGCAGCGCCGTCATGTAGCTTTCGAGCCGCAGGATCAGCGCCAGGCGAAACGCGGTCGGATAGGTGTCGTTGGTCGACTGACCGTAATTGACGTGGTCGTTGGGGCTGACGTGCTGGTAGTCGCCCTTGTTGAAGCCGAGCGATTCCAGCGCGAGATTGGCGATCACCTCGTTGGCATTCATGTTGGTCGAGGTGCCCGCGCCGCCCTGGATGAAGTCGGTGACGAACTGATCCATCATGTCGCCGGCAATGACGCGGTCGCAGCCGAGGATGATCGCATCGGCGACCTTCGCCTCGATTGCGCCGAGATCGCGGTTGGCCATCGCCGCGGCCTTCTTCACGTAACCAAGTGCCTTCACGAAGTAAGGCTCCTGGTTCATCGGAATGCCGGTGATGTGGAAGTTCTCCTTCCCCCGGATGGTTTGGACACCATAGTAGATGTCGTCGGCGATCTCACGCTGTCCGAGGAAGTCCTGCTCGTAGCGGCTCATGGGCGCTCCTTGCTGCTCGCGCGCGGCGTCAGTTCTGGCACAGCGCGCTGGTGACGACGGTATCGGTGCGGCAATCGTCCGGTTTGCGTTGCCTGCCCGGAATGAGAACCTTGGCCGAACACTTCTCGGCGGAATCGGTGTTGAGGCTCTTGCCTTCCTTGTAGCCCTTGCTCTGGCAGAGCTGGTTGGCCGCGAGCTTGCAATCAGGCCCGCCATTGGGCGAAACCGGACAGCCCGCACGGCCCGAGACCATCGTCGATGGCCGCGCCAGGCGCGACAGATCGTTCATGGTCTCACCAGGGCTTTTGATCGGCGGCAGGATCGAGGGCAGCTTGTCGAACAGCTTGCCCATTTCGTGAATAAGCCCGGGATTGTCCTCGCCCGCAGGCGGCGCTGAGGGGGCGGGCGTCGAGGGCGGCGGCACAGCCTGTGGCCCCTGCTCCTGTAAGCCGAGCGACGGTGGCGCCGATTGCGCCCACCCGGTCTCGCCAGCACCGAGCAGGAGCAGAAGCGCTGCTGACATCAGCGTCCCGAACCACATTGCCGGATTGCCGGATCGCACCATCATGAGGCCAACCGTAGCCGAACCCGGCGCGGCGTCAAAGCCGCTGTGGATCCAAATCCTAGATCAGCTTGATCGCCACCACGAAGCCGAGCACCAGCACGGCGGCGCCGATCGCCACCCACAGGCCGAGATGCTTCTCGAGCTTGTGCCGAATCCAGTCGCCATAGCGGTTGAGCAAAATCGCCACGATGAAGAAACGTCCTCCGCGCGCGACGATCGAGCACAGGATGAAGAGAACGAGATTGTAGCCGGCAAAGCCCGAGGTGATGGTGACAAGCTTGTAGGGGATCGGCGTCAGCCCCTTGAGCAGGATGATCACCGCGCCCCATTCGGCATAGGACGCGCGGAAGGCGTCGACCTTGTCGCCGAGACCATAGACCTGGATCAACCAGTGGCCGACCGAGTCGAACAGCAGCGCGCCGATGGCATAGCCGAGCAATCCGCCCAGCACAGAGGTCGCCGTACAGATGGCCGCATAGACCCAGGCGCGCTGCGGGCGCGCCAGCGACATCGGGATCAGCATCACATCGGGGGGAACGGGAAAGAACGAGCTTTCGGCGAAAGCCACGGCGCCCATGATCCAGAGCGCATAGGGCTTGTGGGCGGCGTCGATGCACCAATCGTAGATACGTTTCAGCATGGCGCCGCGATGAAGCACCATGGGACGGATTTGTCCACCGCGAGTTTTGTGACGAATTAGTGCCGTTTGCGCGCCGCGCGGCCCTCAAGTGCGACAATGGGCCGCCGGGCCGAAATACGCGGTGCGGCGACTTTTGGCAGTTTCATCGACGATTTGGGCAGCTTTTCGGCGATGCCGAGCATGTCCTCACGCCGTGACATCTCACGCCAGACGTCTTCGGGGCGGACGCCGGCAGAAGCCCAGAGCACGGTGAGATTATAGAGCAGATCGGCGCTCTCCCGGACCACGGCCTCGGTGTCGCCGTTGACCGCATCGATCACGACCTCGATCGCCTCCTCGGCCAGCTTCTTCGCCATTTTGGAGGGCCCACGCTGAAATAGCCGGGCAGTACGCGACGTTGCCGGATCAAGATCTTTGGCCGCGAGCACAGCCAGATATAGCCGCTCAAGCGAATCACTCATGGACTCAAAACTACTCTAAACAAATGGCGGGCGCGTTAACGATTGAGAATAAACGACAAAACAGGCCGGCGCGGCAAGCGCGCCGGTCTTTCGTAGTCAACGATCTACCAACAATTCGCGCCGCTTCGGCTGCACGTGGCGAAGGGGTCGCGACCCACAGCGCCATTGCCCGGGAATTCGCGATCGTTCCGGTAATAGCCAGGACCACCATAATAGACCGGGCCTTGATCGTAATACGCCGGGCCGCCGCCGTAATAGGCCGGAGCGTCATAGGCGTAGGCGTCACGGGTCGCGGCGATCGCAAGCCCGGTGCCGATCGCGGCAATCGCCGCACCGGCGAAGGCTGCGCCGCCGCCACCACCATGCCAATGGCGACCGCCGGCATACGATGCGGTGGGGGCGACACTGGTCAGAGCCAACACCGCGGCGGTGGCAAGAACGGCCTTGCGGCCGGCAACCTTCGAAAATCGGTCAAACATGATGTGGACCCTCCTTGGGACCTTCATTGGTGCCTCGAGACAGGCTCATGTCCTCAAACACCCGCATCCCATGTTAGGTTCCCCAACCCCAACACAAGCTGAACGGACTTGCGTGATCGTGACGCAAGCGCCGCTCATCCCCTGTTCAGCTTCGGCGATGCAGGCAAGCCCCGGCAGGGAGCCGGCTCGGCCTCGCGGGGCGAGACATCGAGCCAGGACAGCAAGCTTCCGCTGTATCTCGCTCGCGATCCCTGCTTAGAATGTCGTCTCAAGTCATACCGCCTGCCTGGGTTCATCGCCTGCCTCATGTCCATTTTCAGCCTCTACACCCGCGTTCTCGAACTGCTCGGCAAGGAGGCGCGGCTGGGCTGGCTGCTGGCATTCGCCAATCTGCTGCTGGCCGGCTCGCAATTCGCAGAACCGGTGCTGTTCGGCCGGATCGTCGACGTGCTCTCGGGCAAGACCGTTGCAGGCTCGAACTCGGCCTGGCCGTTCCTGATGGCGTGGGTCGCGTTCGGACTGTTCACCATCGGCTGCAGCGCGCTCGTGGCGCTGCAAGCCGACCGGCTCTCCCATCGTCAGCGCCAGGCGGTGCTGACCAGTTATTTCGAGCACATCCTGCAACTGCCGCTGACCTTCCACTCCGGCACCCATTCGGGCCGGTTGATGAAGGTGATGCTCAACGGCACGGACGCGCTGTGGCGGCTCTGGCTCGGTTTCTTTCGCGAGCATTTTGCCGCAATCCTCTCCGTCATCGTGCTGCTGCCGCTGTCGCTCTATTTGAACTGGCGGCTCGCGATCCTGCTGTTCTTGCTCTGCGTCGTCTTCACCGCGCTGACGACCTTCGTCGTGCGCAAGACGTTCGGCATGCAGATGGCGGTCGAGGAACAATATAGCGAGCTCTCCGCGCGCGCCTCGGACGCGCTCGGCAACGTCGCGCTGGTGCAGAGCTTCGTGCGCGTCGAATCCGAGGTGCAGGGCCTGCGCTCCGTCGCCGACCAGCTGCTTGCGGCACAAATGCCGGTGCTGTCGTGGTGGGCGCTCGTGACCGTGATCACGCGCGCGTCGACCACGATCACCGTGCTCGCGATCTTCACCCTCGGCATCGCGCTGCACGACCAGGGCCGGGCCTCGGTCGGTGAGATCGTGATGTTCGTGAGCTTTGCGACACTCTTGATCCAGAAGCTCGAGCAGGTCGTGAGCTTCATCAACAACGTGTTCATGGAAGCTCCGCGCCTGCGCGAGTTCTTCAATGTGCTGGATGCCGTGCCCGCAGTGCACGACCGGCCCGACGCGATCGACGCCGGGCGGCTCTCCGGCCTCGTCGAGTTCAACGACGTCACGTTCTCCTATGACGGCAAGCGGCCGGCGATCGAGGATCTCTCCTTCACCGCCCTGCCCGGCCAGACCATCGCGCTGGTCGGCCCGACCGGTGCCGGCAAATCGACCGCGATTGCGCTTCTGCACCGCGCCTTCGATCCGCAATCCGGCTTCATCAAGATCGACGGCATGGACGTACGCGGCGTCACGCTGACATCGTTGCGGCGAAACATCGGCGTCGTGTTCCAGGAAGCGCTGCTGTTCAATCGCTCGATCGCGGAGAATTTGCGCGTCGGCAAACCTGATGCGACCGAGGCCGAGTTGCGCAAGGCGGCTGAACGCGCACAGGCGATCGAATTCATCGATCGCAGTGGCGGCTTCGAAACCAACGCCGGCGAGCGCGGGCGCATGCTCTCCGGCGGCGAGCGGCAGCGGCTGTCGATCGCGCGTGCGCTGCTGAAGGACCCGCCGATCCTGATCCTCGACGAAGCCACCAGCGCGCTCGATGCCGTCACCGAGGCCAAGGTGAACGCCGCTCTCGACGAAGTGATGAAGGGCCGCACCACCTTCGTGATCGCCCACCGCCTCTCCACCATCCGCAATGCCACGCGGATCCTGGTGTTCGAGAACGGACGGGTGATCGAAACCGGAACTTTCGATGAACTCGTGACCAAAGGCGGCCATTTCGCCGAACTCGCCAAGGCCCAGTTCATGGTGCAGGAAACCGCTCAAGCAAATAAGCGAGCCGGTGTGAGTGCCGCGGAGGCTGCCTCCGCCGCCGTCAAGTCCCCGTAACACCGTCGAAATTCGGCCTATTTCATTGCGGAATACCCGGGGGAAGCCCCTATTCTCGACGCACGAGCCGGTATAGGTTTGCGCTGCCGCGAGCGGCGGCGCTGGATTTCAGAACCGAACATCAGATCACGAGAACCGCCCGTGTCAGGCGCGTCTCCAAGGACCGGAATCGGATAGTGCACGCCTTTCGCCCGCTGCTTCGCAAATCCCTGTTCAACCTGTTCGCCGCGACGCTTGCCGTCGGTGCGCTGCTTGCACCGCGCATAGCGAATGCCGAAGCGCTGCTGCTGATCGAAGCCGACACCGGCAAGGTGCTGCAGGCTGACAACGCGACGATCCCCTGGTATCCAGCCTCCGTCACCAAGATCATGACCGCCTATGTGACGCTGAAGGCGGTGAAGGACGGCAAGATCACCCTCGACACGCTGCTGACGGTGTCGCCGACGGCCGCCTCGCAATCGCCCTCGAAGATGGGCCTGCGTCCGGGAACACAGCTCACCGTCGACAACGCGCTGAAGATGATGATGGTCAAGTCGGCGAACGACATGGCCGTGGTGCTCGCCGAAGGCATCGGCGGCTCGATCGACGGCTTCTCGGTGATGATGAACGACACCGCGAAGAAGCTCGGTATGACGCAGACCAACTACGTCAATCCCAACGGCCTGCCCGCGGATGGACATGTCACCTCGGCGCGCGACCTCGGCATTCTCGCACGCTCGTTCCTGCGCGACCTGCCGGAATACGAGTATTTCGTGCATATCCCCGCGATCCGCTTCGGCAGGCGGGTCACCGGCAATTTCAACAAGCTGATCGGTCGCTATCCCGGCGCCGATGGCTTCAAGACCGGCTTCATCTGCGCCTCCGGCTATAACCTCGTGGCGTCAGCCACGCGCAACGGCCGCCGCCTGATCGCGGTGGTGCTCGGCGCCAACTCCGGCACCGCGCGCGCGGTGAAGGCGGCACAGCTGCTCGAGCGCGGCTTCAGCCAGGACGGTCTGTCGTGGTTGCGTCCTTCGCTCGGCACCGTCGAAAACCTCGTGCCTGTCGACGCCTCGCCGCCGAACCTGCGCGAGGAGATGTGCGGCGGTCACCGCAAGCATCCGGCCAGCGATGACGACGATGCGCTTATCGCGACCAACGCCGGAGCTGGCGCCTTGACCGGCGGCGCAGCCCCGGTCACGTTCTTCACCGCGGGCCTCCAGCCGCCCTTGATGAAGGCATCCGAACTGATGGCCTCGGCACCCGCGGCCGCAGAACCCGTGGTGGTCTACACCGGCCCGACCCGCACGGGCGCAGACCTGGTCGCAGCGGTCGCAGCCGATACCGACCAGCAGGCTACGCCAAAGGCGCGTGGCAAGAAGTCGCGCGTTGCCAAGAAGCCTGACGCCAAGACGGATGCAAAGACGGCGGCGGCGAAACCGGCGGACACCAAGGGTGACACCAAGACCGCGGCAAAGCCGGCCGCGACCAAGCATGCGGCAGCAAAGCCTGCTGGCGACAAGTCGGCGGCGGGCGGCGATCAGGCTGCCAAGCCTGCCAAACCCAAGGCGGCCACGAAGCCGAAGCCCGCGCCCAACAACAGCTAGGTTAACGCACCCCGCCCGTCATCAGGTCGCGACCGCACTTCGCACCTGCGGCAGCGATCTCAAGACGTTTTCCAGTAGCCACTCTCCAGCCTTTGTCCTAAGCCTCGACCGCTTGCCAGCCGCCCCGGCAAGCTCGATACTGGCGGCAATGAGGCAAGCCCGAGACACAACGGGCTCAGAAGTTGAGAGAGGGGAGTTTCCATGGAGCGCATCTGGCTCAAGCAATATCCGCCTGGCGTGCCCGCTGATATCGAGCCGACACAATACGCATCGCTGGTCGATCTCCTTGAGGAGAGTTTTGCGAAGTTCGCCGACCGCAAGGCGTTCATCTGCATGGACAAGGCGATCACCTATCGCGACCTCGACCAGATGTCGTTGGCACTCGCTTGCTACCTGCAGGGACGCGGCCTGCAGCGCGGCGCGCGCGTCGCGATCATGATGCCGAACGTGCTGCAATATCCGGTCGCCACCGCCGCGGTGCTGCGCGCCGGCTTTACGGTGGTCAACGTCAACCCGCTCTACACCCCGCGCGAGCTCGAGCATCAACTCAAGGATTCCGGCGCCGAAGCCGTCATCGTGCTGGAGAACTTTGCCCACACCGTCGAGCAGGTGGTCGCGAAGACGTCGGTCAAGCAGGTCATCGTCGCCAGCATGGGCGACCTGCTCGGCTTCAAGGGCGTGATCGTCAATCTCGTCCTCCGTCGCGTCAAGAAGATGGTGCCGGCCTGGTCGCTGCCGGGCGCGGTGTCGTTCAACGACGCGCTCGCGGCCGGACGCGGCCAGACTTTCAACAAGCCGAAACTGTCGCCGGGCGATGTCGCATTCCTGCAATATACCGGCGGCACCACCGGCGTCTCCAAGGGCGCCACGCTGCTCCACCGCAACATCGTCGCCAACGTGCTGCAGAACGACGCCTGGCTGCAGCCTGCGATGGCCGCGCCTCCGCATATCGATCAGCTCATGATCGTCTGCGCGCTGCCGCTCTACCACATCTTCGCGCTGACGGCCTGCTATCTGCTCGCAGTGCGCGCCGGCGGTTGCAATCTGTTGATCCCCAACCCACGCGACATGGCGGGCTTCGTCAAGGAGCTCGCGAAGTACCAGATCAACAGCTTCCCGGCCGTGAACACGCTCTACAACGGCCTGATGCACCATCCCGATTTCAAGAAGCTCGACTTCTCGAAGCTGAAGATTTCGAACGGCGGCGGCATGGCCGTGCAGCGCCCGGTGGCCGAGCAGTGGAAGAACGTGACCGGCTGCTTCATCGCCGAAGGCTACGGCCTGTCGGAGACATCCCCGACACTGACCTGCAATCCGGCGACGACGACCGAATTCTCCGGATCGATCGGCATTCCCGTGCCCTCGACCTGGATCTCGATCCGCGACGACGACGGCAATGAACTTCCGCTCGGCCAGGCCGGCGAGATCTGCGCCAAGGGTCCGCAAGTGATGTCGGGCTACTGGAACAGGCCGGAGGAGACGGCCAAGGTGATGACGCCGGACGGCTACTTCCGCACCGGCGACATCGGCATCATGGACGAGAAAGGCTTCACCAAGATCGTGGACCGCAAGAAGGACATGATCCTGGTCTCGGGCTTCAACGTCTATCCGAACGAGATCGAGGAAGTGATCGCGAGCCACCCGGGCGTGCTGGAATGCGCCGTGATCGGCGTTCCCGACAGCAACTCCGGCGAGGCGGTGAAGGCCTTCGTGGTGAAGAAGGATCCGAATCTCGCGGCGGAGGACGTCATCAAATTCTGCCGCGAGCAACTCACCGGCTACAAGGTCCCCAAGCAGATCGAATTCCGCACCGATTTGCCCAAGACCAATGTCGGCAAGATCCTCCGCCGCGAGCTTCGCGACGAGAAGAAGGCCCAGGCGGCGTAAGGTGCGGCTTCCTCACCGAAAGGGCGCGCGCCTGCGCGCCCTTTCGTCATTACGTGCGCCGCTCGCAATGACGAGAATTTGGCCGCGCCGCCGCGTGACAGCCGTTTCCCTCCAGCGGTAAAATGCTCTAGAACAGCCCCGGCCCCTTTCCATGGAGAAACGACGATGGCGATCCAAGTTGGCGATAAGCTGCCCGAGACGAAATTCCGCGTGATGACGGCGGAAGGCCCGCAGGTGAAGTCCACCGACGATATCTTCAAGGGCAAGAAAGTAGCGTTGTTTGCGGTACCCGGCGCCTACACAGGCACCTGCCACAAGATGCATCTGCCGAGCATCTTCCTCAACGCCTATGCCATGAAGGACAAGGGCGTCGAGACCATCGCGATCGTCTCGGTGAACGACGCTTTCGTCATGAACGCCTGGAAGCGCGACACCGACCAGCGCGACGAGGCGATCTTCCTCGCCGACGGCAATGCCGACTTCGCCAAGGCAATCGGCATGGAGCTCGACGCCTCCGGCAACGGCCTCGGCATCCGCTCCAAGCGCTACTCGATGCTGGTCGAGGACGGCGTGGTCAAGAAGCTGAACCTCGAAGCGATGCCCGGCAAAGTCGAAGTCTCCGGCGGCGATACGCTGCTGGGGCAGCTGTAGGCTTTAGCCTCGCGGGAAGTATCGTAGGCTGGGCAAGGGCGCGTCAGCGCCGTGCCCACCATCTTTACCTCATTGGAAGACGGTGGGCACGCTTCGCTTTGCCCACCCTACAAAACCTGAGCGCGAAGCGACAACACCGCCCCTTACTCCGCCACCCGCGTCTGCGTCCTCGCCTTCACAATCCCGTCGCGCGCAAGCTGATCCGCCCGTTCGTTCTCGGGATGACCGGCGTGGCCCTTGACCCAGTGCCAGTTGACTTCATGCGCCTTCAGCGCCGCGTCGAGGCGCTGCCATAGCTCGACATTCTTGACCGGCTTCTTGTCGGCGGTGCGCCAGCCGTTGCGTTTCCAGCCGTGGATCCAGCCGGTGATGCCCTGCCGGACATACTGGCTGTCGGTGTAGAGATCGACCGTGCACGGCTTCTTCAACGCTTCCAGCGCAGAGATCGCCGCCATCAATTCCATCTGGTTGTTGGTGGTGTGGCGCTCGCCACCGTTCAGCTCTTTTTCCTTGTCGCCGAACTTCAGGATCGCCCCCCAGCCGCCGGGCCCGGGATTTCCCGAGCAAGCGCCGTCGGTATAGATCGTGACATTTGGCTTTTCGCTCACGCGACCAGTCCTGACGGCATCAGCCCATAATCGCGCGCGCTCGTCACGCTCTGATGGAAGCGCAGCTTGCGGACATATTCGAGCGGATCCTTCGGCTTGACCAGCGCGCCAGGCGGCACGTTGAGCCAGTCGACCAGCCGCGTCAGCAGGAAGCGGATCGCAGCGCCGCGCGCGAGCAGCGGCAGCGCGGCTTCTTCCGCCTCCGAGAGCTTTCGCACCCGGCCGTAAGCATTGAGAAAGGCGCGCGCCTTGGTGACGTTGAAGGAATGATCCGGCTCGAAGCACCAGGCGTTGAGACAGATCGCGACGTCATAGGCCAGCATGTCGTTGCAGGCGAACGTGAAGTCGATGATCGCCGAGAGCTTGTCGCCGAGGAAGAAGACGTTGTCGTTGAAGAGGTCGGCGTGGATCACGCCTTCGGGCAGATTGTTCGGCCAGACCCCACCCGAGAGATAATCGAGCTCGGCTGCGAGAAACGCGCGCAGGCCCGGCTGCACCTCGTCGGCGCGATCAGCCGCGGCATCGAACAGCGGTCGCCAGCCAGTGACTGAAAGCGCATTGGCACGCTTGATCGCGAAATTGGCGCCGGCCAGATGCATCGTGGCCAGCCCTTCGCCGACGCCGGCGCAATGCGCCACGTTCGGCTTGCGCGGCCAGATGCCTTCGAGAAAAGTGATGATCGCCGTGGGGCGTCCCGCCAGCTCGCGCAATGCCTCACCATCTCTCGCCTTCACCGGCAGAGGGCAGCTCACGCCGTGCTCGGCCAGATGCGTCATCAGTGCGAGGAAGAACGGCAGATCGTTCTTCGCCACGCGCTTCTCATAGAGCGTGAGGATGTACGAGCCGGTGGTGGTGTGCAGCAGGAAGTTGGTGTTCTCGACACCCTCGGCGATGCCCTTGTAGGAGAGCAATTCGCCGAGATCGTATTGCTTCAGGAAATCCGCAAGCTCGTCGGCGGCAACGTCGGTGTAGACCGCCATGCAAGACTACTCGGCGGCAGCTTCGGGGCGCACCTGACGCGGCAGCGGGAAGAACTCGTTCTCTTCCGCGGCCGAGACCGTCTCCACGTGCAGCGTGTAGCGCTCGGCGAAGGCGTCCATGATCTCCTCGACGATCACTTCCGGCGCGGACGCGCCCGCGGTGATGCCGAGGCTGGTGATGTTGTCGAACCGCTTCCAGTCGATTTCGGAAGCGCGCTGCGCCAGCACCGCGACCTTGCAGCCCTCGCGCTCGGCGACCTCGCGCAGACGCTGCGAATTCGACGAATTGGGAGCACCGACCACGATGAGCGCATCGACCACCGGCGCCACCTTCTTCACCGCGAGCTGGCGGTTGGTGGTGGCGTAGCAGATGTCTTCCTTGTGCGGCCCGTTGATGTTCGGGAAGCGCTCCTTGAGCAGCGCCACGATCTCCGCGGTATCGTCGATCGACAGCGTGGTCTGGGTCACGAAGGCGAGGTTGTTGGGGTCCTTCGGCGCGATGGTCTTGGCGTCCTCGGCGGTCTCGATCAGGGTGACGGCGCCGACCGGAAGCTGGCCGAGCGTGCCGACGACTTCGGGATGATGCGAATGACCGATCAGAAAGATCTCGCGACCGCGCTTGAAGTGGATCGCGGCCTCGCGGTGCACCTTGGTCACCAGCGGGCACGTCGCATCCAGTGAGAACAGATTGCGCGACGTGGCGTCGGCAGGAACCGATTTCGGCACGCCATGGGCCGAGAACACCACCGGTGCCGTGGTGTTTTCCGGGATCTCGGCGAGTTCCTCGACGAAGATCGCGCCCTTCTTTTTCAACCCGTCGACGACATATTTGTTGTGCACAATCTCATGGCGAACATAGACGGGAGCGCCATACTTATCGAGCGCCCGTTCCACGGTGTCGATCGCCCGGACCACCCCGGCGCAGAAGCCGCGGGGAGAACAAAGCACGATCTTGAGGTCTGGTTTGGCTGACATTGAGCGATCTCGGGACCGAATCACCCATTCGCCTTCTGGCGGGGGACGGTCGATGGATGGAAAAGGGCCTAAAACGGTCTGCGTGGACGTTATAACGACTTGAGAGGGAATTGGGCTCCCTTTCGGGCGCTGTCAAGGCACTATCTATAGCAGAACCATTGCGTGGCTACCCCCTCCGGGCTTATATAGCGCGAATTCCCTGTCATCGCTGATGACCACCGGTTTCGCCTCCAGAGGGGTGGGCGAAGCACAAAGGAGATTTGCCATGAGCAACGCACCTCTGATGCCCAAGGCGACCGCCGTCTGGCTGCTCGACAACACCGCGCTGACCTTCGACCAGGTCGCCGATTTCACCAAGATGCACCCCCTCGAGGTGCGCGCGATCGCCGATGGTGACGCCGCGCAGGGCATCAAGGGCAGCGACCCGATTTCCAACGGCCAGCTGACCCGCGAGGAGATCGAGAAGGGCGAGCGGAACGAGGACTACCGGCTCCGTCTCCAGGAGAGCAAGGTCATCCTGCCGCCCCAGCCCAAGCGCAAGGGCCCGCGCTACACCCCGGTGTCGCGCCGCCACGAGCGTCCCAGCGCCATCCTCTGGCTGCTGCGCAGCCATCCCGAGCTCAAGGATGCCCAGGTCATGCGCCTGGTCGGCACCACCAAGAGCACGATCGCCAGCGTGCGCGACCGCACCCACTGGAACACCTCGCAGCTGACCCCGATCGACCCGGTGACCCTCGGCCTCTGCTCGCAGATCGAGCTCGATTTCGAGGTGGCGCGTGCCGCCAAGGAAAAGCCGATCGACGCAAACTACGGTGGCGCCACCCTGCTGCCGGCCTCCGAGACCACCAAGAAGGACGAGTACGAGCCGTCGGAGAAGTCGAGCGACGACCTCAACGTCGACGCCGTGTTTGCCAAGCTCAAGACCCTCGGCGGCAAGAAGCACGAGGAAGAGGAGGAGTAAGACGCTCCCCTCATTTCGTCATCGAAACGCAAAACGCGGCGGGACAACCCGCCGCGTTTTTGTTTGTGCGTGGCCTCTTACGGATGGTTCAGCATGTATTCGCCAAGATTGCGCTGACGGCTGTCGGCGCGGGCGATCGCCGCATTGCGCTGGACATCGCGGTCCTTGCGGCAAGCCACATATTCCGGCGAACCGGCTGCGAGGCCACGGCTCTGGCACACCGCATCGTCATCGTCGTTGCCCATTGCCGTCGGCGTCTGATAACGCGCCGAACAGGCTGAGAGAGCGATGGCGAGACCCACGGCAAAGAGCAGCCGCGACGCGGTGGCGAGTGACATGGCAGGTCCCCTGTTGGCCGGCCTTGTTTAGCGCGGAATGAGGAGATTGTAAGGTCCCTGCACCTCACACCCTTCCCTTCAGCGCCTCTCCGATTTCGTCCAGCACCTTGGGATCCTCGATCGTGGCGGGCATGGTCCAGGCATCGCCGTCGGCGATCTTCTTGATGGTGCCGCGCAGGATTTTCCCCGAGCGCGTCTTGGGCAGGCGGCCGACGGTGATGGCGAGCTTGAACGCCGCGACGGGGCCGAGCCGGTCGCGCACCAGTGCGATGATCTCCTTCTCGATCTCCGCGGGTGGCCGCTTCACGCCGGCCTTCAGCACCAGGAAGCCACAGGGCACCTCGCCCTTGATCGCGTCCTTGACGCCGAGCACCGCGCATTCAGCAACATCCGGATGCGAGGCCAGGATCTCCTCCATGCCGCCGGTGGAGAGACGGTGGCCAGCGACATTGATGATGTCATCGGTACGGCCCATCACGAAGACATAGCCGTCCTCGTCCTTGTAGCCGGCGTCGGAGGTTTTGTAATAGCCGGGGAATTCGCTCAAATAGGCTTCCTTGAAGCGCGAATCCTGATTCCACAGCGTCGGCAAGCAACCCGGCGGCATCGGAAGCTTGATGACGATCGAACCCATCGTGTTGGGACCGACGGGCTTGGCCGCTTCGTCGACGACATCGACCTGGTAGCCCGGCATCGGCACGGTCGGCGAGCCATGCTTCACCGGCAGCTGGCCGAGGCCAACCGGATTGCCGGCGATGCACCAGCCGGTCTCGGTCTGCCACCAATGGTCGATCACAGGCACCTTCAGTTGCTGCTCCGCCCATTCCACCGTCGGCGGATCGGCGCGCTCGCCGGCGAGGAACAGCGTGCGGAATTTCGACAGATCATATTGCCGGATGAACTTGCCTTCCGGATCCTCTTTGCGGATGGCGCGGAACGCGGTCGGCGCGGTGAAGAAGGCCACCGCCTTGTGCTCGGAGATGACGCGCCAGAACGCACCGGCATCGGGCGTGCCGATCGGCTTGCCCTCATACATGATCGAGGTCGCGCCATGCAGCAGCGGGCCGTAGATGATGTAGCTGTGACCGACCACCCAGCCGATATCGGAGCCGCACCACCAGATCTCGCCGGGCTTGACGCCATAGAGGTTGAACATCGACCATTTCACCGCGACGAGATGCCCGCCATTGTCGCGCACGACGCCCTTGGGGATGCCTGTGGTGCCCGACGTGTAGAGAATGTAGAGCGGATCGGTGGCGGTAACAGGCACGCAAGCGGCCTTCTTGCCGTCGTTCATCGCCTTGCGGCGCAGGCTCGTCCAATCATAGTCGCGCTGTGGCGTGAGGTCGCAAGTCAGCTGCGGACGCTGCAGCACGATGCAGGCCTTCGGCTTGGCACTCGCGAGCCTGATCGCCTCGTCCAGCAGCGGCTTGTACTGCACGATGCGGCCGGGCTCGATGCCGCAGCTCGCCGAGAGAATGAGCTTTGGCTGCGCATCGTCGATACGGGTTGCGAGCTCCTTGGCGGCAAAGCCGCCGAACACGACGGAATGCACCGCGCCGATGCGCGCGCAGGCGAGCATCGCGACCACCGCCTCCGGCACCATCGGCATGTAGAGAATGACGCGGTCGCCCTTGGCGACACCAAAATCCTGCATGATGGCGGCAAGCGCCTGCACTTCGGCCAGCAATTCGGCATAGGTGAATTTGGTGACGCTACCCGTCAGCGGCGAATCATGGATCAGCGCGACCTGGTCGGCGCGACCGCGTTCGACATGGCGGTCGAGCGCGTTGTAACAGGTATTGACGACACCGCCGGTGAACCAGCGGCCGTAGACGCCCTGCGCGGCATCGAAGATCTTTTTCGGCGGCTCGATCCAGTCAATCTCCTTCGCCGCCTCAGCCCAAAAGCCCGCAGGGTCCGTCAGCGAGCGCGCATAGACCTCGTGATAGGCACTCTTTCCCTGAACGCTCATTCCCACGCTCCCGTTCCCTTTATTGGCCTCGCCTTGACCTGACGGCACGACGTCAGTCCCGCCATGACAGGGATCAAGTGCGGACCTTGTTTGAGAGCTATTTTCCCGGGAACGGGCTGCGGTTCAAGCTGAAAAGAACCCATCCTCTCCCTCTCCCCGTTCTTACGGGGAGAGCGTTGGGGTGAGGGGCTGTTTCGGCAGACAAAGTGAGAATTGGACTCGCGGAGACTCCCCCTCACCCGGAATTTGCTTTCGCAAGTTCCGGCCTCTCCCCGCACGCGGGGAGAGGCGAAGAGGCACTACCCCTCCATGGCATTCAACCGCTGCAGGCGATCCTGCATGACCTTCTTCAGATCGTAGCCGGGGCTGCGGAAGCTGGCGTCGCGGGTGGCGAGGAAATCATGCTGGGATTTGCGCAGGTCGGCGGCCGAGCGCCGGCTCATCGATTTCAGAACGCGGTCATAGGCCTCGGCGAGCTGGCGGTCGAGCGCGCCCAATTGCGGATCGGCGCAGATCACCTTCTCGACCTCGCGCTTGGCTGAGGTACAATCGAATGACGGGCCGTTGCCGGAATTTGCAGCCAGCGGGCTCGGCGCTTCGGCACCGAACTTGGCGATCTCCGCGATCATGGTGCGGCGGCCGTCCGCAGCGTTGGTGTTGCCGGGATCGAGCCGCAGCGCCGTCTCGTAATCGGCCAGCGCCTTCTTGCGGTCGCCCATCTTGGTGTAGAGCACGGCGCGGTTGTTGTAGGTCTTTGCGAAGTCAGGATCGAGCTTCAGCGCGTCATTGTAGTCGTTGAGTGCCGCGCCGAACTCGCCCTTGAACTGGTAGGAATCGCCGCGATTGGTGAAGAAGTTCGGCCGCGGCGACAGCCGCAGCGCCTGGTCGTAGTCGGCAATCGCCTTGTCGTAGTCCTTGATCGCGGCATAGGAGAGCCCACGATTGTCGTAATATTCCGGCACCTTCGGATCGAGCCTGATCGCGTCGCTGTCGTCGGCGATCGACTTGTCGAGCTGGCCGAGCTTCTTGTAGGCAGCGCCGCGGTTGGTGTAGCTGCGCGCCCGGTTCGGATCGAGCCGCAAAGCTTCGCTGAGATCGGCGACCGCCTTGTCGTTGTCGCCGTTGAGATAGTAGGTCGCGCCGCGGTCGGACCAGGCCTGCGCATAGTCCGGCTTCAGCTTGATCGCCTGGTCGTAATCGGCGATCGCCCGGTCGAACCGGTGCTGATTGGTGTAGGCGACACCGCGCTGCTCGTAGGCCTCCGCATCCCTCGAGTCGAACTCGATCGCCTTGCTGAGATCGGAGGTGGCGCGATTGAGATCACCGCCCGCCTCGCGCAACAGATTGCCGCGCAGACGCCAGGCCTTTGCGTTTTTGCCATCGAGCGCGATGGCGCGGTCGATGTCCCGCAGCGCCTGTGTGAGGCCGCCGGAGATCCGCGCATTGGCATCGGCCCGAACCAGCAGCGCCGCCACGCGGTCGGAATTTGGATTCGATGTCTGGTCGATGATGGCGTTGCACGCCGAGATCAATTCGGCCGGCGCAGCCTTGCTGTCCATCACGCAATCGACGGCGGCCGATGCCGGGGCGGCAAGGAACAGGCTGAGCGCCGCACCGAGAAGCAAGCTGCGCAGCCGGCTATTTGCAATCGAGAAGGTTGGCGCGGAAGAACGCGGGCCGCACATGACGAAAGCTCCGTGACATCAGGTTTTCCCGTTGTCGCGGCGGAGGGAGAATGGGTTCAAATTGGGGCTGTTAGGAGGGCAGAGTGCCTCAATACCCGTCCACACCGTTCAACCGTTGCAGCCGCTCCTGCATCGCTTTCTTCAAATCGTATCCCGGACGGCCGAACCCGGCGTTGCGGCGCGTGATAAAGTCATCCTGCTCGTGCACGAGCTTCTTCGCCTCGCCCTCGTTGCGTGCCTCGCGGATCACGCGCGCATTGGCTGCGTAGACCTCGCGGTCGAGATCGGCGAGCTCGCGATTTGCGCAGATCGCCTTCTCGACCGGACGGCGCGCACCTGAGCAATCGAAGCTGGGCTTGCCGGCGACCGCCATCTGCGCGCCGATCCGCTCCAGCTCGCGCGCCATCGCCTTGTGATTGGCCTTGGCCTGTTCGTGGTTCGGATTGATCCGCAGCGCCGCGCCGAAATCCTGCACCGCCTTTGGCTTGTCGCCCTTCTTCAGCCAGAGCTCGCCACGTGCATTGAAAACGTCGGCGAGCGTGGGATCGAGCAGCAAAGCGCGACTGTCGTCGGCGATGGCGCGGTCGATCTGGTCATGCCGCCCGAGCAACGCGCCCCGCGCCACCAACGCCTTGATCAGATCGGGCTTTGCCGTCTTCTCGTTGTCGATGACGGCGGCGCAGGCCGGGCCCGCCCTGTCCATGTCATCGGCGGCAGTCGCGGCGAGGCATGCCGCAACGTCGATCTGCGCGACGGCGGCCGGCTCGCCCCTGGTCGCAGCATGGGTCACGGGCGAAAGCGCGGAGAGCGCCATTGCGGCCGACAAATGAATGAGTTTCTGAAAACGCATGTTTCTTGCTGTCGGATTATCTTGCTTTCAAGCCGTCCTGTCCATCATACGGCCGGATTGGTGCTAGCCTGTGGCGCCGCTCATATCGGTTTCGGGGACCTACGTGTCGACATTCGAATGGATCATCGCGCTTCTGCTCGGCGCCGTTGCATTATCGGCGCTGGCGCGGCGGATCAAGGTCCCCTACCCGACCTTTCTCGCCATCGGCGGCGCGCTGATCGCCTTCGTGCCCAACAGCCCGTCCTGGGCGCTGGAGCCCGATCTGGCCTTGGCGCTGTTTGTCGCACCGGTGCTGCTGGATGCCGCCTTTGACACCTCGCTGCGCGATCTCCGCAAGAACTGGGTTCCGGTCTCAACCCTGGTCGTGGCCGCGGTCGGCCTCACGACGATCGGCGTAGCCTATGTCGCACATCGGCTCTTCCCGGACATGCCCTGGGCGGCCGCCGTCGCACTCGGTGCGATCGTGGCGCCACCGGATGCCGCGGCCGCCGTCGCGATCCTGAGCCAGGTCAAGCTGCCCTACCGCATGGTCAAGGTGCTGGAGGGCGAGAGCCTGCTCAACGACGCAAGCGCGCTGCTGATCTATCGTATCGCAGTCGGCGCCGTCGTCATGGAGCACCTGAAATGGAGCGAGGTCGCGCCGACGATCGCGCTCGGACTGGTCGGCAGCGTGCTGGCCGGCCTTGTCGCGGGACGCATCATCCCGCCGATCATGGAGCGCGTGAGGGAGATGCCGAGCGCGATCATCGTCCAGTTCGCCACCACCTTCCTGGTCTGGATCGCCGCCGAGCATCTCGGCCTCTCCGGCATCCTCACCATCGTGGTCTACGCCATGACGATCGCGCGCTCGGCGGGGCTGCGCATGCCGGCGCGGCTGCGGGTGCCGTCTTACGCGGTGTGGGAGACGATGGTGTTTGTGCTCAACGTGCTTGCCTTCATGCTGATCGGCATGCAGATGCGGCCGATCTGGACGAAGCTGGACGCGGATGTGCGGTGGGAATATTGCGTGGCCGCGGCCTGGATCCTGGCTACGGTCATTCTGGTTCGGCTGCTCTGGATCACGTTCTATCGCACCACGTTGCGCCTGCTGATCGCGCGCGGGATCTACCACCCGAAGGATCCGAAGCAAGTCGCCTCACCGAGGGGCGGCCTCATCATCTCCTGGTGCGGCATGCGTGGCCTCGTCACGCTCGCGACCGCCTTCGCACTGCCGGAGAATTTCCCCTATCGCGACTTCATCGTCTTCATCGCCTTTGCGGTGGTGCTGGGCTCGCTGGTGATCCAGGGCCTGACGCTGCGGCCGCTGATCCTGGCCTTCGGTCTCAAGGACGACGATCCAGTTGGCATCGAGGTCGCGCGCGCCCGCGCCATCGCCTATAGAGCGGCACTCGACGCGATCGAGGACGATCCATCGGAGGAGGCTGAAATCCTCAGGCTCGAATACCGCGCCGTCCTGATGCAAGCCGACGACGATCCGCATGGCGGCATCGCCAATGGCGAACTGCCCGCCGACCCCCTGCGCCGCCGCGCCATCGAAGCCGCGCGCAAATCGATCTTCAGCCTGCGCGCCACCGAAGTGATCGGTGACGACGCGTTTCACCGGCTGGAGGAAGAGCTCGATCGCGCGGAGCTGAGCGCTGGGGGATAGGTCCGCGATTCCAATGTCGTCCCGGACAGGCGCAGCGCCGCCCCGGAACCCATACGCCGCAGCAATCGTTTTGCGAAGATTCGGGGTCACCAGCTTCGCGCCAAACTACTCCCTGTGGCTATGGATCCCGGATCTGCGCGCACTTGGGGCGCGCAGATCCGGGACGACAGTGGAGTTTGGGCAGCAGCTAGAACCTACGCCCCCGCCTTGCTGGTGATCCCGCCGTCGACCACGAGCTCGATCCCCGTCACATATTTCGATTCATCCGACGCCAGAAACAACGCGGCGTTGGCAACGTCCCACGCGTCGCCCATGTGGCCCATCGGCACCTGCGCATCGCGGGCGCGCCACATCGCCTCGACATCGCCCTTGGCGTAGCTGTTGGCGAGACCCGCCGAATGCTCCACCATCGGCGTCTTCATCAGGCCGGGTAGGATCGCGTTCACCCGCACATGATGCCGCGCGAACTCAATCGCGGTGGTGCGCGTCATCTGGTTCATCGCCGCCTTCGACGTGCCGTAGGTGACGTAGGAGATCCCCATGTGGCGGATCGAGGCGATCGAGGAGATGTTGATGATCGAGCCGCCGCCCTGCTTCACCATGACGGGAATGACGTGCTTCATGGCGAAATAGGCGCTCTTGAGATTGACCGAGAAGACGCGATCCCAGCTCTCTTCGGTGACCTCGACGACGCTGCCCATCTCGGCGATGCCGACATTGTTGTCGAGCACGTCGATACGTCCGTAGGCCTTCAGGCACGCCGCGACCATCGCCTCGATCTCGGCAGGCCACGCGACATCGGCCGTGAACGCAGTCGCCTTGCCGCCCTCGCCCGTGATGATCCCAGCTGTCTCTTCGGCCGCAGCGCCGTTGCGGTCGACGCAAAACACCTGCGCGCCCTCGCGCGCAAAGGTCACCGCGGTCGCCTTGCCGTTGCCCCAGCCTGGCCCGATCGAGCCGGCGCCCACCACCATCGCGACCTTGCCTTTGAGCCGGTCCATCGCGTGTCTCCCGTGTTGTTTTTCTTCGTAGCCCGGATGGAGCGCAGCGTAATCCGGGCTACGTGTGCTTCGCCGTCACCGGCAAAACGTCACTGGCAAACCTTCATTGGAAGGTCATGTCCAGGCATTTGGAGATGTCTGAGCCGAGGCCGGAGGAGATGGTGATGCAGCCGCGGATCTTCTGGGCGTTCATGTCGGCGGCCCAGATCGAGTAACCGCCGGGACCAAAGAACGAGTTGGTGTTCGGTGGCTCGGTCTCGGTCGCGTCGAAATCATAATGCCCGTCGGTTTCGAAGATGCGCGGCTTCTTGGTGCAGCCACCGTCGGTCTGGACGTTGATGACTTCCTTGTTGTCGCGGGTCAGCGCCAGCGAAACCTGACACCGGAAATATTCCGAGGTCTTGGTATTGAAGAGATAGGTGTAGGACTTGCAGGTCGCGGTGTTGAGCTTGCCCGGGGCGAGGCCACGGCTGCAAGAAATCCGCTGGTTGTGGCTGAGCTGGTAGTCGTCAGCCCGGGCGGCCGGCGCGAGCGCCGTCAGCGACACCAAGGCAATCCCGCAGAATTTAATGACGTGACGCATTCGAATCATCCCCCACCAATATCTTTGTCGTGTTGCGTTCTAGACTGAAAGCGGAACATAGTCGCGAGGGGACGAAGGGAAAATCACAAACTGCTGGGCAAGACGTGATGCGCTGCGGCGTCATCGCAGATTGACCCGGGCGCACCGTTCGTGATTTGTTCAAACGGGCACCCGGACAATGGGGAGGATGGATGATGGCATTTTCACTCAAGACATTTGCAGTTGCAGCCGCGCTGGGCGCGCTCGCCGCTCCCGCTTTCGCGCAAAATGCGGCAACGCCGTGGGAGCTCAAGCCGGATACCGGCTATGCCTACGACAAGGAAGGCAAGACCTTCTCCTACAAGATGGGCACCAACAATGCCGGCGACCTGCTGAAGGGCGCCAAGAAGGTGCCCAAGGGCACGTTGTTCTTCATCGGCCAGAACGGCCAGCTCTACATGCGCAGCGGGCAATACCTGGAAGGCGACGGCAGGTTCAAGTTTGGACCGGATCAGTAGCAGCCACGAACACGGTGCGCTCCCTCGCCCCGCTCTTGCGCGGCCGAGACGAGCTTCGCTCGCTCTGAGAGCGTTGGGGTGAGGGGCTTCTCTCCGCACGCGAGATCGTAGAGGGACCCGTACCCCCTCACCCGAATTCGATCTGCGATCGAATTCGACCTCTCCCCGCAAGCGGGGCGAGGTGAAGAGACGGCCCGCCAGCAGTTAAAACGCCGCCGCCAGCTCCCTTGCGCCGGGTTTGCTGCTGTTCGAGTCCATCCGATCATCCGTCACCGCCAGCAGCTTCGCCACCGTGTTGTGGCGGATGGCGACCGGATTGCGCTCGTAGCCCGAGCGCTGGAAGAAGTTCGAGGTCGGCACCTGCTCGCGCATCGCCTGCGGCATCGTCACCATGTCGAGGCCGGTGCCGTCACCAGTGAGATTCATCATCTCGAGCTCGGCCGCAGTCAGCGGACGGGTGTAGCCTTTGGCGCGGGCGAACAACACCGAGGTCAGCAGCTTGTGGGTCTGCAGCATCGGCCCGATGTCGACGTCGAGCACCATCGCATGCATGGCCCAGCCCTGCGCGCTGTCGCCGATCTTCTCGTGCTCCGACCAGCTGTCCGGCACCGACTTCGCGTGCGCCACCATTTTCCTGAGAACACCGAGCTTGTGCTCGAGTAGCTGCCGCGCCGGCCCTGAGGTGCGCGCGACCTTGTCGGAGAGTGCGCGGATGAGCTCATGGCCTTGCTCGGCCAAAAGCTCGACGCTGTTGGTGGTGAGCAGCTGGTTGTAGCCCATCGCGGTCGAGATCGCACGCTTGCCGCCGTGCTCGATGCCCGCCTGCACGTCGTAATTGCCGGTGCCGCCGGTCTCGAACGAATAGACCCGTACCGCCTGTTCGCGCGTGAGCCCAGAGGCGAGCGCGTAGCGCGCATAGGCGCGCTTGAACTCGACTTCGGTCGAGGGGCGCTGCGGCGTGAATTGATAGAGATCCTGCGCGGCGCGCAACAGATCGGAAGCCACCGGAAGCGGCTTGCGCGCGGGACGTTCCGGCGTTTCCTCAGGCTCGGGGTTCACCGGCCGCTTCGGCCCGGTGTAGACAGGCGGCTGCTCCAGCACGTAATCGTCAAGCGTGATTTGTTGTCCGCTGCGCCGCTTGGCGTTGCGGCCTTTCCGCTTCTCCGTGACCTGGCCCCAATACGCGCCAGCCTCCTGGTCGAAGGCGCCGCGGACCTGCTGATATTCGGCGAGCTTGTGGCGATATTCGAGCACCGCCGGCGATGCGCCACCTTGCGCAAAAAACTGCGACAGAAGCTGCGCGTTGGCATTGCGGACGGACAGCGGCAGGACGTCGGCCTCGCCGCCACGCGCGGCGGGAACGAGCAGGACGAGCGCGAGTGGAACCAGCGCCAGATGTTTTCGAATCGAATGATGCATGCCGCCCTCTTAGCAGGCATCCGGTAACCGTCACGTTAACGCGCCGTTTACCATCACTTCCAGGCGAAAACCGGCTGTTCCAGGTCGGTGACGCGGGTCTGCCGCCCTGCCAGCACCTCGCGGAACTGGTAGATCAGCGCCGCCGTCGGCGCGTGGATCAGGCTCATCTGGTGATGGAAGCGGATCACGCGTCGGGTGCTTTCAGGGATCGCGGTGAAGTCGAAGGCGTCATCGCGCTCGATCGTGTCGAGCGCGATGCGATGGACCGAGGCTACCTCGTCCGGGTTCGGCGCGATCGCGTCGCTGCTCGAAGCCCAAACCACGACCGGCGTGATCAGATAACCCGAGCGCGTCGGATAATCGTCGAGCAAGCCGAGCACCGCATCGGCCGGAAGCCTGAGCGCGAGCTCCTCATCGAGCTCGCGCAGCGCCGCCTCGATCGGTGTCTCGCCGGCATCGCAGCGTCCGCCGGGCAACGCCCACTGGCCGCGATGCGAACGTAAACTCGATGCGCGCATCGTCAACAGAAACGCAGTCTCATTGCCGTCATGGGATTCAGTCAGCGCCAGCACCACCGCGGCGCGCTTCAGTGCCGACGGCTCGACCGCATCGGGCAGCCGAGCGAACGACGCGCAGGCCTCTGCGATATTCCGTCTGGTGGCATCGTCGAAAGCTCTCATGATGCTTGACTACACCATGACCGCATCTGATGAAACGAGGGACGGATACGCGTTGCAGGGATGGACGGAGCGATGACCAGCAGGACCGCCGCAAAGCTCAAATCAGACGGCTGGACCATCCTGGAGACCACCGGCTTCATGCATCTGGTCGGCCCTTTATGGGAGCGCAAGGTCGACGGCCAGTATGAATTCGCGCTCGCCACCGAAGACAAGCACCACAACCGCCGCGGCATGGTTCAGGGCGGCGTGATGATGACGTTTGCCGACCGCACCTGCGGCATGACCGCCCGCTACACGTCCGGCAAGGACTACATGGCGACCGTGCAGCTCGACACCCATTTCGTCGAAGCCGGCCAGATCGGCGATATCCTGATCTCCCGGCCGCGCGTCGTGCGCTCGACCCGCAGCTTGATCTTCATGAGCACCGAGGTCACCGTCGACAATCGCTGCATCGTGATGGCGAACGGTGTGTTCAAGATTTTGAAGGGTCCGGGGGCGTAGTCAGGCTGCCACTGCCGTCTCCGCGTCATTGCGAGCGTAGCGAAGAAATCCAGAATCCCCCCGCGGACACATTTCTGGATTGCTTCGCTACGCTCGCAATGACGGAGTGAGGCGGGTATGCTGGTGTCCGAAAACGCAGCAAGGACTTAGCCCATGCAATACCGCCAACTCGGCCGCTCTGGCCTGAAGGTCTCGCCGATTTGCCTCGGCACCATGATGTTCGGCGGGCCGACGGATGAGTCGGCATCACAGCGCATCGTTGCCAAGGCGCACGAGGCCGGCATCAATTTCATCGACACGGCGGACGCCTATTCGAAGGGCGGCTCCGAGGAGGTCGTCGGCCGCGCGATCGGCAACAACCGTCAAGCCTGGGTGCTCGCCACCAAGCTCGCGAACCCAATGGGCAACGATCCCAACCGCGTCGGTCTGTCACGGCGCTGGGTGTTGCAGGCGGCCGAGGAGAGCCTGAAGCGGCTCGGCACCGACCACATCGACATTTATTATCTGCACAAGGAAGACCATGCGACGCCGCTGGAAGAGACGGTGCGCGCGATGGGCGATCTGATCCGCGCTGGAAAAATCCGCTATTTCGGCGTCTCCAATTACCGCGCCTGGCGCGTCGCCGAGATCTGCAACATCTGCGACCGGCTCGGCATCGACCGGCCCGTGGTGAGCCAACCCTATTACAACGCGATGAACCGCATGCCCGAGGTCGAGCATTTTCCGGCCTGCTCCTTTTACGGCCTCGGCATCGTCCCCTATAGCCCACTGGCGCGCGGCGTGCTCACCGGCAAGTACAAGCCCGATGCGGCTCCCGACAAGGACACGCGCGCGGGCCGCAACGACACGCGCATGATGCAGACGGAATGGCGGCCCGAGTCGCTTCAGCTCGCGCAAGAGATCAAGACTCACGCCGAGAAGAATGGCATTACCGCCGGCCAGTTCGCAGTCGCCTGGGTGCTGAACTCCGCCTTCGTTTCCTCGATCGTCGCGGGTCCGCGCACCGAGGAGCAGTGGGACGGCTACATCAGCGCGCTCGACTACCGCTTCACCGCTGAAGACGAAGCGCTGATCGACCGGCTGGTCGTGCCGGGCCATCCATCGACGCCGGGCTACAACGATCCGGCCTACCCGATCGAGGGACGCCGCGCGCGGACAGCGTGAGAGCGGAAGACGACAATGGTGCACGAAGACCGCTACGGCCTGCCGCTCTCCACCACCTCCGACGAGGCGGCGTCCGCCTATCGCGAAGGCGTCGACCTCTTGCTCGCCGGCTGGACTGGCACGGTGGAAGCGCTGGAGCGCGCGATCGCCGCTGATCCGGATTTTGCGCTGGCCCACATCGCCCGCGCCCGCGTGCATGCGTTCTACCAACAGGGCGATCTCGCACGGCAGAAGGCGGCCGTGGCGCGCGAGCTCGTCGCCATCAGCGGCTCGTCGCGCGAACGCTCGCATGTCGAGACGCTGGCGCTTGCGATCGAGGGCCGCGGGCCCGACGCGATCGCCGCAATGTCCCGACATATCGACGCGTGGCCGCGCGATGCCGTGGTGCTGTCGCTCCCACTCGGCGCGTTCGGCCTGTTCGCCTTCTCCGGCATGGCCGACCACGATCGCGCGCGGCAAGAGCTCTGCGAACGCGTCGCGCATCATTATGGCGAGGACTGGTGGTTCCTCACCATGTCCGGCTGGGCGATGACCGAGAATGGCGATGTCGCGCGAGGCCGCGCCGTGACCGAGCGTGGCTTTAATTTGCGCCGGGCTAATGCCCACGCTGCTCATGCGGTACTGCACGCGATGTTCGAAGACGGCTCGATAGAGGACGCCGATCGCCTCGTCGCCGAATGGATTCCGACCTATGACCGGGCCGGCATCCTGCATGGCCACATCCTCTGGCACCAGGCGCTCGGCGCGCTCGAGCATGGCGATGCCGCGCGAGCGCTCGAAATCTATGCCGACGTCCTCCAGCCCAGCGCCACGCAGGCGCCACCACTCAACGTCATCACCGATAGTGCCTCATTGCTCTGGCGCCTGTCGGCCTATGGCCACACGGTGCCGAAGGCGCTCTGGTTCGAAGCCGACGCCACCGCGCAAAAGCTGTTCCCGAAGTCGGGGCTGCCCTTCGCCGACGTCCATATGGCGCTGTTTGCCGCTGCGACGCAAAATCGCGAGGCGCTTGTCGCGCGTCTTGCCGTGATCGACCAACGCGTCGCCGACGGCAAGCTGCCGGCAGGCCCCGTGGTGCCGGCGACCTGCCGCGCGCTGGCGGCGTTCGCTGACGAGAATTACGCCGCTTGCGTGCGCGAGCTTGCGCCTGTCCTTAACCAGGTCGTGCGCATCGGCGGCAGCCACGCCCAGCGCGAGCTGATCGAGGACACGTTCCTCGTCGCCCTCATGCGCAGCGGCGAGCTGCCGCGCGCCCGCAAGCTTCTCGACGCCCGCCTGCACCGCCGCCCCTCCTTGCGCGATACGCGCTGGCAGGCGGCGATGGCTTGAGGCAGGATGGAGAAAATACGGCCGGAGGACGCCCATGACCGAGATCGTCGCACTGGAGGCGCTGGCTGCGCGCGTTGCATCCGGGCAGTCGCTCGCGATCCCGGTCGACGGTTCGGGCGTCGCGATGGCCGCGACCGCCGCACTGCTAGAGGCCGGCATCCGTGACCTCAAGCTGATCTGCGTACCTATCTCCGGCCTCCAGGCCGATCTTCTGATTGGCGCCGGCGCGGTCGCGTCGTTGGAAACCAGCGCGGTGTCGCTGGGCGAGGCCGGAGCCGCGCCGCGCTTCACGGCTGGCATCAAAAGCGGCGCCTTCGCGATGCGCGATTCCACCTGCCCCGCGATCTATGCCGGCCTGCTTGCCGCGCAGAAAGGCGTGCCGTTCATGCCGATCGCCGGCATCATCGGCAGCGACCTCCTGGACGTGCGGCCCGACTGGCAGGTGATCGACAGTCCCGTCGGCGAGGCGCGCAAGGTCGTCGTCGTGCCCGCGATCTCGCCCGATGTCGCGCTGTTTCACGCGCCCGAGGCCGATCGCGCCGGCAATGTACGCATCGGCCGGCGTCGCGAGCTCGCTGATCTCGCTTATGCCGCGAAGTGCACGCTTGTTACCGTGGAGCGCATCGTCGATCGCAATCTGCTGGAGAGCGAAGACTCCGCGGCCGGTGTGCTGCCCTCGCTCTATGTCGATGCCGTCGCGGTGGCCGAACGCGGCGCCTGGCCGCTGGCGCTGTGGGACGAATATCCGGCGGACGAAGTCGAGATCGCGCGTTACACGGCGATGGCGCGCAGCGAGGAGGGCTTTCGCGCCTATCTCTCGACGTTCCTGACCCATCGCAGGCAGGTGGCCTGATGTCGGCCGAGCGCGAACGGCGCGAGATCCTGATCGCCACCATTGCCGATCTGCTCGACGGCATCCGCCATGTCGCGGTCGGCGCGTCGTCGCCGATTCCCGCCGCCGGCGCCATGCTGTTGCGCGCACGCAACGAGCGTAACGGCAAGCCGCCGGTGCGCATTTCGATCCTGGGATCGCAGGCGCACAATTTCTTCACCAATGGCGGCATCGAGCTGTTCGATTGTGCCGCGCAAGGCCGGGTCGATGCCTTCTTCCTCGGCGGCGGCCAGATCGATGGCCAGGGCAACATCAATCTGGTCGGCACCGGCGACTACCCGCAGAGTAGCGTGCGCTGGCCCGGTTCGTTCGGCTCGGCCTATCTCTATCACCTCATTCCACGCGTGATCCTGTTTCGCGAGGAGCATTCGCCCCGCGTATTCGTGCCCAAGGTCGATTTCGTCAGCGCGCGCGCCATCACGCCGGGGGTGCCGCGCCGCGGCGGGCCGCATGCGCTTCTGACCAACATGGCACTGTTCGACTTCGATCGCGAGGCGGGTGGCTTTGCCTTACGCTCCGTCCACTCGCCCTTCACGCCCGCCGATATCCGCGAGAATACCGGCTTCGCCTATCAGGAGGGCGACGTCGTGCGCGAGACGCCGCGGCCGGATACCGCAACGCTGGCGCTGTTGCGCGGGCGGGTTTTCGACGAGTTGGCCGAGACTTATCCGGCCTTTGCGCGAACCATGAAGCAGGCGGCGTGAGGCCGTCTGCCACGAAAAAAACATCGGCCTGACGGCATGTGCCTGCTAGACGGATCAGGGCGATCGGGGGCGAATCGCCGATGGGTGGCGCGGTGGTATTCCAGACGGGCTTATTCCAAGAAGGCTTGGCCGGACAAACGGGATCGCAACCAATTTGCGATTCGCTCGTTATTGGGCGGAGCTCTTGTCCGTCCGTGGCCCCCTGTCACATGAGCCTGACGATGCGCCTCCGCCGACCGGTTCTGGCTGCAATCCTCGTCTCTCTCGCAAGTCCTTGTTTTGCCGAATCTTCCACGGCGATCGCGGCGAACAATCCGCCGGCGCAGCAGACTTCTCTCGTCGATATGCTGGCGCTGATGTCGGGCCACTGCAAGACGCTGAAGGTCGCCGGACGTCCCTATGCTTGCAAGACCGTGGCCTTCGCCCATGACGACAAGGGCCGGGTCAATTTCGCAGTCGCAGTCGACGACCCCAGCGACGAGAACCATGTCGTGTCGTTCTCCGGCGAGAACGGCAAGCGGGCCGACGACAACTCCTACGAACTGCCGATCGACCGCATGCTGCTCAACTCCAAGGACCGACCGAAGGTCGACGGCCTGCCGGTCCCGGCCGCGCAGACCTCCACCGGCACCTGCCGCCAGACTGGCAATTTCGCCGCCAAGAAGGTGAACGACGTCACCTGCTCTGCGACCGACAGCGAAGGCCGGAAATATGAACTGCTGTTCGTCTCCGACGGCAAGCCGGTGAGTGTGCGCCGCATCAGGCAGTCATCGCCGTCGGTACAGGATCCGTTCAAGTAACAACCATTCGCCATCCTCAGCGTGTATGATCGCGGCCGTGGTTCGGAGCTCTCATGACACGCGATCGCCTGCTTCTGCTGCGCCCCGGCTTCGAGGATCCCGCTTATCCGGGCCAACGCTTCTTTTGCTGGCATTGCGTGCTGATCGAGGGCCTGCTCACCTCGTTTCCGGCGCTGGCCGAAAAGCTCGATATCGAGCGCGTCGCCTGGCCGAAGCCGCGGCATGCTGTGATCGAACTCGTCGGCGAGGAGAACCAGTGGCTGCCGTTGCTGGTGCTGGCGGATGGCGCAACATCCCAGCATCAGACTGGCAGCTATCAAGGCCGCGCCTTCATCGCCGACAAGGATGCCATCCTTGCCGCGCTGTCGGAGCGCTACGGCTTTCCCGAGCCGCATCCGTGAGGCCGTCCCGAAACGAGGGATAATCGGCATTGCCTGCGACGGCGATCGCCTCGCATATTCGACCAAACTGCGGAATCTCTCGCCATGCCCCATCCCCTCCCCGCCCTCATCGTCATCGACGTCCAGCGCGCGTTCGACGAATGGGAGGCAGCCGGCAAGCGGCGCAACAATCCGGATGCGGTGGCGCGCATCGCCGATCTCATCGCAGCGTTCAGGGCGAGCGGTGCACCGATCTTCCATATCCGCCACGAAGGCACAAAGCCGAACTCGACGTTCCGTCCCGAGCGCACCGGCTACGCCGTCAAGGCCGAGGCGCGCGAGCAGAGCGGCGAGCCTGTGATCGTCAAGCGCGTTAACAGCGCCTTCATTGGCACGGACCTCGAAATGCGCCTGCGCGCAGATAACATCGCCACGCTCGTCATCTGCGGCGCCACCACCAATCATTGCGTGGAGACGACGACGCGGATGGCCGGCAATCTCGGCTTCGATGCGGCTCTCGTGCGTGACGCCACCTGGACCTTCGATCGCATCGGCCCGGATGGCGACACGCATTCGGCCGAATCCATCCACGCGATGACGCTGTCGAATCTGAACGAAGAATTTGCCCGCATCGTGACCACGAACGAAGTGATCGCCTCGCTCGCGTCAGTGCGACAATAAATCTCAGCGAATTCTCGCGTTGGTCGTGTGCGTCGTTTCGACGCCCGCTCTCGCCGGAACGCCAGGCACACCCATCTGTTGTCACTCGACATCTCAACTGGAGTGATGACATGAAGTATCTCTTTGTCGCGATGGCCATCGGTGCTGCTGCGCTCACCGCGTCTGCGGCCAACGCGGCTGGCGGCAGCAAGGCCAAGCCGGATGCGCCGAGCCGCCAATCGACCGACATCAGCGCGCAGCACAGGCACGGCCATCATGGCCATCGCCATCATGGCTGGCGTCCTCACCACCAGGGCTATTATCGGCCGCACCATCGCAGCTATGGCTATTATCCGCGGCACCACGGCTACTACGGCGGCGGCCCCTACGGCTATTACCGCGGCGGCGGTCCCGCCGTAACGTTCAGCTATGGCGGCAATCGCTGGTGAGACGAGGGGCCCGCAGAGACGCGGGCCTTCTTTCTCAGCGCAGCAAGATGATCCCCGCCGTTTCCGCTCCGCTCGCAAGCGCCGCCTCGACCGTTCCCATGTCGCGGCCACGATAGAGCGCTTCGCCGGAGAACAGCACCAAACCGTCGGGGCGCGCGAGGATTTCTTGCGCCGCGCGCGTCCGCGGCGTCGCCCAGGAGTAGGCGCCGCGGGCAAAGGGATCGTTCGCCCAATTGGCGGTCGCCGATGCCACGAGATCCCGCGTAATCTCCTCGCGCGGCAGGCCGAACATCGCCGCGAGCGAGGCGATACCGGCATCGATCAATCCTTGCGCATCGAGATGCGCCAGCTCCGACGTTCGCGGGCCACCGAACCATCCCGTGAGCACGGGATGCGGATCCGGATAGCGCGTCCACCAGACGGGAATGGCCTCATCCGACAGCAGGAAGATCATGTCGGCCAGCTCTTCGCGCCGTTCGCGCCACCACGGCCGCGTGAACCGCAGCAGGATCTTGATGACGCTTCCGAAGCCGATGTCCTCTGCGGCTGCAGCCTTCGCGCGCACGTCTGCGGGCAGCGCGATCTCGCACAGCAGCGGCAGCGGCACGGTGAGGATCACGCGATCGCAGGCATGCACCGCGCCACCAGCGCAGCGGACTGCGACTTTCCCTCCGCGCGCCTCGATCGCCGCGACCACGGCACCGAGATGAATGGCAGCGCCAGCCTTGCGACATTCCGCCGCGAGAAAATCGATCAACCCGCCATAGCCGCCATCGATGCGCGCCTGTGTCTGATGTCCCTCATTCATCCATTCGTCGCGCAGCGCCAGCGTCGAGGCACGCTCGGGGTCGGCCGCATCATAGCCCTCGACCATGCGTTCGACGGCATGACGCAGGTGCGCATGGTCCGGCCCGGCAAAATGGCGGCGCAGGAAATCAGCGACGGTGAGATCCTCCGTCAGATCCTTCAGCGCGGCATGAAGCCTGTCGTCATAGGGATCGCGCGGGCCCTCCCGCGAGAAATCCGTGCCGTCAAAGCTCCATTGCGCGCCGCCGATGGCCCGCACGGTCAGCCCCGCCTCGCGCGCGAGAGCGCGGGTGACGGGCGCCTCGCCGTGGACGAATTCGGCACCGCCATCGGCGGCATAGCCGAACTCCGATGCCGGCAGCGGATGGATACGGCCGCCGCAACGCTCGCGCGCCTCCAGGATCGTGACCCGTTTGCCGCCGCGCGCGAGCTCACGCGCCGCCATCAGGCCGGCCGCGCCTGCGCCGACGATGACGATGTGCTCTGAATGATCAGGCATGCAGCTGTTGGCGCGCGGAATCGTTCTGGATCAGATAGCGCAAGAGCAGGACGCCGCCACCGAGATCCCGCGTGCTCTCGAGCGTCATCGCGGTGAGCGGCGCGCGCTTGTCGCTGTCCTCCTCGGTCGAATCGAACACGAAGGGCGCGCCCCTGGCGCCGTCGATCGCAGGGCTGAGGATCAGGTTGAACTCGTCGATCAGGCCGGCGCGCAAGAACGCGCCATTGGCGACGCCGCCGCCTTCCACCAGCAGGCGCTTGACGCCGAGCTCGCGATTGAGGATCTCGACCGTCAATGCGAGGTCGATCTCGGATTTACCGGAAAAAATGTACGACACGCCCTCGCCGCGGAGCCCCGCGAGATGCGAATCCGGCACGCTCTCGGTCAGCACAACGACGATGGGATCGCCACCGATCTCCGAGCGGCCCCAGCCTATCTTGCCATGTGCATCGAGCACCACGCCATAGGTCTTGATATCGTTCTTGGCATCGCGCCACGCGAGCCAGTTCTCGCGCGGCAATGTCTCGCTCGTGTCCGGATAAGGCTTGCCCTTGGCGAACTCCGAGCCGGTGACACGTCCGATCACCCAGGCATCACCGCCGAGCTGGTCATGGATCTTCTCGAACCAGTCGGTGCCGGCGCCTTTCGGGCGCCAGCGGCTGGGATGGGTACGGCCATCAAGGCTCGAATGCATCAGACAGATGACATAGGGCTTCATGCAAGATCTCCGCGACCGCTCTCAGGCGGGCCTATTGTCCTTCTCGCGATCGTTCACGATCACCGCGAGTGGATTGAGTTTTGGCGGCGCCACCAGCAGAAGCGTGTTGCTGTCGCGATGATTGAACGGCGCGCCACGGATGAACAACTCCGTCTGGATCAGATAGCTCCAACTGCCATCGTCGTTGAAGGTGATGTCGCAGCGATAAGAATCGGTGCGGAAGGCCTGTTCCAGGAAATCGGTCGAGCAGATCCCGTAAGTCGTATCCCCGCGCTTTGCGGCGACGGAGATTTTCTTGTCGTCCGGCTTGGCATGCCCCGAAGCCAGCAGCACCTGCCCGCGCGGGATCGCCAGGGTCTGCATGACGAGGCCCGTTGCGGCCTCCCACAGCCAGTAGCCGACCTGGTCGTGGAAGGTGATGTCTTCCTCTGATGTATTGATGTGAATGTGATAGCGCAGACCGTAGAACAGTTGCGGCCCGTTGGCCTGCGGATCAATCGGCTCCATCCGGATGTGCTCGATGAAAGTCCGCCGCTCCGGCCCATCCGCCTTCGGATTGATGTCGATGCCCTTGTTCGCCTGCCAGGTGCCGGCGAGCCGGCGGAGCGGCCCGAGATTGGCAAGACTGTCAGGAGAAACGTTCTCCTGCTCGGTGAAGATGTCGGCGGGAATGGGGAGCACGTGTCAGCCTCGCATCGTTGCGCGGAGCAGCAATAGCATAAGGGCGGGGCGAAACCATGCCCGCATTGTCATGTCGCAAGGCCGCAAGAAGGTCGCGGTCGCAAGCCGCACCGCGAAATCGTGCGACGATCTGTATACGCGGCTTCCGATCTGCCACAGTTTTAGTCAGACATCGCGCGGGGCCGGCGCTGGCGTTCGGTGTTCCCATTGCGCGTCGCGAAATCACGATGCTAGGACTTTGGCTTGGTGAAGGCTAGGCTTGGTAAAGGCTTGGATCATTGAGGCCTTTGTTGTCGGGCAGTGACGTCGGCTATCGGGTGGATGATGCCGCCCAAAATGACTTTGAAGTGACGAAGCACGTTCGCAAGTGCCTTCAAGTGAGCAAGTTGGAATGCAGCAGGTTTCGATCGAAGAATTCTCTGACCTCATCGGCGATATCTACGATTGTGTCATTGCCCCCGAACGCTGGACGGAAGTTCTGGAAGGGATCTGCGCCAAGCTCGGATTTGCCACCGGCGCACTCTCGGTCGCCAGCCTCACCAACATGAAGGCCGCGGTCAACGCCGTTTCCGGATCCAACCTCAGCCAGATGACCCAGAACGCGATCGGCTACGGGCCTGACATCATCGCGCTCTGGGGCGGCGCTGCACGCATCCAGCAATATCCGCTCGGAGAGCCGATCGTTCAATCCCAGGCCGTCCGGCAGGACGTCATCGCCGGCAATCGCTATTATCGCGAATGGGCCCTGCCCAAAGGCCTGTTCGACGCCGTGGCTGTCGGCCTCGTTCGCGACAGGTCGATGGTCGGCAACGCGATCTTCAGCCAGCATGAATCGGCCGGCCCCATCGACGATGCGCAGCTCGGCGGGTTACGGCTTCTGACGCCTCACCTCCGCCGTGCCGTGACCATCAGCAATCTGTTCGACATGAAGACCGTGGAAGCCGCGACGTTCTCGGCGACGGTGGAGGCGCTGACGGTCGGTGTCGTGCTCACGGACGAGAATGCAAAGATCGTCCACAGCAACGCAACTGCAGCCGCAATGCTCGCGGCCGAAGACCCGATCGTCGTTCGACAGGGGCGGATCGCCGTTCAATCCGCGGCGGCGACTGCCTCATTGCATCAGGCGATCGCACAGGCGGCGAAGGACGAGGCGGCACTCGGCCAGAAGGGCATCGGCATCCCGATCCTTCGTGATAGCGGTGATCCGCTTGTCATCCACATTCTGCCGCTGCGGCGCGGCCCCATGCGCGCCGGCCTGAGTCAGCGCGCCGCCGCCGCCCTGTTCGTGGCGTCGGCCTCCGGGCCGACACAGATGTCCCATATTGCGCTCAATCAGCTCTACGATCTGACGCCGGCCGAGATCCGCATCTTCGAGCTCATCTGCGAGGGACATACGCGCGATGCGATCTCAGGCCTGCTGGGCGTATCCGTCGCCACCGTGAAGAGCCATCTGCTGCATGTGTTCGAGAAGACGGGCCGCCGCCGCCAGGTCGATCTGGTCAGGCTGGCGAAGTCGCTGACATTTCCGGGGTGAGGCGGGCTTTCACACCGTTTCGGACGTCGAACCGAGGCGTTGCTCGAGCATGCCGATCGTCGCGACCAGATTGTCGCGCCGCGCGCGCAGGTTCGCCGCGAGCACCGGATATGTCGGCTGCTGCGCGTCGAACACCCCGGTCCGCGCCTCCTCCTCGAGAATGTCGGTATTGAGCAGCCGAACCCGCCACCACAAATCGGCGATCAACCCATCGAGCCGGAGTTCTCCAGCCGCACCAGAACGGGACACTTCCTGCATCACTTGCCTCAACCTGAAACGGCCTCCCTGCTGAGGCCTGGCTTTGGCGGTGACTGAGCAAGCCGAGTGCCAGAAGGGCCGGCGCCGATCCGGCGACGGAATCAGTAGCTCGCCACCCATCCGGGAACCGGCGGCACAGCCATGCTCGATCCTCACCCAGATTTTTGATGCAGACGACCTCGCACCTCCTTCAGCTCCCTACTTGATTTCAATTCGTTGAATATCGGTGGCGGCCCATATCATGTTCTCCTGCGGCGTGTCGGCCTTGCAAACCTTGTCGTCAGGTTCAACCTGCCTGCGCCCACCGTTGAAAGAGATCAGGTATATCCCTGAATGCGGGATCGCCGCGCCGAAATGAAGTTCGACCGTCCTGCCCGGCAGCGAGGAAAAATAGGTGATCGTGGTCAGCTCTTTCGTCGAGGAATAGATGAAAGGAAATCCCGCCTCGACGATGTTGGACGCTTTGGCTTCACTGTGAGGCCCGAAAGTCAGCTCGGCAATTTCTATCGGCGGCAAACCATCCGTCATGTCGAGCACAACGGCACGCGTCCCGATGTTCTTGACGACGACCTTTCCGAGAAGGGTCTTCCCCTCGCTGCGCGCCTCGATCTTGATGTCGAGCGACCCGCGCTCCGAACAGATCCGCTTGACACGATCGAGTTCCCTTTACGTACAGAGCCCTCCCGGAACGCATGATCTTTCCGGGAAATCCCTTCGCGCTCTGCCGGATCATGCCCTTAGTTGAAGCCGACCATGATGAAGAACGCCGAGAGAATGCCGCCGACGACGGTGCAAATCGCCGCAAGGACGAGCGGAGCCGACGAGCCCGCTCGACTCTCCGGCTCCAGCACGGCGGTGCGCGGCCGTTCAGGATCGTAATGGACGGTGACGGGTTCTCCCGGCCGGTAAAGGCCAGCTGCTTTTTCCGCGACGTCGCGCCGGCCATAGATTGCGGTCATTCCCCAATTCGCTTCGGTGCCGACGAAGTCGCGCTTGTCGACCTGATAGGCGTAACGCAAATCGACCTGATAGCGGCGGATCATCTTGGGAGCGACGACCGACTTGTCGTCATCGCTTTTTTCCGCGATCGCCTCCTCGATCACGTTCGAGGCGGTGACAATTCCTGTCACGGTCGGCCATCGCGCACTGGCGCTGGCCCGTTGCCGGGCGCGATAGAACGCGACGACGCCCAGGACCGCACCAAGCAACGCAAGGATCGGCAGCGGGAACAGGAACAGCGGAACACCCTTGCTGGTGTAGAGCACGTGTCCGGCGATCGCGTGCGCGATCAGAATGGCCGAAGCCAGCCCAAACGTGATCGCGAAGGCGACCAGGGCCGAGACGGTCCGCGGCTCAGCCGGCTCCAACAGGGCTTGTTTGGGATTTTGCGGATCGACGTAAACGTCGACATGGGCTCCAACCGGATACCTCCCGACAAATTTGCCGGCGAGCACGCGCGTCATCATGGGCTGACCGCCGATCGCGATCTGGTCACTCTCCAGATCCTGGCCGCCGGCGCGATAGCGATAGCGGATGATCGGAGTGGCGTCGTTCAGATCGTCCGAGGCATGCTGCGGCGGCTGATCCACCATCGAGACGGTGATGACGCCCTCGATCTTGCTCCAGTTGCGGGCCGCCTGCATCCGGCCTCGCATGCGAACCAGATTGAACAGCTGTCCGCCGAAAATCAGCAGGCAAACGCCGGCGGCAATTTGCGTCCAAAGCAGTTGTTGGGCATCCAGCATTGGGTTTCCTTCTTTGAAGACATTCAATTGCTGCCCGGCAACCTACCAGCTTAGCCGGAGCGATCCCATGCCAGCATAGCTCTGGCCGACCCGCGAGAACTCGCCCGTGAAGCGGCCCGACAATTCGGTGGAGCGATTCAGGGCGAGGCGCGAACCGAGCTCGATGCGGCCTGCATCGGATGCCGCACGCGCGCCCTCGACGGTGAAAGCGGGAGCCGGCATCGCGATCAGCGTCGCCGTGATGTTGCGGCTCGGCTCGAACTCGTGCACCCAGGCGACATTGGCGAACGGCATCCACGTCATGCCGTTGCCGAACGCAAAGCGGCCGTCGAACTTGGTGCCGAGGAAGAGCGGCAGCGACGACACGCTCCGCGCGGCATAGCTCAGGCCGAGCACGCCGGGGCCGGCGCCCGCGACGCTGCTCTCGGTGTAGCCGGCCTGCCAGAGCTGCGCGGCTTGCAGGGCTGCGAACGGCGTCACCGCGAAGCTGGCAAAGTCGAGCCTGCGGCCGACCTCCAATCGCCCACCGAGCTGCTCGCTGCCGAACGAGCCCTTGGCGACCTCCTCAGTGCCGATGCCGGTGATGCTGCGCGTGGTGGAATTGTTGAAATGGCTGTAGGCGAGTTGCGCGGAGACGTAGGCTCCGCCGAAGCGTTGCATGGCGTAGGCACCGACATGTGCCCCATCGACCTTGCCCGATGTGGCGAGGTCGTTGACGTTAAAGCTTGCGCTGGAGCCGCCGACGGCGAGGCCGACCAGCAGGTCGGGATTGAGCAGATGATCGACGCCGGCGGCGCCGCCGGCCACGCGATCACTGAAGCCTGCGCTGCCCGTCGCGGCATCGCCCGACAGCACCTGCGCGGCGCCGAAGCCGCTCGCCCAGGCGTGCCATTGCGGCTGTGCCAATGGCGGCGCCTTCAGCGCGGCGAAGGCCGACGTCACCGGTCGCTCCTCGGCATAGCCAATCGCGCCGGCGCCGGCGTCGCTGCCGCGATTGCCCAGGCGCCATGCATCCATCTGGCCGTCCATGCTCTGGCCGAACTGCGCGCCGGCAGCGAACGCCGTGTTCTCGGTGCCGCTGGTGCCCTCGCCCGAAAGCTGATCAAGCACGCGCACCGAACCGGATTGCAACAGGTTGGAATAGAACGTCGCTGCCATGCCACTGAGCCCCGTCGAATAGCCGGCCTCGAGCGCATTGCCGACCGAGCGCTGGTTGGCGCTCTCGCCCGTCACATTGCCAAAACCGATACGCGTAAGTGTCAGGTCGACCGACGTTGCATTGTAGGTCGCGGCGGCATTGATGAAGGCCGATGAGGCGGTCACGCTGGCAAACTGGCCCGTGACACCCGACCCCGCGACCAGAACCCCGGTATAGGTGGTCGTCGATTGATACAGCCCCTTCTGGAGCACTACGCGGAGCGTGCCGTTGATGTTGGCCGTATCAGCCTGGAAGGCGTCGTAATTGCCGGCACTGTCGGCACGTAGTGCGAGCGTGCCCTGCGCGGTCTGGGTGAACGCACCGCCGAAGCCGAAATTGGCCGGCGATAGCGCAGTCCCCGGATCCGAAATGATGATCAATCCGGCATTGGTCAGGCTGTTGGCCACGCTGGGAAAGAAGATCCGGCCGTCCAGCGTGCCGTTGTTGGTGATGGTCGCGCCTGTTGTGCTGAAGGACAGCAAGGAAAAACCGTTCGTGCCACCCTTGACCATGCCGCTATTCACGACGGTGCTATTGATGCCCTCGATCAGAAGCGCAATTCCGTTCGGCCCCGTCGCGGTGATCGAGCCTCCATTGGTGATAGTGCTGCCATCGCCGAAAGCGTCGACGCCCACGCCACTCATGCCGGTCGACGTGATCGCGCCGATATTGTTGAAATTGTTGTTGGCGTAGAGCAGCACGCCGGCGCTATCGATGGCGCCAGGCGTGCTGCCGCCGACCATGATGGCGCCGAGATTCTGGATGGTGTTGCCGGAACCGGCGGCAATAACGCCGAATGATCCAGTCCCTGATAGCGTGATGGTGCCGGAATTGACGACTATGTTGTTGTCCTGAGCGACATAGATGCCGGTGCTTTGTTGTGCCGAAGAACTCACCGCACCGGCATTGGTGATGACGTTGTTGCTGTTGACCTGCACGCCGGTCCCGGCGGCCCCCACGATGATGGCGCCGTTGTTGGTTACGGTATTGCCGTCGGCAAGATCGATGGCGATCGTCCCTGGGCCAGTCGCGATCGACGCCTCAGGCTGAACCGTCACAGTCAGACTGTTCTGTCCGCCCGAGCCGAAACCGGTGCTGCTTGACCCGCTACAGGTCACCGTGCTGCCCGCTTGAACGCAGGCCGCGACGGCTCCACCGGAGGTGACCGCGAACATCGCGGCCGAGAACATCAACGTCGCGAGCTTGTTCATGTGGATACCAGGCTGCACGGCTCCCTACCAGCTCACCCGCAGCGATCCCATGCCGGCATAGCTCTGCCCGACCCGCGAGAACTCGCCCGTAAGGCGGCCCGACAATTCGGTGGAGCGATTCAGCGCCAGCCGCGAACCGAGCTCGATACGAGCTGCATCGGAGGCGGCGCGTGCGCCGTCAACTGTGAAGGCTGGGGCCTGCAGCGTGATCAGTGACGCCGTGACGTTGCGGCTTGGCTCGAACTCGTGCACCCAGGCGAAATTGGCGAACGGCATCCACATCATGCCGTTGCCGAGCGCAAAGCGGCCGTCAAACTTGCTGCCGAGAAAGACAGGCAAGGAGGACACGCTGCGTGATGCATAACTGAGACCCAGCACGCCCGGGCCCGCTGCCGTGGTGCTGGTCTCGGTATAGCCGGCCTGCCACAGCCGCGCGGCCTGGAGGGCTGCGAACGGCGTCACCGCGAAGCTGGTGAAGTCGAAGCTGCGGCCGATCTCCAATCGCCCACCGAGCTGCTCGCTGCCGAACGAGCCCTTGGCGACCTCCTCAGTGCCGATGCCGGTGATGCTGCGCGTGGTGGAATTGTTGAAATGGCTGTAGGCGAGCTGCGCGGAGACATAAGCTCCGCCGGAGCGTTGCATGGCGTAGGCACCGACATGTGCCCCATCGACCTTGCCCGATGTGGCGAGGTCGTTGACGTTAAAGCTTGCGCTGGAGCCGCCGACGGCAAGGCCGACGAGCAGGTCGGGATTGAGCAGATGATCGACGCCGGCGGCGCCGCCGGCCACGCGATCACTGAAGCCTGCGCTGCCCGTCGCGGCATTGCCCGACAGCGACTGCGCGGCGCCGAAGCCGCTCGCCCAGGCATGCCATTGCGGCTGCGCCAATGGCGCCGCCTTCAGCGCGGCGAAGGCCGACGTCACCGGTCGCTCCTCGGCATAGCCAATCGCGCCGTTGCCGGCGTCGCTGCCGCGATTGCCCAGGCGCCAGGCATCCATCTGGCCGTCCATGGTCTGGCCGAACTGCGCGCCGGCAGCGAACGCCGTGTTCTCGGTGCCGCTGGTGCCCGCGCCAGAGAGCTGGTCGAGCACGCGCACCGAGCTGGACTGCAACAAATTGGAATAGAACGTCGCGGCGCTGCCGGTGAGCGCGGTCGAATAGCCGGCCTCGAGCGCATTGCCGACCGCGCGCTGATTCGCGGTCTCGCCGGCGACGCTGCCGAAGCCGATCCGGGTGAGGGTCAGGTCGACAGATTGCGCATAATAGGTCGCGGCCGCGTTGAAGAAGGCCGACGATGTCGTGACGCTGGCAAACTGGCCCGTGACGCCTGATTGGGTCGTAAGGACGCTGCCGTAGGTCGTTGTCGTCTGGTAGAGCCCCTGCTGTATGACCAGGCGCAGTGTTCCGTCGAGATTGGCATGCTTCGCAAAGAAGCCGTCGAAATTGCCGGCTGCATCAACGCGCAGCGCCAGCGTGCCCTGCGCTGTCTGGGTAAACGTGCCAACGAAGTCGAAACTGCTTGTAGAAAGATCAGTGCCCGGATCAGTAATGGTGATCAGGCCGGCATTGGTTAGGGTGCCGGCACCACTCGCATTTAGGGCGCCGACAAAAATGGACCCGTCCAGCGTACCGTTGTTGGTGATGACATTACCGAACGAACCGCTGACCGACAGCGAACTCCCGTCCACGCCGCCCTTGATCGTGCCGTTGTTCGTGATCGTGTAGTTGCCGGTCGAGCTCCCGAGGTAAATGCCAACGCCAAAGGCGCCTGTCGCAACCATCGTTCCGCTGTTGGTGATGGTACTTCCGGAACCAAACGTGTTGACGGCAGCCCCTCTATTGCCGATTGCCGCAATCGTACCGGTGTTGTTGAACGTGTTGGCGACAACGAGGTTGACCGCGTAGTCATTGGTCCCGGTGGCGCCGCCGGCAATGATCGTGCCGGAATTCGAAACTGTGTTGCCGGTACCGAAAACAAAAATGCCGTATGTCCCACCACCACTCATGTTGATGGTGCCGGCATTGACCACGGTGTTGCCCGCGTTAACGTCGATCCCGACGCTGTTTGCCCCCGTCGAAATAATCGTGCCGGTGTTGATGACCGAATTGTTGTTTTTGACCTGGATGGCTTCGCTGCCGTCGGCCATGCTGATGAGGCCGCCATTGGTGACGGTATTGCCGTTCCTGAGATAAAAGGCATCTGTGGCTGAGCCGATGACAACGGACGCACCCGGCTGCGTCGTCAGCGTGAGATTATCCTCGACACCGGTGCCAAAGCCCGGGCTGCTTGGTCCGCTGCACGTCACGACATTGCCCGACTGCACGCAGGCGGCGACCGCCGCCCCCGATGGAATCGCAATCGTCGCGGCCGTCGACAGCAACAGCAATGTTAGGGGGCGCGCCGCCAGACGTTTCGAATTCATTAATCAATCCTTGGTCTTACGGCCAAAGCAGCCGGTGTATCCAAATTGACCAGATCAAGGACGATCGTCTTGGGCTGTCCGATACGGGATATCTGCCCCTGCGGTACTCACGCCGCTTGGACGGCAGCTGTGGCAATTGCGCCACCGCTGCCCTTCAGGCAGTTGCACGACTTTCAGGCAGCCAAGGTGCGTCCGACGGATCGAAACTCCGTTCAAATACCGACCATGTGAACGTACCTTCTGATTTCAGCGTCCAATGCTCGACACGAGGTGATCCGGCGGGGGCCAATGCAGGATACCGGGACGTTCCGACGCGCAAGCATTTCGACAGCCGATTTTCCCGAGGGACAGCGGCTCCAGATGTGGCGCGAGATCTACGGGCGCGGCATCACGAATGTCGACATCGATCCGATCGGCGATGCGCCCTTCCGGGCGAGCGTGACGTTCGACCTGCTGCCGAACGTCAGCATCGCCGGCGGCACGCGCTCACCGGCGCACTACAGCGTCACGCACGATCAGGCGTCCCGCTTCAAGGACATTCTGGTGATCAGTACCCTGCGCTCGGGATCAGCCTCGGCAACCCAGTTCGGCAAGGAGCTGATCAGCGGCGTCGGCAGCGCCAGCGTGATCGCACCGCAGGCGCCGGTGACCAGCACGATGCTGACCGAAGGCAGCTTCGTCACGCTCGCGCTGTCGCTTCCGGCCCTGGCCAAATTGGCACCGCACTACACGAAGGCGTTCGGACGGTCGATCCGGCACGACAACCAGGCACTGCGTCTGTTGACCCAATATGTCGGCATCGTGCAGGGCGGCGAACCGTTGACCGACGCGGCGACCGCCAAAAGCGTCTCCGACCACCTCATGGATCTTACGGCGCTGGCGCTCGGCACGCTCGGCGACCACGCCGAGCTCGCGCGGCTGCGCGGGGCCGCTGCCGCACGGCTTACGGTCATCAAGTCGGACATCTTGCGGGCGTTGTCGAACAACGAGCTCTCGACGGAGCTCATAGCGGCTCTTCACGGCATCTCGCCGCGCTATGTGCGCAAGCTGTTCGAGCAGGACGGATCGTCGTTCTCGGACTTCGTCCTGACCCAGCGGCTCTCGCGTGCCCACGACATGCTGACGGACAGGCGCTGCGGCCACCTCACGATCATACAGATTTCGCATGAGAATGGCTTTGGCGATCTCTCCTATTTCAATCGCACCTTCCGGCGCAAATTCGGCGGTACGCCCACCGACGTCCGCGAGGCCGCGCGGCTACGCCAACAGGACTGACGTCGGGGCCCGCCCGGACCATTTCAACTATCTCCCAGACCGCCCAACGGTTCCGCCGAGTCCGAGCCAGAAGACACGCTCCATCCTAGAATTGCGCGATTTGCAGAGTGGCACCCGACATATTTGCCGTTGACTGATCGCCAAGACGGAGACGACGTGCCTGAGGTCCTCAAGTTTTCGACCGATACCTTTGTGGATGCCGACAAGATTCCAGCCTGGCGCGAGGTGTTCGGCCGCTCCGTCGTCAAGATGGAGATGGAGCCGGCGCGCGGTGAGCCGTTCAGCAGCAGGGCCAAGATCGACATCCTGCCCGGCATGACCATCGCCTCGATCGCGAGCACGGCCAATCGGGTGATGCGCACGCCACAGCTCACGGCCGACGGCTGCGATGATCTCGTGTTCGCCCTGATGACGAAGGGAGAGGCCGTGATCCGCCAGCGCGGACGCGAGGTCGTTTTCCGCGCCGGCGAAGCCGTGCTGTGGTCCAATGCCTACACCGGTATTTGCGACTACACGACGCCGATCGAATTCGTGGCGCTCGTCATCCCTCGCGCACTGGTTCCCGTCACCGACCTCGACAAATCTCTCATGCAGCTCCTGTCACGCGATCTGGATGCGATGAAGCTTCTGACCAGCTATCTCTCCATCCTGGAGAACGGAGAGCTCGACGGCATGGCGCCCGAACTGCGCGCGTTGTGCGCAACTCATTTGCGCGATCTCGTCGCGCTGACGGTGGCCACGACGTGCGAGACGACGGGAGTTGCCGCGGTGCGCGACGTCCCGGCAGCACGCCTGAGGGCGCTCAAGGCAGACATCGCCGCGAATATCACCCAGCGCGATCTTTCGGCGGAAACGCTCGCCACGCGACACGGCATTTCGCCTGTCTACATCCGCAAGCTATTCGAGCGCGACGAGACGAACCTCACGCAATTCGTCCTGACGCAACGCCTCGACCGCGCCTATCGCATGCTGCTCGATCCGCACATCGCCGACCGATCGATCGCAGTCATCGCGCTGGATTCCGGGTTCAACGATCTGTCCTATTTCAACCGGTCCTTCCGGCGCCAGTACGGCGTAACGCCGTCCGACGTCAGGAGCGGGCGTTGGAACGACGGCACGAAGAGGTGACCGCGAGGCAGTGTTAGACGTCGTCGGGCCCGAGCTGGGCGGGACGGACGCGATCATCGATGTAGCGCCGCAGGGCTGCAGCGGCATTCAACATGTGAGCCCGCATCCTGCGCGAGGCCGTATCGCCGTCGCCTTCGGCGATGGCATGCATGATCGCATCATGCTCGTCGCGAGACTTGCGGATGCGATCGCCCTGCCGCAATTGCGTGCGACGGAAGGCGCTGAGCCGCGCACGGACATCCTGCGCCTGCTCGGCCATGAACGAGTTGTGCGTCGCGCTGTAGATGCATTCGTGGAACTCCCGGTTGAACGCGTCATAGGCATCGACGTCATTGGCCTCGACCATGGCCAGCGAGTCATCGTGGAGTTCGATCAGGTGACTGCGTTCGAGCGGGGTCATGCGAAAGGTCGCGAGCCTGACGCACATGGCTTCCACCTCTGCGCTGGTCTCGAACATGTCCATGATGCGCTCGGGCGTCAACCGCGCCACCACGACCCCGCGACGGCCACGGACCTCGACCAGCCCGCTGACGGCGAGTTGGCGCAGCGCCTCCCGCACCGGCGTGCGGGAAGCCCCGAAGCGATCGGCAAGTTGCTGTTCTTCCAGAGCCGAACCGGCAACGAGCGCACCGGAGGCAATCTCGTCCGTGAGCGCATTGCGGATGCGATCGGAGAGAAGCCCGCCATCTTCTTCTGCTTCGGCTGCAACTTTGAACAGACCTGCCATTCAGCTTCCTATGATTGCGCGCACCGTAAAGTAAAGAATGGACGGTGCGACCAGGCATCCGAGACCCGTGTGAAACGTCGCGGTCAATGCGCCGTAGGGCACCAGGCGCCGATCGGTCGCCGCAAGCCCTCCGGATACGCCGCTGACCGTTCCCATCAAGCCACCGAACACCATCGCGCTGCGTGGATTATTGAGGCCGATCATGTTGGCGACGAAGGGCGTGCCGATCATCACGATCACCGCCTTGAATACACCGGTCGCAATCGAGAGTGCAATAACCGGCGAGGATGCCCCGATCGCCGCGCCCGTGACCGGCCCGACGATGTAGGTGACCGCACCGGCGCCGATCGTCGTCAGCGATTCGGCATCAGTGTAGCCAAACGCCGCGGCGACGAGAACGCCGAGGATGAACGGCACGACCGTTCCCAGTCCAAGCGCGACCGCACCGATCAGCCCCGCCTTGCGCGCATGCACGACATCGACTTCGAAGGCGGTGGCGACGATGGCGAAGTCCCGCAGCATCGCGCCGCCCATCAAGGCTATCCCGGTCAGTGCGGGCCAATCGGCAACGCCTTTTTCACCGCCGGTGGTGATGCCACCGAAGAAGGCGAGCAGCAGACCCAGCATGATCGCGATCGCCGAGCCGTGGATGCGTCCGAAGGTGAGGTATTTCGAGATCGCCCCGGAGATCCACATCAGGATCCCGACGGCGGCGAACGCCGTGATCAGCGCATTGGCGGCGAGAATGTGAGATATCATGGTCATCCGACCCTCCCGGATTTGAAATGGGGCACATTCGCCTCGATCGCCTCGCGGGACTCGATCTCGTCCATGGTCTCGACACGGCCACTGAGCCGGCCGATTAGCGCCACCATCGCGAAACACACCGCGACCGCGCCAGCACCCGCGATGACGACGATCGGGCCACCTTTCGCCGCGGCGACGACGTTCTGCTGCGCGGCCATGGCGACCACGATCGGAATGTAGAAGCTGCCCCAGAACTCGACGCCGGTCTTGAGACCGTGGCTGAGCACGCCGTGCCGCACCAGCCACAGACGGGCCGCGATCAAGAACATCATCGCAATGCCGACACCGCCGACATTGGCCTTCACACCAAGGGCGACGCCGAGCAGGTCGCCGAGCAGGCCTCCTAGCAGCGTGCAGATCGCGAGCAGAGCTACGCCGGAAATGGTCACGAGCGCCTCCCTTCTGCGAGCGGGGCGCGAGCCCCAGGATACGGGGCTTCTGTATGCATTCGCATCATAAATTCCCTCCTGTGTATGCGAGCATCTGTCGCTTATAGGAATAAGTATACATTAATTGACATTTGAAGGCAATACGCATACATTCGACCCAATCGAAGACCAACTTCGCATGCCAAGGAGCTGAAATGAGCGATTGGGGTATGCAAAAGGCCGCCCTCGGTGAGCGCCTCGCGGCCGGCCGGCAGCACGCCAGGGGGAAGGTCGTCCCGATCCCGAGCCTTCCCGCATTTCTGAAGGCGGTGATCCGGTCAGGCGACCGGGTGTGCCTGGAGGGCGATAATCAGAAGCAGGCCGACATCCTCGCCTCGGCGCTCGCGAACCTCGATCCCCGGGATGTCCACGACCTGCACATGGTCCAGTCGGGCGTGGTGCTGCCAGCCCATCTCGACATCTTCGAGAAGGGCATCGCGCGGCGGCTAGACTTCTCCTATTCGGGCCCGCAGGCGGCGCGCATCGCGCGCATGCTGTTCGGCGGCAAGATCGAGCTCGGCGCGGTCCATACCTATCTCGAGCTGTTCGCGCGCTATTTCATCGACCTCACGCCGAACGTCGCCCTGATCGCGGCCGTCAGCGCCGACAAGGACGGCAATCTCTACACCGGGCCGAACACCGAGGACACGCCGACCGTCGTCGAGGCGACCAGCTACAAGAATGGTCTCGTCGTGGCGCAGGTCACCGAGGTCGTCGACAAGGTGCCGCGCGTCGACATCCCCGGCGACCTCGTGCATTTCGTGGTCGAGGCTAACAGGCCCTTCTATGTCGAGCCGCTGTTCACGCGCGATCCCGCCGCCATCACCGAAACCCAGATCCTGACGGCGATGCTCGCCATCAAGGGCATCTACGCGCCCTACGGTGTGCGCCGGCTCAATCACGGCATCGGCTTCAACACCGCCGCGATCGAGCTGCTGCTGCCGACCTATGGCGAGAAGCTCGGCCTCAAGGGCAAGGTCTGCACGCACTTTGCGCTCAACCCGCATCCGACGATGATTCCGGCAATCGAAGCCGGCTGGGTCGAGCAAATCCACTGTTTCGGATCTGAGGTCGGCATGGAGGATTACGTCGCGGCGCGTTCCGATGTGTTCTTCACCGGGCCCGACGGTTCGCTGCGCTCGAACCGCGCGTTCTGCCAGACCGCTGGTCTGTATGCCTGCGACATGTTCATCGGATCGACGCTGCAGATCGACCTCGAAGGCCACAGCTCGACGGTGACGACCAGCCGCATCGCCGGCTTCGGCGGCGCGCCCAACATGGGCTCCGATCCGCGCGGCCGCCGCCATCCGAGCGAGCCCTGGCTCAAGGCCGGCGCCGAAGCCGATCCCGACGCCAATGCAGCGCTGCGCCGCGGCCGCAAGCTGGTGGTGCAGATCGGAGAGACGTTTGGTGACCGCAATGCTCCGCTGTTCGTCGAGCGGCTCGATGCACTCGATCTGGCGCAAGCGCTCAAGCTCGATCTCGCCCCTGTCATGGTCTACTCGGACGACGTCACCCACATCGTCACCGAGGAAGGCATCGCCAACCTCTTGATGTGCCGCAGCAAGGACGAGCGCGAGCAGGCGATCCGCGGTGTGGCCGGCTATACCGAGATTGGCCGCGCGCGGGATGCGAAGCTGGTCGAGCAGCTCAGGCAGCGCGGCGTGATCCAGCGCCCTGAAGATCTCGGCATTGATCCGCTCGATGCCGACCGCAATCTGCTGGCGGCTCGCTCGATCAAGGATCTCATGCTGGCCTCCGGCGGCCTCTACCGCCCGCCCAGCCGCTTCCGCAACTGGTGAGGAATTTTGCATGGAAAAGCTCAGCTTCAGACTGATCGCCCCCAGGTCCGCCAGCGGCACCCGCACGCAGGCGATCGTCGGCGTCGTTGCATCAGGCAATCTCGAAGTGCTGCTGGAACGCAACCTCCCGACCGACATTTGCACCATCGATATCGCAACGGCGGCCCATGGCTTCGGCATGGTGTGGGACGCCGTGGTCCGCGACTTCGTTGCCCGTCGCTCGGCCGGTGGCTTGCACATCTCCGTCAATGATGGCGGGGCCCGGCCCGACACAGTCGCGCTGCGACTTGCGCAAGGGATCCGCAAGATCGAGGAGCCGGAGCGATGACACAGGTGGCAGCCAACAACGTTTCGCCGAGCTGGTACGAGGCCAGCGCCCGGCAGCGCATCGACGCGCTGGTCGATGCCGGCAGCTTCGCCGAATTCATCGGCCCGGCGCTGCGCGAGATCAGCCCGCATCTGGCGATCTTCGACCTGCCGGAACAGTTCGACGACGGCATCGTCGTCGGGCACGGCCGGCTGGACGGCACGCCCGTGCTCATTGCCGCACAGGAGGGACGCTTCATGGGCGGCGCCTTCGGCGAAGTCCACGGCGCCAAGCTCACCGGGCTATTGCGCGCAGCCAGCGCGCTCAAGCAGGACCTGCTGATCCTGTTCGACACCGGCGGCGTGCGGCTTCAGGAGGCCAATGCCGGCGAGCTCGCGATCGCAGAAATCATGCGTGCGGTGATTGAGGCCCGGCGTGCCGGCGTGAACGTCGTCGGCCTGATCGGCGGCCGCGCCGGCTGCTATGGCGGCGGAAGCCTGATCGCAGGCACCTGCTCGCGCCTGATCATCTCCGAACAGGGAAGGCTCAGCGTCAGCGGCCCCGAAGTGATCGAGACCAACAGAGGTATCGAGGAATTCGACTCGCGCGATCGCGCGCTGGTCTGGCGCACCATGGGCGGTAAGCATCGCTATCTCCTCGGCGGCACCGACGTGTTCGTCGACGACGAGGTGCTGGCGTTTCGCGAGGCTGCGATCGATGCGCTCAAGGCGGGCCGACGATGCGACGTTGCGGTTCTCGAAGCTGAACAGGCGCGCCTCGAACGACGGCTGCAGCGCTTTGGCGAGGCCGAGGACGCGATCGAGATCTGGCAGACGCTCGGCATCGCCAACCCGACTGAGATTCCTGCACTTCCGACCGCCGCATTCCTTCGCGCCGCCAACGACAGGGAGAACGCCGATGACGCGCGATGACATCCTGGCCAGCCTGTTTCCGAACGGCAGCAAGATCGAGACCACCGGCGCGATGATCGCGGGACAGGCGATCCTTCCCGACGGCAAACCTATTCACGTGCTCGGTATCATCGAGGGACAGCCGCTCGGCGTCGACGAGGCGATCGTGCTCGCGCGCCAGATCATCGAGATCGTCAAGTCAGGCGATCGCGCGCCGATCCTGATCCTGGTGGATTCATCGAGCCAACGCATGAGCAAGCGCGACGAGCTGCTTGGCCTCAGCGAGTACCTGTCGCATCTCGCCAAGGCGCTGCTGCTGGCGGAGGCCGAAGGACATCGCACCGTCGGCCTGCTCTACGGCGGCAGCGCGGCCGGCGCGTTCATCGCAACGGCGCTTGCCACCGGCACGCTGGTGGCACTTCCCGGCGCGCATCCTGCGGTGATGGATCTGCCGTCGATGGCGCGGGTCACAAAACTGTCGATCGATGTGTTGAAGGCCAAGGCGGAAACGACGCCGGTGTTCGCGCCCGGCCTCGATAACATGGTGCTATCAGGCGGCATTCATGGTGTTTGGGACGACAACGCACCGTTGGCGCCGCAGCTTGCTGCCGTGCTGCGTCGGCCGCAAGGCAAGGATGATCGCGGCCGGCTCGGCGCCGCGCGTGGCGGACGACGCAAGGCGGCCGAGATCGCCGATCGCGTTGCCGCGCTCGCGGCGGTCGCACATCAGGCCGCACACCATGGCTGAGCCTCTCGCGCGCCACAGCATGGTGAAGGCTTCGGTATCCGCATGGACCGCGGTGATGAACCGTTATCCCGAGCTTGCCAGCGAGCCGATCGTCGCAGGCTGGATTCACGCCGGCCGTCCCCTGATCGTTCGTCGACCCGCCTGCAGCGACGTCGTCGGCATGATTCCGCTCGGCCTGCCACTGCCGCCCAGCCACGGCAAACGACGCATTGCGGTCTCGCTCGCCGCGGCCGACATCGTCGCATCCGCCCCGCCTCCGTTATTGGCCGACGCCGCCGCTGCGGCACCGGCGCACTGGCGCGAGACGATCGACCTGCTGCTGCAACTTCTGCCGGAGACGCGCACGTTCGGCAGTCTGGCCTGGCAACATCTCACCGGCCTTCCCTATCTCACCGAGCGTTCGGATCTCGACCTGCTATGGCCGCTATCGTCCGCGGCTCTGCCATCCGACATCGCAGGGATTGCGAAGCAGGCGCCGATGCGGCTGGACGGCGAGATCACAGGTCCCGCCGGCGGCGTGCAGTGGCGGGAGCTGACCGGCGCTGACGAGGACGAAGTCATTGTGAAAAGTACGACCGGCGTCACCAACACGACGCGCGCGGCCTTCTTGTCGGGCGCCGCGTCATGAACCTTGCGCTGAGATGGCAGACACTGCCGCAACCTGCATTCGTTGCGGTGCAGCTCGGTCATCTCGCATCGCTGTGCCTGAAGCTCGAAGTCGAGACCTATCCGAAGCCGGGACTGGTGAGCCATGTCGACAACGGCGCGCATAGCGACATGGACGCCGCCCTGTTGCGTAAGAGCGCTGACACGCTGGCGCCGTTCTTCAGCCAGCTCGCAGCCGCGGGCGCCGAGGGCGCCGGCATGGACCGGCTGCGCGCGATCGGCGTTGCGGCCGAGCGCGCAATGCTGGCGGCGACATCAGGTGTGAACACGCATCGCGGCGCAATTTTTGGGCTGGGTCTGATCTGCGCCGCAGCCGGCTATCGCAGCGCACTCGGCATCCGCAAGCCGCTTGGCGAACTGGTGTCGCAACGCTGGGGCGAGGCCATCCTCAACGGCCCCATCTCGCTGCGCAGTCATGGCGCGATGGCATCGCGCCGTTACGGCGCCGGCGGCGCCAGGGCAGAAGCAGCCTCCGGCTTCCCCTCCGTCTACGACATCGCACTTCCCGCTTTGTACGCGGCGCGGAGCCTCGCTCCTCTCGACGAGGAAGCCGTTCGCGTCCAGACCTGCATGGCGCTGATCGCCGAAGTCACCGACACCAATCTGTTGCACCGGGGCGAAGCTGACGGATTGCGTTTCGCGCAAACAAGCGCGTCCGTGTTTCTGGCCGCGGGCGGAGTTGGTTGCCCAGGCTGGCGCGACCGCGCCGCCGGCATTCACCAGGCCTTCGTCGCACGCAATCTCAGTCCGGGCGGTTCGGCCGATCTGCTCGCCATGGCCCTCTTCATCGACCAGATAGAACACCGATGCTAGCCCTGCTCTGCGGTGGACAAGGTACGCTCTCGGACAAGATGTTCGATCTTGTCGCGAAGCGGCCTGCCGCGGCACCGATTTTCACTGCGGCGTCAGCTTGTCTCGGTGAAGACCCGCGCGAGTTCGTGAGGACACACAGCGCGGATGATCTGTCCGCCAACCATGTCAGCCAGATCCTGACCGTGACATCATCGCTCGCGATCCACGCCTCTATTGCCGACCTGCTGACAGACGAGACCGCCGTCACGGGTTACAGCGTCGGCGAGATGGCGGCGTGGAGCGTGGCGGGAATATGGACCGCCGACGAAGCGCTGCGACTGACCGCTGTTCGCGCGCAATTGATGGATCGCGCGGCGGGGCCGGATGGGCGGCTCGGCTATGTCCGCGGGCTCGACCAGACAACGCTCGCCGCCCTGCTCGCGACGCATCGCTGCGAGATCGCGATCAGGAATCCCGATCTTCTCTACGTGATCGGCGGCACCGAGCAGGATGTCGTCAATCTCTGCCGGGACGCGTCTTCACAAGGCGCCGCGCGCGCCGGCCTTCTCGCCGTCAGGATCGCCTCGCACACCTCGCGACTTGAAGCAGCATGTCAGCCCCTGCAACAGGCGCTCACGGCGAGCACGCGCGCGCCCGTCGCTGGCCAGCGGATCCTCCTCGCTGGCGATGGCGGCGAACGCATCTTCTCGGTGTCCGATGCGACGGCGAAGCTCGCGTGCCAGGTCGCACGGCCGATCGACTGGGCGGCGACGCTCGAGGCGCTCGCAGAACTCGGGGTCGATCGCGTTCTCGATCTCGGTCCGGGGCATGCGCAGGCCGAGATGATGCAAGGCGCCTTTCCGTCGATCCGCAGCTACGCCGCCGACGGATTCCGCACCATCGACGGCCTGCGCCATTGGATCGCCTCCGGATCGGCGCGGCAAGCCTAGATCAGCGGCGCGCCCTGCCGCAGATTCATGTGCCGGTTAACGTCCTTGTAGAGAAGATAGCGGAACCGGCCGGGGCCGCCCGCGTAGCAGGCCTGCGGGCAGAACGCGCGCAGCCACATATAGTCGCCCGCCTCGACCTCTACCCAATCGCGATTGAGACGATAGACCGCCTTGCCCTCCAGCACATACAGTCCGTGCTCCATGACATGCGTCTCCATGAAGGGGATCGTTGCCCCCGGCTCGAGCGTCACGACGTTGACGTGCATGTCATGCCTGAGGTCGGCGGGATCGACGAAGCGCGTGGTCGCCCATCGCCCGTCGGTATCCGGCATCGGCACCAGTGTCATCGAGTCCTCGTTGGTCACGATCGGCTCGGGATCGGCCAATCCCGGCACACGCTGGTACAGCTTGCGGATCCAGTGCAACTGGGCCGGAACCGGGCCGCGGTTACGCAGGGTCCACTCGCAACCGGGCGGCAGGTAAGCGAAGCCGCCGGCCTTCAGCTCGCTCGTCTTGCCGGCCAGCTTGAGCGTGACTTGGCCGCCCACGACGAACAGCACGCCTTCGGCGCCCTTCTCGGGCTCGGGGAGCTCGCTGCCTCCATTCGGGGCAATGTCCATCAAATAGTGGGAGAACGTCTCGGAAAAGCCCGACAGCGGCCGCGCCAGCACCCAGAGACGCGTGTTGTCCCAGTGCGGCAGAAGGCTGACGACGATATCGCGCTGCACGTTGCCCGGGATGACGGCGTAGGCGGTCGTGAAGACCGCACGGCCGCTCAGAAGATCGGTCTGCGGCGGAAGACCGCCCTGCGGGACGTGATAATTTCGCGATGTCATCGTCAGGCCTCATCGTGCTCAGGCATCAGATCGAGCTGCATCGTCTCGTCCAGCCAATATTCTTCGAGATTATCACCCTTGCCCTTTCGGTCGACCACAAGAAAGGGGCTTGCCTCCCTGAGAACCAGCAACGGGTGGTGCCAGCAGTTGCGCGCATAGTTCACGCCCTGATGTCCCTTCGCCGCGAACGCTCGATAGGTCGCCACATCGCGCGGGTCCGTACAGACGACGACCAGCCAGTCGGCGCCGTTAAGCGGTACGAACAACTGGCTTCCCAGCGGATGGCGCTCCATCATGCTGATGGCAATCGGAACCGGACGCAAGGAGGCGGCAAACCAGCTGATGTTGGTCTGTCCGCCTTCCATGGCAATGTCGACATTGGCGAGGTCGTTGAAGCGCTGGGCATAGCCCTGGTTGATCGACAGGGGGATCACCCCGTCCGTTTCGATGACCTCGCCGAACGGCGCGAACGCCTGCTTCGTCAGGGGTTCAATCGAAAGCCTCGCCATCCTCAACCTCGTGTGTTCCGCCCTCAGAGCGTTTGCAGACCCGCAACCGGAGCATCAACACTAACAGGCTCGGCCTGCAAGGTCTCGCCTTGGGGAATGGTCTCACCGTTCAGGATGCGATGCGCCTTGGCGCGATCGAGATCGCCTTCCCATGCGGCGACAACGACCGTCGCAACGCAGTTGCCGACATAATTGCCGAGCGCGCGAGCGATACCGATGAACCAGTCCACCGACAAGATCAACACGAGACCGATCGCCGGGATGGCAGGGATTGCCGACAGCGTCGCCGCGAGGACGACGATGGCCGAACCGGGAACGCCATGCGCACCCTTGGAGGTGAGCAACGCGATACCGAGAATCGCCAGGAGGTCCCCGAAGGCGAGCGGCGTGTTGGTCGCCTGCGCAATGAAGATCGCCGCCAGGGTCAGGTAGATCGAAAACGCATCGAGGTTGAACGAATAGCCCGTGGGAATGACGAGGCCGACGGTCGACCGCTTGATCCCGAGCAATTCGAGCTTGCGCATGGTCTGCGGCAGCACACTGTCGCCCGCGGCCGTGCCGAGCACGATCATCAGTTCTTCGCGCAAGTAAGCGAGCAGCTTGAACAGGCTGAAGCCAGCCAGTCGCATGATCGACCCGAGCACGATCACCACGAACAGGACCACCGCCAGATAGAACAGGCCGACGAGGCCGCCGAGCTGCTTGAGCGAGCCGATGCCATATTTCCCGACGGTGAACGCGATCGCGCCGAACACGCCGATCGGCGCGAGCCGGACGACGAAGTTCATCATCTTGAAGATGATCTCGTTCACGCGCTCGACGAAATCGACGACCGGCCTTGCGCGCTCGCCGCACAATGACACCGCGCAACCGAACATGATCGAGACGATCAGGACTTGCAGGACGTCGCCGGAACTGAACGCGCCGACGATCGTCGATGGGATCAGCTTCATCAGGAATTCGGAGACGCCGCCGCCGGCGACCTGCGCCGCGGTCTGGCTGAAGCCGCTGAGCGCCTTGGCATCGAGCGTCGCGGGGTTGATGTTCATGCCGGCGCCGGGCTGGAAATAATAGGCCAGCGCGATGCCGAACACCAAGGCGATCGTCGTGACGATCTCGAAATAGAGCAGCGCGCGGATGCCGACCCGTCCGACCTTCGACAGGTCGCCGGCCGCTGAAATGCCCTGCACCACCACGCAGAACACGATGACGGGCACCAGCATCTTGATGAGCTTGATGAAGCCGTCACCGAGCGGCTTCATCTGCAAGGCCGTATCGGGATAGGCCATGCCGAGCGCAATGCCGAGCGCGAGTGCGACGACGACCTGGAAGAAGAGTGACTTGAAAATCCTGGGCATGCTTTTCCTCGCTCGCGGGGCTGTGTCTGTCTGGCTTGGTCGGCTCTCGGCCTTTCGCCATTCTTGTCATTGGCGGCGGCGCAAGGCCGCTGCGTACTGGGCCTTCACCCGCTCGCATGCGGACGAAGGCGCCATCGGTCATTCGTTGACCAGGTGCGACATCAAGTCCAATATATAGAACGACACGATTGATAGGTTTTCGCTATGGACCTTCGCCAGCTGAGATACTTCATTGCGGTGGCCGAAGAGCGCAGCTTCACCCTCGCCGCCCGGCGGCTGAACCTGTCGCAGCCGCCGCTCAGCCAGCACATCCAGGCGCTCGAGGCAGAGCTCGGCACGCAGTTGCTCTACAGGACGAGCCGCAAGGTCGAGCTGACGCAGGCCGGCGAAGCGATGCTGCTGCGCGGGCGCGCGATCCTGCAACAGGTCAAGTCAGCGGAAGACGAGGTGCGCTCGATCGGCGCCGGCCTGGTCGGAACGCTGGATCTCGGCGCGACCGGCTCCATCCTGCGCGGTCGTCTTGCCGAGCTGCTGGCGGCCTATCGCCAGGTCGCGCCATTGGTCCGGATGACCGTACACGAGCAGGCGCCGGCGCGACAGATCGCAGCCCTGCTCAACCGCACGACCAACATCTCGCTGATTCGCGGCGTTCCCACCGAGCGCGAGCTCACCAGCAAGCTCGCATGGCGGGAAGAGGTCGTTCTCGCCGTCCCCCCCACCCACCGCCTGGCGAAACGCAAGCGCGTCGCGCTCGGCGAACTGGCGTCGGAAGATCACGTCGTGCTGGATCCCGACAGCTCCGATTTCGCGCGCTATGTGCAGACGTGCTGCGTCGATGCCGGCTTCCTGCCAAAAGTGTCCCAGCAGGTCGTCGACGCACAATCGATCCCGAGCCTGATCGCAGCAGGCTTCGGCGTCGCGCTGGTACCGCAGTCGATCGCGCGCTTCACGACAGCCGACATCGCCTTTCGCCCCATCCGCCCCTCACCGCCCGCAGCCGACGTGTTTCTGGTGTTCAGGGAGGACGAGACGTCGATGGTAGTGCACAATTTCATCAAGCTGGCGATGCGATATTTGAGCCGGGGGAAGAGGGTGGGGTAGGCCGCGAGGGAGGCTTCCCCAGAATGCCGCCGGTCGTGCATCAGCCGAACTTGCAGGGAAGCAGACGCTCGCCAAAAGCCTCGCCTCGCCAGATCAATTGCAGGCCCGCGACGATCTCCCGCCCGTAGACGGCATAGGGAATTTCAATCGACTTTAGCCAGGGTGCGACCCACCGGTTGAGAGGCGTGCCGTCGATGCTGACCAATTCGCAATCGCCGGGAATCGTCAGTCCGTGTTCAAGGGCGCGCCGGTTCACGCCGTAAGCGATTTGGTCGCTCACGCAGAGAATGGCGTCCGGCCTCTCGCTGCGGCCGAAAATTTGCGCGCCGGCCTCATAGCCTACCTGAAGGTGCGATCGTCCTTCCCCGTCGGCCCGGATGATCGCCTCGTCGGACCATCCACGCTCCCGCAGCCTGGCCAGGAAGCCTGACACACGGTCACGCGATGCGGACGAGCCCAGCCGTGGAAAAACAACGGCGGGGGCTCGCCGCCCGAGATCGGCGAAATAGTCGGCGACGCGAGCACCTGCCGCGCGATCGTCGATTCCGACGAACGGGCCGCTGCCGGTCGGATTGCGGCGCGTCACGAACACCGCCGGGGCGCCGGCGGCGGAAAGTTCGCTCAACCCGGCGCTGGGCACCGCCGCGACGAGGACGTAGCCGCGCACCATCTGGGCGCGCATCGCATGGAGATACTCATCCTGAAGCTCGGGGCGGTCGTGCGTATCGCAGAGGATCATCACGTAGCCGGCCTCGCGCAGCGCCGCCTCGGTCGAGCTTGCGATGGTCGCCATCGCCGGATTGTCGAGATTGGCGGCGATCATCGCCACAAGCTGACTTTGACCGCGCTGGAGCGCCCGTCCCACCGGATTGGGCCGGTAGCCGACCGCCTCAATCGCATCGAGCACCCGCGCCACCGTGGCCGCGGAGGCGCGGCGCATCTCGCCGTTGACGATCCGCGACACGGTCGAAACCGAAACGCCGGCACGGGCTGCAACGGTGGCAAGTGAGACGTCTTCCCGCATCGGTCTCCGTTGGGTCTGATCCGATTGTCTTTTCATAGTCATCCGCAGTGTCTGCTGTCGAGGTTCCTCCGCGACCACCCACGAGATAGTTTGAATGAGGATTGACATCTTGGCAAACGTTTGCCAAAGGTGATTTCGGCTCTACGAGAGGGTGGTGGCTCATCCGCCATCTATCGGTCTGCGTCCGCCCACACGTGGGAGCAAGGTATCCGGCCTGAACGGATGCCGATGTCGAAGGAAACGCCTGCGCTGAGGATCCGTCCGAGAACGGACCCGTGCGCTTATCTCGCGCGGACCCCGCATGGGGCCGACGAGCGGAGAGGAGATACGACCATGCGTGCCGCTATGCCCGTCATTGCGTCTTTTGCGCTGTCCCTGCTGGCCGCCACCGCGTTCGGCGGGCCAGTCGCGGCCGAGACCACGACGCTGCGAATGACTTGGTACTCGGATGGCAACGAGGGCGACGTGATGGCCGACCTGCTCAAGCGGTTTCACGAGCAGAACAAGGACATCGAAATCATCCTCGATCAGGTGCCCTTCAAGGCGGTCAACGAGACCTTGCCTGTGCAGCTGGCCTCCGGCCAGGGCCCCGACATGGCGCGTGTCGTCGATATGGGCGGCCTGTCCCGCTTCGCACTCGATTTGCGCCCCCTCCTCAAGGACCCCGGCTACTGGGAAGCAAACTTCGGTCCCTTCCTCGAATGGATGCGCCCACCTGGCGACACCAAGTCAATTCCGGGCTTCATGACCCAGCTCACCGTCACCGGCGCGTTCGTCAACAAGACGCTGTTTGATCAGGCCGGCGTCGCGATGCCGGGCGAGAAGTCGACCTGGGAGGATTGGGCAAAGGCGGTGAAGCAGGTTGCGGACAAGGTCCAGGCGCCGTTCCCGCTCGCGCTCGACCGCTCGGGCCACCGATTCTATGCACTCGCGGTGTCGCAAGGCACGCAGGTCTTCGGTGCGAACGGCGAGCCTGATGTCGTGGACGAGGGGTTCAAACGCGCGGCGCAGCTCGTGTACGACTGGCATAAGTCCGGCGTGATGTCGAAGGAGCTGTGGGGCTCGGTCTCGGGCACCGCCTATCGCGGCGCCAACGACGAATTCAAGAACGCGCAAGTCGTGATGTATCTGTCCGGATCGTGGCAGATCAGCCAGTTCGCCAAGACCATCGGTGACGCCTTCGACTGGGTGGCGGTGCCCAATCCCTGCGGTCCCGGCGGCTGCAGCAGCATGCCGGGCGGCGCCGGTCTCGTGGCTTTCAAGACGACCCAACATCCCAAGGAAGTCGCCCGGGTGATGGACTATCTCGCGAGCGAACCGGTGCTGGCGGAGTTCTACTCGCGCTCGCTCTTCGTGCCCGGCCATCTTGGGCTCGCGAAGAAGGGCATCGACTATCCGACGGCCAGCCCCGATGCTGCCGCCGCGCTGAAGATCTTCACCGCAAGCGCTGCCCAGATTGCCCCGATCGCTTATCGGATCCAGGGCTACGGCAACAGCCGGATCATCCTCAACGCCGTCATTAGCCGGCTCGGGCAGGCGGTGTCCGGCGAGACGACACTCGAGGATGCCTACAAGCGCATCACCGCCGACGTCGCGCAGCAGATCGCCGAACGCAACAAGAAGTGAAGACAACTGGTTCATCGGACCGGAGGATCACTGCGATGTCGGACATTCCGTCCGCCGCTCGACCACAGCGCGGCCTGGCAAATGGAGCGGCCGCATGGCTAGGCGGCGTTGCCGCCCTGCCGGTTGGTGTCGCGCTGCAACTGCTCGATCCGCCAATGCGCTGGATGCAGCGCATGATCGGCGCGCGGCGCATGGCCTATGTGTTCCTGCTGCCCAACTTCGTCTTCTTTGGCCTGTTCGTGTTCCTGCCGATCGGCATCAACGTCGTGTTCTCGGTGACCGGCGGCACGGCCCTGTTTCCCTCGCAGCGGCCCTATGTCGGCGCTGAGCAATTCGCCTATCTGTTCGACTGCGGCTCCTATCTCGATCCGTCGAGTTGCCGCGAGGACCACTTCTGGCGCGGCGTCGCCAATACGGCGAAGTTCATCGTGTTTCAGGTGACGGCGATGGTGCTGTTTTCGCTCGTCACGGCGCTCGTCCTCAATATGAAGATCCGCGGACGTGGCTTTTTCCGTGCGGTGTATTTCTTCCCCGTGCTGCTGTCGCCCGTGGTCGTCGCGCTGATCTGGAAATGGATCCTGCAGCGCGACGGCCTCCTCAACGCCGCCATCACCACGTTAGGTGGGCAGAAGATCCTGTTCTTCGTCGATCCGAGCTGGGCGATGTTCTGGGCGGTGTTCGTCTCGGTGTGGGCCCATATGGGCTTCTACACCCTGATCCTGCTCGCCGGCCTGCAAGCGATCCCGGCCGACCTCTACGAGGCCGCCGAGATGGACGCGACGCCGCGCTGGCGCGTGCTGATACGCATCACGCTGCCGCTGCTGTGGCCGAACATGATCGTCGTGATCGTGCTCGCGTTGATCAAGGGCGCGCAGACCTTCGACGAGGTCTTCGTGCTGACCGGCGGCGGTCCCGGCACCGCGACGCTGATGGTCGTCCAGTACATCTATGAGACCGCGTTCTCCAGCCAGGTGCAGAATTTCGGCCTCGCCGCGGCCGCCTCCGTCGTGCTCGGCGTCGTCCTCTTCGGCCTGACACTCCTGCAATTCGCCGCCGCGCGGCGCAAAGAGGTCTGAGATGGCAACCATGCGCCTTTCAAGTCTGCTTGGTCAGCGTCGCAACGGCCAAGGGCGGCCGCTGCACTGGACCGACGTCGCGGCCTACATCTATCTCGCGGTCGGTGTCGTCCTGATGTTCGGCCCGGTGCTTTGGTTGGTGATGTCGTCGTTCAAGACCCAGAGCGCGCTGCTGGAATTTCCGCCCTCGGCGCTGCCATTCGCACAGGTCGAGGTGACGGTGCCGGGTCAGTCCCAGAAGCTGCCGCTATTCCGCGTGGCGCTGCCCGACGGCACGGTTCGCGAACTGGCGCAGCTCCGGCGCATCGGGCTCATCGCCCAGATGATCGATCCCGCCGATCCCTCGCAACAATTCCGCGTCGCGCTCGACAAGCGCGAACCGGTGCGCCGCATCGCGCTTGCGACCGAGAATTACAGCGAGCCGCTGCAGCGCTTCGCCTTCCTGCGTTTCCTGTCCAATTCGGTGTTCGTGACTGTTGTCGCGACGCTGATCACGCTGCTGATCAATTCCATGGCCGCCTACGGGCTCGCCGTCTACCAGTTTCCCGGCAAGCAGGCGGCGACGCTGGCGGTGATCGGAACGCTGATGATCCCGATGACCATCATCCTGGTACCGGTCTATCTGGTGGTGACCGAACTCGGCCTCACCAACTCGCTGTGGGCGGTGATCCTTCCAGGGGCGGCGACGCCGACGGGGGTGTTCCTGCTGCGACAATACATGCTGACCCTGCCGAAGGATCTGATCGAGGCCGCGCGTATGGACAAGGCGTCCGAGTGGCAGATCTATTGGCGCATCGTGATGCCGCTGACCCTGCCAGCGCTGGCGGTTCTGGCGATCTTCTCGATCATGTGGCGCTGGAACGAATTCCTGTGGCCGCTCGCGGTGCTGACCAAGACCGAGGTCTACACGCTGCAGATCGCGCTCAATGCGTTCCAGGGCGAACTCCAGACCCAGTGGCATTACTTGCTTGCGATGACGGTCGTGACGCTCATTCCCGTCGCGCTCGTCTTTGTATTCCTCCAGCGTTTCATCACGACGGGCATCGGCTCGACGGGAATGAAATGACCGATCGGGCTATCGACGAAGGCTGAACTGACATGGCTGAATTGAAACTCTCGGGCGCACGCAAGTCCTTCGGCACCATCGACGTCCTGCACGGCATCGATCTCGCCGTGAAGGATGGCGAATTCATCGTCTTCGTCGGCCCCTCCGGCTGCGGAAAGTCGACATTGCTGCGGGTTATTGCCGGCCTCGAAAACGTCACCAGCGGCGAGATTCACATCGACGGTGAACGCGTCACCCATCTGCCGGCCTCCGAGCGCGGGCTTGCCATGGTGTTCCAGTCCTACGCACTTTATCCGCACATGAGCGTAGCCAAGAACATGGCCTTCGCGCTCGAGAACATGGGACTCAAGCCTGCGGAGATCGAGGCGCGGGTGGCGCGTGCCGCGGCCATGCTGCGGCTGACCGATTATCTCGACCGCAAACCGAAGGCGCTCTCCGGCGGCCAGCGCCAGCGCGTCGCCATCGGACGGGCCATCGTGCGCGATCCGAAGATCTTTCTGTTCGACGAGCCGCTGTCGAACCTCGACGCCGAACTGCGCGTCGCGACCCGCAAGGAACTTGCCGCGCTGCATGCCAAGCTCGGCGGCACGATGATCTACGTGACCCACGATCAGGTCGAAGCCATGACGCTGGCCGACCGCATCGTGGTGCTCAAGGCCGGCCGGATCGAACAGGTCGGCACGCCGCTCGAACTCTACAACCGCCCCGCGAACGCCTTCGTTGCCGGCTTCATCGGTTCGCCCCGGATGAACTTCCTGCCGGCTGTGGTGATTTCCGACGACGGCGCGCTGCGCGTGACCGTTGGTGAGCGTGAAGTCGCATTGCCCCGAGCGGCATCCGGCCTCGTCGCCGGGACGGGCGTGACGCTCGGAATCCGTCCCGAGCATATCGACGTCGCGCCCGACACGGGCATGCTCACCGTCACCGTCGATCTCGTCGAGCAGCTTGGCGGCGAGACCTACATCTATGCCTCGGCGCCCGGCCTGCCGCAGATCACGCTGCGCCAGGATGGCCAGTCGCAGGTCTACCGCGGCGACGCGGTTACGATCCGCTTCACCGCCGAGCACCTGCACATCTTCGATGCAACAACGGGCGCGGCCCTCGTGCGGCCCTGAGAGACCCGGAGCCTGATTCTGATGAAAGCCCTGACCCACGGCCGCTTCCGCGGCCTCGACGGCAATGCCGCGCTGTTCGACCTTTCGACCGGACCGGCGGCATCTCCGCTCGCTACACTCCGCATCGCCATTCTCGAACGCGATATCGGCCGCGTCACCTTGCGCCGGCCGGAGGGCTATCGCCTCGATCGCGGCTGGGCGATCGCGCCTGATCGCACCGAGCCGCCGTTCGAGGGACGGCCGCGCGACGACTTCGCCGGCTTTGCCTGTCCGACGTCGACCCTGTCGCAAGAGGGCTCCATCGTCACGCTCGCAGCCGCGGGTCTCAGCGCGCAGGTCCGGCTCGATCCGTTCGGCATCGCCTGGCACCGTGACGGCGAGGATCAGCCATTCCTGCGCGACCGTCCGACCCAGGCTTATTTCCTGTCGCGCAAATCAGGCACGCTGCTCCACGCGATGGAACGGCACGAAGATGAACGCCATTACGGCCTCGGCGACAAGGCAGGTCCGCTCGATCGCACAGGGCGGCGCTTCGCCATCGATGCCGTCGACCCCTGCGGCTTCGACGCAGAGTTGTCTGATCCGCTCTACAAGATGCTGCCGTTCATCATCGTTGACGGCGCGCGTGGCGCCCACGGCATCTTCTACGACAACCTTGCGCTTGGTTCGGTCGATCTCGGCTGCACTCTCGACAATTACCACGGCCTGTTCCGCAGTTATCGCGCCGAAGACGGCGACCTCGATTATTACGTAATCGCCGGCCCGACCGTACCCGAGGTCACGCGCCGGTTTTCCTGGCTGACCGGCGGGCAAGCTTTCGCCCCCCGCTGGACACTCGGCTTCGCGATGACGACGATGACCATCGCCGACGCGCCGGATGCGGACGCGCGCATCACCGGCTTCATCGAGGATTGCCGGCGCCACGGCATTCGCTGCGACAGCTTTCACTTCGGCTCGGGCTACACCTCGATCGGCGACCGTCGCTACGTCTTCAACTGGAATCGAGACAAGTTCCCCGATCCGGCAGCGACCATGGCGCGGCTCAAGGCGGCCGGCATGCAACCGGTCACCAACATCAAGCCCTGCCTGCTCGACGATCATCCACGGCTCACTGAAGCCAGGGCCAAGGGCATCCTGGTCACTGACGGCGAGACTGGCGAGCCCGCCGTGGCGCAATTCTGGGACGGCCTCGGTTTCCATGTCGATTTCACCAATCCGGAAGGACGGAGGTGGTGGGCGGATGGTATCCGCGACGCGCTGCTCGCCTATGGCGTGACGTCGGTCTGGAGCGACAACAACGAGTTCGAGATCTGGGACGAGGACGCCGAGTGCGACGGCGATGGCCGACCGTATCCGCAGGCACTGGCCCGTCCGGCGCAGGCGCTGTTGATGCACAAGCTGGCCTACGAGACCCAGGCGGCGCAGGCGCCGGACAAGCGTCCCTACACGATCACGCGTGCCGGCAGCGCGGGCATTGCCCGTTACGGCCAGACCTGGAGCGGCGACAATGAAACGTCCTGGAAGACGTTGCGCTTCAATCTGACCCAGGGCCTCAACATGAGCCTGTCGGGCCTCTACAACATCGGCCATGACGTCGGCGGTTTCCATGGCCCGTCACCGGGTCCTGAGTTGATGTGCCGCTTCGTCGAGTTCTGCGCGCTGTGGCCGCGCATGGTGATGAATTCGTGGAAAGCGAGCGGCATCGTCAATACGCCCTGGATGCATGAAAGCGTGCTTCCCGAGGTGCGATCCGCAATGGACCTGCGTCACAGCCTCATCCCCTATCTCTATACCCAGATGTGGCACGCCGCGGCGGAAGACGTGCCGGCGGTTCGCCCGCTGCTGTGGGATTTCGCGTCCGACGCGATTGCGGCGGCGGTCGAGGATTCGTTCATGCTCGGTCCCGATCTCCTCGTCGCGCCGGTGCTGGAAGAGGGAGCGACGACACGCGAGGTCTATCTGCCGACCCACCCCGGCGGCTGGTACGACTGGCATGACGGGACGCCATTCGAAGGCGGCCGAACCATTACCGTCGCAGCGCCTCTGGGCCGGCTACCGGTCTTTGCGCGCGCGGGCTCGATCGTTCCGATCGAAGACGAGAAGGGACTGACGGCGATCGTGTTCGGAGCCCCCGATCATGGCAGCTCCGGCCTTGTCTATATCGACGATGGCGAGACGGCGGATTGGCGCGAGGCAGGCAGGACAATCAAATTCCACCTGCGCCGCGATGAGAGCGGCTTCGTTCTCGATGTCGGCGGAGGAGAGTTGACCGCACCAATCCGGGCCCGCGGCGTGGGCGTCCCGAATCTGCGTCTTGCCAACTCGGCAAAATGAACCGCGCCGCCGGTAAAGTCGGTCTCGATCGCGCCCAAGGTCCTGCCCATGCGCGCGCGGGTTGCAGTGGTGCGCTATGGTGCACCTCTGGAACTTCGCATCGTCTTTTGCGAACCACCACAAGAAGCACAGCGGGCGTTAAGAGCGATGATTTCGGAGCAATGGATTAAGGGCTACACTCAGGTTGAGCTTGATAGCGCCCAGCGTCGATTTGATCTGGAATTTCCTCCCGACTTGATTGCCTTGTTGAGAGAGAAACGTCGAGCAAACGGACACGATTGGACGAACGATGCTGAGATAAGGCGAGCGCTGGCTTGGCCCTTTGAAGGACTTTTGGTCGACGTCGAACAAATCACCTATGGTGGCCTGAATGGGGAACGAGGCCAACCGACGTAGATGCCCGTGAGGAAATCTTACGATCAATCGTCTCGCGTGGCGGCGCCGACCCGGGTAAGCTTACCGACGTCCGCAAGCGAACACGGAGCTTCTCTCGCACGCTAAATGCCCTCGTATTTCCGGGCCACCTCGTGGCCAACCTCAAGAAACAGCCACGAAGATCATATTCGCAAAGATACTCTGCTATTTCTTTTTCCCATCGGCATCGAACTGCTTAAGAAACGCGAGGAGGTCGTTGGTCTTCTGCTCGTCCTTCAGGCCCGCGTAAATCATCTTCGTACCCGGGACTTTCGCCTTGGGGTCCTTGATGTATTCGCGGAAGGTGGCCTCGTCCCAGGTGATCCCCGAGTCCTTGTTGGCGGGTGAATATGAATAGCCTGCGACGCTGCCCGCCTTGCGGCCGATGACGCCGTTGAGCACCGGTCCAACGCCATTCTTCGCGGTGTCGCCGATCTGGTGGCAGGCCTTGCACACCGCGAACACCTTCTCGCCGGCCGCGGCATCCTGGGCTCTCACTTCGCCAGCGCCCGCGACCGTCAAAAGTGCAATCAAAACAAGTCCTCGCATCCTGTACTCCTGTCTCGTTAGCCCCCTCAGGACCGGAATTTCTTGTGTTGTCGGGGGAAGCGGCGGTCTGAGCGTGCCGATCATCGGCACACCGGCATCTCTCAAGTCCCATACACGAACAAAGGTCCATCTGACCCGATGATGCGGGCCTGCACGTTCGGTCGCGTGGCCACGATGTCCGCGATCCCTGACAACGGCATCAGGCTGAATGCGGTCGAAAGCGCATCCGCTTCGGTAGCGGTTGGCGCGATGACGCTCACCGTGCGGTAGCGCGACGGACTGCGTCCTGTCGTCGGATCGAACAGATGCGTGAAGCGGCCTGCCGAATCAAACCGGAATCCGGCCCCCGCTGAGGTTGCGACAGCACGATCAACAAGGTCGACGGTTTCGGTGAGCGCGCCCGGCCTGTCGGGATCGGCAAGGCCGACGCGCCAAGGCGCCCCCTCAGGTCTGGCGCCGATCGCCCGTATCTCGCCCATATTGACCAAAGTCGTCGAAAGGCCCGCCCGGCGCAGTCGCTCGACCACGCGGTCGGTGGCATAGCCCTGCGCGATGCCATTGAGCGTGATCGCTGCGCCGTGCTTGACGAGAGCGACACGATCCTCATTCACAAGGAGGCCACGGTGGCCGACCTTCGCCAGCGCTTCGGCCAGCTTCTGCGGCGAAGGCCCTTCGGCATCCGGCCGCTCGGAAGCGAAATGATCCGCATAGAGCTGCCACAGCGGCTGCACCGTCGGATCAAAGGTGCCACCGGTCATCCCGGCAAACCGCAACGAGGCCTTCAGCAGCGCGACCATGTCGGCGTCGGGAGAAACCAGAATACCGGTGCGGTTGAGGCTCGATATCGCAGAGTCGGCCCGGTACAGGCTGAACTGTTGCTCCAGCCGCCGCACATCGAGGACGCAACGGTCGACCAGCCGTTCGGCCTCGGCCCGGTCCGGATGATAGATCTCGATCGACACCTGCGCGCCAAGCGCCGATCCGTGCCAGCGGACGGCTTCGCCTGCCTGGGCAGTTCGGGCACCGGCCAGAATTGCCGATCCGGCTGCGGTCGCGGCAATGACGATCATGCGCCGGCGGGTGAGATTTCGATCTAGCATCGGCTGATCCTCGTCAGTTGAGACGCACGTCGGAGTGTTCGGTCTGGTCGCCGGCGGTATCACTGCCCAGCACATAGGCGCCCGGAATTTCCGCAAACATCATAACCCGGCCGCCATTGGCCGCGGCAAACGCAGCAGCGGCCTCGCGATCTCCGAAAGGCACGGCCTCGGCCGCGCCCATTCCGCCCTGCTTGCGGCTTTCGATCACGAAGAACGCCTTGCGTGCGTCGATCCAGTTCGTCGCACCCGGATCTTCCCAACTTGTCGCTCGCGCCATGTCCGAGACATAGATCGCCCGGATGTCGCGGGGCTGGTCGGGCATCAAGGTGAAGGCCACTGTGTCGCGCACCGAGGTGAACCAGAACGGGTCGATCCTGCTCGCGGTGATGATCTGGCCCTTCGGACCGGGATGCTCCATCAGATTCATGCCGCAGAACACACCCATCGCGTTGCTGTTGAGCGCGACGGGTGGTGGCGCAACCGAATTGGCAGCCTCCTGATTGCATCCGGCCAGGAGGATGGCGGCGATTGCCGCGAAGACGATTCTCAGGCTCATAATTCCCTCCGCGCAAAGAATGCGGTGGCAAGCCCGAGCGGGGCCGCGATCCACACCAGCAGGCCCAGCAGCAGCGCGCCGATGCCTGTGCTCGCGGTCCCGGCAAGTCCGGCCATCCCGGAAAACTGGCTGACATTGAACCCGGTCAGATTGGTCAGGCGGTAAAGGTCGGTGGGATTGAGAAACAGCAGCGCCTCGAGGACGGGGGCCGAGATGATACGCCCCTGATCGATCACCAGAATGCCGAGCAGCGCCATGTCGAACACCAGCACCATCAGCAGCCAGATGCCCACCGAGACGCCCGCCGCCGTGCCGCGATCTCGGACCAGGCTGGAGATCAGGTATCCGATCGCGACGAAGACCGCGCCGAGCAGGATCGAAGTCCCGAGCATGGAGGCGAAAGCATACCAGCTTGCTGCCAGCACCGAGGCGCCGGTGACGGCAAGCGCAGCGGCGGCCGCGCCATAGCCGATGACGGTGGCAAAGGCCAGGATCAGGACATGCCCGCAGAATTTCCCGAGGATCACCTGATAGCGGCCGACCGGATAGCTGAGCAGCAGGATCATGGTGCCACGCTCCATCTCGCCGACCACCGCGTCATGCGAAATCAAAAGCGCGATCAGCGGCAGCAGAAAGATCGTGAGGCTGGACAGGCTGACTACAACCACGTCGAGCGCGCCGGCGCCGACATTGCCGGTCGGCGCGCTGCCCAGGAATGTCAGCGACAGCGAAAGCGCGGCCAGCAACAGCGTGGTCGCCAGCACCCAGCGATTGCGCAACCCTTCCTTGATTTCCTTGGCCGCGACGATGACGATGTTCCTCATGCGGCATTCTCCCGAAGAAAATGGGCATAGAGATCGTCAAGCGTCGGCACCGCGATCTCGATATTGCGGACGCGGGGATCGCTGGCCGCAAAGCGCAACAAATCCATCTTGCGGGCCTCATCGGGCACCAGCACGACGCGACCCTGCGGAGTCACAAGCGATTCCCCGTTCATCCACGCCGGCGCTGCGCCATTGGCACCGGGCGCGAGGTCGAGCGAGACCCGGATCGGCAGCTGTGAAATCGAGCGCAGTTCCGCCAACGTGCCCTGCGCGACCAGGAGCCCGCGATTCATGATCAGGACATGTTCGGCGCGATCCTCGAGCTCGTTGAGCGCGTGCGAGGAGATCAGGACGGTGGCGCCGTCGTCGCGCAATTCGTTCAGGATTTCGTAGAAGGTCTGACGTAGCGCGGGATCGAGCCCGGTTGTCGGTTCGTCCAGCAACAGCACACGCGGCCGTCCCAAAAGCGCCTGGGCGAGCCCAAGACGTTGCCGCATCCCCTTGGAATAGGTTCCGACCCTGCGATCGGCGGCATCCATCAGGCCGACGCGATCCAGCAGCGGCCATGCAGAGGCGGGCTTGATCTGCTTCAGCCGAGCGTAGAAGGCCAGCGTTTCGCGCCCGGTCAGGGCGGCGTTGAACGCGACATTCTCCGGCAGATAACCGAGCAGCCGGCGCGCGGAAAATTCGCCGGCCGCCGGACTCTCGCCCAAGACGCAGACCGCGCCACGGTCGGCGTGGATCAAGCCGAGCATTAATTTGATCAGCGTGGTCTTGCCGGCGCCGTTGTGGCCGACCAGCGCACTCAGCCGTCCCGGACCGAGATCGAACGAGACGTTGCGCAACGCCTTTACCGTGCCGTAGCTCTTCTCCACGCCATTCACGGCGACGGCGACACTCATCTCAGGCTCCGGCTGGCTGTTGGTTTCGGCGGCGGTGCGATCAGGGGATGGGTATCGATGACGCCGCCGGGATAGAGTGCCGGAAATTGCGCCTGGGCCCAGCGCAGCACCTGCACCGCGGGACTGTTGATCAGGACTTTCGCCGCCGGCGCGGTCCACAACACGCGGTCGACCAGATCGTTGGGGCGGTAGGCGGTGTCGGCGATGCCATCACCATTGAGATCGAATGCCGGATTATCGCTCCAGTAATTGCCCCGGCCGCCCTTTGACCAGTCAAGGTCGCGGGTGCCGACATACTTCACCTGGTTGCGGTTGCCGACAAAGGCGTTGCCGGTGATTTCGTTGCCCTCGGAGCCGGCGGTAAAATGCACGCCAATGCCGCAGCGCTCGAACCAGTTATTGCGGAACTTGTTGTGGTTGGTGTTGTAGATGAACACGCATTTTTCCGGGCCGGTGCGGATACCCGATACGGGCTTGACCTCCGGCACCATGCCACGCTCTTCGTCCGGACCTTCGTCCCGACTGCTTGCAATATTGTCGAGCGAGCCGCCGGCCACCCAATTACCGTCGATCTCGGCGTAATTGGCGTAGTTGAAGAGCATGCCGTAGTCGCGGTCGCGATCACTGATATTGTTGCGGATGATCAGCCGGTTCGAATACATGATGGCGTAGCCGACGTGATTGCCGACCGAGAAATTGCCGCTCACCTCGCTGTCGTTGGTGTACATGTAATGCACGGCGAACCGCACCTGCTCGAAGCGGTTGTTGATGAAACGGTCCTTGCGGCTGGTGATGGTGAAGATGCCATCGCGGCCGTAGCGGAAAGTATTCTCCGCGATCGTGACATCGGGCGCATTCCACAGCGACACACCGTTGCCGGCCTCCTGGCGGCGCCCGCCCTGCACGCCGTCGACGATGTTGTGGAGGACGCGCGAGCCCGCAGCGCCATGAACATAAACGCCAAACAAGTTGCCTTCGAAGCGGTTGTTTTCAATCAACGCGCGCTCGGCCGTCTTCTCCAGGAACACCCCTGAATCCATCTTCTCCAGATCGTGCCCCGATCCACGGATGGTCACGCCGCGGATGATGGCGTCAGGCGCCGTCACCGTAACGACATTGCCGGCGCCGCCGCCGTCGAGCACCGCGCCTGGCCGGCCGCTCAATACGACGCGCCGCTCGATCCTGAGCGCGCCCTTGTATTCGCCAGGCGCCAGTTCGATGACGTCGCCGTCCTGCGCCCGGTCGAGCACAGCCTGCAAGGGCTGTTCCGGCGCGGCCTTCAGCGTCTCTGCGATGGCGGAGCCCGGGATTCCGGCGGCGAAGATCGCCGCCGGAAGGATGCGCAGGAAGGAGAGCACGTGTCGTCCCCCGTCTCAAGCCGACGGCTTGGGTTCAACGAACATGCGGCCCTTCATCTCCATGTGCATGGCGTGACAGAACCACGAACAATAGTACCAGTAGACGCCGGCCTTATCCGCCGAGAACGACACCGAGGCCGTCGCCATGGGGGCGACTTCCATGTTGATGCCGTAATTTGTGATCGCGAAGCCGTGGGTCAGGTCCTCCACCGCGTCGATATTGGTGATGTAGACCGTGACCTGATCGCCCTGCTTGACCTGGAACTGCTCCAGGCCGAACGCCGGCGCGGTCGAGGTCATGTAGACGCGGACCTTGTTGCCGTCCCTGATCACCTTGGAATCGGCTTCGAGATCGATGCCATCGGCCTTGGCCTGCTTGACCGCATCCGCAAACATCGGATCGGCCCGATCCCATATCGAAATCGGGTTGATCTTGGAGCGGTGAACGATCGTGGCGTCGTGCGGCTCGGCAAAGCTCGGACCGTCGTGGACCAGCTTCATCTTGTCGCCGGAGATATCGATCAGCTGGTCGTTCTCGGGCTTCAACGGTCCCACATTGAGGAAGCGGTCCTTGGAGAACTTGTTGAGCGAGATCAGCCATTTTCCGTCCGCCTCCTTGGTCTGTCCCATCGAGGAGTGGTTATGGCCGGGCTGATAATGCACATCGAGCTTCTGGATGATCGGATCGACTTTCTCGCCCTTGAACGCACGCTTGGCGAGATCGATGTTCCATTTGACGACCTGGCTGTCGAGGAACAGCGTCGTAAAGGCGTTGCCTTTGCCGTCATAGGCCGTGTGCAAGGGGCCGAGGCCGAGTTCGGGCTCGGCGACCACGACGTCGCGCGGCTTGATCTTGTCGTCGAACAATTGGTCGAACAGCCGGACGTCGAGCACTGTTAGAGTCGGCGCGAGTTTTCCCGCCACGCAGACGTGGATGCCGTCGGGTGCGGTGTTGATGCCGTGCGGGTTGTTGGAAATCGGAACATAGCGGGTATAGGCCGAGCCCTTGCGACCGTCGATCACCGGCACGCCGTTCATTTCCTTGAAGTCGCCCTTCTTCACCGCCTCTTCAATTCGCTTGATGTTGAAAATGACAGCCCAATCCTGCTCGCTGGCGGTCATCTCGGCCAAAGTGACGCCTTCTTCCGAATTGTAACAGGTGGCGAAGGCGTATTTGCCCTGATAGTCGGCATCGACGTTGTCGAGGTTGCCGCTCACGATCACCTGCCAGGCGACTTTCATGGTATCGCCGTCGATCGCGCTGAAGATCGCGCGATACGTCTTCGCATCGTCGAGAATCTTGCCGTCGTTGGGCAACGGCACGCCATCCTCGCCATTGGCGAACACATAGCCGGTGCGCGGGTATTTCTGCACGCGCAGGCCGTGCACCGAGTGCTGGTTCGGAAGCTGGATGATCTTGTCGCATTTCATGACGTCGAGGCGCACCCGCGCGACGCGGGTGTTGGCTTTGTCGTTCATGAAGGCGTAGCGGCCGTCATAGGTGCCGTCGGTAAAGGAAAGATGCGGATGGTGGAGGTCACCGTTGGTGTAGGTGCCGCCGCGATTCTTGAGGAATTCGCGGGTCTCGGGCAGCAGCCCCTCGGTCAGCACCTTCAGGCTTTCGTTGGTCAGGCCCCAGCCGGTGGCGCTGCAACGGTTGAACACGGGCACGCGCATCAATTCGCGCATCGACGGGAGCCCGACGATACGCAATTCGCCAGACTGGCCGCTGGAAAAGAAGGTGTAGTATTCGTCGAGCTCGCCGGGCGCCACTTCGGTCTTCTGCAGAACCGCGGGTCGTGCCGCCGGCGCCTTCGGCGCTGCGGTCTTGGTTTGCGCGTCGGCGGCCGAGATCAGGCCATCCGTGCCAAGCGCAATGCCGCCGGCAAGGCCGACACCTGCGGCTGCCGCGGTCGTTCCCAGCAAGGTGCGTCGACTGACGTTCCTATCGTTTTCGTTTTCGCTCATAGTAGCCTCCAAGGCTTTCAGGTTGCAGGTGGGATGACGGCATCGGCGGTTGGCAGCTTGATGGGCTTGCCGCCGGCGGTGATGATGGTGCTCGGGCCTTTGCCGCCGCTGCGCATCGAGGGCGATGACAGCGCATCGCGCTTCTCGCGCTTCAGCCGCACCTGGATCATGTGCGGGCAGCGGTGGTCGTCGAAATACAGTTCCTGGCAATGCATGCAGTAGATGCATTCATTGACGTTGATGTGGCCCTCGGGGTGAATCGCCTGCACCGGACATTCCTTGGCGCAGCGCTGGCAGGGCGTGCCGCATTCGGGCCAGCGGCGCAGCCACTCGAACATCCGGATGCGGCCGGGAATGGCCAGCGCGGCGCCGAGCGGACACATGTAGCGGCAGAAGAACCGTTCGACGAACAGTCCGGCCGACAAAGTCGTCAGGGCATAGATGACATACGGCCATTCGCGCGCGAACTTCAGGACGATGGCGGTTTTGAACGGTTCGACCTCGGCCAGTTGCTCCGCAAATGCCGTCGAGTACAGCGACATGCCGAACAGGCCGAGGAAGATGATGTACTTGATCGGCCACAGCCGCTCGTGCAGACCCCATGGCAGCCTGTATTGCGGGATCTTCACCGCCTGGGCGATGTTGTTGAGCAATTCCTGCAGCGCGCCGAACGGGCAGAGCCAGCCGCAGAATGGCCCGCGCCCCCAGAACAGCAGTCCGGCGGCGATCGAGGCCCAAAGCAGGAAAATCAGCGGAGCTGACAGGAAGTATTCCCAACTGAAGCCGGTCAGCAGCGAGTTGGCGAAGGTCAGGACGTTGACCACCGAGAGCTGGGCGTTCGCGTACCAGCCGAGCCAAACCAGAATGAACAACAAATAGCCGCGGCGAACCCACGTGTAGAGCCTGGGGCGGCGGACCAGGGCATTCTGGAAGAAGAAGATCAAAGTGAGCGCGCCGAGCGCTGCAACCGTCGTAGAGATCTTGACGACGTCGCCACGCCAGATCTTCATCCACAGCGGTTCGTCTTCGGTGGCAAAGGATGTTTTGGTGTCGCGCGGCGCGACCGCAGGCGCTGCCGAAGGTGACGCGGGAGACGCGGCGGCCTGCTGCCGTGCCGGCGGCGCCGGTGCAGTTTTCATGTAAGCGTCGGGCAGCGTGTAGCCGAGATCGAAGGTGAGCCAGGCTTTTTCCCGGGTGGCGACCACGCGCTGGACCAGCAATCGCAGCACCCACGGCTCTGTCGGATCGAGCGCGAATTCCGGCGGCACCGTGAACAAAGCAATCTCGGGAAAGTCAGGCGCGCCTTCAGCTTCAAGATTCCCCAACCGCGTGTGATCGCGGTCGCGGAAGCGGATGCTGTTGGTGTCCTGAATCAATTCGATGCGGTCGAAGATCCCGCCGCGGACGTAGGCAGCCCCCTTGAAAGAATAGCGGCCCGATCCCGCGACGATCAGCGCCTGTTGACCTGGCTTCAGCCTGTCCGCCAGCCGATTGTAGCCGGCATCACCGAGCAGGCTGCGCCCGATCGTCGGCACCGCGACATCGGCAACGTACAGGTCAACGAAGGTGTCGCCCGGATCGCCCTCTTCCGGGTGCGCGGCCGCGCCGGCATTGCCCGATTTTTCGAAGGCGTTGTTGACGTCGGCAACGGTAAGAATCAGCCGCCGGATGGAACCGTCACCGACCAGACTCTGCCAGTCGCGAATCTCGCTTTTTCCAGGATCGATCACCTTTGAAGCTTGCGGCGCCGCGGCAGCGGCTACGTTGCCCTGACCGCCGAGCCGACCGCTTTTGATGAGCTTGGTTGCAGAGCGAACGATGCTGTCGCCCATCACCAGCACGGTTACTGTCGCTCCACTGACGATATCGACCTGCGGCGCAGGCGTGGCTCCGCGCGCCACGCGGTCCATGTCGGAGCCGATCAACTTGTTGACCGCTTCAAGTATGCGGTTCACCGGAATGCCCACGAGCACGATGGGTTCTTTGTGCTCGACGAGCTTGAGGCCGGTCAGGACACCTTTGGGATCGATGCCGACCAGGATCTGGATGGGCTTGCCGGAGTAGCCCGTGGCGTTGGCAAAATCGGAGTTCAGGTAAACGAAACCAAGGAGTTGATCGTCCTTGTAGGCCGGCGCGATCGCGGGATCGCCCTGCGGCGCCCCAAATCGATTGGCGCCTGTGATCAGTTCGGCCGGCTCGGCCTTGCCAAGGTATTCGTTCAGCCTGCCTGCGGCGCACGCCTCTCCAAGCATGGCAATCCAGCCGAAAGCGGCCAAGATTCCAAAAAGGACAAAGGTGTTGACGGGTTTGCGCAAGAGACAAGTTCCAGACGTTTCAGCAGAACGCCGTTGTTCTGGATCGCAAGCTCAAGCATCAGTAGAGCGCTGAACAACATCGCCAGTTGCGCTGGATCAAACTGTCGACAGTCTGATTGGTTCAAACTTGTTCGAGAAAGAACCCGACATGCGCAAAGAGCAGCTTCTGACCGCAGTGCCGCCAGTCCCGGTACGAAGCTTGAGCGAGCTTTATGCAATTGCGTTCGACCAGGCGCAAAAGGCTGCACGGCAATACAGCGCGCTTGCCACGCGGATGGATGAGCGCCTGCTGCCGGTGCGTCCCGTATTCGAGGTGCTTGCTGGACGCGAGCGCAATCGTTGTGACAGCCTGTCTGCAGCCTGCCTTGCCGCCTGCGGCAAACGCCCCGATGCGTCCGATCTGCGTTGGGCGCCGATCGACCTCGTTCCTGCGGCGGAAGTCGCCGACATCGGGGATTCCAGCCTGGCGACGCCTTATGCGGCGTGGGCGCTCGCGGCCCGCCAACGGCAACGCGGCTTCGTGTTCTGGACCTACGTCATCGCCCTTGCCGAAGATCCTTTGGTGCGCGAGACCGCGGAAGAACTGGCGCGCGAAGCTCTGTCCGACGGCAATCAGTTGCGCCGCGAGCGGCGGCTTGCCTGGCGCGCCGAGCGGAAGATCGGAAATGAGGACGCCGCAAAGACTGAAGATGGAATCGGTGAATCTGGTTCGGCGGCGCTGCTTGAAAGCCTTCTCTTCAGGGACATGATGGCCTGGTCGCAACGGCTGGACCCCGTCCAGCGCAAACAACTCCTAACCCTCGATCCCGCCCCCCTGCCTCCGCCTTTCCTGACGCCTTCAGACGGAAACGACGCCGACACGAAAATTGAGGAGATCGAACAGGTCAAGCGCCGCGCCTTGCGCCGCGCCGAGCAATTGTCCAACATCTATCTCGACGATGCCGACCGCGCGGTCGACCAAAGCAGCATGGAATTGGCACAGAAACTTGCCGCACGATCCATCATGCGCCTCGCAGGGCTGCGCCATCTCGCCGCCTAATCGAGATTGCGATGATCCGCAACGCCAGCGGATGCACCTTGTAGGTCGCGCTAATTCTGCTCGTAGCCGGCGATAGCGGCGCAAGTATCGGACAACACAAGCAGGTGGTGCCCAGGGGCGGAATCGAACCACCGACACTGCGATTTTCAGTCGCATGCTCTACCAACTGAGCTACCTGGGCGTGCTCCACGAGAGGGGCCAAAGCCCATCGAGCGGGCGGTTTATAGTGGGCTCGCAGCGGCCTGTCTACCCGCGCTTCGCCTTCGGCTTCGCGGGGTGCGGCCCGGCTGTGTACAAGCTGGGGCGGGCTTGCCGTGGCGTGCCGGCTCCTCGAGTAAGATATTGATATTACTTATTATTCTACATCATCGACATCGTCGTCCCGACCGGGGATGACGTAGGAGCCCTTCAGCCAGCGGTTCAGATCGACGTCGCGGCAGCGCGACGAGCAGAACGGACGGGTGGCTTGCGCCTGCGGCTTGCCGCAGATCGGGCAGGTTTTCAGGGGCGCGGCGGGCTTTTTGACATGGTCGTCCATGGTGGGGATAGCTGTACACGAGGTTGGGGCGTTCAAGGGCCCGGCGGCAAACAGGTTTCTCAGATCGCGGCGCAGGCTCTCGCCCACCCGCTTCTACTGTGCATGGGGTTGTTTTCGCGATTTTGGTCAGACCGCGGTGGCGTTGAGCCAGCCGAAGCGAATCGGGAAGCCTTCGCCGCCGAGCAGCGTGGTGGTTTCGTAGAGCGGCAGGCCGACGACGTTGGTGTAGGAGCCAACCATCTTGACCACGAACGAGCCGGCGATCCCCTGCACGGCATAGCCGCCGGCTTTGCCGCGCCATTCGCCGGAGCCGATATAGGCCTGGATGTCGTCTTCCGAGAGGCGCTTGAAACGGACGCGGGTCTCGACCAGGCGCTGGCGGAAGGCCTCGCGCGGCGTCACCAGGCAGATCGCGGTGTAGACGCGGTGGTTGCGGCCCGACAGCAGCCGCAGGCACTGCGCGGCCTCGTCCACCAGGTTGGCCTTGGGCAGGATGCGGCGGCCGACCGCCACCACGGTATCGGCGGACAGGATGAAGGCGCCGCGCAGCTCGTCGTCCAGCTGGACTGATTTGAGCGCCGCATCGGCCTTGGCCCGCGCGAGGCGGTTGGCACAGGCGCGCGGCAGCTCGCCCCGCTTCGGCGTCTCGTCGACGTCGGCCGGCCGGAGTGCGTCCGGGTCGATGCCCGCCTGGTTGAGCAGCGACAGGCGTCGCGGCGAACCGGAGGCAAGAACGAATTTGGGGCGGCCGAGCATCAGGTGATTTTGGGAGATTTTGGCAGGGGGTGAATTGCGCGCGGAACCTATCGGAAGGGGGCTGATTTCACAACCCGGGAACCTGACTTTGCTGATTCGAGGTTTCCGACATGCGTGGTGCCTCTAGTCTGTGACGAGGGTGTTACGGCAGCTACCCGCTCGCGGCCCCGACTTTCGCGAACCGCCGGCGGATCCGCATCAGCAAGAGGTCGCAGACCTCGCGATAGGCGGCGAGCTTCTGGTCGCGGCTGCCCTCGATGGTGGTGGGGTCATGCGTCGGCCAGTATTCGACGTCGGCGGCGAGCGTCCGCGTCAGCTCCAGCGCCTTGTGATGCGCCTCGGGCGACAGCGTGATGATGAGATCGAAATTCAGCCCCTCCCAGTCCTCCAGCTCCTCGAAAGTCTGGGGCTTGTGGGCGGAGATGTCCTGGCCGAGCTCGGCCATCACGGCGACGGCGAAGGGATCGAGCTCGCCTTTTCTCGCGCCGGCCGACTTCACATAGAGACCCTGCGGAAACATGTGCTGCAGCAGGCTCTCGGCCATCGGCGAGCGCACGCTGTTCATCGCGCAGGCGAACAGCACCGATTGCGGATCGCGTGTGCGTGGCGGACCCGCCATCGCACTTAGCCCTTCCAGTGAAGGACAGTGATGAGCGTGAACAGCCGGCGCGAGGTCTCGAAATCGACCCGCACCTTGCCCTTCAGCCGCTCCTGCAGCGTGCGCGATCCCTCGTCATGGATGCCGCGACGGCCCATGTCGATGGCCTCGATCTTGTCCGGGGTCGCGGTGCGGATCGCCTGGTAATAGCTGTCGCAGATCATGAAATAGTCCTTCACGATCCGCCGGAACGGCGTCAGCGACAACAGATGCGCGACCACGGGCGTGCCGTCCTCGCGGCGGATGTCAAACATCAACCGGCTGCCTGTGATGCCGATATGCAGCGTAAACGGGCCCTTGCCGTCCGCACCATCAGGCGCGAACAGATTCTGCTCGATCAGATCGTAAATCGCGATCGCGCGCTCATGCTCGATATCAGGGCCGGAACGGCCGATCGAGTCCTCGTCGAGGGTGACCGCGACGATGCGATTGGTCGTGTCGTCCTGTTCAGGCAGCTCTGTCATGACAGATTGAGGCGCAATCCAATCGAGCGCGAATGGGCGTCCAGCCCCTCCGCTTGTCCAAGCGTCATCGCAGCCGGTCCCAGCGCACGCAGCTGGTCCGGGCCACATTTCAGGATCGAAGTGCGCTTCATGAAATCAGCGACCCCGAGCCCTGAGGAGAATCGCGCCGAGCGCGCCGTCGGCAGCACGTGGTTGGAGCCGCCGACATAATCGCCGATCGCCTCCGGCGTATGCGCACCGAGGAACACAGCGCCGGCATTGCGGATTTTTGCGGCGAGCGTATCGGGATCGCTGGTCATGATCTCGAGATGTTCGGCGGCGATCGCGTCCGCGAGCGGTACGGCCTCAGCGAGGTTCTTCACCATGATGATCGCGCCGAAATCGGCCCAGGACTTGCCGGCAATCTCGGCACGCGGCAGCGTCTTCAATTGCGCTTCGACCGCCTTCTCGACGTCGGATGCGAGCCGCGCAGAATCAGTGATCAGAATCGACTGCGCGCTGGCATCGTGCTCGGCCTGCGCCAGCAGATCAGCGGCGATCCAGTCGGCGTTGCCGGTGTCGTCGGCAATCACCAGCACCTCGGAGGGACCTGCGATCATGTCGATGCCGACCTTGCCGAACACCAGCCGCTTGGCGGCGGCGACGTAGGCATTGCCGGGGCCAACGATCTTGGCGACCGGCGCAATCGTCGCGGTGCCATGAGCGAGCGCAGCGACGGCCTGCGCACCGCCGACGCGATAGATCTCGGTGACGCCGCCGAGATGCGCAGCGGCGAGCACCAGCGGGTTGAGCTTGCCGTCCGGTGACGGCACCACCATCACCAGGCGCGACACGCCGGCGACTTTTGCGGGCACTGCGTTCATCAGCACCGACGACGGATAGGCCGCCGTACCCCCGGGCACGTAGAGGCCGGCCGATTCGATGGCGGTGTAACGCCAGCCGAGCTCGACACCGAGCGGGTCGGTGAAGCGCTCGTCCTTTGGCAGTTGGCGACGATGATAGGTCTCGATGCGGTCGCGCGCGAGCTTGAGCGCATCCAGCGTCGCGGCATCGCAGGCCTTTTTCGCGGCCTCGATCTCGGCGGCCGAGATACGCAGGCCGGAGGCGTCCAGTGTCAACCGATCGAACTTTGCGGTCGCCTCGAGCAGGGCCGCATCGCCGCGCTTGGCGACATCGTCGACGATGACGCGTACAGCGGCCTCGACGTCGGCCGAGACTTCGCGCTTGGCGGCGAGGAAGGCCTGGAATCGCTGGTCAAAATCGGCGCTGTTGCGGTCGAGACGAACGGGCATTTGAGGCTTGGCTTCTGCTGGTTTAGGGGGCGCGGTCTGGCTCACCGGCCCCATGCTCAATGGCGCGACGGGGAAGCTGCGTCAACCCTTGCAAGCTACCGTTCCAGTGCCAGCCTGGGCCGCTGGTATATTGGCCATCTCAGCCCTCCCCCTCGATCCCCAATCCCGTTCCCAATTCGTCCGCTCCCAGATCGGTCAGTTGGCATTCCAGGCATTCGACGTCGAGGCGGATGGCGCCGCCCTGGGCAAACAGCAGAAGCGCGCTGCCGCCGGGCTCCTCGTCACGGCCGTCCTGGGGGTGAAACTCGATGCCGACCAGGTCGAGCACCGCCTTAGGCGCAGCGAGATCGATATTGCGCGATTTGCAGGCCAAGACGCGGTCGAAGCGGAGCGCGGCGACCAGCCGGCGCGGCTCGGCCTCACCGTCCAGTGTCTGCTCCCAGTCCAGCCGGCTCATGCCAACCACCAGGCGCTTCTCGCCCTGCCGCCAGATGATGTCGGACGGCTGGACGCGAGCGTCCTGCACATGGGTCGAGATAACAGCGAGATCATCGGCATCGAGCGCGATCAGTTTGAGCTGGGGAGACATCACCGACACTTCTCCTCGGGAGCTGATCCGGCTCAACGCACGGGGCTGATGAAATTTCCGCGCAAATTAGCGGCGGCGCGGACTAGAGGCCATTGATATCCTCCATTTCCAGTACCTTCTTCGGATAACCAACCCGGGCGACCTGGATCATGGCGCGGCCCACCTGCTCGGTCGTGGTGACGAGGTTTGGCGAAATCCGGCTCAGCACCGACCAAAGTGGCCGGGTCACGTCGTAGACCGTCTGCACCCAAGCCGTCTTCGACCGGATCCCGTGCAGCGGCTGGATCGCACCGGGCCGGAACATGTAGGCCGCCTTGAACGGCAGCTTGAGCAGATCGTTCTCGGTCTTGCCCTTGACGCGCGCCCACATCCGCGAGCCCTGCTCGGTGGAATCGGTATGGAGACCGGTGACATAGGTGAAAGTCATCTGCGGATTGAGCCGCGCCAGCGTCGTCGCCGCTGCGAGCGTGATGTCGTAGGTGAGATGGCGGTAGCGCTCCTCGCTCATGCCGATCGAGGAGACGCCGAGACAGAAGAAGCAGGCATCGAAGCCGGTGAGCTGTGTCTCGATCGCCGAATAGTCGGTGAAGACATCGTGGATTATCTCGGTCAGCTTGGCGTCGTGCACGCCGGTCGGGCTGCGCCCGACCACGAGCACGCGCTCGACGCCGGCATCAACCAGGCATTCGCGCAAAACGCCTTGCCCGACCATGCCGGTCGCGCCGAAAATAATGACACGCATCGGTGAGTCCCCACCGCCGGACGAGAGATTCTGTCCGCGTCTTCTATGTGAGTGAGCTATTCGCGGAAACAACCCCCGTCTCGCCGCCAACGCGGCGAGCCACCCTCTCCCGCAGGGGGCCCACAGGGGAGAGGGTAAGAGCGATCGCTCAGCCCTTGAAGAACGCCAGCAGATCCGCGTTGATGGTTTCGGCCTCCGTGGTCGGCATGCCGTGCGGAAAGCCTTTGTAGGTCTTCAGCACGCCGTTCTTGAGCAGCTTGGCCGACAGCGGCGCTGAATCGGCGTAAGGCACGACCTGATCGTCATCGCCATGCATCACCAGCACCGGCACGTTGATCTTCTTCAGATCCTCGGTGAAATCGGTCTGCGAGAACGCGACGATGCCGTCGTAATGCGCCTTCGCGCCACCCATCATGCCCTGGCGCCACCAATTCTGGATCACCGCTTCCGACGGTTTTGCACCGGGACGGTTGTAGCCATAGAACGGGCCGGCGGCGATGTCGCGATAGAACGCCGAGCGGCCGCCAGCGAGCGCGGACTGGAAGCCGTCGAACACGCTCTTCGGCAGACCGCCGGGATTGGCTTCGGTCTTCACCATCAGCGGCGGCACCGCGGAGAGGATCGCCGCCTTCGCCACGCGGGACTCGCCATGGCGCGCGATGTAGTGCACGACCTCGCCGCCGCCGGTGGAATGGCCGACATGAAGGGCGCTCTTGAGATCGAGATGTGCGGTGAGCGTCGCGAGATCGTCGGCATAATGATCCATGTCGTGACCGTCGGCGACCTGCGCCGAGCGGCCATGGCCGCGACGGTCATGCGCGATGACGCGATAGCCGCGGTTGACGAAGAACATCATCTGCGCGTCCCAGTCGTCCGACGACAGCGGCCAGCCATGGCTGAACACGATCGGCTGACCCGCGCCCCAATCCTTGTAGAAAATCTCGACGCCGTCTTTGGTGGTGATGGTGGGCATTGGGGGTTCCTTATTGCCTTGAGTCATTCCGGGGCGCGCGAAGCGCGACCCCGGAATCTGGAGATTGTTGCCCGAGATTCTCAGGTGCGCGATTGCGCACCGTAGTTCATCGCCGCGCGACGCCCCGGAATGACGACGGACTGGTGATCAGGCGAACGCCATCGGCTTGTAGCGGCGCCAGGCGCCGATGGTCACCAGCACGAAGAACACCAGCACGATGCCCTGCACTGCGGCGAACACGGGGCCGGACGGCGGCGCCGGCGGCACAGCGGGTGCGAGCGCGGCCAAGGTCGGCACTTTCAAGAACGACTGGATGATCAGCACGAAGACGTTGAAATAGAGCGAGATCATCGCGGTCACGACATAGACCGGCCGCCACACGCCCGAGAGTTTCATGCCGTAGAGCGCGATGCAGGCGATCGCGAGCAGCACCAGCGAGATGCCGGCGATGATGTAGGAGGGCAGCAGCTCCTTGAACGGGAACAGGAAGCCGGTCGCATTGGTCAGGATGGTGAAGGCCAGAAAGATCGCGGTGAGGCCCGGCATCGACTTCGAGCCGAGCAGCCCGAACATCACGATCAAGCCCGCGACGATGGCGATCAGGCTGATGATGACATGGACCAGTGTGAAGGCTTGCAGGCTCATCCCGAGCACCATGACATCTCTCCTGTTCTCAACATTGAGATCCGGAGATTGATATTACGGTCCTCATCGGATTGCCACATGCGGCACGATCACACATGCGCGTCCAGCCATGCATCATCGTGCGAATCGACAAATGCATGACTGAAGTTTTTGCAGCGCCGTCACAAACGATGGCAGCGTTCGACGAAAGTTGAATCGAGGATTACACTTCCTTGGTGTCGAAGATCAGGAGATCAGCGCCGCCGCTGGCGAATTTCGGCACGTCGCCGGCCGCGGCCTTGCCCGCCTCGCTGCCGAAAGCGGCCTGGATGTCGGCGACGCTGTCGAAGCTGAGAATGGCGACGAGGTGGATTCCGGACGGGCCGGCGGGAGAGCCGACGGGTCCTTTGCTGACGGCGTATTTCTTCAAGCCGGGAAGTTTCTTGGCGATCGGAATGTGAGTCTCGGCATAATGCTTGTCGAAGGCGGCAGCGTCTTTGGGCGTTTTGTAGAGCACGACGAGTTCGGCCATTTAGTCCTCCCAGTGAATCATTGTTTTCCACGCGCGATTGCCCTCGCGGCGCGGGGATAGTCACGCATCACACGGCAAAATGGCAAGTCACAATCGACTTGCCATCTGCTTGTCTTATCCTTGACTAAAGCGCCGGTTTTGCGGCGTCGCCGAGATAGCCGTGCAGGGAGGCGACGACCTGTGCGCCTTCGCCGATGGCGCCGCCGACGCGTTTGACTGAGCCGGAGCGGACGTCGCCGACGGCGTAGACGCCGGGCACCGAAGTCTCGAGCGGCGCGACCAGCTTGCCCTGGTTCAGCTCGGATTGCGCGCCCGTCACGACGAAGCCGCCGCGATCGAGTGTCACGCCGCAGCCATCGAGCCAGCCAGTGGCGGGATCAGCACCGACGAACAAGAAGAGATTCTTGATGTCGGCGGACTCCTCGTCATCGGACAGCCGGCTCTTCCAGCGGATCCGCCGCAGCAGCGAGGCCTCGTCGCCCTCGAGCGCCGATATCTCGGTGTTGAACAGCAGCTCGATGTTCGGCGTCGCTTCGATGCGCTCGATGAGATAGCGCGACATGCTGGCGCCGAGGCCGCCGCCGCGGATGATCATCAGCACCTTCTTGGCGTGGCCCGAGAGGAAAACCGCGGCCTGCCCCGCCGAATTGCCGGCGCCGACGAGCGCGACCTCCTCGCCGGCACACAGCTTCGCCTCGACCGGCGAGGCCCAGTACCAGACGCCGCGCCCCTCGAACTTCTCGAGGCTGGCGATATCAGGCCGGCGATAGCGCGCGCCGCTTGCGACCACCACAGAGCGCGAGCGCAGGGCATCGCTGCCGTCGAGAGCGACGGAAAAAGCTCCGTCCTTGCGGGTACAGTCGAGCGATTTCGCCGTAACGGGAATCATGATGTCGGCGCCGAACTTCTGCGCCTGGTTGAACGCACGCGCCGTGAGCGCTAGGCCGGAAATGCCGGTCGGAAAGCCCAGATAGTTTTCGATGCGCGCGCTGGCTCCCGCCTGGCCGCCGAAGGCTCTGATATCGAGCACGGCGACCGAGAGCCCTTCGGACGCCGCATAGACCGCGGTCGCAAGTCCGGCCGGTCCGCAGCCGACGATGGCAACGTCGTAGATGCGATCATTGCGCGGACCGCCGATCATGCCGATCGCGCGCGCAACCTCGGTCTCGCCGGGGTTGCGCAGCACAGCGCCGTCTGTCGTAACGACTAGCGGCCAATCTTCAGGCTTCGGCGAATAGCGCGCGATCACCTCGGCGGCGTCGCGATCCCTGTCGGGGTCGAGCAGATGATGCGGCTGGCCGTTGCGGGTGAGGAATCCTTGCAGGCGTACCACGCCGGCCGAATGCGACGGGCCGATCAGCACGATGCCGCCGACGCCGGCCTGCAGCAGATTGACACGGCGCAGGATCAGCGCGCGCATGATGCGCTCACCAAGCTCGGCCTCGGCGACCAGCAGCGCGCGCAGGCGCTCCGGCGGCAACAGCAGCGTCTCGACATCGCCTTCGGCACGGCCATCGACCAGCGCCGGACGGCCCGAGAGCTGGCTGAGCTCGGCCAGAAATTGGCCGGGACCCTGGTCGATCAACGGGGTGACGTTGCCGAGGCCATCGCGCTGGGTGATGGCCACATGGCCCTTCAGCACGACGAACATGCCGGGCCCCGGCTTGCCGGTCTCGAACAGCAGCTCGCCATGCCTGTAGGTGCGGACTTCCCCAAAATGCCTGAGACGCTCGATTTCGGGTGGCGTCAGCGCGGGAAAAGTCTGCTCGGGGCGGGTGAAACGCGACTTCATCACGTTCCCATCGGTCTGGTCTTGCTCGCTTTGCCCCATGGCCACGTCGACGCACTCCAAATTTCTAATCCCCGGCTTTGCCGGCGGCCCCCTCATTTAGGGAACCATCTTCGTTTTGCGAGGGATCACCGCTTGCGGCGCGTTCGCGCGCCTGCGCCTTGCGCCGCTTGAGATTCTCCCGCAGCGCCGATTTCAGGCGATCGTCCCGCGATCCCTTCGCCTGTCTATTGGTCTTGTCGTTCTCGTCAGCCATCACGGATCCAATACAGCGGTCCGCGCTAACATGCCCAGGGATTGCGGCAGCTCAAGAGGCTGGCACGGTCCCGATCGTGCGAAATCCAAAATGGAGCGAATCCGCCGCACGGGCCAACTGGCCAGTTGGCGGGGGAAGCGGAACTCAAATCGAGGGAAAGTCGGTCGTTTCGAGCCAAAACACCCGTAATGACCCCGATATCGCCCCGATTTTCTCGTTTTGGCGACCCTTGCAAGCTTGCACAGTGGGGAGGCCTGTGGCAGATATCGGCCCGCTTGGTAGGCCCCTGTGGGCGGCCGATTCTTATCCCAGCATTGCTGCCGTAGCTCAGTGGTAGAGCACTCCATTGGTAATGGAGAGGTCGACAGTTCAATCCTGTCTGGCAGCACCATTTCATCTTCTTAAAAATGAACACGGATCGGCATTCTCGCGGCTTCGAACGCCCGAGTTTTGGCATCTCCGTTGCCCTCTTTCGCGAAGAGGGCGCAGGGAAGACCGGGTGCCGACGGGCACCCGCGGTCCGCTGCGCGAAAGTGTAGCGCAAGGAAACCGCACAGCAGCATACAGGTGGCGCCGAACACTCGGCCTTCCCTGCGCGATGGGTTGACGGCGTATGCCGCGCTCTCCCCGGCGACGAATTCCTGTTGTCACCGTCACTTCGCGAAAGATGACGCACCGCGCCCGGTTGGGACGATGCGCCTTCGCGGAAGCTTGGCTGTAGCGACGACAGCCAGGACCACACGGTTTTGCCGTACGCATAGGCGCCGTTCGTACGACACGGCTTGCGATGAGCTCACGGGGGTCGGCTCAATCCTCTGCCCGCCCTGCCCTCACATCCGCGCCGGCGCTGCCGCGTCCACCGCATCCCCGGCCCACGTTCGTGACGACGTACGATCGCCCCTCTCCTCGGGCCGGGATGGTTGGGAGAATGCCGTAATTCCGAATTTCGGTAAAGTGGAATATCTTTGTGGAAAGGGATTGACGGGGTTTGGCAAGAGAGCCGGGTGTTTTGCCCGACGGGACCCATCAGGCCACGCGGGTAAGGTTAATTCTTCCTTTCGATTGTCGGTAAAGTTTTATCTATTTATCGTCTTGGGCATCGATGACGAACCAAAGGCTTTAATAGTGTTTGCGTGTTGCCTGATCCTGACCGGAACTGCGTTGCTTATGTCCGGCCTGGTTGCCTTCGGCCTTCACCGAAACTCGCTGCACTCGATCGCGCTGCTGTAGCGGCCTAACATCCCTGACCAAGACATGGTGCGCGCAGCCGCCCCACGCAGTTAGGGAATGGGCGGCAATCTGCGCTCCGCGATCACCCGCACCGGCGGGAATGTCACGCAATCCACCACGTCGAACAGCACTGTGATGTCCCGGTCGAAAGACTGCGCAAACGCAATCGCTTCATCGCGCTTCGCCTCGGCGATACGTGTGCCAAGGGTACAGTGTGGCGTCCAGGCGCCGGGCCGGTAGTGAGGTCGACAGTGAGCAGGGTCGATGGCCTCACTGATCGAGGCGTGCCACCTTGCGAGCACCTGGTCGTCAATGGGCTCGGCCCACAGGACAAGCGGAGGGCCGGCGAACCAGCTGATACGCTTGAATGCGATGCGCAACTGCGTATCCCCGTTCGCCGCGCGCTGCATCGCCTCCCACGCGGTCTTCTCCTCAACCTCGGGCGAATCGTAGATCGCCAACGTAAAATGCGGCCGGTAGCCGAGGGCGCGCATCGAGGGCTCATCCTCGAATGCTGCGACCTGGTCCCACAATCGTTCGACCTCGCTCGCAGAGGCGCTATCGGCTCGCAGGTTAATCGCTATTGCCATTGTTGAGAATGTTGGAGGCCAGGACGCTTTCAACTTTAGCCGACAGGCTGAGGTCTGCAACGGGTCAGAAATCAGAGACCGATGCCGCGTTATGCCTTGCCGGGCATGACGTACAAGAGTTGAGGCAATATGGTTTCCGGGGAGAAGTAGAACGGCACTTCGCCGATCCGAATTGCTCCCATTCGCTTGTAGAAGCCTTCAGCTGTCGGCTCGGCATTGATCATCATGGCTCCGGCCTTGAACTCGATTGCACGAGCGACCGCAGCTCCAAAAAGCATCCGACCAATTCCGCGTTTCCAAAAGGGCGGATCGACGTAAAGGCCCTGAAGCAGCGCAATTCCCTGCAGCGCAGTTGGCGTCACCCAAACAACGCCGACAACTCCGTGCGAGTTGTCTTCTGCGACCTGCACCCATTGTCCGGTGATCATCGGCACCGTGACCGCGAGTGCGGGAATGGTGCGATCAATAAACTCCTCGTCGTGCCCGGCATGCATGGTCGCACGAACAGCGAGCCGTGTTAGCTCACGCTGTTCCTCGGGCCTCGCCTGCCGCGTTGAATAGTCGCCCATCACCCCTCCGCTCGCTTGTCGCCACCTTGATTTGTGACCGCTTGGGGAGGTTCGCAATGGGCAAAGGGCCGCGCTCCAACGCTGCTGTGATCAGTGCGCCCGGCGCGGAGGCGGCGGCGTCTGTTGCCTGAACCTGACGCGCGGGTTGATGTCGCAATAGGTGTTCCACCGTCCGGATGCCGAGGCCAGGCACTGCTCTCGCGTCTCATACATGCATTCGCCGGGAACGCCGAGCCCACCGCCAAAGACGCACCAGGGATAGTCGCGCTCGGCATGTGCTGCGGGAGCAAGCCCGACCACCATGACAACGACCAACAGGGCGAGACGCATGCGATCCTCCATCAATTCAGCCGAACGGCGCCGGGAAAGCTGGGGTCTGGCAAGGGCGACCGATCGCTGACTACGGCTTACGAATTGTTGTCCTCATCAGCAAGCATCAATCCGTCGCATGCCCCATTAATGCTCCGTGAAGCGATCATCGGCGCGACGTAACCGTCGGCACAGTTCGCGATTGATATTTTGCAGGATGATCACATAGGCGTGGATGTCCGCCTTGTAGCAGGCGTAGAGCTTTCGAGCCGTCAGCTCGTACAGCACGGTCGGGCTTTCCGCGACCACCGTGGCAGAGCGGTTCTGCATTTCGATCAGTGTCATCTCGCCGAAGAAATCGCCGGGCTCCAGAACGGAGATGAGGACGACGCTTCCCGAATGCGCCTGCTTGCTCACCGCCAGAAGACCGGATTTGACGATGAACATCGAGCGTCCCGGCTCGCCTTCGGCCACGACGGTCGCGCCGGCATCGAAGCTGCACTCGACCAGCATCGAGACCAGCAGATCGAGACTAGCGTCGGTGAGACCGCCGAAGAACGGCGTCGCAAGCAGGAACGCTTTCAGATCGGGGGTGCTGGCGGTCATTGCGTGAGAATATGCTCCGTCGCCGGATGCGGCAAGACGAGCACCGACCAGGCTCACTGCCGCGCGGCGCTCTCCCCGCGCACCGCGCGCTTTCGCCACAGGTCGGCCAGGACCTTGATGGTGGCGGCCAGCACGAGCGCACAGAGCACCGCCTTCGAGATTGTCTCCATCGTTCCCTCGATCAGCAGGCAATGAACCACGCCGGCGACGACGATGACGATCGCGAGGGGAATATGGACGAAGCGCCAGAGGCGCAGCCGCAGGCCCAATCGCCGGCGCAAGGAAGCCAGAAGCGCGACGGCGAAGACCGCCCACATGGTGATCACGCCGAAGGGGGAGAACGGCGTCGGCGACGAGAAGGTGAGCGCGTCGATCATGTCGGGCGGGCTCGTGAACCAGAGGCCGGCGACGTGGATCACCACCGCCAGCGCAAGCGCGCCGCCGATCCATTGATGGGTGCGCCTGTTACGATAGGCCGACGGGCCGGGCAGATATCCGCCGATCAATAGTGGCTGAACCAGCACGAGACCGAGAGCGATGATGCCAGCGAAGCTGGCGAGGATGTAGATCGGGCCGCGCCACGCCAGTTGCTCGCTTGCCGCAGCAAACGCGATCGGCACGCCAATGGCCAAGGCAAGTGCGACCCAGATCAGGGACCCCAAGCCCTTGACCTGCCCTTGCATTGGCAACGCGATCAGGCCGGCTGAAGCACGAAATGCGCCTCGAGGCTGGTTTCTTTCGCGCTCCGCATGATCGGCCGCAGAAAGACGGTTTTGAATTCACCGCTGTCATAGGCGAGGTGACCATGCGGCTGGCCGAAGATCGGAATGATCTGCGGCATCTCGAGCCGGAACGCGCCGTCCTTGTCGGTGAGCGTGGCGCCGTGACTCTGCGGCTCGTGCTCCTGCCCTTCGACCGTATGCGCCCAGATCTGGATGCGCTGCCCGGCGAGCGGCGCACCGTCGCCGGCGCGGCGCACTGTGCCGCTCATCCAGAAGCCGCCCTTTCCGATCCGGTCCACGACCGGCGCGCCCTTGCGGTAGTTGTTCGCGCCGCCGGTCATCGATTCCGTCGGCGCGAGGCCGTCAGCACGTGCCGGCAGCAGCAGCGCGGACCCGCCAGCCGCCAAGACGCCTGAGGCAAGGACGGAACCGCCGGCGGCGAGGAGGTTGCGGCGGCTGAGTACGACGATGGTCATGTCAGGTCCTCCTGGCGCGGATGGTGCTCGCCGGAGGGTACAACAACACGCGCGAAACGCCCAGTTGGGACCGCGCGCCGCATGGTGCGGAATAACAGGGTTGTGAACGGCGGGCGCGCCGCGACTAATTTCGCTCACCTTCGCCGACGACGACGAATGGCCCCCAAATGGCAGGGTAAGCGTTCATCGGATCGGACTCGTCGTCGATGTAGGACAGCATCGCCTGCCGTAACGCCTCGGATCGCCCAATCTTCGGATTGGCCTTCATCGCCTCGAATGTCGACGTGGTCAGCTTGGTCGCCGCATCGGAGGCGACCGCCCAGTGCGAGACCAACAGCGCCCGTGCGCCGGCGTAGAAAAACGCCCGCGCCAGGCCAGACAGCGCTTCGGCGCCCGGCTTGCCGCCAGCCGCCGTGTTGCAGGCGGACAGTACGACCCAATCCGCGTTCAGCTTGAGCTGCGCGATTTCGCTGGCGGTCAACAATCCGTCGTCTTGATCGGTTGCCTGCTTGGGCAGCGAGAGCGCGAGCGACGGTTCGCCCAGTCCCTGCACGTCGCCCGCGACAAGGCCGTGGGTGGCGAAATAGACGACGCGATAGTTGGCCAGAGCGGCGCTTTTTACGGTCGTCTCGCTGGCGTCGGCGCGCAGGTGCAAATCGCTGCTCGGCACGCCCATGCGCTTGGCTATACCGAACAACTCCTCGGAGGTGTCTTCCAGGCGCGGCAGCGCCCGGCTGAGGAGCTGGCGATCGACCGACGCACCATGCCAGTAATCCGAGTAGGCCCCCACGGCGTCGATCGATCTTCCCTTGCTCTTCTTCTTTGCAGGCGCCGGCTGCGCGGGCTTTGCATTTTCAACCCGCTTCGCGGTCGCCGGCGGCACCGGTTCGGCCGCGGCAGGCGGCGGTTCCGATCCGAAAATCGGATCGCCAAAGCCGATCATCTCCTTGGAGCTGGTGCTCTGATGCGCGAAGCTGCGCAGCACCCGGATGCTCGAGACCGAAGGCTCGACCGAGATGCTGTAGCTGCGCAGCAGCCACGCCGCCTTGCGATACGCAGCGGCGTCGTTGAGACCCGCCGGCCGCTCTGCCGGCTCTTTCGTCACGAGCAGATGGAACGGTATCGCTGTCAAATTTCCGGTCGGCACCAGAATGAGTTTCTTCTTGCCTTTGATGATATCAGCGACCGGGCCAAACAGCGTCGTGTACAGCCCATAAGCGCCGTCGAGATCAAACAGCTCGGGCTTGGCACCGCCCGGTATCGAGTCCAACTTGCTCAAGTCCAGCCCGGCTCGAAAGGCCGCAACCTTCTGCGCCAGGGCGGCTTTGCTGACCGCAATCCTGGACCAGCTGAACTGCGAAGGCCCGACGGCAAAGACATAGGTGTTGTCTTTCTCGACCAACCAGAAAACCATGGCCTCGTCCGGTCCGAGCAATTTCTGCGTTTCCTCCAGTGTCGTCGGCCGCGGCCGTGACAGCGCAGCATAGTCCGGATATTGCGTATCGAGCTTGCCGCGGACCTCAGTGAGCTTGCGCTCGATATCGCTCATCTGCTTGCGCAGCGTTTCGCTGGTATCAGGCCCGGAATCGTCTTTCACGCCGGTGGCCGTGCTCAGCGCCTTGTACTTATCGCTCCAGGCATGCAGGAGATCCTGGTTCTGCCGGACGAGATCGGCGATGGCGCCGTTGCCGGCGGCAAAGCGGTTGCCCATCCTCTGGATCGCAGCAGCCGCGGAAGACTGCGAACTCCATTGCGCGGAGCGAAAAGCCTCGCTTCCGAGCAGGGTCGCAGACTTGGAATCCTTGTCGGCAAGAACCGACAAATTGGCCACGTTCAACTGGAAAACCTCAGTTTTCGTTTCCGCCAACCTCCCGTTGTCTTCCATCACTTGCAACGTGGTATCGTCCTGCTGCGTGAGATAGTCGGACGCGATAGCGACCGCCCTCCGCGAATAGTCGGTGGCCTTGTCGAAATCGCCAAGCAACACCTCGATGTCCGAAGCATATCTGAGATCAGCAGCCGCTGCGGAACTGGATGGGCCGAGCATCTTTTCGTGGATGGCGAACATGCGCTCCGCGAGGGTCAGCGCCGCGACGTAGTCCTTCTGACGCATCGTCACTTGCATCAAGCGATTGAGTGACCAGACGACGGACAGCGGATTGCTGCTTTTGGCGTCATAGATGGCGACAGCGCGGTTCAGTGGGGGACCCGCCAGATCATATTTTTGTTCGAAGAGATAAAGGTTTCCGATATTCGTAAGCACGCTTGCCGCGGCGAGACTATCTTTGCCGAAAGCGCTTTCGTTGATGGCCAGAGCCCGCTCCAGGGGAGCGTGCGCTTGACTGGAGCGACCTGTCATTGAGTAAATCTCTCCAATTTGCGAAAGCGCGTTCGCGACTGCGGGAGAATTCGGACCGGACGCTTGCTCACGGATGGCGAGGACGCGCTCTGCGACCGCGCCTCCCTCTCGCCAACGTTGTGTACTGATATAAATCCATGCAAGACCGGACAGGATGTCGGCAACTTTCGGACTGTCCGGCCCGGCGGATTTTTCGGCGATCGAGAGGGCTTGCTGGTAAAGAGATTCAGCCTGAGCGCTCTTGCCTTGATTGCGATAAGTCCCGGCCAACCGATAGAGCCCATCGGCCAACTCAAGGCCGTCGGCGCCCCCCATGCCCCGATCGGCCGCGATGGCCTTGAGATAGAGCTTCTCGGCAGGCGCATATTTGCCCTGATCGGAATAGAGACCGGCAAAGCGCATCGACGTTCGCGCGACATTCCGCTGATCGGACGCCTTCTCGTAGATCGCCAGCGTCTGCTGGTAAAGGTCTTCCGCCTCCTGGTATCGCTTCCGGGAATGATAAAGCGATGCCAGATTGCCGGTCGACATCGCAACCGCGACGTCGTCTGGCCCGAGCACCTGCATGCGGATGGACAACGCTTTCTGAAAGCTGTCTTCGGCCAAGTCGAATTTCTTTTGATTGCGATAGACAACGCCGAGATTATTCAGATTGGCTGCGACAACAGCGTCCCCTGGTCCGAGCGCCTTTTCGTTGATGGCAATGGCGCGCAGCAGATAGCTTTCCGCCTTGGCAAGTTCACCGTTGGATCTCTGTGCGTTCCCGAGATTGTTGAGCGTCTTCGCGAACTCGACAGGATCACGGTCGGGATCCTTGTCCTGGATCGCAAGCGCGCGCGTCAGGAGATCGAGCGCGTCCGGCAACTTCCCTTGAGCGGTATAGACGTTGGCGATCTTGACCAGCGCCACGCCGTAGTAGAAGTCGTCGACACCGTATTTCTCCTTGATCGCCGCCTCGTATTTCTGCGCTTCGACCAGCGATTCGTCATACTTTCGCTCAAGCCGGAGCTTGTCGGCGTTGGCCCGCATCGCGTTGAGATCGTCCTGCTGGGCGAATGCCGGTGCAGCTCCCAGGCCGAGGACGACCGTGAGCAGGGCAAGCACGCAACGGTGTTTCTGCAAATATCCCCGCATCACATTTCCCCATGCGATCTGCGCAAGACCATCAGCTCCAGGTGACGCGCAAGTCCGGTAGATAATAGACATCGGCAAGGGCCCTCAGGTTCAATTCGAACTGCGCTTTTGAGGGGTCCGCTTGGCCCGGTCCGGCGTCTTTGTGCGCCCAGCGTCGCAATTTTGGATGGCGCCGATGCTCAAACGGGCAAGCGGCGGCGTGACGCCCGCACTAGATATGACATTCACGCCTGCGCATGATCAAACCCCCTCCACTCCGGTACCCCTCCCATGATCCCCTTCTCAGTGCTCGACCTCGCGCCCATCCGGCAGGGCTCCGACGCCGCGCAAGCGTTCCGCAATTCGCTCGATCTCGCCCAGCATGCGGAGGCCTGGGGCTTCAAGCGGTTCTGGCTCGCCGAGCATCACAACATGATGGGGATTGCGAGTGCGGCGACGTCGGTCGTGATCGGGCATGTCGCCGGCGGGACCAAGACGATCCGCGTCGGCTCCGGCGGCGTGATGCTGCCGAACCATTCGCCGCTTGTCATCGCCGAGCAGTTCGGCACGCTGGAGTCGCTCTATCCCGGCCGGATCGATCTCGGCCTCGGCCGCGCGCCGGGCACCGACCAGCTCACCGCGCGGGCGATGCGGCGCGACCTCGCGACGGCGGCCGAGAATTTTCCGCATGACGTGCTGGAATTGCAGGCGCTGCTCGGCGACGTCAAGCCGAACCAGGCCATCCGCGCCGTGCCCGGCATGGGCACGAAGGTGCCGCTGTGGATCCTCGGCTCCAGCATGTTCGGGGCGCAACTCGCGGCGATGCTCGGGCTGCCCTTTGCGTTTGCCTCGCATTTCGCGCCGCAGATGATGATGCCGGCGCTGCGCGAATATCGCGCGCGATTCGAGCCCTCGGCGCAGCTCGACAAGCCCCATGCGATGATCGGCGTCAACGTATTCGCCGCCGACAGCGACGTCGAAGCGCAGCGCTTGTTCACCTCGCTGCAGCAGCAGTTCATCAATCTGCGCCGCGGCACGCCCGGCCAGCTGCCGCCGCCGGTCGACGACATGGACGCGCTGTGGTCGCCGGCCGAGAAGGCGGGCGTCGCGCAGTCACTGGCCTGCTCCGCTGTCGGCTCGCCCGCGGTGATCGAAGAAAAGCTGAAGGCGCTGATCGCCGATACCGCGGCGGACGAGCTGATGACGACAGGCCAGATCTACGACCATGCCGCACGGCTGCGCTCGTTCGAGATTGCAGCCGGGGTGCGGGACCGTCTGGCTGCGCTCACGCCGCCCTGATCGAGCTCATGAAGCTGGCGACGCCGCGCTTCAGGCGTGCGCTTTCGCCGGCGAGCGATTGGGCGGCCGACTGTACCTGGGCGGAGGCACCGCCGGTCTCGGAGGCACCGCGCTGCACGTCGGCGATGCTGGTCTCGACCTGCGAGGTGCCTACGGCGGCGCGTTGCACGTTGCGGGAGATCTCCTGCGTGGCGGAGCCCTGCTGCTCGACCGATGCCGAGATCGCCGACGAGATCTCCGAGATCTTGCCGATCGTGGCGCCGATCTCCTTGATCGCCGCAACCGAGTCGCGCGTCGCGGACTGGATGTCGGCAATCTGCTGGCTGATCTCGTCGGTTGCTTTCGCGGTCTGCTCGGCGAGCGACTTCACCTCGGACGCCACCACGGCGAAGCCGCGACCGGCCTCGCCGGCGCGCGCGGCCTCGATGGTCGCGTTGAGCGCCAAGAGATTGGTCTGGCCGGCGATGGTCTGGATGAGATCGACGACGTCGCCGATACGGCCCGCGGCCTGCGACAGCTCGCTGATACGGCTATCCGTCTTCTGCGCCTGACTGACGGCCTCACCCGCGATCCGCGCCGAGGATTCGACCTGGCGGGAGATCTCGCCGATCGAGGAGGCAAGCTCCTCGCTCGCGGCGGCCACCGAATGCACGTTGGCCGAGGCTTCACCCGACGCCGTGGAGGCGCGGTTCGAGACTTGTGAAACAGTGTCGGCGGTCTTGGACAGCGTCGTGGACGACGTCTCGAGCTGGCTGGCGGCAACCGATACCAGCTCGATGATCTCCCCGACCTCGCGTTCGAACTGATCGGCGAGGCGGTTCATGTCGACCTTGCGCGCCTCACCCTGGCGCTGCTCGGCGGCAGCCTGTTCCTCGCGAAGGCGATTGGTCTCGATCATGGCGTCGCGGAACACTTGCACGGTGCGCGCCATCTCGCCGACCTCGTCACGGCGGTCCGCATGCGCGACCGGCGCCTCGAGCTGGCCTTCACTGAGCGAAGCCATGCGCTCCTTCAGGACGGTGAGCGGCTTGACCACGCTGCGGCCGACGGCCCAGGCGATCAGGATCGAGACCAGCATCAGCACGGCGATGACGACGGACGCGGTCTGCGCCATCGACCAGAACGAATTGTCGACCTCGGACATGTATTCGGCCGAGCCGATCATCAGGTTCCACGGCGCGAAACCGCGCGTGAAGGCGACCTTGTCGAGCGGGGTCGGATCAGAACCGCTGCGGCGGAAGGAATAGCGCAGCGTGCCCTGGCCCTTCTTCGCGATGTCCATCAGCGCCACCGCGAACAGCATGCCATTGGCATCCTTGTTCAGACGCATGTCCTTGCCGACGAATTGCGGAATGCCGGGGTTGGAGACGCACAGCCCGGTCTCGTAGTCATAGATATAAGCGTAATTGCCGTGGTCTTCGTACCAGACGTAATTGTTCGCTTCGAGGAAGCGCTTCTTGGCTTCCTCTTCGGTCATCTGGCCGGCCTTGTAGGCCTTGTAATAGCCGTCGGCCAGATTGTAGACGATATCGACCGCGGCATGCGCCTTCTCGACCCGTTCGGTGACCAGCTGGTTGCGTGCGATCCACAACACGGTCGAGGCAACCAGCGCCATGCAGATCGCACCGACCAACGTCATGAGGGCGAGCTTGGAGCCGATCGAGCGCAACGAAAACAGGTTCTTGAGAGCCGGCATTCTGCCTCTTCGAGGTTGCTGGGCGCCGCGCCATCGGGAATCAGGCAGCAGGCGATCACATTGGCGAGAATGCGAAAACTAGAGGTCATTCGTTAAGAACTCAGTTACGCCATGAAGGCGCCACCGATCGTCTTGGGTGTTACTGAAGCATTAATGCGGCCATTCCCGTCATTGCGAGCGCAATCCAGAATCTTTCCGCGGAGAAAGCGCTTGGTCGCTTCGCTTCTCGCAATGGACGCCGGGGATGGTTTCAATCCGGGAAGCCGAACAGCTTCGCCGGATTGTGCACGAGGATCTTTTCCAGCTCGGCCTGATCAGGCGCGTAGCGGTACATCAGTTCGAGCAGATCGGCATCGTTCGGCGGTTGCTTGACCGAGACCGGATGCGGCCAGTCGCTGGCCCAGACGCAGCGGTCGATGGCGGCCTCGATATAGCTGCGCGCGATCGGGATCACGTCATCGTAAGGCGCGCCTGTCTGCGAGGTCTTCTCGCCAAGCGAGAGCATGACCCAGAAATTTCCCTTCTTGAGCAACTCCAGCATCTTGCGCAGGTTGGGATCGTCCTTGCCGCGTGAGGGCTCGGGCCGTGCCATGTGGTCGATCAGCACCGGCACGTCGAGATTTTCATACTTGGCAACGCTGGAGACGATGCCGTCCTTCTCCGGCTGGATTTTTGCGTACCAGCCGAGCTCGCGGATCCGGGCGATCGCACGGGCAAAGTCAGCGTCCGACAACACCGCACCGAGTTCCTGACGGAAGCTGAAGCGCGCGCCGCGCACGCCTGCATCATGCAGCTTGGCGAGATAAGCGTCGTTCGCCTCCGCGAACACCAACGCATTGGCACAGCCGCGATAGTTCGGGCCCATCGCGGCGAGACCGTCGAGCACGACGGAATGGTCGGCACCATAGGTCGTGGTTTGCACGATGATGCCGCGCTCGATGCCAAGCGCCCTGTGCACGCGCAACGCGGCTTCCCAGGTTGCTGATGGCATCCGATAGGCAGCCCCAGGGCGCTCCGGATATTTGTCGATGGGGCCGAGCACGTGAAACTGGCTGTCGACGGTCTTCGGCGGTGGCGCCTTGACCGGGCGGCGCGGGTTCGGGTCGAACGGCAGATAGGTCGGCATGCGCAAAACTCCCTCAATCGATCACGGCGGTGAAGTCGCACTGCACCAACGCGCCGCCGTCCATGACGTCCATCGGCAACGCATGACGGGCCGGGCGCGAATGCTCATCCGGAAACATCTTGAGCCATTCGACATTCACAGGCCCGCGCTGCGTGCGGTCCTTCAGCCACACCGTCATCTTGATGATGTCATCGGTCGTGCCTCCGGCGGCCTCCACCGTCGCTTTCATATGCGCGAACATGTTGGCACATTGCGCGTCGAGACTGTCCGGCATCGCACCGGCGCTATCACGACCGAGGATGACACCTGACATCACGAGGTTGCCGATACGGCAGGCGTTCGGAATCGGGTTGGCGTGCTTGAAGCCGCCGATATGGATGCTCTTGCGCCGCGTTGGCCCTGACATGGTGCGCTTCCTCTTGTTGTTGGTTCAGACGAACTGGCACGACACGGAGCCGAACGCGCCGTAGTCGGCATGAAACGTGTCGCCGCGGCGGATATCGACGGGACGCGTAAACGATCCCGCCAGCACGACCTCGCCAGCGGCGAGATGCTCGTCATGCGGCGCGAGGCGATTGGCGAGCCAGGCGATGCCGTTGGCCGGATGGTTGAGCACGCCGGCGGCGAGCCCGGTCTCCTCGACCTCGCCGTTGCGGAACAGCAACGCGCCCACCCAGCGCAAATCCGCATCCAGCGGACGGAACGGCCGGCCGCCTAGCACGAGCGCTGCATTGGCTGCGTTGTCCGAGATCGTATCCACGACCTTGCGCGCTTTGCCCGTCTCAGGATCGACGCGATGCATGCGCGTCTCCAGGATCTCCAGCGCGGGCGTGACGTGGTCGGTAGCATTGAGCACGTCGAAGATGGTGCAATCGGGCCCGCGCAGCGGCGCCTTCAGCACGAAGGCGAGCTCGACTTCGATGCGCGGCGCGTGGAAGCGGTCGAACGGGATCGGCGTGGCATCGGCATAGAACATGTCGGCAAACAGCACGCCGTAGTCGGGTTCGGAGATCCCGACCGCGTTCTGCATCGCCTTCGAAGTCAGGCCGATCTTGTGACCCTTGATGACACGGCCACGGCCGAGCTGAAGCATGGTCCAGGCACGCTGGACGGCGTAAGCATCCTCGATGCTGAAGCCGGGGTAGTCCTTCGAGAACATCGGGATCAGCGCCTTGGTGCGCTCGGCCTCATCAAGTCGTGCGGCAAGACGTTCGATCGTGGCGCTATCCAGCATGATCTACTGCTCCGCAGCCACGGTGTTGCGCAGCACGCCGATACGGCTAGACTCGACCTCGACGACGTCGCCAACCTTGAGCCAGCGCGGCGGGTCGAAGCGCGCGCCCGCCCCGGTCGGCGTGCCCGTTACGATCATGTCGCCGGGCTTGAGCGTCGCGAAAGTGGAGAGATAGGAGATCAGGAAGTCGAACGGGAACATCAACCGCTCGGTCGTATCCTGCTGCCGGATTTCGCCGTTGACGCGCGTGATGATGTCATGCGGCCCGCGCGGGTCGAGCTCGTCCGCAGTGACGATCCAGGGACCGATGCTGCCGGAGCGATCGAAATTCTTGCCCTGCGTGACGTTGAACTTGCCGTGGCGCAGCCAGTCGCGAATCGTACCCTCGTTGCACAGCGTCATGCCGAAGATGTGGCCCCACGCCTCCTCGCGCTTGATATGGCGACCGCCCTGCCCGATCACGATGACGAGCTCGCCTTCATAATCGAGTTGGTCCGAGACATCAGGTTTCTCGAGCGGCTGGCCGGAGCCAGTCATCGACGACATGCTGCGCACGAACAGGCTCGGATATTTGGGCAGGTCCGAACTGTCTTTGTATTCGGCGTTGCGCTCGGCGTAGTTGACGCCGATGCACCAGAGCTTTTCCGGCGCCAGCACCGGCGGCAGCAGCGTGAGCCTATCCAGCGCGTAATCAGGCTTTTGGCCGGCCACGGCTTCCCGTGCTTCGGCCAGCGCGTTGGCGGCGATCAGCACCCTTACATCCGAGAACCTGCGGCCGATCCGCCTGGTGAGATCAACCACGCCGCCGTCGACCGCCGCGCCGTAGCGCGGCTCTCCATCCACCAGATAGCTTACGAGTCGCATTGTCGTTCTCCAATCGTCTTCAGGCGGCATGTCCGGCGCGGTGACCGTCATCGAGCCCGGCGAGCTCGCGTCCGCGCGTCTCGGGCAGCACCAGCGTCATGGCCAGGAACAGGAGGATGGCTGGCACCACGATCAGCATGCCCATCGCGAGCTCACCGCCGAAGGACGCGGCTGCGAGCGGCACTACGATGGGCGCGAGACTGCCGACGCCACGGCCGGCCATATAGATGAAGGACACCGCGGTCGATCGCACCTCGATCGGGTAGATCTCCGACAACCAGGTGCCGACCACGCCGAGCGCGGAATTGCCAATGACGAAAGCGATGTAGGTCCAGAACATGGGGAAGCCGAGCAGGTGGCCGCCGGCGAACTTCTCGTGCGCGAATAGATAAAGCGCGCAGGCCATCACACACCAGACAAGACCCGGCAACAGCGCGCCGAAACGGCGACCGAAAGCGTCGTTGAGGAGGCCCATGGTGAGATAGGAGCAACCGCCGATCACGGAGGCGATGACCGAGATGTTGCGAACGACGTCCGGCGGCGCGCCGAGCGATTTCTGCATCAAGGTCGGCATGAAGACGACGATGCCGTAATAGGCGAACATGTAGGCCATCATCCAGGCGAGGCACATGATCGAGACCGGCAGCAGCTTGCCGCTGAACATCAGCAGCAGCGTGTTGGCGGTGCTGGCCTTGCGCGCGACGAGGCCGCTGTTGCGGGTACGGTCGAACTGCAGCCAGGCCTTGGACTCCGGCATGAAGAAACGGATGAAGATCATCAGCACGATCGGCGAGCCGCCGGTGAGCAATGCGACGCGCCAGCCCCATTCCGAGCTGAACGACGTCGTCGCCCAGACACCGACGATGGAGGCGCCCGCGCTGGCGATGACGGCGCTGCCCTGGATAAACGCGCTGCCGAGCCCGCGGCGATCCTTGTTCCAGGCCTCGTTGAACAGCACCATGCCGGCGCCCCATTCGCCGCCGAGGCCGACACCGGTGACAAAGCGCAGCACTGCGAGGCTGGCATAGTCCCAGGCAAAGGCTGATGCGATCGAGCCGATCGCGAACACGCCGAGCGTCAGTTGAAGCGCCTGCTTGCGACCGATGCGGTCACCGAGCCAGCCGAACAGCGCGCCGCCGATCACGGAGCCGACCAGCGTCAGGCTGGTGACGCTGGCGACTTGCGTCAGCGAAATTCCGAGCGAACCCTGGATCGAGCTCATCAGGAACGGCATGATCAAGACGTCATAGAGATCGAGCGCAAAGCCGAGCATGCAGGAGACGATGATCGCGGCGCGTTCGCCCGATGAATAGGTCCCGAATTCGGCGGTCGAGGAAGTGTTGGTCATCGGAGACGATCGTCCTAATGTCGCGGCTCGCGCGCTCAATCTTTCGATTTGGGAGTCTGGAACACCGTGTTCAGCGTCACGATCTCGCCGAGACGGGCATAGCGGGGACCGCCGATGCGGGCGATCGGATCGAGCGCTCTGGTCTCGACCTTGCCGTCATTCACGAGACCGTCGCGGATGTGGAACATCACGACCTCGCCGACGATCAGCCGGCTGCGGGCATCGCCGAATTCCAGGCACTGGCGGAAGCGGCACTCCATCGCGACCGGCGCGGCGGCGAGCCTGCGTACCTTGATGCGCTCGCAATCAAGTGTCTCGAGGCCGAGATGCTCGACCTCGCTGATCTCGGGCGGATGCTCGACCGAGCTGTCGTGCACCGCTGACATCAACGGGGTGTCGGCGATGTGGATGACGTATTCCTCGGTATCGAGGATGTTGTGCGCGGTGTCCTTGTAGTCAGCGCCCTTGCGGCCGACGCTGATGGCGAGCATCGGTGGTTTCTGCGAGACGAACGTGAAGGCGCTGAACGGCGCGAGGTTGAGCACGCCTGAGCGCGACAGGCTGGTCACCCAGGCGATCGGGCGCGGCACCACGATGCCGGTCATCAGCCGATAAATGCGTTCAGCGCCAAGCTCGGTAGGGTCGATCCGCATCGCTCAATCAGCCTTGATGTTGGCCTTGCGCACGATCGGGATCCATTTGGCGTCCTCGCGCGCGAGATAGGCCTTGAATTCGTCGGGCGTCATCGGGATGGCTTCCGCGCCGAGCTTGTCGAACTTGTCGATCACGACAGGGTCTTTCAGGATCGCAACCAGCGTCTCGTGAAGCTTGTCGACAACAGGCGCCGGCGTGCCCGAGGGCGCGAACAGGCCGGTGAAGGTCTGGGCATCAAAGTCCTTGTAGCCGAGCTCGGCAAAGGTCGGTACGTCAGGCAACGACTTCAGCCGACGCGGGCTGGTGACCGCGAGCGCGCGGAACAGACCGGCCTTGATGTGCTGGAGGCTGACCGTGAGCTGGTCGAATGCGAATTGCACCTGCCCGCCCAGGAGGTCATTGATCGCCGGCGCGTTGCCACGGTAATGCGCGGTGACCCATTGCAGGTCGAGGGTCGATTGCATCAGCTCGCTGAGCAGATGGTTGGTGGTGCCGGGACCGGGCGAGGCCATGGTCAGCTTGCCGGGCTCGCGCTTGGCGAGGTCGACGAATTCCTTGAAATTGTTCGCCTGCACCGACGGGTGAACCTCGAGCACCAGCGGCGTCATCGAGATGGTCGAGATCGGCAGAAAATCTTTCTTCCAGTCGTAGGCGTCGCGCTTGTTGATCTCGGGCGCGAACAGCACCGGGCCGTTGGCGCCGACGAACAGCGTGTAACCGTCGGGCGCCGATTTCGCAAAGGCTTCGCCCGCGATCATGCCGCCGGCGCCGGCCTTGTTCTCGATGATGAAGGGCTGGCCGAGCTTTTCCTGCAGCTTGTCGGCGATGATGCGCGCGGCGCTGTCGACATTGCCGCCGGCCGGATAAGGCACCAGCAGCTTGACGCTGCGCGCCGGCCATTGCTGGGCCGATGCGGGCCCGGCCAGCATCGCCGCCACCGCGGCCGCGGCTATCCAGAGCGATCTCATCTCAACCTCCCGAAAGGCGGATCCGGCCCGCCCAGTTTTTCTTCTTGCTCACCGGAGCCACCGACAGCGCCCCAGATGGCACACAATCTGTCGGTTCCGGGCTTTACCTGTCGACCGAATTGTGCGGTTCTTGTCCATAATATGGACAAGGTTCACGTCGCACACGCAGTGGAACCGCGACAGGGCGCCCAGGCGATCCGGCGCGCGCTCTCGGTGCTGCGTATTCTTGCCGCAGGGCGCGAAGACGGCGTGCCATTGGCCGAGGTCGTGCAGGCGACCGGCCTCACGCGCCCGACGGTGCATCGCATCGTTCACGTGCTGATCGAGGAAGGCATCGTCGAGCGGCACGGCAGGACCGGCCGCTACGCGATCGGCAACCAGGTGCCGGAACTGGCGCTGGCGCGTCCCCGGCCTTCGCCGCTGCTGGTCGCAGCGGGTCCTTCGCTGCGGCGCGCCTCCGCCGAGATCGGCGACACGCTGTTCCTGACGGTGCGGACCGGCAACGACACATTGTGCGTCGATCGCCGGATCGGCGCCTATCCGATCCAGGTGCTGTCGATCGAGGTCGGCGCGCGCCGCCCCCTCGGCGTCTCAAGCGCAGGCGTCGCTATCCTTGCCGCGCTGCCGGCGTCGGACGCGCGAAAGATCGTTGCAGCGAATGAAAAGAGATTTGAGCCCTACCGGACCAATGCCGCAGCCGTGCTCGGCCAGGTCACCGCGGCGCGACGGCGCGGATATGGCATGCGGGAGATCGGTCTCGTGCAGGGCACGACATCGATCTCGACCTGGATCAAGACCCCGGACGGCCGACCCGCGGCGGCGATGACCGTCTCCGCCGTTCGAACGAGACTCGGCCCGCGCCGCGAGCAGGAAGTCGCGGAGATTCTTTTGCGCGAGACGCGGATCATCGAGCAGGTCATTCGCGACTAGCTTCGCCCCTCCCCGCTTGCGGGGCGAGGGAGCACACCTTCAGCGCTGTCAATGGGCTGACGTAGGCTGCGTTTTTGTGGCACAAGGGCCGCCATCGCCGACCGACCAACGAGGCCACGCATGCCCGCGCCAAAACCGCCCGCCTTCGAAACCCTGAGCCTGCATGCGGGCCAGCATCCGGATCCCGCGACTGGCGCCCGCGCCGTGCCGATCTACCAGACCACGTCCTACGTATTCCAGGATTCCGATCACGCCGCCGCGCTGTTCAACCTGGAGCGTGCCGGGCACATCTATACGCGCATCTCCAACCCGACCACCGGCGTATTGGAAGAGCGGCTTGCCGCGCTGGAAGGCGGCGTCGGCGCGATCTGCACCGCGAGCGGCATGGCCGCGCTGCACCTCGCCATCGCGACGTTATTGAATGCCGGCGACCACATTGTGGCGTCGAGCTCGCTCTATGGCGGCACCATCAACCTCCTGGCCCACACGCTGCCGCGCTTTGGCATCACCACGACGTTCGTGAAGCCGCGCGACCATGATGCGTTCCGCAAGGCGATCAAGCCCAACACGAAACTCGTGATCGGCGAGACCATCGGCAATCCCGGACTCGAGGTGCTGGATATACCGAAGGTCGCGGGAATCGCGCATGATGCAAAGATCCCGCTGCTGATCGACAACACTTTTGCCACGCCCTATCTCAGCCGACCGATCGAGTTGGGCGCCGACATCGTCATGCATTCGGCGACCAAATGGATCGGCGGCCACGGCATCGCGATCGGAGGCGCCCTCGTCGACGGCGGCCGCTTCGACTGGCGTAAATCCGGCAAATTCGGCGTGCTGACCGAGCCCTATGGCGGCTATCACGGCATCGTCTTCGACGAGCAGTTCGGCACGGCCGCCTTCATCATGCGCGCGCGCACGGAAGGTTTGCGCGATTTCGGCGCCTGCCTGTCACCAACAAACGCGTTCCAGCTGCTGCAGGGCGTCGAAACGCTGGGCGTGCGCATGGACCGGCACATCCAGAACACGCATCTGGTGCTGGAGGCGCTGAAGTCCAACAAGGCGGTCGACTGGGTTCTGCATCCCTCGCTGGAGGACCATCCCGATTATCAGCTTGCGAAGACGCTACTGCCGCACGGTGCCGGCTCGATCGTTTCGTTCGGCATCAAGGGCGGGCGGCCCGCCGGGCGCAAGTTCATCGAGTCCCTGCGCATGATCAGCCATCTCGCCAATGTCGGCGACGCCAAGACGCTGGTGATCCACCCTGCCTCGACCACGCATCAGCAGATGGATGCCGAGCAGCTCAAGGCTGCGGGCATCGGCGAGGAGTTGGTGCGGCTATCGGTCGGCATCGAGACCGCCTCCGACATCATCGACGATCTCGCGCAGGCGCTGCGCATCTCGCAGAAGGTTTGACACGATGAAGCTCTTCGTCAACGGCGCCGAGATCTTTGCCGCAACCGGCGGCCGCGAGTTCGACAAATCCCTGCCCACGGTCGTGTTCATCCACGGCGCCGGGTTCGATCATTCGACCTGGGCGCTGCATACGCGCTGGTTCGCCCATCACGGCTTTGGCGTGCTGGCGCCGGACCTGCCCGGCCATGGCCGCTCGGCCGGTCCGTCACTGGGAAGCATCGCCGAGATGGCGGACTGGACTGCGGCACTGCTCAATGCTGCGGGCAGCGCCAAGGCACATCTGATCGGCCACTCCATGGGATCTTTGATCTCGCTGGAGACGGCAGCCCGTCACCCCGACAAGGTGTCAGCGCTGAGCCTGATCGGCACGGCAGCGACCATGACGGTCGGCCCGGACCTGCTCAAGGCAGCCGAGGCCAACTCGCAGGATGCCAACGACATGGTTTCGATCTGGGGCCTCGGCTTCAACGCCGAACTCGGCGGCAGCCTCGCACCGGGCCTGTGGATGCATGGCGGCGCACAGGCCGTGCTCGGGGCTTGCGAGCCCGGCGTGCTGTTCAGGGATTTGTCCGCCTGCAATGCCTATGCGAATGCGCTGACTGCGGCGGCGACCGTCAAAGTGCCCACGACACTCATCCTTGGCGAGCGGGACATGATGACGCCGGCGAAGTCCGGCAAGGCGCTCGCGGCTGCGGTCCCGCACGCGAAGACCGTCGTGGTGCCGGGCGCCGGCCACATGATCATGGCCGAGCGCCCGGATGAGTTGCTGGCAGCGCTGAAGGGCTAGGAGCCCGGCGTCCATTTCCACACGATGTCGGAGATGTTGACCGGCTTCGGGATCAGGCCGAGCTTTGCGAAGCGGTCAGCCACGGCCTGCTGTGTCTTGATCACGTCGGCGTCGAGCGGCACTACGCTGTAGGTCGATCGGTTGACGAAGCGCCTGATCGCGTCGATGTCGACACCGGTCGCTTCGGCCTGCGCTTTGGCGACCTCCTCGTGATGCGCGTTCGCCCACGCGCCCTCGGAGGCGAAGGTCGTGTTGAGCTTGGCCACCAGCGAGGGATACTTCTCAACGAAATCGGAACTGGCGATGTAGTAAGCGTTCGGCTTGTGCACATCCTTGTCGAAGACGAGCACGCGGGCGTCCTCCTTCAACTCGGCGAGCGCGAGGTACGGATCCCAGATCGACCAGGCATCGACCGAACCCTTCACGAATGCTGCAGTGGCATCGGCGGGCGCGAGCGGAGCCGGCGTGATGTCGGACCAGGACAGGCCGGCCTTCTCAAGCGCAGCAACCACCAGGTTGTGCGCGCTCGATCCCTTGGCGAAGGCGACGCGCTTGCCTTTGAGATCGGCCAGCGTCTTGATCGGTGACTCCTTCGGCACGATGATCGCCTGATTGTCGCCTTCGGACTTCACTGCTGCGGTGTAGCGGATCTTGGCGCCGCCGGCCTGGGCGAAGATCGGCGGCGTATCTCCGACGAAGCCGAAGTCGACACTGCCGACATTGATCGCCTCCAGCAGGGGCGGGCCGAACTGGAAGTCGATCCACTTGACCTCGATCCCAAGCGGCCTGAAGGCGTTTTCGAGCGTCTGGCGTTGACGCACGGCGGGAAACAAGCCGCCCTTCTGGGTGCCAATCCGGATTTCCGTGGGCTTGTCTTCGGCACGGACGGGCGCCGCCAGAGCGGTTGCGAGCAGCAGCGTCGCCGTGAGGATGTGACGTCGGGTAATCATGGTGCGGTCCTTTCAGTTGGCGAACGGTGAAGAATTCGCGCGGCGGCTCCGCTCGGAGAACACAGCGCGGGCAGCACGCTCGGCTTCGCGCGCCGAACGGAACTGGCGGCCTTCGAGACTGTCGAACAGCCGCTCGGACGAGAAGAAGCGGAAGCCTCGTTCATCGCGAGTGATGATGCCGGCCGCGCGATCGTGGATTTCGATGATGTAGGCGTTGGACTGGACTTGATACTGAGCTTGGGACATGGCTGCTCGCTCGCCGAACTCTCGGCGTTCCTGTCTTGGAATTTGCGGATTGAGTTGCTGCTAGGACGCCGTCAGCAACAACAGGCGCCGGTGGCCGCCGAGAAACAGCGCCGCGTCATGCACGCGTGCATGTCGTTCTGATTGCGCTGGTGATCGGTTCTCATATGGCGGCTTTGGCTCGAGGAGCAGTTTCGATGCTGCAAATATCGAGCGAACAGCGCGTTCGGTCAATGAAATGCCTATCCATATTTGGAGGCGGCGCGCTGGAGCGCTTCTCCCGCTATCGGCGATGGCAGGCAGATTCATCTCACTGCGAGCCCTCCTCCCCTCTCCCCGCAAGAGCGGGGCGAGGGAGACGAGAGAGCAGCGCTTCACCACATCGTGGCCGCAGCGCGCTCCGGCCAGATGCGGTCGTACTCCGCGCCGCCGACCTTGTTGTCGCTCATCTCGGCGAGTATCTGGCCGGGTGTCGGCAGTGTCTTCGGGTCGATGCGCTTGTCGGGATTCCAGAGGTCGGAGCGGACGATGGCGCGGGCGCACTGGAAATAGATCTCGTCCACGTTCATCACCATGACACTACGCGGCGCCTTGCCTTCGACCTTGAATGAGGCGAGCAGTTCCGGATCAACAGAGAGATGCGCGCGGCCGTTGGCGCGGACCGCATTGCCGGAGCCGGGGATCAGGAACATCAGCGACACGCGGGGGTCGCGCACGATGTTGCGCAGGGAATCGACCCGGTTGTTGCCGCGGCGATCCGGCAGCATCAGCGTCTTGGGATCGTGGATACGGACAAAACCGGGGAGATCGCCGCGCGGCGAGCAGTCGATGCCCTCGGGCCCGATGGTCGCCAGCGCCGCAAATGGCGCCTTTTCGATGAAGATGCGATAAAGCGGGGTGACGTGGTCGGCAACTTTCACGGTCGAGGCGTCGTTGGTGGCGCCGTAGACGGCTTCGAGCTCTTCGACCGTCTTGATCACCGTCATTCCACTCTCTCCTGTTCTGTCAGTGACTACTCGCGCCAGCACTCGTTCTTGATCACGCGAACGAGCTGGCGGCCGTGAGAATCCGCGCTGCCTGCATTGAGTATGGTGACATCGGCATTGGCCGATGCGTCATCGACGCCGCGCGCGAGCCTATCGGCGATATTACCGTCGCTGTTGCGAGCACGCGCGGCAAGACGCTGCGCCAGCACCTCCGGTGGCGCCGTGATCGCGACCACGACGACATTGGCATAGGTCTGGCGCAACGCGCCGATCACCGTGCGCGACACGTTGGCAACCACGGTGCGGCCAGCGCGAATATTGACGTTGATCTCCAGCGGCAGCGCATAAGAATGCCCATGCGCGTCCCAATGCACGGCGAAATCGCCGCGATCGCGCGCGCGGGAAAATTCATCCGGGCTGACTGCAATGTTGTCCTCGTCGGCGGAGGACGCGCGCGTCACGACACGGCGCGGGAAGACGACGTTGTGATCCTCGGCGCAAGCAGCTTGCGCCAGCCGCAGCAGCGTGTCCTTGCCGGCGCCGCTCGGGCCGACCACGAGCACGAGTCGCCCGGGCCCAATCGCGCCCGTTGCGTCCTTCGCCCCCGTGATGGTCTCGCTCATGCGACACGGGCCCCTTCGCGCCAGACGCTACGAACTACGGGAACGCTGCCCGCGACGTGCACGCGGATCAAATCCGCGCGCTTGCCGACCGCGATCTCGCCGCGATCCGTGAGGCCGACCGCATCGGCCGGGGCCTTGGTCACGGTGCGAACGGCGGCCGGGAGGCTGATCGACGGCGCATGCTCGGGCAATTGCAGCGCGCCCATCAGCAGGCTCGACGGAATGTAGTCCGACGACAGGATATCGAGCAGGCCTTCGCGCGCGAGATCGACCGCGGCGATGTTGCCGGAGTGGGAGCCGCCGCGCACGACGTTCGGCGCGCCCATCAGGATGTCGATGCCGGCCTGGTGCAGGCCGCGCGCAGCCTCGATCGTGGTCGGGAATTCCGCCACCGCAACACCGTCACGCACCGCGTCCGCAACGTTCTCCTCGGTGGTGTCATCATGGCTCGCCAGAGGAATCTTGTACTTATGCGCCAGCGACACGATCTCGCGCATATTGGTCGCAGCATAGGCCTTCTGATACTCGAAACGCTTTGCAAAGAGCTCGTCGAGCTCGGCATCGGTCTTGCCGCCGTTCTTGCCGCGATAATAGTCACGCAGCTTCCCCTCGTCGCGGAATTGACGCTGGCCAGGGGTGTGATCCATCAGCGACATCAGCTTGACGTCGGGACGGTCGATCAGCTCCTTGGCCTCCTCGACCACGCTCGGCATCGGGATTTCGCAGCGCAGATGCAGGAAGTGGTCAGCGCGCAGCAGATTGCCATCGCGTGCAGCCGTGATCGCGGCGGCGAGCACACCGGCGCGGCCATCGACTTCCTCAGCGCCGTCCTCGCGCCAGACCCGGAGCGAATCGAACACCGTGGTGATGCCTGACGTCGCAAGCTGTCCGTCATAGGAGACGACGGCCGCGACCGGATTCCAGAACACTTTTGGACGCGGCACGTAATGCGCTTCAAGGTGGTCGGTGTGAAGCTCGATCAGGCCGGGCATGATCAGATCACCACCGGCATCCTCCGCACCGGCGGGCGCCCTGCCCTCGCTGATCTCGGCAATTCGTCCATCAGTAAGAGCCACCCAGCCCTGTTCGATCACCCGGTCAGCCAAAACGATCCTGGCGTTGGCGATCACAATGTCCTTCGGCTTCATTTCTCTCTTCCTTCAGGCCGCGGCGGCAAAGCTGGTGACGTCGACGATACGGTCAGCAATCAAATGACGGATTTCGTCGTCATGGACAATGGCGACCATGGCGACGCCCTGGTGCTTCTTCTCGGCAACCAGCTCGACCACGACGGCGCGGTTGGCGGCATCGAGCGAGGCGGTCGGCTCGTCCAGCAGCAGGATCGGCAGGTCCGAGATGAAGCCGCGCGCGATGTTGACGCGCTGCTGCTCACCGCCGGAGAAGGTCGCGGGCGGAAGCTGCCAAAGACGCTCGGGAATGTTGAGGCGATGCAAGAGCTCACCGGCGCGGGCCTGCGCATCCGCCCGCGTCACGCCATTAACGATCAGCGGCTCGGCCACGACGTCGATGGTCGCAACCCGAGGCACGGCGCGCAGGAATTGGCTGACATAACCGATGGTCGCGCGGCGGACATTGAGGATCTGCCGCGGCTCGGCGGTGGCGAGGTCGATCACCTCGCCGCGATGGCGAATGCCGATGCGACCGGAGTCGCAGCGGTAATTGCCAAAGATCATCTTCAGGATCGACGACTTGCCCGCCCCCGATGGCCCCGACAGCACGACGCATTCGCCGGGTTCGACGTGAAAGGTCACGCCACGGACCACCGGCAACGCGATGCCGCCCTGCAGGTGCATCGTGAAGGTCTTGTTGGCATCAGTGACTTCGATCATGGCGGTCATCGGAAGGCTCATCTGAGTAGGCTTATGGCGGCAGAATCGAGGAGACGAGGAGTTGCGTGTAGGGCTCGCGCGGATCGTCGAGCACCTGGTCAGTGAGACCGGTCTCGATGACGCGGCCACCCTTCATCACCATCACGCGGTGCGACAACAGCCGCGCGACCGCGAGATCGTGGGTGACGATGACGACAGCGAGATGCAATTCGGCGACGAGATTGCGCAGGAGGTCGAGCAGGCGGGCCTGCACGGAGACGTCGAGACCACCTGTGGGCTCATCCATGAACACCAGCCGCGGCCCGGTGACGAGATTGCGCGCGATCTGGAGGCGCTGGCGCATGCCGCCCGAATAGGTGCGCGGCGCGTCGTCGATGCGCCCGACGTCAATCTCGACGCGCGTCAGCCAGTCGGAAGCGCTCTCGCGAATGCGGCTATAGTTATTCCAGCCCACGGCCATCAGTCGCTCGCCGACATTGGCGCCGGCCGAGACCGCCATGCGCAGGCCTTGCGCCGGGTCCTGATGCACGAAGCCCCAATCCGTGCGGAACAAGAGTCGCCGCTCGGCCTCGCCCAGCGCGGCAAGATCGCGCGTGATGCCATCGCGCATGCGATAGGATACCTGGCCACCGCTGGCGGCGAGCTGCCCCGACAGCAACTGCAACAGCGTCGACTTGCCCGAGCCGGATTCGCCGACGATCGCGAGTACCTCGCCGGGATAGAGCGAGAACGACACGTCACGGCAGGCGGCGATGCGGCCGTAGGACTTGCTGAGGGTGTCAGCAACGAGCAGCGGCTGATCGGTTTCGAGCAGATCCTGGTCAGCCATTGGAGGCCTCCTGCGCCTTGTCCTTGTATGGCGCAGCACTCATGCTGCCGTGATGGCCGTCGGCCTGACGTCCCTCGCAATAATCAGTGTCCGAACAGACGAACATGCGGCTGCCCTGGTCGTCGGTGACGATCTCGTCGAGGTAGGAATTCTCCGCGCCACACAACGCACAAGGCGCGTTGAAGCGATACGGCTCGAACGGATGATCCTCGAAATCGAGCGACACCACCTGCGTATAAGGCGGGATCGCATAGATGCGCTTCTCACGGCCGGCCCCGAACAATTGCAAGGCCGGGGAGTTGTCCATCTTGGGATTGTCGAATTTCGGCGTCGGCGACGGGTCCATCACGTAGCGCGCATTCACCTTCACCGGATAGGCATAGGCGGTGGCGATGTGGCCGAAGCGGGCGATGTCCTCGTAGAGCTTCACATGCATGAGGCCGTATTCGGCAAGCGCATGCATGCGCCGCGTCTCGGTCTCGCGCGGCTCGAGGAAGCGCAGCGGCTCCGGGATCGGCACCTGATAGACCAGCACCTGGCTCGCATGCAGCGCCGCCTCGGGAATGCGGTGACGCGTCTGGATCACGGTTGCCTCTTCAGTCGAAGTCGTCGTGGCGACGCCGGCGGTTTTGGCAAAGAACTTGCGGATCGAGATCGCGTTGGTGGTGTCGTCCGAACCCTGGTCGATCACCTTCAGCACGTCCTGCGGCCCAAGGATCGCGGCCGTCACCTGCACGCCGCCGGTGCCCCAGCCGTAGGGCATCGGCATTTCGCGGCTGGCGAACGGCACCTGATAGCCGGGAATCGCGATCGCCTTGAGGATCGCGCGGCGGATCATCCGCTTGGTCTGTTCGTCGAGATAGGCAAAATTGTAGGTAGGCGCGTTCATTCCGCGGCCTCCTTCATGGCATCAGGCGCGTTGGCCTCGGCGGGGGCTTCAGCAAATTCCTTCCGCAGCTTGCGCAAGAGGCCGAGCTCGGACTGGAAGTCGACATAATGCGGCAGCTTCAGATGCTCGACAAAGCCAGTCGCCTGGACGTTGTCCGAATGCGACAACACGAATTCTTCATCTTGCGCCGGGGCCAGGGCCTCTTCACCGAGCTCGCGGGCACGCAGCGCACGATCCACCAGCGCCATCGACATGGTCTTGCGCTCGCTCTGGCCGAAGGCGAGGCCATAGCCACGGGTAAAGCACGGCGCTTCCGTCGCCGATCCCTTGAACTGGTTGACCATCTGGCACTCGGTCAGATCGATCGCGCCGAGCGGCACAGCGAAACCAACGTCCTCGGCGGCGAATTCGACCTCAACCTCGCCGAAACGGATCTCGCCAACGAAGGGGTGATTGCGGCCATAGCCGCGCTGGGTGGAATAGCCCATCGCCAGCAGAAAGCCTTCATCGCCGCGCGCGAGATTTTGCAGGCGCAAATCGCGATCGGCCGGGAAGTTCAGCGGCTCGCGGGTGAGATCGCCGACGCTGGTGCCTTCTTCGGCCTGCGGCGAGGTCTCGATCAACCCGTCGCGGCCGAGAATGTCGGTCACGCGCGGCGTCGCCGCACTCAAAGCCTCGGACGTCGCAGGCGCTTCCGGCACAAAGCCTTCGCCCAGCGAGGGATCGAGCAGGCGATGCGTGTAGTCGAACGTCGGCCCGAGGATCTGACCGCCCGGAATGTCCTTGAAGGTCGCGGACACCCGCCGACGCACCCGCATCGCTCCGGTGTTGACGGGCTCGCTGGCGCCAAAACGCGGCAGGGTGGCGCGGAAGGCACGAACCAGGAAGATCGCCTCGATCAGATCGCCGCGCGCCTGCTTGATGGCGAGCGCCGCGAGTTCGCGATCATAGAGCGAGCCTTCGCTCATGACGCGATCGACAGCGAGCCCAAGCTGCTCCGATATCTGGTCGAGAGAGACTTCCGCAACGTTTTGATCGCCGCGCCTGATATTGGCCAGCAGGCGATGGGCATTCTCGATGGCGCGTTCGCCGCCTTTGACTGCGACATACATGCGTTAACTTCCCTTACTCACGATTCGCGTGGTGCGCGGGATCGCAACCACGGCATCATCAGCGACCAGCACCACGTCGATGCCGCGCGGAAACAGGGTTTCGTTGAAACGCAGCTGTTCGAACAGGTCGAAAGGCTTGAACGAGGCCTGGAGTGTCGTAACACCGTCGATGCCGGGGCCGCGGAGCTCAAAGGTCGGCCCTGAGTCCAGGCTCACGACCTGAATGATCACCGTGGTCGACCGGTCAGGATATTCGTTGGTGCCGAGCGCGAAACGCTCGAGCGGAGGCAGCAAGACACCATCGCTGATCAGCGCGAAAACCGCGATGGAGGAGTCCTGGATCACCGGCGCACCGGTGTGAAATTTGAGCCACTTCAAGACGTCGGAACTTTCCGACATCCGCGGATCGAGCCAGAGCGGCGTGTCGTGATCGAACAGCGTCAGCGCGATTGCCGCGGTGCCGCGCATCATCACCCCAGCCGTTCCCGCCATTGGCACGACCCGCTGGACCGAGCCCGGCCGGGCCATCGCATCCATCACCGAGCGAAAGGTCGATTGCGCCGACAACACCTTGTCGACGAAACCGGGCGGCAATTCCGCAATCGTGGTCATGGCCTCACCCCTCACCGCGCACCATGGTGTAGAAATCAACCTTCGTGGCCGCGGTCTCTTCCGCCGCCTGCTTCTGTCTGACCATAAGCTGGTCGCGCAACGGCGCGATTACGTCGCGCTCGACGGCCGCGCCGAAATCGTGCGACTGCACCAGCGCGTCGCACAGCGCGATCAGCCGCGCCTTCTCGCCGTCGCGTCCGAGCGTGTAACCGAAGCCGACCTCGCCGCTCGCGAGCCGCACCGCTGCGCGCGACACGGTCGCCTCGCCGAGATTGAACGGCGCACCGTCGCCGCCGACCCGGCCGCGCAGCATTACCAGACCGTTCTCCGGTTCGCGCAGATCCTGATGGCCGGGCAAGGGGATTGTGCGGAGACGGGCGGCGATCTCGCCCGCCTCCGCGTGCGCCAGCACGGCCATAGCGGCCTGGCGCTGGGCTTGCAGGGTGTTGTGCTGGGTCACAGAATCCACCGACTCTTGTCGAACTCAAGTTGTCTATGATACTAGACAACTTGATACGGAAGCGCCATGACTGTTTCGTGACAAGAGTGTGATTTTCGGGCTAGGCTCGCCGCCGACATGAGCATGCAGGACACCGCCTCTTCAGGGGTAGCGTTGTGGCGCCTCGTTGCCGACGGCATCGAGCGCGGCATCGCCGATGGCCGTTTTGCCGCGGGCGACAAGTTGCCGGGCGAGATGGAGATCGCCGAAACCTATCGGGTCAATCGCCACACCGTGCGACGCGCGCTGGCGGCGCTTGCCGAGCGCGGCATCGTGCGCGCCGAGCGTGGAAGCGGGACCTATGTCGAGGCGCAGAAGCTCGCTTATCCCTTGCGCTCGCGCACGCGCTTCTCGGAGATCGTCGGCGCCGAAGGCCGCGAGCCGCATGGCCGGATGATTGAGGCATCAGACGATGTCGCAACCCGCGAGCTCGCGCGGGAACTGGGATTGAAGACCGGCGCGCCACTGGTGCGGATCGAGGCCATTCGGCTGGCCGACCGCACGCCGATCTGTGTCTCCACCACCTGGCTATCGGCTGAACGGTTTCCGGGCGCTGGCACGGTGTTCGCCGCGACGCGCTCGATGACGAAGATGCTCGAGCATTATGGTATCCGCGACTATCGCCGTGGCGCCACACGCATCACCGCCGGCATTGTCGACGCCACCGACGCCGGGCGGCTCGATTTGCCGCTCGGGCGGCCGATCCTGGTGGTCGACGCGACGGACCTCGATCTCGAGGGCAAGCCGCTGGTGACCAAGCACTCGCGCTTTGCGGCGGAGCGGGTGGAGTTTTTGGTGGAGCCGTAGGTCTCCACTCTCTCCCGCAAATCCGGCGCCGTAGGGTGGGCAAAGGCGCACTTGCGCCGTGCCCACCATCTGTCCATGATTCGCGAGAAGTCGTGGGCACGCTTCGCTTTGCCCACCCTACGGCACCTTTGCTCAGGCCACCGCTCTTTGCCCGATTATCGCATAGCGCAGCTTGCCCGAGATGAAATCGATCGCGGCGACCGCGACCAAGATCATCAGGATCAGGAACGACACTCTCTGCCACTCCAGCACGCGGATCTGCTCGGCGAGTTGAAGACCGATGCCGCCGGCGCCAACGATGCCGATGATGGTGGCCGAGCGCGTGTTGGACTCGATGAAATACAACACCTGGCCGGCGATGACGGGCAGGACCTGCGGCAGCAGGCCGAAGCGAATCTCGTGAAGCGCACTGCCGCCAGAGGCACGTATGCCCTCTACCTGCTTCTGGTCGGCGCCCTCGATCGCCTCGGAGAACAGTTTTCCGAAGGCGCCGAAATCCGACACCGCGATCGCGAGCACGCCTGCGAACGGGCCGAGCCCGACCACGTTGATCCAGACCAGCGCCCAGATCAGCGTATCGACACCGCGGATCGAATCGAGGAAGCGCCGCACCGGAAAGCGCAGGATGACCGACGGCACGATATTGCGCGCGGCGAACAGGCTGACCGGCAGCGCCATCAGCGCGGCCAGCGTTGTGCCGAGCAGCGCGATCGACAGGGTCTCGCCCAGCGCCTTCAGATACAGCGGCAAGGACGACCCGGGATCCGGGGGCATCATCATCACGCTGATCCAACCGAGCTGGCTCAGCCCCGAGATGAAACGGGACGGCGAGAAATCGAGATCGACCAGGCCATAGACAAGAATGGCGAGCGCCGCGACGAGCACCGCCGGCGTCGCCAGGCGCGACGATGCCGGACGATTGAAGACATCGGGATGGCGGGCGCGGATCTCCGCGGTATTGACGTCCGGCGACTTGCTCAATGCCGCGCCTCCTTGCCGAACAGGCGGCCGCGCACCCAGCCGGTCGTGATGTCGATCAGGAAGACCGTGACGATGATGGTCACGAGGATCGCGCTGACATCGGAGTAATAGAACTTGCGGATCGCGACGATGAACTCCTGCCCAATGCCGCCAGCGCCGACAAAGCCCATCACCGAAGCCTCGCGCACATTGATCTCGAAGCGCAACAGCGCGTAGCTGGCGTAACCTGCCGAGACCTGCGGCAGGATCGCAAAGCGCATGCAGGATATCCAGCTCGCGCCCGTGGAGCGGATGCCCTCGACCGGCTTCATGTCGGCGTTCTCGACGATCTCCGAGAACAGTTTGCCGAGGGCTCCGGTGGAGTGGATCGCGATCGCGAGCACGCCCGCCACCGGACCGAGGCCGAAGGCCATGACGAAGATCAGCGCGAATACGATGCCGGGCACGGTGCGGGCGAATTCGAGCAGGCGTCGCACCGTGAAGCGCAGCCACGGCGCGGGCGAGGTATTTTCGGCCGCGAAGAAGTTGAGCCCGAAGGCCAGGACCGCGCCGATCAGCGTGCCGACATAGCTGATCAACAGCGTCTCACCGAGCAGCCTCAACCATTTGCGCAAGCCCCAAAACCATTCGCCGAAATCAGTCCAGACCCGCTGGCCGCTGTCGAGGGTGAGAATGCGGTCGAAATAGCTGACGAAATTGCCGAAATACGTGAAGAAGGTGCGCAAATTCACCTCGGCGCCGATCGAAGCCACGATCAGCGCGGCAACAAACAAACCGAGCCCAGCCAACACCCGCAGGCGCTTGCGTGCGACCGCCCTGCGGTAGGCGGCGTTGAGGACAGCAAGCTGCTGCTCGGGGAGGATCGAAACCGCAATCGTCATCGAAGGAACAGATCCATCACAACAGATCCATCAAGAAAAGAGCCGGGTCCATCGACCCGGCTCGAGCGGCGTCGTCCCGACGAGCTCAGGACGCCTTTTTGCGCAGATTGTCGACGAACTTGATCAGCTCGATGGTCTTGTTGTAGTCGTCGTTAGCGATCGGCTCCCACGGCTTGTTCTTGCCGTCGGAGAGCTTCTTGTACGCCTCGGGATCCTTCTGCGCCGCATCGAGGAAGGCCTTCTTGATCGCGGCCTTCATATCCTCGGGGAGATCGCTGAGATAGGCGTAGGGCGAGTTGATGATGAGGTCTGACTTCACGATGATGCGGAAGTCTTCCTTCTTCATCACGGTGCCGTCGGAGGACTTCACCATGCCCTTGTTGAGCATGCGGGTCAGGTTGGAATCGTCGTCCGCGTTCCACCAATTGGCGGCAACGTCGACGGTGCCCTGGGCCAGCGCGAGAACGGCATTCTCGTGGCTGCCGGTGAAGACCACCTTGGAGAAATAGGCGTCGGGATCGATGCCCATCGCGTTCAGCTTGAAGCGGGGCATATTGTTGCCTGAGGTCGAATTCGGATCGACCAGACCCAGATTCTTGCCCTTGAGCTCCTCGATCTTCTGGTACGGCGACTTCGCCAGCACGTAGAACACCGAGTAATAGCCCTTCGAGCCGTCGGAATTGACGTCGATGACGAACGCGTCGGTCTTGACGCCGGTCAGGCGGGCACGAGCAAACGAAGCCGGACCGTAGTATCCGATCTGGATATTGCCGGCGCGCTGACCTTCGATGAGGGCCGCGTAGTCATTGGCGACGCGCAGGGTCACCTTGATGCCGAGTTCCTTCGACAGATAGTTGATGAAGGGACCATAACGGTCGGTGACGCCCGAACCGTTCTCGGCCGGAATCGCGGCGAAGGTGATCTCCGGATATTTCGTCTTCCAGTCTTCGGCGGAAGCGGAGCCGGCAAAGCTCAGCGCGGCGGCGCCGGCGAGAACGTGTCTGCGAGTGATCATGATACCCTCTTCATCTGACAGGATCGGTTGACGCAAAAACTGGTAACGACGGATACGACGCGGCTTATGCCGCCGCGGCCGTTCCGAGTGCCGGGACGCCCTCGGGCACCGGCGCAGGCGCGCCGCCCATGACATCGGCGGCTTCGAGATCGTAGAGCTCACGCGCGACGAGATCGGTCAGCGCGGACGGCGCGCCGTCGAACACCACGCGTCCCTGCGCCATCCCGATCAGGCGGTCGCAATAGCTGCGTGCCAGATCGAGCGAATGCAGATTACAGAGCACGGTGATGCCAAAATGCTTGTTGATGCGCAGCAGCGCATCCATCACGATCTTGGTGTTGCGCGGATCGAGCGAAGCGATCGGCTCGTCGGCAAGAATGATGTCGGGCTGCTGCACCAGCGCCCGGGCAATCGCGACGCGCTGCTGCTGGCCGCCGGAAAGCTGGTCGGCGCGCTGGGCGGCAAGCGAGGCGATGTCGAACTGTTCGAGCGCCGACATGGCCAGCGCCTTGTCCTGCTCGGGCCAGATCTGGGACAGCGAGCGCCAGGCCGGCATCGTGGCGAGACGTCCCATCAACACGTTTGTCAGGACATCGAGCCGGCCGACCAGGTTGAACTGCTGGAAGATCATCGCCGAGCGCGCCCGCCACTGCCGCAGCTCCTTGCCGCGCAGTGACGTGACGTCGAGACCATCGAACACGATGCGACCCTCTGACGGCGTCACCAGACGATTGATAGTTCGCAGCAAGGTCGATTTGCCGGCGCCAGAGCGCCCGATCACACCGACGAAGCCGCCGGGGGAGATTTGAAATGAGGCGTCGTCCACCGCGGCTTTTGCGCCGAAGCGGCACGTCAGACCTTCCACCACCAGCATGCAGGGCTCCAGAGTAGCTGGAGCCAACCGCTATCGCTGGCGGTTGACACTTGTGTGACATGTGCAATGCGGTGCGTCGATCCAACACACCTCGTCCCCTGTCATCGCGTCGTCATGCCGATGTCATCAAGCCGCTCGAAGACGAGCGCCCGTCCTCGAACTTTCGGATATCACATGGCCAAGGTGCTATCTGTCGAGCCGACCATCGATCCCTCGGCGAAGCTGCACGAGGTCAGGCTCGGCACCTATACCGAGGTCGGCGCACGCACGATCCTGCATGACGTGGCGATGGGCGATTACTCCTACGTCGTCAACGATTCGCAGATCACTTACACGACCATCGGAAAGTTCTGCTCGATCGCGGCGATGACGCGCATCAATCCCGGCAATCATCCGATGCATCGCGCCACGCAAGCCCATTTCACTTACCGCTCCAGCGCCTACTTCCCCGGCGAGAGCGACGACACCGATTTCTTCGAGTGGCGGCGAGAGCATCACGTCCATATCGGACACGACGTCTGGATCGGTCACGGCGCGGTCGTGCTGCCGGGGCGCAACATCGGCACCGGCGCGGTAATCGCGGCCGGTGCCATCGTCACCAAGGACGTGCCGGCCTATACCATCGTCGCCGGCAATCCCGCGCGGATCGTGCGGCGGCGGTTCTCGGAAGAGGTCGCCGGACGGCTGGCAAAGCTGGCATGGTGGGACTGGGATCACGACAAATTGCGTGCGGCCCTGCCCGATTTCCGCAAACTCGCGATTGAAGATTTCCTGACGACATATGAAGCAGGGGCACAATCGCCCTCCAGCAAACGAAGCGTGGTCGCGTGACAGATATTTTCATCGAGGGTGGTCGGACCCTTGTTAGCTCCGAGCTCGCCGAGACATCACTCTCCGTATCCGGAATCGACATTGCGCAGATCGGTGCGTCGCGCGGTGGCGCGCGGCTTGTGATCGACGCGCGCAATTTGCTGGTACTGCCCGGCATCGTTGACATTCATGGCGATGCCTTCGAGCGGCAGATGATGCCGCGCGCCGGCGTCGACTTCCCGATCGACGTTGCGTTGGCCGACACCGACCGCCAGGTCATCAGCAACGGCATCACCACGGTGTTTCACGCTACGACGTGGTCGTGGGAGCCGGGCCTGCGCAGTGGCGACAATGCAAGGCACCTGCTCGAGGCGATCGAGCGGCAACGTCCGCACTTTGCCGCCGATACCCGCTTCCATCTACGGCACGAGACCTACAATCTCGATGCCGAGGCCGAGATCGGCCAATGGCTCGCCGAGGGACGCGTCGACCTGTTCGCCTTCAACGACCACATGGACGGCGTCGTTGCCGACATCTCCAATCCGCGCAAACGCAACCGCATGGTGGAGCGCACGGGCCTGTCGGGCGAGGATTTCGACGGGCTCGTCACGCAAATCGTTTCGCGCGCTGCCGATGTTCCGGCATCGATCACCCGCATCGCAGCCGCAGCCCGAGCGGCCGAGGTGCGGATGCTGTCGCATGACGATGCGACCCCGGCGATGCGCCGGAGTTTTCGCGACATCGGTGTGAGGCTCGCCGAGTTTCCGGTCAACGAGGAAACGGCTCGCGAGGCAGCCGACCATGGCGATGCCATCGTCTACGGCGCACCGAACGTCGTGCGCGGCGGCAGCCACACCGGCTGGACCAAGGCCTCGGACATGATCGCCAAGGGACTCTGTTCGGTGCTGGCCTCGGACTATTATTATCCAGCGCCGCTGCTCGCGGCGTTCCGGCTTGCCGCAGACGGCGTGCTGCCGCTGACCGAGGCGTGGAAGCTGATCTCATCCGCACCCGCCGAAGCCACCGGCCTGACCGATCGAGGCACACTTGCCGCCGGCCAGCGCGCCGATATCCTGCTGGTCGACGACAGCACGCCGCTGCGGCCGCGGCTGGTCGCGGTGATTGCGGCCGGCAAGCTCGTGCATCTCACCGATGCAGGCCGGCTGCTTGGTGCCCAGGCGACACCGCGCGAGACTGTCGTTGCGGCATAAATTGGCTATGCTCCGGCGATGACAGGTTTTCCCCGCTACGCGATCTATTTTGCCGCCGGCGCCGACAATGCGCTCTCGCGCTTCGGCGCCGAGCTGCTCGGCTATGACGCTTATACCGGTGACGAACTGCCCTTTCCCGGCGATGCCTTGCGTGTCGCACCCGACTGGCGCGACGTCACCTCCGATCCCCGCAAATACGGTTTTCACGGCACCCTGAAGGCGCCGATGGCGCTGGCATCAGGCAAGACCGAGGCCGAGCTCATGGCTGCATGCGCGGCATTCGCCGAGACGGCGCGATCGATTCCGGTGATCCGCCCCGTGGTCGATACCATCAGCGGTTTCATTGCAGTGATTCCGGGCGAGCCGGTCGAGGCGCTTCTGCAGCTCGCCGCTGATTGCGTCCGCGATTTCGATTCGTTTCGTCCGACGCTGACTGAGAAAGATCGCGCGCGGCGCAAGCCCGAAAAGCTCAGCGAGCGTCAGCGCGACTATCTCGATCGCTGGGGCTACCCTTACGTGATGGAAGAGTTTCGCTTCCACATGACGCTGACGGGGCGGCTCGATGCGGAGCGGCGGGGGCCGATTTTGGAAATGCTGCGGGCGAGGTTTGCGGCGCTAAAGCTCGATACGCTGGCCATCGATCGCATTACGCTATTCAAGCAGGATGATGCGAAAGCGCGTTTCCGCATCATCGGCGAGTGGATGTTGGCGAGTTAGCCTCAACAAACTCCGTCATTGCGAGCGAAGCGAAGCAATCCAGAATGTTTTCTCGGCGGGATTCTGGATTGCTTCGTCGCAATGACGGCGGAGAGATTTACTTCCCCCACCGCAGCGCCAGCGCGTCGCGCTCCTTGGCGAGTTCGAGCAATCCCGCCTTCGTCGCCGGATGCAGCGGCTGCAGCGGATGGCGCACCGCGTCCGACTTGATGACGCCGCCGGCCTGCATCATCGCCTTGCAGGCGATCAGGCCGCATTGGCGGTTTTCGTAGTTGATCAACGGCAGCCAGCGCTCATAGGCGGCCTTCGCCTTCTCCCGATCGCCCGCGAAATAGGGATCGATGATCTGCCTGATGCCGTCGGGATAGCCGCCGCCGGTCATTGCGCCGGTCGCACCCGCGTCGAGATCGGCCATCAGCGTGATGGCCTCCTCGCCGTCCCAGGGACCCTCGATGTCCTTGCCGCCGGCCTCGATCAGGCTGCGGAGCTTTGAGGCCGCGCCCGGCACCTCGATCTTGAAATAGCGAATGTTGGGGAAGTCGCGCGCCAGGCGCGCCAGCAACTCGACCGACAGCGGCGTACCCGCCACCGGCGCATCCTGGATCATGATCGGGATATTGATCGCGCCCGAAAGAACCTTGAAGAATTCGACGACGCCCTTCTCCGGCACCCGGAAGGTGGCGCCGTGGTAGGGCGGCATGACCATGACCATGGCAGCACCGGCGGCCTCGGCCTGCTGGCTGCGCGCCGCGCACACGGCCGAGCTGAAATGAGTGGTGGTGACGATCACGGGCACCCGGCCCGCGACTTGCTCCAGCACGGCGTGCATTACGCTCTCGCGCTCGGCGTCGGTCAGCACGAACTGCTCGGAGAAATTGGCGAGGATGCAGATGCCGTTCGAGCCGGCATCGATCATGAAATCGATGCAGCGGCGCTGGCCTTCGAGATCAAGCTGGCCATGCTCGTCGAAGATGGTTGGCGCGACCGGAAACACGCCGCGATAGGGGCGCTGGGCCTTGTGTGGGGTGACCGGCATCAAAATTATCTCCCTGTCGTCCTGCCGCTAGTTTTGATGCGCCGGCAAGGCACGCTCGTAAATGATACCGCTACCATTTACAGGGCGCACGAGCGCGCGGCAATGCCGATCCGCACGTCGGTGGACAGGGAATTTAGGGCTTAAGCGGTCTTCACAGCCCCCAGGAAGCCTTCAACGGCCACGCGGAGGCGGTCGGCGTCGGCCGACATCTTGGTCACGGACTGGGACAGCACCGAGCCGGCATTGCCCGTCTCCTGGTTGAGTTTGGCGACGCTGCCGATGGTGTCGGTGACCTCGCGGGTGCCTTGGGCGGCATGCTGGAAGTTGCGTGAGATCTCGGTGGTTGCCGCACGCTGCTCTTCAACAGCAGCCGCAATCGCGGTCATCTTCTCGTCGATGCCGCTGATGGCACCGCCGATCGAGCGGATGGCGGCGACCGCCTGGCTGGTCGCGCCCTGGATCTCCTCGACCTGGCGCGAGATCTCTTCCGTCGCGGTCGCGGTCTGCGAAGCAAGGCTCTTCACCTCGCCGGCAACCACAGCAAAGCCACGGCCCGCCTCGCCAGCGCGGGCCGCCTCGATGGTGGCATTAAGCGCGAGCAGATTGGTCTGGCCGGCGATGGCGTGGATCATCTTCACGACTTCGCTGATGCGGCCCGCCGTCTGATCGAGGATCTCGACGGTGGCGTTGGTCTGCTCGACCTGCGAGACCGCTTCGCGCGCATCGCGTGCGCTGGACTGCACTTGCGCGGAGATTTCGCCGACGGAGGCTGAAAGTTCCTCGGTCGCAGCCGCGATGCTTTCGAGATTGTTGGTGGCCTGCTCGGCCGCGGACGAGACCGCCGCCGTCTGGCTGCTCGATTCCGTGACCAGCGTGCGCACGTCGGTTGCGGTCGCATCGAGCTCCCTGGTCGATGCCGCGACGCTCTGGATCACGGCCTGCACTGTGTCGTCAAAGCTGCGACACGCATCGTCCACGGTACCGGAGCGGGCGAGTTGCAGCGCCTGCTGCGATTCGCGTTCCTGGCCGAGACGCTCGGCGGTTGCCGCACTCTCGCGCAGGCTTTCGAGCGCGGCCGCCATGGTGCCGAACTCGTCGGGATAGCGGGATTGCGAAACCGGTGTCGCGTAATCGCGAGCACTGATCCGGGCGATCGCGTCGAGAATCGCGCGCACCGGGCGCATCAGGCGATTGCGCACGACATACACGCCGGCCAGGGTCACCGCGAGCGCCAGCAGGAAGGCCAGCGACTGTACGACCAGATTGGTCAGCGCCTTGGTCTGAACGGTCTCGGCGCGCGCGATCGACTGGTCGAGCGCCTTGGTCGCGACCCCGACGATGAGCGGGAACGGCGACTGGCAAAGCGTATTCCAATCCGCCGCCGCCATCGCCGGCTTGCCGCTGCCGTCAAAATTCTTGGTGAGATCGCCGATCTGCTTGAGGACGCCGTCGGTCTTGGCCTTTGCATCCGCAACGGCTGTCGCCAGTTCGGCCGTCACATCGGGCGCAGCCAGCAGTTCGGCCATGCCGGACCAGCCGGAGGCGATGGTGCCGTCCCATTGCGCAAGCGAGCGCTTCTGCGTGTCGTCGAGCGGCTTGCTGCTGTTGACGTTCGAACGGAGCACCGAGCAATGGATGCCATAGCGGTCGCGCACCTGCCAGGCGAGGCGGCGGACTTGGATCATGCGGGCAATGAAGGGGTCGTTCATCCAGGCGCGGTTCGACACCGCAGTCGAGGCGAGGTTCGCCGTGTCGATCACTCTGGTGACGGCATCGTACCAGGAGCTGGTCCGGTCGATCTTGCGCTCGGCGCGCGGGCGCTTGGCTTCGTCGTAGAACAGCTGGAATTGCGGCGCGGCCTCGCTCCAGCCCTGCTTCAGCTTGCTCGCCAGCTCGTCGCGGCGAGCGAAATCGACGGTGGCGAGCGCGGCGTTGATTCCGTCATAGCCGCCCTGCTCCGCCTTCTCGGCCTCCGCGAGCTTTGCGCGCGGATCGTCGTCACCAAGGATCGCACTCTGGGCGTCGCCGCGATTGTTGCGCAGGGACAGCACGCCGTGGAAGATCGCCTTGTCCGCGGCGGCAAGCCGCGCGGTCTCGAGACTGTCGTTGTAGCGGTGGAAGGCCCCGACCATCTGGATTGCTGTCGAGGCGAGCGCACCGGCCGCCAGCAAAGCCATCAACACCAGGAGAAGCGAACTTACCGATTTCTTAAACATTGCCATGAGTCGCGGGGCCTACTCTCTCGGAGAGCCCACCTTGCCCCGCGACATGCCAATGTTCCGTTAAGGTTTTAGTCAAATGCCGGGAGTTCCCGGTTTGCCAGACCCTTAGAAAGAGTCGGATGTCACGAAACCTTCGTGAAATCCGGCGGGCGCCGTTCGGCAAAAGCCGTAAAGGCCTCGCGCGCCTCGGCGGTGCGCAGGCGCTGCGCGAATTGCTCGCCCTCCGCCAGCATCTGCGCGACCAGAGCCTCGCCGTTGCGCATCAGCTTCTTGGTCGCGGTGAGCGCGCCGGCCGGCTGCCGGGCGAGACGCTGGGCAAGCGCAAGCGCCTCGGAATCGAGCTTGTCGAGCGGCACCACGCGGTTGACGAGGCCCCATTCCAGCGCGGCCTTGGCCGGCACGGTTTCGCCAAGCGCGAACATCTCATAGGCGCGGGCATAGCCGATGCGCGCCGGCATCAACAGGCTGGAGGCGGCTTCCGGCACCAGCGCCAGGCTGACGAAGGGCGTCGACAGCTGGGTGTTCTCGGCGAGCACGACGAGATCGCAATGCAGCAGCATCGTGGTGCCGACGCCGACGGCGCGACCCTGCACGGCTGCGACTAGCGGTCGCGTGCAACGCGCCAGCGACTGAATGAAGCGTCCGACATTGCGGCTGCCTTCGGACTTGCCGCTGGCGACGGCGGCGAACTCGCCGACGTCATTCCCGGCGGTGAACATGTCGCCTTCGCCGCGGATCAGCAGCACGCGCACCGACGGATCGGACTCGGCGGCTTCGATCGTGTCGGCGAGCTTGCGATACATCGCATCCGTCAGCGCATTCTTCTTGTCGGGGCGCGCCAAAGTGAGCGTGAGGATTCCGTTGTTGCTTTCGATCCGGACATGTTCGGTCATGGGTCTCTCCTGTTATTCCTCGGGATCTCGTGTGACGTCTTTTGTTGCGTCTCTTGGAAATTTGTCCTGAATGCTGGTCAGCCAGCGCGCGACGATATCGATCTCTGCAGTGGTAAATCCTTCCGTCAGCGCAGCATTGATGTCGGCGGTGGCTGACTTCACTTGCGCCAGCACCGTGCGCCCCTTCGGCGTCATCCACACCCGCCAGGCGCGGCCATCCTCGCGATCAGCGCGCCGCTCGACCAACTTCGCAGCAGCGCTGCGATCGACCAGGCCGGAAATGCCGGCAGGCCCCATATCGAGGGCTGCGCCCGCTTCGCCCATCAAGACGCCGTCTTGCTTGCCGAGAACGAACAGCAAACCGGCCTGCGCCGGCGTGACATCATTTTGCGGTTGCGACGCCATCCAGCGCTGCAGGCGTCGCTGTGCGACGCTCAGCAGATAAATCAGCCGGTGACGGCTCGCCCCAGAAGACTTATTTCGCATGCGAAATAGATAGCCCGCTTCCGGCAGATTGTCAAAGCCTGCCCGCGCTAACGGGGAACGTTGCCGATTGCTGCAGATGCCGGCGTCACGCGCCAGCTCCCCGGTGCTGGTCACCCATGGCTCGAACACGATATCGACGATGCGCTCGACGACATGCTGTTCTCGGGCGGTCGGCTCAATGCGCAATTGCTTGGCGGCGCACAGGCGATGGCCGCGGGGTAAATCCGCCGCTATCGCGTTCTGGTCTTATTTGCCTACGGCTCACAGTCGAAGCTCGCCGTCCCTGCTCGGTGACTTCGAGGTCTCGACCGCGCTAGTGCTCGAACACCAGCCGCGCGCCGACCGTCCCTTCGAGCGCACGGATCTGCGCCAGCAGTGCGCCTGAATCCTCGCCACCGAGATCAGCGTCGAGCACGACGTAACCGAGGTCGCCGGCCGTTTCCAGATATTGCGCAGCAATGTTGATGTCGCGCTGAAGGAAGACCTCGTTCAGCCGGCGCAACATGCCCGGCACGTTGCGATGGACGTGGCTGAAACGCACGCCGGAGGGGCGCAGATGCAGCTGCACCTCCGGGAAATTGACCGCGCCCATGGTCGATCCGGTGATGAAGAAGTCGACCAGCTTGCGCGCCACCTCGCCGCCGATGCGCTCCTGCGCCTCTTCGGTGGAACCGCCGACATGCGGCGTCAGGATGACGTTGTTGATGCCCTGCACCGGACTCTTGAAGCGCTCCGAGTTCGACGACGGCTCAACCGGAAACACGTCGATGGCCGCACCGGCAATGTGGCCATCGCGCAAAGCGCCTGCGAGCGCATCGAGATCGACCACAGTGCCGCGGCTGTTGTTGATCAGGAACGAGCCTGGCTTCATCGCCCGCAGCTCCTTCTCGCCGATCATGCCCGCGGTCTCCGGCGTCTCCGGCACGTGAAGGCTCACCACATCGCTCTGTGCCAGCAGCTCGCCGAGCTTCTCGACGGGCTCGGTATTGCCGTGGCGGAGCTTGTCGGTGCGATCGTAATAGATCACGCGCATGCCCATGGCTTCGGCGAGCGTCGAGAGCTGCGAGCCGATATTGCCGTAACCGATGATGCCGAGCGTGCGACCACGCACCTCGCGGCTGCCGGCCGCGGACTTGTCCCAGCCGCCATCGTGAGCTGACACCGAGCGCGGGAAAATCTGCCGCAACAGCATCACGATCTCGCCAATCACGAGCTCGGCAACACTGCGCGTGTTGGAGAACGGCGCATTGAACACGGGAATGCCGCGCTTGCGCGCCGCCAACAGGTCGACCTGGTTGGTACCGACGCTGAAACAGCCGACCGCAAGCAATCCATCAGCGGCTCCCAGCACCTCATCGGTGATCTGGGTGCGGGAGCGGATGCCGAGCAGCGACACGCCTTTGAGCGCCTGGCGCAGCGCCTCGCCATCCAGCGCCTTGGTCAGGCGCTCGACATTGGTGAAGCCTGCGCTCTTGAACAGATCCACGGCGCTGTCGTTGACACCTTCAAGCAGCAGCGCCTTCGCGCTCCGCTCAGGGCTTGGGCCTGGGGCTGGCATAGAAATCTCCATGAATGGCGGCTTTGTCGCAGGACATAGACCGTGGACGCCGCACAGCACAATAGGGATTGGAGATAGGTTTTCGCTTCGCGCCGTCCAGGCGACGGACTACAAGCATACCGAACCGACCGGAACATCCACCTCCATGCGCCCAGCCATCTTCTTCGACTGTGACGGCGTGCTGAACGAGGAGCCGGGCGGCCATGGCGTGCTGGGCCCGGACGACATCCGCCTGATCCCGGGCGCGGGCCGAGCCGTGCGGGTCGCGCGGGAGGCAGGCTACCTCGCGATCATCGTCACCAACCGCGCCCAGGTGGCCAAGGGCTTTGTCACCCTCGCCGGCCTCGAGACGATCTTCACACGGCTTCGCGCGATGCTGGCCGAAGATGGCGGTATTGCCGATGCCATCTATTTCTGCCCCCATCATCCGGAGCGAACGCCTGGCGGCGCGCCGGACTTCCAGATCGCCTGCGAATGCCGCAAGCCGGGAACATTGCTGCTGCGCCGGGCAATTGCCGATTTCGACATCGATATCGCCCGGTCCGCATTGATCGGCGATAGCCTGCGCGACATTGGCGCTGCCAGCGCGATGGGCCTGACAAGCTATGGCGTGCGGACCGGATACGCCTGCCGCGACGTCGAGCGCTACCCCGATCGCGCACCGCCGGTCCCCAACCGGATGTTTGCCGACGTCGGCGAGGCCGTCGCATTCTGTGTGTCCCATCCGGCGAAACACGGACAAGCCGGCCAGCCCGATTGACGCGGTCCGGCCGTTCGCCGATACCGGCATGATCTCGATTCGCATCTTGTCGATTCATATTGGGACTGGACCGGACGGATGAAGACAGCTCTGGTGATCGGCGGCGGCATCGCCGGCTGCGCGGCGACACATCAGCTCATGAAGCTGGGCGGCTGGGACGTCACAATCGTCGAGGCCGCGCCATTCCTCGGCGCCGGTGTGCGTACCTTCTGGTATGGCGGCCACCCCTACACATTCGGCCCGCGCCACTTCCTGACCCAGAACCGCGCCGTATACGACTACATGGACGCGATCGTGCCGTTGCGCTCCTGTGCCGACCACCAGTTCATCACCTATGTCGAACCCGACAACGCCTTCTACAACTATCCGATCCACGAGGACGACATCGCGCTGATGCCTGACAGCGCGAAGATCGCCGCGGAGCGGCAGTCGGCGCGCGGCGTCGCGGAAGCCAAGAACCTCGAGGAATACTGGGTCGGCTCGGTGGGCCAGACGCTCTATGACAAGCTGATCGACAAGTACAACAAGAAGATGTGGCTGGTCGACGACAACAAGCGCATCGACACGTTCAACTGGTCGCCGAAGGGCGTCACCATCAAGAGCGGTTCGCGCGCGGCGTGGGACACGGCATGGTCGGCCTATCCGCACGCGGAGGACGGCTACAATCGCTATTTCGACGTCGCGACCGAAGGTGCACGCGTGCTGCTGTCAACCCGCATCGAGCAATATGATCTGCCGGCGCGCGCGGTGTGGTTCGGCGGCGAGAAGCACAGCTACGACGTTATCATCTCGACCATCTCGCCGGACGAGCCGTTCGGCCGCTGCCATGGCGAGCTCGCCTTCATCGGCCGCGACTTCCACAAGATCGTGCTGCCGACCGAGCATGTCTTCCCCGAGCACGTCTACTTCCTCTACTACGCCAATGACGAGGCGTTCACGCGGCTGGTCGAATACAAGAAGTTCACGCACCACAAATCGCCGACGAGCCTCGTCGGCATGGAAATTCCCTCGCACAACGGCAAGCACTATCCGCTGCCGTTCAAGTCCGAGCAGGAACTCGCGCGCAAATATTACGCGCTGATGCCCGACCATGTTTACTCGATCGGCCGCGCCGGCAGCTATCGCTACGGCCTCGACATCGACGACTGCCTCGAGCAGGCGATGGTGATGGCGCGCCAGATCGCTGAAGGCGGTCGCGACCACCCGGTGCCGATCGAGGCCTGGCGCTAGATGACCGGGGCCGCCGCCGCGCCGCATCGCTGCGTCGTCTGCGGATCGGGCGATGCAGACACGATTTGGTCGGTGGCGCGCGCGCCGATGCACGCTGTGCGTCCGGCCGGCCTAGTGGACGCGGCAAGCGGTTTCGGCCAGCTGGACATCACCGCCTGCCGCGACTGCGGACACCTCTCGAACCGCGCCTTCGACACTGATGCAGCCGATGAGCTCTATGGCGCGCTGGTACTAACGAACGAGCCCGTGAGCCCGGGCATGATCGCGGCCGTGGACGAGACCGCGGCGCTGATCATGCGGCATCTCAAACCAGCGCCCGCTATACTCGAGGTCGGCGGCGGAGGCGGTGCACTGTCGCTGGCGCTGGCACGAAGATCGGCGCGCGTCGACCTGGTCGAGCCCAGCCGGGCGCTTCAACCCGAACGCTTTACCGGCACCGGCGTGACGCTGCACCGCGCGATGTTCCCGGTCCCGGCGCTGACCGAACGTCGCTTCGATGCCGTCGTGTGCCGCCAGGTTATCGAGCATGTGCCTGAGCCGGCGCCATTCCTGGCTGCGCTTCGCGCGTGCCTCGCCGATGACGGCATCGCCTATGTCGAGATGCCCAGCGCCGACGACATCCTGCGGCGCCATTCGATCGTCGATTTCCACTATCCGCATGTGCACTACTATCGTCGCGCCAAGATGGAGTTGCTGCTCGCGCACGCCGGCTTCGCGGTCGCGGAGGTCTTCGACATCAAGCAGGGACACGATATGGGCTTCCTGCTGCGTGCAGCCAAGCCGCTGGCGCGTGAAGCCCGCGCGTCGCCCGATTTCTCGTCCGTGGAGTTTGGCGCAGCGCTAGCCAAACGGCGCGCGCGGGCAGCACAATGTCTCGCCGCGATCGACGGTCCGATCGCACTCTACGGCGCCAATGCCTACGCCCAGGCGCTGCTCGGCCTCTACCAGCAGAGCACGCCATTCGCCGCTGTCTTCGACGACACCGCCTCCTATGCGGGGCGCTGCGTCTACGGCCCTGCGGGCGAGATCACAATCGAACCACCGAGCATTGGACGACTTGCCGGCATGGCTGCCGTCGTCATCGCAGCCTATCTGCACGATGCCGAGATCGCGCGAAAAATTGCGGCGATGGGATTTCGCGGCTCCGTCCACACGCTGCGCGCGCCAGTTCCGGACGCGCCTAGCCCGATCGCGAGCCTGTTCGATCCGTAAAGCTGATCAGATCAGATCCGACTCGGCATCCGAGGCGATGTAGGACCGCCCCCACCAGCCGATGTCGAGATGACGCACGAACCGCCAGCGGGAGCGTTGGCGGTATTCGACAAAGGCCTTCGCCAGGCCGCGGCCGGGATTGCCGCGGTTGCCGACGAAGAGATCGTCGATATAAAGCACCGACCCGGCCTGAAGGAGTGGCTCGATGAAATCGAACACGGGAATGGCGGACTCATAGAGATCACAATCGATGTTCGCGAGCGCGATCTTGCGTCCGCTGTCTGCGAATTGCCGCTTCAGCACAGGGGTGAGCGAATCGCCGTAGAGGCCCTTCACCGTGCGCACCTTATCCGCGTAGATGTCGTGCTCGCCGATCAGGCGCAGAAACTCCTGCTCCGAGGTCGCGAGCGCGCCTTGCGTCCATTTGCCGACGCTGGTCTCGGTTTCGGGCGCAGGCAGGCCGGCAAAGCTGTCGAAGGCCCAGAACGCCATGTCGTGGAGATTCTTGCGCCGCGCCTCGGTCAGCGCCATGCGGAAGGTGCGCGCACGATGGCAGCCAAATTCGTGATAGTCCCCGGCGATCTCGTTTTCCTTCAGGAAGTCGAAGACCTGACGGAAAAATCTCAGCTTCTCGCTCTGCCTGACCTGCTGGTTGTAGCGGATCTCGTCCTCCGCTGACCAGTTCGCGAGCGCAGCACCATCTGATATCTCGACCCAGGGCTCGCCGGCGAGCGGCCTGATCCCGATCGCAGAACCTGCGGAAAAATCGTCGGCACGATCGCGGCTCATAGCGTTTCACCGGCTGGAGGTCATTCGCGTTTCACCCCGCTCCGGGCCTCTGCCCTCGCTGGGTGGAATCAGCGCCTGATAGCTTAAGCAAGCGGCCGATCAAGACCAGCGGCCATTCGTGACCTCGATTGGCGCCGAACGGGGGGCATTTCGCGCACGACCTGTTGATAACTGCCCCCAGCCTATCGTCGGCAGCCCCGAATCGACTCAGAACACGAACATGGATCAGCGATGCGCGGACACACGTAAGACTACGGTGCCGCGAATTGCAGCGGTTTTGAACGTGCGTCGGGATTCGCAGCGGGATAACCAGATCAACGGTGATTCGCCGGCTGGCCCGCACACCGGGCTCGACGAAACACAAACGAGGCCGGTCGCGAAGGTGGAACACGTCGCCCAATATCTGCGAGAGGTCTGCGACATCGCGCAGGCCTTGCCGGCAGGTGAGATCGAGGCGCTCTGCGACGAGCTCGTGGGCCTGCGCGAGCGCGGCGGCAGGCTGTTCATCCTCGGCGTCGGCGGCAGTGCGGCGAACGCAAGCCACGCCGTCAACGATTTCCGCAAACTCTGCGGCATCGAAGCCTACGCCCCCACCGACAACGTCTCCGAACTCTCGGCCCGCACCAACGACGAGGGCTGGCCGAGCGTGTTCGTGGAATGGCTGCGGGTCAGCCGCATTGGACCGCGCGATGCCATCCTGGTTCTCTCGGTCGGCGGCGGCAATCTCGAACGCAATGTCAGCCCGAACATCGTCGCGGCGGTGAAGGAGGCGAAGGCGAAGGACGCACGCGTGCTCGGCATCGTCGGGCGCGACGGCGGCTATGCGAAGCAGGCCGGCGACGTCGTCGTCGTCATTCCGACTGCGGCGGAACAACGTGTCACGCCGCATGCCGAAGCGTTCCAGGCCGTGGTCTGGCATTGCCTGGTCTCGCATCCGAAGCTGCAGCGCAGCGCCACCAAATGGTGAGGCGCTGGCCTGGGGACTCCAAGGGGAGTAGTTTTACGTCGTGCGTGAGTCGTCATTGCCCGAGCGAAACTCGCTCAGTGCAAGGGGTAAATGAGTTTGAGCTGACCAGGCTGGATCGCGTGAGATGGTTCCAGCGGGCAACAGGTTGAAGGGACTTACGCAACATGAACGCACCGAGCATCGACGCGCTCAATATCAAGATCTTCGGTGACGGCGCGGATCTCGCAACGATCCAGCGCACGTCGCTCGATCAGCGGATCAAGGGCTTCACGACCAACCCCTCGCTGATGCGCGCCGCGGGCGTCGGCGATTATCGCACCTTCGGCTGCGCCGCGCTGCAGATGGTGCGCGACCGGCCGATCTGCTTCGAGGTGCTGGGCGACGACCTCGCCACCATCACTCACGAAGCCCGCGAGATCGCCTCGTGGGGGCCGAATGTCTACGTCAAGCTTCCGGTGACGACCACCCGCGGCGAGTTCTGCGGCCCCGCTATCGCCGAACTCGCGCGCGAAGGCGTAAAGGTCAACGTCACTGCCATTCTTACGTTGAGCCAGGTCGAACGGGTCCGCGACGTGCTCGACGCCGGTACGCCTGCGATCGTCTCGGTGTTCGCCGGCCGCATCGCCGATACCGGCCGCGATCCCGTCGCGATGATGGCGGAGGCGCTCGATATCCTGTCGGATCGCCCCGCGGCGCAGCTGCTCTGGGCCAGCCCGCGCGAGTTGCTCAATATGTTCCAGGCCGACGCTATCGGCTGCCACATCATCACGCTGTCCGCCGACCTGTTGAAAAAATTCGACCTGATCGGCAAGGACCTCGACATCTACTCGCGCGAGACCGTCGCCATGTTCCGCAATGACGTGCTGGCGGCCGGCTATGAACTGTCACCGCGCAAGCCGGCCCGGAAACGCGTGGTCGGCCGCATCGATCGTTAACGACACCGGATTGCAATGTTCAAGAACGTCCTCGTCACCGGCGGTGCCGGCTATGTCGGCCATGTCCTGGTCCCGCGCCTGCTCGCGGACGGCTACAACGTCACCGTCTACGATCTGCTGTTCTTCGGCTCTCGGCTGCCGAATCATCCGAACCTGCGCGTCGAGCAAGGCGACATCCGCGACACCGCGAAGCTCGCCACGCATCTCAAGGGCCAGGATGCCGTGCTGCATCTCGCCTGCATCTCCAACGATGCGAGCTTCGAGCTCGACGAGAACCTCTCAAAGACCATCAACTATGACTGCTTCGAACCGCTGGTAATCGCCGCGCGCAAGGCGGGCGTGAAGCGCTTCGTCTATTGCTCGACGAGTTCGGTCTATGGCGTCAGCGACGCACCCAACGTCACCGAAGAGCACCCCCTGGTGCCCCTGACGCTCTACAACAAGTTCAAGGGAATGTGCGAGCCGCTGTTGTGGAAGCACAAGGCGGATGATTTCACCTGCGTGACGGTGCGCCCTGCGACCATCTGCGGCTATAGCCCGCGCACGCGGCTCGACCTCTCCGTCAACATCCTCACCAACCACGCCATGAACAAGGGCGTCATCACCGTGTTCGGCGGCAAGCAGATGCGGCCCAACCTCCACATCGAGGACATGGTCGATGCCTATCGCTTAATGCTGACCGCACCGCACGACAAGATCCACGGCGAGACGTTCAATATCGGCTTCGAGAACCATTCGATCGCCGATCTCGCCGGCATGGTGAAATCCGTGGTCGAGACGAATGGCCGCCGCGACATCGGCATCATCACCACGCCGTCGGACGACAATCGCTCCTACCACGTCAATTCCGACAAGATCCGCCGCGTGCTCGGCTACGCGCCGGCACGGACGATCGAAGACGCGATGCGCGATCTCGCGCGCGCCTTCGTCAACCATCTCCTGCCGAACAGCTTTGACGACGACTGGTATTACAACGTCCGCACCATGAAGAAGCTCGGGGCCAGATGAGTGCCCGTCCGACCGCACTGGTGACAGGTGGCGCCGGTTTCATCGGCAGCCACATGGTCGAGTTGTTGCTGGCGCGTGGCTATCGGGTGCGGGTGATCGACAATCTCGTCGGCGGCCGCGAGGCCAATCTCGCTGCGCATGCGGGCAATTCCGATCTCACCTTCGAACGCGCCGACGTCCGCGATCTGCAGCCAGGCGGCGCGCTGTTCCGCGACGTCGTCAGGGTGTTCCACTTCGCTGGCATCGGCGACATCGTCCCCTCGATCGAGTCTCCGCTCGACTACATGCAGGTCAACGTGCAGGGCACGGCGCAGGTACTGGAATGTGCCCGGCAGGCGAGTGTGCACAAGCTCGTCTATGCGGCGTCGTCCTCCTGCTACGGTCTGGCTGCGACGCCGACCCGCGAGGACCATCCGATCTCGCCGCAATATCCGTATGCGCTCAGCAAATACCAGGGTGAGCAGGCGGCGCTGCATTGGCACGCCGTGTACAAGCTGCCGGTCAATGTCATCCGCATCTTCAACGCCTATGGCACGCGCTCGCGCACCTCGGGCGCCTATGGCGCGGTGTTCGGCGTGTTCCTGCGGCAGAAGCTCGCCGGCAAACCCTTTACGGTTGTCGGCGACGGCACGCAGACGCGCGACTTCGTCTATGCCAGCGACGTCGCGGACGCATTCCTGCGCGCCGGCGAAACCGAGCTGACCGGCAATATCTGGAACCTCGGCGCCGGCAATCCGCAATCGGTCAACCATCTGGTGGCGCTGCTGGGCGGCCCCGTCATCCATATCCCAAAGCGCCCGGGCGAGCCGGATTGCACCTTTGCCGACATCGCAAAGATCCGGCGCGAGCTCGGCTGGGAACCGAAGGTGAGCTTCGAGGAAGGCGTCCGCCGCATCCTCGCCGAGATCGACTATTGGCGGGACGCGCCGCTCTGGAACCCTGATACCATTGCCGCCGCGACGACGGCGTGGTTCAACGCTCTCGCGACCAAGGGAGCGCCGGCATGATGGACGATGCGACGCATCGGATGGTGAGCCACAAGCTGAAGAGCGCGGCCGAGATCGCCGCGCTGATCGGCCGCCGTCCGCGCGCCCGCAAAGTCATCATGTGCCACGGCACGTTCGATGTCGTGCACCCCGGCCATGTCCGCCATCTGCTTTACGCCAAGAGCAAGGGCGACATCCTGATCGCCAGCCTGACGGCGGACGCGCATATCCTGAAAGCGAATTTCCGGCCCTTCGTGCCGCAGGAGCTTCGCGCCTTCAACCTCGCCGCGCTCGAAGCCGTCGATTACGTGATGATCGACCCGAAGCCGACGCCGATCGACAATATCCGCCTGATCGAACCCGACATCTTCGCCAAGGGGTACGAGTACACTGCAGCCGGGCTGCATCCGCGCACCGCCGAGGAGAAGGAAACGGTCGAGGCCTATGGCGGCGAGTTGATCTTCACGCCCGGCGATATCGTGTTCTCGTCTTCGCATATCATCGAGACGTCGCCACCGTCGATCGCGACCGAGAAGCTGCTCACGCTGCTCTATGCCGAGCATCTTGATTTCAACAGCCTGCGCAGTGTACTCGACCGCTTTCACGACCTGCGCGTCCACGTGATCGGCGACACCATCGTCGATACCTATACGCGCTGTGCGGTGATCGGCGGCGGCACCAAGACGCCGACCATGAGCGTGCGTTTCGAGGAAAAGCAGGATTTCGTCGGCGGCGCCGGCATCGTTGCCAAGCACCTCGCCAGCGCCGGCACGCGCGTGACCTTTTCGACCGTGCTCGGCGACGATGCGACCGGTGAATTCGTCAAGCGAGACCTTGGCGCCACCAACATCGACTTCCACGCAATCGTCGATCCGAACCGACCGACGACCAACAAGGACGTCATCGTCGCCGCGGGCCACCACCTCCTCAAGGTCGACCGCGTCGACAACCGGCCGATCGCCGAACGCATCCTCCGTACGCTGGTCGATCGTATCGCGTCAGTGCCCGCCGACATCGTCGTGTTCACGGATTTCCGCCACGGCATTTTCAACCGCGATACGATTCCGCATCTGGTCAAGGCGATCCCGAAGACCGCCTTCCGGGTCGCCGATTCACAGGTCGCGAGCCGCTGGGGCAACATCCTCGAATTCCAGGGGTTCGATCTCATCACCCCGAACGAACGCGAGGCGCGGTTCGCGCTCGGCGACCAGGATTCGGTCGTGCGCCCGCTCGGCACCGAACTGTACCGACAGGCGCATTGCAAGACGCTGCTGCTCAAGCTCGGACCGCGCGGCCTGATGGCCTTCCGCGGCGAGCCGAAGAGTGACGAAGACGTCCGCTCCTTCTTCGTGGTCGACAGTTTTGCCGACAACGTCGTCGATGCCGTCGGTTCCGGCGATGCGCTACTCGCCTACGCCGCGCCGGCGATGTATCTTACAGGCAATGCGGTCGTTGCCGCCGTGCTCGGCTCGCTCTCCGCCGCCGTCGCGTGCGAGCACCAAGGCAACGTCCCCACCGAGCCGAACGACATCCTCGACAAGATCGACCGTCTTGAGCGGCAGGCACAGTACCGCTGAGGCCGCGATGAAAGTCATCGTCGTCGGGTACGGAGTTCAGGGCCACAAGCGCTTCAAGGTTGCGGGCGAAGACGCCGTCGGCATCGTCGACCCCGTCGCGCCAGAGGCCAATTGGCGCCGTCTTGAGGATGTTCCCATCGACCGCTTCGATGCGGCCATCGTCTGTACGCCCGATGCGCCCAAGATCGAGCTGCTGCGCTATCTGCTCGAGCGCGGCAAGCACGTCCTGGTGGAGAAGCCTCTGTTTGCCGCAGATGGCGACGATCTTCGTGCGCTCGAAGCTCTCGCCCAACGAACCGGCGCGCTGTGCGTCACCGCCTACAATCATCGCTTCGAGCCGCATTTCGTAGGGATGCGCGAGTTGCTGCAATCCGGCCAACTCGGCTCCATCTATCGCTGCCGCATGTTCTACGGCAACGGCACCGCGCGGCTAGTGCGCAACTCGGCCTGGCGCGACACAGGTGACGGCGTGCTAGGCGATCTCGGCTCGCATCTGCTCGACACCGTTCGCTTCTGGTTCGGCGATGTCGCCGATACCTTCCGCATCGTCTCAACCCAGCGGTTCGAGAACCGCGCGCCTGACCATGTCGTGATCGCCGCCGAGGGGCGCCCGCAGATCGAGCTCGAGATGACGCTGTTATCCTGGCGCAACCATTTCACCTGCGACATCTTTGCCGAGAACGGCTCGGCGCATATCGAATCGCTGTGCAAATGGGGCCCGAGCAGCTTTGTCCACCGCACCCGCGTACTGCCGAGCGGCCGCCCTCCGGAGGAGAGCCAGGTCCTGGTGCAGGACGATCCGACCTGGGCATTGGAATATGCGCATTTCAAGCAGCTCTGCGCGGCACGCGCGAAGACCGATCTCTCCAATGACATCTGGCTGCATCGCGCGCTGAGGCGGCTTGGCCATGAGATTCAGGCGGGGAGCGTCCGATGACCAAGCCCCGCATCGCCTATGCCGGCATGACGCATTTGGGCCTTTGCTCGGCGATCGCCGCCGCAGCCCAGGGGTTTGCCACGCTCGGCTTCGATGCCGATGTGTCTTTGATCGACCGCATCGCTGCGGGTGAGTTGCCGGTGCGCGAGCCCGGGCTTGATGATCTCTTGCGCACCCATCGCGACCGCATCAGTTTCTCTGCGAACGCGACAGCCTTGCGCGAGTGTGACCTCGTCTATGTCGCACCTGACGTGCCGACCGATGGCACCGGCGTGAGTGATCTCAGCGGCATCGACACCGTGCTCGACATCGTGCTCGCCAACACGCGTGACGACGCCGTTATCGTCATCCTCAGCCAGGTGCCGCCGGGGTTTACACGCGCGCGGCAACGTCCGGGCCGGACCATTCTCTACCAGGTCGAAACACTGGTGTTTGGCCGCGCCGTCGAGCGCGCGACTAAGCCTGAGCGCTTTATCCTCGGCTGCCTCGATCCGGACACGGCATTGCCAGCCGCCTGGCAGAGCTTCCTCGAATCCTTCGGCTGCCCGGTCCTACCGATGCGGCTGGAGAGCGCCGAGCTGGCAAAGATCTCCATCAACTGCGCGCTGGCGGCAGCCGTCACAACCGCCAACACGCTCGCCGAGCTCTGCGAGCGCGTCGGCGCCGACTGGTCGGAGATCGCGCCGGCGTTGAAGCTCGACGCGCGCATCGGTCCTTACGCCTATCTCGCACCGGGCCTTGGGCTCGCCGGCGGCAATATCGAGCGTGACCTCGCCACCGTGATGCGGCTGTCAGAGCAGCACGGCACCGATTCCGGCATGATCCGCGCCATCGTCGCCAACAGCATCCATCGCAAGGACTGGGCGCTGCGCGAATTGCACGAGGCGTTACTGGCGACCTCGCCGCAAGCAAGGATCGGCGTGCTTGGCCTCGCTTACAAGGAGAACACGCATTCCGTGAAGAATTCGGCAGCGCTGGCGCTGATCGCCCAGCTCAGGGCGTGGCCGATACAGGCGTTCGACCCCGCCGTGCCGGTGTCCGCCGCGCAGCATCCAAACCTCACTGCCGCATCCAACGCACTTGAAGCTGCGCGCGATGTCGATGCACTCGCGATCATGACGCCCTGGCCGGAGTTCCGCGAACTGGCGCCCAGCGATCTTGCGCGCATCATGCGCGGCCGGCTGATCCTCGATCCCTATCGCGTGCTCGATGCCGCCGCCGCGCGCGCGGCCGGGCTCGATTACCGTACGCTCGGCGCGCGAGCGTCGTGACACGAACTGGATAATGCCGATGACTGAGATAAACCTCCTCTCCAAGCTGCCGCGCGGCAAGCGCAATCTCTCGGCACGCGCGACCGCCAAGACTGAGGAGCACGTCCGCATCTCCCGCGAATATGGCGAGACCTATTTCGACGGCCCGCGCGAATACGGCTATGGCGGTTATCGTTATGACGGACGCTGGGTGCCGGTGGCCCGGGACTTCATCGAGCACTTCTCGCTGGGTCCTGGCGACCGCGTGCTCGATATCGGTTGCGCCAAGGGCTTCCTGGTCAAGGATTTCATGATCGCCTGCCCTGGGCTCGAAGCGTTTGGCCTCGACGTCTCCCGTTACGCGCTGATGCACTGCGAGGCCGCGACGATCGGCCGCCTGCACCTCGGCAACGCGCTGGAGCTGCCTTTCCCGGACAACAGCTTCAAGGCCGCCATCTCGCTCAACACCATTCACAATCTCGACCGCGCCGGCTGCATTCAGGCGCTGAAGGAAATCCAGCGCGTGTCGGGCGGCCGGGCCTTCGTGCAGGTCGATTCCTACCGCACGCCAGAGCAGAAGGCTGTTTTCGAGGAGTGGGTGCTCACCGCCCGCTTCCACGACTATCCCCAGGGCTGGATCGCGCTGTTTGGCGAAGCCGGCTATACCGGCGATTATTTCTGGACGATCATCGAGTAGGACGAGGACGCTGTCATGACCCAAGCCAGCTTCGATGCCAAGGCGGCGCGAGCGCGCTGCCAGCGCTACCGGCGGCGTATCCTCGACATCTCGCAGCGCGTCTCGGCCTTGCACATTGGTGGTGCTTTCTCCTGCACCGAGATCGTCGACGCCATCTACAATGAGCTGATGCGCAAGCCCGGCCTGTCCTCGCCCGACACCTTCCTGATGTCGAAGGGGCATGGCTGCATGATCCAGTATGTCGTGCTGGAGGGTCTCGGCGTGCTCACGCGGGCCGATCTCGACGCGTATTGCACGCCGCACGGCCGCCTCGGCGTTCATCCGGATTACGGCAACCCCGGCATCGAGGCCTCGACCGGATCGCTGGGCCACGGCCTGTCGATGGTGGTGGGCATGGCGCTCGCAGAACGCGGCAAGCGCCGCGACGGCATGATCTACACCGTGCTCAGCGACGGCGAGACCCAGGAGGGATCGACCTGGGAGGCCGTGCTGATGGCATCGTCGTTCAAGCTGACGAATATCGTCGCGTTCATCGACAACAACGACTTCCAGAGCCTCGGGCGCACCTCCGAGACCCATCCGTCACTTTATCCGCTGGCTGCAAAGTTCGAAGCCTTCGGCTGGGAGACGGCGGAGGTCGACGGCCACGATTCCGCGGCGATCTTCCGCGCGGTGTCGGCACGAAAGGGCGACCGGCCGCTGATGGTGGTGGCCCGCACCACCAAGGGTAAGGGCGTCAGCTACATGGAGAACGCACCGATCTGGCATTACCGCGCGCCGAACAAGGACGAGTATGCCCAGGCTATCAGCGAGTTGGAGACACAGGCGTGAGAAACACCTTTTCCGAGACGCTGTATCAGGAAGCGACCGCCAACCCGGATGTCTACATCGTCGTCGCCGACATTTCGCCGGCCGGCAGCATGGGAAAATTCTCCAGCGAATACCCTGAACGCTTCATCAATGTCGGCGTGGCCGAGCAGTCCATGATCGGCATCGCCGCCGGTCTTGCGCTGAAGGGCTGCCAGCCCTTCGCCTATACGATCGCGACCTTTAGTCTCTATCGTCCTTTCGAGATGATCCGCGATGATCTCTGCTACCAGAACCTGCCGGTCACCGTCGTCGGCATGGGCGCGGGCGTGATCTATTCGACACTGGGTGGCACGCATCACACCCAGGAGGACATCGCGATCGCCTCCGCGCTGCCCAACATGCAGGTGATCGCGCCCTGCGATCCCCTGGAATGCGTCGAGGCCACGCGCTGGTGCGCGCGGCAGAAGAACGGCCCGGTTTATTTGCGCATCGGCAAGGCCGGCGAGCCCGTGTTGACTGCGAACGCCGAGCCCTGGCAGTTCGGCAAGCTGCGCTATCTCAGGCGCGGCAGCGACGTCTGCATCCTCACCTACGGCGTGATCACGGCGATGGCGGTTGAGATCGCCGACAAGCTCGCCGCACAGGGACGTTCGGTCTCGTTGGTCTCGGCGCATACGCTGAAGCCGCTCGACCGCGAGGGCATCACAGCTGCCCTGCAGCAGCATCGCCACGTCGTCGTGATCGAGGAGCATGCACCACAGGGCGGACTCGCGTCGCAAGTGAAGCAGATCGCCTGGGACGTCCGCGCCACCTGTCGGCTTGATACGTTCACGCTGCAAGATGCCTTCATTCACAACTATGGCTCGACCAACGATCTGCTCGCGGCGCACGGCCTGTCGCCCGAACGGATCCTGGCGACAATCGGCTGAGGGCCCACGATGCGCGTGCTCGTGACCGGCGTCTCCGGCTTTTCGGGCAGCGCAGTAGCACGCCGGCTTGCGAACGGCGGCCACGATGTCGTCGGCACTTATCGCCGCGAGACGGATTTTCTAGCGTCCTTGCGCGACGTCGCGCGTCTAGCGTTGGTCCGAACGGACCTGACCGATGCCGGCAAGCTCGCTGGCTCGTTCGACGCCATCGTGCACACGGCTGCAACGTCGCCCGCCCCGGGGATCAATGTCGCAGCACTCGTGCGCGACAACATCGATGCGAGTTTCGCGCTGATCGAAGCCGCCCGGCGCTGGGGTGTCGGCTGTTTCATCTTCTTCTCCTCGCTCTCCTACTATGGCCGTATCGCACAGGATGTCGTCGACGAGGCCACGCCCGTACGTGATCCCGACCCATACGGCGCAACAAAACTCATCGTCGAGCGGCGGCTCGCCGAGCTCGATGGCACGTTTTCCACGCTGGCACTGCGCTTGCCGGGAATCGTTGGCCCGGGCGCGCATCGGAACTGGCTCTCGGGCGTTGCGAAGCGGCTGCGGGTCGGCGAGCCGGTCCGCGCCTTCCATCTCGACCGCCCTTACAACAACGCAGCTCATATCGACGACGTCGCCGCACTGGTTCAGGCCGTACTGAACCACGAACCCTGGGGTGACTTCGACGCAGCGGTGCTCGGTGCTGCGGGATCGCTGACGGTGCGCGAAATTATTGAACGCGTTGCGCTGGCGCTCGGCGTATCAGCCGAGATCGAAGAAATCGCCCCGACCAACAATTCGTTCACGCTATCGAGCGCGCATGCCATCGCGCGCTACGGCTATCAGCCGATGGAGATCGGCGCGCTGATCGATCGTTACGGCCGCGAGATCGTCGGCTCGGCGCGCTCGTCCTCGCGATAGCACCCCTTGCACACTTCGGGAATGCGGCCCTCGCGGTGATCCCTGCGGAAGGTCTCGTAGGCCTCGCCATGCCAGATCGCGACGAGGTCTTCGGCGTTGCCGAGATCGACGACCTCGGGGTTGGCGATGGTGCAGCAGGGAACGGTACGCATGTCCGAGGAGACATAAAGCCGCTCGAACGGCCAGGGGCAGAGCTTCTCAGTCTTACGCCAGCTATATTTATCGGTGACGTTCCAGAACGCCACGCGCACGCCGAGCTCGCGTCCGCGCGCCATCAGCCTATTACAGAGCTCCTCTGTAAAAGCGTCCTCCGCGACGATGTCGCGCAGCGCCTCGCCCCATTTGTCCTGGCCCCAATTGGTGAGGTCGAGCGAGAACGCAAGGCTGGTAAAGCCGGCCTCCGCGGCAAGCTCGACGAAATCAGGCAGCTGATGCCGGTTCGACTGCTGGACCACCACCCACATCTTGGTGCGGTCGACGCCGATCTCGCGGGAGTAGGCGTTGATCAGCTTGCAATTGGCGATGACGCGCGAAAACACCGAGCCGCGGCGGATGCTCTCGAACGTGGCCTCATCGGCGCCGTCGATCGAGATCTGCACCTCGTTCGGATCGGCGTCGATCAGCTTGCGGTAATTGTCGCGCAGATGCAGCAGGGAAGCGTTGGTCGTGGTGCGCACCCAGATCTCACGCTCGCGCGCATGGCGCAACATGGCGAGGTAGGCATCGCCCTGCATCAGCGGCTCGCCCATGCCCTGCAGCTTGATCTCGATCAGGCCGTATTGCTGGTCGAGCAGCGCCTTGAAGCTCTCGAGCGGCATGTCGCCGGCGCGCTGGCCTTTGTGCCAGTCGCTCACTTGGCACATGGTGCAGCGGAAATTGCAGCGGCTGACATTCTCGATGTCGAGCTTGATCGGCAGATAGTCGACGATTTTCCGGTCCGTCCGCGCGCGCAGATATTTCTCGTAGTTCGCGCGCCGGCGCGGATCAAACGCGAGCGCGCGCTCGCGCTGGGCGGCATAGGCGGCCGAGCCCATCGACGGCTCAGGCGCCGGCAAGTTGCGCAGGAATGCAGCGTCGCGCGCCTCGGCGGGTCGTTCGATCGTATCGGCGTCGTGAGCCATTTGCGTCCGTCGCGGCGGGATCCCGTGGAGCCCTGATGTCTGGGCAGAACGCAAAACTGATTCGGGTTAAAATCGACCATCATTCGCGCGGCGAGGCAAGACCCGGCACGACCGCTCCGTACAACTCCGGTGGATCAACGCGGTCGCGCTCAGATCACATAGAACCCGTGCGTGCCGTCGCGGCGCAACTGGTCGACCAAGCCGTACTCCCACTCGAGATAGGCCTGCATCGCGCGCTCGGCGATATCGGTTCCCTCATAGGGGCGGCGGTAACGATGCGCCGGGTCGGGCTTGGGCAGCACCAGCGGCGGGCCGACCTCGAGCCCGCCGGCATGGCCGCCTTCGAGCACATAGACCTCCCAGCCCATCTGGGCGAGCCAGGACGCCGTCATGTCAGCGCGGACGCCCTTGTCGTCGGTCAGGACGATACGCGCACCGCGCACCGGCGCGGCCATGTCGGTCTCCTGGACGAGTTGTCCGCCGGGATAGTGGCGGAAGCCCGGGAGATGGCCGGCCGTGTACTCCTCGGCGTCACGCACGTCGAAGCGATAGAGGGTGCGATTGGTCTCCGCGACCAGCGCCGCCATCTCGGTCACACCGATATGGCGGACACCGGCGCGATACGCGACGTCGCGAGCATTGGCCGGACCGCCCTCGAACGACCCGATGGCGCCGCGCCGATCGGCGCCGTGAGCAAGGGTGTGCCGAGCCAAGGTCCAGCCGATCGTCCCATTGCGCAGCGCGCGCACCTTGTTGGGCACACCGGCATTGATCAGCGACTGGGTGCCGATGATCGAGCGGGTGCGGCCAGCGCAATTGACGATGATCGTGGTCTCGGGATCGGGCGCGGCTTGGCCCGCCCGCAGCACCAGCTCCGCACCGGGCACGCTGACGGAGCCCGGAATATTCATGGTCGCATATTCGTCGAAGCGGCGAACGTCGAGAATGGCGATGTTGGCCTTGTCAGCGATCAGCTTTGCGACCTCGTCGGCGCTGAACGACGGCGTGTGGCGACGTGCCTCGACCAGCTCGCCGAACGCCTTAGAGTAGGAATTGACGTCCTCGAACACTTCATAGCCCGCCGCACGCCAGGCCTTCAGCCCGCCATGGAGCGCGCGGACGTTGCTATAGCCGAGCGCAGCAAGGCGTTCGGCGCCTACCGTGACCAGCCCCTCGCCGTCATCGAAGAGCACAACCGACACGTCCTTGCACGGCAGCCTCACCACAGCCTCGATCTCGATCCGGTCCACGGCCATGTTGGCCGAGAACAGGGGATGGCCGGTGGCGAAAGCGGCCTCGTGCCTGAGATCGAGCAGCGCGATCTCCTCGCGCAACAGGAGCGCGCGACGGATATCGGCAGGGGTGACGGTCGAAAGCTTCATGGCGTGAACCTCGGGGCAGCGGCCATGCGCTTTTGAACGATAGTTGAGGTGTTGGCTAGCCTTTCCCGCAACCGATCACTCGCCCGGAACAAGCCGACCGAGCGGTGGCTGCAATGGACGCTGCAGCTTGCGGCGCGTCAGGTACAACAGCACGCCGGTGATCGCGAACAGCGGCATCAGCGCTGCTGAAATCATGAAGGCAAGCTTGCCGGGCCAACCTAGGATCGCGCCGCGATGGATGTCGAGCACGCTCGCGATAGCCTTCTCGCCCAGCGTCTTGTCGGCATAGCGCTCTGCGGATACGACCTGACCGGTTACGGCATCGACACGGAATTCGTCGCGCACACTTTCGAGCGTGGAGTCCTTCGGCCATGACCGGATTCGCATCACAGAGCCCGGGCCTGCGGGGAGCAAGAGCTGAGCCTTGGCGAAGCCACCGCGCTCCTCCCGCTGCAGGCTGGACCATGCACGATCGAAGCCGACGGCCTCGGCCGGCTCGGCGCGGCCCGATGGACGCGGCTGCTTCGGCTGCATCTTCGCCGCCGCCACATGCGGTCGCGCCAACAGCCAGACGACGCCATCCTTGTACCAGTCGAACGAGTACCAGAGTCCGGTCAGCGTCATCACGAGATAGATCGGGAGAACCCAGGTCCCGATGACGGCGTGCAGCGAGCGATGCAGGCCCCGGCCGCTGAGCGCGAGATCTGGCTTCAGCCACATCTTAACTCTGCTCGCGCGACGCGGCCACCGCAACACGAGGCCCGAGACCAGCATCACGATCAGACCGATTGCGGCAACCCCGGTAATCTGTCTCCCCCACCCTTTGGAATCGCCGGGAATGAGCAACCAGCGATGCAACCGGCGTACGGTCGCAAAGAAATCCTCGCCGTAGGGAACACCAAGCACGTGACCGTCATAGGGATCGATATAGAACGAGGATGGCCGTCCACCCTGCTCGTCACGGGCGAAGCGGATATGCACGGCGGCTGACGGATCGCTCGACAGTGTGATGCTTGCGACCCTGCCTGCATTCGGCACGGCCTTCAGGCGCGCGACCAGCTCGTCCGGCAACAGCGCCGGCGTCGTCCGCGGTGCAGTCCCCATGATGCCGGCATTCAAATGATCGAGAACCTCATCCTCAAAGCTCATGATCACGCCGGTCAGCGCAATCAGCGAAAGCAGCAGCGTAAGTACAAGGCCCACGATGGAATGAAGGCGAAGCAGTGCCGACTTGACGGTTGGCCCGGGCACTAGAACTTCACCGTCGCCGACAGCGAGATGCGCCGGCCGTCGCCCATCGCGACGTTCAAGGCGTTCCCCGTGGTCGAGGTGTAGTAGACCTTGTCGAACAGGTTCTTGACGTTGAACTGATAGGTTATGGGCACCTTGTCGACCTTGGTGTCGTAGGTCGCGAAGATGTCCGCAACGGTATAGGCCGGCAGAAAAAATGTGTTGGCGGAGTCGCCGGGTCGGTCACCAACATGGTGCGCGCCGCCGCCGAGTCGCAGGCGTCCGGCCAACCGACCGCCGAAATCGTAGACGAGGTAGAGCGATGCCGTGTTCATCGCGACGTTCAGCAGCTTTGCATTGCCGACGACGGGATCGTTGATCAGGCGTGCGTCGGTGTAGCCGTAGCTGCCGATCATGCTCCATTCATCCGTCAACCTGCCGGTGACGTCCAGCTCGACGCCGCGCGACCGCGCAGCGCCGGAAGCACGCCCCGTCGACTTGCCTCCGCCGATGTCATCCAGCACCAGCACGTTCTTCTTCTCGATATCGTAGACCGCCAAAGTGCCCGACAACCACTTATTGACGTCGAACTTCAGGCCGGTCTCCCACTGCGTTCCCTCTTCGGGCGCGATGGTGGAGTCGACGACGAAACCGCCGGTGAATGCCGCGATGGTCGAGGTCGGCTTCAGCGACTGCGTATAACTTACGTAGTAGGAGAGCTCCTCGCTCAGCTTGACGATGACGCCGCCGAGCGGCAGCACCTTGTCGCCGGAAAGGTTGGTGTTGGTGATAAACAGAGGCCGGCCTTTTCCGGCGAGCTGCTCGTATTGCATCCAGCGCACCCCGCCGACCACGGACAGCCAGTTGGTCAGATGGAAGGTATCCTGGGCGAAGAGGCCGCGGGTGCCGAGCTTGTCGGTCTGTTCGCTGTCGACAGCCGAAACGGTCGTGCCCGGTGTGATGAGCCCGTAGACCGGGTTGTAAAAATTGAAGCTCGCCGTCGCCTGGCGGATCAGATCGCGGCGATCGATGGTGCGATACATGGCCTCGCCGCCGAACAGGATCTCGTTACGGAAGCCGCCCGTCCAGACATCGCCCTGCATATAGGAGGTGCCGTAACTGGCGTTGCTCAGCGAGTTCTGGGTGCCGTCATTGCTTCGCGTCTCGACGCCGGTCGTGGCGTTGACGCCGGTGATGCGCAGCTGGTTGGCGCTGTAGGTCTCGGTGTTGTAGCTGTAGGCCGCCGTGACCTTCCAGGTGTCGTTGAGCTTCTGCTCGACCGAGCCCTGCACCAGGTCGGACGTGCCCCACATGTTGTTGAAGGGCTCATCGAGCCGGCGCGTCGCCGGGATCGCCAGCGGTGCACCGTTGACGAAGGCAGTGCCGCGGTCGAACGGATAGATGAACTCGCGATGCTCGTAGGTGAGCTGGACCGCCGTGGTCTCGCCGTACCAGGCGAGCGACGGGTTCACCAGCATCTCCCGGTGGCGGCCGAAATTGCGCCAATAGTCTTCGCCGACACCATAGCCAATGAAGCGATAGGCCAGACCGCCGTCGCCGATCGGGCCGGTGACATCGAGCATGCCGTCAGCACCGTTGCGGTTGTTGGCGTAGGTCGAGCCTAAGAGCGTGACTGAACCGTGCTGGTAGAGCTCCGGTCGCTTGCTAATGGTGTTGACGATGCCGCCGGGATCCATGATGCCGTAGAGCAGCGACGCCGGCCCCTTCAGCACCTCGACGCTATCGACGGCGGCGTTCAGGCTGCGGCCCTGCACCAGGGGCATGCCATTGCGCATGATCGAGCCGTCGCGATTGTCACCGAAACCACGGCGGATCACAGCATCCTGGGTGCCGGCAAGCGTGTTGGTCTGGGTGATACCGCTGATGTTGACCAGTGCATCGTCGATATTGCGCGGCAACTGGTCTTTTAGCACTTGCGCCGGCACGACATTAACGGATTGCGAGGTGTCGAGCGGCGATGCCCCCGAACGCAGCGTGCTCGCGCTCGGCATCGCACGATAGCCGAGCTTTGCGGCCTGCTGCGCGGCGGCCTCAGCGGCGGCGCGCTCTGACGACGTCGGCGCTGCGGGCGGAACAGCTGTTGCGTTACGGCGCGCAGCCTGCACGTGTCGTTGTGACTGTTCCGACGCGCGCGCCTGCTTTTGCCGCTGCGTCGGTGCATCCACATTCACCGGCGGCAGCGCCGTCTGCGCCTGCGCGACGGTGCTGCTCCAAGGATATTCGGCGAGCAGCACGGCTGCACCGATGAGAAGACTAGCGCGGCTCTTAGCAGCGCGATTTCGATGACCTCTGATGCGAGGACCATCCACAAGAGCACGCACTTTCAATTCACTTCCAACTCACAGCGTTGACCTCAGCGCATCTAGCAGCGACTGCGAATGAAGAGAACCGTAGGTCGGCTTGAATAGCTCTAGTGTTGAATCGTTCTAACGCCACGCAGGATCGCGCGATGATCCGTCGAACGTTGTCACGATGCTTTCGTGAACACGAAGTGCATCATCGCAATGGAACACGCACGGAATGAGCGGATCTGCTCATTGTCGATGCCGACAACACATCATTGGCGTGACGCCGTGTCGCACGCGCCCTCCGCGGCCATCGCGACGGCCGGGGTATCTGGCTCACGTCGTTTTGTTCAGATTATCTGCTCAGTGTTACTTTACAGTTTAACTGTATATATGCCATCCAGGCTGCCATGATCAATGTATCGGACCAACGCCCGTCCGCGCGCGCCGGCGCGCTTGCGGAGGACCTCCGTTCCCTGGTTGGCAAGCTCAAGCGCCGGCTGCGCGAGCAGGCAGGCCCGGAGGATTTGACGCCGTCCCAGGTGTCAATCCTGCTTCGCCTGGAAAAGGGCGGACCTGCCACCGTGTCGAGCCTGGCCCGATCGGAAAACATGCGCCCACAATCGATGAGCACCGCGGTCGCCACTCTGCTGGCTGCGGGCCTCGTCAGTGGCGCTCCCGATCCAGACGACGGCCGCCAGACCATCCTGTCGCTGACCAAAGCGTGCCGCGAGTGGATCCGCGTCGGCCGCGCGGCCCGGCAGGATTGGCTCTCCCGCACCATTTCGACGCGACTGTCAGCGCGGGAACAGGACGACCTCGCCGCTGCCGTCTCATTGCTCAAGCGGCTTGTCGACGATTGACGCACGGAGATTTCGGCTGCTGAAAGGACAACAATCATGGCTCACACGCACATCGGCATGAACGTGGGCGGCGCATTTGTCGCGAACGCCGTTCCGCATCTCGTCAGCGGTCAGGATGGGAAACCGTTCCAGACCCCGTTTGCGAAACCGCGGGGTTCGTGAGCGTGGCGCTCGCGAGCACATTTCGCTCACTGCGAAACTACAACTACCGCGTCTGGGCGGCGGGCGCACTGGTGTCCAACACTGGAACCTGGATGCAGCGCGCCGCGCAGGACTGGCTCGTTCTCACCGAGCTCACACGGCATAACGCCTCGGCCGTGGGCATGGTGATGGCGCTCCAGTTCGGGCCACAGCTGCTGCTGATGCCGTGGACGGGCTATGCGGCCGACCACTTCAATCAACGCCGGCTTTTGGTCGCGACCCAGGCGACGATGGGGGCGCTCGCGCTGGTTCTCGGCCTCCTCACGGTCAGCGGCCTGGTGCAGCTCTGGCACGTCTACGTGTTTGCCTTTCTGTTCGGCTGCGCCGCAGCTTTCGATGCTCCCGTGCGCCAGACATTCGTGGCCGAGCTCGTCGGTGATGGTGAGCTCTCCAATGCGATCGCGCTGAACTCGACGTCCTTCAACGCCGCGCGGATGATCGGGCCCGCAGTCGCGGGGATCGTCATCGCCTCGATCGGCACGGGATGGGCATTCCTGCTGAACGCCGCATCCTTCATGGCGGTACTCTGTTCGCTCGCCATGCTGCGCACCTCGGAGCTTCGACCGAATGCGCGGGCGCACCGGGCGCCGGGCGGAATGACCGAGGGATTTCGCTACGTCTGGTCGCGCGGGGATCTGAGGGCGATCATGATCATGCTGTTCCTGATCGGTACGTTCGGGCTGAACTTTCCGATCTTCATCTCGACCATGGCGGTGAGCGTCTTCCACACCGATGCGCGCGGCTTTGGCTTGTTGTCCTCGACAATGGCGGTCGGTACGATTTCGGGCGCACTGCTGGCCGCAGGGCGCGCGCAACCGAAATTCATGTCGCTGCTGTTAGGGGCTGCAACGTTTGGCGCTGGATGCACGCTGGCGGCGCTGGCACCGAGCTATTGGCTGTTCGCGGGCACCCTCGTGCTGATCGGCGTCGCGGCGCTGACGGTCACCAATACCTCGAACGCCATGATGCAGCTCTCCACCGAACCGCGAATGCGGGGACGCGTGATGGCGTTACGTCTCGGCGTCGCGCTTGGCGGCACGCCGATCGGCGCACCGATCGTTGGATGGGTAGCGGACAATCTGGGTCCACGCTGGGCGCTCGGCGTGGGCGCAGCGGCTGGCTTTGCGGCCGCACTCGTCGCGATACGCGCCATGTCGGCGCGCACCGCGGACGACCGTAACAATGAAGCGAGCGCCTAGGCGATCGCGGGGCTGGTCAGTTCGTCCAGCTTCGCCTTGAGTGCTGCGCCATCCGACAGCGCACGCAGCGGCGGTCGCACGCGCAACCAGCCGGCGTCGCCGGTCTGCGCGGCGAGAATAGCCTTCAGCGTCGTGAGGAACGATGGCGACTTCACCACGATGTCGACTGCGGCCTGCATGCGCGCTTCGACATCCTTGCCATCGATCATCGCCTTGACCAGCTCCGGCGTGATGTTGGCCATGCCGCAGATGGTGCCGGCGCCGCCACCGGCGATCGCACGCGCGATATCAGTCTCGTTGCCGACGGTGATGGCAAGTTCCGGCGCCGCGGCACGGAATGCCTGGAACTGCTTGAAGTCGCCGCTGGAGTCCTTCAGGCCCGCGACCACCTTGCCGTAACGCTTGCGCAGGTTCGCTGCAACGCTGGTCGGGATCGCCACGCCGGAGACCTGCGGGATGTGATAGAGATAAGCGCGCAGACGATCGTCGGCGACAGCGTCGAAGATCGCCGCGAAGGCATCCTCGATGCCAGCGGGCGTGACGCTGCGATCGAAATACGGCGGCAGATACAGCACGTGGCGGAGCCCCAGGCTGAGCACGGCGCGCGTCAGCGCGATGCTATCGCTGATCGCGGGAAAGCCGCCGCCAATGCCGATGCGCTCTGCCGGGACGCCAGCCTTAAGCACGGCTTCGATGGTCGCGACGCGTTCCACGACATTGAAGGAGGTGCCCTCGCCGGTCGTGCCGAACAGCACGACGCCGTCGACGCCCTTGCTGAAGAGGCGCTTCGCGTGGGCCGCGAGCTTTGCGGGGTCCACGCTCCCATCGGTTGCCAGCGGCGTCGCCGACGCCACCCAGAACCCGTGAATTGCCTCCGTCATAGCACCACCCATTTGTTGCGGCTCGCGAATAAGCCCCTGATCTCCAATGCTCTTGGAAGGGCTTACCGAGCCTTGTTTTTACTTTACTTTCCATCTTGTACCTTACATACAAGAGAGGCGCAAATCCTTTCAGCCATCACGGCGCGCATGAGGCGCAGCCGAAATCAGGAGGTCTCGCATGAACATGGTGACCCCCGTCCGACATCCCGAACCGCTGCTCGCCGCCCTGCGTGACAAGCTCGGCGCGGCGGCCGTACTGACCGGCAAGGATGTCCCCGCGCGCAACTGCAATGACTGGAGCGCGAGCCTGCCGCAGACGCCACTTGCAGTGATCCGCCCGCTCGATGCGCAAGGCGTTGCCGATGCGATCCTGACTTGCCGGCAGGCGCGGCTTCCTTTCGTGCCGCAGGGCGGCTTGACCGGGCTCTGCCGCGGCGCTTCGCCCGAAGCCGGCTGGGTCGCGATTTCGCTGGAGCGTATGACCGGCATCGAGGAGATCGACCGCGCCTCGATGACGATGACGGTGAAATCGGGCACGCCGCTCGAGACCATTCAGAAAGCCGCTGACGAAGCCGGCTTCTTCTTTCCGCTCGACCTCGGCTCGCGCGGCTCCTGCGCGATCGGCGGCAATCTCTCCACCAATGCCGGCGGCAACCGCGTGATCCGCTACGGCATGACGCGTGAGTTGGTGCTCGGTCTTGAAGTGGTGCTGCCAGATGGCACCATCATCACCAGCCTCAACAAGCTGATGAAGAACAATGCCGGCTACGATCTGAAGCATCTCTTCATCGGTTCGGAAGGCACGCTCGGCATCATTACCCGCGTGGTGCTCAAACTGTTTCCGAAGCCGCGCTCGACCATGGCTGCGCTCTGCGCGCTGAAGGATTATGCGGCAGTGATCGACCTGCTCGGTGCCGCACGGAGCGGACTCGGACCGCTGCTGTCGGCCTTCGAGGTGATGTGGCCGGACTATTGGGACGTGATCACGACTCGCGCCGGCGTCAAGCCGCCGGTTGCCGCAGGCCATGGTCTCTATGTGCTGGTCGAAGCGCAGGGCACCGACGAGAGCGTCGATGCGCCGCGCTTCCAGGCCTGGCTGGAAGAATTGATGGAGCGCGGCCTGCTCGCCGATGCAGCTGTCGCACAATCGCTGGCGCAGACGCAGGCGTTCTGGCGCGTGCGCGACGTCTGCGCGGAGTTCGGCCAGGTGCTGGGGCCGCACATCTCCTACGACATCGGACTTGCGGTGGCGCGGATGGACGAGTTCGCCACTCGCTGCAGGGCGGCGCTGGCAGACGGCATCAAGGGCTGCGAGAGCGTCTATTACGGCCATATCGGCGACGGCAATCTGCACCTCGTTTCCTGGGTCACGGGCCTTGCCGTCGCGCAGCAGCCCAAGGAGGAGATGGACACGATCATCTATGGCCTCGTGCGCGACATGGGCGGCAGCGTCTCCGCCGAGCACGGCATCGGCACGCTGAAGAAGAAGTGGCTGGGACACGCGCGTAGCGAGCCCGAGATCGCGCTGATGCGGACGCTGAAGGCCGCGCTCGATCCCGATCATCTGCTCAACCCCGGCAAGGTGATCTGAGAGCACTCATGCGATCGCTGAAGCTCGATGTGCCGAAATCGCTGTCGCAGCGGGTGATGCTGCGGCTGCGGCAGGCGATCATCGACGGCGAGTTCGCGCTCGGTGCCGCCATCTCCGAGGAGATGGTGGCGAATTCCTTCGGCGTCAGCCGCACGCCGGTGCGCGAGGCGATGGGTCAGCTGCAGGCACAGGGGCTAGTCGTCATCCGGCCGCAGGTCGGCAGTTTTGTTTTCACGCCGAGCGCCGAGGATATCGCTGCGCTCTGCACATTCAGAATCGCGCTCGAACCGAAGGCCGCCGAACTCGCCTTTCGCCATGACCGCGACGGCGCGATCGCCACGATGAACGAGTCGATCGCGGCGATGGAGCCGGCGGTCGAAGCGCGCGACAACATCGCCTATGGCCGCGCCGATGCCGCCTTTCACGAAGGCCTGTTCGCGCATTGCGGCAATCGCTATCTCGCCGAATCCTACCAGCTCGTTTCGGGCCGCGTGGCTGCGCTGCGCACCAACCTGACCTCGCCGATCGACGTGCGGACCCGCTCGTCATTCGACGAGCATCGCAAGCTGCTCGATCTGTTCGCGCGCGGCGAGTTCGCGGCATTCGAAGCGGCGATGACGACGCACATCACCAATTCGGGCGTGGTGTATGCCAGGGCCCTGAAGGTGGACTGAGCGGCTCTACCGCCCGCCCTGCGATCCCGGCCTGTCCAGAAAATCGAGCGCGGTGTTGATCTGTTCGAGTTGGTGCTCGATCTTGTCGCGATCCTCGACCGAGGCCGCCGTCTCGAGCTGTTCGACCAGCTTCTGCTTCCGCGACAGCAGATTCTCTATGACTGTACTCACAGCTCCCCCATCGCCCCAGGCGAATATCGAGGCCGTCCCGATCATGGACACAGGCGCACGCGAGCAGGGCCCGCGGCAAACCTTGATCAGAATGTTCGCGGAGGCAGATGGTTCCTATGAATGAACTGCGCCTGAAGAGCGCAACGCTCAGCGCGTCGCGACGAGACCGGCATGCTGCACCGGCGCGACATGCGTGCGGGTGAGGGAGAGCGAGAGGACTGCCAGCAAGGTGCAGACCATACAGAGCCTCATCCGCACCGTCCTGCGATCGGTGATCGGCAGAAGCAGGAAAAACATCATCATCAGGACCAGCAGCACGTCGACCAGCAGCATGGGTCATCTCCCTTCAAACGGAGGGGAGGATGGCGCGCCGCAGCCCATCGGTATGTGGTCGGCGTCACAGTCCGGCCGGGGTGCCCGGCATTGCCTCCGGGGCGAGCAGGCGTCCGGAGGCACCCGTAACCGGGAACCGCAATCTTTCACGCGTCCGTCGGTTGTATTCGCGGGCCCGGGGTCCTATGCCTTGGCGCCATGGACACCCAGATCATCACCGCCGCAAAGCCCCTGATGGCCCAGGCGCGCCCGCGCAAGCCGGCACCGTTCCTCCCCATGAGCCGCGCCGAGACGGACGCGCTCGGCTGGGATGCCTGCGACATCGTGCTGGTGACCGGGGACGCCTATGTCGACCATCCGAGCTTCGGCATGGCGATCATCGGCCGGCTGCTCGAGGCTCAGGGTTTTCGGGTCGGGATCATCTCGCAGCCGGACTGGCAATCGGCCGAGCCGTTCAAGGTGCTCGGCAAGCCAAAGGTGTTCTTCGGCGTCACCGGCGGCAACATGGACTCCATGGTGAACCGCTACACCGCGGACCGCCGCATACGGAGCGACGACGCCTATACGGCCGGCGGCGAGGGCGGCAAGCGGCCGGACCGCTGCACCGTCGTCTACGCCCAGCGCTGCCGCGAGGCGTTCAAGGATGTGCCGATCGTGCTCGGCGGCATCGAGGCCTCGCTCCGCCGCATCGCGCATTTCGACTACTGGTCGGACAAGGTACGCCGCTCGATCCTCGCCGACGCCAAGGCGGACTTGCTGCTCTACGGCAATGCCGAGCGCGCCGTCGTCGAAGTGGCGCATCGGCTCGCTGCCGGCGAAGCGCCGCGCGAGCTCGACGACATCAGGGGCGTCGCGCTGTTTCGCCGCGTGCCCGAAGATTATGCCGAACTGCACGCCGACGATCTCGATTCCGCCGATGAAGGTGCCACGCGCCAGAAGGGCGCGACCGTGATCCGGCTGCCGGCGCTGGAGCAGGTCGAGCAGGACAAGGAGGCTTACGCGCGGGCGTCACGCGTGCTGCACCGGGAAAGCAATCCCGGCAATGCGCGGCCGCTGGTGCAGCGTCACGGCGACCGCGATCTCTGGCTCAACCCGCCGCCGATCCCGCTGACGAGCGAGGAGATGGACGCGGTCTACGACCTGCCCTACGCGCGCGCGCCGCATCCCTCCTACGGCGAGGCAAAAATCCCCGCCTGGGATATGATCAAATTCTCGGTGACGATCATGCGCGGCTGCTTTGGCGGCTGTACCTTCTGCTCGATCACCGAGCATGAAGGCCGCATCATCCAGAACCGCTCCGAAGGCTCGATCCTGCGCGAGATCGAGAAGATCCGCGACAAGACGCCGGGCTTCACCGGCGTGATCTCCGACATCGGCGGTCCCACCGCCAACATGTACCGGATGGCGTGCAAGGACCCGAAGGTCGAGGCCGCGTGCCGGCGGCCGTCCTGCGTCTTCCCGGAGATCTGCCCGAACCTCAACACCTCGCATGACGATCTCATCCGCCTCTATCGCAAGGTGCGCGAGACCAAGGGCATCAAGAAGGTGATGGTCGCTTCGGGCGTGCGCTATGACCTTGCGGTCGAGAGCCCCGAATACATCAAGGAGCTCGTCACCCATCACGTCGGCGGCTACCTGAAGATCGCGCCTGAGCATACCGAGCGCGGTCCGCTCGACAAGATGATGAAGCCGGGCATCGGCGCCTACAACAAGTTCAAGCGGATGTTCGACGAAGCCGCCGAGCGGGCCGGCAAGAAATATTACCTGATCCCGTATTTCATCGCGGCGCATCCGGGCACGACCGACGAGGACATGATGAACCTCGCGCTGTGGCTCAAGAAGAACCGCTATCGCGCCGATCAAGTGCAGACCTTCCTGCCCTCGCCGATGGCGACCGCAACGGCGATGTACCACACCGGCGTCAATCCGCTGCGCGGCGTGCGCCACGGCGGCAGCGACAAGGTCGAGGCGATCAAGGGCCTGCGCCAGCGCCGCCTGCACAAGGCGTTCCTGCGCTACCACGACCCCGACAATTGGCCTGTTCTCCGCGAGGCCCTGATCGAGATGGGCCGCCGCGACCTGATCGGCTCGCAGCCGCACCAGCTGGTCCCTGCGCACCAGCCGCCCGGCACCGGCAAGGCCGCCGGCACCAAGCGTCCCATGCGCCCCGGCGGCAAGTCGCAGAAGTTCACGACCAAGGGCATACGGTTGATGAAGTAGCGGGCGATCGCGCGCCTGCTAAAGCTCTTGAGTTTGAGCATGATCTCCGCGCAAACGCGTTCCGCTGATGTCGCGAGGGAAAACCGCTTCACACGTTTCCGGATCATGCTCTAGAGGTCGAGCACCACCGTTCCCGACACGGCATCCGTGACGCCGCGTCCATTGCCCTGATCCTCGAGCACCGATCTGAAACTGTCGAGCGTCTTGATCATCGCCGATCGTGCCGCAACCATCGCGTCCTGACTGGACCATTGGCCGATCAGGCAGAAGGTCTGCTCGCCGGTCTTGATGATGACGCCGTGCTCGAGGCCCGGCCATTTCGCCTTGCCGTTCCGGTGCGCATCGAGGAAGGCCGCTTCCTCCCCCGCCTTCACCTTGAACTTCACCACATTATAAACTTGCATGATGCGCCTCCCGAAAATGGACTGATGAAACGCGAGCACCGGACCCGGTCGGGCCCGGCCTGATAGTTTTGCACCCCGGAACGAGAAAGTCGAAAACAACCCCATGCACAGTAGCCGGAGATAACGAAATCAAGGGCTTGAGGCGCAACGGAGTCGCGTGGCGGCGTCATCGCGCCGGAGCGGGTCGCTCGTGCGAAAAATTTCCGTAAAACCGAAAATTGCTTGAGCCGTCGGGCAAAACAGGTGTAAGTTGGCATCATCGCAATCTGTGGCAGGCGCCCGCTCACGTGACCGCTCGACACACTTCTCGCCGAGGACGACACCAATGAAACTCTTGAGCGTTCTCGGTACTTGCATTGCCGCGACGTTAGGACTGTCTCTGCATAGCGCCACTGGCCAACAGCCCTCGCTAAAGGAGGGGCTCGTTGGGACGTGGACGGTGATTTCATGGGAGCAGACGAAAAAAGACGGCACCACCTTGCGCCAGTTTGGAGCGAACCCGACAGGTATGGCCGTTTTTGACGCTGGCGGGCGGTACATTATCACGGTCATGCGCTCGGACCGGGCTAATTTCACAAGCAACGCGCTCTGGCAGGGCACCGCGGAAGAAAACAAAGAAATCGCTAATGGCACCCAGACTTATTTTGGGACGTACGCGGTCAATGAGCCAGACCGCAGCATAGCAATTCATGTTGAAGGTAGCACCTTTCCGAATTGGAATGGTGCGGATCAGAAACGCTTTGTTACGATCACCGGTGATCAACTCACGCTGACTATTCGTCCGCCAAGTGGCGAGACTGTCGATGTGATTTGGAAACGAGCGAAATGACCGCACGCGATCGCGTCTGCCTGTGGCCCATCTGCGAAGTTGTGTCGGGTCTAACGGATGTCCGCTCATCGCGGCAGAGCGGACCAGATTTGCTCAACCTGAGTTCTTCGCAGCTTGACCCAAAGGCGGCATAATCGGTTGGTTCAACTACCCATTGTGGAGGTCCTTTGCCCGCAGGAGCCACGAATGCGTCGCGCTATTTTGTTGTCTGTTTTCTATTTCTTCCTTGAACTGACAGTGGCGAACGCAGCGGGGGTCAGAAATTTTGACATTCCTGCTGATGGGGTGGGACCAGGGATCAGGCTGCTCGTTTGGACGCCTTGTGCGGAGACCCCTCAAGAAATGGATGCCCGTGGTGCCATATTCTTTGCAGTCCCCGGATGCGCAGTGACAGGCGAAAAGCTTCCCCTCATCGTGATATCGCACGGCAGACGAGGATGGTTCGGCGGCCACCATGACACTGCGGCGGCCTTGGCCGACGCGGGCTTTGTCGTCGCTGCTCTTAATCATCCCGGTGACACTTGGCGCGACACTAGCCGTACCGATAGCCTTTCGGTGCTGGTGGAGCGCCCCGCGGATATTAAGCGGCTGATCGACTACATGCTCGATGGGTGGCCCGACGCGGCGCGCATCGACGCTCGGCGTATTGGTCTCTACGGATTTTCGTTTGGCGGTTATACGGGTCTTGCTGTCATCGGTGGTAATCCCGATTTGCGAAAGGGCCTGCCCAATTGCGCGACGTCCAGCCTGTTGGCCTGTAAGCAGCTTGAAAACGGTGAGGCACCCAGTCAGCCAGTCACGTCCGATGCGCGCGTGAGGGCCGCTGTCATCGTTGATCCATATCCAGCATTTATGTTCCCCGAGAAGAACCTGAAGGAAGTATCGGTTCCGGTGCAGTTGTGGAGTTCCGATCCCGCACAAAACGCGGACGGCCTGTCAGGATGCTGTGCGGCAGCGATCAAACAAGGGCTTCCAACACCGGATTATCACTTCGCGACAAACGCCAAACACTTCTCTTTCCTTGCGACCTGCACCCCTAAGGAAGCGAAGAGTAACCCGTTAGCTTGCACCGATGCGCCCGGCTTCGACCGTAACGATTTTCATCAACACTTTCACGCTGAGATGATCGGGTTTTTCCGTAAGCATCTCGCCGAAAGCCCGTAACATCTGGCATGGCTGCGCGGCCCTGCCAATGTCGCTGATGGCCCATCTGCGAAGTTGCGCCGTGTCTGTCGGAAGTCCGCTCATCGCGGCATAGCCGACCCGGTTTGCTCAACCTGAGTTCTTCGCATCTTGACCCGATGCACGACCTTGTGCAGCGCACATCCCCATTGATATGCTCGATCCATTCAGTCAGCGGGGAGACCCGAACGATGTCCGATATCTCGCGTCGGGACGTGACACTTGGCGCAGCCGGTGCTTATGCCGCGTTTGGACTCGACAAGCCGATCACGTTTGCCGACGCGGCTCACGCTCAACAGTCCGTCACTCAGCCTTTCCGCAAATACAAGGTCGGTGACATTGAAATCTTCTCTCTGATCGATGGCATGCGTGACGTTCCGCTGCGGGAGGGCATGGTCAGGAATGTCAGCGTCGAACAGGTCAAGACCGTGTTGCGTGGCGCCGGCTTTCCCGACAATCAGGCGCCCCTGCGGTTTATCGTCATGGCGCTCAAGCTGCGCGATCAAGTGGTCCTGATCGACACGGGTACGGGCGGTCATCCGATTTATGGTGAGGGGAACGGCCGGTTATTCGAAAGCATGGCGGCGGCGGGCCTTGACCCCAAGGCAGTCAAGACGATCCTCATCTCCCATCTCCACGGCGACCACATTTATGGCCTCATGAACAATGAGAGCGATGCGCAGGTCTTCCCGGATGCCGACATCGTGGTGCCCGCCGCGGAATTGAAATGGTGGACGCGCCCCGGGGTCGAGTCGATCGATCTCGGACCGACGCGCAAAGGTCTCGCCCAGCGAATTCAGGCCACGGTGGCAACTTGGAAAAACGTCAGGACCTTTGAGGGAGAACCAGAACTCCTGCCCGGTGTGCACGCCGTTCAGGCCCCCGGCCATAGCCCGGGAATGGTCGCGCATCTGGTCAACTCCGGCGGCGAACAGTTCCTGATCAGCGCTGACGTGGTCAATCTTGCGCCACACATTTCAACAAATCCCGAGTGGCAGCTCGCTATCGACCAGGATCCGCAAATGGCTGTCGAAACGCGAAGGAAGATCTTCGATCGCGCGGTCGCCGACAAGCTCACCATGTCGGGTACTCACTGGTTGATGCCGAACGTCGGCACGCTGGCCAAGGATGGCAACAGCTACGTATTCGCAGCCAAGGGGTAGTGTCCCCGCGACACTCCTCCTTGGCAATTGGACGATGACTGCTGCCCGCAGGGGAGAACCGGTCAGCATCTGAGTCAGCTTTTGGCCGATTGCGACAAGTGCAGGAGGTCATGCTGAAGCCTGCTGTCGAAGGCAGAGCCGCCTTGATTGCTCACTGCAAGTAATACGGCTCGTGACCCAACTGCGACATGGTTCCTGAAGCGCATTTTCGATAAGGCCGATGATGTCATCGAATAGCACGCCCCACCCGTTGCGGCGCGTTTGTTCGCGTCTGGCGCATCGCCGCAGTCGCCTTCCAAGTCTCAACAAAGCCGCGACTCCGTCAGATTAAAGCGGCCGGCGCGGAAAACGGCGATGGGACGGAAGCCGCTCTCGGTCAGAAGCCGATCATACTCTCTTTCGGTCCGTTCCCGACCACCTGGCCCGCGCAGCATGTTTAAATCGCTCATCGCGCACGACCTGCCCGCATCATCGGTACCGGGCAATTCCGGCATCGCACGTTCGACTAATAGCAGTCTGCCTTTTTGGGGAAGCGCTTTGCGGCAGTTTCCCAAAATGATGCGGCTGCGCTCATCATCCCAGTCGTGAATAATGCTTTTCAAGATGATCGCATCGGCCGCTGCAGGCACCGCGTGAAAGAAATCGCCTGCGACAAAGTCGACGCGGTCGGAGATTCCGAGGTGCCCGAAGTGCCGGTTAGCGGCGTTAGCGCACCTCGGCAAATCGAAAACCGTACCTCTGATCTTCGAATATTCTCTCGCCACGGCGCCCATGAGTTCTCCAGAGCCGCCTCCGACATCCATCAAGTGGGAGATCGTTCCAAAGTCGTAGGCCTGCAGGAGATCGTGCGTGACCAGCCGTGTCAGGTCTGTCATCGCTTCATTGAATATCCGTACATGCTCTGGCGTGCGCGCCATCAGATCGAAATTGTCGTGGACGTCCTGCAGTTGGGCAGCCGTCTTCCCCGACATGATCGAATCCAGAAGACCATCCCACCTCCTGGCCAGCATGGAGCCTTCAAAGATGACCCAGTTCTTGAACGATCGTTCAGCAGCACCGTCGAGCCCGGCCCCCAGTTCGTTTAGCGAGTAGCGGCCTTTGCCGACGCGAGAGCAAATGCCGACGGTCGAGAGAGCGACGAGCAAGCGGGCCAGTGCGTCCCGGTCCGCGTGGGTTCGACTCGCGAGTTCTTCGACCGTTCGCGGTCCGTCGCGCAGCAATTCGGCTAGGCCCAGCCTGGCAGCGACATAGATCACAGCCGTCACACGGTGCGATTGAACAAGGTCCAACAACTGTTCGGGGGGATTGGTGGTCATGTGCCGCCCTAGTCTTCGATCGGGAATCCTGACGCCCTGACGATCGGTCCCCAGCGTTCGAACTCGGCGCGCTGGATATGTTTGAGTTCGTCCGATGTCGTTCCTGTCGGCTCGCAGCCCATGGCATGAATCTTTGCGCGCATTTCGGGATCGCTGCCGATTGCAATGATCTCCTTTCCCAGGCGCTCAACGAACTGACGCGAGGAACGGGCAGGAGCATAGAATGCGAACCACCCGGCCGCGTCGATATCGACCCCGCTCTCCTTGAGAGTCGCGGTTTGGGACAGGAAGGAAGATCGCGCAGCGGCTGCGGTGGCGATGATGCGTATGCCACCATCCCGGTGTTGCTCGAGGAGCTCGGAAAGAAACGCCATATACATCGGGATCCGGCCGGCCAGCACATCCGGGAGAGCAGCGGGCGTACCCCTATAAGGCGTGTGGCGCAGGTTTAGGCCTGTGATCCGGCCAAACTCGCCGCAGATAAAATGAGGTGCTGTACCTGCTCCCGGCGAGCCGTACACGGCCTGATCGGGATTGGCCTTCATCCAGTCGATGAGTTCGTGCACCGAATGGATGGGCAGCTTCCCGCTGACCGCCAGAGCCAGATCGACCGTCATCACCTGCGAAAGTGGCACAAAGTCGCGCTCTGCATCGTAACCCAGGCTCCTGAAGAGATGCGGCTGAAGTGTGAACTGCGAAGCGGAAGCAAACAGCACTGCCTCCTCTCCCGGTGCGGCATTCTTGACCGCCTGAGCGCCGATGCGCCCGCCAGCGCCAGCAAGGTTCTCCACAATCGCCACCTTGCCGAGCCTGGTATGAAGCTGCTCGGCAAACAGCCGGGCGATCGAATCTCCCGACCCACCAGGCGCGAATGGAAACACGATCTTCAGCGGCTGGTCGGCAGCAATAACGGGTAGCGGAAGAGCCAGAGCCGAAAACCCGGCCAGCATGGCGCGACGCGAGTATAGCTGCATGGCGTTCTCCATGTGCTTCGGACAGCAACGCAATGATCCGGCCGGCTTTCCATCTCGCTATCCTGAGGCAACATCGCTATAACCCGAAATCGCAATGTCCTATCGGGCTATAACGTGGGGTGATGCAGATGGAGTGGCATGATCGCATCGGCCGCCGGCTGCGGCTGAAGGATCTTCACACGCTCCAGACGGTCGCAGAGGTCGGCAGCATGGCCAAGGCGTCTCACCGTCTTGGATTGTCGCAGCCTGCAATCTCCAAGGCCATCACCGACATGGAGCACGCCGTCGGGGCTGCGCTGCTGGATCGCACTTCGCGCGGAGTTGAACTCACTGAGTGCGGCCGCATTCTTGTCGATCGCACGCGCGTCGTTTTCGACGAAATAAAGCTAGCTGTTACCGACATTGTGCAAATGTCAGATCCGGCGCAAGGGCTCGTTGCGATCGGTACAACCGAGCCGGTTACAGCCATCGTTACAGAAATCATCGGACATCTCGTCCGCCGATATCCAGGCATCAGGTATCATATCATGATAGGTGATCGGGATGCGCTGGAGCATGCTCTGCGCCAGAGAATGCTTGATCTGGCCATAACGCGCTGGGCGCCGTTGCCGGTCGCCGATGATTTGTCCGCGGAGGTCCTGTTTAGATCCTCCCTTGCCGTGATGGCAGAGCGACGGCATCCGCTCCTGCGATCGAGGAAAAAGTTGAAGCTCGCAGAACTCATGCAAGAGCAATGGACGCTCTCGCCGCCCGATTCTTTTTTGGGGCGTACCGGCGTCGAGCTATTTCGGCGACATAACCTGCCGCTTCCGCCAACGACCGTCACCACGATTTCAATCTACATGCGGTTGAATCTGTTGGCGAGCAGCCGGTTTATAACCCTATTGCCCATGCAGATACTCAGAATGCGATCGAGTAGCGCATGGCTGCGCGCGCTGAACGTCGATCTTGGCGATACGTCCGCCCCGATAGCCTCAATCACTCTGAAGGGACGACGGGCCGGAGGTGCCGTCAAATTATTCCAGGAAGCCAGCCGGGAGGTCTGTAAGGCGCTGGTTGGAGTGAGCTGATTGGTCCCAGCGGACTGTTCACAAGCAAGCCAGACGATTTTATGAGTACGAGTTTTAGTGCACCGTAATACCCGAAAGCGGACCTCAGCCCCTCCGCTCGTTGCGATGTAACCGCTGACGCATCGGCGCCGCTGCTTATTCGATGACTTCGTCAGCGCGAGCCAGAAGCGATGGCGGGATGGCAACGCCAAGCTCTTTTGCGGTCTTGAGATTGATCACCAAATCGAACTTCGTAGGCTGCTGCAGGGGAAGGTCTGCAGGTTTCGCGCCGCGCAGCAATTTATCGACGTACTCCGCTGCATCGCCCATGAAGCTGCCGAAGTCTTGCCCGTAGGTTAGAAGAAGGCCTTGCCTTGCGTAATCCGCCAGATCGGAGATGGTGGATACGCCATGTTCGAGCGCCGCTTTGGCGATCTGCTCACGTTCGGCAAAAGAAAAAGCCGTCGTCCAGAGATATGCTGCGTCGAAACGGTCGGCGGCAATTTGCGCAAACACCTGTTCAACGTTTTCTTTGGTTGGATAGAAAACACTCCAGCTGACGCCGAGAGCCTCTGCGGACTTGGCGACGTCCTCGCGCAGCCGTTTATCGTCGACGGGATCGGGAGCTGATCGAACCACGCAAATGACGGCCAGTCTGGATAATCTTGGTAGCAGCTCCTTCAGGACGCCCATGCGCTTGCCTGTAAGGTCAAATGTCATCGGTGCGATTCCGGTAACGTTCGCCTCCGGATGCGCCAGATTATCGACAATCCCGCTGCTGAGTGGGTCCGACGCGAGCGTGATGATGGGAATTTCCGTAGTCGCCTGCTTCAAGGCGCGAACCGTCAGGGTAGCCGCTCCGAACAGGACATCAGGTCGCCGCAGCACAAGCTCGCGCGCAAGCATGGGAGCCTGCTCTATGCGGCCATTTGCGGAGACGCAGTCGATGACAAGAGATCGCCCCTCGATCCAACCTCGATCGGCTAGTTTCTGAAGCAAGGGCTTCCAGAAAGCCGGCCCCGACGGACCTGGACAAGTGGAGCCGCCCATCAAGATACCGAGGCGCTTTGGTGGCGCGGTGGTTTCCGCATGTCCGGGGCGGCCACCCGTGATGTAGATGGCGAGCCCGATGAGCACGAGCCGCACGACAGATGCCGCCGACTTGTCCCATAAGAGCAATCTGCTGTTGCGCTGCTGGATGGGCATCGGCACCTCCGATCGGACTATACTCTCATAGCGGAACTTCGGGACCGAGCCTAGTGACGCACCGCTCGACCGGTTCGCGGCCATTCCGCAATTGGCCCATCTGGCCCGCACACCGACGTGGTCGGTCAGCACCTGATGGCGCAACACATGGTCGATCTCGTCGGGCTGCGGCTGAGTACAGATGCCGACCGCACTGAACTCGCGAACAACAGAGGACATTCTGCGGCTCGGCTCGACCTGATGCGCGCCGACGTCATCGCCAATCTGAGCCGGAGCGATCTAACGATCTATTCGGTCGCCGGGAACGCCGGCCTCAGCCCACGCCACGCCCAGCGGATGTTTGAGCGAACCGGAACCACGTTTACCGAATTCCTGTTTGAACAGCGCCTGCTGCTGGTGCGCAAGCTTCTGCTCGATCCGCTCAATCGATGGCGCAAGATCAGCGACCTCGCCCATTCGGCCGGATTCCCCGACGTGTCCTATTTCAACCGCATGTTTCGACGCCGCTTCGGCGTGACACCGTCCGACATGCGCGGCGCCTGACGGCGGCGACGATCGTCTCGCAAACCGGCCCGATCGTCACCAGATTGAGACCGGCGATGCCTTTCATGTGCAATAGGCGGCGCAATTCCGCAGCTTTCGCGCCGCGCGATGAGACGGTGCGCAAGCCTCACCTCTCCACCGGCACCCCCGCCCCTCGAAGGTACCGGCTGGAGAAGAACACCAGCGTCGTGGTGTCGCGAAACTCGCAAGCCGAGACTTCGGCGATGATCAGCGTGTGGTCGCTGACATCGATTTGGCGGGTGACCTCGCAGGCGAACCAGGCGACGGGCCGATCTCCGTTAATCCGGCAACACGACGCCGTCGCGCCGAATGATGGTTGCGTTTACTTGGCGGCCTCGAAGCCTGCGGTCTTGAGCGCAGCGACAGCCACGTCGTGGTCTTGCTGGGCGGTGCCACCAGAGATGCCGATGCCACCGACCACACGACCGCCCACCACGATGGGAACCCCGCCGCCCACCGGCATGACGCGCGGATGGTTGGCCAGCGGAGCCGTGGCCGGCTGAGCGACGACCTGGTTCCAGATCATCGTGTCCAGACCGAAGGAGGCGGCAGTCCAAGCCTTGTTGATGGCCACTTCGGCGGCCAGGAACGGCGTTGCGTCGGCGCGCTCGAAGACGATCAGGTGGCCACCTTCGTCGGTGACCGCAATGGCCAGATTCAGGCCGATCTTGGTGGCCGCGTCGCGCGCAGCGATGGCCAGCGCCAGCGCGCTGTCGCGCGTGATGGAAGCCTTGGTTTGGACTTGGACAGCGTTGCTTTGAGCCATGATGAATTTCCTTGAGATGAAGTTTGGGGACGGAGAATTGAAGTTGTGCGCCTGGGTGCTTGTATGAGGTGCGTCCGAAAATCAGAAGCCTTCGAGCACGATCTTGCCCACGGCCTTGCCGCTTTCGATCAGCGCATGGGCACGGACCAGGTTTTCCGCGTTGATGCGGCCGAAGGCGGCGTTGGCGGTTGTCTTGACGCGGCCGGAGTCGACCAGGTCAGCCACACGCCCCAGCAGAACGCCCTGCTCCTTCATGTCAGGCGTCTCGAACATCGAACGCGTGAACATCAGCTCCCAGTGCAGCGACAGCGACTTGCTCTTGAGCGCGATCGGATCCAGCCCTTCCATGTCGTCGATGACGGCCAGCGCGCCCTGCGGCTTCAGGCTTTGGATGATCTCTTGGTAGTGCGTCGCGGTCTGCGTGAGCGAGGCCACGTAGTCGACTTGCTCGATGCCGGCCGAGCGCAGCGCCTGCGACAGCGGCTTGGAGTGATCGATGACCGCGTGCGCGCCCAGTTCCAGGCACCATTCACGCGACTCCGGACGCGACGCCGTGGCGATCACGCGCAGCCTGGTCAGCTGCCGGGCCAACTGGATCAGGATCGAGCCCACGCCGCCGGCGCCGCCCACGACCATCAGCGTCTGGCCTTCGCCACCGCCTTGGGCGATGCGCATCCGATCGAACAGCAGCTCCCAGCCGGTGATGGCCGTCAGCGGCAGCGCCGCGCCTTGCGCATCCGAAAGCGACTTGGGCGCCTTGGAAACGATGCGCGCGTCCACCGCGTGCAGTTCGCTGTTTGCGCCCGGCCGCCTGATCGAGCCGGCATACCAGACGCGGTCGCCGACCGCAAAGCCACTGGCCTGCGGGCCAACGGCCTCGACCGCGCCGACTGCATCCCAGCCGAGCACCTTGACCTCGCCGGCGGCCGGCGCGCTAGCAGCGCGCACCTTGGTGTCGACCGGATTGACCGAGACCGCGTGCACGCGCACGAGCAGATCACGGGGACCGGGCACCGGCGCGGGCAGTTCCACGTCCTCGAGCGCCTTGGGCGCGTTGATCGGCAGGTTCTTGCGATAACCAACAGCTTTCATGGCACTGTTTCCTTCCATGTCGATGGAAGGAAATGTAGAGAATATGCCGGTGATTGATAATACGGCCTTCCGATGTTTCACTTTCAAACCAGAATTGAAAATTTGGGCGACCTCCAGGTGCTGCTGCACACGGTCAGCGGAGGGTCATTGACTGCGGCTGCTCGGGCACTCGGCATGACGCCAGCGGCCGCCAGCGCAACGCTCAAGCGGCTCGAGACTCAGCTGGGCACGCGGCTGTTCGAACGCTCCACACGCGCAATGCGGCTTACGCCGCCAGGTCAAATCCTTCTGGAGTACGCCCAGCGCGCGTTCGAGCTGCTTGCAGAGGGGGAATCCCAGCTCGATGCCGAACGCCGCGCGCTGGTAGGCACCGTGCGTGTCTCGGCACCGTCGGACCTTGCTCGAACCGTACTCATGCCAATGTTTGATGAGTTCTTGCACCTTCACCCCGGGGTGAAACTGGCGCTCAATGTTGGCGACCGCGTGCTCGACGTGCTCCGAGACGAGGTGGACCTGGCTATTCGGTACGGTGAGTTGAGCGACTCTCGCCTCGTGGCCCGTCCACTTTCGCTTGCGCACCCCGTCGTCAGCGCTTCTCCCGACTATTTGAGTCGCCGCGGCACGCCACGTACGCCAACAGACTTGGTGGACCACAACTGCATCTCATTCGTTCGCGGCGGGCGCACGTTCAGCTCGTGGCGCTTCGGTCAGAACGGCCAATGGACCCTGGTTAGGGTCAGTGGCGACCGGGTCTTGGATGACGCCTCGCTGGCACGCGAATGGGCAGTTTCGGGAGCCGGAATCATCTTCATGACGGAGATAGAACAACGGCGTGATCTGCAAAGCGGCAATCTGGTGCGGCTATTGACCGAATGGGAGACAGATCCGTATCCGTTGCATGCTCTCCTACCTAGCGGGCGCTTCGTCCCCAATCGCGTTCGCGCGCTCGTGGACTTCATCGCTGGGCGCTTTGCTGAACTCCGGCTATCAAACGCGGAGCACTGAAGAAGACGCCCGGCAGTCCGAGTTGATCCGCAGCGCCTTTGGAAGGGTCGTGGTCCCGAAACTCGCCAGGTCGGGCGTGGCACGGCGCTCCTGCGCGCGGAGCAGGCCGCGCATGCGCTCGATCTCTCTGGCTCTGGCGCCAGAGAAGGACGAGGTGATTTTACGCAATGCGGCTTCTCCAACCCGACGCTGTTCTACTCCGGCTTCACGTTCCGCGGCTGGGTAGCTTACGCCTGAGACACCCTCACCTTTCCACCGGCATCCCCGCCCCGCGATGATATCGGCTCGAGAAGAACACCAGCGGCGTGGTGTCGCGATGGTCGCAGGCTGAAACTTCGGCGATGAACAGCGTGTGGTCGCTGACATCGATTTGGCGGGTGACTTCGCAGGCGAACCAGGCGATACAGCCCTGCAGGCGCGGCAGGCCATCGACGACGTCGTAGTCCGGAACAGCACCCGTGTTCGGCTGGCTGGCGAAATGGCGCGAGAGGTCGCGGCCATGGTCCGGCAGGACGTTGACGCAATAGCGGCCGGTGGCCGAGATCGCGCGGTGCATTCGTCCGGGCATCACCGAGACCAGCACGGTCGGCGGCGACAGGCTGACGGTGACGAAACTATTCGCCGTCATGCCGCAGACGCGGCCGTGCTCGTCCAGCGCGGTCAGCACCGCGACGCCGGTCGCAAAGCGCGAGGCGGCTTCGCGGAATGACGCCGGATTGGCGCGCGGCATCTCAATCTCCGCTCGCATCTCGCCTCACGCAATCGCCCTGACCGATACAGGTGGCGCCGACACGCGCTCGATCCAGGCCTGGATCCGCTGCGGTGTCGAGATGCGGTCCCACTGGCGATCGGGGTAATTGAAGTTCTCGGTGAATTCGTTGGCGAGCGCCGGGTTCTGGCTCATCGCGCCGATCAGCATGCCCAGCGCTTCCGTCGGCGGTTGCAGCATCAAATTGGTCCAGCGCGAGGCCGCCAGCACACGGTCCTGCCGCTTCAAATCGATTTTCTCGCACAGGCGCGCATCGAGCGCATCGGCATTGACGATCTCCTCGCCGAGCACGAAGGCCGCATAGGAGGCGACATTGGCGCCCTGGCCCATCATGGGATCGACGATGGCGTGGACGTCGCCAAGCGCGATCGCGCATTTGCCGTCGTCGAACTCGACCATGGTGTTGCGCACCGTGGGAACGACACCGCCTTGCAGCAAATCCTGCGGCTGCGCGAGATCGAAGCTCGCAGTGTCGATGCGGTCGTAGGTGGTGGGGTGATGCTTCTCCAGCTTGCCCAGCAGCACCTTCAGGAAATGCTTCGGGTTGTCGTCGTAGCTGAGCGTCGCCAGCTCCTCCATGTCGCCGCCCGGCACGTTCTCCATCAGCAGCGCGTTGGCGATGCCGCCGAAGGTGATGGTCGGGATCACGATCATCTCGCCATGACCGGGCGAGACCGAGAGCGTGACGTTCATGGGATCGGGCTGCCGCACGCCGGTGTAGAGCCCGACGCACAGACGCCGTTGCGGCTGCGAATAGGGCGTGTGCTCCGGCCTGTAAGTGAAGAGCTGGCCGAGCGGCCCCTTGCCGGTCGAGACGACCAGCAGATCGAAACGGGCGACCAGCGGACGGATGTCGCGTTCTTCGATGCGGCGGTATTCGATCTTGCCGCCGCGCTTCATGAAATCCTGCATCAGCGCGGGGAGATAAATCCGGTAGTCGACGGCGCGGCTCGCTTTTGAGAAGTCGCCGCGAAAGCTCAGCGGCTGCGGAAAATTGAAGACATGGTCGTGGTAATAATAGTGATCCTTCGGATCGGCCCAGTGATTGACGCTGAGATAATCCTCGCGCGCGATCGTGACGTGGTGATGCGCGACGGTATTGAGCAGCCGGATGTTGCGGTACTCCTCCGGCGGCCGGTCGGTGATGATCGTCGCGTCCACGCCGTGCTTCTGCAGATAGAGCGCCAGATGCAGGCCTGCGATTCCCGCGCCGACAATTCCGATGTTGCGTGCCACGTTACTTCCTCCCCTGTGATGCTTGTTTTGAGGAAGCCTAACGACCCGCCGAGTTGCGCACTACGGAATAAATAGGATATAATCTATTCCGGATCGGAATGAATGATGGACCGGATCGATTGCCTGCGCGCTTTCGTTCGCACCCTCGATGGCGGCAGCTTCTCGGCTGCAGCCAAGGAGCTCGGCATCGGCCAGCCCGCCATCAGCAAGCGCATCGCCATGCTGGAGAGCGAATTCGGCGCGCAGCTGTTTTCGCGCACGACACGAACGCTGAAGCCGACGGCCGAGGCGCACCGGATCTACGATCTCGCGCGCCAGATCCTCGATCGTTTCGACATGGCACGGGCGAGTGCAGTGGAAGCGGCACCCCGCCCCACCGGCACGCTCCGGATCGGCGTTCCCTCGTCATTCGGGCGTCGCTACATGATGCCTGTCATCGCCGAGTATGTGCGGAATTATCCGGAGGTGCGGCTCGACATCCGCTTCAGCGAGCGGTTCGTCAATCTGGTAGAAGAAGGCATCGAACTGGCACTGCGGATTGGACATCTGGAGGCGAGCACACTGGTCGCGCGCCGGCTCGGCACGGTGCAGCGCTATCTCGTCGCGACACCCACCTATCTGCACGGCCGACCGATGCCGCGGACGCCCGATGACCTCGGCTCGCATCAATGCATTGTCTATTCCAGGATGTCGCCGGCCCATCAATGGACCTTCGAATCCGAGCATGGCCGTCACGTTGCATCCATCAACGGCCCCATTCACGTCGATGACGCCGATGCGATGCAGGAGGCGACGATGCAGCATCTCGGCATCGCTATCCTGCCCGAGTGGAATGCCGCGGACGGTCTGCGAAACGGCGAGCTCGAACACGTGCTGCCGGACTACAGCATCGCTGCACTGCCCCTGCATGCGGTCTATCCGGAGACCCACTGGATGTCGCTGCGCGCGCGAAGCTTCCTGGATCTGCTGGTCGAACGCGCCGGGCATTTTGTGCTGCCGTCATCGCATAGCCAAGCCACCAGCGCCGGCGGTTGACGCTGCCGCTGCCATCATTAAATGACATCCATGAAAAAGATCGGATTTCTGTCCTTCGGACACTGGACACCCTCGCCGCAATCGCAGACGCGTTCGGCGGCGGATACGCTGCTGCAATCGATCGAGCTTGCGGTCGCGGCCGAGCAGCTCGGCGCGGACGGAGCGTATTACCGCGTGCATCATTTTGCGCGGCAGCTGGCTTCGCCCTTCCCGCTGCTCGCAGCCGTCGGCGCGAAGACGAGCACAATCGAGATCGGCACCGCCGTGATCGACATGCGCTACGAGAACCCGCTCTACATGATCGAGGACGCAGGCTCCGCTGATCTGATTGCCGGCGGCAGGCTGCAGCTCGGCATCAGCCGCGGCTCGCCGGAGCAGGTGATCGACGGCTGGCGCTATTTCGGCTATCGCCCCGCCGAAGACCAGAACGATGCCGACATGGGCCGGCGCCATGCGGAAGTGTTTCTCGACCTGCTGCGCGGCGAAGGCTTTGCCGAACCCAATCCGCAGCCGATGTTTCCGAATCCGCCGGGGCTATTACGCCTGGAGCCGCACGCCGCAGGCTTGCGTGAGCGGATCTGGTGGGGCGCCGGCTCGAACGCGACGGCGGTGTGGGCGGCACAGCTCGGCATGAATCTGCAGAGCTCGACGCTGAAGAATGACGAGACCGGCGAGGCTTTTCACGTGCAGCAGGCCGCGCAGATCCGCGCCTATCGCGCGGCGTGGAAGGAGGCCGGCCACGCTCGCGAACCGCGCGTCTCCGTCAGCCGCAGCATTTTTGCGCTCATGGATGATCGCGACCGTGCCTATTTCGGCCGGGAAGGTGGCGGCCAAGACCAGATCGGCTTCATCGATCCACAGACCCGCGCGATCTTTGGGCGCTCCTATGCGGCCGAGCCGGATGCGCTGATCGCGCAGCTCAAGCAGGACGAGGCGATCGCGGAAGCCGATACGCTGCTGCTGACGATCCCGAACCAGCTCGGCGTGGACTACTGCGCGCATGCGATCGAGGCGATCCTGAAGCACGTTGCGCCGGCGCTTGGGTGGCGGTGAGGCGGGTTGCCTTTCAGGTCAGAGACCATCATTGAAGCGGAGACAGCCTTATGGCATATTATGCCATAAGGCTCGAACAGCGGGGACGACGATGCCAACGAGAAACGTTGTGCTCACGAAGCGTCAACAGGAGCTCATTGAAACCCTCGTCGAGTCCGGCCGCTACCAGAACGCTAGCGAGGTGCTGCGGGACGGTTTGCGACTGGTGGAGCAGCGCGAGGCGGAGGACGCCGGCAAGCTCAAAGCGTTGCGCGCGGCGGCTCGTCTCGGAATTGGGTCACTTGAGCGAGGCGAGTTCAAGGAATTCACGACAATCGAAGACCTGCAAACCTATCTCACTGATCTCTCGGAGAAGGTCATCTCCAGAAACGACGAATAAGTCCGTATGGCCCGGCAACAATGGCGCGTCCGCCTCGGCGCCGCCGCAGAAGTCGATTTCGCCAATATTCTGAAATGGACCACCGAGAATTTTGGGCTGCGACAATCGCGGATTTATCGTGACATACTGATTCGAGCGATTGGCGAACTCGCCAATGGCCCTGACGTTGCGGGCTCCAAAGTCCGGGACGATATCTTGCCGGGTATCCGTACGCTCCACGTTGCACGACACGGTCGGCGCGGAAGCCACTTCGTCATGTACCGCGCAGCGCCAGAGAGCACGATCGAAATCGTGCGCATCCTTCACGACCGGATGGACCTTCGGCGCCACACTCCCTCCGACGAGAGGGACGCCTGATCTCAAGATAAGGCCATGCGACGCTTGTGCCTCACCCCGTCTTCGTACCGGTGACGACCGCCAGCGCCTCGACGAGGCGGTCGAGATCGGTCTCGTCGGTAAACAGCGCCGGCGTCACACGGATGCATTGGCCCTTGGCGACGCCGGCGCGGCGCACCGTCATGATCTTGTGGCTGTCGCGGAGTTTCACCACGATCGCCTCGTTGTCGGCCTTGCTGGTCTTGCCGGCGAGACGGAAGGACGTGATCGCGCCATATGAGCCTGCTTCATCCGGCGTCAGGATCTCGATGTCCTTGAAGCCGCGGGCGCGACTCACCCAGTAATCACGCAAATAGCGCAGACGCGCCTGCTTGGCCGGAGCGCCGATCTGCTGATGCAGCGCCACGGCCGTCGGCACCGTCAGCACGGTGGCGAAATTGACCGTGCCGGTGTGGACACGCGAGCGGATATCGGTCTCGGCAAAGTCCTCGTCACCCATGTCGCGGTCGATGGCGGCAAGGCGGTCCTTCCTGATGTAGAGGAAGCCCACGCCTAGCGGCGCGCCGATCCATTTGTGCAGATTGAAGCCGACGAAATCGGATTCGAGGTCGCCCACGCGGAAGTCGATCTGTCCCCAGGAATGCGCGGCATCGACGATGGTGTCGATGCCTTTGGCTTTTGCCATCCGGGCGATCTCGGCGATCGGCATGACGAAGCCGGTGCGATGGCTGACATGTGTCAGCAGCAGAAGTTTTGTCTTCGGGTTCGCCTCGATGGCACGGGCGTAGGCATCCAGCACCGCTTGCCGCGTGGCGGGCTCCGGGATGTCGAACTTGACGACATCGACGCCGCGGCGGGCCTTGAGCGAATTCATCGCATATTGCATCGAATCATAGTCGAGGTCGGCATAGAGCACGGCATCGCCAGGCTTCAGCCTGTTGTAGCCGCTGATGAGGAGCTGCAGCGCCTCGGTCGCGCCGCGCGTCAGCGCGATCTCCTCGGGCGCAGCACCCACCGCCTCAGCCACCTTCGCGCGCACGGCCTCGAAATCCGCGCCCACGCGCTGCCGCGCGTAAAACGTGTTCTGGAAATTGACCATGTCGGACTGGCGGATGAACTCACGCCTGACAGGCTCGGGCATGATACCCCAATAGCCGTTTTCGAAATTGACGATGTCTGAAGTCACGGCATAGAGGCTCTTCACGGCAGACCAATAGGCCTTGTCGGTCGCGATTGCCGCCGCAGCTCCTGATGGCGGCGACGGAAGGCTCTCGGCTGCCATGACCGTTACAGCCCTGGCGGGCGCCGCCAGCGGGACCATTGCTGCGGCCGCAAGGCCCTTCAGAATCGACCGGCGGTCGGACGAAATCGTTTGGATCAGAGTCATGTCAGCCTCTACGGATGCGCAGTGAAAGGAGCCGCAATCAATAGAGTGCGAATGACAGGGAAGTGACAGTGGGATGATGTGGATTTGCGCTTGCGGCCCTGCACGCGCCGCAGCGTGAGGATGACGCGCCGGCAAGGCGATCAGCACCAATCTTGCCTGCGCTGGCGCGCAACGAACGATTTGAAGATTGATCCCGTTGAGGAAATTTGAAATATTGGGCGAACGAAGCAGGCTGCACGACGGCCCGCGCAGGGGCTGAGTATCCGCGTTGCGTCCAGCTCCATCTCAATCAACCCAACCACCAATGGCGGTCCCGGCGGATGAGCGATTCCCTCCTTGCAACGGTCGGTGACCATTTCTTCATTGGCTTGAAGCCGACCAGCGTCCTCGATGACCGCGACCGCGCGCTGCTGCGGGATCTCAAGCCCGCCGGCGTCATCCTCTACAAGAGCAATTTCCGCCACGACCTGCCCTATCGCGACTGGCTGTCTGTTCACCGCGACCTGATCGCCGCGATCCGCGACGCTTCGCAACGTGAGAAGCAATTCATCGCCATCGATCATGAAGGCGGGCGCGTGTGCCGCACCCCTCCGCCGATCACGCGCTTTTCCTATGCGGCGCGCTGGGCCGGAACTTCGGAGCAGGTCGGCGACGCCATGGGCGTCGAGCTCGCCTCGCTCGGCTGCAATCTCAACTTCGCGCCTGATCTCGACATTCACAGCAACCCGGCCAACCCCGTGATCGGCGAGCGCGCCTTCGGCCACACCGCTGACGACGTGATCAAGGCAATGCTGCCGTTCGCCAGGGCGATGGAGCGCCGCGGCGTCCGCGCCTGTGGCAAGCATTTCCCGGGGCACGGTGACACCCAGGTGGATTCGCATCATGAATTGCCGGTTCTCGATCTCACGCTCGACCAGATCAAGGCGCGCGAGCTCAAGCCGTTTGCCGCCGCGATCGAGGGCGGCATCGAGATGATCATGACGTCGCACATTCTCTACAGGAAGCTCGACGCCAACGATCCCGTCACGCTGTCGCGCACGATTACGCAAGGGCTGTTGCGCGAGGCGATGAACTTCCGCGGCGTGATCGTGTCCGACGACGTCGGCATGCGCGCGATGGCCGGCCGACTCGACGCGCCTGACGCCGGTGCGCGCTTCATGGCAGCCGGCAACGACATGCTGATGATCTGCTCGGCTCTGACCGACACCGAGCGTGCCCGCACTCTGGCGCAGTCGATCATCAACGGCTTGGACTCCGGCAAGCTCGACCCCGCCGTGCTGAAGGCCTCGTCCAAGCGCGTCCACGCGATGCTTGATCGCACCGCGCAGAACTCGGTCTCGGAGCTACCGGCCGAATTGTTCGCCAATCACCGCAACGCCGGCACGCAGTTCGAGGCGGCGACCGTCGAGGTCATGTAGGGGGCCGGGGGCCAGCCCAAAATCCATCCGCAAGCCGGAGATTCGCAACGGAACCGCCGTTGATCTCGATGTGCTACACGTGCTAATGTTACGACTGGTAGCATATCGCCGGTATCAACGTCAGGTTGCTCCGTGCTAAGGAGGTTCCGCCCCGGGACGATCGATCCGGACTCGGCGGCCGGCTCAGGTGATGGGTTTGAACGTGAAACGCGCAGCAAAACTCCTCATCGGCGCGCTGGTGGTGCTGCCCGCGGGCACTGCGGCCTATTATTTCCGAGGTGACATCAAGGACCTGAAGCTCCCCTTCCCGCTGCCCTTCATGCAGGCGGCGGAAGCCGAGCGCGGTGTCGCCCCCGCGCCTCCGCCAAGGCCACCGGTCGCGGTGAAGGTCGCCGCCGCGAAGGCGGAGGACGTGCCGATCTATCTGACCGGTATCGGCACGATCCAGGCTTACAACACCGTGAACGTGCAGAGCCGCGTCGATGGCGAGATCGTCCAGATCCTTTTCCAGGAGGGGCAGGACGTCAAACAAGGCGACATCCTTGCGGTGATCGATCCGCGCCCGTTCCAGGCCCAGCTCGATCAGCAGATCGCGGTCAGGCAAAAGGACCAGGCGCTGCTCGACGGCGCGCAGATCGACATGGAGCGCTATGACGCGCTGATCCAGAAGGCTGCCGCGATATCGCGGCAGGTCGTGGACCAGCAACATGCGCTGGTCGAGCAGTACAAGGCGCAGGTCCGCAACGACGAGGCTCAGATCGAATATGCGCGCACGCAGCTCGGCTTCACTAATGTCCGCGCGCCGATCAGCGGACGGCTCGGCATCCGCCTGGTCGACCAGGGCAATTATGTGCGTGCCGTGTCGCCCGCGACCATCGTCACCGTCACGCAATTGCAGCCGATCTCAGTGATCTACACCCTCGCCGCGGTCGCGGTCGGCCAGACCCGCCTCAGCCTCGGCCAGACCGATGCGCCCGTGATCGCGCTCACCGCCGACAACACGACCGAGCTCGACAAGGGCACGATCACGCTCGTGGACAATCAGGTCGATCAGGCCAGCGGCACGATCAAGCTGAAGGCCACCTTTCCCAACAAGACGCTGAAGCTCTGGCCGGGCAATTTCGCCAACGGGCGGATCACCGTGGACACGCGCAAGAACGCGATCACAGCGCCCGCGATCGCCGTGCGTCACGGACCGCGCGGCGACTTCGTCTGGATCGCAAAGGCCGACGACACCGCGGCCTTCCGCCCTGTCGTCGTCGGGCAGATCTTCGACGGACGCGCAATGATCGACAAGGGCCTCGCCAAGGGTGAGCGGGTCGTCACCGACGGCTATTACCGGCTCGAGAACGGCGCCCGCATCACCATCGAGGGTACGACCCCGACCGCGAAAGCGCAGCCCACCACTCAGCCGCGCTCCGAGCCGCGCGTTGACTGAGGTTCGCCATGTCCGCGCCCTTCATCCTCCGGCCGATCGCAACGACGCTGATGATCGTCGCGGTCGTGCTGCTGGGCATGCTCGGCTATCGTGAGCTGCCGATCGCGCCGCTGCCGAATGTCGACTTCCCCACCATCCAGGTGGTGACGCGCTATCCCGGCGCCTCCGCGACCGTCGTCGCAACCTCGATCACCGCTCCGCTGGAGCATTATTTCGGCACGATCTCCGGGCTGACCGACATGAGCTCGACCAGCTCCTACGGCTACAGCCAGATCACGCTGCAATTCGACCTGTCGCGCAAGATCGACGCCGCCGCGCAGGACGTGCAGGCGCGGATCAATGCGGCCGCGGGATGGATTCCGGTCGAGCAACTGCCGAGCCCGCCGACCTATCGCATGGTCAATCCGGCCGACACGCCGGTGCTGATCCTCGCGCTGACCTCGAAGACGATGCCGCTGCACGAGGCCAACGATCACGCCGCGACCATCCTGGTGCCGAAATTATCGCAGATCCCGGGCGTCGGCGCCGTCAGCATCGAGGGTGGACAGACCCGCGCCGTGCGACTGCAGATGAACCCCACCAGACTGGCGGGGCTCGGCATGTCGCTCGACGACGTCCGCCGCGGCATCGCCGCCACCACCGCAGACAACCCGAAGGGCTCGCTCGACGGCCCGCGTCAGGCGTTTCACGTCGACACCAACGACCAGCTCTTCACCGCAGAAGCCTATCAGGACGCGGTGATCGCCTATCGCAACGGCGCGCCGGTGCTGCTACGCGACGTCGGCACCGCGATCGACGGCGTCGAGGATTCCGAGCAGGCGGCATGGTTTCAGGGCGAGCGCGCCGTGCTGCTGGACATCCAGCGCCAGCCCGGCGCCAACACGATCGAGGTCGTGGATGCCATCAAGAACATTCTGCCCAAGCTGCAGGATTCGCTCCCCCCGGCGCTGAAGATCTCTGTCGTCAGCGACCGCACCACGACGATCCGGGCCGCGATCCACGACGTGCAGTTCACGCTGGTGCTGACGGTTGCGCTGGTCGTGCTTGTGATCTTCATCTTCCTGCGCAAGCTGTGGGCGACGGTGATCCCGAGCGTCACGCCGCCGGTCTCGCTGGTTGCGACCTTCGGCGTCATGGCGCTGTGCGGCTTCAGCCTCGACAATCTCTCGCTGATGGCGCTGACGATCGCCTCCGGCTTCGTCGTCGACGATGCCATCGTCATGATCGAGAACATCGCGCGCTATGTCGAGGACGGCGAGGATCCGCTTCAAGCGGCCCTGAAGGGCGCCCGGCAAATCGGCTTCACCATCGTCTCGCTGACGATCTCCCTGATCGCCGTGTTCATCCCGCTGCTGCTGATGGGCGGCGTGGTCGGCCGGCTGTTCCGGGAATTCGCGATCACGCTGTCCTTTGCCGTCGTGATCTCCGGGCTCGTCTCGCTGACGCTGACCCCGATGATGTGCGCGCAACTCCTCCAGCGCGAGGACCCCGATGCGCAGCACGGCTTGCTGTTCCGCATCAGCGAGCGCGGCTTCGACGCCTCCGCCAGCTTCTATCTCTGGGGGCTCGACTGGGTGCTGAGGCACCGCAATCTCACGCTTGTCTTCACCGTGCTCACTCTGGTTGCGACAGGAATGTTGTACGTCGCGATCCCCAAGGGATTCCTGCCGCTTCAGGACACAGGTCTGCTGATCGGCACCACTGATGCCGCGCAGGACATCTCCTTTGCGGCAATGGCCGAGCGGCAGCGGCAGCTCGCCGCCGTGGTCGCGCGCGATCCTGACGTCGTCACGGTCGGCAGCTTCGTCGGCATCGGGTCCGTCAACACGACGCTGAACAGCGGCCGGCTCTATATCGATATCGGCAGCCCCGACGCGCGAAAATCGTCGGCAGCGGCCGTGATGGCGCGGCTGCAACACGCGGTCGAGGGTGTTTACGGCATCACGCTGCATCTGCAGCCGGCGCAGGATCTGCAAATCGAATCGCGCGTCGCGCGCACCCAATACCAATATGCGCTGCAGGATCTCGACGAAGACGAGCTTCGGCTCTGGAGCCGCCGCCTCGTCGAAGCGCTGCGCAAGCGGCCCGAGCTCGCCGATGTCGCCGACGACCGCCAGGACGAAGGCCTGCAGATGTCCGTCACCGTCGACCGCCAGCTCGCGGCGACCTACGGCGTCAGCCTGAACACGATCGACCAGACGCTGTATGACGCATTCGGGCAGCGCCAGATCGCAACCGTGTTCGGCCCGCTCACCCAGTATCACGTGATCCTCGAGGTCGATCCTGCCTTACGCAACGATCCTGGTATCCTGGGCAAGATCTATCTGACCGCGGCAGCAGCCCAGGCCAGCACCATCGACCAGCAAACCAGCGGCTTCAGCGGTGCCTTCAGCAAGGCCTCCGCACCGGTGCCGCTGGCGGCGTTCGCGCGGATCGAGCGGCAGCACGCGCCGCCGCTGATCTCGCACCAGGGCCTGTTCCCGGCGACGACGATCTCGTTCAACCTGGCCGACGGTGTCTCGTTGAGCCAGGCGACGGACGCGCTACGCCAGACCGAACACGACATCGGATTGCCTGACGCCGTCACGACCAAGCTGGTTGGCACGGCCGCCGAGTTCGCCAACTCGCTCACGGACGAGAAATGGCTGCTGCTGGCCGCGATCGTGACGGTCTACCTGATCCTCGGCATGCTCTATGAGAGCTACATCCACCCGATCACGATCCTGTCGACATTGCCGTCGGCGGGCATCGGCGCGCTATTGGCGCTGATGCTGTACCGGCAGGACCTCAACCTGATCTCGCTGATCGGCATCATCCTGCTGATCGGCATCGTCAAGAAGAACGCCATCATGATGGTGGATTTCGCCCTCGCCGCCGAGCGCGAAGAAGGGGCGTCCTCGTTCGATGCCATCCGGCAAGCCTGCATCCTCCGCTTCCGCCCGATCATGATGACGACGATGGCCGCGCTGTTCGGCGCGCTGCCGCTCGCGATCGGCTCGGGCACCGGCTCCGAGCTGCGCCAGCCGCTCGGCATCGCCATCGTCGGCGGCCTGGTCGTCTCCCAGGTGCTCACACTCTACACGACGCCCGTCGTCTATCTGGCCTTTGCTTCGCTGCGCACGCGGTTCGGATGGCGATCCGTATCCCTTGATGATCCAGCGACGCTGCCGCAGGCCGAACGGCCCGCGCCATGAGTGTCACCGCGCAATTCGTGCTGCGGCCGGTGGCAACGACGCTGCTGATGATCGGCGTGTTCCTGCTCGGCTGCGTCGCCTATTTCCGTCTGCCGATCGCCTCGGTGCCGGCGGTGGAACGGCCTACGATCGGAATTTATGCACCGTTCCCCGGCGCAAGCCCGACAACGGTCGCCAATGCGCTGTCGCAACCGCTCGAGACCACGCTGGCGTTGATCCCGGGGGTGACGGAAATCACCTCCTTCAGCGCCATGGGCGGCACCAGCATCACGGTGCAGTTCGAACTCTCGGTCGATCTCGATGCCGCCGCCGGCGCGGTGCAGGCCGCCATCAATTCGGCAGGGCCAAACCTGCCCAAGGGTCCGTGGCCGCCGACCTATTGGAAGGCGAACCCGGCAGGCGCCTCGGTCGTGGCACTCGCCTTGACCAGCGACGTGTTCACGCCCGGCGAAGTCTACAGCCTCGCCGATGGCGTGATTTCGCCAAAACTGTCGCAACTGCCCGGCGTCGCGCGGATCAACGTCGCCGGCGCAGAACGTAGTGCGGTGCGCATCCAGGTGTCACCGGCCCGGCTGGCTGCCATGAACCTGTCACTGGAGGCTGCGCGCGTCGCTGTCCTCAATGCGTCGCAGAACCTGCCCAAGGGCGCGGTCTCGGTCGACGGCCAGCGCCTCACCATCGAAGCCAACGACCAGCTGCTGCAGGCCGTCGACTATCGCGATATCGTGCTGGCCTGGCGCAACGGCGCCCCTGTCAGACTTGGCGACGTCGCCTCCGTGACCGACAGCGTCATCAACAACCGCCTCGCCGGCTGGTACGGCACCGAGCGCGGCGTCGTGTTGTTCGTCTACAAGCAGTCGGACGCCAACATCGTCGAGACGGTCGATGCCATCAAGGCCGAGCTGCCGGAAATCCAGCGCTGGCTGCCGCCCGGCATCAAGCTGCATACGATCTATGACCGCACCACGCTGATCCGGGCCGCCGTGAACGACGTCAAGCTCACGCTGGTGATCGCATCCGCGCTCGTCGTGCTCGTCATCGCGCTGTTCCTCAGGCGGTTCTGGGCGACAATGATCCCGAGCGTCACGATTCCCGTCTCGCTGGCCGCCACGCTGTTCGTGATGAATTTGTGCGGCTTCAGCCTGGACAATCTGTCGCTGATGGCGCTGACCATCGCCGCCGGCTTCGTCGTGGACGACGCCATCGTCATGATCGAGAACATCATCCGGCGCATGTCCGAAGGCGAGCCGGCGCTGCAGGCCGCCATCAACGGCGCCCGCCAGATGGCCTTCACTGTCGTCGCCATCACCGTCGCCCTGATCGCGGCGCTGATTCCGATCCTGTTCATGCCCGACGTGGTTGGACGCTATTTCCGCGAATTCGGCGTGACCCTGGTGGTCGCCATCGTGTCCTCGGCGGTGATCTCTCTCACGTTGACGCCGATGATGTGCGGACATCTGCTCGATCGCGGCCGGCAGCGGCTGCACAATCCCGATGCGGACCCGGGGCGCCGTACCTTTTACACCCGCAGCCTCGACTGGACGCTGCGCCACCGCTTTCTCACCGTGCTGATGATCACCGCGCTCACGGGAGCCAGCGTGTGGCTCTATCTGCAACTGCCGAAGGGGTTCATGCCGACCCAGGACACCGGCGTGATGTTCGTACGGACCGTGGCTCCGTCGAACATCTCGTTCCTGTCCATGGAAGACCGGCAGCGGGCCGTCGGCGACGCGATCCTCGGGGATCCCGCGATCTCGGGGCTGACATCCTATATCGGCGAGGGCAATGGCAACGCACTCAGCGTCGGGCAGATGCTGGTTGCGCTGAAGCCGCCTGACGTGCGCAAGCTGTCGATCCAGCAGGTCATCGCGCGATTGCGCGAGCGCATGAACCGAATTGACGGCGTCCGGGTGTTCTTCGTGCCGTTGCAGGATCTCAATCTCGGCGTCCAGTCCGGCGGGTCGCGGTTTCAATATACGATGTGGGGCATCGACGAAGAGGCCGTGATACGCGCCGCGGAAAACATGATTCGTCGCGTCCGCGGCATTCCGCAGATTATCGACGTCATCGCAAGCTGGGAGACCGGCGGCCTGCAGGCCGGACTGACCATCGACCGCGTTCGCGCCGCGATGCTCGGCGTCACGCCCGTCGCGGTCGACAACACGCTCAACGACGCCTTCGGCCAGCGCCAGGTCAATCTTCTCTTCCTGCCAACCAACTATGCGCGCGTGATCTTCGAGGTCGAGCCGGAGGCCGCGAGCGGTCCCGACTCCATGAGCCAGATCTACGTGCCGAGCGCCAGCGGCAAGGCGGTGCCTCTGACAGCCCTGACCAAGCCGCAGCGCGCGCACGCCGCGATGTGGGTCCGTCACAGCGCGCAGTTTCCGGCCGCGACGATTTTCTTCGACATCAAGCCCGGCACGTCGATCGCCGACGCCATCGCCTCGATTCGCGGCGAGGAAGCCGCGGCAAAGCTGCCCGATGACGTCAAGGCGGAATTCCGCGGCGAGGCCAAGGAGGCCGACAAATCGATCGTCAAGCAGGCGGCGCTGTTCGGGGCGGCGCTGATCGCGATCTATCTCGCGCTCGGCATGCTCTATGAGAGCTATGTCCATCCGCTGACCATTCTTTCGACCTTGCCGCCGACCGCCTTCGGCGCGCTGGTCGCGCTGTGGGCGACGGGAACGCAGTTCACGCTGGTGACCACCATCGCCTGCATCCTGCTGGTCGGCATGGTGATGAAGAACGCCATCATGATGGTCGACTATGCGCTCGATGCCGAGCGGCATCGCGGCCTCAACGCCCACGACGCCATTCTGCTCGCGGCGCGGCTGCGGGCGCGGCCGATCACCATGACGATGCTGGCCGCATTCCTGAGCGCCGTCCCGATCGCCTTCGGCACCGGTCCGGGCTTCGAGATCCGCCAGCCGCTCGGCATCACCATCATGGGCGGCCTCGTCGTCGCGCAACTGTTCACGCTGTACTCGACGCCGGCGATGTACCTGATCCTGGACAGACTGCGGCGGCGGAAGAAGGCTCCGGTGGGGCAAGCACTCGCGACGGGCGGTTCGCCGGCCGGGATCACTCAATGAGGATCGGCGCGGCGATGTCGATGCGATCGTCCTTCTTCATGTCGATACCGAGTGCCAGCGACCATTTCCCGCTTGCCGCAGTCGTCATGCTGACGCGCCATTTGTCGGCCGCGATCCGTTCCGCGGACGCGGTCACCGGCGCGATGTCCTTGTCTGGATTGGCCAGCGTCACCGACAATGCGTCGACCGTCAGCGGCTGTTCATCGCCATCATAGAGCTGAACCAGAACCTCGACGGGTCCGCTACGGCCGGGCGTGACGGTGACATCGGCCATCACGCGCGTGCCGCAGAGATGCGTGAAGAACGGCTCGTCGGTCGGTGCAGAGGCGCTCGTCGTCTTCGGCGGAGGTGCGGCCGGCGGCGTCGGTTCGGTCGAGGCGATCTGGAGCCTGGGGCCCTTGGCGCCCACACTGCCGACGTCGAAGGTCGCTTCGATCGTGCCTGCACGCTGGAAATTCAGGGACACCGGGATGCGCTGGCCCTCCTCGAACGGCGCCGTCAGCCCGATGAACATGATGTGGTTGCCGCCCGGCGCGAGCGTGACGATCCCGTCAGGCGGAATCGTCAGACCTTGATCGAGCGGGCGCATCGTCATGATGCCGTCCTGCATCGTCATCTGATGGATCTCGACCTTGGCGGCGGCCGGGCTGGAGGCGGAAAGCAGGCTGTCGGGCGCGGTGCCGCGATTCTCGATGGCGAGATAGCCGCCCGCGACCTTGGCGCCTTTTGGCGTAGCCCGGCTCCAGCCCTGGCTGACGAGGATGTCGGAAGGGTCGGCCAGCGTCGGCGCAGACCCGACGAACGCCATGATGGCCGCGAGGATCACGGCAATGGTTCCTGACTTCTCGAACATGACGATCTCCACCCGGCGCAGCCGGCGCGATGCACCCGCATCGCCGCCATGGCTGTTGAGCTGGCCGCACCGTAGGTCTTGGCGCGCAACAGCTCTTTGTCGGGACACAAACTACCGTGGCATTCGCCGGCGTCCTTGATCTTCGACAAAAGTCGATCGTTCCGGACGCCTGCTCTTCCGGACATACAGGATTCGTTAACGCAGCGGCTCTAGCCTTTAAGTGCTTCTTTAGTCTTTAGGCAAAACCGCGACATGCTGCCGGATCGTCGATGACAGAAAACCATGCTGCCTCGACCTTGCCGGACGAGGTCCGCGTACGACTCTATGATCAGGCTCTCAATGCCGCGCGCATCGGCGCCTGGGAATGTGAGATCGAGACCGAGCGCCTGAGCTGGACCCAGGGCGTCTACGACATTTTCGGCTATCCCGAGAGCAACCCGCTGCGGCGCGCTGATATCGTCGACCTCTACATCGACGAATCCAGGCGCCACATGGAGCTCGCGCGGGCCGAGGTCATCCGGAGCGGCTCGCCTGTGACGCTCGATACCGAGATCAGGACCTGGCGGGGCGAAAAGCGCTGGATGCGCCTCTCGATCAACGCGGTGCGCGAGGGCGGACGGCCGCTGCGGATCTTCGGTTCCAAACAAGACGTCACCTCCGACCGGCAGGCGCTCGATAACCTCAGGCAGCAAGCCGAAACCGATCCGCTGACCGGGCTCGCCAATCGCTCCGTTTTTCAGGCCCACTACCGCGACATCGTCAACGACACCCTCAATCATGGCTTCGCGTCGGCGCTCGTGCTGATCGACCTCGATGGCTTCAAGCAGCTCAACGATACGTTCGGCCATCTGGCCGGAGACGCCTGCCTCTGCGAAGTCGCACAGCGTTTGCGGCGGGCCTTCCACAATGCCGGCCTGGTCGGCCGGCTCGGTGGCGACGAATTCGCGATCATCCTGCGTGCGCCCACGGACCCCGCGCGGATCGCACGCGTGCTGAACAAGACCATCATGATGCTGAGCCGCCCGCTGTTCTGGAACGGTCTGCGCCTCGAAGTCGGCGCCTCGATCGGCGCTGCCCTGATTGGCCGCCCGCACCGGCGGCCGATCGTCGAACTGTTCGCGGAAGCCGACATCGCGCTCTACGACGCCAAGGCCGCCGGCCGCAACCGGGTCCATCTGATCGGTGACGATAAGCAGGGCCTGGCGGCTTAGATCAGGTTGAAATGGCGCGCGTGCGCTGCGGTTCAGCTAAGATAACCCCTCCTGACCCAGCCGGGGCCACTTCGTATGGACATCGATGCGCTCGCCCGAGAGATCAGCGCCGGCAAGCCTGTCCGGTCACTGCAGATGTCCGACGATCACTGGCCCGAGATCGAATGCTCCGGCATCTCATTTGCCGACTCCGTGTTCGAGCGGGTTCAGTTCTCCAATGCCCGCTTTGAGGACGCGCACTTTGCCAATTGCAGGTTTGTAGCGTGCCGCTTCTCGCACGGAGAACTTTCAGGGGCCCATTTCGAGAGCTGCAACTTTGCCGGTGAGGATGGCAAAAGCTGCAGCTTCGCCTTTACGGATCTGCAACGGGCCGTGTTCAGGGCGTGCGATTTGTCCCTGGCGTCCTTCGATCGTACCGAACTTTTCGCAATCGATATGCGTGATTGCAACCTCACGGGAGCGAAGTTCACGAAGGTCGACTTCAGTCGTGCACTGAGCCGGAAGCGAATCGAGACGCGGGCGCGCTTTCAAGCCTGCAGGATGGACCTGGTCGAGCTCTCCGAAATGAAGTTGCCGGGCTGCAGCCTTTCCGGCAGTCGGCTTCGCGAAGCCGACTTGTCCTGCGCTGACCTCACCGATGCGGACCTTACGGGCTGCGATCTGTTCCAGGCCATCCTCGATGGCGCAAAGCTCGCCGGTGCTGACCTCACCGGCGCCGAGGTGAGTGGATTGAACCTGACGACACTCGCCGAGTTCGCCGGCCTGAAGATCAGCGACGATCAGATGTTCGCCCTGCTCGACGCCATGGGCGTATCGGTACGTACGCAAGGCCGCTGAGACCGGCCCGACATCGCAAGCGTAAAGAGCGAGGGGTGCCCATTCGCTTTCCTCGTGTTCGATTTCAACGGGTCCCCTTTTCAACACCGGACCCTATTTTGGCGCGATGCCGCAGTCCGGTTTCAAACCTTCTCGGCCTAAAGCCTCCGCCGCAACCGAGGTGACAGCAGCAGTGCGCTCGCCCAAAGCTCCACTATGTCTGCCTTCTCCTCCCGTAGCCGACACCAACGCCACGTCGGCCAAGGGCTCCTTGTGACCCATAATGGACATCTGATTTAGTTCGCGGCGTGTTCGGCATTCGTCGATTGTTCCTCTTCGCCACGGGGCGCTGGCCTGTTTCCGAGCGCGGTGGCCTAGTTTGAAAATCGCATTGGTCTAGTTTGCGCCGATTTCGCAGAGCGAGGCGAATTATGTGGACTTCGAAACGCAATGGGCGCCTAGTCTCAGCATCGCCGCGCTGCCTCTGGCTCATATCGGCGACTGAGAGTTCGGTAATGCTCCCGCCCATAAGTGGAAGGAGCAACATGACTTGGGTTCTCGACAAATCCCCGACGCTTCACGAACGTCTCAAGGTAAACCAGATACGCCTCAAAACGGAGGCGGATCGGTGTGTAACTGGAGCCGCCCGAAACAAGCTTTTGGAAAAAGTTCGTCAACTAAACGTCGCGGCTAACATCGACGAATGGCTTTCATCTCCGGGCCAGCGCGCCCCGACATAAGCCTCCTGCAAAACGGAATATGTAATTCGTGGTTCCACGGGGTTTTGCAATCCAACCCGGGGCTGGAAGCCGCCGCCCGCGATACATTAAGTGGGCGGCGTTTTTTAATGTTCCCTCCGGAACTAACGGCCGTTCATCGGCATACTTGGAATCGTCAATTCAAACCCCACGGTTAGGACCCGAGGTAGTGTCATGACGACGCGCCGACGATTTAAGCAGACCGTTTCCCTTGAAGATCGCCTTGCCGAAGAAGCCAGACGCCTCCGCGAAGAAGCCGAACTCCTCCCCCACGGACCTGTACGCGACGCAGCCCTTCGCAAGGCTCGGCAAGCCGAGACTGGGTCGCACATGGCAGAGTGGCTGAAGTCGCCGGGGCTAAGGCCGCCGGAGTGACGATGAAGCAAGCGCCTCGCAAGCGTCCTCCTAGTTCTCGACCTTGCGGACGAGCGAGAAGCCACTGATGTCGCCAAAGCTTTGGCTGATAAGATCGGGTGCCAGATCACGGTCAAAACGCGCGATGGTATCGAAATCGAAACTGTCGGACCTACCAAGCATTGAAATAGCAACTATTCGCCCATCCTGCTCTTGATCGTATCATCGGCCTTGTTTTGAGGCGTCGGTGACTGAGAGAGACGCGTGCTCCCGTCTGCAACTTGGGAGCGCAATGCCATGCAGTATTATTTCGATTTACGCGACCAAGGCGCCCTTTTTCGCGACGAAGAGGGCTTAGAATTTTCAAGCCTTCTGGCTGTACAGGAGGAGGCTGCAAGGTCGTTGGCTGATATGGCGCGGGACGCAGTGCGCGCGTCAAGTCGCCTGTCTACGCGATCCATGGCGATCGAGGTCCGTGACGAAGTCGGCCCCGTGATGCAGGTTCGGTTCAACTTCCAGGTCGCGACTAAGCATTAAGACCGCCCGTGGTGGAGGATAAGGCGAAGCCACGGCAACAGCGCTGCCGCACGCGGTACAGCTCGCCGATCGTTGGCATCTGATGGTGAACGCAGTCGGGCCTTCCTCGATGCCGTGCGCAAATCGATGCGCCAGATACGATAATGCGGTCAACTCCGCCAGCACCGGCTTGGCGCGGACGTTGGCCTCGCGGAGGTCCTTGGTGCCCAGCGCCCGCTTCAGGTTTGCCTGCGAGGTCTTGCCGTTCTTCAGCTCAAGCGCGACTGCTGCTCGCAGTCCCCTTGGGCTTCGCAGGCCCAGTTTTCAAAGCGTAGTAAGTGTTGTGTCGGTCTCTTATGACGCCCATCAGCGCACGCATTTCCACCACCGCTTCATACCACCGCGCGGCAGCTAAGCGCTTGTATCTGCGCTAGTTATTGATTTCCAATGGGAAGTTAGTTGAGTGGCGCGCCCGGAACGATTCGAACGTCCGACCCTCAGATTCGTAGTCTGATGCTCTATCCAGCTGAGCTACGGGCGCGTTTTTCGCATGACGTGCGGACCTAGGCCCGCAGGCAGCCTCCTGATAGCGCCGGAGGGGTGCGAAAGAGCGCTCTGACTAACCGCTCTTGCCGGCGTTGGCAAGGTCCGGGATCAGGAGATTTTGCAGGAAGGCGACGGTTTTTGGGTCGGCCGGCGGCCTATCAGGCCCGCTGGCGCTCGTTGCGGATCGAGAGGAGTTCCACGGGGCGGTCGGGGATGACGATCCGGAAGGTGGCGCCGATGGTGCCTTCGACCAGGTGGATGTCGCCACCATGGGCGCGGACCAGTTCGGCGGCGATGGCGAGGCCCAGCCCGCTGCCGCCGGGACGGCCCGAGGTCTGGAATGCCTCGAACAGGTGCGCCCGGGTCCTCTCGGGCACGCCGGGGCCGGTATCGGAGACCTCCAGGATCGCGACCGCGCCTTCGCGTTTTCCCGTGATCCGGATCTGTTGCGGACCGCCGTCGCCGGAGGAATGGCTCTCCAACGCCTGGGCGGCGTTGCGCACGAGGTTGAGCAGCACACGAAACAGCTGGTCGGGATCGGCATCGACCGCAAGACCGCGCTCGATCGCGGCGACCCAGGCGATCATGGCGTCGTTGGCAAGGCCCGCGGTTTCGCGCACCTCGAGCACGACGGGCTCGATCAGCATCATGCGACGGTCGGGCGCGGCCTCCTGGGCGCGGCCATAGGACAGCGTCGACTGGCAGAAGGCGATGGCGCGCTCGAGCGAGCGCACGAGCTTTGGCGCGAAACGTTGCACCCTGGGATCAGGCACGCTGGCCAGTTGGTCCGAGAGCAGCTGGGCCGAGGCCAGCAGATTGCGCAGATCGTGGTTGATCTTGGAGACCGCCAGGCCAAGCGCAGCGAGCCGGCTCTTTTGATTCAGCATCGACATCAGGTCGCGCTGCATGTCGGACAATTCGCGCTCGGCGACGCCGATTTCGTCGCTGCGCTGGCTCGGCACGATGATCCGCGCCGAACTCTCGGGGTTTTCGTGGAAGCCGACCAGGCTCGCGGTCAGCCGTCGCATCGGCCGCACGAAGAGATAATGCAGGGCGAGATAGACCAGACCCGCGGTCAACACGCCGATGATCAGCGCGACCACCACGACGTTGCGGGAGAAGCGGTACATCGATTGCCGCAGTGGCAATTCGTCGGTGACGATCTCGACGAACTGGGCATTGCCGACGCCGGGGCCGACGATACGGATCGGCTGGTTGCCGGTCTCCAGCATCATCTGGAACGAGCCGGTGATGGCCTGCCACACATTCATGTCGCGCAAATCGACGTCGTGCTCGATCGTCGCAGGCAGATTGTCACTGGCAAGCAGGCGGCGCTGCTGGCCCATCTTGATTGCGACAGCGCGCGCATTGATGCTCTGCAGGATCTGGCGCGACAGCGAATCCGGCACCATGCCGAGGGGCGCCGCGTCGAGCACGAGCGCCGCCGTGTTGGCCGCCGCGACGCGGTCGTTGAGCCGGTTGACCCAGAAGTTGGCGATGGCGGGCACATAAAGCAGGACGGCCGCGATCATCACCAGGGGGACAGTCAGCAGCAACAGCTTGCCTGATAGCCCGAGCCCGCCCGGTCCACGGGACCGCGTCACCGGCGGCTCCGGCTGGTCCGCTGGCCGATCAAGATCCCGGTCCAGATCCTGCGTCGGCTGGAGATCTGTCGTGGCCACGAAATTCGCCCCTGCTGGCTTTGGCTTGTGGAGGATGCAACCCACCCGGGGGCCCGGTCAAATTACGGATCGCTCATCTGCCGAGGTCGGATGTAAGCGCTGATATCGCTATCCGCCACCTCAAGGGTTAAAAACCCCAAAGAAACAGCGATATTCACCGGAACTGTGCGGTCCTGCGGCGTTGACGAAAACCAGACGCTCGCATATAAGCCGCGCAAATTGTCCGCGTTGACCCCGGTGCGACACCGGGAGCGGCTCTTCTGGGGCCGGAAACGGCCCGTTTTGAGCCGCATCTTCCGGACTTTAACCATCAATTCTACAGGCAAATTGCCCGGTCAGCGGAGAAAAACCCGTGAAGCGGACTTATCAACCCAGCAAACTGGTGCGCAAGCGCCGTCACGGTTTCCGTGCTCGTCTCGCCACTGCCGGCGGCCGCAAGGTCCTCGCCGCGCGCCGCGCGCGCGGCCGCAAGCGTCTGAGCGCCTGAGCCGGACTGGCCCCTTTATTGGGATCTCATCATGGATCGGCTGAGGCAGCGAGCGGATTTCCTCGCCGTTGCCAATGGCGCGCGGGTGAATAGTCCCGCGTTCGTCCTGCAAAGCCTTGACCGAAAAAGCCTTGGCCGCGACGACGGCGGCCCGATCCGGATCGGCTTCACCGTTACCAAGAAAAACGGCAACGCCCCCCAGCGCAATCGTATCCGGCGCCGGCTTCGCGAATTGGTGAAGCGGCTCGATCCGGTATCAATGCAACCCCATCATGATTACGTGCTGGTCGGCCACAGGGACGCGCTTTCGCGCGACTTCACGACCATGCTCGACGATCTGCGCATAGCTTTCACGAAGCCCGTGCGGCAAGGACAGGCGCGCGGACGCGGGCCAAAGACCAGGCCAGCCGCCAGCAAACCGGATTGATGACGAGACCCCAGTGATGACCGACAATCGCAATACCATCCTCGCCGTCATTCTGTCCGGCCTGGTGCTGATCGCCTGGCAGTACTTCTACAACGTGCCAGCGATGGAGAAGCAGCGCGCCCAGCAGCAGGCGCAGACCGAGCTGCAGAAGGCCAATCCGCAGCCGACGGCGTCGGCGACACCGGGCACCACGACGCCGGGCGCCACGCCGCAGGCTGGCACGACAACGCCGACCGCCGCGCCGGGCGCGAACCAGCAGGCCCAGCCGACCGTCAGCCGCGACACCGCGATTGCATCGAGCCCGCGCGTGAAGATCGACACGCCCCGCCTAGCCGGCAGCATCTCGCTGAAGGGCGGCCGCATCGACGACCTCGCGCTGCTGCAATTCCGCGAGACGGTCGACCCGAAATCGCCGCCGATCATTCTCTATTCGCCCTCGGGCACGGCGGAACCCTATTACGCCGAGTTCGGCTGGGTGGCCGCGACGGGCGTAACGTCGAAGATGCCTGACGCCCAGACCGTCTGGCAGCAGGACGGCAGCGGCAGCCTGACGCCGTCGACACCGGTGAAGCTGAAATGGGACAACGGCGATGGCCTCACCTTCAGCCGCACCATCTCGGTCGACGACCACTATCTCTTCAGCATCAAGGACGACGTGAGCAATGTCGGCAACGCGCCGGTGACGCTCTATCCGTTCGCCCTGATCTCGCGCCACGGCACCCCGCAGGTCTCCGGCTATTACATCCTGCATGAAGGCCTGATCGGCTATCTCGATGGCTTGCAGGAATATGCCTACAAGAAGATCGACGAAGCCAAGTCGGTAAGCTTCAAGGCCACCAATGGCTGGCTCGGCATGACCGACAAGTACTGGGCCTCGGCGCTGCTGCCCGATACCACTGCCCAGCTTCAGGCGCGCTATTCGTCGAACCTCACCGGCAACGTTCACACCTACCAGACCGACTATCTGCTCGACCCCGTCACGGTCGCGATCGGTGGCACGGCGACGGCGAATGCGCGGCTGTTCGCGGGTGCCAAGGAAGCCGGCGTCGTCGGCGTGTTCCCGTTCGCAGGGCTCGGCGGCTACAACAAGGAGCTGGGCCTCAACCATTTCGATCTCTTGATCGACTGGGGCTGGTTCTACTTCATCACCAAGCCGATGTTCCTCGGCCTCGACTTCTTCTATCGCTTCTTCGGCAATTTCGGCATCTCGATCCTGCTCGTGACCGTGATCGTGAAGCTGCTGTTCTTCCCGCTGGCGAACAAGTCCTACGCCTCGATGGCGAAGATGAAGTCGGTCCAGCCGCAGCTTCAGGCGCTGAAAGAGCGCTACCCCGACGACAAGGTGAAGCAGCAGCAGGAGATGATGGAGATCTACAAGAAGGAGAAGATCAATCCGGTCGCCGGCTGTCTTCCCGTGGTGATCCAGATCCCGGTGTTCTTCTCGCTCTACAAGGTGCTGTTCGTCACCATCGAAATGCGGCACGCGCCGTTCTTCGGCTGGATCAAGGACCTCTCGGCGCCGGATCCGACCAATCTGTTCACGCTGTTCGGCCTGCTGCATTACGATCCGACGCAGCTTCCGATGTTCGGCCACTACCTCGCGCTCGGCATCTGGCCGATCATCATGGGCATCACGATGTGGTTCCAGATGAAGCTGAACCCGACGCCGCCGGATCCGACCCAGCAGATCATCTTCAACTGGATGCCGCTGATCTTCACCTTCATGCTGGCGGGCTTCCCGGCGGGCCTCGTGATCTACTGGGCCTGGAACAACACGCTCTCGGTGCTCCAGCAGAGCTTCATCATGCGTCGCAACGGCGTGAAGGTGGAGCTGTTCGACAATCTCAAGGCGACGTTCGCGAAGAAGGCGACATAGCTCTCCGTCATTGCGAGGAGCGAAGCTACGAAGCAATCCAGACTATTTCCGCGGAGGCACTCTGGATTGCTTCTCTTCGCTCGCAAGGACGGCGTAAACAACTGAAAGCCTTCGCATGACCGACGACAAAGATGCGAAGCTGATCGAGGCCGGGCGAAAGCTGTTCACCCGCGACTGGCAATTCATCTGGGCTTCGCCCTCAGTCGAGACGCTGCCGCCGATGGCGGGGCTGGAGATCGCCTTTGCCGGCCGCTCCAATGTCGGCAAGTCGAGCCTGATCAACGCACTGACCGGGCGCAACGCGCTCGCACGCACCTCGCATACGCCGGGCCGCACCCAGGAGCTGATCTTCTTCGAAGTCCCCGGGAAGACTGAGCTGCGCCTCGTCGACATGCCCGGCTATGGCTACGCCAAGGCGCCGAAGAGCCAAGTCGCGTCCTGGACCGAACTGATCCACAAATTCCTGCTGGGCCGCGCCTCGCTCGCGCGCGTCTACGTGCTGATCGACGCGCGACACGGGCTGAAGGACGTCGATCACGAAGTGCTCAAGACGCTCGATCGTTCGGCCGTCAGCTACCAGATCGTGCTGACCAAGGCTGACCAGGTGAAGGCATCCGAACTCGAATCCTGCATCGCCGCGACGGAAGCCTCGCTCGCCAAGCATCCGGCCGCGTTCCCGAACGTGATCGCAACCTCCTCGCGTTCATCGACCGGCATGGCCGAGCTGCGCGCCGCGATGGCCAAGCTGCTGGACGAGCGGACCAAGTGATGGCCCGCCTGCTGATCGCGCTCGCCGGTTTGATGGGCGCTGCCGGCGTCGCGCTGGCCGCCGCCTCCGCTCATGGCACCGATGCCAGCCGGCTTGCCTCCGCCAGCGCCATGCTGCTGTTTCATGCAGCTGCCATATTGGCGGTGATAGCCTTGCTCGCGCGCGGCCTTCTGCACGGCGGAATAGGCCTGATCGCGGCATTCGGCTTCGTGATCGGAGCCGCGCTGTTCGCGGGCGACCTCACCTTGCGGCAATATGCCGGCCATTCGCTGTTTCCGATGGCCGCGCCATCGGGCGGCACGCTGATGATCTTGAGCTGGCTGGCGGTGACGCTGGCGGCATTGGTGCCTGCGCGCTGATCCGTAACGGCTCCTTGGCCGCGGCATGCCAGTCACGCTTTGCGCCTCGCCCGCCAATCAGATAGAACGCAGGCCGCGTTAGTCCCGCCAGCGAGATCCGCCTCATGACCGAAATCTCCCCGCTCGACCAGGCCCGCATCCTGTCCGAAGCGCTGCCGCACATGCAGCAGTACGACGAAGAAACCATCGTCATCAAATATGGCGGCCATGCCATGGGCGACGAGGAGACCGCGAAGAATTTTGCGCGTGACATCGTGCTGCTCGAGCAGACCGCGATCAATCCGGTCGTCGTACATGGCGGCGGGCCGCAGATCGCAACCATGCTCAAGCGCCTCGGCATCGTTTCGGAATTCGCGGCCGGCCTGCGCATCACCGACGCCGCGACCATCGAGATCGTCGAGATGGTGCTGGCCGGCTCCGTCAACAAGCAGATCGTCGGCTACATCAACGAGGCCGGCGGCAAGGCCGTGGGCCTGTCGGGCAAGGACGCCAACATGGTGAAGGCGTCGAAGACGACGCGCACCATCATCGATCCGGACTCGCATATCGAGAAAGCAGTCGATCTCGGCTTCGTCGGCGACCCCGAGAAGGTCGACCTCACGCTGCTCAACCAGCTGATCGGCTACGAGCTGATCCCCGTGCTGGCGCCGCTCGCGACTTCCAAGGACGGCCAGACGCTCAACGTCAACGCCGACACCTTTGCGGGCGCGGTTGCGGGCGCGCTGAAGGCCAAGCGCCTTCTGCTGCTCACTGACGTGCCTGGTGTGCTCGACAAGTCGAAGAAGCTGATCCCGCAGCTCTCGGTGAAGGATGCCCGTAGGCTGATTGCCGACGGCACCATTTCCGGCGGCATGATCCCAAAGGTCGAGACCTGTATCTACGCGCTCGAGCAGGGCGTCGAAGGCGTCGTCATCATCGACGGCAAGACGCAGCACGCGGTGCTGCTCGAGCTCTTCACCAACACGGGCACGGGAACGCTGATCCACAAGTGAGGCGGGAGCGGACAGGAACAGAGCTGGGAGAGCGGCGCCCGCGCCGCTCCCCCCTCGCGCGCTTCCTGATGACGCTGCCTGCCGCCGCTGTCTCGTTCGTCTTCTCCTCCGCCCCGGCCTTTGCTGACCTGAAGATCTGCAACCGCATGTCCTATGTCGTGGAGGCCGCGATCGGCATCGACGACAAGGCGGCGACCGCGACGCGCGGCTGGTTCAGGATCGATCCCGCCACCTGCCGTGTGGTGGTGCAGGGCACGCTCACCGCAGACCGCATCCTGCTCAACGCCCGCGCGCTCGGTGTTTATGGTGCTTCCCCGATCCCGCAGAACGGCAGCGACATGCTGTGCGTGGCGCAGGACAATTTCGTCATCGCTGCCGCGCGGCAGTGCCGCGCCGGCCAGACCCAGGCGCCCTTTACCCAGATCACACCGACGCAGGGTGACGACGGCAATCTCGTCGCCTATCTCGCCGAGGATTCCGAATATGACGATGAGCAGGCGCGCCTCGCCGGCATCCAGCGGCTGCTGGTGATCGCAGGCTACGACATCGGCGCCATCGACGGCGTCGACGGACCGAAGACGCAAGCCGCGCTCGCTGCGTTCCTGAAGAGCCGCGGCCTGTCCACCGACGTGGTCTCATCGCCGAATTTGTTCAAGACCATGGTCGATGCGGCGCAAGCGCCATCGCCGAGCGGGCTCACCTGGTGCAACGACACACCGCACAAGGTGATGGCCGCGATCGCGACCGACGACGGCAAGTCCGTGACCAGCCGCGGCTGGTACCGCATCGATCCCAAAACGTGCCTGCACCCTGACGTTTCAGGCCAGCCCAAGCAGATCTACAGCTTTGCGGAAGCCATCGATGCCGACAACCGCACCATCAAGCTGAAGGACAAGCCGCTGAACTGGGGCGGCGACAGGCAGCTTTGCACCCGCGAGACCAAGTTCGAGACCAACGAGCAGACCGATTGCGGCGCGCGCGGATTCGCGGCGACGGGTTTTGGGCCGGTGGACATGTCGAGCGGCGGCAAGACGCTGCGCTTTGCGTTGCCTTGATGGGTGACGGCATGATCAGCACGCAAGCGTCTACAAGCTCCGCTGTCGTCCCCGCGAAGGCGGGGACCCATAACCACAGGGAGTGGTTGTGGCACGAAGCTGGTAATCACGAGTCTTCGCCAAACTCCTCCCTGGGGTTATGGGTCCCGGGCTCGCGCTTCGCGCGCCCCGGGACGACCAACTGAGAATGTTGATATGAAATCCCCCCGCACCTTCAGTCATGTCGACACCTGGGTGTTCGACCTCGACAACACGCTCTACCCGCATCACGTCAATCTGTGGCAGCAGGTCGACGCCAAGATAGGCGAGTTCGTCTGCAACTGGCTGCAGGTCGGCCCGGCCGAAGCGCGCAAGATCCAGAAGGACTATTACCAGCGCTTCGGCACCACCATGCGCGGCATGATGACCCTGCATGGCGTGCGCGCCGACGATTATCTCGCTTACGTGCACAAGATCGATCATTCGCCGCTGGAGCCGAATCCGGCGCTGGGTGCGGCCATCGCAAAGCTGCCCGGACGCAAGCTGATCCTGACCAACGGCTCGGTCGACCATGTCGATGCGGTGCTGGCGCGGCTCGGCCTCGGCTCCCATTTCGACGGCGTGTTCGACATCATCGCCGCCGAGTTCGAACCCAAGCCGGCGGCGCAGACCTATGACAAATTCCTTCGTCTGCACGCGGTCGACCCGACCAAATCCGCGATGTTCGAAGACCTCGCCCGCAACCTCACCGTTCCGCACGATCTCGGCATGACCACGGTGCTGGTGGTGCCGGATGGGACGAAAGAAGTGGTGCGCGAGGATTGGGAACTCGAGGGGCGCGACGCCGCCCATGTCGACCACGTCACGGATGATCTGGCGGGGTTCTTGGCCGGGCTGTTGCGGTAGGGCTGTAGCCCGGGACGACCGGGGAGCCTTGACTCCATCCCCCAAATCCCGAAAAAGCGCCCCAATCCGTCAAAATTCCCTGATCCCAAGAGGAAATCCCGATGTCCCTGTCCGCCCTGGAATCCACCATCAACAGCGCCTTCGACGCGCGTGACGGCATCTCGACGTCGACCAAGGGCGAGATCCGCGACGCCGTGAACCAGTCGCTGGAGATTCTGGACAAGGGCGAGGCGCGCGTTGCCGAGCGCGGCGCTGATGGCAAGTGGAAGGTCAATCAATGGCTGAAGAAGGCCGTGCTGCTGTCCTTCCGCCTCAACGACATGGACGTCATTCCCGGCGGCCCGGGCCAGGCGAACTGGTGGGACAAGGTGCCCTCGAAGTTCGAAGGCTGGGGCCCGAACCGTTTTCGCGAGGCCGGTTTTCGCGCGGTGCCCGGCGCGGTGGTGCGCCGCTCGGCCTTCATCGCCAGGAACGTCGTGCTGATGCCGTCCTTCGTCAATCTCGGCGCTTACGTCGATGAGAGCACGATGGTCGACACCTGGGCGACCGTCGGCTCCTGCGCACAGATCGGAAAGCGCGTGCACATCTCCGGCGGCGCCGGCATCGGCGGCGTGCTCGAGCCGCTGCAGGCCGAGCCCGTGATCATCGAGGACGATTGCTTCATCGGTGCGCGCTCGGAAGTCGCTGAAGGCGTGATCGTGCGCAAGGGCGCCGTGCTGGCGATGGGCGTATTCCTGGGCGCCTCGACCAAGATCGTCGATCGCGAGACCGGCGAGGTCTTCATCGGCGAGGTGCCTGAATATTCGGTGGTGGTGCCCGGCGCGTTGCCCGGCAAGCCGATGAAGAACGGCCAGATCGGCCCGAGCACCGCCTGCGCCGTGATCGTCAAGCGCGTCGACGAGCGCACGCGGTCGAAGACCAGCATCAACGAGCTGCTGCGGGATTGAACTTTTCTTCTCCCCCTCTCCCCGTTCTTACGGGGTCGGGACGAGCTTCGCTCGCCCTGAGAGGGTTGGGGTGAGGGGCCTCTCTCCACAGATGAGATGATGGCGATACCTGTACCCCCTCACCCGGATTGCATCTTCGATGCAATCCGACCTCACCCCGCAAGCGGGGCGAGGTGACCTGCGGCACCGGCCTGCCCGATCGAACCCCCTTCCCCTCCATCGCGACCAATTCCCGGGCGCCCCCTCCCGCCCGGAGCCTTTCGCATGGACTGGACCTGGTATCTCTTCCGCTTCGACGGGCGCATCAATCGGGCCCTGCTATGGCAGGCGCTGCTGATCGTCGCCTTGCTCGCGGGCTTGCTGGAGGTCGTCGGCCAAATCGTGCGGGCCGTCGAAGGCGGCACATCCCTCGCCCTCAAATTCGGCTTCGACATCGACTTTGATTTCGCCCTCGACGATGTCTTTAGGGCTGTCGATCCCCGGACCTACCATGCGCTGGCATCAGCGGATCGCGCGACCCTGATCGTCAAGGCCCTTGGCACGTCGCTATTCTTCTGGATCTTTCTCGCGACCGCGATCAAACGGCTTCACGATCGCGACCGGAGCGGATGGTGGATCGTCCCGTTCGTCTTCGTCCCCAGACTGCTTTTTCACTTCTCCGACTTGTTTCCTGCATCCAGCTGGTTCGCTCCGATCGACTGGGCGATCTCCGCGCTGTGGCTATGGGGTCTCGTCGAATTGTTCGTTGTGCCCGGCACCTCGGGTCACAACCGGTTCGGTCCCGATCCGCTCGCCGAGATCGAGGCGCCTTCCGCACCAGCAGCCTCCCCTGCGAAAAGCTGGGACCAGAGCTACGAGATCGAAATTGTCCCGCCCAGCGCTAGCCCACCCGGCGGCATGCATGTTAAGCGGGGCTCATGACCGATGCTCTCTCGATTGCCCGCGACCTCATCCGCTGCCCCTCGGTGACTCCTGAAGACGCCGGTGCGCTGGGCGTGCTTGAAAAGGCCCTGAACGCAGCTGGCTTCACCTGTCACCGCGTGACCTTCAGCGACCCCGGCATTGCCGACGTCGACAATCTCTATGCGCGGATCGGCACTGAAGGACCGCACATCACCTTCGCGGGCCATACTGACGTGGTACCAGCAGGCGACGAGAGCGCCTGGAGCGTCGGCGCATTCTCCGGCGAGGTGAAGGACGGTTTCCTGCACGGCCGCGGCGCGGTCGACATGAAGGGTGGCATCGCCTGCTCGGTCGCCGCAGTGCTGGAGCATCTCACCGCGAATGGCGGCAAGCCGCGTGCGGATGGCTCGGGCTCGATCTCGTTCCTGATCACGGGCGACGAGGAAGACGTCTCCATCAACGGCACCATCAAGCTGTTGAAATGGGCCGCGGAGCGTGGCGAGAAATTCGATCATTGCGTGCTCGGCGAGCCGTCCAATGTCGAAACGCTCGGCGACATGATCAAGGTCGGCCGCCGCGGCTCGCAGTCCGGTACGCTCTATGTCGATGGCGTGCAGGGCCACGTCGCCTATCCGCATCGTGCCGCCAATCCTGTGCCGGATATTTCGCGGCTCATCGTGGCGATCTCGGACGAACCGCTCGATCACGGCAGCGCGCAGTTCCAGGCGTCCAATCTCGAATTCGTCTCGGTCGACGTCGGCAACAAGGCCTTCAACGTCATTCCAGGCGAAGCCCGCGCCAGGTTCAACATCCGCTACAACGACAACCATACCCAGGCATCCTTGCGCGAGCTGGTCGAAACGCGGCTTGCCAAAGCCTGCGGCAACCGCATCAAGGCCCGCATCGTCTGGGAGCCGTCGAACTCCAACGTGTTCGTGACCAAACCCGGCCCGTTCACCGATCTCGCGGTGTCCGCGATCGAAGAAGTCACGGGCCGCAAGCCGGAGCTGTCGACATCAGGCGGCACCTCGGACGCGCGCTTCATCTCCAGCTATTGCCCGGTGATCGAGTTCGGCCTGGTCGGCCAGACCATGCACCAGGTCAACGAGCGCGTTCCGTTGGGGGATCTGGAGAAGCTGACGAAGGTCTATCGCGGGATACTGACGCGGTATTTTGGGTAGGCGCTCGTCGTCGCATCGAACGTTTGCCTGACATTCCGCTGTCATCGCCCGGCTTGACCGGGCGATCCAGTACTCCGAGGCAGTGGTGATTCACGGATGGGCTGCGGCGTACTGGATGCCCCGGTCAAGCCGGGGCATGACGGCGGTGGGTGTAGTGAGAGCTTCCGCTCTCCGTGCACCTCAATAATCCACCTTCATCAGATACAGCCCCTCCGGCGGCGCGACGATGCCACACGCTGCGCGGCTGCGCGCTTCGAGCGCGGTGGAGAGATCGTCCGCGGTCCAGCGGCCTTCGCCGACCCAGACCAGCGATCCCACCATCGAGCGCACCTGGCTGTGCAGAAACGAGCGCGCCGAGGTGACGATGATGATCTCGCGGCCATCGCGCAGCACGTCGAGCTGGTCGAGCGTCTTCTCCGGCGATTTGGCCTGGCACTCGGTATCGCGAAAGGTCGTGAAATCGTGCTTGCCGAGCAGACGTTGGGCAGCGGCATGCATGGCGTCGCTATCAAGCCGGCGCGGCACGCGCCAGGCGTGGCCGACATCGAGCGCAAGGTTGGCGCGGGTGTTGACGACGCGATAGCGATAGTGGCGCTTCACGGCCGAGAAACGCGCCTCGAACGTATCAGGGACGATCTCCGCTTCGAGCACCGCCACCGGATGTGGGCGCAGATGCGCGTTGAGGCCATCACGAAAACGCCCCGGCGGAAACTGCTTGTCGATATCGACATGCGCGGCCTGGCCGCGCGCATGCACGCCGGCATCGGTGCGGCCCGCACCGTGCACCCGCACATCCGCGCCGGTCATCGCTTTCACCGCCGCTTCCAGCGCGCCCTGCACGGACGGCAGCGTCTCCTGCACCTGCCAGCCGAAGAACGGCGCGCCGTCATATTCGATGGTGAGCTTGTAGCGGGGCATCAGGCAAGCCGCATCGGCGGCTCGAGCTTCACGCCGCGCAGGAAATCCGTGGCCTGCATCCGCGCCTTGCCCTCGCGCTGGAGTTCAAGGATGCGGATGGCGCCCTCGCCGCAGGCGATGGTGAGCTTGGCGTCGAGCACTGCGCCAGGTGCGCCGGAGCCTTTCGCCAACTCGCAGCGCAGGATTTTGACGCGGGCATTTTCGCTGACGCCTGATAGCTCCGCCCAGGCGCCGGGAAACGGCGACAGGCCGTGGATGTGGCGCAGCACCGCATGCGCGGGCTTGCTCCAGGCGATCCGCGCTTCGGCCTTGTCGATCTTGGCAGCGTAGGTGACGCCGTCCTCGCTCTGCTTTTTCAGCTGCAGCCCGCCGCGGTCGAGCGCGGCCATCGCGCGCACCATCAGGTCCGCGCCGAGGCGGGAGAGGCGATCGTGCAGATCGACCGCGGTCATGGTGTCGGTGATGGCAAGACGCTCGGCCATCGCGACGTCGCCGGTATCCAGGCCGACATCCATCTTCATCACCATGACGCCGCTCTCGGCGTCGCCGGCCATGATCGCGCGGTTGATCGGCGCGGCGCCACGCCAGCGCGGCAGCAGTGAGGCGTGAAGATTATAGCAGCCGAGTTTTGGCGCATCGAGGATCGCCTGCGGCAGGATCATGCCGTAGGCAACGACAACGGCGGCATCAGCCTCGAAAGCGCTGAACTCGTCGAGCGCTTCCGGCGTCTTCAGCGTCTTCGGCGTCAGCACGGGCACGCCGAGTTTTCGCGCGGCTTCCTCGACCGGGGTCGGTTGCATCTGCAGCCCGCGCCGTCCGCCCGGCTTCGGCGCACGGGTGTAGACGGCCACGATCTCGTGGCCATGCGCGACGAGCTCGAGCAGCGTCGGCACGGAGAAATCGGGTGTGCCCATGAAGATCAGGCGGAGCGGCATGACAGGAACTCGGTACGTTCCCTCCCCCCTTGCGGGGGAGGGTTAGGGAGAGGGGTACCACGCGACGCGCTCTATCGAGAGCGGGCGCTTTGCTTACGCTCCTCAAGTCAGGAGCGCCTTTTGCTGGGCTACCCCTCTCCCCCGCCCTCCCCCGCAAGGGGGGAGGGAGCGCAGGGGAGTTTGAGGCCGCACATAAACTCACTCCGCGCGCTTGGCGGCTTTCTCGAACTTCTTGATCACGCGATCGCGCTTGAGCTTCGACAGATAGTCGACGAACAGCACGCCGTTGAGATGGTCGATCTCGTGCTGGATGCAGGTGGCGTAGAGGCCTTCGGCATCCTCTTCGTGCACCTTGCCGTCGAGATCGGTGAAGCGGAGGCGCACCTTCGCGGGACGCTCGACCTCCTCGTAATATTCGGGGATCGACAGGCAACCTTCCTCGTAAATGGACAGGTCCTCGGACGATGCAATGATCTCCGGATTGATGAAGACGCGCGGCTCCGGCTTGGTCTCGCCGTCCTGGTTGGGCTTGGCGAGATCCATGGTGATCAGCCGCAGCGGCTGCGCGATCTGGATCGCCGCGAGCCCGATGCCGGGCGCGTCGTACATGGTTTCGAACATGTCGTCGGCAAGCTTGCGGATCTCCGGCGTGACCTTTTCGATCGGCTTGGAGACCAGACGCAGCTGCTTGTCGGGCAGGATGATGATTTCTCTGAGGGCCATGGCGGGCGATTTAAGCTGCGCGCGACATGCGGTCAATGCAGCCGGGAACGCGTTAAGGCTTCGCTAACCATAAAACTTCAGCTTTCGTTAACCATAAAAATTAACGGGGCATTCACTCGAAATGTTCGCTATTCGTTCGTGCGGCCAACCGAATCGGGTAGAAGGACGGGCATGAACGAGATCATTTTCATGCTGGGCGACTGGCCGGTGCGTACCATCGATGCGCTGATCGGCTTCGGCGCGCTGGTCCTCATCCTCCTCGTGTTGATTGCGATCGTGATCGCGCGCTCCGGGCGGCGCGGCGCGGAACTCGCGATGGCCAATGCGATCCGGGCCGACGAACTCGAGGAGCGCCTGAGCCAGGTCCTCCACGCCCAGAGCGAGGCCGCCGGACGGGCCGACGCCATGACCCAGGCGCTGGCCGGCCGCCAGGCCGAGATGGCGCGGGCGGTGAACGAGCGGCTGGATTCGGTGACCCATCGGGTCGGCCAGTCCATGGAACACTCGACCCGCAACACCATGGAAAGCCTGCGCGCCCTGCACGAACGGCTCGGCATCATCGACAGCGCCCACAAGAACCTCACCGACCTCACTACGCAGGTGACGACCTTGCGTGACGTGCTCGCCAACAAGCAGTCGCGCGGCGCGTTTGGCCAGGCGCGCATGGAGGCGATCGTCCAGGATGGCCTGCCGAAGGGCGCTTACGAATTCCAGTTCACGCTCTCGACCGGCAAGCGGCCCGACTGTGTGGTGTTCCTGCCCGACCAGCGCCCGCTCTGCATCGACGCGAAGTTTCCGCTGGAGGCGATGACCGCGCTGCACGATGCCCGCACCGACGAGGACAAGCGCGTCGCCACGCAGCGGCTGCGCGGCGACGTGATGAAGCATGTCAGCGACATCGCGGAAAAATACCTCGTCACCGGCGAGACCCAGGAGATGGCGCTGATGTTCGTGCCGTCGGAATCGGTCTACGCTGAGATCCATGACGGTTTCGACGACGTGATCCAGAAGGCCTATCGCGCCAAAGTCGTTTTGGTGTCGCCCTCGCTGCTGATGCTCGCGATCCAGGTGATGCAGCAGATCATGAAAGACGCGCGCATGCGCGATGCCGCCGACCAGATCCAGACCGAAGTGATCAAGCTCGGCGACGACCTCGGCCGTCTGCGCGACCGTGTGCTCAAACTGCAGAAGCACTTTGCCGACGCCAACGAGGACGTCCGCCAGATCCTGATCTCCGCCGACAAGATCGAAAAGCGGGCGGGACGAATCGAGGAGCTCGATTTCAGCAAGACCGATGCGCCCACGGACGGCCCGCGGCTGGTGGCCACAGGTGCGCCTGAGCTGTTTCCAAGGAAGCTTCAGGCTGGGGAGTGAGATTGGAGTACACTGTCATGCCCCGCGAAGGCGGGGTATCCAGTACTCCGTGACGGTTGTTGTTGAGCCGAGGCGCTGGTGATTGCTGGATCGTCCGCCTTCGCGGACGATGACACCGAGAAGGCGGCGACAGCTCACTTGTGGGCCCAGAATCTGCTAACACCTCCCCATGACAGTTCCCGACGCGACCTCCTCCGCCGCGACTCCCGCTCCTGCGACCTCCTGGCGCGACAGCCTCGCTATTTACCTGCAACCGCGGGTGCTGATCGTGCTGTTCCTCGGGTTCTCCTCGGGGCTGCCGCTGGCGCTGTCGGGTTCGACGCTGCTGGTGTGGATGCGCGAGGCTGGCGTCGACCTCAAGACCATCGGGCTGTTTGCACTGGTTGGCACGCCCTACACGCTGAAATTCCTCTGGGCGCCGCTGGTGGATGCGCTTCATGTGCCGCTGTTCACCCATGCCTTCGGGCGGCGGCGCGGTTGGCTGGTGTTTTCGCAGATACTGCTGATCATCGCGATCCTGCTGCTGGCGATGACTGATCCGGCGCGCTCACCGTTCTATGTCGCGCTCGGCGCACTGCTGGTGGCGACGACATCGTCGACGCAGGACATCGTGGTCGACGCCTTCCGCGTCGAGAGCCTCTCCGAGAGCGAGCAGGCCGCCGGCATGGCTGCTTACGTCGCAGCCTACCGCATCGGCATGCTGGTCTCGACCGCTGGTGCATTGTTCATGGTCTCGGGCTTCGAGAGTACCGGCATCACGCGCTCATCGGCCTGGATGTGGGGCTATGTGGTGATGGCCGTGATGGTGCTGATCGGGACGATCACGGCACTCGTTGCAACCGAGCCCGAAAAATCGGTGCGCGCGGAAGCTGCCACGCAAACCGAGACCGCGTTCACGCGCGTGCTGCACGCGGCGATCGGCGCCTTCTCGGAATTCCTGTCGCGCAAGGACGCGCTCACGGCGCTTGCCTTCGTCGTGCTGTTCAAGTTCACCGACGCGTTCTCGGGCACGATGACGGCGCCGTTCGTGATCGACCTCGGCTTCACCCGCAACGATTACGCCGCGATCGTGAAGGGCGTCGGCCTCGCGGCGACACTGATCGGCGGCTTTGCCGGCGGCTTCGTCGCGCGGCGCTATTCGCTGGCGAATTCGCTCTGGATCGGCGGCGTGGTGCAGGCGCTGGCCAATCTCACCTTTTCATGGCTGGCCGTGGTCGGCACCAATCAATGGGCACTGGCGCTGGCGATCTGCGCGGAGAATTTCACCAGCGCCATCGGCACGGTGATCTTCGTCGCTTATCTCTCGGCGCTGTGCCAGAATCCGCTGCACACGGCGACGCAGTATGCGCTGCTCACTGCACTTGCGGCGGTGGGGCGAACATATCTGTCGTCAGGCGCAGGCTACGTCGCCAGCGCAACCGGATGGCCGCTGTTCTTCGTGATCTGCGTGCTGGTGGCGATTCCGAGCCTGGTGCTGCTGACCTGGCTGCAGCGGCGCGGGCATTTCGAGGCGCTGGGGCCGGTCAGGGTGTGAAGGTCTCGTAGGGTGGGCAACGGCGCAACGCGCCGTGCCCACCAAAACGCAATGAACTAGAAACAGGTGGTGGGCACGCTTCGCTTTGCACACCCTACGGCAGCTCGTCTGAACCGCCCCTTACTTCTTCACCAAGCTCCACTTCGTCACCACGGCCTCGCTCATCTGGCCGGGATCGCTGGCGCAGGCGATCTCGTCGACCTTGACCGAAATCTCCTTGCCAACAAACGATTTCAGCTGCGAGGCCTGCGCGTCGCTGGAGGTGACGAGTTGAAAGGTCTCCGGCCCGGTCTCGAGATCGCACAATCCGTTCGGCGCCGGCAAGCGGCGCGGCTCGGATGTGATCTGGTACATCGCAATCCGCTTGCCGGTGTTCTTGGCGTCGCGGATCTTCATGGCGTTGAGCTCGCCCGAGAGAACCTCGCCGGTGCTGATCGGCTTGCCAGGTTTTGAGGCCGGCGCCGTCGCCTCGTCGTCCTGCTGCGCGGAGACGGCCGGTGTCACAACCAGCAGCATCGTCGCAACCAAAGCCGATCGTGTGGCGAAAAGTTTCGTCATGTCGTCCGTCCGTAGATCTGATGGCTAGAACAGGGTCCGCTGCCGCATGGCAGCCGATAGCGTACCCTCGTCGAGATAATCAAGCTCGCCACCGACAGGCACACCATGGGCCAGCCGGGTTACTTTTACGTTGGCGTCCTGAAGCAGGTCGGTGATGTAATGCGCCGTGGTCTGGCCGTCGACCGTCGCATTCAACGCCAGGATGATTTCGTGTACCTCGGCCGCATGCGCCCGCGCGACCAGCGCGTCGATGGTGAGATCCTGCGGGCCGACACCGTCGAGCGGCGACAACGTCGCGCCGAGCACGTGATAGCGCCCTTGCGTCGCATTGGCCCGCTCCAGCGCCCAGAGATCGGCGACGTCGGCGACGACGACGATGATGGCGGGATCACGCTTCGGATCGGTGCAGACGGTGCAGGGATTTTGCGTGTCGATGTTGCCGCAGGTCTTGCAGACCTGGACCTTCTCGAGCGCGACCTGCAAGGCCGACGACAGCGGCATCATCAGCGCTTCGCGCTTCTTGATCAGATGCAGCGCCGCGCGCCGTGCGGAGCGCGGACCGAGGCCCGGCAGCCGCGCGAGAAGCTGGACCAGCCGCTCGATTTCGGGACCTGCAACCGCGCCCATATTATTGGCCGAACAGCCCCGGCGGCAGGCCGAGCCCACCGGTGAGCGACTGCATCTTTTCCTGCATTGCCGTCTCCGCCTTGCGGCGTGCATCACTGAGCGCGGTGACGAGCAGATCTTCCAGCACCTCGCACTCTTCGGCCTTCATCAGCGAGGGATCGATCTTGATACCTTTGACGTCCATCTTTGCCGTCATGCGCACGGCGACGAGACCGCCGCCGGAGATGCCCTCGACCTCGACGTTGGCGAGAGACTCCTGCATCTCCTGCATCTTGGATTGCAGCTGCGCTGCCTGCTTCATCATGCCGAGAAAATCAGCCATGGGCGTTCGTCCTTGAAAGAGTAGCTCAGAGATCGTCGTCGGCGTCGGAACCGTCGGGTGGATCGTCAGAGCCGTAGTCGGCGTTATCATTGGATTCCGGCGTCTCGGGGGCAAGCCTGCGGACCTCGACGACCTTTGCACCGGGGAAGCGCGACAGCACCTCCTGCACACGCGGATCGGCCTCGGCGCTGCGCGCATGTTCCTGCTTCGCGGCCTGGTTCACCGAGCGCAGCGTGGCCTGGCCTTGCTCGTTGGACACGATGATGGTCCAGCGCCGGCCAGTCCACATCTCGAATTTTCGCGCGAGTTCGGTGATCATGGTCTTGGAGGCGTTCGGCTCGAGCGCGATTTCGAGCCGGCCCTCCTCGAAACGAACGAGGCGAATGTCGCCTTCCAGCGCAGCCTTGGTCATGACGTCGCGCTTCTGACTGGCAAGCGCGACGAGCTGGGTGAAACTCGTGATGCGCAGCTGGGGTGCAGCCGCTTGCGGTTCCGGCGCGGGCGCCGCCATCTGCGGCCGGGCGCCGCCGCCGAATGCTGATGGCGACGAGTTCGGCATGCGAACCGGCGCGGCAGAGTTCACGGACGCCGCGGAGGCCATCGGCGCGGACGGCGCGCTACCACGCACACCACCGCCGCTCACGACCGGCGAACCGCCGCCGTTCTGCTCCAGCATCCGGATCGCTTCGTCCGGCGTCGGAAGATCGGCGACATAGGCGATGCGCACCAGCACCATCTCGGCGGCTATGACGGGCCGTGTCGCGCCCTGCACCTCGGTGATGCCCTTGAGCAGCATCTGAAACATCCGCGACAGCACGCGATGCGATATTTTCGAGGCGAAATCCTTGGCGCGCACCCGTTCGGTCTCGCCATAGGCGACGTTCTCGGCGAGCGCCGGAATGACTTTGACGCGGGTGACGAAATTCACGAATTCGGCGAGGTCCGAAAGCACGACGACCGGATCGGCGCCGACGTCGTACTGGTCGCGGAACTCCTTGAAGGCAGAGGCAATGTCGCCGCGCGCCAGCGATTCGAACAGATCGATGACGCGGGTGCGGTCGGCAAGGCCCAGCATCTGCCTGACCGCATCGGCTTTCACGGGGCCCGCCGCATGCGCGATCGCCTGGTCGAGCAGCGACAGCGAATCCCGCACGGATCCTTCGGCGGCGCGCGCGATGATGCCGAGCGCCTCCGGCTCGATCTCGACGTTTTCCTTCACAGCAATGTTGGCGAGATGCTTCATCAGCACATCAGCCTCGACGCGGCGCAGGTCAAAGCGCTGGCAGCGCGACAGCACCGTGACCGGAACCTTGCGAATCTCCGTCGTGGCGAACACGAACTTGGCGTGCTCCGGCGGCTCCTCCAGCGTCTTCAGGAAGGCGTTGAACGCCGCCGTCGACAGCATGTGGACTTCGTCGATGATGTAGACCTTGTAGCGGGCGCTGGCAGGCGCGTAGCGCACGCTGTCATTGATCTGGCGGACGTCGTCGACGCCGGTGTGCGAGGCCGCGTCCATCTCCAGCACGTCCATGTGCCGGCTTTCCATGATCGCCTGGCAATGCACGCCCAGCATCGGCATGTGGATGGTCGGGCCCTTCACCGAGCCGTCCGGCATCTCGTAGTTGAGCGCACGGGCAAGGATACGCGCAGTGGTGGTCTTGCCGACGCCGCGGACGCCGGTGAGGATCCAGGCCTGCGGAATGCGTCCGGTCTCGAACGCATTGGAGACGGTGCGGACCACGGCCTCCTGGCCGATCAGATCGTCAAAACTGGAAGGACGGTATTTGCGCGCCAGCACCCGGTAGGGCGCATTGCTTGCCTTGCCGGCGCTATCAGGGTTCGGAGGGGCGCCAGCGTCGGTCATCGGTCGATCCGCAATGAAATGTCTCTCGGCCGGCTTTTGCGGAAAGGAGCGCGCTGGCGGGATGCCCGCCGGCGCAATTTGCTCGAAAAAACAGGTAGGAGACTGACGAGCGACCCGATCCGGACCTCGTTAGGGCTGCTTCCTTCCGGACCTGACCCGGTTGGCGAGTGGCTCGTCCACCGCCAATCTCCCGGTCCCTATTTGGGGCCAAAAAGGCGGGAACGCAAGCGGGTATCACATTCGCCAGCTTGATCTTGCCCAGCATCCGGGCAATTCCTGACCTGCCCAGCCGATAGGCTGTGCTTTCGCTAGCATGGCCGCCTTGGTAAGAACGCTGCCGGAACCCTTCCAACCAGAAAAGCGGATTGATCCCAATGGTTACACGTCGTGATGTTGCATCGATTGTCGGACTTGGCGCCATCGGCGCCATGACCGCGAGCGCGCTGGCCTCGCCGGCGGTGGCCCAGGCGGCCGATCCCAACGAATCGACCTTTGCCCGCATCCGCCGCACCAAGAAGATGCGGATCGGCGCGGTCGGCGGCGGCGCACCCTACTACATGAAGGATCTCGCCAGCGGCCAGTGGAAGGGCTTCTACGTCGACATCGCCAAGGCGCTGGCTGACGATATGGAGGCCGAGCTCGAAATCACCGAAACCACCTGGGGCAATTCGGTGCTCGATCTCCAGTCCAACAAGATCGACATCTTCTTCGGCCTCAACCCGACCCCGAAGCGCGCGCTGGTGATCGATTTCTCGGTGCCTGTTTTCAACAACGCCTTCGGCATCCTCTGCAAGAAGGACTTCAAGCCGAAGAGCTGGGCCGAGCTGAACTCGCCCGACGTCAAGATCGCGGTCGACCAGGGCTCCTCGCACGACCAGGTCGTCAGCCGCCTGACGCCGAAGGCGCAGATCTCGCGTCTGAAGACCGCCGACGACGCCACCGCCGCACTGCAGACCGGCCGCGTCGACGCGCAGTGCCTGATCACCATGCTGTCGCTGACCGTCCTGAAGAAGAATCCCTCGCTCGGCCAGTTCGTGCTGCCGACACCGATCTTCGCGACCACGTCGAACGCCGGCTTCCGCCGCGAGAACGACAAGACCTTCCGCGATTACGTCAACACCTGGATCGACTTCAACAAGGGCCTTGGCTTCATCCGCAACGCCATCATCACCAACATGGAGCTGGTGGGCGTGACCGAAGCGGACATTCCGCCGGGCGTTTCGTTGTAATCTCTCCTTCGTCATTCCGGGGCTCGCAAAGCGAGAACCCGGAATCTCGCGTTACAATCTCTGGATTCCGGGTTCGCGACTTCGTCGCGCCCCGGAATGACGGAACCCACGACGAGTAAAAACACGCATGTATCAGTGGGACTTCGGCATCCTCTGGAGCTATCGCTGGCTCTTTCTCAACGGACTTGGCGTCACCGTCGGCTTCACCGTGGTCATTGTGGTGCTCGGATTGGTGTTCGGCCTGTTCGGCGCATTCGGCACGCTGTCGCGCTTCAAGGCGGTGCGTCTCGTCGCCCTTACCTTCATCGAGGCATTCCGCTGTACGCCGATCCTGGTGCAGCTGATCTGGTTCTACTACGCGCTGCCGATCCTCGCCGGCATCGACATGACGCCGATCACGGCGTCTGCCCTGGCGCTCTCGCTCTATGGCGGCTCGTTCTATTCCGAGATCATCCGCGGCGGCATCATCTCGATCGACAAGGGCCAGTCGGAAGCCGGTGCCGCGCTCGGCATGACGCCGGGCCAGAGCATGCGGCGCATCGTGCTGCCGCAGGCGATCAAGCGCATGATCCCCGCGCTGATGAACCAATCGATCATCCAGTTCAAGAACACCTCGCTGGTTTCGGTGCTGGCGGTGCCTGACCTCGTCTACCAGAGCCAGGTCGCGGCCCATGACAGCTACCGGCCGCTGGAAACCTACACGGCGGTCGCGGTCGCCTATGCGGCGATCCTGATTCCGCTCACCATCATCGTCCGCCGCGGCGAGAAGCGACTGGCGGTCGGCGAATGAGCGACACTTCGAAAATCGAGATCCGCGGCCTGCGCAAGAGTTTTGGCAGCAATGAAGTCTTGAAGAACATCAGTCTCGACGTCGCCAAAGGCGGCGTCGTGGCGCTGATCGGGCCATCAGGCTCCGGCAAGTCGACGCTGCTCCGTTGCATCAATCTCCTGGTCGTTCCCGACGGCGGTAGCGTCCGCGTCGGCGATACGCGCTTTGCATTCGGTGAGGGGACGAAGCTCGTTGACGTGAAGACGCTGGCAAAATTCCGCGCCACCACAGGCATGGTGTTCCAGCACTTCAACCTGTTCCCGCACATGACGACGCTGCAGAACGTGATGGAGGGACCGGTCACGGTGCGGCGCATGGCCAAGGCCGACGCCGAGAAGCTCGCGCGGGCGCAGCTGGCAAAAGTGGGGCTCGCGGAGAAGGCCGACCAATATCCGGCGACGCTGTCCGGCGGCCAGAAGCAGCGCGTCGCGATCGCGCGCGCGCTGGCGATGGAGCCTGACGTGATGCTGTTCGACGAGGCCACCTCTGCACTCGATCCCGAATTGGTCGGCGAAGTGCTCAGTGTGATCCAGCAGCTGGCCTCCGAAGGCATGACCATGGTGATCGTGACCCACGAAATCGCGTTTGCCCGCGAGGTTGCCGACCGCCTCATCTTCATGCGCGACGGCGTCGTCGTCGAAGAAGGCCCGGCGCGGCAGGTGATCGACAATCCAAGGGAAGCCGCGACACGCGCCTTCCTCAGCCATTTTCACCGCATCGGCGCGCTGCCGCCGGCCAATGCTATACCGTGATGCCCGATATCGACCGCGTCTATCTCGTCACCGGCGCCGCCAGCGGCATCGGCCGCGCCACCGCAAAGCTGCTCGCCGCGCCCGGCACAGCGCTCCTGCTGCACACGCGTTCGAACGCGGAGGGCCTCGATGCCACCGCTGTGGAGGCCGAAGCCAAAGGCGCAGTGGTCGCAAAATGTCTCGGCGATCTCGCTGAGGAAGCCGCTGTCTCCGATGCCGTCGCCGCCGTGCAATCGGGCTTCGGCCGGCTCGATGGGTTGGTTCTCGTCGGTGGCCACGCCCGCCGCGGCAGCGCGATCGGCACACCGGCGGATCAGTTTCGCCAGGCGATGGATGAATCTGCGCTGGCGTTCACGCGAATGGTCGAAGCCGCGCTGCCGCTGCTGCGTGCGGGGCAGGATGCTCGGATTGTCGCGGTGTCTTCCTTTGTTGCGCACGCGATCCGGCCCGAATTCGCGCCGTTCGCCGCCACCGCCGCGAGCCGTGCCGCATTGGAAGCGTTGGTGCGGCTAGCCGCGGTCGAACTCGCGAAAGACGGCATCACCGTCAACGCTGTCGCGCCCGGCCTCATCGTCAAGGACAAGCCGGGCGAGAGCCGGCTGTCGCCCGAGCAGATCGCCGCAACAGAAGCACTGATCCCGATGCGCCGTCGTGGCCGGCCGGAGGAAGTCGCCGAGATCATCGCCTTCCTGGCGTCATCAAAAGCATCTTACGTCACCGGCCAGGTCTGGCACGTCAATGGAGGCCTGACATGACCGAAGCGACCATCGAACGCATCAGGCTGTTCCTGATCGAGAGCCCCATCAAGATGGCGCGCCTGCAGGGCGTCGGCAACGTCAAGGGCACGGTGAAGCGCGTGCTGATCGAGCTGACGTCCAGCGACGGCGTGATCGGCTGGGGTGAAGCCGCGCCGTGGGAGGTGTTCACGGGAACGCCTGAAGCGGCGTTCGCCGCGCTCGATATCTATCTGCGACCAGTCCTGCTCGGCAAATCCGTGCGCCGCATCCGCGCGCTAATGGCCGAGCTTGACCGGGCATTGGTCGGCCATGCGGAAGCGAAAGTCGCGATCGAGATGGCGATGCTCGACATCGTCGGCAAATCGTCCGGCCTGTCGGTCGCCGATCTGCTCGGCGGCCGCGTGCGCGACACCATTCCGCTGTCGTTCTCGATTGCCGATCCGGATTTTGCCGCCGATCTCGAGCGTATGCGGAAAATGGTCCCTGAAGGGAACGTCATCTACAAGGTCAAGACCGGCGTGAAACCGCATCGCGAGGATCTCGATCACCTCTCGGCGATCCGAAAAGAATTTGGCGACAAGGTCGATCTGCGCGTCGACTACAACCAGGCGCTGGCGCCGTTCGGCGCCATCAAGATCCTGCGCGACGTCGAGGCGTTCGCGCCGACCTTCATCGAGCAGCCGGTGCCGCGCAAGTTTCTCGATGTGATGGCGCAGCTCACCGCAGCGCTGGAAACGCCCGTGCTCGCCGACGAAAGCTGCTTTGATCGCCGCGACATGATGGAGGTGGTACGCCGCGAGGCGGCCGATGCCGTCTCGATCAAGCTGATGAAGGCGGGCGGCCTGTTCGAGGCGCAAGCCATCATGGCGATCGCCGACATTGCCGGCTTGCCCGGCTATGGCGGCACGCTGTGGGAGGGCGGCATTGGCCTTGCCGCCGGCACGCAGCTGATCGCGGCGACTCCAGGCATCTCGCTCGGCTGCGAGTTCTACATGCCACATCACGTGCTGACCGAAGATGTGCTCGAGGAGCGCGTGGCGAACCGCGGAGGTCACGTTGTCGTGCCCGATGGGCCCGGCCTTGGCATCCGCGTCAGCGAAGCGTCGATCCGCGCCAATGCGCGGGTGCTGGCGGAGGCGTGAAGAGCGTTGCGGGTTGATCTTCACCTCTCCCGCTTGCGGGGAGAGGTCGGAATTCGAACGAAGTTTGAATTCCGGGTGAGGGGGTACAGGTCTCCCGACGATCTCGCGTGCGGAGAGAAGCCCCTCACCCCAACCCTCTCCCCGTAAGAACAGGGAGAGGGAGAAGAAAGCGACGACCGTGTATGCAGCTAGAGCGGGGCCGCAACCTTCCCCTCTGGGAATCCGTATCGTATGGTCCGGCCAAACACGCCCGCCCCCTCGGGCCGTCCGGAAACGCATATGTCCGATCCCGCCTGGTCGCTGCACTCACGCCTGAAAGAGGACACCATCGATATCGGCGATATGCCGCTGTCGAAGGTGCTTGTCATCAAGGACGCGCATTATCCCTGGCTGCTGCTGGTGCCGCGGCGGCCCGATGCGGTCGAGATCATCGATCTCGACGAAGTCGAGCAGGCGCAGTTGATGACCGAGATCTCCCGCGTGTCGCGCGCGCTGAAGGAGATCACCAAATGCGACAAGCTCAATGTCGCAGCGCTCGGCAATCTCGTGCCGCAGCTTCACGTCCACATCATCGCGCGCCGCACCGGCGACGCCGCCTGGCCGCGGCCGGTCTGGGGCGTGATGCCGCCGTTGGCGCATGACGCCACCGAGGTGCAGAACTTCATCAGCGCGCTTCGCCGAAAAATCTGGTTGGGTTGAAAGAACAAGAAATGTCAGCATTCGACTCGTTTCCGCTGGGACAGCCGGCCTTCGTCACCAACATCCTCGATCGCGCCGCGCATCTGCGCCGCGATGACGAAAAGCTGTTCGCGATGGAGCAAAAATCCTCGTCGCGCGCTTATGTCATCTACCGCGACTCGCTGCTGGTGAAGCGCGAGGGCGACAAGGTGCGCGCGCTGCTCTCGATCGACGAGGCCCTGAAATGCGGCGCTAATCCCGGCACGATCTTTCTGGGGTTGCGCGACGGCGCCGCGATGTTCGGCATGGGCCTGCCGCAGGCTGCCGCCGAAAAGCTTGTTGGACGCGAGGACTACACCGTCACCGAGTTGCGCGGCATGGCGATGCAGGGCGCGATCCAGCCTGACGAGCTGTCGGCGATCGCGATGGCGAAGTCGATGGTCGGTTGGCACCAGCGCCACGGCTATTGCGCCAATTGCGGCACGCGCAGCGCGATGAAGGAAGGCGGCTGGAAGCGCGAATGCCCTACCTGCAAGGCCGAGCACTTTCCGCGTACCGATCCGGTCGTGATCATGCACGTGGCATCGGGTGAAAAATGCCTGCTCGGCCGCCAGAAGCAGTTTCCGGCGGGCATGTATTCCTGCCTTGCCGGCTTCGTCGAGGCCGCCGAAACGATCGAGGATGCGGTGCGCCGCGAGATCCTCGAAGAATCAGGCATTCGCTGCACCGACGTGCAGTACTACATGACCCAGCCCTGGCCCTATCCGTCGTCGCTGATGATCGGCTGCAGCGCGCGGGCCGTGAGCGAAGACATCGTCGTCGACCATTCCGAGTTGGAGGATGCTCGCTGGTTCACGCGCGAAGAGGCGGCCCTTATGCTGAAGCGGACCCATCCCGACGGGCTTGCCGGCCCGCATCCCTTCGCCATCGCGCATCACCTGCTGGGCCGCTGGGTGCACGACAAGAGCTAGGAATGCCGATGGCTGCATCAGGGATCGCGCCGCGCATCCTCTGCATCGGCATTCCCGTGCGCGACCTCACCTTCCGGGTCGAGGCCGTGCCGGATCGTGGCAGCAAGGCCAACGCCACGCATCTTGCCGAGATCTGCGGCGGCAACGCGCTCAATGCCGCAATCGCCATCGCCCGGCTCGGCGGCCGCGTCGCGTTTGCAGGACCAATGGGTGATGCGCGCGAGACATCGAGCGGCTTCATACTCGAGCGGATGGCCAACGAGGGGATCGACACCACGCACATCGTGCGCTTGCCTGATACGACCACGCCAGTCTCTGCGATCATCATCGACGCTTCAGGCGAACGGACGCTGACGATCTATCGCGATCCCGCGCTGTGGAGTGTGAAGCTATCGGACGCAGACGAGTTGCTCGCCGATTGCCAAGCCGTCCTCGTCGAAAGCCGCTGCGGCAGCTTCTGCGCTGATCTCTGCACCGAGGCACGCCGGCGCGGTATTCCCGTCATCGTCGGCGTCGACCGTGCGATGCCGTTGCAGGACGGCCTGCTCACGGCTGCCTCGCATCTGCTGTTTGCCAGCGAGCAGGTGCAGGAGACGGCCGGCATCGCTGATGACGGCGAGGCACTGAAGCGTCTGTCGGAGCTTACGCCCGCCTTCCTCGCCGCCACCCGCGGTCCGCGCGGCACGATCTGGCTGAACGAGACTGATACGCTGGTGGAGACGCCAGCCTTCCCGATTGAGGCCGTGGATACACTCGGCGCCGGCGACGTCTTCCACGGCGCCTTCACGCTTCGGCTCGCCGAGGGCGGCGGGGTGCGGGAGGCGCTTCGATTCGCCGCGGCGGCCGCAGCCCTGAAATGCACCCGCCATGGCGGCGGCCCGGCGGCGCCGCAACGCATTGAAGTGGAAGGGTTTTTGCTGAACAGGCTTTAGAGCCATTGTGCCTGCTCGCCGAGATTATGGGCTTGCGGTAGAAGATTTTCCTCTATAAGACGGAAATCAGCCCTTATATTGGAACAAAGTTCTTCAAATGACCGATGTCGCCGTCCAGATCCCCGAGACCAATCGCCGCCTCGACGCCATCGATCGCAAGATCCTGATGGTCCTCCAGGACGATGCCTCCCTGTCCGTTGCCGAAATCGGCGACCGCGTCGGCCTGTCCTCGACCCCCTGCTGGAAGCGCATCCAGCGCCTGGAGGCCGATGGCGTGATTCTCAAGCGGGTGGCGCTGGTCGATCAGAACAAGATCGGGCTCGGTATCTCCGTGTTCGTCTCGGTGGAGAGCTCGGATCACTCCGACGCCTGGCTGAAGAAATTCGCCGAGGCAGTCAGCGCCATGCCTGAGGTGATGGAATTCTACCGCATGGCTGGCGACGTCGATTACATGCTGCGCGTCGTGGTCGCGGACATGCAGGCCTATGACGTCTTCTACAAGAAGCTGATCGCGGCCGTGCCGCTGAAGAACGTAACCTCGCGCTTTGCGATGGAGAAGATCAAGTCGGTGACGGCGCTGCCGATCCCGGCCGTGGTCGCGGCGTAGGGCTTAGTTCGCGCGTCTCACCACAAGGAACCTGTCATCGCCCGGCTTGACCGGGCGATCCAGTATTCCAGAGGCGGCGGTTGGATACGGAGAAGCCGCGGCGTACTGGATGCCCCGGTCAAGCCGGGGCATGACAGCGGAGATCTGCGGTGCGAGGCGTGCTCCTCAAATCTTCTGATTGTATTCGCCGACTTCCGGATGATGACGCAGCACGCTGTTCACCATCTCGAACATGTCGTGCATGCGCTGCTCGGAGACAGGGCTCTCGACCACGACGACGAGTTCGGGCTTGTTCGAGGACGCCCGCACCAGGCCCCAGCTGCCGTCTTCCACCGTGACGCGCACACCGTTGACCGTGACGAGGTCGCGGATCGACTGACCGCCGATCTTGGCGCCCTTGGCCTGCAGGCCTTCAAAATGCTTCACCACCTGGTCGATGACGCCATATTTGGTCTCGTCGGCGCAATGCGGCGACATGGTCGGCGACGACCAGGTCTTGGGCAGCGCGTCCTTCAGATCGGCCATCGACTTGCCGGACGCGCGGTCGAGCATGTCGCAGATCGCGAGTGCCGAAACGAGGCCGTCGTCGTAGCCGCGGCCATACGGCTTGTTGAAGAAGAAGTGGCCTGATTTCTCGAAGCCCGCGAGCGCGCCCGTCTCGTTGGTGCGGCGCTTCATGTAGGAATGGCCGGTCTTCCAATAGGTGGTCTTGGCTCCCTGCTTCTGCAACACGGGATCGGTGATGAAGAGACCCGTCGACTTCACGTCGACGATGAACTGCGCGTCCTTGTGGATTGCCGACATGTCGCGCGCGAGCATCACGCCGACCTTGTCGGCAAAGATCTCCTCGCCGGTATTGTCGACGACGCCGCAGCGGTCGCCGTCACCGTCGAAGCCGAGGCCGACATCGGCCTTGTGATGCAGCACCGCATCGCGGATCGCGTGCAGCATCTCCATGTCCTCAGGATTCGGATTGTACTTGGGGAAGGTGTGATCGAGCTCGGTATCGAGCGGAATGACCTCGCAGCCGATTGCTTCCAGCACCTGCGGCGCGAACGCACCGGCGGTGCCGTTGCCGCAGGCCGCGACGACCTTGAGCTTGCGCTTGAGCTTCGGACGGTTGGTGAGGTCGGCGATGTAGCGCGCCGGATAATTCTCGTGGAACTGGTAGGAGCCACCGGCCTTGTTCTTGAAATCGGCGTTGAGCACGATCTCCTTCAGCCGCGTCATCTCGTCCGGGCCAAAGGTCAGCGGGCGGTTGGCACCCATCTTCACGCCGGTCCAGCCATTGTCGTTGTGCGAGGCGGTCACCATCGCGACAGCGGGAACGTCGAGATCGAACTGCGCGAAATAGGCCATCGGCGTCACCGCAAGCCCGATGTCGTGCACCTTGCAACCCGCAGCCATCAGGCCGGAGATCAGCGCGTATTTGATCGAGGCCGAATAGCCGCGGAAATCGTGGCCGGTGACGATCTCTTGGCTGACGCCGAGTTCCGCGATCAGCGCCCCCAGCCCCATGCCGAGGGCCTGCACGCCCATGAGGTTGATTTCCTTCTGGAACAACCACCGCGCGTCGTACTCGCGAAAGCCGGTGGGCTTCACCATCGGCTCGGATTCGAAGGCGTAAGTGTTGGGCAACAAGACGGATTTCGGCTTGGGAAACATTGAGACGGTCTCGTGAAAAGAGCAGGAGATGATGCAGCCTTAGCGAATGCCGGGCCGCAGCGGAAGGCGGGAATGAAGGCTTATGGCTGACAATTGCGGCAGTTTGGTAACGATGAAAGGTTACCGGCCGCAGGCCTGATCAGGCAAATATTGGGAGGCTTTCGGCCCGAACTTACTGCTCGAGCACCATCTGGCCGTTGGCGTACTCGAACCGCTTCAGGCGGGACAGGAAGGAGAGGCCGAGCAGGTTCTCGGACAGCGCTGCGTCCGGCAACACCATGGCATCGACGTCACGCACGATGAGGCCGCCGACATCGAGCATGGCGATGCGGGTCCGCGCGGCTTTGATCGTGCCATTCGCGGTGGAGACGGTGGCGTTGTATTCGCTGCGCGAGGGACGAAGGCCGAAGCGGGCGGCCGAGGTCTCGTTCAACGCCACCACGGAGGCGCCGGTGTCGACCATGAAGCCGATGCGCTGGCCATCGATGCGACCTTCGGTCTGGAAATGGCCGCGGCCATCGCGAGGAATATTGATGCTACGGCCGCCCACCGGCACCGTGGCTGCAACCGCGACGGTCGGATGCGGGGCTGACGTGGCTGACGCGGCACTCATCTTGTCCGCCATCTGCGCCATGAATGTACCGAGGCCGATCATCACGGCCGCGAAGATCATAATGTTACGCATCACACCATTCCGAGCCGAAAGCTCGATTTCACCACGCAGCGCGCCCATCCGCGAGCGATGCCGCGGCCGGGCCGGTGTCATTTTGACGAAAAGGATGAGCGTAGGGTTAACGGCGGGGCGTTACTTGTCAGGTGCCGCGCGGCTTGACCCGCCGGGTCGGCAGCGCACTCGCCGGATCCTCCGGCCAGGGATGGCGCGGATAGCGGCCGCGCAGGTCCGAACGCACGGCCGCATAGCTGCCACGCCAGAAGCCCGGGAGATCGCGCGTCACCTGCACCGGCCGTTGCGCCGGCGACAGCAATTCCAGCACCAGTGGCACCTTGCCGGCTGCGATCGACGGATGGGTGTTGAGGCCGAACAGTTCCTGGAGCCGCACCGCGATGGTCGGCCCCTGCTCAGCCTCGTAGTCGATCGCGAGCACGCTTCCCGTCGGCGCCTCGAAATGCGTCGGCGCCTCGCGATCGAGCCGCGCGCGCATGTCCCACGGCAGCAGCGCCATCAGCGCATCGGAGAGATCGCCCGCGGAGATGTCCTTCAGCGCGATCTTGTCGTAGAGCGCAGGCACCAGCCAATCGTCGCGTCGCGCGATCAGCCCATCGTCAGAGAGATCGGGCCAGCTGTCGCCCTCCGCCTTGCGCAAGAACATCACGCGATCGCGCCATTGTTTGGCGGCCTTCGACCAGGGCAGCCGGTCGAGGCCGGCGGCGATCAGCCCATCTGCAAAGATGCGCGCGGTGTCTTCCGAGGGCGACACCGCCAGCGTGGCCTCGGACAGCGTGATCGCATGCAGCACGCGCTTGCGCCGCGCGCGCAGCGCCATCGCGCCGCGATCGAAAGAAATCTCGTCGGTGGTGTCGATATGCTCGGCGAAATGCCGCTCGATGTCGTCCTCGGCGATTTGCGCGGCGAGCAGGATACGACCACTCGCAGCCGTGCCCGTCATTTCGCCGATCGCGATATAGGGCGCACGGGCGAGCGAGGACGTTTGCTCCACTGCGGCGCCACGGCCGTTGGCAAGCACGAAACTGCCATTGCCGCGATTGCGCGCGACACGGTCCGGGAAGGCGTAGGCGAGCATCAGGCCGGTCGAGAGAGCCTCTTGCTGTCCCGGCTTCTCTGACGCCGCGACCTGCGAGGCCCAGCGGCGCGCCAGGTCGCGTGCGCTTGCCGCCCGCGGCGAACGGTCGCGGCGGAACTGGTCGCGCCGGTGTTCCATATCGGCACCGTCGCCGCCGAGCCCGCGCTCGGTGAGGATGGCTGCGATCTCGGCCGCTTCTTCGCCGCTACCTGCGCGATGCGAATCCACGATCATACGCGCCAACCGCGGCGGCAGCGCCAGCGCACGCAGGCTCTTGCCTTCCGCTGTGATGCGACCGTCGCCATCGAGCGCGTTGAGCTCGGAGAGCAGGCTTTTGGCCTCCTTCCACGCGGGCTGCGGCGGCGGATCGAGAAACGACAACGCGGAAGGGTCAGCGACGCCCCACTGCGCGAGATCGAGCACCAACGAGGACAGATCGGCACTGAGGATTTCGGGCTGGGTATAGGGCGCGAGCGAGGCCGTCTGCGGCTCGTCCCACAGCCGGTAACACACTCCCGGCTCGGTACGGCCGGCGCGGCCGCGGCGTTGGTCGACTGCAGCGCGCGCGGCCCGTACGGTCTCGAGCCGGGTCAGGCCGATGTCGGGCTCATAGCGCGGCACGCGGGCGAGGCCGGAATCGACGACAATGCGCACGCCTTCGATCGTCAGCGACGTCTCCGCAATCGAGGTCGCCAGCACCACCTTGCGCATGCCTTTGGGCGCCGGCGAGATGGCGCGATCCTGCACGGCGGCATCGAGGGCGCCGAACAGCGGCACGATCTCGATGCTGGCGTCCTGCACGCGCTCGGCGAGAAAATTCTGCGTGCGGCGGATTTCGGCAGCGCCCGGCAGGAAGGCCAGCACCGAGCCACTATCAGCGCGCAGAGCCGCAGCGATCGCCTCCGCCATCTGCCGCTCGATCGGCGCATCCATCTTGCGGCCGAGATAGCGGGTCTCGACCGGAAAGGCGCGGCCCTCGCTCTCGACGACCGGCGCGTCACCAAGCAGTTTTGCGACACGCGCGCCGTCAAGTGTGGCCGACATCACGAGGATGCGCATATCCTCGCGCAGGCCGAGTTGCGCATCACGCGCCAGTGCGAGACCCATATCGGCATCGAGCGAACGCTCGTGGAATTCGTCGAACAGGATGGCGGCAACACCAGACAGTTCGGGATCGTCGAGGATCTGGCGGGTGAAAATGCCTTCAGTCACGACCTCGATGCGCGTGGCGCGCGAGATCTTCGAGCCGAAGCGGACGCGATAGCCGACGGTTTCACCGGCGCGCTCGCCAAGCGATTTGGCCATACGATCGGCGCTGGCGCGCGCGGCGATGCGGCGCGGCTCCAGCACGATGATCTTCTTGCCCTTGGCCCAGGGTGCGTCGAGCAGCGCGAGCGGCACGCGCGTGGTCTTGCCGGCGCCCGGAGGTGCCACCAGCACAGCCGCATTGTGCGCCTCCAGCGTGCGCGAGAGGTCGTCGAGCACGGCATCGATCGGGAGGGGCGTGTCAAAAGTGCGGGGCAAGTATCTATCCGTTCGTCTTGCCCGGGCCAAAAGCGCGAAGCGCGTCTTCGGGCAAAAGTGCCGGGCATCCACGTTCTTTCACCCGCGAGTGAACAAGACGTGGATGGCCGGGACAAGCCCGGCCATGACGGTTTTCGGTCAGCAACAATGCGTGGCGATCAGCCCTGGACCGGCGGGCGGCCGACGCTTTCATAGGTGAAGCCGGCGGTCACCATGTCGTCGGGGCTGAAGATGTTGCGGAGATCGACGACGACGGGCTGCGCCATGATGTTCTTCAGCCTGTCCAGATCGAGGCCGCGGAACTGCGTCCATTCGGTGACGACGACAAGCGCATCGGCACCTTCGGCGCAGGAATAGGCATCCTCGCAGTAGGTGATGTTGGGCAGCTCGCCCTTGGCTTGCTCCATGCCGACAGGATCGTACGCCTTCACCTTCGCGCCCATATCAAGAAGACCCGTGACGAGTGGGATCGACGGCGCGTCGCGCATGTCGTCGGTATCGGGCTTGAAGGTGAGGCCGAGCACCGCGATGGTCTTGCCGCGCAAGCTTCCGCCGAGCGCCTGGCTCACCTTGCGCGCCATCGCGCGCTTGCGGTTCTCGTTGACGGCCAGCACGGATTCGACGATGCGCAAGCTCACGTCGTAATCCTGCGCGATCTTGATCAGCGCCTTGGTGTCCTTCGGAAAGCAGGACCCGCCGAAGCCGGGACCGGCATGCAGGAACTTGGTGCCGATGCGGTTGTCGAGACCAATGCCGCGCGCGACCTCCTGCACGTTGGCACCGACCTTTTCCGAGAGGTCGGCGATCTCGTTGATGAAGGTGATCTTGGTCGCGAGGAACGCGTTCGCCGCGTATTTGATCATCTCGGCGGTGCGGCGTTCGGTGAACATCAGCGGCGCCTGATTCAGCGACAGCGGGCGATAGATGTCGCCCATCACCTTGCGGCCGCGCTCGTCGGAGGTGCCGACGACAACACGATCAGGGAATTTGAAGTCGCGGATCGCAGCGCCCTCACGCAGGAACTCGGGATTGGAGGCGACGACGACGTCGGCCTTGGGATTGGTCTCGCGGATGATGCGCTCGACCTCGTCACCGGTACCGACAGGCACGGTCGACTTCGTCACCACGACAGTGAAGCCGGACAGCGACTGCGCGATCTCTTTCGCGGCGGCGTAGACATAGGAGAGATCGGCGTGACCATCGCCGCGGCGCGAGGGCGTACCGACCGCGATGAACACGGCATCAGCGTCTGCGACCGGCTTGGACAGATCGGTGGTGAAGTCGAGCCGCTTGGCCCTGACGTTGTTGGCGACCAGCTCGTCCAGGCCCGGCTCGTAGATCGGAATCTCGCCGCGATGAAGGGCCGCGATTTTCTTCTCGTCCTTGTCGACGCAGGTGACGTCGTGACCGAAATCCGCAAAGCAGGCTCCGGACACCAGTCCGACATAGCCCGTGCCGATCATCGCGATGCGCATGTAAATCCCTGTTTTGGCTTGGTTAACGAAACCCCAACTCCGGGGCGGTTTAGCATTTTCCCGTCGGAAAGGAACAGCCCGCACTCACAAACCGGCATGCAATTTGTACCGGTAAAGAAGTCGGAAACCACTGGGGGCCACACTGCCCCACGCCCGCACAGGACCGGGCGGAACACGCCTCGAAAAGAGACACTCGAAAGAGCTACATGGCACCATCAGGCACATCGGCTGCGAGCGGGGGGCTTCCCAAAGCCTCTGCGGCCGCGCGTGTCGACTGGGTCGACTACGCCAAGGGCATCTGCATCGTCATGGTCGTGATGATGCATTCGGTGCTGGGGGTCGAGCTCGCCGCCGGCGAGACCGGTTTCATGCATGTCCTGGTGGCCTTTGCGAAGCCGTTCCGGATGCCGGACTTCTTCCTGATTTCGGGCCTGTTCCTGCCGCTGGTGATCGATCGGGACTGGCGAACCTATCTCGACCGTAAGGTCGTGCATTTCGCCTATTTTTATGTCGTCTGGGTGACAATCCAGTTCGGCTTCAAGGCGCCCGCATTTGCGGCTGAATCCGGCTGGCGCGACGTCGGCCTGCTATACCTGGAATCCTTCATCGAGCCGTTCGGCACGCTCTGGTTTATTTACCTGCTGCCGGTGTTCTTCGTCGTCACAAAACTGACACGGCGAATCCCTGCGCCGGCGATCTGGCTGGTCGCGGCCGCGCTGGAGACCGCCCGCATCGCAACCGGCTGGACCGCGATCGACGAGTTCTGCGCGCGCTTCGTCTATTTCTATTCGGGCTATCTATTCGCGCCTTACGTGTTCGCCCTGTCGGATCGTGCACGCAGCTATCCCGCGCTTGCGCTCGCGGCGCTTGCCGGTTGGGCGCTGATCGATGCCGGCCTCGTTGCATCAGGCGCCAGCGAATGGAAGATCGTCTCGCTCATGCTCGGATTTGCCGGCGCGTGTGCCATCATCACCATTGGCACGCTGCTCGCCCGCGCTCGATGGTGCAATTTCCTGCGCTTCTGCGGCGAGCATTCGATCGTGATCTATCTCGCCTTCTTCCTGCCGATGGCGGCGACACGAACGTTGCTCCTGCACACAGGCATCATTTCCGACATCGGCGCGGTGTCGCTGATCGTGACCATCGTCGGCGTGCTCGGATCGCTCGCGATCTGGCGGGCCGCCTTGCTGCTCCATGCCGACTTCCTGTTCGAGCGTCCCGGCGCATTCTGGATCGCGCCGAAGACGGCCGCACCAGTGTTGCAGGCGGCGGAATAGACCGCTCAGGGTCGCAAGTACAAAGCCCCCGTCGTACGACCGGCTTCGAGATCGGCCTGCGCCTGCGCTGCATCCCGCAGATTGTAGGCTTTCCCGCTCACCTGCAGCATGCCCTCAGTCATCGCGGCCAGCACACGCCCGGCAGAGCGGCTGTATGCATTGGCATCGTTCATGTGGGCCATGACGCTCGGCCGCGCCAACATGAGGCTGCGCCTTGGCCCGAGATCGCGGACATCGACTGATGGGATCGGCCCGGCCGACTGGCCGATGCTCGCCACGACGCCGAATGGTCGCACGCAGCCAAGCGTCTTCTGCAACGTGGTCCCGCCGACGCCGTCATAGGCGACATCGACGCCACGCCCTGCGGTGAGATCGCTGACGGCTGCGGCGAAATCAGCGTCGCGGCCAATGATCACGTGAAGGGCGCCGGCCGCGCGGGCGATCTCGGCCTTGGCCGATGAGCCAACAGTCCCGATCACGGTCGCCCCTGTTGCGCTGGCCCAGCGGGTCAGAAGCTGTCCGAGCCCTCCCGCAGCACTGTGGACGAGAATCGTCGTCCCACGAACAACCGGGAAAACGCGATTGAGCAGCATGTCGGCCGTAATGCCCTTGACGAACGCCGCGGCGACCGCCTCATCCACAAGGCCCGCGGGAAGCTTCACACAGCGCCAGGCCGGCAGGTTGCGCTCGGACGCGTAGGCGCCAACCGGCGCGCCGGCATAGGCAATGCGGTCCCCGACCTCGAGGCCAGCCACCTCCGCACCCAGCGCCGCAACGACGCCCACCGCCTCGACGCCCGGAATACGCTCCGGCGGAAGCGGGTAGAGACCCGTGCGGTGATAGATGTCGATGGAATTGACGCCGATCGCGGTCTGCCGCAGCCGGATTTCGCCGCGGCCCGGTGGTGGCAGATCGATATCAGCCACTTCGAGCTGCTCGACGCCGCCGGGCGTCTTCAATCTCACGATCACGGCCATATCGGGTCCTCCTGTCGATGACGGAAGGACTATGGGCTGCAGGGAAAATCTGCGAAACTGCGCAAGATTGAGATCTAGATGTGAGAATTCGCACGGATGGACTGGACCGATCTGCAGCATTTCCTGGCGCTCGCGCGCGAGGGCACCCTCTCCGCAGCGGCGCGGAGCCTCAATGTCGACCATGTCACCGTGGCCCGCCGCGTCGCCGCCCTGGAAGCCTCCATGTCGCTCAAGCTCGTGGATCGCAGGCCGCGCAGCTACGAGCTCACCGAGGACGGCAGGCGCATCGCCAAGATCGGGGCGCCGATGGCGGAGACGGCGTTTGCGGTGGAGCGCGCCGTGCAGGCCTCAAAATCCGGGATCGGCGGCGAGATCGCGATCAGCGCGCCACCTTCGCTCGCCAACCTCCTGATCGCGCCGAAGCTGATCCGGCTGCGACAACAGCATCCCGGCATCAGGATCAAGCTGATCGGCGAGAAGCGTACGGCCTCGCTCAATCGCCGCGAGGCTGATCTGGCGCTTCGCCTGTCGCGTCCGACGGAGCCGGGACTGATTGCGCGCAAGATCGGCTATTTCGAGTTCGCCCTCTACGGCTCGCCCGACTATCTGAAGACGACACCGCCGCATGCTTTCGCGTTCGTCGCCTACGATTCCAGCATGGATGAGGTTCCGCAGCAGCGATGGCTGATGCGCTTTGCTGGCACGCGCGAGATCGTACTTCGCACCAACGATCTGGAGAACCAGGCCGCGGCCGCGCGGACCGGAATTGGGTTGGCGGCCTTGCCAAAATTCCTTGGCGAAGCCGATCCACAGCTTGAGCGCCATGACATCGGCGGCCGTCCCGTCGGACGCGAGATCTGGCTGGTTGTCCATCGCGACCTGCGCCGCACGCCCACGGTGCGCACCGTCGCAGGCTTCATCGAGGATTGCCTGGCCTGATGCCGTGATTTGCCTGTGCGAGTCGGCAAAATAGCGATCCGCCGAGGCTGTCTTTTGCCGCAAAAATTCATACATTGCGGCCATGCCAAAAACCTCCCCGAAGACCTCCGCCGAAGCCGACACCAAACCCGCCGCGCCAGCTGCTGCCAAACCGGTCGCGGCGAAGGCCGCCGGCAAGGGCGACCACATCTTCCTGGTCGACGGTTCCGGCTACATCTTCCGCGCCTATCACGCGCTGCCGCCGCTGAACCGCAAGTCCGATGGCTTGCAGGTCAATGCCGTGCTCGGCTTCTGCAACATGCTGTGGAAGCTCTTGCGCGACATGCCCGCCGATAACAGGCCGACGCATCTGGCGATCGTGTTCGACAAGTCGGAAGTCACCTTCCGCAACAAGATCTATCCCGAGTACAAGGCGCACCGTCCGCCGGCGCCTGAAGATCTCATTCCACAATTCCCCCTGATCCGCGAGGCCGTGCGCGCCTTCGACCTGCCCTGCCTCGAGCAGGGCGGCTTCGAGGCTGACGATCTCATCGCGACCTATGCCCGGCAGGCCAGCGACCGTGGCGCCCACACGACCATCGTATCCTCCGACAAGGATCTGATGCAGCTCGTGAATGACAAGATCACGATGTACGACACCATGAAGGATCGCCGGATCGGCATCCCCGAGGTGATCGAGAAATTTGGTGTACCGCCGGAGAAGGTGGTCGAGGTGCAGGCGCTGGCCGGCGATTCCACCGACAACGTGCCTGGTGTGCCCGGCATCGGCATCAAGACCGCGGCACAACTGATCGTCGAATATGGCGATCTCGAACAGCTTCTGTTCCGCGCGACCGAGATCAAGCAGCCAAAGCGACGCGAAGCGCTGCTCGAGAATGCCGAGAAGGCGCGGGTCTCGCGGCAACTGGTGCTGCTCGACGACAAGGTCGATCTCGAGGTGCCGCTCGACGACCTCGCCGTTCACGAGCCCGACGCGCGCAAGCTGATCGCCTTCCTGAAGGCGATGGAATTCACCACGCTGACGCGCCGCGTCGCCGATTATTCGCAGATCGATCCCGCCAATGTCGACGCCGATGCGAGCAACAGCAGCGCGGCGAAATCCGGCGATGGCGCGAAGGCGAGAGCCTCGGAAACTTCCGGCGATCTCTTCGCCGCTCCTGCGACAGCCGCAAAGGGCGCTGACAAGGGCGACAAGTCGGCAAGCCTCAAGGGCGCGCCGATCTCGCTCGCGGCCGCGCGTGAGGAGGCATTGCGCACGCTGCCGTTCGACCGGGCCAAGTACCAGACGATCAAGACGCTGAAAGAGCTCAACGCTTTCATCGCGCGCATCCATGATACCGGCCATGTCGCGATCGAGATCAAGGCGAACAGCATCGATCCGATGCAGGCCGACCTCTGCGGCGTCGCGCTGGCGCTGGCGCCGAATGAGGCCTGTTACGTGCCGCTGGCGCATAGGCAGTCCGGTGGCGACGGCGGCCTGTTCGATGCCGGGCTCGCACCGGATCAGGTTAAGCATGCCGAGGCGATCGATGCGCTGCGGCCGGTGCTGGAATCGGCGGGCATTCTCAAGATCGGCTTCGACGTGAAATTCGCCGCCGTGATGCTGGCCCAGCACGGCATCACCTTGCGTAACGCCGATGATGCCAAGCTGATCTCCTACGTGCTCGACGCCGGCCGTGGCTCGCATGAGCTGGACTCGTTGTCCGAACGCTGGTTCGGCCACGCCATGCTGAAGGAGAACGAACTCCTCGGCAGCGGCAAGGGCAAGATCACCTTCGATCAGGTGCCAATCGATAAGGCCGCGCCTCTGTCGGCCGAAGGCGCCGACATCGCCTTGCGCGTCTGGCGCGTGCTGAAGCCGCGCCTCGTCGCCGAGCACATGACCACCGTCTACGAGACGCTGGAGCGGCCGCTGGTCTCCGTGCTTGCGCGGATGGAGCGGCGCGGCATCTCGATCGACCGCCAGGTACTGTCGCGCCTCTCCGGCGACTTCGCCCAGACCGCCGCGCGCGTCGAGGCCGAGATCCAGGAGATCGCGGGCGAGCCCGTCAATGTCGGCAGCCCCAAGCAGATCGGCGACATCCTGTTCGGCAAGATGGGACTATCAGGCGGCACCAAGACCAAGACCGGCGCGTGGTCGACCACCGCGCAGGTGCTCGACGAACTCGCCGAGCAGGGCCACGATTTTCCACGCAAGATCCTGGAGTGGCGCCAGGTCTCGAAGCTGAAATCGACCTATACCGACGCGCTGCCTGAATATGTCAATCCGCAGACGCATCGCGTGCACACAACCTACGCGCTGGCCGCGACCACGACGGGCCGGCTGTCGTCGAACGAGCCGAACCTGCAGAACATTCCGGTGCGTACCGAAGACGGCCGCAAGATTCGCCGCGCCTTCATCGCGACGCCTGGGCACAAGCTCGTCTCCGCCGACTATTCGCAGATCGAGCTGCGGCTGCTGGCGGAGATCGCCGACATTCCCGTGCTGAAGCAGGCCTTCAAGGACGGCCTCGACATTCACGCGATGACGGCATCGGAAATGTTCGGCGTGCCGATCAAGGGCATGCCGAGCGAAATCCGCCGCCGCGCCAAGGCGATCAATTTCGGCATCATCTACGGCATCTCGGCGTTCGGCCTCGCCAACCAGCTCGGTATCGCGCGTGAAGAGTCCTCCGCCTACATCAAGAAATATTTCGAGCGCTTCCCTGGCATTCGCGCCTATATGGACGACACCAAGGAATTCTGCCGCAAGAACGGCTACGTCACGACGCTGTTCGGCCGCAAGATGTACTACCCCGACATCAAGGCCTCCAATGCCTCGGTACGCGCCTTCAACGAACGCGCCTCGATCAACGCGAGGCTGCAAGGCACCGCGGCCGACATCATCCGCCGCGCCATGATCCGGATGGAAGACGCGCTCGCCGAGAAGAAGCTCTCCGCGCAGATGCTGCTGCAGGTGCATGACGAACTGATCTTCGAAGTGCCCGACGCCGAAGTCGAGAAGACGCTGCCCGTCGTGCAGCACGTGATGCAGGACGCGCCGTTCCCGGCCGTGCTGCTGTCGGTGCCGCTGCATGTCGATGCGCGCGCGGCGAAGAACTGGGACGAGGCGCACTGAGGGCGCCCCGATGAAGATCGCAGCCATCTCCGGTAGCCTGCGCGCGGGTTCGAGCAATACCGCAGTCCTGCGCGCAGCGGCACGGCTCGCGCCTGATGGTGTCGAAGTGATGCTTTTCGAGGGAATTGCCGGCCTTCCCTTCTTCAATCCGGATCTGGATGGCGATGACGTGCCGGCGCAGGTACGCGCGATGCGCGAACTGATCGGACGTGTCGACGGCCTCCTGATCTCGAGCCCCGAATATGCCCGCGGCGTCGCCGGTGTGCTGAAGAACGCGCTCGACTGGCTGGTCGGCAGCCACGAATTTCCTGACAAGCCGGTCGCGCTGATCAACACCTCTCCGCGCGCGACGCACGCGTTGGCCGCCCTGACGCTGACGTTGGAGACGATGTCGGCCCGGCTCGCCACGGAGGCCTGCGTGACGCTGCCGCTGCTTGGCGGCGCCTGGGACGAACACAGCATCATGGCCGATCCTGCACTCGCGGAGCCGCTACGTTTGGCGATGGAGCGTTTCGCCGCCTTTATCAGTACGGTGCAGGCGTAAGACCAATTGAATTGTCCTCCGAACAATTGCGCGATGGCCCCACCACGCCGCGCATATTAGAACCCGTGCATCCCACCGCACCGGTTGACCCATGCCCCACACCTCCGCCCTGCTCGGCTTCGCCCTCGTCTGCCTTGGTCTCGTGCTCACGCCGGGGCCAAACATGATCTATCTGATCTCGCGCTCGATCACGCAGGGGCCGGCGGCGGGGATCGTCTCGCTCGGGGGTGTCGCGCTGGGCTTCGTGTTCTACATGCTCTGCGCCGCGTTCGGCATCACCGCGCTGCTGCTCGCCGTTCCCTTCGCCTATGACGCGCTGCGCTTTGCCGGCGCCGGCTACATGCTGTGGCTCGCCTGGCAGGCGGTGAAGCCGGGCGGACGTTCGCCGTTCCAGGTGAAGAAGCTCGCGATCGACAGCCCGCGCAAATTGTTCGCGATGGGGCTCGTCACCAACCTGCTCAATCCGAAGATCGCGATGCTGTATCTGGCGCTGCTGCCGCAATTCATCGATCCCACGGCCGGCAGCGTGCTGATGCAGTCGGTTGTGCTGGGCGCGATCCAGATCGCGATCAGCGTCAGCGTCAATGCGATGATCGCGCTCGGCGCCGGATCGATCGCGCTGTTCCTGGCGAGCCGGCCGAGCTGGATGCTGGTGCAGCGCTGGCTGATGGGCACCGTACTGGCTGGGCTCGCGGTACGGATGGCGGTGGAAGCGCGGAAGGTGTGATATTCACCTCTCCCCGCTTGCGGGGAGAGGTCGGATTGCGAAGCAATCCGGGTGACGGGGTACGGGTCTCACGGCCATCTCATTCGCGGAGAGAGGCCCCTCACCCCAACCCTCTCCCCGTAAGAACGGGGCGAGGGAGAAGAAAGATCAATCCAGCTTCGCGTCCATGCCCCGCTTCACCGCCGGGCGCGCCATCAGCGCGTCGTACCAGCGCTTGACGTTCGGGAAATCCGCGAGTTCGACCTTGTGGCGGGGATGGCGCCAGGCCCAGCCCAGAATGGCGAAATCGGCGACCGAGAGATCGCCCGCGACAAAGTCGCGGCCGTCCAGGCGACGGTCCAGCACGCCGTAGAGGCGGCGCGTCTCCGCCATGTAGCGCTTCAGCCCGTAGGCGCGGTCCTGCTCGTTCTCGAGCGCAATGAAATGGTGGACCTGGCCCGGCATCGGGCCGAAGCCGCCCATCTGCCACATCAGCCATTCGTAGACGGGAATGCGCCCCGAGAGCGATTTCGGCAGGAATTTGCCGGTCTTTTCGCCGAGATACAGCAGGATCGCGCCGGACTCGAAGATACTGACGGGCTTGCCGTCCGGGCCTTCCGGGTCGAGAATCGCAGGGATCTTGTTATTCGGGGAGAGCTTGAGGAACCCGGGCTCCATCTGCTCGCCCTTGGTGATATTCACCGGGACCACCTTGTAGGGGAGGCTCATTTCCTCGAGGGCGACGGAGATTTTGCGGCCGTTCGGCGTGTTCCAGGTATGCAGTTCGATGGTCATTTGCCTGTTTCCTTGCCCAGTTTCTTGCCCAGTTCTTGCCCGGGATCTCGGGCCTTCACCTACTCCAGAAAGTTGCACCCCCACAACCGGCGGACCGGGATGGCCGATCCCTGTTGACGGGGGACGCCCCCTCTGGAATGTCACCGCCGTCGCGGATAAATTCCGCCACCTCCTAAAAACGCTCCCGAGGGACCACCGTGTCGAAATCTGCCTCCCGCGCCCGCCTGTTCGAAATCATCCGCCGCCGCTCCTTCGGCCGGGGCGAGGTGACGCTCGCGTCGGGCCGCAAGAGCGATTTCTATTTCAACCTCAAGCCGACGATGCTCGATCCGGAGGGCGCCACGCTGCTCGCCGAGCTGACCTATGAGACGCTGAAGGACGACAATCTCGATTTCATCGGCGGGCTGGAGATGGGTGCGGTGCCGCTCGCCGGCGCGTTGGCGCAGATCTCCTGGATCAAGGGCCATCCGATCGCGGCCTTCTTCGTGCGCAAGAAGCCGAAGGAGCATGGCGCGAAGCTGGCGATCGAAGGCCTGCCGAAAGGCGAGACGCTGGACGGCAAGCGCGTCGTGATCGTCGAGGACGTCACCACGACAGGCGGCTCGGCGATGCAGGCCGTGGAATCCGTGCGTGAGACCGGCGCCGAAGTGGTGCTGGTGCTGACCATGGTCGATCGTGAGGAAGGCGCCACCGACACCTTCGGCGCAGCCGGCCTGCCGTTCCGCTCGCTCTACAAGGCGTCGGAATTCTTGAAGGCTTAAGGCCCTCATTGCGAGGCGCGCCAGCGTCGTATTCGGCCGCCCTCAACCCCTCATTTACCATCCCGCTTTATGGTGAATCATGTGCTGAGACCTGACGGTCCCAGCCGGTTCGATAGCGTCGGGTGGAGTAAGCGTTGCGTACGATTGTGTTCCATGCGCGCCGGCGGCGTCGCGCGATGCTTGTGGCCGCCATCCTTGCAGCACCGCTGCTTGCGATCCCGGCCCCGGTTGCGGCCGAAGGCCTGTTCGACTTCTTCTTCGGCGGCGCCCAGCAGCGCCCTCAGCGCGACGTACCGCAGCAGGCAAGCCCCTTCGTCGATCCCTTCGCCAGTCAGCAGAACCCGCCCGCTCAGCTTCCGACACGCTCGGCATCGGCCGGCGGCTCCGGCCCGGCGTTCTGCGTACGCAGCTGCGACGGCAAATATTTTCCGCTGATGCGCGGCCTCGCCTCGCCGGCGCAGATGTGTCAGTCCTTCTGCCCTGCCAGCGCGACAAAGGTGTTTTTTGGCTCCTCGATCGACGGTGCTTATTCGCAGACCGGCGAGCGCTATGCCGACAGCGAGAACGCGTTCGCCTATCGCAAAGCGCTGCGCGCAGACTGCACCTGCAACGGCCGCGAGCCGGCGGGGCTCGCGCCGGTCGATTTGACGCTGGACAGCTCGCTGAAGGCCGGCGACGTCGTCGCCACCACCGACGGCCTGGTTGCCTATACCGGCGTCCGCCTCGGCCAGGAGCAGAGTGCGGAGTTCACCCCGGTCGCCTCCTATCCCGGTCTCACCGCGCAGGTCCGCGCCCGGCTCGGCGAGATGAAGGTGGCCCCGGTGCGCGCGGAGACGGTCGCGGCGGATGCCCCAGCCGCGGAGATCGTGCGTGAGACATTGCCTGACGTGACGGCCGTGCCGAAGACGTCAGCGAAGTCGGCGAAGCGGGCGGGATTGGATTGATATCCTTCTCGTGAGGACCGAGAGCACTACCGCCCGATAATCACCCCGATCACATTCGGCGCCGCCAGATATTTCTCCTCGATCGCCGCGCGCGCGGCGGCACGGTTTTCGGCCGTCAGCAGGCCGCGCTTCTCGGCCAGGATCATCCAGCAGAAGCCCCACCAGTCGGTCAGCATGCCCGTTTCGCTGACGAGGTCATAACCCTGCTCAGCCGCAAAGATGCGCGCATGCGCTTCGTCCAGCGTGTCGAGAAAGTGGTGATCCTCGGCCGCGAACAGATCGTCACTGATGTCGTCGATGGTGTAGCCCCAGATCGACTGGCACACCGCGTTGAACTCACGGTCGAACTGATCGTCGTCGACGGCGTAGCGCCGCGCCGCCCGATGCAGCCGCGACAGCGACCGCGCGAAATCAGCGATCCGGGTGAGGGCAAATTGATCAAAGGCAATGGTGGACATGTAGTCCTCGCGACTGACGTCAGACCCTAGATATTGTGTCGGCAACGTACCGAATCACAATGATATATCAAAGACTTGCTAAAGTGTTCTTAATTTGTTCTAGTGCTGAACGATTGATTATCGAGATCGTCGTCCTGGCGAAAGCCAGGACCCATTACCCCGGTCAGCGTTGCTTTTGCGAGCTTGAGCCATGAGCGCGGGCAGCTACTTCGTTTATATCCTCGCGAGTCGTCATCATGGGACGATCTATATCGGCGTGACCAATGACATCCGAGGGCGACTTGAGTTGCACCGCTCGGGGCGCGGCTCCAAGTTCGTGCAAATGTACAAAGTCGTCCGCCTCGTGCACGTCGAGGCATTCGCGACGCCGCAGGAAGCCATTGCGCGCGAGAAGCAGCTGAAATTCTGGAAGCGCGACTGGAAGATCAAGCTGATCGAGGAGGAAAATCCTGACTGGAATGATCGGTCGGGCCTAATTTGACAGTCGGGGTAATGGGTCCTGGCGTTCGCCAGGACGACGATGTGGAGACAGTTGCTCCCCTCAATTCACGGCTGACATCAGCTTATCCCCGCACGCGCTCGCGTAAAACTTGCCGCCGCATTGCCGCTTGATGGCGGCGCAGCGCGCGGCCGGTGTTGCGTTTTGCGGGAGGGAGACGGCGCAGCTGAGGCCATCGGCGCTGCGGCCCATCTTGCCGGCGGCAAAGGCGGCGCTGGAGGCGGTGATGCAGACGACAAGCAGTGCTGCGGTGGCGATCTCGATCAGCAGTCGCGTCAGCGGTTTCATGGACGTCCCTCCACAGTGATGGCTGAATTGGCGCTCAATCTAGCACAAATCAGCGTTTCTCCGTGCTGGTCCGGGTTCCCAAAGCGGCCCGTTCCTTGCATAATTTTGCGCCAGCGCAGTGCACGGCCTCGCCAGCAATGGTTCCGGCAAAGAGGCAACACGCGTAGGGTTTAGTGGTGTTTCTGTCGACCAGGAAGTGACGGCCTTGCAAGATCAATCGTTCCAGCCAACTTTTCCCGCCCCCGGCCAGCCCATCGACGAACTCGCGCTGTCGGAGATCAAGGGTGCGATCCTGGCGAAGTTGCGCCTTGCCATCGGCAAGGACGCGGGCATGGCGACCAAGCACGACTGGTACCAGGCCGCGGCGCTCGCGCTGCGGGACCGCATCGTACATCGCTGGCTCTCGGCCGAGAAGCGCAGCTACGACGCCGGGCGCAAGCGCGTCTACTATCTCTCGCTCGAATTCCTGATCGGCCGCCTCTTCACCGACGCGCTCAACAACATGGGGCTCTTGAAGATCTTCGAGGTCGCCCTCGGCGATCTCGGCGTGTCGCTGCCTGAGCTGCGCAAATGCGAGCCGGATGCGGCGCTCGGCAATGGCGGCCTCGGCCGTCTCGCCGCCTGCTTCATGGAGAGCATGGCGACGCTGTCGATCCCCGCGATCGGCTACGGCATCCGTTACGATTACGGCCTGTTCCGCCAGATCATCAATCAGGGCTGGCAGCAGGAATACCCGGACGAATGGCTCGGCTTCGGCAACCCCTGGGAATTGCAGCGGCCGGAAGTGATCTACGACGTCAATTTCGGCGGCGGTGTCGAGCATGTCGACGACAAGGGCCGCGACCGCGCGATCTGGCACGCGAGCGAGACCGTGCAGGCGATCGCCTATGACACCCCGATCGTCGGCTGGCGCGGCCAGCACGTCAACGCGCTGCGGCTGTGGTCGGCGCGCTCGCCCGATCCGCTTAAGCTCGACGCTTTCAACATGGGCGACTATGTCAGCGCCAGCGCCGAGCAGTCGCGCGCCGAAGCGATCTGCAAATTCCTCTATCCGAACGACGAGAGCCCGGCCGGCCGCGAGCTTCGCTTGCGCCAGGAATATTTCTTCGTCTCGGCCTCGCTGCAGGATCTGATCAAGCGGCATCTCGCGTCCGACGGCCAGCTGCGCAGCCTGTCGTCCAAGGTCGCGGTGCAGCTCAACGACACGCATCCAAGCCTCGCCGTCACCGAGCTGATGCGCATCCTCGTCGATCTCCACAATTTCCGCTGGGACGAGGCCTGGAAGATCACCGTCGCGACGCTCTCCTACACCAACCACACGCTGCTGCCGGAAGCGCTGGAGACCTGGCCGGTCGAGCTGTTCGAGCGGCTGCTGCCACGCCATCTCGAGATTATCTACCGCATCAACGTCCAGCACCTCGCGCTCGCCGAAGCACGCGCGCCCGGCGACATCGATTTCCGCGCCTCGGTCTCGCTGATCGACGAAAGGAGCGGCCGCCGCGTCCGCATGGGCCAGCTCGCCTTCGTCGGTTCGCACCGCATCAACGGCGTCTCGGCGATGCATTCGGACCTGATGCGTGAGACCGTGTTCCACGATCTCAACCATCTCTATCCCGGCCGCATCACCAACAAGACCAACGGCATCACCTTCCGCCGCTGGCTGATGCTGGCGAACCCGAAACTCACCGACCTCCTGCGCGAGACCTGCGGCGAGGCCGTACTCGACGACCCGACGCAGCTCTCGCTGATCGAGGCGCGCGCCAGCGACGTCGAATTCCAGAAGAAATTCCGCAGCGTCAAGCTGCACAACAAGACCGCGCTGGCGCGCCTGATCGGCGAACGGCTCGGCATCAAGGTCGACCCGACCGCATTGTTCGACGTGCAGATCAAGCGCATCCACGAATACAAGCGCCAGTTGCTCAACATCATCGAGACGGTTGCGCTGTACCAGTCGATCAAGGACGACCCCAACGGCAATTGGGTGCCGCGGGTGAAGATCTTTGCCGGCAAGGCGGCGGCGAGCTATCGCTACGCCAAGCTGATCATCAAGTTGATCAACGACGTCGCGGAAGTCGTGAACAACGATCCCGACATCGGTGGCAAGCTGAAGGTCGCCTTCCTGCCTGACTACAATGTCAGCCTCGCTGAGGTCATCATTCCCGCAGCCGACTTGTCCGAGCAGATCTCGACCGCCGGCATGGAGGCCTCCGGCACCGGCAACATGAAGCTGGCGCTCAACGGCGCCATCACCATCGGTACGCTCGACGGCGCCAATATCGAGATCCGCGACCAGGTCGGCGTGGAGAACATCGCGATCTTCGGCATGGAGGCCGGCGACGTGATGATCCGGCGCAAGCAGGGGCTTGATGCCTCCGACGTGATCCGCAATTCGCCCAAACTCCAGCGCGCCATCAACGCGATCGGCACCGGCGAGTTCTCGCCTGGCGATCCCGGTCGCTTCGAATCCATCGCGCATGCGCTGCGCTATCTCGACCACTACATGGTCAGCGCGGATTTCGATTCCTATTACGAGGCGCAGCGCGCCGTCGATGCGCGCTGGCAGGTGACTCCTGCCTGGACGCGTGCGTCCGTTCTCAACGTCGCACGGATGGCATGGTTCTCATCCGACCGCACCATCCGCGAATACGCCGAGGAGATCTGGAACGTGCCGGTCAATCCGATCACGCCACCGTTCCAGGCGGCAGAGGACCGGCGCGACGCAACGGGCTGATATTTCCGCCGCGTGAAATCGGCGCTGTTTGCGAGGTCATTGCATCTCGCGCCTAGGATGATGATATGACTATCGTCATCCCCAAAAGCGCACCGGCTGGATTGCTTCGCCGCGCTCGCAATGACGATTGGGAGACAGCCGAGGACGATCATGCACGCCAAGCTCCCGCATCCCTTCGACGACGCCACCCGCATCACTGCCGGCGACTCGCATTGGCAGGGGCACACCAGCGACGATTACTGGGCCTTCGTCGGCCCGTTCGGCGGAGCCACGGCCGCGACCATCCTGCGTGCGCTGATCGAGCATCCGCAACGCGCCGGCGATCCGCTGGCGCTGACTGTCAATTACTGCGCGCCGATCGCCAAGGGGCCGTTCGATCTCGACATCCGCCTGGTGAAGGGCAATCGCTCCAGCCAGCACTGGAGCGTCGAACTGTCGCAGGGCGGCGGCGAGGTCGCGACGCTTGCGACCGCCGTGTTCGCCGAGCGCCGGCCGTCCTGGGAGCACCGGGTGGCGCAATACCCTGATACAAAGCCGTTCGAACAGACGCTGCCATTTCCGAGTATCAAGGCATCCTGGGCCAACCAGTATGAATTTCGTTTCGTCGAGGGCGAGATGCGGCTCGGGCCGCCGCAAGCCGAGCTCGCCAGCACCTATTCGAAAATCTGGATTGCAGATCGCGAACCGCGCAAGCTCGACATGTTGTCGCTGATGTCGATGTCGGACGCCTTCTTCGGCCGCATCTTCCATGTGCGGCGCGAGCTGGTGCCGTTCGGCACGGTGTCGCTGACGACCTATTTCCACACCGACAGCGAAGAGCTCGCGGCCGAAGACATCACGCGCGTACTCGCGACGGCTGACTCGAAGGTCATGCACAAGAGCTACGCCGACCAGAACGCGGAGCTGTGGTCGCCGAACGGACGGCTGCTCGCGACCACGACGCAGATCGCGTATTTCAAGGCCTGAGTGCTTCCACAAACTCGTCATTGCGAGCGCAGCGAAGCAATCCAGACTATCTCCGCGGAGGGATTCTGGATTGCTTCGCTGCGCTCGCAATGATGGTGGAGAGAGTTCGCGCGAAACAAAAAGGGCGGCCTTCGGCCGCCCTTTCGCATCCACACTGAAGGAAATTACTCCGCCGCGAGCTTTACATCGGGCGCAGCGGCGCGCACCTCAGCGTCGACCTGGGCTTCGAACTTGGCAAAATTCTTCTGGAACATGCCGACCAGCCGACGTGCGGTCTTGTCGAACTCGTCCTTGTCCTTCCAGGTGTTGACCGGGTTGAGGATCTCGCTCGGGACGCCCGGCAGCGCGGTCGGGACCGCGAAGCCGAAATATCTGTCGGTGCGGAATTCGACGTTACGAAGCGAGCCGTCGAGCGCGGCAGTCAGCAGCGCGCGCGTCACCTTGATCGGCATGCGCGAGCCCGTGCCGTACTTGCCGCCGGTCCAGCCGGTGTTGACCAGCCAGCAATCAACATTGTGCTGGGCGATCAGGTCACGCAGCATGTTGCCGTACACGGAGGGATCGAGCGGCAGGAAGGGCGAGCCGAAGCAGGTCGAGAATTCCGGCTGCGGCTCGTTGCCGAGACCGCGCTCGGTGCCCGCGACCTTGGCGGTGTAGCCGGAGAGGAAGTGATACATCGCCTGCGCCGGCGAGAGTTTTGCGATCGGCGGCAGTACGCCGAAGGCGTCGGCGGCCAGCATGACCACGTTCTTCGGCTGCGGCGCGCGGCCGGTGCGCGAAGCGTTCGGGATGAAGTCGAGCGGATAGGCCGAGCGCGTGTTCTCGGTCTTGGAGCCATTGTCGAAATCGACGACGCGGGTGTCTTCGTCGAGCACGCAGTTCTCGAGCACCGCGCCGAAGCGCGTCGATGCCGCGTAGATTTCGGGTTCGGCGTCCTGCGAGAGCTTGATGCACTTGGCGTAACAGCCGCCTTCGAAGTTGAACACGCCGTTCGGGCCCCAGCCGTGCTCGTCGTCACCGATCAGCGTGCGGTTCGGATCGGCCGAGAGCGTGGTCTTGCCGGTGCCTGACAGACCGAAGAAGATCGCGGTGTCGCCGGCGGCGCCAACGTTCGCCGAGCAGTGCATCGGCATCACGCCGCGCTCGGGCAGATAATAGTTCAGCGTGGTGAAGACCGATTTCTTCATCTCGCCGGCGTAATAGGAACCGCCGATCAGCACGATCTTGCGGGCGAAGTCGATGGCGACGACGTTCTCGGACTTGCAGCCATGACGCTTGGGATCAGCACGGAAGCTCGGCATGTCGATGATGGTGAGTTCCGGCGTGAAGCTCGACAGCTCGACCGCTTCAGGCCGGATCAGCAGCGTGCGGATGAACAGCGAGTGCCAGGCGAGCTCGGTGAAGACGCGCGTCTTGATCCGGTAGGACGGATCGGCGCCGCCATAGAGATCCTGCGCGAACAGGCTCTTGCCTTCGGCGTGCTTGAGGAAATCCTGATACAGCGTCTCGAACTGCTCTGCAGTGATCGACTGGTTGCCAGCCCACCACATCTTCTTGTCGGTGGTGGCGTCACGCACCGTGAACTTGTCCTTCGGGCTGCGGCCAGTGAACTCACCGGTATCAGCACAGAGCGAGCCGTCGGCGGAGAGCACCGCTTCGCCTGCGGAGAGCGAGTATTGATAGAGTTGCGGTGCGCCGAGGTTCCAGTGAACCTGCTTGAGATTCTTTAAGCCGAATTTGTCGGCACCGAAGGCACCGTTGCGCACGCCCGTCTCTTGCACGAAAAATCCTCCTAGAACCCGCGACATCAAGCACAACCAAGCTTTGGTGCCATCGCGGCCACCGCTATTAATAGGCCGACCGGCCTCGGTTGGACGACCTAATATCGGTGAACGCCGACGTTGCCAAGCTGATCCCTTCGGATTTGGTTTATTCAAGGACCGCGCCAAACGTCGCGCATGACAGCTCTGATCAAGTGCATTAAAAATCGCGAATGATCGCGCAACCAAACGGCTGTTTCAGCGTTATCAGATGTTTTGCGACGCACAAATGCTGCGTGGCGGTCTATCGTACCGCACCTTCGCCGATCAGCGCGAACGGTCCCCACATCGCAGGGTACGCATTGCGCAGCGAAGTCGTGTCATCAACATACGCCAGCATCGCGCGCCGGAGGGCTTCGGCTCTACCGATTTGCGGTTCGTTTTTGAGCAAATCGAAAGTCGAAGTGGTCAAGCGGGTGGCAGCTTCCGAATCGACTGCCCAATGGGACACCAGCAGCGCGCGTGCACCGGCATAGAAGAAGGCGCGCGCCAATCCCGACAAGGCTTCGGCACCGGGTTTGTCGCCAGCGATCGTGTTGCATGCCGACAGCACGACCCAATCCGCATTTAGCTTGAGCTGCGCGACTTCGCTCGCCGTGAGCAGACCGTCGTCGAACTCGGAGGGTTGATCGGGAATTGAGAGCGCAAGCGACGGCTCGCCCACACCTTTGATGTCACCGGCAACGAGGCCATGGGTCGCAAAGTAGATGATGCTGTATTGAGCAAGCGGTGCACGCTTCAGCGTCGCTTCATTGGCATCGCGGCCGAGATGAATGTCCGCATCACCAGCGCCGACATCTTTCGCCACGGCGTTCAGCTCGTCGGCGGTGTCAGGAAGTTGCGGCAGCGCCTGGGCAAGCCGCGCGCGGTCGACGCCCGCGCCGCGCCAGAAGTCGGTATAGGCTGATGTCACGATGCTGCGCGCGGCAACCTTGCCGCTTGCCGCACGACGGTCGGACGGACCTTCCTGTGCCGGATTGAATACGGGGTCGCCGAAGCCGGTCATCGGCTTGATGCCGTCGTCCTTGCGCGCAAAGGCGCGCAGCGATTTCAGGCTGACCACCGATGGCAGCACCGAGACGGCCTGACGCCGGAGCAGCCAGGCGGCGCTGCGATAGCCTTCGAGTGTATCAGGGATCGCAGCTTGCGGCGTCTCCGTGACGAGCAGATGGAACGGCAGCGCGGTCAGCGCGCCTGATGGCACCGTAAGCAGGCTGCGCTTGTCCCTCGTCAGTGCTTCGACGGGACCGAGCAGCGTGACATAGAGCTCGTTGGCGAGCGCAAGGTCAAACAGACCTGATTTGCCGGAGCCATCGCGCGCCTTGCCGACATCGAGACCTCTCCGGAAGGACGTGACCTTCTGCGCCAGTGCGTCCGCACCAAACGGAATCTCCTTCCAGTCGGCACTCTCACGCGTGATGGCGATAACGTAGCTGCGCTTGTCGACAACGGAATGGATCACCATCGCTTCATCGGCCGACAGCAGGGGCTGCACGTCCTTCACTGTCAGCGGCAGTGGGTTGGAGAGCGAGGCGTAGTCGGGGAATTCGACGGCGAGCGCCTTCTGCAAGCCGGCGCGTTCCGTTGCGATGGCTGCGATCCGGGTGCGGCTGCGCTGCTCGGACGCGACGTCGCGCTGCGCCGCGGATTTCGATACGGCCGTGATGATCGCTTTGTCGAGCGCCTCGGATTCAGCCGCGAGATCCTGGTCCTTGCGCACCAACTCGGCAAGCCGGTCGTTGCCGGCAGCGAGCCGCACTGCGAGCTTGTTCACAGCCGACGCGGCGGACGATTGCGTGCCGCGCTGGATCACGGCGAGCGCCTCGTCCAGCGCCTTGTCCCCGGGCAGCAAAGATTGCTGGCGTGCGGCGAACAGGATCGGCAGCACCACGCGCAGCTGCGCGCGACCGCCCGCGAGCGTCTTTTCCGCGAGCGGCAACGCCTCGGCAATTCGCCCGGACGCATAGAGGAAATAAGCGAGATTGCTGGTGGAGGTCACAACGTCGGGATGGTCAGGCCCAAGCGCGCGTTCGCGGATGGCGAGCGCGCGGCGATAGAGGGGCTCGGCGTCGGCATAGCGCTGCTGGTGCTCGTAGAGACCGGCAAGATTGTTGAGTGAACGCGCGACGTCGGGATGATCAGCTCCCAACACCTTCTCGCGGATCGCGAGCGAGCGCTTGATCGGAGCTTCCGCGTCCGCATCGCGATTGAGGTCGCGATAGAGCTGCCCGAGATTATTCAGTAGCGTCGCCACCGCCGGATGCTCGGGGCCGCCGACCTTCTGGAAGATCGCAAGCGCACGCTGGAACAGCGGCTCGGCATCTGCAAAGTGCTCCTGCTTCACATAGAGCGTGGCGAGATTGTTGAGAGACTGGCCAACGTCCGGATGCTCGCGCGACAGTGCCTTCTCGCGAATGGACAGCGCGCGCTTGAACAACGGCTCGGCTTCGCTGAAGCGACCCTGTCGCTGATCGAGGGCAGCAAGGTTGTTCAGCAAGGGTGCGATCTCGACACTGTCGAGGCCGGTCCCCTTCTCCATCAGCGCGATGGCGCGCTTGTAGATCGGCTCGGCCTGGTCGTCTTGGCCCTGGTCGGCATGGATCTGTCCGAGGTTGTTGAGCGCTGCGGCGAGATCGCGGCTGTTATTGGTCTTCTCGAGCGAGGCGACCATGGCCTGCGCCAACGGCAGCGCTTCGGCATATTTCCCGGCAGTTCTGAGCGCGTTGATCCGCGCACTCTGCCCCGAGAGATCTGCCTTCTGGGCAAGGCCAGGCGTGGCAAGCGATGCGGTGGTCGCGAGCACCAGGCCCGCGACCCATGCCAAACGACGATTCGTCATGAACCCTCTCGCTGCCAACCTCGGATCGATCTCGATCTTGGGTCGCAGCGATGGGGCGCGGCGTTCAATTTATTGCGCTTGGCCGGCCTTCGCGCGCGCTTCGCCCACCAGGCGGACCAGCATCTTGCGAAGCTCCGTACCGTTGGTCACCCGCTCCGGAAAATCCAGCCGCAGCGTGGTCTGGCCGTCCTGCATATCCAGGCCCTCAGGATCGCAGCCGGTGCAACGCCAGTCACCCGCGACCGCGCCGAGAAGCGATGTTGCATAGAGGCCCATTGCGTCGCGGTGATCGACGTTCATATGCTCGACCGCCCCCTCCTCCTCCGCCAGCAGGTCCTCGGCGCCAGCAAGGTCCGTGAGGAACTGCTTAGGCGTGAGGTCGACAATGCGGCCAAAGCCGGCGACCAGATGGGTTCCCGTGGGACGGATCCGGAAGAACGAAAAATCCTGAAATGAGACAAAGGCTTCCGCCGACGGATGGGCATTAAGATACCGCCGCTGGAGCAAATCCTTGTCATCCTCAGCCTGTTCGGCCCGGCCGGACAGCATGATCCGGGCGCCTTCCAGGGGATCGCCGGCGGCGCGCTCATCCAGCATCAGGGAAACCCTGTTATCGGCGAGGATATTCTTCGTATGAACGGCCAGCCGCGAGATCAGCAGGATTGGCGATCCATCAGGATGGCTCGCCAGATTGACCAGGGAACAATAGGGATCGCCGCTGCTTGGCATGAGCGTCGCAAGCGCCCCTTGCCGCGACCGCCTGAGCAGTGATTTGGCGAGATTTCCAGGGTCGAAATCAGGGGTCGGTTGCATCGGCTTTCTCGGTTCAGGTGGTTGCAAGGCAGGCCTTTTTTCGGGTAAACCCGAGCCCGGTTATGGGTCGATATGCGGCGAATCCGCCGTGTTTCGTGGAACTTGGTCACACTTCAGCCCAGCTTGCATTGCTCGGTGACAAGGTTCGAACGCCAAATTCGGCACCCATGTATGCGGCGCATCACTGGATTGCTCGCCGTTTAAGCCACGACCCAAACGGACAGCAGAAAGCAGAGGCTCATGCCCACAATCGCTTTGGTCGACGACGACCGCAACATTCTCACATCCGTCTCGATCGCGCTGGAAGCCGAAGGCTACCGCATCATGACTTACACCGACGGCGCCTCCGCGCTTGACGGTTTCCGCACCACCCAACCCGATCTCGCCATCCTCGACATCAAGATGCCGCGCATGGACGGCATGGAGACGCTGCGCCGTCTCCGGCAAAAGTCCGACCTGCCGGTGATCTTCCTGACCTCCAAGGACGAAGAGATCGACGAGCTGTTCGGCCTCAAGATGGGCGCCGACGATTTCATCCGCAAACCCTTCTCGCAGCGCCTCCTGGTCGAACGCGTCAAGGCGGTGCTTCGCCGCTCGGCGCCGAAGGATCCGACCGTCGCGCCGAAGGAGAACGACGCCAAGGCGCTCGACCGCGGCCTGCTGCGCATGGATCCGGAACGGCATACCTGCACCTGGAAGAACGAGGCGGTGACGCTGACGGTCACGGAATTCCTGATCCTCCAGGCGTTGGCGACCCGGCCCGGCGTGGTCAAGAGCCGCAATGCGCTGATGGACGCCGCCTATGACGACCAGGTCTATGTCGACGACCGCACCATCGACAGCCACATCAAGCGGCTGCGCAAGAAGTTCAAGGTGGTCGACAACGATTTCGAGATGATCGAGACGCTCTACGGCGTCGGCTATCGCTTCAAGGAAGCCTGAGGCGCGACGCGCCTTCACAAAGAGCAAAAGCTCAAGCCCGGGTCTGATTCAATCGGGACCGGGCATGCTCTGAAGTGCAATTGCGCTTCAGGTACTTGTTTGAGCATGATCTTTCGGAAAACCGCTGCACACTTTTCCGGATCATGCTCTAGGATGCGGTGACCGTCGCACGAGCTGTCCTAACGCGAGCGTGAGCATTGCTTGACCGAACGCAGCCTGATTCGAGTTCGAACGCCGAGGACATTGCATCCCACGGCGCCTCGGATCATGAGGACAAGCCGGTCGCGAAGGGCTGGGGGCCGCTGAACTGGCTCAAGCGCGCCGGACAGTTTTTCTTCGCGCTGTCCTTCTCCAGCCTGACCCGCCGCATCGTCTCGCTCAACCTCGCGGGCCTCGTCGCGCTGGTCGCGAGCATTCTTTATTTGTCGCAGTTCCGCGCCGGCTTGATCGACGCGCGCGCGCAGAGCCTGTTGGTGCAGGCCGAAATCATCGCCGGCGCGATCGGCGCCTCCGCAACGGTGCAGACCAATACGATCACCGTCGACCCCGAGCGGCTGCTCGACCTGAAACTGGGCGAGAGCTACGGAGGAATGGACGATTCGCTGGATTTTCCGATCAATCCCGAACGCGTCGCGCCGGTGCTGAGCACGCTGATCTCGCCAACCAAGACCCGCGCGCGGATTTTCGATCCCAACGGGAGCGTGCTGCTCGACAGCCGTGACCTCGATAGCGTGCGGGGCATTCCGCTGCCGCCGCTGTCGGAAAAGCCCGGGCTCTTCGAGCGCGTCATGGTCGCGGTGCGCACTTGGCTGAATCGCGGCGACTTGCCGCTCTATCGCGAGCTCGGGCGCGAAAACGGCAATGGCTATGTCGAGGTCGCCGATGCGCTGCAGGGCCAGAAGCGCTCGATGGTGCGGGTCAATTCGCGCGGCGAGGTGATCGTCTCGGTCGCTGTCCCCGTGCAGCGTTCGCGCGCCATTCATGGTGCGCTGATGCTGTCGACCCAGGGCGACGAAATCGATCAGATGGTCACGGCCGAACGTCTGGCCATCCTCAAGGTCGGCGGCGTCGCCGCTGCGGTCATGATCATGCTGTCGCTGCTGCTGGCAAGCACGATCGCAGGGCCGGTGCGCCGGCTCGCCGACAGCGCCGAGCTCGTCCGCCGACGCATCAAGAACCGCGTCGAAATCCCTGACTTCACCCGCCGCCGCGACGAGATCGGCCATCTCTCCGGCGCGCTGCGCGACATGACCAACGCGCTCTACAAGCGGATCGAGGCGATCGAGATGTTCGCCGCCGACGTCGCCCACGAGTTGAAGAACCCGCTGACCTCGCTACGCTCCGCGGTCGAGACGATGCCGCTGGCGCGCAACGAGACCAGCCGCGCCCGCCTGCTCGAAGTGATCGAGCACGACGTCAAGCGGCTCGACCGGCTGATCTCTGACATTTCCGATGCAAGCCGGCTCGATGCCGAACTGCAGCGGCAGGATGCGGTCCCGGTCGATCTCAGGCGGCTCCTGGGCACGCTGGTTGCTGTGGCCAATGAAACGAAGCTCGGCCACGACGTCGCCGTCGAGGCGCGTTTCGAAGGCCGCAGCCCGAACGACACGTTCGCGGTCACCGGTCATGATTCGCGGCTCGGGCAGGTGGTCTCCAATCTGCTCTCCAACGCGCAGTCGTTCTCGGAACCCGGCAGCAAGGTGCGCCTGACCTGCCGCCGCGTGCGCGGCGAGATCGAGATCGTGGTCGACGATGACGGTCCCGGCATCCGCGACGACGCGCTGGAACGCATCTTCGAGCGCTTCTACACCGACCGTCCGCATCAGGGCTTTGGCCAGAATTCCGGCCTCGGCCTGTCGATCTCCAAGCAGATCGTCGATGCCCATGGCGGGCGGATCTGGGCCGAGAATCGCGCCGGCCCGGCTGACGAAGACGGAGCACCGACCGTTGCCGGCGCCCGCTTCGTGGTGAGGCTGCCGGCGCTATGAGCCACCTGAACGACGGCGGCTTGAACGACGGCGGGCCGAGCGTTCACGCCTCCGCGGTCAAGGTCGGATCTCTGGCGGTGCTGATCCGCGGGCCCTCGGGCGCCGGCAAGTCGCGGCTTGCCTTCGATTTGATCATGGCGGGATGCTCAGGGGTCGTCGAAAGCGCCGTTTTGGTCGGCGATGACCGTGTCCATCTGGCGACAGTCGGCGACGAAATTGTCGTTCGTCCTGCCCCCCTCCTGGCTGGCCTCATCGAGATTCGCGGCTTGGGAATCCGCCGCTGCGACTTCGTGGAGCATGCGACGGTCGGCCTCGTGGTCGATCTGGACGCCGACGACGCCGAGCGCCTGCCGCTACCTGAATCGCTGAAAACCACGATTTTCGGTGTCGAAATACCGCGAATCCCCGTCAGCCGCGGTTATTTGCCCCTCCCTTTGGTTGTTGCGGCTCTGACCACTACCAAGAGTTAACCTGCGGCTAATCCTTGAGGCGATTGTTTGAAGGGAAATGGTAACCATATGAACCCCACACTCGCGACCTTATAGACCGGCGCAACTCCCCTTATCCATCCATCGAGATTCAGGGAGATACGCAACATCCCCTCTTGCGCGGGGGCTCTGGATGGTCAAAGTGGCGCGTTCGTGCGGTGCACCAAAAGCGCCCGCGGGAGTTTTCCGATGATTGGTCTAGTACTTGTGACCCACGGGCGCCTTGCCGACGAATTCAAGGCGGCGCTTGAGCACGTGATGGGCCCACAAAAGCAAATCGAAGCGATTACGATCGGCGCTGAAGACGATTCCGATCTATGCCGAAGCGACATCATCGAAGCGGTTAACCGCGTCGATTCCGGCGACGGCGTTGCGATCCTCACCGACATGTTCGGCGGGACGCCGTCGAACCTCGCGATTTCCTGCATGAGCCGGCCGAAGGTCGAAGTGCTCGCAGGCATCAACCTGCCCATGCTGGTCAAGCTCGCCAAGGTGCGCGAGGAGCGTCCGCTGCCGGACGCGATCGCGATGGCGCAGGAAGCCGGCCGCAAATACGTCACCATCGCCAGCCGTGTGCTCGCCGGCAAATGAGCGACGACGCGCCGCAAGCCGGGACTGGCGTGCCCGCGGGCGCGATCTCCAAAGAGCTCCTGATCATCAACAAGCGCGGCCTGCACGCGCGCGCCTCGGCGAAGTTCGTCCAGGCGGTCGAGCGCTTCAACGCGCAAGTGTGGGTCACGCGCGGTGGCGAGACCGTCGGCGGCACCTCGATCATGGGCCTGATGATGCTTGCCGCCGGTCCAGGCACGACGATCACCGTCGCCGCCGCCGGCGCTGACGCCGAAGCCGCGCTCGCTGCGATCACCGAGCTCGTTGAAAGCAAGTTCAACGAGGAAGGCGTTTAGGCCTTATCGATCACTTCGCCGGTGGGGCGATGTAGATATTCCAGCTCATCGACGGGCCGGCTTTGCCATGGGTGAAGCGGCGCGTCGTCATCACCATCCGCTCGGCATTCGGCGCGATCTCCGACACCCATTTTTCGAACGCCGGCAGCCGGCCGTCGGTCGGATCGAACACGCCGATGAAACCGTACTTCTTGACGTCATCCAGTGACGTCAGTCCGGAACTCCACGCCTCGTTCGGGATGAACGCAACCGGATGATCGGGACTGTAGAACACCAGCGGCTGGATCGATTCCATGGTGCCCGCAACGACCGCCCAGCGCGAAGCGAAGCGCGAATGCCAGGCCTGGGTCAGCTCGCGTGCGAGCTCCGAGCGCGCGCCGTAGGTCGCGGTGTTGTCTGCGTTCACCGCCATCTCGCGCGCGGCGATCCAGGGCGAAGCAACCAGCGTCGCGACACTGAGCACGAGCCAGATCGCGGTGATGTTGAACAGCGCGCCACTCTGCACCCGCAGCGCCGGGATCGCGACCAGTGCGAGCGGCACCAGGAAGAACAGCGAGATGCCCCAATCGGTCTTGATATAAATGCTGAAGGCGAGCGCGCCGAGCGCCGGGCCGACCGCGACGATGATCTGGATGATCCAGATGTTGCGCGCCTGCGAAACATTGACGCCCGAATTGGCCCCACGCGCCCAGACGCGCGTCACGATGCGCGAGGGTGCACGTATCAACAGCAACCACCAACGCGGCACCAGCGCCATCGCGAACGCTGCAAGCGCCACGGGAAGAGCCAGCAGCGCTGCATTGTGCAGGATGTAGCCGAGCACGAGTTGATGCACCTGGCCCGCATCCTCGATGCTGTAGGTATCGCCGGCATAGGTCAGCGGCACGAAATTCGAATCCGCCAGCCAGATGATGTGAGGGATCATCGCCGCGGCCATCGTCGCGATCGCGACCCAGGGCGCCGGCGACAGCAGGAACCTCATCCGCTCCGGATGGATCAGCGCGGCAAGGCCGATGGCGCCGATCATGGTCAGCACCCAATATTTGGTCATCAGCGCCAGCGCGCCGGCGAGCCCGAGCCAGATTCCGGACCGCCAGCTGCGTTTCTCGAACGCGTTGAGATAAGCGAGCACCACGAGCGGGAGGGTGACGAGCTGAAGCAGATCGGGGTTGTACTTGAAACCCTTGAAATTGAAGATCGGATAGAGCGCGACCATCACCACGGCCAGGAACGCGCGCCGCGGATCGACCACACGCATCGCCACCAGCCAGCAGATCACCATGCCGACGCTGACGGTCGCCATCGCCAGCGCATAGGTCGCCCAGTCCGTCGCCGGGAAAATTCTGAACCAGAGCCCGGCGATCCAGCCCGACAACGGCGGATGCTTGCCGTAGCCCCACAGGAATTTCTGGCCCCAGCCCCAGGCTTCTGCGACGTCCATGTGAACGTCCTGCGCCGCCTTGAGATTGATCAGGATGAAGGTCCAGATCACCGCATGCAGGATGGCGAACTGGATCACCAGCCACAGCCGAGCCGAGGGGTCGGTCGCGTAAGCGACCAGCCAGGCCCGGAAACGGTCGAAGCTGACCCGGGATTTTACGCGTGCGCGGGCGGAGGGGATCGAGGTGGTCGACAAGGGCCTGGACATGGGCGCTTGCGTAGCGCGTTTTGGCCTTCCGTGGAATCAGCTTGGCGTGAAGAAACGCCCTGAAAATACAGCAATATGGTTGCCGCACGGGGACGTGAGTGGTATCCCGCGCCCATGACGACCGTCCCCATTTCCAACATCCGCAATTTCTCCATCGTCGCCCATATCGACCATGGCAAATCGACGCTGGCCGACCGTCTGATCCAGATGACCGGCGGCCTCTCCGACCGCGAAATGGCGGGCAAGGAGCAAGTGCTCGATTCCATGGACATCGAGCGCGAACGCGGCATCACCATCAAGGCGCAGACGGTGCGGCTCGCCTACCGCGCCCAGGACGGCAAGGATTACGTGTTCAACCTGATGGACACGCCCGGCCATGTCGACTTCGCCTACGAGGTCTCGCGGTCGCTGGCAGCGTGCGAAGGTTCCCTGCTGGTGGTCGACGCCAGCCAGGGCGTCGAAGCGCAGACGCTCGCCAACGTCTACCACGCGCTCGACGCGGGCCACGAGATCGTTCCGGTCCTGAACAAGGTCGACCTTCCGGCTGCGGAGCCCGAGAAGGTCAAGCAGCAGATCGAGGACGTCATCGGCATCGACGCGTCCGACGCGGTGATGATCTCGGCCAAGACCGGGCTCGGCGTTCCCGACGTGCTGGAAGCGATCGTCACCCGCCTGCCGCCACCGAAGGGCGACCGCGATGCGACGCTGAAGGCGCTGCTGGTCGACAGCTGGTACGACGTCTATCTCGGCGTGGTCGTGCTGATCCGTGTCGTCGACGGCGTGATGAAAAAGGGCAGCCGGGTCCGCATGATGGGCACGGGCGCGGCCTATGACATCGAGCGCGTCGGTTTCTTCACGCCGAAGATGCAGCAGGTCGACGAGCTCGGCCCCGGCGAGATCGGCTTCATCACTGCCGCGATCAAGGAAGTCGCCGACACCCGCGTCGGCGACACCATCACCGACGACAGGAAGCCGGTGACCGAGATGCTGGCGGGCTTCAAGCCGGCCATTCCCGTGGTGTTCTGCGGCCTGTTCCCTGCCGACGCCGATGACTTCGAGACCTTGCGCGCGGCGATGGGCAAGCTGCGCCTCAACGATGCCAGCTTCTCCTACGAGATGGAGACGTCGGCCGCGCTCGGCTTCGGCTTCCGCTGCGGCTTCCTCGGGCTGTTGCATCTGGAGATCATCCAGGAGCGGCTGTCGCGCGAATTCGATCTCAACCTGATCGCGACCGCGCCGAGCGTGATTTACAAGATGGCTCTGACCGACGGTCAGGAAATCTCCATTCACAACCCCGTCGACATGCCTGACGTGGTCAAGATCGCCGAGATCCAGGAGCCCTGGATCGAGGCGACGATCCTCACCCCCGACGAATATCTCGGCAGCGTGCTGAAGCTGTGCCAGGACCGTCGCGGCTCCCAGAAGGAGCTCACCTACGTCGGCTCCCGCGCGATGGTGAAATACGATCTGCCGCTCAACGAAGTCGTGTTCGATTTCTACGACCGCCTCAAGTCGGTCTCCAAGGGCTACGCCTCGTTCGACTATCATCTCACCGACTACAAGCCGGCGGATCTGGTGAAGATGCAGATCCTCGTCAACAACGAGCCGGTCGACGCGCTTTCGATGCTGGTCCATCGCACCCGCGCCGAAGGACGTGGCCGCGCCATGGTCGAGAAGATGAAGGAGCTGATCCCGCCGCACATGTTCCAGATCCCGATCCAGGCGGCGATCGGCGGCAAGGTGATCGCGCGCGAGACCGTGCGCGCGCTGCGCAAGGACGTCACCGCGAAGTGCTACGGCGGCGACATCACGCGTAAGCGCAAGCTTCTGGAGAAGCAGAAGGAAGGCAAGAAGAAGATGCGGCAGTTCGGCAAGGTCGACATCCCGCAGGAAGCCTTCATTGCCGCACTGAAGGTCGATAGCTGAGGCCGATCAGGGTCCGGCCCGCGATGTGATGGGCCGGACGACGCAAATCTCGAAAACAACCCCATGCACAGTAGCCGACGCCTTGTCGGCATTGCGCATTTTCGATTTTTACGAATTCTGCTTGCTCCGTCGGGCAAAACAGGGGTATGGTGGCATCATGGCAGTGGTGCAACCGGCAGACGACGATGTCCCATCAAACCATCCCCGTCACCTTTGCGCTCATCGCCCGAATACCCGCGGAGGGCGTCGCGGATTTCAGGGCCTACGAGGATGCGGTGCTACCGCTGTTGCCCGAGTTCAACGGACGTCTGGAGCGGCGGCTCCACAACGCCGATGGCACGATCGAGATACATATCGTCAGCTTCGCATCGGAGGTGGACTTCCAGAACTATCGGAATGACCCGCGACGGGCGGCTCAAACCGCGCTGCTGGAAAGATCATCCGCCAGGCTGGAATTGCTTCCGATGGTGGACGTCTGACGAGACTCACGCCAGGCCCGACGAGATCGCCATTCGTTTCACCTCAATTCCCTTCGAACATCTCGCCAAGTGAGCTTGAGATGAGAGCCCTTCGATGAGAGCTCTCACGGCTTCGCGGGCGCCGGCGCCGTGAGGCGTTTGATTTCCTTGTCGGTCTCGGAGCCGTCCATGCGGAACTTCCCCTTGCCTTCGCGTTTTTGCTTCGCTTCCAGCCGCGCAATCGTTGCCTTGCAGCCCGGGGGAATCGCCGTGCCGCCTCCAGCGGTCAGCGCGCCGCGTACAGCGTCATCGGCCATCGCGCTGCAAAAGGCTTCGTCATCGTCCGTCAGTGGCGGTGGCGGTTCCGGTGCTTGCACCGTCTCAGCGGCAGGTGTGGAGGGCGTTGCCGCGACAGGATCATCGCCGGCAGGCGGTTGCGACGACGATTCGGCAAGCATTCGCCTGAGCCTGTCGCGAAGGCTTTCCCTGCGCTTCTCCGGCGACGCCGTCGCCTCGCAATCCGCGGGCAAGATCCAGTTGTCCGGCGTCGGTCCTACGACGATGCCGTGAGCTTCGCCGGGCTTCGCCCAGGCGTTCAGGAATTTGCGCCTCGCACATTCGGCGACCTTCTCGATGTCGTGATCCGCTCCTCCCTCGCCGCGGCATTGACCGGCGAGTTCGGGCTCTGCCCACATCACGGCCTCGCCATACTTGGCTGTTCGACACGCTGCCTTCGCATCGCCCTCGGGAACGCCATCGCACAACCCCGAGCGGTCGATGGCTTCCTTCTCGATATGTTCCGGATGCCAGCGCAGCGGAACGTCGAGCGCCGGGCGACTGGTCCCGCTGGTCGGCTGCAAGCAGACGAGATCACGCGGCTTCGTCCGCACGCGAAGCGAGGCCAGGCGGCGTTCGAGCAAATAACGCAGTCTTTCACGCTGCGGCGACGTATCCGGCGTTGCCATCAGCAAATCGCCAAGTGCCAGAATCTGTGCCTTATCATCCGCCGAAAGGCCGCCATCCTTCCAGGGTCGTGGCTTGTTGAACTTGCGGGTTTCGCCCTCGCTGAGCTTTGCCTGCCGCATGGGAGGGCCGCCGCCGTTCGTTCCGCAATTGGAGGGTGCTGGCGAGCCTCCGCCGGTGCCGGTGATGTCGCTACAGGATTGTCTTTGTCTTCCAACTGGCTTCTCAGGTGCGGCAACCTTCGCTTGCTCTACCGGAGCGGCAGCAGCCATCCGCGGAACCGGGCCCACGCGCGTGCTTGTGCAACATGCACCGACCGTCGTTCTTCCGTCTGCGCTTAACGTGGCTTGCCCCGAGACTCCGTTGTCCACGGTATAGAAGTAGGTGTTACCGGAGCACGTCCAGCTGCCCCCCGGCGTGCACATCGGACACGTCACATGTCCCCTGCCATTGGCATAAACCTCAGCGGGGTAAGTTTGGCCTGTGGCGTTGACCCTGACGATCCAGCTGCCGACGAACTTGCTGGCGCAACTTGCTGGAGGGGCCGCATTCGCGGGGGCGATCGCGAGCCAGACGGACGTGATAAAAAGACCGAGCCTGAAATGATTCAAAAGACGCCTCTTATTTGGAAGACGATCCTGACATGAGCCGGAAAATACGGATTGTGCAGACAGAAATTTGCAAAACACCAAATGGAGTGTCGCCGGTCCTGTCTGTTTGCGCAATACGCAGCGTACCATAGGTTTTCGCGGCACTGGGAAAGCGAAGGGCGCGTAACTTGGCCGCGTGGCGTCGGCGCAGTGGCGGACTACGCTTCGCTAATCCGCCACTGCGCCGAGGCGTTGGTGAAGCAGTTGGATCAACGCGCAGCCCTCACCCGATCGCGAAATCCGCCGCTGTCTCGGCGTGAATGGCCGTCGTGTCGAACGTCTCGACTGCCGTATCGGCAGGACCGACCAGCATCGTGATCTCGGTGCAGCCGAGGATGATGCACTCTGCGCCATCGGCGACCAGCGCGGCCATCACCTCCTGATAGCGGCGTCGCGAAGCATCGGTGACGATACCAAGGCATAGTTCGTCGTAGATGATGCGGTTCACGTCGGCACGCGCCTCAGCGGGAGGAACAAGGACATCGAGATCATGCGCGCGCAGGCGCTCGATGTAGAAATCCTCCTCCATCGTGAAGATAGTGCCGAGCAGCCCGACTCGCCGATACCCCTTGTCCCGAATGCGCTCCGCCGTAGCGTCGCCGATGTGAATGAAGGGAACGGTCAGCTTCGAAATGATGTCGGGCGCCAGCTTATGCATGGTATTCGTGCACAGCACGATCGCGCGTGCGCCGGCGCTTTCAAGCCGCTGCGCAATTTCCGCCAGGCTCGCAGCCGCCTCTGCCCAGCGGCCTGCGTACTGCATCTCCTTGATCTCCTGAAAATCGTAGGAGTACATCAGCAGCGGGGCCGAGTGCAGCTTGCCCATGCGATCGCGGACGCGCTCGTTGATGAGCTTGTAGTAGAGCGCGGTGCTCTCCCAGCTCATGCCGCCGATCAGGCCAATGGTTCGCATTCCCGTGACTCCAAAAATGGCTTGTTCTGATCGTAGACGAGGATGGCAATGCCTGCCATCGCGATGCAGGACATCTTTGCGTCCGTCATCCTGAGGCGCGAGCCGTGCGGTGCAAAGCAGCGCATGGGGAGCCTCGAAGGATGAACGGCCATGACGCAGCTCAGGGGCCGTCGTCCTCCGAGGCTCGCCGAAGAGGCTCGCACCTCAGGATGACGGGGATAGACCGCAATCCGATTGAACCCGATCAGTGGTCGACGACACTATCCCTGCGGAGTGAACGAGGCGACACGGGGAACATCTCGCATGCGAAGGCGAAACTGGCGATTGATTGCGGTGGGCGCGGTGCTGCTGGTGCTGGCCGTGCTGTTCTTCCTGAACATGCGCGACATGACGCTGTGGTCCAATGATCCTGTCGCCCTGATGCGCACGGTCGGAGAGGTCTCCGGCGTGGTCGGCGGCATCAGCCTGGTCATGATCGTGTTCGGCCTGATCGGGCGAAAAGCACCGGTTTGAACTCACCTCTACGTGGCCAGCCGGATTGGGCGCGATGCATAGTTCTGCGTTCCGTTCAAATCTCGAATGCCCCCGAAAAGTTCGCGTACCCGTTACAGGATCTGACCACATCACGCCTTCGCTACGCGGCGGAATAACAGCTCTTCGACCCAAATCCTGATGTCAGGACCGCGCATCTCGCGCGGGATTTCATGTGGAGGCCTCGATGAGCACCGCGAAGCTGCTGGCTATCCTCGTACTCGCATCAACGATGAGCGCCGTATCGGCGCAATCCTTCCATCCGTCGCCGGCCGGAAAAGAAACCACCACAAAGCCGTGGACGGCGCCAACAGGCCATCGGCAGCCGCATATATCGGACGTTCCCGCAACGACGATGGGATCGCAGGATTTCCTCGATCAGGAGGACGCTTACATCGACCGCAGGATCGCCGGCATTTGCCGGGGATGCTGACTGGACAGATGCGCTTCGTGGATGACCCGCAGCTGGCGCGCAGGCGCATGGTCTCCACTGCCAATCATCCGTACAAATACGGAGCCTCCACTTTCGTTGGGCCGCATTTACGCTCCATTCGCGGGAATCGGGATATTTTCCTCTACGAATCAAATACTTACTCACATTTTTGTCTACCTTAGGATATTCCCATGAAAACCTTCTCTCTGCGATTGAGCCATAAAATTCTGCTCATCGGCATCGTGGGCATCCTCGGCCTCGCTGTGTTCGGCAGCATTTACCTGAGCGGAAACGCTTCGCAGGAAGCGTCACGAACGATCGCCGAAGAGGCGCGCAAGGTGTCCGTCTTGAATGACAGGCTGGGACGCGATCTGCTGAACGTCCGCAGGGCGGAGAAGGACTTCCTGTTGCGTCGCGACGAGGAATCATCCAAGCGTCATGCGTCGTTGACCGCGAACATCAACAGTGACATCGACCGGCTCGGCGCATCCATCAAGGCAGCCGGCTTTGTCTCCCTCTCCGACAATATTGCGATTGTCGCTCAAGGCTTCGGCGACTATCGCAAGCAGTTCTCCGCGCTGGAACAGAATGAGATCAAGATTGGCCTGAGCGAGAAGCTGGGCCTGAGCGGCGCACTGCGCGGCTCCGTGCACGACATCGAGGCGATGCTGGCGCAAGTCGACAATTCGAAGCTCGCCGCCGGCATGTTGATGATGCGCCGGCACGAAAAGGACTTCATGCTCCGTCGCGACCGCGCCTATCTCGATCAATTCGAGAAGAGCGCGAACGAATTTGCGAAGGCCATGCAGGCTTCCGATCTTCCGTCGGCGATGAAGACCGACATCGAGGGCAAGCTCCAGAAATATCGGGTCGACTTTGTCGCCTGGGTCGACGGCTCTCAGCAGTCTGCCGCTAATGCTTCGGCCATGTCGAAAGCCTATGCCCAGATAGAGCCGCGGATCGAGGACATCGCAAAGGACATCGAGCGGCGGTACGAGGCGGCCCAGGCGCAGGAGTCGGATACCATCGCGGGCGTCAAACGCTGGATGTTGATCACCCTCGCACTCACGATCCTGGTCGTCTCGGCCCTCTCACTGACGATTTCCCGGGCCGTCACCAAGGCGATCGTGTCCATGGTCCAGGCCATGGTGCGGCTGGCGAAGGGTGATATGACCGTCGAGATTCCCGGTGTCGGTCGGCATGACGAAATCGGCGAAATGGCCGGCGCCGTCGACGTGTTCAAGACCAACATGATCGACGCCGAACGTCTCCGCGCGGAGCAAGCAGACATCGAGCGGCGACGAACCGAGCAACGCAAGGCGGATATGAACCGCCTGGCCAGCGAGTTCGAGGCGGCCGTTGGTGAAATCGTCGACACGGTATCGTCGGCTTCGACCGAGCTGGAAGCATCGGCTACGACCCTGACCACGACTGCGGAGCACGCGCAGGATCTCGCAACCAACGTCGCGTCCGCCTCGGAGGAAGCCTCGACCAACGTCCAGTCGGTGGCCTCCGCGACGGAAGAGTTGACCTCCTCGGTCACCGAGATCAGCCGGCAGGTTCAGTCCTCCGCGCGCATGGCATCGGCAGCCGTCGACCAGGCCAGGCACACCACCGCGAAGGTCAGCGAGCTTTCGAAGGCCGCCGCCAAGATCGGAGACGTCGTCGAGCTGATCAACACCATCGCCGGTCAGACCAATCTGCTGGCCCTCAACGCGACCATCGAGGCCGCGCGGGCCGGCGAAGCCGGCCGTGGTTTCGCGGTCGTCGCCTCCGAGGTCAAGGCGCTCGCCGAGCAGACAGCGAAGGCGACCGGCGAGATCGGCCAGCAGATCGGCAGCATCCAGTCGGCGACTGACGAATCCGTGCAGGCCATCAAGGAGATCTCGAGCACCATCGAGCAATTGTCCGAAGTGTCGTCGACCATTGCCGCCGCAGTGGAGGAGCAAGGCGCAGCGACCCAGGAGATTTCACGCAACATCCAGCAGGCCGCGCAGGGCACGCAACTGGTCTCCTCCAACATCACGGAAGTGCAGCACGGCGCGACCGAAACCGGCTCTGCATCCAGCCAGGTGCTTTCGGCGGCTCAGTCCCTGTCGACGGAGAGCAACCGGCTCAGGCGCGAGGTCGACCGCTTCCTGGTGACCGTGCGGGCCGCTTAGCGGCGGCGCGAACGGGCGCTCCAGTCTCGCGCGGATGCGCCCGTTGTCGGCGTTGCTGCCCTTTGATCGATCGCGGACGACTAAGGTCTCGCGCGGATCCAAGCGTCGCGCGTCAGCCGATAGAGCACTTGCTGCCGCAACGGGTCGCCCTCCGGGATGCGGGGGTGGTCGAAATCATCTGCGCTGTCGTGCGTCATTCCAAGCTTCGCCATCACGCGTCGCGACCGAACGTTTGCGACGGCCGCATGCGCCACGATCTCTGCGAGGCACATCTGCTCGAAGCCGGTATTTGAGGATGGCGCGTGATCGTTGAATGTTGCCCGTTCAGCACACTCTTCTCCACAAATGGGGTTTGCAGGGATTTGCCGGATTTCGACCAGTTGACAGGATTTGGCCTGAAGGTTCTGCTCCTTTTTTATATTTTTGACGGGGCGGGAATATGCGTAAGATTTTTGCGCTCGCGGTCTCCGGATTCGTCCTTCTGAATTGCGTCGGTCACCCTGCCAGAGCGGAGACCCTGATCACGCCTGGCACGCCTCAGGGGGACAACGTAGAATTAGCAGCGAAATTCCTCCGCTCCATGGGTTATGTCGAGGTTGCAGACGACGTTATCGAGTGGCTGCAGAAGGGCTATCTTTCCGTCGATAAACTCGAAGGTGCTGATACTGCCGATACCGGCTCAATCTCAAAGAAAATCAGAATTGATCTCTACAATACGCCGATCAATCGAAGGATTGATCCGAAGAACTTCGCAGGAATTGTTCAGCTCGCCACGGTTCTTTTTCACGAAAAGATTCACGCCCATCAACACGCTCTTCTTTTCGAGGCCAACAAGGAATACGAGGCCTGGACCACGACGATCCAGGTCCTTGATAAATGGATTTTGACGCAAACCGAGAAATACAAACTCAGCAACACCGAGGCTGATCGCGAAAAGCTGGAGATCCTGCTCGTTCAGAAGCAAACCGAGCTGACGGGGTTCATAAGAGAGCACAAATGTTTTCCAGGGAAGTTTGGCTACAGAGGGTGGTTCGAAGATTTTTCCGACATCTGCCTTGAATGGAAAACACTGCTGACACACGTCAACGCGCTGATCCGTGAAGTTGCACGCAAGCACGAGAAAAAGGTCAGCATGCTCCTTCGGCAAATGGACCGCGATGAGCAATACGCGCTCGCGGGCGGAGGAATCAGTTCCGATCAACGCGGTATTCCTGTCGGTATGGACCTCGCGCCTCCCTCCAGCGTGACCGGCCTCTATGTCGGGGGCTCGGTTGGCTGGCGCGGCTCATCCACCAATTGGACGACGACAGGCATCGATTCGTTGGGCACGCGTGATCCGGTTGGCCCCGACAACGACAAGAGCATGCGCAGCGGATCGGCCTATGGAAGTGTCTATGGGGGCTATAATTGGGAAGTTGGCAGCAACTGGTTCGTTGGTGCTGAAGCTACGTTCGGATACGGAAACAACACAGCCGATCCGGGCATACCTGGCACGGTGCCCTTCCTGGTGAACGCCATTTCGTCAGCCAATGATAGTATCACGGTGCAGCAGAACTGGGACGCTGCTCTGAAAGCACGATTGGGGTACGAAATTAATCCGTTTACGAACATCTTTGTTGCTGCTGGTCCGGCATGGCAACGTGAAACCACAACTCTTCGATGCTCTGCCACCGGGGCGTGTGGCTTGAATGGCATTGCTGCATTTGCCGGTACCAACGCCACGACTCGTACAGGATGGACGGTGGGGACGGGAGTGGAGTCCCAGATATGGCGGCATGTCGTGGCACGATTCGAATATCGTCATTCCGACTACGGAACCAATTCCGCCCTGTTTGGAAACGCTGCCGCCTTGGCAGTTTCCTCGAGAATGCGGTCGACGTCCGATATTGCGATGTTGGGCATCGGCTACTCCTGGGGGCGCTGATCTCGCTCGCCTGATGTAGGCGATGCAGCCCCTTGATCCACCGCGGACCGCTGAGGTCTCGCGCGGATCCAAGCGTCGCGCGTCAGTCGATAGAGCACTTGCTGCCGCAACGGGTCCTGTGGAGCGACGCAAAGCTATCGAAGCGGCGCCGAGAGCTCGTAATTCACGCAGTCCATCGCGATGTCGTATGGGCCCTCGTAGATGCCATTGCTGACCCAATGATAGACCTTGCGATACGTGGTGATCTGCGAGGAGCGTGGGGAACTCGCAGCCGGATGGTGGACGTCCGAAATCGTCCTTGACGATTTCTCGGTCAGGGTCAGCTTCTCGTCGGGATGGCCATCGCGCGTGAACGCCATGGTCGGGAGCAGGCCCGAATTGTTGTCGCTCGCCCGAAAGCTCGAACTCAAAAGCATGTCGTTGACGGAGGCGAGCAGCGGTCCCTTGACCCAGGCCTTCGGCAACATGATCAGCGAAGAGCGACTGAAGATGATGACCGGCGCGTCGCCGCTGGGCAGTTCGCCCCGGCATCCGTACTGCCAGTCGCTGGCAGCGCCCGGCGCGGCATGCGCCGTGATGGCAATGACGATCAAGGCAAGATAGGAGACGCGCATGGCGGGTCAGATCGGCCGAACCTTCGCACGAATGGCCGCCGACCGCTTGAACAGCTGCTGGGCGTCGGCGAAGCGGCCCTGATCCCGGTAGAACGCGGCCAGATTGTTCAGGATATCGGCGAGATCAGGATGATCGGGACCGAGCGTCTTCTCGAACGTGGCCACCGACTGCTTGTACAGCCGCTCGGCGTCGGCGTTACGCCCCTGGCGCGCATAGAGCGTCGCCAGATTGTTCTGCGCCTGCGCGATGTCAGGATGATCGGGTCCGTAGGCCTTCTCGGTCACAGCGATCGATCGCTTCAGCAACCGCTCGGCATCGGCATAGCGATGCCGATGGATATAGGCGTCGGCGAGGTTGCTCATCAACACCGTGGCTTCGGGATCGTAGGGGCCGTTGGCCGTCTGAAGAATGGCGAGGCCGCGCTTGAACAACGGCTCGGACTGATCGTAGCGGCCCTGGCTGCTATAGACGGCGGCGAGATTGCTCATCGCCATCACGATGGAGGGATCGTTGGAGCCGAGCGCCTTCTCGCGAATGGCGATCGATCGCTTGAGCAGCGGCTCGGCTTCCGAATAGTGCTCTTCCACGCGGTAGAGCTCGCCGAGATTGTTCAGCACGGTCGCGACTTCCGTGGCGTCAGGACCGAGCGTCTTCTCCCTGATCGCCAGTGCGCGCTTGTACAGCAACTCGGCGACCGGGTACTGGCCCAGATTGTAGTGAATCGTACCCAAATCATTCAGCGGCATCGCGACCATGGCGTCGTCGGTGCCAAACTCCTTCTCGCGCAGGGCTAGCGCCTTCTGGGCGAGCGGCAGCGCTTCGATGTACTTGCCGGCCTCGTAAAGCACTTTCATCTGCCGGGTGATCGCGCCCGCCTCATCCTCCTCCGCAAGGGAGGGCGTCGCCAGCGACAGGCCCAGCGCGAGCGCGGTGACCGCGATACAGATCGATGCTCTCAGGGCTTTCATCGCGCGTTCCTTCGCCGCTGATGTCAGGGACATCTGCGGTTTTGGTGCGCCCGGAGGCCGGACAGGTTCAATGCAGGGAGGGCAACAGTTGCCGTCTGGGAGGTAGCGGAGGCCTCGACTACTTCCCCGACGTCGCCGGCAGGATGTAGTGATCCAGCAGATCCAGCTCCGGCGCGACCATGTTCTTGGATTCCCGGCCCGCGTTGAAGACGACGACCATGTCGAGCGTGGGGATGATGATGGTTTTCTGGGAATTCCAGCCGAGTGCAGCGGCCCATTCGATGGTGCCGGCCCTGTCCGGCGAATGCCCTATCCACCATTGATAGCCATAGCCGAACGCAGCCTTATCGGTCTTGATGTGCTCGGCGGTCGATTGGTCGACCCACGAGGCCGAAACGATCTGTTTGCCGTCCCAGGCGCCGCGGTTGAGAACGAGCTGGCCGATCTTCGCCCAGTCGCGCGGCCGCAGGCTCAATCCGCTCGACGACGTCGGAAGACCGCTCACCGGATGCTTGTACCAGGTAACATCCTCGATCCCGAGCGGCGCGAAGATGTTCTCCTGCGCCAGCACATCGACCCCCTTCCCGGTGACCTTCTTCAGGATGGTGCCGATCAGCTCCGTCTCCGCATTGTTGTACTGGAAGGAAACGCCGGGAGCCCTCTCGAAACCTATTCCCGCCGACATCGTCAGGAGATGGCGCAGCGTTATCCGATCCTTGTCGGATGCACGCAAGCCCGCATAATCGGGGAGATAGGACGAGATCGGTGCGTCCAGATTCCGGATCAAGCCGCGATCCATGGCGATGCCGACCAGCAGCGAGACGACGCTCTTGGTCATGGAATAGCCAACGTGCCGCGTGGTCGGGTCGTAATTCATCTGATGCGGATAATCATAGTAGCGCTCGTAGACGAGCACGCCGTGCCTGATGACGACGATGTCGTCGACATTGGCGAGCTTGCCGCCGCTGATGCCCTGGTCCATCGCGCACAACAGCGCCGCGTTCAGCCCCTGCATGTCGGGCGAGGTCATCGTCCAACCGTCATGGATATCCCGAGGGATGCCGCAACCGGATGCGGGTTCGGCTCTGACGGGGCTTGAAGCGAAAGCACACAGGGCTGCGACGACACAGGTCCACGTCCGCATGTCAGGCTCTCCCCCACCGTTCCCACGACGACCAAGCCCAGGATGCCGTTCGGTGTGTGTCCCTTTTGCGGCATCGCCGGTCATGAGAGAGCCCCATGGCGGTCAGGCGAAGTCGGCGATAAAATGCGGTCGACCGAACACTGGATGCAAACCCATGGCTTTCTGGATCGCGGGCGCAGCTGGATTGGTGATCGCCTATCTGCTCGGCTCGATACCCTCGGGCTATCTCGCAGGCAAACTGCTTGCAGGTATCGACATTCGCGAGCACGGCTCCAAATCCACCGGCGCCACGAATGTCTTGCGGACGCTGGGCAAATGGCCGGCGTTGGCGGTACTGATCGCCGATGTGCTGAAGGGCGTGGCAGCGATCTTCGTCGGCCGCTGGTTTTGTCCCTGGCTTTACGCTGAATTATCCGCAGCGCCGCCGACGGCGGCCGATCTGCAAGTGTGGATGCCATGGGCCGTGTGCCTCGCCGGCATCGCCGCGCTGCTGGGCCATGGCCGCTCGATCTGGCTGAACTTTACCGGCGGCAAATCGGCGGCGACCGGGCTCGGTGTGTTGCTCGGAATGTCGTGGTCGGTGGGATTGGGCGCGGCCGTCGTCTTCGGCATCGTGCTGGCGATCGTCCGGATCGTTTCGCTGAGCTCGATGCTGGCGGCACTGACGGCCATCATCCTCGTCTTTGGTTTCGATCACCCCCTGCCCTATCGGCTGCTGGTGATCGCAGGCGCGCTCTACGTCATCGTCCGCCATCGCGCCAACATTCGACGGCTGCTCGCAGGCACCGAGCCGCGGCTGGGTCAAAGCACGCCGGATGTGAAAGCGGAAGCGTCGCTCTAGCGCGCGTCGCTGTTTACAGCTCTGGAGCCTTGCGCATGTGCGAGGCCTGCTCATAGGCGTAGGCGAGGCGCAACAGCTTGTGCTCGCTCCAGGCGCGGCCGGCGAAGCTGACGCCGACCGGACGATCGGGCGTGTCCTTGCCGTCGTCGCCCGAGACGAGGCCTGCGGGCACCATGACGCTGGGATAGCCGGCCTTGGCCGCAATCGCTGCGCCCGTCGCGGCGGGGAACAGGACGGCATCCAACTTGTGCTGGTTCATGTAGGCGTCCATACCATGGGTCTTGGCCGCGAGCAGATCCATTGCGCGTGCGGATTTGTACTCGCGCTCACTCAAGTCGCCTTTGGTGAGGTCGGCGGCGAGAAACAGGTCCTGGCCGAACCGTAGCGCTTCGTTCGCATTCGCCGCGTTGAAGGCGATGATGTCGGCCATGGACTTGATATCGGTATTGGTGGCCCAATCCTTCAAATAGAGATTGAGACCGTATTTCAGCTCATAGAGGAAGACGATTGGCGAGGCGGTCGGATTGCCCTTGTTGCTGCTGAGCGGATTGCGGTTGAGCACGGCCATATTTGTGCCGGGGCCGGCGATCCAGCCGCGCGTCGGCATGTTGGCGCGCACGATGACGGCACCGAGATCCTCCATCACCTGGATCGCCTCGGCCATCAGCTTGGCCCCGTCAGGCAGCAGCTTGCCGTAGTAGCAATCGTTCAGGGGATCGGCGGGATCGCTGGGCACGCCAATCCGCGCGCCCTTCATCGCATCGCGCGCAAGATCGGCGGTGTAATCGGCCGGTCTGCGCTGCCGCTCCGTAATGGGATCGCGCGGGTCGGTGGCGGCCAGCACATTCAACAGCATCGCCGCATCGCGCACGGTGCGCGTCATCGGCCCCGCGGTGTCCTGGCTGTGCGCGATCGGCACGATGCCGGCGCGGCTGATCAGCCCGACCGTCGGCTTCACGGTGACGACGCCATTCCGGGTGGCCGGATGCAGCAGCGAACCCGAGGTCTCGGTGCCGACCGAGGCCGCGCAAAGACCCGCCGCCACAGCGACCGCCGAACCCGAGCTTGAACCGCCCGGGTCCACGATCGGAATGCCGCGCTCGTCCACCAGATCAGGCACGAAAGGATTCTTCACCTGACCGCCCAGCGACGAGTAGCCCGAGGGCATCTCGATCGCGAGGATGTTGGCGAACTCGGTCAGGTTCGCCTTGCCGAGAATCACTGCGCCGGCCTTGCGCAGCAGCTTGACGACGGTGGCATCGCGCTTCGCACGCGCGCCCTCCAGCGCCAGCGAGCCCGCCGTGGTCGGCTGCTTGTCCGACGTCGCGATGTTGTCCTTCACCAGGATCGGCACGCCGGCCAGCGGCCGCTTGGCTGATGGCCGGGTGCCGTCGAACTCGCCTGCAATCGCGAGCGCGTCCGGATTGAGCACGCGAACCGAGTTTAGCTTCGGCCCGCCACGGTCGTAGGCCGCGATCCGCGCGAGATAGGCTTTTGTGAGCGCCGTGGCGGTGACACGCCCGCCGGCAAGCGCATCGATGATGTCACTCATCGACGCGTCTTCGAGCCGCAACTCGGGCGACACCATTGCCGCGATGCCGCGGGTTTGCTTCTTCATGTGCGTGACTTCTTTGCCTTCTCCGCGGACGGCGCCGCATCGATCAGCGCCTTGATGAAGGTCAGCACGATGCGCCCGTCGCGATTGGCGTCGCTGCCTGGCGGCGACAGCGCAAGCCCACGGCTCAACGCCGCAAGTCCGCTCGCGATCTCCGACGGTTCTCCGGGGACCTTCTTGCCGAACAGCTCGAACAGATGCGTGATCATGGTGCCGAGCGCGCGGCGGTGCTTGCGGTTCGACTCGTTGTAGACTTTGGCGAATGCCGGGCTGCGCAGCGCATGCAATTGCAGTTCGATCGCGAGCACGCCGAGATCGGGGTCGGAATTGACAGTCTCCGCCCATGCCTCGATGCCCGCCATGGCCGCAGCTGCATCGCCTTGCGCGCGCGCGAGCGTCGCTTCGATCCGCATGCGCTCCTCGGATTGATGCTGCTGAATCAGCTCGAGCAGGATCGCCTCCTTGTCAGGGAAGTTCGAGTAGATCGCGCCCAGCGAAAAGCCCGCGGCTTCCGCGATGTCGCGGATCGAGGCCGTCGCAAAGCCCTTTTTCACGATCTCCCGGCGAGCCGCCTCGATCAGGAGGCTCCGCGTACGAGCCTGGCTCTCTTCGCGATTCAGCTTCGGCGCCACGGATCCGCTCTCTCGTCTAAAATATCACTTGATATTCGAATATCAATTGATATCTATATTGCATCGATGGTTCGTTTGAGGGCATATAGCATGGAACAGAAAAGCCTGGATCGCACGCTGGCGCTGCTCGCCGGCCTCGCAGCCTTGACCGTCGCGGCGATGGTGGCCGCCATCCTCGCGACCCACAGCTCGCAGGATTTCTTCCAGAGCGCGCGCGCGATCGACGATTACCGCGCCTTCATCGCCTCGCCGCTTGCCGTCCTGGGCCTTCGGCTCAATCTCGGCCTCGACAACCTCTTCATGGTTTTCTACGGCGCTTTCTTCGTGGCGCTGGCCGCTCGCCTGCGCGGGCTGGTGGATTCGCGGCTGATCGGCGTCGCGCTGGCCGCCGCCATGCTGACACTGCTGCTCGATTCGCTGGAAAATCATCACATCATGACGACAGTGCACGCGCTCCAGACGGGCCTGCCGGTCTCCCCTGAAGACGGCGAAATCCAGATGATCGCCTCTCAAGTCAAGTTCCACGCCAGCTATCTCGCAACGTTTCTGTTCTCGCTCGGCTTCCTCCGTCTCGGACGAATGGGGCGCGTGGTTGCAGTCGTGCTCTGGTGTTACATCCCGTTCGGCATCCTGATCTCCGTCGTGCCGCCCGAGCAGGCCAAGGTCCTGGCACTGGCGCGAACGATCTTCTTCGTCCTCGCCTTCGTGCTCTCGGCGATCCTGTTCTCCTCTCTCGCCCGGAAAGACGACGCCACTGATGCCGTTGCGGCTTGATTGACGTGCGTAGATAGACCACCATCGCGTTTCACCGCTCACACAAGAATGGGCGAGGACACGCTGACATGGACGGAACCGTTGAAGTCGATCTCGTCGCGCGGGCGCGGGCCATCGCGCCGCTGATTGCAAGCGAGGCCGACGAGATCGAGCGGACGCGACGGCTGACGCCTGGCGTCGTCAACGCGTTGATCGAGAACGGGCTCTATCACATGCTGCTGCCAAAGAGCCTGGGCGGATCGGAAGCCGCCCCCGAAACCTTCATGCAGACGCTGGAGGAGATCGCGAAGGCCGATGCGTCCACCGCCTGGTGCCTCGGCCAATGCAGCGTCTGCGCGATGATCGCAGCCGCGCTCGACCACGATACCGCGCATGAGATCTTCAGCACCGAGCCCGGCATCCTCGCCTGGGGCGCGGTGGCGCATGAGGCGCGCGCGGTCGAGGGCGGCTACCGCGTCAGCGCGCGCTGGGATTTTGCCTCGGGCTCACGGCAGGCGAGCTGGCTCGGCGCACATGTCCGCATCGCCAATGAAGACGGCACGCCGCGGAAGAACGCAGACGGTTTACCCGAACTGCGCACCATCCTGTTCCCGGTCGCAAGCGCCGTGATCCACGACGTCTGGCAGGCGATCGGGCTTGCCGGCACCGGCACCGATTCTTATGAGGTGCGCGACCTCTTCATTCCCGATCGCTTTGCTGTGTTCCGCGACGTGCCGGAAGCCTTGCGCGAGCCGGGGCCGCTGTATCGGCTTCCGACAGGCTCGGCCTTCAGCCTCGGCTTTGCCGCGGTCTCGCTCGGCGTTGCGCGCGCGACGCTGGATGCGGCGATCGCATTAGCCCGCGCCAAGCATCAGTCATTGGCGGCGAGCGCGATGCGCGACAACCAGGCGGTCCAGGGCCTGATCGGCCGCACCGAAGGCGATTTGCGTGCCGCGCGCGCCTATCTCTACGCGACGGCGAATGCGATGTGGCGAGACCTTTCGGTATCAGGCGTGTTCAGCCCTGCGCATCGGAGCGCCGTCCGCCTCGCCGCGACCTGGACCATCCAGCAATCGGCCAAGGTGGTCGACACCGCCTATCGCATGGCCGGCGCCACAGCGGTGTTTCGCAGCAATCCGTTCGAGCGGCGGTTTCGCGACATGCACGCGATTGCCCAGCAGATCCAGGCGCGGGATACGCATTATGAGGATGTGGGAAAGGTGATTCTCGCCGGCGGTTGAGAGGTCGCCACATCGTCCGCCACGACCCGCAGCAGCACATCCTTCGAGGCGCGCCGGTCGCGCACGAGCTTGCCCTTCACCAGCGGCATGGTCATCCGCGCCATCGCCTGCGCCAGGGGGTTCTTGCTTTCCGGCCGGGCGCAGCGGATCGACAGGTGGGTGCCGCCATTGTCGAGCGGCGTGAACTCGGCGGTCTCGCGCACCATTGTGCCGAATGGCGTGTGGATATGATAGGTCACGTAGTCGAACGGCCGCCAATCCACGATGTCGTGCACGGTCGAGCCATTGCCGTGCGCACAATGCTGCGTCGCGCCGAGCGCAACGCGACCGGACGAAAGGCCGGTCATGGTGATGCCGTCGATGCCCTGCTGCCAGCGGACCTTCTTGGCGATGTCGGTGACATAGGACCAGGCGACGGCCGGCGGCACCGGGAGGTCGCACTCGATCGATTCGAGCGCCTGCGGCTCGCCTCGCTCGACGACAATGCGACGCGCGGCACGCCATCGCGCGAAGACCGGCGCGAGATCGTAGACGAAGCACGCAGTCTCGCCGAATCCGTCGCTCGACTCGGCGTGAGGAATGGTCTGCGCGAAGAACTCAGGCAGCGCCATCGCATCCGCGGCCTGCCGCGTGATCAGCGCGTAGGCCTTGATGCCGGTGCTCCGCGTCACCGAATTCTTCATCAGGCGATGCAGGCGGATAACCTCCGGCCCCTGAAGCTCGCTGCGTCCGGCGAGCTGCTGCATGACGTACTCGCCATGATGCAGGAAAAATTTCAGGTCGAGTTGACCCATGTTGCGGCAGGCGTTGCAGCTGCAATTGGTGTTCAAGCGCATGGCGGCGAGCGTATGGGCGAAGCTGCAATAGATGCGTTCGATGGCGTCGAGCGGAAATTGCGGCTGCGGCAGTCGCGCGTCGGGCAGATAGGCGAGTGCCGCGTCGCCTTGCAGGTTCGACAGCGTGACCGGCGCCTTGATCTCGGCAAGCATGCTCTTGAACAGCTCGTCCAGCACGCCCTGCGCGTGCTCGAGCTCGGAGCTCGTCAGGAACATTGTGTAGCCGGTGATATCGGCTACCAAAAGAAAGCCCTTCTCTGCCAATGCCGCCGTCTCCGCTGCCCCTCGCCTCGTGACATCCGAGATACGGCGATGCTAGCAGAAAGTTGCGTCCCTAGACGAGCGATGGCCCTGAAGGAGCGCAGCGCGATGCGCGACAACCAGGCGGTCCGGCGCCTGATCGGCCGCACCGAGCGGCGACGCCGCGGGTGCGAATGCCCCATCGGTTTGATCTAGATCAAGCCTGCCGCAGCACGACCATCTCCGAATAGGCCGTCAATGGCCGCGCAGAAAGCGCCGCCGCATAGCACGGAGATGATCATGAGGTCCTCGAGTTCTCTGCGCATTCTTATTCTTGCCGCCGCAGGCGCCCTCCTCGTCACGAGCACCGCCCAGGCCGGCCCGATGCCGACGTCGGTGGCGGCGATGAAGTCGATGGTCGATCCCGTCACCACCGAAGTGCGCTGGGGTTATGGCTACCGCGGCGGCTACGGTTATCGCGGCGTCGGATTGGGCTACCGTGGTGGCTACGGCTATCGGGGCGGCCTCGCCTATCGCGGTGGCTACGGCTACCGCGGTTATGGCTATCGCGGCCTCGGCTACGGTGTCGTAGGCGCCGTCGTCGGCGCCGGAATCGCGAGCGCTTATTACGGTGGCTATGGCTACGGCGGCGGGTACTATGGCGGCGGCTATCCCGCCTATGGCTATGCGCCCTCGTCGTATTACGGCTATGGCAGCGGATACGGCTACGGCAACGATTATTGCGCGCCCTCTGGTCCTTACGCCGGCTATTGAGCGAAACGGCGTCCCGGTCAGGCCTTGTCGCTCAGGTCTCGTCGCTCACGTCTTGCGCGCGCCGAACAGCCGGCCGCGCCAGCCGAAAGTGACGACGGAAGCAAGCACCAGCAGCAGCGCAATGGTGGCGACGAAATCTACGATGCGGTCGCCGCCGTTGCACATGCTGCGATAGAAACAGGCACTCGACATGATGCCGGCCCTCAGCATCAGATCGAGTGCGATGACGTAGAGAAAGAAGCAGGCGACGAGATAGGCCAGCGTTACGACGGTGCGTCGCAGGCGTGACGGCCCTCCTGCGCCATCAAACTCGCGCCGCTCGGTGACGAACTGCGACGGCGCGGCCTTCGCAGGATCGCGAATCTGCACTGTCGAACGCGTCAGAAGATCATGGATAGCCTGGTTGCGGCGGGTCGCCGCCATACTCAGGAACGAATACCAGCCCAACAGGCTCTTCAGCACAAAGCGCCCGAGCGCCTTGGCAAGATTCAGATTGCCGCCATCATCGGCAACCACGCGCAGGTTGGTCCAGAAGTGCCCGAGCGTGCTGCCACCACGCCAGACCATCAACGGTTCGTAGAGCAGCAGGATCAGAACGACCCCGACGCCCATGGCTCGAGCCAGGACATCGCTCTCCACATTGCTCGCCACCATCAAGGCGCCGAACACCAAGACCATCGCCAAGGCCCAGTCGAGAAACATGGCGCGCAACCGCCGTGAGAACCGCGCATAGCGCGGCGTGTCGGGCGCAGTCGGCGCGTCAGGGCTCATGGCGCGGGTCTCCGATCAATCGTCAGACCACTGGCAATGGAGTTCAGATCATCCCACCAGCGCAGCGTTCTTGCCGCAGGTTGTAGCTACCCCACGTTGCGCCTTCAAGACGCTGTCGATCCGCTTGACGGCGAAGACATCGGCTCGCCCTGCGGGAACGAGGTTCGGCCGCAGGATTCGCAATCAGAATTTCGCCTTGACGCCAGCGGTGACGCCTTGCGCAAAGAAGCCTGACTGCTTGATGTCGGTGGGCGACGCAATCTGGTCCCCGACCCGGCCGACACTGCTCATGTACAGGTAGTTATACGCCAGGGTCAGCGAGAGCGTATCGTTGATGTCATAACCAGCTTTGATATTGCCACTGGGCACGACGGCGAACACCGTCTTGTTACGATTGCCTTGTCCGAACAACCCGAATGCGAGAGGGCTGCCCGTAGATCCAGTCGTGGCGGCACCAGTTCCGGCGACCACGATCGGGATGCCAGCCAAGGCAATCGTCTTGGTCGGCGCCAGGCTGAAGGCCGTCGAGCCGGATACGGACACCTGCTCGATCATGGCGCCTACCGCCAGCTTGCTTTCATTCGCAAGCCAGATCTGTCCCCAATGCTGTTCGGCGGTGAAGCCAATTTGAGGCCCGACAAAGTTGTTGCGAATCCTGAAGGTGTCGAAGCTCGAGAAGGAATTGCTGAAATCGGTCGGCTGCGGCAGACCGAGCGCGGGTTGGTAGGTGCGGGTGAGCACAGAGTTGACGGATGCCGAAAGCTTTTCGTCGAGCCCCACATAGCGCATGCCGGCCAGGAGCTCAAAGTTCGGAAGGCTTCCAAGATACGGCGCCTTCATGCGACCGTTTACATCCGCGCCGTAGAGCTGGTCCCTGATAGCACCGCTCACTGTCGTCGTCGTCGCATCATCGTACAGGCCGACGAAGACGTCCGGCGTCGTGTTGATGAAATTGGTCGTCCTGACGGTCGTCGGCGATCCCGAGAGATCGAATCTGGACGAGCCCTGCACGAAGAAGGCGCTACCTTCGACGGCCACCGTCCGCTCCGGGTTCAACCAATAACCCATCCGGTAGCTGCCGGCGCCGCCAAAATCGGCCGGAGCGCCGGTCGCAAGCGGGTTTGTGACTGTCGATATCGAGGTGAGCCCGATGAACCCTGGCGCCGTTGGAACGGGGATCGGACCGGTCGACGCGGGCGGCGCAGTCGCAGCGACGACGGGTTGATTCCTGGAAAACCCATAGATCCCGCCTTCGACCTCGAGCCAGAAGCGAGGACCGGGCTGCACGGGGCTCAACGCCTTGACGAGAGGTTTGTCCGGGACGGTATTGAGGACCACCGCGCCCCGAGCGGGATTTGCAGCCGCCGGCTTGCCCGGGGACGTGGCATTGGCGGCCCTGTCATAACAAGCCAGACGCTGCATCGGGTCGGCGATCGACTTGCAATCAGAAACCGCTGCATGGGCTGCCGATGTCAGGGTGAAGGCGGCCGTGACCGCCAAGGCATCGACGAGGATGGCCCTCATTTTCTTCATAATCGCCCCAATCCAAATCAGCCGCGTGTCGCACGTCCCAATTCAGAAGGGCTAGCAAATTTATGGAACCGCGCCTGTTGCCATCATCGGGGCGGGACGGGTTGGCAAGTGTTTTTCCAGTGCGGTGTTGCGAATGGGCAACGAAAAACAAAGGGAGCCCGCATTGCCAACCCAAGTCGGCATCAACCTGGACGCGAGCGTCCCAAACCTAGGCCACCAGAGCAGCGTCCTCGCCCGCGCCGTCAATGCCGCGCTGGACGGCCAGGAGGCTGATGATCTCGGCGTTCGGACGGGCCTTGCTGAACAGAAAGCCCTGGCCCTCGTCGCAACCCTCGGTGCGCAGGCAGCTGAGTTCGGCTTCGGTCTCGACGCCCTCGGCGGTGATGATGACGCCCAAGCCTTTGCCAAGGCTGACGATGGAGCGGATGATCGCCTGCGCCTCGCGGTTGGCACCGAGATCGCGCACGAAGGACTGGTCGATCTTGATCTTGTCGAACGGGAAGCTGCGCAAATAGCTGAGGCTGGAATAGCCGGTGCCGAAATCGTCCATCGAGATGCGCACCCCGAGCGCGCGCAGGGCATGCAGCGTCGCCAGCACCTGCGCGCTCTTCTCCAGCAGCAGCGTCTCGGTGATCTCGAGCTCGAGCCGCCGCGGCGGCAGGCCGGAATATTTCAGCGCGTCCGTCACCATCGAGAGCAGATTGCCGCTGCGGAACTGAAGCGGCGACAAATTGACGGCGACGCGGACATCATCAGGCCAGGTCACAGCGTCCAGGCAGGCACGGCGCAGCATCAGGCCGCCGAGCGGATTGATCAGGCCGGTTTCTTCCGCGACCGGAATGAACTCGGCCGGCGAGACCATGCCGCGCTCGGCATGCGGCCAGCGCACCAGCGCCTCGAAGCCGGTGATGCGGCCGCTCTGCAGATCGATCAGTGGCTGGTAGTAGGGGCGCAACACGTCGTTCTGGATCGCATCGCGCAGCTCGACCTCGATCTTGCGGCGGCTCTGCGCCTTTGCATCGAGCGCGGCCTCGAAGAAAGCGAAGGTGCCGCGCGCATCGGATTTGGCGCGCGACAGCGCCATGTCGGCGCTCTTGAGCAGCTTCTCGGACTCATCGCCGTCACCCGGCGCCATGGCGATGCCGATGGAGGCGCCAATCACCACGGAATGACCGTCGAGCAGATAGGGATCGGCGATGGCTTCCAGCAAACGCTTTGCGAGGCCCACGGCGTCCTCAGGGCGCGTCAGCCCACTCTGGACAATGGCGAACTCGTCGGAGTTCAAACGCGCCAGCGCATCTTCCTCGCGCAAGGTCGAGCGCAGCCGCTTGGCGACGCCGCGCAAAAGCTTGTCGCCGACCGCATGCCCAAGCGTGTCGTTGACCGCCTTGAAATTGTCGAGCCCGAGCATCAGCACCGCGACCTTCTCGGGGCTGCGCCGCGAATGCAGGAGCATTTCGTCCATGGTCTGGCGCAACAGATTGCGGTTCGGCAGGCCAGTCAGGGCGTCATGCTGGGCCATGAAGGCAAGCCGCGCTTCGGCGCGCTTGCGTTCAGTGATGTCCATCAGCGCAAGCAGCACGGCGGGCCGCTCGTCATGGATCAATTCGCGCGAATAGATCGCAAGGTCGATCAGCGCGCCATCGGCCTTGACGTGCTTCCAGGTGCGCGCGGCCCGCTCTTCACTGGAACGATCAGTGGTCCAGGGCGGCTCGCTGTCGAAAGCCTGCAAGGAGCGGATGTTCAGCTTCTCGAACTCGGCGCGGCTATAGCCGTAATGGGCAATCGCTGCGTCGTTGACGCCGAGGATGCGCTCGTCGTCCAGCGCGCAAACGATCATGGGGACGGGATTGCCGTCGAACAGCAGGCGGAACGAGGCCTCGCGCTGCTTCAATTCGGTGATGTCGACGCGCAGGCCCACGACGCCACCGTCATCGGTGCGGCGTTCCTCGATCAGGATGACACGGCCGTCGGACAGCGTCTGCTCGTGGCGCTTGCCGGGTTCATGAAGTTTCTGCAGCCGCTCGGCGATCCATTCGTCCTCGTGACCGGCTGCTTCCGGATAGTCGCCGCGGGCAACGCCGACGCGCAGCGTGTCTTCCAGGCGCGCGCCCTCCTGGAAAAGATCGGCGGTCTTGCTGTAGATCTCGGAATATTGCTTGTTCCAGAGGACGTAGCGTCCCTCGGGATCGAGGATCACGATGCCCTGCGGCAGGAGGTCGACGGCCTGGCGCAGCCGTTCATGCGATCTGCGCGCTTCAGTGATGGCCGCGTCTGCATCCGCGTGGCTTTGCAGGAGCTGGTCGCGCGCGACGGTTGGACGAGGCACGCGCGCAAAGCGCGGCTTGCGCGGCTGTTGGCCGCCACGGGCAAGCACGCTGCGCTTTCGCTTTTCTGTTTCTTTGGACCCCAAACTCAACTTCACACGCCCCAGCCGCGCCCAGCGACCGCAACTCTTGCTCCAAGTGTCTGAAAGAAAAGTAATCCTGGCCGGCGACGTCACCAAACTGTCACCGCGCAGCGTCGCGACATTGCCTGTTTGCGAGGCGCGAATTCCCTCGGGTGGCGCATCCCGCGCGCTCACTCGTCGCAATCGGCGAGAGAGACGATGCAAAAATGCGCATTCTCCTTGAATCAATTCCGAAACGAGGTGTGCGTGCATGCAGAGCGGCAAGCGCACCTCGTTCCGCGCACGAATTTTGGTCAATGCAGGACAGCGTTATCGCGCCGTTAAAAATCGCGCTGCTGAGGCGGAAAATTGCGACTCTTTCCCGATCTGCCGACTACTCGAAAGGCGCTGTTGCGAGCTGGCCGCAGCCGTAAGACCCATGAGGCGCGGTCCAACCGAAAGCCTCATCCTTAACCCTGACGCGATGTTGGTCTATAAGAGTGCCAGCATGAGTCCCCGCCGCATCGTCCCTCTCCTGCTCGTCATGACGTTCCTGACCGCCAGCGGCGCGCTGGCCCAGGACAAGGGTAGCGTGAACCCAAAGCCGCTGCCGCCGCTGGCCAACCCTGCTGATCCCAAGGTCGGCGCCAAGGAGCTGTTCGCACGCAAGCTGCTGCCCTCGACCGGGCCGGCGCATGTCATCGGCTCCTATGTGAAGGGCTGCATCGGCGGCGCCGAGCAGATGCCGCTCAACGGCGACACCTGGCAGGTGATGCGGCTGTCGCGGAACCGCAATTACGGCCACCCTGACATGATCGCGCTGATCAAGCGCCTGGCTGCCAAGGCGCACAAGGACGCGGGCTGGCCGGGCATTCTGGTCGGCGACATCGGCCAGCCGCGCGGCGGGCCGGCGCTCTCAGGCCATGCCAGCCATCAGATCGGGTTAGATGCCGACATCTGGTTGACACCGATGCCGGATCATCGGCTCTCGCGCGAGGAGCGCGAGGAAATGTCCGCGGTGATGATGGTGCGCGAGGACCGGCTCGACATCGATCCCAAAGTGTTCACGCCGAGCCATGTGCTGGTGCTGCGCGATGCCGCGCAGGAGCCGGCGGTGCAGCGCATCTTCGTCAATCCCGCGATCAAGAAGGCGCTGTGCCGCGAGGCCAAGGGCGACCGTTCCTGGCTGTCGAAGATCCGTCCGTGGTGGGGCCACGACTATCATTTCCACATCCGCATGCGCTGCCCGGCGGGATCTGGCGAATGCCAGGGCCAGCCGTCGCAATCCGAGGACGAAGGCTGCAAGCCCTCCGATTTCGCCTATTGGTTCAGTGAAGGCGTGCTGCATCCGAAGCCGCCGACGGAGCCGCCAAAGCCGAAGCCGCCGATGACGCTGGCACAGATGCCCGCGGCCTGCAAAACCGTGCTGCACGCGCCGAATGCGAAGCCGTGATTAACTGTCGTCCCGGCCTTCGCCGGGACGACTCGTTGAAAGATCGCCTGCGGGATGACGACGAGAAGCGCATGCGCTAGGATCGCCCCGCTGCGCGGCCGTAAGCCCGCGGCATTCCGGGATGCGCATCCCGCCTCCGACAAAAACCGACTACAAGCTGCGCCCACGCGCGGCCAACGATGAGATTTGACATGCGCATCCTCGCTCTCCTTGCCGTGCTCTCGATCAGCGCGACCTCTGCTTTCGCCGCGGAGGAGCCCAGCGGCTGCGACAAGTTCAAATGGCCGATCGAACGTGACCGCGCGGCGCTAACGGCGCCAGATCGCGCCAAGCTCGCCTCGGGCAGCGAGCAGGCGGCGGTCCCCTCGTCGGCGATCACGCTGGGGCTGGCGGCGCTTCAGGAGGCAAAGCTGCCATCACCTCCGGAGCGGGCGCCGAAAGACGGCACCTTTGCCGGCTTCACCAGCATCAAGACGGTGAAGGCCGGGCTCTACACGATCAGTCTGTCGAGCGGGGCCTGGGTCGATCTGGTCCAGGACGGGCATGTCCTCAAGCCGGTGGCCTTCAGCGGCGCGACCGATTGCGACGGCATCCGCAAGATCATGAAATACGAGCTCTCGGACAAGCCGTTCGTGCTCCAAATCAGCGGCGCCAAGGACAATTCGCTGTCGATTTCGATCCTGCCGGCGCAATAGGTTAGAGAAAAGGTCGGCTTTGACCTGAAGCGCTGGCCTGCTATCTTCGCGGCTGCGATATCCCTGCCGGCCGTAAGCCGATGCGGGGACACGTGGAACAGCGCTTCCGCCCGTCGCCTCATCCACCCAACGCCAGATTTGCGCGTGCTTTTGCGCGCGCAGGCTCGCACGGAGCGCCCTTCATGTATCGACTTGCCGGACTTTTCGCCGCCTTCATCATGCTCGCGAGCCTCTCGCCTGCCAGCGCCGAGGACAAGACCATCACCGTGTTCGCTGCAGCGTCGATGAAGAACGCACTCGACGAGATCGATGCCGCCTACACCGCCAAAACAGGCATCAAGTTCAGCGTCAGCTATGCCGCGAGCTCGGTGCTCGCCAAGCAGATCGAGCAGGGTGCGCCGGCCGACGTGTTCGTCTCCGCTGACACCGACTGGATGGACTACGCGCTGTCCAAGAAGACCATCAACGAGCCGACACGCGTGAACCTGCTCGGCAACAGCATCGTGCTGATCGCGCCGAAGGATTCCAAAATCGACAACGTCACGATCGCGCAAGGCTTCGACCTCGCCAAGCTCGCTGGCGACGGCAAGATCGCGACCGGCGACGTCAAGTCAGTGCCGGCAGGAAAGTACGCCAAGGCCGCGCTGGAGAAGCTGGGCGCCTGGCAGGCTGCGGAGCCGAAATTCGCCATGGCCGAGAGCGTGCGCGCCGCGCTGACGCTGGTGGCGCGCGGTGAAGCCAATCTCGGCATCGTCTATTCCACCGACGCCAAGGTCGAGCCCGGCGTGAAGATCGTCGGCACTTTCCCGGCGGAATCGCATCCGGCGATCATCTATCCTGTGGCCGCGACCACGACTGCAAAGCCCGAGACCAATGATTATCTCGCCTTCCTGCGCACCTCGACCGCCAAGACCATTCTGGAAAAATACGGCTTCAAATTCCTGATCAGTCCGACGACCTGAATTCCAAGACTTGATATTACGACTTGATGCTCGACATCTCTCCCGCTGAATGGACGGCGATCCTGCTCTCACTCAGGGTCGCCGTCATCGCGACGCTGGTGGCAACGCCGTTCGGCATTGCGCTGGCGTGGCTGCTTGCCCGCCGCGATTTCTGGGGCAAGTCGGTGCTGGATGCCGTCGTGCATCTGCCGCTGGTGCTGCCGCCTGTCGTCACCGGCTATCTGCTGCTCCTCACCTTCGGCCGACGCGGCCTCGTCGGCGGCTTCCTCGCAGATCATCTCGGTATCGTCTTCGCCTTTCGCTGGACTGGTGCTGCGCTCGCCTGCGGAGTGATGTCGTTTCCGCTGCTGGTGCGCCCGATGCGGCTCTCGATCGAGGCGATTGATCGCCGGCTCGAACAGGCCGCCGAGACCCTTGGCGCCGCGCCGTTCAAGGTCTTCTTCACGGTGACGCTGCCGCTGGCGCTGCCCGGCGTGCTCGCCGGCATGGTGCTCGGCTTTGCCAAGGCGATCGGCGAGTTCGGCGCCACCATCACCTTCGTCTCCAACATTCCCGGCGAGACCCAGACGATTTCGTCGGCGATCTATTCGCTGATCCAGACGCCCGACGGCGACGCTGCCGCCGGACGGCTCGTGATCGTATCGATTGTGCTCGCACTCGGCGCGCTGATCGCTGCCGAATGGTTCGCCCGCCGCGCCACGCAACGCCTGCACGGGAACTGACCATGCTGCGCGTCGATGTCGAAAAACAGCTTGGTGAATTCTCGCTCTCGGCTTCGTTCTCCAGCGAAGGCCGCGTCACCGGCCTGTTCGGTGCCTCCGGCGCCGGCAAGAGCTCGTTGATCAACATGATTGCCGGGCTGTTGCGCCCCGACCGCGGCACCATCGTCATCGACGGCGATGTTGTCGATGACACCAAAGCCGGCGTTCACGTGCCGACGTACCGCCGCCGCATCGGCTATGTCTTTCAGGACGCGCGGCTGTTTCCGCATCTCAATGTCGCGCAGAATCTCGACTATGGCAGGCGGATGAACCGCCTTGCGGCAGATCCGGCCCAGCACACGCGCGTGGTCGAGTTGCTCGACATTGGCGCCCTCCTCGATCGCCGTCCCGGAAAGCTTTCGGGGGGCGAACGCCAGCGCGTCGCGCTCGGTCGCGCGCTGTTGTCAAAGCCGCGGCTACTGCTGCTCGACGAGCCGCTCGGCGCACTCGACGAGGCCCGCAAGCTCGAGATTTTGCCTTATTTGGTGCGGCTGCGGGACGAGGCTAATGTCCCCATGGTCTATGTCAGCCACGATGTCGCCGAGCTGCGCCAGCTCGCGACGCAGATCGTGATGCTCAGGCAAGGACGGGTGACGTCGTTCGGCGGGGTGAAGGTGCTGACGTAAGGGGGGCCCGTGCCCGTCCACGCCACCGACGTCCATGGCGAGGACGACATCCCATCCCCGCGAAGGCTTTCGTAGGGTGGGCAAAGGCGCCTTTCGCCGTGCCCACCATCTTTCTCGATCACGAAAAATGCGTGGGCACGCTTCGCTTTGCCCACCCTACGACAGCGTCAAACCCCAGCCACCGACGTCCAGATCTCCGCCAGCTTCTTCCGCAGCGCCTGGCTGCGCGTGAGCGGTGCGGGCGTTTCATCTTCTTCCGGCAGGCGAAGGCCGACGACGTTGACGCGGCCGCCGGAGATGCTGCGTGCGACCAGCACGATCTCATCCAGCGGCAGCTCTGCACCTTCCTTCGGCGCGCGGTCGAGATTGACGTCGAAATAATCGGCGAGCGTGAGCTTGCCGTCGTCCTCGCTGACCTTCACGCCGTAGATCTCGGCAAGCTCGGCGAGCGTGTGTTCGCCGGAGACCATGAAGTCGCCGAGCAGATGCGGATCGGGCGTCGTGCTCGGCTGCATGTCGACGAAGAAGCGATCGAGCGCCTCGGCCTTTTCCGGCGGCGCCAGCAGATAGATGTAGTCGCCGGGCGCGATCGGCTCGGCTTCCGTTGGTGTCAAAATGCTCTCTTTTCGGATCACCAGCGTCGGCTTCGACCATGACGGAATGAGCCCACGGCGGAAATAGAGGCTTTTGGGCCGCACCGCATAGCCGACCAGCTGCTGCTCGAGCTGGCCGGGCAGATCGAGCTCGATGCGGCGCGGACCGCGCTCCGCGCGCGGCAACGCCACGTGCAGCTTGCGCGCGGCAGGCGCCAGCGTCCAACCCTGCAGCAACAGTGAGATGATCACGACGACGAAGGCGACATCGAAATAGAGATAGGCTTTCGACAGGCCCACCAGCATCGGGATCGACGCCAGGAAGATCGCGACCGCGCCGCGCAGGCCCGTCCACGCAATGAAGATCTTTTCGCGCCAGTTGAAGCGGAACGGCGCCAGGCACACGAACACAGCGATCGGCCGCGCCACCAGCATCAGCACGAAGGCGACGCCGATTGCCGGCAGCACGCTCGAGCCCAGCCGGCTCGGCGACACCAGGAGGCCGAGCAGCACGAACATCACGATCTGCGCCAGCCAGGTCGCGGCATCCAAAAACGCCACCACCGAATTATGCGCGCGCGTCGGCCGGTTGCCGATGATGATGCCGGCGAGATAGACGGCGAGGAATCCGGAGGCGTGCATGATCTGCGAGCCACCGAAGATCACGAGCGCGGCTGTGGTCACGAACGGCGCGTGCAGGCCCTGCGGCAGCGCCACCTTGTTCAGCCCGATGACGACGAGACGGCCGCCGATCACGCCGACGACGGCGCCCAGCAATGCTTCCTGGACGAACTCCATCACCACGTGGCCGGGCGAGGTCGAGCCCAGCGAGATGTATTCGACCAGCATGAGCGTGAGGAAGATCGCGAAGGGATCGTTGGTGCCGGATTCGGCTTCCAGCGTCGCGCCGACACGCGGGCGCAGGCGCAGGCCCTGGGTGTGCACCAGCAGGAACACCGCGGCCGCGTCGGTGGACGCGACCACCGCGCCGACCAGCAGCGACTCCGTCCAGTTGAGGTCGAGCGCGTATTTCGCAAACGGTGCCGTGATCAGCGCGGTCAGGAGCACGCCGACGGTCGCGAGCACCACGGAGGGCGCGAGCACGGTGCGGATGCTGGCAAAGCGCGTTTTCAGGCCGCCGTCGAACAGGATCAGCGCCAACGCCACCGAGCCGACCAGATAGGTCGTGCCGACGTCGTTGAACTGGAGCTGGCCGGGACCGGCATCGCCCGCCAGCATGCCGATCGCAAGGAACACCAGCAGCAGCGGCGCGCCGAAGCGCAGCGCAAGCAGGCTCGACAGGATGCCGGCCATGACGAGGACGGCGCCGAGCAGAATGGCGATGCTGAAAGAGTCGAGGGAAGCCATCCACCTTCCGGGTACAAATCGCTGGAATTGCATCCTTATCGTCGCCACACTCCTGCGCCAACCCATTTTCTCCCACTCGCGGCAATCTGACCGTATTTTGCGGCCTTAACGCGCTTCACTTCGCGGTGTATCGATGGCCCGGCCGCAGCCTTTGTGGGATTCTGCGGCGCCTTCGAATCAAACCCGCCCGACTGCTTTCTCCGAGACCGCCAGATGGACATGGACCTCAAAGACCTCATGGAGTTCGTGCAGACGACCGCGCGCAGCGTTGGAGCGGAAATCTCCTCGCCCTGGTTCTACCTGCAGTTCGGCCTCATTCTGGCGGCGGCCGGAATCGCCTATGCGGCGGAGGCCGCCATTCGCAGCCGCGTCGACATGACGTCACTCGCGAAGCGCTGGCCGCTGCCGCTTCGTCATTTCGCTCGCGTCATGGCCGCAAGCGCCTCGACGGCCGTCTTCACCCTGCTCGTGATCATCTCGCGCGTGGTGATGTATCACGCGACCTGGCCGAGCCGCAGCTATCTCCTGATGGTCGCCGCCAAGCTCGGCCTCGCCTGGCTCGCGATCCGGCTGGTGACCTCGGTGCTGCGCAACGCCTTCATCGTCAAGCTGGTGTCGGTGGCGGCCTGGTTCTTCGCCGCACTGTCCATTCTCGGCCAGCTCGATACCACGGTCGACCTGCTCGACTCCTACGCGATCGTGCTCGGTGGTCTCAGGCTGACGCCGCTGCTGGTGATCAAGGCCGGCGCGCTGCTCATCATCGCGCTGTGGATCACCAACATCGCGAGCAATTTCGCCGAGAGCAAGATCAACTCGGCGAGCGATTTGACGCCCTCGGTCCAGGTGCTGCTGATCAAGATCATTCGCATCGGCCTTCTTGCCGTCGCTATCGTCATTGCACTTGGCACTGTCGGCATCGATCTCTCGGCGCTTGCCGTGTTCTCCGGTGCGGTCGGCGTCGGTATCGGTATCGGCCTGCAGAAGATCGTCGCCAACTTCATCTCCGGCATCATCCTGCTCGCCGACAAATCGGTGAAGCCCGGCGACCTCGTCACCATCGGCGACAATACCGGCCGCATCAGCGCGATGAAGACGCGCTATATTTCCGTCGCCGCCGGCGACGGCCGCGAATTCCTGGTGCCGAACGAAGATCTGGTGACGCAGAAGGTCGTCAACTGGACCTACACCGACAAGAACACGCTGGTGAAGATCGCCTTCGGCACCAATTACGACGCCGACCCGCGGCTGGTCTGCAAGCTCGCCGCCGAGACCGCAGCCGCCCATCCGCGCGCGACCAAGGGCAAACCACCGAACAGCATTTTGACCGAGTTCGCGGAAGCCGGCATGAAGTTCTCGCTGACCTTCTGGATTGCGGACCCGGACGGGATGGACAACGTCAAGAGCGACGTGATGCTGGCTCTCTGGGACGCCTTCAAGCGCGAGGGAATCCGGGTTCCCTACCCGGTCCGCGAAATCCGGGTCCGCGGCGGCGCACTGCCGGTCGAAACCACCGTAGAAGTCCCGAATTGAGACCGCTTTCGGGCGCATGGCCGCCAAGCTTTCCTTGCACGAAGGCCCGCAATCATTAAATTGGGCCCTTAAATCAAGCCTTTCCGCCCATATCGGGCCCGAGCCAGAAGAACCAGACCCGCATGAGCTACGTCGAAGCCACCGATACCTCCCTGCGCAAGACCGGACAGATCAAGCTGCATGGGCCTGCTGCCTTTGCCGGCATGCGCAAGGCGGGTGCTTTGGTGGCGAAGTGTCTCGACGAGCTCACCGACATCGTCGGCCCCGGTGTGCCGACCGATCGCATCGACGAATTCGTCCGCGAATTCGCCTTCAGCCATGGCGCCTATCCGGCGACGCTGATGTATCGGGGCTATCGCTACTCGACCTGCACCTCACTCAACCACGTGGTCTGCCACGGCATGCCCGGCGACCGTCCGCTGAAGGAAGGCGACATCGTCAACATCGACGTCACCTTCATCGTCGACGGCTGGTATGGCGATTCCAGCCGCATGTATGCGGTCGGCCCGATCGCACGCAAGGCCGAGCGGCTGATCGAGGTGACGTATGAGGCGATGATGCGCGGCATCGCCGCGGTGAAGCCCGGCGCCACCACCGGCGACATCGGCCACGCCATCCAGAGCTTCGTCGAGCCGCAAGGCATGAGCGTGGTGCGCGATTTCTGCGGCCATGGCTTGGGGCGCATGTTCCACGACGAGCCGAACATCATCCATATCGGACGTCCCGGCGAAGGCGTGCAGCTCAAGCCCGGCATGTTCTTCACCATCGAGCCGATGATCAATCTCGGCAAACCGCATGTGAAGATCCTGTCCGACGGCTGGACCGCGGTGACCCGCGACCGTTCGCTGTCGGCGCAGTTCGAGCACTCCGTCGGCGTCACGGCGACCGGCGTCGAGATCTTCACGCTGTCGGAGCGGCACGGCGAGAAGCAGATCGGCTGATCTGCTTCCAGCTCGACGCCGTCAATCCAGTGTAATGAGCTCCGCGCCCTCGATCGCGTAATGCGCGAACAGGAAATCCCTGATGTTGACGATGCTGCCGTTCTCCCAATCGAGGAGAACGAAGTAGCGCGGCGGGCCTGACGGATCCTGCGGATCGAACATGATGATCGCAGGTCGCCGGTCGACGAAGCCTGGAACGCAATGCCAGGGGCTGGTCTCAGCATAGCGCCCGAAATATTCGCTGACGTCGCGGCGGCCGGCCCGGCGGGTCCGGTTGACCATCTCCAGGCACACGTCGTCGGCCAGCATGTCGCGCAAGGACTCGAAATCGCGCGCGTTGAAGCGCTCGACATAGTGTGTCAGGCGGGCACGTTCAGCGGCTTCCAATTTGGGAGGCGTGATGTCCTCGGATTCGGCGGCGAGTTCGCGAAGACGGGTACGACCGCGTTGCAACGCGCCCTTGGTGGCGGGAATGCTGCTACCCATGATCGTGCAGACCTCGTCGACGGAGTAGCCGAGCACGTCGCGCAGGATCACGGCACCGCGCTGCGCCATCGGCAGGCGCATGAAAGTCCCGAGGCTCGCAGCCACGATCTCGCGTTCGGCGACGACGCTGGTCAAAGCGGGGATCATGTCCAGATCTTCATCGGAGTGAACCGCGTTGTAGCGGGTGCGTCGGCGCAGGAAATCCAGCGCCGCGTTATGGGCGATGCGGAACAGCCAGCCTTCCGGATTGTCCAGCGGCTCGGTTCGCGGCGCCGCCTCGAAGGCTTTGAGCAGTGCCTCCTGCAGCACGTCCTCGCCGTCAATGACCGAGCCCGTCATGCGCGCGCAGTAACGATGCAGCTGCGGCCGCATCTCCACCGCAAGACGTTCGAGGGCCTGAAGGGCGGTCTGACGGACCGCCCCCGCATGATTGTTCCTTACATCATCAGCCAAGCCAGGATCTTTCAAGCTATGCCTCCCCATCGTCGACATGCGTGATACGTCAATCCCAATCGGGGCGCCACACGCGAGAGGTCAGGCATGATTGACCTCGACGACCTCGCACAGGATCGTCTCGGCCTTCGCGATCGCGGCGAGGCGCTGGACGTAAGGCGCGAATTTCGGATCCTTGCGGAAATTCTCGATGTCGCCGGCGCTCCTCCATTGCGAGTAGTTGACCGCGCGACCGCCCTCCTTGCCGGCGTGGACGCTGGACGAGATGAAGCCTGGTTGCTTGCTGAAGAACATCTCGGTGCCCTCCTTCAGCAACTGAACCAGCTTTTGCTGGTTATCAGGCTCGACCGTGAAGACGTTGACGAGGGTGGTGATGTCGCTGCCGGTGCGGATGGTGGCTTCCATGGTCGAACTCCTGGTCTGGCTGTGTGACGGGACGATTTGAGCCGCGAGCAAGGCGCCGGCACCGAGGCCGGTGGCAACGACGGCACGACGCGATGGCGTGGCTTTGATCTCTGACATTGATGTTCTCCTGGGGCGGATACCGTGCCTGGCCGCTCATTGAGGCCCACAGCGCTGAGACGAACGAGGAGGTGAAAAGGAAACGGTCGGCTGCGAAATTTTTTCGCTCAGCCACCCTGCCCATAGACGGCATCGCGAATTTCGACCGGAAAGGCGCCAAAGCCGCCCTCAAGCCCGGTATTGGTGAAGGCGATGACGGTGAGTTTCCGCTCGGGATCACACGGCCGAGGCGCAGCCTGCGCTCGTTCGTTTCCGATTTCGCGGGCCTGCTCAAGGACAGGTGCAACCGCCGCAAGGGTCGCGGCGGTGCTTCGAGCAAGCATGGTCCGGCGGGTAAGTCGTACGAACGGCCACATCGGTCTGTCTCCATCAGGCAGCTCGGCCTGCCGCCGGATGGCGGGTATGGCGAGCTCACAGCCATCAAGACGAACGGGACGGCTCGCTGGAAACGGTGCCATAAAAAACTTTCTCGGGACCCGACGCCCGGCAGCTGTCAGGCCGACCGAAATCGGCCACCGAAACCGTCGCAATTGACGGTTGCAAAAGCGACGATCCGCGGCAATGCTGGCGGTCAATGCCCGCCAAGCCCGACACCGACAAGAGCAAGCCAGAGGACACGCCGCATTATCTCGGCCATCGCGAACGGCTGCGCGAGCGCTTCTACAGCGCCGGCGCCGACGCGCTCAGCGACTACGAGTTGCTGGAGATGGCGCTATTTCCGGCGCTGCCTCGGCGCGACACCAAGCCACTGGCGAAGATGCTGATCAAGACGTTCGGGTCGTTCGCCGAGGTCGTCCATGCGCCGGTGGCACGCCTGCGCGAGCTCGATGGCGTCGGCGAAGCCGCCATCAACCAGCTCAAGCTGATCGCGGCGGCGGCGCACCGCGTCGCCAAAGGCGAGGTCAACAGCCGCAACGCGCTGTCGTCCTGGAACGAGGTGATCGCCTATTGCCGCACCAGCATGGCTTTCGCCGACAAGGAGCAGTTCCGCCTGCTCTTCCTCGACAAGCGCAACCAGCTCATCGCCGACGAGGTGCAGCAGACCGGCACCGTCGACCACACGCCGGTCTATCCGCGCGAAGTGATCAAGCGCGCGCTGGAACTGTCCGCGACCGCCATCATTCTCGTGCACAATCACCCGAGCGGCGACCCGTCGCCGTCGCAGGCCGACATCCAGATGACGAAAGCCATCATCGACATCGCCAAGCCGCTCGGGATCGCCGTGCACGATCACATCATCGTCGGCAGGAACGGACACGCGAGCCTGAAGGGGATGCGGCTGATCTAGTCTGTCTCCGTCTTGTACTTGATCGTTGATTTGACGATCCTGGCTTTGTCGGCCCGATCGAAGCCGAGAACAACCGTGCGTGTGGCCTCGATCGTGTGGCCGTCTCCGTCGATCGTGGTGTCAACGGTCACGACGAGCGAACCGTCTTTCTTCCACTCCGTCGCTTCCTGCCAGTTCATGCTGGCGAAGTGCGGGAATCGTTTGCCGTGCTTGAGCCGTTCCGGGATATCCGCGTCGGGCAGATCGGGCAGATCGAGCTTCCGAAAAATGTCGCCGGTTCGGACATAGACATCGACACCTTGAATCGGATGCCCCAACCGCGTCATCAATGCGAACCGTTTCGAATCGGATGCCCAGAGCACATGCCAATAGGTCTGGCTCGAATCGGTCTCGTCAATCCGTTGCCGCTTCTGCTGAGACTTTGGATCGATCAGGTCGAGTGTGTGCTCGTATTCGTCCATGGTCGACAGAAAGGCAGATGTCCCATCCTTCGACGGCCAATCGATGTTTCCTTTCGTATCGCCCTTGGATGCAGCGGGCGACGCAACCGGTGTCACTGTTGGTGAGGCGACCGGCCCTTCCGCATGCACCGTTGCCGTAGAGACGGCCAGGCCGGCCAGGCAAATCAAAACCCGAAATAGCACCTGCATTGACGTCGATCCCATGAACTGGTCCTCGCGACATGTGTCGCACCAGGACCAGTGCAGGTTCCGATCATCTCGAATTACAGTTTTGAAATTTCCCGGATTTGGTCACGGGCCGAGCGAAGATCGCAGGCAGCGATCGCGGCGATCAGCCATGAACACCGGCGCCCTTCTGAAGGCGCCGGCCGTCACTCGATTTAGTAGCAGTACCGCGGATCGACCGGCACGTAGCGGCCATCCGGGCGCTGCATGTAGCAGCCGCGCTGATAGGCGTAGTAACCGGCGCGACGACGTTCGCCCTCAGAGGCGATCGCTGCCCCCGTGCCGGCGCCGACGACGGCACCGATGGCCGCGCCGCGGCCACCGCCGAGTGCACCACCCACGATCGCGCCACCGACACCGCCGAGGATGGCCCCGCCGATGGCGTCCTGCGCCGCCGCTTCATGAACGGGCACGGCAACCGCGACCGCAAAACACGCTGCAATTCCAAGACGTCGAAGCATCTCTGCCCTCCCTGTGATGCCTGATGTCATAGCGTCAGACGTGGATTCGGGCCAGCACAATCACCGGTGTTACGGGACTGGTGCGTCATGCCGTGTCGCCGGAGACACGATCTTGCAAGGATAGTTAGCGACGCGCGGCGCCTGCTTCGGGCTCGATCCAGCGCTGCACCGCCTCAGCAGTGTCGGCTGGCGTCGTGTTGAAGCAGATGGCCGCGTCCGGAGCCATCCGGTGAACGAGATTAAGGACCTTCTCGAACAACAGCAGGCACTCCTTCGGCTCGCGCAGGCCGGCGCCGATGACGATGCAATCAAAGCTCTGATCGCGAAGCGCCGATGTCACCGTAGCCTCCGCGGTCTCATCGAGATCGATCAGGCAGCTTGTCACGCCGTAGCCGAGATCGGTGAGCCGCAGCAGCTGCGCATCGATATAGCTGCGCACCAGATCGGGCGTGAGCTGGGGAAAGGCGCTGTAATCCGCGCTGGCAGGCTCGATGCCGATCGCGAGCACGCGTTTGGCCATCGCAAGCTCCCATTGCAATTCGTGGCTTTGGCGACAACGGCGATTGCGCCCGGCCTGTTCCTGTCTTGACAGTCCGAACAAACACTACCTATAGTCGTGTTTTTACCGACACTACCATATGCGATTGCATTTGTTTTCCAGAGCCATTTTTCGGAGGAGCACATGGTCATCAGGGCCGCTGCATTCAATCAGGGGGAATTTCCGACGATCGCTTTCGTCAATCTCTCCAAAACGCCGTTGGGCGTTGACCTGACCAAACTGGTCGCGGCCCTCGCCAAGCAGCTTCAGCGCGACTTCGTTCCGGTCTGGGGATATCCGGCCAAGCTCTACGTCGCCAAGAAGGCGAAGGCCGGCGAATGGCAGGTCGTCTTCCTCGACGACGCGGACGAAGCGGATGCGCTGGGCTATCACGACCTCACCAAGAATGGTCAGCCGGTCTCGAAGGTGTTCGTCAAGACCACCATCGACGCAGGCGAGAAAGTCAGCGTCACGGCATCACACGAACTGCTGGAGATGCTGATCGATCCCGGCGCCCAGCTCTGGGCCCAGAGCAAAGACGGCAAATTCTACGCCTATGAGATGTGCGATGCGGTCGAGGAGGAGGTCTATTCGATCGACGGGATCGAGGTCAGCGATTTCGTCCATCCGGCCTTTTTCGAATCCTGGCACAAGCCGGGCGCGGTGCAGTTCGATCATCTCAAGAAGGTCAAGCGGCCATTCCAGACCCTGAAGAACGGCTACCAGATCGTGACCGACGGGAAAGCCGCGCACGAGATCTACGGCTCACGCGCAAAGGAGCGCCACTTCAAGAACGTCGAAGTGCGGACCATGCACCGAAGCGAGTATCGCAAGGCGATGGAGGAAGCTGCGCGCCGCCGATAAGAGCGAGCGCTGGATCCGGCAGGCTTCAGGCGGAGCCGCCGACGTCGGACAATCCTGCCGCGCGGCGTTCCATCAGCACGCGTTCTCGTGCGTTGGTGGCGAGATGCGCTGCGGTTTCAAAGGCCTGCCGCGCCTCTTTGAAGCGGCCGAGCTTCTGCAGGAGGTCACCACGAACCGCCGGCAGATGATGATAGGACGCCAGCGCCGGTGCGCTGGCGATCTCGTCCAGCACGTCAAGTCCGGCTTGCGGTCCCCAGGCCATGCCAACCGCAACCGCCCGATTGAGCTCGATGACCGGGGAGCGCACCAGCCGCGCCAGCTCGGCATAGAGTTGCGCGATGCGCTGCCAATCGGTGCTTGCAGCCGTCTCAGCTGTCGCGTGACACGCGGCGATCGCAGCCTGAAGCGCGTAGAATCCGCCGGCGCCATCGAGCTCTCGCGCGCGTTCGAGCGAGAGCAGGCCGCGCCGGATCTGCAGCCAATCCCAGAGCGCACGGTTCTGGTCCATCAGCAGAATGGGATCTCCATTCGCATCGGTCCGCGCATGGGCTCGCGAGGCATTCAAATCCATCAAGGCGACGAGACCGTGAACTTCGGGCTCGTCAGGCGCAAGGCCTGCGAGTACGCGGCCCATGCGCAGCGCTTCGTCGCAGAGCTGCGGCCGCAACCATTCCTCACCCCGCGCCGCGAGGTAGCCCTCGTTGAAGATGAGATAGACGACCTCGAGCACCGAGGCGAGACGCTCTGACAAAGCCTCGCCTGATGGCGTCTCATAGGCGAGGCCGGAATTCGACAGCGTCCGCTTGGCGCGCACGATCCGCTGGGAGATGGTGGTATCAGGTACGAGATAGGCGCGTGCGATCTCGGACGTCGTCAGGCCGCAGATCATGCGCAGCGCCAGCGCCGCACGCGCCTCCCGCGACAGGATCGGATGACAGGCTGTAAAGACGAGCCGCAGCAATTCATCGCCGATGTCGTCGTCGAGCGCGGCATCGAAATCAGGCACGATCTCCTGCTCCTGCAACATGTCCCGCGTCAGCATGTCGTGCTTGTCGCTCAGCATCCTGCCGCGGCGCAAGACATCGAGCGCACGGCGCTTCGCAGTCGTCATCAGCCAGGCACCGGGATTGTCGGGCACGCCGATGCTTGGCCAGGCTTCCAGCGCCGCGACCAACGCATCCTGGGTCAGCTCTTCCGCGAGCGGCACATCGCGCAGCATCCGCGACAGCGTCGCGATCAGCCGCGGCTGCACGACGCGCCAGACGGCATGGATAGTCTGATCGATGTCGGCGGCCGTCATCGCCGCCGACTGTGATTGTCGGTGGCGACCATCAGGCGTGCGCGGCTACGCCGGATTTTGCATCGACCTCGCAGGCGATGTCCACGCCCGGTGTGGCGAACGCGCGCAATTCGCAGGTGCCGTCCCAGCCCGGCATGTGATCGAGGTGCAGCTGCATGAACTCCTTGGCCATGGCCAGGGCCTCCGCCTTGTCATGCAGCTCGAAGATGGCATAGCCGCCGACCACTTCCTTGGCCTCGATGAAGGGACCGTCGATGACGCTGAGCTCGCCGTCGATAATCCGCACGCGTGCGCCGGTCGAGAGCGGCATCAGGCCGCCATTGTCGATCATCCGGCCGGCCTTGATCTCCCTTTCGGAAATCCTCTGCATCGCCTCTGCCAGCGCCGGGGACGGCCCTGCCATGGGCTTTGAGGAGGTGACGATGTACATGAACCGCATGCAAAACTCCTGATAAGGCGAGACGCGGCCGGTTCGGCCGCACGATCAGCTCGCTACCCAGATGACGATCCTACCGGGGCCGGATCGACATGAGCCCTAAGAAAAATTGGCCACCAAGAAAAATTGCAGAAGCGGAACAGCACCTATTGGCGCAGCATAATCAGAGGGTCGGCTGTATCGGGAACCCGGCGCCATTGCGCGTTGTCGTCGGCCTCGAACTGCCAGACGTCGCCTGACTTCGACATCAGGATGATCTGGCCGCGCTCCAGCCGCCATTGCGTCGGGTTGAACTGGGCGATCGCCGCATCGCATTTCGGCTTGAGGAAGACCTGGAAATTGTCCTGGTCGGCCTCCGTATTGGTCAGCGTCAGCCCACAGATCGGCTGGCCGTTGCCGCGTACCATCGCCCAGTCGCCGATCATCTGGTCCATCGATTTGGCCATCGAGCGGGCGGCGGCGAGGTCCTGGAGGATATAGACACCCTCCCCCTGCCGCAGCCCTTCGAAGATACCGGCCTCGACCTCAGTGAAGTCGATCACGGCTTCACCGGTCGCATCCTGCAAGCGAACGATGTCGAGGCCTTTCAGGCTCCAGGCGACGATATCCTTGGTGAAGGGCAACGCAGTCTTGCAGGCCGGCTCGAGCTCGAGCTTGAAGCCTTGCGCGGCGGCATCGCCCTTCATCGTGACGACGCAGGTCTTGCTGCGTTCAGTGGTCGAAAGCTCCCACTGCCCGACCATCTCCTTCTTCAGGGTCGTCGCATCCTGCGCATGCGCAGCACCGATCGCGGCAAAAGCGGCCGCGACCAGACATGCAACGACCCAAAGAATGCGCATCAGCGTCCCCTAAACGGCGTTTCGGCGACAGGCGTCAGCGGCGCCTTGCCTGAAAACCATGACTTGAGATTGTCGACCACGAGCTGGTCCATGGCGTTGCGCGTGACAACAGAGGCCGAGCCGATATGCGGCAGCAGCACGACGTTCTGCATGGTCTTGAGCTCATCGGGCACGTTGGGCTCGGCCGCGAACACGTCGAGGCCGGCAGCGAGAATGGTGCCTGACTTCAGCGCCTGCACCAGCGCCTGCTCGTCGACGACCGAACCGCGTGCGACGTTGACCAGCACGCCGCGCGGGCCAAGCGCCTTCAGCACGTCCGCATTGATCATCTTGTCGGTACTGGCGCCGCCCGGCACGATCACGACAAGCGTATCGACCGCCTTCGCCATCTCGATCAGATCGGGGTAGTGCTTGTAGGAGACGTCCTTCGACGGATTGCGCGAGTGATACACCACGGGCACCAGCGAGGCGTCCAGCCGGCGCGCAATGGCCTGGCCGATGCGGCCCATGCCGACGATACCGACCTTGCGGTCGCGCAGCGAGCCGACGCTGAGCGGGTAGTTCTGCGTCTGCCAGAGGCCGGAGCGGACGTAGCGGTCGGCCTTGATGAATTCGCGCACGGTCGAAATCAGCAGCCCCATCGCGACGTCGGCGACCTCCTCGGTCAGCACGTCAGGCGTGTTGGTGACGATGATGTTGTGCTCGGCCGCATATTTGGCGTCGATATGGTCGTAGCCGACACCGAAGCTCGCCACCATCTCGATCTTCGGCAATCGCGACAGCGAATCCTTGTCCGCGCGCACCGTGTGATAGGTGACCGCGACGCCGCGGATCTTCTCGCGGATCGCCGGCGTCAACCGCTCGAGGTCGCCGTGAGTTTCAGCCTTATGCACGACGAAATGATCGGAAAACCCGTTCTCGAGGATCGGACGCGCCGGCCCATAGATCAGAAGGTCGATCTTGTCGGACGAAATCGAACCGGTAGACATCAGTTTTCCTTTCCAAGCGCGCTCTCATGCCAGCGCCGTAAAACGAGGTGGGAAACTAGCGCCAGCACCCCATAGATGACAATCCCGGCCAGCGACAACAAAAGCAGCGCTGCGAACATGCGGGGTATGTTCAGGCGGTAACCCGACTCGGCGATCCTGTAGGCGAGCCCCGAACCCGCCCCCGCCGTTCCCGCCGCGATTTCGGCCACGACAGCACCGATCAGCGACAGGCCGCCGGCGATGCGCAGGCCGCCCAAGATATAGGGCAGTGCTGCTGGCAGCTTCAGGAAACGCAGGGTCTGTGGCGGCGAGGCACCGTAGAGCTGGAACAGGCCGGCAAGGTTGCGATCGACCGAATTCAGTCCGAGCGTGGTGTTCGACAGCACCGGAAAGAAGGCCACGATGAAGGCGCAGACGACGACGGCGGTCTGCTGGTCCAGGTAAATCAGCAGCAGCGGCGCGATCGCGATCACTGGCGTCACCTGGAGCACGACCGCATAAGGGAACAGCGAATATTCGACCCATTTCGACTGGTTGAACAGCAGCGCCAACGCAATGCCGCCGATGCTGGCGGCGGCAAAGCCTTCGAGCGTCGTGAGCAACGTGATCGCGAGTGACTCTGACAGCACCACCCAGTCCTTGATCAGCGTCAGGAAAATCACTGAAGGCGCCGGCAGTACGTAAGGCGGGATCTCCCTGATACGGACCACGAGCTCCCAGGCGGCAAGGCCGGCCGCGAACACGATGACGGGCAGCACGAAGCGCAACCCGCGTTGCACGCCTGACGGTTTCACGGCAACCGGGGCCTGCGTATTCATAGCGTCGACTGCCCCTGATAAGACGGCGCCAGCGCGGCCGACACTTTCCGGCAATAGTCGGAGTACGCGACGGAGGTGCGGAACTCCTCCCCGCGCGGCTCGACCGTTTCGATGCGGATGTCGGCTTGAATGCGGCCGGGCCGCGCGGTCATGACCACGACGCGCTGCGACAAATAGACGGATTCGAACACCGAATGGGTGACGAAGATGACGGTCTTGCCAAGGCTGCGCCACAGCGCGAGCAAATCGTTGTTGAGGCGGAAGCGCGTGATCTCGTCGAGCGCCGCGAACGGCTCATCCATCAGGAGGATATCGGGATCGGTGACGAGCGCGCGCGCCAGCGAGACCCGCATCTTCATGCCGCCGGAGAGTTCGCGCGGAAAAGCATCGGCGAAATCGGCAAGCCCGACGCTGGCGAGTGCGGCGTCGGCCCGCGCACGCCCTTCAGCCTTGGAAATGCCGCCAAGCTTCAGCGGCAGCCGCACGTTCTCGCGCACACTGGTCCATGGCATCAGGGTCGGCTCCTGGAACACGAAGCCGATGCCATGACCCGGCTGCACCTCGCCTTCATGACGCGATGTCCGCACCGTGCCTGATGACGCTGCGGTGAGCCCTGCAATCAGCCTCAACGCCGTCGACTTGCCGCAGCCGGAGGGGCCGAGCAGCGAGATGAATTCACCCTTGCGCACCGCAAGATCAAACGGACCAAGCGCCATCACGCCATTATCATAAACCTTCGTCACGGCTCGCAAGTTGACGGCGAGAGCCGTCAGGCTGGCCTCGACAGGGGACGAAGGTTTGGCTGACGACATCAACGCGCGCGTTACGGCTTGGCAGGGCGCAGCTCGACGCCGACGCCCTTGTTGACGAAGCGCAGTGTGTAAGACTTGCGGAAGTCGAGATCGCCCTTCACGACGCCGGCCTTCACCATCTTGTCGAAGAACGAGGTGTAACGTTCGTCGCTCATCGCACCGATGCCGGCCTTCACGCTGTCGCCGGAATCGACGATGCCGTATTCCTTCATCTTGGCGACCGAATAGGCGAGCAGCTCGTCGGTCATTTCAGGATTGAGCTTCTTGATCATGGCATTGCCGGCGGAATTGTCGCGGTAGATGTAATTGTACCAGCCGATGATCGAGGCATCGACGAAGCGCTGCACCAGATCCGGCTTCTTCTCGACGACGTCGCGGCGGGTCTCGATCAAGGTCGAATAGGTGTTGAAGCCGGCATCGGCAAGCAGGATGACGTTCGGCTTGAAGCCCGCGGCCTTCTCGACCGCGAAGGGCTCCGATGTCACGTAGCCCTGCATCGCGCTCTTCGGGTTGGCGATGAAGGGCTGCGGATTGAAATTATAGGGACGGACGTTCTTCTCGCTGAAACCATATTCGGACTTCAACCACTGGAAATAGCTGCTCATGCCCTCCTTGGAAACGAACAGCGTCAGCGGCTTGAGATCCTGCAGCTTCGTCACCTTTGCATCGGGCTGCGACAGCAGCACCTGCGGATCCTTCTGGAACATCGCGGCGATCGTCACCACGGGGACGTTGTTGGCGACGGCGTCGAACGACATCAGCGTGTTCGCGGCCATGAAGAAATCGATCTTGCCGGCGATCAGCAGCATCCGGTTGTTCTCGTTGGGCCCGCCCGGAACGATGCTGACGTCGAGCCCGTATGTCTTGTAGGTGCCGTCGGCGACCGCCTGGAAGAAGCCGCCGTGCTCGGCCTCGGCGACCCAATTGGTGCCGAAGCTGACCTTGTCCAAGGTCTCGCTGCGCGCCGGCAGGATCGACACGAGAGAGGCCAGCAAGCCCGCCGTTAACGCTCGCCGCAAATGGGAAGGGCTCATGCATGCACTCCGTCGATCGAGTCTGGCCGATGTGAAAACAACACGGTAAAACCGCAACATCAGGGGACGCGAACCGGCCGGGTCCGCGTCCCCTGATAACCCCAAACTACGTGACAAATTCGGGCAAAGAAACCTTGATGACGCCTTCCCGCGACTGGACCGAGATCCACTGGGCCAACGCTGCGCCCGCGGACATTTCGCGCTGGATCGCGGTGCTGCCGCTCGCGGCGACGGAACAACACGGCCCACATTTGCCGCTCGAAACCGACGTGCTGATCGCTGACGCTTATCTGGCACGGGTGCGAGACGTGCTGCCCGCGACGGCTCCAGTAACATTCCTGCCCGTCGAACCCATCGGCATTTCCACCGAGCACATCGACTATCCGGGCACGCAGACGCTGCCGAACGATGTCGCGCTGAAGCGCTGGACCACAATCGGCGAGGACGTCGCGCGACGCGGCGTCAGGAAGCTCGTCATCATCACCAGCCATGGCGGCAACAGCGCGGCGATGATGCTGGTGGCGCAGGATCTTCGCGCGCATCAAAAAATGTTCGTGGTGACGACGTCATGGTCGCGGCTATCAGGCGCGGAAAAACTATTCCCGTCAGATGAAGTGCGCCACGGCATACACGGCGGCGCGGTCGAGACGTCGATCATGCTGGCCCGCTACCCCGACCAGGTGCGCACGAACGCGATCGCGGATTTTCCCGCGAGCAGCATCGCGCTGGAACAACAATATCGCTGGCTCTCGACGCAGCGACCCGCGCCGTTCGCCTGGCAGGCGCAGGACCTCAACGCCAGCGGCGCCGTCGGCAATGCGACACTGGCAGTGCCCGCGAAAGGCGAGCAGCTGCTCGACCAGGGCACGCGCGCCTTTTGCGAATTGCTGGCTGAGGTCGATAACTTCGACGTGAACAGGCTCGCCAAAGGCCCGCTCGGCTAACTCTCATCTTCCTGAAATCATTCGGGAAAAAACCGCGCCCGCGGGCCGTGGGAGGCGCGTTCGAACCTGATACGGCAAGCCTCCGTCCAATTCGGCACGCGGACCACAACGGAACCGCCTCAACCCGGATGGAATTTCAAATGTCGATCAAGACCAAGATTGCCGCCTTCGCTCTCGCTACTCTCGCCATCACCGGCAGCATCGCCGCCACGACTTCGCAGGCCAACGCCAAACCGCTCGGCTGGGGCTTGGGTGTCGGCGCCGGAATCGCCACCGCGGCCATCGTCGGCACCGCGATCGCTGCCAGCAACCAGCCCTATTACTACGGCGGCTACGCCCATTGCGGCTGGTCCGCTCGCTACAACGCCTTCGGCCAGTACGTCGGCAGCGTTCGCACTTGCTACTGATTTGAGGACTTGAGGCCGATCTGGATCCTGCGTCCGACACGGGCGCCTCATCCACCCCGTGTCGTGCCCCCGACCCCGCCCGGATGTCCCCCCGGGCGGGGTCATCCTTTTTCCGGGCCGGGAATTTGTTGCAGTCCCGTCACATAACGATGCGAACCATCCTCCGCGATATCCAGGATCAGTTGCTATTGCGAATGATTAGCAATAAGGTCTCAACGAGCGTGGGGCAGGGACGAAATCGCGTCGAAACGAGTTCATCTCGTTCGATCGCGTTAAACGGCCAAGACCCCTGATGACAGGATCGCTGCGAATCGGCAGGGATAGCGCGGCGGCTGGGGTTACATTGGCGTCTTGGGGGCGTGCGTTTTGACGTTGAGAAGTCACCGTTGCAGGTATTTGCGGACAGCCGCGGCGATCGCCTCGGGCGTAGTCGCGCTGCCGGCCGCCGCCCTCGCTGCCGACCTGCCGTTGAAGGCACGCGCCGCGCAGACGCTGTACGACTGGACCGGCTTCTATGTCGGCGGCCACGTGGCTTACGGCGATGCCGGTTTCGGACCCGGCACCAATCCCCTGCCCCTGCAGGGCGCGCTACTGCCTCACAGCGCGACCGGCGTCAGCGGCGGCTACCAGCTCGGCTACAACAGGCAACTCGCCAATCGTATCGTGCTCGGCATCGAGGCCGACGCAACGTTCACGGGCCCGACCGACGGGCCGGCGCTCGTACGCTCACCAGTACCGTTTAACACGACGATCGACTATGTCGGCACCGTGCGCGGCCGCATCGGTTATGCCTTCGATCGCTTCATGCCTTACGTCACCGGCGGCGTTGCCTGGGGTCACACCCACATCAACGTCAATGACGCTGATGGTGTCACGCCGTTATTCCCGGTCGGCCACTACCAGGCCGGATGGACTGCGGGCCTCGGTCTCGAATACGCCGTCAGCGGCAATTGGACCGCGAAGGCCGAATACGAATATGTCGATCTCTCGCACAAGACCTACGATCTCAGCGGATTTGGCCTCGGCAGCGTCAACGTCGATCCGCGCATTCATCTGTTCAAGCTCGGCCTGAACTACCAGTTCGGCGACACGCCATGGATGCCGGCCGTCGGAAAACCCAGGCTGCCTGAATCCGACGACTGGAGCGTGCACGCGCAAACGACCGTGCTGCCGCAAGGCTATGGGCCGATCCATTCGCCCTATGCGAGCCCGCAGAGCCTGCCCGGTGGCGGCCAGTTCCAGGCGACATGGACGACAACGGCCTTCCTTGGCGCGCGGCTGTGGGACGGCGGCGAGATTTATTTCAATCCCGAGCTTGCGCAGGGCTTCGGCCTCAACGGCACGCTCGGCCTTGCCGGCTTCTCCAACGGCGAAGCGCAGAAGGCGGGCGCGCCATTCCCGAAGATCCGCGCGCAGCGCTACTACATCAAGCAGACCTTCGGGCTCGGCGGCGAGCAGGAAGCGGTCGAAGACGGACCGAACCAGTTGGCCGGCAAGCGTGACATTGACCGCGTCACGCTGATCGTCGGCCGCTTCGCCGTCGGCGACTTCTTCGACGGCAACTCCTATGCGAAAGACCCGCGCGCCGATTTCATGAACTGGGCGATGTGGTCGTCGGGAGCCTACGACTTCCCGGCCGATCTGCCCGGCTATACCCGCGGCGCCGTGGTCGAGCTCAACCGCAAAGACTGGGCGATCCGCGCCGGCCTGTTCCAGGTGCCATCAGCGCCGAACAGCGACGTGCTGACTTTCAAGACTGGTGGCTCGGTCGTCGAATTCGAGGAGCGTCATACGCTGCTCGAACAGCCCGGCAAATTGCGCATCGGCGTCTTCGCCAACAGCGGCAACACCGCAAACTACAACGAGGTTATCGCACAGGCCGCCGCCAACCCCGCGCTCGACATCAACGACATCACAACCGCGAACCAACGCACCCGCTCGAAATACGGCTTCTACGTCAATCTCGAACAGCAGATCGTCAACGACGTCGGACTGTTCGCGCGGGCAAGCTGGAACGACGGCCAGAATCAGATCCTGTCCTTCACCGACATCGACCGCAGCCTGTCGGGCGGCCTGTCGATCAAGGGCAGCCGTTGGGGGCGTCCTGACGACACCGTGGGCATCGGCGGTGCCATCAACGGCCTGTCTGCCGCGCATCGCGACTTCCTCGCAGCTGGCGGCACGGGCCTCTTGATCGGCGACGGCCAGCTCAACTATCGCACCGAGCGCATCCTCGAAGCCTACTACGCCTACTCGGTGATCAAGGGCGTGACGATGACCGCGGACTATCAGCTCGTGGCCAATCCCGCCTACAACGCGGACCGCGGCCCGGTCTCGATCTTTTCCGGCCGTCTGCACGCCGAGTTCTGAGCCTCGGACAACACACGTCCAGCCGGTGCGACAATTTGGTTGGAACCGGGCAAAGCGCGCCACGCTTTCATATATAAGGGGCTTGGTCCGGCGTCCGCCGAGGCCGCACAACCCTCCCCCTAGCGCACAATGTTGTCTGTCGAACTCATCATCGTCGTTGTCCTGATCGTCATCAACGGCCTGCTGTCCATGTCGGAGCTCGCCGTTGTCTCATCACGCCCGGCGCGGCTGTCGCTACTCGCCGCCAAAGGCGTGCGCGGCGCCGAGCGCGCGCTGGCGCTTACGGCCGATCCCGGAAAGTTCCTCTCGACGGTGCAGATCGGCATCACGCTGGTCGGCGTGCTCTCGGGCGCATTCTCCGGCGCGACGCTCGGGCAGCGGTTGACCCAATGGCTGGTCGAGCTTGGCATGTCCTCAGGCATTGCCGACATCGTCGGTGTCGGCATCGTCGTCACCATCATCACCTATGCGACGCTGATCGTCGGCGAGCTGGTACCGAAGCAGGTGGCGCTGCGCGACCCTGAAAGCATCGCGGTCAAGGTCGCGCCGGCAATGCATGTGCTTGCGCGGATCTCGCTGCCGCTGGTGTTTGTGCTCGACCTCTCCGGCAAGCTGATCCTCACCCTGCTCGGCCGCAGCGGCAAGGCCGAGGAGAAAGTGTCGGAAGACGAGATCCACCATCTCGTCAGCGAAGCCGAGAGTGCCGGCGTGCTGGAGTCCGGTGAAAAGGAGATGATCGCGGGTGTGATGCGACTCGGCGACCGGCCGGTCGGCGCGATCATGACGCCGCGCACGGAGGTCAACGAGATCGACCTGCGCGATCCACCTGAGACCATTCAAGCGATCATCGCAAAGAGCCCGCATTCGCGCTTTCCTGTCTCGGACGGCGATCGCGACAAGCCGATTGGCGTACTTCAGGCCAAGGACCTGCTGGTCGCCTACATGAACGAACGCACGCCGGACCTGCGCGCGCTTGTTCGCGAGGCGCCGGGGATTCCCGCGTCAGCAGACGCTCGCGATGTGTTGGCGATCCTGAAAGCCGCTCCGGTTCATGTCGGCCTCGTCTATGACGAATACGGCGCCTTCGAGGGCGTGGTGACGACTGCCGACATTCTCGAATCGATCGTCGGCGCTTTCCATTCTGAGGAAGGCCCGCCGGAGCCCGCCTATGTCAGGCGCGCGGACTCGTCACTCCTAGTCTCAGGCTGGATGCCGGTCGACGAGTTCGGCGAGCTTCTCAGCGTCGAGCTGCCGCCGCATCACCGCTACAACACGGTGGCTGGCCTGGTGCTGCAGCAATTCACCGTGCTGCCCAATGTCGGCGACGCTTTCGACTTTGCCGGCTGGCACATCGAGGTGGTCGATCTCGACGGACGGAGGATCGACAAGATTCTGGCGAGCCGGCTGGGTGACGTCGAGACGGGGTGAGACCTCACCCGAACCGCACCCCGATCCGCTTCTCCTTGCGCCATACCACCGTGCAGGACAAATGCTTGCCGTCGGCCGGGATGACCAAGGTGAAGTGTTCGGGAATGCCAACCGGACTGGTGACGTCGAGGGCGGCGCCGGTGTCGGAGAAGTTCCGGACGGTGCAATCGATCGCACCGCCGCCGAACTCGATGGTTCCGGCCTTTAATACGCGGTGCCTGGATTTGCTGCGCCGTTCTTCGTCCATCAAGCCAATTTACACCCGAAGCTGACACAGACGTTAAGATACAACCGGCTTCCGCTGAATTTACACCGCGGCAGGCCGCGGCGGTATCATGCGATGGTGCGGAGCCTTAGACGGCCGGCTGGAACGACGCCGTCTGCGCCATCCGCCAGGCATCACGGAACCGCGGGTCCTCGGTGCCCTCGAGCAGTTCCCCCGGCCGCAGCGCCGGATAGAGCTGCGCGAAGGACCTCACGTCGGTCGTCGAGGTGCGCTGGGTGAAATGGATCGGGCGCAGTTGCTGCGGATGCTCGAGGCCAGCCGCGGCGATCAGCTCGGTCAGCGAGTGCAGCGTCGCGTGGTGATAATTGTGAACGCGGTCGATCTTGAGCGGCACGTAGAGTGCGCGCGCCCGGGTCGGATCCTGCGTCGCGACGCCGGTCGGGCAACGGTCGGTGTGGCAGCTCAACGACTGGATGCAGCCGAGCGAGAACATGAAGCCGCGCGCCGAATTGCAATAATCGGCGCCGATCGCCATCGCGCGCGCCATGTCGAAGGCGGTGGCGATTTTGCCTGATGCGCCGAGCTTGATCCGGTCGCGCACGTTGATGCCGATAAGTGCATTATGGACGAAATTGACGCCCTCGCGCATCGGCATGCCCAAATGGTCCATGAACTCGAGCGGCGCGGCGCCGGTGCCGCCTTCATTGCCGTCGACGACGATGAAATCAGGATAGATGCCGGTCTCGAGCATCGCCTTGCAGATCGCCAGAAACTCCCAGGGATGGCCGATGCAGAGCTTGAAGCCGGTTGGCTTGCCGCCCGAAAGCCTCCGCATCTCGGCGATGAACTGCATCATGCCAACAGGCGTGGAGAAGGCGCGGTGCGAGGCCGGCGAAATGCAATCTTCGCCCATGGCGACGCCGCGGATCTTGGAGATTTCTTCCGAGACTTTCGCCGCCGGAAGCACGCCGCCATGGCCGGGCTTGGCGCCTTGGCTGATCTTGAGCTCGACCATCTTGATCTGGTCCTGGCTCGCGACGCGCGCGAACGCCTCGGGGTCGAACGTGCCGTCCAGATGACGGCAGCCGAAATAGCCGGAGCCGATCTCCCAGATGACATCGCCCCCCATCTCGGCGTGATAGGGGCTAAAGCCGCCTTCGCCGGTGTCGTGGGCGAAGCCGCCCTTCTTGGCCCCCGCATTGAGCGCGCGCACCGCGTTCGGGCTGAGCGCGCCAAAACTCATCGCCGAGATGTTGAACACCGAGGCCGAATAGGGCTTTGCGCAGTCCGGGCCGCCGATGGTGATACGAAACTTCTCCTCGGCATGCGCCTTCGGCGACACCGAGTGATGCATCCACTCATAGCCCTCGCGATAGACGTCCTCCTGGGTGCCGAACGGACGCTTGTCGAGCTGCATCTTGGCGCGCTGGTAGACCACCGCGCGAATGTCGCGCGAGAACGGCATGCCGTCCTTTTCGCTCTCGAAGAAATACTGCCGCATCTCCGGTCGGATCTCTTCCAGCAGGAAGCGGATGTGCGCCGAGATCGGATAGTTGCGCAGCACCGCGTGGCTCTTCTGCATGAGATCGCGGACGCCGAGCAGCGTCAGTGCGCCGAAGATCGCGATCGGGACCAGCAGGATGTCGAAGATCCTGCGATCCGCGATAGCGATACCGATCAGCAGCGCGGTGACGACCGCGCAGATCGTCAAGATGATGAAGCGCGGCGAGAATGGAAGCAGCAGGGTTTCCATCAGCCCTTCGGGCGGAGCTTGCGTCTTTTTATTGTCGGCCACGACCAAGTCCCTCTCGTCAGCATGACGGGGCATGATACGCCCGCACCGCGTCCATTGATATGACGCGGACCTCTCTTGAGGCTACCGAATCCGCACGCTTCAAATCAATCCGTCCAGATGGCGGGTTTTGCAGTGCAATAGACTCAATGACATGACAAATCAGTGACCCATTCAATGGCTATGCAGCTTCGCCTCATGCGGGATCACGCCGTGCCGTTCGAGGCCGCCCTGCGCCAGCCATTTGCCGGTCGCCTGGATCGAACGATCGATGTGTTCGCCGGTGCGCGAGAAATCGTAAGGCGACCCCACCATCGGGCAGAGCGGGGGCACCACGACATATTCGATATCCGCCGGCAGGCTTTCCAGCTCCGACACCAGCTGTCGCGCGGTCAGCAGCGTCAGCGCATGCAGGGCATTGGCGACGGCGCCGATCGGCGGACTGGCGACCGCACAGGCGTGCCCGGCGGGCAGGACGATCAGGCGCTTTGCACCCTTCTTCACCGCGACCCGAACCGGCGTGTTCGAGGAGATCGCACCATCGGCCAGATAATGGTTCCGGTAGTGGACCGGCGTGAAAGCCCCGGGGATTGCAGTGGACGCCACGATCGCCTCGACCGCCGGTCCATCCGACAGCACCACGCTCTCGCCGGAGACGAAATCGGTGGTGACGATGTGCAGGGGAAGCTGGGCCTCCTGCAGGTTGCGATAGGGCAGATGATCCTCGATCAGCTTGCGGATGCCGTCATGGGGAATCAGGAAATCCCGCCGCCACATGAAACCGAGCAGGGTCCGCCATGTGACCGGGAAGACATCGTGGCGCTTCAGGCTACGCCAGAGCGCTTCCAGCCCGAGCACACCCTTGAGCGAGGGATCGCCGGCATAATAGGCGCCGTTGATGGCGCCGACGCTGGAGCCGACCACGACGTCAGGCACGACCCCGTGCTTGGCCAGCGCATGCATCATGCCGACCTGGATCGCGCCAAAGCTGCCGCCGCCCGCCAGCACGTAAGCAGTCGGTCTTGGCGGACCAGCATGGTCGATCGCGGACAAGGCGCGCGCAGCTCCCCCACGTCTCGCATCGCAACATCGCTGCGAGATGTTAGCGCGAGCTTATAACAAGCCGCGCGCGGGCGAGGCCAATAACAAAGTCGGGGGAGGATGGTGAGGGGAGGAGTGAGTGTCGTGAGCGAAACAGCGGCCACACTCTCAATTATCGTCCTGGCGAAAGCCAGGACCCATTATCCCAGGGAGAAGTTGTCGCGCAAAGCTCTCAACCGCGAGTCTTCGCCAAACCACTCCCCGGGGCAATGGGTCCTGGATCGGCGCTTCGCTACGCTGCGCTTGTCCAGGACGACGAGGAGTTGGATTTGCCGCGACCGCCAATCAGCGCTCGACGAACGCCTTTTCGATCACGAAATGGCCGGGCTTGTTGCCGGAGCCTTCGATGAAGTCGCGACCTTCGAACATCACCTTCAGCTCTTCAAGCATTCCCGGGCTGCCGCACATCATGACGCGGTCGGTCTCGATGTTGAGCGGACCCTGGCCGATGTCGTTGAAGATCTGCTCGGAGCTGATGAGGTCGGTGATACGGCCGCGGTTGCGGAACGGCTCGCGGGTCACGGTCGGATAGTAGATCAGCTTGTCGGCGAGCAGCTCGCCGAACAGCTCGTCCTCGCGCAGGCTCGCGACGAGCTTCTCGCCATAGGCGAGCTCGGAGACCTGGCGGCAGCCGTGCACCAGCACGATGCTCTCGAACTGTTCGTAGACCTCGGGGTCCTTGATCAGGCTGGCGAACGGCGCGAGGCCGGTGCCGGTCGACAGCAGCATCAGCCGCTTGCCGGGGATGAGGTTGTCGGTGATCAGCGTGCCGGTCGCCTTGCGGCCAACCAGGATGGTGTCGCCTTCCTTGATCTTCTGCAGGCGCGAGGTCAGCGGACCATCCTGCACCTTGATCGAGAAGAACTCGAGCTCTTCCTCGTGATTGGCGCTGGCCATGCTGTAGGCACGCAGCAACGGACGGCCCTCGACCTCGAGGCCGATCATCGCGAACTGGCCGTTCTGGAAGCGGAAGCCGCTGTCGCGCGTGGCGCGGAAGCTGAACAGGGTGTCGGTCCAGTGCTGGACGGAAAGAACTTTCTCTCGGTAAAACGCGCTCATGGTTTTCGATATTCCGAATGTCTGCGGTTTTAGGGCAAAAGCGTTGCCCGGCCCTGAAAACGGGCGGACACCATTGCCATGGCGGAGGATTTCGCGTGTGTGATCTACGCCATTACGACCAATAATCAACCTCGTTCCGGATGCAATTGACGCTGGTCAAACCTGCATTTGCGGCGGAAATGGTCACATCATTAACGGATCTGCTGTCCGGCGGGCGAAGAGGGCAATTTCTTTTCCCTTTCGGGCGAGAAAGCAGCACTTAATTTCCATCCCGCTCGCGAGAATTTCATTAAGAATAGCTCTGACTTTCACCCTTGCTTGGCGCCGTTTCCCGCATTTTTGCGGCTTTTGGCGACAGGAACGATCAAAACAAGCGACCGGACATATGGCGGCAACCGGCGAGCGGATCTTCGTCCAGGCGATCAGGCACTATGGTGCGCGCCATGGCATCGATGTTGACGTTCGCGCCGGCGGTTGGCTGATCGCGATGCGCCGCGGCGAGACGCGCCGCTTCGCCTTCGGTTACGACATCGGGCTTAACAGCGCGATCGCGCATCGTCTCGCCAACGACAAATCGGCGACATCAGAGGCGCTGTCGCTTGAGGGCGTGCCCAGCATTCCGCATCACCTCTTCCTCAATCCGAAGCTGGGCGAGAAAGTTGTCGGCTCCACTTGGCGAGATGCCATGCTCGCGCTGCTTCGCGCTCATCCGCAGGGCGTGGTGGTGAAGCCGAACGAAGGAACATCCGGGCGCTCGGTGTTCAAGGTGACGACGGAGGCAGAACTCGACCCCGCCGTTGATGATGTTTTTTCGATGAGCACCGGGCTCGTGATCTCACCCTATGTCGAGATCGAGGACGAGGTTCGCGTGATCTTGCTCGGTGATGTCCCCCTCATCGTCTACAGCAAGCAGCGTGGCAACGATTGGCGACACAATCTCGATGCCGGCGCGAAGGCGGTGTTGCTGGAGGATGGTGCGGTTCGAGCGACTTGTGCGAGGCTCGCGATCGACGCAGCCAACGCCATCGGCATCACCTTTGCGTCGATCGACGTGGTTCGCGTCGATGGTGCGTGGAAGGTGCTGGAAATCAACTCCGGCGTGATGATGGAGGCGCTGGCGAAGCTGCACCCGGAGCTGGTGCAGGCGACGTATGACGCGGCGCTGGATCGGGTGTTTGGGAAAGAATGCTGAGTGCGACGCGCGCTTCTTCCTTTCTCCCCCTGTGGGAGAAGGTGGCGCGAAGCGCCGGATGAGGGGTTCTTTCCACAAGACCGCCCGAGAGGATGGATACCCCTCACCCGGCTTCGCTCGCGCGAAGCCACCCTCTCCCACAGGGGGAGAGGGTGCACCGAGTTCGCGACCTAATTATTCGCGCTGGCGGAATCGTCCATCGCCTTGAAAGCTTCCTCCAGCTGTAGCGAGATCGGCACGTTCATTTTCTCGCCGGTCGGCATGCGGGCGATGAACCATTTGTTGTAGAGCGGCACGAGATCGTGGTTGGAGCCGAGCTTGCGGAAGGTGCGGTCGACCACGGCCGCCAGTTGCGGCTCGCCCTTGCGGAACATGATGCCGTAGGGATCATAGGACAGGTAATCCCCGGTGACGCGGAACTTGTCCTGCGACTTGTGGCGTACGATCAGGCCCGAGAGGAGAATGTCGTCGGTCGCGAATGCATCGGCCTTGCCCTCGACCAGCATCTGGTAGGACTGCTCGTGATCGGCACCGACGACGATGTTCAAGCCGAGGGATGACTTCTTGTCGGCCGCCTGGATCGCCTGCTCGTTGGTGGTGCCCTTCGTCACGACGATAGTCTTGCCTTTCAGGTCCGTCAGCGACTGAACGCTGGACGCCTTCGGCACCATCAGCTTGGTGCCGGCCACGAACATCAGCGGCGAGAAGGCGACGCGCTTGCCGCGCTCCGAGTTGGCCGTGGTCGAGCCGCATTCCAGATCGATCTTGTTCTGCAGCACAGCGTCGATGCGGTCATCCGACGTGACCTTGACGTAGTCGATCTTCAGATTGGGGTCGTCGACCTCGACCCCGATCTCCTCGACGACGGCCTCGCAGAGTTCGAGGCTGTAGCCGATCGGCCTGCCCGACTGGTCGAGGAAGGAGAACGGCGGCGAGCTCTCGCGATAGCCGAGCCGCACGGTGTGCGCAGTCTTGATCGCCGATAGCGTCGGGCTAAGCCCTTCGCTGCCGCCGGTCTGGGCGAAGGCGGCAGACGCCAACAGAGACGCTGCCAGCAACAGACCACTCGAAATCGCCGTCAAAGGGCGCATGACGCACTCCCGTCAGTGGCCAGCCATTGCAGGCACTTCGCCCGGAACCATGTCATCGGGCACGGCATCGCCCGGTCCCATCGCATGCTCGGGCCCGAGCTCGCCTTCCCACTTCGCGACGACCGAGGTCGCCAGCGTGTTGCCGATCACGTTGGTGGCGCTGCGGCCCATGTCGAGGAAGGTGTCGATGCCCATGATCATCAACAGTCCCGCTTCGGGAATGTTGAACTGCGACAGTGTCGAGGCGATCACGACGAGGGAGGCGCGCGGCACGCCGGCGACGCCCTTCGATGTGATCATCAGGGTTGCGAGCATCGCCAGCTGCGTGCCGAGCGGCATGTCGATGTGATAGGTTTGCGCGATGAAGATACTTGCGAAGGTGCAGTACATCATCGTGCCGTCGAGATTGAAGGAATAGCCGAGCGGCAGCACGAAGCTCGAGATCCGCGACGAGGCGCCAAAGCGGTTGAGGCCTTCTAGCGTCTTCGGATAGGCCGCTTCCGAGCTCGCGGTCGAGAACGCGATCATCAGCGGCTCACGGATCAGCTTCAAGAGATGGCTGTAGCGCGGCCCGATGACGACGAAGCCGACGATCACCAGGATGCCCCAGAGCAGGAAGAGCGACAGATAGAAGCCGCCCATGAACACGATGAGCTTCCAGAGCACCAGAAGACCGTTCTTGGCGACCGTTGCGGTGATGGCGGCCCACACCGCGAGCGGGGCGAACAGCATCACATAGCTCGTCACCTTCAGCATGATGTGGCCGAGATCGTCGATCAGTGCCAGGATCTGCTTCGAGCGCTCCGGAAGCGCGCCCATCGCCACCGAGAAGAACACCGCGAAGATCACGATCTGAAGGATCTCGTTCTGCGCCATCGCGTCCGCGATCGAGGTCGGGATCAGATGGGTGAGGAATTTCTCGATCGAGAATGCCGAGACCGGCAGGCCGGTCGACTGCGCCTTGTCGGGCAGCGTGCCGGGGAAGTTGGCACCGGGCTGGAGCAGATTGACCATCACGAGGCCGAGCATCAGCGAGACGAAGGAGGCGCTGACGAACCAGCCCATGGTCTTGGCGAAGATGCGGCCGAGCTTGGAACCGGAGCCCATATGCGCGATGCCGCCGACCAGAGTCGCGAACACCAGCGGCGCGATGATCATCTTGATCAGGCGCAGGAAGATCACGGCGATCAGGTTGATGGACGAGGCCCAGTCACCTCGCGTCTCGGGCATGAAGTTGAAGATCGCCGAGCCCATGATGATGCCGAGCACCATCGCCGCCAAAATGTATTGCGTAAACCTGTTCGACATTGAACACCCCCACACCACCGACGCTTCATGATGTCGCAGATATGACAGCGACGCAACACGCTTTGCGTGCGATCGCGATGTCGGGATGTTCCCGTTGCGAAAATAGACGCAGCGATCTAGCCTTCATGCAGCGCACAACGAATGCGCCTTGCACGTTTCGTTTGCGGCAGCTGCATCAATAAAAGTCAAACGATCAAAGAGAGGGAACACCATGACGGCAAGCGTCAATCGGCAAATTCTGCTGGTGGAAAAGCCCAGCGGCAAGCTCGGCCCTGAACATTTCAAGATGGTCGAGAGCACAGCGCCGGAACCGAAAGACGGCGAGGCCCTGCTGCGCGTGCGCTACATCTCGCTCGACGCCGCCAACCGCGCCTGGATGCATGGCGCGACCTATCGTTCGGCCGTCGAAACCAACAGCGTGATGGCGGGTGGCGCCATTGCCGAGGTCGTCAGCTCGAAGGCCGAGGGTCTTGCGCCCGGCGACGTCGTGTTCGGTGACACCGGCTGGCAGGAGTTTGCCGCGGTGCCCGCAAAACATCTCACGAAAATGCCGAAGCTCGAGCCGATGACACATCTGCTGAGCGTGTTCGGCATCGCCGGACTCACCGCCTATTTCGGCCTGCTCGAGGTCGGCAAGCCGAAGGAGGGCGAGACGGTCGTGGTTTCGGCGGCCGCGGGCTCGGTCGGCTCGATCGTCGGACAGATCGCCAAGATCAAGGGGTGCCGCGTCGTCGGCATCGCGGGCGGCGCGGACAAGTGTCACTGGCTGACCTCCGAGCTCGGCTTCGATGCTGCCGTCGACTACAAGGATGGTGCGGTGTTCAAAGCGCTGCGGGCGGCCGCACCCAAGGGCATCGACGTCTATTTCGACAATGTCGGCGGTGACATTCTCGAAGCCTGCATTCCGCAAATGAACAATTACGGCCGCATCGCCTGCTGCGGCGCGATCTCGCAATATGACGGCGCGCCGTCGGCGCACGGTCCGCGCGGTGTGCCTGGGCTGATCGTGGTGAAGCGGCTCGTCATGCAAGGGTTCATCGTGATGGACTACATGAAAGAGAGCCAGCGCGCGCTCGCGGATCTCCAGGCTTGGGTCAAATCCGGCAAACTGAAGGTGCAGGAAGACATCATCGACGGATTGCAGAACACGCCGCAGGCGCTCATCGGATTGCTTGCGGGCGAGAACCGCGGCAAACGGATGGTCAAGCTCTGACGACGTAGTTACGTCGCAATCTCAAGCGTATTATCTACTTGCGGTAGTGGCCAAAGCGGCCAAGGATGCCGCGCGCGGCATCACCCGCGATGATTGTTTGCATCAGTTTTAAGAAAACGTCGGCGTTACCGACAGGGCAGGAATTCACCCCAATGTTCAACAGTTTGAAACATGCATCAACGCGCCACGCGTTGCTCGCCGCGGCACTCTTCGCAACTGCAACAAGCGCATTCGCGCAGGCCCCGACCGAAGCCCAGAAGAGTGCCATTCGCTCCGCGTGCCGCTCCGACTTCATGTCGCATTGCGCGAGCGTGACGCCCGGCGGCGTCGAAGCGTATCAATGTTTGCAAAGCCACATGTCCAGCCTCTCAGCGGGATGCCAGACCGCGGTTCGCGCCGTCGAGCCGGCGGCGGCACCCAAGACTGAAGCTGCGCCTGCCAAATCCGAGCCAACCCAATCCGAACCGGCCAAATCTGAACCCGCAAAGACGGAAGCGGCGCCCACCGCTGCGCCGGCAGCAAAGCCGGCTGCGGAAGCTGCTCCAAAGGCTGCCGCAGCCAAGCCGCCCAGCAGCGCACAAGTCGCTGCGGTGAAGAGCGCCTGCCGCGCCGACTATCCCAAGGTGTGCGCAAGCGTGCCGCCGGGAGGCGCGCCCGCGCTGGAATGCCTGGAGAAGAACAAGGCCAAGGTATCGGCGGCTTGTGCGAAGGCCGTGAGCGCCGTGGCCGGTAGCGGCGCAACCGCTGCAACTGCAGCACCAGCGGCAGGCGCTGCGCCGGCCGCCGGAGCAGCACCAGCCGCCGCCCCCGCCGTGATCGTCCTCCGCCCGCTGCGGCCACGCGAAGAGCTGTTCATCATCCGCTCCGCTTGCAGCGCCGACGTCCGTACGCTCTGCGCCGGCGTCGCGCCTGGTGGCGGTCGCATCGTCCAATGTATCGCCAGCAACGCAGCCTCGCTCTCGCCCGGCTGCAAGGAAGTGCTTGCACCATTCGCGGCACGATAGGTTGCGCGTGGCGCGCGCGAGTGAATTTTCGCGCGCGCCACGCGACTAATCTTTTGCCGACTCAATCATAACAAGACCGGGAGGAAGACATGCGTTCATTCCTGCTTATCACGTCCGCGCTCTTTGCCTTCGCTGCAACCATGACCTTCGAAAGCTCCAATGCCAACGCAGTGGTATGCGCCCGCGGCGTCTATCGCGCCGGTTGCGCGGGGCCAAACGGTGCCGTCGTGGTCCGCAGGCCCGTGCCGGTGGTCCGTTGCACCACGGTTCTGGTGAACGGGGTCTATGTGAAGCGCTGCGTCTGACGCCCGGGTGGTCAACCCGGTGCGGTTTGGCTATGATTCGCAACTGACGGTTTCGGGTCCGCACGACGCGCGTGCCCGCGGCCGTGCTGCGGTGCACCTCGCCCAGTCAAGAATTCCGCTGGCAAGGGAAGCCGGAGCCCGTTGGTCAACCCTGAGATAGTAAGTATACTGTCAATTAGGGAGGCAGGATTTGCGGATCGCGGTGATTGGCGGGGGGCCCGGCGGGCTCTACTTCGCCTATCTCTGGAAGAAGCGTCATCCCGAGGATCAAGTCGACCTGTTCGAACAGAACCCGGCCGACGCGACCTGGGGCTTTGGCGTGGTGTTCTCCGACCAGGCTCTCGAATTTTTGCGCGCCGACGACCCCGAGACGGTCGATGCGATCGCGCCGCATATGGAGAGCTGGGAGAACATCACGCTGAACCATGGCGGCGACAGCGTCGGCATCGACGGCGTCGGCTTCTCCTCGATCGGCCGGCTGGAGCTGCTACAGTTTCTGCAGCAACGCGCGCTCGATGTTGGCGTCACGGCGCGCTTCGACACCCAGATCCAAACGCTCGACCAACTCAACGGCCACGACCTGATCGTTGCGGCCGACGGTTTGAACTCGCTCGTGCGCCGCGCCTATGAGGGCGACTTCGGCACCTCGCTGTCCTACTCCTCCAACAAATTCGTCTGGTACGGCACCTCGAAGCGCTTCGACACGCTGTCGCAGACCTTCTTGAAGACCGACCGCGGCGCCTTCAACGCGCATCACTACCGCTATTCGCCGAACATGAGCACTTTCCTGGTCGAATGCGACCACGCGACCTGGCAGGCCTATGGCTTCGCCTACAAGGACGTCGAACAGTCCAAGGGCGTCTGCGAGGAGGTGTTTGCCGACACGCTCGGCGGCCACTGCCTCGTCTCCAACAGATCGGTCTGGCGCAACTTTCCCTGGGTCTGGAACGAGCACTGGTCGTTCAAGAACATGGTGCTGATCGGCGACGCCCTGCATTCGGCGCATTTCTCGATCGGCTCAGGCACGCGGCTCGCGATCGAGGACGCGATTGCGCTGGTCAAGGCGCTGGAATCGGATGCGCATATGACAACGGCGCTGCATCGCTATCAGGCCGCCCGCAAGCCGGTGGTGCAGAAGCTCGTCAACGCCGCGCGCACCAGCGCGTTCTGGTACGAGCATTTTGCCCAGCACATGCAGTTGGGCCTGCTCGACTTCGCCTATAGCTACATCACCCGCTCCGGCCGCATCGACGATGCGCGCTTACGTGCGATGTCGCCGGCCTTCATGGCCCGCTACGAGGCCGAGAAGAACGGCGACGGAGATGCGGTCGACCAGGTGACGGCATGAGCAACGAGATTCGCGACCAGGTGCCCGTCGACAGCGCGGGCGCCGGCGAGATCGGCTTTACCGTTCCGGAAACCTACAATGCCAGCCGCGTGCTGTTCGACAATCTCGCCAGGGGTCGCGGCGACAAGCTCGCGCTGATTGGCCCTGCGGGCACACGCACTTATGCCGAACTCTGCGCGGACGCTTGCCGCTGGGGCAACGGCCTTGCATCCCTTGGACTCGAGCGTGGCGATCGCGTTCTGCTGTTCCTCGACGACACACCGGCCTATCCCGCAGCCTTCTTCGGCGCCGTGCGCGCCGGCTTCGTGCCGCTCCTGATCAACACGCTGACGCCACCCGATCTCTTGCAATTCTATCTCGCCGATTCCGGTGCGGCCGTTGCTGTGGCAGATGCCGAGTTTTGTGCGCGCTTCAATGCGGAAGCCTGCAAGGACACCAGCCTGGACACACTGATCATCGTCAATGGCGCGGTGGGCGATCACGCCGCGCCAAAGGCGATGGCCGCCGCAGATTGGCTTCCGCAGTTTCCAGGCAGATTGGCGGAAGCTCCGACGCATCGCAACGAGATGGCGTTCTGGATGTATTCGTCCGGCTCGACAGGCCGGCCCAAGGGTATCGTGCATCTCCAGCACGACATGGCCTATAGCGAGGTCGCTTTTGCGCAGAACGTGCTGAAGCTGACACCTGACGACATCTGCTTCTCGGTGCCGAAGATCTTCTTCGCCTACGGCTTCGGCAACTCGGTCACCTTCCCGTTCTCGGCTGGCGCAGCGACGCTGCTGCTGCCGGGACAGCCGAGGCCGGCGTCAATCTTTGCCGCGATCGAGCAATACGAGCCCACGGTCTTCTTCGGCCTGCCGACGCTCTACACGTCCTTGACCAAGGCGGAAGGAGCGGCCAAGACAGATTTCTCGTCCCTGCGCATGTCGCTCTCGGCCGCCGAAGTGCTGTCGGCCGAGGTCTTCAACGGCTGGAAGACGCTCACGGGGCTCGAGATCGTCGAAGGCCTCGGCTCGACCGAGGTGCTGCACATCTATCTGTCCAACAGCCCTGCGCAGAAGAAGCTCGGCGCCGCGGGCCTGCGCGTGCCCGGCTACGAAGTCGCCTTGCGCGACAAGGACGGGCGCGACGTCGGCGACAATGAGGAAGGCATTTTGTGGGTTCGCGGCGATTCCAACACGCCGCTGTACTGGAACCGGCCGGACAAATCCGCCGAGACCATTCGCGACGGCGGCTGGATCTACACCGGCGACCGCTTCGTCCGCGACAGCGACGGCTTTCACTTCTTCCGCGGCCGTGCCGATGATCTCATCAAGATCTCCGGCCAGTGGGTCTACCCGCTCGAGGTCGAACTGTGCCTCGCCGATCACCCTGAAATCCGCGAATGCGCGGTGTTCGCGGCTGAACTGCCGGACCGGCGCATGACGCTGAAGGCGGTGGTTGTGATGAACAACCACGCCACGGACCAGAGCGAGACGACGCGGCGGCTGCAGGACTACGTCAAGGGCAAGCTGCTGCCCTACAAATATCCGCGCGAGGTGATCTTTATCGACGAACTGCCGAAGACGGGCACGGGGAAGATCGATCGGCAGGCGTTGTTGAGGATGTGAGGCGAGGACGGCGCAACATCCTCGCTGTCGTCCCGGCCTAGCGCGCAAGTGCGCGCGGGGGCCGGACCCATACGCCGCGGCAGTCGTTTTTGCGCGAGACGGTCATGACCTGTCTTCGTCAAAGTTCTGCTGCTGCGTATGGATCCCGGATCTGCGCTTCGCTTGTCCGGGACGACGGTGGAGGGTGAGGCACGAACATCGCTTCACAGTCCCCTCACCCCGCCTTTCCCAGATGCTCCAGCGCATCCTCGGCTCGCAGGGGCACCCGTGACGCCTCGTTGTTGAGATCGACGAGTTGCGTCATCAGTCCCATCAGCGTCTTGCGCTCGGTGGGCTTGAGCGGCTCCAGCATGCGCGCCTGGGCGCGGTCGACCGCGGGGATGATCTCGCGCAGGATCGCGGCACCTTGCTTGGTCAGATAGAGCAGCTTGATCCGCTTGTCCTCGGGCGCCGGCTTGCGCTCGACAAAGTCTTTGGCCTGGAGACGCTCGATCACGCTGCCGAGCGTGGAGCGGTCGAAAGCGATCACGGCCGACAGCCGGGTCGCATCGATGCCGGGATGGGTGTGGATCGCGATCAGGGCCGCATATTGCACCGGGGTCAGATCAAACGCCTTGCACTCCTCCATGAAGATCGAGACCGCGATCTGCTGCATGCGCCGGAACAGATAGCCCGGCGCGGCATAGACCGCGTTGATCGTGATCGGAGCGGCAGGCTTACTCGGCATCGGGCTGCTTCTCCGGAGCGGCATTGGCGAACGCCGGCAGCGCCTTGGCCGTGCCCTCGGCCTTGAGCAGGCGCGGATAGGCCGAGACATCGACGCCGAAGCGGCGCGCATTGGCGAGCTGCGGCACCAGGCAGAGATCGGCGAGCGTCGGCGCATCGCCGAAGCAGAACGGACCCGGCTCGTTCTTGATCAGCGTCTCACAGGCGGACAGCCCCTCGCGATTGACCCAGGCGGCCCAGTCCTGGACTTTCTCCTCGGGCAGCCCAAGCTCGCGCAGCCGCGCCAGCACCTTCAAATTCTGCACGGGATGAGTGTCGCAGGCGATCGCCAGCGCGAACGCCCGCACCTTGGCGCGCTGCAGCGGATCCTTTGGCAGCAGCGGCGGATTGGGATGGGTCTCGTCGAGCCATTCGATGATCGCGACCGACTGGGTCAGCACCGCGCCGGAATCGTTTTCCAACGCCGGCACCAGGCCCTGCGGATTGATGGAGAGATAGCTGGGCGCGCGCTGTTCGCCCTTGCGAAGATGATGCGGCAGGTGCTCGGCGCCGAGGCCTTTGAGATTCAGCGCGATCCGGACGCGATAAGCCGCGCTGGAGCGGAAATAGCCGTGCAGCTTCATCAAAACCCTCCCTCGATTTGCCCGTCATTCCGGGTTCGATGCTTCGCATCGCCCCGGAATGACAGCCTATGACGGCAACCGCCATTGACGCTACAAAGATTGTCAGTATGCTGTCAATCTATAGAAAAATTGGGAGCCGCGCCATGGAAGCCGTGACCAAGACGCCGGAACGCGAGGCGTTCTACAAGAAGATCGACGGCGAAAACCTCACCGCGCTGTGGACGGTGATGAGCGACCTGATCACGCCGGAGCCGAAGAGCGCCTGCCGCCCTCACCTCTGGAAGTTCGAAATCATTCGCGACTACATGACGGAGGCTGGCAAGCTGATCACGGCCAAGGAGGCCGAGCGACGCGTGCTGGTGCTGGAGAACCCGGGCCTGCGCGGCCAATCCAAGATCACGACCTCGCTCTATGCCGGCGTACAGATGGTGGTGCCTGGTGACGTCGCGCCCGCGCACCGGCACAGCCAGTCAGCGCTGCGCTTCGTGCTCGAAGGCAAGGGCGCCCACACCACCGTCGACGGCGAGCGCACCGCGATGGAGCCCGGCGATTTCATCATCACGCCGTCGATGACCTGGCACGATCATTCCAACGAGACCGATGAGCCGATGTTCTGGCTCGATGGCCTCGACATCCCGCTGGTGCAGTTCTTTGATTGCTCGTTTGCGGAAGGCTCGAAGGAAGACCAGCAAAAGATCACCAAACCAGCCGGCGACAGCTTTGCCCGCTACGGCCACAATCTGCTGCCGGTGGACGTGAAGCGGTCCTCGAAGACCTCGCCGATCTTCAGCTATCCCTATGCCTATACCCGTGAGGCGCTGGAGAAGGCCAGAACGAGCCAGGAGTGGGATGCCTGTCATGGGCTGAAGCTGAAATTCAGCAACCCCGAGACCGGCGATTTCGCGATGCCGACCATCGGCACGTTCATTCAGCTTCTGCCGAAGGGCTTCAAGACCGCCCGCTATCGCGCGACTGACGCAACCGTGTTTTGCCCGATCGAAGGCAAGGGCCGCAGCCGCATCGGCGATGCGGTGTTCGAATGGGGTCCGCGCGATCTGTTCGTGGTGCCGAGCTGGCAATGGGTGACGCACGAGGCTGACGAGGATGCCGTGCTGTTCAGCTTCTCGGATCGGCCGGTGCAGCAGAAGCTGGATCTGTTTCGCGAGGATCGCGGGAACGGGTGACGGTCTCGTAGGGTGGGCAAAGGCGCATTTGCGCCGTGCCCACGTCTTCGCGACTCACGAGGAAATGGTCGGCACGCTTCGCTTTGCCCACCCTACGGCACCGGTGATTGCAGCTATCGCCAATGCAATAAGTTAACCTCCAGCCAGCCGATCACCTTCCCCACCGCTAATCCGAACACCGACAGGATCACCACGCCCGCCAGCAGCTGATCCGTCTGCATGAGATTGCCGGCCTGGAGCACGAAGGCGCCGATGCCGTATTGCGCGCCGATCATCTCGGCGCTGACGACGAGCAGCAGCGCAACTGACGCCGTGATGCGGAAGCCGGCGAGGATCGCGGGCAGCGCGCCCGGCCAGACCACCTTGCGCACGATGGTGGCGAAGGGGACGTTGAAACTCTGCGCCATGCGGATCAGATTGCGCGGCACGGCATCGACGCCGCTATAGACCGAGATCGCGGTCGAGAAGAACACGCCGAGCGCAATGGTCGCGATCTTCGGCTCTTCGCCGATGCCGAGCCAGAGAATCAGGAGCGGCAGCAACGCAATCTTGGGGATCGGGAACAGCGCCGAGATAAAAGTGATTCCGACGCTGCGCGCGAGCCGTGACAGGCCGATGGCGAAGCCGACCGCAACGCCGGCCGCCGTTCCAAGAACCCAGCCGACGCCGATACGCAGGATCGAAGCGGAGAGATGCTGCCAAAGTGCACCCGACCTCGCGAGCTCGTAGATCGCCCGCACGATCGCCGACGGTGCGGGCAGAAATAGCGGATTGACGAGACCGCTGCTGCCCGCAGCCTGCCAGATCGCGATGACGAGGGCCAGCGCGATCCAGCCGCCGAAGCGGCTGCTGGCGGGCACGAAACCCGCTCCGCGAAAACGGACGCGCCGCGTCGTGTCGTCCTTGGCTGAGGTGTCCGTCGCGCGATCAAGCATGCTGAACCTCGCGCTCGGCATCGATCGCCTCATTCCGGATCAGCGACCAGATCTGGTTCTGCAGCGCCAGCAGCTGTTCACGCGCCGAAGCTTCACCGCGTTCGGCGCGCGTCATCGGGACCGTCACGACCTCGCGAATGCGACCGGGCCGCCGCGATAGCACCACAATGCGGTCGGCAAGCCGCGCAGCCTCTTCGAGATTATGGGTGACGTAGGCCGCGCCCATGCCGCCGTCGGCGAGCAGGCGAACGAAATCTTCCATCAGTAATTCCCGCGTCTGCGAGTCCAGCGCCGAGAGCGGCTCGTCCATCAGCAAAATCGCAGGCTTCACCGCGAGCGCGCGCGAGATGCCGACGCGCTGGCGCATGCCGCCGGAGAGCTGCTTTGGATAGGTCTTGCGAAAATCGGTCAGGCCCGTGCGGCGCAGGGCATCGTCGACCAACGCGCGACGCTGTGTGGCCGAGAGTTGAGTGTGCAGCAGCGGGAATTCGACATTCTCCTCAACTGTGGCCCAGGGCAGCAGCGCAAAATCCTGGAACACGAAGGTCAGCGGATTGAGACTGTCCGCGGGCGGCGCGCCACGCAATTCGGGCGCGCCGGAGGATGGCAGCAGCAACCCGCCGAGGATCGACAGCAGCGTGCTCTTGCCGCAGCCCGAGGGCCCCACGATCGCCACCACCTCGCCGGCGCTCACCGTGAAGGAGATGTCATCGAGCACGGCGAGATCGCCGAAGCGATGGCTGATGTGGTTGGCGATCAGGTCCATTCTGCTCTGCCTATCCTTTGCTCCGTCGTTCCGGGATGGTCCGAAGGACCAGACCCGGAACCTCGAGATTCCGGGCTCTCGCTTCGCGAGCCCCGGAATGACGAAGAGTTAGTCCGCCTTCACATAGTCCTTGGCGATGATCGTGTCCGCATCAAAGCCCTTGTCCGCAAAGCCCTGCTCCTGGAGCCATTTGATCTGGTTGTCGACGTTCTTGACGTCGAGCTTGCCGTCCGGATCGATATAGGCGCAGTTGCCGACCACCTGCTCGACCGGCAGGTTGGTGTATTTCGCGATGATCTCCAGCAGCGGCCTAGTCTTGTCGTTGATCGGCGCGACGCCGTCCTTCATCGAAGCCAGGATCACGTCGTGATATTCGCGATCGGCTTTCGCGAGTACGCCAAGGAATTTCGTCACCAGCGCCTTGTTGGTCAGCGTCTTCGGCGACGCGAACACCGCGCCGAGCTGCCAGGGCGTCTCGTCACCGACCCAGCCCAAAAACTTCGCGCCACCGTCATCCATCAGCTTGCGCGCCGTCGAGATCGGCAGCAGCGCGGCATCAACCGTCTCGCCCTTCAGCGCAGCCGCTGCGTTGGACAGCGACTGCAGCGGCACGATCTTCACCTCAGAAAGCTTGAAACCGTATTTGTCGGCGAGCAGGCCGAGCGAATAATGGAAGGAGGAACCGACCTGCGTCATCGCGATGCGCTTGCCCGCGAGATCCTTCGGCGTCTTCAGGCCGGCAGCATAGGCGTTGTTGCTGGCGAAATAGCCGATGAGGGGATAGCCGGCCTTCTCTCGGCTCATACCGCCGATCACCTTCAGCACGCCCTTGCCGGCCAGATTGTAGAGACCGGCGGTGAAGGCGGTGACGCCGAAATCGACGTCGCCGGAAGTGGTAGCGACCGCGATCGGCTGCGCCGCGTCGAAGAACTTCAGTTCGATGTCGAGGCCAGCCTCGCGGAAATAGCCCTTGTCCTGCGCGATGAAAACAGGTGCAGAGGACGACAGGCGAAGAACGCCAACCTTGGCCTTCAACGCATCCTCGGCCCTGGCCGTGCCCATCGCCATCATAGACAAAAGGCTAAGAGCCGCTGCGACTCGCGCAATCCCGATCATCCCGCTTCCTCCAATATTTCTCTTTTTGCAGTCCGTTACAGGCCCCTTGGCACGGGTTGATCCCGCCCGATGAAGGCGCCTTGTTGTTTCAACGTTTCCTGCACTTTTTCAACCGGTATATCACGCGGGATCCGGTTTCCGGCGAGCGCCAGTGCGGCTGCGGAACCAGCGGCCTCCCCCATCACGAAACAAGCTCCGGAAACCCGCGCCGCCGACTGGCCTTCATGGGTCATCGAAGCGCAACGGCCGGCGACCAGCAGATTGTCTACGCCCTCAGGCACCAGCATGCGATACGGCAATTCGTTGTAGCCGCGCGATTCCGGGATCGGCGGAAAGGTGAAGATGACGTCGCCGGCAACATGAGCCTCGATCGGCCAGCCGTTGACGCCGATGGAGTCTTCGAACGAGGCGCAGCCGAGCACGTCCTCGCCGCTGAGCTGGTACCCGCCCGTGATCCGGCGGGTCTCACGGATGCCGAGTTGCGGCGGCAGATCGACGATGTAGGATTTTTCGAAGCCCGGCACGGTGCGCAGGAATTCAAAGGCGGCCAGCGCCTGCTTGCGGCCTTCGATCTCGCCGCGGGTAAGATCATCAGGCTCGACGCCGTTGATGGCATGGCCGTCCTCGCGCGCCACCTGCGTAAAGTTCACCCGCCATTCGATGCCGGATTTCTGTGGCCGCACGATCGCGCTCTTGCGCGGGAATTTGTGGGTGCCGGCCGCGGTGGCCTGCTCCATCAATTGCGGGATCGTCCGCCAGGCATCGCCCGCCTTTGCAGGGTCGATGCCGTTGAGGCGGAGCATCATCGATGGATACATGGGATGGCCGTGCTCGTCGCCGATCTCGAACGGCGCGCCGGCCCAGACTGCGAGATCACCGTCGCCGGAACAGTCGATGAAGATCTCCGAGCGCACCGCCTGCCGGCCGGCCTTGGTCTCGACCATCAATGCATCGATGCGATTGCTATCGCCCATCACAACGCCAGCGCCGAGCGCGTGAAAGAGGATGTGCACCTTGTGACTGGCAAGCAGTTCGTCCGCTGCGATCTTGTAAGCAGCGGTGTCATAGGCCTGCGCAAAAACCTTGCCGAGGATCAGATGTGGCGCATTGAGGCCGTTCAGATGGTCGATCCGCGCCAGCAGGTCGGACGCCATGCCCTGCACCAGTCTGACAGCATCGCCATAGACGTTGCCATGCAAGCCGCAGAAATTGGTGACACCGGCCGCCGTGCCCATGCCGCCGAGAAAGCCGTAGCGCTCGATCAGCAGCGTCTTCCGCCCGGCGCGCGCGGCTGAGGCCGCAGCGACGATGCCGGCCGGGCCGCCGCCGAGCACGACGACTTCGTACTCGCCGTAGAGCCGCACCTGACGTGCCGGTTCATTGATCGTCGTAGTCCGCATGGCGCGTCCTTCCCAAAATCCTTTGCTTGGGGCGACTATGAATTAACGCGGGACGGGCTACAATCCACCAAAATAGGCGATCAGCTTTCGCGAATCGAGAAAGGTCGACATGGACATCCTCGTGAACCTCCAGGCCTTCCTCGCGACCGCTGATACGTCGGGCTTCTCCGCCGCCGCGCGAAAGCTCAACGTCTCGACCTCGGTCATCGCAAAGCGCGTGACGCAGCTGGAGGCGCGGATCGGCACGCCGCTGTTCCACCGTTCGACCCGGCAATTGCGGCTCACCGAAGCCGGCCAGCGCTACGTTCATCGTGCCCGCGGCGTGGTGACCGACGCAACCGATTTGCTCTCGCGCATGGGCGAGAAGGGCCACGACCTCGTCGATCACCTCCGCATCAAGGCACCAACCTCGATGACGGTGGCGCGACTTGCGGACGCCTTCAGCGCCTTCCAGACACAGAACCCGCGACTGAAACTGGAGATCGTGCTGATCGACCGCCCCGTTGATCCCGTGAGCGAGGGCTTTGACATCGCGATCGGCGCGTTCCCGCATTCCTTCGGTGGTGTTGTCGACGAGCCGCTCGTCCCGTTGAAGCGGCTGCTCTGCGCCTCACCCGCCTATTTGAAAAAGCACGGCACGCCCAAACATCCGCGCGACCTCGTCGAGCATCGCTGCCTCAGCTTCATGCCGACAGGCCCCGAATGGGTCTTTGACGGGCCGCGCGGCCGCATCACCATCCAGGTCAGCCCGCTGCTCTCCTCCAACGAAGGGCACGTGCTGGCGCGCAGCGCGATCGCCGGCAACGGCATCGCGCTGATGTCGCATTATCTCGTCGCGGATGCGTTGCGTGACGGCACGCTGAAGCCGGTGCTGCGCGATTTTCCGATTCCGGAATTGTGGGTGAAGGCCGCGATCCCCGAGCGACGTCGCAATGCGGCCGCGGTGCAGGCGCTGCTGACACTGCTCAAGACGTCGCTCGCGCCGTCGCTGTAAATCGCGGTGCCGTAGCGGGGACACCGGCCCCGGATTGCGCTTCGCTCCATCCGGGCTACATTCACAACAGCTCCGCTCAACCCTTCCCATCACCCCAATTCCCCGCCCGCTTCTCGGCGAACGAGGCCAGCCCCTCCGCCGCTTCCGCGCTTTGGCGCTTGAGCGAATGCAGCTGGACGAGCCGCGTGTAGGCGGCATCATCCACCGCCATTCCACCGAACGAGCTTTCCAGCGCCAGCCGCTTGGTCTCGGCCATCGCCACCGGGCCGTTGGCAAGCAGCTGCTCGACCACCTTGCTGCCTGCGGCTTCGAGATCGGCGAGCGGCACCACCTCATGGACGAGGCCGATGCGGCGGGCGTCTTCGGCACCGAAGCGTTCGCCGGTCAGCGCGTAGCGGCGGACTTGGCGTACACCAATGGCATCGCAGAGCTGGGGGATGATGATCGCCGCGGTCAGGCCCCAGCGCACTTCCGTGATGGAGAACAGGGCGTTGTCGGCGGCAATCACGACATCGCAGGCCGCGATCACGCCGGTGCCGCCACCGAAGCAGCCGCCCTGCACCAGCGCCACCGTCGGAATCGGCAACGTATTGAGCCGTTGCACGGCCTCGAACGTCGCCCGCGACGCCGCCTCGTTGGCCTCGGCCGATTGCGGACGAACGCCGTTGATCCATTTGAGGTCGGCGCCAGCCTGGAAATGCTTACCGTTGCCCCTGAGCACGACGACGCGAAGGTTCGGCTTTTTACCGAGATCGTCCATGGCCGCGAGCACACCTGATATCAGGGCGCCGTCATAAGCGTTGTTGACCTCCGGCCGGTTGAGCGTGACGGTCGCTACCCCACGCTCATCTAATGTCCACAGGACGGGGCTGGCAGTCATCGGCGATCCTCCGGTCATCCATTTGGCGCGCACTATGGCCGAGGCAACGCATCCCGATCCATATCTTTCCAGCGTGGGGCGGCCGCGCCCATCGCATGGCGGCTTGTGTCATGCTGCGGCCGGGCGACGACCAAAGATCAGGGACGGGACATCATATGCGCATCTGCATTTTCGGCGCGGGCGCCGTCGGCAGCCACATTGCGGTACGGCTGGCGCGCGCCGGTCACGAGGTCTCATGCGTGATGCGGGGGGCGCATCTGGAAGCGGTTCGCGCCAATGGCCTCAAGCTGCGCGTCGGGGATTCCGAGGTCTCGGCCAAGGTGAATGCCTCGGGCGACCCGGCCCAGCTCGGCCCGCAGGACGTGGTGATCTCGACGCTGAAGGCCACGGCGCTGACGGGCCTGGTCTCCAGCATCAAGCCGCTGCTCCAGGACGACACCGCCATCGTGTTCGCGCAGAACGGCATTCCCTGGTGGTATGGGATCGGCCTGCCGCCGCGCCATCCGGCGCCGCCGGATATCTCCTTCCTCGATCCGGGCGGGCGCCTGCGCGTCTGCATCCCGAAAGAGCGGATCATTGGCGGGGTGGTCTTCTCCTCCAACGAGGTCACTGCGCCCGGCGTGGTGCAAAACCTCACCCCGGACCGCAACCGCCTCCTGATCGGCGAATGCGATGACCGCAATTGCGAGCGCATTACAAAACTCCGCGGGGTCTTCAACGATGCGCGGCTCGAATCGCCGCCGGTGGCCGAGATCCGCGAGGCGATCTGGTCAAAGCTGCTGACCAACATGTCGCTGTCGGTGCTGTGCCTGCTCACCGGCCAGACCGCGCGCGGCGTGCGCGACGACCCCGCTTTCGCCGAGGTGATCCCACGGATGCTGACCGAGGCCAACGATATCGCCCAGCACTTTATCCCCGAGGTCAAGCGGGTGTCGCGCAGCGGCCCGGCCCCCAACCACAAGCCGTCCCTGCTGCAGGACTACGAGCTCGGCCGCGCCATGGAGATCGACGTGCTGGTGAAGGCGCCCGCGGCCTTCGCCCGCGCGGCTGGCCTTTCGACGCCGACGCTTGATCTCATTGCGGCGCTTGCGATCCAGAAGGCGCGCGACAAGGGGCTCTACTCCGCGTGAACTTCAGGCGAGCCCGTCGATCCAGGCCGCGAGCGTATCGAGCACTTCGGCAAGCGCCTCGTCGTTGGTGCGGCCGGACTTCTTCAGCACCGCGAAGCCGTGATCGCCGCCTTCGATCTCATGCAGCGTCGCCTTCGCCCCGAGCGCGGCGACGACAGGCCTGAGAAGGTCGAGGTCGGCGAGACCATCTCGCGTTCCCTGGAGAAACAACATGGGAATGGCGATGGCACCAAGGTGCTCGGCGCGCTCGGTCGATGGCTTCTTGTCGGCATGGAGGGGAAAGCCGAGGAAGGCGAGCCCTTTGACGCCGGGCAACGGAGTCTTCGACTGCGCCTGCGACGTCATACGACCGCCGAACGACTTTCCGCCGGCGATCAGCTTCAATCCCGGACAGAGCCGCGCGGCCTCCTCGACCGCCGCGCGGACCGTGGCATGCGCCACTGCCGGCTGGTCCGGACGCCCCTGCTTGTTTTCCATGTAGGGAAAATTGAAGCGCAGCGTTGCGATGCCGCGCTCGGCGAGACCTTCGGCAATCTTGTCCATGGATGCATGTCGCATCCCGGCGCCTGCGCCGTGTGCCAGAACGTAGCAGGCGCGTGCATTGGCAGGCTGCATCAGGATCGCGGAGACCTTGCCGATGCGTTCGACGTCGAGCTTGAGCTCTTGAGTTTTGACAGCCACAATCAACCATCCCAACAGACGCTGCTACGGTCGCCTTGGTAGCGTCACCGGCGCAGCCTGAAAACACAATAATTGCCCCGGTCGCCTGGCTTACCAAGCCGGTAAGCCGCATCATCGAGAGGTAATCATGGCCTACCGCTCCTCCTGGATGACCGAAGAGCTCGAAATCTTCCGCGACCAGTTCCGGAAATATCTCACCAAGGACCTGGCGCCGCATGCCGAGAAATGGCGAGAGCAGAAGATGGTCGACCGCTTCGCCTGGCGCGGGCTCGGCGAGATGGGCGCGCTGCTGGCGAGCGTGCCGGAAGAATATGGCGGGCTGGGCGCGACCTTCGCCTATGACGCCGCGGTGCTGGACGACCTCGAAAGCACGGTGCCGGAACTGACGACCGGTGTCTCCGTGCACAGCGCCATCGTCGCGCATTACATCCTCAATTACGGCTCGGAGGAGCAGAAGAAACGCTGGCTGCCGAAGATGGCCTCTGGCGAGATGGTCGGCGCCGTCGCCATGACTGAGCCCGGCACCGGCTCGGACTTGCAGGCGGTGAAGACCACCGCCAAGAAGCAGGGTAATTCCTACGTCATCAACGGCCAGAAGACGTTCATCACCAACGGCCAGGCCGCCGATCTCGTCATCGTGGTCGCGCGCACCGGCGACGCCGGCGCCAAGGGGATCTCGCTGATCGTGGTCGAAACCGAAGGCGCCGATGGCTACAAGCGCGGGCGCAACCTCGACAAGATCGGCCTGCACGCTTCCGACACGTCAGAGCTGTTCTTCGACAATGTCACGGTGCCGCCGGAAAACCTGCTCGGCAAGGAAGAGGGGCAAGGATTTGTTCAGCTGATGCAACAGCTGCCGCAGGAGCGCCTCGCGCTGGCGGTCGGCGCCGTCGCCTCGATGGAGCGCGCGGTCAAGCTCACCACTGAATACACCAAGGAGCGGAAGGCGTTCGGCAAGCCGCTGATGGATTTCCAGAACACCGCCTTCACACTCGCCGAGCGCAAGACCGAAGCGATGATTGCGCGCGTCTTCGTCGACTGGTGCATCGAGCAATTGGTCGTCGGGGATCTCGACACCGTCACGGCGTCGATGGCGAAATACTGGTGCTCGGACAAGCAGGTCCAGACCGCCGACGAATGCCTCCAGCTGTTCGGCGGCTACGGCTACATGCAGGAATATCCGATCTCGCGCATCTTCATCGATTCCCGCATCCAGAAGATCTATGGCGGCACCAACGAGATCATGAAGCTGTTGATCGCGAGATCGCTGTAGTCGCGTCTAGCGCGCTCTCCAGTCACGCGGGCGGCAGCCAAAGCGCTGCTTGAAGCGTCGCGTGAAATGGGAGAGATCTGAAAAGCCCCAATCGAACGCAATGGTGCCGATCGCAAGGTCTGCCATTGCGGGATTCGTGAGATCCCTGGCGATACCGTCGAGGCGGTGGTCGATCACATAGTCGGTAAAGCCCAGGCCCGATCGCGCCAGCAGCTTGTGGAGGTAGCGTTCGCTGATGCCGACAGCCGCGGCGATATCGGCGACGCTGAGACCGGGTTCGCGCAGCCGGCGGTGAATGGCGCGCTTGAGCGCCAGCATGGTCACGTCAGTCAGGCTCTCGGCTTCTGCCGTGCGCGCGCGGCTCTGCCGCGAGAGGCTCATCGCGACCAGCTCGATCAGCGCGCGGAACAGGCGCACGCCCTCGTCCTCGGTCATGCGCAGCGCACCGTCGCTGAGCGTGCGCGCCGTCTCGACAATGAGGTGACCGACGAAGGGATCGTCTGAGACACGAGCCGCTGTCACGTCGAACGAAGCTGGCAAGCGCTCACGCAAGGCCGCCGCCGGCACCCAGAACGAGGCGACTTGAAACTGCGGACCACGATCATGCAGGAGCGCGAACTGCCGATCGCTGTCGAAGATGCCGACCTGTCCGTGTGATAGGCTGATCTCGCGGTCGTCTTGCCGGATGCGGCAGCGGCCGGCCAGTTCCAGGTTGAGGTAGAAGCAGCTGCGGTCCGACGCCGCGATGTCGGCCGCGGAGCGACGCACCACATGCTCGGGAAAGCTGACGCGGTTGATTGCGGCATCGCCGAGACGGATGTGCTCGACATTGGCCGGAAAGCCAGACGCCGCTGCCGGCTCCGGCGTCAGGTTCATGAAGGCCTGGCAGATCGCCTCGCGGTAATAGGCGAATTGCTCGCCCGACCTGATGTCCGCGGTATTCCAGGCCGATTGTCGTGACGGAACGGCGCGCGCGATTTCCTGCATCGGTTCACTCCGAGACCAATCCGGTTCACTTCCAGCCAAGCACGAAATCCGCCGCCGGGGCAGATTTGGCCGATCTAATCACACCCCCGGGAGAGGCCACAACATGTCGACCTACGTTCTTGTCCATGGCGCCTGGCACACCGGTGCCGAATTTGAGCCTGTGGCGGCACCGATCCGCGCTGCCGGGCATCAGGTCTACACGCCCACCATCAAAGGCAACCGCCCAGGCGACTCCAAGACCACGGGGCTGAAGGACGCGATCCAGTCGATCGCCGATTATCTGGCCGAGAACAATCTGAAAGACGTCGTCCTGCTCGGCCACTCCTATGGCGGCATGGTCATCACTGGGGTCGCCGACCTCGCGCCCGAGCGCATCCGCCGTCTGGTCTACTGGAACGCCTTCGTGCCGAACAACGGCGAGAGCCTCAACGACATGGTGCCGCCGCACTATGTCGGGCTGTTCGATGCGATCGCGGCCGAGCGCGGCGACGGCTCGGTGGTGCTGCCTTTCCCGATCTGGCGCGAGGCCTTCATCAACGATGCCGGTCTCGAGCTGGCACAGAAGGCCTATGACATTCTCAATCCGCACCCACTCGCGACCTTCAGCGACAAGATTGCGCTGAAGAGCAATCCGGCCGAGATGCCGCTGGCAAAATCCTACATCAATTGTACCGAGGACACCGCGCTGCCGCACAGCCATGGCTGGCATCCGCGGCTGTCGGAAAAGCTCGGCCTGTTCCGCCTGGTGCAGGTGCCGGGAAGCCACGAGCTGTGCTTCTCCGACCCGGCACGCCTCGCGAAGGCGATCATGGAGGCAGGGCGCGACTGACGCGCGCTATCTCATTCGCTTGTCGGCCGCGACGAAATCGATGAAGGTCCGGACCTTCGCGGACAGATATTTGCGGCTGGGATAGACCGCGAACAGTTTCCCGACAAAGATGACGTGCTCGCGCATGACGTGCTCGAGCCGTCCAGCTGCGATGTCGTCGGTCACCAGCCATTTCGGCAGGAATGCGAGACCCATGCCTTCCAGCGCGGCCATGTGCAGCAGCGTTTCGTTGCCGCTGCGCAGCACCGGATTGAGCTTCACGGTTTCAGTTCCGTGTTCGCCCGCGAAGGAGAAACTCTCGCCGGGATAAAGCGCATAGTGCAACAACGCCTGGCCGGCGATATCGCTCAACTTCGTCGGGCGTCCGACGCGTTCGAGGTAAGCGGGCGCTGCGACCATGTAAAACGGCACGTTGGTGATCGGGCGCGCAATCAGCGACTCATCCGGTGCGCCGGTGGCGCGCAATGCGAGATCGAATCCCTCCTCGACCAGATTGACCAGCCGCCCGCTGAGATCGATGTCGAGGCGGACCTCCGGATAGCGTGCCTGGTAATCCGCCAGCACGCCCGCGAAGATCGTGTTTGCCATCCATACCGGCGCGGTCAGTCGCAGCGTGCCATGCGGCACGACGGTCGCGTTGCTGACGGCCGCTTCGACCTCGTCGAGCGAATCCAGCATCTGGCGCGCCTGCTCGAAATAGAGCGTGCCACTCTCGCTCAGGCTGACCCGCCGGCTGGTCCGGTTGAGCAGCCGCGTGCCCAGCCGCTTCTCGAGCTGCATCACGTGCTTGCTCGCCATCGCGGGCGAGATACGCAGGCGCTCGGCCGCGGCCGCAAAGCTCTTTAGCTCCGCGACCAGGCAAAACACCCGCATGCTGACCAGGGAATCCATAAGATCATCAACATACAGGAAATGAACCGCTCCCGGAATACATAATGATCAAATCAGGCGAAAGCATCAAATGGTGGCAACCCTCACAGTTTGGAGAACCATCATGTCGACCACCACCTTCGAGACCGCCACGCCCGGCCGCGCCCTCCGTATCGGCCTTTGGGCCGCACAGATCCTCATCGCCTTCGCCTTCATCGGGGCGGGGCTGGTCAAACTGACCACGCCCATTCCCCAGTTGGCCGCCATGATGCCCTGGGCTGGGCAGTATTCCGAACCCTTCGTTCGCTCCATCGCGCTGGTCGATCTCGCCGGCGGGATTGGCATTCTGCTGCCGGCCCTGACGCGGATCCTGCCACGGCTGACGGTGCTGGCCGCGCTGGGCTGCTCGGTGTTGCAGGTGATCGCGCTCGCCTTCCACCTCTCGCGCGGCGAGGCCGAGGTGACGCCGCTCAACATTGTCCTGCTCGCGCTCAGCCTATTCGTGCTGTGGGGTCGCAACAGCAAGGCGCCGATCGCGCCGCGTCGGTTCTGATCGGCAGGACCCGCCGCCACCATGATCCCTGCCATCAGATGGTCCCGCAGGGGCCTGCTTGCGGGCAGCGCGATCCTCACGGCCGGCGGCGCAGCCGCGGCCAAGGAGGATCGCCTCGCCGACGGCGTCGTGATCCTGATCGACAGCAACGAACCTTATGTGATGGGACACGCGATCAGCTATTCGGCGAACCTTGCCAAGCACTTTGCCGACAACGGCGCGCGATTGCTGATCGAAGTCGTCGCCAACGGCAAGGGCATCGATGTCTTCAGAGCGGACAAGACTCCGCTGATCGAGCCGCTCGCAACGCTGCGGCAGTCGCTGCCGAACCTCACCTACAGCATGTGTGCTTCGTCGAAGGCGATCGCGGAAGCCAGAGAGCAGGTCACAATTCCCCTGATATCGGGGGCGAACCTCGTGCCCTTCGGCATCGGACGTGTTGTCGATCTGCAGCTCAAGGGCTGGGCCTATATCCATGCCTGAGAAGCCTCGCAAATTGTCGCGGCGATCGCTTCTGGTCGCGGCGCCAGCGCTTGTTGCCTCTCTCCCCGCAAGCCGTGCGCAGGGAAGCTGGCCTCCGGTGTTCGAGGCCGGGCGGAGCCAATTCACGGTGGTGCGGCCGCGCACGGCGATGCCGCCGATACGGCTTCAGCACTTGCATGGCAAAGACGTGGTGGTGACGGCAAAGCCGGGCCGCATCACTCTTGTGAATTTCTGGGCAACGTGGTGTGCGGCCTGTCGGCTTGATCTGCCCGTGCTGGCAAGCCTAGCGGGATCGCAACGCGACCAGCTCGATGTCGTCGCCATCTGCACCGACACGAAGGATTTGCGCAAGATCACCGCGTTCCTCGTTGGCCTCGCTGCGAAAAACCTCGCCTGCTATGTCGACGCCTATGGTGCGGCGGCGCAAGCGTCGACCGAGATGTTCCCTCTCATCGGCATGCCCATCACCTATCTCGTCGGGACGAGCGGCCGTGTCGAAGGCTACATCGCCGGCGCACCCGACTGGCTCTCACCTGCGGGCGTGCGACTGCTGCAATTCTATCGTGAGCAGGGCTAGCATCGCTAGTTGGGATGCCACCAGCGGCCGCCGATGACGACGCCTTCGGAGACGATCTTCTTGTCGCCGATGAGGTGCTCGCCGACGACGTCTTCATAATCGAACTGGCCTTGTTTCACCGAGATCAGCGTCGCATCGCCGACGCTGCCCGGCTTGAGGCTGCCGAGTTCGGGCCGCCGCAGCGCCATCGCGGCATTCTCCGTCGACGCCGCGATCACATCCGGCAACGACATGCCCATGCAGAGGAATTTCGACATCGTCGTCACCTGGTCGAAGGCCGGGCCATCGATGCAGAGCTGATGAATGTCGGACGAGATGGTATCAGGATAGAAGCCGTTGGCGAGCATCGCGCGTGCGGTCTTGAACGCAAACGAACCCTTGCCGTGGCCGATGTCGAACAGCACGCCGCGTTCGCGCGCGTCGAGCACCGCCTTCTTCACCGTGCCCTGTGCGGTCGCGGGCGTGTTCGGGAACGGGCGGAACGCATGGGTCAGCACGTCACCCGGACGCAGGCGGGCGAGTACCTCTTCATAGGTCGGCGGCGGATGGTCGATATGCGCCATCAGGGGCATGCCGACCTCGTCGGCGACCTGAAGCGCGATGTCGAGCGGCACTGCGCCCGAGGTGCCCGAGGAATGCAGCCCGACACGCACCTTGATGCCGACGATGACGTCGCGGTTGGCATCGGCGACCTCAGCAGCTTCGATCGGATTCATCAGCCGCAATTCCTCGCTCTCGCCAACCATGATCCGGTGCGAGAAGCCGAAAATGCCGGCATGGGAAACGTGCAGATAAGCGAGGATGCGGACTTGGCTTGGCTCGATCACATGCTTGCGGAAGCCGGCGAAATTGCCCGGGCCCGCGCTCCCCGTATCGACCGAGGTGGTGACGCCGGAGTTGCGGCAAAATTCCTCGGCATCGATGCCGAGCGAGGTGCCACCCCAATAGACGTGGGTGTGAAGATCGATCAGCCCCGGGGTCACGATGAACTGCGAGACGTCACGAACCTCGGTGCCGGGATCCGCCTTGAGCCCGTTGCCGACCGCGGCGACCTTGCCACCGGAAAATGCGACATCGGCCACGGCATCGAGCTTCTGCGAGGGGTCAACAACTCTTCCGCCGCGCAGGATCAAATCGAAAGGCATCATTGGCTCCGAATGTAGGCAAGCAAGGACCGGGCTGGAACGTGCTCTTCCAGCCCGGTCGCTTTTGTTAGCAATATTCACGCCGCCGAAGCAAATCGGCCGCGATCAGTGACCATTGGGCCTACGCTCAGCCTTCGGCGCCTCCTCTTTCAGCCGCTCCAGCGCATCCGGCATCATGCGGCCGAACATCGAGCTCAGCATCGCCGTCGGGATCAGGCCCGCATTGTTGCTCTCCTGGCCCTGGCCGCCGGACATCAGGAATTGCGGTACCAAGGGCTGGTTGATCCTGGTGAGCGCATCCGCGAACTTCGCAAAGTTCTGCTCGGCCAGGCGGAACTCCGGTCCGCCATAGGCATCGACCGACAGTTTCGTCGACTGAGCATTGGCGGTACCGACTGCTAGCACACGATCGGCCTCGCCCTGGCCCTCCAGCCGTGACTGCTCGCCGACCGCAGCCGCCGTGACCTTTCGGGTCTCCGCATCCTTCTGCGCGCGGGCGAACGCGGCGGCGCCCTCGTTCTCGTTGACCTTGATCTGGATCAGCGACTGCGTCAGCGCTGTTTGAGCCGCCGCGGTGGCCTTGGCCTCGTTCAGTGCGCGTTCCTGAACGGCGGCCTTCTCCTGCTCCTGATAAGTCTCGATCTGCTCGCGCGCGACCTGGCGCGAACGGAGCTGAATCAGGATGTTCTCGATGGTGTGGTCACCGTTCGCGGCGCGCGGCGTGCCGATCAGGACTTCCTGAAGGTCGAGCGAATAGCCCTCGAACTTCGCCTTCATTTGCGCGGCCGATTCCTCCTGGATCGATGCCCGGTTCTGGAGCAGCTCGATCAAGGTCATCTTCTGCGCGATGTTCTTGAAGAAGGCGCTGACCATCGGGTCGAGCGTCTGTTCGACAAGCTTCTTCACGTCGCCGAAACGCTGGATGATCATCGGCGCCTTCTTGTAGTCGATATGCATCACCACCGAGAGCGGCAGCGTGGGCTCGAACGCA